>Ga0058698_10000001_pt1 | contig 926554 bp, 897 predicted proteins | sample AgamicAsSfe_FD_67288 | JGI IMG/M metagenome (GOLD analysis project Ga0058698, IMG submission 67288) | Agave microbial communities from Guanajuato, Mexico - As.Sf.e | ecosystem: Host-associated > Plants > Phyllosphere > Phylloplane/Leaf | place: Guanajuato, Mexico | collected 2012-05-30
TAGGAAAGGTGAGCATTGGAGCGGAGCGAATGTTCTAATTCGTGAGCACCAACGCGCAGACTTGACAACGAATGCGAGGGTTTATCGACACGCTGAAGAGACTGCGGCGAGCAGTCTCTTTTTGATACGATTACACATTTTCAACAGTCTTTAGGCTGTTTGGCCTCATATCGCTCCAATGCGATTGGATATAGTCCAAACAAGCTTCACGCCCTTTTTGCTCATGAACGACTGTCCAGCCGCTCGGCACATCTATAAAACCCGGCCATAGGGAATATTGGCCTTCTTCATTGACCAGCACCAAATATATGCCATCCGCATTTTCAAAAGGATTTGCCATTCTATTTCTCCTCCCTTATTTATTCAACTCTTCCAGTTTGACAGCGAGAACCTTGCCGATTTGAGCCAGAGGTTCCGGCTGACATAAATCTTTATGACGGCAGTCGATGTCAATTTGTTCAATCTGTCCGTTAATATAAGGCTTCCACGAATCAGGTTCAATCGGATCAAACCATTCAGGAATGATTGTTGATCTGAAAAACAAAACATTTCCACGGAAGGTTTTCGGCTTATAGGAGCCTAAAATGCCGACAGAATTGACATACGTATTCTTCAAATTTAAAATGACCGTTTCATCCAAGCTCGCAAGCGCACTGCCGTCACTGCGAAGAATCTCAATCGCTGCTTCAAAATCTAGCGGTTTGTCCCCTAAGCTGTCCGGATCGTACCCGCCTAACGCCAGAAGGGCAATAAGCGCTTCCTCATCATCCGGCGCCTCTTTTATAGGAAGGAAGTGGTTTGGATAGGCATCCAGCATCACCAATAGGGAAACTTCTTCTCCTTGATTTTGCAGCTGGGTGGCCATCGCTTGAACGACATTCCCGCCCAGAGACCAGCCCAGCAGATGGTACGGGCCTTTCGGCTGGACCGTTCGGATTTGTTTAATGTAATCGGCAGCCATGTCATCAAGTGTTTTCGGAAGCTCCTCGCGCTGCCCGATTCCCCGTGCCTGCAAGCCGTAGATCGGATAATCCGTTCCTATATTCGTCATCAAACCGGCATAGCACCAGCTGAGTCCCCCTGCTGGATGAACACAGAATAAAGGAGGCTTGTCTCCGCTTGTTCGGAGCGGCAGCAGAACGTCAAGAGCGCTTTGGCTTGATCCCATTTCAAGTCTTTCAGCGAGCCCGGCTACAGTAGGTGCTTCGAACAAGTTGCCGATGCTGAGTTCAACGCCGAGCGCTTCACGAATGCGGCTCATGAGCTGTACAGCAAGCAAGGAATGTCCGCCTAAATCAAAGAAACGGTCATCAATGCCGACACGCGGCAAGTGAAGCACCTCCATAAAGAGGTCACAGAGAATTTCTTCCTGCGGCGTTCTCGGTCCTCGTCCTGTCACTGCCGCTGCGAAATCCGGAGCGGGCAGCGCTTTACGATCAAGCTTTCCATTCGGTGTCAGCGGCAATTCTTTCATCGTCACAAAGGCAGCAGGCACCATGTAATCCGGCAGTCTCTCAGCAGCATATCTGCGCAGTTCCGCCGTATCAAAAGTTTCTTCCGAAGGGATGACATAAGCTGCCAACCGTTTATCTCCCGGCTGATCCTCACGAACGATCACTGCCGCATCTTCAAGCTGCGGATGCTGAACAAGCGCGGCTTCAATTTCTCCCAATTCAATCCGGAATCCCCGAATTTTCACTTGATGGTCTGCACGGCCGACATAGTCGAGAGAACCGTCAGTGCGGAGGCGGGCCACATCCCCAGTGCGGTACATCCGGGTGCCTGGAGGACCGAACGGATCAGCTATGAAGCGTTCAGATGTTAAACCAGGCCGGCCTAGATAACCTCGTGCTAACCCCGCTCCTGATACATACAGCTCTCCGGCAACACCCGGCGGAACCGGCTGCAAGCGTTCATCCAGCACGTATACACCAAGATCGGGAATGCCGCAGCCGATCAAGCTGTTTGCCCGTAAAGCTGCCATGCTTCGGTCTAATTCGATATAGCTCACATGCACCGTCGTTTCTGTAATACCATACATATTGATAAGCTGCGGTCTATTTTCAGGGTGGCGGTTATACCAATCCTCTAAACGGCTGAGTTCAAGCGCTTCTCCGCCAAAAATGACATAGCGCAGACTGAGTGCCTGTCCGAGATCCGGCTGTTCCCGTTCCGCCTGCATAAACTGATAGAAAGCAGACGGTGTCTGATTCAGAACGGTCACACCCTCTTTGACAAGCAGGCGCAGAAACGCTTCTGGCGATCTGCTGACGTGGTGAGGCACGATCACAAGACGTCCGCCATGCAGCAGAGGACCCCAGATCTCCCACACCGAAAAATCAAACGCATAGGAATGGAACATGGTCCAGATATCGTCTGAGCTGAAACGGAACCAGTGCTCGGTCGCTGCAAATAAACGTGTTACATTTTGGTGAGGAATCATCACACCTTTTGGAACACCTGTTGAGCCGGATGTATAAATGACATACGCCGTATTCAAAGGCGAAAGCGGCTGAGTCCTATCCTTATTTTTTGGATTCTCTGCAGGGTACGTGTTTAGTTTCTCTGCCAGCTCGGGATCATCCAGCACGATTTTCGGCACGTTTTCAACTGGCGGAATGTGATTTGCAGCTTTAGTGTTCGTCATGATAAACGCAGGCTGTGCATCTTTTAGCATAAAAGCAATTCGATCAGCCGGATAATCCGGATCAAGAGGGAGATAAGCTGCCCCGGCCTTTAGCACCGCCAATAGGCCGACAGCCATTTCCAACGATCGGGGCAGTGCCAATGCCACAAATTGCTCCGGCCCGACACCTTCACTAATCAGCATTCGGGCAAGCCGGTTTGCTCTTTCATTCAGCTCTGCATAGTTCAGTGCCTGATTTTCATATACAACGGCAATGGCATCAGGACGTAAAGCAGCCTGCTTCTCAAATTGCTCTGGCAAACATGCGTGCGGAATCTTTTCAGATACACTTTGCCAATCAGCCACCATGCTGCTGCGTTCCTCTGGCGCAAGAATATCCAGATTTCCGATTTGCTCGTCAGGATCAGACTCGGCAGCCTCCAACAGGCGCATCAATCGGTCAGCAAGAGCCTGAGCAGTTTCCCGCTTGAAAAGATCAGTGCTGTATTCAAGCAGTCCTTCCATTCCGTTTGGTGTCCCGTCAGCAAGGCGATCTTCACTAATTTCCAGCGTCAAATCAAACTTGGCAGAACCGACACTGTTGATTCGCAGGCTGCTCTCCATATCAGGAAGATGCAGTTCAGCGTCCGGTGTGTTTTGGAACGCAAGCATGATTTGGAATAAAGGATGCGTCGCACGCGAACGAGCCGGATTGAGCACCTCTACAAGTCTCTCAAACGGCAGATCCTGATTGTCATAGGCGGCCAGATTCACTTCCCGTACTCTGTCTAGAAGCTCACGAAAGCTTGGGTCACCGGACGTATCAGTTCTGAGCACCAATGTATTAATGAACAGCCCTACAAGATCGCCCAGCGCATCATCATTCCGTCCCGCGATCGGACTGCCGATCGGAATGTCGGTGCCCGCCCCGAGCCTTGTCAATAAAGCGGCGAGACCGGATTGAAGCACCATAAACAGGCTCACCCTATTTGCGCGAGCCAGCTCCTGCAATCGCTTGTGAAACTCGGGCTCAATACGAAAATGAATCGTATCTCCATCATGATTCGGCTCAGCCGGACGTGAATAATCGGTTGGCAGTTCAAGCTGATCAGGCAGGTTTTTCAAGGTTTCTTTCCAGAAAGCAAGCTGTCCGGCAATCAAGCTATTTGGATCATCCTCGTTTCCAAGCAGTTCTTGCTGCCAAAGCGCATAGTCTGCATACTGCACAGCAAGAGGCGCCCATTCGGGAGATCGTCCGTGGCAGCGAGCCGCATAAGCTGTCCCAAGGTCTCTGGTCAGCGGTGTTAAGGACCAGCCGTCCCCGACAATATGATGGACGAGAAGAAGCAGCACGTACTCGTCAGGACCGATCACAAAAAGCTCGGCACGAAAAGCAGGTTCAGCTGCAAGATCAAAGCTGTAGCGTACAGCTTCGGCAAGCCGATCAGAAAGCTCCTTCTCAGCAATTTCAGTAACATGTAACTCGGGACAGGCTCGATCGGCATCTAAAATATGCTGATAGGATGTCCCCTGTGATTCAGGGAAGATCGTCCGAAGACTTTCATGACGGCGGACGAGGTCATAAAGTGCCGCTTTCAGCAATCCTTGATCCAACTCACCTGACAAACGGACAGCAACCGGAATATTATAAGTAGGACTCGGTCCTTCCAGACAATGCAGGAACCATAGCCGGCGCTGGGCAAATGAGAGCGGGATCTTTTCAGGCCGCTCAGCTCTCTGCAAAGCGGGACGTGCACTCTGCGCCAAATCAAGATGGGCAGCGAGTCCGGCTACTGTCGGTTCGTCAAAGAGCTTGGCGATACCAAGTTCGGCTCCCATTACCTCGCGAATGCGGCTCATCAGACGGGCTGCAAGGAGAGAATGGCCCCCAAGCTCGAAGAAACTGTCATCGATACCGACGCGTGCCAAACCGAGAACCTCTGCAAACAAGTCACACAATATCTCTTCCTGAGGAGTCCGCGGGGCCCGATCACTGACAGATGTGCTGAAGTCTGGTGCCGGCAGTGCTTTCCGGTCAAGCTTGCCATTAGGTGTTAACGGCAGCTCGTCCATCTCCACAAACGCCGACGGTACCATATAATCAGGAAGACTAGCCCCCATATAACGACGAAGCTCTGCAGTATCAATAGCAGCATCAGCGACTACATAAGCCGCCAATCGTTTGTCTCCCGGCTGATCTTCCCGTACGACAACCGCGGCCTGTTCAATGTGCGGGTGATTGGCAAGCACGGCATCAATTTCTCCAAGTTCAATTCGGAATCCGCGAATTTTGATTTGATGATCCGCCCGCCCGATATAATCCAAAGACCCATCGGTGCGCCAGCGGGCCTGGTCTCCGGTCCGATACATCCGAGTTCCCGGCGGTCCGTATGGATCTGCAACGAAGCGCTCCGCCGTTAAATCAGGACGATGGAAATAACCTCTGGCCAAGCCGGTTCCTGCAATATAAAGCTCTCCGACAACGCCCGGCGGCACCGGCTGCAATCCATTATCAAGCACATACACCTGCGTGTTCCAAATCGGTTTCCCAATCGGAGGAACGCCCTTCAGCCCTTCTTCAAGAAAAGCTGCGGCAGACCAAATCGTTGTTTCAGTGGGACCGTATAAGTTCGTGACTGAACAATGAAGGTCTTGAAGCGCCTGCAAAAGACCGCTCGGCAGCGCCTCGCCTCCTACAAGCACTCTAAGCCCCCGAAGTTTCTCAGGTTCACTCGTTACCAAAGCGTGCCACAGTGTCGGTGTCGCCTGCATGATGTTAATATCGAAATTTTCAATCATTTGAGCTAATGCATGCGGCTCACGGATCGTTTCTTTCCTTGCGATCACAATTTGCGCTCCGCTAATCAGCGGAAGATATAACTCCAATGCTGAAATATCAAAAGCGACAGTCGTCACAGCCAACAGCCTGTCTTCTTCTCCTAGAGAAAACGCCTCCTTCATGGACAGCAGAAAATTGCTTAAGCTTTTCTGTGTCACAATGACTCCCTTCGGTCTTCCTGTTGATCCTGAGGTATAGATGATATACGCAGGATGGTCAAGAGAAACCGATACATCTGGATTTTCCGGCGAATAGCGTTTTATAATCTCCTGTGCAACAGCCTGATCAAGCACAAGCTCCGGTACAGCCAGGTTATCAGGCAGACTGGCTGCTATTTCCTCAGTCGTTATGATGCATGAAGGTTTCGCATCCTCCAGCATGTAAGAAATGCGGTCCGCTGGAAACTCCGGATCAAGTGGGAGATACGCCGCACCAGTCTTGAGCACACCAAGCATTGAGGCCACCATCTCAGGGGAACGCGGCAGCGCCAAAGCGACAAATTGCTCCGGACCAATCCCTTTTTCGATCAACAGACGCGCGAGGCGGTTTGCCTCTTCATTGAGCTTTCGATAGTTGACTTGAATGTCATCACACATGAGAGCGATACGTTCTGGCGTAAGAACTGCCTGCTTTTCGAACATGTCCTGAAGGCTGACCAGCTTCTCAGATTTTGCCGTCTCATTCCATTTAGAAATGACTTTTTCTTTCTCCTCTGGCAACAGAAGCTCCATTTGCCCAATCAGCATGTCCTCTCCGGCAGAAGCCGTTTGCAGCAGCTGCAGGATACGCTGCTGATGAAGCTTAATATCAGACTCACTGTATACCTCGGGATTCGCATCAACATCAATTCGCAGCCCGCTGCCGTCTGTTCTGTCATATACATTGATTGATAGATCATCAACAGGACCGGCTGAAAGATTATGCGTTGTGCCCCGGGCGCCGGCAAAGTCGAGACCGTAATCAAACGGCATAAGATTGATTTGAGGGCCAAATAATCTATGATTTTCTCCTATCAATTTCAGATCGCGCCTAAGCTCTTCATGGCGATACTTATGATGTCGCCGAATGCTGCGGATTTCCCGGGAAATTTGCTGAATCAGTTCAGAAAAGCTCATCGAAGAGCTTACCGTCAGCCGGAGCGGGAGAAGGTTCATCACCATAGCCGGTACATTTAGTGACGCGGACCCTATCCGACCCATCATGGGCAGGCCGAGCACAACATCCTCAGAGCCGGTCATACGGTGCACATAAACAGCTGACACCGCAATCATGACTTCATGCCAGCTTCCTGAGAAATAGCGCGCCGCTTCTTTTAACGCGTTTACATCAGACGGAGGCAGATATGCCGTATGACGAAGAAAACTGTTAGATGTTCTTGGCGCCCGATCAGCCAAGCTCACAACTTCAGGTGCATCTGCAAAACGGTCCAGCCAGAATTGACGATCCTTCTCATACTTCTCTGATCCGCGATAATCTGTATCCTCCTCCAAAATGGCCTGGAGAGACCCAAAGGAACGGCTTTTAGCTGTTTGTCCTTTTATAAGCGCAGTATATGTACTTGCCACACGCTGGGCTATCAGGGAAAAACCGAAGCCGTCGATCGCTATATGGTGAATGCGCTGATACCAAAAGAAACGATCAGGCCCGACAATAAACAGAGCTTCATTGAACAAAGGGTCATACCCTAAATCAACCGGCTTTGCTAAATCAGCTTTCATCCAGTTTAATGCTGTTTTTTCCGGATCAGGCTCAGAGCTGACGTCAATGACGTGCAGCTGTACATCCGGAGACGGGTTTATCATCTGCCAAGGCCCGTCCATATTTTCACCGAAGCGGACATGCAGCGATTCCGCTTCCTTGATCACGTGCCGCAAAGCTTCTTCAAAAAGAGCAATATTGATTGGTCCATTGATTTCTATATATTCCGCTGTATTGTAGATTGGATTGTCCGGATCAAGCTGCTGAGCAAACCATATGCCAGTTTGCGCCCCGGTCAAAGAATATTGAAGATCTTTTGTATCAGGCATCCGTTTGTTTACCCTCCTTTTATAAATAATCCGCGTTTGGCAGCACTTGCTGGCTGCGGGTTGTGAGCAATTTCTGCCATTCTTCGATCGTTGGGCGTTCAGCCAATTCCACGAAAGTCACCTCTGCCCCTTCACGGCGCCATTGTTCCACCAATGTCATGATCCTTACCGAATCAAGACCACGATCGAGCAAATCCTCTTGATCTGTGATGTCTTCCGGTGTTTCTTGTAGAAGCTCAGCAATTTGTTTACGGATATTCTCACATGTAAACACGTTCTTTTTGCCAGTGTTTGCTGACGTTTTTTGAACGTCTGCCGGCGCATTCTGCAGCTGATCAAGAAGACTGTCAGTCATCACGGTAAACGCACAGCGTCCAGCCGCATATTCCAGCGCCATTTGATGTTTTTCTAATGAAAAATCAGCAACTGCATCTCCCACAAAAAAGGCTTTAATATCCTCCATAAATGCTTCACATGCTGTAACAAGACAGCCGATATGGGCGTAAATTCCTGTAATGATCAGCTGATCGCGTCCCTCTTTGCGCATCATTTCAAGCAGATTCGTTCTCTTAAACGCGCTGTATCTCCATTTTGTCAGCACAAGATCATCATCCTCTGGTGCCAGCTCGGTTATAATTTTCTCTTCATAAGGACCGCTGTTTAATCCCGGACCCCAAAAGTCTGTCAGCAGCGCACGGTCATCCGGATTTTGGCTTCCCGGCTGTGCGGTATAGACAACAGGAATCCCAAGCTGAACACATTGATTCTTCAGCTTTCGTATATTCGCTGAAAGCTCTGTTACCGGAGACGCTCCCGCTGTGAAAGCATCAACAAAATAGTTTTGCATATCGTGTATTAACAAGACAGCCCGATTCGGATCAGGCACCCATGATACTTTGTTTTGCGGCATATCAGATGCTGTCGGCATTTGATACGGCTGAATGGCAGGTATAGCCATATGAACACTTCCTCTCAAATTGTTGTTTTATTTTTTTAATCCTGCAAGAAGCTTCTCGGAAATGGCTTCACGGAGCGCTTTTTTGCTGACTTTTCCTACTCCTGTCTGCGGGAAGGATTCGACAAATTCAACTCGATCAGGGATTTTATATGCCGCCAGTCCGCGCTCTCTCAAAAATGCTTTGAGCTCTGCGGCTTTTGGGGCTTCATCCCGGGGAATAATGAACACACAAGATCTTTCGCCAAGAAATTGATCAGGCATGGAGACCATTGCCGCATCATGGACAGCCGGATGCGCCAGCAGATGATTTTCTACCTCTTCAGCCGCAACCTTTTCTCCTCCACGGTTAATTTGATCCTTCGCCCGGCCTTCAACGACAATATAGCCGTCTCGTGTCAGCCTGACGATATCACCCGTACGGTAAAAACCATCCTCAGTAAATGAAGCGGCATTATGCTCTTCCGCCTTATAGTAACCTCGAATTGTATACGGTCCCCGCGTCAGCAGATGGCCTGTTTCACCAGGTTTTACGTCGCGATCATGATCATCCCAAACACGCACTTCATCATATGGAGACATCGGTTTTCCTTGGGTGTTGACAATGATCTCCTCAGGATCATCCAATCTCGTATAATTGACGAGACCCTCTGCCATTCCGAACACCTGCTGCAGCGTGCAGCCGAAAACAGCTTTTACCCTGCGCGCGGCTTCAGCACTAAACTTGGCACCGCCGACCTGCAGCACTTGAAGGCTGGATAAATCATCACGGCGTGAGGATGCCGCATCCATCCATACCATCGCAAGAGGCGGAACAAGAGCGGTTATCGTGACCTTTTCCCGTTCAATTAAAGGAAATGCGTCATCTGGACTTGGAGAAGGAGATAATACCACTCTTCCTCCAGCGTATAATACGCCGAGAACGCCGGGTGAGCTCAGCGGATAATTGTGTGCCATCGGCAGCGCGGCCAAGTACACCGTGCTGTGGTCGAGCCAGCAGACCTCCACACTCCGCTTCAGGCTGTATATGTAGTCATCGTGGGTCCTCGGAATCAGTTTCGATAGCCCGGTGCTCCCGCCAGAAAGCTGGAGGAACGCCACATCCGAAGATTTGACTTCAGGCAGTTTTACAGGTTCTGCATGCAAATCCTCCAGCGGCAAAAATTCCTCTGCCTCACCTGCGACAATGATGTTTTTCAAAGTCGGCAGCTTGCTTTGAACCTGTCTGGCAAGCGAACGGTAGTCAAAACCGGAATAAGCGTCGGGAATGATATATGCAGCCGCTTCAGCAAACTCGCAAAAATATGTAATTTCACTGCTTCGATGAGAAGGCAGTGCGAAGACTGGAAGCGCCCCCAGACGGAAAAGCGCGAAAATGACTTCAAAAAACTCTTTGATATTTGGCAGCTGCACCACAACACGATCCATCTGTTGAATGCCGAGCTTTTGAAATCCGGCAGCCAGGCGATCAGCTCTTGTGTCAAGCTCTCGATAGCTCCAATGGGTGTTTCCGCATGTAATGGCAATGCGATCACCATATTTGGCTGCCCGGTCCCTTAACAAATCTCCAAACGTCTCACCGGCCCAGCAGCCGTTCTTTCGATAGGTCTTAGCTAACTCATCAGGCCAAGGCGTAAATCCTTTCAGCATGTTGCATCCCTCCAGCAATTCATTCTGTTCATATGTGATCCACGCCCATTGCCCGCAGCATTGTCCGAAACTTTGCGGACGTCTCCTGAAGCTCGTCCTCGGGCTTTGAACCGGCCACAACACCAGCTCCAGCATACAGGCGGAGAGAGCGTTCTTCTGCTTCTGCACAACGGATGGTCACGATCCATTCTCCGTCACCGGCATCGTCACACCATCCGACCATGCCGGTAAAGAAACCGCGGTCAAATGGTTCAATGCTGAGAATCGCTTCTCTTGCAAGATCAGTCGGTGTTCCGCAGACTGCTGGCGTCGGGTGGAGAGCCGCCGCCAATTCAAGTGCGGTTACAGACGGGTCGGAAAGCTCTCCCTTAATCACGCTGGACAGGTGCCACATCGTTTCCGTTTTGATCAGTGAAGGCTTCTCCGGAACCTCTAGCGTCCGGCAGAAAGGTCTCAGCGCTGCCGCAACCGCGTCAGCGACAACCGCGTGCTCATGAAGATCCTTTGCGGAAGAAAGCAATTCAGCTGCCCGGCGCTGGTCTTCAACAGGATCATTACTGCGCGGCCTTGAGCCGGCTAATGGGTTGGAAACGACCTGTGTTCCCATCCTTGAAACGAGAAGCTCCGGACTTGCTCCGAGCAATGTTCGGCGGGGAGACGTTTCCTCCTGACTGGACACGTCTGCGGCAAACGTGTAGCCATGCGTGTTATGCTGAGCCAGATGGCGAAGCAATTCATCCGTCTGAATCGGTTCAGGCGATGTCAAATGCAGCGATCTGGACAGGACGATTTTGCTGAGTGTTCCATCGGCAATGCGTGTCAGCCCTTGTTCAACACCATTTTTATAATCCTCAGGTTCAGGAACAGGCTTTATGTGGTATGTATGCCCTGCCTGCTGTTCCTTTTCCTCATGATCAAATTGAAGCGGTCCAGACCAGCGCACTTCTTCAGGTACAACGAGCCGCGCTGCTTTTACTTGATCAAAAGGAACGGCCCCGACAACAAGCGGCCGGCTTTGCCCTGATTGTTTTGCCTGACGTAACGCCTCTGCAATTCGGCCAGAAAGGGTTTCCATTTGGTTTTGCCCGTCTGCCTCCGGTACGATTTCACATATACCTTTCGCTAACAGTACACGATGAGGAGACGCTAAGAAAAAGGCGCCCGGCTGATATTCATGAAGCAAATGCTCCGCTTTTGTTTCTGTTATAACGTTTTGATCCAACATTCTCATGAACCTCCTTTAAATTCAGTTACACGCCTAAGGTCGCGCCGCCATCTACGCATAAATTATGCATCGTAATATGCCCTGCCTGGCCAGAAACCAAAAAGAGCACCGCATCCGCAATATCCGAAGGCTTGGCTAGTTTTTTGAGCGGGATCCCTGTTTTAAATGTCTCAAGTGATCCTTTTATGACTTGCTCCGCTCCATTCTCGTCGGCCCATAATGACCACTGCATGTCAGTTTCCGTTGATCCGGGAGATACAATGTTGCAGCGAATATTGTATTCTGCAAGCTCAAGGCCAAGGCATTTCGTAAACATCACAGCCGCAGCCTTTGAGGACGCATATGCCGCCATAGATGTTCTTGGTACACCGGCAGCATTCGATCCGACTGTTACAATCGAACCCGATCTTCGGTCCATCATATATTTGCTTACTGAACGCGAGGCGTTAAATACGCCAGTCGAATTCACTGAGAACGTCGCCTCCCATTCCTCATCGCTAAGCGAATGGATCAGTCCCGGGCGAAGGACACCCGCTACATTCACTAAAATATCAATCGGCCCCATTTCACGTTCGATGCGCGCCGTGATCTCATCAATCGCCGCGCTGTCTCTCACATCCGCAGGAAAAGCTTCTGCATGGCGGCCTTCTGCTTTGAGGCTGCTCACAACCTTTTCCAGCTTTTCAGGATTATAATCAACTGCCGCAATATGTGCGCCTTGACTGGCAAGCGTCCGCGCAACAGCTTCGCCTATTCCTTGGGCAGCCCCTGTTATAAAAGCAATTTTTCCCTCTATACTTTTTGCATTCATATCATCAATTCCTTTCTTCGCTCTAAATGCCGAACAGACATCCAGCGAAAAAGACTGCTGCGCCTTGAAAAACGCAATCTATTGATAATGATTATCATTATCAATTATAAAAATAATCATATCCAAATGTCATGTGACAGTCAAATATAATTTCAGTGACAAATATTTTTTTAAAGACAAGGCTGAGTATGTCTCAGCCCATTGAAAGATGCGGTCCGTCAGGGTGAAGCGCAAAACGCAGCGCCCGGCTGACCAAAACTGGAAGAACTGAAATATGTCCTTCTCCTGAAAACTCGCAAAATTCTGCCCGTATGCCTTGTTCAGATAAAACGGCCAGCCGCTCATAAAGCTCCCTTGCATTATCATTCATCCGGCTTTTATGATGCTGCTCCAATTCTCCTGCGGCAAGCAGGATATTGATAGGCTGATTGTTTTTCTTGGTGAGAGAGACGAAATGGTCCGTTTTCTCGAGAATAAACGGTTTATTCCAATGAATGGACGGACTTCCCGCGATATACGTTTGAAACGCATCGGGCTTTGTTAGCAGCACCTGCAGCACGAAAAGCCCTCCGAGCGAATGGCCAAAGATTGTTTGTCTTTTTTTATCAATCTGGTAATCTCGTTCTATCTCCGGTTTTAAATCCTCTTCAATAAATCTGAAAAAGCCCTCCGCTCCGCCATGCTCCGGCCATTCTCTGCCGTCGGGCCTTTCCGGCAGCTTCGATTGGGCTGTTGGCATTGTAAAATCCCGGTGGCGTGCTGAAGAGAACGGCTCCGCTGTCTCATAGCCAATGCCGACGATCACTGCAGGGATCACCCCGGTTTTTTCGGGTCGGCGTCCCTGTATTCGAACGGCTTCCGTCATCGTTCCGAAGACAGAATTGGCATCCAGCAGATAAATCACAGGATAACCAGCGGGTGGCGGCGGCGTACTAGGTTTCGAGATAAAAATGTGATAGGTACGGTTTTCATTGCGTGAAGACATCATACGCACTTCCGTACCAGGAATCGTAAATGCGTTCGAGGTCCCGCCATTTGTCCGGTCTGTTGTTTGCTCTTTCATGCAGTACGACATTCCTCTCCTTAAACTAAACCGCAATGTATGATAATGATTTTCACTATCAACTAGACACCTCAAATAATAGGTTTTCTTCCAAAGAAAGTCAACTTTTTCCCGAATAAAAAAGGCACCTTGATCAAATAAGGTACCTGCAGACTATCAATATGGAAGTAAAAACCTAATAAAGATGCGGATTGTCCTATTTGAAATAGAACCTTAATCCCATGTAAACCTTTGATTTTGCCAAGGGTCGCCTCTCATGTGATAGCCATTCCGCTCCCAAAAGCCAGGGTGATTTTCTTTCGTAAATTGGATGCCGCGCAGCCACTTGGCGCTTTTCCAAAAATATAGATGCGGAAATACACCCCGCAGCGGAAAGCCGTGTTCAGGGGTTAAAGGTTCGCCATTATGCGCATAAGCCAGAAGGGAAGTTTCCGCTAAGAAATCATCAAGCGGCAGATTGGTCGTCCAGCCCTCTTCAGCATGTAAAATAACGTAGCCCGCTTCTTCTTTTACACCCGCTTTTTCCGCTATATCACAAGCCCGCACCCCTTGCCACACATTATCAAGCCTTGACCATCCCGTGACACAATGAATGTCGTTTTTTGATTCATACCGTGGAAAGGCTTTGACATCTTCAAAGCTTAGCAGCATCGGATGGTCAACCAAACCGTATACTTGAAGATTCCATTTCGTCATATCTTCGTAATATGGGACATCTCCGGTATGAAGCACAGGAAATGAAGTGGTGACGTTTTGATTTGGCGGCACTCTTCCAGATTGATCGGACTGTCTTGTTTTTCCGAAATACATATGGGCCTCCTTTTTGTTAACCTATTTTAAAATCATGTTGACAATCTTTTTGTTCTTTATTACTCTATGATTGTGTATGTCAACCTAAGGGGGAACAACGATGAAACAACGTAAACTTCGTGCGGGAGATATGGCGCTGATTGGCATGTTCGCCGCACTTATGGCTGTCGGGGCCAACATTACATCAGTAGCACCCTTTTTACAAGTAGCCGGCATTCCGCTTTCGATGCAGCCGTTTTTCTGTCTCTTGGCAGCTTTGCTTCTTGGCAGCAAACGAGCAGCGATTGCCATGATTGTATATGCACTTATCGGATTGGCCGGAGCGCCTGTGTTTGCTCAATTTTCAGCAGGCTTCGCTCCGTTTGCAGGGAAAAGCGGCGGGTTTATTATCTCATACATTCCGGCAGCATTTATAGCGGGATGGTTTTTAGAACGAAACATTCAGCCAAGTAAAATTCGATTTCTCATTGCTTCACTTATCGGAACGGCGATCATGTATCTCATCGGCACTACCTATATGTATCTTGCACTGAAGCTGTGGATTCATACGCCAGTGAGCTACGGCACGGCTTGGGGCTTTATGATTTGGTTTATGGTAAAAGATACAGCGCTGGCTGTGATACTGTCGTTTATCGCACCAGCAATCTACCGCTCTATTCATAAAGCAACCGGCTTTAACAGAAATCACATATCATCTACGTAAAAACCGTTCTATTGGACGGTTTTTTATCATAACGAGAAAAGGCTCCCCAGTAAAGGGGAGCCTTTTTCCTATAAAACAAGCGCTGCAATCCAGCCAAAGATGACAAGCGGAATATTATAAAATATAAATGTCGGCACACAAGTATCCCAAATGTGGTGATGCTGGCCGTCCGCACTCAAACCTGAAGTCGGCCCAAGCGTACTGTCACTGGCAGGTGAACCGGCATCGCCAAGCGCAGCAGCAGCCCCGATAATCGCAATCGTTGCCATCGGGCTGAATCCAAGCTGCATGCATAGAGGCACGAAAATGGTTGTGATAACAGGAATGGTCGCAAAAGAAGATCCGATCCCCATTGTAATTAATAAGCCGACAATGAGCATCAGCAATGCGCCCAAGGACTGACTGTGTCCGATAAAACCAGCTGACGTTTTGACCAGTGACTCGACATCTCCGGTTTTCGTCAATACGTTTGAAAATCCGGCTGCAACAAGCATGACAAAGCCGATAAAGGCCATTAAAACCATTCCATCAGTAATCAGTGAGTCCGCTTCATCACGCTTCATCACACCGCTGACAAACAGAACAATCAGACCAGCGAGCGCCCCCATAATCATTCCTTCTACTCCCAAAGTCTGAGATAAGTAAAGCTGGACGCCGAGTGACACAACAATGGCTAGAACCGCGATACCAATGCTTTTTCTCGTATATGGCGATGCTTCTGCACCTGAAATGTCTTTTGTTTCATATTGTTTCGGTTTACGGTATACGATCACTGATAAAATAAGGCCGACAACCATACCTGCAACTGGAATAATCAGTGCGTACGGAATGTCAGCAAGCGGAACGTTTAACCCGGCATCCGCCATATTGTCCTTCAGCATGCCTTGGAAGATTTGGCCGAAACCCACCGGAAGCAAAATATAAGGAGCCGTTAAGCCAAATGTAATTACACACGCGATCAGACGGCGGTCCATTTCAAGTTCATTAAAGATTTTCAAAAGCGGCGGAATCAGCACCGGGATAAACGCGATGTGAACCGGAACGACGTTTTGCGAAAAACAAGATACAATTAAAATAATCAGCACAATCAGCACCTTAGACAGTGCTTTTTTTCGAGAATCTTCTTTATTTCCGATTAATTTAACGGAGGCTTCCACCATTGCGTCCGGAAGACCCGTTTTCGTCAAAGCGGCGGCAAACGCGCCAAGCATGGCATAGCTAACTGCAACGGTGGCATTTCCGCCGAGACCGTCTGTGAAAGCTTTAACCGTTTCGCCAAGACCGAGCCCGCCTGTTAACCCGCCGGCCAAGGCGCCTATAATTAATGCGATAACAATATTGACACGCAGCAGGCTTAATACAAGCATAAGCAGGACTGCGATGACGACTGCATTCATGATGATACCCCTCCAAAAATCCTTTAGTTTGCTAATGTAGTAGATAAATAAAGCACGAACGTATCGTATCATAACCGATCCACTTTAGTCAACTAAAGATTTCGGAAGAAAAAATTCCTGCCGCATCATACAGCAGGGATTTTTCATTACTCGTTTTTATCTTCTTCCAATGTAAATCGCTCCGCAAGTGTAGCCAGTGTTCTTGCCATAACGCCAGTAGCCCCGGCCGGCCCGAAGCAGGTTGCTTTATTGGCAGTCGCTGTTCCTGCAATATCAAGGTGAACCCAAGGTGTTGACTCAGCGAATTCACCAAGAAACGTTCCTGCCATAATCGCATGTCCCTCGCGTCCCGGTGAATTGTTGAGATCCGCCATTTGGCTGCTTTTCACGCGTTTTTTATCCTTCTCTGTTATCGGCAGCTGCCAGATTGCCTCGCCGCACTCCTGTGCAGCATCAGCTACCTGCTGGTAAAAGCTTTGATCATTTGTCATTGCACCGGTTGTTTCAGTTCCTAATGCCACAACGACGCCGCCGGTAAGCGTAGCTACATCGACAAGAACTGACGCGCCATGCTGTTTCGCGTATGTAATGCCATCTGCAAGCACTAGCCTTCCTTCAGCATCCGTATTAAGGATTTCTATTGTTTTTCCGCTTAAAGATACGATCACGTCATCCGGCTTCATGGCCCCGCCGGAGATCATATTATCGGTTGATGGAATAACGCACAGCACGTTTTGCTCAGGACGAAGCTCTCCGATCGTTTCCATAGCCCCGAGAACCGCAGCTGCTCCTCCCATATCTGATTTCATGCCGACAATTCCAGATTTCGTTTTAATGGAGTAGCCGCCTGTGTCAAAGGTAATTCCTTTCCCGACTAGTCCGACGACGTCTTCCCATTCCTTTTTGCCCTGATATTTCAACACAATCATTTTCGGCGGTTCGGTGGAGCCTTGGTTTACCGCAAGTATTCCGCCCATACCGAGCTCTTCCATCTCTGATTTCTCCAATATCTCACACTCAAAATCATATTTCGCCGCAAGCTCTTCAGCATACGAAGCGAGGTCAGTCGCTGTCAGCATGTTTCCCGGCATATTCACAAGCGTTCTAGCCGAATTTGTCCCTTGTCCGTATGCCTGGCCGACGCGAAGCCCTGCCTGCACTTCCTGTGTATCTTCATCTGTTACAACATACACGGCTTCAATTTGTTTGTCAGGCTCATTTGATTTGTGCTTATAATCCTGCACCTCATAGGAAGCAAGCAGGCAGCTCTCAGCTAAAGCATGAGCGGCATCGGCTGGAGGCACGTCTTCCGAAATAAACGTATCAAGCAGGACAGCAGTTTCTTGTTTTCGATCTTTATGAATGGCTTGAAAAACATGAGCAAAACGTTCCTTCGCCTGTTCAAACGAATAATTTGCTTCTCTCCCCAGGCCAACGAAATAAATCCGTTTCATACCCGCAGAAGATGGAGGGAATACTTTTGATACTTGATTCGGTTTCGCAGAGACATCACCCTCTTTTAAAAGCTGTGTCAGATGGCCTTCGAGCATTTCATCAATTTCCAGCGCTTTTCCTGTCAGCTGGCTTTTTTGAAAAAGCCCGACCACAAGGGTTTCTGTATGCTCTGATTGTTGAACCGCATAAAACATGAGGCTTACACTCCTAACGTAATGGGTATTTGAAATGAACAATGATATAATAGGAAAAACATTCTTTCCACTATACTTATTTTAACAAACAACAGTCTAAGACTTGCTTTTTTCTTTTGAAACACGAAGGATTTTTCAAATAGAAAGGATGTCGCCGATGGAACTTTTAACGAATTTTCCTTTATTATCAAGCCTGGCCGCAATTATTTTTGCTCAGGTCATCAAAGTGCCCATACAGTTTATCGTGTCCAGAAAACTGGACTGGTCGCTGGTCACAAGCACAGGCGGCATGCCCAGCTCTCACTCCGCAGCGGTCACTGCACTTTCAACAGGCGTAGCCTTGGAGCATGGATTAGACTCCTCACTCTTTGCGGTTTCCGCCATTTTCGCCGTCATAACCATGTTTGACGCAACTGGCGTCAGACGTCACGCCGGTGAGCAGGCAACAGTCATTAATAAGCTTGTTATTGATTTTAACCGTTTCGTAAATGAAGCGAAGGACTTCCCTAAGGCTGCAGAGAAAGAAAAGAAAGAAAAGCAAAAAAAGCTGAAAGAGCTTCTCGGACATCAGCCGATCGAAGTCTTTTTCGGAGGACTAACAGGTATTTTACTGACATTGGCACTCGCTTACTTTTTCATGTAAAAAAACGCTCCTGCTTTCGCTGGAGCGTTTTATTCTTTCACAGTTTTATATTGATTTCTGAACACTTGCAAAGATTTTGTTTCATTGAGCTTCTCAAGCTCATCCTCGGTAATCTTTCCCGTTCCCTTTTTAATCACATATACATCAAGGGTTTTTTTGCCCCATTCATTGTATACATCTTTGACTGTCTCAAAGTACAGATCAAGGCGGTTTCCCTTAATAGCTGATCCTGTGTCGGCCACAACTCCGAGACCGTAGTTCGGAATGAATAAAATTGTTCCGATCGGGAAAACGGACGGGTCAGCAGCAACCGTGGAATATAAATCCCGTTTCACTTTCACACCTGAATATGTAAGCCCGTATAATGGATCACCGGGATTTTTGCCCGTCGACTCAGCTCCTGCTGTGTAGCCTGTTGCTGTTACTCTTTGGACTGGATATTCATCCCAATCAAATGCCTCTTCTAACGGTTTTGTTTTATCCTCAGCCGCGGACGTGGTTTGTGTTTGTTTCTGCTGCAATGCTTTTAATGTCAGTCCTGCATGCTTCAAGTGCTTTTCCTGATGTTCCTGCACCCATTTTGACAAGTCCTTCGCTTCGATTCCTGACACTGATAAACATGTCGTGCCAAATGCAAGCAGAAATAAACAGGTCATCAGCAAACGTCTGATCATATTCAACATCATTCACCTCTCCTCCGAATCATTGTTCCCAAGCGGAGAGAGCATTATTCAAAATGATGAATGAGCGAACATACAAAAAAAGCTTTCTATAGAAGAAAGCGGCAGTTAAAACATTTGATATCCTCTTTTTCTGAGCATATTGATCGCTATCCCTGACACAATGGCGCCGGCCAAACCGCTGGCTAAAATCAGCACATCGGCAGCCGCTAATGATAAGACACGATGAAACAGGCTGGCAAAGGATTCTCCCGGCGACTGGACATAGCTGACCAGCTTTTCTTTGCTGATAATGAAAAGGCATACAACCGGATAAATCACAGCCATAATCCAAGACATTCTCAGCAGCATGTTTAATAAAAAACCGATTCCAAAAAACAAAACAAAAAACAAAACAATTGAGATGATTACGACTGGCAGACTAATCAACCTATTCCACCCCCTCTGCGTTGCTTTTAGTGTAACGCGGGGGTGGAAATAAAGTCAACGTCTGGAAAAAGAATGACTGTCTTTTCCTGTCCCCTGGCAAGACGGACAAGTCTCTGAACCGCCGAGAATCAATTGAAAATATCCTTTTCCTGAGCAAAATGGGCATGCATGTGAAGCGGTTGTCGTTGCAGTTTTCATCTGATCATCACCCTTTTTCTTAATTTTCTGATAATATAACATATCAGGCTGTCAACAATAAAGTCAGATCATGTGACAAATTTTTTCATGTAAGCGGAAACATACTTATTTTCCTCTCGTTCTCTTTTTATTTTGGCGTTTTTTAATAAAGAAAACCCGCTTCCGCGGGTTTTTAGAAAAACTTGAACTTGCCTTTTTTCAGTGTCAGTCCGAGTCCGCCAATCATAAACAACGAGCGGTTATCAATGACTTTTTTCATAAACGAAGCCGGCGTGCCTTTCAGCTTTCTGCCATAAACAACCCCAACCGCGTTATGCTCGCCAAGAGAAGCCACTGTTCCCTTAATGTCCGGCTTGAATTCCTCAAGCTCTCCGCCTTTAATAAGCCTGCCAAGGTTTTTAGCGACTGTTACGCCCTGCTGCATGGCAATTTGCGCAGTTGGCGGATACGGACGCTCTGTATCTTCATTCATAAACAGCGAGCTGTCACCGAGAATAAAGACATTGTCATGTCCTGGGGCGCGAAGATCAGGGTTGACTTTCACCCGGCCGCGCATATTTTCAAAACCAGCTTCCTCCACAATCGGATGGCCGCGGACACCTGCCGCCCATACAACGGTTTGCGATTTGATCTGCTCTGGTTCCTCATCTTTTTTGCCGACTCTGACTCCTTCTGGTGTACATTCTTGTACAGCCGTGCCGATCTTGAACTCAACTCCGTTTTCCTCAAGATAATGTACGGCATAGTCAACAAGTTCCGGATCAAAGCCCGGCAAAACGGTCGGCGCTGCTTCCACACAAACGATGCGGACAAGACTTCTGTCAACGTCATATTCCTTACAGAGCTCCGGCACGCGAGCAGCCAGTTCGCCAAGAAATTCAATTCCCGTAAATCCGGCACCGCCAACAACGATCGTTAACCTGTCCGGCCGTTTTTCCGCTTCCGTATTGTAAGTCGCAAACTGCAGCTCAATATGTTCCCGCAGCAGGCGCGACGTGTTGATGTTGGCAATCGGAAACGCATATTCTTTTAAGCCTTTAATGCCGAACGTTTCAGGCACGGCGCCGAGCCCGATGACTAAATAATCGTACTGCAGTTCTCCATTCGCAAGCACAACTTTTTTATCATCAATTTTGATTGCCTTTACGGTATCCTGTACAAAATTAACCCGTGACTGGTTGATTACATCTTTTATCTGATAACGGCAGCGGTCATGATGGAGCGTACCCGCGCTCGCTTCATGCATCCATGTTGTTTCATAATGATAATTGTGTTTATTTACAAGCGTAATGTCAGCATCATTCGGCCCGACATACTTCGTCAGCCTTGTCACCGTCATCAATCCGCCATATCCTGCACCTAAAATCACGATTTTGGGCTTATTCAATGCCATCACATCCACCTTCTCTTTTTTTGCTTTTGTTAGACCCATAATAAAATCATCATTTGTGTTAGCTTCAGCTTATTGGCGGGATTTTATGAAATATATTGAAAAGTTTTTTGTGAAGTCCTTACCCATAGCACTATTATCATGTTTATCCGGCTGGCCCAAGAAACATTCAGAAAAAGATCATTTCATTTGGTTATTATCGTAGCGGCCTGCGGAAATATTTTCAAGAACGGATGGGCACGTTAGATCCTTACGATTTTTTCTGCTGACTCGTCAATTTGAACGGCAATATGGTATAATTAATAACAATTTTCATTTAGGAGGCAATTTTCGTATGCGAGAGGATACAAAGGTTTATGATATTACAATTATAGGCGGGGGACCGGTCGGCTTATTCACCGCTTTTTACGGCGGGATGAGACAGGCAAGCGTCAAAATTATCGAAAGCCTGCCTCAGCTCGGCGGACAGCTTAGCGCCCTATACCCTGAGAAGTATATATATGATGTAGCGGGATTCCCGAAAATCCGTGCGCAAGAGCTTATCAATAACCTAAAAGAGCAAATGGCGAAATTCGACCAAACCATTTGTCTGGAGCAAGCGGTTGAATCTGTTGAGAAACAAGCGGACGGCGTGTTTAAGCTTGTAACAAATGAAGAAACCCACTACTCTAAAACAGTCATCATCACTGCAGGAAACGGCGCATTCAAACCGAGAAAGCTGGAACTTGAAAATGCCGAGCAGTATGAAGGCAAAAACCTCCATTACTTCGTTGATGATCTGCAAAAATTTGCCGGCAGACGCGTTGCGATCCTTGGCGGTGGAGATTCCGCGGTTGACTGGGCGCTTATGCTTGAGCCAATCGCAAAAGAAGTATCGATCATTCACCGCCGCGACAAGTTCCGTGCGCACGAGCACAGTGTGGAAAACCTTCATGCGTCGAAGGTTAATGTCCTGACACCATTCGTCCCTGCGGAGCTGATCGGCGAAGGCAAAATCGAACAGCTAGTGCTTGAAGAAGTGAAAGGCGACCGCAAAGAGATTTTAGAAATTGATGACTTAATCGTCAACTACGGTTTCGTTTCATCTCTTGGACCGATCAAAAACTGGGGCCTGGACATCGAGAAAAATTCCATTGTCGTGAAATCAACAATGGAAACAAATATCGAAGGCTTCTTTGCAGCAGGTGACATTTGTACATACGAAGGAAAAGTCAACCTGATTGCCAGCGGCTTCGGTGAGGCACCGACAGCAGTGAACAACGCCAAGGCTTACATGGACCCGAAAGCCCGCGTACAGCCTCTTCACTCAACAAGTCTTTTTGAAAATAAATAATAAAAAAAGGAGCTTGTGTCTGCGACACAGCTCCTTTTTTATTTGAAGATATTTATATAATTCAATGCAGTTCCTACAACCAGCGCAATCACAAGGGCTGCGACTACCCAGATCATTGCCATAATAATGCGGTCCTGAATCTTTTGGGACTTCGGTGTTTTTTCTTCGTTTTGGGCCATCTTATTCGCTCCTTTCCCATGTCCATGCCATAAAGAAAGCCTGGTGCTGAACGACCAAGCTTTGCTGAACGTATATCATTCGCGTTTTGATCCGCTCTCTAAGACCATTCGTTAAAACTATGATACCTAAACTCACCCTGCATGACAAGCTTCGGCACTTGCACCACACCTGCCAGCAAATCATAATGTTTGACATCCTAAATAAAACAGAGTACATTATAGAAGGCGAACATTTCATATATTATACTTTTAAATATTCGTTTTTAGGAGTGAAAACCATGGAAAACGTATTTGATTACGAAGATATTCAGCTAATTCCTGCAAAATGCATTGTAAATAGCCGTTCAGAATGTGATACATCCGTACGTTTAGGCGGACGTACATTTAAATTACCCGTCGTCCCTGCCAATATGCAGACGATTATAGATGAGAAGCTAGCGATTCAATTAGCCGAAAATGGCTACTTTTATGTCATGCACCGATTTGAGCCTGAGACACGAATTGATTTTATTAAAGATATGAACGCACGCGGGCTATTCTCTTCTATCAGCGTGGGCGTCAAAGATGAGGAGTATGAATTTGTCCGCCAGCTGGCAGAAGAAAACCTGACTCCTGAATACGTGACAATTGACATTGCTCACGGGCACTCAAATGCTGTCATTGAAATGATCCAGCACCTTAAAAAACATTTGCCGGACAGCTTTGTTATTGCTGGCAACGTCGGAACGCCAGAAGCAGTCAGAGAGCTTGAAAATGCGGGAGCGGATGCCACTAAAGTCGGCATCGGACCGGGAAAAGTATGTATTACGAAAATCAAAACCGGCTTCGGCACAGGCGGCTGGCAATTAGCAGCGCTGCGCTGGTGTGCCAAGGCTGCCAGCAAACCGATTATCGCGGATGGCGGCATCCGCACCCATGGCGACATTGCAAAATCAATCAGATTCGGCGCAACGATGGTCATGATCGGTTCACTATTTGCCGGACACGAAGAATCGCCAGGCCAAACGATCGAAAAAGACGGAAAGCTTTACAAGGAGTACTTCGGCTCAGCCTCTGAATTCCAAAAAGGCGAAAAGAAAAATGTCGAAGGCAAAAAAATGCACGTGGCGCATAAAGGCTCAATCAAGGATACACTGATTGAAATGGAGCAGGATCTTCAATCTTCTATTTCTTATGCAGGCGGAACAAAGCTTGAAGCCATCCGCAATGTGGATTATGTGATTGTGAAAAATTCCATTTTTAATGGGGATAAATATTAATCATAAAAAAACGCCAAGTCAGCGGTTCTCCGCTTGACTTGGCGTTTTCTGCTACTTCTTCAGCAAAGTAAGCTTATATTTGCTTTTTGAATTTATTTTCCATCAGTTCTGCCATTTGTTTTGCATTTGGATTTTCTTCATTTTGCAACTGTTCAATGATGTTCATATAATCCGTTTCATTTCGGTTCTGGCTTAATTTATATGCCGCTTGAATGTCTTCCACCTTAATCTTAAATCCAACGATACCTTTCAATTCACGTTCTAAGAGTTTTGGAGAAAGCTTATCCCATAAAACAGGATTGTCACGATGTTTTTCGTATTTCTCCAGCATGATTGTTAATTCTTCTGCTAATTCATCTTTCTCTAACATACTTGCTTTTCCATACATGTGGACAGCCTGATAATTCCACGTCGAAACATTTTCGCGCGAATACCAGGAAGAAGAAATATAAGCGTGCGGTCCCTGAAACATCACAAGCACATCTTCACAGGCTTCAAACGTTCTCCACTGAGGATTTCCATAAGCGAAATGCCCCGTAATATAGTAATGATCGTCTTTTTTATTGAATCCTAACGGCAAATGTGTGGCAATTGGTTTTCCTTGTTCTGTTGTGACAATCGTACCAAAGGAGTTTTCTTGTACAAAATTCCAAATTTCTTCAGCATTTGTGACTTTAAAATATTTTGGAATATACATCATCATCCACCCTTCGAAAAATATTATATGAGTGTTTTAGCCATGATTAAATCCGTTTGCTCTTCATCACCCATATAAAAAGAGTGGGCGCCGGTCTGAACAAACCCCATTTTCTTATAAAAGGCAATGACATTTTCATTTTTTTCCCACACACCTAGCCAAATGTTCTTTTTATTACGTTCCAGCGCAATTTCTATCGCTTTATTCAGCAGATGTTTGCCAAGCCCATGTTTTTGAAAGCTGTTCTTTATATAAATTCTCTCGATTTCAAGTGATTCAGCACCCATTTCTTCAGACTGAGCATCATCGATATTGACCTTTACATATCCAGCGATTTCATGATCAAAGTAAACAAAAAAGAATTGCGAAGACATATTGGATAACTCTTTTTCCAGCTGCTCAGTGTTAAATGCGCTTTCTAAATAGGCTTTCATATTTTCAGGTGAGTTCTGTTCTTTAAAAGTGTCATTGAATGTTTCAATACTCAATTGTTGAAGTGTTTGTAAATCTTCCCGGCTGCATTTTTTCATTTTTACACTCATTGTTCGGATTCAGCCCCTTTATTTAAAATTCAATTGTCTTGTGTCCCTTTTTTAATATATTTAAACACGGAACAGATACTGACCTTGTTACCATTCCAAAAATCTTCTTCATCATCAACTCCCTATCGTGATTTTGTTGCAAATGCAATAAAATATACCCACATTAAATATAGCGTAACTTTGCTGTATTTACAACAAAAATCAAACAACAAAGCAGCGTTTCTCTTGCCGAAGTCCCCGGAACTCTCTGCATCATTTCCCCATAATAAAAACGCCTCCCTTAACGATGATTTATCGCTAAGAAAAGCGTCAGTAATAGTTGCTATCCGTTTTTAGTGCTTAGCACTCTTCAGGCTTGCCTGCATTCGTTGCTGTTCTGAACGAAGAACCGCAGCCGCATGAAGCGATGGCGTTTGGATTGTCGATGGTGAAGCCGCCGCCGAGCATGGATTGTTTATAATCAATCACGGTGCCGTTCATGATGTCAAGGCTTTCTTTGTCAACTAGAACAGTGATGCCGTGCTGATCAAACACACTGTCTGATTCACTCTTTTCATGCTCAAAGCCCATGCCGTAAGAAAGTCCGCTGCAGCCGCCGCCTTTGACGCCTACACGCAGAAACGCGTTTTCTTCTTCATGCTCTTTCATCATATCTTTTATATGCAAAGCTGCTGCTTCTGTAATTGTTACCGGGTTGCTCATCATTGTGAACCTCCTTTTAAAAACCGGTTGCTGTCTTTTATTATAAACATGATCGTTCCAATTCTCAAACAAGGTGTTTTACAAGAAATAGACACCCTCACAAACGGTTTCAGCCGGCCCTGTCATCATTACATGGCCGTTATCTTTCCAGTTTATCACCAAATCCCCGCCTGCTAAATGCACCGTGATGTCTTGATTTCGCTTTGATACGCCGTTTAATACAGATGCGACTGCCGCTGCACATGCTCCTGTCCCGCATGCCTGAGTAATCCCTGATCCCCGTTCCCAGACGCGGAAATGCAATTCTTGTTCATTCACGGTTTCAACGAATTCCACATTGATGCCTTCCGGAAATCTCGGATCTTTCTCAATCACCGGTCCCAGTGTCGTTAAGGGTGCCTGTTCAATGTCTGCGATCGGAAAAACGATATGCGGATTTCCCATTGAAACGGCAGTGCCTGTTAGTTCTACTTCACCAAATGCCATCGTTTCATTGATTGTGTGCTCTTCCCCGCCGTCAAGCATCGGAAGCTCGGATTTTGTCAAGCGCGGTTCGCCCATATCGACAGTGACCACATTCACTTTTCCGTTTTCGACTTGAACCTCCGCTTTCACAAGCCCGGAGAGAGTTTCAATCAGAAAAGATGTTTCCTCAACTAGCTTATGCTCATATGCGTATTTTGCGACGCAGCGCAGGCCGTTGCCGCAGTTTTTCCCTTCAGATCCGTCATTATTAAAAATCCGCATTTTAACAGGCGCTTGGTCTGATGGGCATATCAGGATCATTCCGTCGGATCCGATCCCTGTATAAACAGAAGAAACCTGAATTGCAATCTCTGACAGTTTTTCTTCTGGAAGCTGTTCTTCAAATTGATTCACATAAATATAACTGTTTCCCAGGCCGTGCATTTTGGTAAATCGAAATGAGTTCATAGGTGCCTCCAACTTTTTTTCTTTTTCTTAGTATAAAAGCTATTATAAGCGGACACAATACAATTATCCCCCGTTTTTCATACATAAAAGCTCCTTGCACTGACGCAAGGAGCTTTTATCGTTTATATAAACATGCCGGCAATGGCTGCGCTGAGCAGATTGGCTAATGTTCCTGCAAGAACAGCCTTCAGGCCGAGACGCGCGATATCTGAACGGCGGCTGGGTGCTAATCCGCCCAGCGTACCAAGCATAATCGCAATTGATGAAAAATTGGCGAATCCGCATAACGCGAAACTGATAATGGTAGCAGTTTTCTTAGAAAACTCGCCGATGTGCGGACCGAAGTTAGAATAAGCGACAAACTCATTCAGCACCAATTTCTGGCCGATATAGCTTCCCGCCTGCAATGCTTCATGCCAAGGCACGCCAATCAAAAAGGCGATAGGAGAAAACACATAGCCGAGAATGGATTCTAATGTTACGCCTTTTAAACCGAACAAGCCGAAAGCCCCGCCGAGAATACCGTTTACTACAGCGATTAACGCAACAAACGCAAGCAGCATCGCCCCAACGTTTAACGCAATTTGCAGTCCTGTTGACGCTCCCTTTGCAGCTGCGTCAATGACATTGGCTGCGCCTTCGCCTTCATCCATTTTGAAATCGCTTTTTACGGTTTGCGTTTTTTCCGTTTCGGGTATAATCAATTTACCAAAGACTAGTCCAGCTGGAGCAGCCATAAAGCTGGCCGCCAGCAAATATTCAATCGGAATACCAAGAAGCGCGTACCCAAACAAGGTAGATCCCGCAACTGCCGATAGACCGCTCGTCATAATCGTAAACAACTCAGAGCGCGTCAGCCCGGCAATCAGGGGTTTGATCACTAACGGAGATTCTGATTGTCCTACAAAAATATTGGCAGCAGCCGCCAGAGATTCCGTTTTGCTTGTTCCAAGGAGCTTCGACAATCCGCCGCCAATGACACGGAAAACGAGCTGCATGATTTTCAAATGATATAAAACTGCAATCAGTGCTGAGAAGAAAATGATAACGGGCAGTACACTTAATGCAAATGCCGGACTGTCTCCGACCTTTAGAAGCGGTCCAAAAATAAAACTGATGCCTTCATTCGCATAGTCAATCAGAAGCTGTACACGGCTTGAAAACCATAAAAAAACAGCGCGTCCCGCTTCCCATTTCAACACGATGTATCCAAACGCCACCTGTGTGCATAAACCAACGATGACGGTTCTTATCTTAATATTGCTTTTCTTTTCTGAAAATAAAAACGCGATAGCAATGATCGCAACTGCTCCCAGCAGCCCCCACAGAACATTCATGAATACTCGTACACCTCTTAAATTTTATTTAAAAAATATCTTTTATACGATAACAATAATATTTTTTGATGTCTACACATTTTTTTAGTTCTTTTGTACGGCAAAATAAAAAAGGGCCTGTCCAGGCCCTTTTCTTTAAAACATTGGATTTTCTTCAATAAAGGTATATATATTCTCAACAAGCTCAGCAGGCGTTTCACCCATGACGACTTCTCCGTTTACCAGAGCGAAAAGCGATTCCATGCATGTCCCGCAGTAGCTTAAGCAGCCATATTCAAGGACATCAAGGTTGGGATCCTTCTCCAAAATCGCCCGGGCTTCCTGAGAGCCGTGAGCCAGATTGCTGACACAAAATTCAATCATTGGATTCATGCGGTTTCACCTCACATATGTCCATTATCGCGAATTTTTCACTATTCGTCAAAGACAACGGATGATTCAAAATTTATTATTGTAACATATTATTTCTCAAATAACGTTTTACTAATTTGTGTTTTCAGGCTAAATTGTAGGTTATTTTGAAACTATTATTGTGATTTTAGATCAAATTCGATATAATTCTAGATGTTATTTTACATAGTTCGTATTTTCTTCAATGTGTCTATCATACTCTTCGGATTAAAGGGGAATTCAAATGAAAAAATTGGTCTTGATCGGCGGAGGTTACGGGAACATGCGTGTTCTTCATCGCTTATTGCCAAACCAGCTGCCTGATGATATTTCAATCACGTTAATTGACAGAAATCCTTATCACTGCTTGAAAACAGAATATTATGCCCTTGCCGCAGGCACAATTTCTGACCATCATATCAGAGTGTCATTCCCAGAGCACCCTCGCCTGGATGTCCAATACGGTGATATCACATCAATTGATATTGTACAAAAACAAGTGCTGTTCCAAGATCGTGAACCGATTTCTTACGATGACGCCGTAATCGGGCTCGGCTGTGAGGATAAATATCACAACGTGCCGGGAGCGCCTGAATTCACCTACAGTATTCAAACCATCGATCAGTCCCGCGAAACCTACCAAAAGCTGAATAATCTGAGCGCTAATGCCACCGTCGCCATTGTCGGAGCGGGCTTAAGCGGCGTTGAGCTTGCAAGTGAATTGAGAGAAAGCCGTGATGACCTGAACATTATTTTGTTCGACCGCGGTAATCTCATTTTATCAAGCTTTCCCGAGCGTTTAAGCAAATATGTGCAAAAATGGTTCGAAGAGCACGGTGTCCGCATTATTAACAGGGCAAATATCACAAAAGTAGAAGAAGGCGTTGTGTATAACCACGATGATCCGATTTCTGCAGACGCCATCGTGTGGACAGCCGGCATCCAGCCAAACAAAGTCGTCAGAGACTTAGATGTGGAGAAGGACGCACAAGGGCGTATTGTATTAACGCCTCATCATAATCTTCCAGGTGATGAACATCTGTACGTTGTCGGCGATTGCGCCAGCCTTCCTCATGCACCGAGCGCCCAGCTGGCAGAGGCTCAAGCAGAGCAGATTGTCCAAATCTTGCAAAAACGCTGGAATGGAGAAGCCCTGCCTGAATCAATGCCTCAGTTTAAGCTGAAAGGCGTCCTCGGTTCACTCGGAAAAAAAGCCGGCTTCGGGCTTGTTGCTGACCGTCCGCTGATCGGCCGTGTTCCGCGTATGCTGAAATCCGGCTTGCTGTGGATGTATAAACACCATAACGGTTAATGATAGAGAAGAACCGCTGATCAAGTCAGCGGTTTTCTGTATACCCATGCTTCTCCATTTCCTCATAAACGTCTTTTAATTTTGGATTGCCTTCACCGACAATTTTGTCTTCTACGAGCACAAGCGGATAAAAATACTCGTCATTTCTGATTTTTTCCGCAAGCTCTTTCGCATGTTCATTGTCAGGCGGCTCATGAATATCGATGTACTGCATCTCAAAAGGCTGATTTGGATATTTTCTTTTCAGCGCAGCCTCAAGCCACTCGTATGTATCCTTGGCTGTCGGCATATTGACACAGCTCGCACAAACGGTTTCTGCCCCGTACACGCTTAGAATGACTGGTTTCATCACTTGTAGACGCCCCCTTCTCCTATGTAAGTCCTTTCTTTTAAGTATACAGAGCCAAAGGGCGTTTTTATAGAAAAAAACCGTTTTTGTGTTGAAGTCTGAATGTGCTATAATAGGGAAAGCAACTTTGCAAACCAAACAATAGATTTTTATTGTTACACTGAATATAATGGTTTTATGACGACGAAAGGAGCGAATGTCATGACTGAAGTTGAAATGAAAGAACAGGTGCAGGAAGTACTGGACAAACTTCGTCCGTTTTTACTTCGTGACGGCGGTGACTGTGAGCTTGTAGACGTAGATGAAGGTATCGTTAAGCTTCGTCTTCTAGGCGCATGCGGCAGCTGCCCAAGTTCAACAATTACGCTGAAAGCCGGAATTGAGCGCGCTCTTCTAGAAGAAGTGCCGGGTGTCGTTGAAGTAGAACAAGTCTTTTAATAAAGCAGCCAGTCTGATATTTGATCAGCCTGGCTTTTTTTATTAGAGATATTGGTCAAACCATGAGCTGATATAATTCAGGCGCTTGATCCGCTGTCTTGGGTGTCCGGTGCGTGACAAATTGTGCGATGCATTCGGAAAACGGACAAGCTTGGTTTCCTTGCCCATTTTTTTCAGAGCGATAAACAGCTGCTCCGCCTGCTCGATCGGACATCGGTCATCCCGCTCGCCATGCAGTATCAAAAGCGGTGTCTCCACGTTTGCTGCGTATTTTAAAGGAGACCGGTCCCAGAGCTTTTCTGTGTCCTCAAACATGTCATGCTCAAGCTGCCAGTCTGTAAAGAAATAGCCGATATCACTGACGCCGTGAAAGCTGATCCAATTTGATATCGAGCGCTGGGTAACGGCAGCTTTAAAGCGGTTCGTCTGCCCGACGATCCAGTTGGTCATAAAACCTCCGTAGCTTCCGCCCGTGACACCGAGCCGCTTAGGATCAATATGCGGATCTCGCTTGATAGCCTCATCCACAGCTTGCATCACATCGTCATAATCTTTTCCTCCATAATCCCCTCTGACCGCATTCACAAATTCCTGCCCGTAGCCGTGGCTTCCTCTCGGATTGATATAAACGACCGCGTATCCTTTCGCCGCCAGCACCTGAAACTCATGAAAATATGTATGTCCGTACATCATATGCGGACCGCCGTGTATGTTGAGAATAAGTGGATATGTTGTCTCACCTTCCATTTGTGCAGGCTTCATCAGCCAGCCGTTCACCATCACGCCGTCTTCTGTAGCATATTGAATCTCTTCAGGTATTGATATCGTATGCTCACTGACAAACTTGTCATTCGCGCCAGTCAGCTGTTTCTCTTCCTGTCCAAGCGGGATACTGTAAAGCTCACTCGGTCTGTCCGGCTTTGTCACACTGGCAATAAAGTGCTGTTCATCAGGTGAAAGAGAAAAGCTATTGATGTACTCTTTTTCCAGACGAACCGGATATACAAGGCCTTCAATCGAAATATAATAGATGCCCGTACTGCCTTGATCTGTGCCGATGACATAAAACCCTTGGCTGTCCTTTGTCCAAATCGGGCGCTGTTCAGCACCACCGATCAATGAATCTCCAATCAGCGCATCTGCTAAATGAACGTCCAGCATCTCAGTCAGACATGTGAGGCGGCCTTGTTCGATATCATAGAGCCACGCCTTTGAGAGCGTTGCATTCTTATATTCCTTTTCATTTCCAAGCAAAGCAAGATACCTTCCGTCTGGTGAAAATGAACTAGATCCGAATGAGCCGCGATGAGGTGTAACCTGCTTAAGATCTCCAGACTCCAATGACATTATGTAAACATCATGAGGCTTGCTGGCATCATCTGTTTCAGTTAAATTAGCTGAGAAAACAAGCCATTTGCCGTCAGGAGAAAAAGCAGGATCACCATGATCAGCTTTGTGACTTGTCAGCTCCTTCATCTCACCCGACTTTACGCTGACAAGCACAAGCTGGGCATACGCGCCTCTCGTCAGCCCTTTGCCGTCCCGTTTGTAGGAGAGGCTTTGCACTTCAACAGGTTCATAGCTGTCCTGCTCCGTTTTTTCTCGGTCATCAATGCTTTCCCCCTCTCCCAAACTGACAGTGACCAGAATCGATTCACCGTCCGGGGACCATAGCGGCTTTGACACGCCATATGGGATATCAGTCAGTTTTCTTGCTTCTCCGCCTTCAGTGCTCATGATATAAAGCTGTGCCGCATCGCCTTCTCGATCAGAAATAAAGGCTAGCGTACGCCCGTCCGGAGACCATCTTGGGTCGGTGCTTCGCTTTTCTCCATGTGTCCAAGGAACAGATCCACCCGTTTTCGTTTCATAGATCCATATATTTGATGTATACGAATCTTTCTCTTGATTCACTTGTGATTTTACATATGCGGCACGGGTGCCGTCTGGGGCGTATTGAGGATCGGTCACAGAGACAATCGCTGTGATGTCGTCTGCGGTTATCAGCTTTTTCATATTCATCTCCTCCTTTTTACATGTATTTCGTTTTTCTAAATAAAAACTCCTTTATCTCCAGCAAAAAAAGCGCCCTCTGCTGACGCTGAGGAACGCTTGGCATGATCTATACACTTTTTACTTGATATAAAGGATTTCGCTCTATTATACTTCCCTCTTTCGGGACGGTCAAAGCGTCTACTTCACAATGAGGGAAATGAAGCGCGAGCTGTTCTTTTAGCTCTTCTCCCTTTCCTTTTTCGGTCATGACGAGAATCGTCGGGCCTGCTCCGCTGAGAGCCGTTCCATATGCGCCCTTCATCTCGGCGACGTGCTCTACTTTTGACAGCTCAGGCACAAGCATCGCCCGGTACGGCTGATGGAACATATCCTTCTTCATGATTTTCCCGACAAGCGGCCAATCCTTGGACATGATCGCAGCAATGAGTATATTGCTGACAGCACTTGCTTTTACGGCGTCGGCATATGGAAACTCCTTCGGAAGCACGTCTCTCGCGTCTCTTGTCAGCACTTCGTAAAAAGGAATGACAACGACTACGTCAATGTCAGCATTCGGGACGCGGATCATTTGGGTCTCGTCATCCTCATGCAGGCCGATCACAAGTCCGCCGACGAGAGAAGCGCCAGCATTGTCCGGGTGTCCTTCTTCTAGACTGGCTAAATGCAGCTTGTCCGCTTCAGACAGCTTTAAGCCGCATAATTCATCAGCCAGTTCAATGGCCGCTACAATCGCCGCGGCGCTGCTGCCAAGGCCGCGTGCAAGCGGGATGTCGCTCCACACCTTCACATGGACAGGAGGCATTTCTTTTCCGTACAAATCTGCGGTCCGTTTAGCCACTTGATAGATCAGGTTATCTGTACCCGCCGGAATTCCGGCGACTGTTTCTGTTTCAGCCTCAAAAGACCATTTGTCGCTTTCAAAGACGGTCAGCTTCAAATATCTGCTGAGCGCCATTCCGACTGAATCAAAGCCGGGGCCTAGGTTAGCTGTGCTTCCGGGAACAGTGACAGAGAACAGCATGTCGGCTTCGTTCATACACGGGCCGCTCCTTTTACATATTCAAGGATGCTGTCTTCATCAGTCGGCAATGTGACAGGCTTGATTTCTGAAATGTCGACCGCTGTGTTCGGATCTTTCAGTCCGTTTCCTGTTAACACAGCTACGACCTTGCTGCCTTTCGGAATTTCTCCGGATTTCACCTGTTTCAGCACTCCTGCGATAGACGCGCAAGAACCCGGTTCTGCAAACACGCCTTCTACACGGGCGATCAGCTGATATGCGTGAAGGATTTCATCATCAGTGACTTCGTCAATTTTCCCATTGGATTCCTCGGCTGCCTTTACAGCTTTGTCCCAGCTTGCCGGGTTTCCGATACGAATGGCTGTCGCTATTGTTTCAGGATTTTCAATCACTTCATTGCGCACGATTGCCGCCGCACCCTCAGCTTCAAAGCCACGCATTTTCGGAAGGCCTGTGCCGTTTTTCTCATGATATTCCTTGAAGCCCTTCCAGTACGCAGTGATGTTTCCCGCGTTTCCGACCGGGATCGCTAAAACATCAGGCGCTTCCCCCAGCTGTTCGCACACTTCGAAGGCAGCAGTTTTTTGGCCTTCAATGCGGTAAGGGTTGACTGAGTTGACAAGGGCAATCGGTGATTTCTCACAGATGGAACGGACAATTTTAAGCGCATCGTCAAAGTTTCCGTCAATTGCGATAATCTCGGCTCCGTACATGACAGCTTGAGCGAGTTTTCCAAATGCAATTTTTCCGTTCGGGATGATGACAATGCATTTCATGTTAGCACGGGCTGCATATGCTGCCGCAGCAGCGGAAGTGTTACCTGTTGACGCGCACATAATCGTGTCATTGCCTTCTTCTTTTGCCTTTGCCACAGCCATAACCATTCCGCGATCTTTAAATGATCCCGTAGGATTGACGCCTTCCGTTTTGACATGAAGCTCAATTCCGAGCTGCTCAGACAGCTTCGGCAGGTGAATAAGAGGTGTGTTTCCTTCATGTAAAGTTAGCGCCGGTGTTTGATCTGTTACAGGTAAAAATTCTTTATATTGATGGATAAGTCCTTTCCACATTAGCTCCAACCGTTCCCTTCTACACGATATGTGCTTTTGACTTCTTGAACGACTTCCAAATCATTTAGGTTTTGCAGGATATCACTGAAATCAGCTTCTGATGTATGATGTGTGACAATTACGATTTCAGCTAACTCATCATGGCCTTTAATTGGCAGCTGAAGGATTTTTTCAAAGCTCACGCCCCGCTCTGAGAACACAGATGTAATTTTCGAGAATGAACCAACCTCATCTTTTACATGAATTCTTAAAAACTGCTGTGCATAAATGTCAGACGGCGATTTCATGTTTTTCTCATATTGCGGTCCGACAAAGCTGTTGCCGGTTACACCTAGGCGCATATTTTTCATGACAGCGACGAGGTCAGAAACAACGGATGTCGCTGTCGGCATGCTTCCGGCTCCCGGCCCGTAGAACATCGTCTCACCGACAGCCTCGCCGTATACATAAACAGCGTTAAACTCATTATGAACAGCAGAAAGCGGATGATGGTCAGGAAGCAGTGTCGGCTGTACGCTGACCTCGATTTTGCTGCCGTCACGCTGAGCAATCCCGATCAGCTTCATTGTATAGCCGAGGCGTTTGCTGAAGCTGATGTCCTCGTCTGTAATTTGGGAGATCCCCTTTACTTTGACGTCTTCCAGATCCACGTTCATCGAGAAGCCGAGGCGCGCCAATATCGCCATTTTCCGTGCGGCGTCAAGCCCTTCCACGTCAGAAGTCGGATCAGCTTCGGCAAAACCGAGATCCTGCGCTTCCTTGAGCACTTCCTCGTATGGGCTTTTCTCTTTGATCATTTTGGTTAAGATAAAGTTTGTTGTGCCGTTCACAATTCCCATCATTTTTGTAATTCGATCTGATGAGAGGCCTTCCTCTAACGTGCGCAGAATCGGAATCCCGCCGGCAACACTGGCTTCAAAGTAGATATCGCATCCATTTTCCTTCGCTTCGGCAAGCAGCTCGGAGCCGTACACAGCCATTAAGTCCTTGTTTGCTGTGACAACATGCTTTTTCGATCTCAGCGCGTCGACCAAATATTGTTTTGTCTGTTCAACGCCGCCGATCACCTCGATGACGACATCAACATCTGGATCATCAATGACATCATACACTTCTGTCGTGAGCACTTCCTTCGGCAAATCTACTTCTCTCTTTTTCTCTAAATCTTTTACAAGCACTTTTTTTATCGTAACCGGACAGCCGACCTGATGCATAAGCTTATCCTGATGGTCTTGAATAATTTTAACGACACCGCTTCCGACGGTACCTAAACCTAAAAGCCCTACACGAATCGCTTTCAAAAAAACTCCACCTTTCTTTTGATTGTCCTCTTGGAAAAGACAATTGTTAACTCAACACAGACATATAAGTTACAAACATTATATAAGCCCGCTCCTGTTTTGACAAGACAGCATTAGGATGAATTTTGCGAATGTAAACGCTTAACGCATTGATATGACAAGATTCTTTATTTTCTAATTATTTTTGTCAGATTTTCTCCTCACCTTGAGCTGCCTTTGCCGAGCCAGCTGACGCGTGGAACAAACAGCTTCTGCGCCCGCATATTCATGAATTCCTGCGCTGTATTGAGAAATTGTTCATAACGCCCACAGTCATTAAGAATGAAGTCAAGCTGTTCTTCAAAATAATGCTTTTCTGATTCTGATGACATGTAATAGCTTTCAACGATTTCAAAATAATGAAGCGGGAAAAGCAGACGGCTGTATAAAAGGCGTTTCGAAAATGAAGACAGCGGTGTGACTTGCTCGTATTCCTGTAAAAAGAGAAAGCCCTGCTGATGAAAATCTTGTCTGTGATGCAAAAACGTATGCCTCATATATTCAGCCAAATCACGGGAAGCGTGGTCAAACACCCAATCCGCCGGAATCCTGATCAATGATTCCGGTGACCATGTATGCCTTTCCATCCGCTGATGGCATATCGTTCCTGAATCAGCGGCTTGGGGCTTGTCATCCAGCTCAGTGTCCACTAAATATTGTATCGCGTTTTCTGACAGTCCTAAATAATAGGGAAATGATTCGATCATTTTTTTATCGAATGGCTCATGCGGAGGGGTCTGAACCTTTCTCTGCCAAAATGCTTCCAGCTGATCAATTCGTTTTCCCCACAGATCCTTCCACTGGCCGATTCTTCCGGCCGCCTTCACCTCATATGGATATCCTCGGCCTTTTCGGTGAAATTCCGCAAGCTCCGCTCCAATGGAGAACGCCCTGTTTGAATAAGGGGGGGCCGCCTTCAGCAGAGCGTACGTTTTTCCCTCATGTTCAAATGTCAGTTCACCTTCTTTTGTAAAGATAAAAACCGAAACGTATGGGTCACTTTGTTCTTGTAAATACTGACTCATGTAATAAAGCTCCGCCAGCTCTGTTTCTGAGAATTGGGAAACGGGGACAATCAGAAAGTATGAATTAGGCGTCTGAAAGCATTGATATGTGTGCTGGTACATGGAAAGCTGCCTGATGTGAATGCCGTATTTTTCTTTTATTGTACCTTTCACCATGATCACCTGCCTGTTGAATTAGGGCTCATCACATCGTAGTCATACACAGCCGGAATTATGAATACATATTTTAATCCGAAGAAGGCGCAAGAAAAAGTCGTAAACTTCTCAAGCATTTTGTATAAACTAGTAAAAAAGATTGGGTGAAGCTGATGTCAGAAAACGAACAATTCAGTCAGATGGAAGCTAAAGCAAGAGCACGGATGAAGGAGCGCGGCGTTGAGGTATCAGACATTGCCGAGCTTGTCTTTTTTCTGCAGAAAAAATATCATCCGGATTTAACCATTGATGAATGCACGCTGAACGTCAATCGTGTTCTCGCAAAACGCGAGGTGCAAAACGCGATTTTAACGGGCATTGAATTGGATGTTCTTGCTGAGCAGAAAAAACTGTCTGAACCGCTGCAAACGATGCTGGAAATAGATGAAAGCCTATATGGAGTAGATGAAGTTCTGGCATTTTCCATTGTGAACATTTACGGATCGATCGGGTTTACGAACTACGGTTACATCGACAAAGAAAAACCCGGAATCCTTAAACGATTGAATGATAAATCAACCGGTGAATGCCATACCTTTTTAGATGACATCGTCGGAGCGATTTCCGCCGCGGCTTCAAGCAGACTTGCTCACCGCGCGCGGCATACAGAATAAGGGCACCCTTTTAGGGCGCCCTTTTTTCAAATGTATGGAATCCATTCAGTCAGAGAGTCAATGGCGTGAGTCGGTTTTTCCATATCGTCTGTCATATGTTCTCTTTTCGTTACGCCTGTGTGAACGAGCAGCGTATCCATACCCGCGTTAATGCCGGCCATAATATCAGTGGCGTAGTTGTCGCCGACCATGAGTGTTTCAGACACATCTGTGCCGAGAACGCGCATCGCCTGCTCCATAATAATTGATTCCGGCTTGCCGATAAATACAGGCTGTACACCTGTAGATACGGTTAACACCGATGTCAGTGAGCCGTTTCCCGGCAGAAGGCCTCTTTCAGTCGGAATCGCAATATCTCCGTTAGTGGAAATAAAGCGGGCGCCATTTCTGATTGCCAGGCAGCCGACAGCAAATTTTTCGTATGTAATGGAACGGTCGATGCCAACAACGACAAAGTCCGCGTTTTCTCCGCCAAATGTCAGGCCGTTTTCTTCAATCGCCTGGCGGATTCCTTCCTCCCCAATCACATACACAGACGCGTCTTTTTTCTGCTGTGCAATGTGCTGGGCAGTTGCCATGCTGGTCGTGAAGACCTGCTCTTCTGTTGCCGGAATATCAAAAGACACGAGCTTGTCCGCTACCTGCTTCGGTGTACGCGAAGAGTTGTTTGTCACGAAAAGATAAGGAACGCCGCGATCTTTCAGCGTTCTGACAAATTCACACGCTTCCTCGATTTTTTCCGTGCCATTGTACATCGTTCCGTCTAAATCAATTAAATACCCTTTATATGTTTTCATATCCAACACTCCTGTGGCTTTCCAGTTGTTATTTAAACGCGGAAACAGGTCCTAGCTCTGTTTCCAAATAGCTTCTGATCCGTTTCGGGAAGTCCTGAAGAGCTGTTTGATGCGCCTTGATCAGCCTGTAAAGCTCGCCGCTGTCAGCGAGCAGATACTGTTGAACCAACGTTTTGCGGTAGGCGATCAATTTCTTGAGCTCATCACCCTCTTTTTCTGTGACAACTTTCTCATCAACAAGTATATCCATAATGTCGTCATAGCTGCCCGGGTCCCGCATAATAAAGCCGTCAATCATGTCATTGCCTGTATCCAAAATGCATTCGATTAACAGATGGCCTATACGCTGAAGTGCCAATTCCCCGATTTCAGACTGCCAGTCTGTTTGTGAGTCAAAAAGCGCCAGCTGGTGCTCGAAGAACCCTAGTGTTTTCTCGATTTTGCTTCTGTCAACAAAATACATGACAGCATCCCCTTTGTGTATATTTATTTTCTGATCCGTTTCAAGACAAAATACGCACAGCCGAAATTGCAGTATTCGTAAATATATTCATCTAATGTGCTGATTTTCGTTTCGAAGGTTGCCTTTTGATTCTGGTCGTCAAAGAAGCCCTTGAGCCTTAACTGACCGTATCCCCAGTCTCCCACAATATAATCGTATTTATTTAATATATCGGAGTAGCGGGCTTTAAAAGCCTCTTCGTTGAAGCCGTCTTTGAAATTGTGCACCAATTCAAATTCGGCATTTTGAATAAGAATCATGATCTCACCTCTTTTTCACTCATTCCTATCATAATTCATTGCCCCGTCCCCATCAATTGCTAAAGAATAAATCATGCGATTTGGCTACCCTACACATGAGGAGGGATTGATAAATGAAACGAACCGCTGTCAGCCTCTGCCTGCTAACCGGACTATTATCCGGGTGCGGAGGCGCAGGATTGGATAATGCACAAAATGTCCGGAATCAGACGCAGAATCAAACCAAACCCATTCATGTGTCGGACCGCAACGAGGCTTTTAACAGGCATAATGAGAACGAACAATTTGGCTATGTCCGCTATCAAAGAGAACAATTTGACGGAGACCAGCAGAAAACGCCGGTGATGAACCGGGAAGAAACCGCTCACATGATATCAAGTTTAACGGTTCAGCTCCCCCATATTCAAGATGCTGCGACATTGGTGACTGACCGAGAAGCGCTTGTCGTATACAAAACCGATTCTAAAAACCGGGAGCTGACCGCCGATCAGGTGAAAAAAACAGCGGCTTCCGTGATCCCGCGATACTATCACGTGTATATTTCCGATAATCCAAACCATATGCAGTCCGTCGAAAATTACAGCAATCTCGGCTCTGGTTCAAGGGATATTAGAGAGATCATGTCGGGGACGATTCAAGAAATGAAAACCTCCCCGCAAGGAAGCCCTGTCTCAGAGAATGAAAATGCCAATGGAGAAACGCGTCAGGACATGAAAATCGATAGGAATGACAAAAACGCCAGATGATCTGGCGTTTTGGCATTATGCTTGGGCTTGACGCTTTTTAGATGCTTCGTTTACTTGTTCATCCGCATGGTAAGAGGAACGGACAAGCGGACCGGCTTCACAATGGCTGAAGCCTTTTTGCATCGCGATTTCTTTTAATTCTGCAAATTCATCAGGATGGTAGTATTTTTGGACTTTCAAGTGTTTCTTCGTCGGCTGCAGATATTGGCCGATTGCCATAATATCCACGTTGTTCGCCAAGAGGTCGTCCATTACTTCAATAATCTCTTCTTTTGTTTCGCCGAGCCCGATCATGATACTTGATTTTGTCGGAATGTCAGGCTGCATTTCCTTCGCACGGCGCAAAAATTCCAATGAACGGTCGTACGTCGCACGCGCGCGGACTCTTGGCGTCAGGCGGCGAACCGTTTCGATATTGTGATTCAGGATGTCTGGGCGTGTATCCATCAAGGTTTTTAGGTTATCATAGTTTCCGCCCATATCAGACGGCAGCACCTCAATTGTTGTGAACGGGCTTTTTCTGCGGATCGCACGGACAGTTTCCGCGAAAATGCCTGCCCCTCCATCTTTCTGATCATCACGCGCAACAGCCGTAATAACCGCGTGCTTCAAATTCATAAGCGCGACTGAATCCGCTACGCGTTCCGGCTCTTGCAGGTCAAGCTCAGTTGGAAGGCCTGTTTTGACAGCACAGAAACGGCATGCTCTTGTACAAACAGAACCTAAAATCATAAATGTCGCTGTACGTCTGACAGCCCAGCATTCATGAATATTCGGACATTTTGCTTCTTCGCATACGGTATGAAGGTTGTTTTCCCGCATGAGTTTTTTGAGCCCTGTATAGTTTTCATTTGTATTTAATTTAATTTTAAGCCATTCGGGCTTTCTGAGGTGTTCGTCTTTCTTTGCCAATTCCCATCATCTCCAATATCCAATATACTCAATTTCTGACACGAAACATTCTGAAAACGAGAAAGGTGCAGATTTTAGTTCTGCAACAAAAATAATGTTTTTCTAACTAAAGAAAGTCTTTTCTTTAGACACTTTAACATAGGAAAAATTTCTCGACAAGGGAAGATGATTACTGACATTTTTAAGCCGGGTTGCCGCAAACTATGTGTATTCAATATGAAAGGAGATTATTTTGTGAAAGTTTTGTTATCCGCTCTTCTTCTCCTTTTGTTTGCATTTGAGCCTTCTGCGTCTGGAAAAAAGCTTTCAGATCCAGTGCTGTCGAAACGGATGGAATTATATCATAAAATCGAAGCTGTGACGCAGATCCCTTGGTATGCGCTCGCGGCTGTTGATCAATACGAAGAAAACGTGCGGAGCAACCGGAAAGATCTGCCTGACAAGGCGGGAATCATCAGCATCTATATACCCGATGATATCTGGAGCGGGCCTGAAAACCCGAATCCGAAAGATGATGCGCCGTTAAGCATTAAAGTGTTTGACGGAATCGGAATGGATGGCGATGGAGACGGGAAAGCCGAGGTCAGCAACGATGAAGATATCTTGTATACGTTCAGCCAATACTTACTGTCGTATGGCACAGATGAAGACAACATCCGGATCGGGCTTTGGAATTATTATCGGCGTGATCAGACAGTGGGGATTATATCTGAATTCATGAAGCTGTTTAAAGCCTACGGCCATATTGATCTGGGCGAGCATGCATTCCCGCTTCCGATCAGAACCGATTACAGCTACCGAAGCACGTGGGGAGATGCCCGCGGCTTCGGTGGAAGGCGGATTCATGAAGGTACGGATATCTTTGCCCATTACGGCCTTCCTGTCAAATCCACATGTTACGGCGTAGTTGAAATGAAGGGCTGGAACCGCTTCGGAGGATGGAGAATCGGCATCAGGGACATTAACAATACGTATCATTATTTTGCCCATCTCAATGGGTTTGCCAAAGGGATTAAAACAGGACAAATCGTTGAGCCTGGCCAAGTGATCGGATCAGTCGGCAGCTCCGGATACGGCCCGCCGGGAACCGCCGGGAAGTTCCCGCCGCATCTGCACTATGGCATGTACAAAGATAACGGAAGAACCGAATGGTCATTTGATCCATACCCGCATTTGAGGGCGTGGGAGCGATATGAATACCAAAAAAAGAAGTAACAAAAAGCCGCCTCTTCGACAGGCGGCTTATTTGCTGCTTTTTCCTTTTTTTGAATCAGCACCGTCTTCTTCTTTGCTGCTCGGGAGCTGGACAGAAGGCGTGACACCCGAGCCGCCGCTTCCATTATAAAACTGCGGCACTTCGCCCTGCACTGCTTTAATCGATACAGGAACATTATTTGTGACGACAGCGGTTTTGCTGGCAAATGGAATGATGACCTTCACTTTAATTTCGACAAAGATGCTGATATCAATAAGTGCGTTATTTATGCCATACGGCTTGATTTTGGTTTTGACATCTGTAAAAGCGTCACCGATTAAATTGAACCGGACCGGGATTTTCGGCCCGAGGTTTCCAAGAAGGCTGTTGCCGGTTACCTGTCCCAGCGGAATGTTGATCATAATGTTTTCACTGGCGCCGCTGTGTCCGGTATGGGTTTCCATCTCTTTCAAATGAGCCTGAAGCTGCTTTGTCACTTTTGTTTTCACACTGTTTACAACCTGTGTATTAAAATCGATTGTCGTTAAGTTTCCGTTTTCATCAGAATTCATTTGAAACATATCTTTCATATTTTCACTGTCAGACATATAGTCCTCAATCGAATCCTGGATCACCTCTGTCGCTATACGCTTCGTTTCCATCTCGCCGATGTCCATTAAAACAGGTTTGATCGAGCCATTGATCATCCAAAGGCTGACCGTTGTTGACAGGATAAAAAAGACAACGGACAGGAGCATCACGTAACGGAAAGGCAAAGGTCCTCTCTTGCGAAAAGGGCCGCGATATCTTGGCAAGAAAATCCCCCCTTACATATCACAATGTATGCTTGTAAGAGGGGACATAGTAATAGCCGGAGCCAATTTATTTTATTTCACCATTTTTAAAAGCGCTTCTCTGCCGCTCATGCCGACTTGAATGCCAAGATCTTCCGCGGCGTACGTGACGGATTCTAAAGGTGCGTCTAACAGCTGGTCAATGGTGCGGACACCAACTGCCCGCCCCGCCACGATGCCGCGCTCCTTTAATTTTTCATTCAGCAGCGCCACATCAAGCGCGCCGCACATAATGTATCCGTGATCATTGGTGACGGCCATAAAATTAGTTTTGGGAAGCTTTACTGTCACAGCTGTAAAAGGCTGTCCTTCTATCATGATCGGTGTCAGGTTTACCACGTCAACCACTCCCTTCATTCATCACTTTATGATGAAGGGCACAGCTTGTTGTGGGCTGACTGCCTTATTGCGCAAGCTTCCAAGCCAGCAGATCCCGCAAAAATTCCGGCATAAAATATTCTTTTTCTGCAGCGTCGCGAATCAACGGAAACAGTTTGCCGAGCGTAAACATATCAAGCACCGCAACGGAGTATTGTTTATGTTTTTCAATATCTTCCCCGTTCAGTGTGATCCGGGTGACGTGGGTGATCCCGTCATCGAGCCGTTTCGTTTCTACCTCAACGCCGGCATACACCATTTTCCCCATCACTTCTCCGCGGAAGCCGAGTCCTTTGATCCGGAGCTGCTCCATTTGTTCGGAAGCGGCATGGACAATGGTTTCCTTCAGTTCTTCTCCCGTCAGGCGGACAGCCACCGGGTTGATCGGATGCGGACAGATGCGGTGCAGATCCAGCTTTGTCACAGGACCTGCTTTAAGCGGACCGAGAATGACACCTGAATTGACCATACTGATGTCCGTCTCGCACCATTCCTTTAAGGCGTACGCCAAAAGCAAAGGCAGCTCTGATTCTTCAAACCACTTCACCTCAGCATCTTGTGCAAGCTCTGCAACGGCATCGGACAGCTTCGCCTCGGCTTCACGTTCTTTTTCATTGAGAAACGCTTTTGTTTCTGCGGATTCTCCTGTCCATTCCGCCATGTTCTGCACAGAAGCCGTTTTGCTGATGATGCTTCGCTGTACGCTGTCCACCGTGATTTCTACACAGCCGACATAATGCCCGTATTTCTCGGCGCTGGCCAGCAGTACCCCATTAACCACTTGTCCATCTTCAAGCAAATGATGGGTATGTGATTCGAGGATTACATCAATCTCAGGCACCGCTTCAGCCACTGCTTGATCATCAAGAATGCCTAAATGTGACAGCAGAACGATAATATCAGCCTGCCCTTTCACTTCCAGAATGGTTTCCTTTATGCTTTCAAGGGCATCCGTTACTGTCCATCCCAGCTTGTCATATACAGGATAATACGGCACAGTTACACCTAAGAAAGCAATGGACATACCGTTTTTCAATGATTTGATAAGGTAAGGCACCGCCCAGGACGGACGGTTTCCATTTTTATCAAACAGATTAGAGACGATGACAGGAAATTCAGCATGATCATATAAGGCAGCAAGCTCTTCATGCGGAAGCGTAATCCCTTCGTTATTGCCGATCGCCGCTCCATCAATGTGAAGGCGGTTTAAGAGATCGACATTCGCTTTTCCGAATGTCGCCTCTGTCACGAATTGAAAACGATCAAGATGATCGCCAATATCAAAAACGAGCGTCTCTTCGCCGTATGACTGATGCTCTTTTCTTTTCTGCTCGATATAATCTACAATTTTCGGCCAGTTTTCAAAATGGCTGTGCAAATCATTTGTATGATATAAGCGGAGCTTCTCCTTCATAATATCTCTCCCTAATCGTTCAGCTGAAAATGCCTTCATAAATGAGCTGGCAGCCGATCAAAATCAATACGATCCGCATGATCATAACGATCGTTTTCGTCTGCATTTTTCTGTTGATGGCGGCGCCAAGCTTTCCGCCGAACCAAGCGCCGGGCACAAGCGCGAGGGCGTACAGCCAATTGACGTGCCCGGAAATCATATGTGAAACAGACCCTGTCATAGAAGACAGGAAAATAATAAACATGGACGTTGCCACCGCAACCTTCGGCGGAAACAGAAATAACAGCATCATCGCCGGAACCATCAGTGATCCGCCGCCTATACCGAAAAGTCCGCCTAAAAAACCGACAACAAAGGCAATGGCAATACCGACAGAGGCCTGATATGAGTACGTATAAGGCTCACCGGCATCATCCTGAAATGTCCGGATAATTCCTTTGTGCGCTTTGTTGATTGGCCGGGCTTTCGCTTTCAGCATTAAGGATAATGAAATCAGAATCATAAAAATGCCAAACCAAACGGAAAACGAGTTTGAATTGAACAGCTTTGACACGTAAGCCCCGATCATGCTGCCGGGACCCGAACCGATAAAGAAAATGAGCCCGCTCTTATAATCAACGGTTTTATATTTAATATAAGCCAAAGTTGAAGAAAGGCCCGTAAAAATAATGACCAAAAGCGAAGTTCCAATCGCAACCTGCGGCGTCACATCCTGAAACAGCTCCGTCACTGTGCTTAAAAACATCAGAGACGGCACAATGACAATTCCGCCGCCAAGCCCGATCAGACTTCCTACCGTACCTGCGATTAATCCCAGGACGACCAAAATCACAAACGACATCAGTAAAAACCTCTTTTCTAAAATAAATCGAGCTGTCTCGGAGCAAGTCCGCTGTACTCGATATCAAGCAGTTCAAGCATCTGCTTGCCGTTATCCGCGGCGTCACCGCCGGAATTGTTGTTGAACAGGACAAAAACATCCTTACATTGCTGCTGCAATTCATTCAGGTGCTTTTTCCAATCCTCCAGCTCCTGTTGGTTGTAGCGGTATAAGTACCTGACCTCCCTCCAGTTTTTCCCGCCATCAGGCTTCATCCAGCCCTGCTTGTTGCGTCCGTGAAACCTGACAAGCGTTTTGTTTTCATCGGTCGCGCGCAACACGGTCGGAACGCTGCCTTCTCCGATTTGCGGTTCATCACAGACACTGTGAATCCAGCCTTCCGCTTTCATAAATGAAAGCGTCTGCTCATAAAATGGCGGCGAGAACCAGGAACGGTTTCTGAATTCAAGCGCACAAGGGATATCTCCCATTTGGTGCTTGCACCATCTCAAATAGGCGACATTCTCCTTCTTGCAGTCAAACCACGGCGGAAATTGAAACAGCACCATGGCGAGCTTATTGCTATGTAAATATGGCGTTAAAGACACCTTAAACGCATCAAACATCTCCTCTTTTGAGTCAAAGGGAATTTCGCCGCGCTGATGCCCTGTCATGCCCTGATATGCTTTCACGATAAATTGGAAGGTTTCGGGCGTTTCCTTCACCCACTTTTCATTATTGCGCGCCGGCTGAATCGCGTAAAAGCTCGCGTCTAATTCCACGATCGGAAAATGGGAGGAATAGGCCTGCAATTTTTTCTGGCTGGCCGTTTTCGGCGGATAGATGCTGTCATGATCCCCCCATCCCGTCAGTCCGATATAAATCACACTCATTCACCTCTCTTCCAGTTTATCACACGTGTTTTCAGGTTTCCTCGGAAATGCTGTTCATATGGCGGGAAAATGCCTCACGCAAATGCTGATATTGTTCCTCATTCGTATCTAAAAACGCCTCTTCTCTTGAGGAAGGAATGTGCTGATATTCAATAGGCGCCTGAAACTGCTCACTCGTAAAATCGTACACCACACCATTGATGCTGTTATAAAAATGCCAGCTCTCATCGACTCTTGTTTTGAAAATCGTGCCGCCGAAATGGTCTTGAATCACCAATGCCGTCACGCCGCATTGGCCGCATGACGGGCATTCTTCCGTCCATTTAGAGCTCGAATGGCGCGACCAGGATTGCTTAAGTATGTATTTGACATGCTCCATTGCCTCCGCCTCCTTTAAAAAAAGATACCACGTTGATGAGATTTTAAAAACTAGAACGGAGGAAATCAAAAAACCCGGCGGTAAAATCCGCCGGGCTTACGAAGGAACGACCAGAGCTCCGTCAATTTCAGTGATTTTTTCCCCATCATTGTACACGCACCGGCCTTTGCTGTAAGTGGCCGAAATGCTGCAGGGAAATGTATGTCCTTCGTAAATGCTTTTTTTATGCTTTGCAAACATCGATTCTCTTGTAACAGTGTACGGCTCCATGCTGACGAGCACGAAATCTGCATCATACCCCGCCTCAAACCGCCCTTTTTTCTGAAGGCCGAATCGTTTTGCAGGGGCCGCCGCTGTCCATTCTGCGATGGTTTCAAACGGAATCTGATGCCCAAGCGCCAGTTCCAGCATTCCTAATAAAGTGAACTGCCCGCCGCTGATTCCGCCCCATGATAAAAACATGTTATCCTCCCGCTTCAAGGATGGACGGCAGGGGGAATGGTCTGAGGAAACCATGTCAATGTCCCCGGCAATAAGCGTCTCGATCAGCGTCTCTTTTGATTGCCGCGACCGGAGCGGAGGCGCGCATTTTGCGACAGAGCCCCTTTGCCGTAAATCGTCATGGCTAAACAAGACATAATGCGGGCATGTTTCAACCGAAACATCAAGACCTTCCTGTTTCGCCTCTCTGATCAGCCGGACCGCTTTCGCCGTGCTGATATGGACAAAATGAACCGGACAGCCTGTCACCTTCGCATACTGAATCGTGCGATACACCGCTTCAACTTCTGCTTCCTCCGGGCGGGAGGCGGCGTACGCATCCGCATCCACCTTTCCTTTATTGGCCAAAACCATCTGCAAGTAGCTTGTGATCGCGTCGCTTTCCGCGTGGAGAGCGAGGATTTTTCCTGCAGCCGCGATTTCTGCCATGCCTTTGAGCAATGTCCGTTCATCAACAGAGCGGAACTCATCAGTACCTGACTTTGATAAAAACGCTTTAAACCCGATCGCTCCCGCTTCAGCCATCGGACGGATGTCCTCGATATGGCCTGGCACAAGGCCGCCCCATAGCGCAAAATCCACGGCAGATTTTTGCCTGCCTAGCTCAGCTTTTGCGAGAAGATGCTCTGCCGTCACGGTTGATGGAATACAGTTGAGCGGCATATCAAAATAGGTGGTGCAGCCGCCTGCGGCCATCATTTGAGAACCTGTTTCAAACCCCTCCCAATCCTCCCTGCCCGGTTCATTAAAATGAACATGGCAGTCTATCACACCAGGAAACACGTATTTCCCGTCTGCCTGGATGATTTCCGTCCCGCTTGCTTCAATGTCAGAACCTATCTCGGCAATGACACCGTTTTGAACTGCAATATCAGCTTCTATAACGCCATCTGGCGTAACTGCCTTCGCACCTTTTATCACCATATCGTAAGCCATATTGATCCCCCCATGTAAGGATGACGATTTTTCATGTCAGTTTATGTAACACAACCAGTTCTATTTTCAACAGCTTACTGCTACTATGATCGTATTACATCAGCAAAACCGCTAGAATTCCTATTGAAAATTATTCACCTTAACCAATGTTTTTATAGAAAAGGAGAATGCGCTATGAATATTTTTGATGTGATGAAAATACCGGCTTTTGAAAACGCCAATTTAATTGCTGGTAAAGCAGGAGGAGAAAGAGAGGTTCAGCATGTCAATATAATGGACGCTCCGGATATCGCAGACTTTTTGCATAAGAATGAATTGCTCGTCACCACCGCCTATCACCTGAAGGATCACCCGCATCAATTATCTGAACTGATTCAGCAAATGGCAAAACGGGGCTGCGCGGGCCTCGGCATTAAAACAAAGCGCTATCTGGAAGATATCCCGAAGGAAATCATCGAACTGGCCGATTCATATGCGTTTCCGATAATTGAGCTTCCGGAACACATCCGCCTCGGCGATATTGTGAATGCCACACTCAGCCATATTCTCGATATGCGTTCTAACGAGCTGCAGCAAGCCATTTACGCGCACAAAAAATTCACAAACCACATTATGAGCGGCAAGGGGCTGCAATCCCTCCTCAAAAAGGTGTCAGACCTCCTTCAGCTTCCCGTGCTGCTGCTTGACCAGCATGCCAAAATGCTGTCTGCGTCTCATCAGATTTCAGTTGAGACCGAAAAGCTGAAAGGCACCCTGAATACCGTATCCGGGCCATTTTTCACTTGTTTCTCTACAATCTCAGATCAGAAAACATATTCTGTCCTGCCTATTTATAATCACGAAAAAAACTGCGGATACCTGCTGATACCGGACATGGTCCAGGCCGGCGATAAAGGATTGATCCTCACGATTGAACAAGCGGCCAACGTCATTTCCTTTGAACTGCTGAAGGAAAATGCGCTGAAGCAGTTCAGCCGGCGGGCCCGCAATGAGTTTTTCAGCAATTTTATTGAGCGGTCCTTTTCTTCAGATGACGAAATCAAAAACCGGGCGAAAGAATTCAAGCTGCGCTGGGATCAAAAATACATGTGCATTGCCGGCAAACTCGATCGCAATGACGAATCAATCAGCTTTACAGAAAATCAGCTCGCTTCCGACAGCGTATTCGAATTTCTTGAAGGTGAATTATCAGCCTTCCCATTTCCGCCTCACTTCTTTATGAAAGGAAATGTCGGCATTATTCTAATCGAGGCGACAGACAGCTGGAGTGAAATGCACGCCTCGGTGATCAGCTTTTTAGAACAGTTTCAAACACAGGTCAGCACTCAATTTAAACGAACCGTGTCCTTTGGCATCAGCAATATCTGCCAAAAGCTCATTGATGTTCCCGACGCTTTCACAGAAGCTTCTGATGCTCTGCAATCGGGGCATTTGTCAAGAAGCACCGCATTTATCCAGGTGTATCACGCCAAAGATGTGCCTGAGCTTCTGCGCTTGCTCCCGGTTGAGGATTTGAAGAAATTTTACAACTCCACGCTTCAGAGCCTCGCTGAAAAACAGCAGGAGGATCAAAGCCTGCTTCATACGCTTTCCGTCTATTTAGAGACACACTGCCAAATTTCAGAGACGGCAAAGCGTCTGTACGTTCATCGCAATACGGTCATATACCGCCTTGAAAAATGCGAAGAGCTTCTGGGTAAAAGCTTAAAAGATCCTGAAACAACGATGCGTTTGCGGCTTGCCTTACGTATGCAGCGGCTGATCAGCTAATGTTTGTTACATTTTCTTACAAAATGAATCATTTTTCGTCACTTTCAGCAATCACACCTGTCTTTTTCAGCTACTGTATCCAATGACACCCCTCGATCGGCACGATATCATGTTACTAAAGTTCACATACAGGGAGGGACTATAGTGAAAAAAAGATCGTTTAAGGTGTTTACGCTTAGCCTGCAGCATGTGCTCGCCATGTATGCAGGTGCGATTTTGGTGCCCCTGCTTGTCGGCAGGGCGCTGAATGTAACAACTGAACAGCTGTCCTACCTATTGGCGATTGACCTGTTAACATGCGGCGTCGCGACGCTTTTGCAAACCTTGCGCGGAGCATACATCGGCATCGGGCTTCCCGTCATGCTTGGCAGTTCATTTGTGGCCGTCACCCCGATGATTGCAATCGGCAGCAATTACGGCATTCACGCGATTTACGGTTCCATCATCGCGGCCGGTGTGTTCATCTTTTTGTTTGCGCGTTTTTTCGGCAAGCTGACTGTGTTATTTCCTCCTGTCGTAACAGGTACCGTTGTGACCTTGATCGGCCTTTCACTTGTTCCGACAGGTGTGAAAAATATGGCTGGCGGCGAAAAAATAAACGGCAGCGCCAACCCCGAATACGGTTCGCTCGAAAACCTTCTTCTCTCTGTCGGTGTCCTTGTTCTGATCTTAGTCCTCAACCGCTTTCTCAAAGGATTTGCCCGCACACTGTCCGTTCTGATCGGCATCGCCGCCGGAACAGCGACAGCAGCGATCATGGGCAAAGTCAGCTTTTCTTCTGTTACAGAAGCACCGTTCTTCCAAATCCCGAAGCCTTTTTACTTCGGAGCCCCCACGTTTGAAATCGGTCCGATCTTAACGATGCTGATCGTCGGAATCGTCATTATTGTGGAATCAACCGGCGTTTTTTACGCAATCGGAAAGATATGCGGCAGACCTTTAACTGAAAAAGATCTCGTCAAAGGCTATCGAGCGGAAGGAATCGCCATTCTCATCGGCGGGCTGTTCAATGCCTTTCCTTATAATACCTTTGCGCAAAACGCCGGCTTATTGCAGCTGACCAAAGTGAAAACAAGAAACATCGTCGTTACCGCAGGCTGTATCCTTGTCTGTCTCGGACTGATTCCGAAGATTGCCGCCCTTGCATCTGCCGTTCCTGCTGCTGTACTTGGCGGCGCGACCGTCGTCATGTTCGGCATGGTGATTGCCTCCGGCGTCAAAATGCTCAGCACAGCGGATCTCAAAAATCAATACCACCTCCTAACCATCGCATGCTCAATCGCACTCGGCATCGGCGCCAGCACGGCCCCCGGGATTTTTGCTGAATTCCCCGCTCCGATTAGAATTCTGGTCAGTGACGGCACCATCACTGGCAGCCTGACCGCCATCTTTTTGAATCTATTTTTCAGCTTGCGCGACAAAAAAGAATTAACAGCACAGCAAACAGAACTTCCGGTATTAGAACATACACTCGCATTAGAAAAAGAGGTGTAAAAAAGATGAAGGAACAGCACAATGCCTTACAGCTAATGATGCTGGGGCTTCAGCACATGCTTGCCATGTATGCGGGAGCCATTCTCGTTCCGTTGATCGTCGGAGCAGCGATCGGGCTGAATGCGGGGCAGCTGACGTATTTAATCGCGATTGATTTGTTTATGTGCGGGGCGGCAACTCTTTTGCAGCTCTGGAGAAACCGATATTTCGGCATCGGCCTTCCCGTTGTGCTCGGATGCACGTTTACCGCAGTCGGCCCGATGATTTCCATCGGAAGCACTTACGGTGTCCCAGCGATATATGGTGCCATTATCGCCGCAGGACTGATTGTCGTCTTAGCCGCGGGCTTCTTCGGGAAGCTTGTCCGTTTTTTTCCGCCTGTCGTAACCGGATCAGTCGTCATGATCATCGGCATCAGCCTGATTCCAACGGCAATGAATAACCTGGCCGGAGGTGAAGGAAGCAAAGAATTCGGCTCACTGGACAACGTGCTCCTCGGGTTTGGCGTCACAGCATTTATCTTATTGCTGTTTTATTTCTTTAAAGGCTTTATCCGCTCCATAGCGATTTTGCTCGGTCTTATCGCAGGAACAGCGGCTGCATATTTCATGGGAAAGGTCGATTTTTCTGAGGTCTTGGAGGCGTCTTGGCTTCATGTTCCATCTCTGTTTTATTTCGGACCGCCAACCTTTGAGCTGCCGGCTGTTGTCACGATGCTTCTCGTTGTGATTGTCAGCCTCGTTGAATCGACAGGTGTTTACTTTGCGCTTGCCGATATCACAAACCGCAGGCTATCGGAGAAGGATCTGGAAAAAGGCTACCGGGCAGAAGGCCTTGCGATTTTGCTGGGCGGCTTATTTAACGCGTTTCCCTATACAGCTTTCTCGCAGAATGTCGGCATCGTTCAGCTTTCAAAGTTGAAAAGTGTCAACGTCATCGCCATTACAGGAATCATGCTGATGGCGATCGGGCTGGTTCCAAAAGCAGCGGCCCTGACAACAGTGATCCCCACCCCAGTTCTCGGCGGCGCAATGATCGTCATGTTCGGCATGGTCATTTCTTACGGGATCAAAATGCTATCCAGCGTTGACCTTGATTCGCAAGGCAACTTGCTGATTATCGCCTCTTCCGTCAGCTTGGGGCTTGGCGCTACAACAGTTCCCGCGTTGTTTTCATCTCTTCCGGGCGCGGCCTCTGTCTTGGCAGGAAGCGGAATTGTGATCGGCAGTTTGACGGCCATTGCACTGCACGCTTTTTTTCAAACCAAACAGCCGAATGGCACAGACATAAAAACGTAAAGGAAGATGCCAATGTTCACAATGGATGACCTGAACCAAATGGATACACAAACACTGACAGACACACTTGGCTCTATTTTTGAACACTCTTCATGGATTGCGGAGAGATCCGCAGCACTACGGCCGTTTTCGTCCCTTTCTGATCTTCACCGCAAAATGACTGGCATTGTAAAAGCCGCGGATCGCGAGACACAGCTTGATTTAATCAAAAAGCATCCCCGGCTCGGAACAAAGAAAACAATGAGCGGTGACTCGGTACGAGAGCAGCAGAACGCGGGGCTCGGCAAATTAGAACAGCAGGAATACGAGGAGTTTCTCATGCTGAATGAACACTATTATGATCGCTTCGGCTTTCCTTTTATTTTAGCGGTGAAGGGAAAGACGAAACAGGACATTCACCAAGCCCTGCTGGCAAGGCTTGAGAGCGAACGAGAAACGGAGTTCCAGCAGGCCCTTATCGAAATTTACCGAATCGCCCGCTTTCGTCTGGCTGACATCATCACTGAAAAAGGAGAGACGCAAATGAAAAGAACTATGTCTTATGGCAAAGGAAATGTATTTGCATACCGAACGTTTTTAAAACCGCTCACTGGAGTGAAGCAAATCCCAGAATCATCTTTTGCCGGGAGAAGCAATACCATTGTCGGCGTTGATGTGACATGCGAAATTGGCGGAGAAGCCTTCCTGCCATCATTTACAGACGGAGACAATACTCTCGTCGTGGCAACGGATTCAATGAAAAACTTTATCCAGCGCCATCTCGCATCCTATGAAGGAACGACAACCGAGGGGTTCCTACACTATGTAGCTCACCGATTTTTAGATACTTATTCTCATATGGACACGATCACTCTGACTGGCGAAGACATTCCGTTTGAAGCAATGCCTGCATACGAGGAGAAAGAGCTCAGCACAAGCCGCCTCGTCTTCAGAAGATCGCGTAATGAACGAAGCCGCTCTGTGCTGAAAGCAGAACGAAGCGGGAATACCATAACGATTACCGAGCAATACAGCGAAATCATGGATCTTCAGCTCGTCAAGGTGAGCGGCAACTCCTTCGTCGGCTTCATCCGGGACGAATATACGACTCTCCCGGAAGACGGCAACCGCCCGCTGTTTGTCTATTTAAACATCAGCTGGCAATATGAAAATACCAATGACGCATACGCTTTTGATCCAGCCCGCTACGTTGCGGCTGAACAAGTCCGCGACTTGGCGAGCACCGTTTTTCACGAGCTCGAAACCCCTTCAATCCAAAACCTAATCTATCATATCGGCTGCAGAATATTAGCGAGGTTCCCACAGCTCACTGATGTCAGCTTCCAATCTCAAAATCACACGTGGGATACGGTTGTCGAAGAAATCCCGGGCTCAAAAGGAAAAGTCTACACCGAACCGCGCCCGCCATACGGTTTCCAATATTTTACCGTGACAAGAGAAGACGCCGAGAAAGAAAAACAGAAAGCCGCTGAAAAATGTCGGAGCCTGAAAGCCTGATGGGAAAACTGACAACCCATATTTTAGATTTAACCAGCGGCAAACCAGCGGCGAACGTAAAAATTGAATTGAAGCGGCTGGGCGAAAGTATTTTGAAAGAGGTTTACACTAACAATGACGGCAGAGCCAATGTCCCTCTGCTGGCTGGTGAAGAGCTGGTGTCCGGAGAATATGTGATGGAATTTCATGCAGGAGACTATTTTGCGAATAAATACGTGAATACGGTCGACCAGCCGTTTTTAACCATAGTTACCGTCCGTTTTCAGCTTGCAGATCCAGATGCACATTATCATATCCCGCTCTTGCTGTCGCCGTTTGGTTATCAGGTGTATAGGGGGAGTTAAGAAGGAAGCCCGCCTCACCGGCGGTCTTCTATTTGCACTTCAATAAACTTTTGATCAGTACTTGCAGTAATCCCACGCTTAGTGAAACAACAGCTAGAATAAACATTCACCTATATTTTTCAGGATAATTGCCTACGACAAAAATATCCTGTAGTCCTTTCATTTATAAATCGAGGTTTCAAACTAATAAGTCAGCTCTTAGCAGCCGAGCTCCCTTCTCCAATCCTATAAACAGACCGCGTTTTTTCTCGAAAAAATACTCTGAAGACAATTGCTGCGTTTTTAATAGTTTTGATAACGCGTTCTCTCTTACACCTTTAGACAAAATATTCATTTTTTCTTTTTTAGACTTAAATCTATGTCGAAAATGATCGTTGGCATATCTTATACTATCTCCACTAAGGAGGTGACATTATGGGATTCTACAATTCTGGTGGATACAGTGGAAACTCTGGTTACTCAAACGGTTTCGGGAGCTCCTTCGCTTTGATCGTGGTGCTATTCATTTTGTTGATCATTGTTGGAGCAGCTATCTTTAATTATTAAGTTTAACTTTCCTTGCCTCCGCCGTATCCAACACCTCCCTGTCCGACAGACGCCATAAGAAGTTTTTATGGCGTCTTTGCTATGTGCTCACTAATCTTTTTGTAATTCAGAAGCTGTCAAGTTCTACGAGATTTATCGTGTGTTTTCCCACAACGCTTCTGCGTCTTGATCGCGCTGTCTGACTGAGGCTAAAAAAGTCCGGCTTTTAAAAGCCGGACTCCCGTCTACCCCCGTTCAACTCTCTTCTAATCCTGCAAGCTGACCGCATAATCCCGCCATACCCGGTACACCGGCACAAATTCCCCGCCAGCCCTTCTTCTATATCTTCGTCAGAAGGTTGAGGGGTTTCCCGAAACAGTGCTTTAAGCGCAATTATCATTCCTGGGGTACAGTAGCCGCATTGGAAGCCTCCTTCTTCCAAAAAAGCGGTTTGGCAGATATCCAGTTCCTCTTTTTGTACGCCCTCGATTGTTGTAATGGAATGGCCGTCCACTTGATAAGCCATGGTCATACACGCATTGGCCAGCTTTCCGTCGATTAAAATAGAGCAGGCTCCGCAGCGGCCGATTCCGCAGGACACCTTTGTCCCGGTCAGCTGAAATTCCTTTCTAAGCAGGTCACTCAGATGTGTCGTAGGAACGGCAGCAACCTCCCGCTCCTGCCCATTCACGGTCATCCGGAACTGTTCCTTTTTTACAGGAAATGGCCCGGCCTCTTTTACGTCCATTGCTTCAGCCCCTTTCTGTCTATCGCTTCAAGCAGCTCTTCTCTTGAAATTGGCAGCTTGTTTATCCAGCATCCGACCGCATCATGTACTGCCTTTACAATCGCCGGAGTGATGGCGATTGTTCCGATTTCGCCAACACCGCGCGGTCCATATACGTCTCCCTTCATTAAGTCTTCTATTGCAATCACCTTCATGTCAGGAACATCTTTGATTCCGGGAATCAAATAGTGATCGAGATTTTCCGCAGCATAACGGCCATCCGTCATTTTCGCTTCCTCCATCAGTGTGTAGCCGAGTGCCATGGCAGCGCCGCCTTCAATTTGACCTCGATATCCCTGCGGACTGATAACCGGACCTGCCGCAATAGCGTGCTCACAATCTATCAATTTGACATCGCCTGTTAACAGATCTACCTCCACCTCAACGGCAGCCGCTCCAAATGAGTAGAGGAAATGGCCGCCCACCACAGGATCAGGCGTTGTTGGAAAGTCAAATGCCGTTTCCTCTGCCAAAGGGCCTTTTTCAGCCAGCTCCTTATACGTCACCACGAGCGCCTTTGTGTTTTTGTCACGCAAGCCTGCAGCGCCGGGAATAAGATTTTCCGCTGAACAGCCGCTCCATTCTGCCGCCCGTTTTTTCAACTGAGCTAGAAACGGCTTCTTCAAACGCTGGATCGCGTGCCACACCATGCTTGTGCCGCGGGATGCTGTGGAGGAGCCTGACTTCGGCACTTTTGCGGTATCCCCAATAACAATGGAAATATCCTCTGCGGCACAACCTAACTCCTCCATGACAATCTGTTCAATCGCTGCTAGAATCCCCTGTCCGCATTCTTCAAATCCAAACGAAGCAGTGATTTTGCCTTCACTCGAAAGGGACAAACGGCCTCCTGCCGCATCCATTCGGCCAAACCCCAGCCCGCCGCCGTGCATTGTAATTGCCGCTCCCGTGCCTCTTTGCAGATACCCGCAGTTCCGGCTTGTTTTTTTAAGAATGGGAGATTTAGATATGGCATTCAACACCTGTGCCGCTCCGTCAGTTGGTGCAATTCGATGCTCAAGCGGCCCCAAGTCATGCGGTTTTCTGATATTTTTTCTTCTCAGCTCGAGCGGGTCGATGCCAAGCATGCCGCTGAGACGATCGAGATGGGTTTCGAGTGCAAATGTGATTTGGTTGCCGCCAAAGCCCCGAAATTCCCCCGCCACCCCGTTGTTCGTAAATACTGATATTCCTTCAGTCCGGATATTCGGAATACGGTACGGCCCCGCGGCATGCTCGACAGAAAAATCAAGAACAGCCGGTCCGAGCGTAGCGTAAGCGCCTGTGTCCGCCACAATTTTCACGTCGTGCGCCAATAGATTTCCCGAATGATCTGCACCCGTTTTTATCGTAATCTTCATCGGATGGCGCTTAATGCCAGAACGTACAGATTCCTTTCGTGTCTGATGAATTTTGACAGGGCGTCCGCTTTTCAGGGCCAAAAGCGCAGCATACGGCTGAATATTCAGCTCATCCTTCCCTCCGAACGAGCCGCCCATCGGACTTGACACAATTCTGATCTTCTCTTCAGGAATATCAAAAATACGGGCAAGCTGGAAACGGTCTTTATAGCCGTGCTGGGTTCCTGCATACATCGTAAAACCCCCGTCGTCTTCCGGAACGGCTACACCTCCCTCCGTTTCCATATACGTATGCATCTGCCGCGGCAGCTCATAGGTTTCTTCAAAGACTGTGTCAGATGCTTGAAACCCTTCTTCCACATCACCGTTTGAAAAAAATGCGCGGTGCAGGATATTCCCGTCCTCATGCAGTCTTTGCGCATTCGGCCGAAGCGCTTTTTCTGGTGAATCCATGACTTCCAGCTCTTTATACTCAACTCGAATCAGCTCCAGCGCCGCTTCCGCGATTTCTTCCGTTTCCGCAGCAACTGCGGCGATCGCATCCCCGACATACCGCACCCTGTCCTCACATAAAACCGGCTGATCAGGGATGACAATGCCAAATCGGTTTAAGCCGGGAACGTCTTTATGTGTGACGACGGCCTGCACGCCTTCCATTTTCTCAGCTTTTATGGTGCAAACCGACACAATCTCTGCATGAGGATAAGCACTTCTCAGCACCTTGCCATACAGCATTCCTGGAAAGCTGAGATCGGTCATATATTTCAATTCCCCTGTGACCTTATCCCTTCCATCCGGTCTGACTCTTGACGGTTTGTTGATGATCATTTATTCCCCTCCCTCAGCCATCAGCTCTGCCATGATGACGTTGGCAGCGGCTTTTTTTCTGTATGCCGCTGACATAAAAGCATCTGAGGAAAACGACAGCTCATGAATAAGTGTTTTGTACAGCTCATGCGAGTCCCACCCTGGTGCCATCCATTTCGCTTCGCTGTCCAATAATCTCCTAGGAGTGATATCGGCATGGCCAGCGGCGAGGCGAATGCCGCCGTCTTTCAAAAAACGTCCAGCTGCAACAGCAACCGCTCCTGTAAAAGCCTGACGCCTTCCAAGCTTGTGATAAAATACACGCTCTCCCTCCGCCCGCGGGATGATGACACGCGTGACGATAGCCGTTCTAAAGTCTTCCTCAATGAGCCAAGCGCCAAGCGGCAGCCTGATTAGCTTCTTTTGATATACGATAAGATCAGCATCAAGCACAAGCAGAAGCGGAATGAAATCACCGATTTTACTCGCTATGTTGCCGCCAATCGTGGCACGGCTGCGGATTCCCGGTGCGGCGACAGCGGAAGCAGCGTCACTGAAACAGCCAAGCGTGCTCTTGATCAAAGGGTTCTTTCTGCATTCACTCAGTGATGTGAGCGCCCCGATCGACACGTGGGTGTCACTGGCGCTGATCCCTCGCATCTCGTCAATCCCTTCAAGGCTGACAAGGTGCTGTTTCGGTAGAGTTCCTTTGTCCCACTGAAGCTGAAGCAGCGTGCTTCCCGATGCGGCACACACATCCGGAGCAAGCTTCTCTAAAAGCGAATAGGCCTCATCAAGCGCTGCCGGCCTCCATAATTGAATATTCATCCTTGCTTTTGTCACTTGGCCGTTCAAGCCATCGCCCTCCTTACCATGTCATATTCCTCGGGTGTATCAATATCGTCCAACTCGCCGCTATCCTTTGCCTCCAAAACCGCTCCTGCTCCAAGCTGTCCGCTTTTCAGGAGCCTGCGAGCCCCTTCATCTCCCGTTAACCCCTTTACATAAGGAAAACAAGCCGACGAGAAGTAGATTGGCGGGGTGAACGCCCCTAAAAACGATGACACGGCAAATGGCTCAGGGGCCAGTGCCACAAGGGCATTGAGATGATCGACGGAAAGCTGAGGCTGGTCGGCTAACAAAATGACAACGCCGTCCGCCCCCATGCTTTCTGCTTTTCTCACCCCGCTGCTGACTGAATGCCCCTGACCCTTTTCTGCGTCTTGGCAAACGTGCAGGCTCCAGCGTTTTTGAAAAGGCGGAGCGTGATACGGCGCTCCTATCCACTCAAGGGAGGCATGTTCTGTCCGCTCGACGACCAGCACGTGATCAAGGCGGGACGACAGAGCAGTTTTCAAGGAAAGTGAGCCGATGTTTTCTCCTTTTAGCGGCAAAGCCAGCTTGTTTTGACCCATTCTTCTGCTTTTGCCGGCAGCGAGAAACACGCCGATCAGATAGGGGCTTCTCATACAACCGCTATTCGTTTTCTTGTTTGAATGATTTCTGCAACTACACTTACCGCAATTTCCTCTGGACCTTCCGCACCGATTTTCAGCCCGACCGGACTGTAAAAGTGAGACGGAGGATGTTTTCCGTTCAGCAGCCGTTTCGTGCGGTTTGCCGAACCCAACAGTCCAATATAATGGAGGTTTTGAGAAAATAAGAAGTTGATGATCGTTTGATCGTGCTGATAATGATGGGTTGCCACAACAGCTGCATCATGCGGAAAAAATTGAAATTTGCTAAGCATTCGTTCCGGAAAAGCGGTGATCAGCTGATCCGCTTTTGGAAAAAGAGAGGATGTACAATAAGCGGGCCGCCAATCCGTCACGATAACAGAAAACCCTGTGTCAGCCGCCAAATTGGCCAGCGGTACAGTATCCGGTCCCGCCCCAAACAGAATGAGGCGCGGCTTCGGTTCAATTCGCTGAATAAACATGTTAGTGGGTGGATCGAAATGCGGTAAATGAAGCGTTGAAACAGTACGTTGAATATCTTGCAGAGGCGCGTCCGGCCAGTTGCCAAAATGCCCGTTCTCCGTCAGAAATAAATAATGGGAGGATTCAATCTTTATAACAGAAGTGACAGCTTTGCCTGAATGAAGGCAATCCCTCACTTTCTCATAGTGCCGCCTTTTTTCCTGAGTGATTCGCTCTGCATGAACATGAATAATGCCATTGCACCCGGCTCCCATGCCCCAAGAAAGATCGTCCTCCGACCGCATGTCGTAGGGAATCAGCGTTGATGTGAGCTGATCGCCCAGCGCACTGATTCTTTGGAATACATCTTCTTCCACACACCCGCCGCTCAGCAAGCCAATCCGTCTGCCTTTTTTCTTAAAGAGCATAGAGGCGCCTGCTTTTCGATACGCGGAGCCTTCAACTTGAACAATTGTCGCCAGTACAGCCTCCTCCTGGTCTTCCAGGAGCGCATCTAACATCGTGTGAAAATTCCCCAATGCCGCATCCTCCTCTCGAAAATTGCCGTGAGAAACAACTAGTTCAGCGTGATTTTATAGGTAACTTGTATAAAGAATAGACGATGGAAGAAAAAATGACTCATGATTTGTCAGAAAATGAAACACATAGAAAGAGGATTTGTAAAAAGAGTCAAACGAAGAAAATCAGATTGGAGAAAACACGAAATCATATCGTTAAAAAGCTTGCGGAGTTCCGCAAGCTTTTCTTTACACCGCTGCCTGGCGGCCAGCGTTTTCATACACATCCAGCGCTGCTTGGAGCGCTTTTCCTGCTTCGATTCCTGCGTTATGTCTGAGAAGCACAGCCTCTAACCCGGCAAGCACGAATAGCACGTTTTCTTTTCTGCAGCTGTACCCCATCGTGCCGATCCTCCAGATCTTCCCTGCAAGCGGGCCGAATGAGCTGGCGATTTCAATGCCGAATTGTGCCAGCAGCATGTCACGGACAGACTCGCCGTCAATGCCGCCGGGAATTTCGACACAGGTGACAACAGGCATTTTGCAGCTGTCATCTCCAAACAATCTTAGCCCCATTGCCTTTATCCCTGCTGCTAATGCGGCTTCATGGTGCCGATGCCGCTCGAAACGCGTCTCAAGACCTTCTTCAAGCACCAGTCTGACTCCCTCACGTAAGGCGTACAGCATTGTCGTCGCTTCTGTATGATGATTGAGCCGTCTTTCGCTCCAATAATCCTCAAGCTGGCTCAAATCAAAGTAGTTGCTTGTAATTGGCCGATTTCCCGAAAGTGCTGCCCTGTCAGCTTGTGTCGCAATCCCGCGTTCCACCTTTTTGCGAGCTGCAATCACGTCCGCCACCCGCTCATTATATGTAATCGGCGCCATTCCTGAAGGCACAGACAAACATTTTTGCGTTCCGCCGATGGCAGCGTCAATCTTCCATTCATCGACTTTAACCTCGCAGCCCCCAATCGTTGCGACTGCATCGACGATAAACAATGCATCCTCGGTGCGGCAGGCTTCGCCGATGGCTTTCAGCGGGTGAATCCTTCCTGTCGATGTTTCTCCATGCACCATGGCCACAATTTTCGGCTTCACTTTTTTTATCTCCCGTATGATGTCCTCCGGGTCAAAAACCGTTCCCCATTCGCACTCCAGCATATGAACATTTGCCCCATATCGCTCGGCGATTTCAGTCAGCAAATAACCGAAACGGCCGTAAATGGGAATGAGCACATCATCTTCCGGCTCTATCACACTAGCCAGCACTGCTTCAATTCCCGCCCGTGAAGTGCCGTCAATCGGGTATGCCCAGCGGTTTTTTGTTTGGAACAGCTCCCGAAGCATCTCCATCGTTTCATTCATAATACCTGTAAACGCCGGATCAAATTGGCCGACAACCGGGGTGCTCATTACTCTTAATACACGCGGATCAACCTCAACAGGCCCCGGCGTCATAATCGTTCTTAACGGGGTGCATAATTCTCTTCTGCCTGACACAGCCATTCCTCCTTTATCAGTAAGCCAGTTTGTATAATAAATCAGTCAGTGCGCGGACGCCGATCTCAAGCTGTCTGGCTGACGTATATTCCTTCGGTGAGTGGCTGACGCCGCCTCGGCTCGGCACAAACAGCATACAAGCAGGATAGCGCCTTCCGATCATTTGCGCGTCATGCCCTGCTCCGCTCACCATTTCCTCACAGCTGAAGCCGTTTTCTAATGCTGTTTCAAAAGCCGCAGCCTTCAGCCTTTCGTCCATCGGCACAGGCTCTATCCGCATATATTCATCAATCACAGCGCGAATTCCTTTTTGTAGGCAAATGCCGTTGATCAAAGCAACCATGTCTTGATGAAACTGTTCCAGCACATGCTGATGCTGATGGCGAATATCGATTGAAAACTGGACGCGGCCCGGTATGACATTGGCTACATTGGGCTCTGCCGTTATTTTTCCGCATGTCAGACGGAGCTCATCCGGCAGCTCCTCCGACCGCAGCAGCAGCTCATGAATGATACGGCTGCTGGCTGCGAGCGGGTCCTTGCGCCATTTCATGGAGGTGGTTCCTGCGTGATTGCATTCTCCTTCGAGCGTGACGAGATATCGTCTCTGCCCCGCAATACTTGTCACGATGCCGAGATCCCGGCCTGACATTTCCAACGTCTTCCCCTGTTCAATATGCAGCTCAACAAACGCGCTGATATCTGTCCTATATGCTGACTGAAACACACCTTTGCCAAAACCGCTCTCATGCATCGCTGTTTGGAGGGAGACTCCCGACTCGTCTCTTGGCTCTTTTGCATCTTGTTCTGAAAAAACACCCGTCATATTCCCCGACCCCCAATAGGTCATTGGAAAACGGCTGCCTTCCTCCTCACATAAGGAGACCGCCTCGAGCGTTTTTTTTGGCGCTCCGTATGTCTCTTTGAGCCGCTTTATCGCAAGCATCGCCGCCAGAACGCCATAGGCGCCGTCGTATTTTCCTCCATTGATGACAGTATCGATATGTGAACCGGTTACAATGACTTCATCCGGAGACTGGGTGCCCGAAAGCCTTCCAAACACATTGCCGACATCGTCGAATCTTGTTTCAAGCCCGAAAGAAGACATTTCCGTTTTCACAGCAAGCTGTGCGTCCATCCACTCTTTTGTGTATAAAAGCCTCGTTACGCCGCCATCCGCAGACGCACCGTATTGGGCGAGCCATTCAATATAATCTGTGATGCTGTTTTTTACTGAAAGCTTCTGCTTTTCCATGTACTCCCCCCTCTGGCCGCTATGGTGACTTCATTATAGAAGGAAGAACATGATAGTTCATTGACAGATTAACCAAAAAAACGTTTATTTTTTAGTCGCAGTATCTATCCAACAACCAGATTCACCCTATATGTCACAACTATTTTAGTGTAAAGGTCAAAAGAAAACACGGTAAGGAAGAGAGCCAGCAAGAGCGAAAGAGAGGGTCAAGCTCAGCTTGCCAGAGAGGCGATGTTTGCGGAACGGATGAAAACGGAAATGCCGGCAGCTCGCAAAAACAGGACCTAAAGATATGGAACAGGAGATTTCCGCCTCCTCCAAAGGGACTAATTTACAATTTTAATGAAAAATATACAAAATGACACTTCTATCCTTTATTTGAATTTTAGATAATAGACATGATCTGATAAAAGGAGGGCAAGTGATGACAAAAAAAGCATGGTTTCTGCCGCTCGTCTGTGTATTACTGATTTCCGGATGGCTTGCGCCGGCAGCTTCAGCAAGCGCGCAAACCGCATTAAGCCTCAATGACCGATTGGCGTCTTCCCCTTCAGGAACAGGAAGCCTTCTCTCATTAGCCGCCCCCGCTGCACCCTATGCTGACACAGATACCTATTATGAAGGGGCTGAAGGTAAAACAGGAGACTCGCTAAAAAGCACCCTGCACCGTATTATCAGCGGACACACGATGCTGTCCTACAGCGAAGTGTGGAACGCGCTGAAAGAAACGGATGAAGACCCGAGAAATCCGAATAACGTCATCCTGCTCTATACGAATGAATCGCGGTCCAAAAGCCTGAACGGCGGCAATGTCGGCGATTGGAACCGCGAGCACGTCTGGGCGAAATCCCATGGCGATTTTGGTACGAGCAAGGGACCTGGTACTGATATTCATCATTTACGCCCAGCCGATGTTCAAGTTAACAGCACAAGAGGAAATATGGATTTTGACAATGGCGGCACTGAATATGCGAAGGCACCCGGAAATTATTATGACGGCGATTCATGGGAGCCCCGCGATGATGTGAAAGGCGATGTTGCCCGCATGCTGTTTTACATGGCTGTCCGTTACGAGGGTGATGACGGCTATCCTGATCTTGAGCTTAATGATAAGACAGGCAACGGCTCAGCTCCTTATCATGGCAAACAATCTGTCCTGCTCGAATGGAATAAGCAGGATCCGGTTGACGACCGCGAGCGGAAAAGAAATGAAATCATTTATGAAAAATATCAGCACAACCGCAATCCATTTATCGACCACCCTGAATGGGCGGATGAGATTTGGCCGTAAGAAAAAGGTGCTCCTTTTGAGGAGCACCTTTTTCTAATACACAGCCTCTTCCGTTTCCGCATCGAAAAAGACGACGTGGTCCATTTTCACTGAGAGCTGGATTGAATCGCCTGCATCGATTCGCGTGTTTCCGTCCAGGCGGACCTTGAGCCGCTCGTCCCCAGCCATGACATGCACTATGAGCTCCGAGCCCAGATTTTCATTCACTTCCACCTTCGCTTGAAACACTGAATCAAACAACTGGTCATTTCCTGTCATTTGTGTGATGTGCTCCGGCCGTACACCGGCAATCATCTGTTCTCCGGCATATCCCTTTTCCTTCAGCCGCTTTGCTTTTTCTTCAGGAATATGAAGCCGGATCGAAGAATTTGTGAAAAACAGCTCGCCATGCTGCTGTTCTATGATGCCTTTCAAAAAGTTCATCCCAGGAGAGCCAATGAAGCCTGCGACAAACAAATTGGCCGGGTAATGATAAATGTCATGAGGTTTCGCCACTTGCTGGATTTCCCCTTCATTCATGACGACAATCCGATCTCCCATAGTCATTGCTTCGGTCTGGTCATGCGTGACATAAATGATCGTTGCCTCTAATCGCTGGTGCAGCTTGCTGATTTCTGTCCGCATCGTCACTCTTAGTTTTGCATCCAGATTAGAAAGCGGCTCGTCCATTAAAAAGACCTTCGGCTCCCTCACAATCGACCTGCCAAGCGCCACCCTTTGCCGCTGCCCGCCGGAGAGCGCCTTCGGTTTTCTCTTCAGCAAATGTTCAATTTCTAAAATTCTGGCTGCCGCATGAACCCGCTCGGCAATTTCCTGTTTCGCCATCTTTCTGAGCTTTAATCCAAACGCCATATTATCAAAAACCGTCATATGCGGATAAAGCGCATAGTTCTGGAATACCATCGCAATATCACGTTCTTTCGGCGGAAGATCATTGACCCGCTCCCCATCAATAAGAAGATTTCCTTCAGAAATGCTTTCTAATCCAGCCACCATCCGCAGCGTTGTTGATTTTCCGCATCCTGACGGCCCCACCAGCACCAAAAGCTCCTTATCCTTTACATCTAAATCAAAGTCCTTCACGGTTAATTGTGAGTGATATGATTTTTTGACGTGTTCAAATGTTAATGAAGCCATCAGAAAAGTCCCCCTATCTTTTGACCCGTTATTTCGTCACTGGAAACAACTTGGTCTTTCTGTTATTTTTAGAGTAATCGATTCCCATTTTTGCTATATTTCTAAAATAAAAAATGTAAATTTGTATTATAACGTCATAATACATTATAATATAAATAATAGGTTAAAAGGAGGCTACCCTTTGTTAAACAACGGAAGTTCTACACCTTTATACATTCAGCTAAAACAAATCATCACTGATGACATCAAAAAGGGCGTATATTCCCCAACCGCCAAGCTGCCTACCGAAAACGAGCTTTGCACCAAGTATAACGTCAGCCGCATCACCGTCAGGAAAGCCATTCTCGATTTAGTCGAAGAAGGCTATCTGATCAGGCAGCAGGGAAAGGGAACGTTCGTTAAAAGCCCTAAATTAAAACGAGAGCTGATCGCTGTAAACGGCTACTCGGAATTTATGGAATCAACCGGCAAAAAACCGAAGCATCATGTGCTGTCCCATGACATCATTCCAGCGTCAAAACCCATCGCCGAAAAGCTTCAAATCCAACCCGAGAGCCCTGTGGTTGAATTAAAACGGATTTTATATAATGATGATCAGCCTCTCACCTTTGAAGTGACGCATTATCCGCTTGATTTGTTTCCCGGCATTGATACCTTTATTGCTGACGGCGTATCCATGCATGATATTTTGAAACAGCAATACAAAGTTGTACCCACGCACAATACGAAGCTATTAAACGTTGTATATGCCCAACAGGAGGAAAGCAAATACCTGGATTGTGATATCGGGGATGCGCTGTTTGAAATTGATAAAACGGCTTTTACATCAAACGACCAGCCAATCTATTGCTCATTGTTTTTGATGCACACAAACCGTGTCACTTTTACCATCAACAGCCCCTACACATAACAGGCATAAAAAACGAGACACTGCTTATAGTATTCTCGTTTTTTCACTGCTTCCCCCGTCCTCCAAGCGATAAGGATAGCCATAGCCGAAAGCTCCGTACACACCGCATGTTTTCGCAGCCGTTTCGGCGGCCTGGCGCAAAGCGTACGTTATATCCTGCTTCACGCAAAAGGCAGTCAAAAAGCCTGCTATAAAAGAATCTCCCGCTCCAAGTGTATCTATTATATCAGCTTCCACAATCGGCTGATGATAGACTCGATCACCCGCAGACAGGATTGCTCCTTGGCCCCCTCGGGTCATACAAACCATTTTGGCTCCGTATCCATGAGCTGTTTTGGCAAGCTCACCGCATTCCGACTCACTCAAATCGCTTCCTGAAAAAAACGCATACGTCACATAAGGACAGACCCTCCTCAAATAATCATCCTCCCGATTGGTTGAAAAATCAAATGAGACCGGGACAAGCCCGCACAGCTTCGGAAGATCGTTCTCAAGCCTGCTGTACACGCTCGTATGCAACAGATCATGTCCGCTGATAAAGGCTATATCTTTCTCCTGGAACACGAGCCGAAGCCGGGACTGAATGCCGCCTTTATTTGACCTGACAAAAATACGGTCCCCCTGTTCATCAAGGGTGACAATCGCCATCCCGTTTTCCCCGTGCGCCTGGCGGATATAATCTGCATTGACCTGCTCCAGCTTGAGAACGTTCAACAAATGTGCCGCGGCTTCGTCATTGCCGACGATTCCGATATAGGAAGACTCATACCCGAGCCGCTTGGCAAGCACAGCAACGTTTAAGGCATTTCCTCCCGGGTAGAATGTTTCTTGATCCTGGTAATAATCTACAACATTATCTCCAACCGCAATCAATTTCATAGCGCTTCCTCCTTTATCCTTTTACACTGCCGCTTGCAATTCCGCGGACAAAATATTTCTGCATCAATAAAAATAGAATAATAATCGGCGCGGCTGAAATCGTTAACCCTGCCAGCAGGACGCCCCAGTCTGTCTGCAGCGCGTCTCTGAACTGCATCAGCCCGGCTGGAATGGTCCGCAAATTCTCATCATCTATGAAAATAATCGCAAACATAAACTCATTCCATGTATGGTAAGCCGTCAAAATGCCGGATGTCACCAAAATCGGCACGCTCATTGGTAAGAAAATTCTGAAAAATACTCCAAAACTTGTACACCCATCCAAATAGGCCGCCTCCTCCAATTCTTTTGAAATAGAAAGAAAATAAGAGCGGATCAAAATGATGGTGAATGGGATCCGATAAGCCGCATACGGCAGGATTAACGCCCAATACGTATTGTACAGGCCAAGCGACTGAATAATAGAATAAAGCGGCACAAGACTGACCTGCGGCGTCAGCATCAATCCGCCAAGACATAGCACCAAAAAGAATCCTTTTCCTTTAAACTCAAACCGGGAAAGGCCATACGCTGCCCATGCACTGATAAAGACAGTGATCACACACGTCAGCGCCGTAACGATGACACTGTTCATAAAATAAGAAGAAATCCCCTGGTTCCAGGCGGAAACAAAATTTTCCGGATGCCACGAAGACGGCAGCGACCAGCTGTGCTCAAAAATATCGTCAGAGTTTTTAAAGGCGCTCATCACCATCCAGAGAAGCGGATAGGCAATCGCAATCAGATAAAGAAACAGAAAAACCCACACAGACGTTTCTCCGATATACCATTTTCGTCTAGGCTTTCTTTTCACCTCAATGTGCTGGTCAGGCACAGGCTCCAATCTGAACGAATCTGTCTTCTTCTGAGGCAGCATCAGTTACTCCTCCTTTCCGGTTTTAAAGAACTTCATTTGCATGAGCGATAATGCAAGCGTAATGATTAACACGACAGTGGCAATCGCTGAGGCGTAGCCCATCATATCCTTTGTAAAGGCGCTTTTATATAAAAACGTGCTCAAGACTTCTGACGCGTTTCCCGGCCCGCCGCCTGTCAAAATGTACGGCTCATTAAAGACCGTAAAGGCCCCGGTCAGCGTCATGACCACCGCAACAAAAGACATCTCTTTCGTCTGGGGAACAGTAATATGAAAAAACTGCTGAATTTTACCCGCGCCGTCAAGCCGGGCCGCTTCATACAGTTCATCCGGTATTTTTTGAATCGACACAATGTACAGCATCGCAATATAACCGACAGATTGCCACTGGGACACAAAAATGACAGAAAGCATAGCTGTGCTGTCATCCCCGAGCCAGGCCCTCGTCAGCTGATCAAGACCGATGGCCTGAAGCAGCTGATTCAAAAGCCCTGTCTCCGGATTGTAAATAAAATCAAACAAAAGCGCGATCACAGTCATTGAGATGACAACCGGCAAAAAGAAAACGGTACGAAAAAACGGCGACCATTTTCTGACCAGCTTATCCTCAAGCACCGCCGCCAAAATCAAACCGCCAAATACCTGGCATACAATTGAGATCACTGCATAAAGCACATTATTGGTAAGTGCCTGATAGAAGACAGGATCATGAAATAATTCAACATAGTTTTTTAAGCCGATAAACGTTTTTTCCGGAGAAAATGAGCTCCATTGAAACAGGCTGAGGAATACATTCTCAAAAATCGGGATATAAACGAAAAGTAAAAAAACGAGAGCGGGCACCAAAAACAAATAGGGGATTACTTTATTCTGATTGACCAAGGGTATCTCATCTCCTTTATAAAAAGAAAAGGTGCGAAGCTTCACCTTTTCTTTGATTTATTCAGCTGACGCCCTCACCTGCTTTGCTGCCTTTTGAACGGCTTTCATCACCTGCTGCGGTGTCATGTCGCCGCCAAGCATTTGCTGGACACCCGTTAGGTACGCATCTGCGACTTCAACATCGACATCCATATCAAACCATGGAACCATTGATTTGGCATCAACAATATGCTGAACAGCTTCACGCTGAATGGCTGTTGCATTTTCTTCAGTAGCCGTACCTTGCACTGCACTGTATTTCCCGACATCTTTCACGAGCTTTTCGCCCATTTTTTTCGACGTCAAGAACTGCAAAAATTCCATCGCTTCCTTCGGATGTTTTGTTCTTGAGGAAATCATGAATCCTTCCGGCGCTCCCGTTAACGCTTCTGAAGATCCTTTCTGCCCGCTGATTTCAGGAAATGGGAACATCCCAAGATTAACCGGTTCAACCAGCTTGATTTCCGCTGTTTCCGCATATATCATCGCCGACTTTCCGCTCTTAAATTGCTGTCTCACATATTCGTGGTCGACGGAGTTTACATGTTTATTAAAGTAAGGCATCAGCTCTTGAAGCTTTTCAAGTGCTTTTACGTAGCCTTCATCAGTAAATTCACCCGTTTTGGCGTTATAGTCCTTTTCCCGTGTTTTTTCATCGACCATCCGCTGATTAAGCGTGCCGATATAGTGCGAGATTGTCCAAGTCGCCTTTGTTCCGAAGCTGATCGGTGTGTAGCCATGTTCTTTCAGCTTTTTTGACACATCGATTAATTCATCCCACGTCTTCGGGGGATCAAGATTCAGCTTTTGGAAAATGTCTTTATTATAGAAGAATGATTTAGCGTCCATTTGCCACGGCACGCCATATTGCTTGTTTTCATAAGTAAATGGTGTAATTTGCGATTGAACGAGCTGTGATGACCAATCGGTGTCATTTTTGTAGTAGGACGAGAGATCAAGTGCTTTATTGCCTCTGATAAATTTAAAAGCAAACTCATCGCTCCAAGAGAAGTAAATGTCAGGAGGGCTGGTGGTTCCCAGCATGACCTTAATTTTATCTTTATAGGAGTCATTTAAAACGGCTTCAATTTGAATATCGATATCCGGGTGTTCTTTTTCAAATTCCTTAACAACCTCTTCAAAATAACTTTTTTCCGGCTCCTTTGGCCATCTGTGGAAAAATTTCAATGTCACCTTTCCGTCCGCTGAACTGCTTTGGCTCGAACAGCCTGCGATGGTGAGCATACTGACAGCTGCAATGATCAAGAACAACAACATTTTCTTCAAAGGGTTGGCCTCCTCTGGACATTAGACTATAATGTTATATAACATTATAGTCTAATGCATAATGGTTCCTCATTTTCAGATCAATACTCAACTTTCCACATATATCTTCTATGAGATAAAGGATGATTTCTCGCCTCTGCCAGCTCGTCTGCATAGCTTCTCAGCACACGATTGAGAACGAGCGGAGCAAGATAGCCTTTAACTGAATCGTCAATTGCAGTGAAGTCGTAAGATGCAGCATCAAGCACAGTGAGCTTTTTGCCATACTTTTTCGAGAAGGTAAGCGCCCGCTCTTCAAGAGGTCTTGTTTCATCTAAACCGAGCAGGATGATAAACGGCACGGATTCATCAATAATTTCAAACGGTCCGTGAAAATATTCTCCGGCATGAATGGCGTGGGAATGAATCCATTGCATTTCCATGAGAATGCAGATGCTGTAGGAGTAAGCGACACCGTAGTTTGCACCGCTTGCCATGGTATAAATAATACTTTCTTTTTCATGGGCTTTTGCAAATTGCTTGGCGTTGTCAGCTTCCTGCTTAAGGGCTTTTTCATATACAGCCTGCAATTGATCTAAGCCTTCAATTGCTTGTTGGAATTTCGTATTGTTTTCTAATACTTGCAGGGTTCCAAAAACGATTTGATACAAAACGCCATAGTTTGTATTGATCGCAAGCGCCTCATCACCCCAATCGTACTGGGCAACATATTGCGCTTCCTGCGCTAAAGGAGACTCCGGTTTAAACGTCATCGCAATCGTAAGTGCACCCTTGCCCCTTGCAAACGCAGCAGCTTTGACTGTCTCCGGGGTATTTCCCGAATGCGAGCACAAAATAACAAGAGACTTTTCACCAAGCTGAACAGGGTTGCGCTGAATAAATTCGTTGGCGCTGTAGAGGTCGGAGTTTATTGATTTTGACTCTCTGTCAAACACATACTTACTCGGATACATAATGGCAGAAGACCCTCCGCATGCGACAAAGAATACATGATCAATGGTTTTCCCTTTCAAATCCTGCAAGAAAGCTTGAACCTCACGATTTACTTTTGCTGTGGCCTGACTCAAATCCTTCACTCCCCGTTTTTATTATATAACGTTATATAACATTATATATTGTTATATTAAAGTCCGCGGGTGGGATTGTCAATATTATTTTCTGAAATTTCTCAATAATTTATTCGAATGATAGACAAAGGGTCTATATGCGAAAAAATGCCCAAATCAAAAGCCAGAACTTGACTTAAGCTCTGGCTCGCTGTTCAATCCGCAGACTGACGTCTTATTTAAAAAATACCTTGTCTATGTTGTACTTCGAGTGCTGTGTATTGATGATATATGTTTCGTAAATCTCTCTTTCCATTGGATCATCAACTACACATACCTCAATTTTATATACTTCGTCTCTGTGATGTTTGATCGGTGAAACAGTGTCTTCGAAATGCTTCTTAATTCTCTGTCTTAACTTTCTGGCTTTACCGACAAACAGCAGCTCGTCATGAATGTTGTAAAACATAAAAATGCCGCCTTTGTCCCTTGGGATCTGGTGAAAGTCGATGAATCCGTGAATCGGTTTTATCTTCGGCTCGTTATCATTAGCTGACTGCTGTCGTTCAGTGATGGTGACATTCGGTGCGGGTATATCAATTTTTATCAAAATCAGTTCACGTCCTCTTTTTCATTAAAGATAAATGCTAACACATACAGAAAAGAAAAGCTAGAACAGCTTTATTATATTTGTTTGTTATGCTCTTACTTATTATGCAAGTGCTTCGGCTGGATGATAAGGACTAAGGTCTAATTCTGTCTGCTTTCCAAGAACTAGCTTTGCGAGCTCTGCACCCAAGAACGGCCCCATCGTCAGTCCAGAAGCACCCAAACCGTTTGCAGCATATAGGCCTTGAACATTCGGCACGGCCCCTACGACCGGCAGAAAACCCGGTGTAAACGGCCTGAAGCCCACTCTTGTTTCAACAGCAGCCGCATCAGCAAGACCCGGTGCAACGGCTAACGCTTTGCTCAATACTTCGTGCTGGCCTCCGGCTGTCACACGAAGATCATCAAGACCGGCATCGTTTTCGTGTGTGGCGCCGGCTACAATTCTGCCGTTATCAAACGAAAGAATGTACTGATCACTCGGCGGCATTACAACCGGCCACGATCCTGTATCTGCATCTGGCATTTCAAAATGCATAATCTGCGCTTTTTGAAATGACACTTGAAAATGAATGCCAAGAGTCTTCAATATCTCATTGGCCCATGCTCCCGCCGTCACAATGACCGCGTCAGCCGCAAACTGCTTTGTATCTGTTTGCACGCCGGTGACTGTTCCGTTTTCAAAAAGCAAATGCGCATTTCCTTTGATGACCGTTGCGCCGCGTTTCTCTGCAGCGCTTAAAAGCGACCGGCACAGCGCTCTTCCGTTTACACGGGCGGCACCGCTGATATGAACCGATTCATAGCCGTCAGCTAAAATCGGAAACAGCTTTTTCGTTTCACTTGCAGACAAGCGGGTAATGTCGCCGATTTCCGGCGCATCCTCCCGTCTCTTATACGCCCTTTCCTCCATTTTATCGAGTTTAGACGCGTCAGTATGAATGCTGATGGCACCGACACGTTTGTATCCTGTATCCGATTCACCGTCTTTTTCCAATTGATGGATTAAATCCTTATAGTACCGCGCTCCCCCCTTAGCAAGCTGGTACCAATCCTGATTACGGCGTTGCGAGAGCCATGGACAGACGATCCCCGCCGCCGCATCAGTCGCTTGTCCCGGCTCTTTCCGATCAATGACAGTAACGCGAGCGCCTGATTTTGCGAGATGATAAGCCGTCGACGCGCCCAGAATCCCTGCGCCGACGATGATGTACGATTTCATATGCAAACACCTTTTCTATTATAATGTCTATTCATTTTACCAAATAGAATGCTTTCCTTCGACCTTTTGCCCTAATGTGGAAAAACCGCGAAGTTCGTCCAATCTCTTTACTCTCCTATCGAATATCCTGTCACTATCAATAGAGAAAGGATGATACCATGAGCGAAAATCGTCATGAAAATGAAGAAAACAGACGCGATGCGGCAGTCGCAAAAGTCCAAAACAGCGGTAATGCAAAAGTCGTGGTCAGCGTGAATACAGATCAGGATCAGGCACAGGCGCAGTCACAAGACGGAGAAGACTAATGAACGAAAACATCATTCCTCTCAACAGACATACTCAAGAGATACCCACTACTGAATCTGTTATCAAAAACAGCGGCAACTCAGAGGTCCATATCGACATTCACATTGATACAATGCCAATTGCTTTTGCTATATTATGCTCTGCATTAGCCGCAAAGCAGATGACAAAAGAGGAATTCGATATGGCTTATACTCAATTGCGGGAGATGAACAGAGAAAATAACAGCAGATCATCTGTAAAGCAAATTATCAATCAAGAGACAGAAGAAGAGTAAAAAACCGCGGCCCCTCGGCCAGCGGTTTTTCTTCTGCATACAAAAAGGACGCGACTGAAAACCAGTCACGTCCTTTTTATAAAAAAATAATCGATTGAACCTTCCATTTCGAACTTGATTATTTTTATAAAATGGTACGGAATGATTTATAAAAGGGTCACCCAAACCCTTGATTTAAAGCCATTTCTTCAGATGGTTTAAATGATGATAATCTTAACTTGGCACCGTGTTGGCATGAGCTGAAGCCGCATGATATAAGGGTTTACAGTCATAATTCACTGGTGCCGTAAGTTTCATATCTTTTGAAAGTTCTTATTGAAGTAATGCACCTGTTAGTTGAACTATTCCACGGCTTATTTAAACTGTACTAATCTTTTGAAATAGAAATACCGTTCTCAATAAAATGCTTTATTCATATTTAAATTTTTGAGGCTACTAGGCATACATCCAAACCAAGTTTTGACCCTGAGCGTAAACTAGTTAAAAGTCTAATTGCAATAAGGAGTGAACCTCGAATAATGGTATATCAAAGACAAATGACACCCTATGCCCTGAATCCCCGGGATTTACAAAATTGTTTGTATCGTTTCACATATTTGTGGCTTAGAAATAATGATAATTTCTGGTATTTCTTAACGGCTATCGGAGAATCAAGAGTTTATGGATATAGGTTTTTCGGTGGAAGATGGAATAATTATTCCGTTGATTTAAGAGATATTGTTTCCTTCTATTGTTCTCCTCCGACTCCAACTCTATATTAAAACACTGAGCCTGATATTTGCATATGAAGAAAATATTTGTGAATTAAAAAAGGTCAAAGCAAAATGAATTGAATCTTGAAATATCCAGGATTCAAAAAAACAAAGATGTAATCATTTTCTAAAATTACAATAGGCACTATCTTACACATTCGAAACTATCACAAGCTTCAGGGGTTGAATATAGAGGCTTACACGCTTTCAGACACGGTTGGACACTAGAACACTAAAACAATAAGTGAAAAATATTCACACATAACTAAAAAAATCGAACAAGATGAGCTTGCAAAATTTGCTTCTTACTCATCAAGATAACAAAAAGCTTGGCATAAAAATTGGCACAATAGAAACTTGGCATGTGTCGAAAATAAGAAAAACCCTCGATAAACAAGGGTTTTTCGTTAGTTATCCAATAGAACCTTCCATTTCGAACTTAATCAAACGGTTCATTTCTACTGCGTATTCCATTGGAAGCTCTTTTGTGAATGGCTCGATAAAGCCCATTACGATCATTTCAGTTGCTTCTTCTTCAGAAATACCGCGGCTCATCAAGTAGAAGAGCTGCTCTTCAGATACTTTAGACACTTTCGCTTCGTGCTCCAATGAAATGTTATCATTTAAGATTTCATTGTAAGGAATTGTGTCTGACGTTGATTTGTTATCCATAATGAGCGTATCGCACTCGATGTTAGAGCGAGCGCCTTCCGCTTTGCGTCCGAAGTGGACGATTCCGCGGTACGTTACTTTTCCGCCCTGTTTTGAAATCGATTTTGATACGATTGTAGATGATGTGTTTGGTGCAAGGTGAATCATTTTCGCACCTGCATCCTGATGCTGGCCTTTACCTGCAAGAGCGATAGAAAGCGTCATACCGCGCGCGCCTTCGCCTTTTAGGATACAAGCCGGATATTTCATTGTCAGCTTAGAACCGATGTTGCCGTCGATCCATTCCATTGTTGCGTTTTCTTCACAGACTGTACGCTTTGTTACAAGATTGTAAACGTTGTTCGCCCAGTTTTGGATCGTTGTATAACGGCAGTAGCCGCCTTTTTTCACGATGATCTCAACGACCGCACTGTGAAGTGAGTTTGTTGTGTAAACAGGCGCAGTACAGCCTTCAACATAATGAACGCTTGCTTCTTCGTCAACAATGATCAGTGTACGTTCGAACTGACCCATGTTCTCAGAGTTGATACGGAAGTAAGCTTGAAGCGGTGTTTCAACCTTCACGCCTTTAGGCACGTAGATGAAAGATCCGCCGGACCAAACAGCTGAGTTAAGCGCCGCAAACTTGTTATCAGTCGGCGGGATTACTTTTGCCCAGTGCTCACGGAAAATATCTTCATTCTCTTTCAGCGCGCTGTCAGTGTCTTTAAAGACGATGCCTTGCGCTTCAAGATCTTCTTTCATGTTGTGGTATACAACCTCAGATTCGTACTGAGCAGAAACACCCGCAAGGTATTTTTGTTCAGCTTCAGGAATACCGAGCTTGTCGAATGTTTGTTTAATTTCTTCAGGAACTTCATCCCAAGAACGCTCTGAACGCTCAGACGGTTTTACGTAGTACGTAATTTCGTCAAAGTTCAGTGAGTTTAAATCTCCGCCCCATTGAGGCATCGGCATATTGTAGAAATGCTCAAGTGATTTCAAGCGGAAGTCAAGCATCCATTGGGGCTCTTCTTTCATGCGAGAAATTTCTTCTACGATTTCTTTTGTCAATCCGCGCTCTGAACGGAAAATGGAAACGTCCTTGTCGTGAAAACCATACTTGTATTCACCAATATCAGGCATTTTTTTAGCCATCCATTTTCACTCCAATCCTTTTAATTGCCGCCTTCTTCTTTCGCGACTCCTTTTTCAAGTGCTTTCCATGACAGGGTTGCACATTTGATACGGGCCGGGAATTTTGAAACGCCTTGAAGGGCTTCAATATCCCCGAGATCTATAGAATCATCATACTCTTTCCCTTGCATCATATCCGAGAAAATCTTAGACATGGAAAGGGCAGTTTCAATATCTTTCCCTTTAATCGCCTGAGTCATCATCGAAGCGGATGCCATTGAAATGGAACAGCCTTCCCCTTCAAATTTCGCATCTTCCACGATGTCTCCGTCAAGCTTCATTGTCAGTCTGATGCGGTCGCCGCATGTCGGATTGTTCATATCCACGACGATGCTGTCATTCAAAACCCCTTTATTGCGCGGGTTTTTGTAATGATCCATAATCACCTGTCTGTACAATGTATCTAAGTTTGCATTAAAAGACATTTGTAAAATACTCCTTTGTCTTTTGAAGAGCTTCCACAAGCTTATCAATCTCTTCCTCTGTATTATACAGATAAAAGCTTGCTCTTGCAGTAGCAGTTACATCCAGCCATTTCATCAGCGGCTGCGCGCAATGGTGGCCGGCTCTGACTGCGATTCCCTCCGCATCAAGCACAGTCGCCACATCGTGCGGATGAACATCATCAAGGTTAAATGTAACAAGCCCGGCACGCTCTTCCGGCCCGTAAACCGTTACGCCGTCAAGCTGGCGGAAGCGTTCAAGCGCATAAGCTGCAAGCTTGTGCTCATGGCGGGAAATCTCATCAAGACCGATTTCTTCGAGAAAATCAATGGCTGCACCGAGGCCGATTGCTCCTGCAATAATCGGCGTACCCGCTTCGAATTTCCACGGAAGCTCTTTCCAAGTTGATTCATAAAGCCCGACAAAGTCGATCATTTCACCACCGAATTCGGCAGGCTCCATGTTTTCCAGCAGGGCTTTCTTTCCGTACAGCACACCAACACCGGTAGGTCCGCACATTTTATGGGAAGAAAGCGCAAAGAAGTCGCAATCGAGATCCTGCACGTCAATTTTCATGTGAGGCGTGCTTTGTGCACCGTCCACCACAATGACAGCCCCATTGTCATGAGCGATTTTCGCCATTTCTTTAATCGGGTTGACCGTGCCGAGGACATTAGATACATGAGACACCGCAACAATTTTTGTGTTGCTTGTGACCGTTTCTCTGACGTCTTCTAAAGAAATCGTTCCGTCTTCCTGCAGCGGAATATATTTTAATGTGGCGCCAGTTGCTTTTACAGCCTGCTGCCACGGAATGATATTCGCATGATGCTCCATGTAGGTGATGACCACTTCATCACCAGGTTCCAGGTTGGCGCGTGCATAGCTTAACGCCACCATATTCAGTGATGTGGTCGTGCCTTTTGTGAAAATAATCTCAGCCATTGACTTCGCGTTAATAAACTTGCGGACTTTTTCACGCGCTCCTTCATAACCATCTGTCGCTCTGGTTCCAAGTGTATGGACGCCCCGGTGAACATTGGAATTGTATTGGTTATAATACTTATCCAGTGTTTCAATGACAGCACGCGGCTTCTGGGAAGTCGCCGCGCTGTCGAGATAAACGAGATCATGTCCGTTCACTTGCTGATGAAGGATCGGGAACTGTTCACGAATATCTGTGATATTCATTACTTCACTTTCCTTTCGATAACAGAAACTAATTGTTTCTTAACGCCTTCAATCGGAAGTTCATTTACTACCGGTGCAAGGAATCCGTAAATGACTAAGCGTTCTGCTTCTTCTTTCGGAATTCCGCGGCTCATCAGGTAGTAAAGCTGAATAGGGTCCACACGGCCGACAGATGCCGCATGTCCTGCAGTTACATCGTCTTCGTCAATTAAAAGAATAGGGTTTGCGTCTCCGCGTGCTTTTTCGCTAAGCATCAGCACGCGTGATTCTTGCTCCGCATTCGCTTTAGAAGCGCCATGTTCGATTTTGCCGATTCCGTTAAAGATAGAAGAAGCGGAATCCTTCATCACACCGTGCTTCAAGATATAGCCTTCAGAAGCTTTACCGAAATGGATGATTTGTGTTGTGAAGTTTTCTGTTTGCTCTCCTCTTCCGACAACAACCGTTTTCGTATCGCCGTATGTGCCGTCACCGTAAAGGTTTGTTGTATTTTCGGAAATCGTGTCGCCGTCGTTCATCAGGCCAAGAGCCCACTCGATTTTGCTGTCGCGTCCGCGCGCAGCACCGCGGCGGTTCACATAAGTTGTCACACCGCTTGACAGATTATCCACCGCACCGTATGTCACGCTGGCATTATCACCTGTGATGACCTCACTGATAATATTGAAGACAGCGTCTTTCGGGTTTACAGTGCTGATGTAGTTTTCTACATATGTTACAGAGCTGTGGTCTTCAGCCACAATCAGCACGTGGTTGAATAGAGCTGTATCATTGCTTTCGTGGACATAAACAGCCTGAACCGGCGTCTCCACCTGAACATTTTTCGGAACATAAAGGAATGCTCCTCCGTTAACAAGAGCCGCGTGAAGTGCAGTTAACTTATGTTCGTCAACTTTCACGCCGTCCTTCATAAAGTATTTCTCCACCAAGTCGCTGTGCTCACGTGCAGCAGTCAGAATATCAGTGAAGATGACGCCTTTGTCTTTCAATTCTTGAGAAAGAGAAAGATATGCCGGCGTCTGGTCACGCTGTACGTATAATGTTTTATCTTCGTTTTCAACGTCGATCAGCGCTTTTACTTCATCAGTCAAATCTTCTAATGAAGAAAGCGGTTCGTTATCCACTGTATGCTTCGTGAAATTCGTGAAGTTCCAGTTTGTGATTTTTGTTTTGTCAGGTTTCGGCATCGGCAGATCCTCAGCTTGTTCAAGAGCCTGTAAGCGCAGGTTCTTCAGCCAGGCAGGTTCTTGGTGCTTTTCGGAAAAGCTTTTGAGATACTCCTGATCTACGGATAGTTTTGTACCTAGTGTCATATTAATCCCCCTAACGCTTACGCTTCTTGGCCAACAGTTTCGTCTTCAATGCCAAGTTCTTGTTTGATCCAGTCATAACCTTCTGCTTCAAGACGCTGTGCAAGCTCTGCACCGCCGGATTTTACAACGCGGCCTTGCATCATAACGTGAACAACATCCGGAGTGATGTAGTTTAACAGGCGCTGATAGTGAGTGATCATCAGGCAGCCGAAGTTTTCGCTGCGCATTTTGTTGATCCCTTTTGATACAACTTTCAAAGCGTCAATATCAAGACCTGAGTCAATTTCATCAAGGATGGCGATTTTCGGTTCAATCATCATTAATTGAAGGATTTCGTTGCGTTTTTTCTCCCCGCCTGAGAAGCCTTCGTTAAGATAGCGCTGAGCCATTTCAGGGTCCATTTCAAGGAACTCCATGTTTTCGTCCATTTTGCGGATGAATTTCATGAGAGAAATTTCATCGCCTTCTTCTCTGCGCGCGTTGATTGCTGAGCGAAGGAAGTCGGCATTTGTCACACCGCTGATTTCACTTGGGTACTGCATCGCAAGGAATAAGCCTGCCTGCGCACGCTCGTCCACTTCCATCTCCAGTACATCTTTGCCGTCAAGCGTGATGCTGCCTTTTGTTACTTCATATTTAGGATGCCCCATAATAGCAGCTGATAAAGTGGATTTACCAGTTCCGTTCGGGCCCATTACTGCGTGGAATTCTCCACCTTTTATTTCAAGGTTTACACCCTTTAAGATCTCTTTCCCTTCGATTTCAACGTGAAGATCTTTGATCGTTAATGTTGAAGCAGCCATATCTATACCTCCAAAAATATATAATCATTATTCTCATTTTATTCTCATTCTAATTTTATAACAAATGAAAAGTAAATACAACTTTTTATCGTGCCTTGCACATTCCTCAAGTTTAACAAAGATCAGCACTTTATTAAAGCGATTGAAAAAGAAAAAGAGTGGATTCCCACCCTTTTTTAAAAGATTGATTTTCTCAATAAGCTCTCGCAGAAATCCGCTTGCTTTTTTCATAATCAAGCTCTCTCTGCCGCTCTACCTTCATTCTTGTTTCCAGCCGGCGTCCATATTCCTCGTATCCAATTCCGTGTGACAGCTGCATCGCTTTTTCCATTTCTGACGTATAATCGAGGTTCAGTCTGTCCTGGCTGCTGCAAATAATGAATCAATCCCTTCATATATTTGCTTTTTATTGTACCAGTGCTGCGTTGGATGCCGCAAAAACGATTTGGCGTGAAATAGCGGCAGATGAGACGAAAGCATCCTTTCAGAACAAATGAGAATGGTTTTTCGGAATATTCCTTCTCTTAATGCGTGGTGTTTCCGAATTCCTCAATGCACTGTTGAACGACTGTCACGCCTTGGCTGAAAGCTGCGCCGCCTCCAAATGCCGCTGCCACACTGACGGCTTCGAGAATGTTTTCTTCTGTCGCTCCCTGATCGAGACAGCCTTTTGTATGATAGATCATGCAATATTCGTCCTGAGCATTGATGGCAATTCCGAGGGCGATCAGCTGTTTTTCTCTTTCAGTCAGAGAATTCCCGGCAAAGCACTGTTCAGTAAATTCGTTAAATTTTCTTCCCATCAGCGGCATCTTTTGTTCAAATGTGCCTAAACCATGTTTATATTGTTTTAACGCGTCCTGCATGCTTCCTCTGTCTTGATTCAAAGAAAATCCCTCCATCTGTTTAACATTCCTTTTTATTATGAACAGCTTTTAGGAAAATACGCGAAAAAAACCCCGGAATTCTCATCCGAGGTTTCACCGTGTCAGCAAACCCTCGCATTCGTTGTCAGACCTGCGCGTTGGTGCTCACGAATTGCAACATTCGCTCCGCTCCAATGCTCGGCCTTCCTAGACTTCAAGGGTTTTCAATCACGCTGAAAAGATGACAAAGCCCTAAAACGAATATCGTTTTAGGGCCTTGTCAATAATTGAACCCCGGAATTCTCATCCGGGGTTTCAGTCTTATTCAGATACAGGAAGCACAGCTCCGTCGTATTTTTTCTCGATGAAGTCTTTGATCTTTTTAGAGTGAAGAACTTCCATCAGCGCTTTGATTTTTGCAGAATCTTCTTCGCCTTTTCTTACTGCGATGATGTTAGCGTATGGGTTGTTTTTCGTTGATTCTACTTCAATCGCGTCTTTTTTAGGATTTAATTTATTTTGGATCGCATAGTTTACATTGATGAAGACCGCGTCTCCTTCTTTGTTTTCATATGCTTTTGCCGTTAATTCAGGCGCTACTTTTTTGAATTCAAGGTTTTTCGGGTTTTTCTTAATGTCTTTCAATGTTGCGTCAACTGTTTCCACTTTAGAATCAAGAGTGATTAATCCAGCGTTTTCAAGCATTGCAAGCATACGGCCTTGTTCAGCAACGTTGTTTGTCAGAATGATTGTCGCACCGTCTGGAAGGTCTTTCAGTGATTTGTATGTTTTAGAGTAAATACCGAATGGCTCTAAGTGAACAGCGCCGGCATTCACAAGTTTGTAATCTGTGTTTTCTTTCATTTCTTGCTCAAGGTAAGGAATGTGCTGGAAGTAGTTCGCGTCCACTTCTTTATCAGCTAAAGCTTTATTGTACATTTTGTAATCACTTAGCACTTTCACTTTCAGCGTATAGCCTTTTTCTTTCAGCAATGGTTCAGCTTCTTTTAAAATTTCCGCATGCGGTGTTTTCGTTGCCGCAACGACAATTTCTTTCTTGCCGGATTCAGCGCCGTTATTCGAACCGCAGGCAGCCATAACTCCTGCAAATACAAGCAGTAATGCACCCAAAAATAGCTTTTTCAATGTAAATCCTCCCTTATCGTTTGTCTATAATATTTGTTATTAGATCACCGATGATTTGAATAATAAACACGATGATTAAAATAAACACAGTAGCAACGAAGGTAACATCAGCGTTATTAGACTGATATCCTTCTACGTACGCAAGGTTTCCAAGGCCTCCTGAACCAATGGCTCCGGCAATTGCCGTTGAGCCGATCAAAGCGATGGCTGTAACCGTAATGCCAGAAATAAGAGCAGGCATTGATTCCGGAATCAGCACTTTGAAAATAATCGTAGACGTTTTCGCGCCCATTGATTTAGCTGCTTCAATCACACCTTTATCCACCTCACGCAGCGCGATTTCAACAAGGCGCGCGTAAAATGGTGCCGAGCCGATTACCAGCGCCGGCAATGCGGCGTTTGGCCCTAAGATCGTGCCGACTAAAAATTTCGTAAAACCTAATAGTAAAATAATTAAAATAAGGAACGGAATCGATCTGAATATGTTAACAACGGCCGCAATCACAGAGTTGACCGCTTTATTCTGCCAGAGGCTTCCTTTGCTTGTCAGAAAGAGCAGCAAGCCGAGGATGACCCCGATAACAAAAGCAAACAGTAAAGAAATCAGCGTCATATAAAGTGTTTCATATGTCGCGTTCCATAATTCAGTTAAATCAACGTTCGGGAAGTATTTTTCAAACATTCGTGATCACCTCTGCTTTCACCTGTTTGTCATTAATGAACCGGATCACGTTTTGCACTTCTTCCTCGTCCCCGTCAATGTGGATGAACAGTGAACCGTAAGCCCCATCCTTCGTCTGCGAAATTTTCCCTTGCAGAATATTGACGCTGACATTGAAGTTTCTGATCATCTCTGTAATCAGAGGCTGTTCAGCTGACTCACCGACAAATGTGAGCTGAACCATTTTTCCTGATGCTGTTTCATCAAGAAGGTGCTGAAGCGTCTCTTTCGTTTCTTCCGGCTCTGTCACCTGCTGAACAAATCGTTTTGTCATTTGTTCCTTTGGATTTTTGAAGACGTCGAGAACCTCGCCTTCTTCGACCACCTTGCCGTTTTCCATGACGGCGACTCTGTTGCAGATTTTGCGGATGACATGCATTTCGTGCGTAATCAGCACAATCGTCAAACCGAGTCTTTCATTAATATCGGACAATAGATCCAGAATTGAATCTGTCGTTTGCGGATCTAATGCTGATGTCGCTTCGTCACAAAGAAGAACCTTCGGATTGTTTGCAAGCGCTCTGGCAATTCCGACACGCTGCTTCTGACCGCCGCTCAGCTGAGACGGATATGATTTTTCTTTTCCTTCTAAACCTACCAGTTTAATCAGTTCATTGGCGCGCTTGATCCGCTCGCTCTTTTTCACCCCGGCAATTTCCAAAGGAAACATGATATTATCTCTGACAGTCCGCGACCAAAGCAAATTGAAATGCTGGAAAATCATACTGATCTCATGGCGTGCTTTTCTTAAACCGCGTCCATTTACTTCATTAATCTTGGTTCCCGCCACTTCCACGGTTCCTGAGGTTGGTTTCTCAAGGCCGTTCAGCAGACGGATTAAGGAACTCTTACCAGCTCCGCTATATCCTATAATTCCAAAAATCTCACCTTTTTTAATGGAAAGCGAGACATTTTGGACAGCATTGACATCTCCATGTTTCGACTTGTAAACTTTTGAAACATCCTGAAGATTGATCAAAGCAATCACCTGCCTTAACACTATTCTAAGAAATCTTCCGGTTTTTTCTGCAAAAGAAAAGCCTTTCTGCACACTTGAGCAGAAAGGCTTATATAAAATGCCTTTCTCTCATCTTTCAAAGCTGAACGCTTCGTGTGAATTGGCACCATTTCAACAGTGTTGATGGTTGCCGGGCTTCATAGGGCACTTCCCTCCACCTCTCTTGATAAGAGAAATATATAGTCTTTTTCGTCCGGAAATTCTTAATGTAGAATAGCACGGCGAATGATTAAATGTCAATAAAATAAATGATGTCAACTTTTACTATTATAATAATTTATTATTTTTTAATTTTTTAAAATCCTCTGAAAAAATCCATTTGTCAGCCAGAGAATGGCTTCCAGTTTTAACAGGGCCCTGAATGACCCCTTTACTTTGAGGCTTCCGCTCTGAATCAGGTGCTGAAGGGAAATGTCTCCGTGCAATAAATCAATAATTTCCGTTTGGTTTCCGTAAAAGGTCAGGTTGGACGTTTGGGGCGGAGAAACTTTTTTCATTTCTCCCTGTTCGTTTATTGAGACGGTTAAGGCTTCTGCTTCTCCTTGGAAGGTAATGAGCAATGTTGAGGCATTCAAAAGGGGTTTTAAAAACAGATGCTGATACTCATCTTCTAAAACTTCCGCTTTCTCCATATGTACAACCTCCTATTTGTTGGTCATACATACACATTTCTCTCTTTGTCGCAAGAACCCCTTTATAAAACGAACGACAATTTCATTGGATATGCTGAGAAATATGTCATAAATGGGATGCGGAAGATGATTTTTGTTTGATCAGCTCATATAAATAAGAAACGGAATGAAATGCATATCCTCTTTCGACCATCTTTCCGCCTTTAAACAGCAGAAAACAAGGGACGCTTTCAATTTGATACGCTTTTGCGAATGTCGGAGAGTAATTGACATTGTTTTGATAGAAGGCGACATCCGGCAGCATTTCTTTCACCACTGTCAGCATTTTGCTTGCAAGCTGGCAGGTGCCGCAAAACGGAGTATATAAATATAGAAGGTACACATCATCTTCAATGTGATCAAGTTCGTGTTCTTGGAGTTCTTTCATGCTATACACCTCGGGACTTTCTTTCAAGAAAAATAGTATGGACATTCAGATTCGCACGCAGCAATACAGAAGCGATATGGTGCCTGGGCGCAGCCGCTACTTCCTTATAGGCTCTGTCGACATGGAGATGGCAGGCTTCATTAAATTCACGCTTCAGCTGTTTTCTCAATTTCTCACCTGATTCATCAGCATCAACTAATATATAGACGTCTTTATCATAAAGCTCGTCAGCCAATTCCTCGAGCCTCAGCTGGCTGATTGTTCCGTTTGTGCAGATAATGCGCACCGGCTCATTCAGGACGTTTCGATTTTCTCTTTATCTGATTTCCCCTCGACAATCATAACCTTTTCCAGCTCATCCATCTTCATCTTGTTCACCTGCCGCGTCAAATTTGAAACGTTCAGATTGTAAAAGAAGGCAGTGAAATTCACCGCCAACATTAACACCAGCCGTTTTCGTAGTCACAATCTACATATTTTGCGTCGTCTCCAGAGACCACATCGGCTGTCTTATAAAATTTCTCATTTTCAAAGGAATAACCGGACTTAAGCTCATATTCATTCATGCTTGTCATTTGGCCGATCATCTCATTATCATGATATAACGAGAGCCGGCCATTTTGAAAGCGGCCTGTCACGTCATTGGTGACATCGAGCTTTTGTTTGTCGAAAGCCATATTGGACACCTCCCATAACGTTAGCGTGTCCAATTGCTTTTACGGCTATCCTGTTTTAGTCTTCTTGTGTCATCTCTTCGTATTGCTCTGCTGTCATCAGTTTTTCAATTTCAGAAGCGTCAGATGGCTCAACGACGATCATCCATGCTTTTTCGTACGGAGATTCGTTGACGAATTCCGGACTGTCATCAAGATCTTCGTTTACTTCCACAACCGTTCCGTTAATCGGTGCATAAAGCTCAGATACCGTTTTAACGGATTCAACACTGCCGAATGGCTCGTCCGCTTTGATTTCAGCGCCCACTTCAGGAAGTTCGACAAACACGATGTCGCCTAGTTCGGACTGGGCAAAATGCGTAATTCCGATTCTGGCTTTTTCTCCTTCAACTTTTACCCACTCGTGTTCTCCTGAGTAACGCAAATCTTTTGGTATGCTCAATTGAATCCCTCCATTTTTTACAGCACTACAATAAGAAGATACCACACTTTTCAAAAAAAATTTACATTAAGCCCAGTTTTCTTCAAATTGGTCTTCTTTAAATCCGACAGTCACTTTTTCGCCGTCTGTTGTAAGCGGGCGTTTGATTAGCATACCATCTGAAGCCAGCAGCTCGAGCTGTTCGTCCTCTGACATGTGATACAGCTTTTCCTTGAGATTGAGCTCGCGGTATTTCATGCCGCTCGTGTTGAAAAATTTCTTGAGATCCAGCCCGCTTTTTTCATAAAGCGCTTTTAATTCTTCTTTGCTTGGCGGCTGCTCAGCAATATGTATTTCGTTTATTTCTTTCCCATGCTCTTCAAGCCACTTCTTTGCTTTGCGGCACGTTCCGCATTTAGGGTACCAGTAAAAAGTTAACGACATCTTCTTCCCCCTCAATAAAATAATCGAGGTTATTTTAACACAGTTTGTTTTAAAAACCTAAAACAGTGCTTCTTAAAAAAGAGCTCCGCGCATGCGGAGCTCATAGCCAATCAGACAATATATTTCTCAGCCTCAAAAATGCCTGCCGCCGCCTCGCGTTTTTTCTGAATCACGTTTTTAGGCGTTACGCGTGTCAGCTTGCGCAGAGCGGAAAGCATCATGCGGAGTGAATCTCCTTCTTCCATTGCGATAAGGGATTCCTTTGCATGCGCTTCAATTTCGTTAAAGGCCTCTTGAACGAAAATTTCTGTGTACAGCACTTTTTGCGCTGCTTTTTCAGCGCCTTGTGCGGCAATGGCCTTTTCCGTTCTAAGCACGGCTGATTCCATTGCGTATACATTGCTGACGATATCCGCTACGTTCACGAGAATTTCTTGCTCACGATCGATCGCTTTTCCGTATTTTTGCGCGGCTAGGCCGGCAGCAAACAACGCAATTTTTTTGGCTTGCTTGACGATATATTTTTCCTGCTCTAAGACGCCGCTTCCAGGCTCTTCAGGCATAAGCATCATGAGTTCTTCCTGCAGCGACTGCGCTTTTTCGAATAAAGGCAGCTCGCCTTTAAGCGCTTTTTTCAGGAAGGTGCTTGGCACGATTAACCGGTTGATTTCGTTTGTGCCTTCAAAAATCCGATTGATCCTTGAATCCCTATAGGCCCTTTCTACTTCGTACTCCTGCATAAAGCCGTAGCCTCCATGAATCTGCACGCCTTCATCAACGATATAATCAAGCGTTTCAGAGCCGAATACCTTATTCAGAGAGCATTCGATGGCGTATTCCGCAATCGATTTGGCGATTTGCCGGCCGTCCTTGAGATCTTCGGCCGTGAACTGGCTCATATTGTCTTCAAACAGCCCGACGGTTCTGTATACAGAGCTTTCCATCGCATACAGCCTTGAGGCCATTGTCCCGATTTTTTCCTGTGTTAATGAAAATCCAGCAATCGGCGTTTTAAATTGGCGGCGCTGATTTGCGTATGCCGCAGACAGCTCGATGACGCGTTTAGATGCGCCGATTGTGCCAACCGCCAGTTTGTAACGGCCGATGTTTAAAATATTAAAGGCGATGACATGCCCTTTGCCGATTTCTCCGAGCAGGTTTTCCTTTGGCACTTCAGCTTGATCCAGAATGAGGGTTCTTGTCGATGATCCCTTGATTCCCATTTTCTTTTCTTCCGGTCCCGTGGAGACACCCGGGAACTCTTTTTCTACAATAAAGGCTGAAAACTTGTCGCCGTCTACCTTGGCGTAAACCACAAATACATCGGCAAAAGCAGAGTTGGTAATCCACTGTTTTTCCCCTGTTAATACATAATGGGTTCCTGCTTCATTCAGCACAGCTGTTGTTTTTGCTCCAAGTGCATCAGACCCAGAGCCAGGCTCAGTCAGAGCATAAGCGGCGATCTTTTCGCCTGAAGCGAGTCCAGGCAAATATTTTTTCTTTTGTTCTTCTGATCCGAAAAAGACGATCGGCAAGGAACCGATACCGACATGCGCGCCATAAGAAAGAGAAAAGCTTCCCGCACGCGAAAATTTCTCAGTGATGAGTGCCGAGCTGATTTTATCTAGGCCGAGCCCGCCGTATTCTTCCGGCACATCGGCGCCAAGCAGCCCTAGTTCGCCCGCTTTCTTCAACAGTCTGACAGAATGCTCGAATTGATGGTTTTCGATATCATCTATATGAGGGAGAACATCTTGCTCGATGTAATCCTCTGTTGTTTTCGCAATCATTTTATGCTCGTCAGTGAAATCCTCCGGTGTATACATTTGATCGTATGTGACATCCTCGATTAAAAATCCGCCGCCTTTTTGTACGTCAGCCGCTTTTTTTGCCATTTGTTTTTCCCCCTTTAGCATAATTCAAATACACCGGCCGCTCCCATTCCGCCGCCGATACACATGGTCACGACTCCAAATTGCTCGTTTCTCCGTTTCATTTCATGGATGAGTGAGAGTGTAAGCTTTGTGCCCGTACAGCCAAGCGGGTGTCCAAGCGCGATTGCGCCCCCGTTGACATTCACTTTTTCTTCATCAATTCCCAATTCCCTGATTACTTGAATGGCCTGTGAGGCAAAAGCTTCATTCAGTTCAAACAAGCCGATGTCCTGCAGCTGAAGTCCGGCAAGCTTCAAAGCGCGCGGAATCGCTTCCACCGGACCGATTCCCATCACTTCCGGCGGCACGCCGCCTACCGCAAAGGAACGGAATTTCACAAGCGGGGCCAGGCCAAGAGCATCGGCTTTTTCCCGGTCCATCAGCATGACAGCCGCCGCTCCGTCACTTGTCTGCGAGGAATTGCCCGCAGTCACCGTCCCGTCAACGGAAAAGGCCGGGCGCAATGTCGATAAGATGTCTGCAGTCGTTTGCGGGCGAACACCTTCATCCTGAGAAAACACAAACTGTTTTTCCATAGGCTTATGGTCTTCTCCGATTTCTGTCACCGTCACTTCTACGGGTACAATTTCATCTTTAAATTTTCCTTCTGCAAGGGCTTTAGCAGCGTTTTGGTGGCTGCGAACGGCAAACGCGTCTTGATCCTCACGGGAGACGCCGTATTTTTTCGCGACTTGCTCGGCTGTGTGGCCCATGCTCATATAATATTCCGGTGCCTTTTCTGCCAAAGCAAGGTTCGGACGGGTAACATGCCCCATCATCGGAACTTGCGACATGGATTCTGCTCCGCCGGCGATCGCTGTATCGTAGGCGCCCAGCATAATTTTTTCTGCTGCATATGCAATAGACTGAAGGCCTGAAGAGCAATAACGGTTAACTGTAATCGCCGGAACCGTGTACGGCAGGCCCGCGAGCGCACCGATATTTCTCGCCATATTAAGCCCCTGCTCCGCTTCAGGCGTTGCACAGCCAATAATCAAATCGTCAATATTGCCTTCGTAACCGCCTGCCCGTTTCAGTGTCTCTTTTACACAAATCGCTCCCAAATCATCCGGGCGAACGGTGGCCAACGATCCTTTTTTTGCTTTTCCAACCGGTGTTCTTGCACCTGACACAATGACTGCCTCTTTCATAAGCTCCCTCCTAATTCCGTAAAGGTTTACCTTTCACAAGCATATGCTGCATTCTCGCTTGAGATTTTGCCTCTCCTGCCAAACTCAAAAACGCTTCTCTTTCGATCTCCAATAAATACTCTTCATCAACCTCTGTACCAAACGGCACTTTTCCGCCCGCAATGACATAAGCGAGTTTTTTCGCGATCTTGAAATCATGCTCAGATATATAGCCGGACAGCTTCATCTGCTCAGCGCCAAGCAAGAGTGCCGCATAACCGGTTTCTCCCGGCACCTTGACCTTTTCTTTTACAGGCGGCCGCCAGCCGGTATCGTATAAAGATGCGGCCAGCTGCTTCGCATCGTATAACAGGTGGTCTTGATTCACGCTGATCTGATCCGTTTCTTTTAAGATGTTCATCTCACGAGCCTCTTGAGCGGAAGCGGACACTTTCGCCATCGCAATCGTTTCAAATGTTTTTATTGCCGCATTCATCGGATCAAGGCCACGGCGTAGATGATTGATGTACAGCTCTTTGTTTCCCCCTCCGCCAGGGATGAGGCCGACACCTGATTCAACAAGGCCCATATAGGCTTCGCTTGCCGCTTGAGTACGCGCCGCAGGCAGGCATACTTCCGTTCCTCCGCCGAGCGTCATGCCAAATGGCGCGGCGACGACCGGTTTCGCACTGTATTTGATCTTCATCATCGTCTCCTGAAAACGGCGGATCACAAAATCAACTTCCAAAAAGTTGTCATCTTGGACTTCCATTAAGATCATGGCGAGATTCGCGCCGACGCAGAAATTTTTCCCTTGATTGCCGATGACAAGCCCCTTGTAATTCCGTTCTGTTTCCTCTAATCCTTTGTGGATCATTTGAATGATATCAAGGCCGATCGCATTGCTTTTCGAATGAAATTCAAGAAGGGCCACATCATCTCCAAGGTCAATTAAGCTTGCTCCGCTGTTTTTCGCAATCACGCCTTTTGTTTCTTTAAGTGCTTGTAAATGAATTCGTTTTTTGTTTTCTTTCACGGCTCTGTATTCGCCGCGGTCATAATAAAATACCGTTCCGTTCTCTTTGATGTAGAAGGTTTCATTTCCTTTGTCCAGCATCTCTTTTATCCAGCCAGGCATATCTGCTCCAAGCTGCTCGAGCTTTTCCGCTGACTGCTTGAGGCCGATGGCGTCCCACATCTCAAAAGGTCCCAGTTCCCAGCCGAATCCCCACTTCATGGCTTGGTCAATCGCATGAATATCATCGGCAATCTCGCCAAGCAGCTCGGCTGAGTAAAGCAGGGTTTGAGATGTGATATTCCACAGCAATCGGCCGGCTCTGTCATCCGAATAAATAAGCGCTTTCATTTTGGCTTTTGTCCCTTTTGCCTGTTTTGCCGCTTCAAGTGCCGGTGTTTTCATTTTTGTCCGCTCGCCGTAAGTAAGCGTCACTGGGTCAAGCTCATAAATCGTTTTTCCTTCTTTTTTATAAAAGCCTTGGCCGGCCTTGCTTCCGATCCACCCTTTTTCCAGCATATCGTTCATGAAGCTTGGAAGGCGAAACACTTCTTTTTCATCGCCATCAGCTTTGTCATACACATTTCGGGCAACGTGGGCGAATGTATCGAGACCGACCACATCAAGCGTTCTAAAGGTAGCGCTTTTCGGCCTGCCGATCAGCGGTCCTGTGATCGAATCAACCTCCCCGACCTGATAGCCGCCTTTCAGCATTTCTTGGACTGTCACGAGAAGCCCGTACGTCCCGATGCGGTTTGCGATAAAGTTCGGTGTGTCCTTTGCTGTAACAACGCCTTTCCCGAGGACATTTTCTCCGAAAGCTGTCATAAACTTTAAAATATCAGGATCCGTTTCCTTAATCGGAATGATCTCCAGCAGCTTTAAATAGCGTGCGGGATTAAAAAAATGCGTTCCGAGAAAATGGGCTTTAAAATCATCCGACCGGCCTTCAGCCATTTCCTGCACTGATATGCCGGATGTGTTGCTTGAGACGATGCTTCCAGTCTTTCGATGTTCATCCACAAGAGCGAAAATTTTCTTTTTGACTTCAAGGTTTTCGACAACGACCTCAATAATCCAATCTGCTTCTTTCAGTTTTTCTGCATCATCCTCCAGATTGCCCGGTGTAATATAGGAGGTATTTTTCGCTGATGTGAGGGGAGCGGGCTTTTGTTTCAGCAGTTTTTTCACCGCCTGCCGGCTCAGCCTGCTGCGCACCTCCGGACTGTCCTTCGTCAGCCCCTTTTTTTCCTCTTCCTTTGTCAAATCGTTCGGCACAATATCTAGCAGCAGGACAGGAATTCCGATGTTAGCCAAATGCGCCGCAATCCCGGAACCCATTACCCCCGATCCTAAAACGGCTGCCTTCCGAATGTGTTTGTGCATGAGATATCCCCCTTGAACATTGAATGAATAGTCATTCATTTTTTGACTAAAAAAAATGAAACCCGTTTCTTCTTTTATCTTAAAAGATTTCCGGTTCGACTTCAATAGCTAATTTGTTATTTTTTTGTATGAAGCCTATAAAAGTCGGGCAACTTAAGCCCGGAGGTGAAGGGAATGGTACGAGAGAAAAAAAATCCGTCTTCAGCGGCAGTCAGCGCGGCGAGCGTAAAGGGAGATGCCGGTCCGACTCAGCATTACGGCGGCGGAAAACGGACAAGTCAAAATCAGCAGTATAAAAAACATAACATGGAACAATCATAATGCAGCTGCTTCCCGCGGCTGCTTTCACTTTTTCAAAATTCCTTTTAACACAAACGCTGCATTGGCAGGCCGCTCGGCAATTCTTCTCATAAAGTAGCTGAACCAGTCCGTTCCATATGGGACATACACACGCATTCTGTAGCCTTCCTTGGCGAGTTCCTTCTGACGCTCCGGCCTGATGCCGTATAGCATTTGAAACTCAAATTGCGACGCGGGGATTTGATGTTCGGTGACAAGCTGTTTCGTAAATGCAATGATGTCATCGTCATGTGTGGCGACAGCCGTGTAGTTCCCGCTTAACAACTGCAGCTTTATTAAGCTCTGAAAATGAAGGTCCGTTCCTCTTTTGTCGGGAAACGCTACAGCCGGAGATTCTTTATAAGCTCCTTTTACAAGTCTGAGATTCGGCTTTAAGTCCCGCATCTTTCTGATATCTTCTGCCGCCCGGTACAAATACGCCTGAATGACCGTGCCGAGCTTCTCAAATTCCTGTTTGCATTGCCTGTAAATAGAAAGTGTCTGTTCATAATGGGAATAGTCTTCCATATCAATGGTCACAGCAACATCATATTGCTTCGCAACGGAAAGAATGGCGCGCAAATGAGTAAGAGCAAGTTCTTCTGAAAGATCGAGCCCGATTGAGGTCAGCTTAAGTGAAAGCTCTGAGTCCAATTGATGTTCGGCAATGGCTTGAATGGCTTTCTTGCATTCCTCTGCGACTTGGTTTGCTTCTTTTTCCGAAGCTGCATACTCGCCTAAATAATCAATTGTTGCACACAAACCGGATCTGTTTAGCCTTTTGACGGTCTTAACCGCCGATTCAATCGTATCCCCTGCGACAAACCTTCGTGCTCCAAGCCGCGTTCCGTATGCTTTTGCGAACTTGGTAAGTGTTTTATTTTGAGATAAGAATAAAAACACATGTCTCAACATCCGACTCCCTCCCGCCGTCATCTTCAAAACACCTGTATATAACTCCCAGTCTGAAGGAAACTATAAAATGAACAGAAACCAAAGGAGGATCACAATGGATAATCAGCAGCAATCTCAAATGCCGCCTTCCGTTATTTCGACAAAGGATCATTTGTATCTCAATGACATGCTGAACTGGAATTTGCTCGCGATGAAGAAAGCGCATTTCATGGCGCAGCAGTGCCAGGATCAAACGTTAAAGCAAGAACTCGACCGCGTCGGACACATGCATCATGATCACTATCAAAGAATATTAAAGCACCTGCAGCCAGGCCAGCAGCAGTCCGGCTACATCCAATAAGGAGGCGCCAGAATGAATCAGCAAAATCAAAAAATCAGCAACCCGCAGACACCTGTACCGACAACATCGGAAATGAATGACAGAGATTTCGTCAACGAATTGCTGACAACCGAAAAATACATGACAACAGCTTATTGCACTGCCTTGCACGAATTCAGCCACGAGTCTCTTTATCAGGATATTCAATCCATTTTTGATGAGTCACAAAAAGCGCAAAGAAAACTATATGATCTCATGTTCCAATATGGATGGTATTCTGTTGAAGCGGAGGATGCACAAAAGCTGCAGCAGTCCTATCAAAAATTCCAGCAGACCATTCAGCAGCAGTCTCCTTATCAGCAATAACAACATTAGTAAAAAGGATACGATGTTCTTTCGGGCATCTATCCTTTTTTTGTGTAAAATCAGTTGACTTTTCATTTACGCTTATTTATATTTAATAAGCATTAACTATTTTGTCATTAAAATATATATACAGTGTATGTAACAGAGGGGAAATGAATATGAAGAGTGCGGATCAGTTAATGTCCGATATTCAATTATCGCTTCAGGCGCTCTTTCAAAAGATACAGCCTGAAATGCTGGAAAGCATGGAGAAACAAGGTGTCACCCCAGCGCAGCTGTTTGTGCTGGCCAGCCTAAAGAAACACGGCAGCCTCAAAGTTTCTGAAATTGCCGAGCGTATGGAGGTGAAGCCAAGCGCGGTGACGCTGATGGCAGATCGCCTTGAACAAAAAAATCTTATCGCCAGAACACACAACACAAAAGACAGGCGAGTGATTGATCTCAGTCTTACTGACGAAGGAGACAGAAAGTTCGAGGAGGTTTTGGCGGGCAGAAAAGCCATAATGGCGCGCTATCTTTCCTTTTTGACGGAGGAGGAGATGCTGCAGGCGGCGCATATTACAGCAAAGCTCGCACAAGCAGCAGAAACGGATGAAAAGCAAAACATGAAAAGAGGAAACGGATGAAAATGAGTAAAGAAGGCAAACAATCAAAACGAACGTTATTAATAACAGGCTTAATTATTGCCATGTTTTTTTCAGCCCTTGACGGTACCATTGTCGGAACGGCCATGCCGAAAATTGTCGGTGATCTGGGCGGTTTGAGCATGATGACCTGGCTGACAACTGCATATTTGTTAACATCAACAACCATTGTTCCAATTGCCGGTAAACTGGCTGATTTATTGGGACGCCGCATTGTCTATGTATCAGGTTTGATTATTTTTATGGCCGCTTCTGCTTTGTGCGGAATGGCCAACAACATGACGGAATTGATTATCTTCCGTGGACTGCAGGGCATCGGCGGAGGCATCATGATGCCGATGGCGATGATTGTCATCGGTGACTTGTTCACAGGAAAACAGCGTGCTAAATTCCAAGGTGTCTTTGGCGCAATTTACGGGCTGGCTTCAGTGATTGGGCCGCAAATCGGCGGCTGGATTGTAGACTCGTTAAACTGGAAATGGGTTTTCTATATTAACCTGCCAGTCGGAATTATTGCGGTTATTTTTATTGCCAGAGGATTACAGGGACGCCAGCAGACTGGTCCGATCAACTTCGATATCGCTGGTATTTTCACAATGATTGTCGGTGTGGTCAGCCTCCTGCTCGCCTTAAGCTTTGGCGGAAAAGATTATGCATGGGATTCATGGCAGATTCTTGGGTTGTTCGCTCTCGCACTGATCGGCATTGTCAGCTTTATCATCGTAGAATCAAAAGCAAAAGAGCCAATCCTGCCAATGTATTTATTTAAAAACAGAACATTTACATTTCTAAACTTGATCGGCTTCTTTATGAGTATCGGTATGTTTGGCGCCATTACGTTTGTTCCTTTCTTTATGCAGGGAATTGTCGGTGTAAGTGCGTCTGAATCGGGTACAATTATGACACCGATGATGATTTCTATGATTATTACAAGTATCATCGGCGGACAGCTTGTTTATAAAATCGGGATTAAACCGCAAATCATTGCAGGCATGCTGGTTATGGCCGGCGGATTCCTGCTGTTAACGACATTGGATCTCGACACGAGCAAGCTTGTCGCTACATCTTTTATGGCGATTATTGGTCTGGGAATGGGTCTTGTTATGCCGATTCTGACATTGGCTTTACAGGAAAGCTTTTCGAAGGAGGAGCTTGGAGTTGTCACTTCATCCAGCCAATTCTTCCGTTCTATCGGCGGAACATTCGGCATTACCATGCTGGGAGCCGTAATGAATGCGAGATCAGGAAATCTATTAACAGATAAATTGGTGCCATATTTAGACTCTCTTCCGGCACAGGCAAGCTCGTTTGCCGCCCAGCTAAAGGGTATGATTGATACAAATCCGCAAGGGCTGCTGCAATCACTGTTCAGTCCGGACGCGGTCAAACAAATCCCTGCGGCTTTCTCATCCCATATTGTGCCGATTTTAAAAACATCGTTGATGGATTCGCTTCACAGCGTGTTTTATACGGGCCTGATCTTTATCGCAGTCGGAGCCGTATTCACCTTGTTTTTAAAACCTATCAAGCTATCAAATAAGAAAACGGAAGACCAACAAGAAAAAGAGAAGGCGGCAAAAGCCGTTGAATCACCTTCCCATTAATAGAGCACCCCGCGGGTATCAATCCGCGGGGTTTTTTATTCAATCATCTGGGCTCTTCCATTTCCGAAAGACCAATCCTCAGCCTGATTTCCGGCCAGCATGATAAACACATCTTCTTTTCTGACGCCAAGCTCGGAATGAATCCGGCTCGCGATTGAGCGGTAAAGTGCTTTTTTCTGTTCAGTTGTTCTTGACTGTTTCAGTGTAAAATGAATGTATATCAGTTCATCAGTTCGCTCGACTTGGAGATAAAATGGATCATAAAAAAATTCGCTTTTTTCATATTGTCTGATGACTTGGAAATAGTCATCTTCCGGCACATTGATTTCTTCAATCATCGATTGGTGGATAGTCCTGCTCAGTTTTTGAAGCCACACTTCGCTTCTTCCCGACCGTAAATGAATCTGTACAAATGGCATCTCCCCGCATCCCTTTCTTTACAGCGTCTGTCCGCTGTCAATTGTGATAATTTGGCCTGTGAGTGATTCCTGTTCAATTAGTGAACAAATCAATTTGGCAACATCATCTGGTTCAGCAATACACTGCAGCGGCAAAGAGCCGATCATGCTTTTCATTTTTTCTTCCCGTCCGGCCCACCATCTCGTTGCCACAGCTCCTGGTGCTACACCGCTCACTCTGATTTCAGGCGCTAAGGCGTGGGCCAATGATTTCGTTAAACCGTGCACCGCTGATTTTGATACTGCGTAAGGCATAGATGAGCCGACACCAGTTATCCCTGCGATGCTGCCGACGTTTACGATCGCCCCGGCCTTGCTTTTCTTCATGAACGGAACCACTGCTCTCGCGCAAAAAAACATCCCTTTCACATTGACGGCATACAGCTCATCCCAGACGTCTTCTGTCGCAGCCTCAAGATCATCCATTGGAATATGCCGTGTAATGCTGGCATTGTTGACTAAAATATCAACCGTGCCGTGTGTGCTCACGATTGTTTGAACCATATCCTGCACGTCGCTGTTTTTGGATACATCTGCTTGGATGGCGAAGGCTTGCCCGCCAGCTTTTTTAATCATTTCCACTGTTTCCTCCGCTTCTGATTGCGAGCGTGAATAATTCACCGCCACAATCGCCCCGCGCTTTGCCAATTCCATACTGGCTGCTTTTCCGATTCCTGTGCCGCCCCCCGTTACGAGAGCTATTTTGTTCAAGACATTCATTGCCGCCACTCCTTGCTGTTGACTAAAGTATATTTCTGATTCCATTGTAATCCAGCTTTGATGTTACGTATAATGATTGTTAAAGATACTAGATATCACTTAGATTGATAGCAAACGAACGGAGGAGTTCAAAATGGAAAGCGGAGATTTACGTGTGTTTCAAATGGTAGCTCGTGAAGGAACCATTACGAAAGCAGCCCTGCAGCTTGGCTATGTACAATCGAATGTCACGGCCAGAATTCAGCAATTGGAAGCTGAGCTGGGTACCACACTGTTTTTGCGCCATAATCGGGGCATGACACTTTCTGCAAGCGGAAAATTGCTGCTGGACTACGCAAATAAAATTATCGGCCTGCTTGATGAAGCGTCTAAAGCGCTCTCATCCTCCGCAGAACCAAGCGGGCCGCTTATGATCGGCTCCACTCAGACAACCGCCGCGGTAAGGCTTCCAAAGCTCCTGGCATCTTATTATGAAGAACATCCAAACGTCCAGCTATCTTTAACAACAGGACATACGCAATTTCTCCTTGATAAAGTTCTTCGTTATGAATTGGATGGCGCGTTTATCGGATGCGAATGCCATCATCCTGAGCTCGAATCCTATCCTGCGTTTGAGGAAGAACCAGTAGTTGTTTCGGCTGCCTCCGTGCCCGATGTTGAGGAAGCCATCACAAAGCCGATTCTCGTTTACAGCACAGGCTGTTCGTATCGAGAAACACTTGAAAAATGGCTGCGCTCCGTCGGTGTCACACAGCCGGTCATTATGGAATTTGGGACGCTTGAAGCAATTATCGGCGGGGTTACAGCAGGTCTTGGCATCTCGTTGCTGCCAAGAACGGTTGTGCAGAAACATGAAGCAGAAGGATCAATTCGATTGTACCCGCTGCCTGAAGCGCTCAGCCAGATGAAAACAGAGTTTATTGTTCGAAAAGATTCGTTTATCAGCAGCGCGCTGAGAACCTTTATGGATTCCTTTACGCCAGATAAAACGGCTGAATCACAAAAAAGCAGTCTGCTATAATGAACAGACTGCTTTTTGGCTATTGTTTGTTTCGATGCGCTTCATTTAATTCCTTAATATGCTGAATGATCTCTTTAATGCCCTGCTTCGCGTCGGGGTATGTCGCATTCCAATGCTTAGCGAGCGGAGGCATGCTTTTGGCTATATGGGTGTACAAAATCCATTGCTTCACTTCTTCTTTTAGCTCATCGTTTGTTTCACCAAGCAGAAGCTCAGTATACTTCTCCAGCAATCCATCAAGCTGCTCCTGAAGTTTTTGTTCCATTTTCCATCTTCCTTTCGAAAAAACAGCAAGGAGCTTTCTCAATTGAAAGCTCCTTCGCTGCGTTATTTATCCATGTGATGTGAAAGCCGCTTCCTGGACAATGCATCTGCCCCTGCCATGAGGAATGCAAAGAGGCGTTCCGAAGAGCGGGTCCTGTGTAACCTGACAGTTCATAGAAAACACATTTTGCACAAGATCACAAGTGATGACCTCTTCCGGACGGCCTTCTGCATAAATCCGTTTATCTTTTATGGCCACAAGATGATGCGCATAGCGGCACGCCAAGTTTAAGTCATGGAGAACCATAACAATCGTCCGGTCTTCCTTTTCATTCAGCTCAAACAGCAAATCAAGAATTTCAATTTGATGCGTCATGTCTAAATACGTCGTCGGCTCGTCAAGAAGGATGATATCCGTTTCCTGGGCAAGCGTCATCGCGATCCAAGCCCGCTGGCGCTGTCCGCCTGACAAAGAATCAACGGCACGGTCAGCCATGTCCTCAAGCTTTGTTGCTTTAAGCGCTCTTTCAACTGCTTCCTCATCCTCTTTTGACCACTGCTTCAGCCAGTTTTGGTAAGGATATCTTCCTTGCTTCACCAGCTGATGCACCGTCAGCCCCTCTGGAGCCGAAGGACCTTGGGGCAGGATTGCGAGCTCTTTTGCGACTTCCTTCGTCGGAAGCTTGGCAATCGCTCTTCCTTCCAGCAGCACTGAACCGCCTCTCGGCTTCATCAGGCGCGCTAATGAACGTAAAAGTGTCGATTTTCCGCAGCCATTGCTGCCAATAAATACGGTAATTTCACCTTTGGGAATTGTTAAATTCAACTCATCAATAATAACGGCATCCCCGTATCCTAAGCTCAGCGTTTCTGTAGAAATTGCACTCATACCCATAACCGCTCCTTTTTGCTGGCTTTTTAGCAGCACTATGTATTGCACGTTTTCTATATACATGCTTTTAAGTCAATTGTCATCAATGCAAATGATTCCGATATTCAGCCATTTGATATGGTCATATATCCCTCATTGTAGCAGAAAACACTGACTTTGAAAATCATTTTCAATTAGTTTTATGGACATAATTGACGTTTATGGGTTTTTTATCACAAGATTACTTCTTGATTTCTCTGATGGAGCCGTCCTTCAGCTTCAATTTTAAATCGATATGATCATAATGACTGTCCAGATTAAATGCTGCCAGCACACTGTGTATCACTTCTGTTTCAGCCATTTGGTCTGTCACGGAAAGCTCGCTCAAAATCATTTTCATCTCATCTAACGCTTCTTCTCCTTCCTGATTGACACCGGAGAGCTTATCCTGTATTTCCGCTTTTTCCTGAGTCCCGTTCTTTGTATAGATTCCTTCATAACGGTTATGCTCACCATCCCCGTAGCTCACACGAAGCGAAAAATTACTGTAGGGAACGGACTTCAGCTGGGTGACGGCTGTATTTTCTCCTTCTGCCTGATGCTGGTCTTCATTGAAACGGCAGCCCGCAATCAGAACCACTGCGAGACATACAGCCCCGGCTGCTCTGACCAAATGCATATGTTTCCCCCCTGTAGGATTCCATTTATTTTAGGTATATCCAGAGAATGAAATCCTCATTCAGAGAAGAATTGAAAAAGCCGGGGCATTTAACGCCACGGCTTTTTCTTTAAGATTCGGTCATTTGCAAAAAGGTTTCGGCGTCACGCACAGCCAGCTTGATGGCATTCTCCCAAAAATCACGCTTCGTGATGTCAGCGCCCAAATGCTTCATCGCCAAATCCTCCACTGTCATAGAAGCAGTATCGCGCAATAGCGCCATATACTTCTCTTCAAATGCGTTTTTTTCTTCAAGCGCCAGCGCGTAAATGCCAAGAGAAAATAGGTAGCCGAATGTATAAGGGAAATTGTAAAACGGCACCCTCGTGATGTGAAAGTGAAGTTTTGATGCCCAAAAAAGCGGATGATATTCTTCTAACGCATTGCAGTATGCCTCTCTTTGTGCCTCTTCCATCAGCTCATTCAAGCGGCTGGCCGGTACCACTCCCCGCTTTCGTTCCTCGTAGAATCTCGTTTCGAATAGAAATCTTGCGTGAATGTTCATGAAGAACGCAACACTTCTTTGCACTTTATCCTCCAGAAGAACAAGCTTCTCTTCCCTCGTCTCGGCCTGCTGGACAGTCGCGTCCGCGACTATCATCTCTGCAAACGTTGAAGCTGTTTCTGCAACATTCATGGCGTAGGAGCGGTTTAACGGCCTGACGTCGAGCATTGCTTCCTGATGGAACGCGTGCCCGAGTTCATGCGCAAGAGTAGAGACATTTGAGGCGCTGCCCGAAAATGTCATGAAAATCCGGGATTCCCCGCTGTCAGGAAAACTGGTGCAAAAGCCGCCGACTCTTTTTCCGCTCCTGTCTTCCGCCTCAATCCAGCCGTCCCGAAACGCTTTTTCAGTGAATGAGGACAGCTTTTTGCCAAACGTTGAAAACTGGCTGGTAATGATATTTGCGGCTTCATCATACGAATAGACCTTTCCGTCAGAACCGATCGGTGCCTCGACATCGTACCAGCTGAGTTTTTCAAGGCCGAGCATGGATGCTTTCCGGTTCAAAAACTGAACGAACGGCTTCTTGTTTTCAGTGATGACCTGCCACATCGTATCAAGTGTTTCTTTTTTCATCCTGTTAATTTGCAGCGGTTCCTTCAGGATATTCTCCCAGCCGCGCGCTTTATAGGTTTCAAGCCGGAATCCCGCCAAATGATTCAGCGTGCTGCTGAAAATATCTTGCTTGCTCTCCCAAGCTTGGCGGAAACGTTCATATACTGTTTTTCTGACAGTACGGTCTTGATGGTCCATCATATTCTCCGCCTGACCGACAGACAATTGCTTGTTTTCACCGTTTTCCTCATAGGGAATCGTCATTTTCCCGACAACCATATTGTAGAAGTCACTCCAAGCGTGATATCCGTCCACGGCAAGGTTCCCGATCAGTTTTTCTTTACCGGGGCTAAGCTTTTCGGCAACCCTCTGTCTTCTTTCATTTAATATGTAAGAAACATCGCGCAATCCCGGTTTTGTTAACAATTCATTCCACACGTCTTGATCAATGTCCACAAGTTTATGATCTAATGTAACGAGCGACGATTGAAAATCTGCGGAAAGCCGGTTCATGAGTGCCTGATGCTCTATAGCCTTTTGATCATTGATATTCTGGGCCTGGAGGCAAGCAACAAAAGCGCCGGCCTGCTGAAGCTTGACGGATGTCTGTTCGAATAAATCAAGCAACGCGGTCAGCCCTTCAGCCTCTTCAGGCGATTCAGGCACCTGAAACGCATCAGTCCTGTCTTGAAATGCACGCAGACTTTGTGACAGCTTCTCAATATAACCTTTGAATTCTTCTGATTGGCTCCCGCCCTTAAAAAATGAATCAAGATCCCATCTTTGGCCTACCCCTTGCAGCGCCATATCACAAAACCCCTTTCGTTCTTTCGTTCTATTATAGAACAATTCTGAATTGTTGTATAAAAATTTCTTTTTACAGGCGTCATTTCCTGTTCAGGATTGTACAATAGCTGTAGCAGTTTAATAGGAGGGATAGGATGAATAAAAAAATAGCAATCGTAACGGGAGCGTCCAGCGGCTTCGGTCTGCTGGCAGCTGTAAAGCTCGCCCGATCATTTTTCGTGATAGCCACATCAAGACAGCCTGAAAAAGCGGAACAGCTTCGCGAATTGGCTGCAGCACACAATGTGTCTGATTCTATTCACATTACAGCTCTCGATGTCACCGATGAACAATCTATAGTCTCATTCGGAAAAGCCGTTAGTGCTTACGCCCCGATCGACTTACTCGTTAACAACGCCGGAACGGCTTATGGAGGATTTATCGAGGATGTGCCGATGGAACATTTCAGACAACAATTTGAAACGAATGTCTTCGGTGTGATCCATGTGACAAAAACCGTTCTGCCTTACATAAGAAAGCATGGCGGCGCAAAGATTATAAACGTGAGCAGCATCAGCGGACTGACCGGATTCCCAGCGCTGTCACCATATGTTTCTTCGAAGCATGCATTGGAAGGTTTTTCTGAAAGCCTGCGCATCGAGCTGCTTCCGTTCGGTATCGAAACCGCTTTGATCGAGCCGGGCTCATACAAGACATCGATCTGGTCAACGTCATTATCAAATTTTATGTCGGTGCCTGCTGACGATTCAGCCTATCATCAATACTATAAAAAGATCCTTTCCTATGTTCAAAAAAACGGAGAAGAAAGCGGAGATCCCCAAGAGGTTGCCGACCTCATTTATCAATTGGCAACAAAACAGCACATAAAGAAATTGCGATACCCGATCGGAAAGGGCATCAAGCTCACCCTGCTATTCCGATCGCTTTTTCCTTGGTCTGCGTGGGAGTCTATCCTGAAGAAAAAGCTATTCAAATAACCTGAATTATAATAATTATAATTTAGTATTGATTTTTATTTAGTATATGATATAATTAAAACAACAGATCACAAGGAGGACGTTATCTTATGAAAACTGAAAACGCAAAAACAAATCAAACATTAGTTGAGAATTCACTGAACACACAATTATCAAACTGGTTTCTTTTATACTCTAAGCTCCACCGTTTCCATTGGTATGTGAAAGGGCCTCATTTCTTTACATTGCACGAGAAATTTGAAGAACTTTATGACCATGCGGCTGAAACAGTGGATACCATCGCTGAGCGCCTGCTGGCGATTGGCGGACAGCCTGTTGCCACAGTGAAAGAATACACTGAGCATGCATCTATCACAGACGGCGGAAACGAAGCATCAGCTTCAGAAATGGTACAAGCATTGGTAAACGACTACAAACAAATCAGCAGCGAATCTAAATTCGTGATCGGCCTGGCTGAAGAAAATCAAGACAATGCGACAGCGGACTTGTTTGTCGGATTAATTGAAGAAGTTGAAAAACAAGTGTGGATGCTTTCCTCTTACTTAGGATAAAAAAAGCTGAACCCTATTTGGGTTCAGCTTTTTGTTTTTTTCTTAGCTTGAACTGCTTTCTGTCTGCTTGGTCAGTGTCGCGTTCAACGTTTTCGTTTTTCCCTTTCGCAGCACTTGGATTGTTGTTTTATCTCCGACTTTTAAGTCTTTGTAAAGGATCTGACGGATATCCGCACTGCTTTCCACGTCTTTACCGTTTAGTTTGACAATGACATCCTCAGATTTAATACCTGCTTTTTCTGCCGGCGAATTTGCTTGAACTTCTTTTACATAAACACCTTTGCCCAATTGATCTCCAAACAGGCCGAGCGTATTTTCCTGATAGGTTTCAGGAACTTGTGACATGTCAATCATCTGCACGCCTAAAAACGGACGGTCCACCTTCCCGTTTTGCAGCAGCTGGTCAACAATTGGCTCGACATCATTGCTTGGGATCGCAAATCCAAGTGATTCCACGCCGCTTTCGCTCACCTTCAAGCTGTTGATGCCGATGACCTGGCCGCTTGCATTGATTAATGGGCCTCCGCTGTTCCCCGGATTGATCGCTGCATCGGTTTGCAGCACGTTCATTTCCACCGTCCCTTGTGTTGTATCCACATCAATTGTCCGGTTCAGTCCGCTAATGATGCCTTGTGTCACCGTACCGGAAAACTGCTGTCCGAGCGGGTTACCGATAGCGATTACCTTTTCGCCAGTGCGCAGCTGCGAAGAATCACCAAAGCTCGCCACTTTTTTGACGTTCTTGCCGCTGATTTCCAAAACTGCCAAATCAGTAATGGTATCGCTGCCGACAAGCTTGGCAGTTTCCGTTTCTCCGTTGTATAGCGTAACAGTCAGCTTGTTCGCGCCTTCAACGACATGGTTGTTTGTAATGATATACGCTTTATCGCTGTCTTTTTTGAAAATAACACCTGACCCGGTTCCGCTTTCACTTTCTGAGCTGGAGCCTCCTCCCGTGCCGAATGTGTTATTTTGAGAGGTTTGGATATTTGAGATTCCGACAATCGTAGGCTCTAAATCCTCTACCATATCAGCGATGTTTGATGCGTTCGTTATCGGCGCCGTTGTAAAATTATCAGACTGCACCTGTTTATTTGCGGAAGCGGTCTCGGTCGCCTGATTTTGGTCTGACGGCAGATAAGGCGCGATGCCAAGCATGAGGCCCCCGCCGATAATACCGCCTAAAATCGGGCTCAGCCATGCGGCTCTCCGTTTCTTTTCTTTTTTCACAGCCGTTTCTTGCTTTTCCATTTCTAGTGCAGAAGCCGTTTCCTGCCGTCCCGCTTCATACGACACAGGCGCGTCAAGCAATTCTTGTTCAGAATGTCCAATCAGCTTCTGGTTTTCTGTATTCTGCTGTTCTGTATGTGAAGGTTCAGTTTGATGTTGATCGTTTTGGCCATCACGTCGATAATCCATGTTCTTACACTCCTTTAACGGTTTTTCATTTATCGTTACATATTCATCGCATGTACAAGTTCAATTGTCCCAATAATGAGGAGAAAAGCAAAGCACCAAAATAGAATATGTTTGATCATCCTACATCTTCCTCGCTCTTTTTCTCTTCCTTTCTTCCCTTAACCATATCATAAACAAACATTGTGGGATAAAAATGAAAAGAATATGTGAAATTATGAAAATTGCCTGCCGTATGTTAAAACTAGTTTATAATGACGTTGAAAGGATGTGAAGAGCCTTGTCATACACCATTTATCTAGTTGAAGATGAGGATAACCTGAATGAACTGCTAACGAAGTATTTAGAGAATGAGGGCTGGAACATTACATCTTTTACGAAAGGTGAAGACGCCAGAAAGAAAATGACACCGTCTCCCCACCTATGGATTCTCGATATCATGCTGCCGGATACCGACGGCTATACATTAATAAAAGAAATCAAGGCGAAAGATCCTGACGTGCCGGTCATTTTTATTTCCGCCCGAGATGCGGATATTGACAGAGTGCTTGGCTTAGAGCTTGGCAGCAATGACTACATTTCAAAGCCGTTTCTGCCGCGGGAGCTGATTATCCGTGTGCAAAAGCTGCTGCAGCTCGTATATAAGGAAGCTCCTCCTGTCCAAAAAAATGAAATTGCCGTCTCCTCGTATCGGGTCGCTGAAGACGCCCGCGAGGTCTATGACGAAAACGGGAATATCATCAATTTGACGTCAAAGGAATTTGATCTGCTGCTATTATTTATCCATCATAAAGGGCATCCATACTCTCGTGAGGATATCCTCCTAAAAGTGTGGGGACATGACTACTTCGGAACAGACCGGGTAGTTGATGATCTCGTCCGGAGACTGCGCAGAAAGATGCCTGAATTGAAGGTGGAGACGATTTACGGTTTCGGCTACAGGATGATGTCATCATGAAAAACAAGCCGCTCGCGTTTCAGATATGGGTTGTCATATCCGGCATCCTGTTAGCGATATCGATTTTACTGCTTGTGTTATTTTCAAACACGCTGCGTGATTTTTTCACTAATGAAACGTATACGACGATTGAAAATGAGCAGCATGTTCTGACAGAGTACCGCCTGCCAGGTTCGATTGAAAGGCGCTATTACAGCGAGGAGGCGACGGCGCCGACAACTGTCCGCTCCGTACAGCACGTGCTCCTTCCTGAAAATGAAGAGGCTTCTTCAGACAAGGATTTAAGCATTCTGTCATCTTCATTTATCCACAAGGTGTACAAGCTGGCTGATAAGCAGGAAGCTAAAAAGAAACGTTACAGCGCCGACGTCAATGGAGAGAAAGTGTTTTTTGTCATTAAAAAGGGACTTTCAGTCAATGGACAATCAGCGATGATGCTCTCTTACGCGCTTGATTCTTATCGGGACGATTTGGCCTATACCTTGTTCAAACAGCTTCTGTTTATTATAGCTGTCGTCATTTTATTAAGCTGGATTCCGGCTATTTGGCTTGCAAAGTATTTATCAAGGCCTCTTGTATCATTTGAAAAACACGTCAAACGGATTTCTGAACAGGATTGGGATGACCCAGTAAAAGTGGACCGGAAAGATGAAATCGGCAAATTGGGCCATACCATCGAAGAGATGCGCCAAAAGCTTGTGCAAAAGGATGAAACAGAAAGAACTCTATTGCAAAATATCTCTCATGATTTAAAAACGCCGGTCATGGTCATCAGAGGCTATACACAATCAATTAAAGACGGGATTTTTCCTAAAGGAGACCTTGAAAACACTGTAGATGTTATTGAATGCGAAGCCCTTAAGCTGGAGAAAAAAATAAAGGATTTATTATATTTAACGAAGCTGGATTATTTAGCAAAGCAAAAAGTGCAGCACGACATGTTCAGTATTGTGGAAGTGACAGAAGAAGTCATCGAACGATTGAAGTGGGCGCGGAAAGAACTATCGTGGGAAATTGATGTAGAAGAGGATATTTTGATGCCGGGCGACCCGGAGCAATGGAACAAACTCCTCGAAAACATTCTGGAAAATCAAATCCGCTATGCTGAGACAAAGATAGAAATCAGCATGAAACAAGATGATCGAAATATCGTGATCACCATTAAAAATGACGGTCCGCATATTGAAGATGAGATGCTCTCCAGCCTCTATGAGCCTTTTAATAAAGGGAAGAAAGGCGAATTCGGCATTGGTCTAAGCATCGTAAAACGAATTTTAACTCTTCATAAAGCATCTATCTCAATTGAAAATGACAAAACGGGTGTAACATACCGCATAGCAGTGCCAAAATAGACTGTAGATGTTTTGCAGTCTATTTTTTTATGTGAAAGAATAGCCGTTAAAATCTCTGTAATTTGTTTTGAGCGGCTGTTTGCATTGATGAACCCATTTTTTCTCTGACAAGGTCTGCTTCGGATATTTGACTTTCTCCACTTTGATTCCTCTGTTTCGCAAGCGGCTGATCATTTCGTCCAATTCTCTCATTCTAGATTCACCCTTTCGCTTGAGCTTTGACCATTCGGTCATCTCAATTTATAATATAAATAATACATGATAAAAAAACAAGTTACAATAAGGTTAATTTTATAACAGACGGTGTGACTATATGGTCATATCCTAGCAGGCCTCCGGGCTCCGAAAGGGTGGAACCATTGAAGGAAAAAGAAAAACTGATTATTGAAACAGCCTTAAAACTATTTGCCCAAAAAGGATACAACTCAACATCAGTCCAGGAAATCGCAAAAGAATGCAAAATATCTAAAGGCGCTTTTTATATTTATTTTCCTTCGAAAGAAGCGCTTCTTCTCTCTATGCTGAACTACTATTATGATAAAACGTTTACCCGAATTTTAAATATTAAAACGAAGGGCGACAGCCCCAGAACGGCTTACCGTAAACAGCTGACCGTCCTCTATGAAAACATTCTTGAACACAAAGATTTTATCAGCATGCAGTTGAAGGAGGGTTCTCTGCCTTACACAGAAGAAGTGGAGCAATGCGCAAAAAAAATCCGCCAGTCCTCACTTCAATTTCATATCGACAGCCTGCTGAACATCTATGGAAAAAAAGCGGAACCCTACACTGCTGAGCTTTGTTTTTTAATAGAGGGCATCAGCCAGATTTACCTGGAATGCATGATTTTGCTCGGGTACACTGTGAAGCCGTCTCAATTAGCTGATATCATTATGAATCGAATTGATGATATGGTAAAAGGCATGTCTGAACGAAACGATAAGCCTTTCATCACATTGGAAGAGGCGAGCTCTTTATTCGGACCTCTTACGCACGGACGGCCTGACCCGCTGACTGAATCGATTGTGAAAAGCCTACGTGACAAAATTAACAGCTTAAACACAAACTCCTCTCTTGAATTATCGGAGAGCTTGGACATACTTGAAGCAGAAATGAAGAAAAAAACACCGAAGCTGGCGATCATAAAAGGAATGATTCATAATCTGACGGAGTCTGAAGCTCTCGCCAAAGATGCGCAGCAGCTTAAATATTTATTAAAACAGCAACATATTTAGAAGAACGGCTGCTTAAAAAGCAGCCGTTCTTTCTTTCTATTACGCCTTTGGTTTTACCATGTCTTCCGGCTTAACCATTTCGTTAAATTGCTCCTCTGTCAGCAATTCAAGCTTCAAAGCTGCTTCTTTGAGCGTCAATCCCTCTTTATGGGCAAGCTTGGCGATTTTCGCCGCGTTTTCATAACCGATATGCGGGTTCAGCGCCGTAACAAGCATTAATGAATTTGACAGGTTTTCCTGAATGGTTTCTTTATTAGGCTCAATACCGACAGCACATTTATCATGGAATGAATTCATGCCGTCACTGAGCAGCTGCACAGATTGCAGGAAGTTGTAAATAATAACAGGCTTAAACACGTTCAGTTCAAAGTTCCCCTGACTCGCCGCAAAGCCGATTGTCGCATCGTTCCCCATGATTTGCGCTGCGATCATTGTTAACGCTTCGCTTTGTGTCGGGTTGACTTTACCAGGCATAATGGAGCTTCCCGGCTCATTTTCAGGAATGACGATCTCCCCGATGCCGCAGCGAGGTCCGCTTGCGAGCCATCTGACATCGTTCGCGATTTTCATTAAGTCAGCCGCAAGCGCTTTTAATGCGCCATGCGCATAAGTGATTTCGTCATGGCTTGTCAGCGCGTGGAATTTATTCGGCGAGCTGCTGAACGTTTGGCCGGTCAGCTTAGTGATCTCTTCTGAGACAAGCTCTCCAAACTCTGGGTGAGCGTTGATACCCGTTCCGACAGCCGTTCCACCAATTGCAAGCGCACGCATTTTATCTGTCGCTTCCAAAATCATTTCCTTCGAACGGTCCAGCATGTGAACCCATCCGCTGATTTCCTGTCCGAGGGTCAGTGGCGTAGCATCCTGAAGATGCGTGCGTCCGATTTTGACAATATCATTGTATGCTTTTGCTTTTTCATCCAGTGTATTGCGAAGCTGATCAAGCGCCGGCACAAGCTGCTCGTAAACAGCCAAAACAGCGGCAACATGCATCGCAGTCGGGAATGTGTCGTTTGAGCTTTGGCTTCGGTTCACGTCATCATTTGGATGAATCGTTTGATCAGAGTTCTTCTCTTTTAATAAAGCAGTCGCACGGTTGGCTACCACTTCGTTCATGTTCATATTGCTTTGTGTGCCGCTTCCGGTCTGCCATACGACAAGCGGGAAGTTGTCATCGTACTTGCCTTTGAGCACATCATCACAAACCGCTGCAATCGCTTCTGCTTTTTCAGCATCCAGATTGCCGAGGCGTTTATTAGCTAGAGCAGTGCTTCGTTTTAAAATTGCAAACGCCTTCACAACACGCATCGGCATTTTTTCAGAACCGATCTTAAAGTTCTCCTTGCTTCGCTGTGTTTGGGCGCCCCAAAATTTATCAGCAGGAACTTTTACTTCTCCCATGGTGTCTCGTTCAATTCTGTATTCCATTTATGTATCCCTCCATAACGGTTGCTTCAATAGATCATAATTCGCCAATGACACAAAAAATCCTTTTTATTTTTCGATCTTGGCAGATTTTAATTTTAATTCAAGATATACGCGGGAATCCTTTGAATATTTGTATTTTGGATTCGTCTTTCCGTACTCCTTTGATGTATAAGAGACATCATAATGCTTTTCAAATGATCTAATGAGCTGTTCAATTTCTTCTTGTTTTCCAGCTAGCCTTACCTGTGCCACTTCGTATCCTCCGCTTTCATAAAAAAACTTACTCCATGAAATACTCTAACACAGTATATCATTTTTTTAACAGGAAAAGATAACCTCTACTAAGGTTTTGGATAAGAGGTGACCTCATTGGAACAAACAGAGTTTAAGGAATATATACACGATAATTTAGCATTGGTGCTGCCAAAATTAAAAGAAAACGATGATCTGGTGAAAAACAAAAAAATGCTTGCGAACGGACTGGTTTTTTACTATCTCTATTTCAGTGAAATGACTGATGAGAATAAGGTGTCAGAAGCCATTAAAACTTTGATTAAAGATGAGGAGACCTTAACGCTTGACCAGGTCAAAAAACGCCTTGACCAGCTTGACGCAAGACCTGTTGAAACTGCAAAAAAAACGATTGAATCGATTCTCAACGGCAATTGTGCTGTGTTTATCAACGGATTGGATAAAGCCTATATTCTGACCACAGGAAAGAAAAAAACAAGAAGCCTGACAGAGCCGACAACTGAAAAAGTGGTTCGCGGCCCAAAAGTAGCGTTTGTAGAGGATATTGATACAAATCTCGCTCTGATCAGACAAAGAACCTCTCATCCGAAATTGATCACCAAAAAAATCATGATCGGCGAAAACAAGCTGAAGCCTGCAGCCATTATGTACATTGAAGGCAAAGCAAAAAAGTCCGTCATAAAAGAAGTGAAGGCGCGGCTTAAAAATATCCAGCTGGAAGATATCCAGGACAGCGGAACGCTCGAGGAGCTCATTGAAGATAATAAATATTCACCATTTCCGCAGATTCAAAATACGGAAAGACCTGACAAAGTATCTTCAGCCCTGTTTAACGGCCGTGTGGCAATTTTGGTCGACAGTTCACCATTTGTGCTGCTGGTGCCGGTTTCTCTCGGCATCCTGATGCAATCCCCGGATGACTACTATGAACGCTGGATTTCAGCATCTCTTATCCGGTCGCTGCGCTTTGCTTCTATCTTTATCACCTTGTTTTTGTCATCGATTTATATAGCACTTGTTTCCTTCCATCAGGGGCTGCTGCCGACCGCACTCGCCGTCACGATTTCGGCGAACAGGGAAAACGTGCCGTTCCCTCCGATATTTGAAGCCCTGCTGATGGAAGTAACCATCGAGCTGCTAAGGGAAGCCGGACTGCGACTCCCCAATCCGCTCGGACAGACGATCGGCCTCGTTGGGGGCGTAGTCATCGGACAGGCTGCTGTAGAAGCGAATCTCGTCAGTTCGATTATGGTCATTGTCGTCAGTGTCATTGCCCTGGCATCCTTTACCGTTCCTCAATACGGAATGGGTCTGTCTTTCCGGGTGCTGCGTTTTATTTCGATGTTTTCCGCCGCTATTTTAGGGCTGTACGGCATTATTTTATTTATGCTTGTCGTTTATACGCACTTAACGAGACAAACGAGCTTTGGGTCTCCGTATTTTTCGCCAAACGGATTCTTTAGCCTGAAAAATACGGATGACTCCATTATCCGTCTCCCAATTAAAAACAAACCAAAAGAGGTGAATAATCCAAATGAGCCAAAAACAGACTCCACTGAAACTTAATACCTTTCAAGGTATTTCTATTGTTGCAAATACAATGCTTGGGGCCGGACTTTTAACATTGCCGCGAGCGCTGACCACTAAGGCTAATACGCCTGACGGCTGGATCACGCTGATATTAGAAGGTTTCATTTTTATTTTCTTCATTTATTTAAACACGCTCATTCAGAAAAAACATCAATACCCTTCACTCTTTGAATATTTGAAGGAAGGGCTTGGGAAATGGATCGGCAGCATCATCGGCCTTTTGATCTGCGGCTATTTCCTCGGCGTAGCCAGCTTCGAGACACGGGCAATGGCTGAAATGGTGAAGTTTTTCCTGCTGGAGAGAACCCCAATTCAAGTCATTATTTTAACGTTTATTTGCTGCGGCATTTATTTAATGGTTGGGGGCTTAAGCGATGTGTCGCGGCTGTTTCCCTTTTATTTAACGGTAACCATTATTATTTTGCTGATTGTGTTCGGGATCAGTTTTAAAATTTTTGATATCAATAATTTGCGTCCTGTTTTAGGCGAAGGCCTTGGACCCATTGCAAACTCCCTTACCGTCGTTTCCATCTCTTTTTTAGGAATGGAAGTGATGCTGTTTCTTCCTGAACATATGAAGAAAAAGAAATACACGTTCAGATATGCGTCTCTAGGATTTCTGATTCCGATTATCTTATATATCCTTACGTATATTATCGTTGTCGGAGCTTTGACCGCTCCCGAGGTGAAAACGCTGATTTGGCCGACTATTTCTCTCTTTCAGTCCTTTGAGCTTAAAGGCATATTTATTGAACGGTTTGAATCCTTTTTACTGGTGGTCTGGATTATCCAGTTTTTCACCACATTTGTCATTTACGGATACTTTGCCGCTAACGGGCTAAAGAAGACATTTGGATTATCGACTAAAACAAGCATGGTGATTATCGGCATAACGGTCTTTTATTTTTCTCTCTGGCCGGATGACGCCAATCAAGTCATGATGTATAGCGATTATCTTGGCTATATTTTTGTCTCCCTGTTTCTGCTTCCGTTCATTCTCTTTTTCATTGTAGCTCTCAAGAGGAGGATTACAACAAAATGAAAATCCGGATTTTATGTATGTTTATATGCACCCTATTGCTGTCCGGATGCTGGGACAGTGAGAATATCGAGGAATTAAGCTTAGTGATCGGAGTAGGGCTAGACAAGCCTGACGATGAAAATTTAGAGCTGACACAGCAAATTCTCGTGCCGAAAATAATCAGCGCCAAGGAGGGCTCTTCATCTGATCCGACACAGCTTTCTATCACAAAGGGTAAAACTGTCCATCAAATGATGAGAACCTCTGCATTAAAGCATAAGCCTACGTTTTCACAGCATTTGCGTCTCATTCTGCTTTCCAAAAGCGTGATTGCGGATCAAATTGGAATGGACGCCATTATTAACCAGTTTGTCAGAGACAACGGAACAAGGAGGAGTTCCTACGTCTTTATCACCAACGGCCGAACTAAGGATATATTTAACATGAATGATGAAGGCGAACCCGCATCCAACGTGATATATGATCTGACAGAGAATAATAAGGTGACGATCAGAACGATGGAGCCAGTTACATTGGGGGAGATCTCAGAACACTTAACCTCTGACGATTCATTCCTCATCCCTCATGTCGGTAAGGAAAACGGCAAGCTCGCGATAAACGGAGCCTCTATCATAAAAAATAAATTATGGCACCGGGACCTCACCCCGATTGAGGTTCAAAATATCAGCTTATTTTCAGGCACTGTCGAGGGAGGCGTCATTGACTTGAAGCGCGATGGCCATCTCTTTTCTTATGAAGTATATTCAAGCAATCGGAAGATCAAGACGGCATACAAGGACGGAAAGTTCAAATTCACCGTTACCCGCAATATTGAAGGTCGTCTATCTGAGGACTGGAATCCCAATGAAGACTCGTTTAAGGATTCATATATTAAAAGTATTGAAAAGACAGTCGAAAAACGAGTACACGAAACAGTAACGTCATTTATTACAGAGAAGCTGCAGAAAGAGATCAAAGCGGACGTAACCGGGCTGGGAAACGAGGTCAGAATTCATTATCCTCAAAAGTGGAAAAAGATTTCAAGAAAATGGGATGATGATTATTTCAGCAATGCGGAAATAGACTACCGGGTCAATGTGATTGTCAGAGACTTCGGAACGAAAGGCGCAAACAAATAGCAGCCGCCTAATTCACGAGATGATTTCGGTGTGCGTACACCGCCGCCTGCGTCCGGTCACTGACATCCAGCTTTGATAAAATATTCGTAATATGTGTTTTGACTGTTTTAATCGTAATAAACAGTTCCTCGCCTATTTCTTTGTTTGTCTTTCCTTCTGCGATCAGGCAGAGTATTTCGAGCTCCCGTTTTGTAAGCGATTCATGCGGGAGCGCGTTTTCACCTGAGTGGCGCAGCCTGGATAATACTTTTCCCGCCACTTTTGACTCCAGCTTCGGCTCTCCCTTGCTTGCGGCGCGGATGGCATCGGCGATTTCTGCCGCTTTTGAGGTTTTCAACAGATAGCTGAGCGCGCCAGCTTCAATAACCGGGTACACTTTGTCATCATCAATGAAGCTAGTGAGCACAATAATTTTCGGGTCGGAAAGCTCCCGGCAAATTTGCTTTGTAGCTTCAATGCCATCCATGCCCTCCATGACAAGGTCCATTAAAATGACATCAGGCGACAGTTCCACAGCAAGCCGAACACCTTCGCTGCCGTCCGATGCTTCGCCGATGACTTCAATATCGGGCTGCGCCTCCAAAAAAGCCGCGAGCCCCATTCTGACCATTTCATGATCATCAATCAATAATACTCGAATCACGTTCGTTCTCTCCTTTTTCTTCCGGAAAAATCGGGACCTTCACTTCGATTTGAGTGCCTTTTCCTTCTACTGAAATCACTTCGGCGACACCGCCGATTTCACTTGCACGTTCTTTCATAGAATTCAAGCCGTATGAGGAGGCTTTCACCTGGTCCATTTTAAAGCCTTTTCCATTATCAATCACCTTCAGACGGAGCTGGCTGTTCTTTATGCCCAGAATCACGGTTACTTTTGACGCTTTTGAATGTCTAAATACGTTTGAAAGGGCCTCCTGCACGATTCTGAACAAGTGGTCTTCAACACCCTTGGATATCGCTGTGTCCTGTATATCCCACTCAATATCAATCGGCTGCTTTTTTCGGAACTCGTCCAAAAGCTCCGTAAGGCCCTCCTTCAGCCCTTTTCCTTCAAGGGTAACAGGCCGTAAATGGAGCAGCAGCGCCCTCATCTCATTTTGGGCTTCGCCTGCCATATGCTCGACCATCCTGATCCGCTTGACTGTTTTGTCATCAGCATCCTTGACATGTTCCAGCACGGCTGATGTCATCATCGATATGGCAAAGAGCTGCTGGCTGACCGCATCATGAAGATCTCTGGCCAATCGCTGGCGTTCTTCTGAGATAACCGACTTCTTCATTTGAGCCTGCCATTCCGCACGTTCATTGGAAAGTTTCTGGAGGGATGCGACTTGAAGCTCCACGCGCTTCGCCATTTCGTTCAGCTGATCAGCAGCCAGGCCGATTTCATCATCACCGAGCGGCGGTATCCGATAAGCGAAATTGCCGTTTTCAAAGGTTAAAATGGATTCAATTAATGTATCAATCCTTGTCTTCAACCGGTTGCCGTACATATACCCTGAGGCGAAACCGACGGTCACGCTGATCAGAAGCAAAATCAGGATAAACGGAATTCCGAACCAGCTTGATGACAGCAAAACAAGCGGATCGAGCCGATAGTAAAACATCATAAAGGAAATCAGGCAAACAAAAAGGAGCAGGCTGATTCCCGTTGTCATGCGGATGGCGCGCCATTGGAGGCTGGCAAGCATTTTTTTTCTCATACGTACTTCACATCCACATCACCGATAAATAAGGAAACGGACACTTTTACCCGGCGCTTTGACTCGCTAAAATCAGTTGACGCGGCATATACCTTCGTGCTTAATCCGCTTTTCTTCGAGCCGATCAGATTAATGTCTCCTATAAAAACAGCCGAGCTGACAGCCACTTCAAGGTCCGATGGTACATAAATATCAACGTTACCAATGACTCCGCTAATGACGATTGTACTTTCTCCCTCGGGAATCATCGCTTTAGATAAATCGATTTTGATATCACCGATAAAACCAGAGACATTTAAATCATTCAGGTCAAACGGCTGCTTCATCATTTGCAGCTCACCGATAAAAAAGCTGCGCATGTCGGGATGTTTTACATCTTTTGGCGTCTCATGATGTTCTTTTTTATTGAGATTGACCTGTTTCTCATTCGGTTCAAATATCGGCTTCCCTTTGACAAGCCTGTAGCCGGCGTAAATTAGAAATGCGGCAAACGCATAGCCGAATAAATTAAAGGTGATGCTGAAGAGGTTTTTCAAAAATAGAAACGCGGCAAAGATATACATGACGGAGCCAAGCCAATCACGGGAATATTTTTTAAGGAAATAGCCGGCAATCAGAAAAAAGAGCGGCCAAAACAGCAGATCGCCTATTCCGATAATTTGCAAAAACATGCTGATGCCGAATAAAGCAATGATCAATCCGAGAAGCTGTTTTTTTGTCATTCCTGGTGTCCGCCTCCTTTCTTCTGCCTAGTGCTACCGTATCGCTAGATCCCCGCTGTCCGTTTTGATGTCGATTGGATGCTGGCCGCTTCCTTGCGTGCCTGTGATGTGATGCTGTTCTTTATGTGCTTTATCAGCAAATGAATACGGCGAACTGACGTCACCGCTTGCTGATAAAGCATTGACTGCAAAGCTGCCGTTTTGGGGAAGGCTTACATTAGCATCACCGCTTGTCAGCGTGACAGATACGGGGCCGGTTACCTTTTTCAATACAGCATTAAAATCTCCTGAAGTCATTTTCACATCAAGAGAGCCTGATACATGAACCAGATTTGCGTCCCCTGAAGCTAAATCAATGCCGGCTGTTTTGGAGATGGTATTTGAAATGGAAACATCCCCCGATGATGCCTTCACTTTCAGATCTTGAATGCGGACGTCCGTCACGCTCGCATTTCCGCTCGCAGATACTGTGTTCAGCCCGGAAAGCGCAAGATGGTCATTTCCGGCCACAGACACGTCCCCGCTTGAGGTTCGTACTGCCAGATCACCTTTATAATCATACGGAAGCCTGACGATAAGAGTTGAACGGTTAAACCCATTCAAAAATTGAAATTCTTTTTCCTTTACGGTCAGCTCCAGTTTTCTATTGTTTTCAGTAACAAATAACTTTCCTGAGTCTCCTGAAATGCCTGCCGATATGTCACTTCGTTCTTCCGCTATAATCCGGACATCCTTGCTATCCGACTCAATGACCATGCTGTCAATGTCCCGCGGCGATGCGCTGGCTGAATCGGCTTCTGTGCCATTTATGAAACCCAGGCCTGCAGCAAACACATCTTTTACGACGACGGCGAAAAAGACAAGAATACCGGCAGTAATCAACAGTTTGCCAAGCATTTTTTTCATTCGGTTTCATCCTTCTCATTCATTCTATTATAAAGGAAAAGTTTGCGAATTGATACGTGCGGAAGGGAAGGACTTGACCGCAAATCCTTCCCCGTTCCGCTTATTCATTTGCCGCTTGTGTCTGGTCTGATTTTTGCAGTGAAAGTGTCCGCATTTTTTCAATCTCTGCTTCCACATCGTCTGCGAATTCTTTACGTGTAAGTTCTGCGCCGGCTTCCGCTGACTTTGAATAATTCGCGCGGATTTCCATTTCTTCAATACGATTTTCAATACGCAAAAATTCACGATACGCGCTTTCACTGTCAATTTTGTCAAATGTCGTATTCATATGCTCTTTAGCTTTCGCCGCATTTGCCCGCGCAATCAGCGCCTGTTTTTTATCCTTTACGTCCTGAAGCTTTGTTTCAAGTGCAGCCAGCTGCTCTTTCAGATCAGCCAGCTGACTGTTTGCCTGTTCATAGGAAGCTTTATGCTCAGCCGCCTTCCCTTCTAAATACTTCATTTCAGTCAGCGCCTTTTTCGCCAGTTCTTCTTCACCTGCGTCAAATGCGAGCTGTGCCTGATTTTTCCGTTTGCCAGCCACTTCAGCGGCTTCTTCATATTTTTTCTTAAATTGATAGGCAATCGTGTGCTGTTTCACAATTGTTTGCTTTGCTTTTGCGATGTCGCTTTCCATATCGCGTACATATTGATTCAGCATCACCTTTGGATTCTCCATTTTATCAAGTCCTTCATGAACTGACGCAACAAACATGTCTCTGATTCTTTTTAATACCATACCTGATTCCTCCTAATATATTGATATTATTTTTTCTTCAAAAATTCTTCCCATTCGTCATCAAAGTGAGATTGGTAGGCAGCAGAAGCCGGTTCAGGATCAAAAGATGATACACCGTTATCAGCTGATCCGTTTTTCATCAGCTTCCAGCCGTAATACACCATAGCGGCCGCCAATGCGATTCCGACGACAAACGGAAGTGAGCAGATGAGCATAATGGCTCCGATACCGCCCACGATGATTCCCGTGATGGTTTTTCCCGCGGCAAACCTTTTGATTCCTGCGTATGTCATCAAGCTCCCGATGGCGAGCGGGATGATAAAGCCGAAGCTTCCTCCTCCAAAAAAGACGGAGATCCCAAATACAATTAATAAGAATCCGCCTATTGTTTTCTTGTTTATTTTCATGCAGATCCTCCTTTCGTTTTCCTTGTCTTCATCTTATACAAGTTGGAAGATATGCAAAACGAATCAGAGATTGATTTTTATATAAGACCGGAGTCGTATCTCGCACAGGACCCATCGGCACAAAAAAACGCCATGCACGAGGCATGGCGTTTCAAAACCCTTTACAGATGAACACTTGCTTCCCTTTCTTTAATCAGGTCGGACCTTTCTGCTTTGGCCAGTTTTGTAAACAGCAAGATTCCGATACCCGCAATAATTTCGACAATCCCGCCGGCAGCGATCACTTTACCTGAGCCGAAAGCATTTGCGGCATACCCGCAAATGACAGCTCCGGCAGGGATCGAAATATTGGAGATCATATGTATAACGGCGTAAACCTGCGGCTGATCCTCACTATCCACAGACGTCTGGATAATCGTGTACTCAGGAACATTAACAGCACTGACTGCGGCGCCAAAGGTAAAAGCAGCGAAAAAGACGAGCGGCAAAAAGGTATTCATCCCGGTAATAAAGAAAGCAAATCCTTCAATAATACCGGCAGTGACGAATAACAAGCCGTACCTGTTTACCTTGACTTTCGCCAGCACAAACCCTAATAAAAACGCGCCCGCGGCGGTGGTGGCCTTTAAAAGCGAGTATACGATCGGCTGGCCATTTAAATCTTCCGCAACGTATACGGCAGAGAGCGCTTCCCATGGGGCAGCCGCGAAATTCATAAAGATACAGTAAATGGCGAGCGGATATAAAATCTGGTGTTTTCTGACGAGCCTAAAGCCGCGTTTCAGTCTTCCGATATATGTGCCTCTCTGTGTAACAACCGCAGACTCTGATTGAGATTCAACCGCAGTGTACTTAATAAAAAGAACGAGAAAACCTGACACCAAATAGAGCACAAGTGCGATAAGCATGGTATAAGAAGGACTGATAAATGTAAGAAAAGCGCCGCATAATGTGACAGCCCCAAGCCGGACAATTTGAGCGGAGGATTGCAGCACAGCGTTTGCTTTTTGAATGCCCTGTTCATTGACGATTTGAGGAATCAAAGCGATAGAGGCGGGATTGTAGGCAGCTCCAGTAGCTGAATGCACAATCATAAGCGTCATGACAAACCACAGCGGAGAGAAGCCCGCAAAATGACATAGAGGGATAATCAAAACAATCGCCGCCCTTGTCAGATCTGAAAAGTACATCCAAAATTTCAGCGTGGTCTGTTTCATAAAAGGCCCCGTCACAGGCGCCAGAACGGCTTCCGGCAAAAACGTGACAGCAATCAATAAAGCAGTGCCGATCGCACCTTTGCCGTCATAAATTAAAAACCATAATATTGAATTAAATGCGAACATATCGCCGGATATCTTGACTATTCTTGAGAAAAACAGATAATTGAAATTTCTCTTCCAGATGCTATCACTTTCAATTAAATTCACCATCCATCAGAGCCCCCCACTGCCTATTTTTTACATCTATTTATTACAATATCTCATTTTTCCATTTTTCAGTCAATAATTCATAAGGTTCATTTTTTGTCGTAAAATGGGAAATTGACAGAGTGAAAAACAAAAAAAGCCGGCATGTATTTGAACACGCCGGCTTTCGTTTTCACTTTTTATGATTCACTGCTGTCTCGGTCCCGAAACACAATGGCACTTCTTTCATATTCTACATCGCCAATACCGTTTCTTGCATTCACAACCCGTGCGGCGGCAAAGAAATAATCGGACAGACGATTGAGATAACGCAGCACTGTTTCATGAATCCCCTCCGATTTCATCAGCGCCACCACTCTTCGTTCTGCCCGCCTTGTAATGGTGCGTGCGATATGGAGAAGCGAAGCACACTTTGATCCGCCTGGAAGAATAAATTTCTTCAGTTCCGGCGCTTCTGCTGTATAGGCATCAATGCGCGTTTCTAAAAAGGAAACAGATTCTTCCGTGAGTTTGTAGTCTTTTCTTTCTGTGACGATTGCCAGATCGCCTCCGCAGTCAAACAGCTCATGCTGGATGGTCAGCAGCTCGGCTGTCAGATCTTCAAAGCCGGGCTGCCCGGAAAGCTCTGCCAAAGCAAGCCCGATAAAGCTGTTAAGCTCGTCAATCGTGCCGTAGCTTTCGACGCGTAGGCTGTCCTTGTCCGTTCTGCCCCCGACTAAGCCCGTTTGTCCCTTATCGCCTGTTTTTGTGTATAGTTTCATACCCTGAATCTCCTTTACAGACTTATTCAAACAACTCAGCAGCCTCTTTTATACATTCAGCTGTCCCTTTCTTTATCAATTGATTCAGCCGCTGTTCTATGTTTTCGGATTGCTGAGTTTGAGTCGCGGCGATGAGAATATCACCTGTGCCTCCTCCGTCTCCCAGCACTTTCGTCCGTTCTGCTTCGGCAGCCATAAGAGCTTTGATGAAGAATTGATCTGCCGCATAGCCGTTTATCAAAATCCAAATCGAAAAGCCGGTCTGAACGCATATGAAAACGGATAACTCTCTGTCTTCATACGTTCGATACACGAAACGGTCAAGTCTTTCTGAAGAAGCCATCGCACACGTCTCCTGCAGTTGAAAACCGCTTTCTGAAAGACAGGCCGTAAGTCCTTCTATCGGATCTGGCTGATCTGGCAGCCGTTTATGGATCAGCGTCCTGCTCCACGAAAACCCTGCACCGATAGGCGTCGAGGACAATGTTCGAAGCGGGATTTCCGTTTGCAGAAGAATGTTATCACGCCCCGCTTGGAGCAATGCTTCAAATGGGATAGACTGCCGCTTCGCGCTATCTTTTTCAGGCTGAATCACAATCATCGGTTTAGGTGAGCTTTGATGTACCAAGGCGGTGACATCTGTATCGTACACCGCCTTTATGCTTTGTTCTGTGACAGCATATTCCGGTTTTTGCTTAGGACCAGCGGCACCGTTTTTCATAAACATGAGCTCATCACAGTACAGGCTTGCGGTGTTCAGATCATGAAAAACGCTGACAGCTGCCAATCCGCTTTCTCTCGTCAGGCATTTGATCATATCAAGCAGGTCTTTTTGATAAGCCAGATCGAGAAAATTAGTCGGCTCGTCCAAAAATAAAATACGCGGCTGCTGCGCCAAAGCTTGTGCCAAATACACCCGCTGCTGTTCCCCTCCGCTTAGTTCGCGAATCGGCCTTTGCGCAAAATTGGCCACTCCTGTTTGCTCCATTGCTTCCTGTACAATGGCTTCATCCTTTTCAGTCTGCTGTCTGAACAGTCCCGTTTGGAATGGATATCTGCCAAAGGCTACAGTTTCTTCGACGGTAAAGGTGAAGGCTTGATCCGTTTTTTGCGGCAGGACGGCCATGATTTGCGCCAGTTCCTTCGGTTTATAGTCCGCCAGCAGTTTTCCGGCCAGATAAACGCTGCCTTCCTTGGCCGGCAGCGTACCTGTCAGCAAGTGCAAAAGCGTGGTTTTTCCGCTTCCATTAGGGCCAAGAATTCCGAGAAATTCTCCCTTCTCCACGGTTAAGCTGATATTGTTAATTAGGCGGCTGTCGCCGTATCCTCCCGACAGCCCTTCTGCCTTCATCATAAGCTTCTCCCCCCGCGGTGCTGCCGAATTAAAATAAGAGCGAACACAGGCGCTCCCGCCAAGGACGTAATGATCCCGATCGGCAGTTCAATCGGCTCAATGATGGTTCTGGAAAGCAGGTCGGCTAAAACGAGAAATCCTGCCCCGAGCAAGGCGGACAGCGGCAGTAAATGCCGATGGTCCGTTCCCCACAAAAGCCTTGTGATATGCGGAATCACAAGGCCGACAAAGCCAATCGTACCCGATACTGCCACAGCGCTTCCCGTCAAAAGAGATCCGGCTATTAGAATCAGCATCTTCCTCTGCTGAACGCTGACTCCAAGAAGCTTTGCTTTATCTTCTCCATATGTCATCACGTTCAGTTCCCTTCCGTTTATAATCAATAAAATGGTTCCCAAAAGAAAAAACGGGAGAAACAAAATAACATAGCTCCAGCCCCTCATTGAGACGCTGCCAAGCAGCCAATGCACAATCGGAAGCAGGTTGTCTCCTGTCAAGGCGATGATAAGAGAAATAAATGCGCCCAAAAAAGAGTTGGTGATGACACCGGTCAAAATGAGGGTGGAAACAGACATCGAAGCATGAACGAGGCGGCTGAAGAAAAGGACTGCCGCCATCGTGGCAAGTGCCGCGGCTACACTCACAACCGGGAGTGTAAACTCTCCGATGACAGGAAGGTGCAGACCTAAGAACAGAGTCACAACAGCTCCGACTGAAGCACCGGATGACACACCTAGCGTATAGGGATCAGCAAGTGGATTTTTCAACAATCCTTGAAAAGCGGCCCCTGCAATAGAAAGAGCCGCCCCCACAAGGGCGGCCAGCACAACTCTCGGCAGTCTGATATTCATCATAATATTAGTGTACATCGGATCATCAGAACCGATAGAGCCGCCGAAACCTTGATGCCAAAAGACACGAAAAACAGCGGGAATAGGAATATGCAGGCTGCCGCAAGAAATTCCTAAGATGATGCTCACGGCTAAAAATGAGAAACCAATGATATATGCGGCATAACGATTATTCCTTAAACGTATCCGGGTAAATGCTTTCCGCAAGTTCTTCGACCCCTTCGATCAGACGGGGACCGGAACGTGTCACAAGATCAGGGTCCACATCATATACACGATGATGTTTCACAGCATTGATTTCGCTCCAGCCATCGCGTTTTTCCACAGCTTTCGCTTTCACACCGTCCGTTGTAACAATTGCATCAGGATTGAGTTTTACGATCGCCTCGTCTGTCATTTGCACCCATCCTGTCTGATCCGCAGCTGCGTTTTTAGCATGGATGACATTCAGCATTTCATTCATAAACGTATCTTTTCCGGTTGTATAAATGTCAGGATCAGGAGAAACCTCGATAAATACGCTTTTCTCCTCGTCTTTTGAAATGGTTTTCGCTTTTTCTTGAATATCCTTTAGATCTGATTTCATGCTTTTCACTAGCTGATCGGCTTTTTTCTCCGCCCCGCCAGCTTCTCCGATCATTTCGATTGATTTGTACACCTCGGAGAATGATTGTGCATCATTGACAGTCAGCACTGTAATGCCCGCGTCCTTCAGCTGTTTGATGGCATCTGCTGATGCTGACATGGAAGACTCATGGGCCAGAACGAGATCTGGTTTTAGAGAAATGACTTTTTCAACGTTTACATTCATATCTCCGACTTTCTCAACCTTTTTGACTTCCTTTGGATAGGTATCGTTTGTGGTGACACCGACCACTTTGTCACCAAGGCCGAGTGCGTATGTAATTTCTGTGTTGCTCGGCATTAATGAAACAATCTTTTTTGGCTCTTTTTTGATGGTTACATCTTGATTTGACGCATCATCAATGGTGACAGGAAACGCTTCTGTTTTTGGTTTTGCCTTTGAATCCTTCTGATCCGCAGGATTGCCGCAGCCTGCCAGCATAACAACAGCCAACAGGAGCGCAGTCCATATCCCGGCTCGTTTTTTCATAATCTTTTCCTCCTAAACGAACTAAAAAAGCATCTCTACGACGGTAAAGATGCTGTAAACAACACAAAAAAGCCTATTGTTTACACATCATCTGTCCTCGCAGAATTCGTGCTGATCAAACAGGCAGGTATCCTGGCTCTTGGCGCTTGGCCAATTACAGTGGCGGGACCGCACCGGCTTTTACCGGTTTCCCTTTTAAGCCGACTGTTGTTAACGGACCGGCACCTATTTGACATTCGTATCCTTTTTTCGGAGTAATTATACTATATGACTGACAGGCTTGTATATGTGTCCTGAATGACTTTTCCCCATATTGTGTATGGGAGCAAAATCCTCGTAAACACTAAATTTGATCTTGTATACTTAATACCATCATCAATCAAAAGGAATGATTCTTATGGATTTACAGCTAAAAGACAAACTCGTCTTAATCACCGGCTCGACGTCCGGTATCGGGAAAGCCGCCGCAAAAAGCTTTCTGCAAGAGGGTGCGGCAGTCATTGTCAACGGACGCAAACAGGAGACTGTCGATCGCACCATTGAAGAGCTTTCTGGCTATGGAACAGTGCACGGTGCTGCTGCCGATTTGTCAAAAACAGATGAAGCAGCGGCTTTTATCGAAAAAGTAAATGAAATCGGTGATATCGATATCCTTGTCAACAACCTTGGTTTCTTCGAGGTAAAAGACTTCGCCGATGTGACAGATGAAGAGTGGAATCAATATTTCGAAGTGAACGTGATGAGCGCCGTTCGGACAAGCCGTCACTTCCTTCCAAAAATGCTTGCCAAAAACAGCGGCCGCATTTTAAATATTGCAAGTGAAGCAGGCGTCAAACCGCTGCCAACGATGATTCCATACTCAATGACAAAAACGGCGCTGATCAGCCTTTCAAGAGGAATGGCTGAAATGACAAAAGGCACAAATGTGACGGTCAACTCAGTGCTCCCGGGACCTACTTGGACAGAGGGCGTGGCATCCTATATGGAAGGCGCCGCACAAGCAGCCGGCCAGGATACAGATACATTTATCAAAGACTATTTCAAGGTCAATGAGCCAACCTCACTTATTCAGCGTTACGCGACAGCAGAAGAAGTCGCTAACACAATCGTATTCCTCGCGTCTGACGCCGCATCCGCCATTAACGGCACGGCACAGCGTGTGGAAGGCGGCATTATCCGTTCTCTGTAGTATAAAAAAACGCATCCGTGTTTCGGATGCGTTTTTTTATACGTCTCCAGCAAATGGTACCGGCTGATATCCGCCTGTTTCCAGTTGTGCTGAAAACAACCCTCCAGCGTGAGGCTGCTCGTATCTCTCTTTTTCTGTCATTTGTTCTGTTGCCGTTGTAATGTAAAGGGTTTTTAAGTCTCTGCCGCCGAACGCGCAGCACGTGACATATTTAGCCGGCACGCTGATTGAATTGATTTCTTTTTTCTGAAACGGGTCAATGTGAACAACGCGGCTGCCGCCAAACAGCGCCACCCACAGCATGCCATTTTGGTCAATTGTCATGCCGTCCGGCAATCCGTCTGACTGATCAAAACGATAGACAGGTTCTGGATTCGAAACATCTCCGCTTTGAGGATCATAGCTGTAACGCACAATCTCCTGCGTCGGCGTGTCGATGTAATACATCAAATTCCGCTCGCGGTCCCAATCCAAACCGTTTGAGGTGGAGACTTGATCCTTGATTTTGACAAGACTGCCGTCTAGATTCAAACGGTACAGCGACGCCTGTTTTTGCTCGCCTTCCATGCTCGTCGTCCCCGCCCAAAGCCTTCCGTAAGGGTCACATTTAGCATCATTAAATCTCAGGCTCTCATGCATGTCCTTCGGCTGTTTAATTTTTTCCAAGCTGTCATCCCGAAGATGATACAGGTAAAACCCGTCCTTCATCGTCATAATCAGTTCATCCTTTGAATATTTCGCAAGCGCCGTCACAAAGGATTTGAATTTGATTGATCGGTTGATTTTTTCTTCAGGGTCAAAGATGTGAAGCTCGCTTCCCAGGATATCAACCCAATATAAGCGGCCGTTTTCTTCATCCCATAACGGGCCTTCTCCAATCACTGCCCGAGTGTCTGCTTCCAATACTGCATCCATGTGTTACACCTCTTTAGCTTCAGTCTATATATTGTTATTCCCGGCAAAGAGGTGTCCAAACCACATGATGTTTATTGTTTTTTAAAAAGGATGGTAATGACCGTCCCAATGTCCATTCTGCTGTTCACATGTATCGTTCCGTTATGCAGATGGACAAGCTCCTTGGCAATCGCGAGCCCGAGACCCGTTCCGGCAGTTGAATCTTTTGTGTTCGTCCCTCTGTAGTAACGGTTAAACAAATGGGTGATCGTTTCTTCATCCATTCCTTTCCCATTGTCCTTCACCTTTAAAGAAATATGATTTTTTGTTTGTTCCAGAATGACTTGAATCTCTGTTCCTTTGCCGTTGTGTTTCACGGCATTCCCAAGGAGGTTTTCTAATATGCGCCTGAACCACGCTTCATCAAGGGCAAATTCAATATGCTCTTCTTTGGATACAAACGAGATATCATACCCTTCAGAAAACGGATTTTTCTTAAAATCCTCAATGACATTTTTAAAAAACGGGATAAGGCTAGTGAGCTTTCTCTCAATAGGAAGAGCATCATTTTTCAGCCGATACGTTAAATTTAAGTCTTCAATCAGCTTGGACATGTATTCAGATTTTTCTCTGACAACCTGCCCCATTTCTTTCACTTCTTCCGGCGACCAGTCATACTGCTTCGACTCGAGCATCATGCTGTAGCCGTAAATACTGCTGAGCGGTGTTTTTAAGTCATGTGACAAACCGGCAATCCATTCTTCCCTTGTCGCCTGGATTTTTTCTCTGTTTCTTTTATCCCTTCTCAGCGTTTCAGTCAGCTGATCCATTGATTCAAATATCTCACCGAAGAAACGGTACGGCTGTTTGATTTTTCCCTTTTTATTTTTGCTGACAGGACGGCCTTCCCGGTTTCTGGGCTCCTCAAGCTTCCCTTTTGACAGATTGACCAGCCATCTAATCGTGTGAAAAATCGGCAGCCCGAATCGGAACATATACCAAACGGTCATCCAAATGATATACATGAACAAAACGGCCATCACGAGAAACATCGCTTTTAATACAACCTTCAGGAATGATTTGTTAAACTCCTGATCGGTTACATAGACTGGGTTCGGCACCGTAGCGACCATCCATCTGTCTTTATTGAGGATCTTAACGGAAATTTCCCGCTTATAGTTCCAAGGCTTAGAGCTGTATTTAAGCAGCTCCAGCTGGTTCATCGTTTTTCTCTCGCTTTTTGTGCTGTTGATGCTGTCGAGAATCTTTCCATTGCTGTCTAACAGGTAAATGGCGCCTTTTTTCCGTTTAATATAGTCGATGGTACTAGACTTATAGTGCGCTAGTGAGTCTATCTTTTGTTCACGCTTTTCAACGGAAGTCAGGAGCTGTTCACTTTTTGATTTCCAGCCGGACAATAGAAGATACGACTTATCTTCAATATTGATGGCCCAATAATTCAGTTTATAGTTATGAAGCTTTTTGGTTTTATAAATAGACAAAAGCTCTTTCTTGGTATAGGTGCCCGGCACGTCTTTTGGCACGCCGTAGGAATAATCAGTGTTTCCTTCCGAATCAATGATTTGCATCCAGCCGTGCTGTTTATCAACAGATTTCTTCAGGAAATTATCCACTTCCCATGTCCCGTCTTCGTTTACATCGAGATATGCCTCAAGTGTGTCGGTCGTTGCTTTCGTCAGCCCTGAATTGGATTCCGCATCGCTAAAACGGGCGTCTAAATAGAAAAACGATGCAACAAGCATAACCGTAAGCAGCAGGATCACAATCAGCATCTGGCCGAAAAAGTGAAACAAAAACTTCCATCTTAACCTCATGACCGCTTGCCTTCAGGATTTGGGATAAAACGATAGCCGAGACCTCGAACGGTTACAATATACTCCGGATTGCTCGGATCGCGCTCAATCTTCTCCCTAAGCTTGCGAATATGAACCATGACGGTGTTGTTGTCACCGTAGGAAGGATAGCCCCATACTTTTTCATATATTTGATCTTTGGAAAGCACCACGTTAGGGTGTTCACAAAAATACTGCAAAAGCTGCAGAAGCTGGGCTGAACAGGCAACGGCTTCCCCGCCTACGATCAACTCGGCATTTTGCGGAGAAAAAGTAAAGTAATCATATGTGTAGGTTTGATTTGAACTCGTTTCTTTCGATTGATATGTACGCTTGAGATGCGCTCTGATCCGCGCCGCTAATTCCAGCGGATTAAATGGTTTTGTGATATAGTCATCAGCTCCAACCGCAAAGCCCGATAATTTGTCCGCGTCGGATGATCTTGCCGTCAGGAAAAAAATCGGAGCGTCTGAATACTCTCTGATCAATGTGCAGGCTTCAAAACCGGACATTCCGCCCATCATGACATCCAGCACAATCAAGTCAACCTTATTGGCCTTCACAACGGGAATCGCTTCTTCTGCGCTTGCCGCATCCAGTATATTTCGATAACCTTCTTTTTCGAGAACGCGTTTGATCATGTCCACAATCGCTTTCTCATCGTCTACGATTAAAATTGACGCATTTTCCACTTTTATGTTCCTTTCTGTCACTGTTTTTTTCATCTTATCATTATATCGTTTATTTATGGTACATTTTTGAATACATTGGAGCCTTGGCAAATCAAAACAGCAAAAAAGGAGCAAACAAGCGCTCCCTTTTGATGTTTTTTCATATGAAAATATTATGAGTTCTCATCTACCATGTACAAAATAAACTCCCAAAACCCCGGTACATCCTGACATAAAAGCATATCAGCCTTTTCAAACATTTTGATCTTCAGCTCTTGCTCTAAATCTTCTCTTTCTTGATAGGACGTATTGCTGAGTTTTTTTCTGATCATCGGTGAAAAGCATGCAATCAGGTGCTCAATGTCATAAGTCTCGTCTTTTTGTTTCTTTTTTTGTTCAAACTGGCCGTCCACAGCTTACTTTTCCCCCTTTTTTTGCGCCGCTAACTGCTTTCTGATATTCTCCAGCCCCTTTTTATGAATGTTGGAGATGTTTTGTCGGGACTCCCCTAATGAATCTGCAATCTCCTGCATCGTGGCACCGTGAAGATAGACTTTCGTCAGCACACTTTTTTGTTTGTCAGTCAGCTTCTGGATCGCTTGGTAGAGCTGGTAATCCTGTACATGCTGGCTCAAATCATCCTGCCTGTCTAAAAATTCTTCAAATGCATCGCTACCTGTTTCGGAAGGAAGCCGGTCTCCCGCCTCCGGATGATCAACCGTCAGTGGATACCGTTTTTGGTTTTTGCGAACCCGCTTATCAAAATCAATAGAAAAGATGCGAATCATTGAATTCATATACTTGACGATGCGGATTTCTTTATAAAATTGCTTAAATAGCTCGTCCAATGATCTTGCATCTTTTTCGTTAGGGCTTTCCATTACGTTTTTGAACAAACGGTAATGCTGAGGATTGCTCAAAAAATGCTTCACGATGGGATGCTTCATTATCTCCTTACATTTTGACCGTAAAAGACTTTGATAGTCCATCAAACCGCCTCCCTACTAAATTAAATGAAGGAAAGCAAAAAAAAGTAAACTACTACTTTCCGCCTAGTGTCTTCCAAAATACTTTGCAGCAGTTTACGTTTTATCGGTTTTCCTCACTTACATACATGACTGCAGAAAAAGAAGGGAGGTATTTTCCTATGGATCAGGTTTTTATAGAGGAAGTCGTAAAACAGATCGGCAATTTGGGGTTTCCCGCGCTGATTGCAATGTATCTGCTGACCCGATTCGAAAAGAAGTTTGATCAACTAATAGAACTAATGACAGAACTGAAAGATCATGCAAAAAAATAATTTTTCAATCGAAGTTGACTTTTCACTGGTTTTTTTCACTTAACAAAACAGAAGGGAAAACGAAAGGCCTTTCACCTTCTCTTTCTGCTATCACATTTAAATGTAAGGAGGAAACATTTCATGAAAAAACAAAATGACATTCCGCAGCCAATTAGAGGAGACAAAGGAGCAACGGTAAAAATCCCGCGCAATATTGAAAGAGACCGGCAAAACCCTGATATGCTCGTTCCGCCTGAAACCGATCATGGCACCGTCAGCAATATGAAGTTTTCATTCTCTGATACTCATAACCGATTAGAAAAAGGCGGATATGCCCGGGAAGTGACAGTACGTGAATTGCCGATTTCAGAAAACCTTGCATCCGTAAATATGCGGCTGAAGCCAGGCGCGATTCGCGAGCTTCACTGGCATAAAGAAGCTGAATGGGCTTATATGATTTACGGAAGTGCAAGAGTCACAATTGTAGATGAAAAAGGGCGCAGCTTTATTGACGATGTAGGTGAAGGAGACCTTTGGTACTTCCCGTCAGGCCTGCCGCACTCCATCCAAGCTCTGGATGAGGGAGCTGAGTTCCTGCTCGTGTTTGACGATGGATCATTCTCTGAAAACAGCACGTTCCAGCTGACAGATTGGCTTGCCCACACTCCAAAAGAAGTCATTGCTGCGAACTTCGGCGTGACAAAAGAAGAGATTGCCAATTTACCTGGCAAAGAAAAATATATATTTGAAAACCAACTTCCTGGCAGTTTAAAAGATGATATTGAGGAAGGGCCAAATGGCGAAGTGCCTTATCCATTTACTTACCGCCTTCTTGAACAAGAGCCGATCGAATCTGAGGGAGGAAAAGTATACATTGCAGATTCGACAAACTTCAAAGTGTCTAAAACCATCGCATCAGCGCTCGTAACAGTAGAACCCGGCGCCATGAGAGAACTGCACTGGCATCCGAATACCCACGAATGGCAATACTACATCTCCGGTAAAGCTAGAATGACCGTTTTTGCATCTGACGGCCATGCCAGAACATTTAATTACCAAGCTGGTGATGTCGGGTATGTACCATTTGCAATGGGTCATTACGTTGAAAACATCGGGGATGAACCGCTTGTCTTTTTAGAAATCTTCAAAGACGACCATTATGCTGATGTATCTTTAAACCAATGGCTTGCCATGCTTCCTGAAACATTTGTTCAAGCGCACCTTGACTTGGGCAAAGACTTTACTGATGTGCTTTCAAAAGAAAAGCACCCAGTAGTGAAAAAGAAATGCAGTAAATAAAAGACTTGCGGCTTGCAGAGAGCACTTGTTCTCTGCAAGCCTTCATAAGGAGCTGAACCAGTGAAACATCAAAACCCTTCAAAACGCTTATTGTGGCTCTCCATAAAGTACTTGCTGGCCGCAGCAGCAGTGGTGTTGACCTATTTTGCTGTCATCTATATATTGTTTTCTTTAGCGGGAACGAGCTACCGCTCAGCAGCTCATGTCCTGCTTTTTGCCGTGGTATTCCTTGTTCTCGGATTATGCTTTGAACCATTTGAACGGCTGATGATACATAGCTTTACATTTTTCAAGACAGGAAAACGTTTATTCATTCTCCTTGCCGGCATCGTACAGCTGCTGTTTTTGTGGATGACTGCTCATACAACAGACCAATTGATCAGCGACATCTGGCTGTCCACCACAGAAGAAATGGTTGTCGCAGCCGTTTTTTTGATTTTAGACAAATGCAACTCGGCTCTTCCCAGCTAAAAAAAAGAACGCATTCCAATTGGATGCGTTCTTTTTATTCATAGCGAAGCGCGTCTACAGGCTGAAGCTTCGAAGCCTTGATAGACGGAAGCAAGCCGAAGATAATGCCGACTGCCATTGAAAAGATGAGTGCTCCGACAACAGCTGGAATGGAGACGATAAAAGGCATAGGAAAAATGACCGTCAGCAGCTTGGCGATGCCGAAGCCCGCCAGCACACCGAGTATTCCGCCAATGCTTGTCAGCACGACAGCCTCGGTTAAAAATTGAAATAAAATCACACGCCGCTTAGCACCGAGCGCTTTCTTAATCCCGATTTCCCTCGTGCGCTCCGTTACGGAAACGAGCATAATGTTCATGACGCCGATACCGCCCACCAAAAGTGAAATACTGGCGATTCCGCCAAGCAGCAAAGCAAATGACTGATTAAAGGACTCCACTTCCTGCGCGATCTCCTGAAGATCCATTACACTGTACTCTGCTTTTTCCAGCTCAGCTTCTGACAGTCCCTGATTTAAAAGATCTGCAGCCATTACACCCGCTTCTTGGATATGCTCAGAAGAATCAGCCTGCACGGCAATCTGCGTTGGCGCGTCAAACCCTTCAATAAGCGGCCACACTTTTTTCGGCACGTACAAAACCGGGTTCGCGTAGTCGCCTTCAAACATGCTTTCCTGTTGATTTTTTTCTTTAAAAACACCGACGACCTTAAACGGCACACCATTCATCTCAATGTTTTTATGCAGAGCTTCTCCGTCTGGAAACAGTTCATCTCTGACAGCTTCATTGATCATCACTACTTGGTGTGTGCTGTTTAAATCGTTTTCCGTCAGCTTTCTCCCTTCGGTTATTCGGATTGGAAACATGTCGAAGTAATCATCGTCCACTCCATACACTTGGGGATACGAAACGTTTGTTAAATGAAAAACGCTCGCGCCTTCTGACAAGTAATATAAGGATAATCCTTTGACCATCGGATCTGATTTGATCGCCTTTACTGTTTCTTCCGCTACAGGCGGCGCGGACGCATACGACACCTGAGGGCCGCCGCTCTCCTCTTCTCCGCCAGACGGCTGGTAGACAACGTTGATCGCGTTGTTTCCCATGCCGATCATACTTTGCTTTAATTGCTCACTTTGGCCCTTCAGCATTGAAACAATCGCGATGATTGCCGCTATGCCGATAATCACGCCGAGCATTGTCAGAATCGATCTTAATTTATGAGAAAAAATGGATTGAAAGGAGATTCGAATATGTTCAAGCATGGCTGATATCCCCTCTCTCATCTAATACCAGCTCTCCGTCTCTGATAAAAACGGTTCTGTCAGCTTTTTTGGCGACGTCCGGGTCGTGGGTTATCATAATAATGGTCTTGCCTTCCCGATGCAGTTCAGAAAACAGTGACAAAATTTGTTCACTTGATTTGGTATCAAGCGCCCCGGTCGGTTCATCAGCTAAAATAAACCTCGGCTGATTGACAAGGGCCCTCGCTATCGCCACCCGCTGCTTTTGGCCGCCGGACAGCTTAGGCGGTTTGTAGGAGACCCTGTCTTTTAATCCGACCTTTTCCAGCGCTTCATATGCCCGTTGCCTTCTCTCTTTTTTCTTCACTTTATTGTAGATCATCGGCAGCTCGACATTTTGCAGCGCGGTGAGACGCGGCAGCAAATGGAAAGTTTGAAACACAAACCCGATTGATTCATTGCGAATTTCGGCTAAAGCCCCGTCTTTCCCTTTCAATATATCGATCTGGTCAAGCGTATAGGTTCCTGAGGTTGGCCTGTCCAAACAGCCGATAATATTCATTAGCGTTGACTTTCCAGAACCGGAAGGCCCCATAATAGCTAAAAACTCCCCCGCCTGAACAGTCAGATTGATATGTTTCAAGATTGGAACTTCTTCTTTTCCCAGCTTGTACGACTTCGAAATATTATTCAGTGTCAGCATTGACTGTAACCTGCTTTCCTTCCTTGACCGCGGGATCAGGATAGATCACATAATCTTCCGGCGTCAGGCCGCTCTTAATTTCCACCATGTCATTTTCATCAGTCTCTCCGATTTCAACAGGCTGCTTAACCGCTTTCTGATTCTCATCAGCTTTCCACACATACGGTTCGCCGTCATCCTGAATGACCATGTCGGACGGCAGCTTGATCGTATCCGCATCAGCATTATCACTCATCACTTCGATATTGACATGATAGCCGACTTCAAGACCTTTATGGCTGTCTAATAAAATGGTGAAAGGATAGTTAGAGGACTGGGGATTCATTTCTTCATCAGCAAAGCTTTCTGATTCTTCACCCTCGCCTGCTCCCGCTGGAAGCTTGCCGATCGAGGTGACCTTTCCTTTCCACTCGCCCTCACCGCCTGTTTTCAGCGTGACCCTGACTTTGCTGCCTTTTTTGATCGTGTCCATTAACAGCTCATTGATTTGGCTTTTGACCAGATATTTGCCCGTCGAAACAATCTGGATATACGGGCCCGTTGCCTGGTCACCTGTTGCACCGTCAGCGATATCCTGATTGACGCTTTGAACGATTCCGTCATGCTTGCTTGTAATGACATTGGAACCTTTGTTTTTCGTCAGGCCAGCCAGTTCTTTTTGATGCTGCTTCAGTTCAAGCTGGCTTGTTTTCAAATCGAAATTGGCTTGATCAAGTTCATCTTGAAGCTGGTTTTTCTCTTCTTTTCCTGCAACTTTCAGCTTTTTTTCCGTTTCCGTTATTGATTTTTGCAAACGGTTGATTTGCAGATTTGTCATTTCAATTTGCAAATTGGCTTGCTCCACTTCATCAGAATGATCCTCGCCCTCATACTCAAAAAGTTTATCGCCCTTTTTAACCTGATCGCCTTCTTTGACGTATGTTTTTTTAATGCTGCCTTTTTCTGAATCTATGTATACTTTCTGCTGTTTCTCAGGTTCAACCTTTCCAGAAAACGTTTGGCCTGATTCTGAATCTCCTCCCATGTATACCGCGACCGATTCAGCATAGGGCTCTGATGATACGGCAACTTGGTTCATGTGGGTAAAAAAGTAAAAACCGCCAGCGCTGATCCCAGCCAATACAAGCACACCGGCACATATCGCACCGCCAATAAGCCATTTTTTCTTCTTGGACACAACGATCTCCTCTTTCTGTAAACTATGTAATATTTTCGAAACATTCTAACCAATATTATCTATTAATTCAAAAAGACTTGCAATCCTTTTATTGAAATGACGGAATCAAATAGAAAAATTGTATTTTCAAAGCCGAATAAAAAAAATCCCGGCTTCAAACCGGGATTTTTTCATACAGTAACTAGCTCTTTTTCACTTTTAATCAAGTCATATGTCAAGCATACAGGTTTATTTGTACGGGGATCAGTCACGATTTCTGCATCAATCTGAAATACCTGCTTCAAAATGTCTGGTGTCATGACCTCCAGAGCAGTTCCTTCCTTGATGACCGTGCCTTTTTTGAGCGCGATCATATAATGAGAAAAACGAGCTGCATGGTTAAGATCATGAATGACCATTAAAATCGTCCGCCCTTGCTCTTTGTTGAGTCTGTCAAGCAGCTGCAGAATTTCAAGCTGATGTGCAAGATCAAGATACGTTGTAGGTTCATCCAGCAGAAGCAGTTCCGTCCCTTGCGCAAGCGCCATGGCAATCCACACGCGTTGACGCTGTCCGCCTGACAATGCCTCAATCGGCCGTTCAGCATATTCAGCCATGCCTGTTTCTTTAAGCGCCCATTTGATAATCCGGCGGTCTTCGTCATTTAATCTGCCGAATCCTGATTGATGCGGAAACCTGCCGTACGACACCAATTCGTGCACTGTTAGGCCGCTCGGCGCTTCAGGTGTCTGTGGAAGAATCGCCATATCTTTTGCAATGTCCTTTGTAGACATTTTATGAATCGCTTTGCCGTTTAAATAGACGGCACCTGCATGTGAACGCATAATTCTGGACATTGTTTTTAAAATCGTTGATTTCCCGCAGCCGTTCGGGCCAATTAAGGTGGTAATTTTCCCTTTAGGAATCGATATATTTAAATCCTCTACAATCACCCTGTCGCCATAACCGATACCAAGCTGTTCCGTTGATAATGAATTCATATTCGGCCCCCTCCTCTAATTCGCTTTCATCAATAAATAAATAAAGTAAGGCGCACCTAGCACGGAAATGACAAGTCCGACCGGAATTTCTGATGGTGCCAATACATTTCTCGCCAGCGTATCAGCAAGCAAAAACAGGAATGAGCCGATGAAGGCGGAGACCGGTATCAGCGTCTGGTGACGTGGACCGGTCAGCCTTCTAGCCACATGCGGCGCGATCAATCCGAGAAACGCAATGCCCCCCGCAGCTGCCACGCATGAAGCGGCAAGAGTGACCGCTGCCAGAAGAAGAATCCGTCTTTCCTTTTCAACAGCGGTGCCCAGCCCGGTCGCCAATTGGTCTCCGAGCTGCATAATGTTCAAATAGCGTGCCTTATATAAAGTAAACAGAAGCAAGATCACAATCCAAGGGAGAATCGCCCAGATCATATTCCAGTTCGCCCCCCATATTGAGCCGGATATCCAAACCGCGGCTTGCATAAAATCATGAGGGTCCATCTTAAGCTGAAAAATCAGCAACAGGGCATTGAATCCGGCATTCACCCCTATGCCGACTAAAATCAGCCGAATCGGTGTCACGCCTTTTTTCCATGCCAGAATATAAATGAGAAACGCAGCGAGGATTGCTCCTGCCAAAGCACTGAACGGCAGCATAAATGTTCCGAAAAAGCTGAGATCTGAAGCTGACCCTTGAAAAAAGTATATAAAAAGCACTACAGCAAGTGAACCGCCGGCGTTAATTCCGAGAATACCAGGCTCGGCAAGTTCATTTTGAGACACGCTTTGCAAAATGGCTCCAGCTACGGAGATCCCTGCTCCAACAAGCAAAGAAAGGATGATCCGGGGCAGCCTGAACTCAAATAAGACAAGTTCATCACGCGCCGTTCCTTGGCCGAAAAAGACCTGAAGCGTTTTAAGCGGTGCAATTTTGATAACGCCCAAATTGAGACTGATAAAAAAGACCACCACGATAAGCAAAAAGGTCACAGCCATTACAACGAGCGGTTTGTTTGTTTTTGTTTTCATTACAGCCCTCTCCTTTCACGACGTGCCAAATAAAAGAAAAAGGGAACGCCGATCAAAGAAGTCAGCGCGCCGACAGGCGTTTCAAAGGGCGCATTTACGAGTCTGGCCGCTATGTCAGCAAAAACAAGCAAAACAGCACCGAGCACCGCCGAGCAAGGAATGATCCACCGATAATCCACACCGACCAAAAAACGGGTAATATGCGGAATGATCAGCCCGATAAATGCAATGGTGCCGGCAATGGAAACCGCAGCTCCGGTCAGAATTACTACAATAAGCATGCCAACCAGTTTCACTGCTGATGTATATTGTCCAAGCCCTTTTGCCAGATCGTCACCGAGACTTAACACTGTCACAGACCGGGCGATAAAAAACGCGAGCGTTAAACCGACAGCCCCTGCAATAAGCAAAAGCTGGACCCCCGACCATTTCACACCCGCTACCCCGCCAGCGTACCAAAAGCTGATATCCTGAGCGACATCAAAGCGGATTGCAATGGCAGTTGAAATGCCGGTAAAGAAATAAGTAACTGCCGTACCCGCCAGAGCAAGCTTTACAGGCGTAAGTCCGCCCCTTGAAAACATGCCTATGCCCATTACCGTCGATGCCCCCAGCCCCGCTCCCGCAAAGGACCATAGCACAAGCCCCATTGCAGAAAGCCCGGGAAAAAAGGCAAACGCAATCGAAACCGCAAACGCAGAGCCTGATGTCACACCCATAATCGAAGGCTCTGCCAAAGGGTTTCTCGTCATCCCCTGCATGATTGCTCCCGACACTGCCAACAATGCGCCTACAAGCGCGGCAGCCGCCGTTCTCGGAAGCCGAAGATCATGTATAATTTGGTGAGATGTCTTTGTCGGCTGATAATGAAAAATGGCGTCCCATACAGTGCGCAAATGAATATCCGCTGCACCGAGGGATATGGATAAAAATGCGCCAAGGCAAAGCAGGCATAGACCTGCAATAAGGACGATAATCGCGCCATATGTCCTTGACGTCCATTGGATTTTTTCTGATGCAGTCCGTATATTTTTATGTTGACTCAACTGCCGTACTTCCTTTCTGTTACTGATAATGATTATCAATTGCTGTTTCAGTATATCACTTTTTTCAGCTGATTTAATAGAGTGTTTTGAACAAAAATGAAAATGCATTTGCAAAAATATCGTGTCAACCGGCACTTGCAGTGGTATAATCACAGATGATAATGATTCTCTTTTTCATCTATTTTTTTAGAAAGAAGGTATGAGATATGACCCATATATACAAGAAACTCGGAGCCGCGTTTTTTGCCCTGTTATTGATTGCAGCGCTGGCAGCCTGCGGGAATAACTCAGAAAGCAAAGGTTCTGCCTCTGATTCAAAAGGCGCAGAAACCTTTACATACAAGGCTGAAAACGGAAATGTAAAAATCCCGAAGCATCCTAAACGGGTGGTTGTCATGGCAGACGGCTATTACGGCTACTTCAAAACACTCGGCATCAACGTTGTCGGTGCGCCTGAGAATGTATTTAAAAACCCTTACTACAAAGGAAAAACCGACGGCGTTGAAAACATCGGAGACGGCACTTCGGTTGAAAAGGTAATTGATTTGAACCCTGACCTGATTATCGTCTGGACAACACAGGGCGCTGATATTAAAAAGCTTGAAAAAATTGCGCCAACTGTCGCAGTAAAATACGATAAGCTCGACAACATTGAACAACTGAAAGAATTTGCAAAAATGACGGGAACTGAAGATAAAGCTGAAAAATGGCTGGCCAAGTGGGATAAAAAAGTTGCGGCCGCTAAAACAAAAATCAAAAAAGCGGTCGGTGACAAAACCATTTCCATTATGCAAACGAACGGAAAAGACATTTACGTATTCGGTAAAGACTTTGGAAGAGGCGGAAGCATCATTTACAAAGACCTCGGCCTGCAGGCTACAAAGCTGACAAAAGAAAAAGCCATTGACCAGGGGCCAGGTTATACAAGTATTTCATTAGAGAAGCTCCCTGATTTCGCCGGAGATTACATTTTCGCGGGCCCATGGCAATCAGGCGGTGATGATGGCGGCGTATTTGACAGCTCCATTTGGAAGAACCTGAATGCCGTTAAAAATGGCCATGTATACAAGATTGATCCGATTGGCTTCTATTTCACAGACCCGATTTCATTAGAAGGACAACTGGAGTATATTACGGAAAGCTTGACTAAATAAACAAAAGAGCCGCCCGCGGCTCTTTTGCTTATTTATAAGGAACGGCTCAATTTGAATCATATCGGATATTTTCTTTGAGCCATTCATATTAAGCTGCATCCTCAATCACGATCAGTTTTTTTATGCTGGAGAGACTGAAAAACGTTTTTTGCATATTTAACGAACGGATTCCTAACAGGAGAAATTGTGATTTTATAAAAAAGACACCTGAGCAAATCAGGTGTCTTTTCATTATGCTTGTTTTTCTTTCTGGAACTTTTTACTCACAAATGGATAAACGATTAAGCCGACAAAGAATAAACCGATGCCGAGGATAAATGTCGTTAAATCTGCTGTGCCTGTTACGATAACAAACACGGAGTATGCACACGCCAGTATCGCGATCAATCCGTCTCTTACACGGGAGCCTTTCAGCTGGTCATACGTTTCACCTTTGATGACTACCTTCAAGCTGTAGATTGCAGATACCAGATACGGAATTAAATATGCGAGTGTAGCCGCTGTCGTTAAAAATGTAAATGCGTCACTTATTGTCCGGGAAATAACCGAGAAAATGAAGACCTGTGACATGACGTTTGTAATAATGAGTGCAATGACCGGACTTCCCTTTTTATTTGTTTTTGCAAAAAATGCCGGAAAATCTCCTGCTTTAGCGGCTTGGTATGGCACCTCAGAGCCGAGCAAAATCCAGCCGAGCATCGTTCCGAATAAACAAAGGATAGCCAAAAGCGCCATAATCACGCTTCCCGCGTTTCCAACAATCGCATAGAGTACATCAACAAATGGTTTTTCAGAGCCGACAAGCTTATCATGCGGCAGAACACCCATCGTAATTAAAGTCACAATAATATATATGCTCAAGGCAATCAACAAGCCGGTAATTGTCGCACGTTTCACATCACGCTGAGAGCGCGCACGGCCGGACAGGATCACCGCGGATTCAATCCCGACAAACGCCCATAGTGTAGAAATCGCGGCGTTATGAACCTGGCCGCCAATTCCAATGCTTGTGCCGTTTTCCCCTTGAACCGGGAAATAAAAATGACCGAATAATGCCGTTTGAAACACAAATAAACCGGCAACGATAAAGAAGACAAAACCTAATACTTTAGAAAGCGTTGTGACAAAGTTTAATTTACTTGCGCCGTTAATGCTGGCAACAAGAATCGCGTGCGTTCCCCATAACAAGATCGTACATACGGCAAACGTCAGTAATTGGCCGAGTGTCACCTCTTGCCCGCCGATCGAAAACATCTCACGTTTATCAACCAAGATCGGGAAGAACGAAGTCAAGTAACCGGCGAGACTTGTGATGATCGCCACGTTACTGATCCAGCTCGCCACCCAGTAGCCCCACACCATTGTGAAACCGGCAGCGTTGCCTTTTTTCGGGTCAGAAAACAGCGCTCTTGCATAACTTTGCGGTCCCGCTGTCAGTTCAGGCTTGCGAATGGACAAGTGTCCGAACACAAGTGCAATCATCAGCACGCCGGCACCTGTCAAAAGCCAGGCGGACGTAGCTCCAAACGGACTCGCAATTGAAGCAAGCGAGCTCGGCAAGGAGAAAATTCCTGATCCAACCATATTTCCAACGACAAACGCCGTTAATAACCAAAAACCCCATTTTTTTGTCTGTTCCATTCCAGTACCTCCATGATTCTTTGTACGGACCAGACCCCGAGATCATATAAACGCAAAAAAAGCCTGAACAAAAGTCCATGCTTAAAGAAACACACACCCTTGATCTCCGGATAGCCCTCCGCGAAAAAGCACGCGGCAGTCCTGCACTTATTCAGATACAGTCCCAGCATAGAGAAGGATCGGCTTTCTCCACACTTCGGCGCTGATGCCTTTTACACATGTTTAACAGCCCCTGTCAGCCTGGCATGTGTGACTTATCATCCGCGCAACCTCTACCTCACTGAGAAAGAGTGAGGATTTAATTATTCAGTTACTCCCAGAAGGTTATCAAAGAAAGGATGATCTGTCAAAGGGAACAGATGGAAAATACGGATAGAGCCAAGCTCTATCCGCATGTGGTTATCGATTATTTTTCTTTTTTTGCACAGCTTCTTGAAGCGGATCATCTTTTAGAGCTGAACCAGCATCTTCAAGAGCTCCTTGGATTACGTTTTTTTCTTTTTCGGAACGTTTTCCTTTATCTTTATTAAAGAAACCCATTCGTATCACCTCTTTTAAAAAATAGGTACATGTTTAAGATGCCTCTTTCCTGAAAAATTATGCGGGATATTTTTTATCGTCCAAAGTCCTGTTGATCAAACATACATTCTCTTGATATATTTGTAATTCAGAGATTTTTTGCAAAAGATAAAAGGAGAAGCGGCAAATGACAGGAAAAACACACATCATGGGAGGCATCGCTTCTTGTACGGCAGCGGCTTATTATTATGGATTTGATCCAGTGCTTATGGCTGCGTCAGGCGCGGTTGGAGCATTAATACCCGATATCTGCCACACACAAAGCAAAATCGGGAGAAAATTTCCTATTTTATCGAAAGTGGTCAGCTCCGTTTTTGGCCATCGCACATTTACACACAGCTTGCTGTTTATGCTCATCATGTTTTTTATCACTTCTACATACATTCCAGATAAAAACATATCAGCCGGCCTGATGATCGGAATGGCGAGCCACTTGATTCTTGACGCTTGGACGGTGAACGGAATCAAATTATTATTCCCTTCAACGATCCGCGTTCGGCTTCCATTATATATGAAGACAGGCAGTTTTTCTGAGCAGCTCGTGCTAGCCGGCCTGACCCTTGCTTCATGTTACTACTTTTATATGCTGTTTCATGGGCGCATGTTTTAAACACATGAGTGCTGAGACTTGTCTGAACCGGCTGTTTTTAGTAGGTTTTACTTAAGAAGCATTTCATGCAGATGATCAAGAAAACGTGAGGAGTCATATTGATGAAAGGAACCTTTTTTCACAATCAGCGGTTTTTATGTTTTTCGATCTTATTTATGTGGATCAAAACGTATGTGATATATAAACTCGGCTTTGATTTGCAAATCGATACTCTGTTGGAGGAGCTAATGCTGCTGGTCAACCCGCTCAGCTTTATTCTTCCTTTATTCGGTATCGGCCTGCTTCTAAAAGAAAACAAGCAGCGGGCCTTTTTGCTGATTGCCAATTTGGTTCTGACTGTTATCTTGATCTCTAATACGATTTTTTACGGCTTTTATATCGATTTTATTACCATTCCGGTTTTATTTCAGGCCAGCAACATGAGCGATATGGGCAGCAGTGTAAAAGAACTGTTCCATCCTCTGTTTATCGCCCTGTTTGTGGATTTGGTTTTTCTGCTGCTGTTCGCCAGAAAAACCAAACACCCACAGACAAAAGCCGCTCCCCGCACGATCAAACGGTACTATGCAGCTTCCTGCGGCATGCTTTTATGCACGCTGGCACTTGCAGAAGTACAGCAGCCGAAGCTTTTGGCACATTCTTTTGACCGAGAAATGCTAGTCAAAAGCATCGGCCTGTTTCAGTTCCATATTTACGATACAATTTCTCAGACTGTTAATATCAGCGCGAAAGCTTTTGCCGATGAAGACAGTATAACTGCCATTAAAAACTACACAGAGGCTGATTACAGCAAGCCTGATCAAAGCAAATTCGGTCTTGCAAAGGGGCGCAATGTCATCTTTGTAACACTTGAATCGACCCAAAGCTTTGTTCTGAATGAAAAAGTAAATGGAAAAGAAATTACCCCATTTATGAATGATCTCATTAAAAAAAGCTATTCCTTTGATCATTTCTATCAGCAAACAGAACAAGGAAAAACATCAGATTCAGAATTTATCGTCGCTAACTCACTGTATCCTTCCCTTAGCGGCGCCGTCTTTTTCACGAAAAGCGACCATCAATTTCATACGATGTATAAATCGCTGAAGCAGCACGATTATTATTCAGCCGTCTTTCATGCTAACCATAAAACATTTTGGAACAGAGATGTCATGTACGATACATTTGGCATTGACCGCTTTTTTGATGTTGATGATTTTCATGTCACTCCCGGGACATCGACAAGCTGGGGCTTAAAAGACAAAGAATTTTTAGAGCAGTCCGCCGAAAAGCTGAAAAGCCTGCCGCAGCCGTTCTACAGCAGTTTTATCACGTTAACGAATCATTTTCCGTTTGAGATTGATGAAAAGGATCAGCTGATAGATGAATTCGATTCAAGCAGTGATCTGTTAAACCGCTATGTGACCACGGTTCGCTATGAGGATGAGGCATTAAAGCATTTTATCAAAAAACTGAAGGACGAAGGCTTATACGAAAATTCGATGATCGTATTTATGGGAGATCATTACGGCATTTCTGAAGCCCATAACGAGGCAATGGCTGAGTTTTTAGGGAAAGATGAAATCACACCGTATGACAACGTTCAGCTCCAGCGGGTGCCGTTTATCATACATATCCCGGGAATCACCGATCAACAGCCGGAAACCATCTCTGATGCCGGGGGGCAGGTCGACGTCAGGCCGACACTGATGCATTTACTCGGCGTTGAGACAAAAGGCGATATCCAATTCGGCAATGATTTGCTGTCCAGCGACCGCACCCCATTCGCCGTTCTGCGAAACGGCAGCTTTATTACGAACGATTATATATACACAAAGAACACGTGCTATAGCCAAAAAACAGGTGAAGTGCTGGAAAATCAGGATGCGTGCCTCCCTTATAAGGAGAAAGCAAACGAAGAACTGTCTCTCTCTGATAAAATTTTAAATGGTGATCTGCTCAGGTTTTCCGAATGAAAAAAATCCCTCTATCAAGAGGGATTTTTTACGTTTCCAATATCACCTTGCCAGTCAGCTTCGTTTCATAGCCGTTTAATTGAGACAAATTCGCCTTGTATTCCTCAGAATTCAAAATCTCCTTCACGGCCTTCAGCAGCTGCTCATGTTTTTTCAAAACGACAATATCATATTGTTCGTCGATGAGCGGGATAAAATCAACACTGCCCATATGTGCCGCGTGCTGCGCCCCGATTCCCGCGTCAGCCTGTCCGCTTGAAACTTGTGAAGCGGCAGCGTAATGATCAGTCACGATATCGCCATATCCCACTACATCAGCCGGATTCACACCAAGCAAGCCAAGCTGTTCATCAAGGAGCACCCTTGCGCCAGAACCCTTTTCCCTGTTGATGATCCGGATATCGGCTCTTTTCAAGTCTTTCCAGCCTTGAATGTTTTTCGGATTCCCTTTTTGCACATACAGTCCTGCTTTGCGGAGAACGACATTGATGAGACAAAACGGTTCACCTGTCAAGATCCGTTTCACATAAGGCGCGTTATACTGGCCAGTTTCTGCATCGTACAAATGGAGGCTGACAATGTCACACTTGCCTTGATACATATCAATCAGGCTGTTTAAGCTTCCTTTGTATTTACGGAGCGGCGTCTCCTGAATGGCATTCTCCAAATGCTTGCTGAGAAGATCCATCGAAATGTCCTGTCCGCTGATCATGACATTCCGTCTGCCGTCCGGCTCAGCCTCCTGCACCTGTTTCGGCGCTTCTGTTGCAGCGATGGGCTGAGACATTCTCATATTCGTTTTATATTGCTTTAAATCTTCTTCATCCACACGCATCTGCCTTCCGACACGATAAGCAGGCAGCACGCCTTTTTTAATCAAATCATAAACGGTCAGCTTTGATACCTTCAGCAGACCTGCAACTTCTTCTATCGTATAGGAAGAGGTTTCATTCATCATCATCACTCTCCTATTTTATTATACCTTTTCGCCGAATGTAAAAAAACCCACATAAACCAAACATAATCAGTTATAATTAGTTATATCTAATGATAAGGGGTGCAATCATGTTTAAGAAGTATTCTATTTTCATCGCAGCCTTAACTGCCTTTCTCCTTGCAGCAGGCTGTTCTTCAAACCAGTCTTCAACGGACAGCGAGAAAAAAGTAACGTTAACCATCTCAGCTGCCGCCAGCGCGCAGGATGCACTTGAGGAAATCCAAAAAAATTATGAAAAAGAGCATCAAAATATTACCATCCAAGATAACTATGGCTCTTCCGGCGCCTTGCAAAAACAGATTTCTCAAGGAGCAGGAGCAGATCTGTTCTTCTCAGCTGCTGAGGATAAATTTAAAAAGCTGGTGGATGATGGAGATATCGCAAAAAAAGACAGCACTGATTTAGTCGGTAATGAAATTGTGCTGGTCGTACCGAAAAACGGAGATTCACCTGTGACAAGCTTCAGCAATCTGGCTGAATCAGAAAAAATCGCCCTTGGCACTCCGGAATCCGTACCGGCAGGAGCTTATGGGAAAGAATCACTGACAAAGCTGTCTTTATGGGACAAAGTGAAGGATAAAATTGTGTATGGAAAAGACGTTCGCCAAGTTCTTTCTTATGTTGAAACCGGCAATGTAGACGCAGGTATTGTTTATAAAACAGATGCCCTGGTCTCGAAAAAGGTCAACATTATTGACGAGGCAAAAGCAGATACACACAGCCCAATTGTCTATCCGTTAGGAATCGTAAAAGATACAAAACACCGTAAGGAAGCGAAGGAATTTTACGAATACCTGCAATCTGATGAAGCAATGAAAGTATTTGAGAAATATGGCTTTACTGCCGAGTAGCATAAGCGCTTCAGAATTTTTCACACCCGTTGCGCTTTCCTTTCAGGTGGCGGCAGTTGCCGGAATTGTTGTCATTATTCTCGGAACACTTGCTGGAGCATGGATGTCACGGGCATCATTTTTCGGAAAAACGGCACTCGAAACATGTTTTATGCTTCCGCTCGTTCTTCCGCCTACTGTTGTCGGTTTTATTTTGATCGTCATTTTCGGAAAGCACAGCCTCATCGGACAAGCCATCGAGTGGATTTTCCAGCAGCCTGTCATTTTCACCTGGTGGGCCGCTGTGATCGCCTCGGCTGTTGTAGCCTTTCCGCTTATGTACCAATCAGCCAAAACCGGATTTGCTGACATTGATCCCGATATACAAGGTGCGGCAATGGTAGACGGCGCTAGCAGATGGAAAGTGTTTATCCATATCTCCGTCCCGCTTGCCTATCCTTCGTTACTGACCGGAAGCATCCTCAGCCTTGCGCGGGCGCTCGGAGAATTTGGCGCAACACTCATGTTTGCAGGAAACATCCCCGGTGTTACGCAAACACTGCCGACGGCGATATATGTCGCATTGGATTCCGGCAACAATACCCTTGCTTGGGCGTGGGTCGTCTGTATTGTTGTCATTTCCTTTTTGATGCTGTTTTTCATTCAACAGAAAAAAACGCACTAAAAAAACTCCCCGTAACGGGGAGTTTTTTGATTAAAACAGAAGCTCATCAGGATTTGGGCCGACACGCTCATCTTTATTTAATGCGTCAATTTTGTCCATGTCTTCTTGAGACAATTCGAAATCAAAAATATCAGCGTTTTCGATGATACGGTGTTCTTTAATGGATTTTGGAATGGTTACAACTTCATGCTGCAGATCCCAGCGCAAAATCACTTGAGCCACAGATTTATTGTGTTTTTCAGCAATCTGTGTCAGCACTTCGTTATCCAAAAGCTGTCCCTGCATGAGCGGAGACCACGCTTCCAGCTGAATGCCTTGCGCTTTGCAGTAATCTCTTAATTCTTTTTGCGTCAAGCGAGGGTGAAATTCAACTTGGTTCACCATCGGTTTGATTTCAGCATCTTTCAACAGCTCTTCTAAATGATGAACTTGGAAGTTGCTGACGCCGATCGCGCGAATTTTGCCGTCTTTGTACAGCTTTTCAAGCGCGCGCCATGTATCTTTATATTTATCTTTGCCAGGCCAATGGATCAAATATAAATCTAAGTAATCAAGCTGCAGTCTTTCCAGACTCTTTTCAAAGGCAGCAAGCGTTGTTTCATAGCCTTGATCTTCATTCCACACTTTTGATGTGATGAAGAGCTCTTCTCTTGCCACACCTGATTCTTTAATCCCGATGCCAACGCCTTCTTCATTTTTGTAGATCGCTGCTGTATCAATACTGCGATAGCCATTTTTAATTGCCGCTTTCACTGATTCAGTCGCTTCATTACCATTTTCTACTTTAAAAACGCCCAGACCGAACCAAGGCATTTCAACTCCGTTATGTAACTTTACAGTATCTTTTAAACTTGTTGGCACTTGAACATCCACCCTTTCACTGAAATGTAAGCGTCTATATTATCTCACATTCCTCTCAGCCGATACCAATAATACGCTTAAGACCTTCTTTTTGCTTCTTTTTTCACAGCACAGGCAAATTCAAACACTATTTTTTTCCTATTTTAACAATATTGAGATTACAAATACATTGAGCAGGGTATGCGTGTAGTGTAACCAAATGAAAACAAAGGAGGAAACAACTTGAAACGTATTCGTATCCCAATGACACTTGCTCTTGGTGCCGCTTTGACAATTGCCCCTTTGTCCTTTGCTTCCGCTGAAGAAAATCCTGCTCCGAAGATGTCGCAGACAACTACTGCTGGAACAACTGCCGCTGATGTAGGTTTAAACGTCAACCTGGATGTACTTGGAATTGCCAACCAGATCGCTGATGCCATCAAATCCGCACAGAATAGGGATGGCTTTGTGAAAAACCTCATGGAGTCTTCCTTCTACGCGTCCGGCCAAAAATATAACGTCATGGTCTTTAATTTAAGCCAGGAATATGAAGATCATTTGAACGGTGTGCAATTTTACGGCTCAGCCGTTTACGACGGCATTACGTATGGCATTTGGGTATTTGAAGACGGAACCTTTACAAACAAAGGCGATGGCGGCTGGATCAACTGGGCCTTCAGAGGCTGGTTCGACCGGGATGGCAGCACTGTCGCATTTCATCGCCCTTAATATAAAAAAAGCTGGCGCTCTAACGCCAGCTTTTTTGCTGCATTTATTCGCCGCCTTCAAGCATGGCGGCTTCGACATCATTAATGTATTGGCGAAGCTCATGGGAGATGTCCCGGGAAATTTCTCTTTCCTCGAAAAGTGTTTGAATTTCATTTCTGATCGCCTGTACAGCCTTCAGCTTCACTTCCAGCTTCTGATTTTCAAAATGGGCGCTTGATTTCAGCTCATGATGGCTGTGCTCCAGCCTGAAAATTAACTGTTTATAGAATGTAATGACAGATAAAAACACTTCTTTATGCTCTTCCGTCTTGTGTTTTTCCAGATATTCTATCGCTGCTTTTGCCGTTTTCACTCTTGTTGCCCGTATCAATCCCGCTTCATTTAAAATCGACATCTCCGGCTTTTTATGTTCACCGAAGAAAATCCAATACATCAGCCTCTTGAGCCTTGTTTTTGATAATCCGACTTTAAACGGGTTCGCATACAAAATTTCCAACTCGTTAAATCGTTCTTGCAACACATTTGCTGTTTCTTCCGGGATGTCTCCCCGCTCCAGCATTTTCATCAGCGCCTCTTGCTCTGCCTTAACCCCTTGGGCACGGACTTTACGCTCGTGCTTTTTGATGCGATTAGACGATGTATATTGCTGAAAACGAAGATTTTTCATTTTCTCATTGTATTCAGCTATCACCGCAAGAGAGGCCGTTTTGTTTGTCTCATTCATGTCCTCTTTAATCGTTTGAAGGGCTGTTTTGATCAATTTGCGTCTCGCCGTCAGCAGCTTCTTGTTTCGTTCTTCGTCCTCTTCTTCTTTTTCAGTCAGAATCGGCAGCACAACGGTAGCAATGACAAGCGTGCATAAAATGACGCCGGCTGCTAAAAAGAGAATCAGATTTCTTTCCGGAAACGGCGTACCGTCCTCCAGAAAATACGGAATGGAAAAAGAACCTGCAAGCGTTACTGCTCCACGCACACCGGAAATCGAAATTAACAGCGTCGAACGAAGACCCGGTTTATAGATGTTCTGATCTTTATTAAAGAACCATTTGCCGTTCCAGAAGAACAGCACCCACAGGAATCTCAGGAGCATTAACGTAAATGTGATGACTAGGATATAGCCGATCACCTTCATGTTGCTGATGGCAGTGTCGTTAAAGATAACAGAAATAACATCAGGGATTTGCGTGCCGAGAATAACGAAGACCAGGCCGTTCAAAATAAATAAAATAATGTTCCACGTACTTGAGGAGACAATTTGCAGCTTGATCATCGTTGATTCCAGACGATCCTGTTCAACCGCATGGGTAATACCGCCAGCTACAACAGCTAAAATGCCGGAAACGCCGATTTCTTCAGCTGCCAAATAAATCACAAACGGCGTCAGAATTTGAATCAGCATATGCATCGTGACATCCTGCATGCCAAGGCGGCGCAGAAATAGGCGAAAACGAATAATCAAAAATGAAATGACAACCCCGCACAGCAAGCCTCCGAGAGAAATAAAGACAAAGCTGACAGCCGCTTGTGCTAATGAAAATGCACCAGTCACTGCCGCTGCAATCGCAAACTTAAAGGCCACCAGACCTGATGCATCATTCATCAGCCCCTCACCTTCCAGCAGGCGAAGAATCCCTTTTGGCATTTTCACTCTTCCTGATAATGCGCTGACAGCGACGACATCAGTCGGTGAAAGAATGGCCGCAAGTCCAAAGGCCGCTGCCAGCGGAATAGCAGGAATCATCCAGTGAATCGTGTAGCCGCCTACAATCACAGTCGCAAATACAAGGCCGAGTGCAAGCAATAAAATCGGAGCCCTTAAATTCCAAAGCTCTGCCCGCGGTGTCCTCTTTCCATCATTAAATAGCAGTGGCGCGATAAAAAGAACAAAAAACAATTCGGTGTTTAATTCAAAATGAAGTCCCTGTGGAAATGAGGCGGCAAGAATCCCAAGAGCCACTTGAATCAGCGGCACCGGAATAAACGGAATAAACCGGTTCACGATATTAGAAATCGCAATAATCGTTAATAATACGAGCACAACTAAAAATATGTCCAAATGCATGACCTCCTTCGTCTGTTGTGTGTCGGCATGATGAGCCAAAAAATCTGTTTGTCTAAAAGCCCTTGAGCTAGGGTGGCCTTGCATACGCTATGTGGTTTCGCAGGAGTTCTCTCCACACTTGTCTTCTTTTATAGTACCCTTTTTAGGGTATTTTTTCTCATGATATGCTCACAGTGAACTTTTTTGCAGCAGAGCAAATTACAGAAAAAAGAGACAGGAAGCTACTCCCTGTCTCTCGTCTTTCTTTCTCAATCATGAAAATTCGTACCGTCAGTTGTTGCTTTGATAATGCCCGCGCGGATGACAAAGTCACCGAAATGCTCGCCTTCCTCGCGTTCTTTCGCATAGCGGGAAAGAAGGATGCGCAGCTCGCTTAAAATGTCTGCTTCACCGATGTTTTCACGGTACATTTTGCTTAAACGGCTTCCGTCAAACGCAGCGCCAAGATACATATTATATTTGCCCGGCGCCTTTCCGATAAATCCGATCTCACCGAGTGCATGACGTGCACAGCCGTTCGGACACCCTGTCATGCGAATGGTGATTTCCTGATCACGAAGGCCGTTTTCGTCAATAATCTCTTCAATCTTATCTAACAGGGTCGGCAAATAACGTTCTGCTTCGGCCATTGCCAATCCGCAGGTCGGAAGAGCGACGCATGCCATCGAGCTGCGGCGAAGTGCTGAATAGTGCTTGCCGTCAGTTAGTCCGTACTGTTCAATTAAAGCACTGATTTCTTCTTTTTTATCGCTTGAAACGTTCGCAATCATTAAGTTCTGATTGGCTGTCAGCCGGAACTCACCTGTATGAACTTTGGCGATTTCCCGCAAGCCAGTCATCAGCTTATAATCATCGTAATCCGTTATACGGCCGCCTTCGACAAACAGCGTGAAATGCCATTTATCCTTGATGCCTTCCACCCAGCCGTAGCGGTCGCCGTTATGATCGAAATGATACGGCTTCGCTTCTTCCAGGCTCCAGCCGAGACGGTTTTCCAATTCTTCTTTTACGTTTTCTAAACCGAGGCGGTCAACTGTGTATTTGAACCGCGCATTTTTACGGACAGAACGGTTGCCGTAATCACGCTGAATCGTAATCGTTTTTTCAGCAACGTCATACATTTGCTCAGGCCGGCAGAATCCGATCACCTTGGCTAATTGCGGATATGTCGCAGTATCGCCATGCGTCATTCCCATACCGCCGCCGATTGCCACGTTAAAACCGATCAGCTTGCCATCCTCGACAATCGCAATGAATCCCAGATCTTGTGAAAAGACGTCAATATCATTAGACGGCGGAACGGCAATACCGATTTTAAACTTCCGGGGCAGATAGAGCGGTCCGTACATTGGCTCGACTTCTTCCTCCGGCGTGCCGGCAACTCTTTCCTCATCAAGCCAAATTTCATGATATGCTCTCGTCCGCGGCAACAGATCATCACTTAATTTTTTAGACCACTCGTATACCTCTGAGTGGATTTCAGATTGATAAGGGTTTGATGCACACATGACGTTACGGTTTACGTCTCCGCAGGCTGCGATCGTATCTAAAAGTGCTGAGTGGATCGTCTGAATGGTTTTCTTCATGTTCCATTTCAGAATCCCGTGCATTTGGAACGTTTCACGTGTCGTCAATTTTAATGTGCCGTTCCCGTATTTCTGGGACAGGTCATCCATGACAAGCCATTGTTCAGGCGTCGAGACGCCCCCTGGCATACGCACGCGCAGCATAAACTGATATGCGGGCTCAAGCTTCTGCTTTTGGCGTTCATTTCGGAGGTCGCGGTCATCCTGCAAATAACTGCCGTGGTGTTTCATCAGGCGGTTGTCATCATCCGGAATTCCGGCACTGATTCGATCGAGCATCACTTCTTTCAGCGTGCCGCGCAAATAATCACTTTCTTTTTTAATGCGTTCAACATCACTTGGAGAGCCGTCCGGTGCTTTTAAAATTTTGGTCACCATGTTGAAAAACTCCTTTCAAATCAAATCAGTATACATCACGCTGATAGCGTTTTTGCTGCTGCATATCGGCAAGATAAGCCTCCGCTTCTTCGCGGCTCATATTGCCTTCTTTTTCGATAATTTCAAGCAATGTGTTATGGACGTCATGCGCCATGTGCTTTTCATCTCCGCAAATGTAAACAGCCGCTCCTTCTTGAAGCCATTCAAACAATTCTGCGCTATGTTCAAGCATGCGGTGCTGCACATATACTTTTTCTTCCGTATCACGTGAGAACGCCACATCCATTTTTGTCAGCACACCGTCTTTGAGCCAATTCTGCCACTCTGTCTGATAAAGGAAATCCGTGACAAAGTGCTGATCGCCAAAGAACATCCATGCCTTTCCTTCCGCTCCCGTCTCCTCACGCTCCTGCATAAACGAACGGAAAGGTGCGACGCCTGTCCCAGGGCCCACCATGATAATCGGTGTTTCAGGGTCTTTCGGAAGCTTAAAGTTTTGATTGTGCTGTACATAAACCGGCAGTGTGTCTCCCGGCTGCAGTCGTTCCGCGCACAAAATCGAGCAGACGCCTTTTCGTTCACGGCCGTGCGCATCGTAGCGGACTGCGCCGATTGTTAAGTGCACTTCATCCGGATTTGCGGATAAACTGCTTGCAATCGAATAAAGGCGGGCAGGCATTTTTCGCAAAATCGAGACAAACTCCTGCGCAGATACACTAAATGGGCCATAGTCACGGACGAGATCAAGCAAATCGCGCCCTTCAATATAGGCTTTTACATTCTCCTCATTTCCCGGGGCTAAAAGCTCTCTAAGCTCATCGTTCCCTGTCAGCTGGGCTGCCTGTTCAAGAAGCGGTTTTGTGAGAACGGTAATCTCATAGTGAGAAATCAGCGCTTCTTTCAGCGGTCGGACATCACCTTGCTTATTAAGCGTCACAATTTCTTCCGGGTCCCAATTCATTTCCTTAAGGAGCAGCTCGACAAGTTCCGGATCGTTTTCCGGATAGACGCCGAGGCTGTCACCAGGCTCGTAAGTCAGGCCAGATCCTTCAAGAGACAGCTCCACATGGCGTGTTTCTTTATTTGATCCTCTGCCGTTTAAATTTAAATTTTCTAACACTTCAGCCCGAAACGGGTTTGTTCTGGAATACGAAGACTCACCGGTTTGTGACGCAGCCGCCGGCGCAGGCGCGGCGCTTCCGCCCCCAGCTTCATTTAATCCTTTCAATACACCCTCAAGCCATTCGGCTGCCGGTTCATCATAGTCAAGATCGCAATCAACGCGCGGAGAAATCCGTTTTCCGCCGAGTTCTTCTAAGCGTTGATCAAATTCTTTCCCTGTCTGGCAGAAAAATTCGTACGAACTGTCACCAAGCGCCAAAACGGAAAAGCGCAGGTCTTCAAGCTTAGGCGCCCGTCTTCCGTGCAGAAATTCATGAAACGACAGCGCGTTATCAGGCGGCTCACCTTCTCCATGCGTACTGACGACGATTAAAAGATTGGTTACCTTCTTCAGCTGATTCGGCTTAAAATCGCTCATGGATGAGACGGTCACTTGAAAACCGCTCTGTTCAAGCTGCTTGCCGGCATTTTCTGCAAGCCCCTGTGCGTTTCCCGTCTGTGAACCATAAAGAACGGTCACTTCTTTTGAAACGGCTGATGCCGCCGCTTCCGCAGACACAGCTGCCGCCGGCGCACCCGCAGATTCTTGGGCGGAAACAGATTGAGCGGATAAATATCCGCTCAGCCATATTTTCTGGGATTCGGTCAAGGTCGGCAGAAGGCGGTTAAGGAGCTCTGCCTGCTCCTGATTAAACGGACTGTTCATTACCTGAAGTTGCAACGTATCCACCTCACAAAGTTATAAACTGATCGAAAATTGCATCTAATTGAACTTTACCGGAATACTAGGCTTAAGTAAAATATATTTACATGATGATAACTATTAAGAATCCTAATGATAAAACGGCTATGCTTCATGTAAATAGAAAAAAGAGAAGGACTCCCTTCTCTTCATTCAGCCATCTGATATAAGTGAGGCGGCACAGCGGTTACAAACGGACTGGCTTCACCTGTATAAAATACTGCCAGCATGTGCATCGCACGGGTGCACGCAGTATATAAAAGCCTGCGGTCGTGCTCTGTATGATAGTGTTCTTCAGATGCATCATAGACAAGCACTGCGTCAAATTCAATTCCCTTCGCTAAATACACCGGAATCACGCAAACACCCTTTTGAAATGGTTGATTTTCTTTATGAATCAGGCGAACATCTGTATATTCACTCATGTGGGCGTGCGCCTGTATGCATTGCTGCGCAGTCTTGCAGATGACGGCTATTGTTTCGCGCCCTTTTTTCTTGAGCCGGCCAATTTCTTGCGCGAGCTTTTGGCAAAGGCTCTCATGTCCTTCAGTTTTGACAACGAGCGGCATTTCCCCGCTTCTATTAAACGGCTCAATATCCGCTCCATCTTGAAGCATCGCTTTGGTAAACTCGACAATCTGCCTTGTTGATCTGTATGTTCTCTTTAAACGAACATACTCAGCAGGATCATCCTCAAAGCACGCATCCATACGCTGATCCCCGTGTATGGTATGCGCGTAGATGGACTGATTGATATCACCGAGCACTGTCATGCTGGCAGCCGGAAAAATACTTCTCATGTAAGCCATCTGAAACGGTGAATAGTCCTGGGCTTCGTCAATAAATAGATGTTTGATCTTCGTATTTTTCTTTCTGCCCTCAATCAGATCCTGCATATAAAGAAACGGTGCCGCGTCCTCATAGAGCAATTTATTATCCGTAAATGCCGAACGGGTCAGCTCACCTATCACGGCCATCTTCTCATGCTGAAATTTCCCTCCCCAGCCAGAAAACAATTGCAAATACAGCTGTGAAACATCAAGAAATGCAAGGAGCCTGACTGCCTGCTTGAGCGGTTTGAAAGCTTTTTTCACAATGATGGCGGCAAGCAGCTGCTGCTCTCTTTGATAATCGTTAAACGTACTCTCGCTGAACCGTTTCCTTTCCTGCAGTTTTTTGTACACGTCCAGGTAGTCCTCTTTGTCAAGCAGCTCAGCTTCATGAACAACCCAATCCTTTCGCCGTTCCTTTTTCTCAAGCTTGTTAAGCTCACTCAGCAGCCACTTCGCGGTTTGCTCCATCCGATTCGGAATGGAGTGATTTTGATCCAATGAGTAAAAATAGGATTGAATTTGCTCCTTTGTGATCAGCTTTTGTCCGCGGAATATAATATTTTTAAAAATCATCCCTTCAGAGGAAAGCCGTGTGACGTATTCATTAATGAATTGCTGAAAGGATAAACCCGCCTTCCATGTGATTCCCGCAAGCCTTGTTGGAAAATCGCCTCCCTTTGTTTCGGTCAGGCAATATTCGAGCTGATCAAAGGGGCTTTCACATTTGAACTTGCGGCCAAGACGATGCTCGATATATTCCTGAAACGTCGCCTGCTCCATATTCTCTTCTCCTAACTCCGGCAAAACAGAGGAGACATAGCTGTTAAATAAGAAGTTAGGAGAAAACAAAACGATTTGTCCGGCATCAATGACACCGCGGTGCCTGTATAACAAATAAGCGACACGCTGAAGCGCAGCCGATGTTTTCCCGCTGCCAGCCGCTCCCTGCACGATCAGGACCTTGCTTTTTTCATTACGGATAATCTGATTTTGTTCTTTCTGAATCGTAGACACGATGTTTTTCATTTGGGTATCGGAGTGATGGCTTAATACCTCTTGCAGCATTTCATCACCAATCGTCATATCGGTATTAAACATCGCCTTGAGATCGCCGTTTTTGATCATAAACTGGCGTTTCAGCACCATTTCCCCTTCTATCGTTTCACCGGGCACCTCGTACTCCGCTTTTCCTGGGGAATAATTGTAGTACAAACTTGATATCGGCGCCCTCCAGTCATAGATTAGAAAGTGTTCCTCCTTCTCATCCAAACAGGAAGCTAAACCGATATAAATTCGCTCTGCCTCCGCCTCGCCGTTTTCAATAAAATCAATCCGGCCGAAATAAGGCGATTTTTTCAATCGATGAATTCGTTTGAGCTGCTGATCCATGCGCCGATGATTCTGTTCCCGATCAGACAGCAGCTCTGCCTGCTGCTTAATGCTTGCCATCGTTTCAATCGCTTCATGGGCATCATCAAAATTAACCTTAACATCCTCCCAAAAGCTTTTTCTTAATCCGATGATATCATGCTTCAACCCGCCCGCAGACGTTTCCAGAAACCGCTCTTTTTTTTCGAGCTCCTTCAGCACCTCATCTATTCTCGACTGCTCTTCCTTCCATTCCTTATCCTGCTGATTCATGAACGGCACCTCCAGAAAATAGTTGACAAACATAGATGAAATACTGTAAAATACAATTGGATACATATATTAAATATATGATGTAAACTGGCAAATACAATTTATAATAGCACATTCACCCAATACCAATCAAGGTTTGGGTTATTTATATTATGCAGAAAAAAACCGATTTCACTTCGAAATCGGTTTTTTTGCTATTAATTATCTAAGCGAAAAGAACGGTTTGGCAGCTTCCAATTAAACATATAGGAACAAACCCGGCAAACAACGAGCACGAAAAACAGAACGTATAAGCCGAACGAGTTCCCCAGCCAGCCCAAGCCGACGATTAAACCGCCGAGAGCCGCCCAGACTGCATAAATTTCTGCCTTCAGCACAAGCGGTTTGCGCCCGGCAAGAAGGTCGCGGATGATTCCGCCCCCGCTTCCCGTCAGCACCGCAGCCACGATCACGGCACTAAGCGGATGGCCCATTTTGACAGCATACAGTGCGCCTTGGATAGCAAAGGCAGCGAGGCCGATCGCATCTGATAAATTGCCCCACTTATTCCAATGCTTCAGCAGCAGCTTCGGAAACAGAAACACAATTGTAATAGATAAAAGCGCGATTTGAAAGTACGCTCCCTGCTCCCATAGCGCTGACACCGGAACACCGATCAGCAAATTGCGGATCGCTCCTCCTCCAAAAGCGGTGACAATCCCTAATATATAAACTCCTAAAATATCATATTCCTCTTCCATCGCAACAATTGCGCCGCTGACTGCAAACGCAATGATGCCAATCACACTGAGCAGCTCCCAAGCCATTCTGATGACTCCCTTTTATGTTTGTTAAATTTTCTGACGACCTCTAGATTTTATAATCGCTCCAGCGTAAAAGCAATAACATTTTTATGAGAAAAAAAGATAAAATTAGAGGGAATACGGCTATTGCTGATGGACATGAGTTTGCGAAATTAAAAAAGCGCCCGGCATACGCGGGCGCTTTTTTTGTTATTCAGATTTTTCGCCTTTCAGCAGGCACATAAAAATGATAATCAGGATAAAAGCAATCAGGGCCAGGAATGGAATCGTAATAAAACCAAACCAGTTAATATATTGGCCCGAGCACGGCACGCCGCTGACACATGGCTTAATGCCGCTAAAACCGGGCACTTTTTGCTCTAAGTAATGCATGGTCGAAATGAATGCCCCTATAATCGCCATCGGGAGCACATATTTTTTCACTCGTGTGTCCCCTTGAAAGGTGGCGATGCCTAAAATCAGGACGAGCGGATACATGAGGATACGCTGATACCAGCACAGTTCACATGGAATAAACTTTCTGATTTCACTGAAATACAGGCTGCCCAGCATAGCGATAAGAGCCACAACCCAGGAAGCATATAAAAATACGATTCTATTTTTCATATCGTTACTTCCCTTTCAGCTCTTTTTCTATTGTCTCTTTGATTTCATCATAATCCGCAAAATTTTTGATCACTTTATCATTGACGTAAATCGTCGGTGTTGCCTGTATGTTCATTTTTTGATTAAGGTCAGAATCCTTTTCCACTTGAGAAGCGAATGTTTCCTTATCAAGATTTTCCTTGAGCGTCTCAGGTTTTATCTTTGTGGTGCTTTTTGCAAGATCACCAAGGAGGCCTGGGGTTACCCATTCCTGTTCCGTATCCGGCTGTTTTTCGAACAGCTTTTCATGGAAATCCCAGAAAGAGTCAGGGTCTTCCTTCCATACTTCTTCAGATGCAAGAGCCGCTAACCTTGAACCTTTTCCATGGAACATGACGTTCACGAAAGAAAATTTCACATCGCCCTTATCAATAAAGTCTTTTTGTATTTTTGGAAAGATGTCACTGTTAAACACCTTGCAAGACGGACATTTGTAATCTCCGAATTCTACTACAGTTACCGGTGCATCGTCCTTGCCAAGCACAGGCTGCCCTTTGATAGACGGCTGCCCGGACACCGCATCATTGCCTTGTTCCGTTTTGTTATTAATGATGACAATGGCTGCTAGCAATACAATAACCACAACCGTAAGGATGACCGCGAATTTCGCAGAAGACTGCTGTTTCTTTTTCACTCCGACACCTCATCGTTTTAAAATTAAAAAAGAAGCGGATCGCAATTGACCCACTTCTTTATTTTAACAAGACAAGCGCTGATAAGAAAACCCCGAAAAAATGAATTCTCTCCGACAATTTATTTGTTTTTGAGACGCATGACGCGCATGGCGTTCGCCACAGCAAGCAGTGTAACGCCGACATCTGAGAAAACCGCTTCCCACATGGTCGCAATTCCAAATGCACCAAGAATGAGAAAGATCGCTTTCACACCTAAAGCAAATCCGATGTTTTGCCACACGATACGCCGTGTCCGTTTCGCAATCCGAATCGCTTCCGCAATTTTTGACGGCTGATCTGTCATTAGCACGATGTCTGCGGCTTCTACCGCAGCATCTGAGCCAAGGCCTCCCATCGCGATCCCTATATCTGCGCGGGCAAGCACTGGTGTATCATTGATACCGTCACCGACAAAAATGAGTTTTTCATTAGGCAAAAGCTTAGCTTCTAATGCTTCGACCTGCGCGACTTTATCTTGCGGCAGCAGCTCTGCATATACCTCACCAATCCCAAGCTGTTTTCCGACGGCTTCTCCCGTTTGTTTCGAATCACCCGTCAGCATAGCTGTCTGTTTGATCCCAAGCGACTTCAGATCAGCAACCGCCTGTGCTGCGTCTTCCTTTATCTCATCCGCTATGATGATTGCCCCGGCATAGCGTTGATCAACAGCAACGTGTACGATTGTTCCAGCATTTTCATCCGGGACATCCTCAATTTGTTCTCTTTCCATGAGCTTTTTATTCCCAGCAAGGATCTCAGTTCCATTTACCTTTGCAAAAATGCCGTGGCCGGAGATTTCTTCGTATGACTCAATCTCATCGGAGGAAAGCATTTTCCCGTAAGCTTTACGCACAGATTCAGCAATCGGATGCTGTGAATGAAGCTCAGCGTATGCCGCCGCTTCAAGTAATCTATCCTTTGTAAAACCTTCCGCGGGTTTGATTTCTGTCACTTCAAAGCTGCCTTTTGTTAGTGTTCCCGTTTTATCAAACACCGCGTATTTGACTTGATTCAAGGCTTCTAAATAATTGCTTCCCTTTACAAGCACTCCGGCCTTTGAGGCCGCTCCGATTCCTCCGAAGAAACCGAGCGGAATAGAGACAACAAGCGCACAAGGACAAGAAATCACTAAAAAGATAAGCGCGCGGTACACCCAATCGGAAAGCGCGGCGCCAGAAAGAACAAGCGGCGGAACAAAGGCCAGCAATACCGCGATGATCATAACAGCAGGTGTATAATACTTGGCAAACTTCGTGATAAAGTTTTCTGTCCGGGCTTTACGGCTGCTCGCATTCTGAACCAAGTCTAATATTTTTGATACTGCTGATTCCTGATAGCCCTTTGTGACTTCAATATGCAGAACGCCGTTTTGATTGATAAAGCCTGACATTACATCTTGTCCTTCCGCAGCTTTTCTCGGAACGGACTCACCTGTTAAAGCAGATGTATCAACCATCGCTGACCCTTGCACGACCTTACCGTCCAGGGGTATGCTTTCTCCCGGATTAACCACAATGATGTCTCCTGTCTGAACGTCCTCCGGGGAAACCTGTTCGATGCCGTTCTTTGTTTTGAGATTGGCGTAATCAGGCCGTATGTCCATTAACGCACTAATTGATTTTCTGGAACGGCTGACCGCGGCTCCTTGAAAAAGCTCACCGATTTGATAAAACAGCATAACGGCGACGCCCTCAGGGTATTGCTGAATCAGAAAGGCGCCGATTGTGGCAAGAGCCATTAAGAAATGCTCATCAAACACCTGACCGCGGATGATGTTTTTGGCTGCGCGGATCATAATGTCACCGCCGATGATCAAATAAGCAGCGAGGAAAAGGAAAAGTTCAATGGTTCCCGAATGAACCAAATATGCCGCTGCGCCGAGAATGACAGCCGCCGCCATTCTGATCAGCATATTAACCATTCGATTACGATAGCCATCATCAGCTGATTTCTTTATATGCTTTTGGCGAACCGTTACATGCGGATCAATTGATTTCACTTTTTTCTCTATTTTATCTGTGACCCATTGCTCTTCTTTCCCATCGGCTGAGACAGTTAAGGTGCTTGCCGCAAAATTTACCGCGCATCCGTCAATTCCTTTTATGCCTTTGACTCCATTTTCGATTTTTTGGGCACAATTGCTGCAATCCAAACCGTCCAGAACGTATTCCTGTTTCACTAGTCTCACCTTACCTTCCGATTTAGGGTTCCCTCTTCAAAGTGTATCAATGAGTATTGTATTTATTTTATATATATGAGCATATACTCATATATAAGTTACACCTATTATATGTTGTTTTCCAAGAAAGTGTCAATGAAAAACAAAAACCGGCATATAGCCGGTTTTTCATTTTACTTTTTGCAGACGAAGAGCATTCAGAACAACGGAAACGGAGCTGAATGCCATTGCTGCTCCTGCTATCCACGGTGCTAAAAATCCAAGTGCTGCGATTGGGATGCCGAGGCTGTTATAGCCAAGCGCCCAGAATAAGTTTTGTTTAATGTTTTTCATTGTCAATCTGCTCATGCGGATTGCGTCGGCAATGCTGTTCAGATCGCCGCGAATCAGTGTAATGTCTGCTGTTTCCATGGCAATGTCCGTTCCAGTTCCAATCGCCATGCCGATGTCAGCTGTGGCAAGCGCCGGCGCATCGTTAATTCCGTCGCCTACCATTGCCGTCTGGCGGCCTTCTTTTTGTAGGCGGGCGATTTCTGCTGCCTTTTGTTCAGGAAGGACTTCCGCAATGATATTCGTAATTCCCGCTTCCTTCGCAATGGCTTCTGCAGTTCTGCGATTGTCTCCTGTCATCATGATGACATCAAGGCCCAACTCTTTCAGACGGGCAACAGCCTTCCGTGACGTGTCCTTAATCGTATCTGCAACCGCTACTAGCCCAGCTGCTTCTCCATCAATGGAAACAAGCATAACGGTTTTTCCTTCTGCCTCTAGCTCTTCCATTTTGGCGAGAAGAGTCCCATGCTCAACCTGTTCGCTTTCCATTAATTTTCTTGTGCCGACGAGAATGCTTTTTCCTCCGGCTTCAGCCAAAATGCCTGCGCCGACTTTTGCTTCAAAGCGGGTAAGTTTCGGTATCTCAAGCCCTTTATCTTTCACGCCAGCAATAATCGCTTCGCCAAGCGGATGCTCTGATCCCGTTTCCGCTGCCGCTGCAAATTGAAGCAAATCTTTTTCTTCAAAACGGCCGAATGGAATGGCATCCGTCAGACGCGGCTTCCCGTTTGTCACGGTTCCGGTTTTATCAAGAACAATTGTATCGAGACGATGTGTTTTTTCTAAATGCTCGCCGCCTTTAAATAAAATCCCGAATTCAGCAGCGCGTCCAGATCCAGCCATTATGCTCGTCGGAGTGGCAAGACCGAGGGCGCAAGGACAGGCAATGACAAGAACCGCAATGAACTTGCTGATCGCTTCGGCAAAATCGCCAGGAGCCGCCCAAAGATACCAAATGAGAAAAGTGAGAACCGCAATCCCCAATACAATGGGTACAAAAATGCCTGAAATCTGGTCAGCGAGACGCTGGATCGGCGCTTTTGACCCTTGTGCTTCCTCAACAATTTTGATGATATGAGAAAGCGCAGTATCCTTTCCGACGTTGACAGCTTTAATTTTCAGGAAACCGTTTGCGTTAACGGTTGAACCTGTCACGCTGTCACCAGGATTTTTGTCAACAGGAAGACTTTCTCCTGTAATCATCGATTCGTCAACTGCTGAGCGGCCTTCAACCACTTCTCCGTCGACAGGAATTCGTTCGCCAGGTTTGACGTAAACAATGTCATTAACAAGCACTTCGTCGATCGGGATAATTTGCTCCTGTCCGTCTCTTACAACAGTCGCTGTTTTCGCTTGAAGCTTCATCAGCTTTTTAATCGCATCCGAGGAACGGCCTTTTGCTTTTGTTTCAAACAACTTGCCTAATAAAATCAGCGTCAGCAAAATCGCGCTTGTTTCATAGTAAAGGCCGTCTGTATGCCCGTGAGAGCCAAGGCTTTGAAAAGTAAGATAAAGACTATAAGCGTAAGCAGCCGTCGTACCGAGGGCGACCAATACATCCATATTGGCGCTTTTATTTCTGAGCGCCTTATAGGCACCCACATAAAACGGCCAGCCGATCAGAAACTGGACTGGTGTCGCCAGCGCAAATTGCATCCACGGATTGAGAAATATATCCGGTACCCAAATGAATGATGTAAATGTAAAATGGCTCACCATCGCCCAAAGCAATGGAAACGACAGGACAGCTGAAAAAATCAGTCTCGCCGTTTGCTTCAGTTCTTCTTTCTTTTTAGCAGCAGCAGCCTCACTGTCCTGTTCACCCTTCAACTTTAGCTTATATCCAAGCTTATTTACCGCTTCTTTCAAATCGCTGACAGACGCTTCTTTCGGATTGTATTCGACCGTAACTGTTTCTAAAGCGAAGTTTACTGGAGCATTTGCGACGCCTTCTATTTTGTTAAGCCGTTTTTCAATCCGATTGGCGCAAGCCGCACAGGTCATGCCCTCAATATCGAATTCAGCTTTTTCTGTAACGACGTGATAGCCCAGCTTCTCTATTTTTTCCTGAATCGCTGCAGTCCCTGTTTCAGCAGGATCGTAGATTACATTTGATGTTTCCGTTGCCAGATTAACATTTGCATCCGTGACACCGGGCATCCGCTTCAGGCCTTTTTCAATTCTGGCAGCACATGCCGCACAGGTCATACCAGAGACCTGCATCGCGATTTCCTTTTGTTCACTCAACATACTCACTCCTTTATATACACCTGGGGGGTATATAAAAATGAAAGAAATATCGCGCCTCCCTAAAGGCGCGATACCTTGAATCACTCAGCTACGTCATAGCCCTGATCTTCTATCGCATCCGCAATATCTTTGACTGATACTTTGTCAGCATCAAACGAAACATCGACTTTACCCGCTTCCAGATTGACATGAACGGCACTGACGCCGTCCAGTTCTCCTACGCTCGTTTCTACTGCTTTGACGCAGTGCTGACAGGACATTCCTTCAACTTGCAATGTTTTTTGTTCCATATTAATTCCTCCTGTTTATTCTTTGTATTTTTATCCTACCATACCCCCGTAGGGTATTACAATAAAAAAACGCTTTATGATTTTGTGAACTTTTTAAATACGTCCAAAAGCTCAGAAATGGCCTGTTCCCCGTCTCCGCTTTTGATGGCATCTGCTACACAATGATGGGCATGATCCTCAAGCAAATGAAGCGCCACATTTTTCATTGCCGCCTGAACAGCTGAAATTTGCACAAGAATATCTACACAATATCTGTCGTTTTCCACCATGTTTTGAATGCCTCTGACTTGACCCTCAATCCGCTTAAGCCGGTTTGTAATCTGATCTTTTTCTTTCGAGCTTTTATGGTTTAATGTTTTATGTTCGTTATGCTTTTCCATGCGCACACCTCTGTTTAATGATATTAATTCCCATTATACTGATTGTCCAAACGGTTGTCTAAGCATGCCGACGCAAAAAATGAATCAGTTTGGTTTTACCATTTGATCAGGAGGGTATATACTTCTGTTGATAACGCTTTTAAAGGGGAGAAGAAAAGTGGATACGATCAAGGTTGGGATATTAGGATACGGATTGTCCGGTTCTGTTTTTCACGGGCCGCTGCTGGATGTTCTGGATGAATATCAAATCAGCAAAATCATGACATCTCGGACAGAAGAAGTGAAACGGGATTTTCCAGATGCTGAGGTTGTACATGAGCTTGAGGAAATCACAAATGACCCTGCCATTGAGCTTGTCATTGTCACCACCCCGAGCGGCCTTCATTACGAGCATGCTATGGCATGCATACAGGCCGGAAAACATGTTGTGATGGAAAAACCAATGACAGCAACGGCCGAAGAGGGGGAAACATTAAAAAGGGCTGCCGATGAAAAAGGCGTATTATTAAGCGTATATCATAACCGACGCTGGGATAACGATTTTTTAACGATTAAAAAGCTGATCTCTGAAGGATCCCTTGAAGATATCAATACATATCAAGTTTCCTATGACCGCTACAGACCTGAAGTTCAAGCGCGGTGGCGGGAAAAAGAAGGCACTGCCACTGGTACGCTGTATGATCTCGGCTCCCACATCATAGACCAAACCCTGCATTTGTTTGGGATGCCTAAAGCCGTGACTGCAAACGTGATGGCCCAGCGGGAAAATGCTGAAACGGTTGACTATTTTCATTTAACCCTGGACTATGGCAAGCTTCAAGCCATTCTATACGGAGGATCAATCGTTCCGGCAAACGGACCTCGTTATCAAATCCATGGAAAAGATTCCAGCTTTATCAAATATGGAATTGACGGACAGGAAGACGCACTCAGAGCGGGAAGAAAACCAGAGGATGACAGCTGGGGTGCGGATGATCCGGAGTTTTACGGACAGCTTACAACCATTCGTGGCTCCGACAAAAAAACAGAAACGATCCCATCAGTAAATGGCTCCTACCTTACTTATTACCGCAAAATAGCGGAAAGCATACGGGAAGGTGCTGCGCTGCCAGTCACTGCTGAGGAAGGTATTAATGTCATCCGCATCATTGAAGCCGCGATGAAAAGCAGTAAAGAGAAACGAACCATTATGCTGGAGCAATAAAACAAAAGCCTCCCCAAGTAAGGGGAGGCTTTTTCATTAGAATGTTTTTCCTGCTTCTTTCGCACGCGCAATCGCGTCTTCTTTGATTTGCTGTGCTTTATCAGGCTCCGCATTATGCCCCTCTACGAAAATGCCATCGAAGGATGGTACGCCGAAAAAATTCATCATGATGCCGATGTAGCGGTGTCCCATTTCCATCTCAGCCGCAGGGCCTTCTGAATAGTAGCCGCCGCGCGCTTGGATATGAATTGCTTTTTTATCAGTTAACAAGCCGACAGGACCTTGTTCTGTGTATTTGAATGATTTTCCTGCAACAGCAACAGAATCGAGATACGCTTTCATCACTGGCGGGAATGAGAAGTTCCATAAAGGAGTAACAAATACGTACTTATCAGCTGATGCAAATTGATCGCTAAGCTCTCCCAAACGGCCTACTTTCGCTTTTTCGCTTTCAGAAAGCTCTTCAAAGCCTGTACCTGACTGAAGCTTTCCCCATCCGCTAAATACATCTGCGTCAATGTGCGGGATGTTTTCTTTGTACAAATCGATATGTACAACTTCATCATTTGGATTCGCTTCTTTGTAAGATTCGATAAATGCTTTACCTGTTGCCATACTGTACGAAGTTGCTTCGTCATGCGGATGAGCAGTGATATATAATACTTTTGCCATTTTTACCAGCCCTTTCGTTTTTAAAAATCACACATCAATTATTATCATACAGATGCATAATGATTATTCTGTCTCTCTTAGACTTTATTATAAAGACAAAGAAATTTACTTTCAAGTAAAATATCTCGAATTAAAGATTATTTAACTTTCCCAAACAGCTTACTTTTCAAAAGCTGTTCTCAAGCCGGAATACAGCGCGGACAGTTCTTTACTGATTCGAGGATAATGAGGGACATGCGGCACTTGAATATCCGCAGGCATCCTTTTCACTATAAAGGATTGCTCAGCCTTTTCAAAAAACGCCCCCAGCTGGTTGATCTCTTCATCAGAAAACGGAGCAGGCGGACGGCGGTGAGCTTGGGCCGAAAGCAAATAGTACCCTAAGTGCTGAGCACCGGAAATGGCAGGCCAGAGCGCATCCGCATTCGCGTGAGGAAACTCGCCAAGCGCCTTGTCATACGCATCCCGAAGCCTGACAAGACTCACCCTTAACTTGTGTTCGTCGGCAATTTGCCCGGTTAACAGTTTCTCCATAAACTGCCCTTCCAGCCGGATGACATTCCGCACAAGTTCTGGCAGCCGCTTGGTTGAAAACCGCCGCCACAAAAGCATTGTTCCCAACAGCCCGATCACGCTGCCGACAGCTACATCAGTCAGCCTCGCTATCATAAAATAACCGGCACCCGCGCCGCCATGCATACTTTCTGTGATAACAAGCGCATTTGCGGTTAAAAAGGGAACAGCCAGCGCATAATTGCGGACGATCAGCATCTCAAGAAGACATTGCAGCGCTGCAATACAAAACGCAATATAAACACCGCCCGGCTTAAAAAACAGGATTGCGCCTGCCAGTATAACACCGATCACCGTTCCGGCCGAACGCTGAATAGCCCTGTGAAGCGTAAAAACAACAGTAGTGCCAAGCATGACCGCTGCTGCCGAAAGCGGAATCCAATAGGAGCGTGCAAAGCCGAATGCGAGGGCAAACATATCGGCGGCAAACAGAACAATTCCGTACTTTAACGCTCTAATCAAAACTGGAGACTTCCAGTCAAAGGCATTTCTCAAAAAGTAAAAAGAGGATGGCAGGCGGCTTGGTTCCCCGTCAAGCTGCTTATCAAAACGTCCTGAAGCGATATGCAAAACCTCATTGATTTCTTCAAACAGCTTCCGCCTAGGCTCAGATTCATTTTCATTAATCTGAAACGTATTGAAAACCCGTGCATTCGCAAGCATATCTCCGGTTTGGCGAAGTGCCTTTTCAATCTGCGCGGTCTCTCTGTCCGGCGTTTCAGCTGAAAAATGAATAATGGCAATGAATATGTCGTCAGCTTTCTCAAGGAGGCGAAAAAATCGTTCATCATGCCGCGATTTTTTCCGTCTGTTCCCTTTCCCAAGAACCGTTTGGCGGGCTGTTCTAAGCATGAGCACCGTCTGATGCTGTGCGTTATGAAAACCTGGCGTTCCGACGGCTGAAAGACATGCAGCCAGCTGATGATATGTTTTTTGCAGCACCGCTCCCTCCGGTCCATGTTTGTTCCATAACCAGCCGATTAAAGCGATACCCATGGCGAAAATGCCGCCGAGAAACGTCAGTCCCGCTCTGAACAGCGCTTGTGAAGGATCGGCCGGCAGCCCGGAACTGACTAAAAAGGCAAGGACAAAAAACATCGGCGCAGGGCCTTGAATGCCGAGCGCGCTAAAAATAAACATCGCCGCTGCACCGATCAGCCCCAAAACAGCCGCCATCATCCAAAGCATCCCGGACAAAAGCGTCCCTAAACCAAATGAGAGGGCGATCCCAATAGAAACCAAGAGCAGCTTCAAGGCGCGCTTTTTGTACGATTCACCGCCCGCATATAAATAAACAAAGCCTCCGATACTTGCAATTAATCCGTAATCCGTGTGACCTGCCAATGCACCGACCAGCACAGGAAACCCTGAAGCGAAACCTGATCCGATAGCCTTTTTCCAAGGAAATGGATTTGCATGAATGCGAAAGGCATCCTTCACGATAGGCATGATTCTTTGATTGTTCGCAGCAGTTTTGTTCATTTGACAAAATCCTTTTCAATGAATGTGTAGAACTTTTCCCGTTTCTTCGCTTTAGTATGCCCAAAAACGCGGTTAGCTTCTCAATTGGTGCGCACGATAAAAAAACAGAGACTTATACCGTCTCTGCTTCATTACATCAGTTTATTATAAAAGCGGCACCTGTCAGGACTGTTTTGTCCTTCTGCCTTCCTTCAAGAGCAGGTGAATAAAAAATAAAGGATAAATCAATAGATACCCATTAAACAGCCACCACACAAGATCAAAGTCACTGCTGAATGTCCAGAATGATAGCGCCTGCAGACCTGAACAACAGGTCAGCACAAGAGAAATCAGCGCCATCAGCTTCCAGTCAGCTCGATTCACCCGCTGTAGGTACAAGCTGTACAACCCTGTGACAGAAATCAGGATATCCAGCGGAAAAAAAGACCAGTTCCATGCGATCATAAACGGATGGTCATGATGTTTAAAAGCCCAGCTTTCCGGTATGAGCGAAAATCCGGCTGACAGCCAGTACAAGATAAAACCGATATCAGTCACGAGAAAAAACAGCTTCATATATCTCATTTGTACTGCCCGCTTTTATGTACCGGCTCAGACACCGCAGCATGCTCGATCAGGTTTAAAGACACAACACCGGCAATAATCAATCCAATTGAAATGACTTTCATGACACTCACATGTTCTTGAAAAAACAAAAAACCAACGACTGTAATCAGGACAATTCCCATCCCTGACCATACAGCATAAGCAACAGATACATCAATGGATTTAAGCGTAAGCGTCAGAAAGAAAAGACTCCCTCCATAAAAGAAAATCAACAGCAAACTGGGAATAAGCTTTGTAAAACCAGACGATAGCTTCATGCTGACCGTTCCCGCAACTTCAAACAAAATCGCCAAGCATAGAAACACCCAATTCATGTCGCATCAGCCTCCTCATCAGCTGTTATACCGTTAAACAAAACATCTACAATTGATTCAAGCACCTCTCCTGTCGTGAACTGATGTTTCAGTGGATATTCAGGGTCATACACTTGGTTGATGCTCCCTATATACATGTGAACAAACAGGTCCGGATTGATGTTTCTGATTCTCTTTTGCTGTTTGCACTCGTTTAATAATGCTAGGACAATGGCCCATTCTGCCTTAATAAACGTGTCTAATGTAAGCCACGCATCGTAATGGTATTTCTTTAGTTCATTTAATAATCCCATGTTCAGCAGTTCCATCCCCTGTGGAAGGCTGATCAGCATTTTTTTCACCTTTTCAAGCACATTTAAACTTTCATTTTCATAGATGTCTCTTTCTATTTGCTTCATTTCAGCTATAAATTGTTCGACAACCGCCTCAACAAGCTGATCTTTAGATGAATAATATGCATAGAGCGTCCGCTTGCTCGTTCCCAGCGCTGCCGCCAAATCATTCATCGTAAATGAAAATCCTTTCTGCTTAATCAGCCGGATGGTTTCCGCCATAATTCTTTTTTCCACATTAATCCCCCGCTTTCGGTACCAAGAAAACTATTTAGGTACCAATATTATACGGCAGAAATTTATGGAAATCAACAATATATAAAAAACCTCTCCTGTTGGGAGAGGTTTAAAAGACACTGCGGACCAAACCGCCGTCCGCCCGAAGTGCCGCACCATTGATCGCAGAGGAAAGCGGGCTGCTTAAAAATGTAACGAAGTGGGCGATTTCTTCCGGACGGATCAGTCTTTGAATAATAGATGTCGGCCGGTTTTCTTTCATAAAACGTGCCTCAGCTTCTTGAACAGTCAGGTTTTCACCAGGATACAGCGAGTTCAGCATGGTTTCCACACCCTCTGTTAAGGTAGAGCCCGGCATGACGGTGTTGACTGTGACATTCGTGCCGGTTGCCAGCTCCGCCAAACTGCGGGAAATGGACAGCTGCATCGTTTTTGTCGCACTGTAATGCGCCATTTCCTGTGACGGCATAATCGCCGCTTCACTGGCAATGAAAATCACACGCCCTTCCTTTTTCTCTATCATGTTATGCAAATACCTGCGTGTCAGCCTTACACCGCTCATAATATTCACTTCAAAAAAACGAAACCATTCATCGTCGGGAATATCAAAGTACTCCGCCGGTTCAAAAATCCCTAAATTGTTGACCAAAATATCAACCTCTGGATATGCCTGAAACAGCTCATTGCAGCCTTCTTCTGTTCCCAAATCAAATGCAGCCGGATAAAGAACCGCTTCAGCATGTTGTGTTTTCAGTTCATCTATCGTCTGATTCACTTTCTCTTCCCGGCGTCCGTTAATGATCACTGCCGCACCTTCTTCAGCTAACGAAGAGGCAATAGCTTTTCCGATCCCAGATGTCGAACCGGTCACCAGTGCGGTTTTTCCTTGTAAATTCAGCTTCATTATTCATCCCTCCGTTTTTGATTCCTCTTATTTATTGACAGAAATCTGATTGGTGAAACATCTGCTCTGCAATCAGTATGAAACAGCTGGGATTGAAATGGAAGTACGCACTTTTTGGTGCCTGTGGTTTGGAGAATAAATAAAGCAGAACCTCTTGAGAGGTTCTGCTTTATTGTCAGTATGTATGGAGACGGTGGGAGTCGAACCCACGTCCAGAAACATCGATTACTTAAGCGTCTACGAGCGTAGCCTGCATATTTATGGTTTCACTCATCTTCTTGCCTGCGGGCGGGCCTTCCGAGAGCTAGTCTGTTCATCTCTTCTTACGTTCTCAGACAGGAACGCAAGCGTAGCCTACTTGGATGTGCTCTTCACAGACACATAGGCAATGTCAGGAAGAGCTCGCTGCGCTTATTAGGCAGCTAATGCTACGTTTTGGTTAAAACTGTTAGTTTTGCCAGTTATATTTAAGTGCGTGTTTACGAGATCGCCTCTCGGCTCGCAGCTCAAGCTCGATCCATCCCTGTCGAATCCGTAACGTCCCCTTGGTATAAGGGAAATACGGGAGAAAATATCAAGCTCTCACTCAAACTGGCTATAGTCTTATTATAACATGATCACGGCTCTTTTCAATTGTCAAATCCTTCAAATGAATGGCGTCGTGATCTGATCGTGAACACAGTATAGCACAGGCCTGATTTTCGAATCAAGCACTATGCCTTTAGAAGCCTTTTTGACTGTCTCTGAACGCTCTTTCGATTTCCCGCTTCGCGTCCTTGCGCTTCAGATCTTCCCGTTTGTCATAGTTCTTCTTCCCTTTTCCAAGGCCGAGAAGCACTTTGGCAAAGCCGTTTTTTAAATACAGCTTCAGCGGAACGAGAGAATAGCCTTTTTCCTTTGTTAACCCGATCAGCTTATTAATCTCCTTGCGGTGCATTAACAGCTTTCTTGTCCGAAGCGGATCGTGGTTATAGCGGTTTCCCTGCTCATATGGGCTGACGTGCATATTGTGGAGAAACACTTCTCCCCGTTCGATTTTGGCGAAGGAATCTTTAAGGTTTACGCGGCCGGCGCGAATCGATTTGATTTCGGTTCCTTGCAGAACGATGCCTGTTTCATAGGTTTCTTCTATAAAATAATCGTGATTGGCTTTCTTATTTTGAGATAATACTTTTCCTGACCCTTTTGGCATGCCAGAACCTCCTCTCTCTAAGGAAAAACTGTCCAACTGTCCACCTTTTGCGATACGCTCTATTTTACCAAATGTCACGTACCGCTACAATGAAAAGCTGTTTCCGAAAGAAAGCAAATAGAGCGCTGCGGCCCTATTTGCTGGTTGAGCTGCTATTTCTTCTTTTTCCGTTTCTGTTTCGGAGCATTCTGGAAGCCGCGTTTTTTCTTTTTCTTCTTCGGCTTAGTGAACCACTCCCCTTTTTCCTCAGACGGAGCTGGAGAAACAGGTGTATTGGTGCTTTGAACACGTTTTCTGGCAGGCTTTCCGCGTTTTCTGCTCCGGCTGCTGTCCAATTCTCTCGGACGCCGCGGAGTGCCCTTCATGCCGACGATTTCAAAGTCGATATTGCGCTCATCTTTATTGACATCGACAACCTTGACTGTGATTTCATCCCCGATGCGGAAGACGTTGCCTGTCCGCTCGCCAATCATTGCGAAATGCTGTTCGTCAAAGCGGTAGTAGTCATCTGTCATAAAGCTGACATGGACGAGTCCTTCAATTGTATTCGGCAGCTCGACGAACATTCCGAAGTTTGTCACAGAGCTGATCATGCCGTCAAACTCTTCACCGATTTTATCAAGCATGTATTCCGCTTTTTTCAGATCATCCGTCTCACGCTCGGCGTCAACTGCACGGCGCTCCATTGATGATGTATGTTCGGCGATATCCGGCAGGCGTTCAGCCCACTTTTCCTGTGTCGCTTCATCGACTTTGCCGTTGATCAAATACGTTCGGATCAGACGGTGAACGATTAAGTCCGGGTAACGGCGGATCGGCGATGTGAAATGCGTATAGAATTCCGTTGACAGACCGAAGTGCCCCAAGCTTTGCGGGTCGTATTTCGCCTGTTTCATCGAACGGAGCATAACAGTAGATATAACCGTTTCCTCTGGTCTGTCACGCACAGCGTCCAGAATGCTTTGCAGCGCACGCGGATGAATATTTCCCGCCGTTCCTTTCACCACATAGCCAAATGTTGTCACAAATTCTAAAAACTTTTGCAGCTTTTCAGCATTCGGCTCTTCGTGAATCCGGTATATAAACGGGACGTTCATCCAATGGAAATGCTCTGCCACTGTTTCGTTTGCCACAAGCATAAATTCTTCAATCAGCTTCTCGGCGACAGAGCGTTCTCTGATCACAACGTCTTTAACCGCTCCTTCGTCATCAACAAGCACCTTTGCTTCTTTGAAATCAAAGTCAACGGCGCCGCGGTCCATCCGCTTATCGCGAAGAATTTGAGCCAGGCGCTCCATGTCTTTGAACATCGGAACAAGAGGCTCGTATTTTTGCTTCAGCTCTTCATCATCATCAACAAGAATTTTATTCACATCTGAATATGTCATTCTTTCCGTTGTTTTGATGACACTTTGGAAGATCTCGTGCTCTGTCACCTGTCCCTGACTGTTAATTGTCATTTCACAAGAAAGCGTCAGGCGGTCAACCTTTGGATTTAAGGAGCAGATGCCGTTTGACAATCTGTGCGGAATCATCGGGATGACACGGTCAACCAGATACACACTTGTCCCTCTTTCAAGCGCTTCTTTGTCAATCGGCGAGTTTTCGGTTACGTAATGGCTGACATCAGCTATGTGAACGCCAAGCTTGTAGCTTCCATCATCAAGTTTCGTCACGGTAACTGCATCATCCAAATCCTTCGCATCCGCACCATCAATGGTGACAATCACCTGGTCACGGAGATCACGGCGGTCTTTCAGATCTTTTTCATCAATCGTGTCAGGCGTACTTGATGCCTGTTCCATCGCGTCAGCTGGAAATTCTCCCGGCAGGCCGTGCTTATGAATGACCGATAAAATATCAATGCCCGGGTCGTTTTTGTGGCCGAGAATGGTTTCAACCTCACCCTCTGCGTTCATGCGGCCTTCAGGATAGCTCGTCAGCTTGACAACAACCTTATGCCCTTCCGCAGCTCCATTTTTCCCATTTTTCGGAATGAAGATGTCACTCGTGATTTTTTTGTCGTCCGGAATGACAAAGCCGAAGTTTCTCGTTTCTGTATACGTGCCGACAACCCGCTGAATCGCTCTTTCTAAAATCCGTATGACGGTTCCTTCCTGCCTGGAGCCGCTTGACTGTGAATTTAGACGCACCATGACGATATCGCCGTTCATTGCCGTATTTAGCTCATTAGGCGGAATAAACACATCACTTAACGACGTATCCTCAGGCAGCAAAAAGGCGAATCCTTTCGCATGCGCTGAAATCTTTCCTTTTATTAAATTCATCTTCTCCGGAATGCCGTAACGGTCGCTTCTCGTCCGTACGATAAGGCCTTTTTCTTCCAAGGCGACTAACGCTTTGACGAGCTCTTTAAACTCCTCGGCTTCCGTAATATTTAACATCTCCTCAAGTTCCTGAACGGTCAGAGGTTTGTACGCCTCTTCCTTCATAAACGAGAGAAGCTTTTCCATAAATGCTTCTTTTTCCATTATCCGACCTCCTGTTGATTACCAATCGAGCTTCTCTAAAAATTCATACACATCCTGATGGACGAGGTCACGTTCTTTGTCGAGTGTAATGACATGCCCTGATTCCTCGTACCATTTCAGCTGTTTATCATCAGTTTCCACTTCGTTGTAAATAATATTGGCGCTTTCGGTATTAATCATGTGGTCATGACGGGCCTGCACCACAAATGTCGGTGAATAAATCATATCGACATTATTCCGCACATCAGCAATTAAGTCTTGCAGCGCCTTGAGGGTATTCATCGGCGTTTTTTCGAATTCTTTCATTTCCTCTTCAATTTGCTCCGGGCTTTTCCCCTCAAACTTTTTGTAATTGCGAGCGTATGAAAGAACGCCTTGATACATGACCTCTTCACTCTTAATATGCATCGGTGCGCACATTGGGACAATTCCCTTTATGGGTACAGTGTAACCCAATTTCAGCGAAAAAACCCCGCCAAGCGACAGTCCGCAGGCAGCAATGCTCTCATAGCCTTCAGATTTTAAGTATTCATAGCCATCCATTACGTTTTTCCACCAGTCTTCGGGCCCCGTATGTACAAGTTCTTCAGGCGGGACGCCATGTCCTTCATATTGAGGCGCGTGGCACGTATAGCCGCGTTCATTCAAATATCGTCCCAGCATCCTTACATCCGCTGTATTGCCTGTAAAGCCGTGCAGCAAAAGCACCGCTTTGTCTCCGCCTTTAAATGTAAATGGTTTTGGTGTCACAACTTTCATGCTCATGTCTCCCTTTCTATCTGCACGATCATTTTAGTTTTCCACAGTTTAATCAGAAAAAAACGTTTTGAATATCATCCAGAAACGTGAAAAAGGCCTGACTTCACATCAGACCTTATACAAACATTGCCCTATAGGATATAAGCAAGCGCAATCGTTAACACGAAAAACAAGACTGCCAGCACTACCGTAATGCGGTGCAAAATTAAATCAAGACCTCTTGCTTTTTGTTTCCCGAAGAGCTGCTCCGCTCCGCCTGAAATCGCACCAGATAATCCGGCGCTTTTACTGGATTGAAGCAAAACGACAATAATAAGTGCAATGCTGACGATAACCAATAAGGTAATCAAAACTGCGTGCATCCCATACACCTCCAGACTCACTGGCTACATTACTTCTATTTTACATGAAAAGGGTTGGCATGTCACGCTGTATCAGACGCCAAAAGGCCGGATAAGACGTTTTATCTTGGTTACCCTATTCATATGAAAAGGCCAAAGGAGAAAAGCGATGCCGCTTATCAGCATAGACAGCAGGAAACATCTTTTTTATGAAGAATATGGACAGGGAATCCCTATCATTTTTATCCACCCGCCGGGCATGGGACGCAAGGTTTTTTATTATCAGCGCCTTCTATCCAAGCATTTCAGGGTGATTTTTCCCGATTTAAGCGGCCACGGTGATAGTGATCATATCGATCAGCCAGCGTCTATTTCCTATTACGCAAACGAGATCGCGCAATTCATGGACGCTTTGGATATTGATAAAGCTGTGTTATTCGGGTATTCTGCCGGAGGCTTAATCGCGCAGCATACCGGCTTCACTCGCCCCGACAAAGTGTCACACCTTATTCTGTCCGGCGCCTACCCCGCTGTTCATAACGTAATCGGCCAGAAGCTGCACAAACTGGGAATGTATCTGCTTGAAAAAAACCCCGGTTTGCTCATGAAAATACTCGCTGGCAGCCACACAAAAGACAGACAGCTTCGCAGCATATTAACAGACCATATGAAAAAAGCAGACCTGGCCCATTGGCATCAGTATTATCTGGATTCGCTTGGCTACAACTGCATTGAACAGCTGCCCCGCCTAGAAATGCCAATGCTGTTTATGTATGGCGGCCTGCGGGACTGGACCTTTACAAACGCAGGCTATTACCGAAGATCGTGCAGACATGCCGAATTTTTCAGATTGGAATATCAGGGACATCAATTGCCGACAAAACAATGGAAAACGTGCCATGAGCTGGTGACAGGGTTTGTGCTGACACATCATTCAATATAGAAAACGCTTGGATCTCCTTGCGTTTTCTATATTTTATTGACTTTTGTCAACAAAATCATAGTAAAAAAGATCCTCAAATTTCAAATTAAAATAGTGAAGCATTTTACCGATCACAAGCTGCCCCGGCCGTCTTTCTCCATTCAGCACGCGGCTCAGTGTGGCGGGTGAGACTCCGATTTCCAGCGCAAGCTGATTAAGGGAATAATCGTTATTAACCATATACTGCAAGACATAATCACGTCTAATCTGTATCTTTTCTACTGGCACTTTCCTCACCTTCCATTCCTGAAAAACTTTTTTCTATACTTTTACATTACGGCTTATGTTAACTTTTGTCAATACATTTCCAGTCTACCTATTCCCTTTAGTCAATAAACATACTAAAATATGAGTAACAGTGAGGGACGGGGTGAGATATATGGAAAGCTTTGGCGAACAATTACGGGCATTGCGTGAAGAGAGAAAGTTAACAGTCAACCAGCTGGCGACTTATTCAGGCGTAAGCGCGGCCGGCATCTCCAGAATCGAAAACGGAAAACGGGGCGTTCCCAAACCTGCCACCATCAAAAAACTGGCAGAGGCCTTAAAAATTCCTTATGAGGGGCTTATGTACAAGGCTGGTTACATCGAAGAAGTGCATGAAGCCAGGGCCCCTTATGAAACGAAGTGCAAGCTACTTGAAAAAGCGGAGGCCTATGACCTGAAAAACCTTGCGCTTCTTGAGAACGAAAAGTGGCAATATCTCAATAAAGAAGATTTGCTCATGCTGGATCATTATTTTTCGTTTATTTCAGACGAAGCCAAAAAACGGTCTGCTGATGACTGACTCTTGATAGAAATGTGAGGCGATAGACCATGTCACCGTTCGGACAGCAATTACGGGAGCTGCGCCGCGCCCGCAAACTGACAGTGAATCAGCTTGCGGTGTACTCAGGCATCAGCTCGGCCACCATTTCAAAAATTGAAAACGGCAAACGCGGGACGCCAAAACCAGCCACGATTAAAAAACTGGCAGCCGTCCTGAAAGTGCCGTACGAAAACCTAATGGCCGCCGCAGGCCATATTCAAGCCTTTCCTGAAGAAATCCGCGAAGCATCTGAAAGCTATCAATCCGTTTATGAAATTTACCAGACGGCTGTCACTCGCGGAGCGGAGCACCTCCCGATTTTCAATAGTCAAAAATGGGAACATCTCTCAAAGCAGGATATTGAAAATCTCAGCAAATACTTCGATTTTTTGTCTTCAGAAGCAAAAAAACGCGCCTCTTCCTCATAATCTCCTGGTTCTCTTTCTATATTTTATCAATCACGCTTGCATACCTTCCCTCGTTATTTGCGTTATAATAGTGACAGACGAGGTGAAAAGTATGAACCAATCAGAAATGTGTCCTAGATTTGAAAAAGCAGTCGACATCTTAAGTAAACGCTGGGTCGCTTTAATCGTATTTCAGCTCTTGAACGGGTCTCAGCGATTTAGCGAAATTGAAGCAGCACTTCCAAATCTAAGCGGCAGAGTTCTGTCAGAACGGCTGAAAGAACTTGAGCTTGAAGGAGTAGTGAAGCGGGATGTCATCCCTGAAACTCCGGTTCGCATCGAATATTCATTGACTGATAAAGGAAAGGCACTAGCACCCATATTAGGTGAGATTTCTAAATGGGCGACTGAATGGATTGACCCTTCCTTTCTTGACTAATTGCTAAAACGGTTCTGATCTCAAAGACGAGAAAAGAGCCGTTTTTTATTTTTTCCCAGGTAAAAAAACGATTTCTCAGCCGATATATAGTACATCCACACATTACGTTTTTAAAGGAGACCACTATATGCGACTGACGATTTCCCGCAAATTCAGCCTGGTATTTTTGACACTGATCCTGATCAATTTACTTGTAGGCGGAATAGGCGTTCTTAATATGCAGCATATCATTCAAAAAACAGATGAAATCAACACAAAATGGATTGACGGCATCAAAGGAATCACTTCAATTAATTATGTAACCGAGCACCTGTCTTCTAAAGAAAAGGACTTTCTGATTTATACAGACAAAAGCAAAATGGATACACTTGATCAAGAAATGAATCAAATCATGGAAGACATTAACCAAAAGCTCGATAACTACGAAAAAACGATCTCTACTGATAAAGAGCAGAAACTGTTCGAGCAGCTTCAAACTGAAGTGAATACCTATATGGATATTCATGCGCAAATTATCGAAAGCGGCCGCACGAATGACATGGACAAAGCAAGAGGTTTATTGGTTCAGACTGAGGCCAGCTTTGAGGATATGAAAAAAACAATCACTCAGCTTGTTGACTTAAATCAAGAAGGCAGCAACACAGCGGTAAAAGAAACGAAGGCCGTCTATCATAAAGGGCTCATTTACACTGCTTTGCTTGTGGCAGCTTCGATCCTCATCAGCATTTTCATCTGGCTTTATATCACGCGAAACATTGTAAAGCCTATCATTCGCATGAAGGAATCTGCCAATCATATTGCCGAAGGCGATTTGTCGAACGATATGGAGCCGCTCAACTCAAAAGACGAGCTGGGTGATCTGAATGAAGCGCTGCAAAAAATGGTAGGGAATCTGAGAGATATTGTCGGATATTCTAAAGACATATCAAGCCGGGTTCTTTCTTCTTCACAGGTGCTTGCAACCGCAACGAATGAAACAAGATCCGGCAGCAAACATATTACCGAGACGATGAACGAAATGGCTGAGGGCTCTGAACAGCAGGCCCAAGACGCGGTGACGATTGCCGAATCGATGAATGAGTTTACCGAAAGCATTGATAAAGCCTATAATCACGGCATCACCATCAGCGATACGTCTCAAAACGTTCTCGAACTCGCGGTAAGCGGAAACGAAAATATGGATACGTCATTACAGCAAATGAAAACCATCCATCATATTGTTGAAGAAGCCGTGCATAAAGTGAGATCACTTGAACAGCATTCTCAGGATATTAACAAGCTCGTTCAAGTCATCAACGGAATTGCCGAGCAAACGAATTTGCTGTCCCTTAACGCCGCAATTGAAGCTGCCCGCGCAGGAGAAAGCGGCAAAGGCTTCGCCGTTGTGGCAGAGGAGGTCAGAAAGCTGGCTGACGGCGTTTCTGATTCCGTGCAGGATATTACCCGGATTGTAGGCGGGACACAGCAAGAGATCCACACTGTCATTACGTACTTGGAAAGCAGCTTTACAGAAGTCGAAAAAGGAACGGAAAACCTGACAGACACCGGACAGGCTATGCGGCATATCAAGCAATCCGTCACCCATGTTGCAGACAGCATTAAGGAAGTAACGGATGGCCTGAAACAGTTAACAAACCAATCGATTACCATCAATCAATCGATTGAAAATATCGCTTCTGTATCCGAAGAGTCGGCCGCCGGCATTGAAGAAACATTTTCAATAACCGAGCAATCCGCCCATTCGATGGATCAAGTGCTTCAAAATGCTGAAGAGCTTGAGCAGCTTGCGAAGGAGCTTAATGAGAAGATGGGTCAGTTTACGATTTAAATAGAAAAAAGAGGCTGGACTCCAGCCTCTTTTTCTATTCTATGCAGCTGATTGAACATGTTTCGCCCCGGTTCTTTTTTTCTTCACCGGACTTAATGCCCGCTCCAGCCAAGCCATGAGCAAATCCGCCCCTACCGCCATCACCGCAGTTGGTATCGCTCCGGCTAGAATAATTGCAGTTCCGTTTGTCGCGTTTGAGCCGCGGACGATCATGTCCCCGAGTCCTCCGGCACCGACAAATGTGCCGATCGCTGTAATTCCGATGGCAATGACGAGAGCCGTGCGAAGGCCCGCCATAATGACAGAAAGTGCGAGCGGGAGCTCAACCATTCTGAGCACTTGGAATTTCGTCATGCCCATTGCTTTTCCCGATTCTAAGTAGGCATGCTCAATACTGATAATGCCTGTGTACGTGTTTCGAATAATCGGCAGCAGGGAATACAGAAATAATGATAGAATCACGGTATTTGCGCCGAGCCCCATAACAAGCATTAAGACGGCCAGCATAGCGAGCGCCGGGATTGTTTGAATAACGTTTGTTACGGCAAACACCCAGGCTGACAAACGGCGAAAATGCGCGATGAGGATTCCGACCGGAACCCCGACGACAGCGGCAAACAATACGCCGTAAGCCGACATGAGAAAGTGGCGGCTGAATTCATCCATGACGTAACTGCCATTCTGCGCGTAATACGTCATTAACTGTTCAAGCACGTTCATTGACCTCTTCCCCCTTTCACGATTCGAAGTAGTGATGTTTTTCTAAATATTCCTTGGCAACGACAGACGGTTCTTTGAGATTGCCGTCGACTTCATAGTTAAGCTCCTGCATCATGGCTGTGTCGATTTTTCCGAGCATTTTCTTGATGATGCCTTCAAGCTCAGGATGTTCTTTGAGCACCTTTTCCGGAACAACCGGAGAACAGTCGTACGGCGGGAAAAATTGTTTGTCATCCTTTAGCATTTTGAGACCATAGGACTTGATTCTTCCATCGGTTGAATACGCAAGCACAATGTCCATTTTTCCGCTTTTCACCGCGTCGTACACAAGGCCGATCTGCATCGGATACGTGCCGCCGAATGTCATGCCGTAGGTTTTCGTAAAATCCTGATAGCCGTTTCCTTTGAGCTTCATCCAATAGTTATCAACGCCCAGCTTTAATTGCGGCGCCCATTTTTTAACGTCTGATACGGTCTCTAAATGGTATTGGTCGGCCAGCTCCTTGCTGACTGTAAAGGCATATGTATTATCAAACCCGTAGGAGTCATACCACTTTAAATCATATCTTTTTTTAAACTCCCGCTGAGTAAGCGCCAGCGCTTTGTCCGGGTCTTTTTCCGGTTGCATTCTCAGCGTGCCTGTCAGCGCGTCTCCCGTATATCTTGTGGCCGCAATGTCAATTTCCCCGTTCATTAAAGCCTGCTGCTGCACCGCGTTGGAGCCAAGATTTTTAATCGTTGTTGTTTTGAGATCAGTATGGTGTTCGATCAACTGGCCAAGCATGCTGGCGATGATTTCTGATTCGCTCATGCTTTGCGCGCCGATTTTAATGATCTGGTCTGCAGCAGCGCTGAGACCAGGAAGCGAACAGCCGCTCAGCGTTGCCGCAAGTGCTAAACCTATCATTAATTTGAGATATTTTCTTTTCATGAGCCGCCTCCTTATGACAATTCCTTCAACCTCTGCATGCCGGCAGGTGTCAGTTTTCGTTCAGCAACTGCCAGCACATAATCAATCACAATTGCCAATATCGTGACAGGTACCGCGCCCCCGATGATATATTCCGGCTGATACAAATTCAGTCCGATAAAAATGTAATCACCCAATCCGCCGCCTCCGATAAAGGAAGCAAGCGTGGCCCAGCCGATTAAGTAAATCGTCGATGTCCTGATTCCCGCCATGATCACTGGCGCGGCAAGCGGCAGCTCCACCAAGCGGACTTGTTCAGCCGGCGTCATTCCGATGCCTTTACCAGACTCGAGCAGATTTTTGTTGACGCCGCGAATGCCGGTATACGTGTTGCGAAGAATCGGCAATACGGAATAGAAAAACAAAGCCACAATGGCCGGAACCTTCCCTACACCAAGGAGCGGGATAAAAAAAGCGAGGATGGCCAGACTCGGCAGCGTCTGAATGATATTGACAATGCCGATAATGGTGCCGGCTCCTTTTTTCATTCTGGTAAGCACAACCCCGAGGGGGACGGCAACCAGCACGCCCAGGATCACAGCAATGAGCGATATCGTAATATGCTCGTATGTTTTATAAAGAAGCTCGCCCCCATTGGTTTGCAAAAATTGAACAATATGATGCATGACTTATCGCCCCTCCCTATGACAATGCTGCGAGCTGCTTTTCTTCTCCCCAGAGGGAGTCATACACGATGTCGACCAGACTTGCCCTCGTCACAATTCCGATCAGGCGTCGGCCTTCATCCACAACGGGAACATATTTGACACCCCGTTTTAAAATTTTGCGGACCGTGTCGCGCAGCAGTGTGCCGCCCAGTACTGTGTATATATTTTCATGTAAAACCTCACCTACGAGATTGGCCTTTTTCCGGCATTGATCAATGATTTGAACATCGACATAGCCTTGCAGAACGTGCTCGTCATCGACGACCAGCAATGAATCGACCCGTTCCTGCCTCATCAGCTGAATGGCCTCAGAAAGCGTTTTATCCGCGGTGATCGTTACAGGCTGTGTGTTCATAATCTGGTCAACCCGTTCAACATCCGGGCTGGATGACTGAATCAGCCGCTCCTTGCCGATAAATTCCTCAACAAATTCGTCTGCCGGATTTCTTAAAATGTCATCGGGCGTTCCAACTTGAACGATTTCTCCCGCTTTTAAAATCACAATCCGGTCTGCCAGCTTAATCGCTTCATCCATATCGTGGGTAACAAATACGATGGTTTTATGTAAGGTTTTTTGCAGTTTTTTAAATTCTTCCTGGAGGGAATCCCTCGTAATCGGGTCGAGTGCCCCAAACGGTTCATCCATTAAGATAAGCGGCGGCTCCGCGGCAAGTGCCCGTAATACACCAATTCGCTGCTGCTGCCCCCCGCTTAATTCATGAGGGTAACGGTCTAAATATTCTGGCCCCATATCGACCAATTTTAAAAGCTCACGCGCCCGCTCTTTCCGCTGCTGCTCCGGCCATTTCAGCAGTTTTGGGACGAGTGAGATATTCTGCTGAATGGTCATATGGGGAAACAGGCCGATCTGCTGAATCACATAGCCAATTTTGCGCCTGAGCTCTACAGGATCCTGGTCCATGATGTTTTCGCCGTCAATGAAAATCTTTCCGGCGGAAGGCTCAATTAATCGGTTAATCATTTTCATTGTTGTCGTTTTTCCGCAGCCGCTCGGCCCAATAAAGCAGATAAATTCGCCTTTTGCAATCTTAAGATTTACGTTGTTCACAGCTTTTTTGCCGCCCTTGTATGTTTTCGAGACATTTTCTAATGTCAGCAAACATCGCACCTCCAAAATTAAGTTTATTCAATTTGTTCAGTTTAAATTTAATTTTTCAGACAATTGAATGCTTCCCATTATAGAATAAAGTTTATAAAATAAAAAGTTTACAATTTGTTCATATTATTTATAAAGTATGTGTAAACGCTGATTTACCCGCATTGACGTGTGTTGATCTCCTTATTGCTCCAATTTCCTGCCAAATTCTCTTTTGACAGCATTTTCGCCGTATCAAAAATGTGGTATATTGACATCGGAATTGTTAGCTGAAAGGATGAAACCGTTGGAGAAAGATCCGTTAACGATCATTGAACAAGCCGAGGACCATTTTATAGAAAGAATCGCGGAAAACATGCATGCATTTGGAATGCCCTCTACCGTCGGACGAGTGCTGGGCATTATTTATATGAATCGAAAACCGATGACGCTTACGGAATTATCTGAGGCTACCGGCATGAGCAAAACACGCATGAGCCAGGTAGTGCGGGAAATGCTTGATGCCAACATTGCCGAGAAGGTGTTCGAAAAAGGCGTGCGAAAAGATTTATATGAGGTTGAGCAGGACTACTATCAAACATTTATCACGCTGTTTTCAGCCACCTGGAGCAAAGTCGTCAGCAAAAACAAAATGATGCATAAAAAACTCAATCGGGAACTGCTTAGCGTGTTGGATGAAGAGCTTACTCCTGAAGCGGAAGAAAAAGTGAATGAACTGCTGAAAGAATTAAAGGAATGGCTTGATTATTATAATTGGCTCAGCCGTTTGATTGAGTTTTTTGAGAGCGAAGAAATTTTTAAATATGTGCCGAAGCCGTAAAAAACGCCCTGTCATTACAAGGCGTTTTTTCTTATGCGGCACCTGCCAGATTTTTCTTCTTTCTCTTTTTAATCGGGCTTAATGCTCGTTCAAGCCAGCCCATGACCAAATCGGCAATCACCGCCATCAGAGCCGTGGGGATCGCTCCCGCTAATATAATCGCGGTTCCGTTTGTGGCGTTTGATCCTCTAACGATGATGTCCCCGAGACCGCCAGCACCGACAAATGTCCCGATGGCCGTAATGCCGATGGCAATGACAAGCGCGGTGCGCAGGCCGGCCATTATGACAGAAAGCGCAAGCGGAAGCTCGACCATCCGCAGCACTTGAAATTTTGTCATCCCCATTGCTTTTCCCGATTCAAGATAGGCGTGCTCAATACTGATAATCCCTGTATACGTATTTCTGATAATCGGCAGAAGAGAATACAGAAATAATGACAATATCACCGTATTAGCGCCCAGCCCCATGACAAGCATCAGCACGGCGAGCATGGCGAGAGCCGGGATGGTCTGAATGACGTTCGTGACCGCAAAAACCCATCCGCTTAATCTTCTGTATCTGGCTATCAGGATGCCGAGCGGAATTCCAACAATGGCTGCAAATAAAACGCCGTACACCGACATCAGAAAATGGCGGTAAAATTCCTGCATCACGTAACCGCCGTTTTGCGAATAGTATGTGCCAAGCTGCTGTAGTACTTCCATATGATTCACCTCTTTTCTTAGTCAAAATAATGATGTTTCTCTAAAAATTCCTTTGCTACAACAGACGGCTCCTTCAGCTTGCCATCCACCTCATAGTTAAGTTCCTGCATCGTTTCTGTGTCGATTTGCCCAATCAGCTTATTGATCACACCTTCAAGTTCCGGATGCGCCTTAAGCACCTTTTCCGGAATCACCGGTGAACAGTCATACGGAGGAAAGAAACGCTTATCGTCTTTTAAGATTTTCAGATCGTATGCTTTAATCCGTCCATCCGTTGAATAAGCCAAAACGGCGTCCATTTTCCCGTTTTTGACTGCGTCATAGACAAGCCCGATCTGCATCGGATAAGTTGTGCCGAATTCAAAGCCATATGTGCTGACAAAGCCTTTATATCCGTCGCCTTTCCGTTTCAGCCAGGCATTGTCGACGCCTAATTTATATTGGGAGGCATTTTTCTTCAAGTCAGACACGGTGTTAATATGCTCTTTTTCCGCAAACTTTTTTGTTACGGTGAAGGCATATGTGTTATCAAAGCCGTAGGAATCAAACCATTTATAGGAAAAGCGCTTTTGAAACTCGTTCTGCACAATGTTCAGCGCTTTTTTCGGATCTTTCTCCGCTTCCCTGCCGAGGGTGCTTGTTAAATCTGTTCCGGAATAGCGCGTGGCTGAAATATCAATGTCACCGCCCAGCATCGCTTGGTGCTGAACATAGTTTGAGCCGAGGTTTTTCACTAAAGCAGTATTCAAATCTGTATCATGTTCAATAAGCTGCGCGATCATATTCGCTACAATTTCTGATTCTGTCATGCTCTGCGCCCCGATTTTGATCGTATCGTCAGAAGCGCCGCCTAGACCCGGCAGAGAGCAGCCGCCTAGCAGCATGACAAAGACGAAAGCAAACGCGCCCAGCCATTTGATTTTTGTCATTTTCAACAGTGCCAACTCCTTACGAAACTTCCTTCATCCCTTGCAAGCCTTTCGGCGTCACCTTTCGTTCTGTCACGGCCAGCACATAATCAATAATAATTGCCAGAATTGTGACAGGCACGGCACCGCCAATGATATATTCAGGCTGGTATAGGTTCAGGCCGATAAAAATATAGTCCCCGAGGCCGCCTCCTCCGATAAACGACGCAAGTGTCGCCCAGCCAATTAGGTAGATCGTTGATGTGCGGATTCCCGCCATGATGATGGGAATCGCCAGCGGAATTTCAACGAGCCGAATCTGCTCCCAGCCGGTCATGCCAATCCCTTTCCCCGATTCCAGGAGGTTTTTATTTACACCTTTAATGCCGGTATACGTATTGCGCAAGATCGGCAGTACCGAATAGAAAAATAAAGCGACAATCGCAGGCACTTTTCCTACGCCGAGAAGCGGAATAAAAAAGGCTAAAATCGCCAGACTCGGCAGGGTTTGCACAATGTTTACGAAACCGATAACCGCACCTGCGCCTTTTTTCATTCTGGTAAGAGCAACGCCGAGCGGCACTGCAACGATAATGCCCAATACAACGGCTATGAGTGAAATATATAAATGCTCTCCTGTTTTATACAACAGCTCTCCGCCGTTCGTTTGCAAAAAAGTCATCATTTGATTCATCTTAAAAGAGCTCCTCCCCTGGTCAGATCGTCATGAGCTGGTTTTCCTCGTCGCCCCAAATGGAATCGTACACGATATCAACAAGGCTCGCTCTTGTCACAATCCCTGCTAAATGGTTCTGTTCATCGACCACCGGAACATACTTGATCCCCTGCTTCAAAATTTTTCGGACTGTATCGCGAAGAAGCGCCCCTTTTTGAACGGTATATATATCTGAGCGGTATACATCGCCAACGATGCTCGCTTTTTTGCGGTTTTGATCAATCATTTCCACATCAACATAGCCCTTCAGCACATTTTGCCGGTCCACAACGAGCAGCGAGTCAACACGTTTTTCTCTCATCAGCTGAATCGCCTGAGAAAGCGTTTTGTCCGCAGATACCGTCACCGGCGTTCTGTTCATCATTTGCTCTACCCGCTCGATATCCGGTCTTGACTGAATCAGGCGCTCTTTCCCGATAAATTCTTCAACAAACTCATTTGCCGGGTTTCGAAGAATCTCATCAGGTGTGCCGACTTGAACGATTTCTCCCGCTTTTAATATCACAATCCTGTCAGCAAGCTTAATCGCTTCATCCATATCGTGGGTTACAAACACAATCGTTTTGTTTAAGGTTCTCTGCAGTTTTTTGAATTCTTCCTGAAGGGAATCACGCGTAATCGGATCAAGCGCTCCGAACGGTTCATCCATTAAAATGAGAGGGGGTTCCGCTGCCAGGGCGCGCAGCACGCCGATTCTCTGCTGCTGTCCGCCGCTGAGCTCATGCGGATAACGGTCTAAATACTCCGGGCCCATATCCACAAGCTTTAACAGCTCGCGCGCCCGTTCTTTCCGTTTTTCCTCAGGCCATTTCAGCAGCTTTGGTACGAGTGAGATGTTCTGCTGGATGGTCATATGGGGGAACAAACCAATCTGCTGTATCACATAGCCGATTTTTCTCCTCAGCTCAACCGGGTCCTGTTCCATAATATTTTCTCCGTCGATAAAGATCCTTCCAGACGATGGTTCTATCAGTCTGTTGATCATCTTCATCGTTGTCGTTTTTCCGCAGCCGCTCGGGCCGATAAAACAGATAAATTCACCTTTGGCAATATCTAAATCAATGCTGTTCACAGCTTTTTTGCCGCCTTTATATACTTTTGACACTTGTTCCAATTTCAGCAATCCGTGCACCTCCGCAGGTTTCCTTTAAATTTTCTGAAAAGTATAATCCTTATTATAGTTTGAACTTTATAAAATAAAAAGTTTACAATGTGTTGAAATTATATGTTATTTATAGATTATTTATTGTTATGACCGAGACGGAAAGGGTGTTCTTACAATTACGCCGGATACCTCCCACTTCCTCTGCATTCAGCTATTTTCAACACCAGGAAGAAATATGATATATTGACACCATCAATTGCCATTTGAAGGGATGATCAGCTGTGAAAAAAACCGCTCTCGACATCATTGAACATGCTGAAGAGCATCTCATTGAGAAGATTGCCGAAAATATGCATACGTTTGGAATGCCTTCAACTGTCGGACGTGTGCTCGGAATTATTTATATGAATCGAAAACCAATGACCTTAAGCGAGCTCTCTGAGGCAACGGGCATGAGCAAAACACGGATGAGCCAGGTTGTCCGGGAAATGATCGATGCCAATATCGCCGAAAAGGTGTTTGAAAAAGGCGTACGAAAAGACCTTTATGACGTCGAGCAGGATTATTATCAAACCTTCATTTCTTTATTCGCGGCGAATTGGACAAAGGTCGTGAGCAAAAACAAAGTGCTGTATAAAAAATTAAACCGGGAGCTGAGTGATCTTTTACAAAGGGACGGGCTTACCCCGGAAGCGGAAGAGAAAGTCAATCAGCTGCTGAATGAATTAAAAGAATGGCTTCATTACTATGATTGGCTGAGCAGGTTGATTGAATTTTTTGAGAGTGAGGAAGTCTTTCGGTACGTGCCAAAAACAAAAGAAAGCAGCTCTCTAAAATAAGGAGCTGCTTTTTGCATCATGAGGTTAAGATCGGAAACATGCCTTTCAGCCCCGCACCAATCATCCCGACCGCAACCACGGCTAAGATTAATCCCATCAGTCTGGTAATCACATTCATCTCGGTTTTTCCGAGTTTGCTGCTGATAAAAGCAGAATAGTGGAAAAAGAGAAAGGTCAGGGCAATAACGGCGGCTATGCCGATCATGACAGCCACATAATGACCAATGCCGCTATGTCCGGCGGAAAGGCTCATCACTGTTGCAATCGTTCCGGGCCCAGCAATGATCGGAATGGATAAAGGTGTGACTGATATATCCGCTTTTTCCTTGCTTTCCTTATGTTCATCATGGTGAAGAGATTGCACGTGCGATTCTTTCGCATTCAATAGATTATAGGCAATGCCGAAAATGAATATGCCGCCCGCCACTCGGAGCGCGTGAATGTTGATATCAAACAGTTTAAAGATAAGATGGCCGAAAACCAAAAAAGCTGCGAGAATAAAAAAGGATAAAATAGCTGCCTTCCGGGCAATCGCTTTTCTTTCCGCTGCAGTATAGCCTTCTGTCAGCGTCAGAAATATCGGTACGTTTCCGATCGGATTCGATACTGCGAATAAAGAAATGAAGACGTGAACGATAAATGAGAACATCATATACCTCCTTGTTGATAGTCTCTGCACAGGAAATAGAATTATTCTCCACCCTTTTACCCGGAGGCGATTTCCCGGTAAACCTTTATAGCCTGTCAGAAACGCGCCATGCTACAATGAAGTGACAAATTGAATAGGAAGGACGTATACAGATGTTCAAAAAAATTGCGGCAGATGCCTTGGGCTTATCTGATATCGGAAAAATTATCGAACCTCAGGACTATGACAAAACAGACGCAGATGACTATGTCATGCATGAAGATAATGAGAAAATTTATTTCTTGATTAAAACAAAAGCAGACGAGTATTGCTTTACGAACCTGGCCCTGATCCATGTAGACGGCGAACGCGCCACTTCCTCGAAACGAACGTTGAAACGCTATCCTTATTCGCAATATAAAATCTCTGACGTTTTTCTTGAAACTGCCGGAAAAGTGGATTTGGATGTTGAAATTAAGTTCAAGCTGGGCGGTGAACAATTCGACATTGATGTCCACAAAGACCAGATTGAAAAGTTAAAAGACCTTTATAAAGCACTGCTTCGCATCGCTGAAACAACCTATGAAAATGACATTTTAATCAATCAAGCGGAGCAAAGCTTAGATAAAGCAGTGACGATTCTTCACCATACCCGCCCTGAGCACGTCAATATTGAAACGCAATACAAAGAGCTGACCGAATTCGGATTCACTTGGCTGACATCCGTTCGCTCGCAGTATCATATTAAGGATTTTGGGGATGTATTTGAGAAATATATGAATAACTAGATAAAAAAAGACACAGCTGCTATCGTGCTCGTGTCTTTTTTTGTATGAATATTGATTACTTTACAACTTTTTTCTTTTATAATAAAACTATTAGTCTATTTTCCCTATATTACAGATAAAGGAGTTATTTTATGTATTGTCCTCAATGCGGCCATCAAACAGATGGCGGAAATTTTTGTGAGAAATGCGGATCACCGCTCCCCGGTCAATCAGGCCACCAGCATGCAGCTCAAACTGGAGCCGCTGCAAAGCAAGCAGCAAAACAGTTCGGTTCATTTGTCTTATCCGTCCTGAAACGCCCTTATCAGGAATGTAAAGCAACAGGCGGAGAGCAGCTGATCAGCGCAATCATTACGATGGTTCTTTTCAGTTTGCTGACCCCTTTGATGTTTTATATTCTTTTTTCAGACGGTCCCGGAAGCGTAAGCTTTACAGCAATCTTCTTAGAGCCAACCATTTATTTTATTTTATTTCTATTTGGCCTGCATGCATGCATCTTTTTCGCCCTGAAAATCGCGGGAAACCAAGTATCTTTCAAGGATTCATTCTCAAGATTCGGAGCGTTTCTCATACCGTTTACGGCTATTTTGATTCTTGCCCTTTTCTTCTTTTTATTACATACAGACATTTGCTTTACCATATTAGCCGTTGGTTTAATCGGTGCATTCTTCGCCATTCCTCCTGCGATGCTGGGCAGTTACCAGCATTCATATAAAGGGAAAATTGATGTCATTTACTCAACGATTGTGATTTATCTGATCATCTGCGTTACATTTCAGCTTATTATCGAACACTATGTCAAAGAAATTTTCCGTTATATGCTCTTTTAAAAACAATCCCATCACCTGCTGGTGATGGGATTGTTTTATTGAATAGACGTTAAGTAAATTCTTCCGTTCTTCACTACGCCGGTGTAGGTCCAGTTATATGTTCTGAGCTTTGGACTGCCGCCTGATTTTGTGATATAGAATTCTTCATACGTCTTAATCGTGATAGCCGACCCATTTTGGCTCCAGCTTTTCACTTCATAGTTATTAAAGTCTTCTGTTGTCCCCTCTTTATTTAATTTCGACACGAGATGCTGCTGGTCGGAATAAAGGGAACTGCCTTTTTCAAGGCTGTCTTCCATCAGCGAGAAATTATTTTGATTCACGGCATCTGCCTGACTTTGCAGATAACTGCCCATAAATAATGTCACTTGTTCATCTGTAACATCGCCGCTTGCAGAGCTTTCACTGCCTTTGTTTTTCGAGCCAGCCCAGGCGGAAGTGTATGTCTCTGGTTTATCATTTTTGATTTTCTTTATATTTGTGCCTGCAGATTCGAATGTTGATTCTGCATCTTCGAAAACCCATTTTTTCTGTTTTTTATCATATGAAAGAAGATATTCATAACTCGGACTGTCGTCAGTCATTTCAGATTTTGTATAGTTGTTATACGAAGAAGACTGGTGAAGTTCTTTTCCTGTTACGGATACCTGCCACGTTCCGTCATTTTTCTGAGAGAGAGCAAATGTGTCCAGGTCAAAATCAGTTTCCAAGTATCTATCTTTTAAGTATGAATCCGCGCTTTTCATAGAATCGACGGTGTCCTTCGTCTCCGCCTTCCAATTGGCACTTGCCTCTGTCATCTGGGCTGTATTCCCATCAGATAGAGCTTTGGAGTATTGTTTTGTTGTTTTGACAATTGTGTTCATAATCTGTTCCTGTGTATCTTGATCAGGAATTAACGTTAACTCCATTTCTTTATCATCGATCGGAACGCCGGCAGTTTTTGTTTTTCCCCACGGAAATTCTGCCTCGACTGAAGCTGTCATTGATCCATCTGTCAGCAGCGGACCGTATGTTACGGATTTGAATGGGTCTTTATGAATCGACTTGCCGTTAATCAGCAAATCTCCCTTCCCGCTCTTGATGTCATCCGCTAAGCTGAATGTCACATCGTCTGCTTCCAATGAGAGATCAACACGAAAGCTGTTATCGCCAACCGCCTGAATGTCTTCCTTTTTCACAAGGTCAACGACATCGTTTTTCAGTTTGGCTGAGACTGTATATTCGCCGGGAATGTACGGACCGAGGGTTTGTGCTTGATCTGCTTTCTTTACAGATCCGGCTTCCTCTTTATTGACATATAAATCGGTATTTTTATAATTGCTGCTCACTTCAAAATAAACAGGTGCTACCTTTAAGTCGTAATGGTCAAATACCAGCAGGCTTTTTCCGTCTTTTTCTGCGTATACGATATCCTTCTGGGCTGTTTCCTCACGGAGCGATGCAAAAAGTTCATCTTTTTTGTCTGGATGATCCTTCAAATATGTAAGAAACGGTTTTACATTATTTTTAGTGAGTTTAAGATTGTCATTTACCGGTGTAAGCAGAGTCGCGATTTGGTCCTGATCCCCATCATTTACGGCCTGTTCAAACTTGTCTACTAACCTATCCTTTGAAGTAAAATACGCTCCGGTTTTATATGCGGCGAATAATATAACGCACGCCGCGGCAATGCTGCTCCATAAAATGATGGTTTTCTTAGGGATCGGTTTTCGCGGAGCCTGCCTCGTTTCTGCAGTGCTAGCTGTTTCTTGATTTGCCTGTTTGCTGCCCCCTCCGATCGGGGTGCCGCATTGTTTACAAAACTTGGCTCCTTCATTATTCTGGGAGCCGCAATTCTTACAAAATAACATGACTTTCCTCCTATTCTACTAATTTGATAACATTTACTGCTTTTCATATTTTATAATAAAACAGAATGAAATTGGGAACGAATGAAAAAATTAAATGTCTATCAGACTAAAAAGGTGGAATGAATATGCAAAAGCTCAGGATTGAATTAGGAGAAGAAACAAATGACGAATTATATGATCTATTGCTGCTCGCCGATCCATCGAAAGACATTGTAGATGAATATCTTGAGAGGGGAGAATGTTACACAGCTTGGGCCGGTGATGAGCTTGCAGGGGTTTATGTATTGCTAAAAACAAGGCCGCAAACAGTTGAAATTGTAAATATTGCGGTAAAAGAATCTCTTCAGAAGAAAGGCTTTGGCAAACAGCTTGTACTTGACGCCATCGAAAAAGCGAAGAAGCTGGGGGCGGACACGATTGAAATCGGCACAGGGAATTCCAGCATTCATCAGCTTTCCCTCTATCAAAAATGCGGATTCCGCATTCAGGCGATCGACCACGATTTCTTTGTCAGACATTATGATGAGGACATTTTTGAAAACGGGATTCAATGCCGCGATATGGTGAGGCTTTATTTGGATCTCTGAAAGCATAAAAAAGCCGCCGAGAGAAAATCCCGGCGGTCTTTTTATTACTTGTTTAAGTTGTAGAAAGAGTTGATACCATGGTATTGAGCAGTTTCAGCCAACTGATCTTCGATGCGAAGAAGCTGGTTGTATTTCGCAACACGGTCCGTACGAGACGGAGCACCTGTTTTGATTTGTCCTGCGTTTGTTGCCACAGCGATGTCAGCGATTGTGCTGTCTTCCGTTTCACCAGAACGGTGAGAGATAACAGCTGTGTAGCCTGCGCGTTTCGCCATTTCGATCGCATCGAATGTTTCAGTCAATGTACCGATTTGGTTTACTTTGATCAGGATAGAGTTGCCTACGCCGTTTTTAATACCTTCAGAAAGTTTTTTCGTGTTTGTAACGAAGAGGTCGTCACCAACAAGCTGAACTTTTTTGCCAAGACGCTCAGTAAGAAGCTTGTGGCCTTCCCAGTCGTTTTCGTCAAGTCCGTCTTCGATAGAGATGATTGGGTATTTAGAAACAAGCTCTTCATACCAGTCAACCATTTCAGCAGATGTTTTAACAACGCCTTCGCCAGACAGATGGTATTTGCCGTCTTCTTTGTTGTAGAACTCAGAAGATGCAGCATCCATAGCAAGTTTAACTTCTTCGCCAGGTTTGAAACCGGCTTTTTCGATTGCTTCAACGATTGTTTGAAGCGCTTCTTCGTTAGAACCAAGGTTTGGAGCGAATCCGCCTTCGTCACCTACAGCAGTGTTTAAGCCTTTTGCGCTTAATACTGATTTCAGGCTGTGGAAGATTTGAGCGCCCATGCGAAGTGCTTCACGGAAGTTAGGAGCACCTACAGGCATGATCATGAATTCTTGAATATCCACGTTGTTATCAGCATGCTCTCCGCCGTTTACGATGTTCATCATCGGTACAGGAAGCGTTTTTGAGTTGAATCCTCCAAGGTATTGGTAAAGAGGAATCTGTAAGAAATCAGCAGCAGCACGCGCACAAGCCATAGATACGCCAAGGATTGCGTTCGCACCAAGTTTGCCTTTGTTTTCAGTACCGTCAAGCTCGATTAAAAGCTGATCGATTGCGTTTTGTTCAGTTACATCAAAGCCAAGAAGCTCTGGAGCAATGATTTCGTTTACGTTGTTAACAGCTGTTAACACGCCTTTTCCAAGGTAACGGTCTTTGTCGCCGTCACGAAGCTCAACCGCTTCGTATTCACCTGTAGAAGCTCCGCTTGGCACTAATGCGCGGCCGAAAGCTCCTGTTTCTGTATATACTTCAACTTCAACTGTTGGGTTGCCGCGGGAGTCTAATACTTCGCGTGCATAAACATCAACAATGTATGGCATGAGTTTTGTCTCTCCTTTTGATTTTCAAATTATTTTTGAATTAAAGATGTTCCTGTCATTTCTTTCGGTTTTTCAACACCAAGAAGGTCTAATAACGTTGGTGCAAGGTCGCCTAGGATTCCGCCTTCACGCAGCGTAATGCCTTCTTTCGTTACAATCACAGGGACTGGGTTTGTTGTATGCGCAGTGTGCGGTTCGCCTGATTCTGTAATCAGAATGTCAGCATTACCGTGATCAGCGGTAATGATGGCGTGTCCGCCTTTAGCAAGGATCGCGTCAACGACTTCGCCCAAGCATTCGTCCACTGCTTCAATTGCTTTAATTGTTGGTTCAACCATTCCGGAGTGGCCGACCATATCAGGGTTTGCGAAGTTAAGAATGATCGCGTCATGCTTGTCAGCTTCAATTTCTTTGACAAGCGCGTCCTTCACTTCATACGCACTCATCTCAGGCTTCAAGTCATACGTTGCAACTTTAGGCGAGTTGATGAGAATACGCTCTTCACCCGGGAATTCAGCTTCACGGCCGCCGCTCATAAAGAACGTGACGTGCGGATACTTTTCAGTTTCTGCAATTCGAAGCTGTTTTAACCCGTGCTGAGATAATACTTCTCCGACTGTGTTATCAAGATTTATCGGTTTAAACGCTACATAGCCGTCAACTGTTTCACTGAAGTGAGTCAGGCAGACGAAATACAGGTTCTTTGGATAATTCTCGCCGCGGTCGAAGTCACGGAAGTCTTTGTTTGTGAACGTGTTGGAAATCTGGATGGCGCGGTCCGGTCTGAAATTATAGAAAATCACAGAATCGCCGTCTTGGATTTTCGCAACAGGCTCACCGTTTTCTTTTGTAATGACAGATGGAATCACGAATTCATCGTAGATACCATTTGCATATGAATCATCAACAACATCCAGGGCGCTGCGGTAAGATGGGCCTTCGCCGTACGCCATTGCGCGGTACGCTTTTTCTACACGGTCCCAGCGTTTGTCGCGGTCCATAGAGTAGTAACGTCCGGAAATGCTGGCGATTTCACCCACACCGATTTCCTTGATTTGATCGTTCAACTGGTTGATGTACGTTTTCGCTGTCTGCGGACCTACATCACGGCCGTCAAGGAAGCCATGGATATAAACCTTTGTCAGCCCTTCTTTTTTCGCAAGCTTTAACAGTGCGAATAAATGGTTGATATGGCTGTGCACGCCTCCGTCAGATAAAAGACCGAACAGGTGCAAGGCTTTGTTGTTTTCTTTCGCGTTGCTGATCGCGTCAAGGAATGTTTGATTGCGTTCGAACTCTCCTTCGCGAATGGCAACATTTACGCGTGTTAAGCTTTGGTACACAATACGTCCCGCACCGATATTTAAGTGACCTACTTCGGAGTTCCCCATTTGCCCTTCAGGAAGACCTACAGCCTCGCCTGAAGCAGTCAATGTTTGATGAGGATACTGGTTCCAATAGCGGTCAAAATTCGGTTTTTTCGCTAAAGCGACTGCGTTCCCTACTGTTTCGTTACGTAATCCGAACCCATCAAGAATGATGAGTGCAGCTGGTTTTTTACTCATATTGACCTTCCTCCAATAATTGAACGAATGACTGTGGCTCAAGGCTCGCGCCGCCGACCAAAGCACCGTCAATATCGGACTCTGCCATATATTCTTTAATGTTTGCAGGCTTTACGCTTCCGCCATATTGGATGCGAAGCTTGTCTGCAGCTTCTTGGCTGAAGCTTTCAGCGACGGTTTTACGGATATGCGCACACACGTCATTCGCATCTTTCGCTGTAGAAGATTTGCCTGTTCCGATTGCCCAGATTGGCTCATACGCAATAACAGAAGCAGCAACTTGTTCTTCAGAAAGACCAGCAAGGCCTTTTTTCACTTGGTCAGCAACAAGATCATTTGTTTTGCCGGCTTCACGCTCTTCAAGCGTTTCACCTACACAGATGATCGGCACAATGCCGTGTTTGAAAGCTGCGTGTGCTTTTTTGTTAACTGTTTCATCAGTTTCAGCGAACATTTCACGGCGCTCAGAGTGGCCGATGACGCAGTAGTCAACGCCAAGGTCTTTCAGAGCAACCGGGCTGATTTCGCCTGTGAACGCGCCGCTTTCTTCGAAGTGCATGTTTTGAGCGCCGACTTTTAGGTCAGTGCCTTTCACAGCAGAAGCAAGCTTTTCTAAGAAAAGCGCTGGCGCGCAAACAACAGCTTCAGCTTTGTCTGCTGCTGGAATGGAAGATTTCACTTCTTCAACGAAGCTGACAGCTTCGCCGAGTGTTTTGTTCATTTTCCAGTTACCGGCGATAATTGGTTTTCTCATCTGTTCCACTTCCTTATAGCAGTTTTGAGATTATTTATCGTTCAGTGCAGCTACCCCTGGAAGCTCTTTGCCTTCCATAAACTCAAGGGATGCGCCGCCGCCTGTTGAGATGTGGCTCATTTTGTCAGCAAGGCCGAATTTTTCAACCGCTGCCGCAGAGTCTCCTCCGCCGATGACAGAGTATGTATCTTTCGCCTCTGCCAATGCTTCCGCAACCGCTTTTGTTCCTTGAGCGAACAAGTCGATTTCGAATACGCCCATTGGTCCGTTCCACACGACAAGTTTGCTGTTTTTGATGACGTCAGCATACGTTTCGCGTGTTTTCGTACCAATGTCGATTGCTTCTAAATCACTAGGGATTTCAGAGATCGGCACAATTTTCACGTTTGCATCGTTAGAGAAATCATCTGCAACGAGTACATCTTCAGGCATGTAGAAGTTAACGCCTTTTTCTTTAGCGCGGTCCATAAATGATTTCGCAAGCTCGATTTTATCCTCTTCAAGAAGAGATTTACCGACTTCATAGCCAAGCGCTTTTACGAAAGTATAAGCAAGACCTCCGCCGATGATCAGGTTGTCTACTTTATCAAGAAGACTCTCGATTACACCGATTTTGTCTTTTACTTTCGCTCCGCCGATGATCGCTGTGAACGGGCGGTCAGGATTGGAAACCGCTTTTCCAAGTACATCAAGCTCTTTTTCCATTAAGAAACCTGCAACTGCTGGCAGATGCTCGGCAATTCCAGCTGTAGATGCGTGAGCACGGTGGGCAGCACCGAATGCGTCATTTACATATACATCTGCAAGCTCAGCAAATGCTTTTGCAAGCTCAGGGTCATTTTTCTCTTCACCAGGATAGAAACGTACGTTTTCCAATACAAGAACGTCTCCGTCCTTCATCTCGGAAATTTGTGCTTTTACAGCATCGCCGTATGCTTCATCCGCTTTTTTCACTTCTTTTCCAAGCAGTTCGCCGAGACGTGCAGCGACAGGAGTTAAACGAAGCTCCTCAACCACTTCGCCTTTCGGGCGGCCTAAGTGGCTCGCAAGAAGGACTTTTGCGCCTTGGTCTGCAAGGTGTTTGATTGTTGGAAGCGCAGCACGGATACGTGTATCGTCTGTTACTTCCCCGTCTTTCATTGGAACGTTAAAGTCGACGCGGCAGAATACAACTTTGCCTTTTACGTCGATGTCTTTGAGAGTTTTCTTATTCATGCCTAGGAGATCCTCCTTCAAAATGGTTTGCATACAGCACGAAAAACGTGAAACCGTCTGTTCAAGCGATAACTCCGCTAGGGCAGATCGCAGTCTTTTTCGGCACAGGGCAGTTCGTCTAAAAGCCAGGGCAGCGGCCTTAGGCGAAAGCGCCGGCAAAGCTGCTTAAAACGCGGTCGTTTCTCTATCACAGAGCGTTTTCTGAAAGCCGGTCTTCATGGAAAAAGGGAAAGGGAGTCCGTCCCCTTCCCTTGTCCGCTTTCATTATAGCGCTTCTATTCGAAAGAACCAAGTCAGGTCCTTTTTCAGCTATAAATTAAAGACCTTTTTTTGCGATGTAAGCTGCAAGGTCAACAACGCGGTTAGAGTAGCCGCTTTCGTTATCGTACCAAGAGATTACTTTTACCATGCTGCCTTCCATAACCATTGTAGAAAGAGCATCGATTGTAGAAGAGTTTTTGTTTCCGTTGTAGTCGCCAGAAACTAATGGCTCTTCGCTGTAGCCAAGGATTCCTTTAAGGTCGCCTTCAGCCGCTTCTTTAAGAGCTGCGTTTACTTCTTCAGCTGTTACTTCTTGGTTCAGTTCAGCAACCAAGTCAACTAGAGAAACGTTTGGAGTTGGAACACGCATTGCTCCACCGTTCAGTTTGCCTTTTAGTTCAGGAAGAACTAGAGAAACTGCTTTAGCAGCACCAGTTGATGTTGGGATGATGTTTTCAGCTGCTGCACGCGCACGACGGTAGTCTTTGTGCGGAAGATCAAGGATTTGCTGATCGTTTGTGTAAGAGTGAACAGTTGTCATCATACCGCGTTTGATGCCGAATTTATCGTTAAGTACTTTTGCAAACGGCGCAAGGCAGTTTGTTGTGCAAGATGCGTTAGAGATAACATCGTGGTTAGCCGCATCGTATTTATCTTCGTTAACACCCATAACGATTGTGATATCTTCTTCGTTAGCAGGAGCAGAGATGATTACTTTTTTCGCGCCAGCTTCTAAGTGTTTCGCAGCGTCTGCGCGTTTTGTGAAGAAACCAGTAGATTCAACTACGATTTCAACGCCTTGTTTGCCCCAGCTAAGTTTAGCAGGATCGCGTTCTGCAGAAACTTCAATTGTTTTGCCGTTAACAACAAGGTTGTTACCGTCAACTGAAACTTCAGCGTCTAATTTTCCGTGTACAGAATCATATTGTAAAAGGTGAGCCAGCATGTTAGCATCTGTTAAATCGTTAACCGCTACTACCTCAACTTCAGGATTGTTTAATGCTGCGCGGAATACGTTACGTCCAATACGACCAAAACCGTTAATACCGACTTTTACTGCCATGATTGTTTCCTCCTTTAAATAAGTGAGAGATATTTATATTGAGGGATTATTCATCCCTTAATAACTTCTTTGCGGCTCCTTCGTCTGTGACGAGAACCGTGTTGCGTGGCTTTTTAAAGTAAGCCTCGATCGCTTCGGCTTTTGATGATCCGCCCGCTACCGCAATAATATCGGGAATGGCGTCTATGTCATCCAGCTGCATTCCGACAGAATGCACTTTGTGAACCACTTCGCCGTCCGCGTTAAAATAGTAGCCGAACGCTTCTGTCACCGCGTCGTTATCATCTATTTTCTTTAAGTCTTCTAAAGGCGTGTTTCTGCGCTGAGCCATAGTTTTAGCTTCGCCGATTCCGTGAACCAGCATACTCGCTGATTTAATGGTGTTCAGCACCTCTTTGACTGAAGGCTCTTCAATAATAGATGAATAGGCGCCTTGTGACAGCTGCCCCGGAACAAACAAAAGCCGGTAAGTGCCTGAAGCCTTCTCCGCCATATGCGCGCATATGGTGTTCGCCTGGTTTTTCACGTCTTCGCCTAAACCGCCTCTTGCAGGCACAAACAAAAGCTCGCGGTTTTTAGAATCCGGCGTCATCATTTCGGCGACAGCTTCAATTGTCGTACCGCCAGTTACAGCGACGATATTTTGGCCTGAAAATCTTTTTTTCATACATGCGACAGCCGCTCTTCCCATTTCTTTTTTGACCCATGGGGATTGATCGCTGTCTCCGGATACGATAATGGCATCCTTTAGATTTAAACGTTCTTTTAATGTCTTTTCCAAAAGAGTCAAACCTAAAACATCTTTCATCGTATCTTCCAAAACAGAAAGCAGTTCATAGCCCTCTTCTGTCAATGTCATGCCGTTTGTCTTAATATCGACCAGGTTCTGTTCCTTTAAAAACTGAACCTCGCCCCTCAGCACACGCTCGCTGATTCCGAGACTGGCAGACAGGCTTCTTCGCCCGATGGGTTCTGTCAGCCTGATATACTGCAAGATTTCAAACCTCTTTTGCATAACGAGCAGAAGATCAGGCAATAATTTTTTTTGAGCTTGTATTAACTGGTTCATGACTCAAACGTTCCTTCCTTTTTTGCTGGACATCATATGTCCCGCTATGACAAAAAACGTCCCGTCATAGCCAAAAAAAATCATTTCTGCTTTCTTTAATTATTTTAACAGGGTGGAATTGTTTATTCAACTGTTAAGAGCCAATTCATCGACAATATTCGCAGAGTTTTCATGCCGCGTCGTTTTATCCAGCAATATTTTATCCTATATATCTTTATCTTATACAGAAAGCGCCAAATGGTGCATCCCAATATAAACAGCCCTTCCCGTAGAAAGAGCTGTTTCATTAAAGCGTTTTCATTTTATCCAAAGCTTTTCAATTTCCTCGAGCGATTTGTTCTTCGTTTCCGGACAGATCGTAACGACAAACAGGAAACAAAGGATGTTAATCACCGCAAAGATCCAAAATGTATAGGCGAGCCCGAAAGAATCGATCATCATTGGCACAAACTGTCCGATCGCCCAGTTTGCTCCCCATAAAAAGATGGTCGCAATGCCCGCGGCCCGCGCACGCAGATGGTTCGGGAAGATTTCAGAAATCATAATCCATGTGATCGGTCCGACCGAGACACAGAAAGCAGCGACAAAACCTAATATAAGGACGATCATCATGATCCCGCTTGTTAACTCAAAATAAAACGACGTCCCGATTAAAATCATAAAAATAGCCATAAAAGCAGAACCGATGGACATCAGTTTTTTTCGTCCGACTTTATCAATCAGCAACACCGCAATAACGGTAAAAATAACTTCTACAACCCCGACGATACAAGTCGTCACAAATCCGGCGTTTTGCCCGAATCCCATCATTTTAAAGATTTCCGGCCCGTAGTAAGTAATCGCGTTCATGCCGATGACTTGGTTAAACAGCGCCAGCAGGATTCCAATGACAAGCGCCTTTCTGAGACCCGGCTTAAACAGCTGGGAGAGCGACCCCATTTGTTCTATTTTTAAAGAGTTCTCAATGTTCTTTAATTCTTCTTTTGCAACAGTTTCTCCATTAATACGTGTCAGGATCTTTAAAGCTTCATTTGTTTTGCCCGCTTTCGCCAGCCATCTCGGGCTTTCCGGGACGACGAGCAGGACAAGGAAAAAGATGACGGACGGCACCATTCCGTAAGCAAGCATCCATCTCCAGCCGGTGTGCACGCCCCATTCATATGTTCCAGAACGCTGCACAGCTAGATTAATAAAGTAGGTAGCGGAAATACCCAGTATCGTAAAGAGCTGATATAACGAAGATAAACTTCCGCGTATGGCGGGCGGTGCCGCTTCTGTAATATACGTAACAGAGAGCGATGAGCCCATCCCGATTCCCAGCCCCCCGATAATCCTTGCAATGATTAAGGTGGACACATCTTGAGAAAGCGCTGAAACGATTGCTGATATCGCAAATAACAAAGCGGCTGTCATTAAAATTTTTCTCCGGCCGAATCTGTCACTTAAAAATCCGGATATCCCGACGCCCACAACTCCTCCAATCATAATGCTTGAAATGACAAGTCCCTCCATAAACGGACTCAGGCTGTATAAATCTTTCAGAAAACCGATGGCGCCAGAAATCACTGCCGTGTCATAGCCATACAATAAGCCGCCAAGCCCCGCCGCACATGAGATCAAAATGACAAATCCCATAGAATGGCTTCGTGTTACAGGAACATTTGGTTCTAATTGAGTTGGAGTATTCTTCATTTCCCTGCCCTCCCGAATGTTGAGTAAAGCGTTTACATTATACTTTTCAATTGTACGTACTTATATTAAAATTTAACGAAAATTACATTTAATTAGTACGTACAAATATAGAATAATCTTGTTTGCATTTTCTGTCAATGTTTTCTTACAAAGAACGCTGTGATATACTGAAATTTGTCCGTATACATTTTGGAGGAATGGATATGTTACCAAAATACGCGCAAGTAAAAGAAGAAATCAGTTCTTGGATTAATCAAGGCAAAATACTGCCCGATCAAAAAATCCCTACCGAAAACGAATTAATGCAGCAATTCGGCGTCAGCCGGCATACCATCCGCAAAGCGATCGGAGACCTCGTATCACAAGGTCTGCTGTACAGCGTGCAAGGCGGAGGCACCTTTGTCGCTTCACGCTCTGCTAAGTCAGCGCTGCATTCCAATAAAACGATCGGTGTTTTGACAACCTACATATCAGACTATATTTTCCCGAGCATCATCAGAGGAATCGAGTCCTATTTAAGCGAGCAGGGGTATTCTATGCTTTTGACAAGCACAAACAACAACCCGGACAACGAAAGAAGAGGCTTAGAAAACCTGCTGTCCCAGCATATTGACGGACTCATCGTAGAACCGACAAAAAGCGCCCTTCAAACCCCAAACATCGGCTATTATCTGAACTTGGAGAAAAACGGCATTCCTTTTGCGATGATTAACGCGTCATATGCCGAGCTTGCCGCGCCGAGTTTTACCTTGGATGATGTGAAAGGCGGGATGATGGCGGCGGAGCATTTGCTTTCTCTCGGCCACACGCATATGATGGGTATTTTTAAAGCTGATGACACACAAGGCGTGAAACGGATGAACGGATTTATACAGGCGCACCGGGAGCGTGAGTTGTTTCCTTCTCCGGATATGATCGTGACATTTACAACGGAAGAAAAAGAATCAAAACTTCTGGAGAAAGTAAAAGCCACACTGGAGAAAAACAGCAAGCACATGCCGACAGCCATTCTTTGTTATAACGATGAAATTGCGCTGAAGGTGATTGATATGCTGAGGGAGATGGATCTTAAAGTGCCGGAAGATATGTCTATCGTCGGGTACGATGATTCACATTTCGCCCAAATCTCAGAAGTGAAACTAACCTCTGTCAAACATCCGAAATCAGTGCTTGGAAAAGCAGCCGCCAAATATGTCATTGACTGCTTAGAGCATAAAAAGCCGAAGCAAGAGGATGTCATATTTGAGCCTGAGTTGATCATTCGCCAGTCCGCACGAAAACTGAATGAATAAAAAAAGCAATGTATGGGTCTCCCCGCTACATTGCTTTTTTTATAGTTGTTATCTGTTTTTCCAAACGTCAGCGATGATTTCAAACGAACGCATTCTGTCTGCGTGTTCAAAGGTTTCTGAGTTAACCATAATTTCGTCAGCCTGTGTCGTTTTGACGAAATCTTCAAGCTTCGCCTTCACTTCTTCCGGACCTCCGACAATCGTGGAGCTCAGCTGCTCATTGACCATCGCTTTTTCATACGGGCTCCAGATTTGGTCCATATCCTCAACAGGCGGTTTAAGCTGGTTCGGCGTACCGCGGACAAGATCAAGAAACCTTTGATAATGCGAAGTCGCAAGGTGCTGCGCTTTCTCGTTTGTATCTGCCGCGATAATGGTGACACCGACCATCGCATACGGTTCGTCGAGCACGTCTGACGGCGTGAAGGAATTGCGGTACAGCTCCAAAGCGGGAACCGTATTCGCCGGTGAGAAATGGGCCGCGAACGCAAACGGAAGACCAAGTTCGCCAGCCAGACGGGCGCTGAAGCCGCTTGAGCCCAGCAGCCAAATCGGCACGTCTATGCCCTCTCCGGGAATGGCGCGAACTTGATTGCGCACATTTCCTGACGGTTTAAAATAATTGCGCAGTTCCTCTAATTGTTCTGGAAAATCCTCCCCGCTGTTGATGTTTCTGCGGAGTGCTCTGGCTGTCAACTGGTCTGTTCCCGGCGCACGTCCAAGCCCCAGATCAATCCGCCCGGGATACAGTGTTTCCAGTGTGCCGAATTGTTCAGCAATGACTAATGAAGAGTGGTTCGGGAGCATAATGCCGCCGGAACCGACGCGGATTTTCTTCGTGCCTCCGGCAATATGGCCAATCAAAACTGCGGTGGCAGAGCTTGCAACACCTTCTATATTATGATGTTCAGCAAGCCAGTAACGGTGATAGCCCCATTCCTCTGCCCGGCGCGCCAAGTCCATGCTGTTTCGGAATGATTCTGCAATCGTTCCTCCCTGAACAACCGGAGATAAATTCAAGACAGAAAGCAAGGTATCTTTGCGTTGGTTGTTAGACATATTGTTCTCCTTTGCAAATGTGTTATCAGTAAACAGCCCAAAGCTGTCAGGTCATGATTGAAAGAACTTCTATCACACCATAACACAACTGCATTCAGGAATAAAAGAATTTGATTCGATGAAATTCGAACAATAAAAAACGAACGGCTTGGAACATTATTCTGCTCCAAACAGCTCCTTAGCCATCTCAATAAAGAGCTTAGCCGCCAGAGAAGCCTCCTTTAGCGACGGAACAGCAAGCTGCACATCACGGTATACCTGCGGGTCCAATTCCCGGGTCACCACATGCTCCGGCAGCGGCATCCCCGACATGGACATTTCTGATAAAATCGCGAGACCCAGGCCTTCTCTGATCATACTGATCGAGGTGTTGATGTTATAGACCGTGAAAGCTGGGTGCAGCGTAGCGCCCGCCTGCCTGAACATATCGACAAATGGTGATTCATAGCCTCCGTCACAGACGATCATCGGTTCATGGTCAAGATCTTTCAGCGTAATGGCCGAATGACTGGCAAGCGGGTGATCGTCCCTGAGCACGACAGCCATTTTGTCTTTTTTCAAATGAATGTACTCCATCTCCTCTGTTGGATACAGAAGAATCCCAACATCTATCATCCGCGTATGAAGCCACTCCTTGACTTCATTTACAGTTCCCTCGTGCAGCACAAGCTCAAGTTTCGGATATTTTTGTTTAAATTCACTGATCAGCTTCGGCATAAAATAAGCCGAGGCAGTTGAGAATGTGCCGATATGGATCGTTCCCAGTTCAAGCCCTTTTTCCGCTGCTGCTACCTGCTCAACTTTTTCAATGCCTTTTAAGACTTCTCTAATGTGTACTAAGATCTGTTTTCCCGTATCTGTCAGCATCAGGCCATTGCGGCGGTCACGAATGATCAGCTTTACATCAAGCTCAGCTTCGATCGCAGAAATCGCATGGCTGACAGCCGGCTGTGTCATGTTCAGCGCCTGACCCGCTTTTGTAAAGCTTCCCGTTTCAGCTATTTTCACAAAAACCTTTAATTGTGTAATGGTCATAACAATTTACTTATGCTCCTTATAAAAAAGATTCATTTTATTTATCTTATGTTCTACCGTATCATATGATGGAAAAGTTCTACAAGGAGTGAATAAACAATGAAGCAGCTCTCAAAAACGCGGACAGCTCTCCTGCTCGCATTTCTCGTCATCATGTGGGGCGTCAATTGGCCGCTGTCCAAAGCCGCGCTCGCCTATTCTCCGCCATTATTGTTCGCGGGCATCCGAACGCTGATCGGCGGGCTTTTATTAGTCATTGTCGCACTGCCGCGTATTCATAAATTACGCTTAAAAGAAACGTGGCCGATTTATCTTGTTTCTGCTCTTTTAAATATTACGTTATTCTACGGCCTGCAAACGATCGGGCTGAATTATCTTCCGGCCGGCCTGTTTTCTGCAATCGTCTTCTTCCAGCCTGTTCTGATGGGTGTATTTTCTTGGCTGTGGCTCGGCGAATCCATGTTTGTAATGAAAGTGATCGGACTCATCCTCGGTTTTGCGGGAGTAGCCGTCATTAGTGCTGCGGGCTTTGGCGGGCATATTTCTGTCATTGGGGTTCTGCTGGCTCTCGGCTCCGCAGTCAGCTGGGCGCTCGGGACGGTATATATGAAAAAAACAGGCAGCCGCGTCGATTCCATCTGGATGGTCGCTCTGCAGCTGACGATCGGAAGCGTGTTTCTGCTTATATCCGGCTTTTGGACAGAAAGCTTTTCGGCGATCCAATGGACAGCTCCGTTTATCACGAGCCTGCTGTTCATCTCCGTATTCGTTATCGCGCTCGGCTGGCTTGTCTTTTTTACGCTTGTCGGTTCAGGAGAAGCAAGCAAGGTCGCATCTTATACTTTTTTGATTCCGCTCATATCAATCGTGGCCAGCTCCATTTTCCTGCATGAACCGCTCACCCTTAGCCTCTTGGCAGGGCTGATGCTGATTGTCACGAGCATCTGTCTCGTGAATACAAAATCAAAAGCGCAGAAAGCTGCGGCGATTGGTATAAACGAGAAAGCTGCACAATAATAAAAACCCTCTTGCCGGATGCGGCAAGAGGGTTTCTTATTTACTGATGCTTGCGTCCTTTGACCAAATATGCAACTGTAATCAAAAGGTAGATCGCCGCAGTAATGCCGGTAATGACAATTGATGTTGTCATGATGACCCCGATTAGAATGGCGAGTAATGCCACAATCGCAAACCATGTCGTGTACGGGAACCATTTTACATAATAGGCCGGTGTTTCCGTTTGCTGTTTTCTCGATTTTAAATGAGCGAATCCGATGATCAGCCAAATGAATAAAACGGTATATCCCAATGATCCCATTAAATAATTAAATGTTTGGCTTCCTGCGAACAGAGAAATCAATACGCCAATATAGAGAGAAGAAGTGCACATCAGAATCGCAAACATCGGTACGTTTTTCGATGAAAGCTTCGAGAAGACCTTTGGAAGCCTTCCGTCACTTGCCTGTGTATACAAAATGCGTGATGATCCGTATAAACCTGAATTCATAGAAGAAATGATCGCCAGCAGGATGACTGCATTCATGATATGATCCGCGCCCGGAATGCCTACCATTTTAAAGACCATCACGAAAGGACTTTCCGGAACGGAATTGACTTGGTTCCATGGAATCAGGCTGACGATGATGAAAAACGGCAGCAGGTAAAACGCGACAATCCGTGTCAGTGTGCTGCGGACAGCTTTCGGGACAACCTTTTCCGGATTTTTTGTCTCTGCAAGCGTTACACCGATAATTTCTGTACCGCCGTAAGAGTAGATGACGACAAGCATCGCCGTGATCAGCCCTGTGCCGCCGTGCGGGAAAAATCCGCCGTGGTCTGTCAGGTTGGAAAATCCGGATGCTGTATGATCACCGAATGATACAAATAAGAGCAGCAATCCCAGAATAATAAAGATAATAATAACGGTAATCTTGATCATTGCCAGCCAATATTCAGTTTCGGCGAAGATTTTAACAGAAAGCAAGTTTATAATCGTGACGATAAGAGAAATTCCTAATGCCAACACCCAGATCGGGCAGCCCGGCAGCCAATATTGAATGAAAATCGCAGCTACAACAGCTTCAGCCGCAATGTTAAGCACCCACATTTTCCAGTAGATCCAGTCCAAAAAGTAAGCGGCGTAATTTCCCAATACCTGCTGGACAAGATCACGGAAGGTTCTGGCGTTACGGTTTCGAACAGCCATTTCCGCCAGCCCCTGCATAATAAACAGCAAAATAATCCCGCCGAGCAGATATGCGATAATGACAGATGGCCCTGCCACATCGATCGCTGAGCTGCTCCCCTTAAATAAACCTGCGCCGATTGCTCCGCCCAGCGCCATCATCATAATATGGCGGGACGTCATCGTGCGTTTTAACGTTTGATTGTCGTTTTTCATCCTCTTCTACCTCTCCTTCTCGTTTTCAAAAACAAAAAAGCCCGCCGTCTCCTACCTAATCTAATAGATAAAGAGACGACGAGCCTTCGGCTGACCGCGGTACCACTCTTGTTGATTCTTCATGAAGAATCCTGCTTTTGACCTGTAACGAAGGTTAGCCGTTAAAACATAGGGAATATTCAATCTATTCCGTTCCGTCTTACCACTCCCGGGCGAGTTCAAAGAAGAATCAGGCTGCGTCGCACCACCCCGCAGCTCTCTGTTCTGATCACTTTCTTTTACTGCTCCCAATCTATGTGTTTTAGTTTTCTGAAAAACTCAAATTTTATGATCTGAATATATTAACATAATATACGTGCTTCTCTTTTAACTGTCAATAACTTCAGAGAAAAAAGAAACTGTTATTTTGTCCCTTTTCGAATGGCTTTCCAAAAGGATTCTGACTCGTTTCCTAATGCGTAAACTGAAACACCTGCTATTTTATATTGCTTTGCCAGATGGCTTTTCGTTTGAACGGTTTTTTCGTTTTCATACCACACGACATGTTTATGCTTCTTTTTGTCAACATAAGAAAACGTCATCGAGCCTGATTTTTTGTTGAATGCCGGCTTTGCTTTTTGTTTTTTGATGAGGGATTTGAGCTCATTCCATTCCCTTATTGTGCTGGTACTTCCGTCTTTTACATCCCAGTCATAGCCGTACGCAGGGATTCCCATGATGACTTTATTGGCTTTGATCTTTTTGACTGAAAACTGCAGAGAGCTTTTGATCCAGTTTGTGCTTGCCACTGACCCCGGCTCACCCCAAATGCCGTGTTCATCATAGGTCATGACTTGTACGAAGTCGGCATATTTGCCGATTTTCGCATAATCATACGGCCAGCTCCAGTCATCATTTTTATCATCGGCGCTTTTGGCCGGAACGGATACCATTGTTTTAATATGTTTCTTATTCAAAGCCTGTGAGACATATTGAATGAAGTTCGAGTATGCAGCGCGGTCTTCTGGATTTACTGCTTCAAAATCGATATTGATTCCGTAATATGAGTGCTTTTTGGCCAGTGTAATTAACTGATCTGTGAATCGTTTTTTCGCTGTTTTATTACTCATGACTCGACTCGCTAAATCTCCGTCAAAATCATAAATGGCATCATTATAGTTTGAAATGACAGCCCATGTCTTGATTTTTTTCTTTTTCGCATATGTCAGCTGCTTAGTTGGGGCATCGCCAATGATTTGTCCGTTTTTTTCAAACGCAAATGTATCGGTTGCGATGGCATTCATGTATGTATGATATTTCGTGAGAGAATTGTATGAAGCCGTATCCCCAGTCGTGTAGCCTAGTGTCATTCCGGCTGCCTTCGCTTCTGTTTTTGTATACATAAACAGAACAATCGCAATCGCCAGTGAAACCGCTATGATCAGCCACTTTTTCATCGCATTTCCTCCTATTTCAAGTCATACTCTTCTCATCGGCCAAAAAATTGGAAGTTGAAGTTTTTTCAAGCAAAAAGCCCGGCATATGCCTGCCGGGCTTCCTGAGTTCAGCGGTCAGAGACGAGAATATATGCTGCCTTTACTGGTCCATGCACCCCCACAACTAAATCCATTTCAATGTCGGCTGAGTTACTCGGTCCGGTAATGTAGTTGATACATGAAGGAACAGTGACACCGTTCGCAATGTTTTGGCGGATGATATCACTGGCTTGTGTCATTCTCGGTACAATGCTTGATTTCGGCACGATCGCAATATAAGTCGTTGGCAAAAGGCTGACAGAGCGGCCGATGTCTTTTGAGGAGAAGAGGACAACCGTCCCCGACTCAGCCAATGTAATTTCGCTGAATGTAATCCCTACATTGGCTTGCTCCGCTTTTTTAATATTTTCCTCGCCTTTGTCAGCATCCCACTCCCAGACCGGCGTTCCTTCACTCGGCCAGTCCTTGGTGAGCAGGCTTTTCAGTCCGTATTCTTCAAAGCGGGGGTCCTTCGGAATGATGACAGGGCCTCCAGAAAAGCGGCTGACTTGCTCGCGCAGGGCATCGTAAAGGCCGGTTGAATCCGTTTCAATCAGCTCTGTATGGATTTTGACACAATGGTTTTTGAGCACTGTGACTAAGTCATCCGCTGAATAACCTTCAAGTGTTTTATATTGCGGCTGATGCGCCCATTCAGGGACTGCCACGCCTCCTGTTCTTCGTTCACGGCCCAGGCTGGATGCGATTCGGTTTAAAAAGCTCTCTTGATTCTGAATGGTTCCCTTCGTCATCACTGCTCCTCCTTCGTGCGTTCACTTGTTTCTCTGTCCGCAAACCAGTCTCTGAATCTCGATTTATGCGGTGCCGGGAAGTCGCGAATCTGGGTCCAATTTTTAAGCGGGCCGGGCCCTTTCGAAATTTTTTCGTCCTCTGTAAAAGGCGTCATGGCGGCCGGCGCCCATTTTGAGCCCATTTTGTAAAGCGATAAGGAGGATGCGCCAAGTCCGAATGCTTTCATTGCAAGCTTTTCACTGATCGGCGCCCTGCCTTCTTTTTCGACGATATTCTGACGATGCTTGAGTAGCAGCTCATGAAGCGGGATTTTGACCGGGCAGGCTTCTGAACAAGCAGCGCACAGTGAAGATGCGTACGGCAGCTCCTTATAATCGTCATAACCGCCGAGCAACGGTGATAAAACAGCTCCGATCGGCCCCGAGTAGATTGAGCCGTATGAATGTCCGCCGACATGGCGGTACACAGGACAGACATTGATACAGGCGGCACAGCGGATACATTGCAGCACAGACTGGAATTCCGTTCCAAGGATATTGGATCGTCCATTATCAACGATGACAAGATGGAATTCTTCCGGACCGTCCACTTCACCTTCCAGCTTCGGACCCGTCAAAGCTGTAATATAGCTTGTCAGCCGCTGTCCGACAGCACTTCTAGTCAGCATGCTGACTAGCACTTCAAATTCAGAAAATGACGGGACAATCCGCTCCATTCCCATGACGGTAATTTGTGTTTTCGGCAAGGTGCTCACAAGCCGTCCATTTCCTTCATTGGTCACAAGGCTGACGGAACCCGTGTCAGCGATGGCGAAGTTACAGCCGGTAATGCCGATATCCGCTTCCAGAAACTTTTTCCGGAGAATGGCGCGCGCATGCATCACCAGCTCTTCCGGTTTTTCTGTATGTTGATAGTCCAGTCTTTCTTTAAACACATCGCGTATCTGCTCTTTATTTTTATGAAGAGCGGGCGCTACGATATGTGACGGCGGATCGTGATCATCAATCTGCAAAATATACTCGCCGAGATCGGTTTCTACGACTTCACAGCCTTCCTTCTCCAGCACCTCATTCAGATTGATTTCCTCTGTGACCATTGATTTAGATTTCACAATTTTCTTCCCGTTCTTCTTTTGAATGACATCCCGAATATAGGAAGACGCCTCTTCCGCTGTTTTCGCGAAATAGACATGTCCGCCTCTTTTCGCCACATTTTCGGCAAGCTGTCCGAGATAGAAATCAAGGTTTTCAAGGACATGCTGCCTGATTTCCTCTGATAATGAGCGCCACTCCTCCCAGTTTCCCAGTTCTTCTGCTGCCTCTAGGCGCCGCGTCCGCAGACGCTCCTGTGCACCTGAAACAGCGCCTCTCATAAATTCATTATCAATCCCCTGTGATACCCGCTCTTTAAAAGCGTCAGTACCGATTTTCATCGCCATGATCCTTTCCCCCTCTGAATCCAGTTTTATCTGCTGTTGAGCACTTCGGCGATGTGCATCACTTTGACATTCTTATCTTTTCGGCCAAGCCGTCCCCCGATATTCATCAAACAGCCGCAGTCAGCACCGATCAGCACCTCTGCTCCCGTTTCCTCCACACATTCGACTTTTTCATCGACCATCTGCTCAGAAATCTGCGCCATCTTGACTGAGAACGTTCCTCCGAATCCGCAGCAGTTATGTTTGCCCGGAAGCTCTGTAAACTGCAGGCCCTTCACATGGCTCAACAGCTTCATCGGCTCCTTCCGAACACCCAGCAGCCTAGTCATATGGCACGACGTATGTAAGGTCGCTTTTGTATGAAGGGTCGCGCCGACATCCTCTACCCCAAGGACGTTCACAATAAAATCTGTCAGTTCATACGTTTTATCCGCCAGCTTTTTCGCTTTATCGGCCCATTTCGGATCATCCTGAAACAGGTGCGGATACTCCCGGAACATCGTTGTGCAGGAACCCGAAGGACTGACAACATATTCGGAATCCTGAAACGTTTCGATCATCCGTTTCATTGCTTTTTTGGCGTCATGTACATAGCCGCTGTTGTAAGCCGGCTGTCCGCAGCAAATCTGCCCTTCTGGAAAATCAACCTCGCACCCAAGCCGCTCCAGCAGCTCAACCGTTGCTTTTCCGACATTTGTTTGAAACATATCAACAAGACAAGTGACAAAAAGTGAGACTTTCATGATGAACCCCTCTCTCATCCCCAATATATGATCAGGTCATCTGATGACCTGAGTTAAAATAACTATATGAATATCGTACACTATTCTGACAATGGAAGGAAAGAGTTTTCTAGGGATATTTTCATTTGTGGCATATCAAAAACACTCCCGATCTCCCAGGAGTGCAGTATATGGTTAGATCCAGCCCTTTTCCTCAGCGATGCTGGCGGCTTCTGTCCGATTTTTCGCATTAAGCTTTTGGATGATTTCTGAGATATAGTTTCGAACTGTGCCTTGAGATAAATAGAGCTCCAGCGTAATGTCTTTTGTTGTCTTGCCTAAAGCCGCAAGCCTCAGAATTTCTTGCTCTCTAACGGTTAGCGGATTTTCGTCTCGCATCATATTAAACGTCAGCTCAGGGCTGAAGACACGTTTTCCCTTTACACATTTTCGAATGGCATCGGCCAGATCGTCAATTTCACCGTCTTTCAGCAGATAGCCATGTGCACCGGCCTTTACGGCGCGTTCAAAATATCCGGGGCGGGCAAAGGTGGTTAAAATAATGACCTTGCTGACGCAGCCTTTTTTCATTAATTCCTCTGCCACATTCAGCCCGCTTCGAACCGGCATTTCAATGTCCATAATGCATACATCCGGCTCCAGCTTCAAAATAGCATGTAGCGCCTCTTCCCCGTTTAATGCTTGTCCGATGACTGTCATATCCTCTTCTAAATCAAGCAAAGATCCCAAAGCGCCTAAAAGCATTCGCTGGTCCTCAGCAATAAACAGACGAATCATTCTTTTCGTCCTCCAATCATTCTGCTTTTTTAATAAGCGGAATCGTCAGTGCCACAACCGTTCCGTTATGGTCTGAAACCGTTAATCCCCCTTCAATGAGCATGAGCCGTTCTTCCATTCCCCACAGGCCATTCCCAAACATTTTCTCCTTCGGCGCTCCCTTTCCGTCATCCCGTATTACGATCCTCATTTTGTCAGCAAATTGAGAAATGGTGATGGCACAGTGGGTTGCTTTGCTGTGCTTGATAATGTTAGTCACGGCTTCCCGCATACACATACTGATAATATTTTGAGTGACGGGAGATATCGCTGAAAAGTCGTCGGCTCCTTCGTATTGAAAGGTAATGTTCCCCGCTCTTAATATGTGCTGCATGTTTACGAGCTCCTCTGTTATCGTGACCGTTCTCATATCAGAAACCAGCTCTCGAACTTGCTTGAGTGCGGAGCGTGAACTGGTTTCCATTTCTTTTGCCTCAAGCTTGGTCCGTTCTGGATCAGATGCAGCCAGCCGCTGAATGAGCTGGCTTTTTAATGTAAGCAGCGACAGGGTGTGGCCAAGAGTATCGTGAAGATCACGGGCGATTCGAACACGCTCCTCTCTTTTAGAGAGTTCTTTTATCTGTTCGTTGGCTTGTGCAAGCTTATTTTCAAGCTCAATCCTCCGAAACATAGAACGAATGCCGAATGGAGAAATGAGCATAATGACGAGAAACGGGAGAACAGAAAAAAGCTCCCGGAGCGAGACCGAATTCGCGCTAAATTGGTATAGGCATGGAAAAAGCAGTATAAAGATTAAAGCGCAGAACGCACGGTTAAAATTCGTTTTCTCTTTGTAATAACCAACAAAGTTTGCCGGGAAAAAACCTAAGTATATATAGGTGATATTGTAAAACACACTATATATCAAAATAACCGCCATTTGCACGATAAGCCAATATGTAAACGAAGCTTTGCCCACGCTGCAGAATAACTGGCGATATGCCGCTACAAAAAGGAGCAGCATGCCATATCCGATCCCCTGTTTGACACCTGATTCTTTTAATAAAGAGAGGAACGGCATAATCGTATACACCAGAAAGATATAAGGGAAAAACCCGAATTCCTTCGGGAAAATAGATATTGCCTTTTTCATGTATTACACCGCTTCTTGTTTTCTTCTTATATATTTAGATAGTAGCATGAAGAGCATCATATAAGCGATTAATATCAGAATATTTTTCCAAGTCGGACTCCCCCCTCGGACAAGTTCCCACGCTCCGCTCCCGAAATGATAAGACGGAAGCCACTGGCCAATGCTCTGCATCATGTCAGGCATGACCTCAAACGGCATCCACATCCCTCCGCCTAAAGCCAGCAGCATATAAAGCACATTACTGATTCCGGCCGCTGTTTCTACTTTTCTCATGAGGCCGATTAGTGTGCCTAATGCTAAAAAAGGCAATGCGCCAAACAAAATCCACAGTCCGCTCATCATCCATTCAAACGGTGACAAGGCAATATCATTGATGATTGCGCCGAACAGAAATATGACGGTAATCGATAAAACGTGAATGACACTCTGGCCGATCATCTGAGCTGATAAATAGATATGATCCTGAAGAGGCGTTAGGCGGATAAAGGCGGCCCAGCCTTGTGACCGTTCTTGTACCATTCGGATGCCAAGCGTCATGATAGAGGAACCCATCACGCTGAAGACTGTCATCGACATCAGGTAATGGACTTCCCATGCACGTTGATCAGGGACGTTGGTATTCACTACATTTGTAAAGAAATAATAAAAGGCAATCGGCATGATCAGAGACCAAAGCACAAAGTACTTGTTCCTAAGCACCCTTTTCATTTCAGCGATGCTTTGCTTTTGCAGCATGTTCACTCACATCGCCTCCCTGTTGCCGTCAGCCAGCTGGCGAAATGCCTCATCGAGCGTTGCTTGCTCAATTCGAATATCCCGTGCATGTATGTTTTCTTGAAAGATCAGCGCCAACACTTTGTCTGTATTTGATGTCTGGATGATGGTTCTCTCATGCTCGTGGATCACTCTCTCGACTTCCGGGTGACAAGACAGCCTTTCCAATGATTCACTTGAATGAAGCGTAAAGGAAACAGACTGTTTTTGAATTCTTGAGCGGATTTGCATTGGTGAGCCGTCTGCAACAAGCTGTCCTTCAGTAAAAAATAGGATTCGCTGTGCGGCATCATCTGCTTCCTGTAAATAATGAGTTGAAAAAATAATCGTTTTTCCTTGGTCCGACAGTCCGTGAATGGTCTGCCAGAATCGGTGTCTTGATGAAGTGTCCATGCCGACTGTCGGTTCATCAAGTATAAGCAGCTCCGGGTTCCCGGCAAGAGCCAAAGCAAAGCTCAAACGGCGTTTTTGTCCGCCGGATAATTTTTCTGCTCTTGTTTTCAAATCTTCTTTGGTGAGTGCTGTTAACGAAACGAGTTCTTTCATGGACAACGGATTCGGATAATAGCTCCGGAAGAGTTCAAGGATTTCATCCACCTTAAGGCCCGGCATGACACTTACTTCCTGAAGCATTACACCTATTTTTTCACGAACCTGTTGATCATCGGGAACCCGGTTAAATAGTTTGATTTCTCCCTCACTCGGTTTCAGCAATCCTAATATCATCGAGACGACGGTCGTCTTCCCTGCCCCATTTGGCCCGAGAATGGCTGCAATTTCTCCTTTTTCAATACTGAAGCTGATGTGGTTTACAGCGGTTTTTCGCTGGAAATGTTTTGTCACGTTGCTTACTGTTACTGCTTCTTTCATCACATGAGCACCTCCTGATCGTTTACATTGATTGTAAAATGACGGAGAAGACGATGTTAGTATGGGGTGTCATGATGATGGAGTGACAAATGTCATTTTTTTCTCACCCCGGTGTCTAGGCAATCCTCCTCCTGCATCTTCCAATTCATCCATCTTTTCTATCTCCCATGTCCTCTTTCTTTTAAACTGCTGTGACATTCATAGAAAGATACACTCTTCAAACCATCCGAGTGTTATGATAGAAATATTGAACTTTATATTACTTTCCGGCTGAAAGGAGCCAATCATGAACGAAGCGATTTTGTCTAGAAATCATGTGAAGGTGAAAGGCAGCGGCAAAGCATCTATCATGTTCGCACCTGGTTTTGGATGCGATCAAAGCGTGTGGAATGCCGTGGCACCTGCCTTTGAAGAAGATCATCGGGTGATTTTATTTGATTACGTCGGTTCGGGACATTCAGATTTGCGCGCATATGACCTGAATCGTTACCAGACACTTGACGGCTATGCCCAGGATGTTCTTGATGTTTGTGAAGCTTTAGATCTGAAGGAAACCGTGTTTGTGGGTCACTCCGTCGGGGCCTTGATTGGGATGCTTGCATCCATCCGCCGCCCGGAGCTTTTTTCCCATCTGGTGATGGTGGGGCCTTCTCCTTGCTATTGGAATGATCCACCTGAGTATTACGGAGGATTTGAAGAGGAGCAGCTCCTTGGCTTGCTGGAGATGATGGAGAAAAATTATATCGGCTGGGCAACTGTATTTGCGGCAACCGTTCTGAATCAGCCAGATCGGCCTGAATTTAAGGAAGAGCTTGAAAGCCGTTTTTGTTCTACTGATCCTGTCATTGCCCGCCAATTCGCGAAAGCGGCGTTTTTTTCTGATCACCGAGAGGATCTTTCGAAGGTAACGGTTCCCTCTCTTATTCTCCAATGTGCAGATGATATCATCGCACCTGCAACAGTAGGTAAGTATATGCATCAGCATCTGCCTTATAGCAGTCTGAAACAAATGGAGGCTCGCGGACATTGCCCTCATATGAGCCATCCAGATGAGACGATACAGCTGATCGGCGATTATTTAAAAGCACACGTGTGATATAGGAACGAAAGGGATAGAGGTGACCCTCTTAGATGGACAAACAATTGAATGATGCACCATGCGGTTTCCTCGCTTTGTCAGAAGAGGGGTCGATCATAGCTGCCAACCGCACCCTTATCAAGATTCTGGATTATGAACCGGAGCAGGTTATCGGCCAGCACATGAATATGATGTTGACCATTCCCGCACAGCTTTTCTGCCAGCTTTATTTTTTTCCGCTTTTGAAATTGGAGCATCACATCGAAGAAATATACATTTCCTTGAAAGCAAGAGATGGAGAAGAAATTCCCGTCCTTATCAATGCTATTGCGAGACACGATAGCGGGGCTTCTGTCTTTGATTGTGTTCTTATTCCAATGCGAAAGCGAAATGAATATGAAAATGAGCTGCTGATAGCCAGAAATGAGGCTCAGGAAGCATTGCTTGCCAAACAGAAAGCCAATGCGGAGTTAGAAATTGCCTTGGAAACGCTGAAAGCAAAACAAGAAGAACTTCTTGAGATCAATAAACAAAATCAACAATTTAAATTAAACACCAAAAGAGAGCTTGAACTCGCCAGAAAGATCCAGAAAAACTCGTTGACTGAACCGATTGTAAACGATCAGGTTCAGATTGACTCTTATTACAACGCATCGAGTGAATTGTCAGGTGATCTTTACGGATATTATCAAATCGATGAACACCGTTACGGCATTATTATCCTTGATGTGATGGGGCACGGAATTTCATCTGCATTGATTACGATGTCTCTTCATCCTTTGTTCCAGCGCCAGATCACGCAAGGTCTCAGCCCCGTTAAAGTTATGAAGGAATTGGACCGGCACCTTCACAGCTTGTTTCAAAATGATGAGGAAGTAAGACATTATTGCACTGCTATTTATCTCGAGATTGATATAGCACGGCAAAGAATTGATTATGTCAACGCAGGGCATCCACCGGCACTTTGGCAGGACGATAGCGGAACTCAACATCTGCTTCACGCGACCTCGCCTCCGATCGGGATGTTTGAAGACTTAGAGTTTCAGTCAAGCAGCCTTTCATACACGGAGGATGGAAGATTGCTTCTGTATACGGATGGCGTGATGGATCCTACGGCTTCATGTTTTTTATTTGATTTACTAAAGGATCATCCTGATTCGCCAATCGCTGACCTGAAGGAGAAAATCCTTACATCACTGCAGCATCAAAAGGAAGCTCATCATAAGAGTGATGACGAATGTTTTATATTAGTTGATGTAAAATAAAATGATCCATGAGACATAACAATGATTTGTTACATCTCATGGATTTTTTTGTTTCAGCGTTTCTTTGGAATATGTCCTGACTCCGCATATTGAAACACCTGCAAAGAAGGCAGCGGGTGTCCATTAAAATCAAATAAAGCTTGATTATCTACAGCACTTCCCCCATACCACTTCCCGGCGTCTTCAGGGTCGTATTCAGCAGCGTAGCTGGAAGCCCACCCTGACCCGTATGTTTCCCATAACACTTTGTTTTTCTCTATCTGTGTCTTCGGCCCGACTGGAATCCACGCCGGCTCCCAGTAGAAAACACCAAGTCCTGCTTTGCCCGTATTCGCCACTGCCTCCATTACATCTCTTACTGCAGTTGCCTGGCCTTGAACAGAAATTGGATATGGCAGCGTCTGCCCGTTTTTTGGTGCTGTATTTCCATGCCCATCGCCATCCTCGGCGGTATAGGTGTACGATGTCTCCGCCACCATGACTTTTTTGCCGTACGTATTGGCAACAGCCTTCAGCACGGAGGTCAAATTTTGTAATGTCCCATGCCAGAAAGGATAATAGGAGCTCGCAAACACATCATAATCCACTTTGTTTTTGCTGAGTGTTTCCGCAATAAATGAATACCTTCCAGCCGTTTCAGGATTGGTAAAATGCAGGGCGACCAAAATATTTGAATTTGTCTCCCTGACCGCTCGGCTTCCTTCATTAAATAATTGGCACATCTTCGTCCAATCAGTCTCACCGGCAAATCCTCCTGTTGTTTCATTTCCGACCTGAACCATGCCGATGTCAACGCCTTCCTTGATCATCTTTTGCAGGCTTTGTTTCGTATACTCATAGAGCTTTGCTTTTTTTGCTTCAAAGCTGAGATTCGCCCAGGCTTTGGGCACCTTTTGTTTCGCTGGATCGGCCCAGAAATCAGAGTAGTGAAAGTCGGCCAGCACCTTCATTCCGTTCGCTGTCGCTCTTTTTCCGATTTCGATTGCTTTTTGAACATCATTGTTTCCCCCGCCATACCCGTTGCCATTTGAATCATACGGGTTATTCCAGATGCGGACGCGAACATAGTTGACCCCAGCCTGTTTTAAGGTTGTAAAGATGTCCTGACGTTTTCCGCTTGTATTATAAAAGGTGACACCGCTGTTTTCCAAAGCAATAACGCTGGACACATCTGCCCCTTTGATAAAATCCTTGTTCATCCCCTCTACTTTTTTAACAAAAAGATCCTCATCCTCTGTCCGAAGCTCTGACACGTGCTTCTCCTTCTCAATGGCAGCGGCATATCCTGTTGAACTACATGCACTCCACACGATGGCAGCCGCAAAGAACATTTTCACTTTGCTTTTCATGATTTCATCCCCCCAAGACTTAGTAAGCGATTTCATTCTATAGAAAAAAGAATCCGCCCATATCGAGCGGAGCATCAGCCTAATGTGTGTTTACGACAATTCTCACTTCATACTTTTCCATCGTCAGGTCGCCTGACAATATGTCTCCTGTCATTATGTCCTTCACACTCTGGTCAAACGTGACCAGCTGTTTTTCTTCCGTAAAGTTCATCACAAAAATATAATCATTGTCCTGATCCTGCCTCGCTTGTACGGAGACGCCTTTTCCATGCCGAACCGGAAAAACAGGTGAAAGAGACAGGTCTGTGATCAGACCCTCATAGAAATCACGGTGAAATTGATCCTCCAAACGCGCGCCGATAAAATACGCCTTGCCCTGCTGATATTGATGGCTTGTGACAGCTGGCGTACGGGCGTAAAAATCCTCTTGATACACCGCTTCCACTGAAGCAGTCTTTACATCAATCACGGTTGCATAATCCTTCATTTCGTATATTTGGCTGCGGTAGCTGACAGCGTTTCGATCCTTCGGATACAGGGTGTCCGTTTCAAGAGGCTCAACTCCAAATATAGCTTGAAGGTCCGGATGCCATCCGCCTGTGTATGTTAAGTCATGCTCATTCACAACCCCGCTGATATACGTCATGACTAAGGTGCCGCCGTCAGCCGTAAACGCTTTTAAACGGGAAATGGTGTCCTCGCTGATTAAATACAGCATCGGGACGATCAGCAGTTTATATGGTGAAAAGTCTTGTTCTTTCGTGATGACGTCGACAGGGATATCGTGTTCCCAGAATGTGCGGTAATGCTGCTGAAGCGTTTGCGGATAACGTTTTGTCGCCTTCGCAAACCCCTGAGCATCCTCGAGCGCCCAATGATTTTCCCAGTCATATAAAATCGCGGTTTGAGCCGGCCTCTTCGTTCCGACAACTTCGGACAGCCGTTCCAATGTCTCGCCTACCTTGGCCACTTCTTGAAAGACGCGGTTCTTTGGGCTATTGTCATGATCCACAACCGCTCCGTGTAATTTTTCTGATGACCCCCGTGATTTGCGGTATTGGAAATAGAGTACGCTGTCCGAGCCGTGGGCAATCATTTGCATGGATGACAGCAGATTCATGCCCGGGCGCTTTGCCTTGTTGACGTTATGCCAATTGACCGCGCTTGGCGTACACTCCATTAATAAGAAGGGCTGCTGCTTCAAGCTTCGGTACAGATCATTGATAAAGCCGACCTTCATCGCCAAATCAGCTGTGCTTTCCCAGTCATTGTGCCAGACAGGATAAGCGTCCCAGCTGATGACATCGACATGCTTTGCAAATTTGCTGTAGTCGAGGCCCTGATACGGGATCAAATCCGGTGTGTCAGCCATAAAATTCGTTGTGATAGGGATATCAGGCGTCAATTCTTTCAGCGGAATGATTTCATTTTTATAAAACGAAATCGTTTGATCGGTGACGAACCGGCGCCAATCTAAATTCAGGCCATGCAAGCCATTTTCACCGATCGGCGAAGGGCTTTCAATTTGTGACCAGTCATTGAACGTATGGCTCCAAAAAGGGGTCCACCACGCATGGTTCAATGTCTTGAGGCTGTTGTCATATTTCGATTTCAGCCACTCCCGGAAAGCATGCTGGCATAAATCACAGTGGCAATCTCCCCCGTATTCGTTTGAAATGTGCCACATTAACAGCGCCGGGTGATGCCCGTATCGTTCTGCTAATAAGCGGTTGATGTGCCGTGTCTTTTCTCGGTAGACTTTAGATGTGAGGCAGTGGTTGTGCCTTCCGCCGTGCAGCTGTTTGACGCGGGAGGCATTGACGCGCAAAACTTCCGGATAGATTTGCGACAGCCAGGCCGGACGGGCTCCGCTCGGCGTTGCTAATATGACCCGGCCGCCTATACTGTGAATCCGCTCAAAAATATCATCCAGCCATTCAAATTGATATACGCCCTCCTCCGGCTCAAGTGCGCTCCATGCAAAAATACCGACAGAAAACGTATTCGTATGAGAAAGCTTCATCAGTTTGATATCGTCAGCTAAAATATCGGGCCGATCCAGCCACTGATCGGGGTTGTAGTCTCCCCCATGGAGCATAAATTTCGCTTTTGTTACGTGCGTTTTTTCAAGCTTTGACATCACATTCTCCTCCTTTTTCTCTTAGCCCTTCGTTCCGCCTGCGGTTAGTCCGGACACAAAATTCTTTTGCAGCATGATAAAGATGATGGCCACCGGTATGCTGATAAGCAGGGCTCCGGCCGCAAATGTCGTATAGCTGGCCCCCATGACATCATTCACTAAATTGAATAGACCGACGGGCAATGTATATGATTCAGGCGTTCTCAATATGGTTGAGGACAGCACAAAATCTCCGAGCGGACCGGTAAAGCCGTTCATGGCCACGACTGCCGCCATCGGTTTTGATAATGGCAGAATGATCTGGAAGAAAATTCTGGTGCTGCTGGCTCCGTCAATCTTGGCGCTTTCGTCTAAATCCATCGGAATGGAATCCATGTACCCTTTCATCAAATACGTATTCATCGGGATCAGGCCGCCGATATAAAGCAAGATTAGCAGCCAATGGCTATTGATCATTCCCAAGATTTGCGCCAGCACAAACAAGGCAATTAAAGCTGAAAACTGAGGAATCATCTGCAGCAATAAAAAGAGCGTTAAAGCGTATTTCCTGCCTTTGAAGCGAAAGCGCGAAAACGCATAGGCTGTAAATGTCACACAGAGCAAAGACCCTGCCATTGTAAACAGGCTGATCTTCATTGAGTTGACATACCACTGCACATATTGAAGGCTTTCTTTGCCCGCAAATAATTCCTTGTAATGGTCGAATGTCGGATGCTTCGGAATGATGGATGTACTGATTAAGCTGTTGCCAGGGTTAAAGCTTGCGCCTGCCGTCCAAAGGAGAGGATACACAATGATGACCGCCATAAAGGCTAGCAACAAGTAAGAGAAAAGGAGACGGATATATTTTCTGACTTTCATATCTGCCAGCATACCTTATGCCCCCTCTTTAAAAGACTTTGTCTGTCTGAATTGCCACAATGCGATGGAGATAACAAATACAGATAATAAAATGGTTAAAGCCGCAGCAAGAGAATATTGGCTGGACTGCATTGTCAATTTATAAATCCATGAAACGAGGATATCTGTCCCGCCGGCTGTTGATCCGGTTACAGCCGGACCTCCGCCATTGAATAGATAGATAATATTAAAGTTATTAAAGTTAAACGTAAACTGGGTAATGATAATCGGAGCCATTGCAATGAACACCATCGGAAGCGTGATGTATCTCAGCTTTGAAAAGACAGAAGCGCCATCAATCGTAGCTGCTTCATACAGATCGTCCGGGATGGATTGCAATACGCCTGTTGAGACGAGAAAGATGTACGGAAATCCGAGCCAGCCCTGCATGAGAATCAACGCAAGCCTCGACCAATTGGCATCTGTCATCCACGGAAGCGGATCTATCCCGAAGAAAGCCAAGATGTCGTGATTCATCGCACCGAAGCTATCATTAAACAGTCCCGCAAAAATTAAAATCGTCACAAAACCGGGAACGGCCCATGGCAAAATCAGAATCGTCCGAAAAAAACGTTTAAACCGAAGGTCTTTCTGGTTAACAATGATCGCGAGAAAAATCCCCAAGCTGACTTGCAGTGTGGATGCAGCAAGTGTCCAAACCACCGTCCAAGCCAGTACATCAAAAAAAGTCGACCTCCAAATATCAACTGTGAAAATATTTGCGAACGTTTGAAAACCGACCCAATCAATTAATTTTGCAGGAGGAGAATGATACAAATCATAGTTTGTAAACGCTAATGCAAAGCTGAATAAGATAGGAAAGATCACGGCGAAAATTAAAATAAACAAAGAGGGGCCGCTGACGACATAAGGATAGCCCTCAGAAATGATATGCTGGTATTGTTCCTTTAAGGAACTTAATGGCTTATTTTCATCACGCTGTTTTCCGCTTTGGAACGCATCGCGAAGATTTACATAATACACCGCAAGGCCAAAGCAGGTCACGATGACAGCAATAATCCCTTCCGCCAGCAGAAAAACGGAATTATCCCGCGGCACTTCTGTTCCCAGTGTAAAGATTCCCCAAAACCCCATATTGAGCAGATCTCCAAAGACCGCAAAAAACGATGCGCCTAAGAAAAGAAAGACAATACCTTTTATCCATTGCTTGTTATAAAATTGCCCGAGTCCCGGAATGATAGAAAGCAACAAAGCGACTTGACGATGCTGCACCGTTTTCACCTCTCTTACAATACAAATCTAGCTTTCTCTTTATTTTCCGCTGTGCTTTGCCTTAATTTGTCCTTTGGCCGTTTCAGCTGCTTGATCCAATGCTTGTTTCGGATCTGCCTTCCCTGTTGCAACCGTCTGTAATGCTGAATCAGCCGGCGTCCATATTTCATTCATTTCCGGAATATTTGGTGTTGGCTCTGAGAAACGGGATTGTTCAGTAACAGCCCGTGCCGCCTCGCTTTTCATAATAGCCGGGTCATTGGCTAGGGATTTCACAGCAGGAACTTCTTTCGTTTCTTCATATCGTGTTTTAGAATTTTTTTCATTTGCCAGGAAAACGGCTAATTCTTGCGCCAGCTCTTCATTCTTTGAAAATGCACTGACGTTGTAGCTTTTGACGCCGATAAAGGAGCTCATGTTTTTCCCATTTTCCAGCTTCGGCAGTTTCGTAATGCCATAATTGATTCCTGCATTCGAAAAGGCTTCTACATTCCATGGACCAGAAATAATTGCGGCGGCTTTTCCTTCTGTGAACAGCGATTCCAACACGTTAATCCCTTGTTCTCCAATAATGCCAGCCGGGAACAGGCCATCTTTGTAAAACTTCTGAATCAGCGCCGCACCTTTGACAGCTCCTTCATTATTGATTCCAATGTCTGACGGGTTATAGCTCCCATCTTTGGCCTTTCCAAAAATGTATCCGCCATATCCGCTCATCACACTTTCTGCATAATAAATTTGATCGAATAGGGCTAAAAAGCCAAATTTGCTGCCGTCAGCAGTCTTTTTGGAATAGTCGTACCACTCTTCCAGCGTTTTGGGCAATTCCTTTTCTGTGATGAGATCTTTGTTGTAAAAAAGCACAGTCGTTTCGACCGCTTTTGGCAGTCCATAAAGCTTTTGATCTACCATTTGAGACTGAATGGAAGCGTCAGTATAAAGTGATTGAACGTCTTTTTTGACATGTAATTCCTTGAGTAATCCTTCCGTGACAGCGGTTCCGATTTGGTCCCCTGGCATTGTTAACACGTCAGGGCCTGTGCCGGCCGGTCCATCCATTCGCAAATCTTCAATCTGCTTGGCATACGGTTTTTCAACGACTTTGACCTTCACATCATGCTCTTTTTCAAATGCAGCCACAGCGTCTTTAATGCCGTTGCTCTTTTCTTTATCCTCCCATACAACAAGCTCTGACCCTTTTGAACTCGATTTGGCGCTGCTGCTTTCCTTTGGGCCGCAAGCCGCCAAGGATAAACTGACAGCTGCGCAGAGCATGAATACGGAACACTTTTTTGCCATTTTCATTGATTGTCACCCTTTCGGTAGGAATGAAAGCGCTTTAAAGATAATATAGCATGCCTGAGAAAATGTGTAAACAAACTATTTACTTCATAGAGTAAATTTTTTTACCTAAATAAAAAATGACTTAGTGTCCTAAGTCATCCTTAATTCATACTCTTCCTGACGATTAATTCTGCGCCCACATATAATGTTTTTACCGTTCTTCTCTTGTCCTGCACTTGTTCAAGCAGTAATTGAACAGCATTTTTACATAATTCATGTATATCAATATGAAACGTCGTCAGAGGAGGCGAGACATACTTCGCGAAGCTGATGTTGTTGATACTCACAATGCTTACCCTGTTTGGTATGGCAATTCCTTTTTCGTTCAGGGCTTGCAGACAGCCCACTGCAATCGGGTCCGCTGCAATCATAAAAGCAGTCGGAAGCTGATCGCCTAATGTGTCGATCGCTGCTGACATCAGGCGGTAGCCGTTTTCTACAGAGAATCCGCGATGACAGAAAATATAGCGCTCGTCCAGCATGGCTTTTTCCCTCATATAGGATCTGAAGGTTTGTTCACGGATGTCCATTTCATCCTGATTGGTATTCGGATTTTTGTATGTGCCGCCGATAAAACCGATGCTCTTATGCCCCTTCTCAGTCAAGATGTTTACCGTCTTCCTTGTCATTTGTGCCAAATCGGGCCTTACCGAGTCAAAATGATCGGGATCAGGAGTTGAATCGATGAACACGCCGTTTTCAGTGAGATTTCTGAGGAAAGCCAGCTCTTCATCTGAAAATGTGCCGACGGCAATAAACCCTTCCGTATGTTCAGGAATGCTCTCGATTCCATCCGCTATTTTATAAGTGGTCATATCGACATTGAATGCTTTCGCCAGTTTCTCTACTTCTAATCTCATCGTTTTAAAATAGACATCTTCTAATTCTTCTTTATCTGTCAGCCAATATAAAAACGCAATATGTTTCACCAGCGGCCTTACTGTTTTTTTGCGGTAATTGAGCTTTTCCGCCGCTTCATAGATTTTCTCCCGTGTTTCATCAGGAACAGAAAGGCTTTCATCGTTATTTAAAACGCGGGAAACGGTTGAGATTGAAAATCCCGCTTCCTGCGCGATATCTTTAATTGTCGCCATTGCATCTGCCTCCATTATTCAGCCCGCATTGTTTTAGTAAAATATTTTACTTTCTTTTTCGCAAATGTCAAGTGCACAAAGCCCTCTGGCTGCCTCATGTAAAAAGACTGAACCATTTGCGGCTCAGTCTCAGTTGTTCGTATCATTCGGAACCGGCGGAATTGCCCGGGAAATGAGTTGGTTATTGCACATTTTCCTCGAAATATCCCGAAAGCACATCTTCCACATTCGTCAAATGCGCCAGCATGGCGGCTTCCGCCTCTGCACCGTTCCCGGCAGCCACAGCATTGTAAATCCGTTCGTGCTCCTCATACAGCCGCTGAACGGAGGTCTTCTTGGAAAACAGCCAGATTTTCCTCGTTTCCCTCATTGTTTCCAGCAGCAATGATGACACGTGATTCATCAAGTGTTTAAGAAGTTCATTTTGAGAAGCGTCCGCAAGCGCAAGATGAAATGCAAAGTCTGCTTTCTCTCCCAGCTCCCCGTCCGCTTCAATGCTGCCCATTTCCTTTAGTGCATCATGAATTCTTTCGAGATCTGCTTCTGTCCTTTTTTCAGCCGCTAGTGAAGCTACGCCGATTTCAAGCAGTTTTCTGACCTCGAGCAGCTGCTTGACGTCCTCTTTTTTCATCAGAAGGGCGGCTGAGAGCGGCTGAGAAATTTGATTGAGCTCAAATTCCTTCAGATACGTGCCTTCTCCCTGTTTCATTTCGACAAGCCCCATCGCTTTTAGCGCAGAAAGTGCTTCGCGAACCGCTGAACGGCTGACTTGAAAGCTCTCAGCAAGCGCCTGAACAGAGTCCAGTTTATCCCCCGGCTTCAATTCGCCGTTTTTGATCATATCTAATAGGGCATCCGCTACTTCTTCATATATTTTTTTTGTTTTAATCTGTTTATATTTCAATGCAATTCACCCCGTAACTTGTAGGTCTGGCTGTTTACGATCTATTATACTCTGTTTTGTGGGCCGCCAAAAGATTTTGACTATTTTGTCAAAAAGTCTTGTACTTTGATTTTTTTCAAAATATAATGCTAGGTAACTGGTCTTATTACCCAGTCATCAGATGATCATATCATCTATAGAAACCGCTTACATATAGCGCCAGTTTATGTTTCAAGGAGGGGTTTGGGATGCAATGGACACAGGCATATACGCCTATAGGGGGAAATTTGCTATTATCAGCGCTTGCCGCACTTGTACCGATTATTTTCTTTTTTTGGGCACTCGCGATTAAACGGATGAAGGGGTATACAGCAGGCTTGGCCACATTGGGGATCGCCCTTATCATTGCTGTATTGGTTTATCGTATGCCGGCGGAAAAAGCGCTGATGTCCGCGACACAAGGAGCCGTATACGGATTGTTGCCGATCGGCTGGATCATTGTGACGTCTGTTTTTTTGTATAAAATCACTGTGAAAACGGGACAGTTTGATATCATTCGCAGCTCTGTTCTCTCGATTACTGATGACCGACGGCTTCAAGCTCTCTTGATCGCTTTTTCATTCGGGGCTTTTTTAGAAGGGGCAGCAGGCTTCGGAGCGCCGGTCGCCATTTCTGCCGCGCTGCTGGTCGGTCTCGGCTTTAATCCTCTTTATGCTGCGGGGATCTGTTTGATCGCCAATACGGCGCCGGTTGCCTTTGGGGCGATTGGGATTCCAATTACAGCCGTAGAAGGGCCGACAGGGATTCCGGCGATGGAGATTTCGCAAATGGTCGGGCGGCAGCTGCCGTTTTTATCCGTATTTATTCCTCTTTATTTAATCATCATCATGAGCGGTTTCAGGAAAGCCTTGGAGGTCTGGCCGGCGATTCTCGTATCCGGTGTTTCCTTTGCCGTTGTTCAATATCTCAGTTCCAATTTTTTAGGACCTGAGCTGCCCGATGTTTTGTCAGCTCTTGTTTCAATGGCTGCACTTGCTGTGTTTTTGAAATGGTGGAAGCCGAAAACAACATTCCGGTTTGCCGGTGAACAAGAGTCGGCCGCCTCAATTGAAACGGCGCGCACAAATCCGGCGGCGCCTGCATACAGTGGCGGACAGATTTTTAAGGCTTGGTCGCCATTTCTGCTGCTGACAGCGATGATTTCCGTATGGGGCATTCCATCTGTCAAATCTGCACTGACCGGGCATTATGAAGGCTCTGCGGTGTTCTTGAAGTGGCTCAATGCAGTTGGAGAAAAACTGACTTTTGCCCCCGGTGTGCCTTTTTTGAACAATCAGATTGTCAATGCTGACGGTACGCCGATTGAGGCGGTTTACAAGCTTGAGGTGCTTGGTTCAGCCGGCACCGCGATATTGATTGCCGCAGTGCTGTCAAAGTTCATCACGGCGATTTCGTGGAAAGACTGGGGAACCGTTTTTAAAGAAACAGTCCAAGAATTGAAGCTTCCGATTTTGACCATTGCTTCTGTCGTTGGTTTTGCCTATGTCACCAACTCCTCGGGAATGAGCACGACACTCGGGATGACACTCGCGCTGACAGGTTCGATGTTTACCTTCTTTTCGCCCGTCCTCGGCTGGCTCGGCGTCTTCATTACCGGCTCGGATACTTCCGCCAACCTGCTGTTCGGCAACCTGCAGAAAGTCACCGCGTTATCGGTCGGTATGGACCCTGTTCTGTCTGTCGCCGCCAACTCTTCAGGCGGTGTCACAGGAAAAATGATTTCGCCGCAGTCGATAGCGGTGGCGTGCGCCGCGGTAGGACTCGCCGGAAAGGAGTCAGATCTTTTCCGCTTTACCATTAAACACAGTCTGTTTTTGCTGCTGCTCGTTTGTATCATCACCTTTTTGCAGCATCACGTATTCAGCTGGATGATTCCTTAAAAAAATCCTCCCGTCTAGGGAGGATTTTATTTATATCGCTTTCTCGCTGCCGATGAAGGAATATTCATTTGATCGCGATATTTTGCCACGGTGCGTCTCGAGATTTGGATGCCGTGTTGTTCATACAGCAAATCGACAAGCTTTTGATCTGAAAGCGGTTTTGTTTTGTCCTCTTGATTGATCAGGTCTTCAAGATGCATTTTGACTGCATAATTCGACGCATCTCCCTCTCCTGAAGCCTCGGCTTTTGCTGAGAAAAAGAGTTTCATCTCAAACAGCCCGTAAGGCGTTTGTATTGTTTTCCCTTTAATGGCCCGGCTCACAGTTGATTCATGAAGGCTTAGACAGTCCGCCACCTCTCTGAGAGTCAGCGGCTTCATTGCGCTTCGCCCTTTCAGAAAGAAATCCTTTTGGCGTGTGATCAGTTCATTGATAATTCTCGTGATTGTCTGTTTTCGCTGCCGCAGCGCGCGGCTCAGCCAGCGCCACTCCTGATATTTCGCAGATAAATAGGAGACAGTATCCTGACAGGAGCCGGATGATAAAAGCGTTCTGTACTGCGGATGCAGATCGATCTCGGGAAACGAGCGGGTATTCAGTTCCGCTGCAATGTGCCCGTTTTTTACGGTGATAAAAATGTCAGGCTCAATATACACATCTTGCTCTGGCCGGGCAAACAGAAGGCCAGGTCTAGGATGAAGAGCCGCGATATCATCTGAGATATCTTGAATAGTATGAAGCGGAATTCCTGCCTCCACTGAAAGCGCTTTCCATTTTTTTTGCGCAAAAGCATCAAAATGAGCTGAAACCAGCATTTCCGCTTGTTCATTTCTGTTCGGCAGCCGCTGTAATTGAAGAAGGATGCATTCCTGCAAAGATCTCGCGCCAATTCCAGCCGGTTCTAATGACTGGAGTTTTGCCAAAACAGCCTCCGTTTCCTTAGCCGATACAGATAGGCGCCGTGCTGCCTCCTCCACATCTTCTTCCAAGTACCCGTTTGAATCAAGCGAATGAATCAGATAATTAAAAATCTTTTTTTCAGTGTTGGTCAGATTCATATCGAGTGACTGCTGTTTTAACGCATCCTGCAATGTTTTTTGCGGATCACTTAATTGAAGGCCCGCTTCCTGTGCATTCATCCTGTTTTTGTTTGTTTTATGGTAAGATAGTGGCGGTGTGTCTGTTTCCTTTCGTTCAATAAGAGGGTTTTCCAGTGAGAGCTCATCAATGTACTCGGCGAGTTCTGCCGAATGATAGCCAAGCAGCGTGATGGCCTGCCTGAGCTCCTGTGTCAGTTGAGGCTTTAATACTTGTACTTGCTGAAGTTTCATATCCATCATGCTCACTCCCCTTTCTTCATTGTACATGATTGAGATCACACCGTATACATTTATGAAAAAGGAGCTGCCAAAGAAATGTCTGAACTTTTTTCCGTCCCTTATTTTATTGAGAATTTAAAACAGCATATTGAAATGAATCAGTCTGAGGATAAAATCCACGCGATGAACAGCTACTACCGTTCCGTTGTTTCAACACTAGTGCAGGACCAGCTGACGAAAAACGCAGTTGTCCTGAAACGGATTCAGCATTTAGATGAAGCATACAACAAAGTCAAACGTGGAGAATCAAAATAAACCTTCCGCTCACATGTGAGCAGGAAGGTTTTCCTTCTTTGAGGCGTGCTGGATGAGACGGGTGCTTGGCACGCCTTCCATCCAGGTATGAAAGTAATTGGCGTTTTTCCCGTAGGAATTATCAATGACCGTGTTTTCTTTTTGAAGAAGAGAAGACAGAATGTGGCCGTGCAGCCTTGATGTTTCCACCGATTCGTAACGGCTGAAAAACCGAATCGCTTTTTGGACGATATAATCCGAGTATTTTTCCCATATATACGCAATGGGCAAAGGGTTGCCTGCTTTTTTATTCAGGACGTTCAGCGTTTGCAGAAAAGCAATCGTCCGGCGGTCTGAAGCTGACAGCACCGTGCGCCAGTCGTAGCTTTCCGCTTCTGCGTGTTCCTGAAGCGCCTGGTTTGCTTCATGATCTGTTCGGATAAATCTCAGCTTTTGATTGGACGGCTGCTGCGTGGGAATGACGGGAAACAGCTGATGAGCCATATCAGGCAGAAGCTGAATGTGATTTCTTGTAAAATAAGCCTGTGCCGTAGCATAGGAGGCTTTTTCCCTTGTCATAATGTGAAGGTTCGCATGCTTAGAAAATATCTCTGCCGTCCGTTTGAGGTTGTCTTTGTTTTGAAAATAAATCGATTGCGGCAGGATCACAATTTTGTGGTTCGGATAGGTTTGGACGATTTTCTCTCTAAAGCCTTGATAATACGGATACAGATCCCCGAAGTTTCCGCCTCCCTGGCAGACGATGATGAGATTAGGATCCAGCTTTCGCCCGACTGGAAAATTGTCAGGATTCCAGCGTTTTCTGACCCGAATCCCGTGTTCTTTAAAGAAGGCTTCTGTTCCTTTCATAATAAATAAATCCCCTACATTCCCATATAGAGGATAGTCAGCATATATAATCTCTGATTGTTTCGGAATGACGTCGAGCAGCCCGGACAGTTTCTGTTTCAGGCTGATCATCGAATGCTTGCTGTCCATTTCTTCACCTCGGCAGTTTGGAATAAGTGCAGTAGCACTTCAATGACCCGGTCTTGCTCATCTTCTGTCATATTGGACCCCGATGGGAGACAGATTCCTCGCTTGAACAAATCTTCGCATACGCTTCCTGTATCTTCATGAGAATAAAATAAAGCCGGATCGAACAGCGGCTGGGTATGGAGCGGCTTCCACAGCGGACGGGCTTCAATGTTTTCTTCAGCAAGACGTTGAACTACGTCATATGGGCTGAGCCCGTTATCAAGTGTGAGCGTGGTGAGCCAGCGATTGGATACGCCTGCTGCGTACTCCGGCATAAAGCGGACGCCGTCTATGTGACCGAGCGCATTTTTGTATCTCGTGAAAATGGTCCTTCTTTTCTCCACTCGCTCTTCCAGCACATCAAGCTGGGCAATGCCGACGCCGGCTAAGATATTGCTCAGCCTGTAATTATGTCCAATTTGACTGTGTTGATAATGAACAGCCGGCTCTCGTGCCTGCGAAGCGAGAAATCTTGCTTTTTCCATTGCTGCTTCATCATTTGAAACGAGCATCCCTCCCCCTGATGTGGTAATGATTTTGTTCCCGTTAAATGAAAAAATGCCGAAGCGCCCGAAAGTTCCGCTTTGCTTCCCTTTATAGACTGTTCCGAGAGATTCGGCTGCGTCCTCAATGACAGGAACTCCGTATGCATCACACAGGCTTACGATTTCATCCATTTTCGCACTCTGCCCATATAGATTGACGGCAATCACCGCTTTTGGCAGTGTTCCGTTTCTTTTCGCTTCCTCCAATGCTCTTTCAAGGGCTGTCGGCGACATATTCCACGTATCAGGCTCAGAATCAATAAAGACGGGCACCGCTTTTTCATATAGAATCGGATTGGCGGTTGCTACAAATGTGAAGGACTGGCAAAACACGCTGTCACCTTCTTTTACCTCAAGTAAACGCAGCGCGAGATGAATCGCCGCCGTTCCTGAGCTGACCGCAGCAGCTGCTTTTACACCGACTCGTTCTGCCAGCTGTTCTTCAAATGAATTCACGAGCGGCCCAAGCGGCGCAATCCAGTTTGAGCGAAAGGCTTCTGAAATATAGTGCTGCTCCCTGCCGCTCATATGAGGGGGAGATAAGTAGATTTTTTTATGCATAGAATCATCCTTTGTTTGATGTTTGAATGGAAGAAATGATGCGTGCCGGAGCACCGGCCGCCGTTACCCTGTCAGGTATGGGACGGATCACCGCGGAGCCGGCTCCGACAATGCTCCAAGCCCCGATTGTGATCTGCGGTATGACGGATGCACCAGTTCCGACGTGAGCGCCTTCCTGAACGGAAACCGCTCCTGACAGCGTGACACGCGGGGACAGATGAACGTAATCGCTGATTTGATTATCGTGCTCTGCCACTGCACCCGTATTGATGATGCAATGAGCGCCGATGCGCGCATCCGCCTGAATGATCGCGCCCGCCATAATTACTGTCCCTTCCCCAATGACAGCCGACCTGCTGACGATGGCTGACGGGTGAATCAATGTAATAAAATCATCTTTCCCCAGTCCCAGTCGCCCCGCCAGCTGTTTTCTGACACTGTTATTCCCAACAGCAATCAGAAACAGCACATCAGGAATGAGCCTGCGCAGTTCAGTAACGGCTTCCGGCGGTCCTGTGCACCATTCTTTTCCGCCTTCGAACGTTTTGAATTTATCATCCAGCACCGCGGCTAAGCGCGTATCTGAGCGGGCGTTTATCAGCTCTCTGATCACCTTTCCGTGACCGCCGTCACCCACAATGGCCACATTTTTCATGAGGACACATCTCCGCTTCCGGTAAACCGTTCCGCGGTCACATGATTGGTTTGCTGAATCCCTTCTGAAACAAGGACCTTTCGCACCGTCAAACATAAAATTTTCAAATCGAGAAAAAATGACCAGTTGTCAACGTACCAAACATCTAATTCAAATTTCTTTTCCCAGGAAATCGCGTTTCTGCCATTGATTTGCGCCCAGCCTGTGATACCCGGCTTCACCTCATGGCGCCGTGCCTGTTTTTCTGTATAAAGAGGCAGATAGTCCATCAAAAGCGGCCGCGGCCCGACAAGGCTCAGATCGCCCTTCAGGACATTCAGGAGCTGCGGAAGCTCATCAATGCTCAGCTTTCTGATCAGCCTGCCCGTTTTCGTCAGCCGGACTTCATCAGGCAGCAGATTTCCTTTACTGTCCCGTTCATCCGTCATTGTCCGGAACTTATATAGGGTGAACGGTTTGCCGTGCAGGCCCGGCCTTACTTGCTTAAAGAAGACAGGTGATCCTATTTTCAGCCTGACAACGGCGATGGTGAACAGAATGATCACACTTGTACAGCACAACAAAAAAATGGCGGCCGTCAGATCAAAAAGTCGTTTCAGGATCAAAGATTCACAGCTCCTTTCGTTTTTCGAAACCGTTTTAATACCAGCTGTCTTTCCTCTTTTGTACAAACGAGCATAAAAGCGAAAACAGCGTAGCAAAAGCTGACTGTCACTCCCGTCGCTATCAGTGACGGCCAGCCGTCAATCTTCACAACGAACTGAATTGCCTTACAGACCGTCCAGGCAAATACAGCGGCTGAAAGAGGCCCGATGATGCCTTTAAAGAACACGTGCTTTTTGTAGCCTGTAATGCGGGATACATAAAGAGGCGTAAAGATGGCATTTTTTAAAATAAGAGAAATGGCCCCTGCCAACGTTATGCCGTACAGACCGAGATGAGCCGGCCCGCTCAGCGTGACCGCCAGCACCACATTCACCGCACCTAACAGCAGGGTAACAATCGCCGGTGTTTTTTGTTGATTAAAAGCGGTCCATATATAAAACAGCGGCATAAAGGCGAGGCTGACAACCAAGTATCCGGCATGAATAAATAAAAGCGGTGCTATCGTTGAAAAGGACGGTCCGAGCCAGATTGTCAGAAAAGGTCCCGCCAATCCGCCCAATAAGGCAGCAGGAAGTGCAAGCAAAAGACCATTGAGCCTTACTGCCTTATTGGCGTAATTCATCAATCCTTCCATATCGCCTTTTGAATAATATGAAGTCATGATGGGCGCAAACAGGGATGCGACCGTTCCGGCCAAGCTGCGCAAAAGCAGCGGAAACTGGATAATCGCCGCGTATTTCCCGGATGCAGACGCCCCCAGCATCAAATTGGCGGTTAACAGATCAATCTGCAAAAAAAGCAGGACGCCGATTTGATTGACGGAGCTCCATGCGCCCGCTTGAAACAGCTCCTTGCTTGTACGGAATGAAAGATCCTTCATACGAAACGAAAACCACGGAATCAGCTTTTTGAAGAAATAGAAAGACAGCACAGACGCAATAACAGCACCAGCTAAAGCTGCAAGCTGGATCTGCCAGATTTTCGGCGCAAAGCATGCAAACAGGAGCAGCACAGACAGCACCCGTATAAGCATTTGCACCGCCTGAATGGAACTGGTGATATAAAGGCGGTTGGCATAAAATGGTGCAGCGCCGAAGCCCGCCATCAGAAACGTTAAAATAAACAGCAAACTGCCGATTAAAATCGACAAACGCACATCAGCCAAAAGCGCTTGCGGCACATTCATGACGCGGTCAATAAAAAAAGCCGAACCCGCAAGCGGCAGCAAGAGCAGCAATGAAATCAAAACAGAGGCCGCTAAATAATTGCTGATATACGCATTTGCTTTCTCCCGCTCTCCCCTGTGGGCAGCAACAGAAAAGAATCGAACGACAACCGAGCTGAGCGCCACGGTAATAATCGAAAAGTAATTAATCACATTTTGTGTCAAGTGAACAAAGCCAAACGCTTCCACACCGAGCGTTTTGACAATAAAAGGCGTCATCCAAACCGATAGGAAAACGGACAAGAGAAAAGCCGTGAGATTAGCGCTGAAGTTTATTGTGAATTTCATGCTTGCTTCGCACTGCCTTTCATTATCCCCCGATGCTCGAAAAACAGCTTGATGAGAAAAGTGAGCCGCCATTTACACAGTGCTAATACCAAGCGCTCTCCTCTTAATAATTTCTCATGCTGAAACGGTGTATGTCTGACAGCCTGCCGCACCATGTCATAGGATAAAATCTGTCTGATCTTCTTTTTGATGTCTTTCGGCGAATTCGGAGAAGCACAGGCATTTGCCAAAAGCATCGGAAGCTGGTGCCTGCAAATGTACACATTCAAATCTTCTTGGCATGCGCCTGCTAAGCCATAGTGATTGTAGAATGCGATTTTAGCTTGATATTGTTTTTGAAGATGTTCATCCATCGCCGGCTTATAAGGGATTTCTGTCAGGCTGTTCGGGTTTTCACGATAAATGTACAATCCTTCATCAAGCATTTTCACCCGCTCCGCTTCGCAAAAAGCGGACAAATTGAAGGGAGAGTCTTCAGCAAAACGGATGTCTTCAGCAAACAGCAGATTCGCCCTATCAAAAAGCTCACGGCGGTAAAGATAACGCCATACATACCAGATAAATCTCGTTTCGTGAGCATGTTTAAGCTGTTCAGTCATTTCTCGTTTTGTCAGCACGCGGTTTGCCTCAAGCTGCGGCGGCACATATGTCCGCCTGTCCGATGACTGTTTGTAAAAACCGCATCCGACGATGTCGAGCCGATTTTCCTCCGCTTCTTCAGCCAGCCTCTGGAACATGGCGGAAAATACATAATCGTCTCCGTCTACAAAGCCGATGTAAGTGCCCCGCGCGGCCTTTATTCCCGTATTTCGCGCTGAACTAAGCCCGCCGTTTGCCTGATGAATGACCCGGATTCTCGCATCCCGTTTTGCATAATCCTCTGCAATTTTGCCTGAACGATCCGGTGTTCCGTCATTCACGAGGATGATTTCAATATCAGAAAGCGTTTGACGAAGCAAAGAATCAATGCACTCCCCTATAAATGGTTCAACATTATACATCGGGACAATAATGCTGACGAGCGGGGTCATTGCGCTTCACCGCTGATTTTGTCACGCAGACCTTTAAAATACACATCTCTCGGAAAGCCTGCACGGGATGTTTCTTTTGTTAAAAGCTCATTGACTGCGGCTGTTACGCGCTCTGGCTCCGGATGTTCTATCAGCTTCATGAACGGGATGTCTTTAAGCCATTGATAGCCCTCCATCACCTTATGGTCAAAGGAGCGAATGACAACACACGGCGTTCCTGTCAGCGCGCAAAAAATCATGCCATGAAGCCTGTCAGTGACGACGGCTTCTGCGCTTTGCAGCTTAGACCACAGTGCTTCAAGTTCTTGTTCGCGTGTATCGCGGCTGACCCGGCGGCCGATCGTTGTCGTAAAGGATTTGATCTCGCCGAATTCCTCACATAGCGCAGCCTTGACCCGGTTCCTCTGGTCCTCCTGAAGCACGCTTTCCTGATCCTCGCGCAAACACATATAAACCCCTTCGCGTTCTGCGGGGGTCTTGCTTCTATCTAAATACAGCACCATGTCCGGCTGCTTCAAAATTGTTTTTTCTTGAAAATGCTGTTTCATAAATTGATACGTTGTTTCATCCCGCGCCATCAGCAACAGGCCGGGGTGCGCATTATAAATTTTCTGTGCCCGTTTCAGCTCTTTGCGCCCTTTTTTCGTGTCAGAAAAATGAGCCGTTGCCGGAAGCTGGACAACCCGATAGTCATGGAATGTTTTAATGATGAAGCGGCGCGTCCACTCCTCATAACGGTATAAATCCCCCATATTTCCGCCGCCGATGATAAAGACCATATCCTCCGGATGGCGCGAGCGGATCAGGTTTTTTGCTGATTTGTAAATGTCCTTCATATCGACCTCGACGATGTCAAAGTCCGGGTATTCTTGCTCAAGAAATGCCTTGCTGGCATAAGCAATTGCGTGATCTCCCAAATTGTCATGGGACGGCAGCAGGGTCAGTATGATTTTTTTCTGATGTGCTGCGGCCTTTACCGGTTGATCTGCCGCTCCCAGCCAATATTGGGACGGGTATTTGACCTTTAGCAGCAGCCATTCTGCAAAATTGATTTTCAACGATTGTAACGACATGTCCTCACCCTCTGTTTCTCATTTTGTACTCGATCACCCGCTGATACATAGCCGATGCCATAGCGACGAACGGAATCATTCTGTATTTCGCCATCAGAAGCAGGCATGACCGTTTTGCGTCAAAAGGAGCGGTACCCGTTTTTGAAAGACTTTCTTGAAACACCGGGTCCGCGCATATCACGCCAACATTTCTAAGCTTTTCAAACAGTCGGCGGCTGCCGCTCGTTTTCCATTCATTCAGCATGCAGATGCTGCTGTGAAGAACGATAAAGGTATCAAGCTCCTTGCGATACTCCTCCAGTTTGTTGTTCTCCTGTAAAAACGCCGCATTCGCCTCATACAGCGCAAGTCCTGATTCAAACAATTTTTTCTGATAGCGCTGCACAATGGAGGAAAGGTGAATTCGGTAATGATAGAGCGGCGTTTTTACGTAGGATACTGAGCGGGCGAAAAAATGAGCCCTGAAGCTGAAAAACTGATCCTCGACATGCTCCAGCTCGCCTCGGAGCGGAAACGACAGCCGATGGGCTTCAATCATGCTTCTTCTGTACAGTTTGTTCCATGAAAACCCTCTGACCTTCCCTTCGAATAATGCCTTGATATAGTGCTCCTTCGGCTGATCCTGATAGGTTTGGGCAATGTCTGAGTCCATGGTTTTGCCAGTGTCCTCAAACTCTGCGGCGTAATTGCAAATGACCAGATCAGTTTCATCGCCTGCTGCCCGGAGCATCTGCTCGCAATAATCAGGTTCGATCCAATCGTCTGAATCGATAAACGCGATAAATTCGCCGCGTGCCGCTTCAATGCCTTTATTCCGAACCGCACCGAGTCCCTGGTTTTCCTGATGAATCACCTTGAACCTGTTGTCCATTTTGGCGTATTCTTCTGCGATATCCGGGCTGGCGTCAGCTGAACCGTCATTGACAATGATGATTTCAATATTGTCCACTGTCTGGTTCCGCAGTGATTCGAGACACGTTCTGATATATGTTTCTGTGTTATAAACAGCGACTAACAGACTAACCGCAGGTGTTTCCATAATGACCGGCTCCTCGTGCATAAATTACCGGGAAAAAATCGTTCTGTAAGGCAGAACCGATGAATCAACCGGCATAAGCAAATAACTGTAAAGAAAATAACAAACAACGATAGCGATATAGATAAGAGCGTTCGATTTTTCATCAAATATCCTGACAAAATAAGGGACTAAGATCATTTGATACAGACCGAAATAAATATTGAATCTGGCAAAAATCACGTCCTTTGTGGCCAAAAGGCCGAACAAAAAACCAAGCAGGCACAAATTAACGACAATATCGATTTGCGGCCACAGACTCCGCAGTCGTTCTTTATAGCAAAATGCAAGGAACAGCGGCAGAACCAACACAGCGATTTTGATCACATTCATTCCATTTGTGTTCGTCATGAGCCATTTTTCATAATGGCTGTATGAGCTGTTTTCAAGTACAACGACAAACACAGAAATAAATTTTTGATATAAAAATGTCATGCCGAGAAATAAAGCGGATAGGCCGAATATCGCCGGTGACCAGGCTTTTCTTCTGACAATAAAGTACACTGGAATCATAATCAGCGCCGACGAATGAAAGAGAGAGCTGACCAGCACAATCAGGAAATATCGCTTCCAGTTCCCGCTGATGATATAACGGATCGCCCAAAACAAAGCAGCTGCGACCATGTATTGCCTGATGCCGTTAAAAGACGCGTAGTAATGAAAGGTTCCCAAAAACAAAAAGACACTCAGCTCAAACGGCCTGCCATAGTCGGCGAGTGTCTTCATAATAAAGCTGTAGGTCACGACCGCCACCGTAAAATACATGATTTGAGGATCTTCCGTGATGAAATTCATCAGCCAAAGGAGTGCGGTAAACCCCGGATCTGTCGCTGTTTTCGCAGTGCCGAAACCGAATATCTGCCACACATTTTGATAATCGCCCGCCAATTCGTACAGCAGCGTGTACGTCTGAAAATCCGTGCCGACTCGATAGCGGAGACCTGACACGAGCACAAGTGAAGCGAGCGGAATCCAGATCAAAAGCTTATTCGGCCGATACCCCGTGGCAAGCGAATCGTCACGGCCGCCGCACATTTTAGCGAACCAAGACCAAATAAATACAATCCCCATATTGACGGCATATACAATCATCGGTCATGGTCCTTTTCCGTGCTGATGTTGTATACATTCAGCAGCGCTCCTACATTTTGCTGTGCATCGTAGCCAAGTTGAGCAAGTGTTTCTTTGATGAACTCACGCTTCGGCCTGCCTGCGGCGGCCGCCCTTGCAATGGTTTCAGCCCAGACGCTGATCGGCTCAGAAAGACTTAATCTTGTGACAAGCCCGAGACCGGCGTCGACTTTTTCTGTAATGCTGTCTGAAATGATGCATGGAAGCCCCGACGCCTGTGCTTCCACAAGCACAACCGGCAAGCCTTCGTACAGAGACGGCATGACAAATACATCAAATGTGCGCATCAATTCATGGATCCGTTCTTCCGTGCCTAAAAAGAGGACGTCTGAAAGCAAATTCTGCCGGCGCGCCTCCTCCTCTATCTCCCCGCGCAACGGCCCGTCTCCCGCCAGAACGAGCTGAAAGCGAACGCCTCTTTCTTTGAGATGTGCGGCAAGTTTCAGCAGGAACGCGTGGTTTTTCACTTCATGAAACCGGGCCACATGGCCAATGATGAGCCGGTCGGCTGCAATGCCGCGTGCTGCTTTTTCTTCATCAGCCGCCTGCCCATTTGGGGCGAACAACTCAAGGTCAATCCCGTTAGGAAGAAGGTGAACACGCTCCCGCTCCATATTGGACTGTCCAAATAAAAACCTGCCCGCATCCTCTCCGCAGGCACACAGCGCTGTCGCATTTGCCAAAATGAGCCGCCTGAACACGAGCAGCTGCAATCGATCCTTCCAGTTGAAGCCGGTCTTCCAAGACGTATTGTGGGAGTGGCATACCCTGACCGGCACTCCGGCTAGCCTTGCCGCAAGGGCGATAAAACCCGTTTGGAAATCCGTGTGCGCATGAACGGCGCTGAACGGCCCATTTTCTTTTATCGCGTTTCTCACATTCCTCACAAATGTAAGGGGATTGCTTTGCCCAATGCTCGGGACATAAAAAAGCCGCCCGCCTAAAGATAAAATCTCTTCATCATAAGCGCACGGATCATTTCGATACGTTAAAAAATCAAATTGCACTTTGCTTTTGTCCATCTTCCGATATAAATTCATTACCATGGTTTCCGCGCCGCCCCTGTTCATGCCGCTGAGAACATGGAGCACGCGCTTTTGGCTGCTATTCATGCTTGACAAGCCCTTCCTTTTGGTTCATCACTCTTTTTTTATGGTAGCGATTCATCACAGCTGCAGGCATAAAGGCGCGAATTAACGGTTTTGCGATATATATGTAATCAGATAAAGGAAGCTTCAAGCGTCTGCACGCCTGATAGACAAGAATGGCATTGTCGATTGAATACGTAAATGACCGCCGTTTGAATGCATCGCTGTCTTCCCTCACTTTATACAAGGCTTCCTGAAGATTATAGCCCCTGAAGCCCTCTTCAAAAAAGCGAAGCCACAAATCAATATCTTCCATTCGTCTCGTCCGCCGCACCGACCGGTAGCCTTTCAGCGTGCGGTAGGCACTCGCTCTCATCATAATCGTGCCGTGGCAAAATGGAGTCCCTTTTGCCATGATGCCCGGCTCCGGAACAGAAGGCAGAATGCGGGCGCCTCTTACGCCAAATTCATCAAACACAAGCATGCCGGTGCCAACCACCTGATAGTGTCGGTGCTTTTCTAAAAACGCGACCTGCTTTTCCAGACGGCGCGGAAACGAAAGGTCATCTCCGTCCTGACGTGCGATATAATCGCCTGTCGCATGCGAAAGACAATGATTTAATGATGCGGCAAGCCGCTTATTTGTTTTGTTTTGAATCAGTTTGATGCGGTCGCTGTAATGAGCGGCATACTGCTTCGCGATACGGAGCGTGCCGTCTGTTGACGCATCATCGCACAAAATCAGCTCCCAATTTTTATAGGATTGGCTGAGTATGGATTCTATGCTTTCTGCCAAAGTGCGTTCGCAATTATAAATGCCCATAATGACAGAAACTTTCGGTCCTGAGTTCATACGCTTTTCTCCTTTGTATCCATATCCATGTACGCGGAATAAATATCTGCCATTTCTTCCACCGTTCGCGCCTCCGAGAAGCGCAAGGCTGTTTTTCGGCCTTCCTGTCCCAGCTTTCGGCAGAGCTCCGGCTTATGGTAAAGCTGTTCAATCCGGCGGGCAAAAGCAGCACTGTCACCGATTTTGATCAGAAAACCGTTTTCTCCGTCGCGGATGATTTCCCGATGCCCGCGATTATCTGTGGCGATCGCCGGTTGTTCTGCCGCCATTCCCTCAAGCACATTCATACCGAGGCCTTCTCTAATGCTGGATGCGACAGATACATCCGCAAGCTGAATCAACTCATGTATGTCGCTGCAAAAGCCGTAAAAACAGACATGGGCGGAGGCACCAAGCTTTTCAGCTAACGTTTGATACGTATGTTCCATTGCCCCTTCCCCGGCAAACACAAGGCGGAGTGAGGGAATTTTTTCTTTTAGCAAGGCTGCGGCTTCAATTAACTGCTTCTGGTTTTTGTTCAGATTGAGCTCAGCCGGATAAACCAATATAAAATCATCTTCACGGAACCCGTGCTTTTCTCTGAGTCTTTGCTGCTCTATCGGACTGACAGGCCGGAAACGCTCGGTATTGACGCCAATGCCGTGAATTTTCTGCGTCCTTCCGCCCGGCCTTTGAAGTCCTTTCGCCCGTATGTAATCCTCTTCATTAATCGTAATCAGGCAGTCTGTATATGCTGAAAGCCATTTCTCAACCGGATAGTAAAGAAGCCAATTTTTCATCGGTGCCCCTTTGCAGAAGTGAAATCCGTGCGCTGTGTACAGCACCTTTGTTCCGTGCCGCCGTGCCTGCCTCGCCGCCAGTCTGGCGAGAACGCCGCCGACCGGTGTATGGCAATGGACAATGTCGTATTCATAGGTGTCAATCACTTTCTTCAGCTGCCTATAAACGGCCAGGTTCTGAGGGTCAAAAGGTGACCTGCGAATCGGGATGGAGAATTTCTCATCCACATACGGCAGCTTGGTTTGTCCGTTCGCGGCGACATGAACCTCCCAGCCCATTTGCTTGAACCATTTAAAATAAGGGAGGTGAAAGGCCTTAAAATGATAATCAACAGTCGCGCAAAACAATATCTTTTTCGTCATTTTCACTCCCCCTAATGAACGCTGGCAGCCGTCATTTCTTCTGATGTATTGATTGCCGCAAACAGCCTCGCTCTCAGGTCGGCTTCCGGCAGCTCATGAAAATCCTCGATAAAGCGCATCAGCACCGGCCAATCGCCGTCCACCGCTTTACCGATGTGAATTTTTGGAAAGATTTGTTCAGCATGGACTTCATTTTTGTTCAGCAATTCTTCATACATTTTTTCGCCCGGACGAATGCCTGTGAATTCTATTGGAACCTGCTCAGTCGTGTAGCCGGACAAATGAATGAGGTTTTTGGCAAGATCCACAATCTTTACGGGCTCTCCCATATCGAGAACGAAAATTTGACGCCCTTTCGCCAGTGCCCCAGCCTGAATCACAAGCCTTGATGCCTCGGGAATCGTCATGAAATAGCGGGTCATTGCCGGATGTGTTACTGTCACCGGGCCGCCTTTTTCAATCTGTTTTTTGAAAATTGGAATGACGCTGCCGCGGCTCCCGAGTACATTGCCGAAGCGAACAGCAACAAATTTGGTTCTGCTGACTTTCCCAAGATTCATAATAATCATCTCTGCGAATCGTTTTGTCGCCCCCATTACGTTGGCTGGGTTCACCGCTTTGTCCGATGAAATCAGCACGAATGTCTCAGTTCCCGACATATCGGCTGCTTCCGCGACATTTTTTGTTCCGATAATATTGTTTTTGACCGCCTCTTCTGGATTGTGTTCCATTAAAGGCACATGCTTATGGGCAGCTGCATGATAGACAACATGCGGCTCGTATTTTTTCATCAAGGTAAACATTTTATCGCGGTCCTGCACATCAGCGATTTCCGTATGGAACACAATGTGTTTGCCGAATCGTCCGTTCAGCTCTGTATAAATCGAATGAATGCTGTTTTCCCCATGGCCGAGCAGAATGATTTCCTTAGGCTGAAACGCGCTGATCTGACGGCAGATTTCCGAGCCGATTGATCCGCCCGCTCCCGTGACGAGAACTGTTTTTCCTTTGATGCGGTTCGAAATTTCGCTAGTGTCGAGGGTTACCGGCTTTCTGCCGAGCAAGTCCTCAGCTTTTACATCTCTGATTTGTCCTGCAGTTCGTGTGCCAAGCAGCATTTCATCAAAATGAGGCATAATTTTAATGCTTACTCCGGTTCGCACACATTCTTTATATAACACCTGAAGCTCATGGGTGCGGAGTGAAGGAATGGCAATAATAATATAATTAATTTTGAGCTTTTGCACCGCAGGCATGATACTTTCTTTACCGCCGATTACGGGCAGTCCCATAATTTCTAATTTATGCTTCGTTTGGTCGTCATCAATAAAAGCGACAGGTATGATATCAGGTTCATCTTTCGAAAGCAGCTGCCTGACCATCAGAGTCCCACCTGAGCCCGCCCCGATAATCAGCGCGCGGGACGAGGCGCAGCGTTTTTTCCTGATGCTTTCGTTTAATACTCTGGATAAAATACGGGTCCCTCCAATAGACAAAAGCTGAAGCACCCAGCACGCGGTTAACAGACGGAAGAACATCGTGTGATACACAGCATACTGAATGATACCGGTCACAGCGGCGGAAAGCGTAATGCCCTTAAGCAGGACAATCAGCTCACCAAGCCCGGTGTATGTCCACACCTGTTTATACTGATTGAACAGGAAAGCACACACATGATAGCTGAGGAGCAAGCTGACAGCGGTAAGCAGTAATGCTCCGGAGTCATAAAATTGATAGGAATCTTTTAAAAATTGATATCCTGCAATAACTGAATTTAAAACGAGGTAAGTATCCAGCGCAATAATCATTGACAGTCTTCTCCGGTAACTCAACCTTTTCCCCCCTAATTCTTTTATCGGTTTAGCTGCGGCGGTTTTCGTCTCTCCAAAAAATCGGCAGCAGCTAAACCGACAACACGTCCTATGTATATATCAGATAAGTGGGCATTTAACCCATCCTCACGCCCCGCCAGCGACGACCAGCATCTAAGGCAGCAACTTCAGCTGCCCACAGCAGAGCCGAGTGCCTCCATTGATACAGGTCAGGAGACATCACCTTTACAAAAACTAGTAGGAATAGTGTTCCGATTTTTTCATTTTCTTTTTGTTTAAAAGAGCGCCTAACAGCTTCGCATTGGATTGTTCCAGTGCATCTTTTGCTTTCAGAACGGTATCGGTTTTTGTTTTTCCGCTTAAAACGACGAGCACGCTGCCGTCTGTCTGATTTGCTAGAATCTGAGCATCTGCAACAGCCAAAAGAGGAGGGGAATCAAAGATGACGAGGCTGAATTGTTCATAGATCTCAGATATTAAATCTCCCATTGCTTTTGAAGACAACAGTTCTGCCGGGTTTGGCGGGGTCGGCCCGCTTGTCAGTACATATAAGTTATCGATCGGCGTCTTTTGCACCGTCTCACTGAGTGAAGCATTGCCGACCAGCACATTTGTCAGCCCGGTTACATTATCAACCTGAAACGTCTGATTGATGGTCGGCTTTCTTAAATCGGCATCCACCAGCAGTACTTTCTTTTCCTGCTGCTGCGCAAAGACAGCCGCAAGATTCGCTGCACTGAACGATTTACCTTCACCAGGCACAGAGGAGGTGACGAGGATAGATCGCAAGTTGGTCTGGACAGATGAGAACTCAATGTTTGTCCGAATGGTGCGATATTGTTCCGCAACAACTGATTTATTGTGTAAAACAGATATTTGAGCCAAACCTCGCCTTGCTTTCTTTTTTCTAAAGATCACTCGCTTCACTCCCCGAAATGTTTTATCCCACGATTCCGCCCTTTGTGGACATCAGGAACGGAGCCTAAGCATGGCAATCCGGTTCTCTCGCTGAGCTGCCGTGCGCTTTTGCAAGTATCATCGAGAAAATGCAGAAAAAATGCCAGTGTAATGCCGCCCATGACAGCAGCGCCAAAAGCCATGACCATATTTCGCAGCCTGGCCGGCTTGATCATCGGGCTTTCAGAAGCCTTCGCCTCTGATAATATATGTACGCCTTGTACATTCATTCTTTCATCTACTTCTTTTTCAAACTTGTTCACTAACGTGTTCGCAATCTCAGCCGCTTTCGCCGGGTCGTGATCCTGGACGGCAACGTTGATAATTTCTGATTCATTTTCACTGCTGGTAACCACTTTTCCTTTCAGCGAGGAAGCCGATTCAGATAGGTGCAATTCCGCCTTAACTTCTTCCATCAAGGCAGTGCTTTTCATAATCGATTGGAACGTGCTGCTATACTGAAGATTTCGCTGGATGTCACTGAGATTCGAGTTTTCTTCACCGTCTGATTCATGAACCAGCACCTGTGTCGACGCCTGGTAGGTCGGTGAAATGACCTTAAATTGCACAAAACCCATAATAAGGGTGACGCCGATTGTGATGAGCAGAATCAGCACGAATCTGTGTCTGACAATCGCATATAATTCTTTGAAACTCATATTCTCATTCATGTATTCATAGCCTTCAGCCTTCCCGCGGCTGGCTTCCCGCGCCCCTTTCTGTTAATGATTGGATTATAAAAGAAAACGTTATTATTTAAAAATTGCAAAATAAGCCAATAAGTTCTCTTTAGAGAACAAAATCATGATTTTCCTCTAATTTACTGCACTTCCCTTATTATTTTAAATTTTATAAAGAACGAAAAATTCTTTATAATGAACAAAATAACGACAGGAATAGAGGAGAATTTCATATTATGATTGGAAGAATTATCCGTTTGTACCGTAAAAGAAAAGGCTATTCTATTAATCAGCTGGCTGTTGAGTCAGGCGTATCCAAATCCTATTTAAGCAAGATTGAAAGAGGCGTTCACACGAATCCGTCCGTTCAATTTTTAAAAAAAGTTTCTGCCACACTGGAAGTTGAATTAACAGAATTATTTGACGCAGAAACAATGATGTATGAAAAAATCAGCGGCGGTGAAGAAGAATGGCGCGTACATTTAGTGCAAGCCGTACAAGCCGGGATGGAAAAGGAAGAATTGTTCACTTTTACGAACAGGCTAAAGAAAGAACAGCCTGAAACTGCCTCTTACCGCAACCGCAAACTGACGGAATCCAATATAGAAGAATGGAAAGCGCTGATGGCGGAAGCAAGAGAAATCGGTCTGACTGTCCATGAAGTCAAATCCTTTTTAAAAACAATGGGAAGATGATGATCGGTTAAGGGCTAACGTTCGCATCTATAGGGTAAATCTGTTTATAATGGGGGAAAAAGGGAGAGAACACAATGACTCATCAAATAGTAACGACTCAATACGGCAAAGTAAAAGGCACAACGGAAAACGGCGTACATAAGTGGAAAGGCATCCCCTATGCCAAGCCGCCTGTCGGACAATGGCGTTTTAAAGCACCTGAGCCGCCTGAAGTGTGGGAAGATGTCCTTGATGCCACAGCGTACGGCCCTGTTTGCCCGCAGCCGTCTGATTTGCTGTCACTTTCGTATACTGAGCTGCCCCGCCAGTCCGAGGATTGCTTGTTTGTCAATGTATTTGCGCCTGACACTCCAAGCCAAAACCTGCCTGTCATGGTTTGGATTCACGGAGGCGCTTTTTATCTCGGCGCGGGCAGTGAGCCATTGTATGACGGATCAAAACTTGCGGCGCAGGGAGAGGTCATTGTCGTTACACTGAACTATCGGCTGGGGCCGTTTGGCTTTTTGCACTTGTCTTCGTTTGATGAGGCGTATTCCGATAACCTTGGGCTTTTAGACCAAGTCGCCGCACTGAAATGGGTGCGGGAGAATATTTCAGCGTTTGGCGGTGATCCCGATAACGTAACAGTATTTGGAGAATCCGCCGGCGGGATGAGCATTGCCGCGCTTCTCGCTATGCCTGCGGCAAAAGGCCTGTTCCAGAAAGCAATCATGGAAAGCGGCGCTTCTCGAACGATGACGAAAGAACAAGCGGCGAGCACCTCGGCAGCCTTTTTACAGGTCCTTGGGATTAACGAGGGCCAATTGGATAAATTGCATACGGTTTCTGCGGAAGATTTGCTAAAAGCGGCCGATCAGCTTCGGATCGCAGAAAAAGAAAATATCTTTCAGCTGTTCTTCCAGCCCGCCCTTGATCCAAAAACGCTGCCTGCTGAACCAGAAAAAGCGATCGCAGAAGGGGCCGCTTCCGGCATTCCGCTATTAATCGGAACAACCCGTGATGAAGGATATTTATTTTTCACCCCGGATTCAGACGTTCATTCTCAGGAAACGCTTGATGCAGCGCTCGAGTATTTACTAGGGAAGCCGCTGGCAGAGAAAGCTGCCGATTTGTATCCGCGTTCTCTGGAAAGCCAAATTCATATGATGACTGATTTGTTATTTTGGCGCCCCGCTGTCGCCTATGCATCCGCACATTCCCATTATGCCCCTGTCTGGATGTACCGGTTCGATTGGCACCCGGAGAAGCCGCCGTACAATAAAGCGTTTCACGCATTAGAGCTTCCTTTTGTCTTTGGAAATCTGGACGGATTAGAACGAATGGCAAAAGCGGAGGTTACGGATGAGGTGAAACAGCTTTCTCACTCGATACAATCAGCATGGATCACATTCGCCAAAACAGGAAACCCAAGCACCGAAGCTGTGAATTGGCCGGCGTATCATGAAGAAACGAGAGAGACGCTGATTTTAGACTCAGAGATTACGATCGAAAACGATCCCGAATCTGAAAAAAGGCAGAAGCTATTCCCTTCAAAAGGAGAATAAATATGGGGAAAACAGGATACATTGGTGCTGCCATTGTTGTGGCAGCTTGTATCATTATTTTGTCGGCCGTGGTATGTTTACGGGACACAGTCTATTACCAGCCTATGCGCTGGACTGGCATCATACTGTTTTTCGTGGGAATTGTGATGGTTCCCGCATACTCAGCAAAAAGAAAACCCGGAAAAGAGAAGTAATTCTCTTTTCCGGGTTTTTATGTTTATTATAATCTTCCCGCGCGAATATCGTCTGTCATTCCCTCATAAGGAGCCTTCGAAATCACTTCTTCGTTGTCGACTCCTTCATTTTTCAGAAATGTAATTTCCGCAAATTCAGGTACAACGTATTTTGGATACGTTTCATATTTTTCGCGGGATTCTTTCATCAAATCAATGTGGTCATTTTGGTAGCAAACCGTAATTTCAGGATGTTCATGCACCCATTTCGGGAAGAAAATAATGCCATGCATGCGTTTTTCATTTGGCATAAAGTTTAATGAAACATCCGTGCCAGTCGGCTCTGTCCAAGACACTTTATATACGCCTTCTGTCAGTTTGACAATATTCACTTCCTGATCTCGAACCCAGCGTCCGGCAACCATTCCGCTATGAATTCTATAATCAATTGTATGGTCGTTTTTAATATAAATCTCGTATTCCCATCCGTTTTCATACGTATAAATCATGTGGCTTCCGATAAAGTTTTCCATCTTACACACTCTCCTTAGTCTTTTACTGTACTTCATAAATGTCTAGTAGAACGTAATCAGGGGTTCTTTCTGCGGAACCGATAAACAAGCGGTCATGGAGCCATTGATAGACTTCACTGCCTGTTTCAAACGTCGGTACCGTACGAAAATAAACATGCTCCGGTTCAATAATTTCCCCGGCTGCCGCTTGTTTTCGAAACGGCTTGCTGACTTGCCGTATTCCATTGTTTTCAATGTAAATCAGTTCATGATCTGCTGTTTCAATCACATACCTGGCAGATAAATCTGTTCTGCCGTTAGCGCGAATCATTTGTGAATCGGCACCGCCCGGCAAAATACGTCCCTTTACTTCCCCGGTTATTGTTCCCGAACGAATCGGAATGAATCGTCTCAGTCCCAGGCTTGTCTCACCAATCGTGATAGGCGGATCAACCTTGATTTCTAAAGAGGCGAATGGTTTTAAAACCGGCTTCTTCACGAGAACCACCTCACCTTCAGAAAAAATCATGTAACTATTTACATGTTCACTTTAACACCATTGCAGTTAACTGTCAAACAATAGGAACATAAAAAAACAAGGACTGTTTGAAGACAGTCCTTGTCTGAAGCTAGCTTTGATAAGCAAGATATGTGCTGACAGTGCTTTTGGCAAGACAGGCAGAGGAATCTATAATCGGAATCTCACTTTGAATATGATCTAACACCGCATTTAAATCCGTGCAGGCTGAAATGATGATGTCTGCATGCTGACTGATTTCTTCATATAGCGTCTGCCACAATGCTTGTGTATGCTGCATATGATTTGGCTGTTTGATTGCGGCGATAAGCTGGTTCACAGCCTGCTGCCAATGGTCCTTGTGAATAACTTCTTGTCCATTTGCCTTCAGAACTTTTTGGTAGATGGCGGATTGGATGGTTGGCTCTGTTCCTAAAACCACCGCTTTTTTTGCGGGATGCGGAATCTCTTTTATCGTTTCCTCAACGATATGCAACATAGGAACCGACAATGCCTGCTGAATCTCTTCATAGTAGATATGCGCCGTATTACAAGGCAGCGCAATGAAATCCACGCCTGTTTTCTCGAGCTTTACCGCTCCGTCGATAATCGCTTTTTTCATCTCGTCATGGTCAATTGGACGATCTGCATAGAAGGGCGTCGGGCATGAATAGATCATCATGTGCGGGTAGTCAATATCGTTTGAAGCCCCATACAGCTTCTGACAGTAATCAATCACCTTATCAATAAACGGCGAGGTCGATTTTCGGCCCCATTCCGGCTAATATTCCGATCATCAAATTCATTCCTTTCTAATTTGTACGGACCGCTTCTTCTTCTGAGCCATCCTCATAGAGGATAAAGCTTTTCGCAGCATCCCCGCCTAACATAAACTCGACTTCAACAGACAATGCTCGCAGAAAGAAACGGGTTTCCGAGGAAGGAAATAACTCCAGTCTCAGCTGTCCGGTGATCTCCAAATAAAGCCGTTCATTCTCGGCTGTCACCTGTGCAGCCGTCCCATCCTGCAACAGGTAGCTGCCAACATAGTGGCTGTATATCGCTGTATCAATTGCTTTTTTCTTTTTATCAGCAGGACGTTCCGGGACCTCATATGGCTGGCCAAATAGAATATGTTCCGCCGCCTTCAGAATCGCTTGTTCATATTCAGTATCCTCTTCCTTATTACTCAAATAGATTAGCGTTTTACGATGATCGATATATCGGATCATCAACGTCGAATAGCCGGGCCATCCTCCGCTGTGGCTGACAATCCGCCCTTTTTCAGGACTGTTTTGCAGTACCCAGCCAAAGCCATAATCAATTGTTTCTCCATTGTTGAGGCGCACTGGAGAAAACGCAGATTCCTTAGAAGCCTTGCTGATGAAATCGTCCTGATATAAAGCCTGATCAAATCGAAACAAATCGCTTGTGACAGAGTTCACCGTCCCATCTCCCTGTATGCCATCGAGATACACAACATAGTTCGTTTCCTCCAGCTCATCAGGGAGGACGTATGTTTCGGAATGTACATCATACACATATCCATATGCATAATGATCAATTCGCTCAGGCGAAAGCCTCCTGTTATACACTCTTGTTTCATTCATGCCTGCCGGTAAAAAAATACTTGTTTTCATAAAATCCGCATAGCTCATGCCAGATGCTTTTTCAATGATAACCGCCAGCAGCACATACCCCGTATTGCTGTACAGCCAGCCTTCATTCGGCTCAAAATAACCAGATAGCCCCTCATTCATCAGCATATCGACAATATCCTGATTCACCGCAATCTTGTGTGAATCCCAATTGGCAAAAAACCATCCCATATAATCAGGAAGCCCTGACGTATGGTTCAATAAATGCCGAATCGTTACGCCCTGATACGGAAAACCGGGCAGCCAGCGATCCACTTTATCTTCATAGCCAAGAATCCCCTTCTCCTCCAGCAAGATGATTCCCAATGCTGTAAAAGGCTTTGACAAAGACGCTAACTCAAACAAAGAGTTGGTTTTCAACGGGCGTTTTTCCGTCATTTCCGCATAGCCAAAAGAGTGGTGATATAAAATATTGCCACCCTCCGCAGCCAGAACCGTCCCGTTAAACTGATGTTTTTCGCCTAATGTCTCAAATAACGTCTGAAGATGCTTTCTTTTATTCTGCTTCATTCCTCCACCTCCCATATCTCTGTACGTTACTAACCTACTAACGTTTCAAATATTTTGAAAAATCCTTCAGTTAGAGATCCTTTTTAACCCATCACATATACCTGCCGTTCACTATTTTTAGTGAAATGAGATATTATGATATTTTCTGAATTGTGATTAAAAAGGCAACTTTATGCCCATGCAACAGAAGCTATAAAAAATACAGAGAATGAAAAGAAACAGATAGATTTTTTAGTTCTTTAGGCCCGTAGACCGCAAATCCTTTTATGATTTTCTATCAAACAAAAGAGGAAAATAGACCAGTTGCAATCCAAACGAGAGTCTAATAGAATGAGGTCGAAAAGTAAATCGCGCGGGTTTGTTACTGATAAAGCAGGCAAGACCTAAAATGTGTAAAGGGCAAAGTGTATACTTTGGCGTCACCCCTTACATATTTTAGGTCTTTTTTTATTGTGCGTAACTAACTTGCCATCTTCAAACAGGAGGGCTGGAAGAAGCAGACCGCTAACACAGTACATAAAAAAGGAGACATGAACGATGAACATCAAAAAGTTTGCAAAACAAGCAACAGTATTAACCTTTACTACCGCACTGCTGGCAGGAGGCGCAACTCAAGCGTTTGCGAAAGAAACGAACCAAAAGCCATATAAGGAAACATACGGCATTTCCCATATTACACGCCATGATATGCTGCAAATCCCTGAACAGCAAAAAAATGAAAAATATCAAGTTCCTGAATTCGATTCGTCCACAATTAAAAATATCTCTTCTGCAAAAGGCCTGGACGTTTGGGACAGCTGGCCATTACAAAACGCTGACGGCACTGTCGCAAACTATCATGGCTACCACATCGTCTTTGCATTAGCCGGAGATCCTAAAAATGCGGATGACACATCGATTTACATGTTCTATCAAAAAGTCGGCGAAACTTCTATTGACAGCTGGAAAAACGCTGGCCGCGTCTTTAAAGACAGCGACAAATTCGATGCAAATGATTCTATCCTAAAAGACCAAACGCAAGAATGGTCAGGTTCAGCCACATTTACATCTGACGGAAAAATCCGTTTATTCTACACTGATTTCTCCGGTAAACATTACGGCAAACAAACACTGACAACTGCACAGGTTAACGTATCAGCATCAGACAGCTCTCTGAACATCAACGGTGTAGAGGATTATAAATCAATCTTTGACGGTGACGGCAAAACGTATCAAAATGTACAGCAGTTCATCGATGAAGGCAACTACAGCTCAGGCGACAACCATACGCTGAGAGATCCTCACTACGTAGAAGATAAAGGCCACAAATACTTAGTATTTGAAGCAAACACTGGAACTGAAGATGGCTACCAAGGCGAAGAATCTTTATTTAACAAAGCATACTATGGCAAAAGCACATCATTCTTCCGTCAAGAAAGTCAAAAGCTTCTGCAAAGTGATAAAAAGCGCACTGCTGAATTAGCTAACGGCGCTCTCGGTATGATTGAGCTAAACGATGATTACACACTGAAAAAAGTGATGAAACCGCTGATTGCATCTAACACAGTAACAGATGAAATTGAACGCGCGAACGTCTTTAAAATGAACGGCAAATGGTATCTGTTCACTGACTCCCGCGGGTCAAAAATGACGATTGACGGCATTACGTCTAACGATATTTACATGCTTGGCTATGTTTCTAATTCTTTAACTGGCCCATACAAGCCGCTGAACAAAACTGGCCTTGTGTTAAAAATGGATCTTGATCCTAACGATGTAACCTTTACTTACTCACACTTCGCTGTACCTCAAGCGAAAGGAAACAATGTCGTGATTACAAGCTATATGACAAACAGAGGATTCTACGCAGACAAACAATCAACGTTTGCGCCAAGCTTCCTGCTGAACATCAAAGGCAAGAAAACATCTGTTGTCAAAGACAGCATCCTTGAACAAGGACAATTAACAGTTAACAAATAAAAACGCAAAAGAAAATGCCGATATCCTATTGGCATTTTCTTTTATTTCTTATCAACATAAAGGTGAATCCCATATGAACTATATAAAAGCAGGCAAATGGCTAACCGTATTCCTAACCTTTTTAGGAATATTGCTGTTTATCGACTTATTTCCAAAAGAAGGACATGACCAAAAAACAAAATCAAAACAGAAGCCGGACTACCGGGCGGCATATCATTTTACGACTCCGGATAAATGGAAAAATGACCCTCAAAAACCGATCTATTTTGATGGCAAGTATCATTATTTCTATCTATATAACCGGGATTACCCAAAAGGCAACGGCACAGAATGGCGCCATGCCGTCTCAGAGGATTTGGTGCACTGGACCGATGAAGGCGTGGCGATTCCGAAATATACAAACCCGGACGGTGACATTTGGACCGGTTCCGTCGTGGTTGATAAAGAGAACACAGCCGGCTTTGGGAAAAATGCGCTTGTCGCGATTGTGACACAGCCCTCAGCCAAAGACAAAAAACAGGAACAATATTTGTGGTACAGCACAGATAAGGGAAAATCATTCAAATTCTACAGTGGCAACCCCGTTATGCCTAATCCGGGTACAGACGATTTCAGAGATCCGAAAGTCATATGGGATGACCAGGATAACAAATGGGTCATGGTCATGGCTGAAGGATCAAAAATCGGCTTTTATGAATCCGATAATCTTAAGGACTGGCATTACACAAGCGGATTCTTCCCAGAACAGGCGGGAATGGTGGAATGTCCCGACCTCTACATGATGCGGGCAAGCGACGGAACGAATAAGTGGGTTCTCGGTGCCAGCGCGAATGGCAAACCGTGGGGCAAACCAAATACGTACGCCTACTGGACCGGAAGCTTCGACGGAAAAGAATTCAAAGCGGATCAGACTGAAGCCCAATGGCTTGACTATGGCTTCGACTGGTATGGCGGTGTGACGTTCGAAGACAGCAAAAGCACAGATCCATTAGAAAAGCGGTATGCGCTTGCCTGGATGAACAATTGGGATTATGCCAACAACACCCCGACAATGAAGAACGGCTTTAACGGCACAGATTCTGTCATACGCGAACTCCGGCTGAAGGAGCAGGATGGAACATACAGCCTCGTCTCACAGCCGATTGAAGCTTTGGAGCAGCTGACTGTTTCAACTGACGAAATAGAGGATCAGGATGTGAACGGATCAAAAACATTGTCGATAACAGGTGATACGTACCAGCTTGATACGGATCTTTCTTGGTCAGAGCTAAAGAATGCAGGCGTCAGGCTCAGAGAATCAGAAGACCAAAAACGCCATATTGATGTCGGTATTTTCGCTGAAGGCGGCTATGCTTATGTCAATAGAGCAGCCACAAATCAGCCTGACAAAAGCAATACCTATGTCGAAAGCAAAGCTCCTTATGATGTAAACAAACGTAAGGTGCATTTGAAAATACTTGTCGATAAAACAACGATAGAAGTATTTGTTGGCGACGGGAAAACCGTTTTTTCAAATGAAGTCTTCCCAAAGCCTGAAGATAAAGGAATTACCCTTTATTCTGACGGCGGCACAGCCTCCTTCAAAAATATAACAGTGAAACACTTTGATTCGATTCATGAATAAAAACAGGTGCAGCGCAGGCTGCCCTGTTTTTTTATTAGGAGCGGTATTCTCTGTTACATATTGGGCATTGTAAGAAATATAAGGCTGGTTTCAAAGGAGGAAGCGAATGTCTAAACAAGGAAATTTTCAAAAATCAATGTCTCTGTTTGATCTGATTTTGATTGGGATGGGAGCCATCTTTGGATCAGCGTGGCTGTTCGCTGTCAGTAATGTCGCTTCAAAAGCAGGGCCCTCCGGCGCTTTTTCCTGGATCCTCGGAGGAGCCATTATTTTGTTAATCGGGCTCGTATATGCAGAGCTCGGAGCCGCTCTGCCCCGTACCGGAGGCATCATTCGATACCCCGTTTATTCACATGGCCACCTTGTCGGCTACTTAATTTCGTTTGTCACGATTGTCGCTTATACAAGCTTGATTTCAATTGAAGTGACAGCTGTGCGCCAGTATGTGGCCTATTGGTTTCCCGGCCTGACCATTAAAGGGTCTGATTCGCCGACCATTTCCGGCTGGATCTTGCAATTTGCCCTATTATGCTTGTTTTTCCTGCTGAATTATTGGAGCGTCAAAACCTTCGCTAAGGCGAATTTCATCATATCGATTTTTAAATATATTGTGCCGATTACCATCATTATTGTGCTGATCTTTCATTTTCAGCCGGAGAATTTATCCGTTCAAGGATTTGCACCGTTTGGATTTACAGGTATTCAGGCTGCCATCTCGACAGGCGGCGTCATGTTTGCGTATCTCGGCCTGCATCCGATTGTATCTGTAGCAGGTGAAGTCCAAAATCCAAAACGCAATATCCCGATCGCTTTAATCATTTGCATCATCGTTTCAACCATCATTTATACTGTTTTGCAGGTCACCTTTATTGGTGCAATCCCGACAGAAACACTGAAACATGGCTGGCCGGCAATTGGCCGGGAGTTCTCATTGCCGTTTAAGGATATTGCGGTCATGCTCGGGTTAGGCTGGCTTGCAACACTTGTCATTTTAGACGCCATTCTGTCTCCCGGAGGAAACGGGAATATCTTTATGAATACGACATCCCGCCTTGTTTACGCCTGGGCGCGTAACGGCACATTATTTGGCATATTCTCAAAGGTCAATAAAGATACGGGGACACCCCGCGCATCGCTTTGGCTTTCGTTTGCCCTGTCCATTTTCTGGACACTTCCCTTTCCTTCGTGGAATGCGCTCGTCAATGTCTGTTCAGTCGCGCTCATTCTTTCATATGCGATTGCACCCATTTCTTCAGCTGCGCTGAGGGTCAACGCGAAGGACTTAAACAGGCCGTTTTATTTAAAGGGAATGAGCATTATCGGGCCGCTTTCCTTTATATTTACAGCGTTTATCGTGTACTGGTCAGGATGGAAAACAGTCTCCTGGCTGCTCGGTTCACAACTCGTGATGTTTTTGATCTATCTCTGTTTCAGCAAATATACGCCTAAAGAAGATGTCAGCCTCGCTCAGCAGCTGAAATCAGCCTGGTGGCTTATCGGGTTTTATATTATGATGCTGATCTTTTCCTACATCGGTTCTTTCGGACATGGTTTAGGGATTATCAGCAATCCCGTCGACCTCATTTTAGTCGCGATCGGCTCACTTGCGATTTATTACTGGGCAAAGTATACCGGGCTCCCAAAAGCCGCCATTGATTACGATAAATAAAGAAGCAAGAGGTTTTCTTGCTTCTTTATTCTTTACAAACATACATACACGCGATAAAATGAATGAGAGTCAGTCATTATCGGAGGTGTTCCTCATGCCAAAACAAACATCAGGCAAATATGAAAAAATTCTGCAGGCTGCCATAGAAGTCATTTCTGAAAAAGGCCTCGACAAAGCTTCTATTTCTGATATTGTCAAAAAGGCCGGCACTGCCCAAGGAACATTCTATTTGTATTTTTCATCTAAAAATGCCCTCATACCGGCCATTGCAGAAAATCTCCTCACCCATACACTTGATCAAATCAAAGGTAGGCTGCATGGGGACGAGGATTTTTGGACCGTTTTAGATATATTAATTGATGAGACATTTCTCATTACAGAACGCCATAAGGATATTATTGTCCTCTGTTATTCCGGGCTTGCGATCGACCACTCCATGGAAAAATGGGAGACGATCTATCAGCCTTATTATTCCTGGCTTGAAAAAATCATCAACAAGGCCATTGCAAACCATGAGGTAACGGAAGGAATCAATTCAAAATGGACGGCCAGAACGATTATCAACTTGGTCGAGAATACTGCAGAACGATTCTATATCGGATTTGAACAAGATGAAAATGTTGAAGTGTATAAAAAAGAAATCTTTACTTTCTTAAAACGGAGCTTAGGTACTGCTTAAAAAATGACTGGGTAACACCGCTCATTTTTTAATGTTCTAAAAATGACTGACGTTCATTCATAAAAATAGAGAGGTGTTTCATTTGAATTGGGTTCTTGTTTTTATTGCAGGGCTTTTAGAAGTTGTTTGGGCCTCTTCCCTCAAACATGCCGATTCGCTTTTGGATTGGATCATCATTTTTATCTTAATCGCGGTCAGCTTTATCCTGTTGATCCGCTCTTATCAAAAAATCCCGATGGCCGCGGCGTACACTGTGTTTGTGGGAATCGGAACCGTCGGAACATATCTGACTGGAATTGTTCTGGGCGAATCCTTCTCAGCAGCCCAAATGTTCTTTTTAGCTTTATTGCTGGCTGGCATTTTAGGAATGAAATTATTTACGAAAGAAAGCAAATCTCAGCCGGGAGATGAACAATAATGGCATGGTTTTTATTAGTGATTGCCGGCATAGAAGAAATTATAGCTGCCATTGCCATGAAATATATAGACGGAACAAGAAAAAAATGGCCAATCATTGTGATGACTGTTGGATTCGGCTTATCCTTTTACTGCCTGTCCCAAGCGATGATCGTCCTGCCTGCCGGAGTCGCATATGCCGTCTGGACTGGCATTGGAAGCATTGGTGTTTCGGCGGTCGGGCTCATCTGGTTTAAGGAGCGGTTTCAGCTTTCACAGGTGATTTCACTTTGCCTTATCCTAGCTGGCGTCATCGGCCTGCGTCTTACGTCATCTTCATAAAATCAAGGCATATACAGCTGTATATGCCTTTGCCATTAAGCTTCGTGATGTTTTTGAAGATGAAGCGGCGGTGGGATGAGCCAGCCTTTGTTTTTTAGCAGCCTTAAGTATTTTGCGCCGGTTGCCGCTTTCGACATATGAAATTGCCCAAACATCATGGCAATATCCTCACGAATCGATTGCCCCATCATTTTGCTGCATGTCACCAGACCTGCAGCATTTTCTGCTGCCGCGGAGGCCGCCACATCCGGATCGAGAAACCGTGCGCCAGGCGGAATGTCGTTAAGATCTGCTGTCGGCGGTTCAGGAGAAGCCGGCGGCAGCGCCACCCCGTTTTCTTTCAGGATCGTGCTGACCTGTTTGATTTCATCTTGGCATTTCTCAATAGACTCACGAAGCAGTTTCTTCAGGTCGTCATCACCGACATGATTCAATAGCATTTGGTAATTGCCGACCATTTTATTGCCCGCCATCACATAACTCCACAAGCCGAATACCTCACCGTAATGCATCGGTTCATCCTGCGGATTTCCGCTTAAAATACCCATGTTCATCCTCCTCCCATATTCAATATTGCACATTTCATAACGTGCCCAAGCGGAGGAACATTTATGTTTCAGCGGAAAAGATTTATGAAATGAAACAAAACAAAAAAGACAAGAGTGGCAAGTTGCCAAACCATTGTCTTTCCTGTTGTTTGATTGGACGCACTGAAGGGATTCGCACCCCGACAGACAAGATACCGGAAACTATTCAAGTGCTTTTTAATATGAGTCATTGATTCTGTCTTTAATAAACTTTAACGAGATGGCGGGATGCTTTGCGGAAAACGAAATACATTTTCGGGGTCATATTTCGCCTTTATTTCTCGAAGCCGCGCAAAGTTTGCGCCATAATATTCTTTTCCGAAGTTTTCAATGTTTTGATCTGGAACATTAACATATGAACCTGCTACATATGGTTGCATCAGCTGACGCACTCTTTCAACTGATGCAAGATTTGAATCTTCTTGTGATTTATTTTTCCAACTAGCCGTCCATTCCGTATAAAATAATGGATGGCGCCAAAAAAAGGCAGTTTCGTCTTTAGGGACTCTGCTTATAGCACCACCCCAATTGATAAAAAAGAAATTGGCTTCTGTTCCAGTAGCATCTTCCAAAAATTTTCTCATGATTGAAATGGGTTCGTCAGACCAAAAATCATGACCCCATGCCGAGGAGAATTTAACACTCTGATCATTTCTGCCAGGGATGGGTTCGTCAGGGTCTAAGAAATCTATAGCATCTGGATAGTATAATGTTTTGATATCTGCTTCTGTTGGAGTTCCCGCATGTAATAAAGGTTTTAATAATCGAATCAATTCAGTTTTCGAACCGAGGAAAATTCCTTCTGCATGACACAAACCATTTATTTTGCTGTAAATTTCAAGGTAGCATCCTAATCGTTCATCTACAAACGGAGCCCATTTCTGCCAAGCTTTAAATACCGTTTCTAATTGTTCCCACGGCCAGATAATATTGAAGACGGTTGCAGTTTTAGGGGCACGATGAACTTTGAATGTATATTGGGTATTATATCCAAAGTTACCTCCTCCTCCGCCTCTAGAAGCCCATAGCAAATCCTCATTGTGAGATTGATCTGCGTGAATAATCCTTCCTTTTGCATCTACCGTTTTCAGCGCGAGAAGGTTATCACTTATAAGGCCAATCGATCGTGAGAGTACACCAAATCCGCCGCCCATCGTAATTCCCCCGATTCCAACTGTTGGGCTATCTCCAAACGGAGCCATAAAACCGTCTCGAGCTAATCCCTTTACAAGCGGGCCAACGGGAATACCAGTTTGAACGGTTGCAATCGCGTTTTCTTCATCTAAGAAAACTTTATTCATGTCACTCACATCAATAACAATTCCTCCACTTACTACTGAAAGGTTCTTATCTAAAGCATGGCGACCGCTTCTGACACGTAAGGGCACTTTATTCTCACGAGCCCATTTAATGGCATTACTTACATCGTATGAATTTTGCGCAAAAACAAAGACAAGAGGATAGACATCCACATAAGGGTTCCAATTCTTAATAGCCTCTGTATAGCCGGGGTCTCCTTTGAAGATTACACGCCCTGTCAACTGTGTTGATCCCATATATTATTTCACTCCCAAAGAAATTCGATTCAGATACTAAAATATGCAGGAGCTGGATAATCGCATAGACAAATGATCTACGAACTATAAATATAATACGCTAAGGCCTTTTTCGTCGGTGAGGTCTGCTGAGAAACATTTTTCAAACAATTTTGAGCAAACTTCCTGTCCAATCCTCCAACAAGCGTTTTTTCTTATCGTTTTTAGGAGCAGTGTCCAGTTTTTTTCGGAGTGAATATTCGTTTAGGCCAAAAGAAAAGAGAGATGAAGAAGTGTTTAGTACCAGAGGTATACATCCATACAACAGACTCTAGATCATCATATACTGAATGTATGTAGAAAGGAGACATCAGCTTTGGCAAAATATCGGATTATGACCTTTGACGGCGGCGGTACCTTAGGTGCTTTAAGTTTACAACTATTAAACAGATTGGCTAGGCAAAACCCGAAGTTAATTAGTCGAACCCATGTATTTTCGGGAAATTCAATCGGTTCATTTACTGCCCTTGCATTAGCAAGCGGAAGATCTCCGAGGGAAACACTTCAGTATTTTGAGGATGAAATCCTGCCCGCATTCAGCATTTCCCGGCCAGGCGGACCTGTTTTCAACCAACAATTACCCTATTCCGGTTTTATTAAAGCGGTAAGAAATTTTTTCCCAGCAGATCTTCAACTTATAGATTTAAGAAAACGAATTGTTGTCCCATCATTCAAATTATACTCTCAAAAACTGGACCGTTGGACTCCTGTCTTATTTCACAATTTTCCCGGCTCTCCCTATTTAAATGAAAAAGTGAGTGATGTCATACTGCGGAGCAGCGGTGCTCCCGCGACGCAACGCGCCTATCAAAACTACGTGGACGGATATGTAGTAGCAACGAATCCCAGTACAGCCAGTATCGCGTTTGCAGTTGGTAAAGCCAACGTGCCATTGGATCAAATTGCGGTATTGTCCATCGGAACAGGTGAAGCCCCGACTCGGTTAAGAAGAGATACGAGGGGATGGGGAATGGTAAGTGCAGATAACATACGTCCCGAAAATCTGAAGAACCTTCCTCCAAATTGGGGAGTCCTTTTGGACAGGTCGCCTAATGAACCTTTACTGCCATTTCTTCAGATGATTGCTGGCGGTAATGGGTACTATGAATCCATGGTCAGTGCGAATCTTCTGGGAGATCGTTTTTTCCGGTTAGATCCGCGGATTCCGAACTTCTCCAAAACGGACCCTGCCGTCGTTCCCGCTGTCATTGAAATTGCGAACAAAACCAACTTACAGCCTGCAATTCAATTTATAGAGAAGAACTGGGGAAGCAAATAAATTTTTATTTTAAAACTATTCTCGCTTATCCAATTTTGTCCGAGAGAAGATTCTCAAAATAAATACAGGCAATGGGTAGAACCGGATTTTTTTAAAGGTTTGTTAATCACAAGCTAATAAGATGAATGAAAAACTCAATTCATACTTCTTCTTTTGAAAGTGAGGGTTCAAACTAAAGAATATAATTGAAATGTTACTCTAAGGTATGCAATTCCCTTTTTCACACAAAAAAGACAAGAGCGGCAAATCGCCAAACCCTTGTCTTTCCTGTTGTTCTATTGGACGCGCTCGGAGGGATTCGAACCCCCGACAGACGTGGTACCGGAAACCACCGCTCTATCCAACTGAGCTACGAGCGCAGAATGACTGCGTTATGAGAACGTCAGCACAACTAATTATACGATAATTCCATTCAAATAACAACCCTCTATTTCGAGAGGCCGTTTTTTAAATAGACAAAGCATCTTAATTGGCAATCTGACATACGATGGTTTGAACCCCTGTATTTTTGGGGAAAATGGGAAAAAGAGACGACTTTGCATATCAGGCCAGCTTTTTGTTTGACCTTTATTGACCAAAAATGTATCATGTAACTACATACTTACCTAAAAGGTGAAGGAGGAGCATTATGAATTTAATACCTACAGTCATTGAACAAACGAACCGCGGGGAAAGAGCGTATGACATTTATTCTCGTCTATTAAAGGATCGTATCATCATGCTTGGATCTGCGATTGATGACAACGTTGCGAACTCCATCGTGTCACAGCTTTTATTCTTAGCAGCAGAAGACCCTGAAAAAGAAATTTCTCTTTACATCAACAGCCCGGGCGGCTCTATTACAGCCGGTATGGCGATCTATGATACCATGCAGTTTATTAAGCCGAAGGTATCTACAATTTGTATCGGTATGGCTGCGTCAATGGGCGCGTTCCTGCTTGCAGCCGGCGAAAAAGGCAAACGCTATGCGCTTCCAAACAGTGAAGTCATGATTCACCAGCCACTTGGCGGTGCGCAAGGTCAAGCGACAGAAATTGAAATTGCTGCGAAACGCATTCTCTTGCTTCGTGACAAATTAAACAAAGTCCTAGCTGAACGTACTGGCCAGCCGCTTGAAGTGATCGAACGCGACACAGACCGTGATAACTTCAAGTCTGCTGAAGAAGCGCTTGAATACGGCCTGATTGACAAAATTTTGACTCACACAGAAGACAAAAAGTAATAACACAACCTGCAAGAGCTGCGTCTCTTGCAGGTTTTTTTCATTTCAAGGAATTGACTCCCTTAAACACTTTTTATTCTATACTGCTCCCATTCCTCATGTAACAGCTCAAGCGTCAAATCACTCGTCTGCCTCACAACCAGATCAGCACCAAGCATCGGCTGTCCTTGACCGACACCAACCGCAAACATCCCCGCAGATTTGATTGCAGAAATGCCTGCTTCTGCGTCTTCTATTGCCGCGCAATCAGCAGGGGAAACATCGAGCATCGCTGCAGCTGTTAAAAAGATGTCAGGATCAGGCTTCCCCTTCGCAAGAGTCGTCGGATCAACAATGGCATGAAAATCATCGATAATTGCCAAGCGTCTTAAAATCTTAGGAGCATTGCGGCTTGAAGATGCTAACCCGATTTTTATATTTTCGTTTTTCAATTGACATAGAAGCCTGCCAATCCCCGGTAAAAGATCTTCCGGCGTCAATTTGCTGATCAGCATTTGATAATCGCGATTTTTCCGATGCATAAGCTCTTGTTTCTCCGCATTTGTATACTTTGTTTCCGCACCGCCAAAGATCAATATGCTTTCAAGTGACTCTTCTCTGCTGATTCCTTTTAGCCTTTCATTCATGTCTCTGTCAAAAGGGATATTGATTTGTTCTGCGATGTGCTTCCAAGCGAGAAAATGATATTCAGCAGTATCTGTTATCACTCCGTCTAAATCAAAAATGACCGCTTTCATATACTAATGCCCATCACAGCTTCATAAGGTTTGAGGCTAATACTCTTTAAGTCAGCCCGCTCCTGCGGATAGTTTGAAATCAGCACTTTCCAACGCTCATGAATCAGTTCTGGAGGCGCTTCGAACAGAGCCTTTTCTTCCGATAAATTCACAACGACAAGAAGCTTTTCCCCTCGATATTCTCGAAGGTAAGAAAAGACCTGCGGATCATTCTCCTGCAACAGCTGATAATCGCCATATATCATAATCTTATATTGCTTTCGTAATTGAATGAGCTTCTGATAGTAAAAGAAAATCGAATCTTGATCTTCCAAAGACTCTTTCACATTGATATCTTGATAGCGGGAATTTACCGGTATCCACGGGTCTCCGGCTGTGAATCCCGCATGTTTTCCGGCATCCCACTGCATCGGTGTTCTCGCATGATCCCTTCCTTTTATCATCACGGCTTTGACAAACTCTTTTTCTGACATCGTTTTGTTTTCGACGACTAGTTCACGATATGCATTCTTTATTTCAAGATCATCATACATCTCCAGCGGCATATCGCTGTTGACCATGCCGATTTCTTCTCCCTGGTAAATAAACGGCGTTCCTTTCATGCCGTGCAGAACCGTTGCAAATGCCTTCGCACATTCTTTACGCAGCTTCCCATCATTGCCCCAGCGGGAAATAACCCTCGGCTGGTCATGGTTCTCAAAATACAGGGTATTCCAGCCGACATTCATTAACCCGGTCTGCCACCTTGTCATCGTCTTTTTTAAAGCAATCAAATCAAACGGCTTGATCTGCCATTTCCCATTTGGCGAGTTTTGTTCTGTATCAATATCCATATGTTCAAATGTAAAGATCATATTCAGCTCTTGCCTGCTTGCATCTGTGTACTTTTTCGCCTCTTCAATATCAGAGCCGTTTGCCTCTCCGACTGTCATGCAGTCGTAATGAGAAAGCACTTCCCTGTTCATCTCTTGAATAAACTCATGAAGACGTGGGCCGTTAGAGTGATAACGGCCGACAATATAGCTGCGGCTGTGATCCGTTTCGTAGTCCGGAAAATCGGTGTATTTAGAAATAGAGCCGATCACATCCATCCGCCAGCCGTCAACGCCTCTATCCATCCAGAATCTCATTACATCATAAACTTCCCGGCGAACGGCTTCGTTTTCCCAATTTAAATCAGGCTGTTTTTTCGAAAAGTAGTGCAAATAATACTGCCCTGTTCCTTCATCGTATGTCCACGCTGAGCCTGAAAAGATCGATCCCCAATTATTCGGCTCTGAGCCGTCCGGTTTAGGATCTTTCCAAAAATAATAATCCCGGTAAGGATTGTCCTTCGACTTGCAGCTTTCAGCAAACCAAGCATGCTCATCTGATGTGTGGTTCACGACCAAATCCATGACGATTTTCATTCCGCGTTTATGGGCTTCATCAATCAGCTGAAACATATCTTCATTTGTCCCAAACTTTTCGTACATGTTTTTGTAATCGCTGATATCATATCCGTTGTCATCCTGCGGGGAATCAAATACCGGGGAGAGCCAGATGACATCCGCCCCGAGATTTTTGATGTAATCCAGCTTTTGAATCACACCTTGCAAATCCCCGAATCCATCTCCATTGGCATCATAAAAACTGCGCGGGTAAATTTGATAAACGACAGCTTCTTTCCACCATTCACTCATTAGGCGTTCTCCTTTCACATCGTCCCTGTAGGACAACTGGTTCCTCATAAACGTTCATGTGCAGCGGCTCGCCTTTTACAAGCTCAAAAATAACGCGCTTTTCGTCAACCGTCACATTGATTAATCGATTTCGATAATTGATGTTGAATGAATATTCGTCCCATTCTTTCGGCAAAAACGGAGCAAATGACAGCGTCTCATTCGCGGTGCGCATGCCTGCAAAACCATGAACGATTGCCAGCCAGCTCCCCGTCATTGAAGTAATATGCAAGCCTTCTTCCGTATCATGATTGTAATTATCAAGATCAAGCCTTGCTGTGCGCTTATATAATTCGAGCGCTTTCTTTTCCAGCTTGAGTTCGGCTGCGAGAATCGCATGGACAGAGGGCGATAGGCTTGATTCATGAACAGTCATCGGCTCATAAAATTCAAAGTTTCTCCGTTTTTCTTCCATTGTAAAACGGTCATTAAAAAGATAAATGCCTTGGAGAACATCTGCCTGCTTAATAAAATTGGAGCGGAGAATCTTGTCCCATGACCATTTCTGATAAAGAGGCCGCTCCGCTGGATCTAATTCGTCAACTGCTTGCAGATCTTTGTCCAAGAACGTGTCATGCTGAATGAAAATTTGCAGTTCTTCACTATACGGATAGTACATGTGCTGGATGATTTCTCTCCAGACTTTCAATTCTTCTTCCTGCACATCCAGAAGGCGGCGTTTCTCCGCTGAGATACTTTCGAGACTTTGTAGAGTATACTCCAACGTCCAAGCCGCAATGACATTCGTATACCAATTGTTGTTAACGTTGTTTTCGTATTCATTCGGCCCAGTGACGCCATGGATCATATACTTATTTTTTCGTTTCGAGAAGTGAACACGGTCGGCCCAAAATCTGCTGACTGCCACAAGTACGTCTATCCCGTATTCTTCCATATAGTCTCGGTCGCCTGTATAATTGATATAATTGTAGATCGCATAACAGATCGCGCCATTGCGGTGAATTTCTTCAAAGGTGATTTCCCATTCGTTGTGGCATTCATCACCGGTGAACGTCACCATCGGATAAAGTGCCCCCTTCATCCCCAATTTTGCAGCGTTTCGTTTGGCAGCCTCCAACTGATGAAAGCGATACAAAAGCAGGTTTTTCGTCACCTCCGGCTCGGCTGTCGCCAAATACATCGGAACGGCGTACGCCTCAGTATCCCAATATGCGGCACCTCCATATTTCTCGCCAGTAAATCCTTTCGGCCCGATATTCAAACGGGCATCGCCCCCGTAATATGTCGAGAATAACTGAAAGATATTGTAGCGGATTCCTTGTTGAAGCTCCTCATCTCCTTTAATCTCAATGTCCGCTTTTGCCCATCTTTCCTTCCATCGATCAGTGTGCCTCCGTTTTGCATCTTCATAGCCGTTCTCTACCACATCCGACAAAAGCTCCTTGGCTTTCGATAAAAGCTCTTCCTCCCGAAAATCACGGGAAGTCGTGACAATCACAAACTTTTTCAATGATGCTTTCGTTTGATAACTGTAGCGATTCTCGACATACATTTCATTCGTTTTAAAGCTTCCATTGACAAAACCCTCCGTCTCGTTTGCCATCGCGGCTAAAACCGTGAAGCGCGGTGTTCCAAATGGATTTTCGATCGTTTTTGCCGCTAAATGGCCGCTGTGAGAATCAGCACCTTTCGCTTCCTCCTGCCAAAACTGTTCTTGGTAGTTAGAATCTTCATTTGCCACATTTCCATCCAGGTAAGGAACAAGCGTAATGACAGCATGTCCCGTCAGGCACTCCGCTTCATAATGAATCGCACAGAGTTCTTTTACAGCAAGGCTAAGAAACCGCTCTGACCTGATTCTGACGGTTTTATCTTGAATGCGGACAACAGCTTTTCGCCGCAGAATCCCCTCTTTCATATTGAGTTCTACCTCAAATGATTCGATTGGGTTTTGATGGAGATCGATTTTTTCACCGTCAACATATAGGCCTATGCCCATAAAGTTCATCGCATTGATCACTTTTCCGAAATATTCTGGATACCCGTTTTTCCACCAGCCTACTCGCGTTTTGTCGGGGAACCACACGCCTGCAATATATGTGCCTTGGTGACTGTCGCCTGAATAGCCTTCTTCAAAATTTCCTCTGACCCCCATATAGCCATTGGCAAGAGACGTCAGGCTTTCCAGCAGCCGTGTATGCTCCTTATTAAATGTATTTGTTTTGATTTTCCATTCATCAATCTCAAATAACCGCTGATTTATCATCATTTCCTCCCGAATGTAAGTTTCCATTATCACGGCGGGTTTTGGTCAAATATCTAAATGCAAAAGAAATCATCAAAGTAACGCCACACGAATGGATCATCAATACAGTAATCAAATCAAAATGAACCATGCCGATAGCAGCTGCCGCAAATGCCGGCAGTGCCGAGGCGCAAATCGCCGTAGATACTGCTTCCTTGAATGACGCAATAGAGATCATGTTTGATATTTTTGTGATCCAGAGGCCACCTGCAAGAACAAACGTTAACAAAAGCTGGATCATAAAGATTACCGCATATGCCAGCATCATGATCAGCGGCTTATACTGTGCCAACCATAATGTATCGATCAAAACCTCTACATCATGGACGTTTGGTTTCTCGAGCTTAACGTCCATTTTCGCATAGCCAACAGAAAACCCCGTTTCGTTTTGATCGGTGATCACCAGTTGATCAGGTTGAAATATGACGGCGTTTTCAAATCCAGTTACTTTCAATCGCCCATTTTCACCGCTTGTCTCATATTCATGCTTCATATCAACTGCCATCACATTCTGCCCATCTTCAATCCTCTCAGAGCTCTTCCCGCCTGTTAGTTTTCCGTTCCTGATTTGAAAACCCTGCAATTGATCAGCAAATTGATCATTAACTCCTTGAATCGCTGACGGCATGAAAGATGAAACGCTGAAGCGATCCATTTTCACAAACGAAACCGCTAACGGCGCCATTAAGCAGGCCGTTAAAAACATAAAGAGAAAAGAGAGCTGCAGCCAGCTGAAGGTATTCCCATAGCTGCAAACACCTGATGGAGATGCAGCCGCCTTCAGGCAGCGGATGATAAAGCTTTTATTCTCCAGATTCTTCATTGAATTACCCCTTTGTTCCGCCGGCTGTCAAACCGGACACAAAGTTCTTTTGGAGAAAAAAGAATAGAACGCATATCGGCAGTGCGGCAAGGATGGCACCAGCCGCAAATAGAGCTACTTTTTGCTGCTGCGGATTAGAAATAAAGGATTGTAATCCTACAGCGATGGTCAGCCTTTCCGGTGAGCGAAGCAAAAACTTTGCCAGCAAATAATCGCCAAACGGTGCCATAAATGCCCAAAGCGCTTGTACCGCGAGCATTGGCTTAACAAGCGGCAGAACAATTGAAGCGAAAATCCTCAGATGTCCCGCTCCGTCAATTCGCGCGGCTTCATCAATTTCTCTCGGCACAGTATCAAAATAACCTTTCATCAGCCACGTGTTCATCGGAATTCCGCCGCCGATATAGATCGCTGTTAAAAACCAGTATTGATCGAGTGCGCCTATCAGCATCGCCAAGACATAAAAAGCAGTCAGCGCCGCCATTGTCGGCACCATTTGAATGATTAAAAAGAATATCAGGCTCTTTTTTCTGCCTGCAAACCGATAGCGGCTGTACGAGTACCCGGCAAGTGTCACGATTGTAACCTGCAAAACCATGACCGATAGCGCGATGACAAGTGTATTGCTGTACCAATTGAGATAAAGCGTTTCGTCAAATAGCCGCTTAAAATGATCCAACGTCCAAGAACCCGAAAAATCGAGCTGAAAAGCCGCCGAATTTCCCACACGGAAGGCTGATGATGCCGTAATCAGCAACGGATATATAATGACAATACTTAAAAGCGTCAAAAATAAATACGTACAGATTTTATTAAGCATTCTGGCAGTGCTCGCGTTCACCTACATAACCTCCTCATTGCCAAAAGCATTCGATTTTTTGAAAGCAATCAGTGAAATTCCAATGACAATTAAAGAAATTAACAGTGTCACAGCCGCCGCAACGGAATATTGGGGTGATGTGCCTGTTGTCAGTTTATAAATCCACGAAATTAAGATATCGGTCGATCCGGCCCCGGCTCCCGCACTGCCTGGCCCTCCCTCATTAAATAAATAGATGATCGAGAAATTATTGAAATTAAACGTATACTGAGTAATCATCACGGGTGCTGTGGCAAATAAAATCATCGGGAATGTAATATGCCGAAAACGCTGAATAAAAGTGGCCCCGTCAATCTTTGCCGCTTCATACAATTCACCTGGAATCGCCTGAAGCACTCCCGTTACCATGACATAAATATATGGAAAGCCGAGCCACGTCTGAATCATAATGAGGGCTGTCTTTGTCCAGAAAGGATCAGTCTTCCACGCGATCGCAGGCAGCTCAACAAACGGCAGGTGATTGAATAATGGTATCACCTGTGCATTCACCGCTCCTATGCTGTCGTTAAACATGTTGGAAAAACTCATGATTGTAATAAACGCCGGAACAGCCCATGGAAATAAGAAAATCATTCGAAATATCCGCTTGCCTTTTATAAAATCCTGATTGACGAAAAGTGCCGTCACAATACCTAAAATGATTTGCAGCGTTGTTGCACAGATTGTCCAGATAACCGTCCAGCCCAGTACATTCACAAATGTTTCACGATAGGAGCCAAGGAAAAAAATATTTAAGAAATTTTTAAACCCGACCCAGTCAATCAGACGATTAGGCGGAATATGATAAAAATCATAGTTTGTTAATGCAACAAACAGAGTCACCAAAACCGGAAAAATAATCACAAACACCATCATGATATATGCCGGAAGTGTAAATAGATATGGAAACCCTTTATCGCCCGCATGACAGATCATATCCTTGGCTGTTGTATTGACTTCCAAACCCGCCGCTTTCATAGCGGCGGTCTTACGCGAATCATGGATATTAAAGATATAGAACATGAGGAAAATCACCGTCACGATCAATTGCAGCGTGCCTTCAATCAGCATAAACAGCGAGTGATCTTCACCGGGAACACTTCCCAATGTCATCAATCCGGTTAGCGCCTGTATACCGAAAACGCATAATTCAAAAGCAAACAAGCCTGTGATGGCAAGAAATAAGAGCCCCTTTGACAATTGCTGATTCGCAATCTGCCCAAGTCCTGGAATGATCGATAAAAGCCCTGCCTTTCGTTTTTGCTTTGCAAGTGTGTGATGTTTATTCATTTTTTCCGCCCTCTATTCTTCCGGACGCTATCCCGCCGTTTTATTTCACATACTTTTCTTTAATATTTTCCTTTATGACGTTTACAGCATCATTCGCTGATGTTTGTGTCGATTTTTTTCCTGAAGCTGCATCAAAAATTAAACTTTCCGCTCCTGTCCATACTTCAGCCATTTCCGGAATATTTGGAGTCGGCGTTGCTGTTTCATATTGTTTAATTACAGCTGACGTCAGTTCATTCTTTTGCTCATCGGCTTTCTTCCTTGCAGCCGTGTTGGCCGGAACTTCGTTTGTATCCTCATAAAAAGCGTAAGCATTGGCATCATTTGCAGCATACTCAAGCCATTTTTCAGCCAGCTCGGGCTCTTTTGTATATTTCGAGGCAACCCAGCCCTTCCCGCCAGCAAAAGGGGCGTATTCTTCTCCATTTGGCAATGTCGGAATGGGAGCCGCTCCGTAGTTCAATTTAGCCTCTTTATAGTTGGCAGCTGACCAAGGACCGCCAATGATCGCGGCCGCTTTGCCTTCTAAAAACATCTGCTGAATAAAGTCTTCTGCGCTTGAATTGTCTTGCATTCCTTTCGGCCAATATGTTTCAAACCATTTCTCCGCATATTTCACCGCTTCTACAGCTCCTTTATTGTTCAGGCCGATGTCCCCGGAATCTGTGCCGTTTTTTCCAAACACATATCCGCCGTATCCAGCCAATAAGCCGTACGACATATAAAAGTCAGTCCATTTTGCTAAAAATCCGGTTGATTTTCCTTTTTCCGAAGCAAACGCGAATCGAGGATCTTCCGTTAACTTTTCAAGGTCTTTAAATGTTTTTGGCGCTGTTTTTAAAAGATCTTTGTTGTAATACAAAATAAGTGTCTCAATGACTAGCGGCATTCCGTACACTTTGCCGTCAACTGTCACCTGCTGCATTTCTTTATCACCAAAGCTTTTTGTATGAGATGGCTTAATGTCAAGCAAATGTCCTTGCTGTCCCAAACCGCCGATCCGGTCATATGCAGCAAGCATAACATCAGGCGCATTACCCGCCGGGCCATCAAGAGGAAGCGCCTCCAACTGTTCGAACATTTGCTTTTCAACAATTTTTACTGTGACATCATTCTCTTTTTCGAACTTTGTTTTTATGCTTTCAATGTATTCTTTATACGTTTCTTCGACAGACACAGTCAGCACCTTTTTGCCATCAGCGCTTGCTGGATTTTTTGAACTTGAGCAGGCGGCAAGGCCGATTGCCAGAAATGATGCCGCCAATATGGCGAACCCCTTTTTAAAAAGAACCATCTCTTTTCCCCCTTCTATTTACGAAACTATAACAATTGTATTGTCCTAGAGAAAGCGGTTACAACAACTTTCGATTTGTTACCGATAACAGAATGTTATACAGGGGCGGCAGCACTCAAAATCAAAAATTCTCCCGGCTGAACGGCAATGACATCGTGATGCTGAAGCGGCTGCTCTGTCCATGCATCACAGATCCTCTTATTCCTTTCAATATTCAAATCCAGTAAACTGACATGTTGAACCGCATTCCCTTGATTAAAGAAATAAATCAGTATTTTTTCATCAAGAGTCCGTGAAAAGCTAATAAAATCATTTTTGTCGTCCAGCAGATTCCACTCAAGATGTCCTTCAGTCAATAAAGTGTTTTCCTGCTTGCGTAAAGCAATTAACCGTTTCATAAATTGCAGCATGTCTTGGTTTTGCTTCTCTTTTTCCCAAACCATACATTTCCGGCATAATGGATCATTTTCGCCGTTCAGCCCGATTTCCGTTCCGTAATAAATGCATGGTGAGCCTGTCTGGGCAAACATAAAGGCCAGCAACGCGCGTGCTTTCTTCTCATCATTGCGGCATCTGGTCAAAAGGCGCTTTGTATCATGGCTATCCAGTAAATTAAACATCACCTCATTGGCCTGCTTCATTCCATTCATCAAATGTGCATTGACACGGTAGGCCATACGTGAGGCTGGGATCGTCCGGTCAGCAAAATATTCAATCATAGGCTCTGTAAAAGGGTAATTCATCGCCGCATGAAATTCATCCCCTCTAAGCCAGGGTTCGGCAGAATGCCAGATCTCACCTAAAATATAAACGTCCGGCTTTTCAGTAGATACAGCCTGCCTAAATGTCTTCCAAAAAACGTGATCAACTTCATTTGCGACATCCAAACGCCAGCCGTCAATGTCAAATTCGCGAATCCAGTACAAAGCAATATCAAGCAAATATTTCTGCACTTCGGGATTAGCCGTGTTTAGCTTCGGCATATCAGCTGTAAAAGCAAACCTGTCATAATTGTCGCCTGTGACGGGAAAAGAGTGAATATGGAACCAGTCCTTATAGCGGGATTGATCTCCGTTTTTGACGACATCCTGCCATTGCGGAGACGCGCTTCCTATATGGTTAAAAACCGCATCTAGCATAATTCTCATCCCCCGCTGATGAAGCTGGCTGACCAATGTACGAAAAATCTCTGGATCCCCGAAATGCGGATCAATAGAAAAGTAATCCAGCGTGTCGTATTTATGATTAGAAGGCGCGGAAAAGATCGGCGTCAGATAAATTCCGTTCACCCCTAAATCCTCTAAATAATCAAGCTTGTCAACAATCCCTTGCAAATCCCCTCCAAAAAAATCATTGACGTCCGGGTCCTTGCTCCCCCACGGCAATGCATTCTTCGGTGACAAGTCTTCTCTTCCATTTGCAAAACGCTCCGGAAAAATTTGATACCAAACCGTTGACTTGACCCATTCAGGCGCTTGAAATGTATCAGCCTCGTGAACAAACGGAAATTTAAAGTAATAATGAATCGTTTCCAGTGTTTTTTCGTTATAAGGGCATACACCCGAACTTCCGAAAAAGATATCTTCATGATCGTCTGTTACAAGAAACGCATATTGTAAACGCCTAAATGGCGGCACCACTTCAGCAAACCAATAGTCATGCATTTCTGTAGCAGCAATTTTCCTCATCGGCTGCTCGTTTGCCGACCACTTGCCGTCGTTGTACTCATAGGGATCACCCCAAATGAATCGAATGTGATCTGCATCACCTTTTTTCGTCCGAATCTTGATATGCACAGTCCGCCCATCATAAGAATAAGCATCAGTGCTGAATGGCTGGTGGTGAATCGCTGCATATTCCATCATGTTTCCCCCTTTGATTTCCGTTTTATTGAAGCCGGCTCATAGTTTGAAAGTATCATGATGAAATTGTGGGAACAATCCTTTTCACCCTGTTACCGATAACAGAATAAGGCGCTTACAGCGTTGATTCTCGTACAATTAACTCTGGTTCAAAAAATAGACTTCCTTGTGCAGCACCGTCTTCATTCATTTTTTTCAGCAACATTTTCGCACAGGCTTCCCCCATTTCAACAACAGGCTGTCTGACCGTAGTCAAGCGCGGCGAGGAGATGCGATCAAGAAACACACCGTCATTCCCGGTAACCGCAACGTCTTCTGGAATTCTCTTTCCAAGGGATTGCGCCGCACGAATGACGCCGAGCGCGATTCGATCAGATGCGCAGACAAATGCGGCCTGATTGTCCATGAATTTCAGCAGTTCTCTTGCAAGGCATTCACTTTTCTTAGAACTGTTGTCGATCCGAAACATATTCGATTTTTTAAAGCTTTTATTCATCGCCCGTATATACCCCTGTTCTCTTGCACGTTCGAAAGGCTCATCTAAATCAATGCCAAAAAAGACAACTTCCCGCTCCCCCAGCCCCATAACATGGCGGGTTGCCATAAAAGTGCCTTTCTCGTTATTCACATCGATAAAGTCATAGCCCATTTCATTTTGCCCGAATACGACAAGCGGCTTCTCAAACGCTTTTATTACACCTTCAAAATCGTTCTTTCTCAAGCCGGTGGCAATAATGCCGTCACATTGGCCAATATTAAGAGAATTTCTTGTTACAAGCTGGAGAGCATAGTGATTGCGATCCAGCTCCCTGCTGATTCCTGTCAGCAGGTTCATGTAATATGGTTCTGTCGTATCCATTTCCTCAAGTATCAATAGTTTCACAACCTGTGTTCTGTTTTGCACGAGCGCTCTCGCCGCATAATTAGGGATGTAATTCAGCTCTTTCATCGCAGAATGAACAAGCTTTTTCAATTCATCTGTCACCGTCTCAGGGTGATTGATCACTCGTGATACCGTCATTTTCGAAACATTTGCTTTTTTCGCCACATCTGACAATGTTGCCATTTTCATCCCCTCCTTATCTGTGCTTATTATCCAAACTAGTGATAAAGTCCTCTATTACTGTTAAATATACGATGCAGGCAAAAGAGAAATAAAAAAGAGATTTCCCTTAAGGAAACCTCACTTTGTTAAAAACACTCGATTTTTCATGGATTCATACGCTAGGTGTCAGACTCATTCTCTCCACTTCCATGAGAAAGTCTCTTTTTTAAATTTCTGTCCACTTTTTTTCTAAAATCGGATAAGAATAATTTTGCATTTGCTCAATTAACTCATCCGGCCGTGACGAGCTGTGAATCAGTTTTAGGTGCGATTCGTTAGAAAACCCTTCTTGAATGCTGTATTTCACCATTTTCATCATTGGTTCAAAATACCCGTTTACATTATACAGTCCGATTGGCTTTTGGTGGATGCCGATCTGTGCCCAGCACAGCACTTCAAATAATTCTTCATATGTACCGAAGCCGCCCGGCATCGAGATAAAGCCGTCCGCCAGCTCGCTCATTTTAGCCTTTCGTTCATGCATCCCGTTTACTTCAATCAGCTCAGTCAGATTCTGATGGACAACCTCCCCGCTGAACAAACCGCTCGGCATGACCCCGATTGCAGTTCCTCCGTTTTCCATAATCGCGTCAGCAATCGTGCCCATCAAGCCGACGCGGGAGCCTCCATAGACAAGGCCGATTCCCTGCTCAGCCATGTACGTGCCAAGCTCTGCCGCTTTTCTTTTATACGCTTCATTTCCCCCAGGGTTTGATCCCGCAAATACACAAATGGTTTTCATCTTGTCATCTCCGCATCTATATATCGTGTTAAACATTCAAAAACACACTATATATTGTCCCATCTTCATGTGATAATATCAATATGAAATACATAAAGAATGCAGGAGTGATGAGGTTGGAGCTGGCTGATGCAGAAAAATGGATGAAAGAGTTTTACGAAAAAAGAGGCTGGACAGAATACGGACCTTTTATTCGCGTCGGCTTTTTAATGGAGGAAGCCGGAGAACTGGCCCGGGCTGTCAGGGCGTATGAAATCGGCAGAGACCGGCCGGATGAGAAAGAATCGTCACGCGCTGAGCAAAAACAAGAATTGATTGAAGAAATGGGAGATGTCATCGGAAATATCGCCATTCTTGCTGATATGTATGGTGTCTCTTTAGAAGACATCATGAAGGCACACCAAGAAAAACTGACAAAACGATTTGAACATGCATAAAAAAGCGGCCGCGATGGCCGCTTTTTTTAACCTGTGATTTCATCATGATGATCAAAGAAATGCTGCTTTCCTATTTTGTGAAAAAGGCCTGTTTTATGCAGCAGCTCCTTTGGCTGCGATTGCAATCCTACAATCATCAGCTTTCCATTGTGGCGTTTAATTCGATTCATAATGTTCCCAAGCACCGCTTCAGCTGACGTATCCATATAGTGCACCTTATTCATGAGCAGAATAAGGGTTTTCGGTTTTTTCTGTACATGCTCCAGTAATGACGATTCAAGGGAATCAATTGATCCGAAAAACAGCGGCCCTTCTATGGCATACATGCTGACAGATGGATCTTCTCTCTTCGCCAGAACAGGATGCGTTTCCTGATTGTGGATGCGGGTCGCTTCGCTCATTCTTCTGATAAAGAACACGAATGCAAGCAGCAATCCGGTTGCCACACCGATGATTAAGTCAAAAAGAACCGTAAGGGCGAAGGTCGCCGCCAAAATAAAGGAATCAGCATTTTTCAGTCTCAGCATGTTTGCGACTTCCTTGCGCTCACTCATATTCCATGCGACCACCATGAGAATCGGTGCCATACTGGCGAGCGGCACATGGGACGCATAAGGCGCAAATACAAGCAGGACAAGGAGAACGACTACGCCGTGAACGACGCCGGAAACAGGGGAAACCGCTCCGTTTTTTATATTGGTCGCCGTTCTCGCAATCGCTCCTGTAGCCGGGATTCCGCCAAACAGGGGCGCTGCCATATTCGCAATCCCCTGGCCGACAAGCTCCTTGTTGCTGTCATGCTTTGAGCCCTTCATGTTATCAGCGACCATTGCGGACAAAATCGACTCAAGTCCTCCAAGAAGCGCGATGACAAGCGCAGCCGGAAACAGCATAACCATTTTATCCAAAGTAAGCTCAGGAAACTGAAATTCCGGCAAATGGCGGGGGATTTCTCCATAAGTTGACCCAATCGTTGCCATGCGGTCAGGGAAAAAGACAACCGCGACCACTGTGGAAATAAGAAGCGCCAACAAAGCGCCCGGCACTTTAGGCATCACCTTGGCGGATACAAGCAAAATGACGAGCCCGATCACAGCTGTCAAAATGGCATACACGTTAAAGGTGCCGAGCTGCTGTACAATTTCAAACATGTTGTGGTGAAAGTTCTCATGTTTTTCAACATTTCTCAATCCGAGAAAATTAGCGATTTGTTCCGTAAAGATCAGCACGGCAATTCCGGCTGTAAAACCGACGATAACGGGTTTAGGCACGAATTTCATTATTTTTCCGAGCTTAAACAGCCCAAACAGCACCAGCATTACCCCTGCCATAAACCCCGCAATCAGCAGATTTTCCAAGCCGTACTGCATGATAATGCCGAATAAAATCGGGACAAAGGCGCCCGTCGGACCGCCAATCTGATATTTTGATCCCCCAAACAAAGAAATACAAATCCCTGCTATAACAACAGTGTACAGCCCGTATTCGGGCTCGACTCCCGAGGCAATGGCAAACGCCATTCCTAAAGGAATTGCCACGACACCTACTACGATACCTGCAATTAAGTCTTTCTGAAATTTCTGTAAATTGTATCCCTTGAATCTCCCTGAGAATCGCATATTTTGTTATAACCTCCCTTATGAGTGATTGTTTATTAGCTCAGTTTCATAACCGTTAATGACCACATCAAGTTTTCCTGTTTCAGGGTGAATGACAAGTCCGTGAACCGGCACTTTTTTCGGAAGCAGCGGATGGTTCTTAATCATGTTCACACTGTGGGAAACGCTTTCTTCCACGCTGTGAAAACCAGTCAGCCACGTTTTCAAATCGAGTCCGGCACTCGTCAGCAAATTCAGGCAGCTATCCTCCACCCCGCGTTCCTTTGCTTTCTCAAGAATCGAGGACGCATTCAGCCCTGACATTCCGCATTCATGATGGCCGACAATGCATACCTCTTCAGCCTGCAATTCATAAATCGCGACCAGTATGCTTCGCATCACGCTTCCAAATGGGTGAGAAACGATGGCTCCCGCGTTTTTTACAATTTTAGCATCACCGTTTTTAAGCCCCATTGCTTGCGGAAGAAGTTCTGTAAGCCTTGTATCCATACAGGTGACAATGACGAGCTTTTTCGAAGGAAACTTTGTCGTTTTGTACGGTTCATACTTCTTCTCACTGACAAACCGCTGATTGTGTTCCAAAATTGATGTCAAAGAAACCATTTGATTCATCTCCCATCCATATGATTTTGCAAGCCTTCTTACCCAGCTTACAGTAAGGAATTATAGCATAGGAATAAGCCTAGAAAAGGCTTTCAAAAAAAGACACTATAATTGGACTGTAGAATCAAAACATAAACATTTATATCTTTCAAAGATAATAAAATTTATATTTAATGCATCCTATAATCCGGCTGCAGTTCGCATATCGATGATTTGTCTGACAAAAAATATGGGTGAATTCTGATAATTAAAAAACTTTTTTAAGCAGATTTAGCTGTTCGATCTTCATTTTAAGTTCAAAAGAACCAGAAATTTAAAAAACGCAGCTATATTTTTAACATCTATTTATTTCCGATATAATGAATTAGACAACAGCCATAAAGGGGGAGCCTTGTTGAAACCATTTGTATTTATCACAAAACCGATTCCTGAAGAGATTGAAGCATTCATCGGTGAACATTGCCGTTATGAAGTATGGCAGGAGGATACGCTTCCGAGTGACGTGCTATTTGAAAAATTAAAAGAAGCGGAGGGGCTTTTAACATCAGGGACGTCCGGACCGTCAATCAATCGTGAGTTGCTGGAACACGCGCCTAAACTCAAAGTGGTCAGCAACCAATCAGTAGGCTACGATAACTTCGATATAGAAGCAATGAAAGAAAGAGGAGTCGTCGGGACTCATACACCTTATACACTGGATGACACAGTTGCAGATCTGGCTTTTTCACTGATTCTATCTTCCGCCAGACGTGTTGCCGAACTGGACCGTTTTGTCAGAGCAGGAAAATGGGGGACCGTGGAAGAGGAAGCGCTTTTCGGAATTGATGTTCACCATCAAACGTTAGGCATTATCGGCATGGGCAGAATTGGAGAACAAGCAGCGAGACGCGCCAAATTTGGTTTTGATATGGAAGTGCTTTATCATAACCGACATCGCAAACAAGAAACAGAAGACAGCATCGGCGTTAAGTATGCAGAGCTTGATACATTGCTGGAGCAATCTGATTTTATTCTTCTCATTACGCCGCTGACTGATGAAACCTATCACATGATAGGAGAACGCGAATTTAAGTTGATGAAGGATTCAGCAATTTTCGTCAATATTTCCCGGGGAAAGACAGTTGATGAAAAAGCACTGATTCGCGCTCTTCAGGAAGGCTGGATCAGGGGAGCCGGCTTAGATGTATACGAAAAAGAGCCTGTCACCCGAGATAATCCGCTTCTGCAGCTGGATAATGTCACGCTGCTTCCTCATATCGGTTCAGCAACAGCTAAAGTGCGCTTCAACATGTGCAAACAGGCCGCCGAAAATATGATTGCAGCCATTCAAGGACAAACACCGAAAAATCTCACAAGAGAATTTCAATAAATCAAAAATCCGGTCTGATAACAGACCGGATTTCTATTACATACGCTGAAGAACAGCACGCTTATAAATATGGCGGGTGACGATATAATAAACAGCCTGGAATACAAAATAAATGAAGATGACAATTACGGCCTCAAGAAATAAATTGGAATTCAGCATATTACTTAACGCTGCATACGCAAAGCCGGCGTGAATCGTACCTGCGATAAATGGGATGAAGAATAAAAATCCTATTTGCTTTCCAAGGATCAAGTGAATCTCTTTGTCCGTAACCCCTATCCTTTTTAACGCTAACACCTGCACTCTCGTATCTTCTATTTCCGTAAACATCCGCAAATACAGCATGCTTCCTTGCACGATAAAAAACAGCACGCTGACAAACAGACCAATAAACAGCATTAATGCAACTCCCTGCTTCACAATTTGATAACTAGGAGCACGTGTTTGAAAATCAGATGTATGTTCTTTCGGCACCATGTTTTCAAGCTTTTCAGAGACATCCACCGTCTCCTGCCAATGCTCAAGCTCATAACCTACCATTCTCATCTGTTCCTTCAGCGGCACATCCTGTGACAGACTGTCAAAGCTCTTTTCGCTGACAACCAATAAACGGCTGACTCCATCGACAGACATCAATATCCCTTTGTTTTGCTGCTTTTTCATGACGTAGGAAAGGGTTTTTCCTGACTTCATATGAAATGCTGCTCTTTCCCCTTCTCCAAATGTGTCTTTCACCATCATTTGAAAAGAAACATTAATAAATGCTTCATTTTCTTGTAAATGAATAACTGGGAACCCTTTTTCCTTTGCGACTTGATTATAGACCTTTTCTGAAATCAGCAAAGCTTCCGCTTCCATCTTCTTATTTCCATACGGCAAGTCTGACTGAAAAGTGACAGGAATCCCAGTGGCATCCACCTTATACTTGATAACAGCATGAGCTTTTTTCAATGTATTCTCAGCCGTCTCAGGCTTCATGACCTGAAAGCGGGAAGCATCCTTTTCCACCCAGGAAACAGACTGAGGAATGCTTTGCTCCTCCTGCCTTTGTAAATCGGAATAAAACATATAGATGACACCTGTAGCTGTTAATATGACCGCTGTAATGACAGAGGTTAAAAACAGCATGCGTGCATGATCCTTCAGCCTGAATATCATGTTGGAACGCACAATGATATTTGTGCCTTTGTAGAAGCTGTGTTTCTTTCGGTACAGCATGCGGAAAAACGCCACACTGCTTTGTGTAAAAAAGAAATACGTGCCAACTAACACTAAAATCAAAATTGGAAATACCCGAAACATCATGTCAATGGCATTGGCTGTTGCAGATAGATAATAACCGCTGCCAAGACATAGCAAAGACAATACAGTGAGCCATTTCGAATAAACCGGCAAACTTTTCGGCTTTTTGGCCGATTTAATCAGTTCAATGATTTCCAGCTTCCGAATCCGTCCCAGTGATAAAATGAGCAGCGTCTGAAACAGGATGAGAAAGCCGGCAATTGTCATCACAAACGCTTTCGGCACAATGGCAAACGAAATCGGCACCTTCACGCTGAGCATCCATGTCATAATCATAAAAAACAGTTTTGAAAATAACAGGCCTGCTCCAATGCCGGCCGCAATCGCCGCAAGAGAAATAAGTGACTGCTCATAATAAATCATCTTGCGAAGCTGCTGCTTTGATGTGCCAAACAGTGTCAGCAGCCCAAACTCTTTCTTTCTTGCCTGCAAAAACGCTGAATTGGAATATGTGATGAAAAATATACAAAACACAATGATGACGACAAGAGCTGCGCTCAAGCATGTTTTGACAAGGCTTCCGCCATATATATTGTCTTCATTGACATCAGGATGAAAAATAAATGATGTGAAGACAAAAAACACCGAAACGGCAAACACACAGCTTAAAAAGTAGGCCACATACCGTTGCAGATTCCCAAGAATGTTTTTACGGGCGATAGTTCTCAAATTCATGAAAATCGCCTCCCAACACACTCAAGGTATCCAATATACTTTGATAAAACACCTGCCTGTTTGTTCCTCTGTGAATCTCTGAAAAGAAACGTCCGTCTTTAATAAAAACAATTCGTTTACAGAAACTTGCTGCTGTGGCATCATGCGTAACCAACAGAATCGTCGCTTCCTTTTCCTCATTCAGCTGAGCCAGTGTGTTCATCACTTGCTTTGCCGATTTTGAGTCGAGGTTTCCTGTCGGTTCATCGGCAAGGATGAGCGCCGGATTGTGAATAATCGCTCTGGCACAGGCTGCCCGCTGCTGCTGTCCGCCCGAAACCTCATATGTGCGATGATCGAGAATGTGCTTGATTTGCAGCGTATCCGCCAGTTCATCCAATCGGGCTTCCATTTCTCTCAGCTTTACCTTATCCAATGCGAGCGGCAAGAGAATATTTTCACGAATCGTCAGCGTATCAAGCAGATTAAAATCCTGAAAGACGAAGCCGAGTTCTCTTCTGCGAAACAAAGCCAGCTCTTGGTCCTTTAACGTTTTCGGCTGAATGCCGTTGATCATCATCTCGCCCTGGGTCGGCTTATCAATGGTAGCCAGCAAATTCAAAAGCGTGGTTTTTCCGCTTCCCGACGGCCCCATAATCCCGACAAATTCCCCTTTTGACACACTGAGATCAAAGGCGCTGAGCGCTTGGTATGATATTGTTCCTTTATTTGAATAGTACGTTTTCGATAGGTTCGTTGTTTGCAACACGTTCATGTTCTGCTCCTCCTTTTTCTTTATTATAAAAAGGAAGTCAGCATCCTCCCATCGAACTTTCTTGCAATTCCGCTCCCCAACCTTACAATGCTGTCACATTCACGAGGGTGTCACTTGAAAACACGATGGTCATCACAGTGCCAGCCCCTTCTTTTGATTCCGCATACAGCTTATGGCCGAGACGGCTGCACACCTGTTTTGCTAAATAAAGGCCCATTCCAGTTGCCTCTTTCATGGTTCGTCCGTTTTCTCCGGTAAAAAACGCGTCAAAAATCCGCGGCAGATCCTGTGGCGGTATGCCGATTCCTTCGTCGGCAACCGACAATCGCGTCTCATGTCCCTGTGTTTCAATCCGGATTGTAATAGGGTCTCCCACACCTTGCTTTGAATATTTTAAGGCGTTGAAAAGGATTTGCTCGACAACAAAGGAAAGCCACTTTTGATCACTGGAAATCTGAACGGCATTTGGCGGCACATGTAATGTTGGAAAAAGGCGCCGTTTAATAAACTGACGTTTTTCCTGATTGATCAGTGAACGAACCATTTCTGCCAAATCAAAGGTTTGCGGCTTTACATCAAATGCAAATTCCTCCAGCCGAGCCGTTTGCAGCATCATATCAAGACCGTAACGAAATCTCTCATTCTCATCCTCCAGCTCCTCTAAGAACGTCGGAAAAGAGGATGAGGTTCCGTTTTTTCCTTCCTGAATCATTAAGGATATGACGGATACCGGTGTTTTCATATGGTGGACCCATTGGTTGGTGAAGGTGTAATGCTGTTTTTGCTGATTGATATATTGTGAGAGCCTGCTTTCGTATTGCTGCCCGAGTGCGTTGATCATCTTCGTCCAAAGCACTTGCTCTCCTGTTCTTGGCTTTCTGGCTTTCAAAGACTGTCCGATGTCATTCGAAGAAGAGGCTTGTTCTGCAAGCTTTTTAACATATGTGAGAAAGGAAATTTGCCGAACATAATCAACAGCAAAACCTGCGGCTAAAAGAGTACCGGGCAAAATCCATATGTACATCATATTTTCTTTGGAAGGTTCTGCGCCGCTCTCTACAATGCTTAAATACGCAATCAGCATGGCGGACCCTATCCCTAATAATGAAAATAGAATAATGGCTAAGCGGTCGATGAGATAAGTCTTTAACACTCCGCTTCATCCTTCCGATTGACTTGAAATTGATAGCCTTGTCCTCTGATTGTGGAAATGCAATCTGTCAGTCCTGCATTCTCCAGTTTTCTCCGCAGCCGGTTGACATTGACCGTTAACGTATTGTCATCGACAAAATCAACGTCATCCCATAACGCCTCCAATAGTTCATCACGAGAGACAATTTTTTTATGCTCCCTCACAAAAATAGAGAGAAGCTGAAATTCTTTTTGGGAAAACAGAATACGGACGCTGTTCCATTCGGCCTCATTTTGATCAGGATAAATCGTCAGCCCGCCAAGCTCCACTATTCTAGATTCCTGCGGCAAAGAGGGCGAGTATTCACCATATGTGCGGCGCAGGACGCTTTTGATTTTGGCCATCACTACCTCTAAATGGAACGGTTTTGTGATATAATCATCGCCGCCATTTTCAATCGCCATTACCTGATTCAGCTCATCGGTCCGTGCCGATATAAAGATAATCGGCGCATTGGAAATGGTACGGATTTGCCTGCACCAATAAAACCCGTCAAAAAAAGGCAGGTTGATATCAAGCAGCACAAGATCAGGCTTCATTTCTGCAAATTCCAATTTTATATCATTCAGCTGTTCAGCAATTTTCACTTCATATCCGTATTTTTGAAGATGACCGCCCAGCAAAGAAGCAATCCGCTCATCATCTTCCACAAGCAAAATCCGATACACGTTGATCCCCCTTATATGTACATCACGATGATTTTTCTAGAAGATTCCAAAATTATTATAGCATGTGCGGAATAGTAAATCGGTCTTTTTCTTTTTGTTATGATAGAATGATAAAGGTAAAATTTTCATAATAGGCAGGTGTCGTGATGAAGAAAATCATGCTGTTTCTGGCAATGACGTCAATTCTTTCAGCATGTCAGCCCAACTATACCGGGAAATACATAGAAATTGGGGATACACTAACTGACTATACCAAAGAGTGTTTTAAAGAGAATGAAATTCCTTATAAATACGAAAAGGGAAAACTGTATATCCCAGAAGATGCATTTGATACAGCGATCTACACTTGTTCATAAGAAAAAGCTTGCAGATAACCTGCAAGCTTTTCACGTTACAAAAAATGAGTATTTAATTTCTCTTCAAATCCTGAAGGGCCGATGTCGCTTTTTTGAATGTCACCGCCGTTTTCATGAATCGTAAAATGGCGCTCTGACATGACCATCCTTCCGCTCGGCGTCAGCTTTGAGGCAAGCAGGGATTTGTTAAAAGGAGATTTTTCATGAGAGTGAATGATGTCCTTCATGTTATCTAAATCACCGAGATCACTCTCTTCAAGAGTAAAGGCGTACCCGATTTGCCAGCCTTCTCCCTTGTCCATCAGCAGAACATGGCTGCCCTTTTCTGTCTCTTCTCTTTTGATTCGGAATGACCCGACTGGTGACTGTACCGTTTCTCCGGAAAGCGGTATCGGCTGGAGCGCCAGGTTGATGCCGAAACCGATATCAACGAGGTAATCGCCGTTTTCCGCAGACAGCCATACAGCAGCATGCGTCCCTTCTAGTGCCCATCCCTCTTGATTGCCTGCATAAACCGTTCCTCGAATGAGCTTCACGTGAAACCCGGCCTCACGCAAGACAAAATAAAGGAAACCATTTAGATCGTAGCATAGGCCGCCGTGCTGATCTTTGAGCAGACGTCGCCATAGCTCTTCTTTTGTGATCTTATAATTCTCTTTTGCAAGTACGGCACGGTTTTCGAATGGAAAACGGTATGCCATTGCTTTGAGAAAAAGGGGAAGATCGCCGAAGCTGACATGATCTTTCTCCCAGCCAATTTTCTGAAAGCAGTCTTTTAGAAAGTCACTCATTTTTATCACCTAAACTTCTTCTTGAACGTAAGCAGCCAGCTTCTCCAGCGCCTCTTGTTCATCTTCTCCCTGGGCAATCAAGGTAACCTCAGTGCCTGTGCTTACCGCAAGGCTCATCAGCCCCATGATGCTTTTGGCGTTTACTTTTTTCCCATCCTTCTCAAGAAACACATCTGACGTAAACCGGTTTGCTTCTTGTACAAACAAAGCAGCAGGACGTGCTTGCAGTCCTGTCTTTAATCGAACTTCCACTTTCTGTTGAACCATAAGATCTCCCCTTTTCTTTACGGTTATTTTAAAGTGACGGTTTGCCCTGTCCGCAGCTGTTCTGCGATTTCGTCAAGTTTTCTCAGCCTGTGATTGATCCCTGATTTGCTGATTTTCCCGCTTGCTACCATTTCCCCCAGCTCTTTCAGCGTCACTTCCTGATAATCAATCCGAAGCTGCGCAATTTCCCGAAGTTTTTCAGGCAGCGCCTCCAGGCCGATTCTTTCATCGATGTATTTAATATTTTCCACCTGTCTCAGCGATGCGCCGATCGTTTTGTTTAAGTTGGCTGTTTCACAATTGACGAGGCGGTTGACCGAATTTCTCATGTCCCGAACGATTCTGACATCCTCAAATCGCAGAAGCGAATTGTGAGCACCGATTACGTTTAGAAACTCTGTAATCTTTTCAGCCTCTTTTAAATAGGTAATGTAGCCTTTTTTCCGTTCAAGCGTTTTGCTGTTTAACTGAAACTCATTTAACAGGTCACATAATGAATCGTTATGCTCCTTATAAAGAGAGAAGATTTCTAAATGATACGAGGAGGTTTCCGGGTTATTGACCGAACCTCCTGCCAAAAATGCTCCTCTCATATAAGAACGCTTGCAGCATCTCTTTTTGACCAGCTCTTTCGAAATACTTCGTTCAAACACAAAATTCTCCCCGAGTATTTTTAAATCCTCTAAGATCGCTTTTGCATTTTCTGAAAAACGCACAATATAGACGTTATTCTTTTTCAGCCGCATTTTCTTTCTGACCAGCAGCTCGACCGACACATCATATTGTTTTTTCAGCAATGTATAGATGCGGCGGGCAATCGCCGCGTTTTCGGTTTGAACATCGAGTACGAGATGGCGGTTTGTAAATGATAAAGCTCCATTCATCCGAATGAGTGCAGACAGCTCGGCATTAATGCAGCAGTCCTTCACTTCCAGATTCGTTAATTCTTTTTTTGTTTCTGATGCAAATGACATATAGCCACCTCATTTCAAGGCTTCATTCTTTCAGTAAATCAACAAGAAGAGAGGCCACTTTATGTGTATCGTGACGTATTACGTCATTTTTATACGTTACAATTTGATCTCTGATGACTTCAAGCCCCATCGCTTTCAGCTCTTCGATATCAAAATCAACAGGACGCGCCGATTCCATTTCGTACTTACGTTTTATTTCGTCGGGAATGTCTTCACTGTTCACTAATATCGTATCAATAAAACCGCAGCCCATATGCTGATTGAGCGCTTTCACATGATCAGCAGCGGTGTAATGGAGCGTTTCGCCGGGCTGAGTCATCACGTTGCAAATGTATACTTTTTTCGCCGGCGCCTTTATCACTTCTTCCCCGATTTTTGGGACGAGCAAATTGGGAAGAATGCTGGTATAGAGGCTTCCCGGGCCGATAATAATCAAATCCGCTTCCCTGATTACGTCTATTGTTTCCGGCAGCGGATCAATCTGTTCAGGCGTGAGAAAAACACGCTTAATGCGCTGTCCGTATTCTGGGATCGTTGACTCGCCTGAGACCACGCGGCCATCTTCCATCTCAGCATGCAAAACGACACTGGCATTGGCAGCCGGCAAAACCTTTCCTCTGACATTCAGCACCTTGCTCATTTCTGTGACAGCGTGAAAAAAATCACCGGTTATATTTGTCATCGCTGCCAAAATCAAATTCCCGAGAGAATGGCCTGTTAAGTCATTCCCTTTATTGAAGCGGTGCTGAAAAAGATCTTCAACAAGCGGCTCCACATCGGATAAAGCGGCAAGCACATTTCTGATGTCTCCGGGAGGCGGAATTTTCAGTTCATTCCGCAGACGGCCAGAGCTTCCGCCATCATCGGCAACTGTTACAATGGCCGTGATGTCAACAGGTTTATGCTTTAGGCCCCGAAGCAATACAGAAAGACCTGTACCGCCGCCAAAGATTGCAATTTTCGGCTTTTGTCCCATCTTATTTCCGGCTTCTCTTTTCAATGTCCCGGTGAGTAACATGAGTATAGTAATCCTTTTTGAAATAATCAGCTAAATTCTCGGCTAATGTCACAGAGCGGTGCTGGCCCCCTGTGCAGCCGATCGCAATGACAACCTGGCTTTTTCCTTCTCTTTTATAAGATGGAAGCATAAAGCTCAGCAGATCAATTAATTTCTCATTGAACTTTTGTGTTTCATTCCACTTCATGACGTAAGAGGAAACTTCTTTATCCTTGCCAGTCAGCGGCCGCATGCTTTCGATATAGTACGGATTCGGCAAAAATCTGACATCAAAGACGAGATCTGCATCAATTGGAATACCGTATTTAAAACCAAATGACATGACATTTACGGTAAATGTCTCTCCTTGGTTTGTCGCAAAGTGCTTCACGATTTTTTCACGCAAATCACGCGGCTTCATGTCAGACGTATCGTAAATGATTTGAGAGCGGCCTTTTAATTCCTCAAGCAGCTCTCGTTCCAGCGCAATGCCTTCAAGCGGCAGGCCAGTCGCTGCCAGCGGATGCGAGCGTCTCGTTTCTTTATATCTCGTGACGAGAATGGAATCCTTCGCGTCCAGGAATAAAATTCGCGGTGTGATCCACGGATTTTCGGCCATTTCATCCAGCGCTTCAATCAGCCGGTCAAAAAATTCGCGGCCGCGCAGATCCATCACGAGCGCAACTTTGCTCATTTTCGAATTTGATTCCTTCATCAGCTCTAAAAACTTCGGAAGCAATGAAGGCGGAAGATTATCGACGCAGAAATAGCCCAGATCTTCAAAGCTTTGGATCGCGACAGTTTTCCCCGCTCCCGACATTCCAGTTATAATGACAAGCTGAATATCATGTGATTCACTAACACTCATCTTTCTCCCCCCTGACTTGTCTTTCTATTTGATGTGCTGCGGGTCTAAACGATAACTGAGTAGCTCAAATTCCGGTGTATACGTAAATGTGCCGTGCAGCAGCCCTTGTCCCTTCATCATAAAATCAAGGATATGGCCGTCTCCAGGGGCCATAGGCAGGTTCTGAATGTCATTGACATCGTGCCACTGCAGTTTGCCCTCCTCTGATTCAGACACATTTTGTCCTGTATAAGAATCAGCGACAAACGTAAACATCATCCACTCGGAGACAATGTGGTCACCGTCTTTAATAATAAAGGTAAAAACGCCTTTTAATTGAGGATTTATGATATAGATACCAGTCTCTTCTCTGTACTCTCTGATGACGGAGTCTCTGACTGATTCTCCGCTCTCCATCTTGCCGCCCGGCGCGACCCACCAGCCGCGTCTCGGCTTTTGAAGCAGAAGAACTTTGTCATCCGTCTGAAGCACACAATTTGTCACTCTTTGCAAGTACGTCACCTAACCTTCGTCCTGTCATCGTCTCTTTATTATACCGCTTCAAGATGCCTCCCACAATGAAGAGACATTGACAATCTTTTCTTCTATTTTACAGCATATTCATTCCTTAATTCAGATGATTTTGCTGTAACTGGAATTCTCTTTTATTTATGGACAAAAAAAGGACACGGATAACTGGAGAATCCGTGCCAAAAAAGTGTATTCATTATAAAAAGGGGGTCAATTACTTTATTAATCATAACCGAAAAGCATTACACATGTGTTACAGCGGAATTAAAACCCAGTAACGTAATGTGAAACTCGTATGACAGCCCTTTTTATTTTAAGGTTTTCAGCGTTTCTTGGAGCTCTTCGACATAATGCTGTACGCTTTGTGCCGCAATGCTTCCGTCTCCTGTAGCCGTTACGATTTGGCGCAGTGATTTTTCGCGGATGTCTCCGGCAGCGAAAATCCCTTCAACCTTAGTTTCCATGCGGTCGTTTGTTTCGATATAGCCTTCTTCATTCGTAATGCCCAGGTTTTCAAACGGTTTAGACAGAGGAAGCATGCCGATGTAAATGAATACGCCGTCTGTTTTGAATTCACTTTCTTCACCGGTTACCGTATCGACAAGCGTTACGTTACCGACTTTGCCGTTTTCCTCATGAATTTCCTTCACGGTTTTGTTCCATAGGAAGTCAACTTTTTCATTATCAAATGCTCTCGCTTGAAGAATACTTTGAGCACGGAGTTTATCACGTCTGTGAACAATCGTTACTTTTGAAGCGAAACGAGTCAGATATACGCCTTCTTCAACCGCGGAATCTCCGCCGCCAACAACGACTAGTTCTTTGCCTTTAAAGAAAGCGCCGTCACATACTGCACAATAAGATACACCGCGTCCGCCCAATTCTTTTTCGCCAGGCACGCCGATTTTTTTATACTCCGCACCTGCAGCAATGATGACAGCACGGGCTTTATATTCTTTTGAACCAGCTTTGACTACTTTGTACTCTTTGCCGTCAACGACTTCTTTAATATCGCCATAAGCGTATTCAGCGCCGAATTTTTTCGCGTGTTCAAACATTTTGTTAGAAAGCTCAGGCCCAAGGATACTTTCGAATCCAGGATAGTTTTCTACATCTTCCGTATTGGCCATTTGTCCGCCAGGAATTCCTCTTTCAATCATTAATGTCGATAAATTCGCTCTTGATGTGTATACAGCGGCCGTCATCCCAGCAGGGCCCGCGCCGATTATAATCACGTCATAAATTTTTTCTTCTGACACACTATTCACTCCTTAAACCATCTTTTCAAGTTTGGGCTCTTTCTTATAAGATAAGAATCCCCATCAAACGTATTCCTTACCCATATCCTATAAAATCTCATGGTGATACGCTATTTTTTTGCTCAACACGATTAAATGTATTCGAAAAGGGTATATGTTAATAAAGAAAGAGCCTTCTGTTTTAGAAGGCCCTTGTCATATTTATTATTGAACAACACGTCTTACAACGCCTTTAAATGCTGCTTTCCAGTAAGGATTGCTCATAGAGTCAACAGATACGCCATGAGATGTATTGTCGTTTAGGAAAGTACCGTTTCCTAAGTAGATTCCTACGTGTCCATTTGTTTTGTAAGTGTCAAAGAACACAAGGTCTCCGCGTTTCATTTCAGACGCGCTGACAGCTTGTCCTCTGCCAACTAACGTATCAGTAGTTGTCCCGCCTACAGGTCCAAGGTTAACACCTGCAGAAGCGTATGCCCAGCGTACGAATGATGAGCAGTCAAAAATACGGTTGTTGATATCAGATTGGCTGCGTCCGCCGCCAAACTTGTACGGAGATTGTCCTACAATGCTTGAACCAACGCTGATCGCGCCTTCAATTCCGCCAGAGTTGCTGATAACAGTGCCGCCTGAATTGCTGTTTGAGCCGCTGCTCTTCTTAGAAGATGAGCCGTTTGACGAACTGTTTGATGAACCGTTAGAAGAATTGTCTGAAGAATCATCAGATGAGCTTGCTTTTGCTGATTCAGTTGTCGCCGTTTGACTGTCATCTGTTTGTGTTTCATCAGATGCTTTTTGTGCTTCTTCCTGCTTTTTGATCAAAGCAGCCGCTGCTTCTTGTTCTTTTTTGATGCGTGCTTGTTCAGCTTCAGTATTTGCTTTTTGATTTGCAAGTTCAGATGCCTCTGATTTTAATTCAGAAATCGCTTTAGCCGTTTTCTTTTGGCTTGCTTTTGCTTCGTCGAAAAGCTTGTCTTTTTCATTAAGCTGTTTATCAAGGTCTTTTTGCATTGTTTCTAATTTAGCCAATGCAGCTTGAACTTCTTTCAGCTTGTCATTCAAATCCGCTTCAGAATCTTCGAGCTTCGCTTTATCCTGCTCTTGCTGTTTGATTAAATCTTTGTCTGCGTCCACAATAGATGAAACCGCAGTCGCACGAGAGATAAAGTCACCAAAGCTTGTTGATCCTAAAAGAACATCTATGTATCCTTGAGATCCGCCGCTTTCCTGTAAAGAACGAACGCGTTTTTTCAGGATTTCATTGCGTTTTTCGATGCGTGCTTCAGTTTCTTTAATCTCTTTTTTCAGTTTTTTGATTTCTTCTTTTGTTTTATCATTTTCTTCTTTTTTATCTTCGATCTTGTTGCTTGTATCAAGCGCCTTAGCGTTAATGTCTTTCAGTTCTTTTTCAATCTTTGATTGATTTTCCTGAAGCTCAGTTAATTCTTTTTCCTTCGCTTCAATGCTGGAAGCAACCTCAGATTGCTTGCTTTCGATTTTTTGTTTCTTTTCATCTAATGTTTCCGCCGATGCAGTTTTACTTGTAAATGGGATCAAAAAACTGCTTGTCCCGATGACGGAAGCCAAACCAAGTGTAATTAAACTCTTTCTCACTTTTTATATCCTCCCTTTTACTGTGAACCTGTCCTCATTTGGAATCGTATTTTGAACATCAAGTTTCGTTCCTCATACTCTACGAGGAATGATGGTTGTTTATGGTTAATTATTCTGTGCATCTCTTATTCTGGTTGTATAGCGTTTATTTCACATCATATGTAAAAAACACTAATTCCTTATGTACGAGAATCATTATACCATCAAGTTTCGACAAATTAGCGATAAATTTTATTACATTTATGTTTCAAACAGATGTCAAGTCACACATCATTTGTCATTTTTCTTAAGCGTGTAAAAAAACTGTCGATATTATTTTCTCAATATAATCTATCAAACAAAAAAAGAGTCGATTAAATAAATCGACTCTTTAAAATTTACTATTCTAGAATATCATCAATATATTTCATATATTTCGTCAAAGTTGCCGGAGAGATGCCGAATCGGGCCGCTGTGTCTTTTTTCGTGTCTTGCTTGCCATGGGCTTCTTTCCAAATATAACAGATGGCTGCTGCCCAGCCTTTCTCATTCTTCAACGGAGCAGCTGCACGAATTTGCTGGATGACATGGAAAACCCAGCAGCTCATGACTTCTGTTTTCATCTCTTCTTTTTCAGCTTGCTCTAATAATTTGACCGTTTGATAAGCGAAAAGTGCATCCTCTGAAACGTCAGCAGCAGCAGAATCTCCATTCAGAAGCAGCTTTACAAAATGATTTTCAAAAGGAGCGGTAATTCTCTTTGAGCGTATCACCGCTTCAAGATGCTCCGTTTCTCCCTTTGTGCTGCTGATATAATAGGCTGCGAGACGCTGCTCCACAGATGAAGGAAGAGCTTCCCTCCGCTCAATCCAAGGCGCCGGGCGGTCTTCGCCGGGATATTGCGACTCGACTTTTCTCCAGATCGTCTCGGCAAAGTCGGTATGTCCCGTAAAATAAGCAGAGCAGGAAAGCCAGTAAAAGAAGGTGTCGTCACCTTCAAAGCCGGTTTTATATAATGATTTGAGCCATTTATATCCGATCTCGTAGCGGCCGACAAGCGCCAAAGTAGCACCCAATTTATAACGCTGCTCCAATAGCATCGGATAGACATTGGAGAGCTGATCACTCAATTCCGCCACTTTTTCGTCTTCTCTTTCATAATAGTAGAAAACGAGAAGATTGCATAAGGCGTGAAGATTTCCTTCATTATGAGAAAGCACTTCATAAGCGGTTTGCTTCGCTTTTACAACGTTTCCTGAATAGAAATAGGCAAGCGCGAGATTGTTGTATGCTGACCAAAGCTCCGGATATTCAGCTGTGATTTCCTCAAGCGCCGCAACCGCTTCAGCAAGCTGGCCGCTTTCCAGCAATGACTTTGCCCGATCCTGTTTCACCAGCAGTTCATCCTGATCATACAACGAATCTTCAATGCCGTCGTCTCCTAAATCGAGCAAATCAAGCAGACTATCGTTTTCTTCGGCGAATTCACCATCCGGGTCCGCATCAGAATAAGCGGCCGCTTCTTTATAAGCTTCCTGGAAGAGCCCCAGATGGGCAAAGTTATTCGCTTTAAAGTAATGGCACTCCGGCATTTCGGCCTCCAGATTTGCCATGATATAGTCAAGAAGATCGTTCGACTCTTGATACTGGCCCATTTCCGAATAAATGACCGCAAGCTGTGAAAGCATCTCTGAATCCTCCGGCTCCAAATGAACCGCGCGCTGAATCAGTTTGCTTGCCCGTTTTAGATTGCGCTCTTTATAGGCTTTCAAGCCTTTATGAAAAAAATATTGTCCATCTTGAAGCAGCTGGACAATTTGTGCGTGATTTTTATGTTCAGAAGTGTGTTTTCCCACAACTACCCTCCGTTTTATACAATATTACCGTCAGTAGTATACCATAAATCGTAAGCCCCTCAATAGTTCAAAAGGAAGGATTAGGAAAATCCCTCCTCTTTTTTATTGGCTGATTCGACCAAAATTTACCCGGCTTTGTTTTCTAAGTCCGCATTCATTTTCAGCTGCTGTTCAGCAAAATCCCTATAAAGACCATGGGAAGCCATTAACTCATGGTGTGTTCCACGACCGGTAATTTCCCCTTTTTCAACAAACAAAAGCTGGTCCGCATCTACAACGGTAGATAGGCGGTGAGCGATCACAATCGTTGTGCGGCCCTCCATCAGCACCTCCAGCGCCTGCTGAACTGATTTTTCAGATTGGCTGTCGAGACTTGAGGTCGCTTCATCGAGCATAAGAATGCTTGGGTTACGGAGAAGCGCTCTCGCAATTGCGATTCTCTGCCTTTGTCCGCCTGACAGCATAATGCCGCGTTCGCCTACTTCTGTATCAAACTGATTCGGCAGCTCCTTTATAAAATTGAGCGCATATGCCATCTCCGCGGCTTTTTCGATCTCAGCATCCGTCACATCACGTTCTAACCCGTAGCAAATATTTTCTCTGATTGTCCCGGACATTAACGGGCTTTCCTGTGATACATACCCGATGTGCTCCCGCCACGATTCAAGCGAATAAGTATCAATCGGCTCGTCCCCCAGCCGAATGGACCCTGCAGTCGGAGAATAAAAACGTTCAAGCAGCTTAAACAGCGTCGTTTTCCCCCCGCCGCTCGGACCGACAATCGCTGTGACTTTACCTGCTTCAATGACAGCGCTGACCTCTTTTAAGATCAGCTGATCAGGCTTATATCCAAAAGACACGCGATCAAGCTGGATAGGGAGATGCGCATTTTCAATTTGTTTTCCTGTCACTGTATCTTCCTCTTCCTCTGCCAAAATCTCAATCATTCGTTCTGTTGCACCGATTGATTTTTGCAGCTGTGTGAAAAACGTTGTAATCTGGCCCATCGGCATAATAATTTGAAACAAATATAAAATAAAAGCCACGAGCGCTCCGGCTGTGAGCTCGCCTGATGAGACCTGCATGCCGCCATATCCGATCACTGCGACAAGCGCTGCCATTAGCACGAGTGAGATAAGCGGGCCGACAAGTGATTGAACCTTGGCTTCACGAACGCCAAGCTTAAATAATGAGGAAATCCCCATCTTCCCGCGCCCATATTCGACATCCTCCGCATTTGAAGCTTTGACAAGTCTGATTTCCGGAAGAATTTGATTCAGCAGGCCTGTAAAACGGGCTGTTTCATCTTGCGTTTCTCGTGAGATAGAAAACATCTTGCGGCCAATCGGCATTAAGATGAGAGCGGCCAGCGGAACGACCACTAACACTAGCAGTGTCAGCTTCCAGTTCATAATAAACAAGATTGTCAATGATCCAATGACAGAAATGATGCCTGTAATAAATCCGCTGATATGGGTTGTAATCAATTCTTTGACAACCATCGTATCGTTCGTTACACGGCTGACTGTTTCTCCGGAAGCATTTGTATCGAAATAAGAGACAGGCAGCTTAATTAATTTCTTCCATAATAAATCCCGCAGCCCGGAAATGATTTTTTGTCCATTATAGTTAAGCGCATAGGTGGCATAAGCGCTTAAACCCGCCTGAACGAAAAACACCAGCGCGATCAAACCGATTTGCGTGCCTGACAGATTTGACATAGAAAAACCATCGACAAGCTGCTTCGTTAATAATGGAATGAGCAGGCTGACCAGCGTGGTTACTACACTGAGGGCAAGCGCAAAGGCGAGCTTTCCATAAGAAGGATTGGTCCGTCTTACTAAGGCAAAAAAGGGTTTCAATTTACTTTTAGATTTTTGTTTCTTGTTTGGCATATATTTTCCTCCTGTTTCAGCGTTCAGAAAGGTGAAAAGTCATAGCAAAAGGATGATTTTTACTCTTTCTCAATCATATCAATGGCGAGAGACTTTTTCAGTATATTTTTGCCGTGATGAAAATAAAAGATCTCCCACTCATTGTTTGAATAGGAGATTTTTTATGTTAGAGCACTGGCTTCTTTTTTCTGTAAGTCAATGTTACATCCTGCTGCCGCAGGTCTTCTATTATCATTTTGTACCGATCAACTTTTGCGGTATGTTCTTCTTTTATCATCTCAAGGGCAGCTTTTCGTTTTTCGCTATTAGACTCAAGCTCTTTTTTTATTTTTTTTACAATCAACCCTTTTTGCCCTTTGATTTCCTCTTTTAATGAAGACTCAAATTTCTTTGTCAGGCTGAGAAAGTCGTTGATCGGTTGATTGAGGGTGCCCGCTTTCCCCTTCATTTCATCTTGGGTAAGAAACATATAGGTCGTTGATACAATTTCTGTTTCACTTTCTGAAAATAAGGAAGTCACTCTTCATATTCCTCCTAAGGCTGAAAATCAAATAACTGAGAAATCATTTCTTCTTTTTCAAACAGCTTTTCAATACTCTCGCGGATATTTTTGATAAAATCTCTTTTTTCTGTTGTCTGTTTTTTTAATTCAGCAACAATTCCATCATTAGCAGGAAGCGCACCTGTGTGGAATGATTCATGAACTGAGATTTTCTCCAATTTATCGAATGTGTGGCTGAAACCAGCTGCAAGCCGGAATTGAAGATCGAAGGCATAATGCGAAGGGTTTTCTTCCATATGATGAATAGCCGTGATGATTGCCTGCTTTTTGTCTATGAAGTCTTCATCGATTTCCTGACTGTAAACCTTCTGGTACTTAGAAATCGCATCTTCCATATCTTCAACGATTTTCATACCGTTTTGATAGATTCTGACAGCGGATGAGAGATTGACTTGAATCGTTTCTCCCGAGCCGCTCTTCCCTGTAAAATAAATATCGGAACCTTTATAGCTGAAGCCTTTTTCCTTTGACAAGGCGTTGAGCATTTGAACGATGCTGTGGCCGTCGACGATAAGTTTTAGTGCGTCTTTTGTTTCTGTGTCGAGTGTTTCAAATGCATCTTTTAATTCATTAACACTGCCTATTAACTCACAGACATAATAAACAATTGCAACTACATTATTAGTAGAAAGTGCGTATTTTAACTGTTGATATTGAATTTCTATATCGCCTATCTTACTATTAACAATTTTTAACTGTTTTTTGATACTCTTCCTTTGCGTCTCATCAATATACCCATTCTCTTCAAGCTGATCCACAACTGTTCCGCTATTATTCAAGATAGTATGAAAGAATTTGATAAAGGCCGGCATTTTTTCCCCGATATTTTTAACCATTACCTGTATATCACCAAACCGGTCTTTCACTATTTTCCCTTTCGCCACATTTCCATCAGCACTAAATATACTGCCGACAAGCTCTGCATCTATCCCGGTCGAAGCCATGACAAATCCGTTTAGCCCGCCTTTTTTATATTCATCCGAATACTTTCGTAAAAAAGTTTGGATAGAACGGACTTCCTCATCAGGAATCTTATCTATAATGCTTCTAATTCCTTTGACATCTGTATTTGTATCTTTCATCTTTACATTGCCAAATGTAATAAAATCGGCCTTTCCGCTGACGCCATAAAGCGGGTCATCTTTAGAAATACGCTGGGTGATCTTTGCTGTGACGCCTTTGTCATTGTAGTATTGGGTGATTGCTTTTTTAAGGTCTTCTTTGCGGACGTTTTCAAGTTCATCAGTATTCAGAACATTAAATTTATTGATCATAGCATCAAGTAAATCTTTATCAGCCTGTAACAAATGATTTACACTAACCTGAGCACCGTTTACCCCATATACTTCATCAAATTCTCCATCTATTAACTGAACCATTACCTGGTTGTTATTTGCAAGTGAATGCCCAAGAGCATAAGTATGTAACTCATCAGAATTTCCAGCTCTTTTCTTTGCTTCCTTAGTAAATTCTCTCGTTGCTCTGTATTGGCTATTGTCGATCCCTAAGAAGAGGCCAAAAAAATTATAAGACCAATCCTCGTTATCAGCACTACCTTCTGAAATAATATGAAGTTGGTCTATTTGATTTTCACTATCTTTTATATATATTGCCGTACCATCATAACCCGATTCTTTTATTGACTTATCTTTTTGGTTATTTTTCTTAATCAGTTCTTTAGATGTATATATCTCAATATCCTTAGGAAGATTTTGATTAGTTTCTTCTTTATAGATCCTGCGGACTTCCGCTTCAAATTCTGATTTTGCTTCCTTTATTTCTTTAGGATTGTTTGATGCAAACTTTTTTTTATAATCATACTCTAAATTTATTAACCGCAGTTTTACATTTTCATTTGAAAATATATTATAGTTAGCCATCTTACCCCTCCTTATTTAAAAAGGTGATGGATTTTATGAGCTTTTTAACCTGATCTCCTAAGTTATCTTTATCTAACGTACAAGGCTTATCATTATTTGGGCATCTAAACATAAACGAAAACACAATACCTATTTGGTCTTTCTCAGTAGATTTAATATAACCGAAGTATCTGTACGAAAAATTATATTTATTTTTATCATTTTCAAAATTATTTTTCTTGTGAGCAATATAAATATCTTTACCTTCACTCTCTAGTTTTTCAAAATTACCATTATAGCCATTTTCACTACTAATTTGGTCTAACATTGTCTCAGGATTGTTAATAAAAGTTACTCCTTGATAATACTCTATTTGTGCATTTAGCATTTTATTTTTTGTTTTTTTATAGCTATCAAATGCTATGATTTCTTCATTTTCATCATGGCTAGACAAATAACTTGAATACTTTCCATCCTCCGGAAACAACATCCTAAACCCTTTCAGCTTAGATTCCAGCAAATAATATCCTGGTTCCTCTTCTTTTGTTGACACCATGAACTCTCTCGTTTTCTCGTCCTGAAACGCAGGTACTTGAGGCAGGTCTTTGGGATCCATGTCTTTTGGTTTTACCGCTTCTGTTTTATTGTCATTTGTGCTGTTTTTATCATTTTCATTCATACTGCATCCTCCTGTCAGGGCAAGTAATAAGCTGAAGCAAATATAGATGATCTTTTTCATTACGAACCTCCACGGGTTTTGTGAGAATAGTATTCTATTTTTATATCGAAAATAATTCTATTGACCTGGTTAAGAGATGATTATTTCATCCTTTTTCATGTTACATCATGGCTGAATTTGGATAAATAGGAAATCGGACTCGGTTTTGATCTCCTTTTATTAACTAATCATATATAACACCTAATATAAATCTAAATACCTATTACCTTTTTCACAAAACAAAAAGAGCCGTATCATACGGCTCTTTACTCTTCTTTCTCAGAATGGCGTTTTTTCAATACGTCAAGCACATCATCCAGCGGCAGGGATTGTTCTCTGAGCAGGACAAGCAGGTGATACAGCAGGTCTGCCGCTTCCCATTTGAGTTCCTCATGATCCCGGTTTTTCGCGGCGATGATGACTTCGGATGCTTCTTCTCCGACTTTTTTCAAAATCTTATCGACGCCTTCACGGAAGAGGTACGTGGTGTAAGCTCCTTCAGGCATTTCCGCTTGGCGTTCCGCGATCACCCGCTCCAGTTCGTTCATGATGCCGAATCGGCCCGCGGCCTGTTCTTCTGCTTGTTCCTTTGTAAAACAGCTGTAGCTGCCAGTGTGGCATGCCGGGCCTGACTGTTCTACGAGTACGAGCAGCGCGTCTTGATCGCAGTCATACCGGATACCTTTGACGGCTTGCGTGTTCCCTGAGGTTTCTCCTTTATGCCATAACGCTTGGCGTGAGCGGCTGTAAAACCATGTTTCCTTCGTTTCCAGCGTTTTTTCGTACGATTCCTTGTTCATATACGCAAGGGTCAGCACTTCTTTGCTTGCCGCATCCTGCACGATGGCAGGAATTAATCCGTCCTCGTTAAAACGCAGTTCATCTGCCTGTTTCATCTCACATTCACCCCGTATTCTTTCAAGTATGATTTCACTTCTTTAATCGATGTTTCTTTATAATGAAAAATTGAGGCGGCCAGCGCAGCGTCAGCTTTTCCTTTTGTAAAAGCCTCAAGCATATGCTGTGCGTTTCCCGCGCCTCCCGAGGCGATAACAGGGACGGGGACAGCTTCGGAAACAAGCTTTGTCAGCGTGTGGTCGAAGCCTTTTTTCTCACCGTCAGAGTCCATGCTTGTCAGCAATATTTCTCCTGCCCCGCGTTTGACGCCTTCTTTTGCCCACGCGGTGACCTCCCAATCTGTTTTCTTTCTGCCGCCGTGCGTATAGACCTTATATGTGTCAGATTCTTTGTCATACTTGGCATCAATGGCAAGAACGATGCATTGCGAACCGAAAAACTCGGCTCCTTCTGCAATCAGCTCAGGGCGGAGAACAGCTGCCGTGTTCACCGACACTTTGTCCGCTCCGGCACGCAGTATCGTTTTCATATCACTGAGCTGATTGATGCCGCCGCCGACTGTAAACGGAATGGCAAGCTTCGCGGCAACCTGCTCCACAACGTCAACCATCGTTTTGCGTCCTTCATGCGAGGCAGAAATATCAAGAAAAACGAGTTCATCCGCGCCTTCCCGGTCGTACACTTCCGCCAGTTCAACTGGGTCACCGGCATCCTTCAATTCGAGAAATTGAATTCCTTTGACAACGCGTCCTTCTTTGACATCAAGGCATGGAATAATCCGTTTTGTGATCATTTGCGCTTCACCCTTTCAAGCGCCTCACACAGCGTAAACTGATTGGTATACAGCGCTTTTCCGATGATCGCTCCAGAGACGCCGTCCGCCTCAGAGCGGGCGAGAGCTTCGAGATCCGCGACGGAGCTGACTCCGCCGGAAGCGATCACCGATTTCCCCGTTTCCTTAGCAAGCTCGACCGTGCTTTTAACATTGGGGCCTGACAGCATTCCGTCTGTCGCGATGTCAGTAAAAATAAAGACTTCCGCACCTTCATTGGCTAGCTCTTTGCCCAGTTCAGTTGCCTTAAGGGTTGATGTTTCCAGCCATCCCTCTGTTGAAACAAAACCGTTTCTCGCATCCAGTCCGATTGCAATTTTCTCGCCATATTGTTTCAGCATTTTTTTGACAAACGGAGGGTTAGAAACTGCTGAGCTTCCCAGGATCACCCGATCGACTCCTGCTGATAAATATTCATAGACGTCATTTTCGGAACGGATCCCGCCACCGATTTCGACTTTCAGGTTCAGCTTTTGCGTAATCTCAATCACATGGCGGTCATTCACTCTTTTCCCTTCTTTGGCCCCGTCGAGATCAACGAGATGGATCCATTCGGCACCCTCTTTCGCAAATAACTCAGCCATGTCGTACGGTGAATCGCCATATATCGTTTCCTTATTATAATCCCCTTGAACAAGGCGGACACATTTGCCGTTTCTCATATCAATTGCCGGATATAATGTAAAAGCACTCATTTTTTCACCTTCTGTTCTGCTGCCATTTTCGTAAATTGAGTTAAAATAGACATTCCGACCGTGCTGCTTTTTTCCGGATGAAATTGGGCGCCGAAGACGTTTCTTTTTCCGACTACAGCAGGCACTCGTACACCATAATCGGCGCTTGCCAGAAGCGCGTTCTCCTCCATCCCGTCAATGTAATAGGAATGAACGAAGTAAGCGTAGCCTTGTTCTGTTTCAGACAGCAGCGGAGATTCGTTATGAAAGGAAAGGAGGTTCCAGCCCATATGCGGAACCTTCAGCTTGTTTCCTTTTTCATCTTCTGCTTTCAGCCTGACTGCTTTTCCTTTTAACAGCCCGAGTCCTGAAGCGGTGCCGTTTTCTTCGCTTTCTTCAAATAAAAGCTGCATGCCGAGGCAGATCCCTAGAAGCAGTCTTCCCTCTGAGACCATATCGTGAATCAATTGATCAAGCTTCGTGTAGCGCAAATTGTCCATCGCGTCTCCAAATGAACCAACTCCCGGCAAAATGAAGGCATCAGCTTCTTTCAGCTCCTCCGGCTTTTCAGAAACAAAATACGGCACGCCGACACGTTCAAGCGCCTTTGAGACACTGTATAAATTCCCCATTCCGTAATCTATCACGCCGATCATTTACAGCATCCCTTTCGTTGACGGTATTCCTTTAACTCGCGGATCGATCGTTGTCGCTTCATCAAGCGCACGTCCCAGTGCTTTAAAAACGGCTTCAATCATGTGGTGGGTGTTTGTGCCATAATGAACGATGACGTGCAGGTTCATTCGAGCTTCGAGCGCCAGCTTCCACAAAAATTCATGTACAAGCTCCGTATCGAAAGTTCCGACTTTAGCAGCCGGGAAATCAGCGCGCATTTCTAAGTGCGGCCGGTTGCTTAAATCAATCACAACTTGAGCAAGTGCCTCATCCATCGGCACAAACGCCGATCCGTAGCGTTTGATTCCTTTTTTATCGCCCAACGCTTTGAGCAGCGCCTGCCCTAAGCAGATGCCGATATCTTCAGTCGTGTGGTGATCATCTATATCAACATCGCCTTTTGCGTTAATGGAAAGATCGAATTGGCCGTGTTTCGTGAATAAATCCAACATATGTGTCATAAACGGCACATCTGTTTTGATATCCGCTTGTCCCCCGCCGTCTATTGTAAATGCCAGTTCAATATCTGTTTCGTTTGTTTTCCTGACGCGTTCCGCTTTTCTCATTTAGAAATCCTCCGTTCTCTCGCTTCAATTGATCTGGCATGGGCTTCTAACCCTTCCAGTCTGGCAAAAGCCGCGATGCTTTCGGCATGTTCTTCAAAGGCTGATTGACTGTAAGAAATAATGCTCGATTTCTTTTGAAAATCAGTTACGTTTAATGGACTTGAAAATCTGGCTGTTCCGTTTGTCGGAAGCACATGGTTCGGTCCGGCAAAATAATCACCGACAGGCTCAGGGCTGTATCTGCCTAAGAAAATTGCACCCGCATGTTTGATACTGCCAAGCAAAGCTTCCGGAGACTGTGTTATGATTTCTAAATGCTCTGGCGCGAGTGTATTGACAGTATTAATCGCTTCCACCATTGTTTCCGCCACATATATACAACCGTAATCTCTCACTGAAGCTTCCGCTATTTCTCTTCGCGGCAAGGTTTTCAGCTGCTTACTCACCTCGGCTGAAACCGCCTCGGCCAGCGCCATGGAATCTGTGACAAACACACATGAGCTGAGCTTATCGTGTTCCGCCTGTGACAGCAGATCGGCTGCAATTTCGCTCGGAATCGCTGTTTCATCAGCCAGCACGACGATTTCACTAGGTCCGGCAATCATATCGATATCGACATCGCCGAACACTTCTCGTTTGGCAAGCGCGACATAAATGTTGCCCGGACCCGTGATTTTATCCACCGGTTCAATGGTTTCTGTTCCGTATGCTAACGCCGCAATCGCCTGAGCGCCGCCCATTTTGTAAATATCTTTTATGCCCAGCTCGGCTGCAGCAACCAAAACTCCAGGAGACAGCAGACCGTCTTTTTCCGGAGGCGTGACGAGAACGATTCTTTCAACGCCCGCTACGAGCGCCGGAATCACATTCATCAAAACAGATGAAGGGTATGCGGCCGTTCCCCCCGGCACATATACACCGGCGGAATCCAGCGCCGTCACTTTCTGCCCCAGCATTGTGCCGTCCTTTCTGTGATAAAACCAGGAGGATTGCAGCTGTCTTTCGTGATATTCCCTAATATTTTCGATTGCCTGCCTAATCACCTGAAGAAGACGTGAATCCAGTGAGGTGTATGCCTCCTCAAATTCTTCTTTTGTGACCAGCGGACTGTCTATTTCGATGCCGTCAAATTTCGCCGTGTAGCTGCGAACCGCCTGATCACCGTTTGCTTTAACATCTTCTATAATGGACCGGACCGTCTTTCTTTGCTCTTCCGTTCCGGCATCGATGGAACGCTTGAGAGAAAGCCGTTCCGCTCCGCTGATGGTTTTGATCTTCATTTTGCCGTCTCTCCTTCCACAACGAGAGATAGGCGGGATGCCATTTCGTCAATCACATCGTCTTTCATGCGATAGCTTACCGGGTTGACAATAAAGCGAGAGGTAATGTCACAAATGTGCTCCGTTTCAACAAGCCCATTTTCTTTCAGCGTCTGTCCTGTGGAAACAATGTCCACTATCCGATCTGCAAGCCCAATGAGCGGAGCCAGTTCAATTGAACCGTTGAGCTTAATAATCTCGACTTGTTCTCCCTGCTCTCTGAAATAACTGGAAGCCACATTCGGATACTTTGTCGCGATTCTTGGCGCTACTCCGCTCCAGTCTGTATTCGGAAGTCCGGCGACAGCTAAGTGGCATTTGCTGATTTTTAAATCCAGTACCTCATACACGTCGCGTTCCTCCTCCAGCATGACATCCTTGCCCGCAATTCCGACGTCTGCCACGCCATGCTCCACATACGTAGTTACGTCCATCGGCTTCGCTAATATGAAACGAAGATTTTCCTCCGGCACATCGATGATCAGTTTTCTCGAATCTTCAAACTCCTCAGGGAGCCTGTAGCCTGCCTGCCTCAGCAGCCCTGCCGCTTCTTCAAATATCCGGCCCTTTGGCATCGCCATTGTGAGTAACTTACCCATTTTGCTCTTCCTTTCTGGCACCGATAAAATAAGTGACGTTTGCAAAAGATTTTGTCATCTGGTCGATATTTTCTATTCCCGATAAATCTTGAAGAACCACTTTGTTCCCTTTCATGCGTTCTTCATTCGCATAAGCGATGGCTTGCGCCCGCTGCTCTTTGCTGAAAATAACAGCGTCTATATCACAAGGTTCTTCTTTCATATGAAGGGCTTCAATCAGCCGGTCGATCCGAAGCCCGAAGCCTGTTGCCGGTGCAGGTGAATCAAAATGGCCCAGCAGCTTGTTGTAACGGCCGCCGCTTCCAATGACAAAACCGACATTCTCGGCGTACACTTCAAATAAAATCCCTGTGTAATAGCTCATGTGGCTGACCATATTCAGATCCAGGCGGACATTTTCCGTACATCCGTAATCCTCAAGAATGTCCCACAGCGCCTTCAGCTCATCAACCACGCTTTTTCCTTGCGCAGAATCGACGATTTCCTCGGCACGTCCGCATACTTCTATACCGCCCCGCAGTTCAAGGAGCTCAAGCAGCCTGCTTTTATCAATGGAGGAAAGCGGGAGAGACTTGACATGCTCTCTGTAACCGACGTAGTTCTTTTCATATAAGAACCTCCGCAGCACATCAGCTCGTTCAACGTTCCCGAGCACCTCAACAAACAAAGCATCCGCAATGCCGGCATGGCCAATGGCAATTTTAAAGGATGCCAGCCCAGCGTTTTTCAATGCCCCGACGACTAAAGCAATGACCTCCGCATCCGCGCTCGTCGTGCCGTCACCGATTAACTCCACTCCGACCTGCTCGAACTCAGCCGGACGTCCGCCTTCACGCTCCTGAGCCCTGAATACATTTGCCGCATAGCCGACTCTTAGCGGATGACCGTGTTTCAGAAGCTTCGATGCCGCCACCCTTGCAATCGGCCCCGTCATATCCGGGCGAAGCACCAATGTCTTGCCGTCCTGATCAAGTAGCTTAAACAGCTGCTGCTCTTCAATTGCTGACTGGACGCCAACCGTATCGTAAAACTCCAGTGTCGGCGTTTCCATAAATTGATATCCCCATTTATCAATCAAATCGGTTAACGATCGTCTCACCTTTTTTTTCGTTTCGTATAAACCGGGCAGTGTATCTCTCATGCCGTGCGGTTTTTCAAACATAAACATCAACCCGAGCACCTCCGCTGTTATCTTATGAAGGAAAATTCCGAATCCTTTAGTTCGCTAATATGATAATATGTTAGCAGATGAAAGAATGAAAATCAACGCTTAACTTCAGTAAGGATATTTTTAGTTCAAATATCCTTCTCCTCATTATGAAAAAATCATGAATAATGTATTAAAGGTACGTAATATCTCAAATTCTTTATGTTTGGCATGCTATAATACAAATCAAATAGAGAACAAGGAGATAAAGATGAAAACACTGCGAACTCTATGTGTCCTGATGATTCTTTCAGGCGTTATTTTTTTCGGACTTAAAATAGATGCAAAAGATATAGATATTCCTTTTTTGAACAGCCTTAAAAAAGTGGTTTCTGATAGCGATACAGATACAGGTGCGAATAGCAAAAAGGAGCTGAAGGGAAGCGCAAAACCGCTGGATGTCATCCTTTACAATCAAATGGACGCACCCCGGCTCTATAACGGCTGTGAAGTAACAAGCCTTGCGATGGTGCTGAATTACGCAGGATACGACGTGACAAAAAACACCCTGGCAAATCAGGTTGCCACAGTGCCTTTGACATACAGCAGCGGATTAAAGGGTGATCCGAATGACGGATTTGTCGGGGATATGGCGAATGGCCCTGGTCTCGGTGTCTACCATCGACCGATCTATCAGCTGGCGAAAACCTATGCGGGAGACAAAGTGTCTGATCTGACTGGAAAAAGCATTTCTGCTGTTTATGAACAGCTTGAAAAAGGCAATCCAGTTTGGGTTATTACGACAGCCAACTTTACGCCAGTTGACAACATGCAGACATGGAAAACACCAAACGGAACGATAGAGATTACGTACAGCGAACACAGCGTCGCCGTTACGGGATATGATGATAAATATGTGTATCTCAATGATCCGTATGGCTATAAAAACAGAAAAACCGATAGAACAAGCTTTGAAAAAGCGTGGAAACAAATGGGCAGCCAGGCCATAGTTATTCAAAAGTAAACGCCTGAAAGCCGCACTATGCTCTATCCTGAGCAAATACGACAATATTCATGCTTTTTGTTTCAATCGGTAAGATCGATTCATTTTCCATTTATCATCCAGAATTATCTTTACTTTCAGGCTGTCTGTTTTTATGATTAAAGCAGATTCAGCCTTGCCCCGATCTATGTGAGAGAAGCCGGTGCAAGTCGCTGACGCTTCTCTTGCAAAAAATGAAAGATATCCGGGGAGGATTTATCATTGAAAAAATTCGTGTCTATCCTATTTATGTTCGGTTTGGTTATGGGGTTCAGCCAGTTTCAGTCATCAACCGCTTTTGCAGCAGACAAAGTGGTGCACGAAACAATTATCGTACCAAAAAATACAACATATGACGGGAAAGGACAGCGGTTTGTGGCAGGGAAAGAATTAGGCGACGGAAGCCAGTCAGAAAACCAAGACCCTGTTTTTCGTGTGGAGGATGGTGCAACCCTGAAAAATGTGGTGCTTGGCGCCCCTGCCGCTGATGGAGTACACACTTATGGAAACGTTAACATTCAGAATGTGAAATGGGAAGATGTTGGTGAGGATGCGTTAACGGTGAAGAAGGAAGGAAAAGTGACGATCGACGGCGGTTCTGCTCAAAAAGCGTCAGATAAGATATTCCAAATCAATAAAGCCAGTACATTCACAGTGAAAAACTTCACGGCGGACAATGGCGGAAAGTTCATAAGACAGCTTGGCGGTTCAACCTTCCACGTTGATGTGATCATCGATAAGTGCACCATCACAAACATGAAGGAAGCGATATTCCGGACGGACAGCAAAACAAGCACGGTCAGAATGACAAATACACGCTACTCTAATGTCGGTCAAAAATGGATTGGTGTTCAGCATATTTACGAAAACAACAACACTCAATTTTAACCAAAAAAGTCCGCTGATGTTATTCAGCGGACTTTTTCAATCTTTCTTGCATTTCTTCCTTCGTATAGATGATCCTCATCGGATTTCCGCCGACAAATGCGCCGGCAGGCACGTCTTTATGGACAAGTGTTCCGGCGGACACAACTGCGCCATCTCCTATTTTCACCCCGGGCAGAATGGTCGTGTTGGCACCAATCATCACTTCGTCTCCGATCAGAACTGTGCCGATCCGGTATTCGTGAATCAAATACTCATGGGCCAGAATGGTCGTATTGTACCCGATGATTGTATTTGTTCCGACTGAGATCTTTTCCGGAAACATGATATCTGGCATCACCATGAGGGCAAAGGATGTCTGATTTCCAACCTTCATCCGCAGAAATGTACGGTACAGCCAGTTTTTCATCCCTATAAACGGCGTATATCTCGCAATTTGAATGACAATGAAATTTTTGACGACCTTTAAAAAAGGTACCGTTTGATAGACATGCCACAGTGAGTTGGCCCCCGAGACCGGATGACGATCTGTTTTTCTCACAGATTACTTCACTCCAACGATTTGTAATAGATCACTCATTTTCTCAAGCATAAAATCAGGCTCATGCTTCGCCAGCATTTCCGGCCCTTTAATCGTCCATGCGACTCCTGCCGTTTTTGTACCGGCGTTTTTGCCTGCCAGCACATCGTGGTAATTATCTCCGACCATAATGGCTTCCTCGGGCTTGCTTCCTAACTGTTTCAGCGCTAACAGCACAGGCTCGGGATCAGGCTTTGCATTCGTCACATCATCAAGGGTGACAACTGTTTCAAAGAATTCGCCGATTCCCGTGAGCTTGAGTCCCATATTGACAGTATCTCTTAATTTTGTTGTCACAATTCCTAATGTAAAGCCGGCTTTTTTTAATGCATCCAGGGTCTCATATACCGTTTCATATTCAGTCACGAGTGAATCATGCATGTCATGATTGTACGCTCTGTACATAGCGATCATATCCTCGCATTTATCAGGGTCCATCGAAGAGAACGTTTCAAAAAGAGACGGCCCGATAAATGCAAGGACATCTTCTCGTTTATACTTGCTCGGATAATAATGCTCCAGTGTATGCAAAAAGGACGCGATAATTAATTCATTCGTATTAATAAGCGTTCCGTCTAAATCAAACAGAATCGTCGTTACTTGTTTGTCACTCATATTGCTTCCTTTCCAACCGCTGAGGGTTTCCATTTTTTCCACGTGTGCGCAATAGCCATTGTCAGCAGAACTGCTGTGGTGACACGAATCAAAAGAAGCGGCCAGACTGGTATGCCGAGCGGAATAAAGACAAGTGTATCTTCCACGACCGCGTGGCAGGCAACGAGAAATATAAATGCCAATGTCATGTCCCGCTTGCTCACGCCGTCATCCTCGACAGCTTTGATCATGACACCCGCTCCGTAGGCCAGACCAATCGTCAGTCCCGCCACCATCGTCATAGACGTATTTTTATTCATGCCAAGCAGCTGCGTAAACGGCGACAGCCACCTGGAAAACCGATAAAGCCAGCCTAAATCTCTTAAAAACTGGATGATAATCATCAGCGGGATCACTATTGCCGCCAGCTGCAAAACACCAAGTCCGGCTTTCGTTAAGGCTTCTGTCAGCATTGCCAGCCAGCTGTCTGGCGCCACGCTCTTTGCAGCGATAAAACCGTACTGCGCCGTTTCCTGTCCGCCATGCCAAATGAGGTTGATGACGATGGCTGACACAGCGGCCAAACCGATGCGCACGGCCAATATGACGCCAATTCTGATGCCAACCTTTGCGGCAACTGTCGATTCGATAATCAAGTTATGACAGAATGAAAGCATAACAGCTAAAATAAAGACTTCTTTCACAGATAAATCCAATGTTAAAATCCCGGCAATTCCCGCATACAGATTCAGCATATTTCCCAGTACAAGCGGAATGGCCGCTTCACCAGAAAGCCCGAAGAGACCCATTACCGGTGTGATCAGCCGTACAAGCCAATCCATGACAGGGGTATGCTGAAGCAAAGTGACCAATAGCGTTACCGGGAAAATCACTTTACCCAGCGTCCATGTTGTTTGAAAACCTGCTGCAAGACCGGCCAGAAAGATCTTCTTCATCCCTCATCCCCCTTTGTTGACGTCTACTCCGCGTACCGCTCCTTCGAATATCCCTTGACGCGTCTGAAGATGATGGCTGCCACAGCCAAAACAATCAATACGATTGAAATCACCTGAGCGATGCGAAGTGAATCAGTCAGCATTAAGCTGTCAGTCCGCATTCCTTCAATAAAGTATCTTCCGATTGAATACCAAATGATATAGATCAAGAACATCTCGCCTCTACGCAAATTCGCTCTGCGCAGCAGCAGTAAAACAATGACGCCGACAAAGCTCCATAGTGATTCATATAAAAAAGTAGGATGATAATATTGCCCATTGATATACATTTGATTGATGATAAATTCAGGCAGGTGCAGGTTTTCTAAAAAGGCTCTGCTGACAGCCTCGCCGTGCGCTTCCTGATTCATGAAGTTCCCCCAGCGGCCGATCGCCTGGCCGAGCAAAATGCTGGGCGCGGCAATGTCCGCAAGTTTCCAGAACGAAAGTTTTTTCACTCTCGAAAACACATAACCCGTTAAAATGGCGCCGATTAATCCGCCATGAATGGCAATGCCGCCCTTCCAAATCTTAATGATTTCTCCCGGATGTGCCGCATAATAGTCCCATTCAAAGGCAACGTAATAAATTCGCGCGCAAATAATCGCAATTGGAATGGCAAACAGGACAAGATCAATAAACGTATCTTTCTGCAGCCCCCGTTTTTCACTTTCCCTCATCGCAATCCACAGCCCGAGCAAAGCACCGAGACCGATAATGATTCCGTACCAATGGACGGCTAACGACCCCAGCTGAAATGCTATCGGATTGAGTGGTTCTATCGCTTCATTCATTTAACGCCAACTCCTATTCTTCTTGTTCACCGTCTTCAATGACGTCCGCCAGCTTGTTGGTAAATTGTTCAGCGGCATTCAGCCCCATCCGCTTCAATCTGAAGTTCATTGCTGCCACTTCGATGATGACTGCAAGATTTCGGCCTGGGCGGACGGGAATCGTCAGTTTTGTAATTTCTGTATCAATGATTTTCATGGTCTCTTCCTCAAGTCCGAGCCGGTCGTATTGCTTGCCCTGCTCCCAGAGTTCAAGATTCATGACAATCGTGATTCGTTTATTGCTTCTGACCGCGCCAGCGCCAAATAGCGTCATCACATTGATAATGCCAAGGCCCCTGATCTCAAGAAGGTGCTCAATTAATTCCGGAGCGTTTCCCACAAGAGTATCCTGATCCTCCTGCCGTATTTCAACGCAATCATCGGCAACAAGGCGATGCCCTCTTTTCACAAGCTCCAGCGCTGTTTCGCTTTTTCCGACGCCGCTCTTTCCTGTGATCAGCACGCCGACACCATATATATCGACAAGAACGCCATGAATTGCTGTGGTAGGCGCCAGCCTGCTCTCAAGGAAGTTGGTTAAACGGCTTGACAGTCTTGTCGTTTTCAGCGGCGATCTGAGGACAGGCACCCCATTTTTCTCGGATGCGTCAATCAGCTCCTGCGGGATGGGCATATCTCTAGAAAGAATAATAGCTGGTGTTACATCAGTGCACAGAGAATCCATTCGCTGTTTTTTCTCCTCTTCAGGAAGCTGTTCAAAGAAAGAAAGCTCTGTTTTTCCGAGAAGCTGCACGCGCTCTCTCGGGTAATATGTAAAATATCCGGCAATTTCAATGCCTGGTCTTGATAGGTCACTCATTGTAATCGGGCGGTTAATTCCTTCTTCTCCGCTGATTAATTCCAAATTGAACTGTTCCATTACGTCTTTTGTGCGAACCTTTGCCACGATATGTTCCTCCTGTTCCGGGCTGCCCCGAGCTTGCTCACAATACTTTCATTTTATCACTTTCAGGCTTGAACCTAAAACAGATTTTATAAAAGGCGGGAAAACACCTCAGCTGGTCTAGATCACTAGTCTGAAAAAGAGTAAAATAAAGGTATTCAAATTCCAGAAAGGCGGATCATCTATGGCAGAGAGTCTTCTTATCAAAGACATTGCGATCGTGACAGAAAATGAAGTAATCAAAAACGGCTATGTCGGAATCAATGACGGAAAAATCAGCACAGTCTCAACAGAACGGCCCAAGGAGTCATATTCAAAAGAAATTCAAGCACCTGCGAATTCCGTTTTGCTTCCCGGCATGATTGACATTCATATCCACGGCGGCTATGGTGCAGATACGATGGATGCAAGCTTTTCTGCGCTCGACATCATGTCGTCAAGACTGCCCGAAGAAGGCACGACGAGCTTTTTAGCCACAACGATTACCCAAGAGCATGGGAACATTTCTCAAGCTTTGGTGAACGCAAGAGAGTGGAAAGCGGCTGAAGAGTCCTCTTTATTAGGTGCAGAACTGCTCGGCATTCATTTAGAGGGCCCCTTTGTTTCGCTTAAAAGAGCCGGAGCGCAGCCAAAGGAGTGGATTAGGCCTTCGGATGTTGCGCTTTTCAAAAAGTGGCAGCAGGAGGCAGGCGGACTGATCAAAATTGTTACACTTGCGCCGGAGGAGGATCAGCATTTTGAACTGATCCGCCATTTGAAAGACGAATCGATTATCGCATCCATGGGGCACACGGATGCCGATTCCGCATTGCTGTCGGATGCCGCAAAAGCAGGGGCGAGCCATATGACTCATCTGTACAACGCGATGAGCCCGTTTCATCACCGAGAGCCCGGAGTGATCGGAACGGCGCTGGCCCATGATGGGTTTGTGACAGAGCTTATCGCCGATGGCATTCACTCCCATCCTTTAGCTGCAAAGCTTGCTTTTTTGGCGAAAGGCAGCAGCAAGCTCATTTTAATTACCGATTCCATGAGGGCAAAAGGCCTGAAAGACGGCGTTTATGAGTTCGGCGGCCAAAGTGTGACGGTAAGAGGACGAACAGCTCTTCTTTCAGACGGAACCCTTGCCGGTTCGATCCTCAAAATGAACGAGGGCGCACGGCATATGCGTGAGTTTACAAATTGCTCTTGGACGGATATAGCTAATATAACTTCTGCAAACGCGGCCAAACAGCTGGGCATCTTTGACCGAAAAGGCAGTGTGACTGTGGGAAAAGATGCAGATTTGGTGATTGTCAGCAGTGATTGCGAGGTGATTCTCACCATTTGCCGCGGAAACATTGCATTTATATCCAAGGAGGCTGACCAGATATGAAAGTAATGGAATGTCAAACGTATGAAGAGCTAAGCCAAAAAGCAGCCAGAATAACGGCAGATACAATCAAAGAAAAACCTGATGCCGTTCTCGGGTTAGCGACGGGCGGCACACCGGAAGGCACTTATCGCGAGCTGATCCGCCTGCACCAAACTGAGAATCTCTCATTTCAAAACGTCACTACAGTTAATTTGGATGAGTACGCCAGACTTTCAAGCAATGACCCGAACAGCTATCACTTCTATATGAATGACCGTTTATTTCAGCATATCGACAGCAAGCCTAGCCGGCATTTTATTCCGAATGGAAATGCAGACGATTTGGAAGCCGAATGCAGACGGTATGAACAGCTAGTCGAGTCCCTCGGCGGCACTGACATTCAGCTTCTCGGCATCGGCCGAAACGGACACATCGGCTTTAACGAACCGGGAACCTCTTTCAAGTCGCGAACTCATGTTGTGACATTAAATGAGCAAACCCGCCAAGCGAATGCCAGATATTTTCCTTCCATAGACAGCGTGCCGAAAAAAGCACTGACAATGGGAATTCAAACGATACTCTCAAGCAAGCGCATTCTGCTGCTCATTTCTGGAAAAAGCAAAGCGGAAGCTGTTCGTAAGCTGTTAGAAGGAAACATAAGCGAAGATTTTCCCGCATCTGCTTTGCACCTGCATTCCGATGTTACGGTTTTGATTGATCGTGAAGCCGCGTCATTAAGACCTTGAAAGGAACATGCTGACTTATGAATATCAATAAACAATCGCCTATTCCGATTTATTATCAGATTATGGAGCAATTAAAAACCCAAATTAAGAGCGGAGAGCTGCAGCCGGATATGCCTCTTCCTTCTGAGCGCGAATATGCCGAACAATTCGGGATCAGCCGGATGACAGTTCGCCAGGCGCTTTCTAATTTAGTTAATGAAGGCTTGCTCTATCGCCTGAAGGGGCGGGGCACCTTTGTCAGCAAGCCAAAAATGGAACAAGCACTTCAAGGGCTGACAAGCTTTACCGAGGATATGAAAAGCCGCGGGATGACACCGGGCAGCAGGCTCATTGATTATCAGCTTATTGATTCAACTGAGGAGCTCGCGGCTATATTAGGCTGCGGGCACCCCTCCTCTATCCATAAAATCACTCGGGTGCGGCTGGCAAATGATATTCCAATGGCGATTGAGTCCTCACATATTCCGTTTGAGCTTGCGGGTGAATTGAACGAATCGCATTTTCAGTCGTCGATCTATGATCATATTGAAAGGTATAACAGCATACCGATTTCCCGTGCAAAACAGGAGCTTGAGCCAAGCGCTGCCACCACGGAAGAAGCGAACATTCTTGGTATTCAAAAGGGAGCGCCAGTCCTATTAATTAAACGAACAACATATCTGCAGAACGGAACTGCTTTTGAGCATGCAAAATCCGTATACAGAGGCGACCGTTATACATTTGTCCACTATATGGATCGTCTTTCATAAAAAAAGCCTCCAACCCTTTTTAAGGATTGGAGACATGGCGAAAATCAAACTGGTCTGGTGCCGGACGATATGTTTCTTTTTTCGTCTTGAACTTCCAGATCGGTGATTTCGTTTTGCCGTTAAAACTGTCTTCCACTATAATGTACCAATAATAAACAGACTGCGGTTCAAGATGATCCCAGCGGAATTCAGCTGTATCCCCGCTCTTCACTTGCTCCCGTTTTCCGAGCTCTTCATTGGTATATACGTTACATTCAAAATAATCGGTTTCCACCTTTTTGATTCTTGGCTTCAAATCAAGCGAAAGGGAAAATTCATCCTTGTTGCCATAGGTATCCGTATCATAGTAATTCTTATCCTTTACATACGGAGAATACGTCGATACGTGCACCATGTCATTTGCCTGGTCAAATTGAAGCAAACGCAAATACCCTTGACCGCCTTCTGGCCCGCCCTGATAATCGGCCAGCATTTGATGCACAAGACGATCCGGCTTCCCATCACCATCATCATCCAGCTCATCTGTTTTTCTCATCGCACTATGATAATGCCCGCTCAATACCATCACGACATTCGGGTTCGGCTTTACGATTTCTTTGAATATTTTCTCTCCGATCGGGCTTCTGTTTCCGCTGACCAGCAAATACTCATGAAAAGCTAAAATTGCCATCCGGTCAGGGTGTTTCTTCAGCACCTGATTCATCCACGCGATGTCTTCATCCGTAATGCCCCATCCCATGTACAGCATGATATAATCATTGCCGTTGCTAGAAATCAGGTCATAATGTCCGCGGTTGTTTTTATAGGAACCGCCATAATGCAATTTTTTATCAAAACGATCGCTGCCAAAATATTTGCCAAACGCCCTGTAGGAGCCGTCCTTATGCCCCACATCGTGGTTGCCGGCCAGCACGCCGTAAGGTATTCCGCTCTTATCCAGAACGGACATTGACCGATCAGCGTTTTTCCACTGTCTGATATCAGCGGAATCATCTACAATATCACCCGTGTGGAACACATATTTGATATTGAGCTGCTTTTGATTATCTTTTATCCATTCTGTCTGTTTATCAAAAATATGCGGATAGCTTTCGGCGTAATACTGTGTATCAGACATCCAGACAAATGTGTACATATCCTTCGCAGGAGGAATTTCATCCTGTACAATCACATTCATTTTCGACTCCCGTACAAAATCGGCGGCAATCACAGACGCTTTCAGCGTAAACGGTTTGTCATCCTTCGCGACGAAGCTGTCAACAGGCTGCCATTCGTTTGTCCGATAATTCCAAGCATACATCGTCACCTTTCTCCCCGGCAAAGAACTGCCCTTCCAGACTGCTTCTGCCAGATCATTCTCATCAATTGATGGATCAACCGTCACTTCAAAGCGATGATAAGGGAAAAGCTCTTTGTTTTCTGTCGATACTGTTTTTCCATCAGCAGCTGATACCCGCTCCAATTCTTTATTCGTAAATGGGGTCTCCCTTTCCGGCACAAAGCTTTTCGGCGGTTCAGTCAGTGACGCGTGCTTAAATATTTTCACATGATTGCGCGCTGTATATTGAAATCCCCTATAAAAACCAACATCCATGGCATCATTCGTCGGATCTTTCACCCGTACAGAAAGCTTGGCCTTATGCGTGTCGGCTTCGCTGTCTATAACCTCCGGCTGGTCCGGATGCTCTCGTTCGGTTTTAAATATCCTCTCAATCACTGTTTTATTGCCCGCGAGATCCGTTGCTGTCACTTTTAGAGAATGTTTTCCCGGCAAAAGATCAGAAGAGGACGTATGATATGGGAGTGTAATGCTTTCTCCATCTAAAGACGCTTCCGCTTCCTCAATTTTGCTCCATTTATCATACATATCCGCCTGCAGGATAAGGTTTCCTTTATACGTTTGCCCCTCGGTGATATTCGGCTCAATGTGAGGTCCTGAATTATCTACCCGTACAACCAGGCTGACATTTTCCTTGCCGTCGCTTGCTTGAATATGGTGAGCGCCTTCAGAAAGCTTTGATGTATCCCACTCCAGCAGCTGTGATGTAAATAGTCCGTCAGGCAGATTGAACTGAAATTGCCAGCTTTTATTCGAGCGCTGATTATCGCCAATAAAGAGTTCCTTCTCAGGGGACACCCTCTGATCCCTGATCACCGTTCCATCCGATAACACCAATCGGGCGTTTTTGACTAAGAAGTCATCACGGTTTTCAGCCGTATCAAACGGAGACACCTTCGAACCCGATCGTATTGTAATACGCTGCAGCTGCTTCCCTTTCCGAAGCAGTGTCTCTGGCAACGGAACAGAATAGGTGCGGTATTTATTTGTTGTATCATCGAACACCTTCAGCACTTTGCCTTCCATCGTTACCGCGTTTTTAAAATAAAGGTTCGTTTTCCTCGTATCGAATGCAAAATATACTTCCTTTTCCATTGCGGGCTCTGTCACTTGTTTTTTCCCGTCAATCCACAGCTTAATGCGGTCAGCTCGCCCTTCTGTCGTGGCTTTGAGAAATTGAGTTCCCGACAGCGTGTCTCTGTTTTCAATATTCATCCGCAGACCGTGCGACTTGCTTGTTTGTTTAATATCAATCATTTTGACCGGCGTTCTCGCTTCATTGATCCCGTCCCCGGCCGCCACATAATACTCTAGCTGATCCTTCCCGATCAATTCAGGCGAATACACAATATAATGGTAGAGATTATCGTTGCGGTCTTTTTCAGCAAGAATTCGCTTAAACGGTTTGTTCTCATCCGTCCGGTAGTAAAAGGCCGCTGTTTTCACTAGACTTCGGTCCCGTATGTCAGCCCGCAGCTCAATGCTTTCAGCAGGGCGGACAGGCTTGCGGTCAGTCAAATCCTCAATGACCGGCTTTTCTTTATCGAGCTTGATTTTTCGTTTCTGCTCGGGCACCTGTGCCTGTAATACCGTTCCGGGAGACGGATTCTTTTCCCCGATTGAAATGTTCAGAAGTTCTGCGGTTCCGTTCAACGGATACTTATAAAGCACTGATGACAGCCGGCGCAGCGCATGTTTCCGATAATGCGCAACCGAAATGTCCTTTCCTGTATTCGTTGATATCACAACGGCCCGCGGCCTCGTATTGGCCATACCCTCTGTCTCGTCTATCACCGCGAGATTTATTCCTTCTTTTAGTTGTGTCTGATAATAACGATTGAAATCCTCTGACGTCAATTCTGGATGCCCGGCAGGCTTCAGCCAGACGACAAACGTTTCGCCGGATGGTATCAAGATCCTTTCATCAGGTCTCCAAATCAGATCGGAGTCAGGCCCTTCTTTTGGGTAGCGGTAACGGATATGGTAGTCTTTAAAATCAATCGTTCTGTCAGTCGTATTATAAATCTCAATAAATTCATAACCGTCTGCGCGTCCTATATTCTTCGTATCAACCGCTAGCTCTGTGATCAGAAGCTCCGGAATATGGGCAAGATCAGCCTGGTATCCTTCAAGCTTCAGTTTCTTCGTCTCCGACTCAACCCGCTGCTTCCCATTCGACATCACAATGTAATACTCAAGCTCGCTGTTCCAAATCAAACGTTTCGGAATTTGTGCCAAAAACTTGCGGACCGCTCCGGGAGTCGGGTCCATCGGCACCATTTTGTAGCCCAGCTCATTACTTTGTTTATAAAAAAGAAAGGCGGAAAATGCTTGATACGAATTATCGCGAACTTGAGCCTCAATCATTAGATTGCTTCTCATTTCAGCTTTCACATCAATTTGAGGAGGATTTTCAAGCAAGGGTATGTAATGAGGCGTCTGAAATGGTTCCTGCTGAACAACAGGAAAAGCTTTCGATTCATGATGGCCGCCAGACAAAACGGAAAGAAAAGACAATAACATAGAAGCAATAACCGTGTATTTCCTCATCAAAGCACCTCCCTTTTCATGTATTTTGCGTCTGAACAGGGAAGCTTATGAGTTCATTTTTAAACAATATCCAATCTGACAAAGCAGATGGTATACGACATATACGCGGGACTGCTGACAAAAAGCGAACACTTCACTTCACAATTTTTTAAGGAGGCTGCAGAACATGTAAAAAAGCTGCCTTTGCGGGCAGCTTTTTTTTATTTTTTTCTAAGCGGCTCTAAAATGCCTTTTTGAATCAGCAAATGGAAGACCGACAGGATAACGGATGCCCATATCGCTGTGCCGAAGCCGTCGATTTGAAAGCTGTCACCCATAATGGACGCGGTCATCATAAGCGTGATGGCGTTAATCACAAACAAGAAGAGTCCAAGCGTCACCATCGTGACTGGCAGTGTAAAGATAATCAAAAGCGGTTTAATCAGCACGTTTAAGATCGATAAAATGAGGCTGGCGATAATCGCTGCCCCGATGCTGCTGATATGGATGGAGTCAATATATCCATCAATGACGATTAATAACAATGCATTGACTAAAATGCTGACTGCCCATTTTACCATGTCATTTCATATCCCTTTCTGACGGGACGATAAAAATCCAAATGATATAAATGAGCAAAACCGGCAAGACACTTGTCATAATGGCTAAGATGACAGTTATGACTCTGAGGAGTGATGCGTCCCAATTGAAATATTCCGCGAGACCTCCGATAACACCGGCGATTTTCTTATTTTTTTCTGAGCGATAAAGCTTATTCATTCGATCACCTCTGTGAGTACTTTAGTTTGATGGCGCCTGTTAGTGATTCTGAGAAGACGGTGATGTTTTGATCATGTGCCTGATTTGAAGTGAACATCATTTCTTTTTGAATGGTATCATTTTTTTCCTTCAGCATCTCAACATCCATTAATTCATGGGACAGCGAACCAAGATTGCTTTTCAGCTCTGCCTTCACTGCGAGATCGTCCGGAATCGCAAGCTCCACACTTCCAGTCGTTGTTTTTGCATAAATGGAGCGGCAGTCTGATTCTGTTACGTTAATCGCAATATTTCCGTTAAAGCTTTGAACGTCAATGGATTCGCTTTTCCCTCGGAGATCGATCAATCCGTTAATGGTTTCCGCTTCTATCGTTCCGCAGCTGTGGCTGGCGAGCTTAATTTGCCCGTTGGCCGTTTCAGCTATGGCTTTTTCGGCTGTTAAGTGCGAGAACGACAGCACGCCGTTTGTCGTTTTCGCTGAGAACTCTTTTACATGTAAATGTTCCCCTCTGACCGGACCGTTAAACAGCTTCACCCGAATCTTATCATACTCCTTCTGAGGAATATACAAAGTGACATTCGTTTTCATCGTCTTTTTCTCAGTACGGATAAAAAACTTATTTCCTTTGATTTCACATTCAATATGCTGAAGAAATGCGTGTCTCGCCGCATCCTGGCTGTCAGCGCGATATACCTTCGCCTGGCATTCCGCTCTGATATCGTCATCTTCCCAAGGGACGATATTCACGCTGCCGTTGGCAATTTGCAGCTCAACACTGGAAAAGTCAGTATCTTTAAATTGAAAAATGTGCTGAACATCATACGCATGGCCAAAGTTTAAATCAAGGTCAACTTCCTTGACCTTTTTCACAGCAGAATCAATCCAGTCAAACAGCTTGGCTCCTAAAGACGGTTTGCCGCTTTCTTTTTTTGCCGTTGTAAATGGCTCTTCCTCGTCATGAACGTGAACTGAGAGCGCTGTGATTTTCTCTTCTTTTTCCTTGTAGTCGCTGTCAAGCTTTTCAATCAGTGTCAAAGCTTCTTGTGCTGTAAGCTTTCCTTCCTCAACAAGCTTAAGGATTCGTTCCTTTTCTTGCTTCATTACGATCTCCTCCCCATTGTCTACTTATGCTGCACGCAGGACCTTAATGCCCTGAATCACATTCCAAATGATAATGCCAATGACAACTAAGAAATAAATAACCGCTCCCCCGATGATTACAAATACAGGGAGCAAGCTGTCTCCATCAATCGCAACGGCTCCGCCAAGTAAAGCAATAAAAAGGAACAGCCAGCCGACAAACGGAACTATGTGAGAAATAAGAGAGCGTATCGCATGGCGTTTTGTTTCTTTCTCATTTACAACAAAATATGCGACAATCGGCACAATGATTGGCGCAATGAACACACTGAAATAACAAAGTGATGCAATAATAGCTTGATTACGGTTCAATTCATTCCACACTCCTATTGTGAATTGTCCATGACAAAAGATCAGGGACGTTTTACTTATTTATACGTTTAAAATCTTCTCAGGTTTCAAATTCATTCTTTAGACATGCTCCAATTTACGGAAATTGGATTTTAAAAAGTTTTAGAAGTAGAATCTTCCGGCTATACCGATTACAATATGTAAAAAGCTTACGGCAACCAAGGAGGCTGGACAAGCAATGGAGAAAGATCCCAGTGACTATACAGTAACACAAGAATCAGTGTTAAAGCTGATTCATGAACAAAAAAGAATGAATCGTGAAATGATCGCCGAGCTTGAGCAGATTCACGGACCCTTCCCGATCTCTCACGATATCCAATATATAAAAGTGCTGCTCGACAGCAGCAACACGCATATTGTTCAAGATTTAATGAGTGTAAGTAAGCAGCTGTATAAGAAGACTTTGTAATTGCGGAAAACATATCATTCATTATAACTGAAACAAAGCTAAAGGTTAGATGACAATATCTTGCCTTTTTTGTTTTGAAAAAACAAGTGATTCCCTGGCTGTCACAAAATGATTGTAACAAAAAAAGCCTGCCGGCACATCCAGTTAATGGACTCTGTCGGCAAGCTGTAACTATCAGAAAGAGATAGCCGTTCAAAATTAACGTAACAATTGAAGCACGTTTTGCGGCTGTTGGTTTGCTTGAGCAAGCATCGCTTGAGAAGCTTGAGAAAGAATGTTGTTCTTTGTGAAATCGCTCATTTCTTTCGCCATGTCAACGTCACGGATGCGAGACTCAGCAGCTGTTAAGTTTTCAGAAGAAGCACCAAGGTTGTTAATTGTGTGCTCTAGACGGTTTTGTACCGCACCAAGTTTAGCACGTTGGTTTGAAACATTGTTGATTGCAGTATCAATACTTTCAAGTTGAGTATCAAAAGGAGTATTAGCAAAATTTGTTACATTAAGTGCGTTTACTCCTAAAGCAGTTGATGACATGCTGTCAATGTTAATTGTAAGCTACTGGCCAGCATTTGCTCCAATCTGGAAAGTGAAACCATCAGTTTCAGTACCATCTAATAACTTTTTGCTGTTGAATTCAGTACGATTTGAAATGCCATCAACTTCCTCAATAAGCGCATCCATTTCATCTTTAATTGCACCAAGATCTTCTGCTTGTTGTGTACCTGCGTTTCCTGCTTGAACAGTAAGTTCACTTCTAAACCTATTATGCCGTAAAGAAAAAGCTTGCCTGCTAAGCCCAAGGATGGACTTGCTGACAAGCTGTCCCCTCTTAACAGAGGGTTTTAAGATGTAGCTGTTTCTTTCGCTTTTAAGAGCGATTTCATGCGTGTTTTGTCACGTTCGATAACAGGCTTCAAATAACGGCCTGTATACGATTCTTCCACTTCAGTGATTTCCTCAGGCGTTCCTGACGCGACAATGGTTCCGCCCCCGGCTCCGCCTTCCGGGCCCAAATCCACAATGTAATCGGCCGTCTTAATGATATCAAGGTTATGCTCAATAACCAGTACAGTGTCTCCGTTATCTACCAACCGTTGCAGCACGACAAGAAGCCTGGCGATATCGTCGACATGCAAACCTGTCGTCGGCTCATCTAAAATGTAGAGCGTGCGTCCGGTCGAGCGTTTGTGCAGCTCTGATGCGAGCTTCACGCGCTGCGCTTCTCCGCCTGACAAGGTCGTCGCCGGCTGGCCGAGCGTAATATAACCTAAACCAACATCATAAAGGGTTTGGAGCTTGCGTTTGATTTTCGGGATATTTTCAAAGAAAGAAAGAGCATCTTCAACCGTCATATCAAGCACATCAGAGATGCTTTTTCCTTTGTACGTCACTTCAAGCGTTTCACGGTTATAGCGTTTGCCGTGACACACCTCGCATGGAACGTATACGTCAGGAAGGAAGTGCATTTCAATTTTAATAATCCCGTCTCCGCGGCAGGCTTCACATCGTCCGCCCTTCACGTTGAAGCTGAAACGGCCTTTTTTATAGCCGCGGACCTTCGCTTCATTTGTCTGCGCGAATACATCACGAATGTCATCAAATACACCGGTGTATGTCGCAGGGTTGGACCTCGGCGTTCTTCCGATTGGCGCCTGGTCAATGTCAATGACTTTATCTAAATGATCCAAACCTTTAATCTCTTTATGGCTGCCGGGCTTCGCTTTCGCTTTATGAAGCTTTTGCGCCAGCGCCTTATGCAAAATTTCATTAACGAGTGTACTCTTTCCTGAACCGGAAACACCTGTAACTGCTGTAAACGTCCCAAGCGGGAACTTGGCATTCACTTTTTTCAGGTTGTTTTCTGAAGCGCCTTTAATTTCAATGTAACGTCCGTCCGGCTTTCTTCTTTCAGGAGGCAATGGGATAAACTTTTTCCCTGATAAATAGCTGCCCGTTAATGAGTTTGGATCTTCCATCACTTCTTCCGGCGTACCCGCAGATATCACCTGTCCGCCGTGAATGCCGGCTCCCGGTCCAATGTCTATTAAATAATCTGCTGCCATCATCGTGTCCTCATCATGTTCGACAACAATCAGCGTGTTCCCGAGGTCTCTCATATTTTTCAGAGCGCTGATCAAGCGGTCGTTATCACGCTGATGCAGACCGATAGACGGCTCATCTAAAATATAAAGCACACCGGATAAACGCGAGCCAATTTGTGTCGCCAGCCTGATGCGCTGCGCCTCTCCCCCGGACAATGTACCCGCTGCCCTGCTCAATGTCAGGTAATCGAGGCCGACTTTGTCCAGAAAGCTTAAGCGCTCCACAATTTCGCGCAAAATCAAATTGGCGATCTGCATATCCTTCTCAGAAAGGGTAAGGTCTTTGAAAAAGGCAAGTGCGTCGGCGACAGACAGCTCGGTAATTTTTCCGATGTGGCGGCCGTCAATCAGTACGGCAAGCGCCTCTTTCTTTAACCGATAGCCTTTGCACGTTGGACAAGACTTCTGAGACATATACTGCTCCATTTGCTCACGTATGAAATCGGAGCCTGTCTCCTTATAGCGTCTTTCAATGTTGCGCAATACGCCTTCAAATTGAATTTCACCTTCGCGGATTTGTCCAAAATCATTTTCATATCGGAAATAAATCAGGTCATCTCCGCTGCCGTACAGCACTTTATCCAGTTGATGCTTCGGCAAATCTTTGACCGGCACATCCATATCAATCCCGTAGTGGGTGCAGACTGCCTCAAGCAGCTGAGGATAATATTGTGAGCTGATCGGTGTCCAAGGGGCGACCGCATTCTCCTTCAATGACAAATCTTGATTGGGGATGACAAGATCGGCATCCACTTCAAGCTTCATTCCGAGACCGTCACACGTCGGACACGCCCCGAACGGACTGTTAAACGAAAACAGACGCGGCTCAAGCTCACCAATTGAAAATCCGCAGTGCGGACAGGCATGATGCTCGCTGAACATCAGCTCTTCCTCACCGATGACATCGATCATAACCCGTCCTTCACCTAAACGAAGCGCCGTTTCCAATGAATCTGACAGCCGGGCTGCCACGCCTTCTTTCACGACAATCCGGTCAATGACTACCTCAATGGAATGCTTCTTGTTCTTTTCTAATTCGATATCGTCGGAAAGCTCAGCCATCTCGCCGTCAATTCTGACTCTGACATAGCCTTGTTTCCTAATCTGTTCAAGCACTTTGACATGAGCGCCTTTTCGGCCCGAGACAATCGGCGCCAGCACCTGAAGCTTCGTCCGTTCCGGGTATTCCAGAATTCTGTCCACCATTTGCTCGATGGTCTGGGATGTAATCTCAATTCCGTGTTCCGGACAATGAGGCTTCCCTACTCTCGCATATAAAAGACGCAGATAATCATAAATCTCAGTTACCGTACCGACAGTAGACCTCGGATTGCGGCTCGTTGTTTTCTGATCAATGCTGATGGCGGGAGAGAGCCCCTCAATTGCATCCACATCAGGCTTATCCATTTGCCCTAAAAACTGGCGGGCATAAGCAGACAGCGACTCGACATACCGTCTCTGTCCTTCAGCATATATCGTGTCAAAGGCAAGGGAGGATTTACCTGATCCGGACAAACCCGTGACAACGACAAGCTGATCTCTCGGAATCGTTACATCTATATTTTTCAGGTTATGCGCCCTGGCTCCCTTCACCTCTATCCGATCCATAGCCATTTGTTCATCATCCTTCCGCTTTTAGCTCTAAAAGTAAATCGCGAAGCTCCGCGGCTCTTTCAAAGTCAAGCGCCTTGGCGGCTTCCTTCATTTCATGCTCCATCTGTTCAACGACTTTCTGGCGTTCTTTCTTCGTCATTTTCGACAGCTTCGGCGCGGCTTTTGTTTTGTATTCCGCTTTATCCTCAGCTGCTACTGTGGCACGAATGACATCGCGAATTTCTTTATTTATCGTTTTCGGCGTAATGCCGTGCTCTTCGTTAAACCGCTCCTGCTGCTCGCGGCGGCGTTTTGTTTCATTAATCGCAATTTCCATAGACTTCGTTATTTTATCGGCGTACATAATGACGCGGCCTTCCGCATTTCTCGCTGCCCGTCCGATGGTCTGGATCAGCGACCGCTCCGAACGAAGGAAACCTTCCTTATCCGCATCCAAAATCGCAACAAGGGATACTTCGGGAATGTCCAAACCTTCTCTCAGCAGGTTGATGCCGACAAGCACATCGTACTTCCCAAGGCGCAGGTCGCGGATAATTTCAATCCGTTCAAGCGTCTTGATCTCAGAATGCAGATAGTTTACTTTAATGCCAATTTCCTTTAAATAATCGGTCAGATCCTCCGACATCTTCTTCGTCAAAGTTGTCACAAGCACCCGTTCATTCCGCTCGATTCTTGCTTGAATTTCGCCGATCAAGTCGTCAATCTGACCTTCGATTGGACGGACGTCAATGAGCGGGTCAAGAAGCCCCGTCGGACGAATGATCTGTTCGACCATTTCATCTGTATGTTCAATCTCGTACGGCCCTGGTGTTGCTGATACATACACGATATTGTGCATATGCTTTTCAAATTCCTCAAAACGAAGCGGACGGTTATCAAGCGCTGATGGAAGCCGGAAGCCGTGATCCACGAGCACCTGTTTCCGCGCCTGGTCTCCGTTAAACATGCCGCGCACCTGAGGAATGGTCACATGCGACTCATCCACCACGATCATAAAATCGTCTGGGAAATAATCAAGAAGCGTATACGGCGTTGAACCCGGAGGACGAAGCGTCAAATGTCTTGAATAGTTCTCGATGCCGGAGCAAAACCCCATTTCACGCATCATTTCAAGATCATATCTTGTCCGCTGCTCTAAACGCTGTGCTTCAAGGAGCTTTCCGTTTTCATGCATGACCTTTAGCTGCTCCTCAAGCTCCTTCTCGATATTTTGAATCGCCTTCTCCATTTTCTCGGCTCGCGTTACGAAGTGGGATGCCGGGAAAATCGCAACATGATCTCGGTCGCCGAGAATTTCTCCTGTCAGCGCATCCACTTCCCGAATCCGTTCGATTTCGTCACCGAAAAATTCAACTCTGATACAATGCTCATCACGGGATGCCGGAAAGATTTCCACTACATCCCCGCGCACACGAAATGTACCGCGCTGAAAGTCGATATCGTTGCGGGCATATTGGATGTCTACAAGTTTTCTGAGCAGCTCGTTGCGCTCAATTTCCATTTCAGTCCGCAGTGACACGACCATTTCCCGGTATTCCTCAGGCGAACCGAGGCCGTATATACAAGACACACTCGCAATAATAATGACATCTCTACGCTCAAACAAAGCTGATGTGGCGGAGTGTCTCAGTTTATCAATTTCATCATTAATACTAGCGTCTTTCTCTATAAATGTATCCGTTTGAGGCACATACGCCTCCGGCTGATAATAATCATAGTAGCTGACAAAATACTCGACAGCATTGTTCGGAAAAAATTCCTTGAACTCACTGTAAAGCTGTCCAGCAAGGGTTTTGTTATGGGCAATCACGAGAGTCGGCTTATTAACTTCTTTAATCAAATTAGACACCGTAAATGTTTTCCCAGTTCCTGTTGCACCCAGCAGAGTCTGATGCTTCTTGCCCTCCTGAATTCCTTTCACAAGCTTTTCAATGGCTTTCGGCTGATCTCCCTGGGGCTGATATTTCGAGACTAACTCAAAGCGATCTTTCACAAAAATAAGCCTCCGTTTCTTTAACGAAATCTTCCTATAGATATAGTAACACAATGGAAAGCAAAATCACTAAAAATACGAACTAAAGTTCGGTGGTTTTTTATTTCCAGCTGTTTTTGTGTATAAAAAACCTGCTTTTAAAACGTAAAAGCAGGTATTCGGTCTTTATATTCATTATGTCCGATTTATTCTTCTTTTTTCTCTGCAGCTTTTTTGGCCATATACAGTCCGCCAGCCACAAGAGACACAACATCCAATCCTACAATAAAATACGTTTCTGTATAGCCTTTTAAATAAGAGGCAAACAGCAATGCAGCTGTTAAAGCGATCGCCACATAATGATTAAAGGTGACTCTAGTAAATAGAACAACAAGCATAAAAGGGAAAAACAATGCAAAAACGGCTTTTGTAATCAACAAAAACCCTCCTCAGGGATTCTTCATCTGATCTGATTATAGTAAAAAATGAAGAATCGGACAATCGTGCATTCGCTCCCTCTACTACACCATACCCCTTTTCAGCCAAAATCAATCACCATATTTGCATTTTGGTGCCGGTCAAAACTTATTCCATGGTGCCGCTGTTCTAATCAGCGGCACTTTTTTTATTACATCATCAAGTCCGCCGCCAGATTCCGAGAATAAAAGAAAATAGGCATACAGTACCAGTACGGCAGCATTTTTCAGGATAATATAACCAACTTAACTATTCATTTTATTTAGGACTTTTTGCGTTTGACAGCATTTTCCTGAGAACCTACAATTGAATGATAGTGTTTACTATCATTTTTTTAAACACAGGCTCCGCAATAAAAAGACTAGAGAGAAAAATAAAATGAATGAAGAAAAGAGGGGTTTCAAATATGTATTCTGTTTTATTTCGCCAGGCAGAAGAGTCCAGCCAGCTGGCTGGAGCAAAAGGAATGAATTTGATTAAATTGACCAAACACGGTCTTCCTGTTCCGGACGGGTTTATTATTCAAACGAATGCGCTCGCACGTTTTATGGAGGACAACCAGCTTCAAGAGACTAGTGAAAACGTCGAAAGCAGGATCATTTCCGGAACATTTTCGGATGAGCTGAAAGATGAGCTGACTAGTTCCTTTTATAAGCTTAGAGAATCATATCGATCCGTAGCCGTGCGTTCTTCGTCTGCTTCGGAAGATTTAGAAGGCGCCTCATTCGCGGGTCAATATGAAACCTACTTAAATATCAAAACAGAGGAAGAGTTTCTGGCTAAAGTGAAAGAATGCTGGGCCTCATTTTTTTCTGGGCGGGTCAGCAGCTATAAGAAAAAAATGAACAATCAAATCGCAGAGCCGTTAATGGGAATAGTCGTTCAGGGGCTGATCGATTCAGAAATGTCAGGTGTTATCTTCAGCCGCAACCCTGTTACCCATGATGATAGAGAGCTTTTAATCAGCGCCAGCTACGGGTTGGGTGAAGCTGTTGTTTCAGGAAGTGTTACCCCAGACACGTTCATTGTTAATAAATCTTCGTTTGAGATTCAGAAAGAAATAGGAGCAAAGGAAATCTACATGGAGTCTGCGGCAGAAGGAATTGCTGAAAAAGAAACGAGTGAAGACATGCGCAGCCGTTTTTGCCTTACAGATGAACAAGTGATTGAATTGGCTGAAATCACAAAAAAAACCGAAGACCTGTACGGATATCCTGTCGATATAGAATTTGGAATTGCTGATCATCAAATATACCTTCTGCAAGCTCGCCCGATTACAACCATTGATCAGGACAAAAAGGCGGCAGAAGAAAAACGCAGCTTCATGATTACCGACACTGATATGAATGATTTCTGGCTTAACATGGAGTCTAATATTGAAGGTCCGGTGAGTCCGTTATTTTCATCCTTCATCGTGCCGGCATTGGAATATGGCTTGAAGAAGAGCATGCAAAAGTTTCCGATTGGTGTAGTTGTTGATGAAGTAAAACTTTATCGCGGACATATTTATTCCAAAAACCAAGGTGGACAGCAGCCTCCTTCTGAAGACTGCGGCAAAGAGCTTTTCCCGATTTTATCGGAGCATATGTATGACATCATCAATCACACATACCTCCCTTTTTACCGGACACTGGACCAGCTCGCACAAACTGAGCATACCGCAGAAAGCGCACTGGATGCTTTTCAAAAACTAAAGGCCTTTTATCTCACGGCTTATGAAGAGCACTTCAATATCGTTTTCCCGCAAATCCTTTTAACAAACAAACTGCAAGCGATGTATCAGGACATTCAAGGAGAGTCCGAAAACGCTCATTTTTACGAGATGCTGACAGGAAAAATGAACAAATCACTGGAAACGGACCGTTGCTTATGGCTATTTTCTGTGGAAGTTCAGGAGAACCCGAACCTTCTGACCATTTTTGAAAACAACAAGCCTGAACAGCTCCTGGAGAAATTAGAACAAACAGATGAGGGGAGACACTTCCTGAAGAACGTCCATGAATTCTTGCAAGAATACGGATGGAGATCTGTTAAAAGTCATGATCTGATTGAACAAATCTGGGTGGAAAATCCGTATTTCGCTCTGGCTAATATTCAAAATTATGTCCGTAATGGCTATCATTTTGACAATGAATTTCAGAAAACGAAAGAAAAACGAGAGAAATTATACAATGAATTCTTGGAAAACATAGAAGATCCCGGTTTGCGCACCGAATTTGACCGCTATTATCAATGGACACTGAACTCTGCAAATATAAAAGATGACCACCACTTTTATATTGACGCCATGCTGGATGCCAAGGCGAGAATCTTTCTGCTGAAGATAGGTGAATTGCTGGCGGAAAACGGTGTCATTCAAGATCGTGAGGACCTTTGGTTCTTATATGATGACGAAGTGGAACAAGCGCTTCTTCACCCTGTATCCCTGCAAGAAAAGGCTGAAAAACGCAGACAGATTTTTCATGAGTATGAGCTGGCCCAAGCCCCGGCCTACCTCGGCACCCCGACAAAAGAACAGCTCAAAGCAGCTGAAGAAATTGTCGGCGCTGTGATAGAGGATGAAAAAAACACAGAGAATCATATTTTTGGCATTGCGGCATCAAGCGGCATTGCGACAGGTCCGGTGAAAATCATTCGGGACGCCAATGAATTTTCTCAATTCGCGCCTGGGGACGTACTCGTTTGCAAGATGACCACACCGCTATGGACCAGCCTGTTTCAAGACGCCAAAGCGATTATTACAGACACAGGCGGCATTTTATCTCACGCTGCGATTATTGCCCGTGAATACGGCATTCCAGCCGTTCTCGGCACACGCACGGCAACCGAAAGACTGCGAGACGGTGACATCATCACTGTTGACGGAAGCAGCGGCAAAATCACAGTTGTCAGCCGGTCCTGATGCGTCCCCCTCTTTCTTATACAAGCGGGGCGGGTGTATACTTGTCCTGCCAGTATACTCGTGAGGTGAAACGTATTGAGACCGACAAACAAGAGAATCCTTGACGCTGCCATGCAGCTGCTCGTCAAAAAAGGATATCGCGCAACAACTACAAAAGAAATTGCAGAAAAAGCAAATGTAAGTGAAGCGACGATTTTCAGGAACTTTAAAAACAAACAAGGACTAGTTGAGGCTTTGCTTTCTCAGCATTCTTCAAACAGAGGCAGCATTTTGGAACAAACAGAAGGGGATTTGTACAAAGACCTGCTTCATATCGGAACCTGTCTCTTGGAGGAGCTCGACCATAGAAAAGATATCATTAAAATCAGCTTTCGTGAACCGGCCATGTTTCAGGATGTCATTAACCACGTCACTGAATATCCCCAATCTATGAAACAGCTATTGGTTGATTATCTCAAAACAATGGGTGAGAAAGGGGTTATTCAGACAGGAAATGAAGCGGAGCATGCCGACGTGTTCATGTCGATTATCTTCGGTTATTTCATTCACCGTCTCCACTTAGGAGACCGGGTCATATCAATGCCCCAGGAAAAAATGCTGGAGCACAGCACAGCTCTATTTGTCAAAGGAATTTCTGCTGATTAACTCCTTGGCATAATAAAAAGGAGGATCCCAATGAGCTCAAGAAAAGAATGGGCGCTGATCGTCTCGCTATTATTGGGGGCCATTCTAGTTCCCATTAACTCAACGATGATCGCGGTCGCGCTCTCATCTATTTCCCATACGTATAACGAGTCCATCGCAAGCATCACTTGGGTGGTTACCGTTTATTTAATCGTGATGGCAGTCACACAGCCGATTGCAGGGAAGCTCGGTGACATGTACGGCAATAAAACAATGTACTTATGGGGAGTCGGCCTTTTTCTAATCGCATCTCTAGGCTGCGCCCTTTCACCGAGTCTGCTCCTGTTAATTGTCTTTCGGGCATTGCAGGCTGTCGGCGGGGCATTGCTTACGCCAAACAGCATTGCCATTATCCGGCATGTTGTTTCTGAAAAACGCCTACCGAAAGTGTTTGGATTTTTCGGACTGGGTGCGGGACTTGGTGCAGCACTCGGGCCTTTTATCGGCTCTATACTGATTGACAGCTTCAGCTGGCATTCGATTTTTTGGGTCAACATCCCGTTCCTCGCCATTGCTTTATTTACGGCATTAACGATGTTTCCTCAATATAAAGAAAATAAATCTGACGCGCCGCTGGATATCATCGGCTCTCTCTTGCTTGCAGGCAGCATAGTTTCAATTATCCTGCTGACGAAAAATGAGGCTCCATGGGGATATGCGGTATACAGTGTATTGATACTTCTTTTTGTTCCGCTTTTTTTCAGAAGAGAAAAACGTACCAAGCACCCCATCATTGACTTTGCACTGTTTAAAAGCTCAACCTTTACAAATGCGAATCTATCAGTCTTGTTAAGCAATTTGATGATGTATGCCGTCTTATTGATTATGCCGTTATTTATGACGAACCAATTTGGGCTTAATACGTCTAACAGCGGGATGGCGCTTTCTGTATTTTCGATCTTCATGTCAGCCAGCAACTGGGTGGGCGCGCAGCTCCATCACAAATGGGGAGCCAAAAAAATCATTTTTCTTTCATTTGCCATGATGGCTGGTGCGAATCTATTATTTTTGCTGTTAAGCAGCTCGCATTCTGTCTTGTTCCTCATGGTCTCTCTTATCCTTGGCGGGCTCGCTTCCGGAGTCGGTCTGACCAGCATGCAGGTTTCATCCCTTGCCACAGTAGACCCCGGTATGTCAGGAGTGGCATCTGGGATTTTCTCGACCTTCCGTTATTTCGGAAGCATCATTTCATCAGCCTTAATTGGCCTGATTTCGGGATATCACATCCTATTTATGATTCTCTTTGCTGTATCCATCATCGGCGTTTTTGTTTCATTGGGCATCAAATCTGATGAAACGGCACGGATAGAAAAAAACTCAGCGTAACACAAAACAGCCCGGCATCGCATCTTCCTGCGGTGCCGGGCTGCCTTTTATGATCCCGAAGCGGCTGCTTCGTCTTCACGGTCATCCTTTACGAAGAGGATGCCCAATTCATGATGTTCTCCTTCATAAGAAGCTCGCTGGTCAAAACGAATTTCTCCATTCAAACCGATAATTTCAAGCTTTACATATGCACGGTTATGCTGAAGCGCTTCATAGAAATCAGAAACGTTCTTAACCGGTATGCCATTGACTTTCGTTATGATTTCCCCGATTTTCAATTCCAGATCCTCAGCCGGCGTATTGGGGATAATCCCAAGCACCATTAAGCCCTGATCCCTTTTCGAGAAATAAAACGGAGCCGCGTTATCATTCACTCTTTGCTTTATGGACAGAAAAATGCGCCCTAACAAAGCAGTACAGACCGCTGCACCCGCAAGCGGCGTCCACAGTAAGCTCGCTGCACCGAGAACTGCAACGGCAAGACCGAGAATACAAACGCGTTTCGCTGTGATCCTTATACTCGTTTCAGGCAGCGATCCCTGTACCCTTTGTCCAAATCCGACAAAGTAAGGAATCCATAGAAAATGGAATGAGCCGCCGGGAACAGTAAACACGGGCCACCAGCTAAGGTGCGATTCTAAACCATTGCCGGGCACGAGAAGGAACAGCGGCAAAAGCCAAACCCGGTTTGCCAGCTGCTGTCCGATCGGCAAACCACGGCTGCTTACGACAAGTGCCGGTGATGTTCTCACATGCGCAGAACGATAAGCAACCGCTCCTTCAGTGATAATCAGCAGACCTAGGAACACAGCCACAGCCGGCCAAACAACTGCAAATCCTTGCGGAAATCTCTCCAGAAAGGGCTCCGCCTGATATATTTGCAGTCCAAAACCTATCAGCATACTCACACTGACGATATATGCAGCAGACATCCAGTTTGCGCGAAGAGTGAACGCTGCCGCTGCAGTGATAACGGCAATAATCGCAAGTAAACCGAGAGGAATCGATATTCCGAGTCCACCTAAAATAACTGACAAAAGAAGACCTGGAATCAGTCCCTTAGTATATGTAAATTTCAGATCATCATAAATATCTGCTATTCTTGTATGAAAGGTTTTTCGTTCCCGTTTGATTCTTACATAGCCGAAAGCCAGGGTTATGATGATAAAAAACCAGAAAAGCGGGTGTAAGAAGAACAAGCCCGCGCTTTTTAACAGTTCAATTCCCCATTGAACAGACACTATCTCTCACCGCCTCAAGCCAAACATGTTACTCATATTCTATCAAATATTAAATGGCTTGGATATCCTCAGGAGAGTTTATCTCTCTTGCGTCATCCACAGCGTGACATTCGATAGTGAAAAATCCTTTAAATAGTGGTTTACATCCACATCCAATAACCCGCTGATTAGATGCATCGACCTTTTTATATCTGTCAGATTAATTCCTAATCGCTTATGGTTTTTCATTAAGTAGTTAAAATAATGTTTGGCGCATTCCTCATTAATGTCATTTACTGATTCGACATTGGTGTAATTGACCAAATATCTGCTGAACAGCATAAGAAGACTTAGTGCTTTTGTAGCTGAAAATGTTACGTCTTGTGTTCTGTCTTTTAATTGTTCCACTAATTCATAATATTTTTTTTCACGCACAATACTTGCCCTCTTCAATTGTGAACCCCCATTTTCTTTATACAGATAAGCACGGGCCAGTATAAGCAGCAGTACTGGAGTGCTAACAAGCATTCTCGCTAACGTTACTCTTTAAATACCTGTCGTTCAGCTGCCATTAACCTGATTACTGTTCTTTTTAGAACCTTCTTATATTGTATGAAGTAAACAAAGACTAGGCAACTTGCAAAAGTTTCATTTTAAATGCATATTAACTCGTTAGAAAGTCTCTCTCATATATTGATATCGGGTAATAACAGTCCTTTATAAATGTTTATTTGTGAAAATTTTTTTAATTTCTTGTCAAAAACTCATTTTTTATGTGACTTATGATCCATAATCTCTTTAAGCACAAAGAAACAGGAGATGGAATACCATCTCCTTTAATTGACAAATAATGATTTCAATGCTGTTTGAAGCTGCAAATCATTTTTTTCATCTGATTTTTTCTTTTCTATCTGCTGATTTAATGTCTCTGCAGTGCGAGTGTCGATCACACCGGTTTTATTCAGCTTGTTTTGATCCTGAAAAGCCATAACCGCTTTTTTCATGTCTTTGCTGAAATAGCCATCCTCACGTCCCGGATCAAAGCTGAGACCTTTTAACAATACCTGCGCATGCTTGACGTCTTCATTGTTCATGTCCACTTTAAGCGGCTCTTTCAGCTGTAAAGGCCCGGCGGAAAAATAATCGGGCTGCTTAATCGCAATGGTCGGTTCAATTCCTTTCTTATGAATCCAGTTTCCATTTGGCGTCAGCCACTTGTAAAGCGTTAATTTGATGTTGCTGCCGTCCCCCATTGGCACAGCCTGTTGAACCGTTCCCTTTCCAAAAGACGTATCGCCTACAACATCATAATGGCCAGCTTCCTTTAATGCGCCGGCAAGAATTTCTGATGCAGAGGCACTTCCTTTATCCGTAATCACATTGACAGGGTACGCTTTTTTATGGGTCAATGTTGAAAAATAACGTTTTTTATCCCCATTGCGTTCAGCAATCTGAATATACGGCTGATCCTTTGTAACGAAATGCTTAAGAATTTCTTCCACACTTTGAAGATATCCGCCCGGGTTGCCGCGTACATCAATGACAAGTCCTTCTATTTCTTTTTTCTCAAGCTCCCTCAGCGCTTTTGCAAAATCCTCTGCGGTGTGCTCAGAAAAAGTAGAGATGGCAATATATCCGACAGAATGCCCCTGTACTTTTTTCTCTGATGCAAAAACCGTTTCGAGCGGAATCTCAGCTCTCTTGATCCGGAATGACAGCTGCTTCTTCGTTCCAGGCCGCTGAATCTTCATTGAAACGCTGGACCCTTTTTTTCCTCTTATTTTTAACACAGCGTGGTTTAAATCCTTGCCGGCCATCGATTCTCCATTGATGCTGATAATTTCATCATTAGGCTTCAACCCGGCTTTTTCCGCTGGCGATTTCTTGAATGGGGAAACAATAATAATTTTGCCGTCTTCCATGCCAACCTCAGCCCCGATGCCTTCAAATGAGGAATCAAGAGAATCAGAAAATTGCTTAGCTGTCTGCTTGTCCATGTAAACAGAATAAGGATCATTTAGCGTAGACAGCATTCCCTGGATGGCTCCCTCGAGCAGCTTTTCTCTATCTACTTTTTCTACGTACTCATTCGAAATTAACTCATACGCTTTTTCGATTTTGTCCATAGCTTTATCCCGTTCAGAGTCAGCTTGTGCCGTCGCGGGAACTGCTGCAGTCTGGGGCTTATCCATCTCAAGCAGGTTGATTCCCGCATATACACCGGCGCCTCCGAACAGCATGCTCCCTGCTGCTATCACAGCCATTATTTTTTGATTCATCCTTTACTCCTCCTGTATGCCAGACTGTCTTTACCAAAACCTAGAGATAGTATATGTAAAGGATGGAGATTTCATGTAATCATAGAAGAAAAAGAAGGCAAATGAAAAGCCGTCCCGAAAGCGGGACGGCTTTTTCACTTTATACTCGCAGAAACTTGCGGATGGAAGTCAGACTTCCCCATACTCCAATTACTGCGCCGATTGCAATCAGCACTAGCGAAACTTGGAATACAAATGGATTATAAGGAAGAAGAGAGACAAATGATCCTTGAACCTTTGGAACGACCCATCCGATAACGTATTGGTAAGTGCTCAGCACCAGTGCAATCGGAATCACAGAACCGAATACGCCTAGCAGCAATCCTTCAAGGAAAAACGGCCAGCGGATAAACCAGTTTGTCGCACCGACAAGCTTCATGATTTCAATTTCTTTTCTTCTTGCGAAAATTGTAATTTTAATGGTGTTGGAAATTAAGAACATCGCCGTAAATACCAGACCGATAATTAACGCGATTCCAATGTTGCGGGAAACGCCGACCACTTTAAACAAACGGCTGACCTCTTCTTTTCCATAAGTGACTTTATAAACATGATCCATTTTTTCGATCTTTTTCGCCACGTTCGGCGTATCATGCGGATCTGTCGTTTTGACGACAAACGCATCATTAAGCGGGTTTTCCTGATCCTTCATTGTCAGGGATTTTCCGCTGTCACCAAAACTGTCAACCAGCTGGTCAAGCTCTTTTTCTTTAGATGAAAAAGTGACACTCTGAATGCCCTTCAGTTCCTTAATATCGTTCTGAAGCTTGTCCTGTGCCTTCTGATCTGCAGTCAGATCAACCAGCACTTTGATTTCGACTTGTTTTTCTGCATTCGTGGCCATGTTATTCAAATTCAGCATAATCACTAAAAACACGCCGACTAAAATCAGCGTAACGGTTACAGCACTAATGGATGCAAATGTCATCCATGTGTTTCTCCCGAGAGATTTAAAACTCTCACGCAAGTGGCGCCCGAGAATTTTAATCATATGAACCATACTCCCCTCTTGACTCATCACGCACAATGATACCATCTTCGATTGCAATGACACGTTTCTTCATGGTGTTTACGATTTCTTTATTATGTGTCGCCATCACGACTGTTGTCCCGCGGTTGTTAATTTCCTCCAGCGTCTTCATGACTTCCCAAGACGTATCCGGATCAAGGTTTCCTGTCGGTTCATCAGCAATGACAACATCAGGGTTGTTCACAATTGATCTTGCAATAGATACACGCTGCTGCTCCCCGCCTGAAAGCTGGTCAGGAAATTGTCGCGCTTTATGCTTCAGCTGCACGAGATCAAGCACTTCAAGCACCCGTTTCTTAATGACAGACGGCTGTTCTCCAATCACTTCAAGGGCAAATGCCACATTTTCAAAAACAGTAAGTTTCGGAAGAAGCTTGAAATCTTGAAAGACAACGCCTATTTTTCGGCGCACGAAAGGAATCTCTTTTTCTTTAATTGTCGCGAGATCTTTATGATTGATTAAAATTTGTCCTTTTGTCGGTTTTTCTTCTCTGTAAATCATTTTAATAAAAGTAGATTTACCTGCTCCGCTCGGACCAACAACATACACAAACTCGCCGGGATGAATGGTAACAGAAATCCCATTGAGCGCTTTTACGCCGTTCGGATAGGCTTTATATACTTCCTTCATCTCTATCATGAAATCACCTAATCTTTTATATCATTTTATCTATCACACGGTCATACTCTTCGAATGCATTCGACAATTTATGACCCATTCATTTGTAAAAAGATGAAAAATCTGAAAGTTCCCTTTTTCAATACACTTCATTATACGTCAAATTTAGACATAATACTATTACAGTTTCTTTTCATTCATATTGTCAAGGCATAAAAACATCCTTGCCAGCACTCAGCAAGGATGTTTTTATCTTACTTTTTTTCTGACAGCCATTTGGCAATAACAGCGGCTTCGTTATCCTCTACAAGCCCCTTTGGCATATTGCCGCGGCCGTTTTTAATAATGCTTTCAATTTTGTGTTCATCGTATTTGCCTCCGACCTCTTGGAGATTAGGCCCTGACACACCTTCTAAATCCTTGCCGTGGCAGCCTACGCAGCTTTGCTGATATAATTCTTCCCCTTCAGATGCAGTGGCTTCCGTCTTGCTGCCAGTGTCTGTCTTCTCTTCTTTTGCATCGTTTGATCCGCAGGCAGCCAACAGAACAGAAAGCGCAAATCCAATCATTAGTATCGATAACTTTGATTTCATGTTGAGAAGCACAACTCCTTTACGATCTCTTCCATATTATAACCTCGTTTAAGCGCGTTTGAAACCCTCGCCCAGCACCTCGCTCGCGTCTGCTACAATCACAAAAGCTGACTCATCAATCTGTTTGACGATTTGTTTCAATTTGGTGAATTCAGTTTGCCCAACCACGCACATTAAAATCGGACGGTCATCGTCAGTATATCCGCCGACTGCAGAAATTTTTGTCACGCCTCTGTCAATCTTCTGTAAGACAGCCTCCTTGACAGCCTGCTCCTGCTTTGTAATGATGAGCGCCATTTTTGAACGATTAAAGCCGACTTGCACAACATCAATGGTTTTGCTGGACACATAGACGCCAAGCATGGCATATAAGCCTTGCTCAATATTAAATACAATCATAGCCGTAACAACGATCATTCCGTCAATGATGGCGAGACACTTCCCCAATGACAGACCGGAGTACTTATGAATGATCTGTGCAGCCAAGGCTGTTCCTCCCGTCGATCCTTTCCCTAAGTACACAATACCAATTCCGATACCTATCCCGACACCGCCAAAAATCGCCGCCAAGAGTTCATGATGAGTGGCGGGCTGAATATCCCTTGTCAGAAACACTACTAGCGGCAAAAACACAGAACCTGCAAGCGTCTTTAGCCCAAATTTCCCGCCGAGCAAAATGACGCCAGCAATAAATAAAGGGATATTAATAATCCACTGCACATACGCTGCTTCAAAACCATATGATTGTAAAATCGTACTGATCCCGCTGACACCGCCGGCGGCAATCTTGTTCGGAAGCAAAAATACATTAAAGGACACGGCCGTAATCGCTGCTCCTAACAATATGTATACATAATCCCGCAAAATCCACAATGTTTTATTCCGTACGTCCATCATATATCCTCCGTTTCTTCCAATGCTCTCCGATAGCATTTTAATCCTTCCCTGATTAGATGTAAATAACACCCAAATACAGTGGTAATATGCTAAAGCAGCAGTGAAATCAAGGATATAAGGAATTAAAAAAACACACCCGTATGCATCAGGTGTGTTTTTCAGCTTATGAAAGCTTAGAACGCAGGTAGGCATCAATAAACGTATCAATGTCACCATCCATTACAGCTTGAACGTTCCCCATTTCTGTATTGGTCCGATGATCTTTTACCATGGAATACGGATGGAATACATAAGAACGGATTTGGCTGCCCCAGCCGATTTCTTTTTGTTCACCGCGAATTTCATCCAGCTCTGCCTGCTGCTCTTCAATTCTGCGCTGATACAGCTTGGCCTTCAGCATTTTCATGGCTCTTTCACGGTTTTTAATTTGTGAGCGCTCCGTTTGGCATGTCACAACTACGTTCGTCGGCAAGTGAGTAATCCGAACAGCTGAATCCGTCGTATTGACGTGCTGTCCGCCCGCGCCGCTTGCACGGTACGTGTCAACTTTAATATCCTCCGTACGAATATCAATATCAATTTCATCGTTAAATTCAGGCATGACTTCACATGAAACGAAAGATGTGTGGCGGCGGCCTGATGAGTCAAATGGTGAGATCCGCACAAGACGATGGACACCTTTTTCTGCTTTGAGATACCCGTAAGCGTTGTGTCCTTTGATGAGCAATGTCACTGACTTGATTCCCGCCTCGTCACCTGGAAGGTAATCGAGTGTTTCTACTTTAAAGCCGCGGCGCTCTCCCCATCTTGTATACATTCTAAGAAGCATAGAGCCCCAGTCCTGTGACTCTGTACCGCCAGCACCAGGGTGCAGTTCTAAAATCGCGTTATTTTTATCATACGGCTCGCTGAGAAGAAGCTGAAGCTCAAACTCATTGAACTCTTTTGTTAATGATTTTAGTTCTTTTTCAAGCTCAAGCTGGAGATCAGTGTCCGGCTCTTCTTTCAAAAGATCATGAGTCATTTGTAATTCTTCGTGGGATTCATTCAATTTTTTATACGAATTGACATAATCCTTTAAACCGTTTGCTTCATTTATAACCGTTTGAGCTTTTTGCTGATCATTCCAGAATTCCGGATCAGCCATTTGTTCATCTAGCTCAGCAATGCGGGCCTCCTTTGATTCGAGGTCAAAGAGACCCCCTAAAGTCCGCTAAACGAGAAGCCATATTTTCGAGCTCTGCTCTAATTTCTGATAATTCCATTTCATTCACCTCATTAAAAGATCCGCAGGCGCCTGCAGGCGCCGCGGTCGGTAAACTTGCCGGGGCGAACTATTCAGTACGGCCGCAGCAATTTTTATATTTTTTCCCGCTTCCGCAGTGGCATGGGGCATTTCGGCCGATATCAACCACTTTGCGAACCGGTGCTTTCTTTGCTTTTTTGTTATCGTCGCCTTCTTGCGGCTGGTGAGCTGTTGTTTGGCCTTGTACAACCTCTTCACGCTCCAGATTGTTTTCAATCTCAGCTTTCATCACAAATTTTGCGACTTCGTCCTCAATTGATTCAATCATATGCTCAAACATCGCAAAACCTTCCATTTGATACTCACGAAGCGGGTTCGTCTGCGCGTAAGCACGAAGGTGAATCCCTTGGCGGAGCTGATCCATCGCATCAATATGATCCATCCATTTAGAATCAACGGCACGAAGAACGATAACTTTTTCGAATTCGCGCATTTGCTCTTTGCCGAATTGCTCTTCCTTCTCATTATATTTTGTGATGATGCGATCCATAATGAGCTCAAGCATTTCATCCGGTTCTTTGCCGAGGATATCGCTCTTCTCAAGCGCACCTTCATCAAGATAAGTTGTGTTGATAAGATCAACTAGACCGTCAAGCTTCCACTCCTCAGGAAGCTCTTCTCTTGGCGTATAGGCTGCAATTGCGCGTTCGAGAGAAGACTTGATCATATTTTCAACGATTTCACGCAGGTTTTCAGAGTCAATGACTTCAAAGCGCTGCTTATAAATGACCTCACGCTGCTGGCGGAGAACATCATCATATTGCAGAAGCTGTTTACGCGAATCGAAGTTATTGCCTTCGACGCGTTTTTGAGACGATTCAACCGCGCGAGATACCATTTTGCTTTGGATTGGAGTAGAGTCGTCCATTCCGAAGCGGTCAAGCATCGCCATTGTCCGCTCAGCTCCGAATCTGCGCATCAATTCATCTTCCATAGAAAGATAAAATTGAGTAATCCCCGGGTCTCCCTGACGTCCGGAACGACCTCGAAGCTGATTGTCAATCCGGCGTGATTCATGTCGTTCTGTTCCGACTACAGCGAGCCCGCCAAGCTCTTTTACACCTTCGCCAAGCTTAATGTCCGTTCCGCGCCCCGCCATGTTAGTCGCAATCGTAACTGCGCCTTTTTGGCCGGCCTCTTCAATGATCTGCGCTTCACGTTCATGGTTTTTGGCATTTAACACTTGATGCGGAATCCCTTTGTTTTTAAGCAGCTTAGAAATCAATTCAGATGTTTCAACGGCAACCGTACCGACGAGAACAGGCTGTCCCGTCATGTAACGCTGTGCGACATCCTCCGCAACTGCCTTAAACTTTCCTTCCATCGTGCGGTAAATTAAATCCGGGCGGTCATCACGGACAACAGGCCTGTTGGTAGGGATCGTGACAACCTGCATGTTGTAGATGTTACGGAATTCTTCTTCCTCTGTCTTAGCTGTACCCGTCATACCGGCAAGTTTTTCGTACATCCGGAAGTAGTTTTGGAACGTAATCGTCGCCAAGGTCATGCTTTCGTTTTGAATCTCAAGCCCTTCCTTCGCTTCAATCGCTTGGTGAAGCCCCTCACTGTAGCGGCGGCCTTTCATCAAACGTCCCGTGAAGGAATCAACAATAACAACCTGTCCGTCTTCCACTACATAGTCAACGTCCTTTTGCATCGCAACGTGAGCTTTTAAGGCCTGGTTGATATGGTGGTTGAGCGCGACATGCTTCACATCAAAGAGGTTATCGATGCCGAATGCTTTTTCCGCCTTCGTCATTCCTTCTTCAGTAAGCTGTACAGCTTTTGTTTTGATATCGTACGTGTAATCCTTCTCCGCTTTTAACGTGCGGACAAAAGCATTTGCCTGTACGTACAGCTTAGTGGATTTTGCAGCTTGTCCAGAAATGATAAGCGGTGTTCTTGCTTCATCAATTAAAATAGAGTCAACTTCATCTATTACCGCAAAATGAAGCGGGCGCTGAACCATCTGCTCTTTATAAAGAACCATATTGTCACGCAAATAGTCGAAGCCAAGCTCGTTGTTTGTAGAGTAAGTAATGTCAGCGGCATAAGCTTCCCGTTTTTCGTCTTTTGACATTGAGTTTAAATTCAAACCGACAGTCAAACCGAGAAACTCGAAAATTTTCCCCATTTGCTCAGCGTCACGGCTTGCCAAGTATTCGTTGACAGTCACGACGTGTACGCCTTTACCGGTTAACGCATTTAAATAAACAGGCAGGGTAGACGTTAATGTTTTCCCTTCCCCTGTTTTCATTTCCGCTATATTTCCGTCATGAAGCGCCACGCCCCCCATGAGCTGGACTTTAAACGGAAACATGCCTGTTACGCGGCGTGAAGCTTCTCGAACAACAGCGAAAGCTTCAACAAGAAGATCATCCGTTGTCGCCCCTTTTTCAAGACGCTCTTTAAATTCAATTGTTTTATGTTTCAATGCGTCGTCAGAGAGATTTTCATAGTCTCCGCGAATCGCATCAATATCGTTAGCAATTTTTTCGTATCTATTCAGCGTACGTTTTGTTGGATCAAACATTTTATTTAAAATTCCAAGCATTTATAACGCTCCTCTATCATCACATGCCTATTTTAGAGGCATGTATAAATAATTTACTAGTCCATGTATACCTCTCATTATCATATCATACCTTTTGTTATTTCCAAAGAATTTGCAAATAAGAAAAACAAAAACCTTCCGCGGACATCACGGAAGGCTTCTCTTCATTATTCAGTCGGTTCAATTAAGCCATATTTCCCGTCATTTCTGCGGTACACGACATTTGTAAGGTTTGTTTCCGCATTTGTGAAAACAAAGAAATTATGGCCGAGCATATTCATTTGCAAGATCGCTTCTTCACTATCCATCGGCTTTAAATTAAAGCGTTTCTGACGGACGATGTCCAAGCTCTCCTCCTCTTCTATGTCATCCTGAACCGCAATATCTGTATCAGAGCCAAGACCGTTTGCCAATAAATATTTTGGAGAGCCCTGCTCACGGAATTTACGGTTTACTTTCGTTTTATGCTTACGGATTTGACGTTCCAGTTTGTTTGTTGCGAGATCAATTGCGTTGTACATATCCTCGTTATGCACCTCGGACCGAAGCGCCAGATCTGTCATCGGAATCGTAACCTCAACCTTAGACTCCTTGTCATTGTAAAACTTCAAGTTGACGTTCACATCAGCATCCACGCTATGGTCAAAATAGCGCTCCAGCTTGCCGATCTTCCTCTCGACATGATCCTTTAACGCGGGTGTCACTTCAATATTTTCTCCTCTGATGTTATAGTTCATCAAAGAACGCCTCCCTTTTATTAAGGATATGTATCTATTTCTCTTTTACCCTTTACAATTCCTGCTGAAACATAAATCTTTTGTGAAAATTCAGTGAACTTTGTCGAATTTTGTTTGTATTTGCTCTGTTATTGGCGGTTCGGAGGTATATGTATATGCTGATTGAACGAAACAAATACCTCACACACGCCTAATTGATTAAAAAGGGTTCCATACATTGATGAATAGACAGCATCCATTTTCTATAATGAATCAGAAAATGTTCCTTTAAATACTCACAGAACTCATGAGAGGGAAAAGAGAAAGAGACCAATTGATCAAACTCCGCAAAAATTTGGTCAAATGCTTTCACACAAATTTCAGCACACCGCGAATCCATAATGAAGAGAAGTGTTGAATGTGTTGAATCCAAATAAAAAAAGGCTTGGATCAGATCTTGGTAGATCCGATCCCCTTCTGTTTTTGATAAATTCTCTTCAGCCTCTATCAAATAACACAACCCCTCTTCGATGGTAAAAAGAAGATGATAATAAGCTGATAAAAGCGTATAATCTTCAATGCTCTTCAAGGCACTCACCTATTTACGCTTGTCATAATATGTGCCGTCAATCGTAATGTTGTTATAAGGGTTTAAATACGTCGTATGCATCACACGTTTTCTTTTCATCTGCTGAAGTTCTGCTGCGATTGACTGCTTCAGTCTTTCCATTTCCTTCACAATCAGCTGATCCCATGTCAAAATAAGTTTCATCTGCTTTCGCTCTTCTTCTGAAAGCGGCAGAGATATCTCCTGAATCAGTTCAGACCGTTTAGCCACAAAGTCTTCAATTTGTTTTAAAAGCTCATCGCTTTCCGGCGAATTTTGTATGTGTGACAGCATACTCTTCGTCTCAGTGTATAGTTGATCTATGTTATTCATGCGATCCCGCCTGATCCGTGCCGGTCCTTCCGCTCACTTTGAATGGCCTGTTTCCAAGCATCGCGAAAATCTGTTACATAGCCTTCAACCTCAGCCAGCATGCCCGTATCATTTTTGATATTTGCCTGTACCAATCTTCGATACATATAATCGTACATCGCACCCATGGAAGCGGAAATCTCTATGTTACGGTTAAGTGTAAAATTTAATTCCTGAATAATATTTTGCGCTTTAATCAGATTCTCATTTTTACGTTCCATATCATCATTCTCGATGGCCTGAGAGGCAAGTCTTATAAATTTCAAACAGCCATTATACAGCATAAGCGTCAGTTCACCGGGTGTAGCCGTATTCACTGAATTTTGCTGATAGGCTGTATAAGGATTTTGGATCGCCATGTGTCATCCTCCAAATTACATTTATTGTACAAGAAGCTGTGATAAATAGGACGCTTGTTCGTTCATTTTTTGAATCGCAGAATCCATTGCACTGAATTTTGTATAATAGCGGTTTTCTATTGTGGTCAACCGGTCCTGCATTTTGGTAATATCTGTGCTGATCGTGTTTAAATTTTTACCGATTGAATAATCATTGGTTCCCATTGTCGAGTTGCCGGCTTTTGCTTCAATGCTCTTCACCGTACTTTTCAGGGTGTCACCGATGCGTTTCATAATCCCTTTATCACTATAGGCGCTGCTGTTCGACCCACTTGTAAATAAAGCGGCAACGCTTTGCGGATCTTCTTGTATTTTGGCTTTCAGTTTGTCTTCATTAATCTCTAAATGCCCCCGCATTTGGTAAGCACTTGAGGTTGTTATGCCGAATTCTGTCAATTGATAGGTTTTCCCATCCGCATTAACTTGAGTATAAAAGTCAGTCCGCATTTGGTTCGTGCCGGTGCTGATGCTGGAATCATTTCTAAGCAATCCGCTTTTCGCCTTCTCCTCCCAGAGCTCTACCTCTTTATCGGACATGGCTTCTTTTTGTTCACTTGTCAACGGAGTATAGTCTCGGTATTTTTCTTCTTTCAGCTTTTCATTCAGGCTGTCAACCATTTCATTGTATTTATCTACAAACTCTTTGATTTGGTTATAAATCCCGTCAACATCAGTAGAAACAGATGTGGTAACAGGGCCTGTGGCTGCAGTTGTATTTTTAATCGAGTAAGTAACACCATTCACCGTGAAATTGTTTGTCAGCTTCTCCATTTCAAAGCCGTTGATTGTGACTTTGGCATTTGTGCCTTCTTTGTAAGCAGTGAGCTTATTATCAGCATCCAAAGAAAAACCAAGCTGACCGGACATAAAGTCAGCTGTAGCAGAGTCTGCTGCCTGTATACTGCCCCCTGCACCTGTTGCTTTAGAAGAAAACGCAATTGTTTCTACGTACTCTGTACCATTCCAAATTTTATCTTTAAAAGCTGATACTCCTAGATCTGAGCTGTTAAGTTTAGAAATCACATTATCAATCGTATCGGCGCTCGTCACACTAATGTTCACTGTTTTTGCCGTTGTTTCGCCAGGCGCAACAACGTTAAATGCCAAATTGTAATCGCCTTGAGTGTATCCCGTATAATTGTTTGCCTTATACGTTGCTGCGGTTGCCAAGCTCGCCACTTCAACAGTAGAAGAAGAGTTTGGTGCACTTGCGCTTCCTGTAGCAGTTAACACAGACTCATTAGAGCTTGTCACAGTTTTGCTCTGATACGTGCTAGGATATGTCAACGTATTTTTAGACATATAATCTTGCAATTCTTTTATTTTTGTATTGACTTCACGATAGCTGTCACGCTGCCATTCAAGAGTCTGCTTTTTTTGCTTCAGCTTATCAAGCGGGGCTCTTTCTGTCTGCATCAGCTTTGATACAATATCATCTATATCCATTCCTGACGCCAAACCTGTTATTCTTGTGACCATCTCAAACCACTCCTATTCTACTTTTTTTCATCTACAAATAACCCAAGAAATTCAGTCATAGCCGCATAAAAATCAAGCCACCGTTTTGGTGGAATTTCGCGGATCACTTCATTTGTAGAGTCCTCTATTACCTTTACATAGTATTCATTTAACTTGTCATGAAGCTCGAACTTCAGATGAACTTGCGAAGGTTCCAAAAGCTTGTTCATTTCCCCCACCATTTCAGCAAGATTGGTATCTGAAACTTGATGAACAGGAACCTCGTTATCATTATCTTTCTGATTATGTATTTGAGTATCATAACGATCCCAAACAGGTTGTAACGTAGTGAGCCTTTCAATGTTCAATTGATCATCCCCTATGCCCCAATCTATCGTTTATATCGACTAAATCGAGATAAGATTACACATATTTTTGGAAAAAAATCTTCTGTTTTAGATTTCTTGTTTGGAAATACATTTATAAAAAGTTAGTGGAGAATCCGGTTATTATATCACGAGTTAGTGACAGCAAGGGGGAAGTATTCGGAGCTAGAAATATTAAATAAAAGACCTTGGCGTTGCCAAGGTCTTTTTTAAAATTAACGTAATAATTGAAGTACGTTTTGCGGTTGTTGGTTTGCTTGAGCCAGCATCGCTTGAGAAGCCTGAGAAAGAATGTTGTTCTTTGTGAACTCACTCATTTCTTTAGCCATGTCAACGTCACGGATACGAGACTCAGCAGCAGTCAGGTTTTCACCAGAAGCGCTTAAGTTGTTGATTGTGTGCTCTAGACGGTTTTGTACCGCACCTAATTTTGAACGTTGAGTAGAAACATTGTTGATCGCTGTATCAATTAAACCAAGTTGTGTATCAAATGCTGTTGCATCATCTTTGAATGCAGTAACATCGATACCAGCAACTCCAAGTCCAGTTGCACTCATATCACCGATATTAACTGCAAGTTGCTGCCCTGCGTTTGCACCGATTTGGAATGTTAATTTGTCAGTTGCAAAGTCGCCATTAAGAAGCTTCTTACCGTTAAATTCAGTTCTGTCAGAGATACCTTTACTTCCACCTGTCATACCACCAACTTCTTCAAGTAGAGATTTGATCTCTTCTTGGATAGCACCTAAGTCAGTACCGTCTTGAGTACCAGTATTGTTTGCTTGTACTGCAAGCTCACGAACACGTTGAAGAATAGAGTGAGTTTCAGTCAATGCACCCTCAGCTGTTTGGATAAGAGAGATTCCGTCTTGAGAGTTTTTAGAAGCCATTTCAAGACCTCTGATTTGTCCTCTCATTTTTTCAGAGATCGCAAGACCTGCTGCGTCATCTCCCGCACGGTTGATGCGAAGACCTGAAGAAAGTTTCTCCATGTTTTTTTGTGATGCACCGTTGTTTGAAGACAAACGGTTCAGTGTGTTAAGTGCTGCGATATTGTGGTTAATTCTCATTGTTTTGTTCCTCCCTGAATATGTTGTTAAGGCACGTCCTTGTGCCCTTATTTTGTAACTGGCGGAGTCTTTTGCGCCTCCTCCCGGCTACATCATTAATATCGGATTGTCTCTGATTTTGTTAATACAAAAATAAAAAAATCCTCACTTTTTTTGTGAGGATAATGTGGAGATCACATCGCTGGATAACGCTGCTGCACGGTTATTTTCTTCCTGAATGGTCAAATAAATTTCTTTCCTGTGAATATCAATATGCTTTGGGGCGTCAATTCCAAGCTTCACTTGATCCCCCTCAACCGCAATCACTTTTACTTCAATATCAGCACCTATTTGAATCGCTTCGCTTATTTTCCGCGATAAAACTAGCATGATTCTCCTCCAATCGGATGCTTTGTCGTATATGAGGAGTCGTGTAAAACGACTTGCTTAGCCATCATGTTCTTGCGATTCACAATAATGGGAGCCAATAAATTCGCAGTAGACTTTTCAAATGGCTCTGCCATAGTCAATATTGTCATGACTTCTACGTCTTGAATATTATCGATATCCAAAAGTTCAGCAGTTGATTCATCAAGATCAAATTCATAATTCTTAAAAAAGATAAACGGACTTACGACGATAAACGCAAGATTTTCTGAAGTGACGGACTGCAGTGCCACGAATGGAGAGTCTTCTGAAAGCGGAAGTATGACAAATTGTTTTTCTTCTAAAAAGCCTGGAATCCCGCTTTCAAAAAGAATGATTTGTTCTTCTTTTATGTTCATTTGGCCATGGTACTTCGTATGAATGATCATTGTTCACGATCCTTTTCTTTTTACTTTTCGGGTGATTCTTTCGGGTACTCTACATCTATATTTAAATCAGGGTATTGGAGCATGTCAACCTTAACATTTCCTGGCGTATATTCAACAATTGGCTTATGCGGCTCAGCCTGAATAACAGGCTTTCGCGGCGTAATCTGAACATCAAGCTGTGACGGAGTATATTGTATTTTCACCCTAGATAGAGAAGGAGCATAATTTTCGCCTAATTGAATTTGGTGCATTTCAGAGTTCCTCCTTGCTTGTGAAGCGATTGGGTTCCCCTTATTTTCAATCCTCATAAGCTCGTCGCCTTCTTCTGCAGTACGCGCTATTCCCTCCATTACATCCTCATGCCCTTGTTGTGCGGCTTCTTCAATTCTCTTGAAAACATGCTTTCTGTCTAATTCTTCCCATGCTTGTGTCTGGTCAATCGTGAGTTTTCCAGGTGTCACCGATATTTCCATTTCCGCACTCGGCTGTTCGATCTCTAGATCAGCTTGAGGCTGCTCCATTTTTAAGCTGGCAGGCGTCGTTGTTAAACCAATTTTTCCTTGAACACTATGCATAATCAATCTGGGAATCTGCATCACTCTACCTCCTGAACTATAAAAAAAGCGAACTCCTGAGAGCCGCTTACTTTAAAAAGTCAATTAATGTAGGCTGAACAATTTGCGCATTAACGGCCAGAGTAGCCCTGTGCACACTTTGCTGCGCAATAAATTCAGTTATTACTTCTTCCAGTTCTACATCTTCATTGTCTGATAACACTTTGGTAGCTGTTTCTTCTTGCGCTGACAGTCTTGTATTAACCAATTCAAGACGATTATATCTCGCTCCAAGATCAGATCGTTCAGCACTCATGCCGTCAGAAAAATGATCAATATCATCTAAAACACTGTCCATGCCATCTAGCGAACCAGAATTTAGTGCTTTCTCAAAAGAATCAAGCATTTCAAACACATTCTGCCCGCTTTCAGAAGTGCCTCCAAAAGCTGACTTTGGATCTGAATTCACTTTCAATGACATATTATTTGATATATTGACTACGACATCAGCTGTATCAGAAATTGTATAAGTTCCGTCTCCGTTATCTGTAACCGGAGGCTTATCTGAATTTGTGCCATTAAAGATATATCTGCCGTTCACTTGTGTATTCGCAATATTTAAAAGCTGTTCCTTTAACTGCTTTACCTCTACGCCAATCGCTTGCCGCTCCGACTCGCCGTTTGTATCATTTTGAGCTTCAACCGCTAATTCTCTGACCTTTGACAAGATGTCAATTCCTTCTGTAATGTTTGTTTCTGTGTTTTCGAGCCAGGTAAAGGCTTGAGAAGCATTGCTTTTGTACTGCTGCACTTGAGACAGTTGCGTATTATACTTTAAGCTTTTCATTGCTACTACAGGATCGTCGGAAGCTTTTGAGATTTTTTTCCCTGAAGAAATCTGCGACTGGAGTTTATCCAGCTTCGAATAGCTCGAACCGATATATCTCAGTGAGTTTTGCTGTATCATGCCTTGTGTTACTCTCATGTGACTCTACCTACCTTCCTCCAACACCCATGCCGTTGATCACTTTATCAAGCAATTCGTCTTGTAAAGTCACCATTCTTGCAGCTGCATTGTATGCGTGTTGGAATTGAATCATATTCGTCATTTCTTCGTCTAAAGAAACTGCGCTCATTTGCTGACGGTTTATGTCAGCATCATTTAGCTGTGTTTCTGTATTAGACGCCAGTCGATTAGCCTCTTGAGCTTCGATCCCTAGCTCGCCAATCAGACCCGCATAATAATCTAAAACACTAGTTTCTTTACCGTTAATCGTTATTTTACCGGTTAAAACATTTGCTAATTTTGTAGCATTTGCGTTATCGTTGGCTGCGCCAGTCAGTGAGAAAGCAATGTTTGCGCCTTTTGAATCTATTATGCTGTCAGCCACTTTGATCTTGCCCGCCGCGCCCTTAGCAGGTTCAGTTTCACCGCCAGTAAAATCAAAAAAGTCTCCGCCTTGTTCACCGCTCTTGGTCACACCATTTCTGTGCACTTCATTGAAAGCTTTCGCGAATTCAAGCGCCATATTGTCAAGATCAGAAAGCATTTCCGGGTATACGCCCTTTTCTTGGCCATCTGCTGTTATATACCCATAAGACTCTATAAATCCTAAAAGGGATCCCTTGCTGCTAAAGGACTCCACCTGTACAGCTGTATCCCCGATTGAAATACTTGATACTAACCCAGTTTCATTATCATAGTTGGCTGCAAGTTCTGAAACCTCGTAATTTTTACCGTCCAAAACAGTTCCTAGCGACTGTTTATTTTTATCAAGGATTTCAATTGATACAGTTCCTTCAGCAGATGCAAGTGCATTCCCGCCTGATTTGTTGTAGCTGACTTTGATATCAACCATTGAGGATAATTTATCGATCAGCAAATCTCGCTGGTCATATAAGCCATTCGGAAGAAGCCCGACCGGCTCTACTTGTGCAATTTGCTTATTTAAACTATTTAACTGAGAAAGCAGAGAATTGACATCCAACACAGTTGTATTTAGCTCTGCTTTTAAATTCGATTGGACATTTGTAAGTGATTCAGAAATATAATTAAACGTTTCAGCTACAGCTTGTCCTTTTCGAGCAACAACAGAACGTGCACTTTCTTCATTTGTATTATTCGATAATTCCTGCAGGGAATTCCAAAACGAATTGAGCACACTGTTCAAGCCGCTGTCATCCGTTTCATTTAAAACGCCTTCCATTTGGGACAGCGCTTTGGCCTTCGTGTCATAGTATCCGGCACTGTTGTTTTGAAGACGGTATTGGTAGTCAAGAAAGATATCTCTTATTCTCTCAACTGATTTTCCTTGAACGCCCGTACCCATTTGTCCCGCTGTTTTTTCTGCGTTTTTAGATACAGCAGGGAAATAGTCCGTTGCCTCCAATGAGACCCGCTGCCTTGTATAACCATCAGTATTGGCATTTGCCACGTTATTTGCAGTAGTGCTTAAAGCTGCCTGCTGAGCGCTTAACGCCCGCCTTGCAGTTTCAAGCCCCATAAAGGTAGATGTCATTTTCTGAATTCCTTTCTGCTAAGCTTTTGAATCAAACAATTTCATTTGGCTGCTTTTCGGCAGCTCAGCTTTAATTGATTTGCTGTAATTGAAGTTATTTTCCTTAGGAACCAGCATATCGTACGAAATAGAGATGAATTGCAGCGCGTCTCTTGTCAGCTGCCTATTCATCTCATTTACCTTTTTCAGACGTCCGAGAACTTGAGAAAGAGATTCGTATAGTTGTTCCAGCTCTTCCTTTTCACTTCCTGAGGTTTTGGCGATACATGCGGAAATAGTATTATTTTCGCTATATCCGAGAAAGGCCGAAGTTGTTTTGATCCGGTCATCTTCTGTCTGCGTGATTGCTTGAATATATTTTTGCTCTTTTGTCAAAATGTAAGAAAGCTCTTTTGTTTTGCCGGCTTTGAGCGCTTCCGTCTTTTCTTCAGACAGCGTGAGCAGGTGCTCATGCAGAACGCAAAGTCGCTTCAAATGTTCAATAATTGCCTTCGCTGACATGGGCTTTCTCCTTTTTTATTGCTTTTTATAAAAATTAATCATATTTTTCGCGATATGATTTGCGTCTACTTTGTATGACCCGTTTTCAATTTGCGCTTTAAGCTGCGCAATTTTTTCCTGTCGTGAACCAGTGACTGCGTCGGATGCATGTTGCATTTCTTTAGCCTGTGATGAAATTTCAATTTTATCTTGAGGCTGTGCAGCAGTTTTTTGCACCGCTTGCTTATCATAATTTTTTTGATATGGATTAACGGATTGTGTTCCAAATTGATTGATTTTCATAGGATTCCTCTCGCTTTCCGTTGCAGTCTTTAAACAATCTTAACCCTTTTATCGACTGCGTTTTCAGTTAGTTTAGGGAATCAGCTGTTTTTGGTATTATAGGCATAGTATGTGTCTTTTTTACTATTTTCTTTCTCGATTTTCAGAGCATCCTCGTGGTTCAAATGATCCATTTGATCCTTAATATCGGACTGGCAAGCCTTGCAGAACTTGCCTTCTCTAATCGATGTCCCGCACCTTTCACAAGGGTATGCCAAATTAGGAAGATGAGTGATCTGAATTCGCTTCTGCCTGATGAATTTCAATATCAGCTCTTCTTCCACACCTGTTTCCTCAGTTATCCGGCTCAAAGTTGATTGCCGGTTTTCCTGTTTTCTTAAAAATTTATAGACAGTCTCAAATGATTTTTCTTCTTCCTTAATACACGCCTGACATACAGTTTGCAGCTTTGTTTTTAAAAATAAAGCATTGCATTTCGGACAATTAGCCAGTTCTCCCATCTTTTTTCTCCTTATTAGATAATATGCCTGTGTCAATTTCTAGTGATTATATCGGCATAAAAACAGAATCATTTAGCTTCTGATCAAGGTAAAAGATGACACTGAAGCGGCTTTTCCTTTTTCTAATAAGCAGCGGGCTGCGAAGTGCAAGGTGGCGCCTGTTGTATAAAGATCGTCTATTAAAATGATATTCATACCTTCTGCTGAATTATTTTTTGTATCAAAAATGCGCTCTGACAGCAGGCGTTCTGTTTTCTTTTTCTTTGACTGTTTCTCATTATTCAGGCGAATGAGGGGATGGTGGGAAGGCCGGTCTAAACATTCTGCCAAGAGCTGTGCCTGGTTAAATCCGCGCTCTTCTTCCCGTTCCTTGCTCAGCGGAATAGGTACAAGAACAAAATGCTTATCGGGGTAAACCTTAGAAAAGGTTGAAGAAAAATCACTTTTAAATGCATTTATGATTTCTGCATCTCCTCTAAATTTAAAACGGGAGAGCGTTTCTTTCATCATATCATTATATGTGTAAACTGAACGGTTCTGACGCAATAGCAAACTGTCTCTGATCCTTGTTCTCCACACCTCGCAATCCCTGCATACGGCATGAACAGATTGAGGTCTGCCGCACAGGGGGCAGATATGTCCTGTGATTTTCTTTAATTTGCTTCTGCAAGAATAACAAACCTTTTCATCAGGCTTTAGTAAAAAAAGGGCTCTCCATGTAACATCTTGAGAAAATTGCGAATCACATAATAAACAGATCAGTTTATGAATGCCTCCTCCTGCTTCGTGTGACATAAATCGCTTGGACTCTCTGAAACTACTGCAGCAGATTCAGCCAAAATGACAAGCATTGCTGTGTTTTTTTGTTTATCTACCAGCTCAGCTTTCGTATATGCGATCTTTTTAAGATCAGTAACGTAGGATGGACTCACTTTGTTTAAAGAAAGTGCCAATACATCGTTTTGGCATACTTGGCAAGTACAGGCCATATGAAGCTGGTCCATATATCGGTCGAGCAGTTCTTTCATTACGATTTCTTTTGAATTGACAAGCATTTTTACAGCTCCTCATCATCGGTTATATGAGTATACTGTACCACGTTTTCAAATAATGGCTAGTCTGTACATTCAACTTTTGCTGCCAATTCATTCATTTCTTTTATATGCTTTCTTGCATCGAGCATACTCTTTGTTTTGCCGAAGTGAAAGAAAATGACATCGCCGTCCGCATATTCTTTATGCCGGCCAGTTCTTCCTGCAATTTGAACAAGTGCACTTTCCGTAAAGATAGGTGATTCCGCTCCTAGTACACCCGTTTGCACCTTGGGGACTGTGACGCCTCTTTCCAGTATTGTTGTTGTGATTAATAGATCGAGCTGACCATCTCTGAATTGCTGCACTTTCTCCTTTCTATGCTTGTCTTCCGCGTGCACAGATGCGGTTCGGCAATGAACCCCTCTAAAGCACGCAGCAGCCTTTTCCAGAATAGAAACGGAAGGAACGAATAAAAAAACAGGCCTCCCTTCTTTTACATGAAACTCTATCCATCTTTTCACCGCTGGCGGAATTTTATTTCGGTTTAATTTCTTCTTCCAGTTTCCACACCATACAAAGCGCGGTTCGGGTAAAGGTTTCCGGTGGTGTCTTGCGGGGATGCGAACTGAATGTAACTGTCCGTTCAGTGCTTTTCTTTTTAATTCTTTAGGAGGTGTTGCACTTAAATAAACGAGGGTGCTGTTTTTCTTTCTTGCTTTTTGAACAGCGAATTGAAGGGTTTGATCAGCAGAATATGGAAAAGCGTCAACTTCATCAATGATCATAACATCGATTGCATCTTTATATCGCAAAAGCTGATGCGTAGTGGAAATCATAAGCGGAGATAGCCGCCCTTTGTCATCGCTTCCTCCGTAAAGCGCTGAAATGTCAGCACCCTGAAAGGCAGCCTTGAGCCTTGGAGCAAGCTCTAATACAACATCGGTGCGAGGTGTTGCAATACATACACGCAGTCCTTGATTTAACGCTGATTCTATACCAGGAAACAGCATTTCTGTTTTGCCAGCGCCGCAAACCGCCCAGATGAGGAGCTCTTCTTTTTTTGATATTGCTTCAATTAAAACATTGGCGGCTTTTTGCTGTCCGCTTGAAAGCTTGCCGTCCCATGTCAGTTTAATTGACTGCCAGTTTGGTTCATTTTCCTCTTCCCATGAATATAAAGGAACCTCCTCACTCACTCTTCCCATCATGACACAGGAACGGCAATACAGCTTATTCTTTCCAGATGAGTGATAAAAAGAATAATACCGCTGATCAGTTTGGCCGCACCTATTACATCTATATCCCCGTTTATTTATGGATATAGAATTTTCAGCAGTGATATATCCATTCTTGATATGCCATTCAATCATCTCATCGGAAAATGAGAGCTCAGTCCTGAGCAAATGACGGCTTCGAAGCGTCTGCTGCAATTCTCTAGAAAAGGAACTGTTTTTTTCAACTGGCACATTCACATAGCACGCCTCCTTTCGAGACAGTATGCCTGAATGAATATTTTCTGTCCAACAATTAAAATAAGAATATAAAAAAATCTCCGCTCTAAAAACGGAGATTTGGCCTTATTTAAAACACCAGCAAATTCCTAACGCACCTTCACCCAAATGAGTGCCGATTACCGCGCCAAAATAGCTGTTATAAAATTCAACATGAGGATATTTTGCAGAAAGCTCTTCAATGATTTTCGCTGCTTCTTCCTCTCGATTAGCGTGGATAACAGCAGCTCGCATAGGCAACCCTTTACTCGCATCTTCGTCTAAAAGCTCATAAATTCGCGAAATTGCTTTTTTACGTGTGCGAATCTTCTCAAAAGGCACAATTACCTTATTGTCAAAATGAAGGATAGGCTTTACCTTTAGAAGACTACCAATGAAGGCTTGGGCGCTGCTTAATCGCCCGCCGCGCTGAAGATGAGCTAAGTCATCTACCATAAAATAAGCACGAACTGTTTTTTTCATTTCTTCCAGTTCTTTTATAATATCTTCCGGCGATGATGCTCCGTTTTTGATTAATTCAGCAGCTTTAAGGGCATAAAAGCCTTGAGCCAAGCAACTGATCTCTGAGTCAAATGGATACACATCAATATTGTCGACCATCGAATCAGCCGCTGCTGCACTGCTGAATGTTCCGCTGATCCCGCTGGAAAGATGGATACTGATAACCGCATCATAAGACTTGCCAAGCTCTTCATATAGCGCAACCAACTCGCCGATTGGCGGCTGAGAAGTCGTCGGGAGCTCATTATGCTTTTTCACTTCTTCGTAAAAGCTTTTCCAGTCCAACTCAATTTCTTCACGGTAAGTCTCCTCCCCAAAAACAACCTGGAGAGGGATCATATGTATCTGATGTTGTTCACGCATTTCTTTCGGAATATATGCCGTGCTGTCTGTTACGACTGCAATATTCATAGCTTCGATACCTGCCTTATTGCTTTATAACTCTATTGTAAGGGAAACGGCAGCCTAAAAAAAGACCTGCCTAGAAAAAGGCAAGTCTCCTATTATACTATCTCATTTCTACCCAACCATTTTTAATGGCGACCACAACGGCTTGCGTCCGGTCGTTTACATTCATTTTTTGTAAAATATTGCTGACATGGTTTTTAACGGTTTTCTCACTGATAAACAATGATTCACCAATTCCGCGGTTGCTTTTTCCGTCTGCAAGCATCTGCAGCACTTCACATTCCCGCCTAGTTAAAATATGTAATGGTCTGCGGATTTCAGGGTAAACCTCATGTTGAGGGTGTGCAGAAACTCCGCTTGTTGCAAGGCGGCGGAATTCGTTAACGAGGTTGTGAGTAACCTTCGGATGAAGGTAAGATCCGCCCTCAGCCACTACTTTAACCGCTTCAATTAATGTATCAGCATCCATCTCTTTCAGCAGATAACCTCTTGCACCTGTTTTCAGGGCATGTGTTACATAATTTTCGTCATCGTGAATTGATAGAATAATTACTTTAGATTCAGGATACAGCTCTACAAGCTGTTTTGTAGCTTCCACACCATTTACGTTTGGCATATTGATATCCATGATCACAACATCAGGATGATAGTGCTCAACAATACGAGCCGCTTCGTCTCCGTCATCACCTTCGGCTACCACTTCAAAGGTAGGTTCAAAATCCAATATCCGTTTAACACCTTCACGAAATAACTGATGGTCGTCGATAATAACAATGTTTACTTTAGTCACAAGCCACGCCTCCTTGTATTATTGTTCTATATACTCTAGCATTCGGTCAATATGCCTTTTGGCTCTATTTTACAAATCATAGTCAAAGAGATAACGGAACCTTAATCATAATAAATGTCCCAAGACCTATTTTCGAATCTATTGTCATCGTTCCTTCCAATAAATCTACTCTTTCTTTCATGCCCAGCAAGCCGAATGATTTGTTTTTCTTCTCTTTCGCTTCCTTCAGGTCGAACCCTTTACCGTTATCTTTTATCATTAAAATCACAAAATCCTTTGTGATCTCAACTTTGACTGTAATTTCTTCAGATTCAGAATGCTTTAGCGCATTAGACACAGCTTCCTGTGCGAGCCTGAAGAGCGCAACCTCAAACTGAGGCGCTAGCCTCTGATCCTCTGTTTCTCCAATGCACTGAAAATGTATTTTGACCTTCCCGTTATATTCCTCGGTTGTATATAGATATTTTCTTAAAGTTGGAATCAGGCCTAGGTCATCAAGGGCCATCGGTCTTAAATCATATATAATCCTTCTCACTTCGTAAAGGGCATTCCGAACATTTTGGCGTAGATTTTTAATTTCTTGGAATCCGTCCTCTGCGCCCCGGTCACGGAAAATCCGCTCGATTAATTCCGACCTCATCATAACATTCGCCAGCATTTGAGCGGGTCCGTCATGGATTTCTCTTGAGACTCTTTTTCGCTCTTCTTCCTGCGCCTCAATAATTCTTAAGCCGAAATCCTGTTTTGCCTGAGCATCAGCAAGAAGCAGTCCAACTTCGCGCAAATCCTGATTCAAGTAGTTGAGCACAACTGTAATTTGGCTTACTAATGATTCTGACCGCTCAATGATTTCCTGAAGCCCTAGCAATCTGCGCTCCAAATCGTCCCGCCGTTCGCGCAATTGCTTCTCACGCTGCTGGATCATCGTCAATTCTACCTGCAGCTTATGGGCTTTTTCATAAGCATTGCGGATTTCCTCTTCACTGAATCTATGAAAATTACGGCTGACCTCGGATAAACGGTTTCTCGCATGGCGGGTTTGCACTTCAAGTTTATCGCCAAGCTCGATCACTTCATACACCTGCTGTTTAATTTGTTTCAGTTCTTCGACCAGCTGTTCATACTGCTGGCGTGACTGCTCCCCGATTTGAAAAACCTCGTCCTTGCTCCCGTCAACGGTTTTCAGCATCTTCATCAAAATAGAATCCAGCACTTTGGAATCCATCTTTGTTTTATTCATAATTTCCCTCCGTCACGGCGTTGTCATATATTTTTATTATAAATGTAATTGATCTGCAAATTATGTCGAATTATAATGAAAGAATGCGTATATTCTAGAAAAAAACATTTTTATATACTCTCTACTCTTTATGATACCAAAATACGCACAAAAATTCTAAAGACTGTACGAAATTGTATAGGCAGTCTTTTATGCTTAGCAGGAGGGTCAGCTAGCATGCTGCACAGCTATTTTACTGTGAAAGAAGCAGGAGAACACGAGATTGTTATAGAAAAATCGCGTTTTATCTGTCATTTAAGCCGTGTTTCTACCGAACAAGAGGCACAGGAATTTATACAGAAAATAAAGAAACAGCACTGGAATGCGACTCATAATTGCTCGGCTTATGTTATTGGCGAGAATGATCATATCCAAAAAGCCAATGATGACGGGGAACCAAGCGGTACAGCGGGAGTGCCGATGCTCGAGGTTTTAAAAAAACGCAGGCTGAAGGATACTTGCGCCGTCGTTACACGCTACTTCGGAGGCATTAAGCTTGGTGCTGGCGGATTAATTCGCGCTTATGGGAAATCAGTGTCTGAAGGATTAAATCATATAGGTGTTGTAGAACGGAAGCTTATGCGAATCATGCATACTTCTGCAGATTACACATGGCTTGGCAAGATTGAAAATGAATTAAGGGAGTCACAATTTCTGTTAAAGGAAATCCATTATTCAGAAAATGTTGAATTCGAAACATACGTGGAAGAAAAGGAAACAAATGCTTTTTCTGAATGGATGACAGAACTGACAAATGGAAAGAGTGATATTAAAGAGGGAGAGTTGACGTATCTTGAAAAAGCCGTCAATCACATAAAGGAGACTGAATAATGGCTGAACGCGTTAGAGTGCGTGTGCGAAAAAAGAAAAAGAGCAAACGCAGGAAAATTATAAAAAGAATAATGTTATTGTTCGTCCTCGCATTATTAGTAGTTGTGGGGCTTGGCGGGTATAAACTTTATAAAACCATTAACGCTGCGGATGAATCGTACGATGCCCTATCCCGCGGGAATAAATCAAATCTTCGCAACGAAGTTGTCGACATGAAGAAAAAACCGTTTTCTATTTTATTTATGGGAATAGAGGATTACGCGACTAAAGGACAAAAAGGGAGATCAGACTCTCTTATTGTTGTTACCCTGGATCCCAAAAATAAAACCATGAAAATGCTGAGCATTCCGCGTGACACACGTGTGCAATTAGCTGGTGACACAACGGGAAGCAAGACGAAGATTAATGCCGCTTACAGCAAAGGCGGTAAAGATGAGACAGTTGAAACTGTTGAAAACTTCTTGCAAATCCCGATTGATAAATATGTCACAGTTGATTTTGACGGATTTAAAGATGTGATTAATGAAGTCGGCGGTATTGATGTTGACGTGCCTTTCGATTTCGATGAAAAAAGTGATGTAGACGAAAGCAAACGGATTTACTTCAAAAAAGGCGAGATGCATTTGAACGGCGAAGAAGCCTTAGCATATGCCCGGATGAGAAAACAGGATAAACGCGGAGACTTTGGCCGTAATGACAGACAAAAACAAATCTTAAACGCGCTGATTGACCGCATGTCAAGTGCAAGCAACATTGCTAAAATTGATAAAATCGCAGAAAAAGCCAGCGAAAACGTTGAAACCAATATTCGCATTACTGAAGGTTTAGCGCTTCAGCAGATTTACAGCGGCTTTACCAGCAAAAAAATCGACACATTGAGCATTACAGGTTCTGATTTGTATTTAGGGCCTAACAACACATATTACTTTGAACCTGATGCTACAAATCTCGAGAAAGTCAGAAAAACGCTTCAAGAGCATTTAGATTATACTCCTGATACAAGCACTGGCACTTCCGGTACCGGAAGTGCAACAGACGGGACTGACAGCTCAAGCAGTTCTGGCAGCACTGGCACAACAACTGACGGGACGACGAGCGGAAGCAGCTATTCGAATGACAGCAGCACAAGCTCAAACAACAGTACAACGAATTCAACAACTGATTCATCCTATTAAAAAATGCCCGGTCCTTTTAAAGGATCGGGCATTTTTGCGCAGAAAAAAACTCCGGCACATAAGCCGGAGTTTTTAATTCCTTTTCACCAGCCGTTTATAAAACTTTGTAAACGGCTTAAATTTTTCATTCACGAGTCCTGTCACTTCTGCTATGATTTGCATAAAAATAATCAAAATGAAGATAATAAACAAAGAAAGCCAAATTGTGGCACTTTTAAGTACAATCGCACTGATACTGAAAATAAATCCAATTAAATAAATAACTAAGACCGACATCCGATGTGAAAGGCCAAAGGCCATCAGTCTATGGTGAATATGCGACTTATCAGGCGCTGAAATCGGCTGTTTGTTTAATATTCTCCTGATGATAGCAAAAGTTGTATCAAAAATCGGGACGCCTAATATAATAATCGGGATAACGATACTGAACAATGTGACACTTTTATACAGGCCTAATAATGAAAGAATCGAAATACTATACCCTAAAAACAGTGATCCCGTATCTCCCATAAAGATTTTTGCCGGATGGAAGTTGTAAAACAAAAACCCCAGCGTGCTGGCAATAACGACTAATGAGAGTGACAGAATGAGTACTTTTCCGCCGGATAGCGCCATGACAGCAATCGTTGACAGGCCGATAACAGAAAGACCGGCAGCAAGGCCATCCAATCCATCAATCAGGTTAATTGCGTTCGTGATGCCGACAATCCATAATACCGTCAGCGGATAAGCCATCCATCCTAACTCAAATCGTTCTGTTAAAAAAGGTACTGAGAAAAAGTCCATTTTTAAGCCAGTGCTTACAATCATAATGGCTACACCTAATTGAATCAAAAACTTAACTTTTGCACTTAATTGATATTTATCGTCAAGAATACCTAACACAATAATGATGAATGCTCCGACTGTAATTGCCGTCATCCTTGTTTCTGTGTAAATACCGGATGCAAGCACGCCTGCAACCACCCCGATAAATATGGCCAGCCCGCCCATGCGGGGCATGATTTTGTCATGTACTTTTCGATTGCTGGGCTGGTCAACTGCACCTATTTTAATCGCAATCCTTTTTACGATTGGGGTTATGATTAAAACTGTCAGCAGCGAGACAATAAACGCAACAACAATGCGAATCATGCGTTCGTCAAGCATAAAGAAGTCTCCTTTGGAATTAAATGAAGTCTTTATTTATATAGAGAACCGTTCCTTCCATTATACCTTCTCCTTAGTTATTATAACAAGCTTCATCAAAAAGAAACACGTATAATCAAAAAACGCGCATCCCAATTTATAGGACTACGCATGTTTTTGAATCCCTGTATATTTCATAATTTGTCTAAATAAGCAATTCCAATCTTGTGTGCGAGCGATGTTTCGGCGCATTTCTTTATAGGTTTCGTCTCCGTTTTGTCCGAGAACTTTTTCACAAGCTGCTATAAAATCAATTGGATGATCACCTTCTACATATTCGTATACATACGGCTTTTGCATTTTTGAGGTTGACGGAAGATTAGTGCCTACAACAGGTTTTCCTGCCGCTAAAAATTCAAATAGTTTCAGCGGAAACACAGCTTGATTATACGGTGATTGTTTATATGGCATGATGCCAATGTCGATAAGCTCCATATAATGAGGCACTTCTTTTGGATCTGCCGGACCGGTCCATATGACATTGGGAAGCCTCAGCAGCTCTTGAAACGAAACATCACCATTGGTGGCATCCGGGCCAACCCATAAAAATGTCCAATCAGGCTTTTGCAGTGCCGCTTCTTTAATCATTTTAAAATCGAGCTTCGGTTTAATCCCGCCAATAAAGCCTAACACCGTTCCTTCTCTCCCCTGCAGTATACTGCGATCGGGAGCTTGTTTATGTGCAGAAAACAGCTCATACTCCACACCGTTTTCCACAGTATGAACCTTTTCTCGTCCTGCAGTCAGTTTTTTGTCTACTTCCTTGTGAAGATAATCTGATGAACAGGTTATTGAATCTGCTCGTTGTATAATTCTCAGCTCTGCCGTTTTAATGACTTTTCGCCGGAATTCAGACAGCAGATTTGATCGGCCGCTGATCGGCGCCGCCCATAAGTCACTGCAGTCATAAATGACCTGATCCCAAGGATACAGCGAAGACAGCAGCGGGAATCCAGGAAACGTGTACCATAAACAGCAGCGTTCACCGTTTGCAGAAGCAGGTGTAAGCTCATCGAGTAATGGGGAGAGCTTATGTCTGTAAAAGACATCTGTATATCGTCCGAAACGAAACATTTTTTTCTGCAGCAGGTCTTTGACAGCGAATTGCCTGATGCCAGAATGGACTTCCTGAAACTCTTTCCCTTGGGCACGCGGAGCCGGGCATACCCAAATAACTTCCTTCGTTTCCTCCTGAGCAGCTAAAAATTCTGCCAGCCGGTGCCTTCTGTATCTCAATTGGTCTTTTCCCCATTCAGCAGTGGCAACGATGACATGAATGATTGCTTCTTTTGTTTCCACCTTCATCACCTTTTCTCTCTGTTTGCGGCTATAATCTTTTTTTCACCGCGTTTTTTGCATATTGAACAAAACACCATGTTGCTTTCATAAAATGAAGCCGTTCGATCTCCCTGTAGACAAACCACGTTTTTTTCGCAGCCTTCCATTTGTTGCTGGAAATTGAGTTATTGACAAGCCGATATTCAGCCAGGCATTCATTCATTCCATAGGCAGTAAATCCTTTTTTTAAAAGAGACAGCCATGTGGCTAAGTCCTGTCTCGTTCTGATATTCGGCATTTGGATCTGTCCCGTTTGCTCCCTGTCAATCATCACCGTCAAGCAGCCGATAATTGTATTTTTCAGGGCATCATCGTACGTCAGGCTTTCCGGCGCATGAATAAATTTATCGAGTGGGGTCCCGTCCTGCGCCATTAAGCTGTAGCCCGTGAAAGAAAACGCACAGGAGCGCTCCATCATAAATTCAAGCTGCTTTTCCAGTTTGTCTTTTTTCCATTTGTCATCACTGTCCAAAAATGCTACGTAGCGCCCTTGAGCGCGTTCCAACGCTTTGTTGCGAGCAACCGCAGCTCCGGAGTTCTCTTCCAGATACACCACATGAATTCTTTCGTCTATTTTTTCATACTGCTGTAAAATGTCGCGGGTCCCATCCGTTGAGCAATCATCCACGATAATCATTTCCCAATGAGGATGGCTCTGATCTAATACCGAATGAACCGTGTCTTCAATATAGTCACGCGCATTATAGGAAGGTGTAATGACAGATACGAGAGGTTTCCAATTGGTCATGATCACATCTCCATCGTATGATTTTAAAAGGATTCCCTGAAAAATTCAGGAATGACAACGAACATAAAGGCAATCGTAAGGCCAATCATAACGCCGAGAACTGCTTTCTTTTTCGGAGACATTCCGCCGCCTGCTGTCTCACTTACGGTTTCGGAATCAGTAATACTTGCCGCTTTCAGGTTAAGCTGTGTGTTTTTGAGCTCATACAAAAATCTCTCTTTATCCACTTTGGAATCCTCGCTCACCGACTCGCCTTCAAGCGCGTCTATGCTGCTGCGGATGACGGCTTCTCTTTCTGCATACAGCTTTTGATCGTTTTTGAGGAAGGTGGAGGATATGGCGTTTAAGACAGATTCCGTTTTATCCTTATCCTCGTCACTATAGCTTAAAGTCAGTAACGATTTGGATTCCGTTTTGATGGTAAGCTTCTCTTTGATTTCTGCTACATCTTCATCCTTTTCATCAGGAAGCGCCTCCTTCAAAAAAGAGTCGCTCTTAAGCAGAAGCGGAATCTCTTCTGTGCTGTTATAAACCGGATGATCATAGCTCCCCACAGCCAAAGTATCTTCAGCTGTATAGCTCTTTTGATCAGCGATCTGTGACGGCAGGATATACCCCGCCGCACCTAATATAATTGGCACCGCTATGATCCAAATGATATTTTTTTTTATGCGACGGGCTATTCTTATCAATATATCGTTCATATAAGTCTCCCTGCTTTTTGTAGTCTGTTTATCTGTACATCGGCTCAGGCATTTGTCTGGATCGCCTTAACACATTCACGGCGGCGATGACGAGCGCCATAAACACCCAATGGAAAAATAAATTTGAAACAGAGCTTGGGCTGATACTTGATACCAGGAAACTGACCATAGCGGTAATAAGTCCTTCTGTGATCAGTTTTGACTGATTTTCTAATTTTCTTTCATAAAACTTGTAAAGCACCCATATGAGGTAGGCATAAACGGACAGATATCCCAGCATGATGAACAAGCCAAAATTAGCAAGAATTTCAACAAGCCAGTTATGCACCTCTGCCACATTGTCAGTATCATATACAGCATAATGCTCAAGATAATAGGATACATTTCCTGCTCCGACTCCGAATCCGTATGAATCAAGGAAAAAATGCCAAGCGTTTTTCAGCAGATTTGCCCGAGCCACATTTGATGGAAGCCTGTCATGAAATGAATGCAGCGTCTGCGGGGCCAGAAACAGCTCCCAAAACTTTGAATAGATTTTGCTGGCGAAAAGAACTGCGAAAAGAGCAATTCCCGCCGCCGACAGCCATATAGCCATTTTCTTTAAAACAGGCGGCAATACAATGAAGATGTAGACAGCAATACCTGCAAAAATACCCAGAAGGCTGGCTCTTGAACCAGTGGCAAAAATTAAATACAACGCACAGAGCGAGAGCACAAGGCCAATTGCCTTGATGTATCCATTCTTAATGTTTTTCATCATCGTGATGTAAAAAAAGAAGCTGATGGATAAAAAGGTCGCAAAGTCATTTTGATTAAAAAAGACCGATGTCGGATAATGCTGCTTATACTCCGGTCCGCTGTACAATGTGGAACTCGGAAGATGATGGTGGGTGATATGATTGTAAAAACCAATGATCATCAGAAATACCGTCATCACCAGCCAAATGGCATAAATAATCATCAGCCGCTCCATTTTTTGCACGTACATGACAATAAGATAAATGAAGAAAATTCCCATTGCCAATAAGGCTAAATACTTGAGGCCAACTGTTACCGACTTGGCCCACAGCAGAGAAACAAGGCCATATATAAACCAAAAGGCGAAAAAGAGCAATATCCCTTTTACTTGCAGCCCATGCCATCTTTCAATATGGGTTCGATTCCGAACCATGCCGAAAATATGAAGGCAACCCGCTGCAATGAGCAGAAGCCGGTAAAGGAACAAACTGAAAAATCCAAGATGAATAGCGAAAAATGCATTATTTAAAAAAGTGCAGGCGATCAAAATATAGATTACAGCCATAAAGAGCCGTTCTTTTGTTGTAAATGCGGTTGCAAGCGTCAGTAAAAACAGGCCAATTGCCAACACCGCAAGCACAGCAGCCATCTGCATGAAACCTATATCTTTATGGATGGCTCCCAGCAATAGGACGACTCCAAATATAGCAGCGGCCAGTAACGCTAGCGTATGGACCGCTGATCGTTTGATACTCACATGTTTAACCCCTTTCCTGATGTTTCAGGAGCCGGCGGCCGAGCCTAGCAGCCGGCAGCTTCAACCAAGTAACACTTTTTCTTTTTATAAATTGACGCTTCCCAAGTCTTTAGCCAATTCTTCAAGCGGCAAGCCCGGAAAATACTTGTCAGAGGGTTCCGTTCCCCGAACAGCGGGACGGCCGATAGAGTGATAAATGTATCCAGCTGCCTGCATCTCTTCAAGTGAAAATAAATTTCTGCCGTCGATGATGACTGGCTGTTTTAAGAGGTTTTTTACTTTTACAAGCTCCATTTCTTTTACTTCCGGCCAATCCGTTAAAATCAGGCATGCATCAGTGTCTTCAATCGCAGCATACACATCTGTGTAATACTCGACCTGTTCGCCAAGGATCGCTGAAGCTTCAGGAATAGCAATCGGATCGTATGCTTTTACATGGGCGCCCAGCTGCTGCAGCATTGGGATAATATCAAGCGCTGGAGCGGATCTCACATCGTTCGTATTCGGTTTGAAGGCTAATCCCAGGACTGAAATGGTTCTCCCTTTGACGCTTCCCATAACAGTCAAAAGTTTATCTACAATATGAACACGCTGCTTTTCGTTCGTTTCAATGACAGCTTCGATGAGCTTGAATGGATAGCCTGCCGATTTTGCGATTTGAAGCAACGCGGTTGTATCCTTTGGAAAACATGAACCGCCGAATCCAATACCCGCTTTAAGGAACTTTCTGCCGATACGGCTGTCAAGACCAACACCATCAGCAACTTTTGAAACGTCTGCGCCGACTCGCTCACAAATGTTTGCGATATCGTTGATAAAGGAAATCTTTGTCGCCAGAAATGCATTCGCGGCGTATTTAATCATTTCTGCACTTTCTAGGTTTGTTTTAATGACAGGAGCATGGAATGGCTGATGAAGTTCCTCAATGATGGCAGCGGCTTTATGACTTGTTGAACCAATCACGGCACGCTCCATATTCATCGTGTCATGAATCGCTGACCCTTCCCGAAGGAATTCAGGGTTAGATACAACATCAAATGAGTATCTCCCCTTTGAGGCTTTTTGAACGATAGATTGCACCAGTTTCCCTGTTCCAACCGGGACTGTGCTTTTATTTACGATCACTTTGTAGCCGTTAAGATGCTCACCGATTGTTTTCGCTGCCGCTTTGACGTACGTTAAATCAGCTTCACCTGTTTTGGACATAGGCGTTCCGACTGCAATATAAATAATATCTGAGGCCCGAATGGCGGACGGGATATCGTTCGTAAAGGTCAGGCGCTGATCCAGCACATTTTTTTCAACTAAGTCTGCAAGCCCTGGTTCATAGATTGGGATTACCCCATTTTTCAGACTTCTGATTTTTGATTCATCGATATCACAGCAAACAACTTTATTGCCGATCTCCGCAAAGCAAGTGCCTGATACGAGTCCTACATAACCTGTTCCAATGACAGCTATTTTTTTCACAGCGCTCATCCCTCTCCTGTAAAATGATCTTCCTATTTATATTGGTCGCAGTTTCTTACGATTAAACGGACGTTTTCGTGACCGTCTGATACTGATAATGCAAGGCCTTGGCGTTTTTTCCTGCGTCAAATTGAGCCTGCACGGTTTCATACAAGTCATCTGCTACTTCCGGCTTCCATATTTGCTCATGTTCGTACCGAGTGATCGCTTCTGCCAAGGCTTGAGCGGATTTCGGTTTAATCAGCAGATGTTGGTGCTTTCCGAATAAAGACGACACTCCGCCAACATCCGTACAAATAACAGGAACCCTTAGCGCCAGGGCCTCAATCACAACAGTCGGCATCCCCTCACTGTAAGAAGGAAGTACGAATAGATCTGCCGCAAGTAAATAGTCTCTTACCTGATGATTCGGGACTTGGCCTGTGACAATATGCCCCTTCTGTGTCAGCATCGATTTTGCGGGACCATCCCCGACAAAGACTGCCTTAGGAGAGTCCTGCAGCGATTCGATCGCTTCAGACAGTTCAAAAATGCCTTTCTCTCTGACCAGCCGGCCGACATAGACAGCCAGACGCTGATCGAGCGGGAGTCCGAGTCTTTTTCTGATTTCCTCTTTCGTCTCCTCATTCTCCTGAAAACGGCTGAGCTGTATGCCGATTGGCAAAACCGAGCTGTCAAAGCCCGAAAGCTTTTTGGCTTCTTCCTGAAGCTTGTGGCTGACTGCTAAAACAACTGACGCAGAACCTACGGCACGCTTGAAGGCTTTAAACGCACCTTTGCTGTAATGCGGATAGACATTCACATCACTGCCATGCAAGGTCAGGACATAAGGAATTTGCGCTGACTCTGACACGACTGCCGCAGCCCCGCCCGATGGCATGGCAAAATGCGCATGGATCAGATCCGGATATAGGTCGCGCTGTTTCATTGTTTTTAAAACGGCTGATGCGATTCTCCGATGAGGCTGCGCCCACTTCAGCTGGCCGGGAACTGCCCGATAGAAAGGCCGGTAAACCGGTATCCCCTTTCTAACCTCATACTCCGGTCTGGCATCCTTTTTTCGATATGTCTTTTTCAGCATGCGGACAGGCGCTGAATGAAAAGGCCGTGGGCATATCACAGTGATATCAAGCCCGAGTTTTTGCAGCTCTTGCACCTGTGTCTCATGAAACACACCCTCTCCGGGTTTCATACTGCTCGGATATACGCTTGTGATCCACAAAATCTTCATGACAAACGTCCTTTTCTTAGTAGTTTGCTTTTCGTTTGAGGGTACGCTTTTACCAAAAGAAAGAGATAGCACAGCGCCCCGGCCGCAACTGAAATGGCCAGCCGCATTTCTGCCTGCATACTGAAGTGTTCGGTACTGAGGCTTACACCAAACGCGATGATGCCCATCGCCGCAGTAATCAGAAATGGCTTCATAATCGACTGGAAATAAGCTGAAAGGTTAAGCTTGATGACATATGCCAAAAGCCAGCGCCCAATCAGGAAATTAACAACGCTGATAATGGCATACACCCATGCGACTGTCAGCAGGCTTCCCGTCTGTACAGCTGCAAACAGTGATAATCCGTACAGCAGCAGCACGCCGGAATCCCAATAAAACGCTAAGTCAGCTCTTCCTTTAGCCAGCAGCACAGATCCATTTGGATTCATAAGCACTCTTAGTATTCCGACAATCGCCAGAACATTTAGGATCGGAACAGCAGCAAGCCACTTTTCTCCGAAAACCGCTGTGATAAAGGCGTCTGACACAGACACGAGCCCGATTAAAAGCGGAAACGAGACAAGCGCCAGCATTTTTGTCATATTCAGAAAGCCTTCTCTGATCACGCTGTTTTCATATTTGTTTTTTGCGAAAACAGGGAATGCCACCCGTGTGACAATCGGATTGATCTTCAAAACCGGAATGGTGACAATCTGATAAGCGAGGTTATAAATCCCCAATGCTTCAGCACCAATAAACCGGCCGATCAAAATCATATCGATATTTGCTCCCAGCCTGTTCACAAGACGGGATGAAAGCTGAAAGGCTCCAAAAGAAAAGAAATCCTTCATGCCTCTCAAATCAAAAACAAAAGCAGGATGCCAATTTTTTCGGTATACTGCCCAATATAAAATCCCTTTACTGGACTGCAGCAGGACTTGAGAAATCACGTACGCCAAAATCGCATCCATCATAAAAACCGCTATCGCTAAATATCCGAATGACAATACATTTGAAAAAATCTCTATTTTGCTTAACGTATTAAAATGCAGCTGCTTTTGCAGCATATACTGATATTGCTGTCCAATTGGCGCGATCAAAAACATAATCGCCAGAATCCGAACTAGAAACACCAGCTCTTCTCTTTGATAAAATCCCGCAATGACAGGACTGCTCACATATAAAAGAACAAACAGCAAAACGCCCGTCATAATGTTAAGCCAATACAATGTTGACAGCTGGCGCTCCGTCGCGTCGTCTCTCTGAATTAATGCTGCTCCAAAACCCATATCGAGCACAATCTGGGCGAAAACTGTAACCGTTGTGATCATGCCGACAAGCCCAAATTCTGTTAAGGTCATCATATTTCCAAGCAGGGCAAACTGAACAATTTGTATGATTGTAATACACATGGTTGAAATACTTGTCCACTTTGCACCGCTCATGATTTGTTTTGTAATACTTGGCATCATATTCCCTACTTCTTTTTAAGCTCAGATTGATGGTGAATAATGGCATTCCGTTTTATCTTGCACCATCACCCGTCCAAACTACTTTACAAGTTTTTAACATAATTTTTAATTCTAAAGTGAAAGTCAGATTGCGAATGTAATATAAATCAAATATCAGCTTTTCCTTCGGCGTCATATCGTAACCGCCGTTCACTTGAGCCCAGCCGCTCAATCCCGGTTTAACAGCCAGACGCTGTGTAAAGCCTGGAATCTCATTCTGGAATTTTTCCGTAAATACGGGCCGTTCCGGACGAGGGCCAATCATACTCATATCGCCTTTCAGCACATTAAACAGCTGAGGAAGCTCGTCAATTCTCGTTCTTCTGATAAAAGCTCCGATCCTTGTCACCCGCGGATCTTGCTTCTGTGCCCAAACCGCCCCAGACTTCTCGGCATCTATTTTCATGGAACGAAGCTTATAAAGCTTAAATGGTTTCCCGCCTTTCCCTACGCGTTCCTGCGTATAAATGGCAGGTCCCGGCGTCTCCAAACAAATCAAAATTGAAAATACCGCAATCATTGGCAGCGCAATCGCCAACCCAATGAGCGCAAACCAAATATCCATTACGCGCTTTATTGCCAAATAACGAGCCGTCTTTTCAGATAATGTAAAAGAATGTATTTGCTGAACTGAGAATTCACGACTCACATTCATGCTTTTCTCTGCACTCACTGACACACACCTCACGATTTGTTTGGGATGTTATGATGACCTATGCCAGTCAGTTTAGCAGACGGATGTTAATTGGATGTAAACGGTATGTTAAGAAGTGTGAATTACGTGTTTTTTCTGATAAATGTTGTTAATACTCTTTTACTATTTTATATACAAGTCCTATTTGTTTTAATCATTTCATATAAAAAAGAGACAAATCTGTGATTAGATTTGTCTCTTTCGATTATCTGTAATAAGATACTGTGCCGTCATGAATAGCTTGTGCAGCTTTATCTTTATAAACCGCTTGCTTCAATTTACTTGCATCTGATGCATTAGTGATAAAGGCAGTTTCAACTAAAACACTCGGCATTTTAGAATATTTAATAACATAGAAAGCAGCTGTTTTTACTCCCCGGTCTCTCGTTCCAAGATTAGCCGCTAACTTTGGTTGAATTTGTTCAGCCAGTCTCTTGCTATTTGCAGCTTGATATGTTGTATCGTAGTACGTCTCACTTCCATTTGGTGATGAGCTATCATTAGCATTTGCATGTATACTGATAAATAAATCTGCTTGTGCAGAAGCTGCTTTATTTACTCTCTCCTGTAAAGAATAAAAAGTATCATTAGATCTTGACAGTACTGGAAGAGCACCTGAAGCATTTAGCTTTGTATTGACTCTTTTCGCTATATCAAGGTTGACTTCTTTCTCAAGGAGTCCATTGCCGATTGCTCCTGAATCTTGATCACCGTGACCCGGATCAATAAAGATTGTTTCACCTACAACTGGATTCTTTAGCTGATTAGCAACCTTGGTGCTTACGGCAGGAGTGTTTCCGATAATCGTAAAGTTTGACATGTTTTTACTTCCAATAATTTTACGGGCTCCTGTAGATAAATTTTCACCATTTGTAAGGATAAGAGATTGCTTCTTCTTAGCTGCCAGTGTAGCTCCTGCAATAGAGTCAGGGTAGCTGAATCCATTGCTTACATATACGGTGCTTGTTGATAAATTAAGTTTTTGTACGATATTTGCAGCAAGCTCATATCTGTTTGAACCACTAATTCTTGTAGGAGAAGGTAACTTGTTGTATACCGTATTGCTGATACTTCCAGTGCCTCCTACAACAACGGTACTCGAAATTCCCTTATCTTTTATCACAGACGTTGTCGCACTATTTATAGATGTTTTATTTGTAAAAAGAATTGGATACCCGTTTTTCGCTGCATAAGGAATGACGGCCGGAGCGTCTGCATATAAGAAGCCATTCAAAATAACAGCTTTTGAAGTCGCACCCATCGCTTTTGCCACCCGTGCAGCCGTATCATAACGGTTGCTTCCTGCAATTCGTTTAATACTTATCCCCAAACTTTTAATCTGGTTAGCAGTGTTAGATGAAACAGCAGGTGTTCCGCCTACAATAATTACATTTTTAGTCTGCATCTCTTTCAATCTTGTTTTCGTTTCATATGAAAGCTTATCAGAATTAGTGTAAAGCAATGGCGCATTCTTCTGGTAAGCAAGGGGTGCTGCTGAAATAGCATCTGCATAGGAACTCCCACCAACAATTACAGCTGTACTTGCTGTTGAATACATTTGCTTTGATATTTGTACAGCAGTGCCGTATCTATTGCTTCCCCCGACTCTTTTCACTGAATTATCGGCCAAAGCTGTTGGCACAAAAAGTATGAGCCCCAGAAAACACATTGTTAGGACTTTTATATAAGAACGCAATTGATTTCCTCCTTAAGTGGCGTTATATCCTAAAATAATCAATAACTTGTCAGAGTTGTACCTGGATAGTAAAATTTCAAAATTGAACTATATGAATCTCCAGCTTCTGCTCTTGCTTTTGCTCCATATTGACTCATTCCGATCCCGTGACCATATCCTTTACCGCTGATTGTGTACTTTGAAGTATCTTTTTTTACAGTCACATAAGTACTTTTAAATACAGTCGCTCCAATCATTGTTCTTAACTCACTTGTTGGTACACTAATGGTTGTAATTTTGCTCAAGTTATAGGAGCCAGTACTGCTTTTAACAAAATACTTCACTTTCATCGATGCTGTTTTTGCACGCTGCCCTTGTGTCGTTCCACTAAAGCTTAAATCGTCAATACTTGCAATTTTGACAGAATCAGCGCTTGTTTCTTTATTTTTCAAGATCCAGTTCTTAACTCCGGAAAGTCTTGCAGAATCAGTTTCAGTCGCTGAAGACCACCAAGAAGAAGGCTTCGTTAAGTCCAAAGATTTCGTATCTAGCTGTTGTTTTGACAAAGTAAGCGTCCAGCCTATTTGAGGATCCTTTGTATCTTTTTTTGCAATCAAGTAAGGTACACTTGATGACCACACTTCATTACTAGCTTCTGTGTAACCACCATTACTGGAAGAATAAGCTGCAGTTATAAGTGATCCATTATATTTCAGAACTTTCCCCTTCGTTTGCTCTACCGCTTTATTGGTATTCGAATTCCAACTGTAGCCACCATAAACTTGAAAAGCGGTTGTATCAGGTACAGTAGTTCCTGTTTTTGTTATTGAGTAGGTTCTTGCAGCGACAGTCTGTGCTTTAAGAGCCTCAAGTGACCAGCTAGCAGGCATTTCATTCGGAATTACTCCTTTTAAGTAATCCTCAAATGGAATATTCTCATTTACCGGTCGGATATATTTAGTAGACTCAATAGAGAAATTAACCGTGCCAAGATACTGCTTTCCATCAAGACTAATTCTGTTTGAAGTAGAATAGTTTTCTGGTTTAATTCTTAGGGAGTTTCCGTAAGTTTTGATGTTTTCAAGGTTTAATTTTCCGCTGTTGATTTTTAGATTATAGGTGCTACCGTCAGCTAAATAAAATTCATCAGCAAGTGAATTCTCAACTTCAGCAGAAATTGAACTGGTACTTCCAATAAAGTCGTATGCATATGTGGCTTTATCTTTCGTTATACTTTTAGCCGCAGCCGGAACGCTATCTTGTTTAATAAATAAAATTTGGCTGTTTTTCTTCGAGGCAAGCGAAGCGCCTATCAGTACGTCTGCATATTTTGTCCCGTTCGTCATTACGACTTTATCAGCCTTCAACTTTAGTTGCTTAATTATATTTGCCGTAAGTTCATATCTGGTTGATCCAGGAATCCTTTGCACAGTTGAAGTTTTTTTAATTTGGTTTTCTACACTATCACTGACGCTAAATGAACTGCCTATAATGATGACTTGTTTTGGCAAATTATAATCCGGAAGCTTGTCTTTCTCTGTAAGCAAAATAGGGTATCCGTGTGCTGCTGCATATGGAGCAATGGCTAAAGCGTCTTGAAATACTCTTCCGGTTACAACGATCGCTTTATCATAGCTGCCCATTTGCTTTGCAATATTTTCTGATAAGACATATCTATTTTTTCCGCTTATCCTTTTCACAGCGCCATATGATTTCAGCTTGTTTTCTACATCTTTTGAAATGCTTCGCGCTCCCCCAATGATTAAAATATTATCAGGGTTAAACTTAGCAATTTGTCTTTCAGTAGTTTTTGTTAACGTGTCAGGCTGAGTAAATAAAACTGGTGCGTTCAGTTTTTTCGCCAATGGAATAACAGGCAATGCATCAATAAAAATATCTCGGTTCACCAATATCACTGTATTAGGATTTTTCCACTGGCTGTTGGATGCAAGAGTCGCAGTTTCGTATCGTGAAGCGCCTGCAAAACGATCCGTAACAGCAACATTATCTCCAGTTACTTTATAAAATCCTGTTGGCGATAGACTGATGCTAGATTTATTTCCAATATAATTTGACAATTTAACTGAGATGTTTGAGTCTGCTGCAAAAGAAACTGATGGAATCAATAATAAGATTGCAGCAAGTGAACACACTATCAATCGTTTGCAAGATTTCAAAATTTCAGGTTCCTCCCTATATCTTAGTTGGCACGTTCAATATCTTTTAACAGAAGCTGACCCTCATCATTTTTTTCATATGTAATCGTGACCTTATCTCCACTGTTAAACTTATCAAGATCACTTGTCGATTCTTCAGTGATATCAAGACTAACCGGCTCATTATCTACTGTTACTTCTATTGTATGAGTATCAGCTAACCCTACATAAGTACCTTCTTTTGTTTCAATGTTACTGTCTGGCGATACATCTTCACCTTGACTCTTTTGACTATTAACCCCGCAACCCGAAAGAAGCAATATAAAGAACAGTAAAGCAATAAATTTTTTCATTTTTTTCACCTCATTATATTTTATCGTCAACCTATTTTATATTTTAAAGAAAAATTAAGAAACAATGAAACTTTTTTTTATAAAAAACGACTATTTTAGGATTTCATTCTTGTATTAAATAGAGTTGTATTTATTGGAAATTTAACTCATAATGAAAGTAATTTAACAGACGAGGTGCAAAGGATGAGAAACGAACGCAGAAAAAAGAAAAAAACTTTATTACTGACAATTTTAACGATAATCGGACTTCTTGTACTCGGAACTGGCGGCTATGCATACTACTTATGGCATAAAGCAGCTTCAACCGTGGCAAGTATTCATGAAAGCATTGATAAATCTAAAAAGAGGGATAAAGAGGTCAGTATCAATAAAAAAGATCCTTTTTCCGTCTTAATCATGGGTGTGGATGAACGCGACGGCGATAAGGGCCGTGCCGATACGCTCATTTATATGACCGTTAACCCAAAAACGAATACAACCGACATGGTCAGCATTCCGCGTGACACGTATACAAAAATTATCGGAAAAGGCACAATGGATAAAATCAACCATTCATACGCTTTCGGCGGCACGCAGATGACGGTAGACACTGTTGAGAACTTCCTCGATGTTCCGGTTGATTATTTTGTGAAAGTGAACATGGAAAGCTTTAGAGACGTTGTTGATACACTTGGCGGCATTACAGTTAACAGCACATTCGCGTTCAGTTATGACGGTTATTCGTTCGGCAAAGGAGAAATCACGCTGAACGGAAAAGAAGCGCTCGCTTATACCCGGATGAGAAAAGAAGATCCGAGAGGCGACTTCGGACGCCAGGACCGCCAGCGCCAAGTCATCCAAGGTATTATTAATAAAGGCGCTAATATTTCTTCCATCACGAAATTCGGAGATATGTTTAAAGTTGTTGAAAATAATGTGAAAACGAACTTGACCTTCGATAACATGTGGGATATCCAGTCCGATTACAAAGGTGCGCGGAAACATATTAAACAGCACGAACTAAAAGGTACAGGCACGAAAATCAATGGAATTTACTACTACCAAGCTGATGAAAGCGCCCTTTCCGATATTACAAAAGAGCTGAAGGAAAGCCTCGAAAAGTAAAACAAAAAGAAGCTTCGCACAATGTGCAAAGCTTCTTTTTTATTTGCCTGTAAATGAATCCGGTTGTTCTTTCCGGTACCCGTAATGAAACAGCAATTCTTCCACAATCCGGCGGGAAGCCTCTCCATCTCCATACGGATTAGAAGCCTGGGACATTTTCTTGTACTCATCAGGATCAGTTAACAGCTGTTTTGCCAGATGATAAATGTTTTCCTCATCCGTCCCTGCAAGTTTCAGCGTTCCCGCTTCCACTCCTTCAGGCCGTTCCGTCGTATCACGCAGAACAAGAACCGGTTTCCCGAGAGATGGGGCTTCCTCCTGCACGCCGCCCGAATCTGTCAATATAAAATGCGATTTCGCTGCAAAGTTATGGAAATCAATCACCTCTAAAGGTTCAATCAGATGCACTCTGTCAGAATCACCAAAATGCTTCTGAGCCGCTTCCCGGACAACAGGATTCAGGTGCACAGGGTAAACGACTTGTACATCTTCAAATTCCCCTACAATTCTGCGGATGGCCTTGAACATGTTTTCCATTGGCTCACCCAAATTTTCCCGGCGGTGAGCGGTCAAGAGAATCATTTTATCCTCACCCACCTGATCGAGAACAGGATGTGAGTAACCATCCCTAACCGTTGTGTTGAGTGCGTCAATCGCTGTATTGCCCGTTACAAAAATAGAGTCGGCCTTTTTGTTTTCTTTTAATAAATTGTCTTTCGCCTGGCCTGTCGGAGCAAAATGCAAATCAGCAATCGCCCCTGTCATCTGTCGATTGAGCTCTTCCGGAAACGGGGAATACTTATTCCCTGTACGGAGCCCCGCCTCCACATGACCGACAGCAATTTGATGGTAAAAAGCGGCTAGGCTTCCGGCAAACGTCGTCGTCGTATCACCATGGACAAGCACAATATCGGGTTTGATATCTTTAAACAACTCATCCAATCTTACAAGTGCGTTAGAAGTAATCTCTGCCAGTGTCTGCCGCTCCTTCATAATGTTCAAATCGAAGTCAGGCTTGATGTGAAACGCATCTAACACCTGATCGAGCATCTGTCTGTGCTGTGCAGTTACCGTTACATAGGAATCTATTTCAGGATATTTTTTCAATTCAAGCACAAGCGGTGCCATCTTGATCGCTTCAGGCCTGGTCCCGAAAACGGTCATCACTTTTAGTTTTTTCATATTTGTCACCTGGTTTTCTGCTATAGTAAATAAATTCATACTACATATTCTACATGAAAATGCATCATTTTAAATCATTTCATTCTTGATTCAAATAAAATGATATAAGTTTTAATATTAAGGATAAAGCTTGTTTAAAAATGGTTTATCCGATATCATAAAAATGTGTAAAAACATATTGAAAAGGGTAAATAGAGAATAGTTTAACCATAAATTTTTTCGATCATAAGGAAGGTGCCTTTTAAATGAAAAAAGTACGTAAAGCCATAATTCCAGCAGCAGGCTTAGGAACACGTTTTCTTCCGGCTACGAAAGCAATGCCGAAAGAAATGCTTCCTATCGTTGATAAACCTACCATTCAATACATAATTGAAGAAGCTGTTGAAGCCGGTATTGAAGATATTATTATCGTAACAGGAAAAAGCAAGCGTGCGATTGAGGATCATTTTGATTACTCTCCTGAGCTTGAAAGAAACCTAGAAGAAAAAGGAAAAACTGAGCTGCTTGAAAAAGTGAAAAAGGCTTCTAACCTGGCTGACATTCACTATATCCGCCAAAAAGAACCTAAAGGTCTCGGACATGCTGTCTGGTGCGCACGCAACTTTATCGGCGATGAGCCGTTTGCGGTACTGCTTGGTGACGATATTGTTCAGGCTGAAACTCCAGGGTTGCGCCAATTAATGGATGAATATGAAAAAACACTTTCTTCTATTATCGGTGTTCAGCAGGTGCCCGAAGAAGAAACACACCGCTACGGCATTATTGACCCGCTGACAAGTGAAGGCCGCCGTTATCAGGTGAAAAACTTCGTTGAAAAACCGCCTAAAGGCACAGCACCTTCTAATCTTGCCATCTTAGGCCGTTACGTATTCACGCCTGAGATCTTCATGTATTTAGAAGAGCAGCAGGTTGGCGCCGGCGGAGAAATTCAGCTCACAGACGCCATTCAAAAGCTGAATGAAATTCAAAGAGTGTTTGCTTACGATTTTGAAGGCAAGCGTTATGATGTTGGTGAAAAGCTCGGCTTTATCACAACAACTCTAGAATTTGCGATGCAGGATAAAGAGCTTCGCGATCAGCTCGTTCCATTTATGGAAAACTTATTAAACAAAGAAGAAATCTAAACAAAAAGGCTATTGGACATTCATCCAATAGCCTTTTTTATTTCAACATCAAAGTCAGCGTATGCTCTTCATTATCGACTGTAAAAACCTGATCAGCTGTATTTACAAGAAAACGCTTCTTGCTGCTGTCATACAATACATCGCTATCACTCAAGGATAGTGACGCCGGGGTGATGGAAGAAATGTTATGAATAATAAGCTCTGATGCTTTATCATTCTCCAGCACATAGCTGATTTTTTCATGATCAAAATCCAGCTTCTTTCTGCCGTCAGCTGTATCTCCCTCAGTGTATTCATTCAATTTCGATTGGATGGTGCTACTTCTGTCTCCTAAGAATTTCAGGAAGTGTTCATAGGAAGATGCTGCAGTTTGTGGGATATAAGGCGTAAAGTCAGCAGCCCGCAATTCAGCATGTTTCACGTTTGTTGCAACAGCCCTCTTCTTCACAAAATAAGATTGTCCGTTAAACTGTATTTTCGCTGCTTGTTTGCCTTTTGCAGCTACCGTCACCTCTGTACCGAATGGCAGTGTAACGTCAGCCTTCTGTTTCAAACCCTGATCCTTATAAGCAGCCGCTTTTTCATTTGCTATAAACCCTTGCTTATTGACTGCGGTTAAGCGTTCCTCCGACTTGCCCTTTGCATCGCCATGATGGTTCTTCACTTCATTTTGCGGAATAGCGCCAAACGAAGCAATTGTACGAAGCGGGGCATTAAAGAACATCGTTCCCGCCATGAAGACAGTCAGAATAGACAAAATAGCAATTTGAACAGCATTAGCCAGTGATTTTGGCTTTTTCTTTTTTTTGCGGAGACGGTCAAGCGCTTCAGGATCTTCTTTCTTCCGCTCTTCCGTTTGCTCCTTTTTATATGTCTCTTTTTCTTTTTTCGATAGCTTATTAAACCAGTCAATAAACGCTTTGTACTCTTTCACAACCGTTTTTGTGTCATCAAACATACGAAGCTCGCCGTAGTGCATCCAAGCGACGCGGTCACACATCTTTTCAATCTGGCCGATTGAGTGGCTGACAAAGAAAATCGTTTTTCCTTGCTTTTTAAACTCATTTATTCTGTCTACACACTTCTGATAAAACGTTTGGTCCCCCACAGAAAGCGCTTCGTCAATAATTAAAATGTCAGGGTCAATATGCACGGAGATCGCGAAACCGAGACGCGACTTCATCCCACTGGAATAGTTTTTAACCGGCTGATTAATAAAATCGCCAATCTCAGCAAATTCAACGATGCTGTCATACATCTCGTCAATTTCTTTATTGGTTAACCCCATCATCAAACACTTGAGCCGGACATTGTCCCGGCCCGTTAATTGGTTATTTAAACCGGCCGAAATCGCAATCAGCGACGGCTGGCCGTTCATTTCAATTTCACCGCTGGTCGGCGGAATAATTTTAGCCAGCAGGTTAGACATGGTCGATTTTCCTGACCCGTTTATTCCTACAAAGCCGATTGTCTCCCCTTCATACACGTCAAAGGAGACATTCCGCACAGCAAAAAAACCATTATCCTTAGCCGGAAAAAACAATCCTTTAATCTTGTCCGATTGTTTTTTATACAAATGATACTGCTTTGAAACATTTCGAAACGAAACTTTTAGTTTCATCGTAAAATCTCCTTACGTATTAAAGAAAGTCAACAAACTTGTCTCTGAATTTCATATGCAGGATAGAACCTACTAACAATAAAAGGAATGTGAACAACCAAAAGTACAGCGTGTACTTCATGTCATGGAAAAACCATGCTCCATCTAAGAAGCTGTTCCGGAATCCTTCAATAATATAGAATAGTGGATTCAACTTCAGAACAGGCACTAATTCGGGGTGGCTTTGACCGAGTTTCGCATTAACATCCCAAAAAATTGGCAACAAGAAAAACAAAAGTCTTGTTACGGCCTGCAGCAAAAATTGATAATCCCTAATCAGCACACTGATCGTTGAGTTAAACAAACTAAACGAAAACATAAAAGCAATCATACAGATGAAGTAATAAATATATTGTAACCAATGCAGACTCGGGAACACACCATTAACTAGGAGTACAATGATATAAATCACCAGCATGATCATATAACTAAATAAGTTAGATGCAATGGCCACGGACGGTAGAGAACTGATCGGGAAGTTCATTTTAGCCACCATATTAATGCGCTTAAATACACTATTTGATCCATCAAGTATAGTTGGACTGATGAAAAACCATGGGATTAATCCTGCCAGCATCCAAATAATAAAAGGCACTTCGCCCGCTCCGGTTGTCACAGGACCGCCCTTTCTAATCCCCATACCAAATACGAACCAGTAGGCCAGCATTTGGATAAGCGGATTTAAGAACTGCCATAAGACACCTAAATAATTCATTTGATATTTAGACTTGGTTTCATAAGCCGCCAATCTTAAAATTAAAGGAAATGACGTTATTTGCTCTCTGAGTATACGCAACAAATCATTCATTTTTTATCTTCCTTAGACTTAATTGTTTTTGGGAATCTTTCTGTTTAAAAATTTGAAAGCACCGCTGATTATTGTAACAGATCCTGCATTTTTTTTCACTTCTCAACAAGTATCTAAAAAGCTGCCGAAATATCGACAGCTATACATTTTATAAAATATCCTAAATTATTCAGCTTTAAATACAGTATTAACAACCTTTTCAGATGAACGTCCTGACTCTAAATAGCAAAACTTATCATAGAAAGGACCAAAAGAAACCGGAAGCTTATAATCAGGCGATGAGATCTGCTTGATAGCCTCAATCGTTTCTTCAGTAGTTTTTACCAAAGGACCAGGAGCTTCTTTTTCAAAATCAAAGTAGAAACCACGCAACTTATCCCGGTAGGTTTCGATGTCAGGGACAAAGAATAGCATTGGCCGTTTTAAATTTGCAAAATCAAAGAATACTGAAGAATAATCAGTAATCAGCAAATCAGAAACCATATACAATTCTCGAATATCCTCATAAGCAGAAAAATCATATGCAAATCCTTCAAAAGGACCTAAATCAAAATTCTCAGCTACCAGATAATGCATTCTTAAGATTACGATATATTCATTTCCAAGCTCTTGTCTAAGTTGATGCAAATCTAAATCGAGATCGAACTTATAACGCCCTTTTGCATAGAACTGATCATCTCTCCATGTAGGGGCATATAAAATAACCTTTTTATCACGAGGAATATTTAACCTACTCTTTATCAATGATATTGTTTCCTCATTATTATCATTATGAAGAAAATCATTTCTAGGATATCCAGATTCAATCATTGTCTTGTTAAACTGGAACGCCCGTGTAAAGATCTCAGTTGAATAACCATTTGGGGAAATCAAGTAATCCCAATTAGAAGCTTCCTTGATAAAATTCCTTTTATATTTTTTGGTGTTTGTACCAGGCATATGGACTTCTTCCATATCCATTGCAAGTCTTTTTAAAGGCGTGCCATGCCATGTTTGTAAATATGTTGTATGACTAGGTTTCGGAATCCATAATGGAAGCCGGCTGTTAACAACCCAATACTCAGCTCTTGCCATAGCGAAGAGCCATTTTAATGAGAGGCGATTAATGTAAGGAATCCCCTTTTCATCAAAAGGCGCTGAATATTGTTTATTTACACTCCAATACATTTTATACTCAGGATGGTTTTCCCGCATATATTCGTAAATCGCTCTCGGATTACAACTGTATTGTTTCCCGTTAAAACTTTCAAAAATGACTGTTTTCCTTTTAACTGGCATTCTGCTAGCCATCACGAATAGAGATTTGTATGTTTTAGTGATTAACTTGTTTCTCATTTTTGTGATCTTTTTTAATTTTGATACTAATCTCTTCTTCTTTCCTTTAATAAAGTATTTCATCCTTGTTTTCAGGCTATAGTCGTTTACTCTGATACCTAGAGTCTGCTTTTTCTTTTTCTTAAAGACTTCATAACGAACTGGTGCGTTGTTTGTTTTAATAATACTTACTAATCCTTTTAATTTGTTTTTTCGATCTCCTAAAACAAGAGCAGTGCTGTTGAACTGAATATCCGTTCCTTTATCGTCATTGCATATATACTCCATAAAAAGACGATAAACATAACGTTTTTCATTTGAGAAAGGAATTTCTTTCAAAGGCACTTTCACTTCAAAATCATACAGTTCCGGAACAAAACCATCTGCTCTCATGTTTTCAAGGCCATGTGTTTTTCTATCTAGCTTGATTGGAAATTTTTCCTCAATAGGTGTTTCTCCACCCTTTTTTAAAATAAGGTTCAAGTTTTTTATCCGATATTGATTTTCGGAACTCAGGTACCCCGCATAACCTGTTATGCTTATTTCTTCAGAGCTAATCTCGATTTGATCAAATCTGATGATTTTGGCCTCTCTTTTCACCTTAATAGAAAAGTTGCCTTTATCAGTTGTATAAGGTAAAATCAAAAGTTCTGTGGTTTGATCGACATGAAAGGCGCGCTCAATTGAATTTACTTCAGCAGAAAGACGCTTCAAGAGTGGTTCCTGCTCCGCATCTTCATATTTTTTTCGAAATTCGACATAAAAATCATATGTTTGTCCCATTTCAACAGGCATAGGCAAAACATGAGCATTTATCTCAGTTTTATACTCTAATGAGCCAGTGTTTTGAAGCGGAAATTCAGATTCCGTTCCTGAACGTCTCTCTTTCAGCTTTAAAAATAACTGGTAATCCTCTAAAAATTGGTGTTCTGAATCAATTGAGATTAACAATTCAAGACTTCCTAAATTGTTTTTCAAGCTTTTCAAAATACATTTAATCACAGTGTTTTCAATCATTACTTTTTTCTGCTCCTCTGTATAAAAGCTCTTTCCTTTTTGCTTCCTTTTATTAGTGTCAACTACTAAGGACATTATCCAAAATATTAACTCTCTTTTATTTCCGTGACCCTCCAAGAGAAATTGCCTTTAACTGTTGTATAGGGCTCTACTCTATAGCCATTAGTAGTATCTATACTGTTTCCTGACAATTTTGTTTCTTCACTCGAAAGTCTTCGCATTGTTTTAATATGGCCATTTGCATTGAAAACAATATAAAAATCAATAACTTGGGTTTTATTAGCAGCTATCTTTTCAATATTTACATCTTTTTCGAGATCAATTACAAACAGTTGATCATTTTGTAAGTTTGTTGAAATAATTTCAGCCTTATTCTTTCTGTCCAAGCCCACTAAACGTATTTTTTTAATATCATTATGATCAAAATTCTCAATGTCAATTTCTATTTTAGTTTTATCAAAATCCTCAGTATAGGAACTAATAGAAGGATCTTTTTTTCCAACCTTTTTAGAGAACTTCTCTCTTTCTATTCGCACCTCAATCATCTGATTAAGAGCAAAAGCCCAATTTTCAATATAGTTGGGTCTTGAATATTTTTCAGCCATTTTAAAAGCTTGTTCTGAAAATTTTTGATGCGTACTTTCATCTTTCATCAAAGAGATAATAGCTTGACCCAATTTCTCTATATTATACTGTTCAATGACATATCCATTTGCTCCGTCAGTAACTAAGCTCCTTGCTCCGTAATCATAATCGTATGTTACAACTGGACATCCATTGCTCAGTGCCTCCATATTTGATAGACCGAACCCTTCAAAATGAGAGGTTGAAATGGTTAGCCAAGCTTTTTGAAACTCTGAGTCAGGGTTATCCGTATAGCCTTTCAAAAAGACATTGTTCTGCAGTTTGGTATCTTCAATTTCTTTTTTTATTTTTTCGAAATCTTCACCCGATCCGAATATATCAAGTTTTGCTTCAGGAATTTCTTTCACGACTAAACTAAATGCTTTTACTGCATGTATCAGATTTTTCATAGATGCAAGTCTTGAAATAATGACTGCTTTGTATTTTTCACTCGGCACATTCAATACAGCGGGATCAAGAGGCTTATCAATTGTATGCGGAGTAAAGAAAAACGTCTCTTGTTCCCCTGAAATCAATTTAAAATCTTCTAGCTGCTCCTCAGTTATAAAAAAGACAGCATCCAAATTATACATCTGACTAAATACTTCTTTATAGCGACCCTTAATTTGATATTTATTGCTGCCGTAATGCTTGTTATGAATAATTGCTCCATAATAGGAAGAAGGTGATTTTTTCACTTTAAAGACATGTTTGTCTTGCGGTCTGCTGTCCACTAAAAACAACTTAGGTTTATCATTTTGTTTTTGCAGATATTCTATCCAATATTGACGCAGTTCCGATTCATCTTTTACTTTTATCTCACCCTCAAGGGAGTACCAAATAATATGAGATAATTGAACATCTTTTTCTTCATTGTTCCATACATAGAGTTTGTCTAAATATACTTGATTTTGGTCATTAATATATTCCTGCAGATACATCTTGTTTAGCTGCACATCATAATGAGTAACGAGAACTAAGTTTCCGTTCTTCGTATATTCCTCTCTCTTTATGAGCTGGTTTTTATCATTCCAAAAGTCGACGTACCGGATAGTTTCTCCATCTCCGTAGTAAACTACAGACATTTCATTGTTCTTCTTACCAAACAATCTCGACACAGTTTTTGCAAATTTTCCCATTCCAACTTGCTTTTTTATCTGGTCAAGGCCTATCCTTTCTTCGTATGATCTTTTCCCATTTGTTCTAACACTTAAAAAATCATCGAATAGATTAATAACACTTGTGAATTTTTTATCAATCTTACCGTTGCTGTACAATTCATCAATTTTTGAAGACAACTCTAAATCAAAACGAAACGTTAAGAAAAAGGTGTTTTGGTTACACTCTTCTCCAAATAATTTTGAACGCAATAATAATGATTTCGTCAGACCGCCATAATTACTTGGCAGTCCACCAGAGATAAAATAATAATCCATGTCAGGAATTTGTTTTATATTAGATTCACTCACCGCATGTAAAGACAATTTTTTACTCCCTTTCGGCATCTAGAATATATGATCATTGAAATTTATATCTACCCGGATACTTTAGTCACAAAAACCAATGTAAGCATCAAAAAGTACTTCTTATTTCAATAAGAAGTACTTTAATTAGATATTGAACCAATGATATCAGGATCCTAAATTATAAACCAGCAATTTCCTCTTTGATCTTTGTTGTAGAGATGCCTTCTGTTCTTGGGAGGTAAACAACCTCACACTGATCTTTGAGAAAGTCAAATTTACCTTCCCAGTCATCCCCCATAACAAAAACATCAATATTATGATCAATAATATCTTGCTTTTTTTGCTCCCAATTCTTTTCAGGAATTACTTCGTCCACATATCGAATGGTTTCTAAAATTAATTTACGGTGCTCATAGCTGTGATAAGCTTTTTTTTGCTTTTGTAAATTGAATTCATCCGTTGAAATAGCAACAACTAAATAATCACCAAGCTGCTTTGCACGCTCAAGCAATTTAATGTGGCCCCAATGCAGTAAATCAAAAGTTCCATATGTGATAACTTTTTTCATTTAAAGAAACGCTCCTTCCTAATGTTAAACACTATTAAAAACACTACTGACGTTAGCGATTAAATTCTGAAAACCTGTTTGTATTCCTTATATCGACATATTTCTCGTATGTCTTCACTGATCATTAATTATAGCATACCGCCTAAAAAAGGTTAAGTACTCATGAGGAGAAAAACATTCCAAAATATGTAATTACACTCAGACTCCATTGGCACCAAGGTCTGTTGTTCATTCGTTCATTCAATTGTAAAATTGGAAACATATTTAAATTTAATGTAAAGATAATGTTAATCCTTTGTTGAAGATTTATGTTAAAATATAAGGTAGCTTGATTTTGCTTTTAGAAACTCTCGGTTTTTAACTATATAAATAGAATCTTAAAGGAAGGAGGAGCCAGACATGCAAACAGAGACTATTCACAATATTCCTTATGTTAACAGTAACTTAACATCATTTATCGATTACCTAGAGAAACATTATATTGATCAAAAGATTGGTGCTGTCATTTCCACAGTCAACCCTGAAATTGCATTTGCAGCTATTAAAGATCGGGACTACTTTGATGTACTATCTTCTTCAAACTTCATTTTGCCTGATGGGATCGGTGTAGTCATGATGTCACGTTTGACTAACAACAGGCTTCAGTCCCGAATCGCAGGTTACGATGTTTTTAAAGAACTTCTGGGCGTTGCTAACAAAAAGAAAAAACGCATATTTCTGTACGGTGCGAAGAAAGATGTTATAAAAGGTGTTGTATCCAAAATTTCTTCTGAATACCCAAACATTAAAATCGCAGGTTATTCAGACGGTTATGTTCAAGATCGCACCCTAGTGGCAAAACAAATTGCAAGAGCAAATCCTGACATGGTATTCGTAGCTTTAGGGTATCCTCATCAAGAGAAATTCATTCATAACTACAGACACTTGTTCCCTAAAGCCGTATCTATAGGTCTAGGAGGAAGCTTTGATGTATTTAGCGGTAATGTCAAACGGGCCCCTTCCTGGATGATACGTTTAAATTTAGAATGGTTCTACCGGTTAATCTTGAATCCATGGCGATGGAAAAGAATGCTTAGCATCCCAAAATATGCTTTAACGGTTTTAAAAGAAGAAAAAAACAAAAAAACTTTCTATCCAAAGCCTGAAAAAGATCATACAAAACAGATTTAAAAACGAAAACTTTCAAATAAATGGATGATAAAAATGAAAATAAGATCACTACTGGCGAATTGCTATTTGTATTTTTTATCAGCAATCGCCTTTTTTCTGCAATGGGTGAAACCTGAAAGCAAAGTGACCCTCCTGATCTCATTCGAAGCAAACGCAAAAGCGATTCTTGAGGAATATGAACAAGGACAATACTCTTATAAACTTAACATCCTGTATACCCAGCAGGCCTCTGCTATTGCCGAGAGCTTCCCGAATGTAGATGCATATTTATTACAAGAAAAAAACCCTATCCATCTCATTAAAGCTGTATACCTAATGTTTAACAGTAAAGTGATCATAACAGATAATTACTTTCTATTAACAAGTGTGTTAAATAAGCGGAAGCAAACGAAATGTATCCAAGTATGGCACGCAAATGGCTCACTCAAAAAATTTGGTTTGGAAGACATTACAAACATGCAACGGACGAAAACTGATATTAAAAGGTTCCAAAAAGTATACAGTTCGTATGATTATTTAACTGTTGGCTCAGAAGAGATGGCAAATATCTTCAAGAAATCATTTGGAATAAAGGATAACCAATTATTAAAAATAGGTGTACCTTTAACAGACCCTTATTACCGAGAAAACAAGAAAAAAATTTCAGATACTCTAAACATACAAAGAAAAAAAATAATCCTCTATGCACCGACGTTTAGAGATTATAATATGCAATCAATTCAATTGCCTTTTACAGAAGAACAATTAATTCATCAGTTAAAAGAAGAATATGTTTTATTTGTTAAGCTGCATCCCGCCATTCAGAACAATATTGATATTAAATATTCCAGTGATTATATTAAAGATGTTTCTAATTATGCCTTGTTTGATCTACTCATGGCTGCAGACATATTAATCACTGACTATTCTTCTGTTCCCTTTGAATTTTCGATTTTAAATAAACCCATTCTTTTTTATACTTATGATTTAAAACTTTATCAACAGAAGCGGGGATTGGTTGATAATTATCTTTCCATAATACCTGGAAGAGCCTGCTATGACAGTGAATCATTAATAAATGAAATTCAAACCCCATTTAATTATTCCAAAATAAAAGTTTTTTCCGATAGATGGAATAAGTATTCTGATGGGAATTCAAGCCAAAATTTATTGAATTTCATCGAAAATTTAATAAGCTAAATGATGACACTTGTTCAAAACGGAACAAGTGTTCTTTTTTTCTCTTGACTACCGAACGTATGTTTGCTTTAATGTAATTAGTTGCTTATGGCAGCAAATAATAATAGAGGTGGTAAATTTATGAGAAAAAAAGAACTGTTTGATTTCACCAACATCACACCAAAATTATTTACTGAACTACGTGTAGCAGACAAAACCGTACTTCAATCATTCAATTTCGATGAGAAAAACCACCAAATTTATACAACCCAAGTCGCAAGTGGATTAGGAAAAGACAACACCCAAAGCTATCGCATAACTCGTCTATCTCTTGAAGGTTTACAATTAGACAGCATGCTGTTGAAACATGGAGGTCATGGTACAAATATGATGAAAATTCTAAAGAACTTCAGCGATTCTCGAATATGCCTTTCGATCATAGGGTTACACCTGCTCTTGATATGAAGAATAGACAGTTGGCAATTAGACAATACGATACAAAAAATAATAATAATAAACAGTGGGTGACAATCTTTAACCTGGACGATGCAATAGCAAATAAAAACAATCCTCTTTATACTATTAACATTCCTGACGAACTTCATTATTTACAAGGTTTCTTTTTAGATGACGGTTATTTATATTGGTATACAGGAGATACAAACAGCAAAAGTTATCCGAATCTCATAACTGTATTTGATTCCGATAATAAAATAGTGCTGCAAAAAGAAATTACTGTTGGCAAAGACTTGTCCACTAGATATGAGAATAACTTCCGTGAACCGGAAGGGATCTGTATGTACACCAATCCTGAAACTGGGGCAAAATCATTAATGGTGGGAATTACAAGTGGAAAAGAAGGAAATCGTATAAGCAGAATTTATGCATACCATTCTTATGAAAACTTCATGAATCATGTACCTATGCTTCGATCCCCTTTATTAAAAACCGTGGGGCACCAAGATACACCTCCGGAAAGATTTCAACCATTTATGCAAACCTTCATTTTAGAGTATAATGCTCAAAACAAAAAATGGATGGTTCCGACTTCAGGTTATTTACCATCTTACACATCAAATTTAGTCCGAAATATTACTATCAATGCAGATGGAAACTTGCAAGTCACATTAAATGAACGCTATATTAGTTTACTTTATCAATCGATAGAAGGAGATTTCCGCTTAAAACAAAAGGATATCCGAATGGGATCCTGGTATTTTGCCGGCGGAGAAAAATCAAATGTGCTTGAAATAGGTTTTATGAAAGGGAGTACAAAAATCAGACCTGATGATGCAGCCATCTCAAATGCTTCAAGAATGAGTATTTTTATGATTGTTGCGGACAAGATTGAGGTGTGATATACAAATAGGCTGTAGCTATTAAATAGCTACAGCCTATTTGCAACTTTCTAAGTTTTTTATCGATATTCCGGAACATCAAAATAAAGTGTATAGCCGTCCAGCAATGAATACAGGCTGTACATGCGGTTTACTTGTTTGTACGCCCAGCCGATGTCAGTTGCGTATTGATGTGTCGCTGTAGCTGACCATCTCATTTTGTACAGTGTGTCCTGATTGTAAGCTGTGTTGTGGATATACGATGAGCCTATGAATTTAGCTCCGCCGATAATGGCCGCTTCTGGTGTGAACCAGCCCTGTTCGTACGCATATTTGGCTCCGTAGTAATTCGGATTGCTGTCGTATGCTCCAATTCCATACATGTTGTATACGGTCTTTCCGTTATAGGTTAATCCATTGGCTAAAGCGGATGTCCCGTTTCCTGTTTCCAGAAGAGCGTGTGAGATTAAATACAGTTCGTTGATGCTATATTGATTGGCGGCATCGATAAATGCCTTTGCTCTCCCTGTCAGGATGCCTTTACCCGCAAGCACTTTCTGATTGACCTCAGTAACGCTGAGACCCGCTGTCTGTGACAGCTTGAGAAATTGGAAGTAGTATTTGCTGTCTCTGGAAAAGTTATTCGGATCCACGTATTGAACTACTTCATCACTGCTTGCGTTTCGCCAGCCCAAATTGATCTTAGCCCAGCCGTTTATCTGTCCGATGATTTTCACTTTATCGCCTTTTTTAAATTGGCCGATCACGTTTGTCGGGCTGACTTCCGGCGTTGACCGGATATTTAGTACATCAGCCGTAACGGTTGATGTTGCTGTATTAATGTACGTGAGCGATACGTAAGCCGCTCCGTCTGTTTGCGGACTTACTGTCATTTGTTTTTGGACCATATCACGAAGCGAGAGATTGTAATTTGTTTTCATGATTTGCGGGCCGTTTTTGATCTTCACGATAGATGATGTCCATCCGTATAATTGTTTTAGCTTCGTTGATGCCGCAGCAGCTGTATTATTGCCTGTGAACTGCTCATTTACGCTGATTTTATAAAGCGTATTGCTTGTCGTTGTATAGCTCGGGGTTACACTTTTCGATTTAAGATAGGTTAACCCATTGTTCAATGCTGTTTTGCTGCTGAGCTGTGTTGTCACGATTTTGTATTGTGTATATGCAGTCTGGCCTGTTTTTGATGTTGTGACTGCGATATGATTTTGTTTGAAAAATGTTAAAACGCGGTCAATCTCTTCTTGGCTGATGATAGCTTCAGTTGTGATTTGATAGCTGCTCGCAGCTGTCTGACCGGTTTTCTGGCTTGCTGCTGATATATGATTCGATTTGAAAAACGTGAGTGCCTGATTGACTTTCGTTTGATCAAGCAGAGATTCGGTTGTGATTTTAAACGTGTCAGCTATTTGTTTTTTGACGGATTTTGCAGAAGCACTCAGCTGATTTTTCTTTAATATGTTCAAACCCTTTGTGACCTTTGCTTGATCTGATGTTTCTTCTGAGATGAGCTGATATTGATTTTCTGCTGTTGATCCAGCTGCTGTTTTTGCAGCTTTTACTTTTTTCTGAGCAAAGAAGGCTGCTGCTTTGTTTGCTTGCTGCTCGCCTAAAATCTTTGCCGTCGTGATTTGATAAGCTGCAGACGTTGTCGTTTTTTTGACGCTGGATGACGTGTAATGCCATTTTTTCTTTTTAAAGAAAGTGTCTATTTTTTGGAGCTGCTGTTTTGTTATACCCTTCATATTCACGGTATATGATGTGCTTTTTCCAACCTGTTGATAACTGCCGGATACGCCGGTGTTTTTCTTGATTTGGCTGATGGCATCCTTTACTGTATTCAGCCCTTTGAAATAAGCTGATTGGACATTGTATGACTCAACGGTTGTTTTTTGATTGATGGACTTGTAGCTGCCTGTGATGCCAGTGCTCTGTTTCAGCTGCTGCAATAGAATCTTGGCATTCGCTTCATCTGAAATAGCAGCAGTTGTGAACGTATAATAGGCTTGCCCTTTCACTGTTTCCTTTAATGATGCCTGCAGCCCAGATTCCTTTTGGAAGGCGTTTTTGATCTGCGCTGCTCTGCTGTCTCCCACGATTGTGCCAGACTGAATGGTTGTGACAGACACCGTGTGTGTGATGGGCTGATACGAGCTTTTAATCCCCGTTTGCTTGGCCAGGCTCTGGATAAGCGCCTTGACTTTTGTCTCATCAGCAATGTCTGATGTCATGACGTTCATATAGGGCTGAGCTGCTCCGTAAGCTTTTACAGCGCCAGCCACTCCCGTCTCCTGTTTCAGCTTTGCTAGGATAGTGTTGGCCTGTTTTTCTCCGGAGATGGCACCTGAAGAGATGGTGACATATGGCTGTTTGCTTCCAACAGGACTTGACGTTCCTGTAATCGATGTCTGTTTGGCGAGTCCGCTCAGTATTGCTTTCGCTTCTGATTCGCTATGAATGCCTGAGGCGGAAATTTGGTAGGTCGTTGTTGTGCCTGAAGCCTGATAGGATGCATCCCAGCCAGTATCTTTTTCCAGTTTGGCGACAGCTTGTGAGGCTTGGCTTTCTGTACTGAATGTATTCGACGGCTCTACTTTATATAGTGAGTAGTCGGTATACGCGGCTGCCTGGGCAGAACCAGACATGGCAAAAAAGGCAAGGGACGCGGCGGATAGAAGCATAGGTGCGATTAGTCTCTTTTTCATTCCTTCTCCTCTTTCTTATTCTATGAGTATATAAAACTAGTTTATTTATCGGCACGCGCATGCTTCATTTATAGGTGAATCACTTCCATTTTCTAATAAAAAAACTTAATCTCGAAGTGAGATTAAGTTTAAATATGAGACACGATAAGGGTACAAGTTCCTTTTATCGTAAAATCGGGCATTTGAGCCGGCATAATAAAGTGATCGCCTTTTTTGAGCGGACATGTTTCGCTCTCATACATCAGTAAACCGCTTCCTTCTATCACGCTGCAAATCAGAAAGGATTCATCCTGAGCCATTTCAGCTTCGCCATTGATGTCCCATTTATACACCGAAAAATATTCCCCTTGGACAAACGTTTTAATGGTTATTCCTTTTCTTGATTCGGTCGATTCATCAATATACCCGTCCACATGGGGAACCGTGGCGGCATTGACCGCTTTGGCAAAATGAAGCTCTCTCGGACTTCCGTTGCTATCAAGACGGTCATAATCGTACACCCGGTATGTGGCATCTGAATTTTGCTGAGTCTCTAAAACAAGGGCCCCCTTGCACAATGCATGCAGCGTTCCGCTCGGCACATAATAGAAATCACCCGGTTTAATTTTGATTCTTCGCAGCAGGCCCTCCCAGTCACCGCTGTTGATCATTGTGACAAGTTCGGTTTTTGAGCGGGCCGTATGCCCGTAAATGATTTCTGCGTTTTCCTTACAGTCGATAATGTACCAGCATTCTGTCTTGCCGAGTTCTCCCTCTTCGTTTTCTCCGGCATAGTAATCATCAGGGTGAACTTTAATTGACGTATCTTCCCTCACATCCAGCAGCTTTGTCAGAAGCGGAAACCGATCCCCCTCTACGCCGCCGAATACTTCACGGTGCTCTTCCCAAAGCTCGATTAATGTCTTTCCTTTATACGGGCCATTTGCAACAGTGCTCGGTCCTTTTGGATGAGCGGAAATGGCCCAGCATTCCCCCGTTGATTCTGAAGGAATACTGTATCCAAATCTATCTCGTAAAGCGGTTCCGCCCCAGATTTTTTCTTTAAACACAGGCGTTAGAAAAATCGGTGATTGCGTCATGATCCGTACCCCTCCCCTGTAAATAACTGACCATCATTTTCCCGGTGCGCCCCTCTTACAAACGCCCGTATAAGCTGTCTTTTTTCCGATGACAACATATGTACAAAGCATCATCTTTTCACTACCCCTTCAAAGAAAACGCTTCCTATCTATTATATCACGTCGAAAAGAAGCTTTGTTTCAGCCTTTTCCTCGATAAGAATAATTCTCCTTTTTTGATACAAATTAATAAAAACCGTCAATATGTTTTATAAAGGGGAGAGAAACTATGCAAATCGACTCTGATCTCCAACGCAATATAGAGACATTGAAAAAAAAGTTGGGACAAAACGACGATATCATGTTTTATACGTTTTCATTTGGAGGCAGCAGACAGAAAGCGTGCCTACTGTATATTGACGGTTTGACAGAAAATAAACTTCTGGCGCAATACGTCATTTCTCCATTACAAAAAGAAGCGTTAGACAAAAAAGAGGGCTTGATTGAAGATTTATCCGTTTTCTTTTTCGGCTATCATCACAATGTAATCTCTACTATAAAGGAAATACAGCAGCTTATTTTTTCCGGACATGCCATCTTGCTGGCCGATGGATACAGCGGAGGGCTGGCTTTTGATACGAAAACATTCATGACGCGCGCCTTTGAAGAACCTTCCTCTGAAATCGTAGAACGCGGTCCGAAGATTGGCTTTATTGAAAATCTCCGGACAAACACGGCGCTTTTACGAGAGCGGACGAGTGACCCTAATCTCATCATAAAAGAAATGACGATAGGCAAAAGGACAAAAAAAAAGATAGCTGTCGCATATATTCAGGATATTGCCCCTGATTATGTCGTAAAAGAAGTGTTTAAACGCCTAAAATCCATCATAACAGATGATTTGCCGGAATCAGGCACACTTGAGCAGCTCATTGAAGATGAACCTTTTTCGATCTTTCCGACGATCTTAAGTACAGAGCGTCCAGATCGTGTAGAAAGCTCATTGTTGGAAGGCCGTGTTTCCATTTTGGTGGATGGCACGCCGTTTGCACTCGTTGTCCCCGCAACGCTTGATGAATTTATTCATTCACCGGATGATTACAGCCAGCGCTGGATTACAATGTCACTTATTCGTTTGCTTCGTTATTCCAGCATCCTGATTACCATTTATTTGCCGGGCTTATATATTTCTCTCGTTTCCTTCCATACGGGGCTTTTGCCGACGAGAATGGCTATTTCAATTGCAGGCAGCAGGCTGAATGTGCCCTTTCCGCCTTTTGTTGAAGCCTTTATTATGATATTTACGATAGAACTGATCCGGGAAGCCGGTTTACGGCTGCCAAAGCCGATCGGACAGACGATTGGGCTTATTGGAGGCGTTGTCATCGGACAGGCAGCTGTGCAGGCGCAAATTGTCAGCGCACTGATGGTCATTGTCGTTTCCGTTACGGCATTGGCGTCCTTTACCGTTCCTTCATACGCCTTTAACTTTCCGCTGCGGATTATTCGTATCGCAGCAATGATAAGTGCAGCTGTATTGGGCATGTATGGCGTCATCATGGTCTTTCTGTTAGTAATTGGCCATTTAATGCGTTTGAAAAGCTTTGGCCAGGATTACATTATTCCGATAATGGCACAGCCCGGACAAGATTTGAAAGACACGATTATTCGCGTTCCCACCCTATTTTTAAAAAGAAGACCTACCCGCAAAGGCACAAAAGATAAAATCAGACAAAGGTGATGGCTATGAGGCAATCAGAGGACAAGCTTACATTTATGCTGACGCTTATTATGGTAAGCAGTACAATGATCGGCGCTGGCGTCTTAACCCTTCCCCGCTCAGCCGCTGAAACCGACAGTCCGATTGGATGGATCATGATCCTGCTGCAGGGCGTTATTTTTATTATTTTTTCTCTGCTTTTTTTGCCTTTTCTTCAACGAAACAGCGGGAAAACGATTTTTGAGCTCAACAGCATTGCAGCGGGAAAAGTGGTTGGTTTCTTTTTGAATGTATTTATTTCCCTGTATTTTATCGGTATCGTATGTTTTCAGACACGGATTTTAGGCGAGGTTGTCGGATTCTTTCTTTTAAAAAACACACCGATGGCGGTTGTTGTGATCATTTTTCTGGCAGTTGCCATTTATCATGTGGCTGGGGGCGTATACCCCATTGCGAAGGTATATGCATATATCTTCCCTATTACAATTATTATTTTTCTCATGCTTTTGATGTTTAGCTTTCGTTTGTTTCAGTTAGATTTTATACGGCCCGTTTTTGAAGGCGGCTTTCAAAGTTTTTTTTCTTTATTTCCTAAAACCCTTTTATATTTTTCTGGATTTGAAATTATTTTTTATCTCGTTCCCTTTATGAAAGATCCAAAGCAGGTAAAAAAAGCTGTCGCCTTTGGTATTGTAACCTCAACTGTTTTCTACAGCATTACTTTGTTTATTGTCATTGGCTGTATGAGTGTGGCTGAGGCAAAAACAGTGACGTGGCCGACGATTTCACTCATTCATGCATTAGAAATCCCGGGCATTTTTATTGAACGGTTTGACCTGTTTTTACAGTTAACTTGGACAGCACAGCAATTTGCATGTATGCTCGGCTCCTTTAAAGGGGCGCATATCGGATTAACAGATATCTTCCACCTGAAAAATAAAAACAATCCTTGGCTGCTTACTGCATTGCTGGCTGTTACATTTTTTCTATCAATGTTTCCTGAAGATCTTAATGCCGTGTTTTATTACGGTACACTTCTCGGATATATATTTCTAGGCATCATTGTAATACCATTTTTCATCTGGTTTTTAAGCTGGATACAGAAAAAACTGGGGAGAGGGCAGCTGCAATGAAGACAATGCTGAAACTTTTTGTAATGGTTCTGATGCTGCAGATGCTCTGCGGATGCTGGGATGTAAAAAATATTGAAAAATTGTCTTTCGCGAGAGGACTTGCGCTCGATGAAACGGATGACCACCAGTATAAATTAACATACCAAAACCTTCTTCCCCAAAGTGAAGACAGCCAAGCATCCGGAAAACCCGAATTTGTCAATGTGACATCCCATGGGAAAACCATTCTAGAAGCAGTCAGTGATGTATCCATCAAGGACCCTCCTATTTATAGCGATCATTTAAAAGTCATTCTTCTTGGAGAAAAGCTAATGAGGAATCAAAACATAGATCAGGTCTTCAATCATTTTATCCGGGATGATGAGCTGCGGCGCAGCAGCTATTTGATGGCAGCAAGAGGGAAAGCCGGAGATATTTTCACAAAAGGAAGTCCGAAGCAGCAGCTGCCGATGCCTTCCGAAAAGCTAATTGATCTGACCAATAACAGCGGGTATAACGGGAAGATTATGATGCCGCTTCGTATCGGCAGAGCTTCTATCTATTGCCAAAATGGCTACAGTTTTCTTATTCAAGCCGTAAAAAACCAAAAGGGAAAAGCAAAGTATGACGGGGCAGGCATTATCAAAAGCGGCAGCAATAAACTCGTCGGATTTCTTTCTGCTGATGAAACCCAGACACTGACCTGGGTCATGGGGACGATCCAAGGCGGCGTTATGCCGACAACAGTTAAAGGTCATCCGATTACGTTTGAGGTTAAAAAGTCGAAATCTAAAATCAAGCCGTCCATTGAAAATGGGAAGCCTGTCTTTCAGGTCTCTGTCAAAACAAAGGGTTTCCTGACAGAAGACCAAAACCCGAAAGAAAATTCCTTTCATAAAAACTATTTGCACAGGCTGGAGAACGTTTTTGAGAAAAAGCTTGAACAAGATGTTAAGCAGGTTATGGATAAACTGCAGCATAAGTATAAAACCGATCCAGTCTTTTTATCCGACTACATTCGGATTCATTACCCTGAATACTGGAATAACGTAAAAGGACATTGGGATGACATATTTTCTGAGGCAGATTTTAAATATGATATTTCTTTCAAAATCATTAACTTTGGCACCGTCGGGAAATAAACCGCTGAAAAGGGTGCGCCTAATTACGCACCCTTTTTTTTATGTTCCGACAGTCTGCTGTTTTCCGGCCGCTCCTCCCTGTCCGTTTTTGTCCCGTAAATCCTGCTCAATTTCTTCAAGGCTTCTTCCCTTTGTCTCTGTCACTTTAAATCGGACAAATAAGAACGCCATGATACCGATCGCGGCATAAATCAGGAATAAATAACTGATTCCGATCGCTTCCATTAATATTGGATAGGTTAATGAAACAATCAGTGTCCCAACGTGCAACATTAAGGTCGAAACACCGGTCCCGATTCCTCTGACGTGAAGCGGGAACAATTCAGGAAGCATCACCCACACAACCGGTCCCCAGCTGACCGCAAAGACAACGATAAACACGCCTAAACAAATGACGGTCGTCCATGAGGCAGCCGGAGTGTTATCGAAAAAGAGATTTACTAAAGCGAGAACGATCAAGCTGATCACCATGCCCGCATTCCCGAATAGCAGTAACGGCTTTCTTCCAATCTTGTCGATGATTTTAATCGCTACTAATGTCATGACAACATTGACTGTGCCGATTCCGACCGTGCCTAAAATCGAAGCTGAGTTTCCGAATCCGACGTTTGTAAAGGTCTTTGGCGCATAGTAGATGATCGTATTCGTTCCGATAAATTGCTGCAAAAAAGCGAGTCCCAAACCTGCAATAAGTGCTGGGCGCACCCATGGATCGAACAGCTCCTTCAGGCCGCCTTCATCCTGCTTTTCCGCTTCTTTTATATCATGTATTTCCTGATCAATATCTTTTGTGCCACGCAATTTTTCAAGAATTTTCTTCGCTTTGCTTTCTTCGCCATTCGTGAACAGCCAGCGCGGGCTCTCCGGCATAAACAAAATGCCAATAAGCAAGAGCAATGACGGCACAGCAGCCAATCCAAGCATCCAGCGCCACGCTTCGGCATCGGCAAATATGTAATTGACAATGTAAGAAAGAAGGATGCCGACCGTGATCATCAGCTGATTCAGTGATGACAGCGCCCCGCGTTTATGTTTTGGCGCCAGTTCAGATAAATAAAGGGGCACGATTGTCGTCGATGTTCCGACTGCAAGTCCCAAAATGATGCGAAACAGCACCATGACTCCCGTATTTGGGGCCAGTGCCACACCAAGACCGCCTATACAAAACAGCAGCGCGGCTGCCATAATTGCTTTTTTTCTTCCGAAACGGTCAGTCAGCTTGCCGGCTGCTCCTGAGCCTAATATCGCCCCAACCAGCAAGGAGCTGACAACAAGACCTTCTGTAAACGCGTTTAAGCCTAACTCCTTTTTCATAAATAAAATAGCTCCGGAAATCACTCCGGTATCATAGCCATATAACGCGCCTCCAAGAGCTCCGAAAAAATAAAGCCATATATTTGACTGCTTTTTCATAAAAATGACTCCCTTTCTCCATCAGCTGCAATGACATTGTCTGTGGGATTTTTTTAGAAATCTTTTAGCCTCTTTTTCCGGCTATTAAACCTTTTTATTTTGCTGATCATAGGTTTTCCAATCATTTACTTGTATTTTTTTCAATGTCACTGAAACATTTTACCTGCTGCGGCGTCCAATATAAGGTGATTCAGCACATCATCATTATCAATTTTCAAAAACAAGAACTTATAAATATAGGAATATTTATCGAAAAATGTCTTTCGAGGAGTTGCCCCATGGCAAATAGAATGGTACGCTTCAAATATTAAAGAAACGTGAGGTATTGATATATGGAAGAACGAACACAACGCAGAAAGAAAAAGAGAAAACTGAGAAAATGGGTGAAAGTCGTTGCCGGTTTAATGGCTTTTCTAGTCATTGCGGCAGGCTCTGTCGGCGCCTACGCTTTTGTAAAGCTGAACAATGCTTCTAAGGAAGCTCACGTCAGCCTTGCACGCGGAGAACAATCCGTAAAACGGATCAAAGAATTTGATCCTGGAAAAGATTCATTTTCTGTATTGCTCTTAGGAATTGATGCCAGGGAGAAAAACGGCGAGACCGTCGATCAGGCAAGAAGTGACGCGAATGTGCTGGTTACATTTAATCGGAAAGAAAAAACAGCTAAAATGCTGAGCATTCCGCGTGATGCCTATGTAAATATCCCAGGCCACGGGTATGATAAATTCACACATGCTCACGCCTACGGCGGCGTTGACCTGACTGTGAAAACAGTTGAACAAATGCTGGATATTCCCGTCGATTATGTCGTAGAAAGCAATTTCACGGCTTTTGAAGACGTCGTAAACGAGTTAAATGGCGTCAAAGTAACGGTAAAAAGCGATAAAGTCATTCAGCAAATCAAAAAAGATACAAAAGGTAAAGTCGTTCTTCAAAAAGGAACACATACGCTTGATGGTGAAGAAGCGCTCGCTTACGTAAGAACACGTAAAGCGGACAGTGACCTTTTACGCGGGCAAAGACAAATGGAAGTGCTGAGCGCCATTATAGATAAATCAAAATCATTGAGCTCAATTCCGGCTTATGATGATATTGTGGATACGATGGGGCAAAATTTAAAAATGAACTTATCTCTTAAAGATGCCATCGGCCTGTTCCCGTTCATCACTTCATTGAAATCAGTTGAGTCTATTCAGCTGACGGGTTATGATTATGAACCTGCCGGAGTCTATTATTTCAAATTGAATCAGCAAAAGCTGCAGGAAGTTAAAGAAGAGCTGCAAAACGATTTAGGTGTATAATGAACGGGATGGCGATTACGCCATCCCGTTTTACATATTTCCTTATTGAAAATTATCAAAGTAACGATTAGCCTTAATTTATATGGATTATGTTTCACAGGCAAGCTGAACATACTACACGAAGCAGCTTCATTTTTAAGGAGGTTCCCCTACATATGAAATGTATTGCGATTGATCTAGACGGAACATTACTGAATAAAGAAAGCGTCATTTCTGCGGAAAACAGAGAGGCGATCAAGCGGGCCGTTGATGCCGGCATCCTCGTCACCATTTGCACGGGAAGAGCGACATTTGATGTAAAAGCGCTGCTGAATGACTTGGACATCCCTATCATTGCAGCTAATGGCGGCACGATCCATGACACGGGTTACCGTTTGATCAGCCGGACATTAATGGATCAGGAAGCCGGTAAAGCGATTGCTGATTACTTACTTTCAAAAAACATTTATTTTGAGGTATATACAGATGACCATCTGCTTTCTCCTTTTGACGGCGAAGCTAAGCTGCACGCGGAGCTTGACATTCTAAAGAGCGCAAACCCAAACGAGCAGACGGATGAATTGTGGCAAGGAGCCATGACTCAATTCAAACAGTTTGGCATTAAACCAATCCCTCATATCGAATCGGTTTTTGACGGGAGTGAAAACATTTATAAGCTTCTTTGCTTCTCCTTTGATATGGACAAACTGAAACAAGCGAAGGAAGAACTGAAGCATCATAAAAAACTGGCTCAAACCTCTTCAGGAAAACATATTATCGAAATCCTGCCGGCCTCGTCAGGAAAAGGACGCGCGTTAACAAAGCTCGCTGACCTATACGGAATTGAACCACAGGATATCTATGCGATCGGCGATAGTCCAAACGATTTATCCATGTTTGAAGTCGCCGGACACCGTATCGCCATGGAAAATGCGATTGATGAATTAAAAGAAAAAAGCACCTTTGTCACAAAAAGCAATGACGAAAATGGTGTGGCCTACTTTATAGACCAGCTTCTTTCAGGACAATATGCATAAAGAAAAGACTCCAGAGATTGGAGTCTTTTTCTTTTATTGCACCCGTATACTTCCTGCGTATTTATCCTTCCAATATGTGCTCGTGTTCATATTGGTGATGGTCACGCCGTTTGATAATGTGACATGAACAACTTGTCCGTTTCCGATATAGATGGAGGGATTTAAGCTTGTTGATTGAAAGAACACAATGTCTCCCGGCTTCAGGTCCGCCTTCTCAATCTTAGTTCCGGCATTGTACTGGCTTGTTGCGTATCGAGGCAGGGAAATGCCAGCTGCTTTCTGGTATACATATTGGACAAATCCAGCTGTATCAAATCCTGTCTCAGGTGTTACTCCGCCCTGTTTGTAAGGCACTTCTCCGACATAAAGCGTCGCTTCGGAAACAATCGGATTTTCTTTCGGGATTGTCAGGTTGTCAAATCGGCGAATACCCGTCATCTTCGATTTCCAGTAATCCTCTGACAAATACGAAATGGTTACTTTTTCTGACCGGCTTGCCTGAATGAACCTGCCTGCGCCCGCATAAATGCCTGCATGTGAAATTCCCGTTTTATACGTATTGCTGAAATAGACGACATCACCAGGCTTTATGTTCTGAGGGGCTACCTTCTCGCCCACTGCCCACTGCTGTTCGGCTGATCGCGGCAGATAAATGCCGAGTGCCTGTTGAAACACATATTGCACAAGCCCCGAGCAATCAAAGCCCTCTGACGGCGTGCTTCCGCCAAACACATATGGGACACCTATATATTTTTCAGCCTCCTGTACGACAGGAACATCAGCCGTTGCCGGATCGGCAGCGATTCGTCTCGCCCCGATATAAGTTCCGCTCCAATAGCTGCTTTTTTTGTAATTGGTGATGATAACCCCTTTTGACTGTGTACTGTGAACCATTTGGCCGTCTCCGATATAAAGGGCGTCATGTGTCGGAACAGTGCCGGTGCTTCCCTCTTTCTTGAAAAACAAAATATCACCCGGCTTCAGGTTTTCCGGCTTTACAGCTGTTCCGATTTTATACTGGTCGTTTACAGATCTCGGCAGATGAATATCAGCCTTACTGAACACATATTGTATCAATCCTGATGGATCGAAACCCTCTTTCGGCGTTTCCCCGCCATATTTATACTGATATCCAAGCAGGTTTTTTGCTTCGCTGACAATCAATTCTGATGATGTATCAGCTTCCGCAATCTCCGCTTTTGTCATAATTGGAACCAAAAAACAAATGATAACCGCCACAAGCAAAAACTTCTTCCAGTTTGCCAGTGTGTTCACTTTTATTATCTCCTCCTCTTTTTGCAGTTTTAACATCGGTATTTTTTTGAATATGTTAAGAGACTTTTTGATATTTTTACAGAATGAATATGCTGGGCAAATAAAAAGAGAGTGTCTCATCAGACACTCTCTTTTTTGAATTATTTATTGGCGTTTACCGGTTCTTCCTGCTGTTGGATTTTATTCATTTCCATATCAATCTTCTGTTTTTCCTGATCTGTCAGCTGATCATTGAATTTAAAAGCTGACATAAACATGAACACGATGGCTACGGCAACAAATGGCCAGATGGCTTTGACAAATTTCATCTTTATCACTCCGTTTATTTAGATTTTAGTTTGTCACTATGATCAATATCAAACGTCAGTTTTCCGTCTTCTACTTTCCAAGCGAAATTAGAGTCTTTCGTCAGTTCGCGAATAATGGTTTTCTGTTTAAGGCTGTCTTTTTTCACAGGTGCAGGTGTCGCTTCATGGATATCGATCGGTGTCACTTCAAAGCGGCCTGTTCCATTTTTCTTCAGGTGATACTGAACCAGTGCACTGTCTCTTGTTCTCGTCCAGCCTTGATCAAAGACAAAGTTGCCGAGGCTGTAGAAAATGACGGTTCCGTTATATACTTCAATCGGTTCTAAAACGTGCGGGTGATGGCCGACGATGATGTCAGCTCCCGCATCAGACATGGCTCTTGCAAGCTGGCGCTGGCGGTCATTTGGATCATTGTCATACTCTTGTCCCCAGTGTGACTGCACAACAACAATGTCCGCATGTTTTTTCGCTTCTGAAATCATAGGGATGAAGATTTCAGGATCTGCGGGCAGCACGCCCGGCGTATTCTTTTTAGCCGCAAAACCTTTCCCGGACACATCGGTAAAGCCAAGCGTCGCAATCGTTACCCCGTTGACTTTCTGGTACGAAATTTTCTTTTTCGCATCACTTAAGCTGTATCCCGCTCCAACGATATCAAGGTTTTGCTTCGCAAATTCTCCAAGTGTATCTTTCATGCCCTGAACGCCGTAATCCATTGCGTGGTTGTTGGCGCTGTTGAGAACTGTGAAATTCATGTCCTTCAAGACTTTTACTGATTCCTTATTCGTCTGCAGATGAATCTTTTTATCTGCTTGTTTATAATTCTTTTGATAGGTTACCGGGTTTTCAAAGTTTCCTGCTACATAATCCGAAGCTCTAAAGATCGGTTCAACATATTGAAAAATACTGTCTGCCCCTTTTTGCTCCGTTACTTTTTCAACATAGCGTCCCATCATAATATCGCCTACAAATGAGGCTGAGAGTACGTCGTCAGAATACGTTTTGACCTTCGGCGTTTCCGCTTTTCCCGCCCACATGAAAGCGAACATAAGGACAAAAACGATCGGAATGGCAATAAATACGTGCTTATTGGTTTTCTTTTTTTGCTGTTTTGTCAGCTTTAGCAGCTTTTCATGAAAGCTCAGTTCTTTTTTCATCGTTTGACACACCTTACATTAAATTAAGTAGTAAACAAACATGATTGCAAAGGTCGCTCCGCTCAATAGCAGCGTGCTTCCGAACGTAATGGTTAAACCTTGTTTCTGAATGGTATTGGCAATTAAACCTGGCACGATGATGCCGATTCCTCTAAATTCTGCGATTTCAAATGGTACAATCGGGTATAGAAAATCAAACGCGATTTTCAGGACGATCCCTGTTATCAGCATAGCAGCGAATTTTCGGCGTCCGTACAAAATCATAAATTTGGATAAACCGTATTTCACAATGACATAAGTGAGCAAGCTCACTAGCAAAACAAGTAAAATAAAGACCGGCTGATTAAACACAAGTCCTAAATATCCCGGTACAACAAGTCCTGCCGGCACGATCCCTGTTTTTTCCGCAAAAATTAAACTGAGTAGTACACCTAAAATTAGTGCGATGTATAAATCTGATCCGAACATGTCTGCATTTCCCCCTAGCTTACGAGCTGCTTTACCTTGTATTCGTGGATTTTTTCAATTAAAGGCTCTGCGGCACCATGAATATTGCCGACGCCATATATGACACGGTTGTGCATTCTTTTCTTTAACAATTCCATAATTTCATCTGTTGACTTATACTCTAGATCATGCAGTTTGTCTGCAGGAATTTTGCCTTCTTCGTAGGCTTTTACGATCGGTTCTGTTGTTTCACCGATTAAGATCAGTTCACTTGCTTCAATATAAGGCAATACGTCATTTGCGAATTGCTGTGTCCGATCGACACGGTCTGCGCGGCAGTTCATGATGATGATCGGATCATCGGTCGGGTAACCGATTTCTTTTACACGTTTCCATATATTCAAAGTAGAAGAAGCGTCGTTAGCGGCAAACCCATTAACAAAGTGCCCAGGCTCGCTCGGACTGATCAGCGGAAGAATTCTCATTGCTCCCGGATCTGGCGGCGCATTCAGCATTCCCTTAAATGCTGTTTCTTCGTCAATGCCGAGTGCTTGAGCCACACCCAGCGCCAGAGAAGCGTTATCAGGGAATACCATGTATTCAAATTTACGTAAATATTCATCTGTAATTTTTGAGTTATCAGCAATGATGACTTTTGTGTTTCGTTCTTTTGCTTTTTGTTTAAAGAACTCGGTATATTCACTATCTGTAATGACAAGATGGCCATTATAAGGAATTGTAGCGGTAAACGCTTCTGCAATTTCATCAAGCGTCGGCCCCATGACATCCATATGGTCTTCTAAAACATTCACAATGACGCCGATATTGGCCTGCAGAAGTTCTTCCTGAAAGATGATTTGATAATCTGGGTTAACAGCCATGCATTCACTGACAATCGCGTTAGCCCCTCTTTCTACTGTTTCTCTCATGACTTCTTTTTGCTCTCCGATATTCGGCCCCTGAGGTTTCCGTTTAATCGGCTTTTCCTCCGGTGTGTCCCAGTAAATCATTCTTGCATCTGTTCCTGTTGTTTTTCCAACAGTCTTGTAACCGGCTTCTATTAATATTCCGGTTGTCAGCCTTGTCACAGTCGATTTTCCGCGGATGCCGTTAATATTCACCCGAACAGGGAGGGCATCAATGTTTTTCTGATGTCGTCGTTTTTCTAATATTCCGATGACCAGTATGACAGCACAGGCTATAATGAGTAACCACATTGCTTTTCGACATCTCCTTCTATATTGTTGTAAATTCATTCATCAGTATATAGAATCACTATGAATTCTCAATCGGCATTATGTAACATAATCTTCCCTAATCGACTAAGCCAAACTTCTCTTTTGAAAGAGATTTTATACCTACAAACTGTTTTCTATTTTTGGAAAACAGCAGGACTTACACCTTATCACTTTTTTTAAAAATCGAAGAGAATGCGCTTTCATTTTTCTCCTGATATCCTTCTGGACGTATAGTCACACCCTGCTGTTTGTATTTAATATGCATTTCAAATCAATCTTTTTTCAGCCTGTGTTATCAAGCATCTCCTGCTATCATGCGTGTTTCCGGTTCTTATGAACACAAAATAGTTTTATCCTGTTTCTTAAGGACAAGGTCATAATGTCATCCTTTCTGCATGGAAGCGGCAATATGAGGCCCATTCCAAAATGACTAAGGAGGTTCGAGATGAAAACGCTAAACATACGAGTCCGAATTCTCTAACATAATTAAACATTTTCTGGGATGATAGTCTTTTCTGTTTCTCACCATTTACAGGTCTAAACGCATGACTTTGAAACAATTTTAATAAAACTTAATATTTGTTCAAGAAATCTTCATCCATATTTGTGAAGACTTTGTCAAAAAAAGAGTGAAAACCTTAAATTTTTCAATTATATATACAATTTACAATTAGATTTCTTTTGATATTTTTATTGATAACTTCGGATTGTTCATGATAATCTATCTATGTAAACGGTTACATAAACAAGGAGGAGCTGTTTTGGCTACAATTAAAGATGTCGCCGGAGCGGCGGGCGTTTCAGTTGCGACGGTTTCCCGCGTCCTGAATGATAATGGCTATGTACACGAAGAAACGCGAACGCGTGTCATAGCGGCGATGGCGAAGCTGAACTATTACCCGAATGAAGTCGCCAGATCTCTATATAAAAGAGAATCCCGACTGATCGGACTTTTGCTCCCGGATATCACAAACCCTTTCTTCCCCCAGCTTGCCCGCGGTGCGGAGGATGAATTGAACCGGGAAGGCTATCGCCTTATTTTCGGCAACAGTGACGAGGAATTGAAAAAAGAACTTGAATACCTTCAAACCTTTAAGCAAAATCATGTCGCAGGCATTATTGCCGCAACGAATTACCCGGATCTCGAGGAATACAGCGGCATGAATTATCCAGTTGTTTTTCTGGACAGAACACTTGAAGGGGCTCCTTCTGTGTCCAGTGACGGCTATACAGGAGGAAAGTTAGCCGCCCAGGCTATCATTCACGGAAAAAGCCAGCGCATTACGCTCTTGAGAGGACCCGCTCACCTGCCGACCGCTCAAGACCGCTTTAACGGCGCTTTGGAAATCTTAAAGCAGGCTGAAGTTGATTTTCAGGTCATTGAGACGGCTTCATTTTCAATTAAAGATGCACAATCAATGGCGAAGGAGCTGTTTGCCGCTTATCCAGCGACAGATGGTGTGATCGCGAGTAATGATATTCAAGCCGCTGCCGTTTTACATGAAGCATTGCGGCGCGGAAAAAACGTGCCGGAGGACATTCAAATTATCGGCTATGATGACATTCCGCAAAGCGGACTTCTGTTCCCGCCACTTTCTACAATTAAACAGCCCGCATATGATATGGGGAGAGAAGCTGCCAAACTGCTTTTGGGTATCATCAAAAAACAGCCTCTGGCAGAAACGGCAATTCAAATGCCTGTCACCTATATAGGAAGAAAGACGACAAGAAAGGAAGATTAAGATGCGTAATATTTGTGTGATTGGTAGCTGTTCTATGGATTTAGTGGTCACCTCGGACAAACGCCCAAAAGCCGGTGAAACGGTTCTTGGCACGTCATTTCAGACTGTGCCGGGCGGCAAAGGAGCAAATCAGGCCGTTGCCGCAGCCAGACTTGGGGCTCAAGTGTTTATGGTCGGCAAGGTTGGAGACGATCATTATGGAACAGCTATTTTGAATAATCTCAAAGCTAACGGCGTTCGCACTGACTATATGGAACCGGTTACACATACGGAAAGCGGAACCGCTCATATTGTGCTTGCTGAAGGCGACAACAGCATTGTCGTTGTCAAAGGCGCGAACGATGACATCACCCCAGCGTATGCGTTAAACGCGCTCGAACAGATTGAAAAGGTCGATATGGTGCTGATTCAGCAGGAAATCCCAGAAGAAACGGTTGATGAGGTGTGCAAATACTGCCATTCTCACGATATCCCGATCATGCTAAACCCAGCACCGGCCCGCCCGCTCAAGCAGGAAACAATTGATCACGCTACCTATCTGACGCCGAATGAACACGAGGCTTCGATTTTATTCCCTGAGCTTACCATTTCTGAAGCTCTGGCGCTTTATCCGGCAAAGCTCTTTATTACGGAAGGAAAACAAGGCGTCCGCTATTCGGCTGGCAGCAAAGAGGTGCTCATCCCGTCCTTCCCTGTAGAGCCCGTTGATACAACCGGAGCCGGTGATACGTTTAACGCAGCATTTGCCGTGGCCCTGGCTGAGGGAAAAGACATTGAAGCCGCATTGCGGTTTGCCAATCGTGCCGCTTCCCTTTCTGTCTGCTCCTTCGGTGCCCAAGGCGGAATGCCGACAAGAAATAAAGTAGAGGAGCTGCTGTCATGAAAAAACACGGTATACTGAACAGCCATCTTGCCAAGATTTTAGCCGACCTTGGCCACACTGATAAAATTGTCATCGCGGATGCCGGACTGCCGGTTCCTGACGGCGTTTTGAAAATTGATCTTTCACTGAAGCCGGGCCTTCCGGCTTTCCAAGATACAGCGGCAGTGCTCGCTGACGAGATGGTCATCGAAAAAGTCATTGCTGCAGCTGAAATAAAAGCATCCAATCAGGAGAATGCGAAATTTCTAGAAAATCTTTTCTCTGAACAAGAGATTGAATACCTTTCTCACGAGGAGTTTAAGCTGCTGACAAAAGAAGCAAAGGCAGTCATAAGAACAGGAGAATTCACACCATATGCCAACTGCATCCTGCAGGCAGGTGTGCTTTTCTAGAAAGGAGGATGAAACATGCAGATTGAAATGAAAGACATTCATAAAGCATTCGGAAAAAATCAGGTGCTGTCAGGCGTTTCCTTTCAGCTCATGCCTGGCGAGGTTCACGCATTAATGGGAGAAAACGGCGCCGGCAAGTCCACGCTTATGAACATTTTGACAGGCCTGCACAAAGCAGATAAAGGTCAAATCAGCATAAACGGAAACGAAACGTATTTTTCCAATCCAAAAGAAGCGGAACAGCATGGAATAGCCTTTATCCATCAGGAACTGAATATCTGGCCGGAAATGACCGTTCTTGAGAATCTATTTATCGGTAAGGAGATATCCTCCAAGCTGGGCGTCTTACAAACAAGAAAAATGAAAGCGCTAGCAAAAGAGCAATTTGACAAACTCTCCGTCTCTCTTTCTCTTGATCAAGAAGCCGGCGAATGTTCCGTCGGACAGCAGCAAATGATCGAAATCGCAAAAGCGCTTATGACAAATGCCGAGGTCATCATTATGGATGAACCGACCGCAGCGTTGACTGAACGTGAAATCAGCAAGCTCTTTGAGGTCATTACAGCGTTAAAAAAGAACGGCGTCTCCATTGTCTATATTTCGCACCGCATGGAAGAAATTTTTGCGATTTGCGACAGAATTACCATCATGCGTGACGGAAAAACGGTAGATACAACAAACATCTCAGAAACTGATTTTGATGAAGTCGTCAAAAAAATGGTCGGACGGGAGCTGACTGAACGATATCCAAAACGCACTCCTTCTCTCGGTGACAAAGTATTCGAGGTGAAAAATGCTTCCGTAAAAGGGAGTTTTGAGGATGTCAGCTTTTATGTTCGTTCCGGTGAGATCGTCGGTGTGTCAGGATTGATGGGAGCCGGCCGGACAGAAATGATGAGAGCGCTGTTCGGCGTTGACAGGCTGGACACGGGTGAGATATGGATCGCTGGGAAAAAAACGGCTATTAAGAACCCGCAGGAAGCCGTGAAAAAAGGTCTCGGCTTTATTACAGAGAATCGCAAGGATGAAGGGCTCCTGCTCGACACCTCGATCCGCGAAAATATTGCCCTGCCCAATCTGTCCAGCTTCTCACCAAAGGGTCTCATTGATCATAAGCGGGAGGCTGAATTTGTCAATCTGTTAATCAAACGCCTCACTATCAAAACAGCATCACCGGAAACGCACGCACGCCATTTATCAGGAGGAAACCAGCAAAAAGTGGTGATAGCCAAGTGGATCGGCATCGGACCGAAAGTGCTTATCTTGGATGAGCCAACCAGAGGTGTGGATGTTGGCGCCAAACGAGAGATTTATACGCTGATGAATGAGCTGACCGAACGCGGCGTCGCTATCATCATGGTGTCATCAGAGCTTCCTGAAATCCTGGGAATGAGCGATCGGATTATCGTTGTCCATGAAGGCAGAATCAGCGGCGAAATCCATGCGCGAGAAGCAACACAAGAACGAATTATGACACTTGCCACGGGAGGGCGGTAATATGAAAATGGAACAACTGCAAACAGAACAAAAACGGATTCACTTCGACGGAGTCATGCAAAAACTCGGCCCGTTTCTTGGTTTATTTATTCTCGTTATCATTGTATCTATTTTAAATCCCAGCTTTCTTGAACCGCTGAATATTTTAAACCTGCTTCGCCAGGTCGCCATTAACGGATTAATCGCGTTCGGGATGACCTTTGTCATTTTGACAGGCGGCATTGATCTTTCTGTTGGCGCTATTCTTGCCCTGTCCAGTGCTTTAGTTGCGGGGATGATTGTGTCCGGTGTCGATCCGGTTCTCGCGATCATCCTTGGCTGTATCATTGGTGCTGTACTAGGCATGATCAACGGATTATTGATTACTAAAGGAAAAATGGCGCCCTTTATCGCCACGCTTGCGACCATGACTGTGTTTCGCGGACTGACGCTAGTATATACAGATGGAAATCCGATTACCGGACTTGGCACAAACTTCGCTTTTCAGATGTTCGGACGCGGTTACTTTTTAGGCATTCCTGTACCGGCAATTACGATGGTTCTTGCCTTTGTCATCCTTTGGGTGCTTCTTCATAAAACACCATTCGGACGCCGAACGTACGCTATCGGCGGCAACGAAAAAGCCGCGCTCATTTCAGGCATCAAAGTGACGCGCGTGAAAGTGATGATCTATTCTTTAGCCGGGCTTTTATCCGCTCTTGCAGGTGCCATATTGACTTCCCGCCTGCATTCGGCCCAGCCGACTGCGGGAGAATCGTACGAACTTGATGCTATCGCGGCAGTCGTCTTAGGAGGGACAAGTCTTTCCGGCGGCCGAGGACGCATTGTCGGCACGTTAATCGGGGTGCTGATCATCGGCACACTTAATAACGGACTTAATCTGCTTGGCGTCTCATCATTTTATCAGCTGGTTGTCAAAGGGATTGTTATCTTAATTGCGGTATTGTTAGACCGCAAGAAGTCAGCTTAGGAGGGTTTTACATGAAAAAGGCTGTATCCGTCATTTTAACGTTATCATTATTTTTGTTAACCGCCTGTTCGCTTGAGCCTCCCCAATGGGCAAAGCCATCAAACTCGGGGAACAAAAAGGAATTCACCATTGGCTTGTCCGTCTCAACGCTTAATAATCCTTTTTTTGTCTCATTAAAAAAGGGTATCGAAAAAGAAGCTAAAAAACGGGGAATGAAAGTCATCATTGTTGATGCACAAAATGATTCATCGAAACAGACGAGTGACGTGGAAGATTTAATTCAGCAAGGTGTTGATGCATTATTAATCAACCCGACTGATTCTTCGGCGATCTCAACGGCAGTAGAATCTGCAAACGCAGTCGGTGTGCCCGTCGTAACAATCGATCGATCTGCCGAACAAGGAAAAGTTGAAACCCTCGTTGCTTCCGATAATGTAAAAGGCGGTGAAATGGCCGCGGCGTTTATTGCCGACAAACTTGGAAAAGGAGCAAAGGTGGCAGAGCTTGAAGGCGTCCCCGGCGCATCTGCCACACGGGAACGCGGCTCAGGATTCCATAACATCGCAGACCAAAAGCTCCATGTTGTCACAAAACAATCAGCTGACTTTGACCGCACGAAAGGCCTGACTGTCATGGAAAACCTGCTACAGGGACATCCTGATATCCAAGCTGTTTTTGCTCACAACGATGAAATGGCGCTCGGTGCTCTCGAGGCAATTAACAGCTCGGGGAAAGACATATTGGTGATCGGTTTTGACGGCAATAAAGACGCGCTCGCTTCCATTAAAGACGGAAAGCTGTCAGCAACCGTCGCTCAGCAGCCTGAGTTAATCGGTAAACTGGCTACAGAAGCAGCAGATGATATTTTGCACGGAAAAAAAGTGCAAAAAACAATATCCGCGCCTCTCAAACTAGAAACACAAAAATAATTGTCTGATGTTTAGGAACCTGCGATAACGTGAATAGAGTTATAGAATGAATTATTTCTCTTACGTGAGGAGAGGAACGGCATGAACAAACCAACAAAACTATTTTCAACTTTAGCACTTGCGGCTGGAATGACTGCGGCTGCTGCAGGGGGCGCTGGAACGATCCATGCTCAACAGCCAGAAACAACTGTAAGCATTGATGATTTATACAGTTATCCGATTGATTCTTATTTGGTATCAGCAGAGGCTCTAAATGTCAGAACGAAGCCTTCCGCATCAAGCCAGAAAGCCGATACGCTGCACTTAGGAGATAGCCTAAAGCTGATTTCCTTCTCAAATGCTGACTGGGCAAAGGTTAAGTATAAAAATGGAAAAACAGGATTTGTATCCACTCATTACATTGTTAAAGCAGCGACAACGGTAAAAACCAAAACAAAAACAAAAGTGTATACATCCGCTGACGGAAAGAGCATTAAGACTCTTCCAGCAGACACAAGCGTTTCTTTTTTAGGCTGGAGTAAAACGAATAAAGGCGGTTTTGATTTTGATTGGGTATTCGTTGATTACGGCGGTGCGACAGGTTATATGAAAACAAAGGATTTACACATAACAAAATAACTGAGAGGGATTCCGCATAAATGCGGAATCCCTTTTATTATGAATTGATTTGTCACATTCCCAAGATATTTCTCAGGAAATATTGTCGTATGCTGTGTCGAAACCTTACATGATCATCGACATTTTTGTTCACGCTAAAAAGCGGAGGTGTAAATATGGATCAATTTGAAGCAGCATATGAATCGTATAAAGCCCGGCAAACAACTGTCGATCAAGAAAATGTTCCATCTGGAAAAGAAGAAATTATTGCGGTTAGAAGAAATGAGGAAGACAATATTATCGCAGTGAAAACCAATACAGGAAGAGAGCTCGACTACCCTACTGCGCTGTCAGAAGCAAAATCAGGAAAACTCGCTCATGTTGATGTCTTCCATAAATACGGGCGTGACATTTTGCGAAGTGAACCGGACGGCATCAAGGAAAATAACCTGTCTGAGCTGCCGGATTTTTAAACAAATACAGCCCTGCCGTATGTTGGACAGGGCTGTATTTTAAACAAAAGGCTGCTGGATGTATTCGGCTAACCGTTTTGCACTGTGAGAAATATCCTCTGCAGCTGCATAATTCACGCCATAGAACACATATGGAGGCAGATACTTCATGCCGATCAGATTACTCGTGGCCTGAAATGGTTTCAATAGCTCACTGATCGAGTAATGATTTGCTCCGCCCGCTTGATATTTTTCCGCTTCGCTCCCTGTTGATACAGCCAGCATCAGCTCCTTGCCATGCAAGGCATTTCCTTCTGAACCAAAAGCCCAGCCGTAAGTCAGCACAAGATCCTGCCATTTTTTCAAGAGCGGCGGAGAGCTGTACCAATATAGCGGGAATTGAAAGACAATCCGATCGTATTCCTCGCACAGCTGCTGTTCCTTCGCAACATCTATTTCTTCATCCGGGTATTCCTTATAAAGATCCCGTACTGTGATATTGTCATGTTTGCTCAATTCCTCAGCCCACGCCTTATTAACAACTGAGGTCTCCATATGAGGATGAACTGCCAAAACCAATATTTTCATCAGACCACACCTTTACTGTTTTGATGTTATTTTATCTAAAATCAGGAAAAGAGCCAAATAAAAAGAAAGCCCTGCTAAAAGGGGCTTTCTTTTTTTCTTTTATTCAGGGCTTCCTTCAGTTGTTTCGATATCTTTCGCAAAATCAGGGTTATCCAGATTCGCATTAAAGAAATCCGCTGTGTTCGGAAGTCTGAGATTCATGTTCATTTTTTGAGAAATCGTAACCGTGCAATCCTCAAGCACATAGTCAAAAACGTGTCCGCCTGAATTGCGTCCTTCGTCAATGAAGTGCAGGTGATAGCCAGAAACGGCGATTCCGTTTGCGTAAGCTGGTGTCAAGAAACCTACGATCGTTCCTCTCACGTTGTCAAAGTTGAAAATCGGCTGTGTTTTGACCGCTTCAACCATTGGCACGTAAGGTTTTTCTTGAAGTTCTACCGTTCTTGTCTGCACCTTTTTAAACAATCCGTCAATACGAATTGCATAAAATAAGTTTCTGCTTGGCAGCATGCTGTTGATCTCTTTTTCAAAGTCTTCGCGTGTCATTTTCGCATCAATTTTGTGCGTCATGTCCGGTGTAAAGAACGTAAATGAACAGAACGGAGAACGATCCCCGTTTTGGACCGGTGTCGCAGTTCCGTCTGAACGGAGACGGTAAAATTCGCCGTCAAACCCAATCAGCTCTCCGTCAAGCTTGTTAAAGGTTCCGATACCGAAGTCTCCATATTTCGGAATCTCTGACAGTTCAAAATCTCCGTCATATACTCCGTCTAATAGAGAAGTCATTGTTGATACTTGATAAATCTGGCTCACAGGCTGATCTTTTTGACCACGGCTGAGCACTTGAATGTTGCTTTCTCGTTTCATATTTCCCTTCACTCCTTTTATTTAGTGCTGTTCATAAAACAGTGTCGTGATGCGCAGAGTGCTAGAGAGCTTTCGTTTTCATGAGTTCCCCGAATTCTTTCGGAAGCTTGTCACTTGCTAAATTAATGTTATCACTGTAGTCAACCGGGACATCGATGATGACAGGACCTTCAGCGTTCATGCCTTGACGCAGAACATCTGCCAGCTGGTCTGGTGATTCTACGCGCAAGCCAGTTGCTCCGAAGCTTTCCGCATATTTTACGATATCGATATTTCCGAAATCGACCGCAGATGTACGGTTATATTTTTTCAATTGCTGGAATGCAACCATGTCATATGTGCTGTCGTTCCATACAATGTGTACAATTGGTGCTTTTAGTCGTACCGCTGTCTCTAATTCCATTGCTGAGAATAAGAAACCGCCGTCACCAGAGACAGAAACCACTTTTTCTCCCGGTTTCACCAATGAAGCGCCGATTGCCCAAGGAAGCGCAACGCCGAGTGTTTGCATACCGTTACTGATCATTAATGTTAACGGCTCGTAGCTGCGGAAATAACGTGACATCCAAATGGCGTGCGAACCGATATCGCAAGTTACTGTAACATGATCATCGACTGCATTACGCAACTCTTTAACAATTTCAAGAGGGTGCGCTCTGTCTGATTTCCAATCTGCAGGCACCTGCTCACCTTCATGCATATATTGTTTTAAATCAGAAAGGATTTTCTGCTCACGCTCTGCAAATTCCACTTTCACAGCATCGTGTTCGATATGATTGATCGTGGACGGAATGTCACCGATCAATTCAAGATCAGGCTGGTAAGCATGATCAATGTCAGCGATAATCTCGTCTAAATGGATAATTGTCCGGTCTCCATTGACATTCCAGAATTTCGGATCATATTCAATTGGGTCATAGCCGATCGTCAGAACAACATCTGCCTGCTCTAGCAGTAAATCGCCAGGCTGGTTGCGGAACAAACCGATACGGCCAAAATACTGATCCTCTAAATCTCTAGAAAGGGTACCGGCAGCTTGATATGTTTCAACAAATGGAAGCTGAACCTTTTTCAAAAGCTTGCGAACCGCTTTAATTGCTTCCGGTCTTCCGCCTTTCATGCCGACCAAAACGACAGGAAGTTTTGCTGTTTGGATTTTTGCTATGGCCGCACTGATTGCATCATCTGCTGCAGGACCGAGTTTTGGCGCTGCAACAGCACGCACGTTTTTCGTATTTGTGACTTCATTCACAACATCTTGCGGAAAGCTCACAAAAGCGGCCCCAGCCTGCCCTGCTGACGCTATTCTAAATGCATTTGTAACAGCTTCCGGTATATTTTTTACATCTTGAACTTCTACACTGTATTTTGTAATCGGCTGGAATAGCGCCGCATTATCCAAAGATTGATGTGTCCGTTTTAAACGATCTGCACGGATCACGTTTCCAGCAAGCGCAACGACAGGGTCTCCTTCAGTGTTCGCTGTCAGCAGACCTGTTGCCAAGTTAGAGGCACCCGGTCCTGATGTGACTAACACGACTCCCGGTTTTCCAGTTAAACGGCCGACTGCTTGGGCCATGAATGCTGCGTTTTGTTCGTGCCGGGCAACGATAATTTCAGGTCCTTTATCTTGTAAAGCGTCAAATACCGCATCAATTTTTGCACCTGGAATGCCAAATACATGTGTGACACCTTGCTCCACTAAGCAATCAACAACAAGCTCCGCCCCTCTGTTTTTCACAAGGGATTTTTGTTCTTTTGTTGCTTTTGTCAACACCCTCACTCCTTATTATGCATTTTAAACATAAAATTTTAAATATCTTGTGATAAGTTTCACTATACACTCTTTGGAAATTGACCTCCAATATCGATTCGCCTTATGATTAATATGTAATACGAATTATTAACCTATGGAAAGGAATGCATATTGAATGGAGCTTCGCCATCTTCAATACTTTATCGCAGTAGCCGAAGAGCTTCATTTCGGAAAGGCTGCCCGGCGGCTGAACATGACGCAGCCTCCTCTCAGCCAGCAGATCAAACAGCTGGAGGAAGAAGTCGGAGTTACGCTTCTGAAAAGGACAAAACGATTTGTCGAGCTTACCGCAGCAGGAGAAATCTTTTTAAATCATTGCCGCATGGCATTGATGCAAATCGGACAAGGAATTGAACTGGCACAGCGGACGGCCCGCGGCGAGCAAGGCCTTCTCGTAATCGGTTTTGTCGGATCAGCTACATATGAATTTCTGCCGCCGATTGTCCGGGAATATCGTAAAAAATTCCCATCTGTGAAAATAGAACTGCGTGAAATATCCTCGTCTAGGCAGCAGGAGGAGCTACTAAAGGGCAACATTGATATTGGTATACTTCATCCTCCCTTACAGCATACAGCTTTACATATCGAAACCGCCCAAAGCAGCCCTTGTGTTTTAGCTTTGCCTAAGCAACACCCATTGACTTCTAAGGAATCAATTACGATTGAGGATTTAAGAGATGAACCAATTATTACTGTTGCTAAAGAAGCATGGCCTACTCTATACATGGATTTTATTCAGTTCTGTGAACAAGCGGGCTTCAGACCCAACATTGTCCAGGAAGCCACAGAATATCAAATGGTGATTGGTTTAGTCAGTGCCGGAATTGGTATGACATTTGTTCCTTCCTCAGCCAAAAAATTATTTAATTTGGATGTTACTTATCGAAAAATGGACCAAATACAGCTTAATGCAGAATGGGTTATCGCTTACCGCAAAGACAATCATAATCCGCTTATAAAGCATTTTATTCATATTTCAAATTGTCAGCAGACAAGAACTAAAGAGAGTGATGCAGGTACATGAACAATACTTGCAATCTCTTTTTTCTTTTGGGATTCTTATGGAATTTTTATTAATTTAATATAATCGCTTAGTACAACTTTATATCAGTATACGTATACATACAGTACAAATAGTTGGCAAGGACATTAGTAAGCGCAGGACATTAGTTTGATTTTAAAAATGAAAGATAGAGAGGTGAAGTAAATTATTGAGTTCACCGGCATATTCACATTGCTCGCTTTTTTCGTAACTATGATTTTTATTTTCTGGAGACCAAAAGGACTAAATGAAGCTATCCCCGCCACATTTGGCGCTTTAATGGTTTTATTGTGCGGAAGTGTGTCATTGGCAGACTTAGGGGAAATTGGAACAAAAGTTACGGGTGCATCGGTTACAATCCTTGCCACTATGATTATGGCCATTGCACTAGAAAGCTTTGGTTTCTTTTATTGGGTGGCTGCAAAACTGCTCCAACAATCCAAGGGTTCAGGCATCAAGCTTTTTTGGCTAACCAATTTGCTCTGCTTTCTCATGACCATTTTCCTGAATAATGATGGGAGCATTTTGATCACAACTCCAATCCTTTTGCTTGTACTAAAATATTTAGGTTTAAAAAAACATCAAAAAGCCCCATATTTATTAAGCGGTGTTTTAATAGCCACAGCCTCTAGCGCACCGATTGGCGTAAGTAATATTGTTAATTTAATTTCTCTCAAAATCATTGGAATGGATCTATATCTTCACACCGCCATGATGTTTGTCCCTAGTATGATGGGACTCATTTTTATGACTTGTCTACTGTTTATGTTCTTTTATAAACGTCTTCCCAAAAGCCTGCCAGATATACCGGGCCATTTTCAGTCTCTGCGGCATAGAAGGTACCATCCTCTTCATTCGCCATCAGCTCCTTTACCAGAACGAAATCAAACAAAAATCATGTTGTTTGTGCTTGCATTTGTTTTTCTCGTCAGAATGAGTCTATTTGCAGCATCATATACCGGTATTTCTGTTCCTCTAGTCGCTGTCATCGGATCTTTTATCCTGTTGAGCTGGAGATGGATTTATTTCAAAACCTCCCCAAGAGACTTGTTATATAAATCGCCTTGGCACATTTTTATATTCGCTTTTACTATGTATGTCTTAATTTATGGTCTGCATAATATTGGATTCACAGAGTTACTTGTGAATTATTTTGAACCTGTGGTTTCTGGAAGCCTCGCCCATGCAACTTTCGCATCAGGTATCTCTACTTCAGTTTTTTCTAATCTCTTTAACAACCATCCAGCGTTAATGATCAGTACTTTTACCTTAACTGAAATGACCCTGAATCCTTCAGCAACAAAAATCATCTACTTGGCAAATATTATCGGCAGTGATATCGGTTCATTATTATTACCTATGGGAACCTTAGCAACGCTTATTTGGATGCATATATTAAAACAGCATGATGAAAGTATTTCATGGGGCGAATATATAAAAACGACCATTATCATCATTCCGCTGACTGTTCTTTTTACGTTAACATGTTTATATTTTTGGATCAGTTGGTTATTTCTTTAGTTCAGTATGAAACGAAAAACTGCCTTCTGCTATTCAAGAGGGCAGTTTTGTATACACTAGGGAAGATGCATTGTCTTTAGATGATTTAACTTCCAAATGACTGGCTCTCCACTTGCGTTAATAAGCTCAATGATATTATTAGAGACACCCTTTAATAGCCCGACTTTTTCTGGCACCTCTCCCATATCAAATATGACCAATTCACCAATATTTTTTTTGATCTGCTCCTCAAAATTACGCACAAGAGGAACTTTGGAAGGCACGACAGGCAATTGTGAGTTGTCAAGAGTATACGGTGTTTGTTCAGTTGAATAAGGGGTAAACCATTTTAAATGATGCATAGATATAAAAAGTATTTTAAATACAGGTGAGAAAAATACAATATAATCGTTTAAAACATTTGTAACATACCCATGGATCGATCGACCCCCAGTTACATAAACTTCAATAAACTGGCCTTTGACCTTGTTTAATGTATTTCTATATGAAAAAGCTTGAGTTTCTGCCTCTATGGATGGATCTTCCGGATTGATCAAAAATGGCTTCTCAGTACTGGTCATTATTTTCGCCTTGTTTATTTGATGAAGATGCAACAAGGGAATATAAAGATAATTGCAGCCATCAAAAATAACAAAAATATCCTGTCCGATATCTATGAGGGTGCCGACAAACCTTGTATCTCCTGAAATGACAACCTCAACATCTGTGTTAAGGAATTGATTCAAACCTTTCACGATTCTCCTCCTTTAACTGAAAAAGGGCATCACTTAATCTGATGCTCCTCCATTATCTATTAAAATTTACGTTTCCAGTGATAGTCTATCGTTCTGACAATCGTTTCATAGCTATAATCATCCTTTTGTTTTTCTGAACTTTTGAAGGAACTTGAATAACCTGGTGATCTTGATGATTGATAATCTGATGATCTTGGTGATCGTTTAGATGATTTTGAAGAACTTTTTGAACGTGACGAACGGCCAGATTTGGATGATTGATAATCCGAAGATTTTAGTGATCGTTTAGATGATTTTGAAGAACTTTTTGAACGTGACGAACGGCCAGATTTGGATGATTGATAATCCGAAGATTTTAGTGATTGTTTAGATGATTTTGATGAGCTATATGATTTTGAAGAAATGAACGAATTGCTGTCCTTATCATTATTGTCTTCCTGACTTTGTTCATTTTTTTGATCCTCTTTTTTGTACGACCCTTTTGGGCCTAAGCTGATGCTTTTTATGTGAAAAGGATAGATGCGAAGCACCTCTTGATTTTTCACTATAGTATAATGGCCGTCGGCATTATCTACAAGGATACCCTCAATGGCTTCCGGACCTCCACGATTAATTGAAACCCATTTATGAGTCAGACTCTTAAAAACCTCGCTTAAATCATCAGCTTCCAAAACTCCAACTGGCGTCTGCTCTTCTATTTTCAAATCAGGCTCGTGTTTACTTATACTTTTGATGTGATGGATATTAAAATACACTACCCCATCCTCATTTGTGTTTAACGCAGCGTAATCATCTCCCAGCCAGACCAATCTTCCTTTTTTAGATTCCGGACCCCCTTGGTTAAATTGAACTGATTGGTTTATTAAATGTCCGATTAAGCTATGAAAATCATCAGCATCGAGCATTTCCTCAGTCTCAATTGTTGTGGTGCTATTATTGGTATCCTCAGTAATACTTTTCACATGCTCCAACTGATAATAAATTATTTTTTTTTCAGCTTGTAAAGCTATATAATCTGATTTTACAGCTGTTAATTTTCCTTTTTTAGATTCCGGACCTCCACGATATACAGTAACAATTTTATCTTTCATTGAGTGCAAAAAGTTATAATACGATATTTCATTATTTGAATGATATTTCATTCTCCTCTTGCTCATTCAAATTCCTCCTAGTCACTTATACATAGATGATAAACATACTGCATATATACGTGTCACATTTATTTGTTGAACTAATTCAATAGCCTAATTGTCGCTTTTTCCGCGAATACCCATTTTCACGCATTCATAAAATACTTAAATGATCTTTGAGGTATTGTGAACGGTTTTTAATATACTCGCAGATCACATCCGGCTCACGGTCAAAACGCTCAACATCATTCTTTTTATATGGGTCCATCAAGATAAAAGGCCTAATCCGCTCATACATCGCCATGATTTTCGGTTCCATATATTCTATTGTAAAAAGAGATTGGAGCGTTTTTTCTAACAGGCGCCTGTAGGACTTGCGAAACTCGGATTCATCCAATATCCGGGCGGTTAGTGTATTAAATCCTTGAATTCTTACATAATCGGCAGCCATCCGCTCTCCATGGATATCCCTGCCCCAAGTCGCATCATAATCCCAAGGAATCACCTCAAATAATCCGGTTTCCCCGCTTCTGTATAATGCGTAGTTGTGGACAAACCCGTCATAGTTTGAGGTGAATACAATACCGGCAAGCCAGCGCAAATACTTGTCGACATCCACATGCTTTGTCACTTCTGACTTAAACTGAGCTTTAGGGACCGTATTAATTTTAAAAATCATATCCTGTAAATAAAAATCATCCTCCTCAGTCCCTGTTTTCTTTTCATATCCAAGCTCCAGCGATGTTTTCGTTTCCCTTTCTAAATCGCTCATCAGAGAAAAGTTGGCATCATCATCCACCGCATAAAAAATCGCGCCATCAGCCAGCTTCCTTTTCGCCAAATAATATTCATCTACGGATTCAAGTTCAAGATAAACCCCTTCATTCTTCCCATTCATCTTTACAAACACAAACTCTGCCTTTGGAGACAGTGTCCCTAGCTCCGAGAAAAAATCCAGAGACAATTTGTTTCTCATCAAGGAAGGATCTTTATACTCCGCATTTAAGTGAATCTCTCGCGCGCCGCGGAATGTTTTCGGCTGATAAAAGGAAATATGGTATGACTTCTTTTTGAAGTCTCTGATATGTGATCCCCGATAAGCGATATCAATATCCAGCCTTTTTTGATTTACCTTCATCACAGCTGGCACCGGATCATCGTCCCATATATCCTTTTTTAATTCACGCAAGTCTTTTGGATGAACAAACAGCTGATAAAGCGGTAAATTGGATTGATTCTTCATCCATAATCCTCCTTACAAATTTTAGGCTTTTATTTTTATAAGATCTCAGCGGAACACTTATACACTTTTTAAAACCGCGCGTACTATGAGGGTAGTAAGGATCTTCATCCTTAACATATTTTTAAAAGGAGGATTTCAAATTGGGCCACTATTCCCATTCTGACATCGAAGAAGCGGTGAAATCCGCAAAAAAAGAAGGTTTAAAGGATTATTTATACCAAGAGCCTCATGGAAAAAAACGCAGTCATAAAAAGTCGCACCGTACTCACAAAAAATCTCGCAGCCATAAAAAATCATACTGCTCTCACAAAAAATCTCGCAGTCACAAAAAATCATTCTGTTCTCACAAAAAATCTCGCAGCCACAAAAAATCATACTGCTCTCACAAGAAATCTCGCAGCCACAAAAAATCGTACCGTTCTCACAAAAAATCTCGCAGCTATAAAAAATCTTACCGTTCTTACAAAAAATCTCGCAGCTATAAAAAATCTTGCCGTTCTTACAAAAAATCTCGCAGCTACAAAAAGTCATACTGTTCTCACAAGAAAAAATCTCGCAGCTATAAAAAGTCATGCCGCACACACAAAAAATCTTATCGTTCCCATAAGAAATACTACAAAAAACCGTACCACCACTGCGACGACTACAAAAGACACGATGATTATGACAGCAAAAAAGAATACTGGAAAGACGGCAATTGCTGGGTAGTCAAAAAGAAATACAAATAATCTAAGTTTTCATTGTTTCAATAGGCTGCCGGCGGAGGTACGGAAGCCTATTTTTTTATTTGCCCTGTATTAGATATATGTCATGACATAACATATGCAACCCGCATCATTTGGTTTCCTTTAAACCATTTCGTTATAATCAAGGTATCCTAACGATAAAGGCGGTTGTTGCTATGTACATATTTCAAGCTGATCAGCTTAGTGCCAAAGACACATACAAGCTATTGTCAGGTACCGTTATTCCCCGCCCCATTGCATTTGTGACAACACTTTCTTCAGGAGGAGCGGTCAATGCCGCGCCTTTCAGTTTTTATAACGTCGTCAGCTCAGATCCTCCGCTTCTCAGTATTTCTGTTAACAGGACGGAAGGACGCCAAAAAGATACAGCGCGAAACGCAGTGGAGAACGGAGAATTTGTCGTTCATGTCAGTGATGAAGCCATCATTGAAGATATCAATGAAACAGCTGCAAGCTTAAGGCCGGATGAAAGCGAGCTTACACGCACCTCGCTTCATCCTGTTGAAAGCAAAGCTGTTTCAGTTCCCGGCATTAAGGAAGCCCGCGTTCGCTTTGAGTGCAAATTAGAGCGGCATATTACCTTTGACAATGATCAAGGCGTCACTACAGCAGATCTGCTCATCGGAAGAGTTGTCTGCTTCCACCTAGATGAAAAGGTGTATGATGCAGAAAAGGGATATATTTTAACGGATGAATTAAAGCCTGCCTCACGATTGGCGGGAAATCACTATGCCAAGCTGGGGGAAGAATTCACACTGATTCGTCCCAGCTGAAGAGAAGGACTATTTAAATAGAAGAAACTAGTCAAAAAGACCTTATGATTACAAAATATCGCCTGTAAATAACTAAAAAAAATATCAAAAAAAAGAACACCCAGAGTAAGCTCGGGGTGTTCTTTTATGAAACGTTTTTCCTTTTTCTTCGTATAAAGGTAGATTGGGAGGAATTGGAATGACAAACTTTTGGATTTTAATGCTGATCGCTATTACCATCAGTCTCGCCTCTCAATTTTTTATAAAGAAAAAATACGGTATTGATAAATCCGGCTGGCGATATAAGCATGTCAGCAATACACACAAATGGATCGAAATCACTTTACTTATTTTGTTTGTGTTTTCACTCTCCTTTTTTCCAGTTGAATATTTGCTTCTTTTATTTTTTATTGTGATTGACTCAATACGAATTTTTATGGAGTGGCATTATAGACCTGAAGATAAACAGTATATGTACCACATTGTAGAGGTCTCCCTTATGTTTATGCTCTTGATTTATATTTGTACCCTGTAGTTATTTAAATCCCCACAGCCGCTCCGTCTCCCCGAGGATCGGCTCCGCCTTGGAGAAAGCCTTCTTCATCAACTTTGATTGCAGCCGCGTGTCCCATCAGCGGATCATAGTCACCGACAACCTCCACGAGATGCCCGCTGTCTTTCAGTCTTTGGATTGTTTTGTCTGTGAATCTGCCCTCGACTCTGAGACCTTCGTATTCCTCTCCCCACGTTCTGCCCCATACCCAGCGCGGTTCGCTGATTGCCTGTTGTGGATGCATTCCGTAGTCCAGCATTCGGGTAATGATGGCCGTCTGGGTCTGCGGCTGGCCTTCGCCGCCTTGTGTGCCGTACAGAATTTTTGGCTTTCCGCCTTTACAGACCATAGCCGGCATCAACGTATGGAAGGTGCGCTTTCTCGGTTCAAGCGTGTTGACATGATTTTCATCCAGTGAGAAAAATGATCCGCGGTTTTGCAGTAATATGCCTGTATCACCGGCAGTGACTGCCGAGCCAAATTCAAAGTACAGGCTTTGAATGAATGACACTGCGTTGCCATCCGCATCGATTACGGCCGCATATGCCGTATCACTTCCCACCGGCCTGCTTTCTGCCGGTTCTGCCAGATAGCCGATTTCTCCCGCCAATCGTTTCGCATAATTTTTATCTAAAAGCCTTTCAAGCGGAATGTCAGCAAACGCAGGGTCAGTCAAAAAGGCATTCCGATCTACAAAACTCTTTTTCAGCGCCTCCACAAGCACATGATAAAACTCAAATGAACCGTGCTCGATTTGGGTGAAATCATAGTTTTCCAAAATGTTCAGTGTTAATAAACCGGTAAATCCCTGAGAATTCGGCGGCGCCTGATACACACTGTATCCTCGATAATCACTTGATACAGGCGCTGCCCACTCACCCCGATGCGCTTTAAAATCATCGATTGTCATGTAACTGCCGTTATTCTGTAAATGTGAGACAATCCGCTGAGCGAGATCTCCTTCATAAAATGCGCTTCTTCCTTTTTCAGCAATCACATTCAGACTGTCTGCAAGCTCTTTTTGCACAAACCGCTCTCCCGGGACAGGTGCTTTGCCCCTTCTCGTGAAGATGTCAGCCGTGTAAGGCGTGGAAGCCAGCAGTTCAATATTCTTTTCTGTGTGACGACACTGATCAGCTGATACAGGAAACCCATTTTGGGCATAATCGCGTGCGGGCTCCAATACATCTGCAAGAGACAGACGCCCGTACTCCTTCAGGACCGCATCCCAGCTATCAACCATTCCCGGCACGGTAATGGCACTGTCAATTCCCCGTAGCGGAATCACGCTTTTTCCCTTATATACATCTCTCGTTACGTTTTTTCCTGAACGGCCGCTGCCATTGTAGACTTTTACCGCCTTTGTTTCCTGGTGAAAGGTCAGCCAAAAGGAATCCCCGCCAAGTCCGGTCATATGCGGGTACACAACCGCAAGACAAGCACTCACCGCAACAGCGGCGTCAAACGCGTTGCCTCCCTTATCCAGTATGCGGTTTCCGGCTTGAGAAGCGAGGTAATGCGGACTGACGACCATTTGCTTTGTACCGATGACAGATCTGTTCATCACAAGTCCCCTTTTTTAAGAAATTTTCTTCAGTATAGGGAGCCTGATTTTTCACATCTACTGATCCGGCAGAAAAACTGACGAACTTTCTTCTTTTCGCAAATAACAAGATATTTTCGCATTCATTTCGAAAACAAATGAAAAATTATTATTTCGATACGTAACTTTTATGATAAAATGATTGCTAAAAGGCTACGAAAGCAGGTGGAGCAATTGAGTCATGAATATCAAATCCCCAACCTTGTACTTGATGAGACTGATAAACAAATTCTCACGATTTTGCATGAAGAAGGCAGAATTTCTTATACGGATCTTGGCAAAAGAGTCGATTTGTCACGGGTCGCCGTCCAGGCCCGTATCAACCAATTAATTGAAGCCGGTGTTATTGAAAAATTCACCGCTGTCATCAATCCCGCTAAAATCGGCATTCATGTTTCCGTGTTTTTCAATGTCGAGGTAGAACCGCAATTTTTAGAAGAGGTCGCTCTTAAGCTTGAGGAAGAGCCTGCGGTCACCAGCCTTTATCACATGACAGGCCCGAGCAAGCTGCATATGCATGGGATCTTTGCCAACGATCAAGAAATGGAAGAATTCTTAACAAAACGGCTGTATCCATTGCGAGGCGTCGTCAGTGTTGATTGCCAGATGCTGATCAAACGATACAAAAGCCGTATGGGAATGAAGCTGTAAAGGAGAGAAACGAATGAAAAACCATCCTTATCGGGATATGACGGCCGCAATGGTTCGCACCGGCATATTAGGGTTCGGCGGCGGACCTTCCGTGATTCCGCTGATCCGCCATGAAGCGGTCAATAAATATAAATGGATTGACGATGATGAATTCGGAGAAATATTAGCAATCGCTAATGCGCTTCCCGGACCGATTGCCACCAAAATGGCTGCTTATCTGGGCTTTAAGCTAAAAGGCACATTAGGTGCAGTTGTGGCGACCCTCGCCCACATTCTGCCTACATGTCTTGCGATGGTGGGCTTGTTTGCGGCTGTAAATGTGTTAAGCCATTCAGCAATTGTTGCAGGTATGATCGGTGCCGTCACGCCGGTAATTGCGGTAATGCTCGGAATCATGGCGTACGAGTTTGGCCAAAAAGCGCTTAAAGGTTTCGGCTGGGTTACCGGCATCCTGTTTTTTATCATCGCTTTTATCGGCCTGCAAACTTTACAAATTAATCCCGGCCTTGTCATTATCATTTTCTTAGCGTACGGGGCGTTTCATTTTAAACTGAAAGACAAAATCACAAATAAACATTCAAAAGATAAAGGAATGTCAGCCTCATGATATCGATCTATTTATTTATGGCGTTTTTTATCGCAAACCTACTGGGATATGGCGGCGGACCTGCGTCTATCCCGCTAATGTTTGAAGAAGTTGTAAACAGATACAGCTGGCTCTCAAACGATCAATTCTCAAATATGCTCGCACTTGCGAACGCTTTGCCGGGCCCAATCGCCACGAAAATCGCTGCGTATGTCGGCTACAGCGCAGGCGGGTGGCCCGGCTTCCTAATTGCCCTGATCGCAACCGTCGTACCGTCGGCGCTCGCATTGATCGTCCTGCTGCGCATCATCCAGCGCTTCCGCCAATCACCTGTCATCAAAGGCATGACGCTGTCCGTCCAGCCTGTCATCGCGGTCATGATGCTCATTCTTACCTGGCAAATCGGCGCAGACGGCATCAAAGCGATCGGCTGGATCCAATCGATCGTGATTGCGGGAATTTCGCTCCTTGCCATGACAAAATTCAAAATGCATCCGGCATTTTTGATTATTGCGGCGTTTTTATATGGGGGCCTTGTGATCCCTCATTTATAGAAAAAAGCACCTGTACAGGTGCTTTTTTATTTTGGCCCAGAAATGCCGTTTGATATGACAGCTGTTTCTTCTCCTGCGTCACTCTTGATGATGTGCTTGACTTGCAGCGTGGTTCCTGCCATTCTCACAGATTGCTTCAACTCGGACGAATTGGTTTCAACTTGTATCCAAACAGGAGGCTGGACCTTCCAAAATAAATAGAGTGCAAGAATCATCAAGCCAGCAATGACCGACAGCAAAAACTTCATATCGCATCGCTTCTTTTCAGTAAGCGGCTCGCAGTGGACAGCGCCTGATGATCACGAAGAATATCGCCTGGACGATTGCCTTCTCCCAGCACATAGCCTTTAAAGGACATTCCCATAAAATGAAAAATATGTTCGAATTGCTGAATCAGCGGCAGCCCTTTTATTTTTGGATTGTCTCCGCCCACTGCTATTACATATGCCTGTTTCACTGACATTTGCTGTTTAAAATCAGGAAATCTCGGATCTCTCAACGTCTGTGACCAGCGATCAATAAACAGCTTTAATGTCCCTGACATGCCAAACCAATAAATTGGGGTGGCGAATACAAGAATATGGCACTGCAATATCCGTTCAATGATAGAATCGTAGTCATCTTGAACAGGACGAAAGCCGCCTTGGGCGTGACGCAGATCTTCAATTGGCTGAATTCGATATTTCTGCAAATAAATGTGCTCCGCATCGAATCCTTGAACAGCCTTCTCCGCAAGAACATCCGTATTTCCGCCAGACCGAGTTCCGCCGTTAATAACCGCAATTTTCATGATGCATCTGCTCCTTTGTTTACGAATGATTTTCTTCATCTTATAATGGATTCATCAATCAATACAGATGATTATTTCGATTAATCCAATCGCTAAAACCGATTTAGAAAGGAAGAGAACAAGTGGAATTGAAGCAGCTGATCACCTTTATTACGGCGGCAGAACATGTAAACTTCACCCTAACCGCCAAAATGCTTAATTATGCACAATCAAGCGTTACCTCTCAGATCAAATCACTTGAAGAAGAAATTGGGACGCCTTTATTTGAACGGCTCGGCAAGCGGCTTATCTTGACAGAAGCAGGAAAAACGTTCAAATCTTATGCACAGAAGATCATTGCGTTAACAGAAGAAGCGAAAATGGCCGCAAATCAAGTAAGAGAAACAACCGGAACCTTAAAAATCGGGGCGACAGAAAGCCAGTGCACATACCGCCTGCCCCCTATCATAAAAGAATTTAAACAGGCTTTTCCCCAAGTAAAGCTCATATTCAAACCATATATCTCCAATGAACATGCGAAAGAACAGCTCTTACAGGGCCAGCTTGATATCACCTTCATCTTGGATGTAAACCGGATGGAAGACGCACTGCACGTTGAATCTTTGATTCAGGATGAGATCAAAATGGTGGCTGCTAATGACCATCCTTTTCCTGCGGATTTACCAATAACATTGAAGGATCTTCAAAACGAAACTCTTCTGCTGACAGAGGACGGCTGCTCGTACCGCACGCTCTTTGAGAACAATTTGCATGACTCCGGTGTCTATCCTAACAAATTGGAATTCGTCAGCATAGAAGCCATCAAACAATGCGTGATGGCCGGACTTGGGATTGGAATCTTGCCTGAAATGACAGTAAAAGATGATATTGCAGCAGGCCGGATGAAAGAACTCAATTGGCAGAGCGATTGCCCCGTTTTCACTCAATTAGCATGGCATAAGGACAAATGGATGTCTGCGCCATTAAAGGCTTTTATCGATTTGACACGGAAAACATTCAAATAGAACCTCTCCACAAGGACGACAAGGTTTTTGAGACCAGGAAAGCACACACATACAAAAAAACACTTGATGACTTAGAGCCCCAAGTGTTACATGTGATTTTTCTGATAAAACGTTCGCAAAACATGCGTTTCAAGGTCAGCCAGGCGGACAGGGATTGGCAATCTGCTTTCTTGATTGATCAAGCTCATCGTGATCTGATAGCTGCTGTCTAAATCAATATAATTACCGCAAGACAAGAAAATAGGCTTCACGTCCCCCCGCGTTCGCAGCGCCCGGCCATATACCTCGCCGTCAATGAGAATATCGGTGTATGCACCGACTTCATTTTCAGGCATCACGAAATCATAGCCTTTGATTTTGAGATAGGTTTTCGCAATCCCAATCGTCGGCTTGCCCAGAAAAAAAGCCGCATGGGTGGCAACGCCCATATGATTGTAATGCAGATATCCGTTGCCATCAAACAAGAAGACATCCGGCTCCGTCTCCAGCTTTTTCGCCGCCTCGATGATCAAAGGCAGCTCGCGAAACGCAAGAAAACCGGAAACATACGGCACGCTGATTCTCCCCATGCTGTGCACTTTTTCAATGACTTCTTTTGTATCAGCGTCAATCACGATAATACTGCACACTCCGTATGGTTCTCCGTTCTGCTCCCAATAGGCGAGATCGACGCCTGCGCAGGTGTTGATGGAGTCTAGGTTGATGGAGGTGGATAGGTTGATTTTATGGATAAGGGATTGTTGTGTTTTTACAAATTCTTCTCTGTTTAGGTTGAAAGAATGTATTTGTTTAACATGCATCTAAAATCAATCCTACCTCCTGTTAACTAGTGTCTGTTTTTCTTTGTATTCATTTTTACTTTGAAAACTTACAACTCCAGGTTCTGCAAACTTTATTAATAGTTCTAATTAAATGTTTAACTACATTTCATTATTCGTAACTTTGTTTAATATAAATTCTATATTTTTAACTATTTCAATATGGCTATTTGTCTGAAATTCATATATGGGTTGATCCCAATCCTCATTTTGCATCATAACTAGTTGATAAAATCCATTAGCATCCGCATCTGGATACCAACCTAAATCAAGTAAGTAATTTTTACGAGAGTATGTTAATTGCATTAAATCTTGTGAAAAAAACAACCATTTTTCATCGTCTGGTGCTAGGTTTTTCGGATCAATTTCTCTAAAACTGTTTTGATTTATGGTCCATCCTTTTGGAATCCTTAAGGGTTGTAAACTTATTTCTGGCATTTTTTTTATCTTTCTCATAAAAGCCTCCTATTACTTATCAATACCAAGTTGTTTTAAATACTTATCTAATCGACTTCCAGCAATCGGATGACCATGATATTCACCACCAGAAAACTCCGCTCTAATCCAGCTTGTTGGTGTACCTAGATCATAACCGACTGTTTTTCCTGCATCATAAATGAAATAATAGTTGTTATTTCCATTATCAATAATATGACCTTTTAGAAGTGCCTCTTTTTCTAAAGCTTTGTTATTCACATCTGGTAAGTACTGAGCAGCTTTTTTACCTGTCATACTAAAACGTTTTGCTTCTTCAGGTGTTTTAGCCTTAACATGTTTATGGCCATGCGGAGTAAACGAAGCATTATTAAGCATCGTTCTAAATTCTTTACGACCATAATATCCATCGTGCGCTACTTTATCGTGATTTTTAGAAATGTTAGGACTATGAGAGCTTCCCTTACGACCGCCATCACTAACCATCTTCACAATCCCAAGATCCTTAACAGCCGTCTTTTCCACATCGACACGTACTGTCGGGATTCCGAATGTAAAGCCATCCGGAGTTACAGGGCGTTCTGCGTACACGCGGACGTTTGTTGGGACTTTGAATTGTTTTACTTTCTCTAGTGTTTTGTTTGCTTTTTGGACTTTTGAATGGGTTGCAAGCGGGATGCCTTTATCAATATGTTTCGCCAGTGCACCGGCTCCAACCAAGCTCAATGCCGCTTCGAGCGCCCCTTGCTTCCGCTTCTCCTCAGACACTTTGTTTCCGAACATATCCCGGCCTGTGACAGCTTCTGAGAATCCGTTTGACGCAACAAGGCCGTATGCGCCCATTTCTGTCATTTTGAGAATGTCTAAGGATTTGCCTGTTTTGTAGGCGTCTAATGCGTGTTCAGCAGCGATAGCTGCTTTTCCGGTTTTGTAGATGGCTTTTCCGCCTTTGAAGGCCCGGCCTGCCCAGCCGACGACTGGTATGAATCCGGCAGCGGCCATAGCTCCTGCTGTCACACGCTCCGCGGTGGAGAGTTTTTCTCCGGTAACCGGATCAACGCCTTCGGTTGCTCTTTTATAATCATAATAGCCAGTGACTTCTCCAGTAAAGTTGCAAACTCCATCCCATGTTTTTTCGTACCACGGTTTGTTTGCTTCTTCCTCGGCTTTTTCCTGGAGCCGTCTTGCTTCTGCTTGCTGGGTTTTTGCATCGATATAGGTTGTTCCTTGATTTTCTACTTCAATGACGCTTTTGTAGACTTCATTGCTGTGGAAGGCTTTTTTGTCATAGTACATAGGGGATGCGCTCTTCCCATTGCTGGTGGCCTGCATGAGAACAGAATATTTGGTGAGCACTGCGTTGTCCAGAGATTCTAAATTTTGATATTCAGTGGTCAGGGATTCATCAAGCTTATCGACAGCTGTGATTGTATCACGTCTGATTTTTTGGGCATCGCCCATCTTATCTGCATAGTCGTCAAGCGTGTACATGTCGAGATCAATAATATCGCTGATGCCTGACAAAATAGAATCGATTTCTTCTTTATGAGCGGAGACAATCTCTGAGGCTTTCAGGTCTCCATTGGGCAGCTCATGATCCAAAAAAGAAGTTTCCACATATGAATCATTCAGTTCTTGATCTTTAATATCTCCTGAAATGCCGTTTAAAAACGCAATTTGAGCAGAGACAAGCGTCAGCCAGCTGTCTACGATTTCTGCCTGTCCCTGAAAAAAATCTTTAATATTGTCCGCGCCATTTCCTTTAAAATTATCGCCTAAATCGGCAACTCCCTGAAACGCTTTTTTCAGCGTATTCAGCTGCTCTTCAAGCGTCTCATATTGCTTTTTTCTGCTCTTCGCTTCTTCGATTAAAGATTTTGATTCAAATACTTTACTCATCGCACTGCCCTTTCTGTTCTATTTTACCGCTATCGCCTCGTCCTGCTCTTTGAGTGAATCTACGTTATCCTTTGTATCCTCGATATTTTTCTGTACCGCTTTTTTGTAATCTCCGAGCATGGTTTTGATGTTCTCCTCACGCTCATGGTATTTTTTCGTATAATCGAGGCTGTTTTTTCCGTTGGATCCTGCGGCGCCGATTGATACGTCAGCAAGCGCATCTTTGACAGAATCTAATGTTTTGATGACTGTGTCGTACTTCAGCTTAATTTCTGACATAAAAAAAGATCACCACCATTTTAGTTTACTAATTGTATTTCCGACTTCTTCCGCGAACTCTTCTCCCTTTTTAAGAAGATCTGCTGCACCATTTGCTATGAACAATTCCGATGCATATTTAGCTTTATCCCATTCAAGATCAAAAATTTTCCCGTTAATCGAAGCCATATACTCGTTATATTTATCATTCACAATCTTAGATGCTTCCGATTTCGCCTCTTCTCTTCCCTTGTCGAAATCATCGGCTTTTGTTCCCGTCCAATGCTTGCCCAATTCCGGTTTCACAATTTCTTTGATTTCAGTGATTGCCTCTTCTTGCAGTGTGTCTATGTCCTTTTTTGCTTTTTTCAGCTTTTCGATCTTGTCTTCCACGTCTGAAATTTTTCCGTTGAGCGAACTTTTGATATCCGCTAGCATACTTTCATAACCCATCTGAATCACCTCTTAATACTCAAAAAGTCGTATGGAGGGGCTGATGAAGATAGACTTTTCCATACTTTATTTCCATATATTATATTTTAAAATAGCCAGAAGGCGGCTTAAATAGGGTAAATGGCTTAATTTAGGCATATAACGCTCTTGAAATGTAGGTATTTGATCTTGTTTTTGTTCGTTATACAGCTAATAAAAGCGTTTTATAAAATGAAATCACCTAATGTCATAGTTATAAAGGCACTTGAAAGAGGCAGATGTTGTTGATCTGCCTCTTTCGGCGCTGAGCTTATTGTTCATGTTTATGTTCTTCATCTGGTCGGCCACGTCTGATTTTGTCATTTGGCTTCTATTATTCCCCGCTTCTGACCCTTTGGATCAAAAGCTTGTATTAGCTGCAGTCCCAGTTATACAGAACGTTTGAAAAGTCTTTTTTCCTTAGATCGTCAGGTGTTATGAAAAAATTGGCGATGCCGACGTCTCCCCACATTGAATCGATATCATCGTCTGAATCAATTTGTAAAAGCATGATGGTGTGTTCTTTATATGCGTATTCCCGCGGATCATGCTGGGTAAAAGAAGCGTATCCGCCGATTTTATGGCCAAATCCGTTTTCAGCCAGTTCATTATAAATGTCTTCTTCATCCTCGCCGAACTGACCAAAGAACTCCATTGTTTCCATGCCCGTATACTGCTCAAATTGAAAATCTGTAGGCAGCACCCATTCCGAAGATTTCACAGGCTCGACTGCCGCTTCTGATAAAATCGGAAAATCACATTCGCCTGTGCCAATAAATGAAAAATCAGAAACAAGCTCGTCTTCGTTTTCTATGATATTTTCAAAATAGATCACTCTGAAATTCTTTTGTTCACATCGATCGTCAAAATTCAATCCATAGACGTCATCATGAACAGAAATGTAGAACTGCAGGATACCTGAAGAAGGGTAGCCGTCAAGCTGGGGAATGTGTGAGAAATTAATCTGTGCCAGAAGCTTCATCGGCTGTCCATTTTCATCAGTCGGGTATGTTTCATGCTTGGGGAAATAGGGATCACCGGCAATTTTGCTGTCATATCGTCCTGTTTTCCCTTTTCTCACATTCAGTTTCACGTATTCTTTCGCTGATTTCTCCAGCAAGTCGCGGTACGGTCTCATTTTTTCGGGCAGATGATTCATCAGATTCTCTCCTTTTCCGGCATCTCCAAGGTTTTATTTTCTGGTTTTCTTCGTTTCTTCTAATGTTTTTCAAACGATTGTTTAAAGAAGCCCTACTTCTGTATAATTTTCCAAACAATAGTTAAATAGTAGCAAATGTATTCAGCACCCCGCAATAGATGAAAAAAAGACTGGTGCGCAACCAGCCTTTCTTTTTCATCTATTGAATTGCACCTGACGGAACAACCGCCTTCCGACCGACAGAATAATACTCCACTCCTGAAGCCGCAGCTTCATCCAATGTGTAGCAGTTTCTGCCGTCAAATATGAGCGGCGATTCCATCAAATCCCGATAAGCCGCTAACGGGAATTGTTTAATGTCAGCCCAGTCGGTTAAAATCATGACGGCGTCAGACCCTTTGACAGCTTCCTCGATCGTCTCTTTATATTCAACAGCTTGCGGGAGAACATGCTTTGCATGACCAACTGCAATGGGATCGTAGGCTCTGATACGGGCGTCGAGCGCAGCGAGACGGTCTGCAATAACAATTGACGGCGCTTCCCTCATATCGTCGGTATTCGGTTTAAATGACAGGCCTAAAAGGGCAATCGTTTTTCCCGTCACCCCGCCGAGCCTGTTCAGCGCTTTATCAACCAGCATCGCCTGCTGATTGTTGTTGACTTTGATAACCGATTTCAGCAGTTCAAAATCATGCTCGACATTGCCGGCAATTTGCACGAGGGCGTTTGTGTCCTTTGGAAAACAAGAGCCGCCGTAGCCTATGCCCGCTTTCAAAAACTGGCTCCCGATCCGCTTATCCTGTCCCATCCCGTACGCGACTGCTTCAATATCGGCGCCGACCTTTTCACATATATTCGAAATTTCGTTTATAAAACTGATCTTAGTGGCCAGAAAAGCATTTGAGGCATATTTGATCATCTCGGCGCTTCTGATATCCGTTTGGTAAATCGGGATTTGAAACGGACGGAAGAGCTCCTCCAGCGTATTTGCTGTTTTCTCATCGGCCGTCCCGATCACGATCCTGTCACCATGAAAGGTATCATAGATCGCCGACCCCTCACGCAAAAATTCCGGATTGGAGGCGACCGAAATACTGACTGGCTCCGCTAGATGTTCAGTAATCAGTCCATTAATCAAATCGTTTGTCCCAACGGGCACTGTGCTTTTCGTTACCACGACTGTATCTCGTTTGACATGCTTTGCGATGCGTTTGGCCGCATCTGTAATTTGCTCCAGATTGGCGTGCCCGTCGCTTTTCTGCGGTGTGCCGACCGCTATAAAAATGATGTCTGCCTGTGCCAAGCCTTTCTCATAGCTCGTTTCAAAGTTCAGCCGTCCATCAGCTGTATTTTTTCTCATCAGCTCTTCAAGACCTGGTTCAAATATGGGGGAAATGCCCTTTCTCATTTCATCAATCTTGTGAGCGTCAATATCAATGCAGGTTACATGATGTCCAATCTCAGAAAGAGAAACACCTGTCACAAGACCGACATAGCCTGTTCCGATGACTGTTATATTCATTGTTTCCCTCCAACAGTTAAATTGCTGCTTTGCAGCTTCCGTAATATCGTATGAGAACATCCTATCATGAATGCGAATGATCTCCCGCATAGCCTGTCGGGTACAGCCTGTACAGATTTCTGAAATGTGATTCAACCATACAATACACTATTATATCGCTCTCAAAAAGAAAGTGGTGAAATGAGAATCGGCTGTTAAAAAAGACCAAACAATTTTCTTCTTTTGACCGGCTGCGGAGGCTGTCTGAAGATGGTCTGATTCCGCAGGAGAAGCTCTGCATTTTCCGTCAGCATATAAGGAAGTTCCGAGCCGAATTCTTTCTCTAGAACATAAAGGGCCTCTTGAGTGTGAAAATTTCTCGTTTTCACATTATGGGCATCTGAGGCTACGAAATGGATCAAATTGGCTTCAACCAGCCGGAGAGAAAATGCTTTCAGCTGCTTGCCGAAGGTCCCCGCAAGACTTCCTGAAGTAATCTGAGATGCTGCTCCTTTTTCCACAAGATGATACAGCAAGGACGGGTTTTCGCGAATTTCCCTGTTGCGTTCAGGATGGGCGATAACCGGAATATATCCTTTCAGCTGCAAATCATAAAAAAGCTGCTCCGCATATCGGGGAACGTGATCAAACGGAAACTCAATCAAGATGTGTTTTGTATCATTCAGCGAAAGCAGCTGCTGTTTGGCAAGGTCTTGTTCCACCTCGCCGTAGATTCTGATTTCCTGTCCCGGAAGCACATGTAAAGGAATGTCTTCTTTGATTAAACGTTTGTTTAACTGATCTGCTGCTTCTCTGACTGCAGCTGGCTCGTTTTTATACACACCGTTGTTATGATGAGGTGTCGCAATGATCGTCCGGATTCCCTGACGAACAGCGGCTCTTGCCATTTCTATGCTGTCGGCCGAATCACCTGCCCCGTCATCCATTGCGGGAAGAATGTGACAGTGAATATCGATCATGTCCTAGCCCCCTTTTTTCGCAAAAATAAATAACGGGCACGATGCACGTTATTTATTTTGCATGAAATTGTCCTTGTTTCCGTAATATCCGTATTCAGAGTGCTTCGAAAGCTTTTTGCCGTTCATAATCGCCCCAAGAAGCTTGCTTTTGCACGTTTCAAGCGCCTCTTTCGCTTTTGCGGCTTGTTCTTTTTCTGTTTTCCCGCTTGAAATAACCAGAACAGAACCGTCTGCCACGTTGCCTAAAATCTGTGCATCTGCTACGGCAAGAATAGGCGGCGTATCAAAAATGACCATATCATATGCCGCACACGCTTCGTATGCAAGCTCCTTCATCCACTTCGAGGAGAGAAGCTCGGCCGGGTTTGGCGGGATCGGGCCGCTCGTCAGCACGTCAAGATGTTTTTCATTCGATGCCTGTACAGCCTGCTCCATAGAGCTTTTCTTTAATAAAACAGATGTTAAGCCAACCGTATTTTCAAGAAAAAAGGCCGTATGTACTGTTGGTTTTCGCAAATCAGCATCAATCAGGAGCACTTTTTTTCCCTGCTGGGCGAATACGACAGCCAGGTTGGCGGCCGTTGTTGATTTTCCTTCTCCGGGACAAGCCGATGTGATCATGACTGATTTCATCTGGCGGTCCACTGAAGCAAATTCTATATTCGTGCGAATCGTCCGATATTGTTCAGAGTTCAAGGATTTCGGCTCTGTCATTGCAATGACATTTCTCCGCATCCGCGAGTCTCTGCTTTTTCTAAGCGCCAAAATGTCCACTCCCCGTTTTTTCAGATTGGAAACCCTGTAAGGTCTTTGCTGTTTTCTGCTCATTCGCAATGGTGGAAACTGTCCCTAAAACAGGTATGTCCAGCAAGGATTCGAGCTGCTCTTCCGATTTGATCGTATTATCCAAATGCTCAAGCAGGAAGGCCAGTCCGATGCTTCCCGCCAATCCGGCCGCAAACGCGATGGCAATGTTTAGTAGCGGCTTTGGCGATACAGGGGACGGATGTTCTGAAACCTCGGCTTTTGACAGAATGCTGACATTGTCAACATTCATAATGGATGTGATTTTGTCTTGAAAAACAGATGCTATAGTATTGGCAATATGAGCCGCTGTTTCCGCGTTTTCATCCCTGACTGATATGTTGACCACTTGGGAGTCCTGTTCGCTGGATACGGTAATTTTGTCATTCAGTTCTTGGGATGTCATCGACAGGCCCATTTCTTTAATGACTTCATCTAAGATGGCAGGGCTCTTAATGATGACATTGTACGTATTGATTAACTGAAGATTGGTTTGGACATCGTTAAATTGGACTTCTTTTCGTTCATTTTTCGATTGGTTGACCAGAATCTGAGTTGAATTTTCATAGATGGGTGTAAGTGCGAAGAAACTAATGAGTCCGCCGGCAGCAGTGGCAGCTGCGGTTACAATCATAATCAAAAGTATGCGTTTTGTTAACGTTGATAATATCTCTTTTAAGCTTGTAGATTCTCCCATGATACCTCCAAATCTCTTATAACATCCTTTTCCATCTACGATTATACAACGTTGAAACCGCATTTCTCCAGCTTTTCACGTGACATAATTCGACATTTTTTCACAAAACGAAATGTTACTCTTTTTTATGTAAGCGCTATATTTACTGTGTTGACAGCGCTGTCTCATTTTCTCTTATTCGTGCAGTCACGTAACCTCGCATAAAAAAATCCCGCAAAAGGCGTGCGGGATTTTTATGTTGCATATCCATTTTTAATATGAGAAATCAAATTTTCAAGCATTTCCTTCGTCGTCATCTCAGATGACTGCTCACCAATTTCATGTGCATGCATCAAAATTTTCAGAAATTCTTCTTGATTCAATTTCTTTTCACTCATCTTTTTTTTCCTTTCAGCTTCCATTAAGTTGAAAACACGATTATTATATGATGCTGGTTATCAATTTGCAATCTCTAATACATCATTCGACACATCCCATTTTTTATGTCCTTTTTTAGGAAAAACTTTTTAAGGCCGATGTGTTGCGATATAATAGAGAAATTGGATCTTTTTATTACGTGACTCGGTTAGGAGCGATAATCATGCTTCAGAATATGATTTCCAAAGACGATGTGCTGGCATCTGCTGAACAGTTAAAAGAACTTCTTCCTTACAATGAGGAAAATGTTCAGCTGATCAAAAAAGCCCTTATTTTATATCGGCAGGATTCAGTCTATCGTTTACAAGCAGTGAGTCCGACGGAAGTTACGGCTTACGTGCAGGATGTTGTACCTGTGCGGGTCACATTGAACTTGTTTGTCATAGTCAAAAGCGGCTGTTCATGTCCGTCCGGAAGAATCTGCCGCCATATGCTGGCTGTGTTTTTATATGTATATGCAATGTTCGAGCGAGTGGGTACTTTTACAGAGTATTGGCTGGAGAGGGAAAAGCTGGAGGAAAGCAAAGAGCTCGTCCGCCGCCAGTTTCAGGAAAAGGTGCTGCCTAATGAAGAATCGCTTTCAAGCTGGCTTGCTTTTTTTGATTCAGAGTTTTCTCTCTGGCAGGCACGTACGCCAGAAGGCAGCCAAAACATGCAGGGCCTCTATTACGGCTACCTGTCCGCATTAAAAAAACATGCGCCGAACAAGCCGGAGCTGAAAAGCCTGTATCAGATTCATTCCGCGATTGCGGTTTGGCTTCGCATGTTCACATTGATTGAAGCGGGCAAGCTAAACCCCGAACAAGATTTTTATTCCCTCAATCCGTACGTTGAACAGCTGATGGATACAATCTACAGCTCTATTGATAAATTAAAAACGTACGCGCTGTCTTTTGCGCTTGATCCGTTTTTGGATAAAACACCGGATGTTATCCGACCTTTGCTGTTGAAAGAAGAAATTTTCCAATATGAACGCATCCGCGTCTTCGGTGAAATTTGGAGTGCGCTGCTGTCGCGGCCAAAATGGGTGGCACGCGAACAGGAGATATTGAAAAAAGAAGCTGGACGGCGTTTTTCTCCCGAATTGCAATTCGGGCGCCTGCATTTGGAATTCCTGCAAAAGAATGATGACGTTATTTTTGCGGAAGCGGATCAATTCCCGCCGGAAGCGCTCCCTTATACATTCCAATGGCTGAGTGAAATGACTGCCAAGAAGGACTGGAAACGGCTTAAAACATGGTACCAGCAAATTGAACCAATTGCGATGGGTTATACGAAGCTGGATAAGCCGTTTAAAGAGATTCGCGATGTGATCGGCGAGCTGTTCCTTCTGTTGAATGCCTATGTGCAGCAAACCAATGATCAAGCGCTGTTTGAGCGCTTTGCCGCGGGCTGTCTGCCGTATACGTTCACAGAATACAGCCATCATTTATATGAAAAAAAACGCTATGCTGAGTGGATTGAAATTCATAGCCTTGTCGGCTTTTCCATCAATGAAATGGATAAAATGATGCTCAAGGAAATTGCAGCGAGCGACCCTGAGGCGCTTATACCGGCTTACCATAGAGAAGTGGCTTTTTTCATTGATCAGAAGAACCGCAGCTCGTACAAGGAAGCCGCCCGGTATTTGAAAAAATTGCGCACCCTGTACAAAAAAGCGAAAAAGCAGAAGGTGTGGGAGCGGTATATTCAGCTGCTGAGCTCGCATTACAAGCGCCTGCGTGCGCTTCAAGAAGAACTGCAGAAAGGAAAGTTGATTGATGGCGAGTCTTAAAGAAATTCTCATCCACGTTGAACAAATGGAAGATGGGTCATTTACGCTCTCAGCCTTTGATGAGAATGAGCAGCCTCTTCCCTACAACCATATGAAAAAGCATTTGTTCCAATGGCATGAATCCTCATTTTACGGAACCTTTCTAGAGGATGTCAGCTTCATCGGGACGACTGCTGTCCTGCTATCTCCATGGATGACTGTAGAGCTTCTCGGCAAAAACTCGTTCAACTCATTCAGCTCCGTGCAGCTTACAGAAGAAACGGAGCCGCTGATCGAGGCGGCATCGACCATCTATGAATTTATCGCGGACGGCGATTTTCTGCCTGACTATGACGCATGGACAAATGGTGTTTTTCGCTGGAAAGACCGCGATAATATACTGGAAGGCTTTACTGCGGAATGGTTTTCCGCTGCCGTACAGGATTACATCCAGTACGACGATGACCTGCGGGAGAAATGGGAACATATCAAGGAGAAATCGCCTGCGGTTACGACATTCCGCGGCCATTTTCTTGATGAAGAGGATTTTCTGGAAGGCATTGGCTGGATTGACGATCAATCTCCATTTACTGTCGGCTTGCGCTTAAATGAACCGGACTTTGACGGAGACGAATGGAAGATCGAGATGTTTTTACGCGATAAAAAGAGCGGTGCTGTAGAATTCTTTGACGGACTGAAAAGCCTCAAAAAATCGTGGCAGGCGTACAGCGATAAAATCGCGCGTGAGCAGGACCGCTTTCACAGAACGGTTCCGTGGCTGTCGTTTGATTCCGGGACAACGCTGATCTCGGAGGAAGAAGCCTGGATCTTCCTATCAGAAGCAAGTGAGACGCTTGTCGATATGGGGGTAGAAATCCTCCTGCCGTCCTGGTGGCAGATTGTCAGAGACAGCAACATGATGCTGAAAGCAAAGGTGTCGTCCTCCCCGCGCGGCGAGTCATTTGTCGGCATGAATGCACTGCTTGATTTCAACTGGCGGTTTGCGACAAATGGAATTGAACTGACTGAGGCTGAATTTAATGAGCTTGTCGCCAGCAACAGGCGCCTTGTTAATATCCGCGGGCAATGGGTTAAAATCGATCCGCAGTTTATCAAACAGATGAAACGCCTGATGGAAAAAGCAGAATCAGAGGGACTCCACATGTCTGATATTCTGGCGCGCGAGCTAATGGATCAGCAGGAGGGCGGACTTGAGGATTCGGATCTGATTGATACATCCGCTTTCGCCGGCATTCAGTTTGATCTGTCTAAACAGCTCAGGTCACTGATTCGAAAGCTCACTGCCGCGGAAAACCTGCCGGAGCACGAAGTCAGTCCTTCTTTCAAAGGGACGCTCCGCCCTTATCAGAAATACGGCATGAACTGGCTGCTGTTTCTTCGGGAAAGCGGTTTTGGCGCCTGTCTGGCTGACGATATGGGGCTTGGGAAAACGATTCAAATGATCGCCTATTTCCTTCACGTGAAGGAAAGCGGCCGGCAAAAAACGCCTCATTTGATTATTGCGCCGACATCCGTACTTGGCAACTGGCAGCGGGAGCTTCAAACCTTTGCACCTGATCTGTCTGTCGCGCTCCATTATGGGCCGCGCCGGCCAAAGGGTGATGATTTCGCCGCGCATTATGAAAACGCAGACGTGGTGCTCACTTCATATGGACTGTCACATGCCGATACTGAAGAGCTTTCTTCTGTGACATGGAACACGATCTGCCTTGATGAAGCGCAAAATATTAAAAACGCGCATACGAAGCAATCACGCGCAATCAGGAAGCTGAAGGGGCTTCACCATATCGCGCTGAGCGGCACGCCGATGGAAAACCGACTGACTGAACTGTGGTCTATTTTTGACTTCATGAATAAAGGCTACCTCGGCAGTTTGACCGGCTTCCATAAACGCTATGTGCTGCCGATCGAAAAAGACCGGGACGAAAAGAGAATCGGACAGCTTCAGCAATTAATCCGGCCATTCCTTCTCCGCCGGACGAAACGGGATGAAGAGGTCGCGCTTAATCTTCCTGAGAAGCTGGAAGAAAAAGAATTTATCCCTCTGTCAGCCGAGCAGGCATCCCTTTATGAGCAGCTCGTCAAAGACACTTTTGACCATATGACATCCCTGACCGGCATGCAGCGAAAAGCGCTGATCCTCAGCATGCTTGGACGGCTCAAGCAAATATGCGATCATCCCGCGCTTTATTTAAAGGAAGAGCAAACCGAGCTGCTGGCCGGCAGATCAGTCAAGCTCGAAAAATTGCTGGAACTGATGACAGCGATCCGCGCTCAAAACGAAAGCTGCCTGATTTTCACGCAATACATTCAGATGGGGAACATGATGAAGCGGCTGCTTGAAAAAACGTTCGGGGAACCTGTGCAATTTTTAAATGGGAGTCTCTCTAAGCAAGAGCGGGATACACTCGTTGAGAAATTTCAAAGGAAAGAATATCCGACACTGATTCTTTCACTCAAAGCTGGAGGCACCGGACTTAATTTAACCGCCGCCAATCACGTCATCCATTATGACAGATGGTGGAACCCGGCGGTTGAAAATCAAGCGACTGACCGTGCATACCGCATAGGCCAGGAGCGCTTTGTCCACGTTCATAAAATGATTACGACGGGAACAATCGAAGAAAAAATTGATGTCATGCTTGAATCCAAGCAAACCCTGAACGATCAAATTATCCAAAGTGAAAACTGGATTACCGAGCTTTCCACACAGGAGCTCGAAGAACTGTTTACATTAAGCGCTACAGCGCAATAATCATGACTAAAAAAGCTGGCTCTAGAGAGCCAGCTTTTTTCCGTTCATAGCCGTCACGCCGAATTTCCAAAAAATCCGTTACGCCGGTTATCAACAGGATGCGCTTTTGTGGCAGCACATATACTTACAACAAATGTTTCATCATATGTGCGACACCATGTTCGTCATTGGTTAAGGTGACAGCATCGGCTATCGATTTGATGTCTTCCCGGGCATTGCCCATCGCTACACCTTTTCCCGCAGCCTCCAGCATCGATTTGTCATTTAAACTGTCACCTACAGCAGCGGTTTCCTCGAGCGGAATATTCAGCTGTTCCGCAAGCCTCTTCAGCGCCTGCCCCTTGGAAGCTTTGCGGGAAGAAAGCTCAAAGTTGTGCTCAGCCGAACTGACAAGCGTCAAATCTTCGGCATGCTCATATCTTTTCCAGCCTGCCTCAAGCTTTTCTTTGAAGAAAGAAAAGCCGAGAATATTGTAAAAATCGATTGGCTGATCGGCTTCAAACAGCTCTCGAAAGGAGTTAATGTAAGCAAAGCCCGATTGGCTGTATTGCACCTCGGCCGCCTGCTTAAGGACAGAAAGATCCGCTTCCGGATTTGCGCTTCTGAATCTGTCGAGCTCAACATCAAGAAGTTCTCTGCCGTTTTGCGGCGTATAAATCGCTGAACCTGTGAATACCTCATAATAATAGTTTTCCGACTCAAGCCATGAGAGAATGTCATACGCCCGTTGCGTATCAATCGTTTCGTGATGATAAAGCCTGCCGTCGGGATCGTGAATGACGGCGCCGTTTGCACTGATGACCCATGTTTTGATCCCCAGCGGTTCAAAGATTGACATGACGTCAAAATGAGCGCGCCCAGTTGACACCACCACTTCAATGCCGTCCAGCTGCGCCTGCCGCAGTGCGTTTTCATTTTCCAGGCTTACCTGATGCTTGCTGTTGAGTAAGGTTCCATCTAAGTCAATCGCAATTAATTTCACGTTTGTCAGTCCTTTCCTTCATCCTGCTCTGTCACGAGAAGCTCAACGCCGTTTCGGTCAAGCAAGTCACAAAATGCCTGATTCGGCAGCCTGTCTGTAATCAAAAGGTCGATTTCATTCAGCTCCGCATACTGATAAAAACTGGTGCTGCCCAGCTTCGAATGATCTGCAAGCGCGATGACCTGCTTTGCCTGCTGTATCATTTTCCGCTTCACCATGCCATCCTCTTCATGCGCAATTGTAATGCCATGTTCGGAAATACCGACCACACCAATCAGCGCTTTATCAACATGGTAGCTTGAGAGCTTTTCAATCACAGAGGACCCGTACAGAAAGCGGTGCTCCTTTTCCAGCTTGCCTCCCAGCAGATAAATTTCAATTCCCTCTTTATCGGACAGCACATCCGCAAGATTAATCGAATTGGTGATTACCGTACAATCAACCGCATTCAAATGCTTTGCACATGCCTGAACAGTTGTAGAGGCGTCTAAAATCACCCGGTCTCCATCATGAATAAGCGATGCTGCAAGCCTGCCGATCTTATTTTTTTCCTCAGACACTGTTTTCAGGCGGCCGGAATAGCTTTGAATTTTCTGATGCACAGTCGGCAAAATGGCGCCGCCTCTTGTGCGGATGATGGCATTCTGTTCCTCAAGTTTCACAAGATCTCGTCGCGCTGTATCCCTTGACACTTGCAGGAGCGTACAGATCTGCTCCGTTGTAATTCGGTTATGCTGTTTTAAAAAATCCAAAATCGCTACTAATCTTTCTTCTTGGTACACGCCCTCATTCCTTTTCTCAGCAATCATTTATAAGTAATTATAAGTTTTTATTTGATTTTATTCAACATTAATAAGTGGTTTTAAGTAAAAATGCGTCGAGAGAACCAATTTTTCCTAAGTAGGCAAAAAGAAAGAACCAGTCTGGTCGACTGGTCAATTTTGAGGGGATGATGCGAAGATCCGGATAATAGTGAATGGATAGATAACGGGAGGAGCAGGGGTGTCAATCAGCAGCTTTTTCCCGGGGTTTAGGGTCCATAAAACGAACAGTGTCAGCCAACACTTCTGTTACATACACGTTAACGCCTTCCGCGTTTTCATAGCTTCTTGTCTGAATCCGTCCGCTTACGCCGACGAGAGAACCTTTTTGGCAATACAACGCCGTGTTTTCAGCTGTTTTTCTCCAAAGTGTGCAATTGACGTAATCAGCTTCGATTTCACCTGAAGCATTCTTGAAGCTGCGGTTCACCGCGAGCGTAACATGTGCAACTGCCGCACCGGCGGAAGTGTAGCGAAGATCAGGATCTTTTGTAAGACGTCCGACAAGCATGACCTGATTGAACATGCGATTCCTCCTCTCCTTGCGGTTGTATGTATTGTAAATGATGCAACAAGAAAAGAAAAACGCTTAAAAATGGCTTTCAGCCTCTGTTTTTATCTTTCGTTTTCATTTTTCCTTCAGCTAAAAACATCTTTTGCTTTTTTCCTTTGAAGAAATATGTACTTTTTAAAAAACAGAAAAAGATTTGCTTTGTCAGCCAGTTTTGCGTATTCATGCGCACATAGGAAGAGCCATCCCACGCAAACCACTGAAAGCTCAATTTTTTTTCCGGCATTGACAGCTTGATTTTATACTGCTCCATGCCATCTTGTGTTTCGTATAAAAAACTTATTCTTCCTTTTTTGTTCAGATGAACCTCAAACACTTCTTTACGGCTTAACATATATGTTACTTCCTTTTGAATCAAATGGCTTTCAGAAGGAGCGCCGTCAATATAAATTTCTTTTAAACGAAATTGATTCATACCACATCTCTCCGTAATCCATAGTCAGTTACAGTATAATGAAAAAATAGAAATTATTAAATGTTTCGCTCATACAAAATTCTTTAGCCCCAGCATTGCAGGATTTTTTCCTCGAAAACGTTTATGTTATAATGGAAGGCAAGAAAACTTTGGAAGTAATCGGGGTGAGAAGAAATGAAAACCTTTAAACTGGTTGACCTGAATGTGGAACGAGTGGACAAGGAAGAACAATCAATTGAACAGTTTCCCCTTATTGACGGACTGATTATAAATAAAGAAGACGGTGAAAATCACTGGCTGATTGAGGCGCTTGTACAGAAAGAACATCTGTCTTTTTTTGAACAGCTTCAAAACAGCCAATCTGAAGCCAAAGTATTTGTAACGATCACGAAAAAAAGCAATCGCCCCGCCCAGCTGACAGCAGCAGTGAAAAATATCGTCAAGCTGGAAGAAAGCATCCAGGTTTTACTCTACGGACAAATGGTCACAAGAAAACAGCAGGGCACTGAAACCATTCTCGAGTCCCTTGTAAAAGAGGGCTATACAGGAACAAAACTCATTGAGGCATTTAAACAAAAGTTATAAATATGAGGGGGCATGTTCCCCAAAACAGACACAGAACCGAAGAGCATCACAATAGACATTTTGAATAAATATGTTCTGCATGAAAAAAGCTGCCGTTTTGAACGGCAGCTTTTCTCTTCGTGCTTTCACTCTTGCATATTTAATTTGTATGGCCAAAAGAATCAACCAATTCCCCTTTCACAACGAGGCGCCCTTCAGTTTTGACAGCCTTGTCACATGTGATTAACGTAATCTCTTTTTTGTTTGTCTCTTCAACTACATCTGCATCCATTTCCGATATGATGTCTTTAGATGTTACAGAATAGATATAATCCTTTTTAAAATCCGTGATGACAATTTGGGCACCTGTTTTTATGTTTTCCAGAGGTCCGAACAGAAGATTCTTTTGCTTCAAATGATGGCCCGCCAACGGATAATTTCCCTCACCCATTTTTTGATCCGGGCGCATTGTTGCCGCCCCTATCAAAAGATTTTCATTGGTTGTGCCTTTTACGATCGGAAGCTCCAGATCGACACTTTTAATTGTTATCCGCCGCCTTGATTGTGAAGTAAAAATAAGTATATTTCACATGCTTTCGACGTTCTCCACTTGATTGGAATGCTTTAATGGCGATCCCGGCATCTGTAGCTTCAGGCTTTCCTTCAGAGGAATCAGAAATCTCAAACTCTATTTTCTCAGTGTTCAGCACCTAACCGGCTGGCGCTTTCGTTTCAACAAAAGCGTATTGTCCCGGTGCAAGACCTGAAGCTGTGACTTGATGATGCCGGATATGACTGGTTTCGAAGTCTGTATGAAAATTCGCGAACGATTCAGCATGGTTGATCTTCCGGTTCTGATCATTACAGCTGCCATTATCGGCCATGACAAATACAAGGCTTTTCATGCCGGAGCGAATGACATTTTGCAAAAACCTTATCATTACTCTGAATTTATGGCGCGTATTCAAAACCTGATCATGATGAAACATACAGCAAATCAAGCCACAAGAATGGAAATGGCGTTTCTCCAGTCGCAAATCAAGCCTCATTTTCTTTATAATGTATTAAACACGATTATTTCTCTCACTCATTTGGATATTGAAAAGGCCCGGGAGGTAACAGAGGAATTTACCAACTATTTAAGAATGAGTTTTGACTTTCAAAATACATCAGCCATCAGTTCCTTCAGACATGAGCTTTCAATTATCAATTCCTATCTTTCTATAGAAAAGACGCGATTCGGTAATCGGCTTGAGGTTCTTTTCGATATAGATGAAGACATTGACTTTATCCTTCCGCCTTTAATGATTCAGCCCTTGGTGGAAAATGCCGTTCTTCATGGTGTCAGCAAGAAAAGAGGCGGAGGATGGATCAAACTGACAGCTAAAAAACAAAGCAAAAATGAGTATTACATCAAAGTAGAGGATAACGGTCCCGGGATAACTCCGGAAAAACAAATAGATCTCTTATCAACGGATTTTGATCGCAGCGTCGGATTGAAAAATATCAATCAGCGGCTGAAACATTTTTGCGGAAGCGAGTTGATGATCAGCAGCACTCCGGATGCAGGCACCTCTGTCTCAATGCTCATTCATCTCGCTGAAACAACAGGAAGCCCTAAAGAACTGAAGGACACAGAACGAACCTAAACGAAAATTGAGATAAAAAAAGACGCCGTTTCTAACGGCATCTTTTTTATTCCGGCGACTTTGCTTGCTGCTTCAGCAGGTCTCTGATTTCTTTCAGCAGCTCCTCCTGCGCATCCACCGCTTCCTCCGCAGCCTCTTCTTCTGCTGCTTCTTTTTTGCGCCTTAACCCATTCAAAGTCCGAATGACGATAAAAATGGAGAACGATATAATTAAGAAGTTCACAATCGTCTGTATAAAGCTGCCATACTTCACTACAGCATCGCCAAACGTAAACGACAGGCCTGAAAAGTCAAGCCCTCCCAGCAGCAAACCGACCAAAGGCATAATGATATCATTTACTAGAGATGTGACGATCTTTCCGAAAGCGCCGCCTATCACAACACCAATCGCAAGGTCTACGATATTCCCCCGCATGGCAAAGGCTTTAAATTCATTCCACATACAATCACCTGCTTTTCTATATTTGTAAAGAAAAAAAGACAAATGTGCCGCTGGCCATCTGCCTTTTTTCAATTATTCTCCGAGGGCAAAAGTCAGTTCTACTTCGCAAACGACTTCGCCATCAACTGTGGCAACGCCTTTTCCGCGCCCGATTGTGCCGCGGGCACGAATGATTTCAACCTCAAGGTGAAGCTGGTCACCAGGCTTGACTTGTTTTTTAAAGCGGCAGTTATCAATGCCTGCAAAAAAAGCCAGTCTGCCGCGGTTTTCTTCTTTAATCAACATCGCAACAGCTCCGACTTGAGCGAGTGCTTCTACGATTAATACGCCGGGCATAACCGGGTACTGAGGAAAATGTCCGTTAAAGAACTCTTCATTAGCGGTTACATTTTTATAGCCTTTTGCCCGTTTGCCCTCTTCAACTTCCGTAATCCGATCCACAAGCAAAAACGGATAACGGTGAGGAATAATTTCTTTAATTTGCTGAGTATCAAGCATTGTCTTGACATCTCCTTCATCTGCATTAGTATGTATAGCAATCATCAAAGATCCAATCTGTACATTTGAAAAGTATATTATGAATTAATCTCTTTTTCAACCGCGCTAAAATGTAACCAACTGTCAATGAGAGCCGTCAAAAGTTATGATATGATAATTATAGATTTTACCAATAGCAAAGAGGTAGGAAAATGATTTCGAAGTTTATTGAAAAAAGAATGCTAAACATGTTAGACGAGTGGTATTCCGCAATGAGCAAACGCAAAATGAATCACGTTTGCACACTGAAAGAGAAAATTGACCAGCACCTTCCGAAGATCAAAAAGAACACAAAACTTTGGATGCGTTATCAATTGTTTCAGGCCCGCCATCAGCTGCTTTTTGAAAACCAGAACGGACTCGATTCATTGTTCGATGACCTATATGGCCTGGAAGACAAAATGGATGATGAATTGAAATATTATCTGTATTTTTTCTCTGGGTTATATGAGATGGTAAAAACAGCTCCGAAACATGCAGTACATCATTTTAAAAAAGCTGAACAGTACCTGGCCGCCATTCACAATACGTTTGAAGCCGCTGATTTATATTATCAAACCGCCGGCGCCTATTACTTGATGAAATCACCGCCGCTTTCCGTCCAATACGTCAAAAAAGCATTACACATCTATTTGCACCAATTCGGCTATATCAAAAAGGTAATCACCTGTAAACTTTTGCTCGCCGTGAATTATATTGATCAAGAACGCTATGAAAAAGCTGAACAGCTTTTCAAAGAAATCATTAAGAAAACCCAGCAACTACATGACGAAAACCTGCTATGCCATGCTTATTATAACCTTGGCTTTTTAAAAGCGACCGAGAAAAAAGACCAGGAAGCGCTTCTTTACTTTAGAAAAGTATTAAAGAATCAAGAATTTGAAATGAATTCACCAGTCTCATATCTTCATTGTGTGTACGAGTCTGTCAGAGCGTTTTTTAAAACAGGGAACATCACAGAAGCTAAAGCCGTCCTTCAAAAAGGAAAAGAATTATCTGAAAAGGTAAACATTCAAACCATTTATTTAAAATTAAAAACGCTTGAAGCCCTCTACACATCAGCCGAAGACCCTTATGAGCAGCTGCTCGAATATGTGCTTGAATTAGAAAAAATCGAGGCGTGGGTGGATTTAGAAGTGCTGTTAGAAGATATTACGGAATACTACAAAAAAAAGGACGATTTCGAAAAAGCCGCTTTTTTTATCATGCGCGGCTGATTGAAAAACGCCCATTTTCTTATTATCTGACTGAATTGATTAAACCGAGCATTTGATCTCCCATTGTGATCGTTCTGCTGTTCAGCTGATATGAACGCTGGGACGTGATCAAATCTGTCATTTGTTCTGAAATATCGACATTGGACATCTCAAGTGAGCCCTGCTGCATGCCGATGTTTTGTCTATTAGCGCCGTTTAGCTCTTCAAAAGCTGCCGCATTATCAATAGAGAAAAGGTTATTCCCTTCGGATTTCAGCTCTTGAGGGTTATTCACTTGGACAACGCCAAGATTAAACCGCTGAACCGCGTTTCCGTCAGATGCGGTTAAGGTGCCGTTCTTATTGATGGTGATATTCTTCATTGAGCTGTCGATGTTCACTGTATTGCCGTTCTCATCAAGTACGGGATACCCATTTCCAGTGACGAGCTGCAGCTGGTTGGCATTCGCAGCGGACGGCGTTACATACAGCGCCCCGTCCCTCGTATACTGGCGGTTTCCATTTACATTTACCTGAAGATACTGGTATGGAGACGTAAATGCGATATCCAGATCGCGATCGGTCTTCTGAATGCTTCCTTGATCAGAGACCAGGCGTGAATTCATCATCGCTCCGACGCCAAGGCGTAAGCCGGGCGGCGTTTTTCGGGCTTTTGCCACTTCCTCGTTTTTTTCATCAACCTGATCGAATTGCTGTCTGACAAGCTCAGAAAAATTTGTATCTTTTGCCTTATAGCCGGTTGTGTTGCTGTTTGAAAGGTTGCTGCTGATTGTGTCAATCTGCTGCTGCAGCTGGTTTAAGGTTGTTGATGCCGTTAGCATTGACCTGAGCATAGTTGATGTCCCCCGTTTTTTCTTCCGTTATCTTAAATTTTTCCAATTTCATTTGCTGCTTTATCCATACTTTTATCGTAAGCCTGAATAACCTTCTGATTCGCCTCAAACGATCTGTACGCTTCAGTCATTTCTGTATAGGCGCTTGTCACATCCACGTTTGAAAGCTCTGAGACGCCTTGTTTTAATGAATAGGATACCTGATTATTTCCGGCTGCGCTTGGCAGATCATTACCGTCCGCCGTGCTGTACAAATCATTTCCGTCCCGTTTGAGATTGCGGACATCTTCCGCCATTCTGATATCAATTTGGCCGGCTGTGCGTCCGTTCGTTGTCACAGTACCGTTTTCAGACACAGTGAAATTCTCATTATCAACAGTGATTGGCTGGCGATCCGTCGATAAAATAGGGCGTCCGTTGATCGTCAGCTGATTGTTCTCATTTAGTGAAAATGTGCTGCTTTTTGAATAACGGATTCCACCCGCTGTTTGAACCGGATAAAAAAGAGCAGCTTTTTCATTGGTTTCCGCATTCATCGGAACTTGATTTTCGATCAATGCAATGTCTGTAGGCTGGTCTGTGGACTTCAGGCTTCCCTGTGTAAAGAGAGGCTTGAGCTCCTGCATATATACTCCGGTATTCACGGAACCGATTTCCGTCCTTGATGTCCCGGCCGGAGATTTTGATTCTATTCTGCTGAGCAGCATCTCAGGGAACGCGCGCATCGAGCCTTGATCAGCTTTATATCCTGATGTATTTGCGTTAGCAATATTATTTGAAAGCATTTCCGTTCTTCGCTGCTGGGCAATCATTGCGGATGTTGCTGTATATAATCCTTTTAACAAATTTCCCACCTCTAAAAATGGCATTTTTTCCAGTTGTCATATAGGAACGTTCGTTCTATAATAAAAACTCAGTATTTTATCCTATTATCGTCATTTAACATCTTTTCGTGAAGGCTTTTTCATAAAAAAACCTCATTCTTTTTCAGAATGAGGTTTGTGAAATCAGCTTAGTTTGCGTTTAGGAAGCTTGTCCATATTATCAAGCATGACACCTGTGCCGATGGCTACGCAATCCATAGGATTTTCAGCAACGAGGACCGGTACCTTCAGCTCTTCAGCAAGCAGCTGGTCTAGGCCGTTTAAGAGCGCGCCTCCGCCGGTAATAATAACGCCGCGGTCAATAATATCAGCAGAAAGTTCAGGTGGTGTTCTTTCGAGCACTTGTTTCGCAGCCTGAACAATAACAGCGACAGATTCACGAAGGGCTTCTTCAACTTCTTTACTGTTTACTGTAATTGTTCTTGGAAGACCGGAAACCATGTCCCGTCCGCGAATGGAAATTTCCTCGTGACGTGCGTCTGGGAAAACAGTTGCGACTTTAATCTTAATATCCTCCGCAGTACGTTCGCCGATCAGCAGCTTGTACTCGCGTTTGATATAATTTAAGATTTCCATGTCAAACTTGTCCCCAGCCATTTTAATAGAAGAGGAGGTGACAATATCGCCCATTGAAATAACCGCGATATCCGTCGTCCCGCCTCCGATGTCTACAACCATGTTACCGCTTGGCTGGAATATTTCCATACCCGCGCCGATAGCGGCAACTTTAGGTTCTTCTTCAAGGTACACATGTTTCCCGCCGCTTTTTTCTGCAGCTTCTTTAATTGCTTTTTGCTCAACGGATGTAATATTCGTCGGGCAGCAAATGAGCATGCGCGGCTTTGAGAACAGGCCTTTTACATTCAGCTTGTTAATAAAATGTTTCAGCATTGCTTCTGTTACTTCAAAGTCAGCAATAACTCCGTCTTTCAGCGGGCGAATCGCAACAATATTCCCAGGTGTACGTCCAACCATTCGTCTTGCCTCTTCGCCAACCGCCAGCACTTTGCCGCTGTTTTTATCAAGTGCAACAACGGAAGGTTCATTCAGAACAATTCCTTTACCTTTAACATGGATCAGTACATTTGCAGTACCGAGGTCAATACCAATATCCCTTGCAAACATCTATTTATATCCTCCTTGAAAATCTGTTTCACAGTAAATATCCACATTGTGCCCTAATTATATATATTATCATAAAATATAGAAAAAAAGTTGGAAGCACAATAAGTTCTTTACAAATTTTTGCGGATGTTTTATGAACGATTTCAAGAAGGCAATGCCAGGTGATTACGATTGCTGAACAGGCTCTCCTTCGAGAATTTCATCTTTTTTATATTTGAGCTTTGTCGCTTCTCCTCCTCTTAAATGCCTGATGGATTTATGATAATCGAGTATTTCTTTCACTTCGTTTGCCAAGTCGGGGTTAATTTCAGGCAGACGCTCTGTTAAATCCTTGTGTACTGTACTTTTGGAAACACCAAATTCCTTCGCAATGACACGAACGGTTTTCTTTGTCTCCACGATGTACTTCCCTATCTTGATTGTTCGCTCTTTGATGTAATCGTGCACACCACTCGACCTCCCTAAAATGGATGTGAGAAGTGTGAAATGAGATCCGTATTCTGTAAAGAGTCGTTCATTATGCCGCTTCTTCGTTGTATGGTTTTAAAAGTAAGTTTGTGAAATATGCCCACGATCCCTCACCTCAAACACTCTCTTTGTTAGGTTTGTAACAGTGTATTAGCATTCTTTTGGGAATATGCTAAAAACTCAATAAGGACAAGGGGTGAAACAAACTTTTTCAGATTCAGCAAACTATTTCGCGTCACTAAATTTTCATCTTTACAACTATTGATCGCTCCTGTAAAATGAAATAAGCAATTAGTTACTTAGGTAAGTTTTTTAGAAGGAGACCGACATGTCCTACGTCAACAGACACCTCATTCATCAAATCAACCAAAGCGCCCGCCTGATTGCCAAGAAAGCCAATGAACAGCTAGAGCCATTCGGCCTTTATTCATCTCAATGGTCAGTTTTATATTGTTTGCGTACGATCGGACCAATGACTCAAAAAGAGATTTGGTCCTATTTAAATGTGGAAGCGCCGACTGTGACTCGGACGATCAAACGCCTGGAGGAGAACGGCTGGGTTCAGAGACGGCAAGGTGAAGACAAACGGGAAAAACTTGTTGTCCTCACAAAAGAAGCCGAGAAAAAATACGAAGAAATCAATGTGAAAATGCTGAAATTCGAGGAAGAGCTGCTTGCAGATTTCCGAGATGAAGATAAAGAAGCTTTTTCTCATTTATTCCGCATGTTTTTACAACAATGAAAATAAGGAAGTGACATACATTTGAAAAAAGCGGATGCGATATGGACCAAGGATTTTATTATGGTCCTGCTTGTCAATTTATTTGTGTTTGTGTTCTTTTATACATTTTTAACTGTATTGCCGATCTATACGCTGCAAGAGCTTGGCGGCACAGAATCACAAGGTGGGCTTTTAATCAGCCTGTTCCTTCTGTCTGCGATCATTACACGGCCTTTCTCCGGAGCCATCGTTGAGCGTTTCGGGAAGAAAAGAATGGCGATTGTATCAATGGCGCTCTTCGCCCTATCATCTTTTCTGTATATGCCGATTCATAACTTTTCCCTGCTGCTCGGATTGCGGTTCTTCCAAGGGATTTGGTTCAGCATTTTAACGACTGTTACAGGTGCAATTGCCGCAGATATTATTCCAGCCAAACGGCGCGGTGAAGGGCTTGGATACTTTGCCATGTCTATGAACCTCGCTATGGCGATCGGGCCTTTCCTTGGCCTGAATTTGATGAGAGTGGTAAGCTTTCCTGTATTCTTTACAGCCTTTGCGCTGTTTATGGTTGCGGGCTTACTTGTTTCGTTCTTGATAAAAGTGCCGCAAAGTAAGGACAGCGGCACGACTGTATTCCGTTTTGCGTTCTCGGATATGTTTGAAAAGGGCGCACTCAAAATTGCGACGGTCGGTTTGTTTATTTCTTTCTGTTATTCAACAGTCACATCATATCTGTCTGTATTCGCCAAATCAGTTGACCTTTCGGATATCAGCGGATATTTCTTTGTTTGCTTTGCGGTGACAATGATGATTGCACGCCCATTCACAGGGAAATTGTTCGACAAAGTCGGACCGGGCATTGTCATTTACCCATCAATCCTGATTTTCTCTGTTGGACTCTGCATGCTGTCCTTCACACATAGCGGCTTAATGCTTCTGCTTTCAGGGGCGGTTATCGGTCTTGGCTACGGATCAATCGTTCCTTGCATGCAAACATTAGCGATTCAGAAATCTCCGGCTCACCGCTCCGGTTTTGCAACGGCAACGTTCTTTACCTTCTTTGACAGCGGAATTGCTGTAGGATCGTATGTATTCGGATTGTTTGTAGCATCTGCCGGCTTCTCTGCCATTTATTTAACAGCGGGGCTGTTCGTTTTAATTGCTCTGCTTCTCTATACGTGGAGCCAGAAAAAACCTGCAGAGGCTGAAGGAAAAGTGTCTATTGCAGAATAACTTGTCAGACTGCCGGGAAATCCCGGCAGTCTTTTTTGCATATAAAAAACGGCGTCCCTCTCGGTTGAACGAGAGAACGCCGCTTATAGCAATTATTCAATGACAGGCCGCGCAGGTGAATCAGGATCTAACGAAAAATCATAGGACGCTTCATCACGAAACATCGGATCGGCATATATGGATTGTTGATCGTTTTTTGTTGCTTTTCGATACGAAGAAAATGAATCATATTCTTTCTTTTTCCACATCCATATGCCGTCTTGATCCGCTTCCTTGTGGTACACGTTATGATTGACCGTATTACCTTCGTTTTCTGTAAAGTCGTTTCCGATAAATAATCTGGAATCACCGGCCGTCAATATATTCTTTTCAATTGTGTTGTTTTTCGTATCGTACTGCAGCAGCAGCTGTCCGCCGTACAGTCCCTTTGTGTCATTCCGGTACATAATATTGCGGGCAATCAGAGAATTGCTGGTGCCGCCCCGCTTTTTGTCATATCCTCCGATTGAAATACCGGTGTACGCATTGTTGTACACTTTGTTGTCTGTGATCTGAATGGCATTTACATACTTTCCTTTGTGTTCAGACGTTGCTTCAATCCCAATATCGTTATCGTAAACTGTGTTGTTCTTAATTTCGATATCGTGTCCTCCATCGACATAAATCCCGCCCGCTGAGTATTCATCTCCATAAGCAGGATTGCCGTAAGTCGAGTTTTGATAAACTGTATTGTTTTCTACGACTCCGTTTCGCACGTAATCGTTTTTATCCGCGGTTCCCTCATAACCAATTAGATCAATCCCGATGTTATTATTGTTGCGGACCACATTGCCTGCAACTGTGAAGCCGTCGATATTACCGTTCAGCACAACTGCTTCACTCGCTCCAAGCGTCAGTTTCTCAACTGTATTGTCCTCGATTCGGATGTCTTTCATGCTGCCAGTCCCATAAACTGCGATTCCGTGAGCATTTCCTTCATCCGCTGTTGTCTTAATCCCCCGGATGTGATTATCCTTAATGGCGATATGACTGCTGGACCCTGATACATAAATCCCTATAGCAGTTGCTTCCTCAGATGAAACAGAAAGATCTTGAATTGTTAAACCGCTGATGGCAATGTCATGTTTATCGTGAATACGAATAAGCGGTGTTTCATATTCAGCGTTCGCAACGGATTCACCGCTAATCACGACGTTTTCATTTTCATAGTTTCGGAATGTGATAGGCTTTCCGTCCGTACCGCTGTGCTTTACATCAAGGGTCTCATGATACGCGCCCTCCCGAATCATGACAGTTGTGCCGGCAGCAGCCTTCTCAGATGCGTGTGCCAATGTACGAAACGGCTTTTCTTTTGTTCCTTCATTTTGATCACTGCCATTTGGCGAAACATACAGATAATCCCCAGATCCTTCCTCATTCGCTTTTGTCTTATCATAAACGAAAGCGAGGATGACAGACGTTAAAACACCCGCCAAAAGAATAAAATACCATTTTCTCATTTTCGATTCCCATTTCGTTTTAGAATAGATTTCTAAAACAATTATAAATGTTCTATTTATGGAAAACCATTCAAAAATATGAAAATATACCGTCTAAATAGATCTTATTCAGCCTGGCTGACCTGCGCATGTTCAACCGTTTCAATTGCCAATGATGCAGGCGGGTGAACACGCATCAGAACAATATAGAAAAGAAAGGAAATCAGCACACCTACAAACCAAGAAATATCGTATAAGCTCTTCAATACAGGAACATACATGCCAATCAGCGAAATCAGCGCTCCTAACATTGTGGCTGCAAACGCACGGTAATTGTAGCCCTTCCAATACACATACCGTCCTGTTTCGGAATACAGGTCATCTACCGAGAGCTCACGTTTGCGAATGATAAAATAGTCGGCCATCATCACGCCTGCCACCGGTCCAAGCATGCCGCCTATTAAGCCAAGAAACGCATACACGCTTGTCGCGCTCTCCATCAGCTTCCACGGAACCGTAAATAAAGCGAGCAACGCTGTGATAAAGCTGCCACGTTTGAAATTGATATATTTCGGCAGGGCATTCGCTATATCATAAGCGGGTGATACGATATTCGCCGCGACATTTACAGAGATCGTGGCGATGCAGAGTGTGATCACGGACAAGACGATGACATAAGGGTTATCAAACCGCGCCAAAATATCGACAACATCCCAAATCGGCTCTCCGAACGCGACCTGCGAGCCGGAGGTCACCGTAATACTTGCGAATGCGAACAGCGCAAACGTTCCCGGCAAACCGTAAAATTGTCCTTTGATTTGCTCTTTTTGTGTTTCAGCAAACCGTGTAAAATCAGGTATATTTAAGATCAATGTCGCCCAGATGCCGATGATGCCAGTAACTCCGGCAGCAAACGGCCAGAATGTTTCTGAAAACGTATGAAACTTTCCTGGTTGAGAGTATATCGGGCCCAATCCTCCGGCAATATCAACGGCCCACCATACCATGCCTCCAAATACCAGATACACTAAAGGCCCTGCCCACACCTCAAAACGTTTAATCGACTCCATGCCGTGATGCAATACGAGTAAATGAATGGCCCAAAAGAATACAAAGGAAAGCAAACCAGATAAGTGAATGCCGAGAATGTTCCACTCGCCGCCAATTTCTCCCCAGCCCGGCCATATATTCAAAAGCAAAATGTTCAATGCCGTGCTACCCGCAAAGGTCTGGATGCCAAGCCACATGATAGCTGTAAACGCCCTTAGAAGCGCGGGGATATTCGCGCCGTATATCCCGTAAGAAGCCCGAATGATCACAGGAAACGGCAGCCCGTATTTTGTCCCCGCATGGCCGTTTAAGGCAAGAGCGCCAAATAGGATAAGTGATGCCGTAATAATGATCGCCAGCACCTGCCAAGGCGAAAGGCCGATCGCAATTAATCCTCCCACCGTCGCGTAGGTCGGTATGTTATGTATACATCCCATCCAAATGGAGGCAAAGTTCATTGCTTTCCACGTCCGTTTTTCCTGTCCCAAAGGCACCAGATCTTCATTGCTCAGCCTGTTGGATTGCTGCTGACTCTCTTTTAATTTCATAGCCGGCTCCCCTTTCCATATTGTCTATATGTCATCACGTTATGTTTTTTGACATCAGATGTCACTTAATATAACTGAAGAGTCAGACAATAACACTGGCTATGATATACAATTTTCCCGTTTGTATTTGAACAGCTTAAACAAGAAAAAGAGACAGACCTCAGAGCCCGTCTCTTTCTCAAGATGCAGTTTTCATTAATGCAGCAAACCTCACAGCCATTAACAGGCTTGCTCCGCCCGCTATGATCATAATGATTCCCATCATATCAAAATGGGCTGCCGTGATTTCTTTACCAAAAAGAATGCCAAGGATCACCGAAGACAAAATCGATCCTAGGTAACGGCAGGTTTGAAACAGGCCTGAAGTCGTTCCTACCATGTTGGAAGGACTCGTTTTTAGCATCGCTGCCTGAAGCGCGACATTGCCCAGTCCGTAGCCTATACCCAAGAGCGACAGAATGAGCCCTTTACCGATGGTCTGGACATTGATAAAAAAGATGGTTAAGAGCACGGCTCCAGCCGTCATCAAAAGTGCTCCCGCAAAGATCGGCTTGACGACACCAGATCGGTCGATCCATTTGCCGGTTAGAGGTGACACAACGATGCTCATTCCAGACATAAACAGCATAAACAGGCCGCTCGTTTGAACAGAAAGATGCATTTCATCCTGAAAGTAACTTGGCAAACCAAAAAATAAACAATAGAAGAAAACATTCAATAAAATAAACTGAACATACACGGCTGACAGGTTTCGCTGTGTTTTAAACAGACGGACATCAATAAACGGCTTATCCGTTTTCAGTTCGCGCCAGACAAACGCACAGAGCAGAAGCAAGCCAAGCACACCTTCAACCGCATGCGGCGACGTGCTGAACGACAGCAAAAAGGATAGAAGGAAAATGATTCCCCCGGCAAATAAAACAATTCCAAGAATGTCGAGCTGCTGAATAATGGTTTTGATTCCTGCCCCTTTTTTCTGATCTTTCGGGAACATATACAGGCCCAATAAGAAGCTGAGGATAATAAACGGCAAATTAACGATAAAGATCGCCGGCCAGCCTCCCCATACAATCAAAAACCCGCCGACTGTAGGCCCCAGCGCCGTCATGGCTGACGCAAAAATAGAGAGTACAGCCAAGGCTGAAGCTTGGCGTTCATGAATATGATTCCGAATCAAGCCGACACCTGACGGATAAATCGCACTGCTCCCCACCGATTGAAACAGCCGCATGACCAATAATGTCATAAACGTCGGCGCAAACGGCGCCCCGATGGCAGAAACCGCAACAAGAATAAGCCCGAATAAAAACAAGCGTTTCCGCCCAATCAAATCACCGAGCTTCCCCGTTACGGGCTGTGCCACGGCACTCGCCAAGTAAAACGAGGAAATCAGCCAGGAAACCGTTGTAAACGAGAGGTGAAACTCATGCTGGATGCTATGGAGCGCAAGAGAGATCATAGACGAGTTCAGCGGATTCAGCATTGTTCCCGAAGCCACCGCTGTTAAAAAAACAGCCCGGCTTTTTTTCGATAACATCATTTCACTTGTTCCAGAAACTCTTCCGTTGTCCGCGATTTACCGATTCTCGGGAAAATAAAGCGCAGTGTGGCTTCATGCTCTTCATCGCTAAATGTGGACATGGCATCTGTAATAAAAATCTGCTGATAGCCAAGCTGAAATGCCTCCCGTGCTGTGCTTTCCACCCCGATATTCGTTGCGATGCCGCACAATACAATCGTATCAATGCCGCGGCGTCTGAGCTGCAAGTCTAAATCTGTGCCAAAAAAAGCACCCCATTGCCGTTTTGTCACAGTATAATCGCCATCCTGCACACCGATTTCCGGAACAAATTCGGCCCAGTCCGCAGGCATTTTCCCTGAACCTCCCTGCGCAGGCTCATCCGTTTGCGGCTTCAGGGCGTCCGCTCCATCATGAAAGGCTACATTTACAAAGCTGATGAACCCGTTATGTTTCCGAAATTCATCTACGAGCTTTTTCGCGTTCGGGACAACCTGGCCGCTTTGATCAATCGGCACAATTCCCTTTTGTAAATCAATGATAACCAATGCTGTTTTTTGAAAATCAATGTTGAGTGTATTCATCATACGTCTCCTCCTGATACTGTTAGTGTTTCTCACATTGCATATTTTACTCTTCACACTGCCTAAGTTCTTTTATGATGCTTGTGAAATTCTCAGAAGGAGCGTTTTCTCATGATTTTTCTTTTATGTAGTAGTAACAGGTTGTGCATACGAACAAACCGGCAAGCACAGTAATCATAAGGGGCGTCATCGCTTCATCACCTGCCTGCTGTCTATCGGTTCCTGCCTAAAAATGCCCATGAATTTGCGGCGGTCCATCCAAAGCAGAAGAAGACACATAACCATTAATATCGTGCTAAGATCCTGCACGCCAATATCAAAACAATAGTTAATCAAGACGATGTTCACAATAATGGGCATAAAAATAACCGCCCCTAATGCAGCCGTTCGCGGAATCAGTAATAAAACAGCTGCCAGGATTTCACCAAAACCTATAAACAGTTCATAGACATGAGAATAACCGAAAAATGTCCACGCGATCGTAAACCCCTTCCCGGCAGCCGCCTCGATTTCAGGCGTCACCTCGCCAAACTGGCCAATTACCACTTTCGCCAGACCGTACACGAAAAAATTAAAGGCTAAAAACAATCGGAACGTCGCGGGAATCGACTTGCGTAATGCTCTCCTCAGCCTGCCGCCTTTATTCATCATACATCCCCCTCAGTGTATTATTTGATGTAGTACACTTAATACAGTATAGAGTATTCTAATTAATGTCAATTCCCTTTTCTGCTCATATGAATAGCTTCTTTTATAGATATAAAGTCTTATATAGTGAAAAATGCCGCTCTCCTTTCTTTCCGTCCCTCGATAACATTCCTTAAAAACCATGTCAGGAAATCTTACATGAAAATGTTTTATCATTCTTTTTTCTCTATAATGAAGAAATATAATAATTGCAATTTAATTCTGAAAGATACGGAGGAATGAGACATGCAAATGGGCGATACAGTTTTTATGTTCTTTTGCGCTTTACTCGTGTGGCTGATGACCCCGGGATTAGCGTTATTTTATGGAGGAATGGTAAAGAGCAAAAATGTGCTGAGCACTGCCATGCACAGTTTCTCTTCCATTGCCATCGTTTCCATCGTTTGGGTGCTGTTCGGATATACACTTGCCTTCGCACCAGGCAATTCAATCATCGGCGGGCTGGAGTGGGCAGGCCTCAAAGGGGTCGGATTTGATCCGGGAGATTACAGCGATACCATCCCCCACTCGTTATTTATGATGTTCCAAATGACGTTTGCCGTTCTGACTACAGCGATTATTTCCGGGGCCTTCGCAGAGCGGATGCGATTCGGCGCTTTTCTTTTATTCTCGGTTTTATGGGCCTCTTTGGTTTACACACCCGTAGCGCACTGGGTATGGGGCGGCGGCTGGATCGGCCAGCTTGGAGCGCTCGATTTTGCTGGCGGCAATGTTGTTCATATTTCCTCCGGTGTGGCAGGACTTGTTCTTGCCATTGTGCTCGGCAAACGGAAAGACGGTACAGCGTCTTCTCCGCATAACCTCATTTACACCTTCTTAGGAGGAGCTTTGATTTGGTTCGGCTGGTTCGGCTTTAACGTCGGCAGCGCTTTGACTTTAGATGGTGTAGCCATGTACGCGTTCATCAACACAAACACCGCGGCTGCAGCCGGGATCGCCGGCTGGATCTTAGTAGAATGGATCATTAACAAAAAACCGACAATGCTCGGAGCGGTATCTGGCGCAATCGCCGGGCTTGTCGCCATTACGCCGGCTGCCGGATTTGTCACACCGTTCGCTTCTATTATTATCGGCATCATCGGCGGGGCAGTTTGTTTCTGGGGAGTATTCTCGCTTAAAAAGAAATTCGGATACGACGACGCGCTTGACGCCTTTGGCCTGCACGGGATCGGCGGCACATGGGGCGGAATCGCAACAGGATTATTCGCAACAACCTCTGTTAACTCAGCGGGCGCAGATGGGTTATTTTACGGTGATGCAAGCTTAATCTGGAAACAAATCGTCGCCATCGCCGCCACTTATGTTTTTGTATTTATTGTCACTTTCGTTATTATTAAATTTGTAAGCCTCTTCCTTCCCCTTCGCGCAACTGAAGAAGAAGAGTCACTTGGGCTTGACTTAACGATGCACGGGGAAAAAGCATATCAAGATTCTATGTGAGGAGTGACGCTATGAGCGGTCAAATGTTCAAGGTAGAAATTGTAACGCGTCCGGCAAATTTTGAAAAGCTGAAGCAGGAACTCGGAAAAATCGGAGTGACCTCTCTGACTTTCTCCAATGTACACGGCTGCGGCCTTCAAAAAGCACATACGGAGCTCTATCGAGGGGTAAAAATAGAAAGCAATGTATACGAGCGTTTAAAAATAGAAATTGTGGTCAGCAAGGTTCCTGTTGATCAAGTGACTGAGACCGCTAAAAGGGTGCTGAAAACGGGATCACCGGGTGACGGTAAAATATTTGTCTATGAAATCAGCAATACGATCAACATCCGCACAGGCGAAGAAGGACCTGAAGCACTTTAATATCGGTACGAGATTCGGACACTCCGGATCTCTTTTTTTTGTGCACAGAATCCCCCCCAGAAACCGCGATTCCTCTTCGAATTCTCTTCAAGCGCCGCTATTTCAGACAATCTCTATTTTTATTTGAAACTTTTCATGAGTAAGATTAGTCTACTAAATATAAAAATGTAAAAGGTGATTATTTGAACTACGAAATTTTTAAAGCAATCCATGGACTATCTCATCACAATTCAGTTCTCGATTCCATTATGGTCTTCATCACGGAATATGCCATTGTCGCCTATGCCCTTATCCTATTGGCAATCTGGCTGTTTGGGAACACACAAAGCAGAAAACATGTGCTATACGCAGGCATCACAGGAATTGCAGGCCTTGTGATCAACTATTTGATTACGCTTGTTTATTTCGAACCGCGCCCGTTCGTTGCGCATACAGTGCATACACTGATTCCGCATGCTGCGGATGCTTCATTTCCAAGTGACCATACGACAGGTGCATTAGCGATTTCTATTGCGATGCTTTTCAGAAACCGCAAAATCGGCTGGCCGCTTGTCATTTTTGGGCTTTTGACAGGCTTTTCGAGAATTTGGGTGGGACATCACTATCCGGTAGATGTATTGGGCAGCCTCGTTGTCGCCATCATTATCGGGTTCCTTTTCTTTAGATTTTCAGATCTGCTTCGCCCGTTCGTCGATTTGATCGTGAGGATCTATGAAGCCATCATCAATAAACTGACGAAAAAACCAACCGATCAAAATTTCTAAGAAAGACAAAAGCCGGCGTCTGAAATCAAGACAGCCGGCTTTAATATTTCTCATACATCTCTTGTTTTCTTCGCTTCGCCAACACATATAAACCATAAAACAACCCAATTCCAACAGCATCGATGAGCACATCCCGGATACAACCATTCCTGCTGAAGAAGAGCTGAAGAACTTCTGTGAAAAAAGCAAACGCAAATGAGCCGGCTGCAGCTGATCTTATGCTGCCCCGCTGTTTCCACAGCAAATATGTCAGCACAAAGAAGGAAAACGCATGTCCGATTTTTTGAATAAACGCTTCAGGTATAGCAAGCTCTGTAAAATCCATGTCTAAAAAACGAGACATATCAGGGTGCGGCTGAAAATGAAAAGCCACCGTTTGTGACACGACCATGCCGCTGAAGCTTTCCGTACAGACAGAGAGCAGAATAAACAGGGTCCATCCCGCAAGCAATAGACGATTCACAGCATAACCTCCTTTATAGCAAACGTGCCTATGTGTAACTACATAGACGATGACATTATGCAAAAAGTAACAGAAAAAAAACGTCCATCACAAGGATAGACGCTGTCTTCATTAAGACTGCTCAGTGTCTTCTGTTGTGCTGCTTTCTTTAGAACCAGATTTGTCAGTCGAATCATCCTTTTTCTCACCGGATTTTTCTTCTGTTCCTTTTTCAGTTGATCCGTCCTTTTTCTCGGAAGATTGCTGAATGGATTCTTCTGTTTCTTGGGTGGCAGCTTTTTCTTCAGCAGCTGCTGCTTTTTCAATAGAAGAAACTGGTTTGTCCATAAAGTTTAACGGATTCATTGCGACCCCATCTTTACGGATTTCAAAGTGCACGTGGTTTCCGCTGTCTTCACTGTAAAGGTTCTTGCCAGATTTTCCGATCACTTGATTTTGTTTTACTTTGTCACCTTGCTCAACGCTTACTTCGGAAAGAGATTGATACACAGTCGATAAACCGTCGGCATGTTCTACTTCCACAACATATCCCAGCACTGGATCTTTTTCAGCTTTAACAACCGTACCGCTCAGAGAAGCAGAGACATCGAAATCTTTTCCGTCTTTCTCAGCTAAGTCAATTCCTTTGCTTAGGCTGTACGTGTTATTATAGGTAACGAGTGCTGCTTCTTTCTCTTCTTTTGCGGCATCGGTTTCATAGAACTTTTTCACAACAGAAACGTTTTCAGAATCAACAACCGGCATTGCGACATTTTCCATTGACTTTCCTACTTCAACTGCATCGTCGTTGTTGTCATATGCGGAGTTTCCGCCGTTATCAGCCAACTGATCCTTTACCTCATCATTTGATACTGATTGATACCAAAGGACAGCTGTTAAAATGACGGCCGCACTGACTAAGTAAATTGCAGGGAACACCCAGCGTTTACGAAAAAACTGCTGAAGTTTTTTGACTTGAGAAGTTTTCTTTTCTTCCTCTCTCATTGTTTCATCACCTCAGCAACATTCTGAACACTTTTCTGAAAATATATACAACCTATCCAAAAAAACTTTTTTAGATGTAGTTTGCACAGACTGAACGAAAATATGTATTTTTTTGAGAGGAGTGCCAAAAACGTATGAACATGACATTGCGCCTTGCTGAAAATAAAGATCTGGAGGCTGTTGTTGCGATTTATAATTCAACGATTGCTTCTCGAATGGTAACAGCCGATACCGAACCGGTAACTCCTGAAGACCGGATGGAATGGTTTTCGGGACATACAGAGGCACGTCCGCTCTATGTGGCCGAGGATGAAAACGGAAACGTCGCTGCCTGGATCAGCTTTGAAACATTTTATGGAAGGCCAGCCTATAATAAAACAGCGGAAGTCAGCATATACATTGACGAAGCATGCCGCGGCAAAGGTGTTGGATCATATTTGCTTCAAGAAGCGCTCCGCATTGCCCCGAATCTTGGCATCCGCTCACTTATGGCCTTCATTTTCGGGCATAATAAACCAAGCCTGAAGCTGTTTGAAAAGCACGGGTTTGCAGAATGGGGACTATTCCCCGGCATCGCCGAAATGGACGGGAAAAGATACGATTTAAAAATTTTAGGGAGAGAGCTTTCATGATTAGTCTGGATAAAGATGAAAACGAAATTGAAAATCATAATGAAGAAAATAGCCTTGTTAAACAGGAGACTGCACCTGTTGAGCAGGAGACCCGCCAGCTGAGTGCCTCTGCTGTCAAGTCGCTATCCGACATTGCCAAGTGGGGCAAAATTTCTGGCATCTTGTTAATCATTATGGGATCGCTTGTCACTCTTTCTGTTTTGATGACAGTGATTGGCGCCATTCCGGGCGTACTGCTCATTATTTCAGGCGTATTTTTGATGCGCTCAGCAAAAGCAGCCGCGGAAGCCGAAGGAAATCTAACCGGCAGCGCTGGCGAAAGCATGCTTGAAAATTACGGGACATTTATAAAAATGCAGCTGTTTTATGCAGCATCCAGTATCGTTACTGTCCTGATCGGGATCATTGTAGCCATTTTCGTGCTGGTGGTAATCGGCATTGCTGCTTTTGAGAACACGCCTTCGTATGATGATCCGGATTCTTATTATTATGAGGATGATCCGGTGTTTGAATAATGATGAGACAGGACAGGGCATGAGTTCCATATAAACGGAACCATGCCTATTTTATTTGACTATTCAAAGCAGGCCGGCGTAAACACCAAATCCTGAAGCAAGCATACAATAGACATCTCTAGTAGAGGAAATCAACAAAGCAACGCTGTTACCCAGAAATGAATATCAAAAAAACGGATGAAGTCGGAATCAATCCGAAACCGCACTTTTTATTTCGGGTGTCTGCATGCAAAAAAACACACCCGGATCGTCTGGAAAATCTCAACAATCCGGGTGCAGATCTTCTTTAATACATTTTTTTGCGTCTGTCTTCCTCAGTCAAAAATTCAACAAAACTCCGCATCGCAAAAGGCTCTTCCTTTATTTGTCGTGCGTAGGAGCTTTTCCGCTCTTCTGAAAGGATTTCGCTCTTTTTGATCCTGTTCAGCATATAGATGTGAACCGTTTTTTGGATTTGTTTATGCTGATAGCCTGCCTCTTTAAAAAATGCGAGCCCGAGCGCCGCCAAAAGGGCGAATATGCCTGCGCTGATCAGGGACTCCCTGTCAGCTGAAGCATGAAATAGAAAAGCAGCTAAATTAAAGAGAGAGAATGCAGCAAGCGGAATAGCAAGAAAACGGTAAATGACGGTTTTTTTCATGAAAGGCTGTACGGCCTTTTGAATTTTTTGCATTTCTGTTTTGATGAACCCCGGCATTTGTTCGACTCTGTAAAAGTTCATGTAATCCTCCCCCTTTATTTGGTGTTTCAAGCTTCACGAACGTTATCATATGTGTTTATTTTAACGCAGGTGCAAGCTGGTTTTAAAGAAATCTGCCCGTATTTTTCACGAAGAATCTGGATCGCCGCTCTTTATTCTTTTAAAATGTGAGTGTTATAATTTGTAATGGGAATCAGATCACTGTTATTCATGGAATACTAATGGCAATCTTCTTGATAAATATGAATGAGCGGGGTTACAAAGTGAGTATTTCTTCCATCCTTTTATCACTTTTTTTCATTTTAAATATTCTTTTGGCCATCATTGTCATCTTCAAAGAACGGCGCGATGCCAGTGCATCTTGGGCGTGGCTGCTTGTTCTTTTCTTTATTCCCGTTTTAGGCTTTATTTTATACTTATTATTCGGCCATAATCTCAGACGCAAGCATTTGTTTCAATGGGAAGACCGGAAAAAGATTGGAATTGAAAGGCTGCTGAAGCATCAGCTTGAAGATTTAGAAACCAAGCAATTTCAGTTTAACAACCGGGCAACCTTTGATAACAAAGATTTAATTTATATGCTGATTATGAATAACCATGCTGTGTTTACAGAGGATAATTCAGTTGAAGTCATTACAGATGGACGGGATAAATTTCAGCGGCTGCTGAGTGACATTTCAAAGGCTAAGGATCATATCCATTTACAGTATTATATTTATAAAGGCGATGAATTAGGCAAAAAATTGCGGGACGCTCTCATCCAAAAGGCGAAGGAAGGTGTTCAGGTCAGAGTGCTTTATGATGAACTCGGGTCCAGAACGCTGAGAAAAAAGTTTTTTAAAGAGCTTCGCGAGGCTGGCGGGCATGTGGAGGTCTTTTTCCCGTCAAAGCTCAGGCCGATTAACCTGCGGCTGAATTACCGAAACCATCGAAAGCTTGTGATCATAGACGGAATGACCGGTTATGTCGGAGGCTTTAACGTCGGAGATGAGTATCTAGGGCTTAATCCGAAATTCGGTTATTGGCGGGATACGCATATCCGGCTGCAAGGAACGGCCGTGCACGCCATCCAAACACGGTTCATCCTTGACTGGAACCAAGCTTCTCATCACCATACGCTGACATATATTCCAAATCACTTTCCTGATTACGGCCCAAAAGGCAACGTCGGGATGCAGATTGTCACAAGCGGCCCTGATTCGGAATGGGAACAAATTAAAAATGGCTACATCAAAATGATTTCAAACGCCAAGCGTTCCATTTTGATACAAACACCTTATTTTATCCCAGATGCAAGCCTGCTGGATGCTTTAAGGATCGCTTGCCTTTCGGGCATTGACGTTAACATTATGATTCCGAACAAGCCCGATCACGCCTTTGTATACTGGGCGACACTTTCGTATATCGGCGATCTGCTGAAAGCCGGAGCCACTGTCTATATTTACGATAACGGCTTTATTCACGCGAAAACCATCGTGGTGGATGACGAAATCGCGTCAGTCGGCACAGCCAACATTGATGTCCGAAGCTTCAGGCTGAATTTTGAGGTTAATGCATTTATATACGATATCACCATTGCTAAAAAACTGGTTTCAACTTTTAAAGAAGATTTGCTAGTATCCAGAAAATTCACCTATGAGGAGTATCTGCAGCGCCCGTTGTGGATTCGAATAAAAGAATCCGTCTCGCGGCTGTTGTCGCCGATCTTATAAGATGCGCCAAAAACCCCCGGCCTTTACGGCCGGGGGTTTTCCTGATGGTCACAGTAAATGATGATCGCATCCCCCAAAAAAGCGGCAAGACCTTCTCCATATTGATTGATTGAATCGGTAAATCGCTCGTCAGTGATATACACTTCCCCGAGTCCTCTGAAAATGTCGAGTGTGCAATCGTAATGATATTGGCAAATATGATCGCGAAATGCCCCCACAGCGGCCTGAATCTCTGCATCATCGGGCCCATGCTTCATTCGAGCCGCAATTCGTCTGTAAATCGAATCAAATTCAGCCATGATCGAGCTCCAATCATCTGCCGAGTATGCAGATGTCCTTTTCTCTGTTTCTTCTGCGATTTCCTTTCCATACAGCTTTCTGACTTCATCAGCGTATGTCTGCTGGTGCTCTTCAATGTCTTTCATGCTTAATCCGGCAAATAAATCCCTCTTATTCATCGTTTCCCCTCCATCAACGGACAAAAGCGTCCTGTCAATTGTTTGAATCATCTCATCCATTCTTTGTTTTTTCTTCATCAATATCTCCTTTTGCGACTGAAGTGCCGCTTTCCGGTCAAAATTCGGATGATCCAGCATCTCTTTAATCTCATCCAGACGAAACCCGATTTCCTTGAAAAATAAAATCTGCTGCAGTCTTTCCAGGTCTGCGTCACTGTACAAACGATACCCAGCATCAGTAAGCGCTGAAGGATTCAGAAGCTCAATATTGTCATAGTGATGAAGCGTCCGAATGCTAACGCCTGATATCTCCGCCACTTGTTTAACTTGATATTTCATACATAACACCTCCTCTTTTTTATCGTAAACAATCACGCAACGTTAGGGTCAATCCCCAAAATGTTATTTTCTATATACAAAACTTCTCACAAATAGTGTATAAAAGAAAAGTGAGTATTTTTTTGTAAAGGGGAGCCAGTATACATGAATCCTGAAACAATGAACAAAACCCTCATCAGCATTTCGAAATGGGGAAAAGCTACAGGCATTTTATTTATTATTATGGGCGCAATTACCGCGCTTTCAGGCGCGTTCTTTTTTCTAATCGGTGCCGTGCCAGGCGTACTGCAAATTATTTCCGGTATCTTTTTGATGAGGTCAGCTAGGGAAGCAGGCCAAATGGCTGAACACAATAGCGGACAGTCTGAAGACTTAATGCTGGAGAATTACGCGAAATTCGTAAAGATGCAAGGGATTTATTTGATCGTAAGCATTGCTGTATCCATTCTTGCGATTATCGCCTTCTTCATCTTTTTAATGCTTGGGATTGCTGATGGCCTTTTCAGCGATACGTACAGCACTTATTAATGAGAAAAACCCGGAGCTGGCTCCGGGTTTTTTATTATTCCGCTTCGCTTACCACTGTGAAGCGTTCATTTTTGTGTTCGGGATGTTCAAGCTCGTCCAACACGGCAATAGCATAATCTGCATAGCTGATATAGCTGTCGCCTTTTGCATTTACGATGACATTGTCTTTTCCTTTTTGGTAAGAGCCAGTCCGTTTTCCTGCTGGATCAAAAAATGCCGCAGGACTGAGGAACGTCCAGGAAATGGAGTCTGTCTGCTGCAAATCTTTCAGGTTCTCGCCTTGATTTGATGCAGTTGGCAAATATTCTTTCGGAAATTCCGGCGTATCCATTAAACGGGTTGTTTTGGCTTCATCAACAAACAGGCTTCCCGCTCCGCCAACAACAAGCAATCTTGTGTGCTTCGCGTCCTTTAAAATGCTGATGAGTGCTCTTCCTGCTTCAACATGAAGATGTTCTTGGCCGGGTGCTGCTCCAAAAGCGTTTACGACTGCGTCGAAAGGCTTGATGTCTTCCGCAGTCAGTTCAAACACATCTTTTTCCAAAACCGCTACGTCCTGCTCCTGCACTTTTGAAGCGTTTCTGACGATGGCTGTCACTTCATGGCCTCTTGTTTTCGCTTCTTTCAAAATCTCGTTTCCCGCTTTCCCGCTTGCGCCTATAATACCAATTTTCATTTTTCATTTCCTCCTTATTTGTAACAATTTCAGTTACATGTTAACGGTGAGAAGTCATCCCTTTTGATTAAAAGAGATGATTCATAACATCTTTTAATGACTTGCTCGCCAGTTCATTTTCCATCGCTCTTTGCACACTTTCAAACGTTTCATCCAGAGCGTTCTGAATTTTTTTCCCTACCGGACATTTCGGATTCGGGTTTTCATGAACCGCAAAGAGTTCTTCTTGCTTTTGGACAGCCCGGTACACTTCTAAAAGAGAAATATCAGCAGGATCTTTTTTGAGGCTTGCACCCGGCACCCCGGCGCGTGATGTGAGAATATCAGCTTTTTTCAGCAGGCTGATCATTCTTCGCACAACTACCGGATTCGTGTTGACACTGTCTGCAATGATTTCTGAAGATGTTTTTTCATCCATCGAGATGAGGGATAAAATATGAATGGCAACAGCAAGACGGCTGTTAATCATGTTTTTTCACCACCGTTGTAACTATAATAGTTACATTTGATTCGTTTGTCAACATCTAATATACACTAAATACACTTGTTTTGTGCACCGTTTTTAGTCAATAGAACGGCCGGATGCACTCCGGCCGCGTCTTATCAGAATAAGAAATATCTTTGTCCAAGGGGGACATAATCGACAGGCTGGCAAGACAATTCCTCCCCGTCAGCAAAGACCTGATAGGTTTTTGGATCAATCTCAATCTTCGGCAAAGCCGAATTCAGCTTCATATCCAGCTTGCTCAGCTTTCTGATATTTTTGACTGGAGAAATCCTTTTTTCCAGCCCTAAGCTTTCCGCCACACCACGCTCTATGCTTGCCTGAGACATAAATGTAATCGAGGTTGAGCGGTTGGCTTTTCCGTAAGACGCATACATTTGGCGCATGAAAACCGGTTCAGGAGTCGGGATGGACGCGTTCGGATCTCCCATTTGCGCACGTGCAATCATGCCGCCCTTTAAGACCAGTTCCGGTTTTACGCCGAAAAATACCGGGTCCCACAGAACGAGATCAGCAAGCTTCTCTTTTTCCACCGAGCCGACTTCATGGCTGAGCCCGTGCGTAATTGCCGGATTAATCGTGTATTTGGCAATGTACCGTTTTGCGCGCACATTGTCATTTCCGTTTTCGCCGGCAAGAGCGCCGCGCTGTTTTTTCATTTTATCGGCTACCTGCCATGTTCGGATGATCACTTCACCGACCCGCCCCATCGCTTGGGAATCCGATGATGTCATGCTGATCGCACCGATATCATGGAGAATATCCTCCGCGGCAATCGTCGCAGCCCTGATTCTGGAATGGCTGAACGCCACATCTTCAGGCACTTTCGCATCTAAATGGTGGCAGACCATCATCATGTCAAGATGCTCATCCATCGTATTAACGGTATAAGGAATGGTTGGCGTTGTAGATGACGGCAGAATGTTCGCGTAAGAGGCGAGCTTCATAATATCCGGGGCATGGCCGCCGCCTGCACCTTCAATGTGATAAGTATGAATGACCCGATCCCCGATTGCGTCGAGCGTGTTTTCCAAAAAGCCCGCTTCGTTAATCGTATCGGTATGGATGGCAACTTGAATATCAGCCTCGTCCACGACTTCCATACACGTTTTAATGGCGCTTGGCGTCGTGCCCCAGTCTTCATGGAGCTTAAGGCCGATGGCGCCTGCTTCCACCTGCTCGATCAGCGGCGCTTTATCGGATGCATTCCCTTTCCCTAAGAAGCCGACATTGATCGGAAACTCCTCGGCCGCTTCCAGCATCCTCGCCATATACCACGCGCCGGATGTACAAGTTGTCGCTTTGCTGCCTGTCGCGGGTCCAGTTCCGCCTCCCAAAAGGGTCGTCACACCTGAAGAAAGCGCAACTTCCATCTGCTGAGGACAAATAAAATGAATGTGCGTGTCCACTCCCCCGGCTGTTAAAATTTTGCCTTCACCGGAAATCACCTCTGTACCCGCTCCGATGACCATGTGCGGATCGACTCCATCCATGATATCAGGATTTCCGCTTTTTCCGACACCAACAATCCGGCCGTCTTTCACACCGACATCCGCTTTGATAATGCCTGTGTAATCCAATAGCACGACGTTGGTGATAACCAAATCCAAAGCGCCGTCCTTCCCTGTGATTCTGCCGTTTTGGCCCATGCCGTCTCGGATAGTTTTTCCGCCGCCAAAGATCATTTCTTCACCGTATACTGTGAAATCCTTTTCGACTTCGATCCATAAATCCGTGTCGCCCAATCTGATTTTATCGCCCGTTGTCGGGCCAAACAGTTCCGCATATTCCTCCCGTGACATTTTCATCGGATTACACCCTCCATCCAGCCGGCTTGTTTTAAGTTGGCCAACGTTTTTTCTTTGCCGCGTTCATCGATAAACGTGTCGGCCATTCCGTTCAGCCCTCTAATTGTCTTGCGTCCTCTGATTTCCACTAGTGAGACCGTTTTCTGCTCTCCCGGCTCAAAACGGACCGACGTGCCTGATGGAACATCAAGACGCATGCCGATCGCCAGCTCACGGTCAAATAATAAAGCCCCGTTGGCCTCCGCAAAATGAAAATGCGAACCGACTTGAATGGAGCGTGATCCGGTGTTTTTTACCGTTACCTCCCGTATCTCACGGCCTTCATTAATCGTAATGGTTCCCTCAGCAATTTGAAATGCTCCCGGCTTCATGACTTCACCTCCGCAGAAATTGGCTGATGTACCGTAACAAGCTTTACACCATCCGGAAATGTGGCCTCCACCTGAATGCTGTCCAGCATCTCAGCGACACCCTCCATCACATCTTTTTCCGTTAATACATGGCGGCCGGCTTCCATCAGCTCTGCTACTCCCTTCCCATCACGTGCGCCTTCCATAATAAAGCAGGTGATATAAGCAGCAGCCTCAGGATAGTTCAGCAGAACGCCCCGCGCCTTTCGCTGTTTGGCTAATTCCCCCGCTGCAAAAATGAGCAATTTTTCTTGTTCAACCGGTGTCAGTTTCATCTGTAGTCCTCCTTCTTTTGTCATATAAAGCAGATGCGGCTACTACGAATTTGCGGAACAGTCAGGCGGGACATCACCTCCCTTTCTTCGAGAATGGGGGTCATACGGTAAGATGCCTTTCAAAGCGGCATGCCGTTTCTTTAGGCCTTCCCATGGTAACAGCCGTTCCCCTGTCGATCACAGAAAGATAGTCAGCACAGATTAACGCGTTTTCCAGACTGCGCCCGACTAAGATAACAGAAATGTCTTTTTTTCTGGAAATTTCTATAATAACTTGTCTGACTAGTTCGACAATTAAAATCTGAATTCCTCCCAATTGTTCATTAAGTAAAATATTTTTCAGATTTACCATCAGCGCTCTGGTGATTGCAAGCTGCTGCTGTTGGCCGCCTTTTCGTTTTGAACAAACGTTTGATTAAAATAAATAGCCCCCCCTGTTTAGCCGGAGTCGGCCTAATACAGCAACAATCTGCCCCGGGTGAACCTCCATGCTAAGGCTGTGCTAAACCATCGATTGGTCATAACCAGACGTTACATTCCTGATGGCAGCCTGTTGTTTTGCTCCGCAACCGGAAGCATGGCATGGAGGCCAGTCTGAGGCGCCGCCCTCCACGATACCGAGAACCCGACTATTGCCATTAACTCCGTATCATGGACGGTCACTTCGCTGATCGCCACCGTTCCTCTTAACAAGTGAAGAATTCCGGCCTTCACTGAATCCCCGCTTGTGTCGATATCAACTGTTTTTTCGCACTCCCGTGGCTTCCGACACTTTCTTCGGTGCAGTACATTCCGTCATCAAAACCCCTTTGTTTGATTTCTCAAATGATGTAATAAAAGTTTACAACTTATGTCATTATTATATAGAAGAGGCCTATTAATTCAAAGAATATTTAAAAAATTTAGTTACCTTGACCAAATCAGCTTCTTTTTTTGTTATATTTATTCACATCAGAAAAATCGAACAAAAAAAGACAAGAAACATTTCGTTTCCTGCCTCTTCCGTACGATTAATCTTTATCTGAAAATTTATCCTTGGCTTTCCCGATATCCTTTTGGATTTCGCCTTTCGCCTTATCTTTTTTGCCTTCAGCCTGCATGTCCGTTCTGTCAGCCATATCTCCGACTTTATCCTTCACTTCTCCTTTGGCTTTATTAAAGCCGCCCTTCATTTTGTCTTTTACACTATCGTTACCCATGTTAATTCTCCCCTCTCAATTATGTGTGTACTTGTTACCTTCCCGATCTGAGAGGCAATAAACATTCTAATGTTATTTATCGATTTCGTAGCGCTCTCCGTAACGGAGCACCTTGTATATCGCCAGCCCGTCTGATGACTTTTTCTCCGAATATCGGACCGGCAGCAGGGCAAAAAACACATAATACGTAGAAAAATAGACAAACTGATAGAAAAACACATTCGGCTTTAATACACTGTGTATAATCAGCAGATTGATTGCAAAAATCGTGATGAGGTTAAACAAGCAGCCCCCTGCATACACGAGTGCATTTGAGAATCGATTGTCAATTTTCAACTCCCCGTACCGGCAAAAAGAATCGATAAAATAAATCGTTCTGAACCGTATGGGTCCAATTTTAAGCAGCGTTTTTCCCATGCCTATATCCAACGATCCTTTTCCGCCAAAAATAAAAGCCATAAAGCTGTGCCCTGAAACATGTATAATCTGTACAAGCGGCAAAACAATGAGGAAAGACCACAGAAACTTCACCATATCATTAAAACCAAACATTGAATTCCCCCTCACGTGCAGATGCATCCCAAAACGGCTTTTGTTCAAAAAACAGTGCTGTAGCGATTTTTCCTGTTCTCCCCGGAAATAAACGTTCCGATGCTCCCCTTTTTTTGCATAAAAAAAAACCATCTGCCAGCAGATGGTTTTGTCTCATACTTCATATAAACAATCGTTCCTTTGAATCATCTCTCTCATGCTGACCGCTTTTTCATAAAAATACACCGCTTCTTTATATTGTTCGCGATGACTGAAATAAGAGGCAGCATCTAAAGCAAATTCTTCAATATATACATACAGGCCCTTTTCTTCCATATAATCAAATACTTCTTGAATCATATCCAAATTGACAGATTCCACATATAATGCCTGCAGAAATTTATATTTTGCCAGACTGAAGAAGTCGTTTCGTTTTTGGGCAATGGCAATCCCTTTTTCATAGTACCGTATCGCGGCTTCGCTATCTTGTTTTTTGAAAAGAACGCGAGTCAGGCTGAAGAGCGCTTTTGGAAGCTGTTCCAGCTGATAATCCTCGAAGACAGGAAGCGCTTTTTCAAAGTATTCGGCGGCCTGATCCAGCTCCCCCTTGTCATCATAGCAATTACCAATATTATAAAGGGCTGATCCGATCAAACGGGGCTGTCCTTCCAATAAAGCAAGGCGATACGCGTCATCTAAATGTTCAAGCGCTTTTTCATAATTTCTGTAGTCAATGTAGTTTCCTGATATGACGAAATGGCATTGAATTCTTCTGACTCTGTAAAAATCGTGAGCCTTATACGTCTCCAGCGCCTGTACGGCATGGTTCATGGAAAAGTGCGTCTGCTTCATAATATAAAAGACTTCCGCCACTTTAAAATGAAATTCCGCTCTTTCAATTTCATCTTCTACAAACGCAAGCATCTTCTCAGCTTTCCGATAAAAGGATATAGCCGAGATGTAATTGTTCTGTTCAAATTCGTACATTCCTCTAAACAAGTGAAAATAATACTCAGATAATCCGGAGATGCTGTCCTGATTGCTTTCCAGCGTTTTGATCAATTCACGATATTGAAGCTGAGATTCCTCGTGCAGGTCAGGCTTTACATAATCCAGCATAATTTGGTGCCGGTAGCTGATCAGCTGATAATACAGGAGAAGCAGCTGATCCTCTTCCATCTGTTCGATATCTAGATCAATTTCTTCTTTCAGTTTTACGGCATCAGCCACTTGAAATGCTAAAATGTGCTTATACCACTTATTGATTTTCACTCCTACTTGAGATGACGGGATCTCGTACGCGGCCATGCCCCTCCAACCCTTTCTATTTTCTAATTGGTTATATTTTATCATAATGTATGGCTTTGGAATTAAATTTTCTTACAATGATTCCTTCTTTATGCCTATCCTTATATATTTCGGTTTTTCTACGTATTTTTTGCACTCGGATTCTAATAAAAAAGCTTACCGGACAGTGCCGATAAGCTTTTGACTTCAAATTAACCGCCAATATAAGACATTTCCACTTTCTTTTTGCCAGATGCTTTTGATAGCGTACGATCGACTGAATACTGATCGATCCGATTTTTCCATACTGTCCCGATCATTTCTGATAGTTCGTCATCACTTAATTCCTGGCGAACCGGAGCTCTGAGGTCAAATCCGCTTGAAGCGAATAAGCAGGTAAACAGCTCTCCTCTCGCAGAAAGACGGGCTCTGTTGCAAGATCCGCAGAATGCATCAGATACAGATGATATGACGCCAATTTCTCCGGAGCCGTCCAAGTAGCGGAATCTGGAAGCCACTTCGCCTATATAATTAGGCGCTATCGGCTCAACCGGCATGTGTTTATTGATCAAATCTATGATTTCCGCCTTTGTCATGACGTCTTTCTTTTCCCATTGGTTGGTGTTGCCTACGTCCATAAATTCAATGAATCTCAGGATATGCCCTTTTTCTTTAAAATAACGGGCCATAGGCAGTATATCTTTTTCATTGACGCCCTTTTGAACGACCATATTGATTTTAACACCGAGCCCCGCTTGCTTCGCCGCTTCAATGCCTTCCAGCACCTTGCTGACAGAAACACCGCGCCCGTTTATCTTCTTAAAACGCTCGTCTTCTAAAGAATCAAGGCTGATCGTAACCCTTTTCAGCCCAGCCTCCTTGAGCCTCTTAGCATAAACAGGCAGCAGTGATCCGTTTGTCGTCATCGCGATGTCACGAATACCCGGTATGCGGGCCAGTTTTTTGATTAATTCCGGCATATCCTTTCTCATGAGGGGCTCTCCGCCGGTCAAGCGGATTTTTTCAACGCCAAATCTTGTGACAAACAATGTCGCAAGCCGTTCCAGCTCCTCAAATGAAAGCAGCTCCTCTTTCTTTAAAAAAGGATAATCCGGGCCGAATAATTCGGCGGGCATACAGTACGTGCATCGGAAGTTGCAGCGGTCTGTAACAGAAATGCGAAGGTCTCTCAGCGGTCTGTTTCTTTTATCCAACATCTGACGCGACTCTGTAATCATAGCTACAGCCCCTTCCTACTCCCTGATTCTCTCAGGGTGTGTATATACATTAAATGATCCGTTTCTGACAAATCCAATCGCTGTGATATTCAATTCTTCAGCCATTTGAATCGCAAGCTCCGTCGGGGCCGATTTGGAAATGACAATCGACACGCCGATTTTGGCCGCTTTTAACAGGACCTCTGATGAGATTCTGCCGCTGAACACAATCAGTTTGTCGCGTACGGACATCCCGTTTAGAAGGCAGTGTCCGTATAGTTTATCAAGTGCGTTGTGCCGACCGATATCGGTGCGCATCAACAGAAGCTTCTCTGTGTCGCAAAGCGCCGCATTATGGACGCCTCCCGTATCCTGAAACGTCCCGCTCCCTTGCTGCATGTCTTTCATAAGCGCCAGACATGCCTCAGGCGATATCTTGATTTGGCTGACAGCCGTCTTGGCTGTTTTGACATCCTGCTGAAAATAAAAATGACGGCCCTTTCCGCAGCATGAGCCGATCACCCGTTTCGTATAATCCTTTTGATCCAATGTCTCAGGGTGAACGAGGTCGACATATACAAAACCGAGACTTTCATCTATTGTAAACCTTTTAATTTCTTTTTGAAATCGTATAACACCCTCTGATGCGAGAAATCCGATGACAAGCTCTTCGATATGCTCAGGCGTACAAACGAGCGTCACAAATTCACTGCCATTCAGTATCACTGTCAAAGGGAATTCCGTCACCATCCGGTCTTCTACTTTGCTTATTTCCCCTTGTTCATAGCGCCATACATCCCTGACCGCAGTTACTTTATCGTTCAATGTCTATTCCCCTCCGCAATGTTCCTGCCTTTATATTTTTTCACACTCCTCGGATTTTGTCGAATTCTGAGACATAAAAAAGAGCCCTCTGTATAAAGGGCTTTCACAGGATGTGATGACGGCGGTGTTTAGGCAGGGCGCCTAAGCATTTAGCTGCCGTTCCTTTTATACCACGTGAGCACCAATGTGCATTGACAACGAACGCGGGGTTTGTCGACACGCTGAGACACCTCTGTATAAAGGACTCTATGTTTGATTATGCTGATTCTTTTTCAGAACCGTAAACAGCACAATAGCTGCGATCAAGGTGAGAATGCTGACAAAAAAGAAGGCTGCCAGTTTTAGAAGAACACCAAGCAATATAAATGCAACGGTGGCTATAAGAAAAATCATTCCGAATAATTTCATATGTTCAACCCCTTTTTAGGGTATCATTCCCGCCCAAACTGTTTTTAAACCAATAAAAAAAGGCGCCTGGGGGAGCGCCTGATTTTTAGGTTCCTTACTCAGTAAATTTTTGTGCTTCTTTTTCCCAAGCCTGTTCGAACTCATCCGCACTGTTCGCTGAAATATATTCTCCGCCGCCAGCGACAGCTGCTTGTTTCATCTCTTCATTACCCTTGACATCAAAGTTGAAGCCAATGATGTTTACAATCGTATCCACATTTGATGCACGGAGCTTTTCGATTTCCGCCGCAGGGTCTCCGCCGCACGTTTCTTCACCGTCAGTGATTAAATACACCACGTTTTTCCCGTCTGCGTCAAATGCTTCAAATTCTTTTCTTGTGTCTGCAAGTGCTTTGGCTATCGGTGTCCATCCAGTCGGCTTGAGCTCACTCAATGAATTGTCAAACAGAGACCCTTCATATGGATGAAGGCCGTAAATGGTTTCCGTTGTACTGCACGAAAGGGCTTTACCGGACAGTTTATTGTTCCCTGCATGCCCGAAAACGCGAAGCATAAGATTTGTATCCTTTGGAAGAAGTTCGGCAAAAGATTTTACTGATTTTTTGGCAATGTCTATTTTGCGCTCTCCTCCTGTTTTTTGAACCATGCTTCCGCTTCCATCAAACAAAACAGCTACATTTGTATCAGCCTGTTTCTCAGCGGCAAAAGACGGGGAGGCAATGGAAACAGTCAACAATCCAATGATACCGGCAGCCAGCAATTTTTTCATATAATTACTTCCTTTCTTTTTCATATTTTCCAACTATATGTTGGATTCTTCTTTATGCTAGAATACGAAAATGCAAAAAGATATAGGACATGCTGCCTTTTGTGCTGCTTTCACGATCTGTCCAAAATCGCTTGAAATGCCGTTCATTTTTAGCCATTTCCGCCCAGAAAGCATAAACAGATTGTGTGATCATTCATTCTTTTTTCGCCTTGATTATGACAGAAAAACGGAAATCTGCTACTATGCTACAGGCAGATAGCTAATTAGTTTTGAAGTTTTTGTTACATACAAAAAGAGGCTGACCATCACCAGCCTCTTTTTTCTTATTTAGATAACATTAGTGATTGCTGAGTGAAAATTTTCTCAACATCTTTTTGGGTATAAGCCGGGAAGTATTCACCGCCGCCTACTTTCGCAATTGCGTTCAGCTGGCCTTTGTATCCCTCTTTATAATCAAAGCCGATCACATTAACAGTGATATTGTCTTTTTGCAGTTCCTTTGCTGTTTTAATCGGGTTTCCTCCGCACGTTTCCTCACCGTCTGTCAACAGATACACCACTTTTTCCCCTTTTGCATCAAGCTGGTCAAAAGAAGATTTCGCCTCGTTCAGCGCTTTGGCAATTGGCGTCCAGCCAGTCGGCCCAATTGTATTGAGAGAATTGAGGAAGCTTTGCTCATTAAAGCTTTGGAAGCCGTATACGTTGCGAATGGCTTCACATGACTGAACTTTTCCGGAATTTTTATTGTTTCCTTCAGAGCCAAACACGCTCATTTTCACCTGAGTTCCTTCTGGCAGTGAGCTCGCAAACTTTGAAATTTCTTTTTTGGCTGAATTAAATTTAGAGACACCGTCTATTCTTTTCGCCATACTTCCGCTGGCATCAAGCAAGACCGCCACGTTCGCCGGCGCTTTAGCCTCCGTTTCTGTCTTTTCAGCTGCAAAAGCAGGTGAAGTTAATCCAAAAAGCAATCCTGTCATCATGATCAGTGAAAATCTTTTCTTCATGTTCGTACCCCTTTACCAATTTGTTTCTGCGTGCAGATGTTCAACGCTGAACATAATCTATCGTAATCAACAAAAACCGAGAAATAAATAGGGCGGGCTTCCCCATTGCTGTTGTTTACTTTTGCATAGAAACCTATGTTTTTATTAGTGATTTCCACCTAACGCCCCTATGAAAAGAGAAGATTGTCCGCCTTTCGGCTTTCGTTATATGAGTCTGTCGAAGTCTGTCGACAAATGTGGATGACTTTACCACAATCTCAAAGCCTGAAATCAGGAAAAAAGGACTGATCCTTAAAGACGGTCAGAAGCTCCTCTAAACCGTTTCAGCTGCTCTTAGATAAAAGATATTCAGGAACAGAAAAAGACGCCCAATGAGCGTCTTTTTCTACTTTTTCGCCATATATTTATTCAAAAACGCATCTGCCTCAGAAATTTGTGTGCCTTGGTAATAGTACTTTACAATGTCATCAACCGTTTTGCCTTCTTTGGCCATAAAATTCGCTCCGTATTGGCTCATCCCCACACCGTGGCCAAATCCTCTCGTCGTGACTGTAATTGTGTCTCCATTTCGCTTCCATTCAAAATCGGCGGAGTTGAGACCCAGCTTTTCACGTATGTCTCTTCCTTTCAGCGTCTTGCCGTTAATGACGGCAGTTGCGACCTGGTGGCCCGGTGTCTCGCCGGTAATCTTCCCTACTGCGCTAGATCCATCCAGCTTGACGCCAAGCTTTTGCTGAAATTCTGCCGCTGTAAAGGTTTTCGTTGCCTTATATTTCGGAGACTTTTTATCCCATGGGCTTTTGACGCTTTTTAAATATGGGATAGCACTTGTCCAATATGCTTCTGCATTCTCTGTGTAGCCGTTGCTTGTGGAGAAAAAGGAGGCTTCAATCGGCTGGTTGTTGTACGTTAAGATTTTGCCTTGCGTACTGGCTACCGCAGCTGTGATTTTCTTCAGTTTTGTCTCATAGCTTGTGCCCCACTGTTTTTTCAGCTCCGCTTTGTTTTTATACACCTGGAACATCTGTGTATCATCCACCAGTGAGCCTTTAGGAGCCTCAACCGCTGAATTTGACACCATCAGTCTGACAATAAATGTTCTGGCGGCGAGGGCCTGGGCTTTCAGTGCTTCAGATTCAAAGGTTGCCGGCATTTCGGAGGCGACGACTCCAATCACATACTCTTCAAGCGGAATGTCTTCTACGGATTGATTTGCGGTTCGATAGACGGGAATAGAAACAGGTGAAGCTTTCAATGTTTCTGCTCCTTTCGATGCTGGTTTCGTGCTGACTGCTGTCTTTTCTGATTCTACGCTGGCCCCCGCTTCCTTATTATGCTGGAATGGTATAACCAAGAGTGTGGGAACCAAGAGAATCAATGCACATAGTACGGATAGTGTGATTGCGAATTGTTTCATATTCAGCTGCCTCCTGCTCGGGATTCGACTCTAGTCTAGTCTATGGGCAGGGACAAGCTAATATGACTCTCGTTTTGGACAGAAACTTTATTTGTCATTTACGTATTCTTTTTTGCTATTTTGCGCATAATGATGATAATACACAAAAAATAAAAAACCAGTATGCCAGAGTGACATACTGATTTTCAAGTAAGTTTATGCATTTAAGTCAGAAACGACTTCTTTATTCTCTTGCTCAGAAGCAGACTCATCATTTACACGTTCGATGTCTGCGCCCAGAGCGGCAAGCTTCTGATGGAAATCAACGTAACCGCGGTCTAAGTGCTTCAATTCAGTAACACGTGTGTGACCTTCAGCCACTAACCCCGCAAGAATCAGCGCTGCACCTGCACGCAAATCAGTCGCTGCAACTTCAGCTCCCTGAAGCTGTACAGGACCGTTAATGATGACAGAACGTCCTTCAATCTTGATATCACCATTCATACGGCGGAATTCTTCCGCATGCATAAAACGGTTTTCAAAAACGGTTTCTGTAATCATGCTTGTGCCGCTTGCACGAAGCAGAAGCGCCATCATTTGTGACTGCATATCAGTCGGGAAGCCCGGGTGAGGCATTGTTTTGATGTCAATCGGTTTAAGTTCTTTCGGGCCGATGACACGCAGACCTTCACCTTCATCCTTAATTGTTACACCCATCTCTTCCATTTTTGCAATTAAAGAGGTGAGGTGTTCAGGAACCGCTCCTTTTACTAATACGTTTCCTTCAGTGATTGCAGCAGCAACCATAAATGTGCCCGCTTCAATGCGGTCAGGAATAATATGATGTTTTACGCCGTGAAGCTTTTCGACTCCTTCAATTTTGATGGTGCCGGTGCCAGCTCCGCGGATTTTTCCGCCCATGCCGTTGATATAGTTTGCTAAATCAACGATTTCGGGTTCTTTTGCCACGTTTTCCAGCGTTGTTGTTCCTTCAGCTAGAGCGGCTGCCATAATCAGGTTCTCTGTAGCTCCTACACTTGGGAAGTCCAGATAAATTTTTGCGCCTTGCAGTCGGCCTTTTACTTCAGCTTCAATGAAGCCATTACCGACTTTGATTTCTGCGCCCATTGCTTCAAAACCTTTTAAATGCTGATCAATCGGTCTGGAACCAATTGCGCATCCGCCCGGAAGTGCAACTCTTGCATGACCTGTACGCGCAAGAAGCGGCCCCATGACAAGCACAGACGCACGCATTTTACGAACATATTCAAAAGGTGCTTCAGTTTGCAAAGCGTATGAAGCATTTACAGTCACTTCATTATTTTCAAAATGCACATCTGCTCCTAAATGACGCAACACTTCGTTAATTGTATATACATCGGAGAGCGTAGGTACATCACAAATTACGCTTTTTTCTTCACTTGCTAATAAAGATGCAGCGATAACAGGTAAAACGGCATTTTTAGCGCCTTCAACTTTGACTGTGCCGTTTAACTTCTGACCGCCGCGGACGATGATTTTTTCCAAGGTATTCCCCTCCGCGTCCCTAAATTCTCTATATTAATATTCAGTCGTAACGATTGGTGTGCCAACCGTAACGGTATGTTTTCCGCCCATTCCTGCACTTCTAAGTGCAATTTGCAAATTCATTTTATGTTTCGAGGTCATAATGTACTCTTCCCACTCATCTGTAAACGCAGAAATAGAAACGAAATTTGGCTCAACTACATGTTCTACTGATCTTGCTTGAAATTCATTTAATAACTGATTTGCTTTTTTTTGCAAAACAATATTCATATTATCATCTAAGTGACCATTTAGACAAGTAAAAATAACTACTTTTTCTTGGAATATCCCAAGTGTCTCCCGTTCAAACTGTTCATATGTATCATTCCAGCTATCCGGTGTCTCTAGACTCATTTGCTCATATAATAAATACGAAGTTGGATTGTGTTTTTTGAGGGTTGTGACAAGCTGCAGTCTAAAAGAAGTACGATTTTTTTTGTCAGTATATGTGCCAATTGCCTTTACGACTTTATCTTCCTGTGCAATCGTCCAATCATATTGACGATACTCTGATTTTAAACGTTGCACTTTTTGATAAAATTCTTTTTCGGTCAGTGACATGTTTTGTTTTGCATGCAATGTCCACTTATCTATTGATACATCTTGGCGTTCCATCCCCTCTGCCATTTGTGCTAACGGCGTTAATTCACACGCATGAATGGTATGGAAAACAGCAATGACGAAGCTTAACATGACGGAAATGATAATAGCGCGGCTTACTTGTTTTTTCTTCATGTTCATCTCTCCCCCTTATCCCCAGTTTTACCGGAGGCAAGAGGCGCCATACGTAAAAATCTTCGTCAAAACTCGAGCTATTCGCTTCAACCCGCTTCTCCCAACCATTTAATGAGAATAATGTTCAAAACCTATTAAAATAGATAGGGAAGCTGCTGTGAATAATTGAGATAATCTAAAAAGAAATTGGCAACGGCCGTTCCAATGGCGATTGTCAGCAAAATCATCAGGAGTCTTGCCTGCACGACTTTGCCTTTTTTGATTAACGGATCTATATTGACTGCTTGCAACGCCCACCAAGTCACTGCTATAAAAATCAGGTGAACGACAATGCCGATTGCAGCCTGCTGTCCCAATACACTCATCTATTACACTCCTTTCTCTGCGTTCATACCCTTTCTTATTATATAAGAAGCACAGATAAAGATGATACATTTTATACAGAACGGAATAATCACCCAAATCTAGGGCTAATCCCCGCTTAAAGTGCGATTCTTTTACATGGTATACTTTATTGGAAAGGAGCTGACAAATGTGAATCATTCTTTTTTTCAGCCTGAAAAGCAATATGGTGAGGACCTGCCAATTTTTGATCAGGAATGGGAAGCAATTGCATTCTATTATGATTATAGACAGTCACAGATTGAAGAACTGAATGAATTGTGTCAGTTTTTTAACATTTCTCTTACCTATACGAGAGAAAGCCTTGAAGAGCTTGAAAACCTTTATTTTCAAAGTATACAAGAGCTTTTGCTTGCTGATTGGAATCTTCCTATTGAAGAAATCGAGAAAATGATCAGTGTTTATCTTATAGATTGCGTGATTGCCCGCCATGAAGATGCTGAATGGGTTGTAAAACCTTATCCCTATAAAGACGGCGCTTATACACTTGGCTTTAGAAGACATCGCAAATCGTGGCATACAATGAATGCCTGTGATGGTTTATACCTGCGCCAAAAAGAGGATCGCCCGCTGCTGTCGCTGTTTGATTCTCTTGTTCGTTCATAAAAAAATCCTTCTCATAAAGAGAAGGATTTTTTCTTATTTCCCTGCTACATCCAATCTGTTCAAAGCCCGCTGTAACGCAAGCTCAGCCCGACGAATGTCAGTATCATCTGATTGAGAATTCAAACGCTCCTGCGCCCGCTGGCGTGCAGCTTCAGCGCGCTCTTTATCGATGCCTTCCGCTGTCTCGGCAGCCTGGGCAAGGATGGTGACCTGATCAGGACGGACTTCTACAAAACCGCCGCTGACGGCAACCATTTCAGTCTGCCCGTCTTTTTTCAGACGGACAGCGCCGATTTTAAGAGGAGCCACGGTTGGAATATGGCCTGGCAAAATACCGAGATCGCCGCTTTCGGCTCTCACACTCACCATTTCGATATCCGCATCGTATACTGGGCCGTCGGGAGTAACGATATTGACTTTAACGGTCTTCATGCTTTTACCCTCCTAGGACCAGATTAAACTTCTACACCCATTTCTTTTGCTTTCTCAACAACTTCTTCGATACGGCCTACAAGACGGAACGCATCTTCTGGAAGATGGTCGTATTTACCGGCTAAGATTTCTTTGAAGCCTTGTACCGTCTCTTTTACAGGCACGTAAGAACCTTTTTGTCCAGTGAACTGTTCAGCCACGTGGAAGTTCTGAGAAAGGAAGAACTGGATACGGCGTGCGCGGTGAACGACAAGTTTGTCTTCCTCGCCTAGTTCATCCATACCGAGAATCGCAATGATATCTTGAAGCTCTTTGTAACGCTGAAGCGTTGACTGTACTTCACGCGCAACCGCATAATGCTCTTCTCCAACAATTTCAGGAGCAAGGGCGCGTGATGTAGATGCCAACGGATCAACCGCAGGGTAAATACCCATTTCAGTTAATTTACGCTCAAGGTTTGTTGTCGCATCCAAGTGAGCGAACGTTGTTGCCGGCGCCGGGTCAGTGTAGTCATCGGCAGGCACGTAGATCGCCTGGATAGATGTAACTGATCCAACATTCGTAGACGTGATACGCTCTTGGAGCTGACCCATCTCAGTTGCAAGCGTCGGCTGATAACCAACCGCTGAAGGCATACGGCCAAGAAGGGCTGAAACCTCTGAACCCGCTTGTGTGAAACGGAAAATGTTATCGATAAAGAACAGTACGTCCTGTCCTTGTACATCACGGAAGTGCTCAGCCATTGTAAGGCCTGTCAAAGCAACACGCATACGTGCGCCCGGCGGCTCGTTCATTTGTCCGAATACCATGGCTGTTTTGTTGATTACGCCAGAGTCACTCATTTCGTAGAAAAGGTCGTTTCCTTCACGAGTACGCTCTCCTACGCCGGCGAATACAGAGATACCGCCGTGCTCTTGCGCGATGTTGTTGATTAATTCCTGGATTAATACGGTTTTACCTACACCGGCACCACCGAACAATCCGATTTTACCACCCTTAATGTAAGGAGCAAGCAAATCAACAACTTTAATACCTGTTTCAAGAATTTCAACTTCTGTTGAAAGCTGATCGAATGAAGGCGCCTGTCTGTGAATCGGATCCTTTTTCGCATCCGCAGGAACCGGCTCATTCAAATCAATATTTTCTCCGAGAACGTTAAATACACGTCCAAGTGTTACATCACCAACCGGTACTGAGATTGGCGCTCCTGTATCTACAGCTTCCATACCGCGCTGAACACCATCTGTAGATGCCATTGCGATTGTACGGACTGTATCATCACCTAAATGAAGAGCGACCTCAAGCGTTAAATCAATACCTACTTCGTTTTCACTTGCAGCTGGCTGTGAAATTTTAATCGCATTATAAATTTCAGGCAAGTGACCGTCTTCAAAACGCACGTCGACGACCGGTCCTAATACCTGGCTAACGCGTCCTTTCTTCATCGCTATCCCTCCTGACAAAATCTTTCTATTCTAAAGCGGCTGCTCCGCCGACAATTTCCGTAATTTCTTGTGTGATGGCTGCTTGGCGAGCGCGGTTGTAAGAAAGCGAAAGTGAATCGATAAGTTCCTTCGCGTTGTCTGTCGCGTTTTTCATCGCCGTCATTCTTGCAGCGTGCTCACTTGCTTTACTGTCAAGAAGCGCACCGAAGATTAAGCTTTCTGCATATTGAGGAAGCAAAACCTCCAGAACCTCCTCTTCAGATGGTTCAAATTCATAAGACGCCGTTCTTTTTCCGCCGCCGCTGCCTAAATCAGATAACGGCAGAAGTTTTTTCTCCGTTACTTCTTGAGTAATGGCGCTGACAAAATGGTTATAAACAAGGTGCAATTCATCAAACGCACCGTCTATAAACATTTGGATCGTTTGACGGGCAAGATCTTTAATTTCTGTAAACGTCACTTCATCCCCAAGTCCTGTTAACTCGGAAATGATCGGAATCTCACGTTTCTTAAAGAAATCACGGCCCACTCTTCCGATGGCAATCACCGCATACTCATCCTTAGACTGATGACGTTCTTGCATGGCCTGATAAGCACTCCGTAAAACCGAACTGTTAAAAGCGCCGGCAAGACCGCGGTCAGACGTAATGACAAGGTATGCCGTTTTTTTCACTTCTCTGCTGAGAAGCATCGGATGCTTTACGTTGCCGGAAACTCTTCCGACGTTTGACACAACCTCTTGGATTTTATCCATATATGGCACAAATGATTTTGCATTGTTTTCAGCACGATTCAGCTTAGCCGCAGATACCATCTGCATGGCTTTTGTAATCTGACTTGTTTTTTTCGTTGACGTGATCCTTGACTTAATATCGCGTAATGAGGCCAAAGATTTCACCACCTTTTCTCTTCATCTGCGTAAAAAGAGAGAAAAAGAGAACCTTTTTCTCTCATCAGCATTCGAGTTAGTTGCTTGGTGCAAATGTGCGTTTGAAGCCTTCGATTGCAGCATTGAAGTCTTCATCAGCAGGAAGGTTTCCTGTTTTCGCAATTCCGTCAAGCAGGTCTTTATGGTTTTGGTCAAGGTACATGTAGTACTCTTCTTCAAAACGTCTGATATCCGCCACAGGAATATCATCGAGATATCCTTTTGTCAGCGCATAAAGAATGGCTACTTGCTTTTCAACCGGAAGCGGCTTGTTCAGATCCTGCTTCAGCACTTCAACTGTACGCGCACCGCGGTTCAGTTTTGCCTGAGTCGCTTGGTCGAGGTCAGAACCGAATTGAGCGAATGCTTCCAGCTCACGGTATGACGCAAGGTCAAGACGCAAAGTACCTGATACTTTTTTCATCGCTTTGATTTGCGCTGAGCCGCCGACACGGGATACAGACAATCCGGCGTTGATCGCTGGACGTACGCCTGAGAAGAACAAATCAGATTGCAGGAAGATCTGTCCGTCGGTGATGGAAATGACGTTCGTCGGAATATAAGCAGAGATATCTCCGGCTTGTGTTTCTACGAACGGCAGAGCTGTAATTGATCCTGCGCCTTTCGCGTCGCTAAGCTTTGCTGCACGCTCAAGCAGACGGGAATGAAGATAGAATACATCCCCAGGGAACGCTTCACGGCCTGGCGGACGGCGAAGAAGCAAGGACAGCTCACGGTAAGCAGCCGCTTGTTTAGAAAGATCATCGTATACAACAAGAACGTGCTTGCCGCTGTACATAAATTCTTCTGCCATTGTAACCCCAGCATACGGTGCCAGGTACAGAAGCGGTGCCGGCTGTGACGCAGACGCCGTTACAACAATTGTATAATCAAGCGCGCCGTGTTTACGCAATGTTTCTACTACGCCGCGGACTGTTGATTCTTTTTGGCCGATCGCAACATATACGCAGATCATGTCTTGGTCTTTTTGGTTCAGGATCGCATCGATCGCAACAGATGTTTTACCTGTTTGACGGTCACCGATGATCAGCTCACGCTGGCCGCGGCCGATTGGAATCAGTGCATCGATCGCTTTGATACCGGTTTGAAGCGGTTCATGAACGGATTTACGGTCCATAACGCCTGGTGCAGGGCTCTCAATCGGGCGAGTTTTGCTTGTAAGGATCGGGCCAAGTCCGTCTACCGGCTGGCCTAACGGATTTACAATACGGCCGATTAACTCTTCACCAACAGGAACCTCCATGATGCGGCCTGTTCTTTTTACTTCGTCTCCCTCACGGATCTCACTGAAAGGTCCTAAGATGACGATACCTACGTTTGATTCTTCAAGGTTTTGAGCCATACCCAAAACACCGTTTGAAAATTCGACAAGTTCACCGGCCATACAGTTGTCAAGGCCGTGCACACGTGCAATACCGTCACCGACTTGGATGACTGTACCTACGTCTTGAACTTCAATATCAGATTGATAATTTTGTATTTGCTGTTTTATCAGCGTGCTAATCTCTTCAGCTTTGATGCTCACTTAGGTTTCACCCCTTCTATCGATTTTCCCCGGCTAATTGACGTTCGATGCGCTGAAGCTTCCCGCTTACGCTGCCGTCATAAATCCGGTTTCCAATGCGGACTTTAATGCCGCCTATTAAATCCGTCTGCACTTCATTTCTGATTCTCAGTGAAGCGACTCCGGCTTTTTTTGCAAACACTTGTGATAATGGTAAAATTTCAGCATCCGTCAGCGGTTTCACTGAATATACGATTGCGTCTTCTGTTTGACGGGCCTCATTTGCGAGTTTGATAAACTCATCTGTGAGCTCAGGCACAATCGCGGCACGATGGCGGTCAATCAAAAGAAAAATCGTATTAAGCACGGACTGTGACAAAGAGCCAAATGCATTTTGGATCAGCTCTTTTTTCTTCGCAGCCGGCACCTTCGGATGGTTCAACACATCATTAAGCGCTTTTTCATTTTGAAATACTTGTTTTACAACAGTTAGCTCTTCTTCTACTTGATTCAGCTGAGCGGACTCATTGGCTATATCAAAAAGAGCTGATGCATATCGTTTAGAGACAGCTGATCCACTCATCGGCTTTCTCCTACCTCTTTAAGATAGTCCTGGATCAATTTCTCTTGCGCTTGTTCATCCAGTTCTTTTTCGATCACTTTCGACGCAATCATGACAGAAAGAGACGCTACTTGCTCACGGAGAGCAGAAACCGCCTGTTCTTTTTCCTTCACGATTTCAGTTCTTGCTGCTTCTTTCAGACGTTCAGATTCTGCACGTGCAGCCTGAATAATCTCTTCTTTTTGCTTCTCTCCCAGTTTCTTTGCGTTTTCGATAAGAGTTTGGGATTCCTGTCTTGCTTCTTTTAAAAGAACGCGCTGCTCTTCAATCAGCTGCTGCGCTTCTTTATTTTTTTCTTCAGCAGACGTAATTTCTCCAGCGATGTGGTCTTCACGCTGTTTCATTATGTTTAATAGCGGCCCTAAAGCGTATTTCTTCAGAAGCGCTAATAAGATTAACATAGCTAACAGTTGGAACAGGATATCTCCGCCGTTAAACGACAATCCTAGTTCAAGTGGTAATTGAGACATCTACTACGGCAACTCCCTTCTGCAGGTTTTTCTTTGCTGATCCAGCAGCCGCACTTGTCTCTTTTCAGCCGGCAAGGCGGGATGCTTATCAGACATAAAGCAATGGCGAAGGTTCTCTTGGAATGATCTTCGCCATTTTTAGTTCATATAAGGCTTTTATGCTTAGCCAAAGAACGCTAAGAATGCGATAACGACAGCGATAATAGGAAGGGCTTCAACTAATGCGATACCCATGAACATAAGAGTTCTCAGTTCTTTACCTGCTTCCGGCTGACGGGCAATCCCCTCTACCGTACGTGAAACAATCAAACCGTTACCAATACCTGCACCAAGTGCGCCTAAACCAATTGCAATCGCAGCTGCTATTAAATTCATGAAAAAGTTCCTCCTTTAAAATGTTATCCGTTTGGATATAATGTTTTAATGATCATGACTGATTTTATGAGACATGTACACCATCGTCAGCATTGTAAAGATAAATGCCTGGATAGCACCAATAAATAAACTGAATGCTTGCCATGCCAGCATCGGCAGAATGGCACCGATTGTACCGACAAGACCGAGAGCCACGCTTTGCGAATAATGGCTTGTTGCTAATCCCGCAAGCAGGCCGAGAAGAATCTCACCGGCGAAGATGTTACCATACAGCCGCAAACCTAGAGTCAGCGTATTCGCAAACTCTTCGATGATTTTCATCGGGAGCATGAATGGAACAGGTCTTAAATAGTCTTTGGAATATTCCTTGAGCCCTTTCATCTTCACACCATAGTAGTGGGTTAAAGCAACAACCATCACGGCTAGCGTTAATGTAATGGCAGGATCGGCTGTCGGAGACTTCCACCAGAGCTCATGTCCGATTGTAATAGAGAACGGCAGCCCCAGCATATTCGACACAAATATGTACATCAGCAATGTGACACCAAGTGCCAAGAAGTTAGCCCCTGTTTTTAAATCCATTGTACTGCCAATAATATTGCGGACGAAATCAACAATCCATTCCATAAAGTTCTGGGCTTTTCCGGGACGGATCGAAAGCGTTCTTGTCGTCAATATAGCAATCAATAAAACAATCACACTCGCCACAGTAATCATCAGAATGTTTGTCAGATTAAAAGTAAGACCTAGAAATTCTATAGTTCTGTAACCATGATTCAAAGGGTTTTCACCTCTCTTCCATTGATGAACGTTTAAGCTGGATAAAGGAATCTATCATAATGACAGGGTATATTGTCATTAATCCAATAACTGTACTTGCCATATGAAAGTATTCGGGATTTTTATAGGCAACAGCCACAGCAAGAATCGCATTGCACCACCGCGCTGCGCTCCCGAGAGATCGTATGGACTTTCCTTTCTCAACAGCTCTGTCAAAAGCATTCATTCTTCTGACGAGCAGTAAAAAATTAAACAAACTGAAAACAGTTCCCAGAATAAGGCCTAAAAAAACGGTTTTATACGCTGTTAAACCATAACCCAGTACATACACTGCCAAAATGAACAATAAATATTTGCGTTGTCTGCTAAATGTAAGCTTGGGATCGTCCATCAATTATCTGTCTCCTGATGAAAAAATAATGTATAGCTTGGATACGGCAAAAATCAGCGGTTAACCCTTAGTAGAAGACCTTTTTTGACCGGCAAAACGGGCCTGTTCGAAAAAATCATTCATCCGCAAGCCTTGCAGGGATGCTGTTTCATTCGCTTAAATAAATCCTCATAATACGGGTTTGCTGAGAGGATTTACATTGAGGATGAGGACTATAATGAAAGCTATGAAAACCTTCTCATAATACCCTCGTTTAGCATACAATAGCCCCTAACATGTGTCAATCTGTTTAAAGTTAAAAAACTTTTTATACTTTACGTCTCCACAGAATGTTCACATTTTCACCTATAATTGTATACAGATTCACCGAATAGCAAAAAACTGGATAAAAAAATGAAACCCCCTTTTGGGGATTTCATTTTTTATTTTGTTCCAAACATGCGGTCACCCGCATCTCCGAGACCTGGAACAATATATCCTTTTTCATTTAATTTTTCATCTAGCGCCGCAATGTAAATATCAACGTCCGAATGATGCTTCTGCAATTCTTCCACACCCTCCGGCGCTGCTACAAGACACATGAAACGGATATTTTTCGCACCGCGTTTTTTAAGGCTGTGAATGGCTTCAACTGCGGAACCGCCCGTAGCGAGCATCGGGTCAACCACGATGAATTCACGCTCTTCCACATCAGAAGGAAGCTTGACATAGTATTCCACGGGTTTTAAGGTTTCTGGATCACGGTAAAGGCCGACATGTCCCACTTTTGCCGCAGGAATCAGCTTTAAAATGCCGTCAACCATTCCCAATCCTGCTCTGAGGATAGGAACCACTCCGAGTTTTTTCCCTGAGATGACTTTCGATTTCGCAGCCTGAACCGGTGTATTGATATCCACTTCTTCCAGAGGAAGATCGCGGGTAATTTCAAATGCCATGAGTGTAGCCACTTCATCTACTAACTCTCTAAAATCCTTCGTACCTGTATTTTCATTCCGTATATATGTCAGCTTGTGCTGAATTAAAGGATGATCAAATACATAAACCTTTCCCATACTGTGTTTCAGCTCCTTTTTTATTGTCCCATCAACAATTACACACTTCTATTGATTCTACAAAAAAAGACATTGAGTTTCAAGAACATCGTCAAAAAACCCGCCGGGCATAAGCCCCAGCGGGTTTTAGGATCTTAATAATCTAATTCTTTATATAAAGGAAATTTATCAGTCAGAGCAGCTACACGCTGTCTTGCTTCTTCAAGTTTTCCTTCATCTTCGTGGTTTTTCAATGCAAGCGCAATGATAGCACCGACTTCTTCTAATGCGTCTCCGTCAAAACCGCGGCTGGTTACAGCAGCTGTACCAAGACGGATGCCGCTTGTTACGAAAGGTTTTTCAGGATCATATGGAATCGCGTTTTTGTTAGACGTAATACCGATTTCATCAAGTACATGCTCCGCAACCTTACCAGTCAGTCCGAGCGAACGAAGGTCAACAAGGATAAGGTGGTTGTCTGTTCCGCCTGAAACGAGCTGGATGCCCTCTTTCGTTAAGGCTTCAGCCAGACGTTTCGCGTTTGAAATGACGTTTTCTGCATATGTTTTGAAATCGTCCTGCAATACTTCACCGAATGAAACAGCTTTTGCGGCAATAACGTGCATCAGCGGGCCGCCTTGAATTCCAGGGAAGATCGATTTATCAATTTTCTTGCCAAACTCTTCACGGCAAAGGATCATACCGCCTCGAGGACCGCGAAGTGTTTTATGTGTTGTTGTTGTAACGAAATCAGCGTAAGGAACCGGGTTTGGATGAAGGCCTGCCGCAACAAGTCCTGCGATATGTGCCATATCCACCATGAAGTAAGCGCCGACTTCATCAGCAATTTCACGGAATTTCTTAAAGTCGATTGTACGAGGATACGCACTTGCTCCTGCTACGATAAGCTTCGGTTTATGAGCGAGGGCTTTTTCACGCACGTCATCGTAATCAATATATTGAGTTTCTTTATCTACGCCGTACTCAACAAAGTTATATTGAACACCGCTGAAGTTGACTGGGCTTCCGTGTGTTAAATGGCCGCCGTGGGAGAGGTTCATCCCAAGTACAGTATCGCCTTGCTCCAAAATCGTGAAGTACACTGCCATGTTTGCTTGCGCGCCTGAATGAGGCTGAACGTTTACATGCTCCGCTCCAAAGATTTCCTTCGCGCGGTCACGGGCGATATCTTCAACGACATCGACGTGCTCGCATCCGCCGTAGTAGCGTTTGCCCGGATATCCTTCTGCGTACTTATTTGTCAAAACAGATCCTTGTGCTTCCATAACCGCTTCACTTACAAAGTTCTCAGAAGCAATCAATTCGATCTTAGTCTGTTGGCGTTCACGCTCATTTTTAATGGCGTTAAACACTTGTTCGTCTTGCGCAGGTAAATGTTTCATCAGCGAGATCCTCTCCTATCCGTATCCTGTTCTTTGTTTTTACCATCACTATTGTACATGGTTTTTAAGGCCGATGTAAAAGATTATTTTTAAAAAATCTAAATTTTTATTGGTAAAAACGAATATTAATAACTTAAATTTAATTTAAAGTTCGGAATTTATTTCACTGTCTTAAAATAAAAGAAAAGACTGGCTATGCAGTCCTTTCATTCGCACTCATAAACCGCCCGCACTCCGCCGATTAGTTTCGGCCGTGTACGCGCCAATGTCACATGAGCTGAACCGAGGCTGTTTTGAGAGACACGCACAGGGACAGCCACCGGCTTCAGATGCATGCCGATAAACGTATCGCCTATATCAATTCCGGCGTCAGCCTGAATGGTTTCAACAAGAACAGGAGACTTCATCTGCTTAAACGCATAAGACGCCATCGCTCCGCCCGCTTTTGGAACGGGCACGGCAGAAACGGTTGGAAGCCTGAACAGCTTGGCCGTTTCTGCTTCGACGACAAGCGCTCTGTTTAAATGCTCGCAGCATTGAAACGCCAGATGGATTCCCGTTTTTTCCCGGAGCTCAGCAAGTCCGCTGTAGATGCTTTCAGCGATATCTACACTGCCCGATGTGCCGATCCGGCTGCCGGCCACTTCGCTCGTGCTGCATCCAAGGACGAAGAGCTGATCTTGTTTCAATTCCGCTTGGTCCTGAAACTCAGACAGCATCGTCTTCCACGTTTGTTTCAACTCATTCATTAAACAGCACCCCTACAGGTTTTTCTCTTCATAATCTGAGATTTTTCCAATACGCGTTTGGTGTCTTCCCCCGGTAAACTCAGTAGTCAGCCAGATTTTTGCGATTTCCCGAGCCAAACCAGGTCCGATCACCCGTTCACCCATCGCAAGGATGTTTGTGTCATTATGCTCCCTCGTCGCCTTCGCGCTGAAGGTATCGTGCGCCAGCGCGCAGCGAATCCCTTTTACTTTATTAGCGGAAATGCTCATGCCGATGCCTGTCCCGCAAATTAAAATGCCTCTGTCAACTTCGCCGCTAACCACTTTTTCGGCCACCGGAAAAGCATAATCCGGATAATCGACAGAGCCGCTGCCGCAGTCACAGCCCATATCAATATATTCAATTTGCAATTCGTCCATTAACTCTTTGATTTCATTTCGAATGTGAACGCCGCCATGATCCGATGCAATGGCTACTTTCATCTGCTTTTCCTCCCAGCGTGTGTGATGCGGCCCGCCCGCTTTATTGACCGCGCAGCCTGTCCGCTCTTTGATTCACACCATATGATGTGCTTTTCACTATATTCTACTCCTTCACGCAGGATTTGCAAATGACCTGTTTACAGATTTTCTGACAACTTATCTGCGGTCTTTTTTCAGCTGTTTTGCCAGCTGCCGAAGAAGCTCTTCAAGCTCATCTCGCGTTTGTTTATAGATGTCAATTGAGCCGCCGAACGGATCGATGACATCACCATGGCTGCCTGTGACATATTCTTTTAACGTAAACACTTTATCACGATAACGTCCAAATTGGCTGGCAATGATCTGCTTGTGCTGATGGGTCATAGCCAGAACCAAATCAGCCGACTCCATATGTTCTTCAGTTAATGGAGAAGACACATGATTAAGGGCAATGTGTTTTTCAAACAGCGCTTCGACTGCATGAGGCGTCGCTTTCCCATTAGGTGAAGCAAACACGCCTGCCGAGCGGACATTGACATTCAGCCCTTCCATTTCTGCAATTGATTTAAAAAGCGCCTCAGCCATTGGGCTGCGGCACGTATTTCCAGTACAGACAAAAATAATATCCATGTCAGTCACCCCTTATTTTTCTCTATTATATATGAAGAAAAAAGAAACGGCGACTTCGTTTCTTTTATTGGTATATTAAATTGGCAAAAGCAGCTTTAGTCCAAACACGATTAATATGATGCCCCCGAGCGCTTCGCTGTATGTGCCAAGCCAAGACTGCACTTGTTTTCCGACCAGCAGGCCCAGCCATGTCAACATCATGCTGAACAGCCCGAACAGGGTAATTGTGAGGAGCGGATGCGAGCCGTATATCCCCAAGCTCAAGCCGACGGAAAAGCTGTCAAGGCTGACGCCGATGGCAAACAGCAATAAGCCCGGCCCTGCCGGTGACATGAATCGTTCTTCTGACTGTTTAAAAGAGGCCATAAGCATTTGAACCCCAAGAACAAAAAGCAGCGCCCCACCGATATAAACCGCTAACACGCCGAGGAGCCCTGACAGCATGTTACCGGCCGCCATCCCTGCAAGAGGCATGATGACGTGAAAGAGGCCGATGATGAAACCAATATAGAATATCTGCTTCTTTCTAAGTTTGACCATGCCCATTCCAAGGCCGACAGAAAAAGCATCCATCCCTAAAGCAAACGCCATGATGCTTAATGTAATCAGTTCGCCTATAAACAAATCCGACATACATAAATAACCCCCTTGGACACGCCCCGCTTTTTTAGCCTATGCGTGTCCAAAAAGGGTTAGAACATCTGACTGCTTTCAGCGAATCACTCTTCCTCCGGCGGCTTTCATCAGCCTGTTCATAATAGCAAGACCGACACCTGTATCCGGAAAGGATTCCGCTATAATGAAATCCACCTTATTCTCATCAAAGCTGCGCAAAGCATCATACAGCCCTGCCGCAACAGTCTCAAGCTGAGCCCGTCTTCCGCAGCTCTTCACATAATCAGCGGAATAAACGCCCGCGTTTTCTTCTGTCGTCAGGACACCGACCCGTCTTCCGCCCTGTTGATATTCTTGAATGAGGTGCTGAATGTGCTCTGGGCTGCCTTCGCAAATGGCAAGAGGCGCTGTCGGCGCATAATGTGTATATTTCATCCCTGGAGAAATCGGCTTCTCGTTTTGGTCGCTGAGCCCTTTATCCACATGGATCGGCCCGATCACCGCTTCAATTTGTTCCTTCGTAATGCCGCCAGGACGCAAGAGAACAGGGATGTCGTCCGCACATGAAAGCACGGTTGATTCGACCCCGATTCCGGTAGGGCCTCCATCCATAATACCGGCTATGCGGCCATCCAAGTCGTGAGCCACATGCTCTGCTTTTGTGGGACTTGGCTTGCCTGATAGATTGGCGCTCGGTGCTGCAATCGGCAGTCCCGATTCGCGAATCAATGCAAGGGCAAGCGGATGATCCGGCATTCTAATGGCAACCGTTTCAAGACCTGCCGTTACACGAGGTGAAAGCGCATCAGGTTTGCAAGGCAAAATGAGCGTAAGTGCTCCCGGCCAAAACCGTTTCATCAATGTTTTCGCCTTTTCCGGCGCCGGGCCCGTTAAATCCTCAAGCTGGCTGATATCCGCAATGTGAACAATCAGGGGATTATCGCTCGGCCGCCCTTTCGCCTCATATATTTTTTTGACGGCATCCGTATTTTTTGCGTTTGCGCCTAGGCCATATACTGTTTCTGTCGGAAAGGCAACGACCTCATTTTCTCGGAGCAAAGCGGCTGCTTGTGCAATTTGTGGATCATTTGTGGATAACTCGTCAGTTACATCCACAAACCATCTTTTCGTTTTCATTTCTGACCAAACTCCTTATTCACAACAATAAAACGATTGTTTTACGCGTGTAATTCTTTTGAAAGTATAAAAGATGTCCTGTAATAAAACAAGCGTTATCCACAAATTGTGGACAACGCTAATAAAGAAGTGGATAAGTATGTGTATAAACTGCACTTATCCAGACGCTTTTTTCATCAAAACGGCTCCTTCTGTTTGCCGCGATTCACAGAAGTGATCAGAAGAAAACAGCTCCTCCGGTACACTATCAGCTCTTTCAAAACCCATGGCCGTCAGAAAATCCGCAGAGGAATGCTGATTTGCTACTAGGTACACGGTTTTGATCTGATGCTTTTCGCACAGCACCTCCATGCTTTGAAAAAGCGTGACGATATGGCCTTGGTGAAGCTTGTCCGATATGACAAGTGATCGCAGCAGCCCCTGGTCACAGCTTATTTTTTCAATACCGAGGCATCCGGCAATGTTTTTCTCACTGTCCTCCAGCATAAGAAATTGAGTGAAGCCTTCTTTCACACCTTCATAGCTGGTTTTCGCCTGTTTTAAAAATGCCTCGAGCACATCTCCGTCTTTTTCCCTTGCCACCCGCAGTTGATAAAACATCCGTTCACCCCGTTTTTGCGTTCTTTCTTCCAATCTATGAGGCAAATCTATTTTTAGACCAGATGATTAGGAAAAAAGGTCGGAAATCCATTCGACTAAAAAGAATTTCACTTCTGTGCCGTCTTCTTTTTCTTCGTTCTCTTCTTTTTTGGCTTTTTCCGCTTTAGCGGTTACGTCCTCAAGCACTTTTTCAGTCTGCTTTTTTGAGGCTTCTTTATCTTCTTGTTCTTTGACGGCTTCCCCGTTAGAAAAATCGAGAAAGCAGAGGGGCGGGAACAGCACACACCACCAGTTGGCGCCGTCTCCTTTTCCAAGCGTAATCAAAATCGCTTCATACTCACCAGCGGGATATACCATGTTGCCGTAAAGCTTTGTCGGAAACGAGATTTTGTCAAAATCAACGGATATCGACTGATTCGCTCCTTCTTTCTCCATTGTTTCCTTTGCAATTGCTTTGATTTCAGGCAGCTTTGAACGAATCACGCGACGCGCTTCTTCAATAGAAGTAATATCCTTTACCCAAGTTGTGATTTCTTTATTCACCGCGTCTCTTATATGACGTTTTAATTGCTGGTCTTGATCACTATCGCTGTTTGCCAATATTCTCAAACGAATCGCCTGATCCGGTATGACCACCGGCTGATTTTCCGATTTTTGTGCCGTCTCTTCTTTTGCCAGCCCTACGAGCGCTCCAGATAATAAAAGAAAGATATATATACAAATGATTACTGTTTTTTTCATCGGTCCCCACCGTTCCTCTCCGTGCTTTGTTTCTAGCCCTATTATGGACAAGGAGAGCCGGGGGTAAACGTGCAGGGTGAAAAAAATCTAGCAAGCTGTTAATCTTATTTATGGTACGATAGTGTTTTAGGAGGTTTAAGATGAAATACAATTATACAGTGCTGTTATCAGCATTCACGATGTCCGTTCTTTATTCAGTAATTTATATTCATTCATTTATCATTGCCGCTCTCATCACAATGGCATTTTATTTTCTGTTTCCTTATTTGATCTTCGCACTGCCGCTTCAAATCATGATGAATAAAAAGCCGAAACGGTTCAGCCCTTTGTATCTGCTGTATTACCTTGCCGCTGCTTTTATTGCCAACGCGATCATTTTCGGCGTGCTTCAGCCTTCGGGACAATCTTTGTTTCAAAATACAGCCTTCTATCTTTTCGCTGTATTAACAGCTCTTATCTATTGGATATGGGACTCTGTTTTACTGCAAAAAAAGGAAGCCTAAGAGGCTTCCTTTTTTATTAAAACAAAATCGTCAGCAAATAACATAGAATGGAAGGTATCGCCGCAACAAAGAAAGCGGCCGCCATTTTCATGCGAGATGTACGGCCTTCTTTGGTTTCTGAATGGTAGTTTGCCCGCTGATCGCTTCCGCTTACAGCCAAACCCGATGTAATGATCGCGAGCCCCACTAAAACGAGAGACGCAACGCCAAAAATCGCTTCATATGAAAGAGCCTGCGGAAAAATGGTGCCAATCATGCTCTCAATCGCAATGAGCAGGATTCCTGCTGTCAGGGCCTTTTTCATGTTTACATCCCCTTTGCTGGTGTTAAACAGCTTGATCCATTCACTCGCCAGCAAGCTGCTTATTTATTTTTATGAATCAGAGCGCATATGGTTCTGTCTTTTCCATTAATATCTTTCAGCACTTCCACTTCCGCCCCCTTAAACGCCTTGAGGATCAGGTCTTTGACCGCCGCTCCCTGTTTCCAGCCGATTTCAAAAACGACAAATACTTTATCCTTCATAACAAGCGGAATGTCTTCCATAAACCGCTTATAAAATTTCAGCCCGTCTCCGCCATCGGTGAGTGCGTGCAGCGGCTCATGAAAACGGACAATTTCCGATAAATCAGCCATTTCTTCCTCTGAAATATATGGCGGGTTTGAGACAATGATATCCGCTTTTTTTCCCGCCTTAATAAAAGGCTCAAGCAGATCGCCCTGATAAAAGCGCACATTCGCTCCGAGTTTTTCTGCATTGGCAGAGGCGACTTGCAGCGCCTCTTTCGAAATATCGACCGCCGACACAGAAAAGCTTTGGTTTTCAAGCGCAAGCGTGACGGCTATTGCGCCGCTCCCTGTACCAACGTCAACAACTTCGAGCTTGCCGTCTTCAGAAAAGACACTCCGATATTTTTCAAGCAAATGAAAGACAACTTCTTCAGTTTCCGGCCGCGGGATCAGCACATCATCATTCACCATAAATTCCCGTCCATAAAAAAACTCTTTTCCTATAATGTATTGAACCGGCACGCCCTCTTTATGCATCTCAACGTGACGCTTAAAGCGATACAGTTCGTCTTCACCAATCGGTTCCTGTAAGCTTGCGAGCAGCTTGCTTCTCTCCATTCCGGTATCATAAAGCAATAGGAGCTCGGCCGCATTTTCTTCTCTTCCCGCTTCGGTTAAATAAGAAGAAGCCCATTTCAGGGCTTCGAATATCGTCTTCATCTTAACCTTCCGACTGCTGAAGCTTGCTTGCCTGATCTTCAACAATCAGCGCTTCAACCACTTCGTCAAGTTTTCCTTCAAGAATCTGATCAAGCTTTTGAATCGTCAAACCGATTCTGTGATCCGTCACACGGTTTTGCGGGAAGTTGTATGTGCGGATACGTTCAGAGCGGTCACCAGATCCGACTGCTGATTTCCGTGTTTGATCATATTCAGCCTGGGCTTCCTGCTGAAATTTATCATAGATTCTGGCACGGAGAACCTTCATTGCTTTTTCTTTGTTCTTAATTTGAGATTTTTCATCCTGGCATGATACAACAACACCTGTCGGCAAGTGAGTCAGACGAACCGCAGACATTGTTGTGTTAACGCTTTGTCCGCCCGGTCCGCTTGAAGCAAACGTATCGACACGGATATCCTTCTCATGGATGTCAACCTCTACCTCTTCTGCCTCAGGAAGACATGCTACTGTTGCAGTGGATGTATGGATGCGTCCGCCTGATTCTGTTTCCGGAACACGCTGTACGCGGTGGGCGCCGTTTTCATATTTGAGTTTAGAATACGCGCCGCTTCCCGTAATCATAAAGATGATCTCTTTGTAGCCGCCTGTTCCGGTTACATTCGCTTCCATGACCTCTGTCTTCCAGCCCTGAAGCTCGGCATAACGGGAATACATTCTGTACAGGTTGCCCGCGAATAAAGCGGCTTCCTCGCCTCCCGCAGCCCCGCGGATCTCCATGATAACGTTTTTGTCATCATTAGGATCTTTCGGGATCAGGAGCACTTTCAGCCGTTCTGACAGTGTTTCCGTTTCCTTCTGAAGTTCAGAAATCTCTTCCTTCACCATGTCGCGCATCTCAGCGTCCAGCTTCTCTTCAAGCATCGCTTTTGCATCAGCCAGCTGTTCTGACGCATCTCTGTATTGTCTATATACGTCAACTGTTTCTTGTATATCAGATTGCTCTTTTGAATATTCTCTTAGCTTTTTCGGATCGTTGACTACTTCTGGATCGCTCAAAAGCTCATTTAATTTCTCGTATCGTTCTTCAATTGATTTTAAACGGTCTAACACGGTCTTCACCTCTGTTTTCCTGTGCGTAACATTCTCATTATAGTATAGTGATTAACCCCAGTCAAAAGCATTTCAATCCCAGCTGGAAAAGCTCCCTCTGCTATACTGGAATTCGAGGAGGGATGATGTTGCTGAAATCCATACATCATATTGCAATCATATGTTCAGATTACGAAAAGTCGAAAGCTTTCTACGTACATAAGCTTGGTTTTCAGGTGATTCAAGAAACGTACCGCGAAGAGCGCTGCTCCTTTAAGCTTGATTTGTCGCTTAACGGCTCGTATGTCATTGAGCTGTTCTCGTTTCCCGATCCGCCCGAACGACAAACCCGGCCTGAAGCCGCAGGCCTGCGTCACCTCGCCTTTACAGTCGTCAGCTTGGATAAGGCGGTTCAGGAGCTTCATGAAAAAGGAATCGAAACAGAGCCAATCAGAACAGATCCGCTGACCGGCAAGCGTTTCACCTTCTTTTTTGATCCTGACCAGCTTCCATTAGAACTGTATGAACAATAACAGTTTTTGAAGAAAAAAAGGAGATACCCACTTTCTTTGCCGAATCTTTTCTTGTTTTGTCTAACGGGAAGGGAACCTCATTCTATGGTCGAATACCTAGCTTAAAAGGAGGTATGGGATCATGAATACAAATATGGTAGCAAGTGAACTCGGCGTCTCCGCAAAAACGGTGCAGCGGTGGGTGAAGCAGCTGAATCTTCCGGCCGAACGCAATGAACTCGGACACTATTCGTTCACAGCAGAAGACGTGAAGGTTCTAAAATCCGTTCAAAAACAAATCTCTGAAGGCACGGCGATTCAGGATATTCATCTGCCGAAAAGCGCTAAAAAGCGCACAGGCTTCCTTGTCCAAAAAACAAGTAGCGACACAGAACGAAGAATCGAGCAGCTTGAACAAAAGCTGGACACCCTTTTACAGCAAAGGCAGGACGAAAGCGAATTGATGGCAAGGATGTCGGAACTGGAACGCCAGCTGAAACAAAAAGCCGATGAAGGTGTATCTTACCAGCTGCTTCAGCACCGCAGAGAAATCGATGATATTCTTGCAGATCTGCAATCACTGACCTCACAAATGAAAGAATTCACCGCTCAGCCGATCCCCGAGACTGCTGCTGCTTCTGAAAAAACCAAAACAAGAAAAAAACCGCTGCTGTCACTGTTCAAATTTCAAACCTAAAGCAAAAAGCTCCCGTAAAGGGAGCTTTTTTTGTTACGCAGTAAGCGCGATAATGATTGGAAGTGAAATCAATGACAGAATCGCACTGACCACAAACGCAGTTGCAGTTTCTTCTTCTTGTTTCTCGAAACGAGTCGCAATCATGGCTGCAACGGCAGAACCAGGGAATGCAACAAGAAGGATTGCTTTTGTTGTTTGGTCAGCCGGAAGTCCGATAGCAAGAGCAATCAAGAACATTAATGCAGGCTGAACCGCAACTTTTAGTAACGCAATACCGATAGCCGGCATACTGAGTTTAATTTTACGAATACCAACGGTAACACCGACAGCAAAGAGAGCAACACCAGATGTTGTGCTTCCAAGCTGATCAAGCATTTTAACACCCAGCTCAGGAAGAGTGAAATTGAAAACCAGCACCAAGATCATACTGATTAACGGAGCAGCTGCAAGCGGCTCACAAAGACCATGCAGGATTGATTTTCCTGTCATCTTCCAGAAGCTGTCGCCACTCTCTTCGTTTTTCTTAGAAGACTCACCAACAGTAGCGATAATGATCGCGAGCGGATCAAGAATCGCGTTAACCACGATACCTGTGACCGCGATCGGAATCGCAACTTCATTTGCTCCGAATAAGCTTCCCAATACCGGGATACCCATAAATGCGAATGTCGGCTGTGCAGAGTTCAAAGAAAATACAGATGAGTTCGTTAAATCATACTTGAAAATAAATCTGCAAACCAAAAGAATGATGATATAGAAACCAACAATCCCAATAATTAAAGAAATCATTAAAGGTACTTGTGATAAAAATTCACTTCTGGAAGTTGTCAAAATACCAGCGATAAAGTGAGCTGGAAGTGCGTATTTCGTTACTAACGTACTTACCCCTTTTGCCGACTTGGCATCATAACTTCCAAAATGTCCTGCAAACCAACCCAGCACGATAACAAAGAAGATCGGCGCCAGGAGGATTAAGATATCTAAGATGCTCAAAATATTCTCCTCCAAATCCTATGTCCGTATACTTTAGCTTTACAAAAAGCTTTCCCTCGGACAGAAAAATTTACTCGCTAATTATTTCGCGATGACTTTTTTGTATTCAGGTGTCCACATTGCATCAAGTACCGCTTGTTTCACATCTTCAGGCTGACGATTTGCCACGCCGTCTTTAATTGCTGCTTCAGCAACGGCAATCGCAACTTGGATAGAAACCTCTTGAAGCTTATCAATGCTTGGAAGCAATCCTGCTCCAGGTGTTTCAAGATCAACCATTTCAGCAATCGCATCAGCAGTTGCTGCAAACATAGCAGGTGTAATGATACGCGCTTCAGCTACAATTGAACCAAGTCCAAGACCAGGGAACGCGAATGCGTTGTTAGATTGTCCGATTTCATAAGAAACACCGTTGTATTCTACATTGTCAAATGGGCTTCCTGTTGCAATAAGCACTTTTCCGTCAGTCCATTTGAACAGATCTTCAGGAACAGCTTCAGCAAGGTGAGTCGGGTTAGACATCGGCATGATAACCGGACGGTCTACGTGAGATGCCATTTCTTTTACAATTTCCTCTGTGAATGCACCTGAAACCCCTGAAGTACCAATCAAGATTGTTGGTTTCGCTTGACGAACAACTTCATCGAATGGAATTTGACCTTTTTCATCGCGCTTCCAGTCTTTCGCTTCATCCGCATTGCGAAGGTAAGGTTTTTGGAAATCAAGGATGCCTTCGATGTCTTCAGTCAGCAAGCCTCTGTAATCAAGTGTGTAGAAACGTTTGTTAGCTTCTTCTTCAGATAATCCGGCTAGCACCATTGTGTCACGGATTTGGTCAGCAATACCGATACCAGCAGAACCAGCACCGAAGATAACAACACGCTGATCTTTAATAGAAGCGCCGGTTTTCTTCATAGCGGCAAGCACACCTGCAAGTGTAATCGCGCCAGTACCTTGAATATCATCATTAAATGTCAGGATTTCATGATTGTATTTTTTCATGATGTTGCGTGCATTTTTGTTGCCAAGGTCTTCCCAGTGAAGAAGCGCTTTAGGGAAGAATTTCAATGCAGCTTTTACATAAGCGTCAATGAAAGCTTCGTAGCGTTCACCTTGAACACGTTCATGCTTGTTACCAATATATAAAGGATCGTTTAGAAGTTTTTCGTTGTTCGTACCGACATCAAGCACAACCGGGATAACACGGCTAGGGTCAATACCAGCTGCAGCAGTGTAAACAGCCAATTTACCGATTGCGATATTAATACCGCCTACACCCCAGTCACCGATACCGAGAATGCTTTCGGAGTCAGTAGCAACGATAAGATCAATATCGCCTGCTGTCGCGTGAAGGTTTTCAAACGCTTTTTCAATACCGTCAATGTTGTCGATTGACAAGTAGATTCCTTGAGGTCTTCTATATTCATGGCTGTACTCCTGAATCGCTTCACCAACTGTTGGTGTGTACACAACAGGAAGCATTTCGCGAAGATGGTTTTTCAGCAATTTATAGAAAAGAACTTCGTTACGGTTTGCAAGATCACTTAAGTAAACATTTTGACGAAGGCGGTCAGGCTGCGCTTGGAATTGCTCGTACGCGCGTTGTGCTTGTTGATCAAGAGAAAGTACAGTTGGCGGCAGAAGCCCTTCTAAGCCGAGTTCTTGTCTTTCTTCTAGTGAAAAAGCAACGCCTTTATTTAAAGTAGGAATAGATAAAACTTCTTTTCCTCTAAGAGTTGTTTCTAAGTGGCCTTCTTTCGTTTTTTTTATGTTATTCAAGCAAATCTCCTTCTTTCTTGAAATAGTTAACCAAGTTAAGTAATAACCCATCTAAAATATGACCGATCATGATCTTTATGCGACTTTGTGACAATTATTCGAACAATGTCTCAAAACTATTTACATTACGTAAGCTATTGTATGCCTGTCAAAATCAAAATTCAAGGGAAGAAAATTACTTAATTTTTTAATATACTTATTTAAATTTTTTAATTGCATATTATCAGAATATAAAAAAAACACCGGTGTTTTTAGCCGGTGCATTCTATCTTTATACCCATGTTTTGGACTATTTTTTAGATTTACCTGGGACTTCGTGATGATGTCTGCATCTTGCTTCATATGATTCAGCTGCACCAACCAAAATGACCGGATCATCGTAAGAAGCAGGTTTGCCGTCAATGAGGCGCTGTGTTCTGCTCGCCGGTGATCCGCAAACAGAACAGACGGCTTGCAGCTTTGTCACACTTTCCGCAATCGCCATGATATTCGGGACGACACCGAACGGCTCTCCCCTAAAATCCATATCAAGGCCTGCTGCTATCACACGGTAGCCTTTATCGGCAAGAGATGATAAAACCTCAACAATTTCCTGATCAAAAAACTGCACTTCATCAACCGCAATCACATCTGTACTTTCACTGATGTGATCCCAAATGTCCGCAGCAGACGAAATGGCATAGCTCGTCATCGATGTTCCATTATGGGAGACAACAGAAGCTTCGCTGTATCGGTTATCAATTACAGGCTTAAATACCCTGACTTCCTGCTTGGCATAAGTTGCTCTCTTCACTCTTCTGATCAGCTCTTCAGATTTCCCTGAGAACATGCTGCCGCAAATCAGCTCAAGCCACCCGCTTTGTTTCATTATGTACATAGGCTTCGCTCCCCTCTCTCTGCCAGCTGTGTTTTAGACAATATAAAAAACAGGCAAGACTGCTGCTTGCCTGTTGAGAAATCTATTATTACTTAAGACCGTATTTTTTGTTAAAGCGATCAACACGACCATCAGCAGAAGCGAATTTTTGACGGCCAGTGTAGAATGGGTGGCATTCAGAGCAAATCTCAACGCGTACCTCTTCTTTTACTGAGCCTGTTTCAAATTCATTTCCGCAAGCGCATTTAACTGTTGCTTTTTTGAAATTAGGATGAATTCCTGCTTTCATTGTATCCATCTCCTTCCGCCCTGAATCCCGTGTGGAAACAGAGTTATTATTTCGGAGCATTGTCCGAAACGCATATGAGAAAATTATATCAGTGATTTACTTCTTTTGCAAATACAATTTACCTTCTTGCAGATGATAGATTTGCCTGTTTCCATTCTTGATTGAGAATATCGAAAAATTCCTGGTTTGTTTTGGTTTTTTTCATTTTTCTCATGAACTTTTCTGCGAAATCAGGTGAATCAGACATCGTTTTGCGGATAGACCATAAACGATCAAGATGCTCTTTAGGCACAAGCAGCTCTTCTTTGCGCGTTCCTGAACGGCGAATATCGATGGCAGGGAAGATGCGGCGCTCGGCAAGAGAGCGGTCAAGATGGAGCTCCATGTTGCCTGTTCCCTTGAATTCTTCATAAATGACATCATCCATACGTGAACCTGTATCGACCAGAGCCGTAGCAAGGATGGTTAAGCTGCCGCCCTCTTCGATATTTCTCGCAGCCCCGAAGAAGCGTTTCGGACGGTGGAACGCCGCTGGGTCAATCCCCCCGGAAAGCGTTCTTCCGCTTGGCGGAATCACTAAGTTGTAGGCGCGGGCAAGCCGTGTGATGCTGTCCATCAGAATAATGACGTCTTTTTTGTGTTCCACGAGACGCATTGCACGTTCAAGCACAAGCTCGGCCACTTTGATATGGTTTTCCGGCACTTCATCAAACGTTGAGCTGACGACATCCCCAGCTACAGAGCGCTCGATATCGGTTACTTCCTCAGGTCTTTCGTCAATTAAAAGCACGATCAGCTCTGCTTCAGGCTGGTTCGCTGTAATGCTGTTGGCAATTTCCTTCAGCAGCATCGTTTTTCCGGCTTTCGGCGGCGCAACAATCAATCCGCGCTGCCCAAATCCAACCGGCGCCATCATGTCCATAATTCTTGTAGACAAGAAGTTCGGCTTTGTTTCAAGCACCATTTGACGATCCGGGTAAAGTGGCGTAAGAGCCGGGAAATGCACACGCTCTTTTGCAGATTCGGGATCATCCCCATTTACTGCTTCAACGTGCAAAAGTCCATAGTAACGCTCATTTTCTTTTGGCGGGCGAACCTTGCCAGATACTTTGTCTCCGTTCCGCAAATCGAAACGGCGGATTTGTGAAGCTGAGATGTAAATGTCTTCTGAGCTTGGAGAGTAGTTGATCGGTCTCAGGAATCCGAAACCTTCAGACTGGATGATCTCGAGAACGCCTTCCATAAACAGCAGATCTTCCTGTTCTGCATTCGCTTTCAGAATGGCGAAAATGAGTTCTTTTTTTGTCAGTTTGCTGTAATAGGAGATTTTATAATGTCTTGCAAGTTCATAAAGCTCTTTCAATTTCATATTTTCCAAAGAGGAAATAGATACGTCTTTCATAAAAACACCACGCTTTTCATAGTCAATATCTTACTCTGAACATGTCATCTGCTGCTTTTGCACAACATCCGCCAAAGCACATTCTTTTTTTAACATAAAGGAACTTCTATCGGTAACACTTCCACCCATGATCGGCGCTTTTGTTAAAAGGATTGTCTTAATGAGTTTTGAAGGAAGCGAGGACAAAAACATGAGAAGATCAATACTTATATCGTCTGTATGCGGTAGAAATTGAAACTTTCCTAGTGCTTAAAAGAAGGTATTACGCAGTAAAATTCGCAGCACTCTTTATTTTTACCTTATTTCAAAAAATTATTCAACTGAAATAAGGTTTTGACACGGAATTGATAGAGTTGACGCTTTTCTGCAAAAGTTAAAGCGGGCTCACACCCGCTTTTTCTGTTTGTTATGGACGGATTACAAGATTTGGTTTCTTTTTCAAGCTGTGTCTGCCGTCAACGAAACGAACAGTGCCTGATTTTGCACGGATAACTAAGCTTTCAGTTGTACCGACAGAGCCTTTGAATTGAACTCCTTTTAACAGCTCGCCGTCAGTAACCCCTGTAGCTGCAAAAATCGCGTCATCACCCTTCACAAGGTCTTCCATGCGAAGGACTTTGCTTAAATCAAGGCCCATTTTGTGACAGCGAGTGATTTCTTCTTCGCTTTGCGGAAGAAGTTTACCAATGATTTCTCCGCCGAGTGCTTTTAGCGCAACAGCGGAAAGCACACCCTCAGGAGCGCCGCCTGATCCGAACAGGATATCAACGCCCGTGTGGTCGAAAGCCGTGTTGATGGCGCCTGCGACATCGCCGTCATTGATCAATTTGATTCTGGCGCCGGCCTCACGAAGCTCGGAAATGATTTTTGCGTGTCTTTCACGGTTTAAAATTGTGGCAACGACGTCCTCAACGTCCTTGTTTTTCGCTTTTGCCACCGCTTTAAGGTTGTCAATGACAGGTGCTTCGATGTCAATGCAGCCCACCGCTTCCGGACCGACTGCGATTTTTTGCATGTACATGTCAGGAGCATTCAGAAGCGTGCCATGGTCTGCGACCGCGATAACCGTCAGCGCGTTCCAGCCGCCGCTTGCTAAGATGTTTGTGCCTTCAAGAGGGTCAACTGCGACATCAACGCGAGGGCCGTACCCGTTTCCGAGTTTTTCCCCGATATACAGCATTGGCGCTTCGTCCATTTCCCCTTCACCGATTACAACGGTCCCTTTCATCGGCACTGTATCAAAAACGTCTCTCATTGCACTTGTTGCCGCTTCATCAGCCTCATCTTTTTTTCCCCGGCCCATCCATCTTGCTGATGCCAATGCCGCAGCTTCTGTCACACGTACCAATTCCATTGATAAACTTCTTTCCATTTCAACACGATCTCCTCTCACAAGAAACCATTATGAATTTTGAAGCTGTTCTATTTCTTCGTCAGTCATTCTTTCACGCCAAATTGTCGCTCCAAGCCCCTCAAGCTTCTTCTCAAGGCTGCTGTATCCGCGGTCAATATGCTCCAGTCCCGTAATTTCCGTGACGCCATCAGCCATCAGTCCGGCTACCACCAAGCAGGCTCCGGCACGCAGATCACTTGCCTTCACTTTTGCGCCTTGAAGCTCGACAGGACCTGTGATGATGGCAGATCTGCCTTCTACTTTCATATTGGCACCCATTCGTCTCAGCTCATCAATGTGCTTGAATCTTGCCGAGTAGATGGTGTCTGTGACGACACTCGTCCCTTTCGCCCTTGTCAGGAGCGCCGTCATCGGCTGCTGTAAATCAGTCGGAAACCCCGGGTATACGAGGGTTTTGACGTCAACCGGCTTTAAGTTCTTCTGCCCGCCGACAATGAGAAGCTGGTCGTCGCTTGTTTCGATATGATAGCCCATTTCTCTCAGCTTTGCCGTTAACGACTCAAGATGAGTGGGAATCACATTATCGATAATGACTTCCTTGCCCATTGCAGCCCCTGCAATCATAAATGTCCCGGCCTCAATTCTGTCCGGAATGATCGTATGCTTGCAGCCGTGCAGTTCCTTCACGCCGTCGATTCGAATCACATTGGTGCCCGCACCTTTGATTTTGGCGCCCATGCTGGTAAGCAATGTCGCGACGTCAATGATCTCAGGCTCCTTGGCAGCGTTTTCGATGATCGTTTTCCCTTCTGCCAAAACAGCGGCGAGCATAATGTTAATCGTTGCCCCAACGCTTACGACATCTAAATAAATCCGTGCGCCTCTGAGCCTTTCAGCTCGCAAATAAATGGCGCCTTGTTCATTGGTTACTTCAGCTCCGAGTGCTTCAAAGCCTTTGATATGCTGATCAATCGGACGGGGCCCTAAGTGACAGCCGCCAGGCAATCCAATGACCGCCTGCTTGAAGCGGCCGAGCATCGCCCCCATTAAATAATATGACGCGCGAAGCTTTTTTACTTTCCCGTTAGGAAGCGGCATGCTGATCATCGACGTAGGGTCAACAACCATTTCCCCATTCTCAAAATGCACGTTGCCGCCGATTTCCTTTAACAGGTCACGCAGCGTTTCAATATCTGAAATCTCTGGAAGCCCTTCAATTGTCACCTCGGAATTTGCCAAAATGGTTGCAGGTATTAACGCAACAGCGCTGTTTTTAGCGCCGCTGATATGTACTGTACCGTTTAACGAGTCACCGCCGGCAATATTCAACTTTTCCATGATAGTCTCCTTCCATAAGAAGATAGCTGCGGAGCTAAATAAAATGTCATTTTATTCTGTCTCTGCAAATAAAGCTCATGTCCAAAATCTAGCCAATTCGAAGAGAAAGAATACAACACATTGTAAAATATCAGGAAGAAAATAGCGAAGCTTTGGGGGGTACAGGTTTCAAAAGATGCACAGAGACCCGCCGGCTCGAGAGACATCGTCGTCATCCGGCAAAAGCAGTACGCATACCCTTCATTCCGATATCAGCTTCTGCAGCCCAATGATTCCTTCTCTGTAAAGCGGCGTCAGCATCTGAAGATCCGCTGTATCAGGTCGGTGAAATACAAAGGCCGCGGCAAACAGGCATAAAGCTGTTTGCCGCCCCTTTCATTATTTGTTCCAGTCTGCCAGGAATTGTTCGATTCCTTTGTCTGTTAACGGGTGTTTAGTGAGCGCATGAATGACTTTCAGCGGCATTGTGCCGATATGAGCCCCTCTAAGAGCAGCTTCTGTCACGTGCTGCGGATGGCGGATTGACGCTGCAATGATTTGCGTGTCAAGGCCGTGAATGTCAAAAATCTGTTTAACTTCTGAAATCAGGTCAAGCCCGTTGTGGCCGATGTCATCTAAACGTCCCAGGAATGGAGATACATATGTTGCCCCCGCTCTGGCAGCAAGAAGCGCCTGGTTGGCATTGAAGATCAATGTGACGTTTGTTTTGATGCCTAAGTCAGTAAGTGCTCTTACCGCTTTTAAACCGTCAGACGTCATTGGGATTTTCACCGTAATGTTCGGAGCGATCTTCGCCAGTTCTTTTCCTTCCTCGATCATTTCCTCAGCTTTCAAAGAAATAACCTCTGCGCTTACAGACCCTTTCACGACGTCTGTGATCTCGCGAAGACGGTCGTGGAATGATACGTTAGCTTCCTTTGCTACTAAACTAGGATTCGTCGTTACACCGGCGAGAATTCCTAATTCATTCGCTTCTCTAATTTCATCGATATTGGCTGTATCAACAAAGAATAACATTTTCAAAAAGCCTCCCTGATTAAGAAATTTTCTGAACTGCGAATATGATTGCGCTTTCTAAAGATAGACGGAAAACCGCCTGTCAAGCTGTCAGGCGGCTATAAAAAGTTCCAATTGAATTAAGCTTGGTTTGAAGAACCAAATTCACGCATTTTACCGATAACTGTTTCTTTGATCGCTTCACGAGCTGGTCCAAGGTATTTACGTGGATCGTACTCGTCAGGCTTAGCTGCCAAAGTTTCGCGAACAGCTTTTGCAGAAGAAATTTGGTTTTCAGTATTCACGTTGATTTTAGCTGTACCAAGTGAAATTGATTTTTTGATGTCAGCAGTCGGAATTCCAGTACCGCCGTGAAGAACTAATGGAAGACCAGTTGATTTTCCGATCTCTTCCATTTCTTTGAAGCCAAGGTTTGGCTCACCTTTGTAAGGGCCGTGAACAGAACCTAATGCAGGTGCAAGGCAGTCGATGCCAGTGCGTTCAACAAGCTCTTGGCACTCTTTAGGATCAGCGTAGATTACGCCTTCAGCGATAACGTCATCTTCTTGTCCGCCTACTGTTCCAAGCTCAGCTTCTACAGATACTCCGTGGAAATGAGCAAGCTCAACAACTTTAGCAGTTGTTGCTACGTTTTCTTCAAATGGATGGTGAGAAGCGTCGATCATTACAGATGTGAAACCTGCATGAATCGCTTTCGCACAAGATTCAAAGCTTGAACCGTGGTCTAAGTGAATCGCAACAGGAACTGTCACTTTGTACTCTTCCATAAGTGCTTTTACCATAGCAACGACTGTTTTGAAGCCGCCCATGTAGCGTCCCGCACCTTCGGAAACACCAAGGATCACTGGAGATTTTTCTTCTTCAGCTGCTTGTAAAATCGCTTGAGTAAACTCAAGGTTGTTTAAGTTAAATTGTCCTACAGCGTACCCTTTTTCTTTAGCTGTATTCAACATTTCCGTCATAGAAACTAAAGGCATGTCGAATGTCCTCCTTATGTAGCCTGATTGTCTTCTAGCGAAAAAAGCTTTCCACCCTAGCATGACCCATATATTGCTGTCATATGTAAATACTCAGATCGCTTTTTCTCCATAACTAGGATACCAACTTTTCGACAAATCGGCAACATAATGACATGATTCATTTGTTTCTTCTTTTTGTCAGTTAGACTTCAGGGGCAGATATTTTTTGACGGCGTCTCTGATTTCGTCGATGTCAAACGGCTTGGCAAAGTGCGTCAGAGCGCCCAATTCCTTCGATTCTTGGATCATGTCGAGCTCTCCGTATGCCGTCATGATAATGACCCGGATGTTTTCGTCAATGACCTTCATCCGTTTTAAGATTTCGATTCCGTCCATGCCGGGAATTTTCATGTCCAACAGCACAAGGTCGGGCCGTTCTTTTGTCACAATGTCAAGCGCCTGCAGGCCGTTCGCAGCCTGAAACGTCTGGTAGCCTTCTTTATTGAACACTTCATTTAGCAAAATACGAATGCCGTATTGATCATCAACGATTAAAATTTTTTCATTCATCATTTTACACCCCAATATTATGATTTTCGTCAAAAGTAAGCAGTATTGTATGTATTCTGTTTGATTTTCCTATTTCCTTTAATTATAATAGTCTACTTTACGACATTTTCTGAGCATTTTCTCTTTTGTTGTATACTGATATTGTACGTTATAAAGGAGGATTCACTTATGTTGAAAATATTCACGACGCAGTTAACAGGTATTTTTTCCCGCATTCAGGATAAGGAATCTGACACGATTGAAGATGGGGCGCGGCTGCTTGCTCAAGCGGTGATCAGCGGGCATTCCATTTATTTATACGGAGCGAATGAGCTTCAGGGCGTCTTTTATGAGGCCACCGAAAGCAAAGAACCCTTCCCATCTGTCAAAGCCTTTCCAGAAAGCGCTGAGGAAGTGACAGAAAGCGACAGGGTGCTGATGTTTTGTTCAGGGACGGGCACAGCCGAAGAACAGGCGCTCGCAAAAGAGCTTTATGAAAAAGGTGCGGGAGTCGTATGCGTATCGCCCGCAGCCAAAGACAGTGCTGGAATAGAACAGTATTGTGATGTGCATATTGATTCTAAATTAAAAATGCCGCTTGTTCCTGATGAAGACGGCACCCGTTACGGGTTTCCCTCTTTAATGACTGCACTGTATGTCTATCACGCTTTATCGTTTACACTAAAAGAAATTCTGCAAGAGTATGCATAATATCTTATTGTACATGCTGGAACTTGCCGGAAACAAATAAAAAAGACTTGCCCGCTTTTGACAAACGGCAAGTCTTTTTTATTACTTCTGATTTGCAGCTTCGACAGACGCTCCGATAAAGCCTTTGAATAGAGGCTGAGGTCTTGTCGGTCTTGACTTGAACTCTGGGTGGAACTGAGAAGCCACGAACCAAGGGTGGTCTTTCAGCTCGATGATTTCAACAAGGCGTCCATCAGGGCTTGTGCCTGAGAATACGAAGCCTTGCTCTTCCATTTGCTGTCTGAATTCATTGTTAAACTCATAGCGGTGGCGGTGGCGCTCGTACACCACTTCATCCTGATACACTTCAAAGGCTTTCGTGCCTTCTTCAAGCTTACAAGGGTAAAGGCCGAGACGAAGCGTTCCTCCGAGATCCTCAACATCCTTCTGTTCAGGAAGAAGATCAATGATCGGGTATTGAGTTGACGGATCAATTTCCGCTGAGTGAGCGCCTTTTAAGCCCAATACGTTTCGTGCGTATTCAATAGACGCCACCTGCATGCCCAAGCAAATACCCAAGAACGGAATGTTGTTTTCGCGCGCGTATTTTGTCGCGACGATTTTGCCTTCAACACCGCGGTCTCCGAATCCGCCCGGCACAATGATGCCGTCTGTTCCGCTTGTGAGTTCTGCGATATTGTTTTCTGTCACTTCTTCCGCGTTGATCCACTTCACTTTTACATCTGTGTCAAACGCATAGCCCGCATGGCGGAGAGACTCGACAACAGAAATGTATGCGTCAGGAAGCTCAACGTATTTGCCGACAAGGCCGATTGTAATCGTTTGAGACAGGTTGCTGACTTTGTTAACAAGCTCTTTCCACTCGGACATTTCCGCTTCTTTGCATGCCAATTTCATGTGCTCGCAAACAAGCTTATCAAGCCCTTGTTTTTGAAGCTCCAGCGGAATGGAGTAAAGGTTGTCCGCATCTTCACATTCAATAACCGCTTTTGTATCGATGTCGCAGAATAGCGCGATTTTATCTTTCATATCTTGAGAAATCGGCATTTCTGTACGAACGACGATGATGTTTGGCTGAATGCCCAAGCTGCGCAATTCTTTTACGCTGTGCTGTGTCGGTTTTGTTTTTAATTCGCCAGCAGCTTTAATGTAAGGTACAAGCGTACAGTGGATGTACATTACGTTTTCACGGCCGATGTCGCTCTTCATTTGGCGGATCGCTTCAAGGAATGGCAGTGATTCGATGTCTCCGACAGTACCGCCGATTTCTGTAATGACAACATCTGCGTTTGTCTCTTTCCCTGCGCGGTAAACACGGTCTTTCAATTCGTTTGTGATGTGCGGAATGACCTGTACGGTTCCTCCAAGGTAATCTCCGCGGCGTTCTTTTTTAAGAACTGTTGAATAGATTTTACCTGTTGTCACGTTGCTGAATTTATTCAGGTTAATGTCGATAAAACGCTCATAGTGACCAAGGTCCAAGTCTGTTTCAGCGCCGTCATCCGTTACGAATACTTCACCGTGCTGGTACGGGCTCATTGTTCCCGGGTCAACGTTGATGTATGGATCGAATTTTTGAATCGTCACGTTCAGTCCGCGGTTTTTCAGCAAACGCCCTAATGAAGCTGCTACAATACCCTTTCCAAGTGAGGATACAACTCCCCCGGTTACAAAAATATATTTCGTCATTTCGTTTGCTCCTCTCTTCGCTCTTAGCTACATTTTTAAAATGTACTATTTTATAAAAAATCATTTAGCCTTTTAAATGATTTATAAGAAAAATGAGGGGTGAAAATAAGAAAGCTCCCTTTCAATTTCTTGAAAGGGAGCATAACGTACTATGTTCTCTCTTCGTTTTTGAAGAGCCCAAAATACATACTACCTAGTTCGACTATGAAAGTCAAGATCGTTTTGAAGATGAAATCTGATACTATTTAATTTCCTCTTCTTCATCATCATAGTCTTCATCATCTTCATCAACAATATCTTCTTCGATCTCAAGATCGTCGTCGTCTTCGTCAAGATCTTCATCGTCAAAATCGTCGGCTTCAAGATCGAGTTCTTCCTCAACTTCATCCAAATCAAGGTCGTCTTCGTCGATCTCTTCAAACTCGTCAAGATCAAGATCTTCTTCGACTGCTTTCTTCGCTTTTTTCTTTTTCGCCTTGACTGTCGGCTGAGTTTCTTCATCAAGCTGATCATACGGATACCAGCTGCGAAGCCCCCACGTCTGGTCAGAAAGCGCAAGGAAGCGGCCGTCAATGTTTAAATCTGTATAAAATTGAGCGATGCGGTCTCCAAGCTCTTCTTTTTTCACGCCGAGCAAAGATGCGATTTCATTTAAAAGCTCCTGAAAAGGAACTGGTTTTTTATGTTCTTCAAATAATTCGTGAGCGATTTCAACTAAAGCCATTTCCTTTAGCTCTTCCTGTGAATATTGTTTGATACCCAAGGTCGGACACTCCCTTTCTATTACTTATATGTATCTGTTTTATCAATAATGAAAGCGATTTTGTATCGTTCTTATACAAACCATACCTCTCATTATAAACAAAATAAAACAGAATATGCTACCCTTAACAGCGTTAATTTAAATAATTTTACAAGAGTGATCCGACTGAGAGATGTTTTCCGTTAATCCGCGAGCATTTTGGAGATGACCAGTCTTTGAATTTCTTGAGTGCCTTCATAGATTTGCGTGATTTTTGCATCACGCATATAGCGTTCTACCGGATAATCTTTTGTATAGCCGTAGCCGCCGAAAATCTGCACTGCTTCGGTCGTTACCTTCATCGCCGTATCTCCAGCCATCAGTTTGGACATGGCGGAAGCTTTTCCATATGGGAGGCCCGATGATTCTAACCACGCAGCCTGATAGGTCAATAGCCTTGAAGCTTCTATCATTGTCGCCATATCCGCGAGTTTAAAAGCGACGCCCTGCTGCTCGGCGATCGATTTTCCGAATTGCTTTCGCTCTTTTGCATATTGAAGCGCCGCATCAAGCGCTCCTTGGGCGATGCCTACGGCTTGTGCAGCTATGCCGTTTCTGCCTCCGTCAAGCGTCTTCATCGCGATTTTGAAGCCTTCTCCTTCTTCTCCGAGACGCTTTGATGCGGGCACTACACAATCTTCGAACATGATTTCCGTTGTCGGTGAAGAACGGATGCCCAGCTTCTTTTCTTTCTTGCCTGTAAAAAATCCTTCAAAATCCTTTTCTACTATAAAAGCGGTAATGCCTTTTTTCTTTTTCTCGGGATCGGTGACGGCAAAAACAATGTAAATATCAGCAACGCCGCCGTTTGTGATAAACACTTTGGAACCATTTAACACATAGTCATCGCCGATTCGTTCAGCAGTTGTTTTCATGCTGCCGGCGTCAGAGCCAGACCCTGCTTCGGTCAAAGCGAATGCGCCGATTTTCTCTCCGAGGGCCAGCTGTGTTAAGTACTCTGTCTTCTGTTCCTCTGTCCCAAAGGCAAACAGCGGCCAGCTGCAAAGAGAGATATGGGCGGAAAGCGTCACACCGGTGGAGGCGCACACTTTTGACAGCTCCTCCACCGCGATAACGTAGGCTAAATAGTCACTTCCGATTCCGCCGTAATCTTCAGGCCATGGAATTCCCGTCAGCCCCAGATTTGCCATTTCCCGAAACAACTCGCGATCGAAGCGTTCTTGTTCGTCCCGTTCTGCCGCTGTCGGGGCCACCTCATGCTTCGCAAAATCGCGCACCAATTTTCGTATCATCTCATGTTCTTCTGATAATGAAAAATTCATTGCTTCTCCCCCATTTTCAGATCAGCGCCTAAAACGGATTGAGCCAGAAGCTCGACTATGTCATACGTTTTGACTTGGTCTTCAGCTTCCTTCGCCTTTGTGCCGTCCCCAAGCATTGTGAGACAGTACGGACAGCCGGAACTGATCACCGATGGGTTGACTGCGAGCGCTTGCTCTGTCCTGGCGACGTTAATCCTGTTGCCTGTTTCTTCCTCCATCCACATTAATCCCCCGCCGGCTCCGCAACACATGCCGGTTTCCCGGTTTCTCTCCATTTCAACAAGCTGCACGCCCGGAATGGCTTTCAAAATCTCTCTCGGCTGATCATAGACTTCATTGTACCGGCCCAAATAGCACGAATCATGGAAGGTAATCGTCTCATGAAGCGGGTGTTGCGGCTTTAATTTTCCGTTTTTCACAAGCTCGGCCAGCACTTCTGTATGATGATAAACCTCGCCTTCAAATCCGAAATCCGGATATTCATTTTTAAATAAATTGTATGCATGGGGATCGATCGTAACGATTTTTTTGACATCATTTTTTTCAAATTCAGAAATATTCTTCTCAGCCAGCTCTTGGAACAAAAATTCATTTCCGAGACGGCGCGGCGTGTCTCCAGAATTTTTTTCTTTATTGCCGAGGATCGCGAAGGACACGCCCGCGTGATTGAGCAGCTTGGCAAAGGAAATTGCGATTTTCTGGCTTCTGTTGTCGTAAGACCCCATGGAACCTACCCAGAAAAGGTACTCAAATTCTTTTCCTTCTTTTTTCATTTCTTTTACAGTCGGAATCTCAACATCCGGCGCCTCGTCACGCCAATTTTCACGTTCCTTGCGGTTGAGTCCCCACGGATTCCCCTGCCGCTCAATACTTGTCATTGCGCGCTGGGCGTCACTGTCCATTTTTCCTTCTGTCAGTACGAGGTAGCGGCGGAGATCGATGATTTTATCCACGTGCTCATTCATGACCGGGCATTGATCCTCACAGTTTCGGCAAGTGGTGCATGCCCAAATTTCTTCCTCTGTGATGACGTCGCCGATCAAGCTTGGATTGTAATCAAGCGCCGCTGCGGCTTCCTGCGATCCGCTGCCCGCTGACGAAGCAGCCAGCTGATTGCCTCTCGTATGCCGAAACGCTGCTGCGGGCACCCATGGGGAGCGCGAGGTGACCGCAGCGCCTTTTTCCGTGAGATGGTCTCTGAGACGCAAAATCAAGTCCATCGGAGAAAGCATTTTTCCGGTGCCTGTTGCAGGACACATATTTGTACAGCGGCCGCACTCGACACACGCGTACAGATCAAGCAGCTGAGACCGTCTGAAATCCTCAATTTTTCCCGCTCCGTAGCTTTCTTTCGTTTCGTCGGTAAAATCAATTTTTTCAAGTTTTCCGGCAGATTCCATTCGATTGAAAAAGACGTTTGCCGGGCCGGCGATTAAATGGGCATGCTTCGACTGAGGCACGTACACTAAAAAGCTAAGCAAGAACAGAAGATGGATCCACCATGCGATATAGAAAATCACCGCCGCGCCTGTTTTCCCGACACCGCTAAGCATAAACGCAATACCTGAGGCAATTGGCTCGCTCCAAGAAAGCCCATGCTCATGCCAAATCAGATTCATCCCGTTCCCAAGCAGAACGGTCAGCATTAATCCTCCGATAAAAATGAGAACGAGTCCGGCTTTGAAACCGCGTTTCAGCCTCACGAGCTTTTCGATATAACGTCTGTAGAATGCCCACCCAACAGCAATTAAAATGAGAAACGTAACAATTTCCTGAAAAAAGGTGAAGGCGGGATAGACCGGGCCAAGCGACAGATTCCGGCCGGGAGCCAGTCCTTTGATGATAAAGTCAATTGCTCCGAACTGAACCAATATAAATCCGTAGAAAAACATGACGTGAATGATTCCGCTTTTCTTGTCCTTGAGCAGTTTTTTCTGTCCGAATACATTCACCCATATGGCGTGAAGCCGTTCCTTGAACCGTTGATCAAATTGTTCTTTCTGGCCGAGCTTGATGTAGGCCAGTCTCGTTTTGACCAAGTAAACAAACAAATAGACAGCGTAAGCGGTTACAATCAGAAATAATAATGCATTTGCGATGAGAAAGCCGCTCATTCCAATTCCCCCTTTTTACTGATAAAGACCGCGATCCCCTACCCCCGAATCTGTATAAGATTATCTTTATGATAAATAATGAATGAGTGTTCAGTCAATAATTAAATTCCTGCTGTTCGGGCACACTACCTTTACTACGGAAAGGAGTGCCGGTATGAAGGTATTTATCGTGATTATGATCATTGTCGTTATTTTCTTTGCCTTGATTCTGCTTGATATCTTCATGGGCCGTGCCGGATACAGAAAAAAGGCGTACGAGCCTGTTTTTTCAAAAAAGAAGAGTGACATCGAATTGATCCACTGCGGCGCTGATCTCGTTGAGCGGATGATGAATGATATTCGCCAGGCCGCCTCTTCTGTTCACATGATGTTTTTTATTATGAAAAATGATGAGGTCAGCCACAATATGTATACCTTGCTGAAAACAAAAGCCCAAGCTGGCGTATCCGTTTATTTGCTTCTGGATTGGGCGGGCTGCCGGGCAATTAAAAAAACGGCGCTTCAGACGATGAAAAATGCCGGCGTCCATGTCCATGTGATGAATCGTCCCCGTTTTCCTTTTTTCTTTTTTCACATGCAAAAACGGAATCACCGGAAGATTACGGTGATAGACGGAAAAATCGGTTATATCGGCGGGTTTAATATCGCCGAAGAATATCTTGGAAAGAAGGCGAAGTTCGGCAATTGGGAGGATTATCATCTGCGCATGATCGGAGAAGGCGTACATGATCTTCAAACGCTTTTTGCTTCTGATCTAAAACGAAATACCGGAATCGAACTGGGTTCGGATGTTTGGCCAAAGCTTCAGCAAGGGACTATTTCTCACAAGATCTATGCGACCGACGGTTATTCCCTTGAAAACATATACTTGGCCAACATTGCCCAAGCGAAGAATCGCCTTACGGTTTGCACGCCTTATTACATTCCATCAAAACCGCTTCAAGAGGCCCTTATTAACGCAAGAAAAAACGGCGTATCCGTGAGAATCATTGTACCGATGAAATCAGACCATCCGCTGGTACGAGAAGCGGCTTTTACGTATTATTCGGAGCTCTTGGATGCCGGCTGTCTTATTTATCGTTATTATCAAGGGTTTTATCATGTAAAAGCCCTCATCATAGACGACCATCTCAGCATTATCGGAACAGCCAACTTCGATAAACGGAGCCTGTTCTTAAATGAAGAGGTGAATGTTGAAATTGATGACGAAGCGTTTACAAGTGAAGTCTATGCCACAATTGAGGAGGATATGAAAAAGTCGGAGCTGCTGACGATGGAGGATTTCAGCAAGCGCACATTCAGGCAGCGCCCGGCGGAATGGCTCGGCAGGGCATTATCTTATTTCTTATAAAGGAGAGTTCCTATGATTTTCAGATTCGGGTTCGTTTCAAATGCGATGAGCCTTTGGGATGCGTCTCCCGCTAAAACATTGACATTCGCGCGTTATTCAAAGCTTTCAAAGACTGAAAGAAAAGAAGCGCTTCTGACTGTGACAAAAGCCAATTTGCGCAATACGATGAGAACCCTTCACTATATCATCGGACACGGCATCCCTTTGTACCGTTTTTCCAGTTCGATTGTGCCGCTGGCTACGCATCCCGACGTGATGTGGGATTTTGTAACACCGTTTCAAAAAGAGTTTCGGGAGATTGGAGACCTTGTTAAAACCCATCAACTGCGAACAAGCTTTCATCCAAATCAATTCACTCTGTTTACGAGCCCGAAGGAATCCGTCACAAAAAATGCGGTAACCGATATGGCGTATCACTACCGCATGCTTGAGGCCATGGGCATTGCTGATCGCTCCGTTATCAACATTCATATTGGCGGCGCTTACGGAAATAAAGACACCGCCACTGCACAATTTCATCAAAATATAAAACGGCTGCCGCAGGAGATCAAAGAGCGGATGACACTTGAAAATGATGATAAAACATATACAACGGAAGAAACGCTTCAGGTCTGTGAGCAGGAGGATGTTCCGTTTGTCTTTGACTTTCATCATTTTTACGCCAATCCAGACGATCACGCCGACCTGAATGAAGCACTGCCCCGCATGATCAAAACGTGGGAGCGGATCGGCCTTCAGCCAAAGGTTCACTTGTCTTCCCCAAAATCGGAGCAAGCGATACGCAGCCACGCCGATTATGTTGACGCCAACTTTTTGCTGCCACTGTTGGAACGCTTTAGGCAATGGGGAACTAATATTGATTTCATGATTGAAGCAAAGCAGAAAGACAAGGCGCTTCTCCGCTTGATGGATGAATTAAGCTCCATCCGCGGTGTCAAACGCATCGGGGGCGGTGCGCTGCAATGGAAGTCATAAATGTGCAAAAATAGGTTTACGACTTGTCAGCTTTGGGAACTTAGGCTATATAAGACAACAATCGATGGAGGAGAAAGATCATGAAAAATATCAAGTCTCTGAAAGTAGCCGCACAGGCCTTTACTTTAAGAAATTTGATTCATCTTTATAAAATGTGCCATTCCGGAAGCCACGAGGTTTATATTTATTCAAAGAAAACGATGTGCAAAATCAAAAGCTTAATTGAGCTTGAAACGTTCCGCATGGCTCATAATGAAAAGGAATATCTGATCGTAGTTGAAGGAACAAAAGCATCACAGCTCATTGAAAAATTCCAAAATCTCATCGAGCCTGCTGAGAGAGAAGCGCTCTAACTTACATACAAAAAAGGATAGACATCTGTCTATCCTTTTTCTTATGCTCTTACATAATGGAGCTGAACCGCTTGTCGCTTGTCCAAATTGTTTTGTCCCTTTTAACCGCAGTTTTGTTTCATTTGTTAGTTCGTGAAACAGCGGGATGCCGCTTCCTAAAACGACGGGAATAACAGTGATGATGAATTCGTCGATGGCATCTTCTTTCATAAAGTCATTCACAAGCTCTGCCCCGCCAGCTATCCAGATGTTTGAGCCTTTTTCCTGTTTCAAACGGGCAGTGAAGGCTCTGGCTCCCTCATTGATAAACGTCACATGTTCATCTTGATAACTGTCGGGCGATCCTGTAAAAACATAGCAGGTTTTATCCTGATACGGGAAAACCGGTGTTAGCACTTTAACGTGCTCATATGTGCTCCGCCCTAAAATGACTGTATCAACAGTCTGATAAAAATCACTGTAGCCGTTGTCACCTTCACCTTCAAATTCATCCAGCCAATCGATGCTTCCATCTTCTTTTGCGATCATCCCGTCCAATGAAACAGCAATGTACAGCACAGTTTTTCTTTCCATGTTCTCCTCCTATCGATGCACCATTTGCCCGAATTGCGCTTGATGCAGCCTGCTGTATAGGCCTCCGGCTTCGATCAGGTCTTGATGACGGCCTTGTTCTTCAATACCGTTGTTTGTGACGACTACAATTCTGTCCGCGTCTTTGATTGTTGCCAGCCTGTGGGCGATGACAAGCGTCGTGCGCCCCTCAGACAACTCTTGAAGCGCCTTTTGGATCGCCGCTTCCGTCTCTGTATCAAGGGCTGAGGTGGCTTCGTCGAGAATCAAGATCGACGGATTTTTCAAGAACATCCTTGCAATTGACAGACGCTGTTTTTGCCCGCCGGAAAGCTTCACGCCGCGTTCGCCAATCATAGTATTCAACCCATCGGGCATGTTATGGACGAGCTCTTCCAGATGCGCCTGCTTCACAGCTTGCCAAATGTCTTCTTCTGATGCGCCTAGTCGGCCGTAGGCGATATTTTCTCTAAGCGTGCCCGAGAATAAGAAAACGTCCTGCTGTACGACGCCAATCTGCCCGCGCAACGAAGAAAGCGTCATGTCTTTTATACTGATGCCGTCAATCGTAATGTCGCCCTCCGATGCTTCATAAAAACGCGGAAGCAGACTGCAAAGCGTTGATTTCCCAGCACCTGACGGACCGACGAACGCCACCGTTTCCCCCGCTTGAATGGATAGGTTGATGTCATTGAGGACATTGTGATGGCCATCATAGCCAAACGAAACATGTTTATAGCGGATATTGCCCTTCAGGCCGGAAACATCTCTCGCATCAGGTGAATCCTGAATGTCCGGCTCTGTCTCCATGAGCTCCATATAGCTTTTGAAACCCGCGATCCCCCTCGGATACATTTCGATAATGGCATTAATTTTGTCAATAGGCCTGAACAGCACATTTGTCAGGAGCACAAACGCCACAAATTCCCCGTACGATAAGGAGCCGCGAATGACAAACCACGTCCCGCACAAAAGGACAAACAGCGTGACAAACCGGGTCAGCATATAGCTGATTGAACCGTTTTTTGCCATGATTTTGTAGGAAGAAAGCTTTGTGACACGAAAACGCTGGTTGTTGACGGCGAAGCGTTCTTTTTCAAACGCTTCATTTCCGAACGCCTGCACAAGCCGGATGCCGCCGATGTTATTTTCTACACGCGCGCTGAAGTCTCCGATATCCTTGTTCAGCGTGGTAAATGCTTTGGTCATTTTTTTGTTGAAATAAAGCGCTAGCCAAATGACGATCGGCATAATGATAAACGTTAATAAAGCAAGCTGCCAGTTAATAAACAGCATCACTCCGAACGCCCCGAGAACGGTCATGACCGCAATGAATAAGTCTTCCGGACCGTGATGGGCGACTTCACCGATATACATTAAATCGTTCGTGAGCTTCGACATCAGCGTTCCCGTCTTGTTGTTGTCGTAAAATTTGAACGAGAGCTTTTGCAAATGGTCAAAAAGCGACTTTCTCATATCAGTCTCAATATTGATACCAAGCATGTGTCCCCAGTAGGTCACGATATACTGAAGAGCCGAGCTGAGCGCGTACACCGCAAATAACCCGATTGAGGTCGCGATGATCAGCCCCCAGTCCCTGCCCGGCAGCAAGGTATCAATAAAATAATTGACGATCAAAGGAAAACTCAGCTCCATTAAACCTCCCGCGATCGCTGAGAAAAAGTCGAGAAAGAACAACGTTTTATATGGTTTATAATATGAAAAAAATTGCCGCAGCACCCTATCTTCCCCCAATGTATAAATAACTGATAATATTTCTCAATTATACTATACACGGGCTGTTTTGAAAGATCAGATTTCTTTTTTCTTACAGAACACCTGAAAACAGGCGGGCAAATGACTCTTTTGTCCGGTCAGCCACGCCTCTTTTATAAAAGCCGACAGGGCTGAGCTTTTCACTTTCCTGCATATCCTCTTCAAAATGGGCCTCAAGGGTTCGGATCGCTTCGGCATCCGTGAAGAACACATTCACTTCAAAGTTGAGCTGAAAGCTGCGCATGTCCATATTCGCGGTACCGACGGAGGCGAGATCGCCATCAATGATCATGACTTTTTGATGCATGAAGCCTTTTTGGTAGGAGTACACTTCAATGCCCTCAAGGAGCAGCTCCGGGAAATAGGACCTCGACGCGTATTGGGTCAAAAAGCTGTCGTTCTTCTCCGGCACCATAACCCTTACCTCTACCCCCTTTGTCGCCGCTGCTTTTAGCGCCGTGCGAATGGATTCATTGGGGACAAAATAGGGCGTGGCGATCCATATTGATTTCTGCGCTGAAGAAATCATTTCATAATAAAGGTCGCTCATGCTTTCCTTCATGTCAGGGCCTGTCGCGACAATTTGATAAATGCCTCCTCCTTCCACGGGAACCGGGGTATTGTACTCCTCTTGATCAATTAGCACTTCATTGGAGACGTATTCCCAATCCAGCATAAAGATAGCGTGAAGCGTTTGCACAATTTCCCCCTCAAGCCGCAGGTGTGTATCTCTCCAAAATCCGATGTGCGGATCTCTGCTGATATATTCCTTCCCAACATTTAATCCGCCCACAAAACCGGTTTTCCCATCGATGATCACGATTTTCCGGTGATTTCTGAAATTCAGCTTCTGGTTGAAAAACCCGTATTTCAGCGGAGAAAACGGGACGATGTCCACCCCCGCTTGTTTCATTCTCATAATATCTCTTCTTGCCAGCTTCATGCTTCCTGCCGCATCGTATAAAAACCTCACCTCGACACCTTGGCGCGCTTTCTCCATCATAATATCCATCATGCCGCGTCCGAGCATGTCTGATTTAAACATGTAGTATTCAATATGTATGTAAGATTCCGCTTTTCTCATTGCTTTGAAAATGTCCGGGAAGGTTTCTTCGCCGTTTTTCAGCACTTTGATGTTGCTTTTCGTATTGATATTCATATGGGCAGCCCTGATGGAATATGTAAAGAACCTCTCTTGATTGTCCTTCAGCCCTGTCACTTCGGGCGTTTCCTCCTTGTCAAACAGCTTCCTGAGCTTTTCCCTGTTGTACATTCGTTTTGTCTTAAACAGCTTTCCCTTTACATAAAGCTGTCCCGAAAACAGATAAAACACGTAGCCGACGATTGGAAAAAAGACAAGAATATGGATCCATAGCAGCGTGTGCTGCGAGGTGCGGTTTTCAAGAATTAATGAATAGATGCTGAACAAAATAATGCTTATATAGCAAAGCAATCCTCCGTAAAACTCAAGCCTGGAAACCGGAAAAAACCAAATGACATATGCCCCGATGAGCATCATATATAAAAAGAAAAATTCCAGTCTCCTTTTCAGCATCCTGATTCTCTCCAATCTGATTCAATTACCTCTGTATTACCTCTTTTTTCTAATCGATAAACCTTGTAAGTAAAAAACCTCTCCGCCAAAAGAGGAGAGGTTTAGAGAAAACTAACTGTCACGGAATTCATCCGCATCGTTTCTGCAGAAATAAAGCAAGACTATTGGCAACGCCGAGTGAAGCCTGATGCTACAACATGAACGGCAGGCCGAACCCGCTCAGCACTCCGGCACGCGCCGAAAAAGAGGCGGCGCTGTGACTGCAAATACGGTGGATAGAGTAAATTTGATACCCATTCTGATGAGAGAAAATACATAAAACGGGATATTGATCAGAAAGAAAATAAGGAGTTAGTCAGGCTGAGTCATAATCTGCTGTTCCGCTGGTTTAAAATGAGTAAAATCCGTTTTATTCTTGATGTTATTTCCAGGATTCCCGGCCGCCCAGCCATTACCTTGGCAGAAAAAACCCCCTCTTGCAAGGGGGATTTTCACGAGCGTTTCCGATATACAACGTAGCTGCGGGTCAGATACTTGAGCGGCAGACTGAACACATGAACCAATCTTGTAAACGGCCACAGGATAAAAACGACGTAGCCTATCACAATATGAAACTTAAACCATAGCGGGACACTCTCCATCAAAGAGGCGTCAGGCCTGAACAAAACGATTTCCCTGAACCACGGCCCGACTGTGGTCCGGTAATCAAATCCTTTCGAATCAATGTTGAGAAACGTGGCCGCAACGCCTGACAGCATCATAAACAGCAGCAGGAGGAGCGTAAGGATATCGGATGGCGAGCTCGTTTTGCGGATCCTTTTGTCAAACAGCCTTCTGTACGTCAGGATGACAAGTCCGGTACATGCCGCAATGCCCGCCGGCAAGCCAGCGCCAATCGCCATTTTGTGATACATCTGCTCTGAAATGCCAAGGGAAGCATACACGCCTTCCGGGATCAGAATCCCCATGACATGCCCGCCGACAACGCACAGCAGTCCCCAGTGAAAAAGTGTGCTGCCCGCGGCGAGTTTTTTCTTTTCTAACATCTCGCTTGATTTCGCCGTCCAGCCAAATTGGTCATGCTGGTAGCGGTAAATATGGCCGCCGATAAAGATTGTCAATACAATGTATGGCATAATACCCCAGAGGATCTGCCCGCTCATGCCTGAACAGCCCCTTCAACGCTTTCACGTACGCCGATGTTTTCAAGCGCGGCCAGCAGCACGTGCAGCAGTTCAGCGTATATACTGTCATTTTTTTCGAGACGGGATGCCAGCTCCCTCACATTGGACAGATATTTCTCAAACACGCTTCTCGCTGCTTCAATTTCTGCAGCCGCAGCAAATTCCAGCATCAGCGGCAGATAATCAGGCAGCTCTTTCTCTGTCGGCAGGAAACCGGATTGCTCGTATGCGTTTTTTAAATGCAGCAATTCAATGCCGCGTTCCCTTTGCTCGCCCGAGTTAAAGTAGGTGACATACATATTTGTTTTTTTCCCAAAGTCGAACGTATAGACATAGTGTTCAATCAGCGCTTCCGGTGAAAAGCTGGCTGACGCCTCGAAAAAGTGCAGCAGCTTCTCCCGGATTTGCCGGTTGCTGATTTCATGGATAAGAGCCTTCCAATCGGGAATCTCGGCTCTCCACTCTTCATCCGGATAAGAGAGAAGAGAGGAAAGAGCGGAGAACGTCATTTGCCGGTCTGTGGTGTTCATCTTGTTACACCTCATTTATCAAAAGTTAGAAACAGGAGCCGGGGCCGCCTGAAAATGATAGGCCGCAGCTCCCTTGTTCAGCATATAAATCTGAAACTTCTTCTCGATGGCTGCTCGGTATCACAAAGCGGTCATCATATTTGGCAATCGCAAGCAGCCGATACATATCTTCAATTTGCTGTTCTGTTAAGCCGACACTGGAGATCAGTTCCGGATCGATTGATTTATTCGTCTGGACCGCTCTCATATACTGGCGCATGACAGACATTTTCTTTAATGTTGACCGAATATGATCCGTATCACCGGCTGTTAACAGCTGCGCCAAATAATCTATCGGGATTCTCATTTGGTCGATAGCCGGAAAAATATCTTCCGCCGTTTGCCGGCTGCCTTTTCCTTCAAAGAGATTCATAATCGGGCTGAGCGGCGGAATGTACCACACCATGGGCAGCGTGCGGTACTCTGGATGAAGCGGCAGCGCAATCTTCCAGTCAATGATCATTTTATAGATCGGCGATTGCTGCGCAGCCTCTATCCATTCAGCCGGAATGCCTTGTTCTTTTGCCAGCTTGGCAACCTCAGGATCATTTGGATCAAGAAAAACGTCCAATTGGGAATGGTAGAGATCCTTTTCATTTTCAACAGATGCCGCTTTCTCCACTTTGTCCGCGTCATAAAGCATGACGCCGAGGTAGCGGATTCTGCCAACACACGTCTCAGAGCAGATGGTCGGCAGTCCCGCCTCCAAACGCGGAAAGCAGAGTGTGCATTTTTCCGCTTTGTTCGTTTGCCAGTTAAAATAGACTTTTTTATAAGGACAGGATGAGACGCAATATCTCCATGAACGGCATGCGTTTTGATCCACAAGCACAATGCCGTCCTCCTCGCGTTTGTACATGGCGCCGGATGGACAGGATGAGACGCACGCCGGGTTGATGCAGTGCTCGCAAATACGGGGCAAATACATCATAAAAACCTCATCGAATTCTGTTTTGATCGATTCCTCCATCTTTTGTACATTGGGATCTTCAAGTCCCGTTATGTGGCCGCCCGCGAGATCATCCTCCCAGTTCGGTCCCCATTCGATATTCATGAAATCCCCCGTCAAGGACGATTTCGGGCGTGCTACCGGCTGGTGTTTTTTCTGCGGGCTGTTCGTTAATGTTTCATAATCATAGTTCCAGGGTTCATAGTAATCATCAATCGACGGCTGATTCGGATTATAGAAAAGGCCTGCAAGCCGATTGGTTTTCGAGCCCGATTTCAGCTCGAGCTTTCCTTTTTTCAATGTCCAGCCGCCTTTATATTTGTCCTGTTCCTCCCATTGCTTCGGGTAGCCGATGCCCGGCTTTGTTTCTACATTATTGAAGTACATATATTCCGCACCGGAACGGTTTGTCCACGTGTTTTTGCAGGTGACGCTGCACGTGTGGCAGCCGATGCATTTATCCAAGTTCATGACCATACCGATTTGCGCTTTAATCTTCAAGCCAATCGACCTCCTTCAGCTTGCGGATGACGACGTTCAGGTCGCGCTGATTCCCCGTTGGACCGTAATAATTAAAGCCGTAGCTGAGCTGGGCGTAGCCACCGATCATCTGTGTCGGCTTGACGTGAATCCTTGTCGGGCTGTTATGGGTGCCTCCGCGGTTATTCGTCAGCTTTGTGCCTGGCACGTTGATGTGGCGGTCCTGGGCATGGTGCATAAACGCCATTCCTTTAGGAATCCGATGAGACAAAACGGCTCTCGCGACGACAACACCGTTTCGGTTAAAGCATTCAATCCAATCGTTGTCTTTGATATCCGTGTCCTCTGCATCATCTTTATTCATCCACACGGTTGGCCCACCACGGAACAGCGTCAGCATTGGCAGAGAATCAAAATACATGCTGTGGACAGACCATTTATTATGCGGCGTCAAATAATTGAGGACGATTTCTTTTCCCTCTTGATCAGGCCGTTTGCTCAGAAACGGGCGATGCTGGAGGATCGGTTTGAATGTCGCCATCGTTTCACCGAATTCCATCATCAGTTCATGATCGATATAATAGGATTGTCTGCCTGTCAGTGTCCGCCACGGGATTAATTTTTCAACATTCGTCGTAAACGGCGAATACCTGCGGCCTCCTTTTTCAGAGCCGGTAAATGCCGGAGACGTGATAACCGTTTTCGGCTGGGCTGTAATTTGTTCGAACGTAAAGCATTCTTCCTCGCGCTCTTCCGCCAGGTCTTTCAGCTTCAGGTTTGTGATGTTTTCAAGTGATTCCCATGCTTTTACGGCGACCTTTCCATTCGAAGTGGATGATAGGGTTAAAACCGCTTCTGCCGCCTGCTTTGCTTCACTTATATTTGGACATCCCTTTGCCACGCTGTCTGAGGTGATTTCTCCCAGTCTCTTTTTGAGTGATTCATATTCATCGGCTATTGACCAGCTCATCCCTTTTGTTCCGCTCGGCTTTAAAGCAGCGTTAGGACCGAGTGCGGTCATTTTATGAAAAATGTGTTTGTAATCCCGTTCAACGACTTGGATGTTCGGCATCGTTTTTCCCGGAATGGCTTCACATTCGCCCTTGCTCCAGTCATTGATTTTGCCGAATGGCTGGGCCAATTCCTGCATGGTGTCGTGGAGGAGCGGCGTCGCAACCACTTCTTTCACCGGCTCCATATTGACTTCTTCTGCCAGATCGGAAACGGCTTTTGACAGCGCCTTGAAAATATCCCAGTCTGACTTCGATTCCCACGGAGCTGAGATCGCCGGAGCAAATGGATGAATGAACGGATGCATATCTGTGCTGCTGAGATCGTGTTTTTCATACCATGTCGCCGCCGGCAGCACGATATCGGAATACAGCGCCGTACCCGCCATTCGAAAATCAAGATTGATTAATAAGTCGAGCTTTCCTTCCGGCGCCTGCTCCCGCCATTTGATTTCTTCTGGGCGGATGCTGTCGCTGTCGTCATTCATTAAACCGTTCGTTGTCCCCAGCAAATGCTTGAGAAAATATTCATGCCCTTTTCCTGAGCTTGAGATCAGATTTGCCCGCCATACAAAGAGATTCCTTGGGAAATTCACTTCATTGTCAGGATCTTCAATCGCGAATTTCAGTTTTTTCTCTTGGAGCTGTGAGGCCACGTACGCACCTACGTCTTCAGGTGTTGCTGCCCCTGCTTTTTCAGCTTCTTTATACAGATCGATGCCATTTTGATTGAAAGTCGGGTAAGACGGAAGCCACCCTAGCCGCGCCGCCAGCACATTGTAATCAGCGTGGTGCTTGTAGCGGGATGACGCAGCAATCGGTGATGCCAAATCACTGATCGGCTGGTCCTCATAACGCCACTGATCTGTCGCAAAGTAGAAAAATGAGGTGCCGTTTTGCAGCTTAGGCACGCCCTCCCAGTCCTTTGCAGTTGCAATCGTCTGCCACCCTTCAGCAGGTCGGAGCTTTTCCTGCCCCACGTAATGGGCCCAGCCTCCGCCGTTTATGCCTTGGGCGCCTACAAGCAAAACAAGATTTAACACCGCTCGGTAGATCGTGTCGGAGTTGAACCAGTGGTTAATGCCGGCCCCTACGATAATCATGGACCGGCCGTCTGTATCGATCGCATTTTGGGCAAACTCTCTGGCAATCTTAACGACAGCTTCTTTTTTGATTCCTGTCATTTGTTCCTGCCAGGCAGGCGTAAACGGCTCAGGATCATCATAGGAGACAGCCGATCGTTTACCGATACCCCGGTTCACGCCGTAGTTAGCCAGTATCAAGTCAAACACGGTCGTGATGTACGTTTCTTCACCGTTCAGGTTCATTTTTTTAATAGGAAGATCCCGCTCGAGCACTTTGTTTCCGTCATTTGAAAAATACGGGATGCGCACCGTGCCGATTTCGTCCTCTATTCCCAGCACAGAGAGAAGGGGTTCAATCGGTTCCCCGGTTTCTTCATCAATCATGTGCAGGTTCCATTTCTGCTGCCCGTCCCAGCGCGAGCCCATTGTCCCTTGGGGTATGGCAAATGAACTTGTTTGTTCATCCCAAACCGCAGGCTTCCACTGATCATGCTTTGTCTGCCGCCCGATGTCCTTCGCATGCAGAAACCGGCCCGCTGTGTATACGCCATTTTCTTTTGATAAGGTGACGAGAAATGGAAAATCAGTGTATTGCTTCGCATACTCAATAAAACGTTCAGTTTCTTGGTTCACGTAGAATTCCTGAAGAATGACGTGACCCATGGCCATCGCAAGCGCCCCGTCAGTCCCTTGGCGGATACTCAGCCAGTCATCCGCGAACTTTGAGGATTCCGCAAAATCCGGACTGATCGAAATGACCTTAGCGCCTTTATAGCGGGCCTCCGCCAAAAAATGCGCGTCAGGCGTTCTCGTTAACGGAACGTTGGAGCCCCATGTGATGATATAGCCGGAATTGTACCAATCACTGCTTTCCGGAACGTCCGTCTGGTCACCCCAAATTTGCGGGGATGCTGGTGGAAGATCCGCATACCAGTCATAAAAACTGAGCATAGGGCCTCCGATTAACGACATAAACCGGGAGCCTGATGCATGGCTGATCATGGACATGGCCGGAATCGGAGAAAAACCGACGTTTCGGTCAGGCCCGTATTTCATCACTGTATACAGCAGAGAGGCTGAAATCAGCTTCAGCACCTCCGGCCATTCAGCTCGCACAAAACCGCCTTTCCCTCTCGCCTGTTTATAGGACTTCGCTTTTTCAGGGTTTTCGACGATCGATTTCCAGGCTTCCAATGGATTTTGATGTTCTTGCAGTGCCTCCCGCCATAAATTAATCAGTACACCGCGCACATATGGATATTTCACACGGAGCGGGCTGTAGATATACCATGAAAAACTGGCCCCCCGCGGGCAGCCTCTCGGTTCAAAATCAGGCATATCCGGGCCTGTTGATGGATAATTCAAATTTTGCCCTTCCCACGTGACAATTCCGTTTTTCACATAAATATTCCAGCTGCAAGACCCTGTACAGTTGACGCCGTGGGTGGAGCGAACGACTTTGTCGTACTGCCATCTGTTTCTGTATACATTCTCCCAATCGCGATCTTCGCGGGTGGTTTGGCTATGTTTATTTGAATGGTGTTCGATAGGAGAGAAATAATTCAATCTCCTAAACAACGGACTCCTTTTCTTTTTCTTCATGAGAGTTCACTCCTTCCGAGTCAGGTGATGCTAAGTTCACTATAAACAGAGACAGCGTGTTTCCTTGTGAACTATGTCACACACTCTGCTTTTTTCACAAAATGTTCACACAAAGGAGAAGGAAGGCTTTTCACAGGATGTGAGGAAGGCTGCGTTCAGGCAGAACGCTTGGGTCATTAGCTGCCTTTCATTCAAAAAAACCGGCTCTATTTAAGAACCGGGCTCGGCGTTTTCATCCTGTGATGTATGCAGATACCGCAAAAATAATTGATAGGAACAAAAAACATTTTGCTGAAGCATAGCCAAAAAGTTCATTTGCAGCTGCGGATGATAAGACATCATTTTCTTAAATATGTAATATGGGATGTTGAGAATCAGAATGTCTGAAGTGGCATTGACTGAGATAAAGGGCGATAAATAAAGCCCGCCTTTTTCATCAATCGGAAACACATCGCCTTTTTCCCACAGCGCAACGGTTTTCGACCCTTCAGGGAGCCTTGTGTCCATAAAACGGACACTGCCTTTTAATACAATATAAACAGATTGAGAATGAAGAAAAGATGGAGACTGATCACATGAACCGCGGATAAACGTGCCGTTTTTCAGCAAGGTTTCGACAATGGATAGAGGCACTTCATTAAACATAGGAAGTTGTTTCAGAAATAATAAATAGTCACACTGATTCATAGGAAAACCTCCTGTGCTAAGGATAGCTTTAGTGTAGCTCGACTGAGCCTGTACAGCAGTGATGTATTTCACAGCCTGTATGATGAATGTCACTTATCAGGAGGGTGACTGCATTTATAATGAAAGAAAAAAGGAGGATTTCGATGAAGGCGCTGATTCCGAAGCAGCACGGCGCGTGGGCGATGCTGCTGATCCCATTTTTACTCGGCATGGCCAAGGGAGGCCCCGTTATTTGGCATATTCCGCTCTTCCTAGGCTGGCTTTTCCTATACTTAGCGGTTTATCCCGTTACGCTTGCCTTAAAAAAGAAACAAAGCAAACCATATCAAAAGTGGATGTGTTATTACGGTTTTCCCGCCTGCTGCTTTTTGATGATCTCGGTCTTTCATAAGCCGCCTCTCATCTGGGTGGGCGTTTCTTTACTGCCGCTGTTTCTCATACATATGTATTTTGCCCGCAGAAAAAACGAACGAGCCTTATTGAATGATGTTGCAGGTGTCTTGTTCTTTTGTTCGGGCGGGTTTGCGAGCTGCTGGCTGGGGATGGGAACCCTTGACGGCTGGGCTTGGTTTATTTTCTTGCAGTCTGCTTTATTTTTTATCGGGAGTTCCTTTTATGTGAAATCGGTTATTCGTGAAAGAAAAAACAGGGCATTTGCATACTGGTCATGGGGGTATCACCTGCTGCTCCCCTTTTTATCCGCTCTTTTCGGAGCAGGATGGGCGTTTCTCGCTTTTATCCCGAGCAGCTTGCGGGCATGGTTTTTTCATGGAAGGGATTGGCCCGTGAAAACGATTGGCATTCTGGAAATCGTGAATGCCTGCTTCTTTTTTGCCGTCATGTGCCTCTTTATGACAAGGTAAAAAAACAAGGACACCGCTGTCCTTGTTTTTTTCAGTCAATATTGCAAATCTCCAGCGGGCAATTTTCACACTCAATCTCACATCGTAAATAGTCCCGCTTGTGCAAAATAATTTTTCCGGATTCGTCTATCGAAATAACCCCTTTTTTGCGGAGATCTCCGAGCATACGATTGACGCTTTCCCGTGCAGCCGCGCAAAACTTTGCCAAATCCTGATTTGTCAGGACAATGTTAATCAGAATGCCGTCGCTTCGCTCCACTCCGTAGCTGTTTGATAAACGGATAAGGGTGGAATAGAGCGCCCCCTTTTTGCCATGAAGAAGCAGATCCCTGATTTTGGACTGAATCTTCCGGAGGTGCGTGCTCATCCATTTCATGAACTCAAATGTCAAAGCGCCGTTTTGGATTAATTCTTTTTCCAGCTTATTTTTATTAATGACGAGCACCTCGCCATCCTCTAGCACTTTTGCACTGAGCATATACCTCGGTTCTTCAGTGAAAAGTGTTAATTCTCCGACGATATCATGCTTTTGGCAGATTCTAAGCGTCAGGTCTTTTCCGTCAGATGTCAGCTTGCCGATTTCAATGAGTCCTGATTGAATCAGATAAAGCTCTTCTGCATCCATTCCTTCTCGAAACAAATACGTGTGTTTTTCCATTTTTCTTTTCGTGCTGATCGATTCCAGCAGTTCATGCAGATCGCTGGATATAAGATCACTATCAGATGGTCGAACAGAGAGAAAATTCATGAGCTCACCTCGAAGAAAGTCACGTTGTGTGTTTATTGTAACGTGAATTGATTTGTACCCATCGAGAAAAAACTAACAATCTTGTGAATGCCCCAGTGTTAGTTGATGCTCTGGCTGTTTCTCTCCGTGTGTGTTTTCATTCTTTCCTGCCAATACATCCATATGACAAGGACAAAGCTGGCTAACGCCACCTCTGAAAGCGCCATAAACCCGATCGCGTACTGGCCTGTTGCCTGAAATACACTCGCCAATATGAGCGGAGGAAAAAAGCCGCCTAATCCGCCCATGGCAGACACAATCCCATTGGCAATCCCCGCTTGCTTCGAAAAATAGAAAGGCACCAGTTTAAAAACAGTCCCGTTTCCTATGCCTGAGCAGACGGCCACGGTTAATGATCCAAACGTATAAAGGCCGATTGTCGGCGAGAACGATAGGATAATGCCTGATAATGTAAGCCCGGCAAAAACAAACATCAAGATGCGGAGCGGGCTCATTTTATCAGCCAGGAATCCGCCTGCAGGCCTGAGCAGCGTAGAAACCGCAATAAAGCCAGCCGTCCGCAAGCCGGCATCTGCAGGATTCAGCCCAAAATGCTCCACCAGAAAGTTCGGCAGATAGATAGTGAAGGCGACAAAGGCACCGAACGTAATAAAATAAAACAGGCTCAGAAACCATAGCACATGATTCCGGTAAACGGCTTTGATTTGAGTCTTAACAGAAACTTTGACCTTCTTCTCATGCCTGTCACCGAACAAAACGTGCAGTAAGGCAAAGACAGCCAGCAAAACCAGATACATCTGCACGGTTGATTTCCACCCGACGGCTTGAGCGATAACCGGCGCTGCAAATGTCGTAACGGCTGTCCCGATATTTCCTGCACCGTAAATCCCATTGACGACACCGTGCTTTTCTTTCGGATAATATTTCGGGAGGGAGGTCACTCCAATGGAAAACACCGCTCCCCCGATTCCTAAGAAAAAGCCGCCTGCGATTAAATCAAACAGAGAGTCCGCGATACTGATCCAAAATACAGGAAATAAAAGCAGGATGAAGCTGACCATAAACATGAGCCTCGCGCCAAACCTGTTCGTTAAATACCCTAAAGGAATGCGGAGAAGCGACCCGAGGATCACAGGAATCGCCGTCACCAAAGAAATCTCGCCCTTGCTTAAATGAATATCTAATGTGATTTGGGAAATGAGTGATGAAATCAGCACCCAAACCATAAATCCTGCCACCAAGCTTAATGACTGTAACGATAATTGAATGTGTTGACGGTTGATCATTTGGCTTGCCCCTTTCAATGATTCAATAATCAGTCTTATCATACAAAAACTCGGCAAACAGGATTGTGAATTACATCACACGTTTTTCTCATAAAAAAAGGACAAAGCCCGAAGACTTTGTCCTTTTGATCGTGATTACATTTTTTCCGGAGCCGATACGCCGATCAGCTGAAGCGCATTGTTCAGCGTAATTTGCGTTGCCTTCATTAAAGCCAGGCGCGCGCGGCTCTTCTCTTCATTTTCAGGGTCGATGACTTTCTCTGCGTTGTAGAAGCTGTGCAGAGCAGAAGCCAGATCATAAATATAGTTTGTGACACGGTGCGGAATTCGTTTTTCTGCTGCTTCCGCCACTGCCTCTGGGAAGCCGCCGATCGTTTTCAGCAGATCGTATTCTTTTTCTGATTGAATATGGCTGAAATCAAGATCTGCCGCCGGTTTAAGTCCCTGCTCTTCCCCTTGGCGAAGCATGCTGCAAATACGGGCATGCGCGTATTGTGCATAATACACGGGGTTTTCGTTAGATGTTGATACAGCAAGATCTAAGTCAAAATCCATATGGGTGTCTGCACTTCGCATTGCAAAGAAGTAACGAACGGCATCCAAGCCGACTTCTTCAATCAGGTCACGCATCGTTACGGCTTTACCGGTCCGTTTGCTCATTTTCATTTTCTCGCCGTTTTTGTAAAGGTGAACGAGCTGAATGATTTCTACTTCAAGCGTTCCTTTTTCATACCCCAGCGCTTCGATTGCCGCTTTCATACGCGGGATGTAGCCGTGGTGATCGGCGCCCCAAACGTTGATCAGCTTATCAAAGCCGCGGTCAAGCTTGTCCTTATGATACGCGATGTCAGGAAGAAGGTACGTGTACGTGCCGTCCTTCTTGATCAATACGCGGTCTTTATCATCGCCGAACGTCGTGGAACGGAACCAAGTCGCGCCGTCTTCTTCATAGACATGGCCTTTTTCGCGGAGCGCTTCAAGCGCCTTGTCGATTTTTCCATTTTGGTACAGTGAAGTTTCTGAATACCACACATCAAACGGCACACGGAAGTTTTCCAAGTCCTTGCGCAGCTTTTCCAGCTCGTATTTCAGGCCGTATTCACGGAAAAACGCAAGGCGTTCACTTTCCTCTTCGTTAACGAAACGATCACCGTATTCCTCAGCGAGACGCTTTCCGATCGCAATGATATCCTCGCCGCGGTAGCCATCCTCCGGCATCGGTTTTTCCAATCCGAGTGCTTCAAAGTAACGGACTTCAACAGAAAGCGCCAGATTGTTGATTTGGTTTCCCGCATCGTTAATGTAGTATTCGCGGCTTACATCGTAACCCGCTTTTGAAAGCACGTTGCACAAGGAATCGCCGACAGCCGCCCCGCGCGCATGCCCGAGGTGAAGGTCTCCCGTCGGATTCGCTGATACGAATTCTACCTGAACTCGTTCACCGTTTCCGATGTTTGTTTCCCCGTATGCTTCCCCTGCTTCCAGTACAGACGGAATCAGCTTTGTTAAATACTGATTGTTCATATAGAAATTGATAAAACCCGGGCCGGCGATATCCAGTTTTTCAATCGAAGCCTTCCCTTTATCAAAATGGGCGACAATCTCTTCAGCGATTTGACGCGGCGCTTTTTTTGCCACTCTTGCCAGCTGCATCGCCATATTCGTTGAGTAGTCGCCGTGTGTTTTATCTTTCGGTGTTTCTAAAACAACATTGGGAATCTGGCTTTCTTCAGCCAGTCCCGCTTTCAGAACGGCCGCTTTAATTTCTTCTTTCAGCACGTCCTTCATTTGTTCCGCAATGTTCATGCGTGAGTTCCTCCCTCATACGTGATCGTCATATTATGTAAATGCTCCTGCTCGTCTCCGACATGCATGTCATATGCGATGCTGATACGGCCTTTTTCTTCATCGAGATCAGATTGAATCGATTTTGTGCTTGTTTTCAGCTCAAGCTCACCAAATGACATTTTATATTTAGCAATTGTGGAAGCTCCCGTTACGAAACGCTGATTCATTTTGACAGCGCCTGACCTCATGACCAGGACTTCGCCTTCGCTTACTTTCACAATCGTTTTGACTTTGCCTAAGTCGTGTTCTTCATAATAAGATAGATACACTTTATTTTGTTTTACATAGTAAAATCCGGTGGTGCGGAATTCGATGACTTCTTGGTTTCCGTCATCCTCGATCACAGACTTCACATGGAGTGTTATCGGTGTCTCTTGCTTCATTCTGACACGTCCTTTTCATCATTCCACTTTGACTTGAATAGTATAATCATTCGGTTTGTAAACTTCAACTGCTTCTATCTTACCATCATTGCTCATCAGATTTGAAGATAAACCTCATAAAAAGCATTTCCTTATATAGAAGAGAAAATCATATCACTAATTACCTTTAGGAAATGTTACATTTTTCCGAAATCTATCATTTCCTTTTCACATTTTTTTCAAAATATATGTATTGAATTAGTAATTTGATAGTTTTAAGATAAAAGTACAACATAGATCTGCTAGAAAAACCAAAAAAGGGAGGATTCAATTATGAAAAAAGCTGTCATTGTAGAAAACAAAGGTTGTGCAACATGCTCGATCGGAGCCGCTTGTCTAGTGGACGGTCCTATCCCTGATTTTGAAATTGCCGGTGCAACAGGTCTATTCGGTCTATGGGGGTAAGGATCTCCCAAAAGGGCATAGTCATTCTACTATGCCCTTTTTAAGTAAATTACAATTTTTAACTAAAATCTACCTCTTGGATATACATACACAACCGTTTTTCATTTGAATCATATGTATAGGGGATGGTATTTTGTTTATAGAGCAGATGTTTCCATTTATTAATGAAAGTGTAAGGGTTCACCAGCTTCCTGAGGGTGGCGTGTTAGAAATCGACTACTTGCGCGATAATGTCTCCATTTCTGACTTTGAGTATTTGGATCTCAACAAAACGGCTTACGAGCTCTGCATGCGCATGGATGGCCAAAAAACAGCTGAGCAGATTTTAGCTGAGCAATGTGCAGTGTATGATGAATCACCAGAAGACCATAAAGATTGGTATTACGACATGCTCAACATGCTCCAGAACAAGCAGGTTATTCAGCTTGGAAACCGGGCCAGCCGCCATACCATCACCACGAGCGGAAGCAATGAATTTCCGATGCCCCTGCACGCCACCTTTGAACTGACGCACCGCTGTAATTTGAAATGCGCCCACTGTTATTTGGAAAGCTCACCTGAAGCGCTCGGCACCGTGTCGATTGAGCAATTCAAAAAAACGGCTGATATGCTGTTTGATAACGGTGTATTGACATGCGAAATCACAGGCGGAGAAATTTTTGTCCATCCAAATGCCAATGAGATTCTTGACTATGTGTGTAAAAAGTTCAAAAAAGTCGCTGTCTTAACAAACGGAACACTCATGCGAAAAGAGAGTTTGGAGCTTTTGAAGGCTTACAAGCAAAAAATCATCGTCGGCATTTCTCTTGATAGTGTCAATTCCGAGGTCCATGACTCCTTTAGAGGGAGAAAAGGCTCTTTTGCCCAAACTTGTAAAACGATAAAATTGTTGAGTGACCACGGTATATTTGTCAGAGTCGCCATGTCTGTCTTCGAAAAAAACATGTGGGAAATCCACGATATGGCCCAAAAGGTTCGGGATCTCGGGGCGAAGGCGTTCTCTTACAATTGGGTTGACGATTTCGGAAGAGGCAGGGATATTGTCCATCCAACGAAAGACGCCGAGCAGCACCGCAAGTTTATGGAATACGAGCAAAATGTGATTGATGAGTTTAAAGATCTGATTCCGATTATTCCTTATGAGAGAAAACGCGCGGCAAATTGCGGCGCTGGCTGGAAGTCCATTGTGATCAGCCCGTTCGGCGAAGTACGTCCTTGCGCCCTCTTTCCAAAGGAATTTTCATTGGGAAATATTTTTCATGATTCCTATGAAAGCATCTTTAACTCCCCTCTCGTCCATAAACTGTGGCAAGCGCAGGCGCCGCGGTTCAGCGAACATTGCATGAAAGACAAATGCCCGTTCAGCGGCTATTGCGGAGGCTGTTACTTAAAAGGGCTGAACTCTAACAAATATCACCGGAAAAACATTTGCTCTTGGGCGAAAAATGAACAATTAGAAGACGTGGTCCAGCTTATTTAGGAGGGAAACGATTTGTCACCAGCACAAAGAAGAATTTTACTGTATATCCTTTCATTTATCTTTGTCATCGGCGCAGTCGTCTATTTTGTCAAAAGCGATTATCTGTTTACGCTGATTTTCATTGCCATTGCCATTCTGTTCGGGATGCGCGCGCGGAAGGCTGACTCGCGATGAGCATTTTGGATATACACGATGTATCCGTTTGGTATGAACGGGACAACGTCATCTTAGAACAAGTAGATTTACATTTAGAAAAAGGCGCCGTTTACGGGTTGCTTGGGGTAAACGGCGCCGGAAAAACGACACTGATTAATACGCTGACAGGCGTGAACCGCAATTTCAGCGGGCGCTTTACACTGTGCGGAATTGAAGCGGAGGCCGGCATGCCGCAGAAAACATCAGATCAGCTGAAGACTCACCGTTACTTCGCCGCCGATTATCCGCTGCTATTTACAGAAATTACGGCGAAGGACTATGTGTCTTTCGTCCATTCGCTTTATCAAAAGGATTTTTCAGAGCAGCAGTTTGCCAGTTTGGCCGAGGCCTTTCATTTTTCGAAATACATCAACAGGAGAATTTCAGAGCTGTCCTTGGGGAACAGGCAAAAGGTTGTATTGATGACAGGCTTATTGCTGCGCGCTCCCCTGTTTATTTTGGATGAGCCGCTCGTCGGTTTGGATGTGGAATCGATAGAGGTTTTTTATCAGAAAATGCGCGAGTACTGTGAAGCAGGCGGGACCATTTTGTTTTCTTCTCACCTGCTCGATGTCGTGCAAAGATTTTGTGATTATGCGGCTATTCTTCACAACAAACAGATCCAAAAGGTCATTCCGATTGGAGAGGAGACCGATCTGCGGCGGGAATTTTTCGAGGTGATCGGCCATGAATAACATAATCCCCATCATGTCTTTGCTGTTCAAACAGCTTTACAGCCGGCAAGGGAAAAAGGACGCCATCCGCATTGCCGCAGGCCTTGTCATTCTGGCCGTGTTTGAAATCGGGCTGATCCGCCAGGCCGGCATTGATGAATCGGTGTTGCGCAAAACGTATATCATACTCGCGCTTCTCTTAATGAACGCATATATGGTGTTTCTTTCTGTGACATCTCAATGGAAGGAATCTTATATGAAACTGAGCTGCCTGCTGCCGATTTCTTCACGGAGCTTTTGGTTCGCCCAGAGTGTCGTTTTGTTTGTCGATACCTGTTTGAGAAGAACTTTATTCTTTTTTATTTTACCGCTGTTCTTATTTGGAAACGGAACGCTGTCAGGGGCGCAAACATTGTTTTGGCTCGGCAGGTTTTCGTTTTTTACCGTTTACTCCATTATTTTCGGAGTTGTGCTAAGCAACCACTTCGTCAAAAAGAAGAACTGGATGTTTCTGCTGCATGCGGCGATATTCGCCTGTGTATGTCTCAGCGCCGCTTTGATGCCGGCCGCCACGCTTCCGCTTTGCGCGGTGCATATGCTGTGGGCGGTGATCATTGACTTTCCTGTCTTTCTGCAGGCGCCTCCGCAGCAGGGCAAGATGCATTCATTTATGCGGCGATCTGAATTTTCGTTTTACAAAAGAGAATGGAACCGATTTATCTCTTCTAAAGCGATGCTGTTAAATTACGCGGTAATGGCGGCGTTCAGCGGCTTCTTTTCGTTCCAGATGATGAATACCGGCATCTTCAATCAGCAAGTGATTTATATCGTGATTTCCGCGCTTTTGCTCATCTGCTCGCCGATCGCCCTTTTGTATTCGATTGAAAAAAATGACCGGATGCTGCTCATCACGCTTCCGATCAAGCGAAAAACGATGTTTTGGGCGAAATATCGCTTTTATTCAGGCCTATTGGCAGGCGGATTTCTCCTTGTCGTGATGATTGTGGGTTTCATCAGCGGCCGTTCGATTTCAGTTCTCACTTTTTTGCAGTGCATTGAGTTGCTGCTGGCGGGAGCGTATATCAGGTTAACTGCGGATGAAAAAAGGCCCTCCTTCAGCTGGCAGACGGAGCAGCAGCTATGGAGCGGTTTCTCAAAATATCGGTCTTATCTGTTTTGTCTTCCCCTATTCTTAGCCATATTAGCCGGCACCGCTGTATCCTTGGCGGTCATTCCGATAGCCGGTCTGGTCATAGTCTATTACCTGCAAAAACAGGATGGTGGTTTCTTTGATACAAGCAAAAGAGAACGGCTTGGAAGTTAACCTGCTGAAGACTCATCAATTTTCAACTATTTCAATCGCCGCGAGCTTTCTGAAACCGATCGAAAGCGCGGCGGAACCTGAGGAAGAAACGATTTATTTTTACGGCGCCGCCGCATACCTGAAGGAGCAAATCATTGACGCTTTTGGTTATGCTGCCGGCAGCCGTTTCATGTACTCAGCGAATCTCTTTTTTGATCAGCAGCTGAAAACCTGCGGGACCCGTTTGATTCACCCATTATATAACGGGAATCTTCATGTTGACGCCCTGATGAAAACTTTTGCAGACTTGTCTTTCCCTTCTTCTCTTTCATTCGAAGCATTTGAAAAGGCCAGGAATGAGCTGCTGCTGAAAATCGAAAAGAAATTCACTGATCCCTTCTCCTACTCGGCGGCTCGCTTGGCTGAGGAGGTCTTCGGAAACCCGATGTACGGCACAGGCATGTTTGGCCGGAAAGACAGGATAAAGGCGATTCATCCTAAACGGTTTCTCGACGCAACGGACTTTATCGTTGATTTAGTGTCCCAGCAAAAACAGCTGAACATATTGGGACAAGTACAAGCATGTGATGTTCGGGGACATGCCCCGCAAACGTCCGCTGTAACGTCCGGAAGAATACCCGTAAACCGGCATGTTTTTGAAACAGAGACACGCAGCGCTGCAGGTCCTTCCGTCTTGACACTCGGATTTGACTGCGGAGAGATGAAAGATGCCAGCGATTATATCAAAATACAGCTAATAGACGGATTACTGGGAAAGTACGGCCATTCCGCTTTATTCAAGCACTTCAGAGAGAAGGATCTGGCAGTCTATCACGTTATCACCCGTTACGATGTCATGAACAATTTGCTGCTTGTTTCAATATGTACAGATCAGCTTCATGAGATAGACATTCCCCCGCGCGTTTTGGAAGCTGTCTCAGCTTTTCATACAGATGAGCGGGAACTAGAACAGGCAAAGCAGTTTTTACGCAATGAATTGCTGCTGCAATTCGATTCTCCCGAAGGTCTATTGGCCTATATGGGGATCCTGCGCCGCTTCTCCTGCACGAAAGAAGCCTTGCTGGATGGCATCTCAGCGGTTACATGCCGTGATGTATTGCAATTCATAGCGACCATCAATTATATCGGAGCTCATGTAGTAAGGGGATGAAGAGATGGAAAAGAAAGCCTTTTTTCAACAACTGGATGAACGAACCGATATCAGATACACAGACAGCGGACTAAAAATATTCAGATTGAAATTCCCCCGCGCCCACCTGCGGCTGTGCAATGTAAAAATCGATTTTGGAAGCCGGGATGTATGTATACGGGCAGAATCCGGTGATACACTGCTTCCGTATGGCACAGCGCATTTTTTAGAGCATCTTCTCTTCTGGCATAACGGCCGCAATCTGTACAGTGATTTTTTTGCGCATGGCGCGCTTTTAAACGCATTCACTACCTACACCGATACCAATTTCATGTTTACCTCATTACCGGATCGGCTCAGACAAACGATCCCCATCCTGCTTGATGCTTTATGGAACCACTCATTTGACAAGAAGATTGTCGCTCAGGAAAAAGCTGTGATTACAAGCGAAATTCAAACAGCACACCTTAACCATCAGCTCTCATATCATTATCAGCTGATCAGCATGCTTTCTCCCTCCTCACCAGCTGCCGTTTTCCCCGCAGGCAGAATCGAAGATATTGAGGCGCTGGACATCAGTGATTTACAAAAAGCCTATAAGGCTGCCTACCAAGCCCATCGGATGACACTGTTTTTGATTGGGGGCTCAGAAAATACAGAAACGCTTTTGCCTCCTCACCTCCAGCTGGAAAAGCGTCCGGATTATCATGCTGAAAGAAAAATCATCCCGGCATGCCCTCCAGCCCTCTCACAAAAAATGGTGCTGGGTGATGAGGAGCGGATGGAAGATACTTGGACCGGATTACAGATCGGCGCACTTCCCGGGCAAAACGATCTGTTGTCGATAAAGCTTTATTGGGATATCGCGGCTCGTATTCTATTTCAATTAGATTCACCGTTTTTTCAAGAGATTCAGCAAACGTACCGTCTGGAAATCGATCGCTTGTCAGCCGAGACTTATATATATGAGGATGGCGGTTTCTTGATCCTTCACAGTCAAGGGACCCATTCTTCAGCTTATATCGATGTGGCTTCATACTATGTCACACAGAAGAAAGAACAGGTTGCCGCCTGGCTTCAATACGGCAAGGACTCTTTGACAGACGCGATCATTTATGACAGCGATTATGTGCGTAAATGCTTCGAGTGGGCAGCCGAGTGTGACAGGTGCGATTGCTCGTTTCTTGACATGTACCACATCATTCAAGATATGGATGCGCAGGTTTTCTTGTCTCTCATTGATGCAATGGCATCTTCTAACAAAGCGATCATTCATGTTTCTCAGAAAGAGGCGATCAGACAATGATAAAAAACACTGTCTTTACCCTTTTATTGCTGCTTATAGGTATGGCGGCTTATTCCTTCGGCTGGGTTCAGGTCGTGGCCGAAGCCGCCGCCCAATATGTACAGATGATCAACAATGACGCTGTGCGGCTCGGGCTGCTGGCTTGTACCGCTGCCCTCCTGATGCTGCCTGCTTTTCTCTATCTTCATTATGTCACCCAATCCGTGAAAAACATGACAGCAGCTTTTCAGAAACTCACACAGTCTCATCAAAGCTGCTGTGACTTTCAGCAACACAACTTGTGCAGCCGATATGCAGAAGACGTCAAATCGCTGCGTGACAGCTATAAAAACGTCCGCCAAACATACGTGATGGCTGCCGTGTTGTGCCAAGTCTTCATATTCGGCTGCATGTTCGAAATCGTTAAAGCCGTCCCTTTCCGCCTTCACACGCCCCCTGCCTTTTCAATGGGACTTGCGATGCTACTGATCCTGTATTTATTGTTTTGCATGCGAACGTATTTGCGGCAGCTTTTCCGGCACGGCAGCCTGTTCAGAAAAGTGTTTGCGGGAGTGCTGGCAGCAGCCGGGATTTGGTGGATGCTCAGTTTCTCTATAAGTGAACTGCTGTTTCTGATTATCCTGGCTGCCATTCAGCAAATCGGATCATTTATTTATAAACGATTCTCTTATCGCAGCACCGCTTCTCTTGATCTATAAAATAGCTACATCGCAATCGCAGACGGACCCGCGCCAACCGGAATCACCGTCACGGCTGTATAATCACTTGTGCAGTACACGGTCACAGCATTGTCGTTGGGCTGTGCCGCATAAATATACTGTTTGTCCGGCGTTACGGCGAGGTCAAAAGCGCCGGGGAGAGACACGTTTGCAATGATCCTCTGTCTGGCCGTATTAACTACATATAAGTTATTAATGAGAAACGGTTCACTATATGGCTCTAGAAAATAAGCTCTAGTACTATCGAGAGAAAATACAATCGTCCTCAGCGTTTCAAATAAACGGCTGAAGTCCCCTCCCCTGCTTAATGGTGACAAACTAATCTCCGTTACACCTTTCGGCCACAGCTCACCATTCAATACGTACGCAAAATTTCCAGCGTAAGGAGTTGCAATTAAACTGGGAAATTCAAATGTATCTATGATACTTTCTACCAACTGCCCAGTATTTACATCATATTTATCAACCGACCAACTGCTTCCATTAGCGGTATAGACATACTGTCCATTCGGATCAAGAGCAAAGTCTAAAGCGCCGGGTATCGGAATGACATCAATGACCGATTGAGAGGCCGTGTTAATCACATATATAGATCCGGCGGCCATCACGTATGCGAACTCATCTGTTGGATCAAATTCGATTTTTCTCGGCCCTCCTCCAACAGTAATGGTATTTATGATAGTTAATGTTTTATTATCAATCACTGAAACAAGGTTGGTATTTCCATGGAGGATATACGTGAATGCTTTATCGAAAGTAACGCCTAGATTAGTTGGCACAGCAGAAAACGGGATTGTTTTTACAACAGTGTTTAAATCTGCATCAATGACCGAAACCGTGCTGTCTCCAGTATTGGCAGTAAACACATATGATTGAGGGTCTGGCGATGGCGGTAAAACAAGTGTCCCGGCCACCGTAAGCGGACTGCCGTAGAAAGGCGGTACAATGAGAAGATCTTCCACTATCATTTGACTAAAATCAGGACAGCGGTCAGACTGTGCTGCATAATAAACAACTTGATCAATCTCTTCGGTATGAATCACCGAAACAGCCCCGTCTCCTTGTCCATATTGATTTCGTACAGGCGACACACTGACAAGAAGCGTAATGGTCCCTTGTACTCTCACGGCATATCGAACACCGATATCTTCTGGTTCCGGCCCAGTCTGGATTAAGCAAGGCTCACTGATACAGGACAAATTGTCTGTACTCCATGTAACAGCCGCTGACGCTTCTGCCGAATCAACCTTGAAGCCCTCAGGGATATCTATCGGCACTTGAAACGGCGCTTCCCGGCTAATTTCCTCATCACAAAAACAGAAACAATTTTCCTGTAAAGCAGAAAGATCATTCTTTTTCATGATTTCACGTCCTTTTAGAAATGCACAACATGCAGCGGTTAAATCGTAATGGCACCCGGTGAAACCCCAAGAGATATCACAGTTTCCTCAGAATAATCATCTGTGTTGTAAACAATGATGCTCTGCTCTATAAAACGAGTTGCATACAGAAAATCGCCATTCGGGGTAAACGCATAGTCTGTTGCTGATTGCGGAAGATTTCCAATTACACCTGCTCCATTCGGACTGACAGAATATAAATTGCCAGTGAAGCTGTCATGTAAATACACCTCTGATCCACTCGTAAACATTACATATAGCCCGTCAGGCTCCAGCTCTTGGGTATCCCTGATCGTAAACGTATTTAAATCAATAACCGTCAAATAATTGAATAAGAATTCTTGTTCTAATACATACGCATACCGCTCCGTAGAATCTGTTTCTATGGATGATACGATAAGCTCTCGTTCAATCGTTCCTAAGACTTCACCGGTAGATAAGTCCACTTTTTGCACTAACCCAAAATTAAGAACATAGGCGAACAACCCATTGGGGTCAATTGCAATATCAAAACCTTCTACAGGAATAGACCTCTCAACAGTCAACGTATCAATTCCAATCACATAAATGGCAGTACCGGTGAAAACATAAGCAAACTCATGATTAGGGATAAATCTAATCAATCGAGGCGGCTGATCCAGCAATATAGTTGCTGTCACTGTTAATGTGTCATAATCGATGACAGAAATCACATTATTGTTGGGATGTAAGACAAACACAGCGCTTTTATCTGGCGTAATTTCAATACCTGCCGGATTGTACGGAAGAGCAATCGTTGTCACAACAGTATGGGTGTTTGTATCAATCACAGAAACTGATTGATCATTTGGATTCGCTGTAAACGCGTAGACGGGTTCCGGCTCCGGTACAAGCACAATCGTCCCCGTCACCGATAAAGGACTGCCGTAAAACGGCGGAACAACAACAAGGTTCTCAATCGTGATGTCACTGATATCCGGGCAATCATCCGGTTCATCGGAATAATAGACGACTTGATCGATTTCTGCATTGTGAATGACGGAAACAGCCCCGTCCCCTTGTCCATATTGATTTCGCACAGGTGAGACACTGACGAGTAGCGTAACGGTTCCCTGCAGGCGCACTGCAAATTGAACACCGACCTCATCAGGCTCTGGCCCCGTTTGAATTAAGCAACGGTCACTGACACAAGAAAGGCTGTCTGCATTCCACGTCACGTTTGCAACAGCTTCAGCCGGATCAACGACAAATCCTTCAGGTAATTCAATCGGCGCTTGAAACATGGCTTCTCGGCTTGCTTCTCCCTCACAAAAACATAAGCACTCTTCTTGTTCTGCTCCTGCTTTTTCTTTAAAGGAAAGCTTGTTTTTTCTCATTCCTTCACTTCCTTTTCAGACATACACTGCTCACGCAGATATAACAGAATATGGAAGACTAACGTGTTTGCTTGTACAAATTGCTGAGGGTAAACGCTTCTTTTTGAAAATATATCTCCAAACATGCGGTGTAACGAAAGAAAAAATTGCGGTTTTTTTGCGCTTCTCACAAGAATGTTGATGATAAAATATGACATATATAGAATTATGAAGGGAGGGATTTGCAAAAGTGACAGGTGTCATATCTTCTTCTTCCATCGGAGAAAAGATTAACGAATGGTATATGTACATACGCCGATTCAGCATACCCGATGCAGAATATTTGCGACGAGAAATCAAGCAAGAGCTGGATCAAATGGAAGAAGATCAAGACCTTAATTTGTACTATTCACTGATGGAGTTTCGGCACAACCTGATGCTTGAGTACCTTGAACCGTTAGAAAAAATGAGGATTGAGGAACAGCCGAGACTGTCTGATCTGCTGCTTGAGATTGATAAAAAACAGGCTCGTTTAACTGGTCTGCTTGAGTACTATTTTAATTTCTTCAGAGGCATGTATGAGCTGGACCAGCGGGAATATCTGTCGGCTATTAAATTTTTCAAAAAGGCCGAAAGCAAGCTGATATTCGTTAAGGATCGGATAGAGAAAGCTGAGTTTTTCTTTAAGATGTCTGAATCTTATTACTATATGAAACAAACGTATTTTTCAATGGACTATGCACGGCAAGCATATGAAATATACAAAGAAAATGAAGCTTATAATATAAGATTGCTGCAGTGTCATTCTTTATTTGCCACCAATTTTTTAGATTTAAAACAGTATGAGGATGCCGTCTCACATTTTCAAAAAGCTTATTCTATGGCAGAAGCTGAAAAGCAGCCCCAATTAATGGGAAGAACTTTGTACAATATCGGGCTTTGTAAAAACAGCCAAAGCCAATATGAGGATGCCATAACTTATTTCAAAAGAGCAATAGCTGTTTTTGAAGAATCAAATATTCTTCCTTCCTTACCTCAAGCGTATTTTTTAATTACACAGATCCATTATAAATTAGGAAAAATGGATAAAGCTCATGAATATCATAGTAAGGGAATGGCTTATTCACAAAAGGCCGGAGATGTAATATATTTATCAGAGTTTGAATTTTTGAAATCTTTATACTTATCAGGCCCGGATGAAGAAGCAATTCAAGGATTTTTTGATTTTCTCGAAAGTAAAATGTTGTATGCTGATCTTGAAGATTTCGCTATTGATGTGGCAAAATATTATCATGAACGTAAAAATTTTCAAAAAGCTTCTGCTTATTTTTTGAAGGTGGAACAAGTAAGGCAACTTATTCAAGGAGGAGTGAGTTTGTATGAAATTGAAGTCTAAACTATTACTCTCTTGTCTGGCTCTAAGCACTGTGTTCGTGGCAACAACTATTGCAAATGCACCTACACACCAAATTGAAGTTGCACAACGAGGAATGATTTAATGAATACAACCGGTTTTCATCGGTTGTTTTTTTTTGTTAAATACACAATCGGGACAAAAGTTTTATTTTTTGAATCTCTAAATATTATTACTTACTAATTTAAATTGGTTACCTCACCCACAAACATAGGAAACAAGATAATTTTCATTATATGAAAAAATAAAAATATGTTTACTTTTCCTTTTTTTTGAACTAATATATATATGACTTAAGTTCAGTATCACTTCAATTGGAGTTTAAAAATGGAGGATTTATTTTGAAAGTTCAATTCAAAAAAAGGATTAGTTTACTCATCATCATGTTTGGGATCGCAGTTTCCTCACTGGGTGTTACACAGGCGGTTCATGCAAAAGCAAATACGAGCGATTCAAGGGTTCATTTTACTTTCAGATGGTACAGCCCTTACGACTATACAACTGCTCGAAGAAAACAAAATAGAAGCTACATGTATATGCATCTCCTAAAGAAAGATGATGGAGGTAAATTTAATGTATGGGCAGAGGCAGATAAAAACGTTCACTCTGGCGGGCGCGACTGGCACAATGTATCCGGTGGTGGAACTCACGAAGGAACAGTACACCCGGGTCATACATACTTATTTTCCAACACTGCTGTTGAAGATTACGGGAGAAATGTACCCGTAAGGTTTGGCGGTTACAGCCGCAGCAGTGATTCCTTCTCAACTGATTGGAGTCCTGACAGCGTAAAACCTAAGGGAAATTACACAATCTATTAATAGCTTTCTCAAAACAAAGCGATCTTACATTAAACATGTAAGATCGCTTTTTAAGGTAAAAATAATATCCACTCTTCAAGATTGTTTATTAAAATAAAACTATCCAAAACTCACACAGAGTTTTAATAAAAAAACAGGAGCCTCGCACATGATTTCTTTCTTTTTAAAGCGTTTATTGAAAAATAAAGAGATTTATTTTTCTTTATTCATTAGTATCGTTCTTATGATCGTCAGTTATCTAGGTATACTCTTCTTTCATCAGAAGATCAATCTTCCTTATGAAATCCATAACTCACCGTTTTTATCGAATATTGCAGAAGGAAATACAACCTCAGCTCAGACTGTCTGGATTCTCATTCTTCCGTTATTAGCATCACTTCCAATGTCCGGTATGTACCGTGAAGATAAAAATACTGGATTTTTTATGAATGTTATAACAAAAACAACTAAAAAGAAATACTTTACAGTATTATTCGGATTGAATGTTGTGATTTCTTTTTTGGTTATTTTTTTACCGTTATTATTAAACCTTTACTTGCTGATGATGACATATCCTTCAGTAAATCCGGACGGAATCGTCAATTATATGGACCCAATCGTTTTGGGCGGAACTGATTTAGCAAACCTTTATTATGAAAACTCGCTGATTTATACTCTCATTTTATTTATACTAAATGGTTTGTACGGTGCCATTCTCTCTTCCATTGGATTAGCTTTATCATTTTTTATTAAAAAGAAATATTTTGTTTATATCATACCTTTCTTAATTAATTTGATAGGCTTTACTTTACTCAACAACCATTACAATCCAATGAAATATATTGTTAACGATGGAGGGTTTTTGAGTGTAGATAAGTTTATTTATTTGAACCTTAGCGTGTTCATTGTAACTACTTTACTTTATATGTGGGGAAAAAAACGCCGTGTTTTATTATAATACTCTAAAATCAACATTAAGAATGAAGTGGCCGGGTATCACCGTCGCATTACTGCTGCAGTTAATTGCTGTTTATTTCTTTTTTCATCAAGAAAATGGTAGTGATGATAGTTTTGTACTGGAAAATATTTTTTCCTATTGGCATCTCGTTTCTATTTTATGCCCTGCTGCCGTTGTATTTTCTGTTTTGATCTCATCCGATTACTTTTCAATTTATACTGTAATCCGAGTAAACAATGCACCTTATCTAACAATGATATACCTTTTAAAAACACTTTTATTTTCAGCAGTATACGGGATTATCATTATGGGTGAATTATATACTTTATGTGTATTCAATGATACGGGACTATTGTATGTGACCCCGATATCTTTCATCACTCATGTCTTTGCATTTATTTTCATTTGTTATGTTGTTTCATTTATTTTACTGTATTTGAATCAAATCATTGTAGTTTTTCTATTCATTCTTTTATTTTTAATTGATTACCTTGCATGTAATGGTATGCTCTTTTTAAATGGTTTTGTACTGGAATTAAGTGATTCGGCTGAATTATTATTGATTAGATTAGGGATTATGTTGTTATTATTCGGGATTTCTATAGAATCTATAAAGCGACGCAATTATTTACAGCAGGTTGAGGAGAAAGGAGCAAACTGATTGTCTTTTATGAATATGCTGAAACGTGATATTGTCATGCGTTTCAATGAAAGTAAGATTACATACTTTGTCATTAGCTTAGCTGTTGCCCTCCTTCTTTTATGCTTCCTCTGGAATAGCAATAAGACGGGACAGCTAGAACATCAAAGTTTTTCCGACAGCCTGACCACACTATTTCATTCGATGAATTTCTTTGATCTACATATCTTATATACACAGCATAGATTATCTATCCCTCTACAATGGATTAGTTTTCAAGTGCTGCCTTTGTTGATTGTGGGTAATTTTATGTTTAGTGACATTCAAATTTCTGGAGCTTATATCCTTCCAAAACTCCCCAAAAAAGGAGTATATATATTCAGCAAACTTCTGTCACTGTTTGTTCTGATTGTATCTATTTGGTGTGTATGGCTTTTTATATACATTATGTTATTTACCTCATTTAATGGCTTTACAGCAGAACTGAACAGCAAGGTAATATTATTTATGTTAATTCAAATCTTAGTTTCGTTTATGTATGCAGTTTTGCTAGAAACTTTAACTTTCATGATATCTTTTATATCAGCATTTATTATTATTGTTGCTTATATTGTAATATCTATTTTTTTTCACAGCTCTTTATTCATCGCTTCATTTGCTATGGCTGGAAAGTGGGCTTTTATTGATTATTCGCGCATGAACATTAACTACTCAGATGGTCGTTTTTTTCATGCCTCTGACTTTTTATTAATTGCACTTATTTTCTGTGCAGCTTGTACTTTTATTAGCCTAGTTTTTATTAAAAAAACAGATATTTTAGGAGAGTAAATATGACGTCGTATATCGAGTGTAAAAATATTGTAAAAAAATTAAAGGGAAATCATGTATTAGATGATATCAGTTTTTCAATTAAAGAAAACGAATTTGTCGTGTTAAGAGGCCATAATGGATCTGGAAAGACAATGATTTTAAGAGCCATCGCCGGACTGCTAACATTAACAAAAGGCGAAGTTTCTGTTAACGGCCTCGTGATCGGAAAAGATATTGACTTCTCTGAACATACAGGTCTGTTAATTGAATATCCGAGCTTCATCCCTGTCTATTCGGGATTTCAAAATCTGAAATTCCTTGCTTCTATCAAGAAAAAAGTATCTGATGAAGAAATCAAAGAAGTAATAAGAAAAGTTGGGTTAGACCCCGAAGATAAGCGTAAAGTCAAACGCTATTCTTTAGGGATGAAGCAACGCTTAGGAATTGCTCAAGCAATAATGGAAAAACCCAAATTACTTCTTTTAGATGAACCGACAAATGCCTTAGACAAAAAAGGGATTAATCTTATACTGGATATCCTAAAAACCGAAAAAGAAAACGGCACAACGATTGTAGTGGCTAGTCATGATGATACGCTATGTGAAAATAGTGTTGTCGACAGAATTATTGATATTAGTGAAGGTAAACTGGAGGATACAGATGAATAAACGTTGGATTTTCTTTATTGTTTTATTAATAATAGTAACATTCAGCTGTGTTCGTTTCTATACAGTGAATGCCCAAAATGATAAATATACTCCAAAAAATATTAATATTGCCGCAAACCAAACAATCGATACAGGAAAAGGAATAAAATTTCATATTTTAAAACCATTAAAGCCGGTCAAGTCATTTGATAAAGATACAAATTCCATAAAATATATATACATTTTGCCTTTTAATGCTGAAAATACTTCTAATCATAAAATTACTCTAGAAGATCTTTCACCGGACGGAAAAAACTTTTTATTTTTTGGTCAGTATCAATATAATAAACAATTGATGCCTTATAATTATGATTTGCCGGATAAGTATCAATTCAATACAGAGATTCCACCAGGGAAAACAGTACTAGGATATGTAGGATTAAGTTTGTATCCCGACGAAAAAGTAAATTATAAAAATTTCAATCCTGAATCATCAAAAGTATCTGCTTATTATACTGTAATAGACGACGAATCTAATAAAAGAATTTCTTATAAAATGACTTTAAATAATTAAAAGATAAAAAAGGGCCTGGATGTAATTCAGACCCTTTTTTATTAAAAACTATTTCACAAACCCAAGCAGCATTTCACGGATGATTTTGCTGGCTGTGTTTGCCGTTTGCTCTGAGTGGTCATACACCGGTGCGACTTCCACTAAATCAGCGCCCTTTACGTTTACCTCTGAACGCGCAATTTCATGGACCGATGCAAGCAGTTCTTTAGACGTGATGCCGCCGGCGTCAACCGTTCCTGTACCCGGTGCGTGTGCAGGGTCTAATACGTCAATGTCAATTGTGACATAAACCGGACGGCCCGCCAGCTTCGGAAGCACCTCTTTCAGCGGTTCAAGCACTTCAAATTTTGAGATGTGCATGCCGTTTTCCTTCGCCCATTCAAACTCTTCTTTCATGCCGGAACGGATTCCGAATGAATACACATTGTGCGGTCCGATCAATTCTGCCGCCTTACGGATCGGCGTGGAGTGAGAAAGCGGTTCTCCCTCATAATCAACACGAAGATCTGTATGTGCGTCAAAATGGATAATCGCAAGGTCTGGGTATTTCTTGTACATCGCTTTAATGACAGGCCATGACACGAGGTGCTCCCCGCCCATACCCATTGGGAACTTCCCTTTTTCTAAAATGCTGTCCACGTACTCTTCAATCATATCCAGGCTTCGCTGCGGATTTCCGAACGGCAGCGGAATGTCGCCAGCGTCAAAGAAGTTCAAGTCAGCCAGATCGCGGTCTAAATATGGGCTGTATTCCTCAAGGCCGATTGACACCTCACGGATTCTGCTTGGACCAAAGCGTGAGCCCGGGCGATAGCTGACTGTCCAGTCCATCGGCATGCCGTAAAGAATGGCGTCCGCCTCTTCCCACTCGGGACGGCTCGCGATAAATACTTTTCCTGAATAAGCTTCATCAAATCTCATCTATAATACCCTCGCTTTCCTGTAAAAAAGCGCAAGATTCGCTCCTGCGCCATACCTTCATTATTTAATCAGGTCACTCACAAATTTCGGCAGAACAAACGCCGCTTTATGAATATCTTTTGTGTAATATTTCGTCTCAATATCGAAGAAACGGCTGTCTTCCACTGCAAGCGGATCATATTTTTTCGAGCCAATTGTAAATGTCCACAAACCGCTTGGATATGTCGGAATGTTCGCCGTATACAGCTTCGTAATCGGGAAGATTTCCTTCACGTCGCGCTGTACATTTGTGATTAATTCCGGTGTAAACCATGGGTTGTCCGTCTGTGCGACAAAAATGCCGTCTTCTTTCAGCGCTTTAGCGATTCCTGCGTAGAATCCTTTTGTAAACAGGTTTACAGCCGGTCCGACTGGTTCAGTCGAATCTACCATGATGACGTCATATTGATTTTCAGATTTTGCAATGTGCATAAATCCGTCATCTACCTGCACGTCAACGCGCGGATCATCCAGTTTGCCTGCGATAGAAGGAAGGAACTTTTTAGAGTATTCGATCACCTTGCCGTCAATATCTACAAGTGTCGCTTTTTTCACGCTTGGGTGCTTCAGGATTTCTCTGATAACGCCGCCGTCACCGCCGCCGACTACGAGAACGTGCTCCGGATTTGGGTGCGTGAATAATGGGACATGCGCCACCATTTCGTGATAAACGAATTCGTCTTTTTCAGATGTCATCACCATGCCGTCCAAAAACAGCATGTTGCCGAACTCTTCTGTTTCCACCATTTCTAAATGCTGAAACTCCGTTTGTTCTGTATGTAACGTCTTGTTAACCTTCATCGTAATGCCAAAGTTTTTCGTCTGCTTCTCTGTGTACCAAAGTTCGCTCAATTGTCATCTCCCTTTCGAGGCTGTATTCATTTATTGTAAGCGTCTAATCAGCTTTTATTCTCGGTTGAAATCTCATTTTCACCTAAGGAAAAAGTATAGAGGATGGCGGGGAAAAAGTAAAGATGCGTCCTGTTCTGCGATGTTTAAAAACGATCTTTTTTTCTCATAATAGTAGAAACATAAAAAAAGGGGGAACCCGTTGTGGATGCAATGACAAATAAACGGCTGAGACTGACGCTGAAAACCGTTCGCGCCTTTATCTTTTTAGGGGCTTTTGCGGCCTTGGCGGCAGCTGCCGTGTTTATGACTGTCATTTTGATAGCCAAATACCAGGGCGCTCCCTCGGTGCAAGTGCCGCAATCCACGATTTTGTATGCGAGTGACGGCTCAAAGCTCGGGGAAACGAACTACGGCGAAAAGCGCTATTGGGTCCCCTTAAAGGACATGAATCCGACGATCGTAAAAGCGACAGTGGCAATTGAAGACCAGAATTTCTACGATCATCACGGCTTTGATTATAAACGCATGGCCGGCGCGGCGCTTGCTGACCTCAAAGCATTTGCCAAGGTTCAGGGTGCAAGCACCATCACCCAGCAATATGCGAGAAACTTATACCTTGAACACGACAAAACGTGGAAACGGAAATGGAATGAGGCGTTCTACACGATCCGTCTGGAACAAAACTATTCTAAGGACGAGATATTAGAAGGCTATTTAAATACGATTTACTACGGACACGGCGCCTACGGCATTGAAGCAGCTTCCCGCCTGTATTTCGGCAAGCATGCCAAAAACCTGACGGATGCGGAGGCGGCGCTTTTGGCAGGTATCCCGAAAGGCCCTTCCGGCTATTCACCGTATGTCAATGAGACGAAGGCCAAGGAACGCCAGAAAACGATTGTGCGGATGATGGAAAAGCAGCAGATGATCAGCCAAAAGAAAGCGGATGAATTGATCAAGGAACCTCTTTCCTATCAGCCTTTGAATAAGCAAGTTTCCAAGAGAAAGGCTCCTTATTTCTACGACAATGCGATGAGAGAGCTGGAGAAAAAGCTCGGCATGACACGGGAGCAAATTGAAACGAGCGGGTTAAACGTCTATACAACGGTAGATAAACGGATGCAGCGCATCGCCGAGGAGACCATTACCGAAACGGTTAACGCGGGCTCTGACATTCAAGTCGGGTTTTCAGCCATTGATCCCCGCACCGGAAACGTTCTCGCCCTTGTCGGCGGCAGGGATTATCAAAAAAGCCCGTTTGACCGGACGACACAGGCGAAGCGCCAGCCTGCTTCGACGATCAAGCCGTTGCTGTACTATAAAGCGATTCAGAGCGGATTTACGCCAGTCACTTTGATGAAAAGCGAAGAAACCGAGTTTCAAATTGATGCAAAGGGAGAAACCTATTCTCCAAGCAACTATAACGGATACTATGCCAACAAGCCGATTACGCTTCTGCAGGCGCTGGCGCTTTCCGACAATATTTACGCTGTGAAAACGCATCTTTTTCTCGGCACGAACAAACTTGTAAAGACGGCAAAGGAATTCGGCATTACCGCCCATCTTCAAGCACTGCCGTCCCTGGCACTCGGCACCGAACCCGTGCGTCCGATTGAGATGGTCAACGCCTATGCCATGCTCGCAAATGGCGGAAAGAAAATCGAACCGACTTTTATTTCAAGGGTAACGGACGCAGCCGGCCACGTGCTGTACGAAAACCCGAATCAGCATAAACAGGTGCTTGATGAAAAAGCCGCTTTTGTCACAGCGAGTATGATGACAGGCATGTTTGATACCGATTTAAATGGATATACGTCGGTTACGGGGCGAACGATAGCCAACCGCCTGACAAGAACGTATGCCGGAAAATCAGGAACCACCAGCGCAGACAGCTGGATGATCGGCTTCAATCCGAAGCTGGCCGCAGGTGTTTGGACTGGCTATGACAAAAACAGCACCATCGACTCGGTCGAAGAAAAAAGCTATGCTAAAACCATTTGGGCGGACTTCATGGAGGACGCGCTCAAAGGCGAACCAGAAACGGCGTTCAAGCCGCCAAAAGGCGTAACCGGTGTGTACATTGATCCAGAAACAGGCTACTCATCAGGTCCCGGCTGCGCCGCTAAGCATTACACATATTTTGTGAAAGGCACAGAACCAGCAAACGTGTGCTACGGGGCAGAACCAGCAAAACAAACAAAAGACCGGCTTCCATCCAAAGAAAAGCCCGCTTCCGAGAAAAAGTGGTGGGACAAATGGCTGGGGCGACATCATTGAAAATAACCCGGCTCCTCGGAGGCCGGGTTATTCGTATGGTTCCTTCATAATCGATGGAAGAATGTTAAACAATCGAGCTGAACAATCAGTTTTGGGATAAAGTGGTGAAATTCTCATTTCTTCGACGCCAGCTTTCATCTCCCAGTCGCCGACTCATATCCCCCTAAAAATGAAAAACCCCGAGTCTTGTTTCGGCTCGGGATTTTCCATGTCCTATTTCTGTATCACCAGTTTACTCAATGTTTACAAAAAATATCTCAAATACTTTAAAAGTTCACAGAAAATTCACAAATTAATTATCTTCCGGAAGCAGGCTTGTTTTTAATTCATCTGATGAACGGTCCCATAGGCCCTGATCATGCTTTTTCAGAAATTCGCCTAGTACACGCTTCGAGCTGTCGTCCATTTTATCAACGATGATTTTCCGTTTCATGGATTTATCCATCAAATTCACATGCTCAGGCAGCGACTTGTAGCCTCTTCTGATGCTTCTGTCGACCGTCATTTCACAGGCTGTCACACCAGCGTAATAAGGCCCCTCTTCTCTTCTGTCAATCGTCACCCACACAAGCCAGTATGGTTTTCCGTTCGGAACTTCTTCTTTATTCGGGAGAAATTTAATTCCTTTTTCAACGGTGCTGCGGGCATGCATGGCGCCGATGTCTACGAACGCTTCTTTTTCCTCTACATCAACGAATACGGGAGAAATGTTGTCAAGGCTGAGTGCCCCTACGCCAAAACCGCCGTGTCCGTCTGTCGGATCACTTTTGATAATATTAAACCCGATTGATTTTTTCTTTTTTTCTTCCATGAAGTTCTACCTCCTACAAAAGCGGTTGAAATATCGCTGAAAACAGCTTTAAAATCGAATCTCTTCCTGCATTGAGCATCGGCCACAGCACGTAAGATCCTAGCGGTGTCACAAACAGCACCAAAAATACGATAAAGCCGTAGCTCTCCGCCTGCGTCATTTTGGCACGCACGCCCGGCGGAACGAGATCTTCTATAATTCGATAGCCATCGAGCGGAGGAAGCGGCAGCAGATTAAATAAAAACAAGACAAGATTCAGCTGTATCCAAATAGAAAAAAACTGATCCAGCCCCGTGCTGAACGCCGCAAGCATTTCCATTCCGTACGCATGCATCAACACTAACAAAAAGAAACCAATAAACGCAAGAATCAGGTTACTGACGGGCCCGGCTATAGATACGAGCACACCGGCAAGCCGAGGCTTCTTAAAGAAGCGTCTATTCACGGGAATGGGGCGCGCCCACCCGAAGCCGGCCACCAAAATCAAAATGGTTCCGAACGGATCAAGGTGTTTAATGGGATTCAGCGTCAGTCTTCCTTGTTTTTTCGCCGTATCGTCACCGAATTTGTATGCGACATAAGCGTGGGCAAGCTCGTGCATCGTAAACGACACAATTAGCGTGATGACGAGGTATGGCATTAAAGATAACGGATAATATAAAAAACGGTCCAAGTGAGATATCCCTCTTTCTCAAAATGCAAGAATTTACTTTATTCAGTATACTATAAGAAGCCTCTTTTTCTAAAGAGAGGAAACGAGATAAAGGAGGATTCAGCACCCATGCCATACGTAACTGTCAAAATGCTCGAAGGCCGTACAGACGAGCAAAAACGCAATCTTGTCGAGAAAGTAACAGAAGCCGTAAAGGAAACAACCGGTGCTTCTGAAGAAAAAATTGTTGTCTTTATAGAAGAAATGAGAAAAGACCATTATGCCGTCGCAGGCAAACGCCTGAGCGATATGGAATAATCTCTATAAAGCCGGCGCTTCGCGCACCGGCTTTTATTATCCCTATTGAGCCAGCTTCGCAATAATCGCCAAGAACGTCTCTTTCTCTTCGGCTGTTAAACGTTCAAACATGCCGTCAATCAGCTGCTGGCGGTTTTCGATCATTTGTTCAGCCGCTCCCCGGCCCGATTCAGAAAGCGTAATCCATACAGTGCGGCGGTCATTATTATTTCTGGATCTCTCAATAAACCCTTCCTGCTCTAAATGATTCAGAGCTGTGGTCGTGGCAGAGGGAGACAGTGTGACCTCCTTCAAAATATCCTTTATGGTGCAGCTCCCATGTCTGTATATGATCCGCAGAATAAACCCTCTTACATTATTCACGTGTTTCGGAACGGTGGCTTCATCTAATTGCTTCGTGCTTTTCAAATACTTTGTAAGTGCGTGATCCAGCAAATTTGCTTCCAGTTTGTCATGGTCCATGTCAATTTCCCCATTTCGAGATGCATTCATAACATACGAACGATATGATTTACTTATTATTTTACTGATTCCGAATAGGGAAAGTCAAAAAAGCAAAATGTGAATTCACAGCTTTTATCCTACATGCCTCGATTTTCCACCTGTTTCACAAGCTTATCTTTGAATGTCTGAAAAGAAACGTGTTCATTCTGCTGATGTCCGAATCGGCGGACGTTTACCGCATTCTCCTGCTCCTCATGATCTCCAAGCACCAGCACGTACGGAATTTTTTGCACCTGCGATTCTCTGATTTTATAGCCCAGCTTCTCATTGCGCTCATCAATGCCGGCTCTTATCCCCGCCTGCTTCAGCTCCGCCTGCACTTTTCTGCAATAGTCTAAGTGAACGTGCGAAACCGGTATGATTTGAACCTGGATCGGTGCGAGCCAGACTGGAAAAGCCCCGCCGTAATGCTCGATCAAAATGCCGAAGAAACGGTCGATTGAGCCGAAAACCGCTCTGTGGATGACAACGGGACGAACCTTTTCATTGTGTTCGTTGATATATGTTAAATCAAATTTTTCCGGCATTTGAAAATCAAGCTGAATTGTCGCACATTGGTGGCTCCGTTTCAGGGCATCTTTTATGTGGAAATCAATTTTCGGCCCGTAAAACGCCCCATCACCTTCATTGATCTCATAAGAGAGGCCAAGCTCCTCAAGGACGCGTGCTAAGGCACGTTCCGACGCTTCCCAAAGGCTGTCATCGCCTAATGAATCCTCCGGGCGAGTCGAAAGCTCAACTGAATACTCGAAACCAAATGTCCGATATACCTCATCAATCAGCCGAATCGCTTCTTTGATCTCACTCTCAATCTGATCCTCCCGAACGAAAATATGGGCGTCATCCTGACAGAACGTCCGAACGCGAAGCATTCCGTTTAAAGCGCCGCTGTATTCATGGCGATGCACCTGTCCGAATTCCGCCATGCGAATCGGCAGATCCCGATAAGAATACAGGCTGTTTTTAAAGATGAGCATGTGGCCGGGACAATTCATCGGCTTCATTGCGAATCTTGTATCATCCACTTCTGAAAAGTACATATTGTCGCGATAATGGTCCCAATGGCCTGACTGCTCCCATAACCGCTGATTCATCATAAACGGCGTACGCACCTCATCGTAGCCGGCATTTGTTTGCAGCTCACGCGAGAAGCGCTCCAGCTCATTGCGGACAATCTGCCCTTTCGGCAAATAAAACGGCATCCCCGGCGCTTCTTCAGAAAACATAAACAGCCCTAACTGTTTGCCGAGCTTGCGATGGTCTCGTTTTGCCGCTTCTTCCAGCATATGCAGGTGCGCATCCAAATCCTTTTTCTTTTGAAACGCAACCCCGTACACCCGCTGCAGGACTTCATTTTTGCTGTCTCCGCGCCAATAAGCGCCTGATACTCTTGTCAGTTTAAACGCCTTGATCATCCCTGTAGAAGGAAGATGAGGACCACGGCACAGGTCAACGAATTCTCCTTGCTGGTACAGCGTGATATCCTCCCCGCGCGGAATATCCTTTAAAATCTCAAGCTTAAGCCGCTCGCCTTTTTGTGCAAACAGCTCTTCAGCCTCTTCGTAAGAAACCTCCATACGTTTGATTTCAAGGTTCTCATTTATTATGTGTTCCATTTCTTTTTCGATGGCCTCTAAGTCTCCTGATGCCAAGCTTTTCCCCAGCTTCATGTCATAGTAGAAGCCGTCTTCAATTACAGGCCCTACCCCCAATGACACTTCGCCGTAAAGCCGTTTTACTGCTTGGACCAGCACGTGCACTGTTGTGTGGCGAAGCACCTGCAAGCCTTCTTGTGAATCGAGTGTGACAATCGAAAGCTTAGCATCCTCCTCCAGCTTGAAACTGAGATCAACAAGCTTGCCGTTGACCTGACCTGCGGCCGCCTTCTTTTGCAGACTGGAACTGATAGAACCAGCCGCTTCTTTGATTGTGATGCCTTTCGGATATTCCTTGATCTGTCCGTCCGGAAGCTGAATGTGTACATGTTTACTCATTTTAGAACACTCCTTATTCATTGTTGTATATAAAAAAACACACCCGTCCCGCAGATAGGGACGAGTGTGTGATTAACCCGTGGTTCCACCCAAGTTCCCGACAAATACGATATTGTCGGCTCGGTGCTGTAACGCAGCATAGACGGCATTGGATACTTCAGTTCCCCAATGCTGCTCCAAGGCGGTAAATGATATTCCTAAGCTGGGAAGCTCTCACCTTTCCTTCCCTCTCTGAAAACCGTAACTATCATTCGTGTCCTTTTCAACGCATTTATGTAGTTCATATAAAAAAACACACCCATCCCTCTAAAAGGGACGAATGTGTTGATCATCCGTGGTTCCACCCAAATTCCCGATCAATTACACATGGTGATCGGCTTAAAGATGCTGTAACGCAGCATGACGGTATCAGATACTTGTTTTCCCCGATACGGCTCAAAGGCGGTAAGCTGCTTTCCCTGCGTTAGGAAGATCTCAGCTGTCCTTCCCTCTCTGGAAACCGTAAAAAGCATCTCGTGTCCTTATCAGTGCCTGTTGTTTCAATAATTTTTTACATCTTACTATATATTCCCACAAAGTGCAATCAGTGATTTACATTTTTTCTGACGCGGCAGTCCCGTTATGGGCAGCCAGAAACAGCCATACAAGCAATGCAGCGAGGCTGTATGACGCTCCCATCATCAAAAACGTAAACCCGGCACCAGCATACCAAGTGGCGGACAGATGAATGATCACCCCGGTTATCGCTACGCCGACCAAGGCTCCGATTTGCCGGTTTGCATTTAACGCCGCACCGGCGATATTCGCATGTCTTTGCCCGGCAGCCTGCATGATCACAGTTGTCATGGCAGGAACTGTAATACCGGTACAGAGGTTCATAACAGACATCAACACCGCCAGCTGCCAATAAGGAAAATCCGGAGAAATCAGCACAAACAACAGCAATGCAATGATACAGCTGACCGCCATTGATACAAACATAAGCTGCCCGGCTTCAAACCGATTCGCCAGACGGGCAAACAGCAGATTGCCGATCACGAAGACCGCCATCATCGGCAGCAGCTCCACTCCAGCCATAAAGGAACTTGCACCTCCTGCTTCCTGCAAAAAAAGGCTGAGCATAAACATGCCGCCAAAAAGGGCGAAATTCAGCAAAAACCCGATAAATTGGGCAGCTGAGAAGCGGCCGTTTTTGTATAAGGACGCCGGCAGGATGGGTGCTTTTGCAGAAATTTCCCGCAGCAAAAACAGCACAAATGCCAAAATCGCTGCAGTAAATGCTACAAGAATCACTGGCGAGCGCCAGCCCGCTGAAGGCCCCTGTATCAAAGCATAGGAAAGAAACCCGAGAGCCATCATGCCAAGCAGATGCCCGATGATGTTCACGCGGCTGCTTTTTCCCGGAACGCGGCTGAGGATTCGGTAAGCTGAAATGAGCGCAGCAGCCCCTATTGGCACATTGATCAGAAAAATACTCTGCCATCCCGCCAACTCTACCAGCACGCCCCCGATAAAAGGCCCAAGGGCTGAAGCGGCGGAAACAAGCGCGGCCCACAGTCCAAACATTCTCGCCCGCGCCCGCTCATCAGGGTAAGAGGCAGCCAAAAGGCTGAGTGAGCTTGGCATAAACAAAGCTGCGCCAATTCCCTGTATAAGGCGTCCGGCAATCAGCATTTGCCCATTAAAGGATGCACCGCATAGACAAGAGGCGAGAACAAAAATAGCTAAACCCAAGATATAGATCGTCTTCGATCCGAAACGGTCGGCCAAGGCTCCGCCCGCCAGCAGAAGCGACGCAAAAGTAAGAATGTACCCGTCCACAACCCACGTTACACCTGAAAGTGACATTGAAAGAGTGCTTTTCATATCAGCCATCGCCACATTCACAACGGTCACATCAAGAGTTGCCATGAGGAAACCAAGTGCGAGCACGATCAGCACGGATATGCCTGTTGATGATGTTGATTCTTGTATAGACGCGCTATTTTTCATTACAATTGCCCTTTCACTTGCTTGATTACCCAATCATCTATTTTTTCAAGATCATACAATTCCCCGACTCTGTCCATGACATGCTGCAAGGATTCTTCTCTCATGAGATTAGCCCATTTATCCTCGATTTCCGCCATGACTGTCTCCAGCACACATTGACTTTCCCCCTCAAATACAGATTGCAGCAGGCCTTTCCCCTGATACATCGAACCTCTGCCTTCGACCGCTTGATAAACATCATAAAGCGTAATGTCAGCCAAAGGCTTCGTCAGGGTAAAACCGCCCTTCGTCCCTGGTAAGGATTCTGCCAAACCGGCTTGAACTAATGTTCTCATCAGCTTCTTCAAGTAAGACGGAGACACACGCAATCGCTGGCTTATAGCCTCTGACGTCAAAGAAGCCTGTACCGGCAGCCGTGACAGTAACAGCAGCACAGAAACCGCCTGCTCCATTCCTGATTTCATTTTCATCCTATTCACTCCTGATTCATTATGGATAACTATTATCCATAATGAATCTCTTAGCAGCTTTTGTCAATAAAAAAAGCAAAAGAAACGATTCATTTCTTTTGCTTGGTATGGTTAACAAATCTGCTTCAGTTCCTCTATGTATTGAAGCGCTTCGTCATATTCTTCATTTGTATATTTTTGCTTGCTTTTGATGGTAAAGACTTTTTCTTTCTTTTCCTCATCCTCAAGCCCGTCAAAGTAAAGGATCGTGGAAACCAGCTCTAAAAACCGTGATGAACGGCTGTTTACACTGTCGATATAGCCTTTCATATCCGGCATGTCCAGATCAGCATGGTCTAAAAATGCGGAGCCTGTCTCAGTCAGAGAATACCGATATTGAAAGTAGCCGCCCTTTTTTTCCTTCACCTCATGCAGAAATCCAAGGTTGCACAGCTCTTCAATCTGGAGCGTCAGTTCCTCTGAATATGGTCCGTAAAAGTGAAAATCATATTTCTCATAGAAAGGAAACTGCATTTTCTTGGCGATATAAATCATTTTCTGCAGCTTCTTTCGCCCGATGATTTCTCCAGAATCCGAGAACACCTTCATCAGTTTTGCATGTTCTTTCAACAAATTCCCGACATCTCCTTTTTCCTTCTTTCCAATTTCTATGTCAGTCCCAGCAGCTGCCGGATTTTCATTTTCGCTTCCGGATGTTTAGAGCCGTCACAAATCAAGTCCTTTGGATAGTACAGCTTGTGGTCCGTCCGCCGTTTACCTGAGATGGATTCCACAATAGCCGACTGCCTGGACAGCTCTTTAATTTGGCCGTTTTGCGTCAAGAGATGGATCGGCAGACGCTCCTCTTCCTCTCCTGGTCGGTAAAAATCGTATGGCAGATCTGATGAAGAATCAACGACCAAATAATAGCTCGGATCGATCCCCGCCTCTTTGAACAATGAAGTCAGCTCAAAATAAGCCGACATTTCTTCATTAGGATTGAATTCAACGTATTGGAAAAGCTGGCGGTTAATGAATCTGCGGCACAAGTCGGATAAAATCGCGTCTTCTTCATCCTCCCAGGCCTGGAAGTAATACAAAATAATAGATTCATCCAGCTTTACATAATCCTCCAGTGTCAATTTCCCTTCAAAAATAGAATAGAAATGAACCGGAGCGTGAGTGAAGACATAGCCTTCATCGTGCAGCTGCTTCGCCCTGTGAAGAATCTTCGTTAAAATGACCTCTGCACTTCTGGTCACAGGATGGAAGTAGACCTGCCAGTACATTTGGTAACGGCTCATGATATAGTCTTCGACAGCGTGCATTCCGCTTTCTTTAATGACGATCTGATCCTCGCGCGGCCGCATCACCCGAAGAATCCGCTCCATATCAAAATGGCCGTAGCTGACGCCCGTATAATATGCGTCGCGCTGGAGGTAATCCATGCGGTCTGCGTCAATCTGACTCGAAATCAGGCTGACCACTTGCTTGTTTTTATATGTTTTGGCAATGACTTCAGCAACATCCTGAGGGAAACCCGGGCTCACCTTTCTGAGCACCTGATTAACCTCCGTGTCTCCCAAAATGATACCTCTTGTAAAATCCTCGTGGTCAAGGTGAAAGACCTTTTCAAATGAATGCGAGAACGGCCCGTGCCCGAGGTCATGAAGCAGCGCCGCAGCCAAACAGAGTTCGCGCTCACTGTCATCCCATTCAGGGCGGCCTTTAAAGACGTCATCGACCATTCTTCTGACAATTTCATAGACACCGAGAGAATGGTTGAACCGGCTGTGCTCAGCCCCATGGAACGTCAAATAGGTCGTTCCGAGCTGCTTAATTCTGCGGAGACGCTGAAATTCACGGGTTCCGATTAAATCCCATATCAGCTTGTCCCGAACATGAACATAGCGGTGCACCGGATCTTTAAACACTTTTTCTTCTGATAATTTTCCATTTGGATACGCCATCGTCATTCCCTCTTTTTTTTAGCCGTGTTTCTATTATATCGACTCTATTCTTTGAAAACATCCTTGAATTTGCCCGGCGATTTGTTCCATCTTCATGAAAAACACATCTTGTGAAGCAAAAAAGCCTGACCTGAGGGCCGAGGCTAAGAAAAAATATGTTTTTACTTTTTTATTTTCTTTTTTACTTTGTCAATCAGCTCATCCTCTGTCGGAGCTGACAGCGGGCGATTGTTCACAAAAGCAAATGATTTTTTCCGTCCGGGCCCGCAATAAGATTGGCATCCTACCTCAACCTTTGCGTCCGGGTCCACTTCTTTCAAACGCGGCAGCAATGTTTTGATATTAGTGGCTTGGCAATCATCACACACTCGAAATTCATTAGCCATGACGTACGCTTCCCTTCATTTCTATGTTCATCTATGTGAATAACCTAAAATCACGTTTCAAAAAAAAATCACATCACTCTTCATTTTACAAGGATTCGACTGTTCCTGCAAGCCGCTCCATCCTTCGTATCTCCTATTCTTTCAGCCAATTTGTATAAATATTTTCCAACCTGGACATTCTAATACCATGAAAAGAAAAATGGGAGTTGAGATAAATGACAAAACAGCGACAAGACGCTTGGTCAGAGGAAAACGATCTGCTTTTAGCCGAAACAGTGCTTCGGCATGTGAGGGAGGGCAGCACTCAGCTGAACGCCTTTGAAGAAGTCGGCGATAAATTAAACCGGACATCTGCAGCCTGCGGATTCAGATGGAACGCAGTGGTCCGCCATCAATATGAAAAAGCGCTCCAGCTTGCGAAGAAACAACGAAAACAGCGGATGAGAGCGCTCGGAAACGGGCAGCCCGCGAAAAAAAGATTATTATATCAGCCTCCTGCCGTTGATCCTGAAATCATTCAAGAAACCGCTGCAGAAGAGCCGGTTAAAATGGAAACACCATCTGTCGAAAATGAGCAACCTTTAATGTCTGGCGAACATATGCCTTTTGTTGATGAAAGCTTTAAGGAAGAGTTAGCTAGTCTATCACACTTATTGTCTCCTCAAACGCCTGCAGCTGCGCCTGAGATGACGATGAATGATGTGATCCGCTTCCTGCAGAATTACGAAGGCAATAACGAGCAATCATCAGCATTAAAAATGGAAAACGAGCGTTTAAAGAAAGAAAATCATGAATTGCAAAACAAAACAGAGCAGCTAGAGGCAGAAGTTCAAAAGCTTGAAAAAGACCAAAAAACGATCCAAGAAGATTATGAAACCTTGGTGAAAATTATGAACAGAGCCAGAAAGCTAGTTTTATTTGAAGAAGATGAACATGCCTCTCCGTCCTTCAAAATGGACCGGAACGGCAATTTAGAAAAATTAGCGGAATGACATAGAAAAATCCCAAAACGGGCAGCTGTTTTGGGATTTTCGCCATGTGCAAAATCCCCTTTTCTATTGAGAAAAGAGAATTTCCTCATTTTGCAGCCGGATCAGCTATTCTTGTAAAATGAGGCGAAGCTTATGTGAATCTATTAAGACATGTGAGTTGCCTCGGCCGTTTTTTGTTTTCGAGGCTCAGCAGAAATGACCAAAAGCCCCAGCATCATAAGCGCAATGCCGCCCAGCCACGAGGAAGGCGAAAGCATTTCCCCTATGAAAAACACGCCAAGCAATGAAGCCGTCAGCGGTTCAGCTAAAGACAGCGTGACCGCCGCCGAGGCCGGAACCCCGGTAAGCCCTTTCGCAAACAAAAAGTATGCGGCACATGTTGCAATTAACCCGATGTAAAGGCTTGTTCCCAGTCCTCTAGGGGTCCATATCCACGAGATATCTGACTGCCATAATAGCGGCGTCAGCAAGATGGCGCTGATCATGAATACAACGGCGGAGGTCGCTCGAGGAGGCTGGGTTTTCATCATCGCTTTACTGATGAGCGTATAGCCTGCAAAAGAAGCACCCGCTCCAAGCGCCATAAGAACACCAGCCACATCAATCCGAACATTGGAACTGTCGGAAAACAGAAGCCAGCAACCCGCTAAAGCCAGCACAGTCGCAATCCACCAAGAGTTTCGCGGGCGTTTCTTCAATACAGCCCATTCGAGGGTCCCGGCAATGATAGGCGCACTGCCGATGGCAATCACAGTTCCCACTGCAATTCCCGTTTCTTTAACCGCTGTGAAAAACAGCGGCTGGTAACACGCCATACAAACAGCGGCTAAAAATACGAGCGGCCATGACCAATTTTTCACGTGAAGCTCTCGGCTGATCCAAACCGCAAGCAGCATGGCGCTCCCTCCTATTAATAACCTGAACGCCCCAAATGCCAGCGGTGTGGCGCTTTCTGGAGCCAATGCCTGAACGGTTCCCGTGGTCCCCCAGAAAAAAGCCGCAATCAATACAAAAAGGCTGTAAATATTCCCTTTCATCTGCCTCTCCCCTTTAATATGGATGCTGATATCATTTTATCGTTTTTCTTTTTGCTGTGGTTATCTGTATGTAAGAAGGATTTATCTGAAAATAAGATTATTGGGGTAAAATGCCGCTTGTGATAAAAAATGCATGCCGGCATATACAGCCGGCATGCGAAGAACGTTCACCCAAATACCTTTGCATTCCGCTCAGCCATCCGGGCGAGGTTTTTCTCAAATTCCATTTCCTCATCAATGGACAGTCCGGCAGAGTAAAGATGGGTGCTTAACGCTTTTAATTCCGTCAATAAAGCGAACATTAAGTCTTGTACGGAGATGTCTTTTTGCAGAAGCTCACTTAAGGACGCCATCGTTTCCGGACGTATTTCCGGATAGACGCCTTTTTTATCGTTTTGTTTGTCTTTCAGCGCCGCTTGATAGAATCGTCTGATCAAGTCGGCCCTTTCACTGCCGCTTTTATCCGCACAGAGATAAATTTGAACAGCAACTCCGCCGCGAACGCGTCTCTGAGAGATGCCGGCGAACTTTTTGCCATTTATACTGAGGTCATAGCTGCCGGGACAATAAGACCCTTCAATTTCATAGGCTTCGATCTTTGCGTTGTACGGTCTCAGCATTCGTCTCATCAGCTCGACCATCGCTTCATATCCTTTGTCTATATCGATGCCTTTCTTTTCGTCCTCGAATATGAGAGAGATATTTAAAACACCGTCATCCAATACGACGGCAAGACCGCCGGAATTGCGTACGATCACACGGTATCCTTGACTCTCCAGCAAGGAGATGCCATCCTGCAAAAACGGGAGGCGTGTATCCTGTATTCCAAGGACAATTGTATCGTGGTGCACCCATGAGCGCGCTGTCGCCGGCGACACGCCTTTTCCGACGGACATGCACAGCGTATCATCCATTGCGAAGGATTGCTTCGCATCAAATAAAGGGCCGAGACTGGATTGGTCAATGACTCTCCATTTCGGCTGCATCAGTAAATCAATCGGTTGGTTTGCCATCTATGTAAAACCCTTTCATGTTAGGCTTATTGAACGAAAACTATTATATCATTTCAGCAGCTGTGATTGATAATTGCTTTTCAGCATCGTAATAAAAATTTCTTTATTTTTTGTATTCTCCATGAGAGGAGAATGAATGTAAGACAGCTTGCGCTTTAACGAGAAATCTTTAATATGCAGAATTGAGATTTCCCGGTGGATCAAATCCTTATGCAGCACGCTTCTGGATAGAACCGAAAGTCCCATGCCGTTAATCACCGCTTCCTTTACACCTTGATTGCTGCTGATGGTGAACATTGATTTCGGCCGAAGTCCATTTGAACTGAGTACATGATCGAGATATTCTCTCGTCCCGGAGCCTTTCTCTCTTGTCACCCACGCTTCGTTCTGCAAATCGCTGATCGAAATCTCTTTCCGCCCGGCGAGCGGATGCTGATTTGGAGCGGCAATGCACATTTCATCCTCCATGAACGGTTCAATTTCCAGCTCATTCTCGTTTGTATGTCCTTCAATCAGCCCGATATCAGCCTGAAGCATCCGCACACGCTCGCTGACCTCCTCTGTATTGCCAATCATGACATCTAGATTCAGCTCTGGATACAGCTTTTGCAGCTGGGCCAATAGCGGCGGAAGAATATACTCACCGATTGTAAAGCTTGCAGCTATTTTCAATTCACCCTTCACATAGTGATGATGCGCATAGATTTCAGCCTTGGCTTGTTCGTAGAGAAACACCATTTGCTTTGCTCTTTGATATAAAATGTCTCCTGTCGGCGTTGTCGTAAAGTGTTTTGGCGACCTGTTCAGAAGAGCCGTTTGAAATTCTTTCTCAAGATTTTTGATATGCAGACTGACGCTGGGCTGGGAGATCATCAGCTTTTCCGCCGCTTTTGTGAAGTTTTTTTCTTCTACCACCGCTATAAACGTTTTCAGCACGTCGTAATACAAAAACCCCACCCCTGTCATTAATGAAATATATGGTTATGATTAGTTTTCTTTATTGTACTCATATCATCCGTCTTGGTAAAGAAGGCTATACGGAAGCGCAAAAAAGGCAGCCCTCGGTCGAGAGCTGCCATCGCCTTCATTTTTACTACAGTGCTTGCGCCGCTGTAATTAATGCGAGATTGTAAACATCTTCAGCGTTACATCCTCTTGAAAGGTCGTTTACAGGCATATTTAAACCTTGCAGGATTGGTCCTACCGCTTCAAAGTTGCCCAAACGCTGAGCGATTTTATAGCCGATGTTTCCTGCTTCAAGGCTTGGGAATACGAATACGTTAGCGTCCCCTTTGATCTCGGAATCCGGCGCTTTTTTCTCAGCTACAGATGGAACAAATGCAGCATCAAATTGGAATTCGCCGTCAAGTGTCAGTTCAGGCGCTTTTTCTTTCGCGATTTTAACTGCATCCGCTACTTTTTCTGTTTCATCAGATTTTGCTGAGCCTTTTGTAGAGAAGCTGAGCATTGCCACGCGAGGCTCAATGTCGAACATTTTTGCCGTATTGGCACTTTCGATCGCAATCTCGGCAAGATCTTGGCTGTCAGGCGCAATGTTGATCGCGCAATCTGCGAATACGTATTGCTCTTCTCCGCGAGCCATGATGAACACGCCGGAAGTCTTTTTCACGCCTTCTTTTGTTTTGATGATTTGAAGAGCCGGGCGGACAGTGTCAGCAGTTGAGTGAGCAGCTCCGCTTACAAGTCCGTCTGCAAGTCCTTTATACACCAGCATTGTACCGAAGTAGTTCTCGTCTAATAATGTTTTACGAGCCTGTTCTTCAGTCGCTTTGCCTTTGCGGCGTTCTACGAATGCTTGTACAAGGTCTTCCATGCCTTCATATGTATGAGGATCATAAATCTTAACGCCGTCCAGCGTAAGGTTCAATTCTTTTGCTTTTGCTTGGATCTCATTTTCATTGCCGATCACAATCGGATTCAGCACTTTGTTTCCTGCAAGCTTGCTGACCGCTTCTAAAATACGCTCGTCTAAGCCTTCAGGAAATACAATTTTAACGTCTTTTCCAGCTACTTTTTCTTGCACTGTTGAAAATAAATCTGCCACAATAAAACCTCCTCAAAAAGTTACAAAAACGCTTTCTTTTACTAGCATACTCTTCTTCCAATCAAATTCAAACAGCCAACTTTCATTATAGCGCTTTCATAAAAAAATCTTATTTTTCTAACTAATTTAAGTGACTCAATCTTCCCTTATAGGTTCTTCTATTTTGATGGAGTTATACGGAAGGGATGTTCAAGGTTTCTCCACAGTAGAATCGGATAAACTATGGTATAGTGAAGGCAATCATGAAAAGATAATGGGAGTGAAGATAAATGAGTGAACAGCAAATGACGAATGAAGCGGCAAAAACGCTTGACGGCTGGTATGCGCTTCATGATTTCCGCACAATGGATTGGGCTTCCTGGAAGCTTCTGTCCAGTGATGAGCGCCAATCTATCATACATGAATTCACCGGGTTGCTTGAAAAATGGGGCGTAGCCCAAAAAGAAGGAAAAGGATCGCAAACTCTTTACAGCATCGTCGGCCAAAAAGCTGATTTTATGCTGATGATCCTTCGTCCTACAATGGAAGAATTAAATCAAATTGAGCTTGAATTCAACAAATCAAGACTTGCTGAGTTCACCATTCCGGCATACTCCTACGTATCAGTGGTAGAGCTGAGCAACTACTTGGCAAGCGGTGACGGCGATCCTTACGAAAATCCGCATGTGCGCGCGCGCCTTTACCCTGAACTGCCGGAATCAAAATATGTATGCTTCTATCCAATGGATAAAAGAAGATCCGGCAACGACAACTGGTATATGCTTTCAATGGAGGAACGCAGAAACTTGATGAGAAGCCACGGTTTAATCGGCCGCAGCTATGCGGGCAAAGTCAAACAGATCATCACCGGCTCTGTCGGCTTTGACGATTACGAGTGGGGCGTTACATTATTCAGCGATGATGTCCTTCAATTCAAGAAGTTAGTGTACGAAATGCGGTTTGACGAAGTCAGCGCTCGCTATGGCGAATTTGGTTCATTCTTTGTCGGCAATCACCTTTCGCTTGATACACTTCCTCAATTCCTATATGTATAATATCCCCTCCCGCCCTATCCGGCGGGAGTTTTTCAATCCTCCTTTATCAGAATTTAAATAAAATTTGCTATTTTCTTCGTTTTTTCTTACGATGTAGATAATAATCCAATTTTTTCAAAGGGGTGTAGTTATTTGTCAAAACGAACCGCATTTGTTATGGGAGCCAGTCAAGGGATCGGGAAAGCAATCGCTCTGAAATTAGCAGACCAGCACTTTTCCCTCGTCATTAATTCGCGAAATTTGGATAATATTGAATCTGTCAAAGAAGACATTTTGGCCAAGCATCCTGAGGCGAGCGTCATTGTCCTTGCGGGCGATATGTCTGACCAGCATACGAGAGCGGCCATTTTTCAGGCAATCGAATCTCAATGCGGACGGCTTGATGTTCTGATTAATAATATCCCGGGCGGCGCGCCTGACACATTTGATAACTGCAATATAGAGGATATGACGGCCACGTTCACTCAAAAGACCGTTGCCTATATTGACGCAATCAAGCGTGCTTCCTCACTGATGAAACAAAACGAGTTTGGCAGAATCATCAACATTGTCGGAAATCTGTGGAAGGAACCCGGCGCCAACATGTTCACAAACAGTATGATGAATGCCGCTTTAATTAACGCCAGTAAAAATATTTCCATCCAGCTTGCTCCTCACAACATTACTGTCAACTGTCTGAATCCTGGTTTTATCGCTACAGACCGTTATCATCAATTTGTGGAAAATGTGATGAAAAAGAACAGCATATCCAAACAGAAAGCAGAAGAACAGATTGCTTCCGGGATTCCGATGAAACGGGTCGGATCAGCCGAAGAAACCGCAGCGCTCGCCGCATTTCTTGCCTCTGAGGAAGCCTCCTACATCACGGGACAGCAAATTTCCGCTGACGGCGGCAGCATGAAAAGCATATAAAAACATCCCGCTTTTTAGCGGGATGTTTCTTGTAATGACCCGAACGGCAGGTTCAGCTTTTGAATCCGCGTGACAAATTCCCGCAGATCCTCCTGCTTCGACACCATTGAGATTCTGACATGCCTTTTTCCGTTGCTTCCAAAAATTTCGCCCGGTGTGACTACGACATGGGCATTCTCCAGCAAGTAATCGGAAAATTGGTGAGATGTCTCAAACGTATTCGGAATTTCAGCCCATACGTAAAAGGTTCCTTTTGGCTTTTCCATCTTCCAGCCCAGTTCCTTTTCGCAAAGCGCCGTAAAAAAGTCAATTCGTTCCTTATAAATTCGTTTCAACGATTCCGTATGCTCCGGATCTCCAGAAAGCGCCGCACTCGCTGCCTGCTGCAGCCCGCCGAACATGCCGACAAATACATGGTCCTGAAATTCATTGACGGCCTGAATGATCTTTTCGTTCCCAACCGCAAACGCCATTCTCCAGCCGGCCATGTTAAATGTTTTTGAAAATGAATAAAGCTCCGCTCCGACAATTTTGGCATCCTCTGCCTCAAGAAAGCTGGCCGGTTTTTGATCGAATTCAAACGCTCCGTATGCAAAATCATGAATCAAATGGATATGATGCTCTTTTGCAAAAGCAGCAGCTCTTGCATAAAAAGCCGCATCAGCCACAGCTCCAGTGGGGTTGTTCGGATAGTTTAAAAACATAAGCTTCGCTTTTTCCAGCACGGCTGGATCAATCTTTTCAAAATCCGGCAGATAGCCATTTTCTTCATACAGCGGCATTTCGTAAAGCTCAGCTCGCGCCATCGTAATCCCTGATAAATATTCAGGGTAGCCTGGATTCGGGACTAAAGCGATGTCTCCCGGATTGAGCAGGCATTGTGTCAGCACATACAAACCGGCTTTCCCGCCTCCGAAAAGCGCGACCTCCGTTTCAGGATTGATTGTCACGCCGTATTCTCTTTTATAGAAAGCAGCGATTGCTTCCTTCAAAAAAGGATAGCCCCTGAAAGGGCCGTATCCATGAAACGAAGGATTCAAGGACGCCTCCCGCAAAGCCTCCACAATATGCGGCGGAGTGGGAAGGTCAGGGTTCCCCTGTCCGAGATTAATGATATGGGCCCCCGTTTTTTCCAATTCCTTTACCTTTTGAAAAACGAGAGAAAACTCCTGCCTTGGAAGTGTCTTGATGACATCGGACGGTGTTATTTCCATCTAAAAGACTCCTTTTTGCTCCGTTTTGTTATCCCGTTCCAAAAACGATTTGTTGACGAGCTTCGTATGCAGAAACAAACCGCATACGATCACGACAATCAGCCCCATAATGACCGGAGCGCTGAGGATGTTAATGAACATTGAACCAATAGAAATGCATAATCCGATAGACGCTTCAGCCACTGAAAAAATGCGCCCTTGAATCTGGTTTGCCGCATTTTCCTGAACCTTCACTTTTGCAAGCACTTCCCCGTATTCCATCGCGATGAAAAAGAGGATCGCCGCGATGACAGAAACAGCGAAAATCGGCGTGAATAAAAACAGCGCCAGCGAGACAATGGATAAAACGGTAAAGTACGTCAGGCCTCTATTATTGTTAAAGCCCCATTTGCCGACAAGCGCCGCTCCGATAAAGCCGCCGAAACCGATGCAGAACGTGAGAATAAAGTTGCCGATTTCCCCGTCACCCAAAAAGCGGCTGACAATCGGAAAATAGCTGTACACAACTCCCCACAGCAAAGCCATTGTAATCATCGTAAACATGGCGTTTAATACGAATGCATTGGTTTTGATTTCCTTGAGTCCTTCCTTAAAAGACTGAAAGGCCTCTTTAATGTTTTCAGATTGAATCGGCACAAATTGCAGCTTGATACGGCTGATAAAAAATGCCGAAACCAGGTATGTCACACCGTTAAAGGCAACAGCCAGCTCTACAGATCCCCCTAACAGAAAGAGCCCTCCGGCAGCCGCCCCGACGATAATGGAGATGGTTGTCGCTTTTGCAAATAACGTGTTGATGCTTTTAATATCTGATTCCAAGGACGACATGACAGCGAGACGGGCGGGATTAAAAAACACGCCGCTTCCATAAGAAATAAACAGCAGGGCCAGAAAGATCAGCGGATACTCGCCTTTTGGAAGAAATGTGAGCCCCAAAAAGATGATGCCTCTGATGATATCCGTCCACAGCATGATCTTAATTCTGTCTAACCGGTCGACCAGAACCCCCAAAAACGGCTGAAACACCATCGGAATGCTTCTGACCACGATGACCCCGGACGTCACCCAATAATCGTGATAATATGTAGACAAAATGAGCAGGGCAGGGAGAACACAATAGTCTCCCATGAACGATAGCGCCTGCCCGTAAAGCAAGTATTTAGAGTTGGGTTTCAGCTGTTTCATACTGGCAGCACATACTTTGCCGTCAGCTTTGCATGCTGCTGAATTTGTCTGATTGATTCAGCCACATCCTGTGAATTACTGCATTTCAGTTCAAATGCAGCAATGGAATTGAAAGCTTCAAACAATGTCAAATCAACTGAAGTGCCTGGTGCTGCGGCCGAAAAAGAAACGATTTCAGTATCCCCTTTTAAAAGCCCGTCCGGAATATCGATCGCTTCAATGACCAAATCCTCAGCAGTTTCAGGAATTTGGCCATTTTGTTTGAAATGCTGCGGGTACAAATGGCAGTCGGCAACATAATAAGGCTCTTGATCCAATAATCCGTCCGGCAGATCGGCGTCTTTTCCGAAACAGAGGACATCTAATAATAATTGCGCCATATCAAGGCCGAAAACCTTTTTAATGTTAGGGATCATATTCCAGCCGGCAAATCTGGCTGCTGACTCTATTAAACCCGGTTCTCTGTTTTTCATTAGCTTGATCTCTGTATGTGTTGCGCAATTTTGCAGGCCAAGACCTTCATTTGCCTTTTTGGCAGCTTCGACAATTTTCTTTTTTGCCTCTTCATCCAGAATGGACGGCGTAATGTGGGATGTCTCTGTAAACCCGATTTGCGGCGTTTTATCATGAATGGCGATCGGGAAATACTCACCGTCAGCCATGATGCCTTCTATACTGATATAGTCGGAGTACCCTTCTGTTTGATACCAGTCTCCGTACTCACCCTGTAAAAATTCTTCAGCGATAAACGGCGCTTCAAACGTAACCGCCTTTGGCACGTTAATTGATTTCAGATAGTCATTGACTCTGTTAAATTCATCTTCTGCCGTCTCAGTGTCCGTAATCAGCGTTACACCGATTGAACTCGCTAAGTATGTAGGCTTTAAGATAAGAGGTGTGCCGATCTCTTCAAGAGCAGCACGGAAATCTTCGAGAGTTGTGACTCGTTTGTTTTTGATCGATTTGACTCCGGCCTTATTAAAAGCGTCCCTCATTTTATTTTTATCTCTGGCATTTTCGGCTGCCTGCACGCCGGCACCTCTCAAGCCCAGACGTTCACAGGCTTTCGCCATCGGAGCAATGAATAATTCATTGTTTGTTGTGATGGCATCCGCCCCAAACATTTCGGCAACCTTGACGATTTGCTCGACGACCTCTTCCTCAGGCTTGTTATGATCCTCATGCGCCCAATAAATGGAGTCAGGATGCTCAAAATCAGCTAAACTCTTAAAATAGTCTTTATCTTTTATGACCGCGACCGAGTATTTTTCAATCAATGCTGCATGGGAGGCTGTAATTGCAAAAGGTCTTGGAATAAAGCTGACCAGGTTATATTTTTCAGCAGCGCTTTTATAAAACATGTGCGGCGGGCAGCCTCCAAGATCAGCGATGACCAATACTGTTTTTCTCTCCATATGTAAAACACTCCTTCTCTATTGTGCGGTGTATCCTCCGTCTGCGGTGATGGCGCTTCCGGTCATATAGCTTGATAAATCCGAGGCTAAAAACAGCATCACGTTTGCGATTTCTTCAGGTTTCCCAAGCCTCAGCAGCGGATTTACCTTCGCCTTTTCTTTTTTGATCTCTTCAAGTGTGCCTTCGTTATTTTCAAGGAATGATTTTTCATTCAGCGGTGTGTCGATGATCCCCGGGCATACGCAGTTCACGCGAATGTGATGTTTCGCATAATCAACGGCCATTGATTTAGTCAGCTGCAAAACCCCGCCTTTGCTGGCGTTATAGGCAGGAATATCAGGCCATGCCACGAGTCCGCCGACAGAGCACGTATTAATGATGTTGCCCTTGCCGGCGGCCAGCATATGCTTGAGTGCATGTTTGCTCATTAAAAACATGCCGGTCAAATTGACTTGCAGCACCTTGTTCCAATCGCTGAGCTCCATCTCGTGAATAGGCGCCACGATTTCAATGCCTGCATTATTAATCAAGACATCGAGCCCGCCAAATGTATGAACCGCCGATTCAACTGCGTGCTGGCAGGCAGCTTCGTCTGTGATGTCCGTTTGCACAAAGTGCAGCCTGTCATTATTTTCTTTTCGTACCATTGCTTCTCCCTGCGCTTCGTCAATATCCGCCACAACCACATTGGCCTGCTTGCCCAAAAAAGCCTGAACCGCAGCATAACCAATGCCTGATGCGCCTCCTGTTATGAGGACGGTTTTATCGGTGAGGTTCATGATCATTCATCCGCCTTCATTTTTTTTGCTTTTGCTCTGTTGTAGCGCGGCGGGAAGAAGATATTAATCGATTTTGATTCTTTTTCCGAACGGTTGATGGCACCATGATCTTCACGAGGCTCACAGAAATAGGCTGTGCCGAATTTCATCTCGACTGTGCAGCCTTCGACCGTCATGTCATAGCCGCCGCCGATGCAGATGCCGATTTGTTCATTCCGATGTTTATGGAAAGGCATTTCTCCGCCATTTCCAGGGATTTTGGCAAGCATAATTTCTACCCAATCCTCAACAAAGAACGTAACTTCCATGCCCGGCAGCAGGTCTCTTGTTTTGAAAATATCCAAAAAGTAGTCCTCAGGACTTGTATATGTTTCATCAGCTTTCAGCCGCTTGATATCAATAGCAATCACTTCTTGGTCTGTGTCGTTTCTTGCCCCGTGAGGCACATGCGGCGGCGCGATATAGGCAGATTCCAAGGCTGTCATTTTTCTTGTCACATCTCCGACAGTCATCATCAGCTCGCCAGAAACGACCATGCCGATTTGGACCTCCTTATGCTGATGGGGTTCAACATTGGTATGCGGCGGGACGTAAGACATTAATACTTCAGTATCCCCTCGTACGGTTGAATACTGCCTCACTCCGTTTTCCCATTCAATTAATTTCGGTGTCGGGAAATAAAGCTCCTGCATATCTTCTTTAGTTTTCATCATCAACGTCTCCTTTTCCAAATAATGACCAGCTCATTGGAATGCTTTTGAATGTTTTTACAAAGGTTAGCCCGTACTTTTGCCGTGCAAGCTCATTGGTTAAGGCAATGTCATACAAACCTTCTTTTACTTTTCTTGCGGCTTGACTGGTTGAATTGACTAGTTTGAAACGAACATCTTTGCGGGTAAAATATTTTATTAAATTAATAGGTGAAGGATGTGAAACAATAACAGATGTATCAAGCATATCGTCCCTGAATTCAAAATCAGGACGAACAGCCAGGCCGTACATCGGTGTATCGCACCTGAAGATCTGCAATAGCTGCAAATCCGGCCTCATGTAGAAATGCTTAATGCCATCGTAAGCATGTGGGACGATGGTATATTCCAGCGGGCTTTGGAGCGTCCTTTCGATGCATGATTCAAAAGTATCATGCAAGGACAATTTACTGTTCAGCCCTTGTAGAAGAGTAAAATTGGAAATGAAATGCTTTGCTGCGTACTCACTGCTTGTCCCCTCAGGGCCGAGCGTGTTGACTGTAATGAGTTTGGATAGTGAATCAGTTCTTTTTTTTGTCTGAATGCTATTATCCAATATAATCATGAGCACCAACCAATCTTTTAAAATTTTAAGTAAATTTTATCCAGCGGCAATTGAACTGTCAATGTTTTTTGAAAATATTGATAATTATTCCCATACAAACAAAAAAACCCTTTATAAAGGGTTTTTAATTATAGGAATTTAGAAACTTTGTTTATTGAGATAAGGACTGATCGGCCTTCTGCTCAAGTTTGCCGTACTTTTTATATGCGAATACACTGAGCACAAATCCGAGGATTGTGATGGCGGCGCAAATCAATCCGACAGCTGCATAGCCGTATGCCACATATACGGGTCCCATTAAAGCAGAACCTAATGTCACGGCCAGATTCGAGGCGAGGCTGTAAAACACCATGACTTTTCCGCGATGACGCTCTGAGCAGTCACTCAAAATGGTGCTGAGCAGCGTCACCGTCAAACTTTGCATTAATCCCCAAATAAATAGGCTGGCGATTAACAGAAACATTGACGCCGGCGCATATGGTAAACACGCCAGCAGAACGCTGATGACCCCCAGCGCAATCAAAAGGGAGCGCATTTTTCCGATGCGGTCGGCTATCTTTCCTGTAATCACACTCATGGAAAACCCGATTCCATAAATCATGATAAATAAGCCCGCAGCCGTGTTTCCTCCGGTAAAAACGTCCTGAAGATAGGTGCCTAAAAAGGAATACATACCGTAAAAACCAATCATATTACAGAAGGTTATCGTGATATAAACAGGTACACGAGGGACTTTCAGCGCATCCCGGAATGTTCCTGCCGGCTCTTCTATTTCTTTCTTGCCGCTGTTTTTATGTTGGGCATGGCGGCGCATTTCAAGGAGAATCAGCAGGACAACTAAAACGCCCATCAAGGCGAAAATCCAAAACGTCCATCTCCAATGCAGGACGCCGCCGATAAATGATCCGAGCGGCACTCCGAAAATCAGCGCCAGCGACCAGCTTGAAACGATCAGTCCCATCACCTTGCCCCGGTATGTATAAGGAACACGATCACCGACAACTGCGTAAGCGGTCGGAACAAACGCTCCCGCAGCCAATCCCGAAAGCGCCCGACCTAAAAAGAAGAAAAAAATATTTTGAGCCAAAGCGCATATCACTGTTCCTATGATAAAGATCATAAGCCCGGCCAATAAGCTCAGTTCTCTGGAGTATTTATCGCCTAATGGAACCAAAAGCGGCGCACCGATAAAAATCATAATGCCGTAAATACTGATAGATAACGCAAGGACGCTGACATCTGAGCTGAAGGCTTTTGCTAAATCCGGCAGCAGCGGTGAGATCACAAGCTCTTCAGATCCGGCTGCAAATACCCCCATCGTTAAAGCCAGTGCCAACAATAACGGAAAATGATGTTTTGTTTTGATGTCATTGTTTTGATTGCTGTTCATTCTTTCTCAAACACCTCTTCCATAATCTTCTTATCATAAAGTTGTATTATAGTTTAGCATTGTTTTTTCTCTATTTACAATTCGAACGAAATATTTATAAGTTTTATTATTTTCATTTAAATCCCATTATATATTTCTATATTTCATTCTAAAAATACATGAGGATGTAACACGTAAAAAAAGCTCTCCGGCCTCCCGGAGAGCTTTTTCTATTGCGCCTCTGTCTGCTTTTTTTCAATCGTTTCATGATTTATACGCTTTTTGATGCTTAGATGATAGTATGCATAACAGAAAATAATGATCGGCACACCGCAGTATAAGCCAATTCTTTGATCCGGAATGAAAATAAGGCTGATCAACACGCAGCCATATAAACAAAATCCGAGAATCGGGACTAGCGGATAAAGCGGCGTTCTGAACTCCAGATCATTCACATTTCCGCCTTCTGCCAGGAAACGCCTGCGAAAGAAAAATTGCGACGCACAAATGGACATCCACGCGACAACTGTCACCATGCCCGAGATTGAGATACACCATAAATACACTGTTTCTGCAGCCATGACACTTGTCAGCAGCGAACAGCCTGAAATGCCTAGCGTAATCAGCAGGGCATTCATCGGCACGCCTTTTTTTGTCAGTCTGGTGAGAAAGGAGGGACCCATTTGATTTGATGAAAGTGACCACATCATACGCGACGCCGCATACAATCCCGAATTAGCAACAGATAAAATGGCCGTTAAGATGACAAAGTTCATGATATCTGCCGAAAATGGGATGCCGATTTGATCGAGTACTGCTACAAACGGGCTTTCAATCACCCCCGCCGTTTTGTACGGAAGGATGGCAACCAAGACGAACATAGCGAGCACAAAGAAAAACAGCGTGCGCCAAATAACATTTCGAATGGACTTTGGCAGTGTTTTTTCCGGGCTTTCACTTTCCCCTGCCGCAATGCCGACAAGCTCCGTTCCCTGGAACGAGAAGTTTACCATGACCAGCGTAAACATAACGGCCAGCACCCCATTAGGGAAAAGCCCTCTATCAGTCATAAAGTTAGACAAAAAGGGTGTCTCCTGTCCGCCTTTAAAGTCAATCAAGCCAAACACAGCGGCTCCGCCAATCACAATAAATAATATGATCGCCGCCACTTTGATGCTTGAAAACCAAAATTCCATTTCCGCAAAGCTTCTGACAGAGAGCGCATTAATCAAAAAGATGACGATGCCGAACACGAGGCACCATATCCAGATCGGAACGGAGGGCAGCCACCTTTGCATCAAAATGCCTGCTGACGTCAGCTCTAACCCTACTGTATTGGCCCAGCTGAACCAATACAGCCAGCCAATCATAAAGCCTGTCGACTGTCCCAGAAATTTAGTGGCGTAGGCCTGAAACGATCCGGCCACCGGCATGGCAACAGCCAATTCTCCTAAACAAAGCATGACGAGATACATTAAAAATCCGCCGATGATATACGCGGCAATGGCGCCGAGCGGTCCCGCCTGGCTAATGGTAAAGCCAGAGCCTAGAAACAGCCCAGTGCCAATCACCCCTCCCAAAGCAATCATAAACAAATGCCTGCTTTTCATGCTGCGCTGCAATTCATTTTTATGATTCTGCATCATCCTTCCCCCTTTGGTTCTTTTGCCGTGATGGTCATCCGGTAGCTTTGCAAAAGATGAACGGTGGTTTGCTGTATGAGGAGAGGCAATACATGAAATGTGTACGGTTTATAGACTCGTTCTGTCCATTTATGGCCGTCTTTTCCGTACACGCCCATATTAATGGATGGAATATTCAGCTTGCGTATGTCTTTGAACGGAATGGTCCCAATCATATTCCACCCAGGGAAGTTCCTGATAAAAGAATCAATTTCGCCATCGGTTTCGTGCAGTGATAAAAAACTGCCGTCTGCCAAGTAGGGGAAAAACTTTTTGAAGACAAATGTTTCGCCTGTCGATTCAGCGGTTTTGTCAGCCGCTTCTTTAATCACATGCTGCAAAAGCTGATCTCTTGCGCTATCTTCTTTCAAATAGTTATGCGGCAGGTAAGGAGGTGCGTAAAATAGAATGACTTTTGCGCCTTGATCGGGGTCAAGCTTTTGAAGCTCTTCGATTGCCTGAAAGCATCTCATGCGAAGTTCAAGGTGCTCGTTGGCTTTGAATGTCTGCTCGATACACTGCTCGGGATCTATTCCCCGGTTTCTCAGCTTTTCTAAGTATTGCTCCAGGCTATACACTTGAATGCCCCATGATAAATGTTTCTTTGGCAGGTTGGCTCTTTTTACATATTCTTCGTAATAATCTGATAATTTTTGTTCTGTCTCCCGGCATGCTTCCTCAGTGACTTCAATAAGCAAATCCATCATTTCTTTTGCTGTTCTTTCATAAATAAAACAATTGAAATACAAGCTGGTGCTGACAGCCGTTTGCACATTATAGGATTCCTTGTTATCACGCTGATACAAACAGGATGGGGGCAGAACCAACTCCCCTTCAACCTTTTCTGCCAGATGGATGTTATTGTGGAGACGGCTTGTGATTTCAGATGAAATGAAATTTGGGTCAATCCCTGCCAGTGTATCGCCAACATGGACTTCACGCCCGTAAATGTAAAAGCAAGGCAACAGTTTTCCCGCGGCTCCGGTATAGATATATCTTGTCTGATCACCATCGTAAAGCGGGGTAATAAAATCCGTATTAATAGCAGCCAAATAGTGAAGCTGTTTTTCTTTTTTTAGCCGGTTCAGCTCTGAAATGCTGGCGAGAATGCCCGAATGCTGGCTCTCCTCATCGGGATTGGCCATAAACAATACATTTCCCGGCAACGTCTCAAGGTTCTCCGAAAAATGCAGGAGATTGGCTAAATGCACGGCGATGCCGCTTTGCATATCGACAGATCCTCTTCCGAACATCCACTCGCCTGATTTGGCATCCCGCTGAACATCCTGATCGAACTCATAGCGGCTGAAATACTCGGCCAATTTCTCACAATCAAAAGCGATATCCTTTAAAGGGCCGAAATCTTCAATTCCAACTGTATCCAGATGGGCATGGTAAATGACTGTATTTCGGCTTTCTCCATGTCCTTTAATAAACGCAAAAATATTTTTGCGTTTGTATGGGTCATTGGGAATGGCCTGTTCCCACACATGACTGGGGTTTTCCTGAAAATAAGGATAGCTCGTGATCACTTCTTTGATGAAATCTGCTTTTGTCCCTTCTCCAACGGTGCCGTTCACGCTGCTGAGGCTGACCAGAGATGCTGTCAGCGCCTCCACTCTTTCAGCCGGATTCATGTGACTGATTTTTGTATACTGCATAAATTGTCCTCCTGATCAAAAAGTTGAAATCGTGCGATCCGCTAAAGAATCGCACGATTTTATTTCTCTCAAATCAAAAAGCTTCGGACGTTGTTTTGGCTTGCATATGAAGAATTAAGTAATCGGGACCGCCTGCTTTTGAGTCTGTTCCTGACATATTAAAACCGCCGAACGGCTGATAGCCGACAATTGCTCCGGTACATCCTCTGTTAAAATATAGGTTTCCGACATGGAAATCCTCGCGCGCCCGTTCAATGTGCGCACGGTTTTTCGTCAGAAGCGCACCTGTTAATCCGTATTCCGTGTTATTGGCAATCTCCAGCATATGATCGAAATCACGCGCTTTGCAAATCGCAACAACCGGGCCGAAAATTTCTTCCTGCATCAAGCGGGCGTTTTCATCAACATCTGCAAAGATCGTCGGCTGAATAAAGTAGCCTTTTGAATCATCGCCTTCTCCGCCGGCCAATAGCTTGCCTTCAGATTTGCCGATTTCAATGTATTTCATCACTTTGTTGTAGGATGCTTCATGAATCACGGGACCCATATACGTATCAGGATCTTCTGGATTGCCGACAGTCAGCGTTTTGGTCAGCGCCACAGCTTTTTCCACCACTTCATCATACACATCCTGATGAATGACCGCGCGGGAGCCCGCAGAACACTTCTGTCCTGAATATCCAAATGCTGAATACACGATAGAGGATGCAGCAAGGTCAAGATCGGCGTCCTTGTCGACAAGCACTGTGTCTTTTCCGCCCATCTCAGCAATTACCCGTTTGAGCCATTTTTGGCCCGGCTGCACTTTGGCGGCTCGCTCATAAATCCGGCAGCCGACTGCACGGGAACCTGTAAATGAGACAAACCGTGTCTTCGGATGCTCAACTAAGAAATCACCGATCTCCGCTCCATTTCCCGGAATGTAATTCAGAACGCCGTTTGGCAGACCCGCTTCCTCCATGACCTCGACAAATTTTGCTGCCACTACCGGGGCTGCGTCAGCCGGTTTTAAGAGAATCGTATTTCCTGTCACAATCGCTGCCGCCGCTGTTCCCGCCATAATCGCAAGCGGGAAATTAAATGGAGAAATGACGATGCCCACGCCAAGCGCTTCGTAATGATATTGATTGAACTCGCCAGCACGGCTCTTCACCGGAGCCCCTTCCTTGAGCTTTAACATTTGGCGCGCGTAGAACTCTAAAAAGTCTATCGCTTCAGCCGTGTCCGCATCTGCTTCCTTCCACGGTTTTCCCGCTTCCTTCACAAGATAGCTTGAAAATTCATGCTTTCTTCTGCGCAAAATAGCCGCTGCCTTAAAGAGAATATTCGCGCGGTGCTCCGGTCTTTGTTTTTTCCAGGAATCAAATGCCTGCAATGCGGCTTGCATCGCTTTTTCAGCAAGCTCTTGATCCGCTGTAGACGCGTACCCAATGATCTCTTCTTTATTTGCCGGGTTAATGGAAATGATTTTGCGGTCCGTTTCAATTTTTTCTCCATTTATGACAAGCGGATAATGCTTGCCGAGCTGAGTGTTTACAAAGGCCAGTGACTCCCCAAATGCAGTTTTATTCTTTGCTTCCGTAAAATCGGTAAATGGTTCGTGTGCGTATGTGACTGTCATATGTAGTCCCCCTCGTGTTATGAAATATATCTTCGCATATGAATAAAAATGCAAGAAGCATGCCATTTTCTTGTCTTTTGCTGAAAAAACTTGTTGAATCGAACAGAAATTTGTCTAACAGGTGATCATCTTTCTCTATTTCCGATCTTGAACGCAAATTTATTTTGCGATTTTTACTCTTTACGCAAAAAACAAATGCAAAATTATTTTGCGGAGGCTTCTCAAATTAGACCCATCCGCGGAATCGCGATGCTTCTGCCGATTTTCTGATGCCCGTCATGTAAGCCGCCAAACGCATATCCACTTTATGTGTTGCCGCTGTCTGATAAATTGTTTCGAACGAGCTGACCATGACGCTTCTCAATTTTTCTGCAACCTCTTCTTCCGACCAATAATATCCTTGGTTGTTTTGCACCCATTCAAAATAAGAAACCGTGACGCCGCCGGCACTCGCCAGGATATCCGGCACAAGCAGCACGCCTCTTTCATTCAGGATCTTAGTGGCATCAATGGTTGTCGGGCCGTTCGCCGCTTCAACGACGATTGACGCCTGAATGTTATGTGCGTTTTTGGCTGTGATTTGATTGGAGATCGCAGCAGGCACTAAAATATCGCAATCCTTTTCAAGCAGCTCCTCATTTGTGATGACGTCAGTAAATAAGTTGGTGACCATACCGAAGCTGTCCCGTTTATCGAGCAAATAAGGAATATCAAGGCCGTCCGGGTTGTAGAGCCCGCCATTGGCATCAGAAATCCCGATCACCTTCGCGCCCGCATCGTGCATGAATTTGGCCAGGAAGCTACCCGCGTTTCCAAAGCCCTGTATGATGATGCGCGCGTTTTGCAGCTTAATCCCTTTTTTCTTCACCGCCTCTTCAATACAAATCGTGACGCCCTGTGCCGTCGCCGTTTCCCGTCCTTGCGATCCTCCCAAAACAAGCGGTTTACCTGTAATAAAGCCCGGAGAATCGAATTCCCGCAGCCGGCTGTACTCATCCATCATCCACGCCATAATCTGCGAATTTGTGTATACATCTGGAGCTGGAATATCCTTTGTCGGCCCGACGATCTGGCTGATGGCACGGACATACCCCCTGCTCAGCCTTTCCAGTTCTCCAAATGACATTGTCCGCGGATCACAAATAATACCGCCCTTCCCGCCGCCGTAAGGAAGATTGGCAATCCCGCATTTGAGCGTCATCCAAATGGATAATGCCTTTACTTCCTCTTCATTAACTTCTGGATGGAAGCGAACGCCCCCCTTTGTCGGACCGACAGCATCATTGTGCTGTGACCGGTAGCCTGTGAACACTTTGACGCTCCCATTGTCCATTTTGACCGGAATGCGGACAGTGAGCATTCTCTGCGGCTCTTTCATGAGTTCATACATATCTCCCGGATAACCCAGCTTCCGAAGGGCTTCCTTAATGATTGTTTGGGTAGACAGAAATAAGTTAAGAGCTTCTTTTTCTTCATCTTTCGAGACTTGCTTTGCTGACATCTTTTTCACCTCATTGTTTTTTTGGCCGGCTGTAATGTAAGCGCTTTAAAAAATCAGCCCGCCAATTCCTTTCTGCATTGGATTCACCCTTATCATCATGCAAGATCCGTACCAGCTTTTGAATCCACAAAAAAAGAGACTGAAAACATCTCAGTCTCTGACTACAAATCTATCGATTAACGGGGATCAATCACCAGCTGCGTTTCAGCATAAAAACTGCCGATTCCCAAACCGTTTACTACATCGCCTTTAATCGTGTAAGTGCCTGCGCGAGGAAGAGTTTTACGCACCATGACAAGGTCAAATTCGGATGCGCCTAACAAATCAAGCGTAAGCGGGAGTCTGACTGTTTTTCCATCGTTTAAAATCTGTGTTTCTTTCAGTGTTCTTCCATTCACTGAATCTCTTGTCGTAGCATGAAACCCGTCAGGAAATTGAAATTCTACCGCTCCGAGAGAAAGCACCGCATTTGGTTTATATGTCACTTCAATATCAGAAGTGGTCCACTCTTTCGTGCTGTTAATTGTTTTTGCCTCGATTGATGCAGACTGTGCATGAGCTTGGCCCGAAGGAAGTAAGATTGATAGTAAAACAGCTGAACTGATGAATAATGAAGATACGAATGAAGTTCTTTTTAGCATGACATTTCCCCCTAATTGATTGTTGAAATTTGGCCAGAGCGTCCTCTGCAGAAAAAGCGCTTTTTCATAATTCGCGAATTACCAGTTCTTTTTCTTAAAAATTAATCTATCATCATTTTCCATGGAAGTAAATGTTTTTTAAGGAATATTAACACTTGGAATTCAATGAGAATTCCTTCCTGTTTATACAAGGTTCAAATGGACGATTTCTCTCTCTTTTTCTAGTAACATCCGCCTGACATTTTATATCTTTTATCCTATTTTAAAAAAGGGCAAAAAAAGTCGAAGATGCCTCTGCTCTTCGATTGATCACGTTCCTATTTTTATCTGAATTCAGTGTTCCAGTTAAAACCGATCGTCTCATCATCCCACGGAATTCTTTTTTCATCAGGCTGATCCGGGTTATACGACATGGTGGTAAAATAGATAATTGTCAGCGGCGTCTCTCCCAGCACTCTATATCCGTGAGCCACCCCTTTTGGGATTAATAACAGCATCGGGTTGTCTTCGCCCATATAATAGACGTCCGTTTCTCCTTTTGTCTTTGAATCCTCTCGAAGATCGTATAGGACAACCTGAGCGTGGCCGGTTGGGAAGAACCAGAGATCATCCTGCTTCTCATGATAATGAAATGCCTTAATCACACCCGGATAGCTTTTCGACCAAGAGGCCTGCCCAAAATGCTCAAGGAGATTCTCATCGTCCCGGACCAGCTCAGCAAAAAAGCCTCTGTCATCGCTATGCTTCATCAATTTTTTCACCTTGACTCCATCAATCACACGCACTGCTCCTTTCCTGCAAATACTCTCGTAACGCTTCCCGCCAGTGGCGGGGGCGGATGCCGGCTTCTTCAATAGCCCGATGGCTCAGCACAGAGTATGCCGGGCGGGGCGTTTTGTTCCCGTATTCCTCTGTCGTTACAGGCAAAATGGCTGTTTCCAGCCCGCTTTCTTCCATAATTGCCGTCGCAAACTCATACCAGCTGCATATGCCTGAATTGCTGACATGATAGATGCCCCGCGGATGGCTGAACAGCTTGATGACCGCTTCTGCTAAATCCTTCGTATAAGTCGGCGAACCAATTTGATCGCTGACAACCCGAAGCTCTTGTTTCGTTTCAGCAAGCTTCAGCATGGTTTCAACGAAATTACTGCCGCCATGTCCGTACACCCACGATGTTCTGATGATCGTGCTGTCTTTTGTCGTTAATCGTATCAGTTCTTCTCCAAGCCTTTTGCTTTTACCATAAATGGTTTTCGGATCGAGGGGATCGTCTTCCCTATATGGCTGGGTTCCTTTCCCATTGAATACATAGTCCGTGCTGATATGAACATATTGAGCACCGATGCGGGTTGACTCAAGCGCTGTATAATAAGCGCCGATTCCGTTAACCAAGTACGCTTTATCAAGCTCTTTCTCGCATTGATCAACCGACGTAAACGCGGCGCTATTGACCACGATATCCGGCTGATAATGGCCAAACGAATGTCGTACTGAGCGCTGGTCAGCAATGTTCATCATCTTCTTTGTTAACGCAATGACCTCATATCCGGCTTGCTTCAGCTGGCGGCATAGTTCCAAGCCAAGCTGTCCTCCGGCCCCAGTTACCAATACCTTTGTCAATCAGATCACCTTCTCATCGGTCATTGTCTGTATACCACTGAATCGTACGCGCAATGCCTTCTTCAAATGTCACTTCCTGCCGCCAGCCCAGTTCATTTTTCAGCTTAGATGCATTGATCGCATAGCGCCGGTCATGCCCTTTTCGGTCTTCCACGTGGGCGAACAATTCCTCACAGCCCAGATGCTTCAAAATGGCACTCGCCAGCTCTTTATTCGTGCGTTCATTTCCGCCGCCGATGTTATACACCTCGCCGTCGGTTCCTTTTTCTAAAATCAGTTTGATTGCGCGGCAATGATCCTCCGCAAACAGCCAATCTCGGATCTGGAGTCCATCGCCATAGAGCGGAACAGGCAGGCCCTGCTTCGCATGACGGATAATCGTCGGAATCATTTTTTCGCTGTGCTGATAAGGTCCGTAATTGTTGCTGCATCGTGTAATGATGGCCGGAAGCTTGTGGGTTTTCACATAAGACAACACGAGCAAATCTGAGCTTGCTTTGCTGGCTGAGTATGGGTTATTAGGAGAAAGCGGCGTCGTTTCTGTAAACGCGGGATCATCCGCTTTTAAATCCCCGTACACCTCATCTGTTGAAATATGAATCAGCTTCTTGGCTTTTCCTTTCAAGACCGCTTCCGCCAATCGGTATGTCCCCATGACATTTGTGGTGATAAACGGCTCCGCTTGGGAAATGCTTCTGTCCACATGCGATTCTGCTGCGAAGTGAATGACGCCATCGTAGGTCTCATCAAACGCGCGGTCGATATCCTCCTGAACGCTGATGTCCCCTTTCACAAAGCGAAAACGGCTGTTTTGCTTTAATTTTCCCATTTCCTCCGGGTGGCTGGCGTACGTCAGTTTATCTAAAACGGTAATGCGCGCATCCGTTTCCCTCAGCATGAGCTTTGTAAACGTGAGCCCGATGAAGCCGGCTCCGCCTGTAATTAAATATGATTTTGCCATCACTTTTCGTCCTGTCCTTTCCGTAAAGCCTGGTGTACAAGCTGGGAAGCGAGATAAAGCGATTCGTGAGTTCCGGCATCTACCCACCAGCCTGATAACACATCATACGTAAGCTGGCTGTTTTCGATGTATAGATTATTCACATCGGTGATTTCCAGCTCGCCGCGCTTTGATGGTGATATTTGTTCAATATACGAAAACACCTTTGCATCATACATATAAATGCCGGTAACACAAAGGTTGGTCGGTGGCTGTTCGGGCTTTTCGATGATGGAACGAATCCGCTTGTTTTTCTCATCAATCTCAGCAATCCCGAAGCGTTCTGGGTCATCAACTTCTTTCAGAAGCACTTTTGCTCCTTTCCCCTGCTGTTCAAAGCGTTCTGTATAAGGCTTTAATGAATCTTCAAAAATATTATCACCTAATAATAAAATGAAAGACTCTTTTTTCGTAAAGCGCTTTGCATAAGACAGCCCATCCGAAATGCCCGATGCTGCCGGCTGTACTTGATAAGTGATAGTAACGCCAAGCTCTTCTCCGTTTCCAAGCAGTTTATAAAATTGCGGCATATGCTCTTTTTGGCTGATGAGTAAAATGTCTTTTATTCCGGCTTCCTCCAGCTTCATAATCGACCAGTATATCATCGGATACGGGCCTACAGGAAGCAAATGCTTGTTGACGGCTTTCGTTAAGGGCATAAGGCGTGAGCCGTTTCCTCCGGCTAAAATAACACCTTTCACATTAACACTTCCTTACATGCATTTTTATATCTTTTGTTCATATAAATCTTGAAGAATAGCTGTTACCCGCATAATGCCTTTGCCATCCACGAGCGGCCTTCCTCCCTTATGCAAAGAAAGGCGAAGAGGATAGCTGCTCATAATGCGCGACATCTGATAGATGAGTGTTTCATCCGGTACAAGCTCACCCAATCCAAGATCAAGAGCGGCGCCTTGGCCAGCAAATGTTTTGGCTGTAGCCGTTTGATGCTCAACCTGAGAAAGAACAAGGCACGGCACGCCGATGCAAATGGCTTCATATAGAGAGATGCCGCCGGCGACAATGGCTGCGTCCGCTTGTTTCATCAAACCTGCCATATCATTTGTCTGTTCGATCATCTTGTACTGCGGCTTCTTTTCGATCCGCCTTCGGACTGCCTCTTGATGCGGTGAAGCGCTCCCCATTACAAACATTATGTTTTTGTCTTTTATGTCGGGGACTTGATCAGCGGCAGCCAGCACTTTAAAAATAAGCTGCTTCGGATCACTTCCTCCTAATGCAACAAGGATATTGCGGCAGTCTTTCTTAAGTGTGTAATCATCTCTTGCGGCCTGAAAGGCGGGGTGAAGAATAAGATAGTCCGGACCTTCATAGATGCGTGTGTTTCCCTGAACGTACACCCTGCCTCTGATGTCACCGTAAATTCCGTTAATGACTGCGTCACTATATTGAATTGATTTACCGTTTTTCTCTTCAAAAAGAACAATTTTCGCATCTGTCTCCGTCTTTATTTTCTTTAACAGCTCTGCAGGCGCGCCTAGAATATCAAACAAAAGCAAATCAAGCTTCTTGCTTTTTATTTCCCGGAGAATAAATTCGTGCTGCTGCGGCTCCGGCTTTACGATGACCTGCCAATGCTCTTCATGTAGAAACGCTTCAGACTCCTGATTCGTATAAAACGTAATCAAGCATCGCTGTTTGAGCCCCTCCGCAAGTCTCTTCATCCGGACAACATGGCCCATTCCCTTTTCATAGCCGCTGTCTGCGAAGATCCCAACATGCATGGCTATTCAGCCTCTCGTTCGATTGCCGTATCGGGGTCCCGGTTCAGAAGGGTGATAAGCTCTGAGGCGGATACATCGGGGCGCTCGCCTGCTTTTTGATAGAGGGCCTTTATCGATTCATAGTCTTCCTTTGTATCAATGGTCAGCCGATATTGAGGGGCGCGAAATCGTTCCGGCGCCTCTAAAAACTGAACACGATAAAGAGCTGGATGATTCCTTATATATAACGTGACATGCTCCTGATATTGATCCTCCATATTCTGAATACGGCTGATGTCAATTAACAGGTTGGCGTTGACCACTTCGCCGCAAATCCCTAATGGGGCATTCAGGATATACGTATAATCCGATCCTTGATCAAAATGCGCCTGAATCATTACATCGAGCAGCTCCGGATCGACAAACGGATTATCACCCGTTAACCGGATGATGACTGACGGTTTAACAGCTTCTATGACCTTCACAAACCTATCGAGGACACGTTCTTCGCTCCCGCGGAAAACACGAAAGCCTTGTTTGATACAGTGCGCCTCTAATATGTCGTCAGTTTCTTTGTCAGACGTGGCGATGACAAGATTATCCCGATCCTTTTGGTAAAACGCGCTTTTCCGGACACGGTGAACGAGAATGTCAAGTAAACGATTCGATCCGAGCGGCCGAAGCACTTTTCCCGGAAGCCTTGTTGAACCCATTCTTGCCTGAATGATAAAGAGAATATCATTCATGAAACGGGCTGTCCTTCAGTAAAATGTCATCCCAGATAATGCCTGTGTCGGCCGGAATGTCTCTTACAGCCCGAACACCGCTGGTCAGCAGTTCAAAAAATCTCGGGTGCAGCCCCTGCGGCTTTTGTCCGGGCCGAAGCACTGCGATATTGTCTTCACTAAAGGCTTCACCTTTTTGAATCGGAGCTGTTGTAAAAATGCCTCTGTATGCAAAATTTCTGATTTCTCCTTCGATGGAGGTTGTTGTTTTGTATGAACTGCCAAGCAGTTTTTCAGAGACCAGCTTTGTGATCCCCTGTTTCAGCTCAGCTTCCGTTTTCCTGATGCCATTGACCATTTCTTTCAATTCATCCGGATTTAATGCAAACGAGTGGTCGGCACCCGGCAGATTTTTATCGATCGTAAAATGCTTTTCTATCAGTTTTGCTCCGAGCCGAACCGCGGCACACGGCGCTTCTGTCGGATGCTCGCTATGATCGGAGAAGCCGATTACCGCCTCAGGAAAAGCGGCGGCAAGCATCGGAATGACGCTGAGGTTGCTGTACTCCGGCGGTGCAGGGTATTTCGCCACACAATGCATTATGGCAATTTGATTGTTTCCCTCTGCCCTGATGGTGCGCCAAGCTTCGTGAACATCAGAAATTTCAGCTCCGGCTGTCGAGAAAATCATCGGCCTGTTCAGCCGGGCGACATATTTGAGCAGCGGGAGATGGTTAATTTCATAGGATGCGATTTTAAAAGCGCTCGGCGAGGTAGACTGAAGCAGATCAGCTGACCCCTCATCACATACCGTACTTAAAAAAATCACCTGCTTTTCGCGGCAGTAATCCAATAACGGTGAAATCCACTCAGCGGGCATTTCCATAGATTGAACCAAAGAAAAAATAGAGACGTCCTTGCCCGCTGCCGTCTTGTACAAACCAGGATCTTTCTGGTACATCCTATCAGCTTGGAACATTTGAAATTTCACGGCATCCGCTCCCGCTTCCGCCGCGGCGTCTATCAGCGCAAAAGCCTGATCAAGCTTCCCGTCATGATTAATCCCCGCCTCAGCAATAATAAAAACAGGAGCGTCTTTGCCTACAGTTTTATTCGCGATCTGAAACGCTGCCATTATTTCGCCTCCTTGCCCGGCCAAATATGATAATAGTAATACGATTGTTCAGCGGTGAAGCCCATTCGTTCATAAAGGCGGATCGCCCTTACATTGTGGAGCTGCGTCCCCGCTGTTACCGTTCTATGCTTCTGGGTCTCCGGTTGTTCTATGAGATTCGCCAATAAATGAAACGCAATACGTTTTCCTTCAAATCCCGGCTTTACAGCCATCAAATCGAGAATGCATTCATCATCTCTTGATAAGCCCTGAAGATAGCCGATGACCTCGCCATTGTGTTTAGCGACAATATTGACCGCCGCCCTTCCATTCAGATTGTTTCGTGTCCACTCCTGAAATATTTTGTTTGCTGCATCGCGGCTGAGATGAGGATCCTGAAAATATCTGCTTTTTGTAAACGAGTCTCGGGCCAGCTCACATATCGCTTCTGTGTCTCCGGGCTCAGGCGGGCCCAGCTCAAAAAATGGCGGTGTTTTGTCATAAAAAGACGGAGGCATCGCCAGCTTCAGCAAACTCCCGACAAAGTAAGAGGATGGCTGCTGCTGTATCACATGCGCGGCTCCGATATCTTCAGCCGGAACACGGACAAAGATAAAATCCGTTTCATCCATTTGGCGTACAGTATAAAAAGCTTCAAACAGCCTCTTTAGCTGCCCGGTACTATTTGCCGCAAGAAGTTTGACGTTCATGACTTTCTTCTGAAGCACCTTGCTTTCCCACAAAGAATCTTCGTAAAGCAATACACCTTGGAGCCTGCTGTTTTCAAAAAGGCCGAGGGAAAATTGATACGGAACATCCAGTGTAAGCTTTCTGCTTTGGAGAAATTCCTCAATTGCCTCTTTGGAGACATTTTCTTTTACCGTATACACTTAATCAGCCCCTTTTACGATATCCCGCACAGCTTCAATGACATCATCTGCATCGTCGTCAGACATTGATGGATAGAGCGGGAGAGAAAGGGTTCGTTTATAGTAATTCATGGCATTCGGAAAGTCCGCTTCCTTATATCCAAATTGCTTTTGATAATACGGATGAATGTGTACTGGAATAAAATGAACGCTAGTGCCGATATTGTATTTATCCTTTAAAGCCGTAATCATTTCGCTGCGCGTAACCCCGGCTTTTTTTTCATCAACTTGCAGAACATATAGATGCCAGGCGTGCCTGCCGTCATCATGGACAAACGGCGTGATCAGCCCAGGAATCTGCTGAAAAGCGGTTTGATAGCGGCCGGCAATCTCTTCTCTCCGTTTCTGCATATCATCCAGCCGTTTCAGCTGATGAAGTCCGAGGGCCGCCTGCAAATCAAACATATTCATCTTATAGCCGGGCGATTCGACTTCATAGTACCAGCTGCCATTTGAAGAATAACGGTTCCATGCGGCTTTACTCATGCCGTGAAGGCTTAGCACCCGGATCTTATCGGCAAGCTCCTCATCATCAGTCGTCAGCATGCCGCCTTCCCCTGTCGCGAGGTTTTTGGTGGCGTAAAAGCTGAATGCCGTTGCATCCCCGATAGAACCGATCATTCTTTGCTTATAAGTCGTATATACCGCATGTGCCGCATCCTCCAGCACGAATAAACCATGATTTTGGGCAATAGCCAATATTGCATCCATATCGCAGGACTGCCCGCCAAAGTGGACGGGCACAACTGCTTTCGTTCGCGGTGTGACGGCCGCCTCAAGCTTTACCGGGTCAATATTGAGCGTGTTTTGGTCAATATCCGCAAACACAGGCGTCGCTCCCGTATGAATAATCGTATTGGCAGTCGAGCTGAACGTAAGCGGAGAGGTAATGACCTCGTCCCCGGGCCCGATCCCTTTTGCTTTCAAAGCCAAAAATAAAGCTGCGGTACATGAATTTACCGCCACGGCGTGCTTCGCCCCGACAAACGCGGCAAACTCTTTTTCAAACTGCTGAACCTTCGGGCCTTTAGAGAGCCATCCCGATTCAAGCGTTTCTGTAACCTCCTGAATTTCTTCCTTACCGATTAACGGCAATGAGTAAGGGAGAAAATGATTTCTCTTTTGCACCATTTCTTTGCGCTCCTATCATTTTATTCAGTATCTTCCCGCCTGTAATCAACCCCTGTTTTGGCTTTCAGTTCCGCAAATAAAGCATTTGTTGATTCTGCCACCGGATAATTAGCCGCTATGAATGCCAGGCGCGCCTCTTCTGCTTTTTGATGCACGTCGGGACTTCGAAGAACCTCAACCAAGGTGTGCACCAGTTCATCCGGCTGGTCAAACATAAAATCGCCAAGAGACTCATAATACGGATACGAGCGATTTCCGGACGATTTTCCGATCAGCACAGGCTTTTGAAACAGCATGGCTTCAAGACCGACTGTCGAGGTCTGCGTCACTGCGGCATCAGCATACGGCAGCAAATCATAAAGCTCCAGCTCCTTTTTGATGACTCTGCATGCTTTATGTTTTTTCGCCGCCTCGTGATACAGATCAAGCTTGTTTTTTCCGATTTCCCACGGGTGGGGTTTGATAATGATCTGCAGCTGCTTCTGATCAGAAAGCCCCTGCAGCACACCGGAATAAAAGTCTTCTGAAAAGGGCTGAGTGGCAATGAGCACAATTTTTTTAGTCGGCTGAAAAGCAAGTTTTCGATAGAATATGGACATATCCATAGGCGTTCTGTTAAAAATCTGATCGAAGCGGGGATGTCCCGTTACGAGAATCTGCTCGGGTTTACAGCCTTTTCGTATGAACCACTCTGCTTCATACGCACCAAAAACAGCTTGATAGGTTGTAAAAACAGGAATGAAGGCTTCATCTCCCATCAATGCGCCATGCTGAAGACAAATGCTGACGGCCCCTTTTCTTTGACACATGAGAGCGAGCACCCTGCTGTAAATGTCTTCTGCCGTTCCGACAATAACAGCTGAAATCTTTTCCTGTTCAAACAGCGCATCAACTGTATCAATGGCCTCTATAAATAAAGGAATATCTTTGAAAAGCCGGTCGCGAAACGCTTGATCACCAAATGCCGGGTGATCATCATAAGGGGCGAGAAGCGAACAGGCTGTTTCGAGATACTGCTTCGAATCGCCTTTTTGGCATGAATCCGCAATCTCCCGCTTGCTAATTACAGGCAGATCACAATAATGCGGCAAACTCCATCTGGCCAAAACAGCCGTTTTTTCAGGATCAAATTGATAGTAATTTCCGTTTGAAAAACGCAGGTAATCAAAGTGCAAAATGACTTTCCCTTTAACAGGTTTGTCATTTGTTTTAACGATTTTTTGGATTCTTTCTTCAAAAAACGGCTGAATCTGTCCCTCATCGATATGCTGATCCACAGATCCGAATAATTCCGGTTCTTCTTCCATCATCACCCTCAGCTCAGGGCTGATGTATTGATAAAAATTACTGATAAGCCCAAGCGGAATCCCTTTGTAGCGAAGTTTGTCAAAAAGCTCCACGTACTTCCGGTACAGCACCCAATAATTGCTTAAATAGGCCGACAAGCTCTCACCCCATTCCAAGCTTTTTTAATGATTCACGCAGCTCTCGGCAATTTCGCTGCGGAGGAAGGTTCCTGACAAATTCATTTTTTTCTGATTCAAACAGCTGAAAGTGAATCGATTGGTCGGTAATATAATTCAGGTCCAGCTCCTCATCCAGTGGGTAAAACGGATAAAAATGATTGACTCTCCAAAAGAACCGGGCATCTCCTATACGGTAAAACGCCGGGCTTTCATCCCAATAGGAGCCAAACTTCTCCTTTACCTTCTCAAGCACCGAATACCTGTGCATCACCGAGCAATGATCAATTGCGCACGGTGCGTTCCATGTCACTTGAGCGGCAGGCCTGACAGTTTCTTTTACAATGTCGCGATTCTCGTTTAAATGATAGGTTTTGGAGGCTGAGTAAATCACAGCCTTTTCAGGATGGGTATCGAGCTCCCGCACCATTTTCAGGAGGCGGTCCGGCATATAGATGTTGTCATCCGTCGCATAGGTGATATATTCACCCTCCGCCATCTCAATCGCCTGATTGATCAGTGCCGCGTATCTCGTTTTTTCTGTTCTTTCCTTCACTCCAGATATATCGCTTTGATAAAAACGCACTCGGTTATCATTCAAAAAAGGACGGATTACATTCAGCGTCTCTTCATTGGAGTTGTCATCCATAATAAACAATTCAAAATCTGAAAACGTTTGTGAGAGTATGCTAGAAATGGACTTTGCCACATAATCGCTTTTGTTATAGCTCGTCATAATGACTGATACTTTAGGCAAATCCTACACCTCCTTCTTGGAACTTCACACCTGAAACTATCGTTATCTTATGTTGCTTATGCTCAAGTTGCGCTAGGGATACAAACCAATATGCGAAAAGTTTGTGTATGTCTATGAAAAACAGCGGCTGCCCAGAGCGAAATCTGATCGGTCCGCTGTTCTTTTTCAGCATAATCCAAGCATCAGCCTCATAAGGTGAAAGAGATAAAAATCGCACCAGCGACTAAGATCGTTTTCCATCGGAGGTGAGTCATCGCGGAGCGTTCACCTATACATCCAGAACATGTTTTGAATGGTTTTCATAAAAAGGAGGAACGATATGAAACCGAAAAAAAATCAATATCAGCAAATGCAGGCATTTGATAATATGCAGGGGTATCAGCCTCAGTTTGGCGCCAACCCGTACCCGCAGCAAGGCCAAGGCTCACAAATGCAGCCAATGGGGATGCAGCCAATGATGCCAATGCAGCAGGGACAGCAAGGACAACAAGGACAGCAGGGATTTGGATTCCCAGGCCAGCAGCAGGGCGGCGGTTTTCAAATTCCATCGGGGCCTACACCGTCAGGACCGGGCCAAAGCGTTCCCGGCATGCTGCCTGTTGAGGAATCTTACATCGAGAATATTTTGCGCCTGAATCGGGGAAAAACGGCCACCATTTATATGACATTTGAAAACAGCAAGGAATGGGGCTCGAAGATTTTTCGCGGCGTCATCGAAGCTGCGGGCCGGGATCACATTATTATCAGCGACCCGAAATCAGGAACACGCTACCTGCTTCTGACAATCTACCTCGATTACATTACATTTGATGAAGAAATTGCTTATACGTATCCATATTCCATGGCGTCCTATTCGCCAAGATAAGAAAAAAGCCAATCACTCATATGATGAGGATTGGCTTTTTTGTTTATAGATATTTGACGGCTGCGACAACGATCATAATCCAAGAAATAATAAACGCCACACCGCCGAGCGGGGTGATCGCTCCAAGAATGGAGATTTGCGTCACACTTAGAATATATAAGCTTCCGGAAAACAGCACAATTCCCGCAAACATCAGCCAGCCGGCTGTCGTGACACTGCCTATGCCGGATAATTTATCAGCCAGAAACGCGACAACGAATAACCCAAGGGCGTGATACATATGATACTGCACGCCTGTGTGCCAAACCTGAAGATATTTATCAGGTATTTTCCCTTCTAATCCGTGAGCGCCGAATGCTCCGAGTCCCACGGCAAGCAGGGCGTTAATGGCCCCTAATATGATAAAAACTTTCATCTATCTCTCCCGCCTTTTCGTTAAACTCATATCATTTATCTTATCGCACCTGCACCAAAATTCAATGTTTGTTCTCCGTTGACACGAGATTGTCGGATTTTCTCCTGCGCCAAAGCTGGAACTGGTCAGCTGCTATTGCAGCAAGCGTCCCTAATACGAGCCCGTTGCTTAATAGAGAAATAAATACCGGATGCAATCCCTTTAACGCAGTTTCAGGAACAAACATGATACCGACCCCTGTCAGCAGTGAGATGCCGATGATAGACCTCACCCTTTTTGATTCTTCTTTCTCATATGAATCAAATTCGGCAAAGGCCAGACCGCCCATTGCGGAGAACACAACAAAATTCACCGCAAATCCAACGGGTGACGGCAGGCTCGCAAACGTATTCATAAAAAACGGGATCACGCTGATCACGATAACCAGAATACTGCCGAGCATAAACGGTTTTTTAGAAGGCATTTTGGTCGTTTCAATAAAACCTGCGGCTCCCGAAATCGGAACAGGCGCAATGGCTCCCGTCAAACCGCTAAGCAGATGGCTGAATGAAGCGGCAAAACCGGCATGGCGTTCATGATGCTTTCCATCAGGCTGTTTGCTGAATTTTTTCACGGCGATGTCCACGACCTTCATGCTCGCCAGCATATTCACGATCAGCAAGATGGTAATAAAAATAGAAGTGATGATCAGGCCGCTGTTAAATAATGGTGTCCCAAAAGGAAACAGGGAAGGCAGCTGAAACAGCCGGTCCGGCATTTCAATCGGCTTTGCCGCTCCGGCAGCCGCAAACAGCACCCATCCGCCGAACAAGGCTAATAAAATAGAATATTGCTTAAAAAACATGATGTTCGAATTTGTCATTATAAAGGCGGCTGCGATCACAACAAGCGCCAGGCCAAATACAAGACCGTCCACCCCGTCCTGTCGATAACCGATTCCGAGAATTCCTTTTATAATGGGCTGACTCAGCTGCATGACAAGAAGCAATAAATAGACGCCCGTTACAACCGGAGTAAACAATTTTGCAAGTCTGTCAATGACCTTGAAAACACTTAACAAAAAGAAACATACAGCGCTTACAAGAAGAGCTCCCTGCAAACCCCGCAGTGTGTCTCCATATGTCGCAAACACAGTTCCCGTCAGCCCTGCGTAGATCGTATACACTCCCCACCACAAGCCGGCTGGGCTTTCATTAATCGGCAGTCTGTGGCCTTTCAAACACTGAATGACGGCGGCAATTCCCAGTACAAAAAAAGTGCTTTGAATCAATCTTGCAGAATCTGAGTGATCCAGATGAAACGACTGGGCAACCGCCACCGGAACAACTATCGCCGCAGCAATGATAAACGCTGTCCATTGCAGCGCGCCAAGAACCAATTTCACGTAAGCTCAACCTCTCTCTTTAAAAATCAAATAAAGACTCTCCGTTTCCATCCTCTTCCTGCTTCTCTTTTTCTTGCTTTCGAAATTTGTTTAATCCCGCGCTCCCCATCATTTTTTCCATCATCAGCTGGTCTGTCGATGGCGGCGCGGCAGGACTTGGCGTAACGCTCGGCTGTATGCGGGGCGCGCTCACGTTCTCCGGCTGATCAAGCACGACATCACACAGAGAACGGACAACCGCTACATAACGCTTCAGCTCCTCATCCCGTTCAGCTGTTTTTGCTTTTTTCAGCTCCTCTTCCATCTTTTGAATTAATGCAGATATATGAATGTTCATGAAGCACCCTCCAAAAAAATAAATGTTGTCTTCCTGCATTTTATCAAATTCCTGCTGTAAACGCAGATATGAGTTTGTTATTTTTTCTGACAAACCTTGCGCGATTGACAAGCAGAAGAGATTTTTCACATAATAAATCACCATACCTTACAAAAAGGAGAAACGGAATGAACAGCATCCCCTCTATCATCAGCAAGCATAAAGCCTATTTTGCGGCGGGACATACGAGACCGCTTGAATCGAGACTGAACATTTTGCGAAAGCTGAAACAAGCCGTCAGAACTCATGAAGCCGATCTCATAGCCGCTCTCTACCAGGATCTCCATAAATCCGAGCAAGAAGCATACTCAACAGAAATCGGAATCGTCTTGGAGGAAATCAGCTTTGTCATGAAACGGCTGAGAAAATGGTCCAAGCCGAAACGAGTCAAAACGCCGCTGACTCATCTAGGCTCCAAAAGCATCATCATCCCTGAGCCGTATGGAACCGTTTTGGTGATTGCGCCTTGGAACTATCCCTTGCAGCTGGCGCTTTCTCCGTTGATTGGAGCCATTGCGGCGGAGAACACGGTCGTTCTCAAGCCATCGGAATATACGCCGGCTGTTTCCGCTGCACTTTCGAAACTCATCAGCAGCGTTTTTCCGACCGATTATGTCGCTATGGCAGAAGGCGGGCCCGACGTCAGCACAGCATTATTACAGCAGCCCTTTGACTACATTTTCTTTACAGGCAGCGTAGCCGTGGGAAAAATCGTCATGGAGGCCGCCGCCAAACAATTAATTCCCGTAACCTTGGAGCTCGGCGGCAAAAGTCCCTGCATCGTCCATAAAGATGCTGACATTCAGCTTGCCGCCAAACGCATCGTCTTCGGGAAATTTACAAATGCGGGACAAACCTGCATCGCACCGGATTATTTATTTGTCCACGAGGACATCAAAACGAAGCTGGCAGAAGAAATGAAGCGTGCGATCAGAGAATTTTACGGCCCTCAGCCGGAACGGAATCCACAGTACGGCAAAATCGTCAGTGAGCGCCACTATCAGCGGCTGCTCAGCTTTCTGAATGATGGCATCCCGCTCACAGGCGGACAATCTGATCCTGATCATCACAAAATTGCGCCGACCATTCTCGAACAAGTGAGAGATGACTCTCCAGTGATGCAGGAGGAAATTTTCGGGCCGATTCTTCCGCTCTTTACATACCGCAATATCGGGGAAGTCATTGAAAAAGTCCAATCGCGCCCTAAGCCGCTCGCCCTGTATCTCTTCACCACAAACAAAGAAATTGAGCGCGCTGTTTTAGGAAATCTGTCGTTTGGCGGGGGCTGTGTCAATGATACGTTAATGCATGTGGCGACGCCGTATTTGCCATTCGGCGGCGTCGGGGAAAGCGGCATCGGCAGCTATCACGGGTTTGACAGTTTTAACACATTCACGCACAAAAAAAGCGTCGTCAAACAAACGAACCGCTTCGACTTCGCATTTCGTTATCCTTCCTCCAAAAACGGGCTGCGAATGATTCGAAAAATACTCAAATAAAAAAGCGCAGATAACCTGCGCTTTTTACAAATCCTTAATACACCAATCAATCGGCGCCTCTCCCATTTTCTCCAAATAGGCATTCGCCCGGGAAAACGGTCTGCTCCCGAAAAATCCGTTTCTCGCCGAAAACGGGCTGGGATGCGTCGATTCAATGATAAAATGCTTGGAAGTGTCGATCCGTTCTTTTTTCATTTGAGCATGCCGTCCCCACAAAATAAAGATAACCGGCCGCTCCCTTTCACTCAGCACGTCAATAATTCGGTCCGTCAGTCGCTCCCAGCCTTTTCCCTTATGGGAATTCGCCTGTCCGCGCCTTACTGTCAGCACAGTATTCAGCAAAAGAACGCCTTGCTTTGCCCAGCTCACAAGCGACCCGTGATTCGGGATGCTGCACCCGATGTCCTGCTGCAGCTCAAGAAAAATATTTTTTAACGAAGGCGGCTGCTTTACACCGGGCTTGACAGAGAAGCTTAAACCTTGAGCCTGTCCCGGCCCGTGATACGGATCTTGGCCGAGAATGACGACCTTGACATCATCGTATGAGGTATAATGCAGCGCATTGAAAATATCCCGGCTGTCCGGATAAATCGTTTGCTCCGCGTATTCCCGCTTCAGCATTTCTCTGAGCTCTTGATAATACGGTTTCTCAAACTCTTCCTTTAGCTGATTCCACCAGCTGTCTTGTAAAAGCTGTTTCAAGATTCAGGCCCCCTTACGAACGATGAAGTCTGGAATAGACAGGCTCGCCATCCCAAACCATTTCACTTTTTGCTTCCCGCCTCTTCATCTCAGGCTCTTCAAGCAGGACGGCAAAGTTTTTCGTCGGCAGCTCCCCGAGTCCGTGCTTTTCACTTAAACGATCCAAATATTGCTTCCGCTTGGCGCCAAGGTCCGCAGACTGATTGTCTCCCGCGTCACTGAAGGCATAAATCACACTGGCGCAAGGGACACGCTTCACCCGGTAATCCTTGGCTGCGCGCAGATAAAAATCCCAATCCCAGTAATTGTGCACATCAGCATCGAAATACCCGATTTCATCATGCAGAAAACGTCTGTACATGCTGCCCGACGGCACGTATGTAGAAAACACTCTCATATCCTCATAGTCAGCGGTGTAAGCAAACAATTTCCGTGACACTGGATATCTTGTTCCGTTTTTCTCTTCAAACGAAACTATTTCCGCATCAGAATGAACGAAGTCTGCCGTTTCTATTTCCTTTGCCATTTTTTCGATATGCCCTGACGTAAAGAAATCATCGTCATCACACAGCATAATGCAATCGCCAGACGCCTCTTTTACACCGGCATTTCTCGCAGCCACATGCCCCGAGTTCTTTTCTAAATTGATGACAGCAATCGGCAGCTCCGGATACAGTGCTTTGACCGGCACGACCGATTCCCCGGCATCATTCACAATAATAATTTCATACGGCTTCAAAGTCTGGCGGGAAATCGACTCCAAAAGCTCACACAAAGCCGGAATCCGATTATAGGTCACAATTACGATAGAAATCTTCATGATGCTCTCCTTCTCATTTTCATAGTCATGTACTATTAAAACATATATTGGACGGGAGATCAGTGGGAATATCCTACTGAAACAGGAAAGGAGACCTTGAGAATACCAGATGATTTGCTAAGCCTTCTATATTGTGATACAGAGAAAATCTAACTATAATGAAAGACAAAACATGATGGAGGTTCAAGACATGTCTATGCATAAAGCACTCACCATTGCCGGCTCAGATTCCAGCGGCGGTGCTGGGATTCAAGCTGATTTAAAAACATTTCAAGAAAAAAACGTATACGGGATGACCGCCTTAACGGTGATCGTTGCGATGGACCCAAACAACAGCTGGAACCATCAGGTATTCCCGATCGATACTGATACAATCCGCGCCCAGCTTGCAACAATTACGGACGGCATCGGCGTGGACGCCATGAAAACAGGAATGCTGCCAACCGTTGACATTATCGAGCTTGCGGCAAAAACGATCAAAGAAAAACAATTAAAAAATGTGGTAATTGACCCGGTTATGGTTTGCAAAGGTGCTAATGAAGTCCTTTATCCGGAGCACGCCCAAGCCCTGCGTGAGCAATTGGCTCCGCTAGCCACTGTCATTACGCCAAACTTGTTTGAAGCCAGCCAGCTCAGCGGCATGGATGAACTAAAAACAGTTGACGATATGATCGAAGCCGCGAAAAAAATTCACGCACTCGGCGCTCAATATGTCGTCATTACAGGCGGAGGCAAACTCAAACACGAGAAAGCCGTTGATGTTCTCTATGACGGAGAAACAGCGGAAGTCCTTGAAAGCGAAATGATCGATACGCCTTATACACATGGCGCAGGCTGTACATTCTCAGCAGCCGTGACAGCGGAGCTTGCCAAAGGTGCGGAAGTCAAAGAAGCCATTTACGCAGCGAAAGAATTCATCACAGCGGCCATTAAAGAATCCTTCCCGCTAAACCAGTATGTTGGTCCTACGAAGCATTCTGCACTGCGCCTGAATCAACAATCATAAAAAAAGGGGCTGCCTTACAGAGAGGCAGCCCTTTTTAAATCACCGAAGACTTTTCACAGAAAAAACTGCCGATCCCATCGGCAGCCTGTTTATTTGATTTTTAAATTGTTTGCAGATTTCCTCAAAAATGTTTCTATCGACTGAACAAAAAGTGCATATTCCTTCATTTGTTCATATGCCCGCGTGAGAATTTCCGCCGTTTCACTGTGCGGCGTTGTTCCGCCAAGCATTTTTTTCAGCTGAAGCAGCACATCCTTATATTCTTCTCGCTTATCTTCAACTTGGTTAGCAGCCTTTTCCAAACATTCCGGTGTTATCTTCTGTTCATGTATATTCAAGAAAACAACTCCTTTTACAGAAAAAAATAGTAGGTTATCGTTGAAGAATAGCACAGATGGCTCAGATTTCACATAAGAAAATAGAAGGATTTTCTACATAAGTGTCCAAATTCCGACATTCATTTCAGATTTCCCGGTCGCACTGGCTGTTACTTCATGATTTCCCGGGAAAGGAAAATATCTTGCACTAAAGACCTCTTCTCCGTTATTGATAAAGATTTCCACAGATGACGCGTCGAGAAACATGTGTACGGTATGCAAATCCTTGATGCGGCAATGTCTCGCTTCTGTTCTTTTTCCGTCAAAGCTCTTTCGTTCCAGCGTAACAATCCCCTCGTCTTTATGGAAGGAAAACGTAGCCGTTCCGCGGATACTGATTGAAAAGCCAGACTCCGTATGAATGTCTTCCAGTAGAATCTCAGTTCTTTCAGGTTTTTCCACTGGAAGCGCACCAGATGATCCATGCATGTTGATGTGTATTTTTTTCTCATTTCTGCGCATGGCTTTTAGCTCAGGCAGCGGCTGCTGAATCAGCTTCTGTCCTGAAAGCGTCAGCTGTCTCGGCAGCGTCATGCAGTGAATCCAGTGGCAGTCAATGGTCGGATGGGACCCTTCATCCTGATCAGGCACCGCCATCCATGCAAATAAAATCCGCCTTCCCTGATCGTCTTCAAGTGTTTGCGGCGCGTAAAAATCAAAACCTTGATCAAGCTCCGTAAATTCACCATGCTTCAGTTCAGGCTTGTTATAATCGAGGCGGCCGACAAAATAACCTGATTGATATACGTTCTGATAACGGAAACCGTCAGCCTCAAGCCCTTGAGGCGAAACAATCAGCACATCCGATCCTTGAAGGGAAAACAAATCAGGGCATTCCCACATGTATCCAAAATCGTCCAGCCCGTTGAAGCCCGCGCCGGTTATCGGGCCAAGAAATCTCCACTCTGTCAGGTTATCAGAAGCAAACAACACAGCCTGCCCTTTCAAATTCTCTGTTTGCGCACCAATCACCATATACCATGTGCCTTCATGCTCCCATACCTTCGGATCGCGAAAATGCGCCGTATATCCTTCCGGAAGGCGGGCGACGACACCCTTTTTCTCAAAGGACAGCCCGTCGTCAGAAACAGCAAGGCATTGATACGTTTCCCGATTTCCATCCTGATCCCTGACATTTCCTGTGTAAAAAAGATAGAGCCGATCGTCTTTCGTGACAGCGCTGCCCGAGTAGCAGCCGTTTTTATCAAACCAATCACTCGGAGCCAGCGCAATCTCTTCCCGCTTCCAATTCACAACATCCTGTGTCGTATAATGCCCCCAAAATTTTGCGCCGTGCCCCGTCTGAAACGGCTGCCACTGAAAGAATACATGATAGCTGCCCTTCCAATAAATCACGCCATTCGGGTCATTCAGCAGCCCAACCGGCGGCATGATATGAAAATGCTGGCGGTGCGGATCGCTGTTAGCGATGGGCTCTTTTTTCTCCACTTCTTCATAAGCCCGGCGACGAAGCTCCTGGTCATGTGCTGTCATTTTTTCCTCTCCTCATCCTCATTAATCTTCATGACAAATGCTGCAATGAACGCTGACACTGCCGCAATCGCCATGCCAATCAGATAGTGAATCAAGTTGCTGAAGCCAAACGGAGCCGCAATGGCGATCATCGGAATTCCCGTTAACCCGTAAGCGTTTGCAGCTACATGTGTAAAGACGACATATGCCCCACCCAATGCGCCTCCGATCATCGCGGCGATAAACGGTTTTCGGTAGCGCAGATTGACTCCGAATATGACGGGCTCAGTAATGCCGAGAAAAGCGGAAAATGCTGCCGGAAGCGCGATTTCTTTTGTCTTTGCCTTTTTCGCCATAAAGAAGACGGCAAGACCTGCCCCGCCCTGTGCGACATTCGCCATTGACCAGATCGGCAGCAAGTAGTTTTTGCCTATATCTGCAATTAGCCCTGCCTCAATCGCATGGAAGCTGTGATGAACGCCTGTCAGCACGATGAGTGAATACGTGCCCCCGAAAATCAGACCTGCGACAAAACCGGCATGGTCATATACATAAGTTAAAGCAACCGTAATGCCGGAGCCAAGCGCTCTGCCTAGAGGGCCAATCGCGATAAAAGCAACAAACCCGGTGACAATCACAGTAACAAATGGTGTAACAAGCAAATCCACCGCATGTGGAACCACTTTTCTCGTCCATTTCTCTACCTTGCTCATCACATACACCGCAAGCAGGACAGGGATAACAGTTCCCTGGTAGCCGAGAAGAGCGATATCAAATCCGAAAAGATGCATGTAATCAGGTGTCGCTTCCGCCAATCCCCATGGATTTAAAAGATTCGGATGAATCATGATTCCCCCGATGACCGCTCCCAAGTATGGATTGCTGCCAAACTCTTTTGAAGCGCTGACCCCGATTAGAATCGGCAAGAAAATGAATGCTGCACTTGAAAACATATCAAGCAGCTGCAAAAGCGCAGAATCCTTGCTCATCCAATGAAACGCATTGATCATACCCAGCAATCCCATTAATAGGCCGCTGGCTACAATAGCTGGGATGATTGGAACAAAAATATTAGAAAGCGTTTTCGCAAATCTCGCAGCGGGATTCAGCTTTTCTTTTGCCGCATCCTGATGATTGACGTGTTCTTCACGCTCGATATCAGCTTCTTTAGAAAAGGCATCGAATACTTTATTCACAAGGCCTGTTCCGAAAATGATCTGGTACTGGCCAGAGCTGCTGAAAGCCCCTTTAACGCCATCAAGCTCTTCTACTTGTGCTTGATCTATCTTTGATTCATCTTTCATCACTAAACGCAGTCTTGTTGCACAATGAGCCGCGCTGATAATATTTTCTTTCCCTCCGAGAAGCTCAATGAGGCGTTTTGCAGTCTCTTTGTAATCCATCTATTTCTCCCCCTTTTATTTAAACAAAAAAGACCTAAAATTCGCCAACGAATAAAGGACACAGCGATCCTTTTTCATTTACGCAAATTTTAGGTCTTGCCTGCTTTACCAGTCACAATCCCGCTTATTCAGATTAAGAATACGCTTTCATCATAAATCATGATAGCGTTTTCGTCAACTATTTTTTTAGTTAAATAGTTTGATATAACATGTAGACAAAAATTCGTAAAAATTAATTGTGAAATACTTCACAATATCGTGCTATACTATGCTCAATCATGAAAGAAAGCAGGAAAAGACAATGGAAACTCAAGCATTACAAAAGGTTGAACAGTATGCTTTGAAAAAACAAAACATATTCGCTTCAAGCAAAATCCGTTATGTGCTTCGGTCCATTTTGGCCAGTATATTTATTGGTTTTGGCATTACAGCCGCAAGCAAAACAGGCAGCTATTTCTTTATGGCTGATTCTCCGTTTGCCTTTCCGGCAGCCGCTGTCACTTTCGGGGCCGCTATTCTGATGATTGCTTACGGAGGCGGAGATTTATTTACCGGCAACACCTTTTATTTCACCTATACCGCGCTCCGGAAAAAAATCAGCTGGCGCGACACCCTATACTTGTGGATGTCAAGCTATGCCGGCAATTTAATCGGCGCCATTCTGTTTGCCATCCTGATCAGCGCGACGGGACTTTTTGAGGAGCCTTCTGTTCATTCCTTTTTGATTCATTTGGCAGAGCACAAAATGGAGCCGCCGGCTTCCGAATTGTTTTTCAGAGGAATGCTGTGCAATTGGCTTGTGTGCCTCGCCTTTTTCATTCCAATGTCTCTCAAAGGGGAAGGAGCAAAGCTTTTTACCATGATGCTTTTCGTTTTCTGCTTCTTTATTTCCGGCTTTGAACACAGCATTGCCAATATGTGCACATTCGCCATCTCGCTTTTGATCGAGCACCCTGATACAGTGACACTGATGGGAGCAGTCAGAAACTTAATCCCCGTTACGCTCGGCAATCTGACCGCGGGAATAGTTATGATGGGCTGGATGTACTACACACTGAATCCTGATCAATAAAAAAACTTCCAGAGATCACTCCCTGCAAGTCAAAGCGGTTATTCCGAGAGATCTTGAAGACGCTGGACATGCAGCGTGATATAGCCGGCCTCGGATTCCGGCAAATGTAATTGATATTCATTTTTCAAAAACTCCGCCAGCTCCAGCGCACATTGATAGGCGAATGAATACTTTTTTTGGATGAAATAAAGCATCTCCTCGTCCATACGATGGAGCGCTTCATTTGATTCCAACCGGCTGACCGCGTATCGCAAATGCGTGACAAGGCGTTGATAGGAAATGCTGTTTTCATCCACCTTTCGATTAAAGTATTGTTCTATTTTCTCTATCATTTCTTTGATCATGGTCGTATGCTTCAGCGCTGAATACATGCTCTCCGCATCCATCTTCGCCGTATGGATGTGAAGGGCAATATAACCCGCTTCATCTTCAGGCAGAGACACGCCCAATGTCTCTTTTACATGTCCGATCGCCCACAGGCCGATCTCATATTCTTTTTTATAGAGCGCCTTTATCTCATGCAGCAATTTATTCTGCACAAGCAGCCCATTTTGAATCCTTTCGATCGCAAAGGACAAATGGTCGGAAAGCGCGATATGAATGTGATCGCTCAGCGGCGCCGCGAGCTCTCCTTCCGCATAGCTGATGATATCCTCAGCTATTTCTATATGCTCCTCCGGCAGTGTTTGCAGGATTTGTTTGAACTTTTCATTCTCGTCGCGCACGACAAAGATCTTTTCCACTTTATTCATAGGGATGAGATCATTTTTCTTTTTTTGAAAAGCGATTCCCGGTCCCATCACGATTTTTTCCTGATCATCCTCTTTTATTAAAGCCGCATTGTTGTTTAATACTTTATAGATTTTCAAGAGGTTATCTCTCCCGCCAATTTGCTTTTGACTGGGATTTTACCTCCTTTTGACCGCCATGTAAAGATGCGGGCCCGCTCTCTCCTGCTTTGGCGATTCCTTGAAGGCTTGCAAACATCTTCTTTTATAAAGCGCGGCGGCTTTCGCTTTCTGCTTTTCTTCCTCATTCACAGCCATCCGCCACTCATAAAACGAAACGAGTCCTGCGGCCTGCACAGCCGCCTTTCTTTGGTATGTACGCTGAGCCGAATAGACCGCGGCAGCCGCAGTTTTTCTGTCCGGCGTCACCCAGTTCATCAAAAAGACCATCCACACCCGTAAAGATACAAGCAAACGTTTCATAGAAAAACATCCCTCCGCTTCTTTTTGGCAGGCAGCCTTTTTAGCAGCCCGTTTTCTCAGCCGCAGCCCGCAAGAAAAGACGGCCGATTTCTTTTCTCGCAAACTAGCGGCTCTAGCAAAACTCATGACTCTATGATAGACCGTGGAAAGAGAATTCTTTGTCACAATATGAGTGAAAAAACCAACTAGTTTTTAGAAGTTTTGTTGAAAGCTGAAAGAATTGAAATGAAAATTGGAGAACCGCTTTGAAAACTTTATACACAAGTTATCCCAAAGATAAGAACAACTTAATCACAAGAGATATCCACATGTCCACAAACTCTATCTATATTTTGTATACGAACGTATATTCCTAACTATATATATACACAGGTTTATTCACTTATACACAGGGTTCTGTGTATAACTCCTTCGTTATACACAAACAAAATCCAATAAATGGTCCAAATGACACAAGGATTTTTTTGAATTTTCAAGAAATATATACTAGATCTTTCACATTTTTTCTAAATACAAAGGGGGAAACACATTGAAAAAGGGGATCATTCGCTTTCTGCTTGTAAGTTTCGTCTTATTTTTTGCGTTATCCACAGGCATTACGGGCGTTCAGGCAGCTCCGGCTTCTTCAAAAACGTCGGCTGATCTGGAAAAAGCCGAGGTATTCGGTGATATCGATATGACGACAAGCAAAAAAACAACCGTTATAGTGGAATTAAAAGAAAAATCCTTGGCAGAAGCGAAGGAAGCGGGAGAAAGCCAATCGAAAAGCAAGCTGAAAACCGCTCGCACCAAAGCAAAAAACAAAGCAATCAAAGCAGTGAAAAACGGAAAAGTAAACCGGGAATATGAGCAGGTATTCTCAGGCTTCTCTATGAAGCTTCCAGCTAATGAGATTCCAAAACTTCTAGCGGTAAAAGACGTTAAGGCAGTGTACCCGAACGTCACATATAAAACAGACAATATGAAGGATAAAGACGTCACAATCTCCGAAGACGCCGTATCTCCGCAAATGGATGACAGTGCGCCTTATATCGGAGCAAACGATGCATGGGATTTAGGCTACACAGGAAAAGGCATCAAGGTGGCGATTATTGACACTGGGGTTGAATACAATCACCCAGATCTGAAGAAAAACTTTGGACAATATAAAGGATACGATTTTGTGGACAATGATTACGATCCAAAAGAAACACCAACCGGCGATCCGAGGGGCGAGGCAACTGACCATGGCACACACGTAGCCGGAACTGTGGCTGCAAACGGAACGATTAAAGGCGTAGCGCCTGATGCCACACTTCTTGCTTATCGTGTGTTAGGGCCTGGCGGAAGCGGCACAACGGAAAACGTCATCGCGGGCGTGGAACGTGCAGTGCAGGACGGGGCAGATGTGATGAACCTGTCTCTCGGAAACTCTTTAAACAACCCGGACTGGGCGACAAGCACAGCGCTTGACTGGGCCATGTCAGAAGGCGTTGTCGCTGTTACCTCAAACGGCAACAGCGGACCGAACGGCTGGACAGTCGGATCGCCGGGCACATCAAGAGAAGCGATTTCTGTCGGTGCGACTCAGCTGCCGCTCAATGAATACGCCGTCACTTTCGGCTCCTACTCTTCAGCAAAAGTGATGGGCTACAACAAAGAGGACGACGTCAAAGCGCTCAATAACAAAGAAGTTGAGCTTGTCGAAGCGGGAATCGGCGAAGCAAAGGATTTTGAAGGGAAAGACCTGACAGGCAAAGTCGCCGTTGTCAAACGAGGCAGCATTGCATTTGTGGATAAAGCGGATAACGCTAAAAAAGCCGGTGCAATCGGCATGGTTGTGTATAACAACCTCTCTGGAGAAATTGAAGCCAATGTGCCAGGCATGTCTGTCCCAACGATTAAGCTTTCATTAGAAGACGGCGAAAAACTCGTCAGCGCCCTGAAAGCTGGTGAGACAAAAACAACATTCAAGTTGACGGTCTCAAAAGCGCTCGGTGAACAAGTCGCTGATTTCTCATCACGCGGCCCTGTTATGGATACGTGGATGATTAAGCCTGATATTTCCGCGCCAGGGGTCAATATCGTGAGCACGATCCCAACACACGATCCTGACCATCCATACGGCTACGGATCAAAACAAGGAACAAGCATGGCATCGCCTCATATTGCCGGAGCGGTTGCCGTTATTAAACAAGCCAAACCAAAGTGGAGCGTTGAACAGATTAAAGCCGCCATCATGAATACCGCTGTCACTTTAAAGGATAGCGATGGGGAAGTATATCCGCATAACGCTCAAGGCGCAGGCAGCGCAAGAATTATGAACGCAATCAAAGCCGATTCGCTCGTCTCACCTGGAAGCTATTCATACGGCACGTTCTTGAAGGAAAACGGAAACGAAACAAAAAATGAAACGTTTACGATTGAAAATCAATCTTCCATTAGAAAGTCATACACACTTGAATACTCATTTAATGGCAGCGGCATTTCCACATCCGGCACAAGCCGTGTTGTGATTCCGGCACATCAAACCGGGAAAGCCACTGCAAAAGTAAAGGTCAATACGAAGAAAACAAAAGCTGGCACCTATGAAGGAACGGTTATCGTCAGAGAAGGCGGAAAAACGGTCGCTAAGGTACCTACATTGCTGATTGTGAAAGAGCCCGATTATCCGAGAGTCACATCTGTCTCTGTCAGCGAAGGGTCTGTACAAGGTACCTATCAAATTGAAACCTACCTTCCTGCGGGAGCGGAAGAGCTGGCGTTCCTCGTCTATGACAGCAACCTTGATTTCGCAGGCCAAGCCGGCATTTATAAAAACCAAGATAAAGGTTACCAGTACTTTGACTGGGACGGCACGATTAATGGCGGAACCAAACTTCCGGCCGGAGAGTATTACTTGCTCGCATATGCCGCGAACAAAGGCAAGTCAAGCCAGGTTTTGACCGAAGAACCTTTCACTGTTGAATAAGAAAAAGCCCTGCCGATTCGGCAGGGCTTTTTAAAGATCAGTCAGCAAACGCCTCCTGCAATAAGCGATACGATCGGAGCTTATCTTCAAAATGATGCGTGATGGTCACCACCATGATTTCCTCTGTTTCATACGCGTTACTCAAAGCTAACAGCCGCTCCTTAACCTGTTCTTTCGTACCAACAATCATTCGATTTCGATTATCAGCAATTCGTCTCTGTTCATAAGGAGAATACGTATTTTTCCGAACAGCTTCATACGAAGGAACTCCCTCTAAAGGAATACCCTGCTCTCCCGCCAAAAGTGTAAAATCAAGCACAGCCCCAAGCTCCTCTGCCTTCTCCTCCGTGTCAGCACAAAGAACAAAAACAGCAACTGCCGCTCGAGGCGTATCTCCTAACACAGACGGTTTGAATCGCCTCTTATACTGTCTGACAGTACCCTCTCCGCCCTCTCCATTGATAAAATGGGCAAACATATAGCCAGCGCCAGATTCAGCTGCGAGCAGCGCGCTTTCTCCAGATGAGCCGAGCAGCCACACATCCGGAGCCGTTGAAATATGCGGCGCAGCGGTCAGATTCGGAAAACGGTGTTTGTCATCCGCCAAATCATGCAAATACATGGTCAGCTCCTTAATTTGCTGCGGATACTGATCAGCATTGCGCTTACCACCGTCATTCAGCGCCCATGATGCAATCGGCATTCCCCCCGGTGCTCTGCCAAGCCCCAGGTCAATTCTTCCTGGTGTCAGCCCCTCCAGAACACGAAAGTTTTCAGCTACTTTATAAGCACTGTAATGCGGCAGCATGACTCCTCCTGATCCAACACGAATTCGCTTTGTTTTCGCTGCTATATGACTGATTAGCACCTCAGGACTGGACCCTGCCAGCCGTTTTGAAAAGTGATGCTCAGAAACCCAAAATCTCTTATATCCAAGGTCCTCAGCAGCTTGGGCAAGCGCAACGGTTTGCTGTAAGGCCGTTTCTGCATTGCTGCCCTCTGATACTGGAGATTGATCTAATATACTTAATGAAACCATCCCTACCACCTCATCCTCATCGTATCACTGATCCCCTATTTTTTCTCCAAAGCCGCTCACACTGCTTATCAGTGTCCCCTATCATTCGCCATTTATTTGTGAAAGCATGTCCCTATTTGTCGGAATATGTTACACGTGAAACATAAAAACCCCTCCAGACGGAGAGGTTTGCTTTAGTTTTTATTAAAGCCCTTTTCTTTCACGTAGTCATTTAAATACGTACGCGGCTTTTGCTTCATAAAGTTCAGTATTTGATCGGACCACGTTTCTTCCCGCTTCCCGTTTGTTCTTTCTCTATAGTAATCAGAAATGGTTTTGTCATACGTATTCATAGTATGACGGAAATCGTCTGTGTTCACATTATACGTATTTTCATGATAAACGGCCTGCTTTGGCAATCTCGGTTTTTTGCCGGAAAGGTTCGCAGGATGGCCTACTGCCAGTCCGAAAAGCGGGAGCACATGGTCAGGCGTTTGCAGCACCTCTGTCACCTTGTCCAATTCATTCCGAATGCCGCCGATATAGCAAATGCCAAGCCCCATGGATTCAGCGGCAATGCTCATATTTTGCGCTGCCAGCGCCGCATCAATCAAGCTAACCATAAACATTTCTGTATTCTCGAGCAGCTCAGAAATATGTTCACCTTTTTCCTCAGCCAGTTGTTGATGGCGGTACAAATCCGCACAAAATACAAAAAAGTGTCCGTTCTTCTCAACGTAAGGCTGATTCCCAGCAAGCACGGACAGCTCACGTTTTTTCTCAGAATCAGAAACCCCGATAATCGAATATGCCTGCACATAGCTGGATGTAGACGCAGCCTGCGCACTTTTCACTAATGTATCAATTTCTTCAGCTGTCAAAAGCTGATCAGTAAAAGACCGGATTGACCGATGATTCAAAATGGTTTCGATTGTGTTATTCATCACAAAAACCTCCTTATCACTTTTTATCATATCCGAAAAAAAGTGATCTCAAAAGTGAAATGCTCTGCACAAAAAAAGACAGCCTCTGTAAAGGCTGTCTGCATATCAAGAATTAAAAAGATAACTTCTGTATTTCGTCAGCTGCACACTTGCATTATATACAATCCCAAATCCGATTAACGTGGAAAGTGTCGAGCTTCCCCCATAGCTGACAAACAGCAGCGGAATCCCGGTAACAGGCATAATGCCAATGTTCATTCCGATATTCTGGAATGTGTGGATCACAATTAACGCCGTATAGCCAACGCAAAAGAAAGAAGCGAAACGGTTAAACGGATGTATTTTGTCTATCAGAACAACAAGCCTGTAGATTAAAAAGAAGAACATGATGACAACAATTGCACAGCCTATAAAGCCAAATGACTCACCTATTATAGAAAAGATAAAGTCAGTCGTACTCTCTGGAACATAAACCTTCAAATTAGAAATACCATTACCTAAAATACCACCAGATCCTATTGCCATGATGGCCTGGTCAACTTGCCAGCTGTCATTTGAATCTTCCTGTGTCTCATTTGAAGCAGACACCCAAGAAGTGACCCGCTTAATTTGATAATCCTGTATTCCAACTGATTTAGCAACGTCAGGAAAGTTTATCATTACTAATAAAATTAATGAAATGAGTAAGATACCTGAACCAGCTATGATCGCAATCAATTTCCAATTTATCCCTGACATAAAAACCATTACAAGAACGATAAACATACATATTCCCGCAGTCCCAGCATCCTGCATCAGGATAAGACCTACAGGAATAACTGCGACACCCGCAATCTTTAATAACAAGTGGATATCATCCCTAAGCGTCCGAACTCCTTTAGGATTTGCTTTTCCAATAACTGAAGCAAGCATCATAATCAAACCAACCTTCATAAACTCTGACGGCTGTATTGTTATTCTACCGATCCTAAACCAACTTTTTGCCCCTTTAATAACAGGTGCAATAGACTCGGGACTGATTTTAAGAATAATCAAAGATAAAATACCAATGATAAAAATATATAAACTTAACTTTTCAAGCTGTTCTAAATCAAAGTACAAAAGAACTGTAATGGCTACAGCCCCCAAAAGATAAAACACAATTTGCTGAATCCAATCCGTGTTCCCATACTGCCCAAACTGACCGGCAGCATATATTGATACTACGCTTATAATAAAAAACACACCAAATATAAAAATCAAATCCCCCTGGTAAAAGGGGCTTTGCTGTTTCTTATATCGACTCATTCTATCCCGCCTTACATTTTCATCGGAAAATCACTAATGTTTATTATACATGAACCACGTTCAAGATGACACGTGAAGCTCGCTTCCTTTTATGTTTTTTCAGCATTTGCGGCGCTTTTTCAGCTACACGAAATATGACGTATCATAAACCGAAATGTTTCGATTGACACAAAACTTTTCAAATGAAAAAAACGCCATACCAATAGAATTTGTTAAAAAACGAATGCGATAATGTGTTATGTTCCCAAATAATGTGATACCTCATATAGAAATAGCTAAAAATTCAGAGCCCCATGCCCATACATTCTCCTAGCACATTAAACGAAAAAATAAGACGATAGATCCAGTCCATTTCTGCAAAAACACGTATCAATTTCTGGAAAACATGGTATAATAATTGTAACAGAATGTTCAAAAAACAATCACAAAACAGACACAACTCAGTTCCTCTATTTCATTTTTGTAAACGTTATCACAAAATGAAAGGAGACGGGTATGATGGACATGTTTTTTGCTTACTTATTGGTTGCCAGCGCAACGCCTCTCTTTATTTGGCTTGATAACAAAAAAGTCGCACTCTCAGCTATACCGCCAATCATTTTAATGTGGGTATTCTTCTTCTTTTACGCAACAGAAAGCCTTTCTCCACTTGGACACACTCTCATGATTATCTTGTTTGCCGTTAACGTCATTGTCGCTCATATCGCCGCATTTATCATTTACGGCCTTCCGTATCTTCGCAGAAAGCGAAGCAGCTGAAGACAGCAAAAAACCCTCTTCCAATGAAGAGGGTTTTTGTATTATTCGTTATGGCCTGAATGCTCTGAGTGTTCAGCGCCTCCAGGAGGATTTCCGTCCATATGGTCACCATGGTGATAGTGAGCCGCGAAAATCCAGATGGATCCAAGTACGATAACGATCGCGCCAAAGAATCCGAACAGCGTGTTTCCGACTTGGATCGTGCCGTTTTCGCTCTCTGTCATATGCATAAACATGAGAAGCTGCAGCGCCGCCTGAATGAAGGCGAAGCCGAAGATAATCCAAAGTTTTGCTGATGAGCTCAGGTCAGTATACACTGCAACCCATAGAGCCAGCAGGGTCAAAACGATAGACAGGATAAAACCTACAATGTGTTTCCATGGAAAGTGACTGTGTTCAGCAGATTTGTTTGCCATTTTACAGACCCCCCAATCCCATGAGATAGACACCTGTAAAGATGAAAATCCATACAACATCTAAGAAGTGCCAGTACAAGCTTGAGATAAAGATTTTAGATGAAGTTTGCGGGGTTAAGCCGCGTTTCTTCAACTGAATCAGAATTCCTGTGATCCAGAAAATCCCGATTGTTACGTGAGTTCCGTGAGTTCCAAGTAAAACAAAGAATCCAGACCAGAACGCACTTGTACTGAGAGCCGCTCCTTCATGTACATAGTGAACAAACTCGTTGATCTCGCATCCGACGAAGCCGGCCCCGAGAAGAAGAGTGATAATTGTCCAAATGACTACGCCTTTTAAACTTCCGCGGCGCATTTCATGAACAGCGATCCCGCAGGTAAAGCTGCTGATCAGCAGCAAGAACGTCATAATCATTACCAGATTGACTTCAAATAGTTCGTCTGGCAAGACACCTCCAGCTGTTCTGTTTTTAAGAACGAAGAAGGTTGCAAATAGTGTTGAGAACAACACAATTTCTGCCCCTAAAAAGATCCAAAACCCGAGAATATTAAGTCTGCCGGTTTCAGATTGATATTCCATAGGCGCGTTAGAATTGCCGTGTTCTGCATGTTCCATAACTCACGCCTCCTTATTCGGAAATCTTTCTTTCCGTCTCTTTTATTTCATCAACACTAATGTAGTAGCCGTTGTCGTATTCGAATGAACGCAGAACCATGCAGAGCAGGACTCCGATCAATCCGACTACGCCCATCCAGTACCATTCAAAGACAAGTCCAAAGCCTGCAAGACCGAAGGCAACAGACATAAAGAACGGTCTGCCTGAGTTGCTTGGCATATGGATTTTCTTAAATTTGCTTTCAGGGTATAATTCAGTTTTTTCTTCTTTCATATGCAGGAATGCATCTTGAGATTTGACTTCAGGAAGCACCGCAAAGTTGTAATGCGGCGGAATCGCAGAAGAAGTCGCCCAATCAAGCGTACGTCCCACACCCCATGAATCTCCGCTGATTTCACGAGTAGAGTAACGGAAGCTGTAGTAGATGTTATAGCAAAGGATTAAGAATCCTACACCCATCATGAAAGCTCCGACTGTTGAGATAAAGTTCAATGTTGTCCAGCCGTCGTTCGGTCCGTATGTGTAAATACGGCGAGGCATGCCTTGAAGCCCCAAGAAATATTGCGGGAAGAAACAAATATTGAACCCGATCATAAAGATCCAGAAGAACCATTTTCCGATTCTTTCGTTCAGCTTGTGGCCGAACATTTTTGGATACCAGAAAATAAATCCGGCGAAACAAGCAAATACAGTACCCGCGATCAGCACATAGTGGAAGTGAGATACAAGGAAGTACGTATTATGGTATTGATAATCCGCTGCTGCCATCGCAAGCATAACCCCTGTAACCCCGCCGATAACGAAGTTAGGAATGAACGCAAGCGCCCACAGCATAGGTGTTGTAAAGCTGATTCGGCCTTTATACATTGTAAAGAGCCAGTTAAAGATTTTAACCCCGGTTGGGATTGAGATTGCCATTGTCGTAATTGAGAAGAATGAGTTAACGGACGCACTGTTCCCCATTGTGAAGAAGTGGTGAGTCCAAACTAAGAAACTCAATACAGAGATGGCGATAATAGAACCAACCATCGCTTTGTAACCAAACAATTGTTTTCTTGCAAAGCTTGAGATGATTTCTGAGAAAATACCAAACGCCGGAAGAATAACGATATATACTTCAGGATGTCCCCAAATCCAGAACAAGTTAGCCCAAAGCATCGGCATACCGCCTGCTTCCAATGTGAAAAAGTGAGCGCCGAACAAACGATCAAATGATAAAAGTGCTAATGCTACTGTAAGTACAGGGAAAGCAAACACGATAATAACCATTGTGATCAGTGTTGTCCATGTGAACATTGGCATACGCATTAATGTCATGCCTTTTGTTCTCATTTTTAAGATTGTTACCATAAAGTTGATCCCTGTCATCAGGGTACCGATACCGGCAATCTGAAGTCCGAGGAGGTAGTAGTTCTCACCCGGCCCAGGGCTCATGTCGTTACTTGCAAGCGGCATATAACTCGTCCAGCCTGCGTTCGGAGAACCTCCGATAACGAAAGAAATATTGAAAAGCATCGCCCCTACAAAGAACGTCCAGAAGCTCAGGTTGTTCAAGTAAGGGAACGCAACGTCGCGGGCACCGATTTGAAGAGGCACAACAACGTTAATAAGACCGATTAAGAACGGCATCGCCATGAAGATGATCATGATTGTACCGTGAGTTGTAAAAATTTCATTATAGTGGTTTGAGTCTAAAAAACTGTTATTCGGAAGCGCTAGCTGGGCACGCATCATCAGACCGTCGACACCGCCGCGGAATAACATAATTACAGCAGATATAATGTACATGATTCCGAGTTTTTTATGGTCAACAGTAGTTATCCATTCAGACCACAGCCATTTCCACTTTTTGAAGTAAGTCAGTACAAAAATAATGGCAATGGTTGAAAGCGCAATGGAAACTTGTGCGCCCAGAATTAATGGGTCACCAGTTACGAAAAATTCGTCCCATTTGAATTTCATGCAGGCTTCCTCCTTTCCTGATCAATATCATTCTTCTGTATCATCAGACTTCTTAAATTCGTTTTTCTTTACGTTTTCAAACGGATCTGTTTTAGAGTGCGGTGAAACGGCTTGATAGCCAAGGCGTTTGCGCGCCTCCATCGCGTACTCAGCGTCTTGTCCGTGATCAACGTATTTCAAGTGAGTAGAAGAGAACGTTAATTCGTCCACATTTTCAGGAAGCATCAATTCATCATACTTCTCTTTTGTCAGCTTAGGAGCCTCGTTCTGAGTCTTTTTCACCCAGCTGTTAAAGTCTTTTTCTGTAACTGCATTCACATCAAACTCTTGGTCTGCAAAATGTTCACCTGTGAAGTTCGCGTTGCGGCCTTCGTAAGTACCCACTTTGTCAGCCTGTAAGTATTGATCCATCAGCATTCCTGCCATCGCATATTTTTGCCCTCCAAGCTGAGGAATCCATAGCGAAGCCATTGAATCTGCAGATGAGATTTTGAACAAGATCGGGCGGTCGACAGGAATGTTTAAGTAGTTGACCGTTTCAATATCCTGTTCAGGGTAGCTGAATACCCATTTCCAGTCTACCGAAGTAGCATAAACAACAAGAGGCTCTTTATCTTTTGTTGCTTCAGGAGCTTTTTCTAACGAATATATCGTCTGTACTGTTGGCACAGAAAGTGCAATGACGATTAAAATTGGGATCACTGTCCAGACTACTTCTAAAAACGTGTTACCGTGAATTTCTGGGTTATAAGATCCATTATCTTTGCCTTTACGGTCGCGGTATTTTACTAAAATAATGGTAAATAGAACAAAGACGACCCCGACGATAAACAGCATAAATCCGATAGATAACAGGATTAAATCACTTTGCTGTTCAGCTACAGGTCCTTTCGGATCTAGTACTGAAGCATTGCTGCATCCCCCAAGGACGAAAACCACAGTTAACAGCGCTAATACAAGCAACGGTTTTAATGCTCTGAACAAGAAGATCACCATCCTTCCTATTGATGTAATAAATCTGAAGTGCATACTTCCTCAAAATCTTTTCTCTACTTTGTTATGCTATCAAAAACTTCACTTATTAGCTTTATTTTTTTATAAACTTCATCCCATTTTCGCTTAAATGTCATAAAATCGACAAAAATTGCTCCAACTTTATTCACATCTATCGCTTAAGATGAAAAGTTTCTAGTTATTTCCGCATATAAAGTAAAGAAAGATGATGAAGAACTAATTCTGACAAATTAAGGTTTACCACAATAAAAAACTTAGGTCAATCAAAAATTTCATTTTGTTAAACATTCTAGATAGGAATTATTTTTTCCTTGTCTAGCATCTTTTCACACGGTTACCATTTTAACGCATCAAATATTGAAAGAAAAGGCGCAATGAAGAGCCAATATGCTCTGAATTGTCCGTATTTTTTTATGAGAGCATCCAGTTGTTTATCTTATACAAAAAAGAGGAATGATATAAGCAAATAAATAAAAAATAGGATGTGTTGCATGATGAGTTTTCTTATTTCACTTATCGTCGCTATTATTATCGGATGGCTTGGAAGCCTGTTTGTAAAAGGAGATATGCCCGGAGGAATTATCGGGTCTATGATCGCAGGTCTTATAGGCGCCTGGATCGGACACGGGCTGCTTGGAACATGGGGGCCGCACCTAGCCGGATTTGCCATTATTCCAGCGGTAATCGGCGCAGCCATTGTTGTCTTTCTAGTAAGCCTGTTAACCAGAAAAAGAGGATAAAAGCAGCAGCACCCGAAGCGTCAGCGCTTTGGGTGTTTGTTTTGCCATAAAAATCGAAAAAGCCTCAACCCTAGCGGTTGAGGCTTTTGACTGGTTTGGCGCCCAACTGGTCGATGAACCTTCTGAAGGCCTGTTTTCCCTCTGCTGTCTGCTTAAATACACCGGCGTGTTCAAGAATGCGAGCGAATACATGTCCCAGCTCTTCTTTTATGACTAGATCTGCATTCTCTTTTGTTATGGTTCTTTTTTCCATCATTCGAAGAGCCCATTCACTATGCTTTGCCGTGAGCGGATTTTGTTCTAAAACTGTTTTCGGATTAGCAGAGCATAGCGCCGCTGCCGTTTCTTTCATTTCCTCCTGTAAGCGGCCCGGCAATATCGCCAATCCCATGACCTCAATCAGGCCGATATTTTCTTTTTTAATATGGTGGACTTCTTGATGAGGATGAAATATTCCTAATGGATGCTCCTTATCCGTCCGGTTGTTCCTCAGTACGATATCGAGTTCGTACAAGTCTCCCCTGCGCCGCGCAATCGGTGTGACCGTATTATGGGGCGTATCGCCTGTATAGGCGGCAATGCCGGCTTTTTCATCGGAATACGTCTGCCACGTGCGGAAGATATGGTCAGCAGCTTCGGCGACATGACCCGGTTCGTCTCCTTGGAGCCTGAGCACAGACATCGGCCACTTCACTAAGCCCAGCGACACGCCGGGATAATCGTTTAATTCATAAACGTCTTCCGCTTCTGCACGTGCCATTGGAAAATCATGCGCGCCGCCTTGGAAATGATCATGGCTTAGGATGCTGCCGCCGACAATCGGCAGATCCGCGTTTGAACCGATAAAATAATGCGGATATTGGCCAAGAAATGACAGCAGCCTTTCAAATGTTTTTTTGCTGATCTCCATCGGTTCATGTTCACCTTTTAAGACAATGCAGTGCTCCGGATAATAGACATATGGCGAGAATTGCAGGAACCATTGTTCGTCCTCAAGGATGACCGGAATGATTCTGTGATTTTGCCGGGCTGGATGATTCACGCTTCCCTCGAAGCCGACATTTTCTTTACACAGCAAACACATCGGATAATTTGTCTGTTCCTGCTCTTTTGCAGCCGCAATCGCTTTCGGGTCCTTTTCAGGCTTTGATAGGTTAATGGTCATTTCCAGCTCGCCATATTCGGTCGGCACCGTCCAATGAACATTTTTGGCGATTCTGTCAGTCCGTATATAATAGACATCCTCTGAATATTGATAGAATTCCTTTGTCGCCTGTTTTGGGCCGTATAATGCTTTTGTCTCTTCAAATTTGCGAATGACCTCGGACGGGGCAGGCACAAAACAGCCCATCAGCTTTGCGCTGAGCAGGTCACGGTACGTATCTGTATCCGCTTCCATTCGGCCGGTTTCGGCAGCCCATTTATAGATGGGAGCTAGCAAGTCCGGCAGGCTTTGTGACTGCTTGATGCTGGTGCTGGAGTTCGGCTCGGGATGTGTGATGCCCAGCGCTTCATAAAGACGGTTTCTCGTATATTCCCGATCCCAGATCGAAATCAATTTTCGTTCCAGGCCATACTCAAGCAGCTGTTCCAGATGTTCAATAATACTCATATGTCACTCCCCCTTTAGTTCTCTCGCTCCCTCTCCGATATCCGCGACATAAAAGTCCGCTCGGAGCCCTGTTTTTTCTTGATATCTGTCTCCAACCTTCTGAATAAAATCATCAACGAACTCATCTTTTACAATGCTGATGGTGCAGCCGCCAAAGCCTGCTCCCGTCATTCTTGATCCAATTACACCTTCGTGATCCCATGCCGCAAACACAAGCTCATCAAGTTCAGGGCATGTTACTTCATAGTCATCCTTCAATGAAAGGTGGGATTCCTTCATTAACTGCCCGATTTCATCTATATTGTTCTCTTTGAACATATGGGCCGTCTTAATAGCACGATGATTTTCGTATACAGCGTGCTTTGCCCGGCGTCTGTTCGTTTCATTTTGGATCAGGCTGGAATGCGCATCGAAATCAGAAGGCTTGATGTCGCCCAGTGCGGCAATATCGAGGCCTTTTTTCAGATCAAGCAATGCATCATTGCATTCTTGGCGTCTCGTATTATAGCTGGAGTCAGCCAATGTCCTTTTTTTGTTCGTGTTCGCGATGACCAGCGCGAGGCCTGAGACATTGAGTTTGCTATATTCATAGTCAAGCGTGTCACAGTTCAGCAGCATCGCATGATGTTTTTTCCCCATTCCAATTGCAAATTGGTCCATAATTCCGCAATTGACGCCGATAAAATGGTTTTCCGCATGCTGCGCCATTTTCACAAGCTCAAGCGCATCTACTTCAGGATGAAAATAACTTTGGAGCACGACCCCCATCAGCAGTTCAATAGAAGCGGAAGACGACAGTCCCGCCCCGTTTGGAATATTCCCTGAAAATACAATGTCAAAGCCATGGGGAACTGCATATCCCCTCTGTTGAAATTCATAAATCACGCCTTTTGGGTAGTTCGCCCAGTCGTCTTCTTTTTGATAGCGAATGTCGTCAAGGCTGCATTCCTTGATGCCTGCGTTTCTAAAGTTATCTGAATACATCCGGACAAGCCCGTCGTTTCTTTCTGCAACAGCAGCATATGTACCCATTGTCAGCGCGCACGGAAAGACATGCCCGCCGTTATAGTCTGTATGTTCTCCAATCAGATTCACTCTTCCAGGTGCGAAAAAAAACCGTAACCCCTCTTTTTCTCCGAATACACTTGCAAATATCCCCTTTAGCTCTTCCCGCATGTGCAATCACCTTTCTGGTTTTTATTTTTTATTCCCCTTATTTCTTCATAGAAAACGGCAGATCATATGCTGCAGTCCTCTCATACCCCTTCTTCTTTTGTTTTTTTAAAGACGAGCCATTTGCTCGCAACATAGTTGACGACAACAATGACCGCGTTGTCGAGTATTTTGGCCAAGGTTTCATTTGTATTGAACTGGCCGACAAGAATGATCATCATGCCTAAATCTATGCCGAGAGACAGGACCCGAACGCTGAAAAAAGCAGTGAGCTCTTTCAGCAGGCTCTGCAGATCATGTGTTTTTTGCTGAAACACATATAATTTATTTGTTATGTAAGCAAACAGCACGGACAAAATCCAAGCGGCGACAGTGGCGGCTTTGTAATCCACATTCATGATCTCTACCAATATATAAAAGCTGGCGATATTCACAATGGTTGTGAAAACCCCCATAATGATATACATAATTATTTCTCTATACTTCACTGATGTTCCTCGCTTTCTGAAAAACTTTTCAAAATTCTTGGCCTCTCGTGCTCTCTGTCTAAAGTAAAAAATACCGAGAGTGCGTCTAAAAAGCTGCGGAAGGTGGCTGGCTGGCCCAATACATATGATTGTTTGATGATTCCGTCGAGGACTGCACATATTATTTTAGCCGTATATTCAGGATCAATACAGGCGTCAATCAGCTTTCTCTCCTTCAGCCACTTAATATATAACACATTTTCTTCCACCCACAATTCGTACAGCCGGACATAGGCCTTGCATTTCTTTAAGACTTTATATGTCGGCATGTTCATGGCAAACGAGGTGATGTCCCACGACGGCTTATTTATGTAATAGGAATAAAGCAGTTCTGCAGCGTGTTTTGCAGCCTCGTCCAATGTCAGCGATTTCACTGACTCCCGCTCCATTTGATCAAGATACCCTATAATGATCTTTTTTTTCATCTGACGTTTTTCGAGAAGGTACAGCAGAAAATCGTCCTTGCTGACAAAATGAACATAAAATGCTCCTTTGCTGTACCCGGCGGCTCTGCTGATATCTTCTACAGAAACCGGATCATACGCTCGGTCAATCAACAAATTCACGCCAGCGTCTATAAAACTTTCAAATGTTGCTTCTCTTTTAATTTGAAATTTGTTTTTTTTCATATTTTTCTCCTGGCGGTAATGATTACCCTTATCTTACACCGGATCAATCTTTAGCGGTATTTATTTCTTTGAACGGTTATGCTATTCGGTTTCCCAGGGGTCATTTTTAATAGGCTAAATGATTTATTTTCATTTACATACTATCCAGTCAGTATTTAATTGTTTATTATTATAAATAAGGTCCATTGGTTATATTAGTCATTTTTTTAGGGAATAGGTAGGTGGTTTTTCCTTCAGTTTGTGAACACCGAGCAACTATGTGTGAAATTTGTTGTACTCGCCTCATCATCGCGCTGGCTTGTCTTTTATTGCCCGCATGTTGCAGGAAAACATTTTATACAATTGGAGGTTACTATGAAAACTCATGTTAAAAAAGATTTGGACAAAGGTTGGCATATGTTAATTCAAGAAGCTAGATCCATTGGATTAGGCATTCATGATGTGAGGCAGTTTTTAGAATCTGAGACAGCATCGAGAAAGAAAAACCACAAAAAAACCGTCCGGCAAGACTAGTCCGAACAGGCGGATCTATTTACCTCTGGCTTTTCTATCACCTGATCTGAGTTTTCACCATATCCTCTATTCAAAAGCAAATCGCTGCGCTGAGCTTGAGGACAAACGATGTGTCAGCTAACTACGACAGACAGCCGGTGATGCGATCACCTCTTGGCACATGCATTGTCATAAAGAGGTGATGCGAACATGATAACCGTGCTCTGGTAAACAGCAGCTTTGCTGAGAACAAGCTGCATTCGGTGAGGTTTTGAAAGCAAACTCGTTTATACACGGCCGAGCTTGAAAACCTTCGCCTGTCTTTAGACCACTGTGTTCACCTCTTCACGACTTCCTTCTTTTTTCATCCTCCAGATATTGTTCAACGCATAAATCGGACTTTCAGTACATACCTATTGGTGTACCTTTTTGCTTACGTTTAGCGAATAAAAGGAGGAAAGCCATGTACAAAGCTGATTATAAACAGATTGCTGCAACGCCGTCTTTTCAAGCTTTTTTAAAGCAGAAACGCGCTTTTATTGTTCCTTCTGCGATTTTCTTTTTTGTTTTTTATTTTTCACTCCCTGTTTTGACATCTTATTTCACCTTTTTGAATGCACCGGCCATTGGAGCTGTTTCATGGGCTTGGCTGTTCGCCATCGCCCAATTCGCTATGACCTGGATACTGAGTACTGTGTATTCCCGGAGAGCCGCCCATTTCGATAATTATGCAAGCGCTTTAAAAGAGGATCTGAAGGGTGAACAGACATGAATATGACTGCTTTTTTATTATTTTTGGCGATTGTTGGCCTGACGCTTATTATCACGTATTTTGCCGCGAAGCGGACGAAAACGACGAGTGAGTTTTATACGGCGGGCGGCGGGCTCACCGGCGTTCAGAATGGACTGGCAATTGCCGGTGACTACATGTCTGCCGCCTCGTTTCTCGGGATTGCCGGAATGATTGCGTTATATGGATTTGATGGCTTCTTTTACAGCATCGGTTTTCTGGTGGCTTATCTCGTTGTCTTGTACATCGTGGCGGAGCCGCTTCGGAATCTTGGAAAGTACACGATGGCAGACATGATTGCCGCTCGCTTTAAAGAAAAGAAAATCCGCGGTGTCGCGGCTCTCAATACCATTGCCATCTCTACTTTTTATATGATCGCCCAGCTCGTGGGGGCGGGCGCGCTGATCAAACTGCTTCTAGGGCTGGATTATACCGCGGCTGTCCTCATCGTCGGAGTGCTGATGACCATTTATGTCGTGTTTGGCGGCATGATCGCGACAAGCTGGGTTCAAATTATTAAAGCCGTTTTGCTGATGGCCGGCACACTCGTGATTTCGATTATCGTGTTTTCGAAATTCGGCTTTAGCCTTAATACCATGTTTGAACAGATGAAAACGGCTACTCCGCTGGGCGCTGATTTTTTGAACCCCGGAAATAAATACAAGGTGCCGCTTGAGACCTTGTCGTTAAACTTGGCACTCGTGCTGGGAACCGCCGGGCTTCCGCATATATTGATCCGGTTTTATACCGTTAAGGATGCCAAGACGGCCCGTACATCCGTTGTGTCAGCGACATGGATTATCGGTGTGTTTTACATTATGACGGTATTTCTCGGCTTTGGTGCCGCGGCATTTGTCGGTTTTGACGCGATTACGGCGGCTGATCAAGCGGGAAATATGGCGGCTCCGCTTTTAGCAAAAGCGCTCGGAGGAGACTTTCTGTTCGCGTTTGTATCAGCCATCGCCTTTGCCACCATTTTGGCTGTCGTGACAGGGTTGGTGCTGTCTGCCGCCTCAGCATTTGCCCATGATATTTACAGCCAGATCATCAGAAAGGGAGAAGCAACTGAAAAAGAACAAATGAAAGCGGCCAGATGGGCTTCTGTCGCCGTGTCAGTACTCTCGATTCTCCTTGCGATTTTTGCACAATCCTTAAATGTGGCGTTCCTTGTTGCACTCGCGTTTGCGGTAGCCGCCAGCGCAAACCTTCCGCTGATTGTGTTTACAGTCTTCTGGAAACGATTCAATGCCTCAGGCGCTTTATGGGGCAGCCTGACAGGCCTGATCAGCGCGCTTGTGCTGGTGTCGATGAGCCCTAGTGTGTGGGACCCGGCCGGAGGTGCTATTTTTACCGGTGATCCGCTCATTCCGCTGTCTAATCCAGGGATTATTTCCATCCCGCTCGGCTTCCTCGGCGCGTGGCTCGGAACGGTGCTGTCGTCTGATAAAACAATTGATGAAGATACGTTTGCGGAAATACAGGTGAAGGCGCATACTGGCGTCCATATGGAACAGGAATAAAAAAAGCTCTCTTTATCGAGAGCTTTTTCCTTACTTTTTCTTCTGCTCGTCAGAAATCGCTTTTTCAAATACATCCTTGCCGGCAGCACCCGGAATTACAGTGTCACCGATAATAAAGGTTGGAACGGCTGTGATGTCAGCCTCTTCATAGGCGTGCTTCAAGGCTTGGCGCTGCACGTCCTGATATGTTCTTGTTTCCAGTGCTGATTTGAATGATGCACCGTCTAATCCCACTTCCTCGGCGAGCTTCGTCAAGATGTCAATATCGCCGATATTTTGGTCCTCCTGGAAAAATGCCTGAAAGACACGGGTGTTGTATTCATGTCCTTTATTGTATTCCTTCGCAAAATGGAAGCCTTCAAACGCGAGGTCTGTATACGGATGGGGCGAGACGTTTGGAAAATTGATCTCGACTCCTAATTTCTCCGCCATTGGCTGAATTGATGTCTGCCACATGTACTGTTTAGAAGGATCATTGACCGGATCAAGCTGAGGAGATGGGCTTGGGCGCAGTTCAAACGGCATCCACTCGACTTCAACATCCTTTCCTTTTATCGCTTCTTCAAAAGCGGCTTTTCCAACAAAACAAAATGGGCAGACGTAATCTGAATAAACTTTAATGTGTACTGTCATGATAATCTCCTTTCATACTAAATTGATTTTAAACTGTAACAATTAAAGTTACAACTATTTTTTAATAAAGAAGCCGATTTAGGCTTCTTTCAGATTGATGACAAAATCCTAAAAAGTTTTAGGATTTTGTCATCCTTTCAGCGTGATTGAAAACCCTTGAAGTCTAGGAAAGCCGAGCATTGGAGCGGAGCGAATGCTCTAATTCGTGAGCACCAACGCACAGGCTTGACAACGAATGCGAGGGTTTGTCGACACGCTGAAAGAAGCCTGTAAAGGCTTCTTTTATGATTCCAGCAAACGCTGGGCAATATATTCTCCTTTTTTGCAGCCGCCTGGGCATGCGTATAAAGCAGAACCGATTGTTTGTGTATATTCGTTTAACGCATCCTTTGCTGAAAGAGCCTTCAGCATCGGGATAAACTGATTGTCGGGATTTTTTTGAAAACTGATAAACAGGAGACCTGCATCCATATAGCCGGTTTTCGGATCAAGTCCTTCTGTGTAAGAGAAAGCTCTTCGCAAAATTTGTTTCCCAGTAGATTTCGCTAGACTGACGTGTGAATTAGACGGAATTTGATTCAGCTTCACGGGATCTGTTTCCTTTTTCTGCCCAAAAGGCGCCCCCGAGCTTTTTCTGCGGCCGAAGGTATCCTCTTGGTCCTTGAGGGAAGAGCGGTCCCATACCTCAAGGAACATTTTGATTTTCCGAAAAGCCATATAGGTGCCGCCCGTCATCCAGTCAGGCTCACCAGACTGAATCCACACGATCGAGTTCATCAACGTGTCATCCTTCGTGCTCTGGTTGCCTGTTCCATCTTTAAACCCGAAGAGGTTGCGCGGTGTTTCACCATTTTTTCCACCGCTTAAAAAGCCTTTGTTCACAAAACGGACCTCACAAGTGCCGACCGCTTGATTTAGCAGGTTACGCAGCGCGTGAAACGCCACTTGCTCGTCGTCTGCACACACTTGAATGCAGATGTCCCCGCCTCCCTGCTTTTCATCCAGGTTGTCATTGGGCATCGCTGGAAGAGCGGCTAGGTGCTTCGGTTTTTTGCTTTTCAGTCCGAAGCGGTCCTTTCCGTCTTTTTCAAAAAAGCCAGGCCCGAATCCGAATGTGACCGTTAAGTTGGAAGGGGATAAATCAGCAGACTCACCTGTATCCTGCGGCGGCAGATACTGATTTCTCTGCTCCGCTGACATTTTCTTGCCAGACGTCAGCATCTGTGTGAGACTTGTCCAGTTTCTAAATAACGTAATGATGTCGCTTTTGTCTTTTGCTGTTACATCCAGTGCAGCAAAATAGACATACGTCTGATGGGCAGTTGTGATTCCGGCCTGATGCTTTCCGTAAAACGGAACAATCTGCTCCTCCTCTTTTTCATCCTTTTTCGATGGCTTAGCCGCAGTCTGAACAAGCGGAGCGAGACCGCCGAGACCGCTGGCACCGATCGCAACGGCTGCCCCCGCCATCGCTCCCCATTTTAAAATGTCCCGTCTGTGAATTTGTTCTGGCTTTTTCTGTTCATCGCTCATGATGTTACAAAACTCCTTTTATAGCACATTCGCAATCTTCGACATGGTTTCAGAAAGAGTCGTCAGCTTAGTGCTCAGCTCTCTGATTTGCTTTTCACTTAATTTATCATAAGACGTATAGGACTGATCATTTGTTTTGTATTTTGCCATTAAAACTTCAAATTCGCTGAACTCCGTATCCAGTTTTTCCGTCAAGTCGGAGTGATCTTTTACAAGCGCGCTTTTCACTGTTTGATAAACGGCTTCGGAGCCTTCCACATTTGCCATAAGGTCAACTAAATCAATTCGTGAGTAGCGCTCTTCTTCTCCCGTGATTTTCGAAATTCCGGCTTCGTTCAGAAGCTCCATCGCGCCTGCAACAATTTGTTCAGGTGTTAATTTCAGTGATTGAATTGAACCGTCAAGCTCTTTTACATCCTTGAGAAGCTGGTCAGCTGTTGCCTTTTCCCCGGAAATATCTTGATCCTTCCAAATGGCCTTCTCAAGCTTATGGAAGCCTGTCCATTTGTCTCCTTCTTCAACATCGTTTTCTCGTGCGTCAATTTTCGGATCAAGATCTCCGAGGCTTTCAGCGATCGGTTCGATTCGCTCGTAATAAACACGCGCTTTCGCATATAACGTTTTGGACTTTTCGATATCGCCGGATTTCACAGCACCCGTAAATGCTTCAGTCGCTTTGACAAGCTGGCCACTCTGCTCTTTGACATAGCCTTTATACTCATCCGCTGCTTTTGCCAGCTGATCGCTAGCCTTTTTGCCGCTCTTCTTCGCTTCTGTCAGGTCTTCTAAGGACGCTTTCAATGACTCGGATTCTGTCTTGATTTTTCCTGCATCCGGTTTGTCTTTTTGCGCTTCTGTGTAGATTGGCTGAAGATGCTTTTCGATTTCTGTATATTCGAATGGATAGTCGCTGCGAATATCGTTTTCAAAGGAAAGCCAGTAGCTGTTTAACTCTTTCCCCTTCTTTTCAATCTCTTTTTGGTCTCCTTTTTCCACTGAGTCATTCAGCTTAGAAATGATGGTTTCCATTTTATTTACGGATGCGGTGATTTCTTTAGTGACCCCGCTTTTTTCAGATGAAGCTTTTTCTTTGGTTGAAGATGTGTCATTGGCTCCGCAGCCTGCGCACAGCGCAAGGATGCATCCGGCTGATACAGCGATTTTTGTGAAATTCATTTTGTCAGTTCCTTTCCGTTTGTAAAATGTTTTGCCGCTTCTGAAACAAGCGCAATCAGTAAAAAGAGTAAAATCAACATTTGCGGAATCGTGCTGTACACAGACGGATAAATTCCTAGCACCGATACAGACGGCAGCCAGCTTTCTGCATCAGACGGAAGAATGCCCGCCAGTTGAAGGCTGTGAACGCCGGTTCCGAGAAATTTCACGCACATATACAGGACAACCGCCATTGATAGAAGAAAAAACGGCTTCAATGGAATGCGCATTCCGAGCTTGATCATCAGAACACCGACGATGACGAGAACGATAAGCCCTGCGGCAGTTCCGCCGATCAGTTCAGTGAGCGGGAGCTTCCCGACAAGCCCGATGAAAAAGATGACCGTTTCGAGACCTTCTCTTACAACTGCCAGAAATGCAATGAGCGCAAAGGAAAGCAGGCTTCGTTTTTTTAGTGCCTGTGACTTCTGGATATTGATTTTTTCTCTCCATTTATCCATTGAGGCGTTTCTGTGCAGCCACACCCCGACATACAAAAGCATGACAGCGGACAGTACGCCGGTAACGCCGCCAAGCAAGAAATTGTTTTCTCCGAATACACTGGAGGAGAACAGAACCGTGACACCGATGCCGGCTGCTAAGGAAACAGCCATGCCGGCGGACGCCCCGCCCCAGATCCATGTCGAGGAACGCGTAACCCGCGCTTTTTTTGTCATGGTTAATAGCGCTCCGATGACAAGGAGGGCCTCCATTCCTTCACGAATCGGGATCAGCGCCGCATCCCACCAGCTGTAGCTGCTTGAAGCGATCGGCTCGAGCAATTGAATCATTTCGTCAATTTGCTTTGATACCTTTTCAGGATGGCTGCCGATCTCCGCCTTCATCAGTGCCAGATTTTCCTCCGATGTCGTATAGGCTTCTTTCGATTGGGACACGACGTCTCCCTCAACGGCGAGCCAGGATGTAACTAAATTGTCGATTGCGGATGACGCTTCATCCAATTGTTTTTTTTCTATGAACTGTTTTGTGTCTTTCAAGCTTTGTATATAGGCTGTTAAGGACGCCCTTGATTGACCTGAGGATGTCTTTTTCAGCACGACAGCCTGCTGGTAGGTTTCTAAATGAGACGAAAGCTCTTCAAGCTGTGTTTTGAGCTTGCCTGCGTCTTGATTGATAAAAGAAAGAGAAATCATCGCGATATTCGCGTCCATTTCACTGTGAGAAGAAAGGTTTTCTTTCTTAATAGAAGGTTCTTCTTTTTTCCACTTCGCTTTGAAGGTTTCAAACGTTTGTTGTGCCGAATCCATATCCCCGTCTTTTACGGATTTGATCATTTGCTTGTTTAATTGAATTAATGCGGCGATCGGATCATCTTCCGCATGTGCCGCAGAACCGAAAACCATCAACAAGCTGAATAGAATAAGTGCCAGCCCCCGAGCCATCATGTTCCTCCTATAATTGAAAATGATTATCATTGTATAACATAATCATAGCCAGTTCCTGTCCTTTGTCAATTAAAATTTGAAGGTCTGAAAACCTTGATGGACAGCAAAAAAGCTGTCCTTTTACAGAACAGCCTTTTGAAGGAAGATGAACGATTATCTTCCTGTTTTATATGTTTGAATTTCCTCACGAAACTTGCGTGCAGCACTCTCAGGATCTTCCGCCTGACTGATGGCGCTGATCATACTGACGCCATCGGCCCCCGCTTGGATAACAGGTGCGGCATTTTCTATTGTGATGCCGCCGATGCCGACAATTGGAATGCTGATGCCTTGGCGGCGCACTGCTTCGATAAGAGATACACCCTGTACCGCTCTTGTATCCTTTTTCGTTTCAGTCGGATAGATCGGCCCAAGCCCGACATAATCGGCTCCGTCTTCTTCAGCTTGCTTCACCTCAGACATCGTATGGGCAGAAACGCCGAGAATCATATCACCTATGGCAGCTCTTACCTCTTTCGCATTTGCGTCTTCCTGGCCGATGTGGATACCGTCAGCTTTCAGCTTCAGAGCCAATTTCACATCATCATTGACAATGAACGGAACACCAGCTTCACGGCAGGCTGCCTGCACTTTTTCAGCAAATTCAATCCGAGCCTCTCCTGTCATCGCATCCCCGCCTTTTTCACGGAACTGGTACAGGGTGGCACCGCCTTTTAACGCTTTTTTTACAACTGTAACAGGATCGGCTTTCGTATTGTTTGACCCCATAATGAAGTAAACAGATAATAACTCTTTCATCATTTCCCGAGAAATACGAGTCATGAGACAGTCACCCTTTCTATAGCCGCCCATTCTTGGACGTCTTGTTCAGTAACAGTTGAAAGCTTGTTCAGCAATTCAATCTGAAAGCTTCCAGGGCCTTTGTCAGCCGTCTGCTGTGCGGCAAGCTGAGCGGCGACCCCATACGAAGAAATGGCCGCAATAGCAGCAAACAATGGATTTTCTTCCACAGCGCAAAACGCACCGACGACGGAAGTCAGCAGGCAACCGGCGCCTGTCACTTTTGTCAGCAGCTTGTGGCCGTTATGAAGGGTGTATACATGTGACGTGTCGGCTATGACATCAACTTCACCAGTTATCGCAATGACTGTGTTTAGCTTTTGTGCCGCCTGCTGAGCCAGCCGGATGATGTCGCCTCCGCCTTCACCCGCATCAACACCTTTGATCAGCCAATCGGTCACGCCGACGGTATGGGCAATTTCCGCCGCATTTCCTCTGATTGCAGCAAGGCGCACCTCACGAATGATGTCACGTGCCGATTCAGTGCGGAACGGTGTTGCTCCGGCACCGACAGGATCAAGAATGACGGGAACGCCATGTTCATTAGCTGATTTCCCCGCGATGATCATCGCTTCGACTGACTCCTTGCTCAGTGTTCCGATATTTAAAACGAGTGCACCCGCAATCTTCGCCATATCGGCGACCTCTTCTTTTGCGTACGCCATAACGGGCGATGCGCCGAGGGCGAGCAGGCCGTTTGCTGTGAAATTCGTTACGACATTGTTGGTTATGCTATGCACCAGTGGGCTATGCCGGCGGACAGCAGTAAGACATTTTGCTGCTGATTGTGCATCCATGTTTGCATCATCCTTTACTATCTTTTTTCGGGTCCCATAAATACGATTTCGTATGTTCGAGCCAAGCTCTGGCCGCAAACGACAAGTACCGGTCCTTTCTCCAAATAATGGCGAGGTGCCAAGGGATGACCGGATCGACAAGCGGAATGACTTTCACTTTTTCCGGGTCAAGGCCGCGGCAGATTCGTTCCGGCAAAAGCCCGATCCCAAGGTTGGCTGATACCATCTCACTGATAAAATCCCATTGTGATGTTTCATAAATGATATGGGGCCGGAACCCAGCCTTGATACATTCCGTCATAATTCGGTTGTGCAGGACAAAATCCTCTCTGAAGAAAATAAAAGGCTCGTCCTTCAACTCACGCAGCTGACATTCTTTCTCATCAGCCAGCCGGTGGGAAGGGTGAACGACAAGCATTAAGGTTTCTTTTACGATTGTAAACGAATGAAAGATATCTTCGTTTGCGGGAAGGACCACAACGCCGATATCAAGAGAGCCGTCCCCGACACCTTCTTGGACTTTTATAGAACCGTCTTCGACTAGCTGAAAGGTGACATTCGGATAGTTTTCACGGAAATCGCCGAGCACTCTGGGGAAAAACCCCGATCCGATCATCGGCGGCAGTCCAATCCGTACGTGCCCTTTCTTGACTTCCATAATATCATTTAATTCTGACGTCAGGTTTTGAAATGATTTAATGATTTCCTGCGCCTGCACATACATGCTATGGCCGGCATCAGTCAGTTCCACCTGCCTGCCGTTTCGGTAAAACAGTTCAATTCCGAGCTCTTCTTCTAAATTTTTGATCATTTTTGATATCGTCGGCTGAGAAACATAAAGGGATTGGGAAGCCTTCGTAAAACTTTTTAAACGGGCGACTTCCAAGAAATATGTTAAATGGCGGATATCCATGCGCTTCACCCTTTCTATAGACAAAAGGAATACTTCTTATTCTTAATATATATTTTACCTATAGAGAGACCTTATGTACAATAAGTATATAAGGGAGGCATCAATATGAAAAAACTGTTGCTAACCGTTATTCAAATCGCTCTGTTATTTATATTTGCTCGGCTGATTAATTGGGTGACAGCCCTTCTTCATATAAATATTCCCGGCAGTATAATAGGGATTGTGATTCTTTTCACATTATTGCACTTTAACATTATCAAGCTTGAATGGATCGAGCTTGGCGCGGCGTGGCTTCTCGGGGAGCTGCTTTTATTTTTTATCCCGTCTGCCGTCGGAGTGATTGAATACGGAGACATTATGTCGAAATTTGGTGTCAGCATTCTGCTTGTTGTCATCATCAGCACGTTTGTCGTGATGGTGTCTACAGGAACGCTTACACAACTCATTGCAAAGAGAAAGGAGAAAAAGCATACGTGTTCATCGGAATTGTAAGTTTGTTTTTAACGGTTTTGGTGTATTTAGGAGCAAAAAAGGTATATCAACGCTTTCCGCGTGTTTATACGTCGCCGCTATTGGTGACGCCCGCTGTGTTAGTCGGTCTGCTGCTGCTGGTGAATGTCCCGTACGAGTCCTATAATCTCGGCGGCGGATTGCTGACCGATATGCTACAGCCGGCCACCGTGGCATTCGCGATCCCGCTATATAAATATTTCCCTGTTTTAAAGAAATACGCAGTGGAAATTATCTTGAATGTGGCCGTCGGTTCATGCATCGCGATTATTTCTACCGCTCTTATTGCGAAATGGCTTCACCTCGGCACCGGCTTAATTGACAGCCTCGTCCCGAGATCAGTGACAACGCCGATCGCGATGAACGTATCTGAAATGATCGGCGGAATGCCTGCCGTCACAGCCGTGTTTGTGATTTTAACCGCTTTGCTCGGCACAGTGATCGGCCCGATGGTCATCCGTTATTTCCGCATTGATAACGAAATTGCGCGGGGCGTGTTGCTTGGCACAAGCGCGCACGGAGCGGGAACGTCAAAGGCATTTGAGCTCAGCTCTGTGTCCGGCACAATTTCAAGCGTATCGATGATCTTAGCTGCGATTATGACGCTTTGCGCGGCGCCATTTTTGCTTTCATTTATGTAAAAAACTGTCCTCTCGAGGGCAGTTTTTTTATGTGCTTCCCCTTATTGAAAAGCTGGCGAATTCCAATATAATGTATTTGTGGATACCAAAGGAGGCACCCTGATGCACAACTTGCAGGTGAGACGGCATTATGCCGCGTTAAAAGGATTTTATTTGTTTGCTTTTCTCGGTACGGGCAGCATGATTCCCTTACTCAGTATGTATTTAACGAAGGAACAGCATTTAAGCGGATCACAGGTTGGCTTGATCATGTCACTGGGCCCGATTGTGATGATTTTCTTTCAGCCGTTTTGGGGCATGCTGAGCGACTATACGCAAAAAACGAAAGGCCTGCTGGCGGTTTGCACATCAATCACAGGCATCATTGGACTAGGCTATATTGCATTTGACAGCTTTCCTCTGTTTATTTTGATTGCGGCCTGTTTTGCAGCCTTTCAAAGCACGATTATTCCACTTTCGGACAGCATTTCACTAAGGTACACACAAGAAACAAACGGCAACTACGGCGGAATCCGCCTGTTTGGTTCTCTCGGCTTCGGTGTCGCGGTGTTTGCCATGGGACAGGTGACGAACCAGCTGTACCCCATTCACGTGATCTTTATCTTTGGCTGTGCCTTTCTATGCATTGCTGCCATATTGGCTTCACAAATGCCCGGCCAGCAGAAAACAAAAACAAAGGTCAATATCCGCAAAGGATTCCGGGAGCTTATCAGCAACAAAACTTTCCTCATCTTTATGATCATCACCTTTACGACATTTGCTCCAAACTTAGCGAACAATACGTATTTCAGTCTTTTTCTGGACAAAAGCGGCGCGTCACTTTCCGCTATCGGCATTTTATTTTTCATCGGTGTCATTTCAGAAATTCCATTTATGAGATTCGCCCAAACATTTATAGATAAAATGGGGCTGCTCAACGTCATTATGCTGTCAGGCGGAGTCTCATTATTCAGGTGGGCGCTCTATTTCACGGCGCCTTCACTATGGATCATTTATGCGACGGTCTTTCTTCAGGGAGTGGCCATCGGTTTATTTATCCCGGCGGCGCTTCAATATGTAAAAAAGATTACCCCAAGACACGTTGAAGCGACGGCGCTGACCATGTACGCCGCCATTGGCAACGGGTTCGGCAACTGGTTCTGCACATTTGCAGGCGGGTACATTTTTGACTACGTGTCGATTTTCGCGGTCTACTTGCTTTTTGGCATTCTGAGCATAGCAGGCTTTGGCCTGACATTATATTTAATGAAGGCTGAAAAAAACAAACATACACTTCATCAGCCGGCTGTTACTTTTAAATCATAATGACTATAATGAACAAAAGAAAGGATGTGCGTTATGAACGGGCAAGAGCGAAACAGCATTTCGAAAGGGTTGCAGGTTGATATTGTATTGAAAGCAGATCAAAAAACAGGAAAACTGACGAGAGGGACAGTGAAGGATATTTTGACGAAATCAAACTTTCATCCGCATGGCATTAAAGTCCGTCTTGAAGATGGCCGCATCGGCCGCGTCCAGCAGATCATTTCTACATAAAAAAAAGCTGCCCCTGAACAGGGCAGCTTTTTCATTATTTTTTCTGCAGAAGGACCACTTTCAGGTAGTTGCCTTCCGGAAATGCCGAAATCGTTTTGAAATCCTCCGGCAGCGTAAATTCCTCAATGATGGTGTAGCGTTCGTTCGTTTCTTTAAATGCGGCATCGATAAAGCCTTTGAATTTCTTCATTCCAAAGGCGCTGCTGTTTGTAGAGGCAACAATGACACCCTTGTCAGCAGTGATGGCGATCGTTTCCTTCAGCAGGTTTTTATAATCCTTGGCCGCGCTGAAGGTGCGTTTTTTTGTGCGCGCAAAGGAAGGCGGATCGAGAATAATCAGATCAAAGCGCAAATCCTTTTTTGCAGCATATGAAAAATAGTTAAACACGTCCATCACTTTAATGTCGTGCGCTTCGTAATCCAGCTTGTTCACGCTGAATTGCTCGATCGTTTTGGCCAGACTTCGGTTTGCCACGTCGACGCTTGTTGTTTTCTCCGCTCCGCCAAGCGCCGCTGCCACGGAGAATGCACCCGTATAAGAAAACGTATTTAAAACGGTTTTCCCTTTTGCATAGCGGTCTCTGATCGCCTTGCGCACCTCTCTCTGATCCAAAAAGATGCCCGTCATAGCGCCTTCATTCAGATCCACCGCATATTGAATGCCATTCTCCTGGATGATGATCGGGAACTCGCCCCTTCTCCCTTTCACGAAGTCATCATCTTCAACGTATTGTCCAGCTGTGTCGAAGCGTTTCTTCTCGTAAATCGCTTTATAATCAAGATCCATCTCATCCAATGCGGAAATCAGCATGTCTTTAAAGGTGTAAATCCCCTTGCTGTACCATTGAATCAGCAGGTAGCCGTCATAATAGTCGATGGTGACGCCGCCGACACCGTCGCCCTCACCGTTGAACAGGCGGAAAGCTGTTGTATCTTGAGCCTCAAATAGTTTGGCGCGCGCTTGGGCCGCTTTTGTTAATTTGGTGAGAAAAAATGCCTGGTCAACCTGTTCATGTTTATTGCGGGTAAGCGTCCAGCCGACCCCTTTGTTTTGCAGGCCATAATAGCCCCGCGCGAGAAACTCGCCGCTCTCAGATACGATGTCAACGAGGTCTCCTTCTTTCATGTGCCCCGCACTCCCTGCGAGAGCTTCTTTTTCAATAAGGGGATAGCCTTTTTTGATTTTGGCAGCGTGTGCTTTTTTTAGGGTGAGTAGCTTCATATATGTCGTCCTCTTTCCGTTTGCTTTCTCTTATGGTACCACAAAACGCCAAGATGTCTGCATTGACAGAAAGGAAAGGTTTTTCTACGATAGACAAAAAGAGTTACGAGGAGGAGCAGCATGCCAAAACGAATTGACCATACAGGCATCATGGTAAGAGATATTAACGCGTCCATCACATTTTATGAAGAGGTACTAGGCATGAAATTGAAGGATCGCATCACTCACACAAACGGTGTAATCGAGCTTGCTTTTCTTGGCTTTGAAGACGGCCCGGAAACTGAAATCGAACTGATTCAAGGCTACAGCAGTGAGCTTCCCTCCGAAGGAAAAGTGCACCACATTGCCCTGCTGACGGATGACATTGCGGCTGAATATACAAAAGCGGAAAGAATGAACGCGAAATTTATCGACGAAGAGATTACAACTCTACCAAACGGGTACCGTTACTTTTATATCGAAGGTCCTGATGGTGAGTGGATTGAGTTCTTTCAGCGATAAAAATAAAGAACGTACATTTTGTGATGTACGTTCGAGCCTGATTAACAGAGAGTATGTCATATCCGGAAGGCCAGCAACACTACATCAGTTTCCGTATGAATTCCGTAATTACTTGAAGGTGTGGCGAAGCCGTATCTAGGCGCGCATCCTATGCATGAAGGGAAGGATGAGAAAAAAATCTCTTTAAGCAGAATAAAAAAATTAGTGTAAAATAAAAAGGCCATTCAGTTCACTGAATGGCTGACAGGCTTACTTATATTTGTTAACCTCAAACATTAAAATATTCTTAAATACAACATAATCTTTTTTGCTTTCAAACGGCCCTTTGTTGTTGTCATGCTCATCAATTACATAAAAACCAGGTCCTTCCCCTTTATCACGTGCTCCGTACCATTTGATGAAATCATTCACTTCCTTCATGGAAAGCTCATATTCCTTTTGTAGACCGTTGGTCATCGTGACTACAAGAAGAGCTTGCCCCTCATCTGAGCCAGATGTTACATCATCATTATCTTTATCTCCTGGTATTGTCGTATCACCACCAGAAGGCTTATCTTTTTCACCTTCTGTACTACTATCTGATTTTATACCTAAATCTTTTAATGAAATTGCATCAACTGATTTATATTTGAACGCTTTTTCAGCAAAACCGCCGTTTTGCTCCCTTCCGCCTATCATGTAAAGAGTATCATCAACTATTACAGATGAATGCGCCATTTTGTAATAGTCTGTTTTAGGAACAGATAGAGTTGTAAATGTTTCCGAGTTAGGATCATAAACCCTAACTGTATAGACATTCCCTGTTACCAACATCTTACCATTATAAACCACCGACGAAAGATAATGTCCTGAAAATCCTCCCTTTTTTACTTTCCAGCTATCACTCACTGGATTATATTCATACATACTTTGATTCGATGCTTGTCTGCCGCCAGAAATATATAATTTATCATTGATTACCGCCGAGGTTCCATCAGTTACCTTATAATTAAATCTTTGTTTCTTTTCCCATTTTTTATTTTCCAAGTCATAACTATAAGTATTCCCATAATCTTTATGAGCTAAAGTATTCCCAGATCCGACTACATATATTTTCTTTCCGATGACCCCTGCGTATAAACTATTCCCTGGAATTTTCAACTCAAACGGAAGATCATCCATTTTTTCCCAAGTATCAGTTTTGGTATCATACACTTCTACTGTATTGACATACCCCTCTAACGATCTGCCCCCCATTACATAGATCTTATTATCAACGGTAACAGTAGCAGCACCCGCTCTCGCTGTAGGCATGCTAGCTTTCCTCGTCCATTCATTTGTTTTTGGATCATACATAAATGTTTGATTTTCAGCATAGTTCGCAGTGCTCCCACCACCAATTATGTAAATTCTTCCATCGACAACACTGCTACTTGCATGAACCCTAGCCTCTGGTAAATCCGCCTTTTTTTCCCATCCAATTTCTTCAGCCGCACTCGCAGTCTGGAACGATTGAGTCACTGAAATGATCAACAAAAGTAACATAATTAAGTATTTCCTCAAATTAAACACTCCTTTTTAATAGGTGCACTTAACAAATATCGACTTCGTTTACCAATTTTTTATAGCTTTTATTGAAATTTATGTTAAAATGCATTGTTCTCGCTCTATTATAGGAGTGTCTTTTTATAAATTGAAATAAAATCAAAAACTAGCTGACATTATACATCAAGGAGTTGATGATTTACAGATATTGTATCAGGATATCATCGAGTAGTACTTTCTTTATCAGTTAAGAGCTTAGAAAGAAAATCTACAGAAAAAAAACTGGCGTCTATTGATATATACTTTCATATTCAAGAAACCGCTATAGACCTTCGCACAGAGCAAAACAATAGGGAAAATTCAACATATCCAACGTACATTTTGTGATATACGTTCTTTTTTATCTATACCAACTGATATACGTTGACTCATCGCAAATCATGGCTTCCCAGCCCATACGCTGAACCAGGTCATTGATGTTTTTATCTTTTGCTAAAAAGACATTAATGAATGAGTCATATACACTCATAAACACAAAATCCATTTTCTCATCAGTCAAAACGAGCTCTGCTGCGGCTTCATCAAGAACCGTCCGCAAGTTGGCCTCAGTTATGTCCAAAACGCCGCGGTTTTCCACAATCGGTTCTGCGTAATAAAACCGATTGGATCCGTTCGCACCTAATACCTTTACCAAACTCGGAATATGAAAATTTGAAATATGATCCTCACTGGGATAATAGAGGTCTCCATTTATGTTTTCATGTAACACCTCAGCCAAATCCTCTCTCGCGAACTCGTCCCTTAAAGCACCTATCGACGTCATTAAAGCCAGCGCCAGCTCAGCATGTGTTTGAAAGCCGCAAGAAGACATAACCTTCTTCCAGGAAACAGCCTTGCCTATTCCTCTTATTTCATCATCGTTTGGATAAATATGCTCGTAATCATTTTTTCTTTTTGCATTCTCCCATCCTTCAGGCATTTGGATAAAAGGAGAAAAGATAAGTGCAGCAGATGAGTATTCAACTGGTACTTGTTGTATGATTGGTGATTCGTCATCGAACCATATATAATCTAGCATGCGCACCTCCTTTACATATTCTAACATTCTCTTTCGTTTAAAGGAGATGATCAGCCCTATGACAGGCTGATCATCTATCACATCACATTTTTATCCCCCAGATTCAACCGCACTCTCTTCCCGCCATTTTTGATGATCCCATATTCTGAAAAACGGATAGTAGATAACACAGGTGATCAGCAGGTTTACCAGCTGCATAACGGCGCCCGACACCTTTCCGCCTGTCGCCAGGTAGCCTGATATGAGCGGCGGCATCGTCCACGGCACCGCGATTCCGGCCGGTCTTGCCACCAGCTCGGTGCTCATGCCGATATAAGTCGCCGTAATCGTGAGGAGCGGTGCGATGATAAATGGGACAATAAGGAGCGGATTCATGACAATCGGCATGCCGAAAATGATCGGCTCGTTGATATTAAATAGCGCAGGGCCGATTCCTAATCGTCCAAGCTGCTTCATTTGTTTGCTCCGGGAGCGCACAAGCATCGTCAGGACAAGCGCCAGCGTCGCCCCGCTTCCGCCGACATTGATCCAAATTTGAAAAAACTGAGTCGTAAAAATACTCGGCAGCGCCTCGCCCGCTTGGAAGGCAAGACGGTTGGCATCCATCGCGCCGTACCAAATCGGCGACATGATTCCGCCAATGATGGAAGCCCCGTGAATCCCGCACGACCAAAGCAGCATCTGTACAAATTCAGCAATCAGGCTTCCGCCGAGACTGCCGCCAAGGATGGAAAGCGGTGTGCCAAGCAGGTCTCCTACGACATTGTGCAGACTCTGAAAAGGTGTCATTTCAATCAGAAGACGCGCCAGCCACACGAGAAACACAATGATAAAGCCGGGAATCAGCGCGACAAACGATTTGCTTACCGCAGGCGGCACACCGTCTGGCATTTTGAAGACGATATTTTTTTGAATAATGTACCGATAGATTTCGGTTGAAAACAAGGCGATCAGCATGGCGACAAATAAGCCCTTGCTGCCGAGCAGCGTGATCGGGATTCCGCCCCCTACCATGATGGACTCCGTTGAGCCATGCGGTGTAAACGGCACCTCAAACGGCGTTGCCAGCAGAAATGCGGCAATTGAAATCGCTCCGGCAGAAAGGGCATCGACACCATAGCTTTCTGCCAGCCGATAGGCGATCCCAAAAGCGGCAATCATCGCCATAATATCAAACGAAGCGTTAACAGGATATCCGAGCTTATCGGCCCACTCGTTCCCAAACACACTCGCCATGAAATCAGCATACCCCGGAATCGGCAGGCTCGTTAAAATCAAGAAGACAGACCCGATAATAATCAGCGGCATGGTCAGGATAATTCCGTCACGCAAAGCGCTGAGATGCCGCTGCCCGGCAATTTTCCCGGCGACAGGCATTATTTTTTCCTCCATCACCCGAGTGAATGTGCTCATCTTAAAAACCCCCTTTTCTCATTGCTTTGTGAACAACCTCCGCAATGTTTTCTTTATCTTATTTTGAAAACGCTTACAAATTCATTTGGAAAATTTCCTCTTCATGCGGAAAAAATCTGCATTTTGCTAAACAACCCTGCCCATGAAAAATTTTTTCCTTCTTACTATCAATCTCTCTTTTTTTCTCCGATATATATATCAAACATCATAGAAAAAGGAGATGAATCATGAAAAACATGTCTTGCAAACTTGTTGTATCAGTCACTCTGTTTTTCAGTTTTCTCGCCATAGGCCCTCTCGCTCATGCGCAAAACAGCAGCGAGAAAGAGGTTATTGTGGTTTATAAAAACAAGGCCGGAAAGGAAACCATCCTGGATAGTGATGCTGATGTTGAACAGCAGTATAAGCATCTTCCCGCGGTAGCGGTCACAGCAGACCAGGAGACAGTAAAAGAATTAAAGCAGGATCCTGATATTTTGTATATAGAAAACAACGTATCATTTACCGCAGCAGACAACACGGATTTCAAAGTGCTGTCAGACGGCACTGACACCTCTGACAACTTTGAGCAATGGAACCTTGAGCCCATTCAGGTGAGGCAGGCTTGGAAGGCAGGACTGACAGGAAAAAATATCAAAATTGCCGTCATTGACAGCGGGATCTCCCCCCACGATGACCTGTCGATTGCCGGCGGGTATTCAGCTGTCAGTTATACCTCTTCTTACAAAGATGATAACGGCCACGGAACACATGTCGCAGGGATTATCGGAGCCAAGCATAACGGCTACGGAATTGACGGCATCGCACCGGAAGCACAAATATACGCGGTTAAAGCGCTTGATCAGAACGGCTCGGGGGATCTTCAAAGTCTTCTCCAAGGAATTGACTGGTCGATCGCAAACGGGATGGACATCGTCAATATGAGCCTTGGCACGACGTCAGACAGCAAAATCCTTCATGACGCCGTGAACAAAGCATATGAACAAGGCGTTCTGCTTGTTGCCGCAAGCGGTAACGACGGAAACGGCAAGCCAGTGAATTATCCGGCGGCATACAGCAGTGTCGTTGCGGTTTCAGCAACAAACGAAAAGAATCAGCTTGCCTCCTTCTCAACAACTGGAGATGAAGTTGAATTTTCAGCACCGGGGACAAACATCACAAGCACTTACTTAAACCAGTATTATGCAACAGGAAGCGGAACATCCCAAGCGACACCGCACGCCGCAGCCATGTTTGCCTTGTTAAAACAGCGTGATCCTGCCGAGACGAACGTCCAGCTTCGCGAGGAAATGCGGAGAAATATCGTTGATCTTGGTACCGCAGGCCGCGATCAGCAATTTGGCTACGGCTTAATCCAGTATAAAGCACAGGCAACAGATTCAGCGTACGCGGCAGCAGAGCAAGCGGTGAAAAAAGCGGAACAAACAAAAGCACAAACCGATATCAACAAAGCGCGAGAACTCGTCAGCCAGCTGCCGGGCTCCGACGCCAAAACTGCCCTGCACAAAAGACTGGATAAAGTACAGTCATACAGAAATGTAAAAGATGCGAAAGACAAAGTTGCAAAGGCAGAAAAATATAAAACACAGCAAACCGTTGATACAGCACAAACTGCCATCAACAAGCTGCCAAACGGAACAGACAAAAAGAACCTTCAAAAACGCTTAGACCAAGTAAAACGATACATCGCGTCAAAGCAAGCGAAAGACAAAGTTGCGAAAGCGGAAAAAAGCAAAAAGAAAACAGATGTGGACAGCGCACAATCAGCAATTGGCAAGCTGCCTGCAAGTTCAGAAAAAACGTCCCTGCAGAAACGCCTTAACAAAGTGAAGAGCACCAATTTGAAGACGGCACAGCAATCCGTATCTGCGGCTGAAAAGAAATCAACTGATGCAAATGCGGCAAAAGCACAATCAGCCGTCAATCAGCTTCAAGCAGGCAAGGACAAAACGGCATTGCAAAAACGGTTAGACAAAGTGAAGAAAAAGGTGGCGGCGGCTGAAGCAAAAAAAGTCGAAACTGCCAAGGCAAAAGTGAAGAAAGCGGAAAAAGACAAAACAAAGAAATCAAAGACATCCGCTCAGTCTGCAGTGAATCAATTAAAAGCATCCAACGAAAAAACAAAGCTACAAAAACGGCTGAACGCCGTCAAACCGAAAAAGTAACAAAAAACCTTTAAGACTTGCATTCCAGGTCTTAAAGGTTTTTTACATTCTAAGAACATCGTACACAACCTTTTTCCCATCCGCCTCACAGGCTTTTCATACTATTGCTATACAGCCATGAACAGCATAAAATGAACGTTATTACAGTTATCACCACATATGGCGGGATTGTGACTGGGCAGGCAGGCAAGACCCAATGATGCAAAGGGAGTATTAGTGCCTAAAAAGCAGGGCATTTTAACTCTTCTTTTCGTGTTGGGCTCATAACGGCGCCTTGGACAACCCCTATTCTAATGCTCCGTCGTCGACGCGGGCATTTTTGTCATTTTCAGCCGGTATTTCTCACTTTTTTCATTTTGATTGTCAACTTTTCATTTGATACGATGAACAAGCCGACTTTTCTTCAGCAAAGGAGGTTTTGATTGCTTGCATAAAGAGATTGCAAATGAATTACTGCTGCTCGCAGGAGGAAAAAACAATATTATCAGCATCAGCCATTGTACGACCCGTCTTCGTTTTGATGTAAAGGACGAGACGAAAATTGATATACATGCCATTGAGAACCTGCAAGGTGTGCAGGGCACCTTTTTCCGTTATGGGCTTTTCCAGATTATCTTCGGAGCAGGCGTCGTCAACAAAATATATAAAGAAGTCGTTCATGTATGGGAGACCGCGCCTTCTGAAGAACCTGTCCACCAGAAAAAAGCCAGCCGGAAGCTGAACCCTGCCGCAGCTTTTGCGAAAACACTTTCCGATATTTTTGTGCCGATTATTCCGGCAATAACAGCAAGCGGCCTGCTCATGGGGCTGATCGGCATGATTAAGGTGTTTCACTGGTTCGCTGCCGGCAGCCCATGGATTAAAATGCTCGACCTCGTGTCCAGCACAGCCTTTATTTTACTGCCGATTTTAGTCGGCTTCAGTGCCGCACGGCAATTTGGCAGCAACCCATACCTAGGGGCAGTGATCGCGGGGCTTTTGACGCATCCTGATCTGCTGGACCCGTCTATGCTCGGCAGCAAAACCCCGTCTTCTTTAGACATATGGGGGCTTCATATCCCGATGATGGGGTATCAGGGTTCCATGATACCGATTCTTCTCTCCGTTTTTGTCATGAGCAAAATTGAGAAGCTATTAAAATCGATTGTGCCGAAGTCACTTGATGTCGTGATTATTCCCTTTATTACGGTCATGGTGACAGGGTGCCTCGCGCTGATTGTGATGAATCCCGCCGCGTCCATCATCGGCCAGATCATGACACAATCGATCGTCTATATCTATGATCACGCCGGCATTGCCGCCGGAGCCCTTTTCGGCGGCATCTACTCCACCATCGTCCTATCTGGATTGCATCATAGCTTTTATGCAATTGAGGCAACGCTGCTTGCTAATCCGCATGTCGGTGTCAACTTTTTAGTGCCGATATGGTCGATGGCGAATGTGGCCCAAGGCGGAGCGGGGCTTGCGGTATTCCTCAAAACGAAACAATCAAGCCTGAAGAAAATTGCGCTTCCCGCTTCTCTGACCGCGTTTTTAGGCATTGTTGAGCCGATTGTATTCGGGGTAAATCTCAAACTGATCCGTCCCTTTATCGGAGCAGCCATCGGCGGTGCTATTGGCGGAGCGTACGTGGTTGCGGTACAAGTTGTGGCAAATTCCTACGGGCTGACAGGCATTCCGATGATTTCAATTGTGCTGCCGTTTGGCGCCGCGAATTTTGTTCATTATATGATCGGTTTTTTGATCGCAGCCGTCTCTGCTTTTATAGCTACATTGTTTCTCGGGTTTAAAGAAGAGACAGAATAACTGGATTTATTCGTTTTCATTCATAAAACGGGGGATGAAAGGACAAAAAAGCTATGAAAATTAAAAGAATCTTAAATCATAATGCTGTCGTCGTAAAGGATCAAAATGAAGAGAAGATTCTCTTGGGTGCAGGAATTGGGTTCGACAAAAAGAAAAATGATATTGTCGACCAGTCGAAAATAGAAAAAACCTTTGTCAGAAAAGATACAGCTGACTATAAACAGTTCGAAGAGATTTTAGAAACATTGCCTGAAGACCACATTCAGATTTCTGAGCAAATTATCTCTCATGCCGAAAAAGAGCTGAACATCAAAATCAACGAGCGCATTCATGTCGCTTTTTCAGACCATCTTTCTTTTGCGATTGAACGCCTGAGCAATGGGATGGTTATCAAAAATCCGCTGCTGAATGAAATCAAAGTCCTTTATCCAAAGGAGTTCCAGATCGGCTTATGGGCCAGAACACTGATTAAAGATAAACTGGGGATTCACATTCCTGATGATGAAATCGGCAATATCGCCATGCATATCCACACAGCAAGAAACAATGCCGGCGATATGACACAAACGCTTGATATTACAACAATGATCCGCGATATTATCGAGATTATCGAAATTCAACTGTCTATTAATATCGTTGAAGATACCATCTCTTATGAACGGCTTGTGACCCATCTCCGCTTTGCCATTCAGCATATCAAAGCAGGCGAATCCATTTACGAGCTGGACGCAGAAATGATCGACATCATTAAAGAGAAGTTTAAGGATGCCTTCCTGTGTGCCCTAAGCATCGGCACCTTTGTGAAGAAGGAATACGGCTTTGAGTTTCCTGAAAAAGAATTGTGCTACATCGCCATGCATATTCAGCGGTTCTACCAACGGTCAGTCGCACGCTGAGACAAACAAAAAACGCTTTTGATCATCTCAAAAGCGTTTTTTGTTTGTCTGTATTATTGGTTGATCGCCGGATTCCCAATCGTATTCCACTTCGTATAGGACATGTAATGGAAATACTCATCGCGATACGGATGTTTTGTATTGGAGTTCCAAGGCTTTTCTCCGCCGCAGAAGTGCACGATTGCCGGGTTTTCTCTTGTTTCATTATATTGCTTCCGCCCTAACAGAGTCGATGGGGTTTTCAGCTTTAACATGATATAGGTTTGAGCGTTCCAGCGCGGATGAAGTTCATACCACTGATCATACAAGATCGCATTCAGTGCATCTTGGTCATGCAGCACAAGAAAGTCTTCGTCTGGGTGTTCATTGATAAAGTTGATGACTTTTTCTGTGATGTTTTGCTTTCTCCAAGACTCAAAATCAATAATCATGATACCTGAGTTAAAATACTTCCCTGTATCAGTGACGTTCATTTCTTTCAGGCGTTCATGCTGCCCCGCATCCTCAACAGCGGCTACGGTGTATGGCGCAATGTCTAAGTCCCATAGCTTAGAAATATCCTCTAGGACAAGCGCATCACAATCGATGTAAATCATTCGTTTGATGCTTTCATCCTTAATTAAGTCGGGAATCGAAATGCGGTAATACGCGGCTTTTGTAATATGGCTGCTCTCTACCGCATGTTCATACATTTTGGTATCCACTTCTAAAAACTCAATCGGCACTCCGAATTTCAAAGTGGTTTCTTCCAGTCTTTTTTTGTTATCAGGCTTAATTCCGCCATCAATGACGTATAATTTTACCTCTCTCTCCTGATCCATGTTAGTCAATAAAGAAACGAACATCCCACCTAAATGACGAGCATAATTATCATCTGCGCATGATACGATATGCATGATTTCATCTTTCCTCAATGGTATTCATCTCCCTTTTTGTTGTACAAGTTACATACCCTTTTTCAAAAAAATAAACACGTTCTCCGACATTTTTTTAAACAGAATGTGTGATACAACAAAAAAGGTGTCATTTTTTGAAGATGCGATAAAGCCAATAAAGAATGAAAAAGCTGGCGATCGTGATGGCTTCAGCCGAGACGATATACCAAGGCCATGGCCCGAGAACATCTAAGAGAGAGGAACCGCCCGGTTTTTTCGTCAAATACATATAATTCGCGCCAAGCCAGCGATCAATCAGAAAAATACAGACGCCGTACACATTAACAAGCAGGACTGTCACCCATAACGAGCGCTGGCCCATTCTGTAGGTGCCAATCACAGCCATCAGCAGACAGGATAAAAACACAGACCCGTGAGAAATAAAAAAGAGGATATATCGGATATGCGGAAATGAAAACATTCCGAGGTCAGGAGTGGCAAGAGCCTGAATCGAACTGCCGATGCCGACAAAAAACAAAAACACAAACAGCTTTCTGCTTTTTGTCACTAACATAATAGCTGACAAATACACCGACAGGTCACTAAGCTGGAGAGGCAATGAAGTGCGCACCGACCACCTGCCCGTGGCGACCATCCATATTTGATAGCCGATTTGCGAACCAAGCAAAAGAAACACAAACAGAGAACGTAAAAACCGGCTGGCCCTCGGCTGCTTGACCCCCTCTTGGAACAAAAACAACAGAATGGCCAAAAGGGCGATAATCGCTAACGTCACTACATGCTCTGTCGAAAACAGATGAAACGGATCATGCTTATAGACGGATTGAACATATTTTTGCAAAACTGCACCCCCGTTTGCGGGTTTTTGTTTATTTTGGCGTTGTTTGGGCTTTTTTTATTCACTGATATATGGGCTTGAAGTTCACATCAGACTCTGTTACAATTCGTTTCATAGCTAATGATTCTGATAATTTAAGGCAGGCCTAAAAAATGGAACGTTCACATCAACATCAGCAGCTTCGGAAGGAAGAACACGATACACTTTCTAAGCTCAAACAAATGCCCGTCGAGTCACTCAACCTGGAAGCCATTTCGATCGCTACGAATCTGTATCGGTCTGCACAAAGGCTCCGTGTCAAAATGGAGACTGAGGTTCTTTCTTCCTATAACCTTTCTTGGACCGCTTTCTCCATTCTTTATGATCTATGGGTATGGGGAGCGCTCGAAACGAGAAAAATCGCTGAGCTGTCAGGGATATCTACAGCTACAGCAAGCAACGTGATCAAAACGCTCGAAAAAAAGAGTTTTTGCCGTAAAAGCATCGACACAAGAGATCGGCGACTCGTGTTTGTCTCTATCACCGATTCCGGCAAACAAGCGATCGAAGAACTCTATCCGGAGTTTCACAAAGGGGAAACAGAGCTCATTGCAGGAATGACGAAGGACGAACAGAAAATATTGACAGGGCTGCTTAGAAAGGTAGCTGACAATCTTCATACAACATAAGCTTTGACGGGAATCCAGTAGCGGTTTGTCTCCCTGTTTCAGAGAGCCGGCGGAAGGTGCGAGCCGGCACACAGCAAACGTGAATTACCTCCCCGAGCTTTCTTTGTGAACCTTAAAAGTAGCAAAGAACGGGAAACCGTTATTCGAATGAGCGGAAGACAATGTCTTCAACCAGGGTGGTACCGCGTGCATTGAGCCACGTCCCTTATTGGGATGGGCTCTTTTTTGTGTTTGTAAAAAAGGAGGAAAAATGATGAGAACATTTGAGCAGCTCACAGCGTCACAGCAAAAAGAGGTAGAAAGACAGCTTCAGCTATACATGACAGGCGCCCACGAAGTCATACCGCCGGAGGAATTAAAGGCAAAGCTCGTGAAATCAATTTCCACGGGCACGCCGCTTAAAATTAAGCTCGGATTAGATCCGTCTGCACCGGATGTACATTTGGGCCATACGGTTGTGTTAAATAAGCTTCGCCAATTTCAAGAAAACGGCCACATTGTCCAGCTGTTAATTGGGGATTTCACAGGAAAAATTGGTGATCCGACCGGAAAATCGGCAGCCAGAAAGCAACTGACTGATGAAGAAGTTCAGCACAATGCCAAAACCTACTTTGAGCAATTCGGAAAAGTGCTTGATCCAGAAAAAGTCGAGCTTCACTATAACTCAAAATGGCTGAAAACATTGAATCTGGAAGATGTCATTGAATTAGCAGGGAAAATAACGGTAGCCCGCCTGATGGAGCGCGACGACTTTGAAGAACGCATCGCCATGCAAAAACCAATCTCACTGCATGAATTCTTTTACCCATTGATGCAGGGATATGATTCTGTCGTTCTCGAAAGTGATATTGAATTAGGCGGAACGGATCAGCATTTCAATATCCTCATGGGACGGCATTTCCAAGAACGATACAACAAAGAAAAACAAGTCGTCATCCTTATGCCGCTCTTGGAAGGCTTGGATGGCGTCGAGAAAATGTCGAAGTCGAAACACAACTACATTGGCATTAACGAACATCCAAACGACATGTACGGAAAAACGATGTCACTGCCCGACAGCCTGATGAAAAAATACATCCACTTGGCGACAGACTTAGAGCTTGAAGAAAAAAAACAGCTCGTAAAAGACTTAGAAACCGGCGCAGTTCATCCGCGTGATGCCAAAATGCTTTTAGCCAAAACAATCGTCCGAATTTATCACGGAGAGAAAGCAGCAGAAGCTGCCGAACACTCGTTTAAAACAGTCTTTCAGGAAAACAGCCTGCCGGAAGATATACCGGCCGTAAACTGGAAAGGCGAAAAAACGATAGCGATGATTGATCTGCTCGTCAAGCTAAAGCTCCTCTCTTCGAAGAGCGAGGCCCGCCGCATGATTCAAAACGGCGGTGTACGCATCGACGGAGAGAAAATAACAGATGTTCACGCCAAAGCAGAGATAAGAGAGAATATGATCATCCAAGTCGGCAAACGCAAGTTTTTAAAGCTCCAATAGTCTGATATTCCGAAACGCTTATGACCCTTCATTCATAAGCGTTTTTTGCAGGTATAAAGCACTGTCTTTTCAAAAACGCTCTCCAATTTGCAGGAAATTCCCTTAGCTTCCCGAAATATTCCCCAACCATACATTTAGGGGAGGTTTATTTTTGATGAAAAAGCTTTTGACTGTCATGACGATGGCTGTTTTAACTGCCGGCACACTGCTCTTGCCGGCACAGAGTGTCACCCCTGCCGCACACGCTGTACAAATATCAAGTAGCGAGCGCGAGCTTCCATTCAAAGCAAAGCATGCGTACTCTACCATTTCTCAGCTAAGTGAAGCAATCGGCCCCAGAATAGCTGGAACTGCAGCTGAAAAAAAGAGTGCCCTATTGATCGCCTCATCAATGAGAAAATTAAAGCTTGATGTGAAGGTTCAACGATTCGGCATTCCTGACCGGCTTGAGGGAACACTGTCTTCAGCAGGACGCGATATTCTTCTCCAAGCGGCATCCGGTTCAGCTCCGACTGAGGAGAAAGGACTGACGGCCCCGCTTTACACTGCGGGATTGGGCTATCAAAAAGACTTTACAGCTGACGCCAAGGGCAAAATCGCCTTAATTTCCAGAGGAGACCTGACTTATTACGAGAAAGCCAAAAATGCCGAAGCCGCCGGAGCAAAAGCTGTCATCATTTATAACAACAAAGAAAGCCTCGTGCCTATGACGCCAAACCTGTCGGGAAATAAAGTCGGCATTCCGGTCGTCGGCATTAAGAAAGAAGACGGCGAAGCACTTACCCAGCAAAAAGAAGCCACCTTAAAACTAAAAGCATTCACAAACCAAACCTCCCAGAATATCATCGGAATCAAAAAACCAAAGAACATCAAACATCCAGACATTGTGTACGTGACGGCCCATTACGACAGTGTTCCTTTTTCGCCCGGAGCAAATGACAACGGCTCAGGAACCTCTGTTATGCTGGAGATGGCACGTGTCTTAAAAAGCGTTCCATCTGATAAAGAAATCCGCTTTATCGCTTTCGGCGCCGAAGAGCTCGGCCTGCTCGGCTCCTCTCACTATGTAGATCATCTATCAGAAAAAGAGCTGAAACGAAGCGAAGTGAACTTCAACTTAGATATGGTAGGCACAAGCTGGGAAAAAGCGTCTGAGCTGTATGTCAACACATTGGATGGCCAATCTAACTATGTTTGGGAATCCAGCCGTACGGCTGCTGAAAAAATTGGATTTGACAGCCTGTCTCTGACACAGGGAGGATCATCTGATCATGTGCCATTCCACGAAGCCGGCATTGATTCCGCCAACTTTATTTGGGGAGACCCGGAAACAGAAGAAGTTGAGCCGTGGTATCATACCCCTGAAGACTCGATCGAACATATCAGCAAAGAACGCCTCCAGCAAGCAGGCGATCTTGTGACAGCCGCTGTCTATGAGGCTGTGAAAAAAGAGAAGAAACCGAAAACCATTAAGAAACAAATGAAGGCGAAAGCATCTGACATTTTTGAAGATATCAAATAAAAAAAGACGGCACTTGGGTGCCGTCTTTTTTTTATAATGATCAGCTGTTTAGCCGTCTATAAGTAAAGCTTTCAGTTTATCAACTGTATTTTCTTTTTCTAACGGGCGATAAATGGTCAGTTTCAAATCAGGAGAGTCATATATTTGTAATGTCATATGCTCCATCACCATTGTTCCGGCTGCCGGGTGATGAAGTACTTTTTCTCCTGCGTGTGTGCCTAATACTTCGTGGTGGTTCCACCATTTTTTAAATTCCGGGCTTCTTTCAGTTAACTCATCGATCAGCTCTTTTATCCATGCTTCCCCAAGAAACCGGCTGGCTGTCGATCGAAACTGTGCGATAAGTTTTTTGGCGTGGCTTTCCCAGTCGTCAAGCAGATACCGATACTCCTTCGAGGTGAAACATCGCCATATGGCATTCCTTTCCTTACTGCCCATTTGGCCAAAATTGCCGAACACAGCACAAGCTGCTGTGTTCCAAGCAATAACGTCCCACTTTTCGTCAGTCACATAAACAGGGCAATTGGTTAAATGATCAATAAAGTGCCGCACAGCTAGAGGAAGGCTCTTATTATCTTCATCCTGATCATCTAAAGGAACATGATGGCCAGCCAACAGAAAGACATGACGCTTTTCCTCATAATTCAATTTGAGCACTCTCGATATGCTTTCCAGTACCTGTGTTGATACCCGAATATCCCTTCCCTGCTCCAGCCATGTGTACCATGTGACACCTATACCGGACAGCTGGGCTAATTCCTCTCTTCTCAAGCCTGTTGTTTTCCTTCTGGTGCCCATAGGCAATCCAAACTCTTGCGGAGAAAGCTGTGCCCTTTTAAGTTTTAAAAACTCCCCTAGCTCTTTCCGTTTTTCTGCCATACTGTCCACATACACACTCTCCTTCTGCATAGAATTTCCTATTAGTATTCTACATAAAAAGGAGAAGGTTTTTATATTATTTGTTTCGTTCTGCAAATACTTCAGCGGCCACAGGAAGAATGGTATTCAGTGCATTCGGAAAACCTGAGTAAATAATCATCTGCATCATGACTTCTATGAGTTCTTCTTGTGCCCATCCGACATTCAGGGCTCCGTTAATATAGAATTTTAGCTGCTGGGTATTGCCCAATGCAGTCAATCCAGCAACGGTTGCTAATAATCTGGATTTCAGATCAAGACCTGGTCTTGAAAAAATCTGACCGTAGTTAAACTCCACGGCAAGCACACCAAGGTCCGGAGCGATGGAATGTTTAAAATTGTCCACGATCGCTTCATAGTTCTCCTCATCAATTTGTTTCAGAATATCTAACCCTTTTTTATAACGTTCACTTGTTCGCATCAGCTTCTATCTCCCTTCCAATATCGCTTTTTTAGTAGTACGGTTTATGGTAATCCTTGAACTGAAGGCAATACCGACCATGATCATCCCCAGGATACAAACACCGTTCCAATGAAACAGCATCCAGACCGCACCCCCTGCATACGATCCCAAGGCGCCGCCTAAAAACGTGCTGACCATAAAGAGGCCATTCAATCTGCTCCTCATTTCAGCCGACAATTGGAAAATCTCCGCCTGACACGCCACCTGATTCGCCTGAATGCCCATGGTGATGAATAAAGCGCCCAATACAATCACAATCAATGAAGTCTGGCCTGCCATTAATAAAACAAATGACAATAAGGTAAAAGACATACAAAGCTTGTTGGAAAAAGCAGCTCCTTTTTGATCAATAATCCGGCCGATCAGCGGAGTTGCAAAAGCCCCGCCAATTCCCACCAAACCGATTGTTCCGGCAGTCTGGCTGCCAAACGAGAATGGAGGTTCACTCACCATAAACACTAACGTCGTCCAAAATAAACTGAAGGCGCCGAACATGAAGCCTTGGTTTACACATGCTTTTCTTAACACTTTCTCCTTGATCAAAAGCGGAAATAATGAAGAAATGAGTTTTCCGTAATGAAATGCATGTGTCCCTTTGCTTTTCGGAAAGCAGAAGTGAATGATCAACATAATGATGACGGCTGCTGCACAGGCAATCCAATACATCACGCGCCAGCCATAATGGGCATCTATCGCCCCGCTGACCACTCTCGCCCCTAAAATTCCGCAAACCAAGCCGATGGCTACGTTTCCGAGTACTTTTCCTCTGTTCCTGTCATTTGCTAAACCTGCCGCAAACGGCACAAGGATTTGAGGAATAATCGTGAAGAATCCCAATAATAAATTTGTGATGACTAGCCATGGAAAGCTTACAGCTAACGCTGAAGCGGCCGAACAAACCCCCACTAAGAATAGCAGGCTCACAATTAAGCGGCGGCGTTCAAAAAGATCTCCCAATGGAACAAGCAGAAGGTTCCCCGCCGCATAGCCAATCTGCGCCAATGTAGCAATCATCCCAGCCTGTGCCGGCGTCACATGAAACGTGCCTGCCATGCTGACAAGCAATGTTTGATTGATATAGACATTAGCTACCGTAAACCCGCTAGTCACTGCTATAAGAAAAATCAAACCTCTCGATAATGAAATGGAATGGTTCATGTTTACCTCCTTTCCCATGCATGATAAAGCAGGTTCAATCCTGGAAACAGAAGTGAGTTTATACTGGTATAAAAAGTACTAGCAAACAAAGCAAAAAAGCGAAACCCAGTCAGGCTTCGCTTTTGTTATCAATCCACTTCTTTCTTAATCCCCAGCATTTTCTCATCTAGGTAATGGGCAATCTCCGCGGCTTCCTTCAGCTCATCTGTTAATTGCTTAGGAACGTCATTGTTCAATTTATAATAAATTTTATGTTCAAGGCTCGCCCAGAAATCCATCGCGATTGTCCGGATTTGAATTTCTGCTTTGACGTATTCCACACGGTTCGTTAAATTCACAGGCATCTCAATGATCAAATGCAGGCTTCGATAGCCATTCGGTTTGGGTGTCTGGATATAATCCTTTACCTTTACGATTCTCAAATCTTCATGCTGCTTCAACACATTCACGACGTTATAAATGTCAGAAATAAAGGAACAGATGATGCGCACGCCGGCAATGTCGTGAATATGCTCCTTCATTTCCTTCGTCGTAATCTCACAGCCCTTTCTCATTAACTTATTCACGATGCTTTCAAAGCTTTTGACACGGGATTTTGTATGTTCAATCGGGTTGTGTCCGTGAATGAGGTTATATTCCTGGCTGATAATTGAGAACTTTGTATCGAGCGCATCTAGCGCAAATTTATAAACTAATAATTCATTTTTCCAATCTTCCATTACTGTTTTTAAATCGTCCATATGTGTTACAGATAAATCCATGTTCGTCATCTCCTTTAACGGAACTTTATCCGCTGTCCATATACTAGACGTCCCTGTCTGCTGCAAGGTTCTATGAATTTTTTTACAAAATGCGGTCGATTGCAACAAAAAAAGACCGCACGAAACGAGCGGTCTTTTTTATTATCGGAAATAGCTGATCAATAATCCGATCGAGAGCAAGAATCCGAAAAATGTATTTGTTTGGGCTGTTGATTTCATTGCGACAATCATATTCATCGGCATTTCGTTCTGGACGAAGCCCTTCACTGCCTGAACCGGCTTAGGCACGCTCAAAAAGACGACAAACAGCCATGGGCTTGCGGCACCGGTAATAACCAAGCCGACAACCCAGATATAAGCGACGGCAAACGACGCAGCTAACAGAGTAACAGCTCCCTTATGCCCCATCAAAATCGCCAATGTTTTGCGGCCGCCTTTTTTGTCCTCTTCAATATCGCGAATGTTGTTTGACAAATTAATCGCGCCGACAAGAATCGCAATCGGGATGGAAATCAAAATGCTTTGCGTGTTGATCATATCTGTCTGAATGAAAAACGAAATCAGCACAAACACCGAACCCATGCAAATGCCTGAGAATAATTCACCGAACGGCGTGTACGCGATCGGCAGCGGTCCGCCTGTATACAGGTAGCCGATCGCCATGCCGACAAGGCCAATCAGCGCAAGCCACCAGCTGCTGCTCGCACAAATATAGACACCGAGCAAAATGGCAATCCCGTATGAGGCCAGAGCTAATTGCAAAATCGTTTTAGGCTTCATTCCGTGGCGTACAATGGCCCCTCCGATTCCGACTGATTCTGCTGTATCTAACCCGCGTTTAAAATCATAATATTCATTAAATAAGTTCGTCGCGATCTGGATCCATAGGCAAGAAAACAGCATAGCCAAAAACAGCAGCAGATCAACCTTCACATAAAACATCGCCAAAACGGTTCCGAGCAGCACAGGCACAAACGATGCGGTTAACGTATGAGGACGGGTTAACTGCCAAAGGATCTGCCCCATGCTTTCTTTTTGCGGCGCTGTCTGACCCTCACCCTTATTTGTTTGGTTCATCTTCCTCTTCCTTTCTATTAAAAGGCTTACTTTTTTTCAGCCGGCAGCTTAATAAAAAACTCCTTTTGCTTCCTTATCTATCATAATGACTTCTCCCTTATTTCACAAGATACCGCAAGAAGGCGTTTTCTTTCTTATTACACGCTTCTCGCCCTGATTTCATTAGGTTTCTGCTTTCACTTGAACGAACAGGTACAGAAAAATTTTTTTAAGTACATTACACTTTTTAAAAGTTAAAAAGATCTTTTGACTCCAGGTATCTTTTCCTTTATTATGAATCAGCTCGAAACATTCCATTCTTGCCCTTGCAGGTATAAAGATTCATTTTCAAAAACATACGCCGATATATTAATTTGAGGGAGATTAGGGAAAAAATGAAACTTTTTGAGCATCTGATCGTCAAATAATCATGTGATTGTCGAAAAAACGGGAAGGGAATTTTTGATATGCTGCAATTAATGAAACAGCTGTATGAAAAACCCGCTGTCAAGTGGACATGTCATACAGGCTTTTATTTGATGATACTGCTTGTTTTGTTTTTTATGTATGGTTTTCACACCGCGAATACCGGTTCATATATTTATAACGATTTCTAATTGGAGAGAGAATAACTATGAAACTTTTACATGCTATTCAAACACATGCGGAAACTTATCCGCAAACCGATGCCTTCCGCTCTCAAGGCCAGTCGCTCACGTATCAGGAATTATGGGAGCAGTCTGACCGCGCGGCTGCCGCGATCCAAAAACGCATTTCTGGGGAAAAGAAATCTCCTATCCTTGTGTACGGCCACATGGAGCCGCATATGATCGTTTCCTTCTTGGGAAGTGTCAAAGCGGGACATCCTTATATTCCGGTTGACCTTTCTATTCCGTCCGAACGGATTGTGAAAATTATCGAAAGCTCTGGAGCAGAATTGCTGATCCATGCAGCAGGACTCTCAATTGATGCAGTCGGCCAGCAGATTCAGACAGTTTCTGCGGAAGAACTGCTGGAAAACGAAGGCGGCTCTGTCAGCCAAGATCAATGGGTCAAAGAACACGAAACGTTTTATATCATTTACACTTCTGGAAGCACAGGAAATCCGAAAGGCGTGCAGATTTCCGCTGCGAATCTTCAAAACTTCACAGACTGGATTTGTGCAGACTTTCCAGTCAGCGGAGGAAAAATATTTTTAAACCAAGCGCCGTTCTCATTTGATTTGTCTGTCATGGACCTATATCCGTGCCTTCAATCAGGCGGGACATTACATTGCGTGACAAAGGATGCTGTGAATAAGCCGAAAGTCTTATTTGAAGAGCTGAAGAAGTCCGGGCTAAATGTGTGGACATCAACACCTTCCTTTGTGCAAATGTGCCTGATGGATCCGGGTTTTTCACAGGATCTGCTGCCTCATGCGGACACATTTATGTTTTGCGGAGAGGTTCTTCCGGTTTCTGTGGCCAAAGCGCTGCTTGAGCGTTTCCCGAAAGCGAAGATTTTTAATACGTACGGCCCGACTGAAGCGACAGTGGCTGTCACATCGGTTGAAATTACGGATGACGTCATCAGCCGCAGCGAATCGCTTCCAGTGGGCTTCGCCAAACCAGATATGAACATTTTCATTATGGATGAACAGGGACAGCCGCTTCCTGATGGAGAAAAAGGAGAAATCGTCATTGCAGGGCCGAGTGTAAGCCGAGGCTACCTTGGTGAGCCAGAGCTGACGGAAAAAGCGTTTTTCTCTCATGAAGGCCAGTGGGCATACCGAACTGGCGATGCCGGCTTTATTCAAGACGGTCAGATTTTCTGCCAAGGACGTTTGGATTTTCAGATTAAACTTCACGGCTATCGAATGGAGCTGGAGGAAATCGAGTTCCATGTCAGACAGTCACAGTACGTTCGCTCTGCTGTCGTGATTCCTTATCAGCCAAACGGAACAGTTGAGTACCTGATCGCTGCTATTGTGCCTGAGGAGCATGAGTTCGAGAAGGAATTCCAGCTGACAAGCGCTATTAAAAAAGAGCTTGCCGCTTCTCTTCCGGCATATATGATCCCGAGAAAATTTATCTATCAGGATCACATTCAAATGACGGCTAACGGCAAAATTGACCGAAAACGCATTGGCGAAGAGGTTCTTGTATGACGCCTTACAGCTCGTTTTTATTCTTTATACTGCTTGGCATTCTTCTTCTGCCGACGATCATTCTCGGCTTAAACGGAAAAAGATTTCAAGCATACAACATGTTCATATCTATCATTATATTGGCTTTAATTTTTTCGCACGACTTACACGGGGTCATCGCGCTGTGCCTGTTTACAATATGGCAGGTGCTCCTGATCAGCGGCTATCTGGCATACCGGCAGAAAGCGAACAGCGGCTTTGTCTTTTGCGGGGCTGTTATCGCGTCTATTCTGCCTTTATTTCTGTCAAAAATATGGCCGTTTCTTTCACACCCGCAGCCGCATCATCCGCCGCATAACCTGATCAGCTTTTTAGGGATTTCATATTTAACCTTTAAAGGCGTTCAGCTGATTATGGAAGCAAGAGACGGACTGCTGAAAGAACAGCTGCCATTGCACCGCCTGCTGTATTTCATCCTGTTTTTCCCGACGATTTCCTCCGGCCCGATCGACAGATACCGCCGGTTCGTCAAGGATGAACAGAAGGCTTGGACGAAAGAAGAATACGCCGACCTGTTGTATACGGGAATCCATAAAATCTTCATCGGTTTCCTGTATAAATTTATTATCGGCTACGCGATCAATACGTACTTCATCATGAATCTTCCCGCAATCACGCACAATAAGATTCTTGGGAACCTGCTGTACATGTACGGCTACAGCATGTATTTATTCTTTGATTTCGCCGGCTACACGATGTTTGCCGTCGGGGTCAGCTACATTATGGGCATTAAATCACCAGAAAACTTTAATAAACCATTTATCAGTAAAAATATTAAAGATTTCTGGAATCGCTGGCATATGTCTCTGTCATTTTGGTTCAGAGATTATGTGTTTATGAGATTCGTATTTTGGATGACTAAGAAAAAGTGGATCAAAAACCGTATGGCCGTCTCAAACATCGGGTATTTCCTGCTGTTTATGCTGATGGGGGTTTGGCACGGGCTCGCGCCGCAATATATCATTTACGGCCTCTATCACGCCGTTCTGATGACGTGTTACAACTTTTTCGAGAAGTGGAATAAGAAATATAAATGGCTGCCGTCCAACCGCTGGACAACCATTCTCGCTATTGTGATCACATTCCATTTCGTTTGCTTCGGGTTTTATATTTTCTCAGGAAAACCATTTCATCACCACCATTAAAGGAGATTAGAAAGCTATGGATTTTAAACAAGAGGTATTAGACGTTTTAGCAGAGGTTTGCCAGGATGACATCGTAAAGGAAAATCCTGATATTGAAATTTTTGAAGAAGGTTTGCTTGATTCTTTTGGAACAGTAGAATTGCTGCTTGCGATTGAAAACCGTTTTGATATTTTAGTGCCGATCACTGAATTTGACCGGGACGTTTGGAATACACCTAACAACATTGTAAATCAGCTGTCTGAGTTGAAATAATGAAAAAGCGTTTTTTCGGTCCAATTATTTTGGCGTTTATTCTATTCGCAGGCGCCATCGCAATTCCATCTTCATGGCTGACAGGCTTCATCACCGATAAGCGTGTGAAAGAGTCAGCAACAGCCTTGAATCCGAGTATGTTTCAAGGGCTATATTTACAAGATCAGATGCTCAAAGATCCGACATATCTTCCGATTTACGGGTCTTCTGAGCTTTCTCGGCTGGACGAGTTCCACCCATCTAATTATTTTCAGGTAAACAATGAGGGATTCACGCCATACCTTGTCGGCAAAGGCGGATCCCAGTCATTGATTCATTCTTTAAACTTCGCTGCCCATATGGATCAGCTGAAGGGCAAAAAAATCGTATTCATCGTGTCTCCGCAATGGTTTATTAAGCGCGGGTCTGATGAACAGCATTTCGCGCCGAACTATTCTGCGCTGCAAGGGCTTGATTTGGCATTTAACGATCAGATCGATCCTGAAATTAAAAAGAAAATGATGAAACGCATGCTTCGCTTTAAGGCTGTGCAAAACGATGCCATTCTTTCTGAGCTGTACAAAGCAATGGTAAACGGCCAGACGTGGAAAGTGAACGCGCTGAAGCCGGCGGCGAAAGTGTATTACAGCATGCTGGAAAAGAAAGATCTGTATTATTCAACGACAGAATCATCCGGGCCAAAGCGCTATATCTCGCAGTCAGTAAAGGATAAGTCATGGTCTGAATTGAATAAACTAGCGGATCAATCAGGCAAACGCCACTCCGGTTCTAACGATTTTCACATCGACAACCCTGTCTATAAAAAGCTGAAGCCGAAAGTGCCTAAGCTGAAAGGGAAAAACAAAGGAAGATCGTATGCGGTGTCACCGGAATATGGCGACTTTGAAATGATGCTCGATATCCTGAAGGATGCGGGCGCAGAGCCTATGTTTGTCACCATTCCTGTTAACGGGAAATGGTACGATTACACGGGCTTCCCGAAAAAAGGACGCACTGACTATTACAAAAAGGTAAATAAACAAATCAGAGCGAAGGGCTTCCAGGTTGCTGATTTCTCAGGGCATGAATATGACCCGTATTTCATGAAAGACACCATTCACATCGGCTGGAAAGGCTGGGTGTATGTCGATAAAGCAATTGACGAATTTTATAAAACCGGAAAAGTCACTTCATCCTGAGCATCTCATAGGACGCGGCTGCATATTTCCTGCTAAGATTTGAAATAGTAAAGGAATCACAGCCAACTTAATTAAGAGGTGTTACATCCAATGAAGATGACAGGCAATACGGTTTTAATCACAGGGGGTTCTGCTGGCATCGGGCTTGAACTTGCCAAGCGCCTGCTGGAGCTCGGCAATGAAGTTATCATTTGCGGACGCAGCGAAGCACGTCTTGCAGAAGCGAAGCAGCAGCTCCCAAACATCCATACAAAGCAATGCGATGTTGCAGACCGTTCGCAGCGGGAAGCATTGTATGAATGGGCTTTAAAGGAATATCCGAACTTGAATGTTCTCGTCAACAACGCCGGCATTCAAAAGGAAATTGACTTTAAAAAAGGGACAGAGGATCTTTTTGTGGACGGTGATGAAATTGAACTTAATTTCCAAGCGCCTGTCCATTTATCCGCCCTTTTCACACCTCATTTGATGAAGCAGCCTGAAGCGGCAATCGTTCAGGTCACATCCGGGCTTGCGTTTAACCCGTTAGCTGTTTATCCGGTGTACTGCGCAACAAAAGCAGCACTTCACTCGTTCTCGCTTACGCTCAGACACCAGCTCCGCGACACGAGCGTGGAAGTGATTGAAATGGCACCGCCTATGGTGGACACGGGCTTAAACCAAAAATCACGCGATAAACAAGGCCTGACGTACCGGGGCATTTCATCTGAAGAATATGTTCAATATTTCTTGGACGGCTTGAAGGAAGGCAAACAGGAGATTACAAATGAACGTGTTGAAGGTCTTCGGGATGCCACTCGCGCCGATTATGACAGGTTATTCGAGCATATGAACACGCAGGAGAATTAATTTCTCCTGCTTTTTTCATATGAATTTCTTACAAATTTGAGCAAACCTATTGCGATTATTTGTTGAAGGTATACAATAGAATATAATTATTTTCAAATAAGTTTGATAATATAAACAATTTAACAGCAGGGAGATTGACCATGACTAAACAAACGATTCGCGTTGAATTGACATCAACAAAAAAACCGAAACCAGACCCAAATCAGCTTTCGTTCGGAAGAGTGTTTACAGACCACATGTTTGTAATGGACTATGCGGCAGATAAAGGTTGGTACGATCCAAGAATCATTCCTTATCAACCCTTATCAATGGATCCGGCCGCAATGGTCTATCACTACGGCCAAACCGTGTTTGAAGGGTTAAAGGCTTACGTGTCAGAGGATGACCATGTTCTGCTTTTCAGACCGGAAAAAAATATGGAACGCCTGAATCAATCAAACGACCGCCTCTGCATCCCGCAAATTGATGAAGAACAGGTTCTTGAAGGCTTAAAGCAGCTTGTCGCAATTGATAAAGACTGGATTCCAAATGCGGAGGGCACGTCCCTTTACATCCGTCCGTTCATCATCGCAACCGAGCCTTTCCTTGGTGTTGCGGCATCTCATACGTATAAGCTCTTGATCATTCTTTCTCCGGTCGGCTCTTATTACAAAGAAGGCATTAAGCCGGTCAAAATCGCTGTTGAAAGTGAATTTGTCCGTGCGGTAAAAGGCGGAACAGGAAATGCCAAAACCGCAGGGAACTATGCTTCAAGCTTAAAAGCGCAGCAGGTCGCCGAAGAGAAAGGATTTTCCCAAGTGCTTTGGCTGGACGGCATTGAGAAGAAATACATCGAAGAAGTCGGAAGCATGAACATCTTCTTCAAAATCAACGGTGAAATCGTAACGCCGATGCTGAACGGAAGCATCCTGGAAGGCATTACGCGCAATTCAGTCATCGCCTTGCTTAAGCATTGGGGCCTTCAAGTATCAGAACGAAAAATTGCGATCGATGAGGTCATCCAAGCCCATAAAGACGGCATCCTGGAAGAAGCCTTCGGAACTGGTACAGCAGCTGTTATTTCCCCAGTCGGCGAGCTGATTTGGCAGGATGAAACACTTGCGATCAACAACGGTGAAACAGGGGAAATCGCAAAAAAACTATATGACACGATTACAGGCATTCAAAAAGGCGCTGTCGCAGACGAATTCGGATGGACGACCGAAGTCGCAGCGCTGACTGAAAGCAAATAAGAAAAAAGCCGGCCCATTACAGGCCGGCTTTTTTTACGCTTCAATTTTGTTGAAAAACTGCGGCAGATACGCTTTGTGCGCCTCCAGCATTTCGTCTAAAATCTGTTTGGCCACAGTATCGGACGGGACAAGCGGGTTAATCGTCATGGCAAGGAGTGCAGTTTGGTAGTCACCTGTAACTGCCGCTTCTGCCGCGACACGTTCAAAGGATTTGATTTGCTGGACAAGGCCGCGGACAGACACCGGCAAGTCGCCGACAGCAATTGGCTTAGGGCCGGTTTTCGTCATCACACAGTTCACTTCAACTGCGGAATCGTCTGGAATACTCGCTATTGCACCGTTATTGATCGTGTTCACCGGCTGAATGTCGTGTTTATCATTGTAAATCGAGCTGATTAGATTACATGCTGCATCACTGTAGTAAGCTCCGCCCCGTTTTTCCAGCTGCGGCGGTTTGATCGCAAGGTTCGGATCTTTATAAAGCTCGAACAGCTCTTTTTCGACCTTCTGTACGACTTCAGCGCGGGTGCCCTCCGTTTGTGATGCTTCAAGTTCGTGCTCCAGCATCTCTTTTGTTTTGAAATAGTAACGGTGATAGCCGCAAGGGATGACATTGAGCGCTTTTAAGAAATCCGGTTCCCATTCGGCGCCTGAGATATTTTTCATCGTCATCGCGTTTTTCGGGTCGCCCATCGCCTCGATGACTTGCTCCTTCACACTTACGCCGTCCAAGAAAACATCCAGCCCAAATACCATATGGTTCAGTCCGGCGAATTGGACTTCTACGCGGTCCACATCTACATCAAGCGCTTTGGCTACACCCATTTTGATGCCGATTGGAACATTACAGAGACCGACGACTTTCTTCAGGTTGGAGTAGCGAAGCAAGGCTTCTGTTACCATGCCGGCAGGGTTTGTGAAGTTAACAAGCCAAGCGTTCGGGCAAAGCTCTTCTATGTCCTTTGCGATCTCAAGGATGACCGGAATTGTGCGCAATCCTTTAAACAGGCCTCCCGGGCCGTTTGTTTCCTGGCCAATTACACCATATTTTAGCGGAATGCGCTCATCCTTTGCTCTTGCCTGCAAAAGTCCGACGCGGAATTGGGTCGTGACAAAGTCTGCGTCTTTCAGCGCTTTTCTCCGGTCGAGCGTAAGATGAATGTCAATCGGGACGCCAGCTTTTTCAACCATCCGTTTGGCGAGTGTGCCGACAATATTCAGCTTTTCTTCGCCCTCGGGGATATCGACAAGCCATAATTCACGGACAGGCAGCTCATCATACCGTTTAATGAACCCCTCCACTAGCTCGGGCGTATAGCTTGAACCTCCGCCAATCGTTACAATCTTCAATCCTTTTGTCATATGCTTGCTCCCCTTTGCTCGGTGATTTTTTCATATAACTCAATGATCTCTGCAGCCATATCCTTCACTGTCATTGCATTCATTAAATGATCCTGTGCATGAACCATCAGAAGCGTCATTTCCGTCTTTTCTCCGCCCGCTTCATTTTGAATCAGCTCTGTCTGATAATGATGGGCTTTTGACAATTCTTCAGCAGCGTCTTGAAGCTTTTTCCGCGCTTCTTCTGCGTCACCGATTTTCGCAGCGGCAATGGCCTCCATTGCGGAGCTCCTACCGTTTCCTCCGTGAAGGATGATTTGAAAAATGATTTGTTCCATTTCCTCATTCACGCGATTCACTTCCTTTCTCTACAGAGCCGCTTCTTTGTCATCTGATGCTGCAGGCGTTTGGACCAGCTCCAGATCGTTTTCTTCTTTCAGCTTCTGCTTATCCCACATTCTGAAGAATGGATAGTAGACAACAAAGGACACGGCAATATTAATGGCTTGCATGACCGCGCCTGAGACTTTTCCTCCTGTCGCCAAGTAGCCTGAAAAGATCGGCGGCATGGTCCACGGCACTGCGATACCCGCCGGTTTGGCGACAAGGCCGGTGCTCATTCCGATGTACGTGAGTGTCACTGTGACAAGCGGCGTGATGATAAACGGAAGTAAGAGCATTGGGTTCATGACGATCGGCATTCCGAATATAATCGGTTCGTTAATATTGAAGATGGCCGGGCCGACCGCAAGCTTCCCGAGCTGCTTCATTTGTTTGCTTCGGGCGCGCAGGAACATCGTGACAACCAGTGCCAATGTGGCGCCGCTTCCGCCAATATTGACCCAGATATCGAAAAATTGCTGGGTGAAAATCTTAGGAAGCTCCTCACCAGCTTGGAATGCGATCCGGTTGGCATCCATTGCGCCGTACCAAATCGGTGCCATGACGCCGCCAACAATGTTTGCACCGTGAAGGCCGCAGGCCCATAAAAGCATTTTGACGGCTTCGGCGACAAGGCTTCCTCCAAGGCTTCCTCCCAGAATGGAAAGCGGAGTCCCCAATAAAACGCTTACAATATTATGAAGGCTTTCAAACGGTGTCGCTTCAACAATCAGCCGGGCTGCCCAAATCAGGAAGATGACGGCAAAGCCGGGAATTAACGCGACAAATGACTTGCTTACCGCCGGCGGAACACCGTCTGGCATTTTGAAGACTAAATTGCGCTGGATAATGAGGCGGTAAATCTCTGTGGACACCATTGCGATAATCATGGCGACAAACAGGCCTTTGCTTCCCATGAGCGAAAGCGGAATCCCGCCGCCAACCATGATTTCTTTCGTCGCGCCATCCGGCATAAACGGCACTTGATAAGGTGTTGCTAATAAAAATGCCGCAAGGGAAATGGCTCCGGCCGACAAGGCATCAACGCCGTATTTCTCGGCGAGCCGGTAGGCGATGCCGAACGCGGCGACAAGACCCATAATTTCAAAGGTCGCGTCGACTGGGTAGGCCAGTTTTTCAGACCAGGAGCTGCCAAACGTTTTTGCCATAAACTCAGCGTATCCCGGGATCGGGAGGTTGCCAATGATGAGGAAAAAGGAACCGATGATAATCAGGGGCATCGTGAGGATGATACCATCACGCAGCGCCTGCAAATGACGCTGTCCCGCAATTCTTCCCGCTATAGGCATGACCTTTTCTTCTAAGATCTGATTGACTTTATTCACATAGCCCGCCCCTCTCTATGACACATGTCCAAGCTGTTCAGCTGATTTCAGCACTTCCGCCCCATTGCACGTGCCATAATGGACGGTATTAATGACGTCTACCGGAACCCCCTTTGACTCTCCTAATTTTTTGAGCTGCGGAAGCATGTAACGGACTTGCGGACCGAGAAGCAATACATCCGCTTTATCGATATGATTTTGTACAGAATCGCCTGAAACTGCCCAAATGGTATAGTCTTTTCCCTGTTCCTGCGCACTTTTTTCCATCTTGCTCACCAGTAAGCTAGTAGACATGCCTGCTGCACAAACGAGTAATATATTCATGTAAAAGACCCCCTAGAGTTTGATCAATTTTGTAATGTCCTGCTGTTGCTATAATCATATTATGAAATCGCTTTCATAAACACTCAGGGTTTTTCCGCAGGCAACGGAAAAAAGGTATATACAGGCTGTCAGCTCAGCATTTTTTGGTCAAACACATCCGAAAGCTCTTGATACGAACGGCATTTGACCAGCTGGTTCACCGCCGCCGGGTCATCCAAAATGCTGCCAAGCAGTTTATACATGCTTTGCAAATCCGCTTTGTTCTCCTTTTCGACACAAAGCAGACAGACAAATTGAACTCGCTGACTCTCCCAATCGATCGGTTTTTTGAGCGTACAAATGGCCCAAAACGTTGTTTTCGTCTGCGGAACAAGCGGGTGCGGGATGGCAACAAGATTGCCAAAACACGTTGGCGACATGTCTTCTCTTTCAAAAATGGAATCTATGATTTCTTCATCGGCAAAGCCGCATTCGACCGCTTTCTGCCCTAAAAATTGAATCACTTCTTCTTTTGAGCGCAGATCCTCCTGAAAAAAAACGAGTTCTTTTTTTAGGTAGCGATTGGCTTTTTCCTTTTCATCACTCAGAATAGATTCTATTTTTGTAAAGTCAGTTCCGCCTAAGATGGTGTTAACCTTCAGTACTGGTACAGGGAGCTCTTTTTTAATCGGAATAGTGCTGATGACAAAATCAATTGATTCGTAGGACATTTGATCAAGACTATAATACTCAGCCGTTCCAAGAATATCGAGCCGCTTGCCGAAATGGGAACGCAGTTTTTCGCGCAGAAGCTGGGCGCTTCCGGCTCCCGATGCGCATACAATGATACAGCGTTTCGGCGGGCTTTCTGTTTTTTTTCGTTCAATCGCGGCGCCAAAGTGGAGAGCCAAATATCCAATTTCGTTTTCATGAATCTCAATACCCGTTTGTTCCTTTATCACGATTCCGGCAATGATCCCGGCTTCAAAAGCGAGTGGATAATGTTCCTTGATCGCTGCCAGCATCGGATTTCGAAGATTCATGCCGTATCGGTTGCGGCTGATCGCCGGCTTCATATGCAGTGCCAAGCCGATTTTCAGCTCTTTGTCATGCAGGATGCCAAGCTTCAGTTCACGATCAACAGCTTTGATCATGGCAAGTGTCAGCTGATCGGTTTCCTCTTCTATTGAAAATGTGTCCTCTCCGCATTGTGATTGTGTCATTCGTTTTGTGCCAAGGAGATGCATGGTGATGTAGGCCGTCTCGTCTTTCGGAAACGTAACGGCAAGCTTTGATTCCAGCTCTTTTACGATGGCTTCTGCAGCCTGGTACTCCTTTTGATGCAGGATATGATCCATATCTTTCGGGAAAAGAGAAACATAGTTTTCCGTTCTGATCCGTTTACAGGCGATAGCGATATGGATAATGAGGTTATTCAGTCCCATGTTGGACAGAGGGATGCGGTCGTTTTTCATTTTTTTCAAGATGGCGGAACGGATGATCTCAATTTCTTCTTTTGGCAAAATATCAGCCTTTTCATTTAAAACATCTATCTCCGTTTCTCTTTCATCAACAATGTACTCCGCCATGCAGTACCTCATCTGCACCTCGTCCCCGCGCAGCTTGAAGCCGTAATTCGGACGTGTTTCCATGACGATGCGGTAAGGCAGCAGACGTTTCTTTACTTCCTTTAAATCCGTTTGGAGTGTAGATTTTGAGATAAATAGTTCTTCAGCAAGTTCATCGAGCTTGAGATAATGGTCCGCCAGCAGCAGACGTTTCATAAGATAGGCCATTCTCTCCTCCGGCAATACTGGCAGGCCCTTTTTTTGCTGAAATTCATCTTGCAGCAGTGTTCTGAATACTTGCTCGTCATCAATGCGGAGCTTGTAGCCGGAGCCTCTTACAGATTGTACAAAGGCACCGTGGCCGCTTAGCACACCTTGAAGTTCCTTTATATCATTGCGGACTGTCCGCGTCGTTACGTTTAACTGCGCGGCAAAAAACGAACTTGTCACCGGGGCTTCAGCCGCCATCAGCAAGCGCAGAATATCACGTAGTCGCCCATGAAGCATGAGAAAAACCTCCTAACTAGTAGATGCAGGGATTCAGTGAATAGGCAGAAAGGATGATGAAGGGATGCGAAATGTATATAAATTCTATAATGGAGAGAATGGCAAGTCAATGAACATCCGGAGGACTAGAGGGAAAACTGACCTATAAAAAAACAGCCGGGATCAGCCGGCTGTTCTAGATGCGGACATATTCTTTTGTTTAGACGCCTTGCGGTCCTTCATGATTTTTCGAACAATCGGGTAAATGACCGGCGCCCATTTGATAACGGTTTTGATCATCTTTTTCAAAGCTCCGATTCTCCCTTCTTTTTTCTCAACCATTCCCCTGATTGCCTCTTCCTTAAACATTCTAACGCGACACGTACCTGTTTCCCGTCACCCAGAAACGCCATGGATAATCGCGTGCCTCCCCGCTGTTGTCAATGCCGATGCGCGGGCCGGTTGAAATTGCTTCCGGTGTGTACCCGCTTTCGATGTAAAGCGGCTGTTCCGTAATCCAGCGTCCGTAGTCATTCATCGTGACGCCAAGCGCTTTCGTCAGCTTTCCTGGTCCGTTTGTCCATTCCCTCGGACTCCTGCCCGGCCTTCTCTCCTCCATTAACAGCTGGCCTTCATGCGGCTCAATCGCCCTGATTAATACCGCTTGCGGGACATCCTCTTCCGCGGCAACGACATTCAGCAATGTATGGGTGTGCATCACGTATGTATATACCCGCCCAGCTTCTGCAAACATGATCTCAGTCCGCTTCGTCCGGCGGTTGTTAAAGCTGTGGGCCGCTCTGTCTCCAGCCCCCATATAGGCCTCTGTTTCCACAATAAAGCCTGACGCTGTGCCTTCGTCTGTTTCTTTTACAAGAAGGCAGCCTAGAAGCGATGGGGCAAGCTCAAGAGCGGTTTTTTGATAAAACGTGATGGGCAGCGGATTTTTTTCTCTCGTCACGAATCGACCTCTCCTTTTACCGATTTTTGTACATTGTACCATTCCCGAAGCAGATCAAAAAAAACGGCTGTTTTAAAATCTTTCCATTCAGGGAATATTGTTACCGTTCAAAAAAGGAGGGCCAACCATTGAAAGATGATCATCAAAACAAGCAGCACCAATCAAATGCCCAAGGGAGCGAGGAAGCGCTTTCTCATAAGACATCCGGGAAAAACGAGTCAGAGGATACCTTAACGAATAGGCAGGGGCATCCTGTTACTGACAACCAGAATGTGAGAACCGTCGGGAATAGAGGGCCTACAACACTTGAGAACTATGATTTTCTCGAAAAGATCAGCCACTTCGACCGGGAACGCATCCCAGAGCGGGTTGTTCATGCCAGGGGAGCAGGTGCACATGGATATTTTGAAGCGTACGGAAGCTTCGGAGACGAACCGATTTCAACATACACACGGGCCAAGCTCTTTCAGGAAAAAGGCAAGAAAACACCGGCATTTGTCCGTTTTTCAACTGTGAATCATGGAAAACACTCGCCTGAAACATTGAGAGACCCGCGCGGTTTTGCTGTAAAGCTATATACAGAAGACGGAAACTGGGATTTGGTCGGAAACAACCTGAAAATCTTTTTTATCCGCGACCCGCTGAAATTTCCGGATCTTGTACACGCATTTCAGCCTGATCCAGTGACCAACATCCAGGATGGTGAACGTATTTTCGATTTCATTTCTCAATCTCCAGAAGCGACACACATGATCACCTTCTTGTTTTCGCCTTGGGGCATTCCGGCCAACTACCGGCAAATGCAGGGTTCAGGCGTACATGCCTATAAATGGGTGAATGAGGAAGGCAAGGCCGTTCTCGTGAAATACCATTTTGAACCGAAGCAGGGCATCCGCAACCTGACACAGAAGGAAGCAGAAGAGATTCAAGGGAAAAACTTTAACCATGCCACACAGGATTTATATGACGCGATTGAAAATGGCGATTATCCAGAGTGGGAAGTGTATGCACAAATCATGAGCGATGATGAGCATCCTGAACTGGACTTTGATCCTCTTGATCCGACAAAACTGTGGTATAAAGACGATTTTCCATGGAAACCGATCGGCAAATTGGTTCTGAACAAAAATCCGGAAAACTACCATGCGGAAGTGGAGCAAGCTTCATTTGGAACGGGGGTGCTTGTCGACGGGCTTGATTTTTCAGACGACAAATTGCTCCAGGGGCGTACGTTTGCCTACTCTGATACGCAGCGCTACCGTGTAGGCGCAAATTACCTGCAGCTTCCGATCAACTCGCCGAAAAAGCATGTCGCCACCAACCAGGAAGGCGGGCAGATGCAATATCGGGTCGATAGAGCAGAAGGACAAAACCCGCACGTCAACTATGAGCCATCCATTATGGGCGGGCTGAAGGAAGCGAAGCAGGACGGAAAAGACCATACGCCGCATGTCGAAGGTGATGTAAAGCGTGAAGCGATTGACAGAACAAACAACTTCGGACAGGCTGGAGAAACGTACCGGAGATTTACTGAATTTGAGCGGAACGAATTGATTACGAATTTGGTGAATACGCTTTCTACGTGCCGAAAAGAAATTCAGGATCAAATGATTGAGAATTTCACAAAAGCTGATCCTGACTACGGAAAACGCGTAGCAGAAGGGCTAAAAAAGGTTTCCGAAAACAACAGCAACGGGCCGATCGGCACAACTGAAACGGAACAGGCTGCAAAGCAGGCTGAACAGGAGAGCCATCCGTCAGATCCGTATTAAAAACAGCGAACAGGGCTTTTTTAGAAGCCCTGTTTTTTTATTTTTCTATTGAAACGCTTTCAATAATTGTGTTGTACTTGGAAGGAAAGGGGGGAGAGATACGATGGAATTACAGCAGGACTTGATTCCTCAGAAAAAAACAATCGGCGCCTTAGATCACGCCGTTTTTTTATGCATGGTATTTTGTTTCTGGTTTTCAGGCTATATTTACGTTCCTGTATTCAGTCTGTATTTGGAGGATCTGCACTTTTCATATGGCGCAATCGGCATCATTCTCGGCAGCTACGGGGTCACGCAAATCCTTCTGCGATTCCCGCTCGGCCTTCTGTCAGACATCCTGTTTTCCTTGCGCAAGCAATTGTTAATTGCCGGGTTCGGCATTTCCGTCCTCAGCAGCCTGCTTTTTCTGATGTTTGATTCTTTCTTCTTCGTGCTGGCCGCCCGGCTTTTCGCGGGAATCACTGCTTCTATGTGGGTGATGGCGACCATTTTATACGCACATTATTTCAACAATGGCAATGCATCAAAAGCAATGGGCATCATGCAGTTTTTTACCGTCATGCCCCAGTTTGCCAGCATTGTGTTCTGCGGGCTCGCCGCAGCCCATTTAGGGAGGCAGGTTCCTTTTTGGATAGCGCTGGCAGCTTCTGCCTCAGGTCTGGTGATCTGCTGCTTTATAAAAGATCCGTCTGCTCCTCCCGCAAACCGTGACATTCGTGTCAATCAGTACATCAAAGATACATTGCGGCTGCCAAAGCTGAAGCTTTTCACCATCCTGTCTATGACGGCCCATGCCGTATTATTTATGACAGTGTTTGGTTTTACGCCGCTTTACATGAATCAGCTCGGAATGGGCGACGCGGAGCTGCTTTGGGTGATGAGCGCCTTTTTCCTCCCACACGCAGCCGCCACATTAAGCTTTGTGTTTCTGCGCTTTACAAGCCGTATCGCTTACTCCGTGATGCTCATTAGTTTCGCTGTCACCGGGGTCTGTTTGCTATACGTTCCTTTTTCAGCTGCATTGTTCACGGTTTGCATCACACACGCCTGTATCGGACTGGCGCTCGGCTTCGTTTTTCCTCTGCTGCTAAGCCATGTCGTCGAAATCAGTTCTGCCCGATTAAAAATGTCAGTGATGGGGTTTTATCAATCATTTTATGCGCTAGGCATCTTCCTCGGTCCCCTTCTTGCCGGAAAAATCGCACAGCTTGTCGGGCTTGCGGGAGTTTTTTATGGAGCCGGGTCTCTGGCATTTGCCGCCTTTTTTGTGATGCTCGCGCAAAAACGTAACATGATCAATTAATAGCTTTCATACCGCCGGAAGCGCCACACAGAAAACACGGCCAGAAGCATGATGCACAGAATGGAGAAAGTGAGTGACCATCCGAAAAAACCTGCCCGCTCTCCATGAAGAAGGATATGCTCCGCCTGCTTGCAAATCTCAGCCGGAAGCCACTTCGCACCATCTGGAAATAGTGAAACAGCAAAGGAAACGGCTGCTGTGAGCCCGATCCCGCAAGCCGCAGCTGCTCCGACAGACCGGAATATCGTACTTCCGGCAAGGCCGGCGGTCACAATAAATATCACCCAAAGCGCGTAAAGGCCAAGGCTTGCGGCAAAGCGGCTGAATGATGCGTCCTCAAACAGCAGCCGGACGTAATAATAAGCAAGCCCGTATCCAGCTGCAAACGACATAATGCCGATCACGCTTTGGATGAGCCATTTACTCACGATATAATGGGCTGCCGTCACAGGCCGCGACATAATCAGCGCTGTTACCCCTTGATTTCTTTCATTGGCTACACTGCCCATCACGCTAAAGATGACCAGAGCCATGCCAAGCGTGTTGAATTGAGAAAGCGTGCTGACCATCACTTCAGACCCGGAGGGCATCGTAAAACTAATTTTCATGCCGTCAGGAAGGTTCCCTTCATGTGCGATGATTTCCGGCATATAATAAATGGTCAGCGGCTGTGTCAGCCCGACGATCATCATCGCAATCGGCAGCCAAATCAGCTTGCCGCTTTTCCATCCTTCCAGCCACTCCTTCTGCAATAGCGCCGTCATCACCTTCATGCGTGCACCACCTTTAGATAGACGTCTTCTAGAGAATCCGTTTTCTGTTCAAATCGGGTGACGGTCAATCCCTTTCGGATACAGTCACTTAATAATGACCGGCCAGCGTGTATATCAGGCAGCTCGAAAACAGCTTGGGACGGATTCTTATAGACAATAGCTGAGACGTAAGGCTTCTCTTCAAGCCAGCCTTCCAGCTTCTCTTTCACTGAAAGGGTAAAAACGTTCGTTTGCTGCTGTTGTTTCAGCTCCTGTAACTCGCCTTTCCATGAAATTTCACCGTTTTTCATAATCACCACTTGATCACACACCTGCTCTGCATCGTGCAAAACATGTGTAGAAAACAGAACGGCCATATGCTTTTTCAGCTCACGCATCATGTCCAGCACCTCGAACCGTCCTGTCGGATCAAGTGCAGACACCGGTTCATCCAATATCAAAAACTTCGGTTTATGGAGCAGTGCCTGTGCCAGACCGAGTCTTTGTTTCATTCCTCCTGAATAGCCCCCGATCCTTTTGTGCGCCGCTTCGTGCAAACCGACAAATTCCAGCATCTCACCGATTTCCTCTTGGCATTTTCTCTTCGAAAGGCCGGACAGTCTCCCCGCAAATGTCAAAAATTCATTTGCGGTCATCCACGAATAAAAAGCAGGATACTGAGGGAGGTACCCAATCAAACGCCGATCCGGCTTTTTTTCTCCTAACAGCTTAATGTTTCCGGAGGTTGGCGAAAGCAGTCCGGCCAGCATTTGCAGAGTCGTGGTTTTGCCGGCTCCATTAGGTCCTAATAGTGCGACACACTCGTGTTCATTCACGTGAAAACTGACATTCTTTACAGCTTCATGATGCCGATATGTTTTGCATAATGACTCAATAGACAGCATGCCAGCTCACCTTTGCTTTCTGCCGACGGTGAAAAATAATATCGGCCCGATAATATTGATACATACGATGATTGCAGCCCACATCCACTTTGGCCCGTTCGTCCGCTCTTCTTTTATACAGCTGATGAGGGCAAACACCGCCAAAGCCAGCTGTAATACAATCAGCGGCAAAATCATTTCCCAAGAAATATTCATTGCTTGATCCCCCTTTTCTTCCGATCCGGCCTAATGACAAAAAAGTAATAACAAATCAGAGGCATCGGTGCTTGAATCAATCCGACAATCCCCCAAACCCATGCCATGCGATTACGTTTTTTCGCATCAATAAATAAAAAGATTCCCTGCGCCAATACGATGAGACAAGCCGCAACCGTTATGATAATTTCTGTTTGTGTCATCCGCGTTTCACCTCGCATTCGCCGAGATGCCTTTTTTTCTCAGCCGCAATCAAAATCGGCAGCACTGCAAGCACACAAACCTGAAGCACAATAAATACAGCAGGAACTTGAGTGAAAGCTAAGATTGCAGCACTCACAACCATCAGCGCACAAAATACAAATAAAATGATCTCTTGAAGAAGTTTTTTTCTGTATTCAGCTTTCATTTGTGACAGCTGGTGAAGCAGTTCTTTTTGATTCGGTATAGAGGGATTGGCTGTTTGATCAATTTTTTTCCATTCTGACTTTAAATGATCAGAAAGCTTTTCTTTATTCATCGTCCCACTCCTTTCTGATTTGCTGGAGCCCTTTATGAACTCTGGACTTTACAGTGCCTTCTTTGATTTGAAGCATCACCCCGATTTCAGCGTAGGTATAGCCGTAGTAATGCCTTAATAAAACCGGTGTGCGCAGTTTAGGGTCCAGCTTTGAAAACAGATCGAGCGTTTCGCTCCACTCTGCCCCTTTCGCCGACACGTCCCACTTGATCTTGCGGATTGTTTCCTCCGTAACTGTCTGATTCCGTTTCCATTCTCTCTTTCTCTTTTTCTGGTGATCGAGATAGAGCCGCGATGCAATGGAGATCAGCCATGTGGAGAATTTTGAACGGCCCTGAAAGCTTCTTAAATGGATGTACCCTTTCAGAAAGGTTTCCTGAACAAGTTCCTCGCTGAGATCGGGGTGAAGGGAAAGCTTTAACAAGTATTTATATAAGAAAGAATAGTGATAGTGGAAAAGGGCTGTAAACGCCTCGTCGTTTCCCTCTTTCGCCTGCTGGATCAGCCGCTGTTCTTCATGTGTATCCAATGACCGTGATCCCCCCTTTTTTGTTTTTCTGCCTTATGAGACGACACCGGATTCAAAAGCGTTCATCTTTTTTACAATTCTTTTCAGCCATTGACAGATCAGGCTTCCCGGCCGTTTGGCTGCATATCCTTATTTGTAAACCCCCTTATAGTCTGTTAAGCTATGACTTTATGTCGATTTCAAAAAAACATCCAATATGGAGGACGATGCATTGAAAGTAGAAAGGCGAACGATTGAATATATTCCGAATGAAGAAAGACATGGTAAAGCGAAAGATTTATTTCCCGTATGGTTCGGGGCTAATATGCATATCACCACGTTAGTGACCGGCACGATTCCCGTTGCAATGGGACTTAATCTGTTTTGGAGTGTTGCCGCTATTATTTGCGGAACCTTAATCGGTGCCATATTTATGGCGTCTCATTCCGCGCAAGGCCCTCAGCTAGGCATCCCGCAAATGATTCAAAGCCGTGCCCAATTCGGCGTAATCGGAGCGATTCTTCCCCTCTTCTTAGTCATGTTTATCTACCTTGGTTTCTTCGCAAGCAGCACGATTCTGGCGGCCGGAACCTTAAGCAGCTTTGTTCCCATCCCGGGATCATGGAGCATTATAGGCTTAAGCGCCGTATGTTTTTTACTCACCATTTTCGGCCATGATTTGATTCATAAAATGCAAAAAATCCTTTCTTGGACCTCTTTTGCTGTATTTTTTGCTGCAACGATTCTCATTTTTCAATTGCCGATTCCGGCAGGCAGCTGGATTCCCGGAGCGATTGATCTGCCAATTTTCTTGGTGGCAGTCAGCGCAGTTGCGACGTGGCAGCTTGCCTACGCGCCGTATGTTGCCGATTATTCAAGATATCTGCCAGTTAAAACACCGGCTTCAAAAACATTTTGGTACAGCTATGCAGGTACATCTGTCAGCTCCATCTGGATGATGCTGCTCGGCGCATTGCTGACAACCTCACTTCCTGACTTTACGGCAAACTCAGGCAGCCAGATTGTCCAATTGTTCGGTCCCTTCTCGTTTATTATGCTGATCATTGTGTTATTTGGGCAAATGGCAATCAATGTTTTTAACCTGTATGGGGCCTTCATGTCCACGACAACAACGCTGGAGCCGTTTCTGAAATTAAAAGTCACGCCCAAAGTCAGAATCATCATGATCCTGGGTGTCACGCTTGTCGGCACAGTCTTAAGCCTACTGGGACAGAGCAATTTTATGGAGCTGTTTTTGAATTTTATCTTTTTCATCAGTTATTTCTTAATTCCGTGGACGGCAATCAATTTAGTCGATTACTACTTCGTTCGCCACGGAAAGTATCAAGTCAAAGCCATGTTCGACGTAAACGGGCCTTATGGAAAGGTCAATTGGATCACCACAATTGCGTTCGTTCTGTCTATCTTGCTGGAAATTCCGTTTATCAACACAAGCTTTTACATCGGACCGCTTGCCAAAATGTTTGGCGGCGGAGACATCGCATGGATTATCGGCTTGGCCGTGCCTTCTGTGCTTTACTATGTATTAATGAAACCGCGTCTGAAAAAACGGGCGGGGTATCAAGAAAAGCTGTCTTCTCTCTGAAGACAGCTTTTTTATCATTCAAATCGTTTCCACACGCGGGGCAGGATGTCAGATAGCTCATGAGCGAGCAACGTATGAGTGGAGTGCTCGTCCGTCCAGAGCTCGGCGCACGCACCATGCAAATAGACCGCGTTTAATATGGCGTGCTTTGGATCTTCATGGCAGCAGAGCATCCCCAATATCATGCCCGCCAGCGTGTCACCGGTTCCGCCCTTGGCGAGCGCCCCGTTTCCGGTTGGATTGAGCCAGCAGTCTCCATCAGGAAACGCGATGACGGTTTGGTTTCCTTTTAACACAATGACAGTCTGCAGCTGAGCCGCCCATTCCTTTGCATATTCCGCTCTTTTTTTCTGCAATTCGTTCACGGGCACCCCTGTCATTCGGGAAAACTCGCCCGGGTGCGGCGTGAGGATGACGGGGGCCTCTCGTTTCGGATATGTGCGCTTCGCCAGCGCTCCGGCATCCAAAATAACAGGACAATCAGCCGCAAGCACATGATCGACTGCCTGCTGTACGCTTTCCGTTTGCGGAAGGCCCGGTCCGATGGCAATGGCCCGGTACGTCTCTTCAAGCTGAGCATCCGCCGCCTTTTTCCAGCCGTCACGCCAATAGGTCGCCTCGGGCAAAACAGGAACAATTAGCGGGATTACGCTTTCTGATGTACCGATGACAAGCTTGCCGAGACCGCTCCGCATGGCCCCAAGCCCTGCAAGCAGCGCTGCCCCCGGCATGTCGTCACTTCCAGCCAGCAGCAAAGCCGTACCGTACGTGCCTTTATGGCTCTCCGCATCTCTTTCAGGAAGCGTGGCCCTTACATGCTCTTCCGTCCAATATGGAACATTCATCTCTATCCCTCCTCTGCTTTCTTTTCCTATTTTTCCTGTCCCTTTTCTTTTTCAAACAAAAAAGACAGCCTTTTAGGGCTGTCTTCTATTTTACAGGAACATCAAGGTGATACAGGCGGCTGTACCGTTCGTTTGCCGCCAGAAGCTCCTCATGGGTTCCTTCCATTTCTGTTTTGCCGTTTTCGAGAAATACGATTTTATCAGCCGCTTCCACTCCCGCGAGATGGTGGGTAATCCATAAAATCGTTTTTCCTTTCAGCACCTCAAACACCGTTTCCATCAATTCACGTTCGGTAATAGGATCGAGGCCGACTGTTGGCTCATCGAGGATGATGATCGGTGTATCCTGCAGCAAAATCCTCGCAAGTGCGATCCGTTGGCGCTCTCCACCGGAAAAACGGATGCCGGTTTCTTGTACAGAGGTATGATATCCATCAGGCAATGACTCAATGTAGTCATGCAGCTTGACCTGCTTTGCGGCGCGGCGCACATCCTCGTCGCTTGCTTCTCCGTTTCCGAGCCTGATGTTGTTCAAAATGCTTGTATCAAACAGGTGCGGTTTTTGATTTAACACGGCCACCGCATCCGCAATCTGATCCTTTAACAGCGCTGTCTCCACTCCGTTTAACGTTACAGAACCGGAGTCCGGTTTCAAGGCGCCCTCGATTAATGCAAGCGATGTTGATTTCCCAGAGCCGCTTCGGCCGAGCAGCGCCATTTTTTCTCCTTGGCGCAGCGTAAAGGAAAAGTTGTGCAGCACTTGGCTGCTGTTGTCATAAGAAAACGTCACATCACGAAAGGCCAAGGTGACATCTTGAAGATCGAGCATTTGATCCCCTGATTCAGTTTGTGACGCCTCCAGCTGAGGAGCCACCTTGTTCATGCGTCTGATAGAATCCTGATAGCCCGGCACTTCGCCTAAGGCATCCGAAAGCGGCAAAAAGGCTTCCGTCAACGGAAACACCACTAGCACAAAAGCGGCAATCATCGTTTTAGCGAGCTCGCCGTCCGCTTGCTGTCCCGCTGTCCAAAACAGCATCAGCAAAATAAGGCCAGCGACAAGGCATTGCGCAGCAAAGTCCCGCCATCTTGTAAAACGTTGTTTTTTCCGTTCAAGCTCAAACCAATCATGTTCCTCTTTTTCATAAGCATCAATAAAAGTATGCCGGCGTCCGCTGAACATCCAGTCGCTGACACCCATCACGGCATCTGTCAGACGGCTGTACAGCACATTCCGTCCGCTTTTCAGCTTCGCATTCTTCGCTCTCGTCACGAGCAAAGACACAACCGGAAACAATACAACAAGAACAAACAAATAAAGCGCAAGCAATATGGCAAACGGCCAAGAGAAGAAGCCGAGCGCTATCACTGAGACAGCATACAGAAGCAAGGCTGAGATCGCAGGAAAAATCGTTTTTAAGAAAGCATCCTGCAAATGCTCAATATCCTCAGACAAAATGCCGAGCATATCCCCAGTGCGAAAACGGGAACGCAGCATCAAAGCACCCGGCTCAAGCATATTGTAAAGGCGGACGCGCATGTCGGATACGATTTTCAAAATGATGTGATGCCCGACAAGCCGTTCCACATATCGCGACACAGACCGCGCAATCCCAAAAGTGCGCACTGCGACAATCGGCACATAAATGAGCAGAATGTTTTCCGGCCTTGTCGCCGCTTTAGAAATCAAAAACCCAGAGGTGAACATGAGAAAAGCAGCAGAAAAAATCGTCACCGCGCCCAAAAAGATAACCAGAACAAACAGGCGGGCATTTTGCTTGATATACGGCAAAATCCATTCTTCTTTCTTCATGCTCTTTCCCCCAGTTGTGCCTTCACGAGTTTGGTATACACACCGTTTTTCTCCAGCAGTTCATTGTGAGTCCCGATTTCCGCAATCCTGCCCCCGTCCAGCACGATAATTTCGTCCATATCGAGCATCCAGTGAAGGCGGTGAGTCGCGAGAAAGACGAGCTTATCCTCAAATAAATCCAGCATCGTTTCTTTTATTTCATATTCTGTTTCGATATCAAGATGGGCGGTCGGCTCATCCAGCAGCAGGATCGGACGGTTTCCCAAAAAGGCGCGGGCCAGCGCGACACGCTGTGCCTGGCCGCCGCTGAGCGCCCGGCCGCCTTCCCCGATCCGCCCCTCTAATCCTTGAGGAAGGCTATCCACCAGCTCCGCCAGTCCAGCTGCCGCAGCAGCACGGGCTGTATCCTCTGCCGAAGCGCTTGGATGGTAGAAGCGAATGTTGTTGCCAAGCGTATCATCAAAAATGTACGGATGCTGTGGAATGTAAAGAAGGTTCTTCTGCCAGCTGCCGTCCTGCAAATGGGACCGGCTTGTACCATTAACCTCAATCATTCCGCCATCCGGCTCTAAAAATCCGCCGAGAATATCAATTAATGTTGATTTTCCGGCGCCGCTTGCACCGATAATGCCGATTTTTTTCTTGCCTTTGAATGAGAGATGAATATCAGACACCGAACGGCCGACTGACACGCCTGACAGCTTCAGCTCATCCTGATCGGACCAAGCTTCGAGCTGAAGCGGCGTCTCTTCTTTAAAACCAGGCTGCGACAAAATCTCTTGAATGGTTTTTCCTGCTTCCTGGCCGTTCAGCGTTGCATGATAATCATTCCCCACTTCCCGCACCGGCAAAAAATACTCAGGCGCCAGAATAAGCGCCGTTAAAGCAGGGCCAAGCAAAATATCGCCGTCAATGAGGCGCAGGCCCAGAAATACTGCGACTGTCGCCACCGACAGCATCGTGAAAAAATCGAGGGCGAATGATGACAAAAACGCCACCCGGAGTGTGCTCATCGTTGCCTTGCGATACCGCTCACTCACATAGAAAATATTTTTGCTGTGTGACTTGCTCAAACCTAGGAAACGCAATGTCTCCAGCCCGCGAAGAGAATCAACAAAATGATTGGAAAGTCTCTGATAGGATTTCCACTGACGATCCGCTTTTCTCTGCGCGACAAGGCCGAGGAGAATCATAAAGATGATCAGAATCGGCATAGCAGCGACTAAAATGATGGCTGATGTCCGATCCTGAAAAAACACATAAATGACAACTGCCGCAGGCACAATCGCCATGCTGACCATTTTCGGCAGAAACAGCTCCAGGTAGCGGCGGAACTGGCTGATGCCTTCCATCGCCAGCGTCACCATTTGCCCCGTCCCCTCTTTCTTTGCAAAGCGGGGGCCTAATCGGAACAGCTGATCAAGAAAACTTTTCCTCAAATCTGCTCCTGTCCGGGCGGCGTATTGATAGACGATTTTCTGTCGCGCCACCGTCACCCCGTGCCGGGCGATAAAAGCGATGAGGAAAAAGCTGATCACCGGAAAAAGAGAGGTAATGCCCTTCCCGTTGAACAGTCCGGTTACGGCCTCACTCAGCCACTCTGCCTGCATAATAATGGCGGCTGTCTGAATCAGCGTTAAACAAGTAATCAAGGTGAGAATCCGCTTCATTCCTTTATATCGAAACAGGTCTTTTCCCATTAATAAGTCATAGGCTCCTTATGGCTGACGCGCTTCCGGAAGACATAATAGCTCCAGATCTGGCTGCCGATGACGAACGGCAATAGCGTTAATGCTGCAATTGACATGACTTTAAGCGAATAATCTCCGGAAGAAGCGTTAGCTACTGTTAAATCGTATGCGCTATGAAGCGAGCTGACCATTACACGAGGGAATAGGGAAATAAAGATCATTCCCACGGTCAGCGCCAGACCAGCGCCTGTCATCCCAAATGTCCAGCCGTCTTTTTTCTTACGAATAAATACAGCCGCGAGCATAAAGCAGATGACAATCAAAACAGCGAGCGGAATGGTAATCTCGCCGCGGCGTGTAAACATGTCTGTCTGATACGCAGAAAGGGCCGCGAAGGCAAGAACCGCTACAAAAACAACACCCATTATCTTTTGCGCCATTTTCCGGGCGCGGTTTTGCAAATCACCAATCGTACGCAGCGTGATAAACATTAATCCATGCTGGAAGCAAAGAAGTGTTACCGTCACACCGCCAAGTATAGAATATACATTGATATAATCAGATACATGTGCGTGAATGTTCATGTCGGCATCAATCGGCATCCCGCGGAATAATGTCGTGAACAGCACACCAAGCACAAACGGAGGAATCAGACTGCCGAAGAAAACGACCCAGTCCCAAACCTTTACCCATTTTAAATGATCCACCTTGCCGCGGAACTCAAACGCGACCCCGCGGCCCATTAACGCAAGCAGCACTATGACAAACGGAATGTAATAACCGCTCAGCATCGTTGCATACCAGTTTGGGAATGCCGCGAAAATGGCGCCTGCGCCAGTCAAAAGCCAGACTTCATTCGCGTCCCAGAACGGCCCGATCGTGTTGATCAGCACTCTGCGTTCTAATTCATTATGGCCAAGAAAACGGGTCGCCATGCCGACCCCGAAATCAAAGCCTTCCAAAAAGAAGAATCCTACAAACAATACAGCAACGAGTATAAACCAAAGATCATGAAGAGATGCCATGGTATACCTCCTGACTAAATGGATCTGTTGATACAGGCACATCATGATGATTATCATGCTCCGCACCTTTTTTAATCTCACGGATAAACAAGAAGACAAGCAGCGCGCCCAGAATCATGTACATCACACCGAATGCGATGATTGAGAATAACAAGGAACCCGCTGTTACGTTAGGCGACACGGATTGAGCCGTTGTCATCAAGCCCATAACCGTCCAAGGCTGACGTCCGATTTCAGTCATAATCCAGCCCGCGGAGTTCGCAAGAAACGGGAAGGAAATCAAAGCAATCATGATGCGCAAATACCATTTGCTGTTTTCTAGCTTTTTGCGGCGGTTTAACCAGAGGCCGCCTAATGCAGCAAGGATCATGACAACGCCTGCGCCAACCATGATACGGAAGCTCCAGAATGTCGTTTTCACTGGCGGAATGTAGTCGCCTTTTCCGTATATTTTTTCGTACTCAGCCTGAAGGGTTTTCATCCCTTTGACACTTCCGCTGAATTTCTGATAAGCCAAGTAGCTCAAGGCATAAGGAACTTTGATTTCATTTGAGCTTTTTTCATTTTTTGTATCGATCGTCGCAAAAGCGGTCCAAGCAGCAGGGTCACCGCTGTCTTCCCATAGGCCTTCACTGGCAGCCATTTTCATCGGCTGTGATTCCATCAAGTGCTCAGCCTGCATGTGTCCGCTAAGGCCGACGCCAAGACCGGCACAAAGGCCGACGATCATTGCGAGTTTAAAAGATTGCTTAAAGAACGGCACTTCTTTTTTCTTCAGCAGTTTAAAAGCACTCACTCCGGCAATAAAGAAAGCTCCAGTGGCAAGCGCACCGAAAATAACGTGCGGGAATTCAACCCAAAGCTGAGGGTTTGTAATCAACGCGCCAAAATCATTCATTTCCGCGCGGCCGTTTTTGATCGTAAAACCGACCGGCTCCTGCATAAAGGAGTTTGCTGTTAAAATCCAGAAAGATGACATGATCGTTCCGAATGATACGAGCCATATGCAGAGAGCGTGAATTTTCTTCGGCAGGCGGTCCCAGCCAAAAATCCATAATCCGATAAAAATAGATTCCATGAAAAACGCCAATAATGCTTCAATCGCAAGGGGAGCGCCAAATACATCTCCGACAAAACGGGAGTAATCTGACCAGTTCAGTCCAAACTGGAATTCTTGCAAAATCCCCGTTACAACACCGACTGCGAAATTTATTAAGAATAAGTGTCCCCAAAACTTTGCCATTTTGAGATACAGCTCATTTTTCTTTACAAGATAAAGAGTCTCCATCAACGCAACCATAAACACAAGCCCGATAGACATCGGCACAAACAAGAAGTGAAACAACGTTGTTGATGCAAATTGTATGCGGGCTAATACCAATTCACTCATGCTTTCTCCTCCATTTCCGGTTAAAACTGTAATTTGCTCACTACTTCACAAATAGAACCGAGACTTTGATCAGTAATTCACAAAATAGACGAAAAAAATATTGCTCAATATTTCACAAATGTGTCAAAAAGTCATCCAATATGATGCAAGATTGCCAGACTGACCAAATGACACAATCTCTGACTGGTTCATATTAAGTACTTTACAACGATTCATTTCAAAAATAAAGCCTAAAATACCTAAAAAGTCCCGCCCTATGTGACGGATTTTTGTCTATTTTGTTGCTTATTTATGTCGGCTGCTAGGATAAATGACCCTTTATTATCGTACATCAACACATCGTTCCTTGCGAACAAAATGCTTGCCCCGCACCAGCACTCGTTTCTCAGCACTCCGTCATAAACAGATTTTAGGCAGGATGCCTCTTTTCATTTGAACCGGCAAGTGGAGAAAAGTTGAATAGTAAATTTTTAATATATTAATAATTTCAATTTTTTAGTATACTTAACATAGTGAACAATTTCACTGCATCAAGAATAGGGGAGGTTTTTCAATGGGAGAGCTTCAAACACAAATGCAATTGCAAACGGATACAATTCACGAAGGGGTTCGAAAAGAGAATTGGTTTGCGAAAGCCATGAATATAAAAGTAGGCATCATACCGCTTCCTGTGTATGCCTTGCTGTTTATATTAATCACTGTTTTTGTTATGCATCACGATGTAAAAAGTGACATTTTGACATCCATTGCCGTCATGGCGTTTTTCGGGTTTACCTTTGCCCAAATCGGCAAATCGATACCGATTGTGCGTTCTATTGGCGGCCCGGCCATCCTAGCTACTTTTATTCCGTCCGCTGTCGTGTACTATCACCTGCTGCCTAATGATATCGTCAAATCCACCACAGAATTTACAGAAAACTCAAACTTTCTATATTTGTTTATCGCCGGTATTGTCGTCGGAAGCATTCTCGGCATGAAAAGAGAAACACTCGTAAAAGCATTTATGAAAATCTTTATTCCGCTTATTGTCGGTTCTGTCACAGCCGCTATTGTCGGGCTGGCTGTCGGGACATTGCTCGGACTCGGATTTCAGCATACCCTGCTGTACATTGTCATTCCGATTATGGCTGGAGGAGTCGGAGAAGGCGCTATCCCGCTGTCCATCGGATATTCTGACATCATGCCCATTTCTCAAGGGGAAGCGTTTGCACTTGTTCTGCCATCGATTATGCTGGGCAGCTTGTGCGCGATTATTCTAGCGGGATTGCTGAACCGCATCGGAAAGAAAAAACCGGAATGGACAGGCAACGGCAAAGTGGACCGCTCCGAAGAAGAGTCCCCTGCGCTGGAGGAATCACAAAGCGGACAACAAATGTTCAACCTTTCTTTATTTGCGTCAGGCGGTATCCTTGCTGTTTCTTTATACTTAGTCGGCATGCTCGCTCACGATTTTTTCGGTTTTCCGGCACCCGTTGCCATGCTGTTACTGGCTGTTCTAATCAAGCTGTTCAGATTGGTGCCTGCCTCAATTGAAAATGGCGCGTTTGGAGTGTCCCGCTTCTTTTCAACAGCTGTGACCTACCCGCTTCTCTTTGCGATTGGGGTATCCATGACTCCGTGGGACAAGCTTGTCGCCGCTTTTAACCTCAGCAATATTATCACGATTCTGTCTGTCGTTGTGACCATGATGGCCGTTGGCTTCTTCACTGGAAAATGGCTGAACATGTATCCGATTGAAACCGCCATAATCAATGCGTGTCATTCTGGGCAAGGCGGCACGGGTGACGTTGCCATTTTAAGCGCCGCTGAAAGGCTTGAGCTAATGCCTTTCGCCCAAGTGTCTACCCGCATCGGGGGCGCGATTACAGTATCCTTAACCTTATTGCTGCTGCACCAGTTTTATTGATCCCCGCAAGCAAGTTCTTCGTCAAACGAAAGAGCTTGCTTTTTTGCATGTCCATATTTTTGCAAATTCCCGCCTCATGCTATAGTAATAGTTGGAAATACTAGATAGAAAGGAATATGGCATGCCTATGGGAACTCATCTATTTCTCTTTATGCTTCTCGGGCTGGGATTTTATTTGATATCAGCCCTGGCAGCAAAATTCATTCCGGCCGTAGACTTCTGGATTGATATTGTTCTTTGGGTCGGCGCTGCGGTTTACATCTTCTCTCATCTCTCATTCATGGACGGCATAGTCTCAATCGCGACAATGTTCTTCTGCTATTGGACCGCAATGGATCTCATTGTTTCAGAGCGTGCGGAAAAACCTTCAGGAGACTGGCAGGAAATCGAGCTGGCCAGAAACAAAACACGTCTCCTGTCAGACATTACGCTGACCGCCATTGTGTTTGCAGGGGCTGTTATTTTTTTCATCTATGGACCTGACACAAGCCCTCTCAAATATGTAATCCTTTTCGGCATGATCTCCGGCGGAGGGGCACTGGTGAAGCGAACACTGAATGTTTTTAGCGTAAAGGTTTTTTATTCAGCAGCCTTAGAAAAATTGCATATCTGCTCACACTATGAAATCCGTACATACCCGCTTTCCGATTTGAAGGCCATTCAGCTTGAATCAACGGCAGATCTCTTAAAGCTCCATCCGCTTCTGACGATGTATTCATCACGTCTAGATTTAACAACAAGCTTTCAGCAAGTCATTAAACTGTCTCTTCCCGGCGAAACACTGTTTCTGACGGTGAAGGAACCGCAAAAATGGAAAACAATTCTCCAGGAGTACACAGATGCAGAAAACGATGTGGACAATGTAATTTCTGTTTTGCCGTTTTATCATAGAAAAAATGTGAAGCGGCTGCTCGGTAAGCTTTATTTTGCCGCCAGCGTAAAAGGGGTATCCGCTTACGCCTTATTGGTGCTCGCGTTATACGCATTACACGCCTCTCCATGGGTCATGGCTGTTGCCGTAATCCTGTATTGGGTATTCAACATGTATATGTCAGACCGTGTGTTGCGGGCGGCGATGGACGCCAAGCCTTGTCATCATCCGCATGTACAGGCAGCGGCCGATAAGATTTTTCGATCGGCCGGCATTTCCCATGTCCGCATATACGAAACGGAGAGTGATGATTACAACGGAATGGCAGTAGGCATGAATGTCGGGAGGTCAATGGTCATCCTGACAAGCGCCACACTAACACTTCCACAGCGTGTCATTGAAGGCATTCTGGCCCATGAGGCGATTCATATCAAAAAACGTGACGTTCTGTCTTCACAGCTTTTGCGTTTTCTATATCTTGGAGCTGTCGTTGGGATTTTCCTCTTGTTTGAGCAGCATATCACCCATCCCGAGGCCCATAAAATTGTGCTTTGGGCTTTCATTATGGCAATCATTATCCTATTCCAGCTCTATCAATCCTTTTGTTCACAATGGATGGAGGTGCGTGCTGACAATCTTGGCGCATCATTGCTGGAGGGCGGTTACAAACAAATGGCTGAAGCCTTGAGAATCTTGGCGGTTCGGCAGGATGAGGACATACAGAAACAAAGTGCCTACAGCTCTGAAGCAGGTGAAGACGAGCTTCAAATTGATTCTCTCACCCGTGATAAAAGCTGGCTTTTCAGACTGATTGATTTTCAGTTCGCTCCTCATCCCCCTATGTATTGGCGTGTCGGCACTTTATTGTCAAACAAAGGACATGGGGTGCTGAAGCGCTGGCTCAGAGACCGCCTGAAAGAATCGATCACTTTGAAATGAAACCGGTCAGCGTTTCATCCGTATAACAGATATGGTGAAAAAAGGGAGTGACCAGAAGTGATAGTGATCTTATTGATAATAGCTATTATTGTTTTTCTTTCAGTCATTCAGACGCAGTCATCGGATAATAAAAGCCGCCAGCAGGCGGACAGCGGGTATTTCGGTTATTCAGACAACGGCTCACACCATGATGGATGCGGCAGTGACGGAGGTTTCAGCGATTCCGGCTGTGGCGGCGGAGGGGGCGGCGATTAAACGCCGCCTTTTTTTATTTCATTGATTCGATGTACGCACCAAAAGCCGAGCCCGACATGCCTGGGGACACGCGCACACGATGGAGGGCATACATTCCCTGGTCTCTTGAAGCCACGCCCGGTTCTGTCGTCACGCCCATTTGATAGCCTGTTTTTTCAGCGGTCTTCAGCGTCTCCTCATTGTAGCGCCCTACCGGATAGCTGATGAGGGAGGTTTGCTGATGAAACATGTTGTCGAACAGCTTTTTCGAATCAGCCATCTCGCTTTGCTGCTGTTGAGGCGTTAATCCGTTCAGCTCAAGGTGGTCAATCGTATGGCTTTCAATCGATATGCCGTGCTGTGCCATTTCCTTCATTTGTTCCTCTGTCAGATGGTGCTTATGTCCGATCGATTTGCCGATCATAAAAATCGTTGCCTTCATCCCGTACTTTTTCAGCACCGGATACGCATCTTGATAATTGTCGGTGTACCCGTCATCAAATGTGATCAATACGCATTTCTCACTCGGTTTTTTATCCTGCGTCAGCATGAGATATGCCTCTTTCGGTGTTAATGTCTGATAGCCGTTATCATGAAGCCACTTCATATGCGCCTCGAATTCTTTCTTTGGCACACGGAGGCTGTTTCCTGAAGAAATGCTGTGGTACATCAAAATCGGCAGCTTTGCCGGTTTCTCTGTTTTGATCCATGCGGATGTATCGTCTTCTTTTTTCTGAACTTGTACTGCCTTTTTTTCCGGTTTCTTTTGTTCCGCTTTTGGCATCGGCTGCTCTGCATTCGCTTCTTGATCAGCGCAAGCCGCAAGAGCCAAACAGCTGCCCAAAAGAAAGATGCTTAAAAACAATCGTTTCATCGTTCTCCTGCTTTCTGTCTATTTCTTCCTCCTTTTTCATCGGTTTGATTCTGAAATTTTCAATAGCAAAAAACCGGACATGTCTCCATGTCCGGTTTTTTGATCTTATCGGATTCTCACTTCTGTCTCACTGTCAAAGAAATGACCTTTATTCATATCAAATGCGACCGTCAGCTCATCGCCCGATTGAATATCGAGGCGGGCGTCGATCCGCGCAATAAAGTCTTGGTTGTCGATCTGCGAATAAATCATGATTTCAGAACCGAGCAGCTCTGCAACATTGATTTTGGCCTTAATCGAAGAGTTCTTATATGATTCCACGACAATCAATTCATCATGTATATCCTCAGGACGGATGCCGAAGATGACCTCTTTGCCGATGTAGCCTTTTTCACGCAGCACTTTCATTTTTCCTTCCGGGACGGTTAATGCCGCAGAACCGATTTTGATTAAGCCATCCGTGAGCTTCCCTTTGAAAAAGTTCATCGCTGGTGATCCGATAAACCCGCCGACAAAGACGTTTTCAGGGAACTCGTATACATCCTTCGGCGTCCCGATCTGCTGAATTTTCCCATCTTTCATGACTACGATCCGTGTCGCCATCGTTAGCGCTTCTGTCTGGTCATGTGTCACATAAATCGTAGTAGTCTGCAGTCTCTGGTGGAGCTTAATGATTTCCGCCCGCATTTGCACCCTCAGCTTCGCGTCCAGGTTTGACAAAGGCTCATCCATCAGGAACACCTTTGCATCCCGCACGATTGCCCGGCCCAGCGCAACCCGCTGTCTCTGTCCGCCTGACAGCGCTTTCGGTTTACGGTGCAAATATTCCTCAAGCCCGAGAATTTTAGCGGCTTCTTCGACTCTTTTTTTGATTTCAGGCTTCGGCATTTTCCGAAGCTTGAGCCCGAACGCGATATTATCGTAGACCGTCATATGCGGATAAAGCGCGTAGTTCTGAAATACCATCGCGATATCCCTGTCCTTTGGCGCTACATCATTGACCCGTTTTCCTTCAATATAAAAATCACCTTTCGAAATTTCTTCAAGTCCTGCGACCATTCGCAGCGTCGTTGATTTCCCGCAGCCGGACGGGCCGACGAATACGATAAATTCCTTATCGGCAATATGAAGGTTAAAGTCATCAACCGCCGGTTCCTTCTGATCATAAAATTTATAAATGTGCTCCATCCGCAATTCAGCCATCTAACATCCCCCTTTGTTATTGTAAACGCTTTCTTATATTGAGTGTAACAGCAATTCCCTCTCGCTAAAATGGGCAGCGTTCATAAAATCACCCAGCCATTTTTCGTGCATATTTCCAATTTATTCTGAACTTTCATTTTGCAGGCAGATAAAATAGGCAAGAAGCGCGCCTTTGTACGATTTGATATCTATCCCTGACCGCTCAATAAATTTATCAATCCGATATTGCAGGCTGTTGCGATGCAGATGCAGCTTTTTCGCTGTTAATGTGACGTTTGAGTTGTTTTCAATAAACAGCTTAATGGTCTTCCTTAGCTCAGATTCACTTCCAAATAAAAGCTCAGCTTCTTCAGAGAGCAGTGTTTCCAGTTTTTCTTTTTCTGTTTCTAATAATAGAAAAGGAAAGATCATCTCAAAGGTCACACTCTGCACCTGAGGCAGCCGTTTTTCAGCAAACAGGAAATACGCCTGTTCACGAGTGTAATGTTTTCGCAGACACTCATCCGGCTCGTAAAATCTTCCGGCGTAAAAACGGACACTGAAGTAGAAATCACTTTCAAGAACTTTTGCGAGCGATTCCAGTTCGCCTTTCTCCGCCGCCGCTTCACTTTCCTGCTCGACAATCACGCCTCTGTCCTCATGGATCCACACAATCACAAAAGACACCGGCCAAAAATGGCGAACCGCTTCCGTAAAGGACGTCCTTTCTATTTTACCGAATAAATGAAAGTGAACAAATCTCGTCCGTTTCTTTATATACGCCGGCAATTCCCCTCTGGAAAAAAGGAATGAAAACCACTTGTTTTCCTCAGGTGATTTCATAGACAGTTGATTGCCCTCATCCGCAGGCGTCAAAAATGATTGCAGCACCAATACTTCTTTTTCACTGATCTCTGTTTTCGGAATGGAGATATATCTCTGATTGCTCTCATCAAAAAAACATAGACAGCCTTCCCTTATGCAAAGCTCCTCAGACACAATCGAACCGGGATAAATAGCCAGCAGCGATTTCATAGAGTCTCCTCTCTTATGTAAGGATCTGTATATCCAGTATAAGGCGAAACACACATGTTCTCCACTAAAAAAGAGTATATCCGGTATAGATAGACGAGAAACTGAAAGGGAAACCTCATTCTTTTACATATTGGCTTCAGCGGAAATAGAAGAAGACATGCAGGACCAAAGGAGGGTCATCTTATGAGTTTCGAAACGTTAAACAAAAGTTTTATCAACGGAAAATGGACTGGGGGAGAAAGCGGACGTACGGAGGACATTTTGAATCCGTATGACCAGTCTGTGATCACAGCAGCATCTTTGGCAACGGGCAAACAGCTTGAGGATGCGTTTGACATTGCACAGAAAGCCCAAAAAGAGTGGGCCAAGAGCACGACGGAAGACCGAAAAGCCGTGCTGCAAAAAGCGCGCGGCTATTTACAGGAAAACCGTGAAGACATCATTATGATGATCGCCCGCGAAACTGGCGGAACGATCATTAAATCAACAATCGAGCTGGAACAAACGATTGCGATTTTAGATGAAGCCATGACGTATACTGGTGAATTAGGCGGCGTCAAAGAGGTGCCATCCGACATTGAAGGGAAAACCAATAAGATTTACCGCCTTCCGCTAGGTGTCATTTCATCGATTTCTCCATTTAATTTCCCAATGAATCTATCCATGAGATCCATTGCGCCCGCAATTGCGCTGGGTAACAGTGTTGTTCACAAGCCTGATATCCAAACTGCTATTTCCGGCGGGACCATCATTGCGAAAGCGTTTGAACACGCCGGTCTTCCTGCCGGTGTCCTTAACGTCATGCTGACGGATGTAAGGGAAATCGGGGACGGCATGCTCACCAATCCAATCCCGAGATTAATCAGCTTTACAGGGTCAACAGCAGTCGGGCGCCACATCGGTGAAATCGCCGGGCGTGCCTTCAAACGAATGGCACTTGAGCTCGGCGGCAACAATCCATTTGCCGTTCTTTCAGATGCGGATGTCGATCGTGCTGTGGATGCCGCGATTTTCGGAAAATTTATTCACCAGGGACAAATCTGTATGATTATCAACAGGATCATCGTTCATCAAGATGTATACGATGAGTTTGTAGAAAAATTCACCGCCCGTGTCAAACAGCTTCCGTACGGCGATCAAACCGATCCGAAAACCGTTGTCGGCCCGCTGATTAACGAGCGCCAAATCGAGAAAGCGCTGGAGATCATTGAGCAGGCAAAGGCAGACGGCATTGAGCTTGCGGTTGAAGGAAAACGCGTCGGAAACGTGCTGACGCCGTACGTCTTTGTCGGTGCGGACAACAACAGCAAAATTGCCCAAACGGAGCTGTTTGCCCCAATCGCGACTATTATTAAAGCTGGCAGCGACCAGGAAGCGATTGACATGGCAAATGATACCGAATACGGCCTCAGCTCTGCGGTTTTCACTTCTGATTTAGAAAAAGGCGAAAAGTTCGCCCTGGACAGCGGCATGACCCATGTCAACGACCAGTCCGTCAATGATTCGCCGAATATTGCCTTTGGCGGAAACAAAGCAAGCGGTGTCGGCCGCTTTGGCAACCCATGGGTAGTAGAGGAATTTACCGTGACGAAATGGATTTCGATACAGAAGCAATACCGCAAATATCCGTTCTAAATGAAAAAATCCCTCTGCTTCAAGTACAGAGGGATTTTTCTTTATTTAGATATATCCACAAACCCTTCGCCAAACACATCGCGTACGTCATGAACGATCACAAACGCTTTTTTGTCGCAGCTTCTGATGATTTTTTTCAGCATGGACAGCTCCTGTTTGTTAATGACGATATACAAAATCTCTTTTGATTGGCCCGTATAATTTCCCTTCCCTGATAAAATCGTCACGCCCCGATCCATCAAGGTATTTACCTGCTCTGCAATCTCACTCTTATTTTCTGAAATGACCGTAATGGCTTTTTTCGTATTCAAACCTTCAATAATGAAGTCCATCACTTTGGTACCGATATACAGCATCACGATCGTAAACATCATTTTTTCTGCACCAATAATAAAATAAGAGCTAAATACTACGATTAAATCAAAAAACAAGAGTGCATAGCTGATATTCCAGTCTAAATATTTATTAGCAATTCTGGCCAGAATCGCGGAACCAGCCGTCGTCCCGCCGACCCGGATAATCATGCCGATCCCGACTCCCGCAAATACACCTGCGAAAATCGTATTAATGATCAATTCATCAGACGGAATGCTCCACCCATGTGTCAGATGAAGAAAAAGCGAATTTGCCGCAACCGCAATGATCGTATAAACCGTTGTTTTTCCATCCAGAAACTTGTAGCCGATTAAAAGCAAAAACGCATTTAAGATAAAGTTCGTGACACCAGGAGACCATTGAAACAGATAATACAATATCAGCGTAATCCCAGTGACTCCGCCTTCCCCAAGATCATTGGGAATCGCAAATAAATTAACCGCAAGCGCGAAGAAAAAAGCGCCAATCACAAGCATAAGTACATCCAGCATTCTCTTTTTCATCACGAAAACACTCCTTCTCATTGTTCTGTTCTAGCAAATAAAAAAACCCAGGAGAACGCTCTCGAAAAAGAGCAGAAACTCCTGGGCTTTTATCCCACCGTGTCATAACAGCCAAACTGCTATGTGTTTTCTCTCGGTCACAGTCCAATTTGCATTGCGGAACCCTAGAAAACCACTGTTTTTATCATATCCTTTTCACTTTCCAATATTAGCATTATAAGGGACGGTTCGAATTGGTTCAAGGGGTATTTGCGGAGTTTTCATCGGTAAATTAATAGGAATAAAAAAGATGGTTGCTGTTAATAAATGAAAAATTTGACCGATATGATACAAAGTACCTTTTTTAAAAAAACTAAAATGATATTTCTGATTTATCATTGACTACACAGAAATATATAGGCAAAATAGAATATATATTAAACATTTAATTACATAGGAGGAAATATTATGTCAGGTAAACTAACACACTGTAAAGCTTGCGGTCAAGAGATTGCAAAGGGTGTTAAAAAATGTCCGAACTGCGGTAAAGACCAACGTAATTTTTTTATGAGACATAAAATCATTACGATCATTCTAGCGATAGTACTCATTATCATTATTGCAAACATTGGAAACAGCGGAGATTCTCAAGCTTCTACTACAACAACCAGCTCCGATTCTAAAAAGTCGACAAAAACAGTACAAAAGACTGATATAGAAAAACTATATACCAATGCCGATAAATTTAAAAATTATAAAGTTGATCTGTATGTAAAGGTTTTTGACGTTGAACAAGACGATGATGGTACATATCTTCAAGGCTACAACAATCCAGAAAAGTTAAGCAAAAATACGCTTATAATGAGCGACGACTCTGATTTAGACATTAAAGATGACGACATTATTCATGTAGTCGGTACGGTGAAAGACAAATATGATGGTGAAAACGCTTTGGGCGGTTCCGTTTCAGCACCGAGAATCATTGCCGATTCCATCGAAAAAAGCGACTATGCAACAGCTTTTGCTCCAGCTCAAAAAACAATTAACGTGAATAAAACACAGAATCAACACGGATTTGCACTCACGCTTCAAAAAGTGGAACTTGCTGAAAAAGAAACTCGCCTTTATGTAAAGATAGAAAACAAATCACAAGATGAAATCAGCTTTTATGACTTCAATGCCAAAATTACAGCTGATAATAAACAGATTGAGCCTAAATCCGACCTTTCTGAGTATCCTGAAATCCAAAGTGAAATCTTACCGGGAGTTAAAACTGAAGGGATTATTGTTTTCCCTAAAATCGACAGCAAAACGGCAAACATTATTTTAGAAGGATCTTCCGAAAACTACGATATTACAATCAATCCATTTACATTTGAAATAAACTTAGATAAATAAAAAGAAGGGCTAGGGAAAAACCCTGCCCTTCTTTTTATGATTTTACACTCTTATACCCATTCACATTAGAAGACTGCCATCTCCAGGAATCAGCACACATTTCCTCAAGGCCGCGTTTCGCTTCCCAGCCCAGTTCCCGCTTGGCTTTCGCAGGATCTGCAAAGCATGTGGCGATGTCTCCCGGACGGCGGTCCGCAAAACGGTACGGAACCTCTTTCCCTGACACTTTTTCAAAGGCTTTGACCATTTCAAGCACGCTGTAGCCTGTGCCTGTTCCAAGGTTGTATGCATCGGCTCCTGTAGAGTTCAATACTTTTTCCAACGCCTTAACGTGGCCTTCTGCGAGATCAACGACGTGAATATAATCGCGTACGCCTGTCCCGTCTTTTGTCGGATAGTCATTTCCGAATACGTTTAATTGCTCGAGCTTCCCGACTGCTACCTGTGCCACATACGGCATAAGGTTATTAGGGATTCCGTTCGGGTCTTCACCGATCCGTCCGCTTGGATGCGCGCCGAACGGGTTAAAGTAACGAAGCAGCGCAACGCTCCACTCATTGTCGGCTGTATGCAAATCACGCAATATTTGTTCAAGCATGAGCTTCGTCTGCCCATAAGGATTTGTCGCGCCTAATGGAAAGTCCTCCGTAATCGGCGATGTTTCCGGAACGCCGTACACTGTCGCAGATGAACTGAATACGATTTTCTTGACGCCGAATTTCTCCATGGCCTCGCATAAAATAAACGTTCCTGTCAGATTGTTATGATAATATTTGAGCGGAATCGCCACAGATTCACCGACTGCTTTTAACCCAGCAAAATGAATCACAGCTTCGATTTCATTTTCAGCAAAAACCGCATCTACCGCTTCCCGGTCCAATAAATCTGCTTCGTAGAACGTTAAATCTTTTCCCGTAATCTCCTTGACACGGTTCAGCGCCTCAGCCGAACTGTTGGACAGATTATCAAGAACAACAATCTCGTAGCCGCTGTTCAATAATTCAACACATGTGTGGCTGCCAATGTACCCGGCACCGCCAGTAACAAGTATTGCCATGATGTAACCCTCCTAAAAAATGACCTGTTTTCATTATATAGTGTTTAAAACCGGTCCACATCCATTTTTAAGAAGTTTAATCGTTTATTAATAGTTTTTTCATATATTATCAGCATTTTCATACCTTTATGCAGCGTGAACAAGTATAGCAGCTGAAAAATCAATCTGCCGGTTGACGTTTTTCTTTCCCTTTTTCGCTATGCTTAATGCAGAAAGGATTTGATGACATGGCGATGAGCCCATATATTTTTATTGTATTGATTCTTATTATTTTATCGATGTACCGAGAGAGAGCTGTCAGACCCGGGAAGTTGCTGATCATTCCGCTGCTGCTCTTATGGGGCGTATCAGCATCGTTTCAGCCGGCGTATTTTCATTCCGTATTACATGTGGCGATCAGCGGCATTTTATTATTAATCGGGCTGGCCTGCGGGTTTGGCATTGGGAAGATGGTAAATGTGCGGATTCACCCGGAAACCGGAAAGGTCACTTCACGCGGCTCACTTGGGAGTGTTATCCTCATTCTAGTGATACTTTCTTTGCGCATGGCCGCGAGAACATGGCTGCCTGAGAGCAACGAGATGTTTATTGCCATTATTCATTCTATGTTCTTCGTTCCCCTCGGCACCATCACAGCCCGCAACATCATGCTTTACAAAGCATACAGACGGCTGACCGCCGGCAAAGTATCCATTCCATAACCGAAAGAAGGACCAGCATGAACGGACAAACTCCGGCTCGGCACTACTACAAGAAGCTTGTGCCGAGCCTTATTCTCATTTTGAATTGCATACAATTTTTATCTCATCCAACTAAGGCTGATCCCATTTTGTTAGCATTTGTATTTGCGGTATACTTAGCATTCATTTGGATCATTCCCTATGTGGCATCCACTGCTGTTAGTTTGAGCATATTCATCGGGCTTTGGCTCCTGACCGATTTCTTTTGGGCTGTTTCCGGCCAAGAGCAGAGTGCCGCCTATTTTTTGATTGTATTTTTAATGATATATGCCGCCTTTAGACTCCCTTCACGGCTATCCTTGATCTTCACAGCATGTTTAATTGGAGGCAACATATTCCTCCTATCCTCACATGGAGGAAGCTTGGAAACCATCATTAGCAACATCTCGATCATGATCGGACTCTACGTCTTCTTCTCCTCCATGCGTTTCAGACGAGAAGCGAGAAAGGAGGCTGAACGGAATCATGCTGAATTGGCAAAAATGCATGTGCAGCTGGAGCATGCTCATAAAGAACTCCAGAAAGCACATGCAGAGCTGCAGGAGGCTTCTGTTCTTTCATTAAGGTACGCGGTCCTTGAGGAGCGTACAAGAATTGCCCGCGACATTCATGACAGCATCGGTCACGAGCTGACTTCTGTGATTGTTCAGCTTCAATCTCTTCCCTATATCCTCAAAAGCAGCAAGGAGGATTCAGAAAAAGTCATTCAAAATGTACTGAGTGTCGCCAGAGAATGTCTTCAAGAAGTACGGTCTGTCGTTCACCAAATGGGCCGTAGTGAATCGATGGTGGGGCTTACCGCTTTGCGGGGGCTCATTCATCAAGTGGAGGAACGGAGCGGCTTGCACGTTTCTTTAGATACTGCCGGACTGTCAGAAGAGTCTTGGCCTCCAAACGTGAGCGAAACGATCTACCGCATCTTGCAGGAAGCGCTGACCAATATCATTCGTCACGCTGACGCTTCTCATGCGGCGGCCGTCATTTCTAACGACAAGTCCCATCTCTATGTCACAATCACCGACGATGGACAATTCACCGGCAGCCTTACTTATGGATTTGGCCTAACAGGAATGAAAGAGCGCGCAGAAAAAGCAGGCGGTTCCCTTACTTTCAGTGCCGTACAGCCGAGCGGCCTGAAAATTGAGCTGTCATTGCCGCTCATGACAACGCATAAGGAGCAAAAAGATGAACAAAGATAACATACGCGTCGCGCTTGCCGATGATCAGCCGCTTGTGCGTGAAGGCTTCCGCTACATCATCAACGCACAGCCGGATATGACGGTTTCTGGCGAGGCCGGCGACGGTCACGATATTATTCAATTGGCGGAGCAAACAAAACCCGATGTCATTCTCATGGATGTCCAGATGCCGCATTGCTCAGGCATCGAAGCGGCGAAAGACATTATGTCCGCACTTCCAAATACAAAGATAGTCATTTTAACCACCTTTGACACGGAAGAATACGTATTTGAAGGCATCCGTGCGGGCGCAGTCGGCTATCTGCTGAAGGATACACTTCCTGAGGAGTTAATAGATGCGATTCGCGCTGCGGCGAGAGGCGAGGCGATTTTCCGTACAGTCACAGCTGCTAAAATTATCAGTGAGACATTTCGAGCGAAGCAACAGCCCCATCCAGAAGAACTGGCAGAGCCGTTCACCAAAAGAGAGCTTGAGGTTCTTCAGCAAATGGCCTACGGATTGAGAAATGAGGATATTGCTGAAAAGCTTTTCGTCAGTGAAAGCACTGTGAAAACCCACGTGCACCGCATCCTGCAAAAATGCAATGCCCAAGACCGGACACAGGCAGTCGTTTTTGCCATTCGAAACGGTATTGTGCAATAGAAATCTCTCATCCCGCCATGCTAAAATAAGACAAAGGAGATGATTGGAAATGAAAGAAGAAATCATTGAACGGTTTACTACATATGTAAAAGTCGACACACAGTCCGATGAATCCGTTGACACGTGTCCTTCCACACCCGGCCAATTGACATTAGGAAACATGCTCGTTGATGAATTGAAGTCCATCGGCATGCAGGATGCAGCCATTGATGAAAACGGCTATGTCATGGCAACTCTTCCCTCCAATACTGAAAAAGACGTGCCGACAATCGGCTTTCTCGCTCACGTCGACACCGCTACAGACTTTACCGGCAAAAACGTGAATCCGCAAATCATCGAAAGCTATGATGGAAAAGACATTGTTCTTAACGAACAGCTGCAGGTCACCCTGTCACCTGATCAATTCCCTGAGCTGTCTGGCTATAAGGGCCATACACTCATCACCACAGACGGCACCACCCTTCTCGGCGCAGACAATAAGGCCGGTATCGCTGAAATCATGACAGCCATGGATTACCTCATCAAACACCCTGAAATCAAGCACGGCACAATCAGAGTCGCCTTTACGCCTGATGAAGAAATCGGAAGAGGGCCGCACAAATTTGATGTGAAACGGTTCAATGCTTCCTTTGCCTACACGGTTGACGGCGGGCCGCTCGGCGAGCTTGAATATGAAAGCTTCAATGCCGCTGCCGCAAAAATTACGATTAAAGGCAACAACGTACATCCCGGAACAGCTAAAGGAAAAATGATCAACTCTGCGAAAATCGCGATGAAGCTGAACAGCCTGCTGCCGGCAGACGAAGCGCCTGAATATACGGAAGGTTATGAAGGATTCTACCACCTGCTGTCGATTCAAGGAGACGTAGAGGAAACAAAGCTCCACTACATTATCAGAGACTTTGACAAAGAGAATTTCCAAAACAGAAAAGAAACAATGAAGCGTGCCGTTGAAGAACTTCAAAACGAATACGGGCAAGACCGGATTCTGCTGGATATGAACGACCAATACTACAACATGAGAGAGAAAATTGAACCTGTCATCGAAATCGTCAACATTGCCAAGCAAGCAATGGAAAACCTCGGCATTGAACCGAAGATTTCCCCCATCCGCGGCGGCACCGACGGATCGCAGCTGTCCTACATGGGGCTTCCGACGCCAAACATCTTTACAGGCGGGGAAAACTTCCACGGCAAATTTGAATACATCTCAGTTGATAACATGGTCAAAGCCGTAAATGTCATCGTTGAGATTGCAAAGCAGTTTGAAGCGCAAGCCTAATGCCAAAAGCCAGTCCAAAAAAGGACTGGCTTTTTTGTGTGAAAATGAAACATTTTAAACACGTCCTCCGTAAAACAAGTATCAACAAATGAGGAGGAAAAACAATGACAAAACATGCAATCGCTGCAAAGAGTCTCTTGAAAAAATGGATCATTTCCAGGCCGCTTAACATGCAAAAGAAATCCAGCCCATTTCAAAAAATCAGAAAAATGTTCAAACGCTTCTTCAAATAAAACATTCAAATCCCCAAGATACAATCCGTATTCACCCGTACCGCCCAAATGCTCCGAAATTTGGGTTTTTTGTGTTCAATTCCGCAAAATAGGGTATAAACCAAACAAGCAAGAAAACAGCACCCAAAAACAGGTAATTTGAATTACGTAAACTTAGGTTAAAAGTTATATAAAGGAATTTATTTTATCGTCGATAGTAACTATAGAACCAATCATCAACAAGAGCAAACAGCGTAATTCAAGACTATTTTCAGGTCATCAGGTTATACTGTTTTAGAGGGACAGTTTCTTGTTATTTATTGATTTAGAATTTTTTGAATACTTTTTGACTTTTTATCCGTACAATAGAGAGTACCAAAACTTTTTTTGGGAGGTATGTAATATGATCCTATTTATTATCATCGCATTATGCGGCTATCTTCTTTTTTCTTTCAGCAAGGACAATCGCCGCAAACCGCAAAAGACAAGCCCTCTGCCAGCAGCCGCACCTCATCACAACAACCTAATCGACCTTGACGCCATCCGCCAAAAACGCCGGATGCATCTTTCCTAATTCTATATTTCAAACGAAAAGGCTGCTGAATCACGCAGCCTTTTAAAATTGTTTTGATTTAGAGCCTGAAACCTTTTCGCCACCTATCCGTAATTTCATACAAGGCTAACCCAAAGGAGACTTCAGCAATGATCGAGTTATTTATGAAACAAAAAATGTTCTCATTTAAAGATGCATTTCACATTTATGACCGGGATGAACAAGAAACATTCAAGGTGGAGGGGCGTTTTTTCTCGTTAGGAGACTCATTACAAATGACAGATTCATCTGGGAAAACGCTCGTTTCCATAGAACAAAAACTAATGTCTTTATTGCCGCGCTATGAGATTTCAATTGGCGGGAAAACAGTTTGTGAGGTAACGAAGAAAGTAACGTTTTTCAAACCGAAATTTGTGATTTCCGGGCTTAACTGGGAAATTGATGGTGATTTATGGAGGGATGAATTCCAGCTGACGGACGGGGAAAATGTCCGGATGTCAGTGAGCAAAAAGTGGCTCAGTTGGGGTGATTCCTATCACTTGCAGATTGCAAACGAGGAAGATGTTCTGATTTGCACTGCCATCGCTATCGTGCTTGATATGGTTTTATATAACGATGAAGATGAAGGTATTTTCTAAAAAGCATTGACAATTGATCCAAAAGTAATAATATTAAGATAATTGAAATCTGAATATGAAGTTATACCTTATCAAGAGAGGTGGAGGGACTGGCCCTATGATACCCGGCAACCGCTGTTTCAAACAGAATGGTGCTAAATCCTTAAGAACATTGTGTTCTTGCAGATGAGGCGGAGATTTGATCGTTCAAGCTCTTCCTTACACAAAGGAAGAGCTTTTTACATGCTCAATATTTCAGAAAAGAGGCGAATAACATGGCTCAACAAACGAATGTTGCAGGACAAAAAACAGAAAAACAACGCAAAGCACCTTTCCGCGCCGATCATGTCGGCAGCTTGCTTCGTTCCGTTCCGGTAAAGGAAGCCCGGCAAAAAAAAGCGGCTGGTGAGATGACAGCGGAACAGCTTCGTGATATCGAAAATCAAGAGATCACCCGCATCGTGGAAAAACAAAAAGAAATCGGTCTCGATGTGGTAACAGACGGGGAATTCCGGCGTTCCTGGTGGCATTATGACTTCCTGGAAGGGCTTGACGGTGTGGAACCGTTCATTCCGGCTGAGGGGATTCAGTTCCATAACACAAAAACGAAAGCGCGCAGCATCAAAGTGACGGGAAAACTCGATTTTACGAGCCACCCAGCGCTTGCTGATTATCAATTTTTACATGAGATTGCCGGTAACGCGACGCCAAAATTGACCATTCCCAGCCCAAATATGCTGTTTTTTGGCGAAAAGGCGGATAAAGGGATTTATGACGATCAAGAGGAATACTTTCATGATCTGGCCCAAGCGTACAAAAAAGCAATCAAAGCCTTCTATGATGCTGGCTGCCGTTATCTCCAGCTCGATGATACGTCATGGTCTCTCTTCTTTGAGGAAAAAGGCAGAGAGGTTGTCCGGGCGCTCGGCGGCGATCCAGAAACATTGCCAGCCATATTTGCCAAAACAATTAACGATGCCGTCGCAGACCGGCCTGACGATTTAACGATCACAATGCACATTTGCCGCGGCAACTTCCGCTCAACCTGGGCGGCATCAGGAGGGTACGACGCTGTAGCGGAAACGATTTTGGACGGCTTAAACCTTGACGGCCTTTTCTTGGAATACGATGATGACCGCTCCGGAAACTTTGATCCGCTCCGATTTGTGAAGCGCAAGGATCTGCAAATTGTGCTCGGCTTGATCACATCGAAATACGGCGAGCTTGAAAATCCTGAGGATGTGAAACGCCGTATCAATGAAGCCGCGCGTTTTGTCAGCTTGGACCAGCTATGCCTGAGCCCGCAGTGCGGTTTCGCCTCTACAGAAGAAGGCAACCTTCTGACAGAGGAGCAGCAATGGGCAAAGCTTCGCCATGTCATCGACATTGCCAACGATGTGTGGAGATAATCTATCATTGACAGAAATAGAAAATGTGTGAATAATAGATACTATCAGAAAATTTCATAAAAAGGTTTTCCTTATCAAGAGAGGTGGAGGGACTGGCCCTGCGATACCCGGCAACCGCTGTTTAACAGAATGGTGCTAAATCCTTTAGAGCAATGATTGCTCTTGAAGATAAGGTTGAGATTGTCACGCAAGCTCTTCCTTATCCAAAGGAAGAGCTTTTTTACATTTGAATGGAAAGAAGGAATGGACAACATGTCACAACAAACAACACCCGCAGAACAAAAATCACTTCAAAGAAAAAAACCGCCGTTTCGCGCGGATCAAGTCGGAAGCCTGTTGAGATCTGAGCCCGTTAAAAAAGCGCGGCTGCAAAAAGCGGCCGGCGATATGACCGCTGAGCAGCTTCGCCAAATTGAAAACGATGAAATCATCCGCATTGTGGAAAAACAGAAGGAAACCGGCCTGAACGTCGTGACAGACGGTGAATTTCGCAGAGCATGGTGGCACTTTGATTTCCTGGAGAACCTGGATGGCGTTGAGCCGTTTACTCCTGAGCAAGGCATTCAATTCCATAACGTACAAACAAAAGCACGCGGCATTAAAGTCACAGGCGATATCGACTTTTCAACTCACCCAATGCTTGAAGATTATTCATTTCTCCATAGCATTGCCGGTGACGCGACGCCAAAGATGACGATTCCAAGCCCGAATATGCTGTTTTTCCGCGGAAAACTGGAAAAGGATGCGTATAAAAAAGATTATCACCTTTTCCAGCATGATGTATCCAAAGCATATAAAAAAGCGATTCAAGCGTTTTATGACAGAGGCTGCCGCTACCTCCAGCTTGATGATACAGCGTGGGCCGTTTTCTTATCTGAAAAAGGCTTAAAACAAATCGAAGCGTTCGGAACAACGCCTGACGAGCTTCGCCAGCTGTTTGCGAAATCGATTAACGACGCGATTGCAGACCGCCCGGATGACTTGACGGTAACCATGCATATTTGCCGCGGCAACTTCCAGTCCACTTGGACAGCGGAAGGCGGCTATGACGCAGCAGCCGAAACCATTTTTGACGGCTTGAATCTTGACGGACTTTTCTTAGAGTATGATGATTCACGCTCAGGCGGATTTGAGCCGCTCCGTTACGTAAAACGGTCTGATCTTCAACTTGTTCTTGGCTTAGTGACATCTAAATTCGGTGAGCTTGAAAATCCGGATGACGTGAAACGCCGTATCGAAGAAGCGTCCCGTTATGTAAGCTTAGACCAGCTTTGCCTCAGCCCTCAATGCGGATTTGCTTCAACTGAGGAAGGCAACAAGCTGACTGAAGAACAGCAATGGGCGAAGCTCCGCCATGTGGTTGAGATCGCTAATGATATTTGGAAATAAGCAAAGAAAAAACACACTTGATCCCTAGCGGAGCAAGTGTGTTTTTTATGTCACTGTGCGGTGTAGCCCCCATCAAGGACGACAGCCTGCCCAGTGACGCCCTTCGCCTTCTCGCTTGCCAAAAACACGGCATAATCCGCAATTTCCTTGACGGAAAGCAGTCGCTTTTGCGGCACAAGCGGAAAAATGACTTGTTCAAGTACAGAGTCGTAAGGGACATTTCTAGTTTTCGATAGATCACTAAGCTGATTGCGTACAAGCTGGGTATCGACATAACCCGGACAGAGCGCATTGACTGTAATGCCGTGGGGCGCGCCTTCCAGCGCCCCTACTTTTGTGAGTCCAATGACGCCGTGCTTGGCGCTATTATAAGCGGATTTCCCTGCAAAGCCGACTAATCCATTAACAGACGCGATATTAATGATTCTGCCAAACTGCTGTTTTTTCATGATCGGAAAAACATGCTTCATTGCAATAAAGGGGGCCGTCAGCATGACCTTGATCAGCTGTTCAAAGGTGTCTGTCGGAAACTCTTCAATCGGAGCGACGTGCTGAATACCGGCATTGTTCACCAGAATATCCAAGCGGCCGTATTGTTTTTGGATGACGTTCACCGTATCAGCAACTTGCGCTTCCTTTGTCACATCATACGGAATGGCCGCCGCGTCAAAGCCTTCTTCTGCAAGCTTGGAGGCTGCTTTTTCACATGCTTCCGGACGGAGGTCTGAAACGATGACGCTGGCACCTTCCCGGGCGAATTCTCTTGCCATTTCGAATCCGATTCCGCCGGCAGCCCCTGTCACCAAGGCGACTTGTTTTCTCATGTCAAACACCTTCCCATTAAGAATTGAGTACAGACTGGCTTACAGCGAAATCAGCTTCTGTTTTTTCATAAACCTCTTCAATTGTGACACCATCCTGAAGCTCCGTCAGTGTCATGCGGCCGTTCACAAAATCAAATACAGCCAAATCCGTAATCAGCCTGTGTACGACTTTCTGGCCTGTCAGCGGAAGGGAGCATGTTTTTTTCACCTTTGATTCACCATGCTTATTGACGTGCTCCATGATGACAACGATTCGTTTCGCCCCGTTGACGAGATCCATGGCGCCGCCCATCCCTTTTACCATTTTGCCCGGGATCATCCAATTGGCCAAATCCCCCTGCTCCGAAACCTCCATTCCGCCAAGAATAGCCAAATCGATATGCCCGCCTCTTATCATCGCGAATGACTCAGCGCTGTCAAAATAAGAGGCGCCGGTCACTTCAGTGATCGTTTCCTTTCCCGCATTGATCAAATCCGCGTCTTCCGTTCCTTCCAGAGGATAGGGGCCAATTCCGAGCAAGCCGTTTTCCGACTGAAGCATGACGTGAACGCCGTCGGGTATCTCATTTGCGACAAGCGTCGGCATTCCAATCCCGAGATTCACATTCATGCCGTCCTTGATTTCTTGTACAGCCCGTTTGACCATTCGTTTTCTCGCTTCCTTCACTTGGCCTCACCCTTTCCCGATGCTTGCTGAACTGTTCGTTTTTCAATCCGTTTTTCTTGGCTCGCGCCAAGCACGACATGCTGTACGTAAATTCCCGGCGTATGGATGTGATCTGGATCGAGCTCTCCTGCTTCCACGATTTCTTCCGCCTCGGCAATCGTGATCTTGCCTGCCATGGCGGCAATGGGATTGAAATTTCTCGCCGTTTTCCTAAAAACCAAATTGCCCATGGTGTCCGCTTTCCACGCTTTGACGATCGCCACATCGCCGGTAATGCCTCGCTCCAGCACATAAGTCCGGCCGCCGAATGTTTTATGTTCTTTTCCCTCGGCTATGGAGGTGCCGACGCCTGTCGCCGTATAAAATCCCGGTATGCCTGCACCGCCTGCACGAATTCTCTCAGCGAGCGTTCCTTGGGGAACAAGCTCGACCTCAAGCTCTCCGCTTAAAAACTGCCGCTCAAAAATTTTATTTTCACCGACATAGGAAGCAATCATTTTCTTGATTTGCTTGTTAGCCAGAAGCAAACCAAGCCCCCAGTCATCGACTCCACAGTTATTGCTGACAACGGTTAAATCCTTTACTCCCTGATCTCTTATAGACAAAATAAGCTGTTCAGGGATGCCGCACAGCCCAAATCCTCCCGCGATCAGCGTATCCCCATCACGAATCAATTTCGCAGCTTCCTTGCTTGATGACAGCACTTTTCCCATATTGATGCCCCTTTCGTTTTCTTCTACACTAGACCAGTCAGGCTGTAAATCGCGATCACAGCAAATACGGCAGCCGTTTTAATGAGCGTGATCGCAAAAATATCGCGATAGGATTGCCGGTGTGTCAAACCCGTCACGGCCAGAAGCGTGATAACAGCGCCATTATGCGGCAGTGTGTCCATCCCGCCTGATGCCATTGAAATGACCCGATGCATCACCTCTGGCGGAATATTGTAAGCCTGAATCGCCTGTAAGTATTGTTCTGACATCGCGCTTAACGCAATCCCCATTCCTCCTGAAGCCGAGCCGGTGATTCCCGCCAGCGCAGTTGTCGTAACGGCGCCATTGACAAGCGGATCGGTAAAAGTATGTGAAATTCCGCTGCTCAGCTTATGAAACCCCGGCAGCGCGGCGATAATGCCGCCGAACCCGTACTCGGCACCCGTATTCATAGATGCCAGCAAGGCGCCGCCAATTCCTTCATTCAGCCCTTCCTTCAATTGGGCAAACACACTTCTCCAATCAAATAAAATCGTTGTGATGATGCCAATCACTAAAGCAATCTCCACCGACCAAATAGCAGCCGCTGAAGAAATATCAAGACTGCCGAACTCCTTTAATCCTATGGAAGAAAAATCAAATCCATTCGGATACCACTTTGGCAGGTAAATGGTGAAATATTTATTCACTGCACCGACGAGAATAAGCGGGACAAAGGCAAGCGCGTGCCGAATCGGGCTTTTGTCCGGTTCAGCCGCGGACTCAATCGATTCAGGAGCAGGAGCATTCTGCGAATCAAAACCGCCATAGCCTTCGCCAGATGCCTGCGCTTTCTTCCGCCTTGATTCCAAATAGAGCATCCCAGCTGCCAGCACAATCACTGCGCCCATCAAGCCCAGCCAAGGGGCGGCATAAATGTCTGTTTTGAAAAACGACGTCGGGATGACATTTTGGATTTGCGGCGTTCCCGGAAGTGCGTCCATCGTAAACGTAAAAGCACCTAAAGCAATCGTTCCCGGGATGAGGCGTTTTGGTATGTTTGCTTCTTGGAACATGTTTTTCGCAAAAGGATATACGGCAAATACGACAACAAACAGGCTGACACCGCTGTACGTCAAGACAGCACCCATCAGCACAATGGCAAGTATCGCTCTTTTTGCCCCGACAAGCCGGACAATTGTTTTCGCGATTGATGCCGCAAGCCCGGCCATTTCAACGACCTTTCCAAAAATGGCACCGAGCAAAAACACTGGGAAATACAGCTTAATAAAACCCGCCATCTTCTCCATAAAAATTGATGAAAAAAAAGGAAGCACATGGCTTGGATCTGTCAGCAGCACCGCGAATAACGCGCAAATCGGCGCAAACAATATGACAGAAAATCCCCGATACGCCGTAAACATCAGCAAACCTAACGCCAATAGAATGATGATCAGTTCCACACACACATCCCCCGTTTCCACGAACTAGAAAGCGTTTACATAAACCTGTCCGCATCGGCTGTTTCCGTCCCCTTTCCATATATGTACGAGAAGCGTGGGCCAACTATTCCGATTAAAAAAGGAAAGCTCCTTTTTTCGGAGCTTTCCTCTGCCATTCATTTCATTCCTATTAGGATATCAACATCAACCGTAATATCGGCTGTTTTCATCTCTTTCAGCAGGCTTATTCGATCTTTCGGCGCCGACCAGGCAAGCGGCGTCATCTTGAGAAGCCAGTGGATCGCCTGCTGGTCAAGCGTTTTAACATAGCGCAGCCTGACAGGACGGCTGTGTGCTGCATTTGCTGTAAAACGCTCAACAGCTGCCGCATTGGAATACGTGCGCCTTGGTGAATCAGCATATAAAAATTGCCTTAATTCTATTAAATAGTCGCTTCGCGGCACTACTTTTACGAGCATGCCATCATTCTTCAGCAGTCTATGAAACTCTGCATAATTGGACGGGGAAAAAATAGACAGCACAACATCAAATTGGCGATCATGAAAAGGAGCACGCGCCACATCGGCAACCGCCCACATCTGATCTTTGAATGCCTTAGAAGCTTTTAAGATCCCATCTTTCGAAAGATCGATGCCGGTTCCTACCGCTGCTTTCCCTGCATAATCAAACCCGCAAAGCGCATTCAAATGAGAACCCTCACCGCAACCGCTGTCCAGGATGGTAAATGCCTCATGACCAGATTTGGGATGACTGATGAGTTCTGCAATCGTATCATGGAGCGGCTCAAAAAAACCACATTCTCCAATCAGCCTGCTTCTCGCTTCAAAAAGCTCAGCACCGTAACTGGTTTTGACCGGCTTTGTCAGGAAGTTCACGTAGCCGTGCCGAGATAAATCAAATGTATGCCGCCGTTCTGTACAAATCAAGCTTTTTCCTGATGCCGCATCCATGGAAGAAACGCAGAGCGGACATCGAAACAAGCTGAAATCAACTGTTTGCTTCATGATAAAAAACACCTCATTCATTCATTTTTAGATAAATGAAAAAGGCATAGACAAATAAACCTAGGCCTATCTCAAAAATTGGCCAGGTCTGGCAGTTTGTCTACACCTGTCATTATCTATAACGAATGAATTGGATAATCATGAAAAAAACTCCCTTTCTGCTGTATGGGTTTCCCCGTTTCCATCATACAGCAAATATCCAGGAGCTGGAACCTTATAGTGAAGAAAAATCAGTACTGACATGCTGGTATCCCGCCAACATCATATCAGCATAGCAATCCAGCATGTTTTTCCTTTATTTTCTCATTTTAGAATATAAATTTTATTATTGTGAAAATAGTTAAAAAGGTTGATTTTCAAAAAGTGAAAGGATAAAATACTGCTATCATCTTAGAAAAAGACATTCTTGTATATGATCAGTAATATGGTCTGATTGTTTCTACCTAGTAACCGTAAAAAACTAGACTACAAGAAAGTTTGAATAAATTTGAACGAGTTGAAAAGGACAAGTTCTTTTCTGTTTGCTCTTATTTTTCACACTTTCTGCACTTCCAGAATTTGTGAAGGATAAGAGCTTTTTTTGTTTCCATAATAACCCTCATAGGAGTTGCTATCATGTACTTTTTACTAAACCTTGTCGGTCTCATTGTGATTATGGCAGTTGTATTCCTATGTTCTCCGCAGAAAAAGAAAATCAAGTGGCGCCCGATCATGACGTTAATTGTTCTGGAATTGCTGATTACTTGGTTTATGCTGGGAACAAAAGTCGGAAGCTGGGCCATCGGTAAAATCGGTGATTTCTTCACTTGGCTGATTGCTTGCGCCAGTGACGGTATCGCGTTTGCCTTTCCGTCAGTGATGGCGAATGAAACAGTAGACTTTTTCTTTAGTGCGCTTCTTCCAATTATCTTTATCGTCACATTCTTTGATATTTTAACGTATTTCGGCATTTTGCCTTGGCTGATTGATAAAATCGGATGGGTGATTTCAAAGGCTTCCCGCTTGCCGAAATTAGAAAGCTTTTTCTCTATTCAAATGATGTTCCTGGGAAATACCGAAGCACTTGCGGTTATTCGCCAGCAGCTAACGGTTTTAAGCAACAACCGCCTGCTCACATTCGGCTTAATGAGCATGAGCAGCATCAGCGGCTCCATTATCGGATCTTATCTGTCAATGGTGCCTGCGACATACGTGTTTACAGCCATTCCTTTGAACTGCTTAAACGCGCTGATTATCGCAAACCTGCTGAATCCTGTTCACGTGCCGGAGGATGAAGATATCATCTATACACCGCCTAAAGAAGAGAAGAAAGACTTTTTCTCTACGATTTCTAACAGTATGCTTGTCGGCATGAACATGGTGATCGTTATTTTGGCAATGGTGATCGGATATGTCGCATTAACGTCAGCAGTTAATGGCATTCTTGGCGTTTTCGTACACGGCCTGACCATCCAGACGATTTTTGCTTATCTGTTCAGTCCGTTCGCATTCCTGCTTGGATTGCCAGTGCACGATGCGATGTATGTTGCTCAGCTGATGGGCATGAAATTAGCAACGAACGAGTTTGTTGCGATGCTTGACTTGAAAAACAATCTCAAATCCCTTCCGCCTCACACCGTTGCGGTGGCGACGACATTTCTGACGTCCTTTGCAAACTTCAGTACGGTCGGCATGATTTACGGCACGTACAATTCGATCCTTGACGGAGAAAAGTCAACGGTCATCGGGAAAAACGTGTGGAAGCTGCTCGTCAGCGGAATTGCGGTATCTTTATTAAGTGCTGCGATTGTCGGCCTGTTTGTGTGGTAGAAACATTGAGCCATATCCCTTTTCGGATATGGCTCTTTTCATTATTGATAAATAGAGGCTGGCACCTGCACATTCCGGATTCCCGCTGCATAAGGCCCCAAGTCATACTGGCCGAAGACGATGGCGATCCCGTTTGCCGTAAAGTAAAACATTGTGTCTTTGTTTAGGGTTATATCCTCTTTCTTAACATCAGGGAAAAACAGCTCATCGTGTTTTTTGATATAGCTATATAGGTAATCTCTCGTTTTGCTGACTTTTGTTTTGGTGTTCAAAATCTGATCCAGCGTCACCCGCTTTTGTGCTTTCAAGTCATAGTTGAAGGACTGGACAGACGTTAAACCGTGGGCGCCGCCTGAATAGATATAATTGAGTGTTTGAATGCTGAGCTTGCCTGCCGCATTGTATTTGACGCTGAAGGATGTTTGATATTCCGTTTTAAAGCCCTGCTGTTCGCCTGCTTTTTTGTTTTTCAGGTATTCCTGATACGATTGTTCAATGTAGGCTTCCAGCTCTTGATTGATTTTCTTTTCAAACACGGCATTCCCGATGTGATGCACTTGTGGATACGTTAACTCCTTGATCTTTTTGTACGTATGAGTGCTGACAGTTGGTGTTTTCGTTTGAACTGCTTTTAAAGATGGGGCCGCATATGCAACTACGGAAAAAAGCAAGACTGCAATCCCCGCTGCTTTCAGCATGTTATTCCATTTCATACGATCTCCTCCTTCGATGTCGTTGTTTAACATTCCCTTATTTAAGCAATACACACTTTTATAGACTGATTAAATCGAAAGAAGTTTCTAGGTCTAACAGCATGATTTTTCCAATAAAAAAAGAGACACAGGATGTCTCTTTTTTTACTGTTTGCGCCCAGAAATCGCTTCATGAACGGCCTGTGCCAAATCTGTATTTCCGAACATCTCTAATACCGCAATGACAGTCTGGTCCGGAATGTGCTCTGCTTCGTGCTTTGGCACGACCAGATCGTCCATGGTTTTTTTCAAGCTTTCATTCAGCTTTTGCTGCGGATACGCTTTGGCGTACAGCTCCATCGGATCAAGATCATGGTTCACGCACCATTGGGCAAACACCAAAATCATCATATTTTCATCGCGTTCGTAAGCTTCAGCGAGCTGTTTTTCGTTCATTTGCCATGCTCCTTATGAAAAGTATCTTCCTTAAAGATACAGGAGCCGATCAAATTCGTCTATCCCAATGGCGATGAGCAGAAACCGCATCGATAAATGCCTTGCTGAAAGCGGTGTAGTCAGGTTCATCTTTAGCCGTTACGATGCCTGGCCCCTCTGTTGTCCCGACAGAGGATTGAAGAAGGTCAATTCCTTCATTTGCCGCACCGATCGCCTTGTAGTGATTGTAAGCTTCTCTGATAAACGCCATCGCTTGTTTGTTGTCTTTTAACTCCAGCCCTCCTGCAGCATAGACGGCATCATACAGAACAGAATCAACCGTCAGGAACGTGCCGCTGGCCTCAAGCTGCTGTCCGCTGCCGCTTGTCATATACCCCAGATTTTGACTGATGATATCCACTGTGATTCCTTCTTGCTTTAAGGCTTCCAGTACTGTTTGCAGCTCTTTTTCATGAAATCCGTTTCCGGCGAGTACAGCGACTTTTCTTGTTGACGCGGTTTTCACTGTACGGGCTTGGCTTAACGCAGGCGAAGTAAGAATTTCTTTAGATGCTTTACGCTTCGCGGGCGCCGCCACGCCTACTCCTTTGGCGATTTCTTCTGCTAAATCTGCATCGACATTGCTGAAGACATCAACGACCTGCCGCTGTACGTCTTTGCTTTTGACCTTCCCGACCTCGAAGCAGAAAGCAGAAATGATGTGCTGTTTCTCCACAGGAGACATGCTGTTCCAGAAAAGCTTCGCCTGTGAGTAATAATCGTTGAAGCTGTCGCTTCGCTGGCGGATTTTTTTGCCCTCGACTTTTTCCTGATAGTGGACGTAGCCGCCTTCTTCAGCTGTCGCTGGCGACGGATCATTGTTTTGCAGAGAGTTTTTATGATAAGCGACAGGTCCCTTATTGATCGTCATCCGGTGATAGCCGTCATATTGATTGTTATGGAATGGACATACCGGCCGGTTAATCGGAAGCTCATGGAAGTTCGGACCGCCAAGACGAATCAGCTGTGTATCCGTATAAGAGAAAAGTCGCCCCTGCAATAGCGGGTCATTTGTAAAATCGATGCCCGGCACGACATTTCCCGGGTGGAATGCGACTTGTTCTGTTTCCGCAAACACATTATCCTGGTTGCGGTTCAGCGTCATTTTCCCAATGATCTTCACCGGCACAAGCTCTTCCGGCCACAGCTTAGTCGGATCAAGAATATCAAAATCAAACTTGAATTCATCTTCCTCATCAATCATCTGCACGCCGAGCTCGTATTCAACCTTGCCGCCGTTTTCAATTGTTTCCCACAGGTCACGGCGATGGAAATCCGGATCTTTCCCGGCAATTTTCTGCGCTTCATCCCATACGAGAGAATGCACGCCGAGCACCGGCTTCCAGTGAAATTTCACGAAACGTGCCTTTCCTTGTTCATTGACAAAACGGAACGTGTGCACGCCGAAGCCCTCCATCATTCTGTAGCTGCGGGGGATGCCTCTGTCAGACATCGTCCACATCACCATGTGGGCAGACTCAGGGTTATTGGCGACAAAATCCCAAAACGTATCATGGGCAGTCGCGGCCTGAGGCATTTCATTGTGTGGCTCAGGCTTAAACGCATGAACCAAATCCGGAAATTTGATTGCGTCTTGAATGAAAAACACCGGAATGTTATTTCCCACAAGGTCATAGTTTCCTTCTTCAGTATAAAATTTTGTCGCAAAGCCTCTGGCATCCCGCACCGTGTCTGCGGAGCCTTTAGAACCCGCAACCGTAGAGAAACGGACAAATACCGGTGTCTTCACCGAAGGGTCCTGAAGAAATTTGGCCCGTGTATATTCTGTCATTGGTTCGTAAACCTGAAAAAAGCCATGCACGCCATACCCGCGTGCATGCACAACGCGCTCCGGAATCCTCTCATGGTCAAAGTGCGTCATTTTCTCCCGAAAGTGAAAATCCTCCATCAGCGTCGGGCCGCGAACCCCGGCTTTTAACGAATGCTCATCCTCTGATACTCGCAAGCCTTGATTTGTCGTCATTTTCTTCCCGCTGTTATCGGTCCTGTACTGCTCAAGCTGCTCGTCCTTTGAGTGTTCATTTACACGTTTGTTTTGGTCATCACTCATGTCTGCTCCCCCTTTTTAAAACGAAACATTCTACAGCACATTTACCCGTGGCGTTCTTCATATAAACTGCTAATCCGCTCATTAGGATTTTTGGTCTACATATAAATATGCGGTCATACACATTTGAAATAAGCCTTCTTCACAGAAAGAAAGGATGGAAGCGCTTACCAAAAAAAGCTGTTGAATAGGGGAGGTCATATCATGCTTGCCATACTCGGTTTTGTGATGATGATTGTCTTTATGTACCTTATTATGTCTAACCGGCTTTCCGCTCTTATTGCCTTGATTGTCGTTCCTATTGTGTTCGCCCTGATCAGCGGATTTGGCAAAGATCTCGGCGAGATGATGATTCAGGGCGTTACAGACCTCGCCCCTACCGGTATCATGCTGTTATTCGCCATCCTGTATTTCGGCATTATGATTGACTCAGGCCTGTTTGATCCTCTCATTGCCAAAATCTTATCGTTTGTCAAAGGAGATCCGTTAAAAATCGCCGTAGGCACAGCGGTTCTGACCATGACCATTTCGCTGGACGGAGATGGGACAACAACCTATATGATTACCATTGCAGCGATGCTGCCTCTTTACAAACGGCTCGGCATGAACCGTTTGGTGTTAGCGGGAATAGCGATGCTCGGTTCGGGGGTTATGAATATTATCCCGTGGGGCGGGCCGACTGCGAGGGTTTTGGCCTCCTTAAAATTGGACACGTCAGAGGTTTTCACGCCGCTGATTCCCGCTATGATCGCCGGCATTCTCTGGGTGATCGCCGTTGCTTATATCCTCGGAAAGAAAGAGCGGAAGCGGCTCGGCGTCATTTCGATTGATCACGCACCGTCTTCCGATCCGGAGGCCGCACCGCTCAAGCGTCCCGCTCTTCAATGGTTTAACCTGCTGCTGACTGTCGCTCTGATGGCCGCACTGATCACCAGCCTGCTGCCGCTTCCTGTTCTTTTTATGACTGCGTTCGCCGTTGCCTTGATGGTTAACTATCCAAATGTCAAAGAGCAGCAGAAACGAATCTCGGCGCATGCGGGTAATGCGTTAAACGTTGTCTCAATGGTGTTTGCTGCGGGCATATTCACAGGCATTCTCTCCGGCACAAAAATGGTCGATGCCATGGCGCATTCTCTCGTTTCACTCATCCCTGATGCCATGGGCCCGCACCTGCCGTTGATCACTGCGATCGTCAGCATGCCCTTCACCTTTTTCATGTCGAATGACGCCTTTTACTTCGGTGTCCTTCCCATCATCGCCGAAGCCGCTTCCGCTTACGGAATAGACGCCGCTGAAATCGGGAGGGCCTCCTTGCTGGGGCAGCCTGTGCATCTGCTCAGCCCGCTTGTGCCTTCCACCTATCTATTGGTAGGAATGGCAGGCGTCAGCTTTGGCGACCATCAAAAATTCACTATTAAATGGGCCGTGGGAACAACGATTGTGATGACCATTGCGGCGCTTTTGATTGGGATTATTTCTTTCTAAATGTATGAGCTTGATCGTAGCATTGAGTACAGAGGGGAGAAGATCAAATAGGATATTATGAGTGAATAGAAGATTCATGCCAACAACTCCTCATTACAATCATAAGAGCCTGCTATATTGCAGCAGGCTCTTTCACATTTGGCATTATTTTTTTGTATAGCGCACCCAGTCATAATGAGCGTATAGCGGATTTACACCATTGTAGGAGCCAAGCCATTCATCGACACCCGTGCCATTCCACAAGTTCATCATGATCTTTCCAGGTGTTGTCGGAATTTGGTTTGTTGCAGTATGTTTTAATTGCCCGTCGACATACCATTTAATAGAGTTTGGCTGCCAATCGAATGCATACGTATGATAGGCATTGGCTGCATCAAACCCGAGATCAACAATCTTCTCATGGTTTCCTGCACCATTTGTATAATAGTTAAATTGAACCTTCGTTGTGTCTTTTCCTAAAAATTCGATATCAATCTCATCCCAAGGAGTTCCATCTGTTGGACCTGTGTAAGTGAAGAACGATGAAACGATCCCTGTGTTTTTAGCTGGTTTCATTCTGACTTCATAAAGTCCATAGCCATATGTTTGAACAGAACGGTTTTCCCCGCAGTCAAACTTGTTATAAGCTGGGCTTGTTAGCGCTAAACGCATTTCACCCAATGACGTCATTGATACGTTATTAGCCCGCCACGTGCAGTTGAACATATTTCCATTCGAATAACCATCTGCTTTTTGCCAAAAACCGGAGTTATAGCCGTTAAAAGGGTCAAAAAACGATCCACCTGTTTGAGCTGAGGCAGTAGCAGTGACTGCAAACAAACTCATAAACAATCCAGTGACAAGAAGCAGCAACACTCGTTTCAGATAAGGCATATTGGCATTCCCCTTTCATTGAAAGCGTTTTCTATGTTGATCTTACATGATTCTTTTAAAAGGGAACATCGGTCAAAATAATGATAATATCGAATCTTACTAACTTGAATCCTGTAACTATCATCATCTTCCCTCTGAAAAAAATAAAAACCTAAATTACCATCAGCACAGACAGAGATGATCCGCACTCATTGCAATTTAGGTTTTGCCTGCTTTATCAGTAACAATCCTACCATTTTCATATGTGAATGTAAGAAAAAGTGAACACAAGGAAACACAAATGTCAGCGCTCTCATTATGCTTGTTTAACTACCCTTTCTATGTGAATGGTTAAATACAGCAGCTCGTCACTTGTGAGCTTGTGCTCATACTCCCGCTCAATGTAGGTTTGGATTTTCTTCGTGCATTCATACGCGCGATGATACTTTTCTTTCACTGTATCCAGCAAAAAATCGTCCTGGCTTTCCATGTGAGTGCCGTTAAATAGACGTTGCGCGAAAAACTTTAAGTGGGTGACGAACCGATAATAGTGAAGCGATTCTTCGTTGAATTCAATCTTAAAATGGTATTTTACAATACTCAAAATCTCTTGCATGACTTTTGTAATGTTGATGATATTGGGCATCTCTTCGTTCAGCTCGGCATTTACAATATGCAGAGCAATAAAGCCTGCTTCATCCTCTGGCAGAGACACACCAGTCTTATTTTTTACCATAACCAACGCTTCTTTGCCGATCGCAAATTCGTCTTTGTACAGCCGTTTTGTTTCCCACAGCAAGGCGTTTTTGATATCAAGCCCTTTCTGGTTGCGCTGGATGGCAAAGTTAATATGGTCGGTCAGCGACACATAGATGCTGTCGTTGAGCTTTTTGCCGAGCTGTAATTTTGCGTAGCTGATAATCTCTTCGGATACTTCCATACACTCGATCGGTATATCATACAAAAGGGTTTTGAACTTTTCTGATACATCCTTGTTATCGAGCGTGAACACTTTCTCAATGCGGGCTTCATCGACATCATCGCCGGACTTTTTCTGAAACGCGAGCCCCCTGCCCATGACGACCAATTCTTTCCCTTGTTCATTGACCACGCTGATCACATTATTGTTGATCACCTTCGCAATTTTCATGACATGTCCCTCCAATCAACTAAGAACAGACTATATCTTGATTGTACATTCTTTTTGTACTAGGTCAATATCATCAGGGAAAGACGGAAGCTGATCAGTACAATTCACTCCGTACCTGCTGCCCGGGCTGTTTTTGAAGCAGCGCCTCCAGATGGCGTTCAAATGATGCCTTGTCAGCTTTCTGCTTTTTGACAATGCTGTTCATGATTTTGACGCTTTCGGCGCTGTATTGTGTATATTGTTTTTTCAGCTGATCCAGCTGCTGTCTTGTCTTCTTCGCGTTTTTCGGTGTGACTTGGCCGATGAGTTTGATCATATTGTCTGCGGTCTCAAAAAAAGCGGCTCTATTTTCTGTCAGCTGCTGAATTTCGATGCGGCTCATGTCTTGATTACGCGTTTTTTGAAGCAAGGCGACCGCCTCGCTGTTTTGTTTTTTGAGCGATTTGTTCTCAAGCTTAATCGATTCGAGATTCTCCTTCGCAATGTCTGCTTCTTCTTCAGTCATGCTGCTTCGCACGAAGTATTCTGGATTGCCGATTCCATAATCAAATGCTTCGCTCACTTGTATCATGGAACTGAACACAATGGCCAGCTGCCTGTCGCTTGCGAGGGCTTGGAAATCCTGCTTTTTCTTACTGCTCATCGGTTTGGCTTCGGTTTGTTTTACTGTCTTTGATCACAGTCTGCGAACATCTGAGCCTCACCTTCACTTTCGCATGCGCTCATCACAAGAACTGTGACCAGCAGGCTTATACACAAGCCTATTCGCCTCATGCTCTGTCTCCTCTCTGCTGAATCCCTTCTGGAAAATACCATAAAATATAGTTAAATGGTACCAGATTCACCTAACCCCAGCAATAAATCAAAAGTATGATTTGAAGCGCAAAAGCATAAATATTTTGTAAAAATTGACGTGCATTCCATTCTTTTCAGGCCCAATTCTCGTACAATAGAAGTATCGTTACCGGAGAGGGGGCTCTGATGATGAAACGTTTTACGAAACAAGAAAACAGCTGGGTATTATATGACTGGGCAAATTCTGCTTACTCAATTGTCGTGACCACCGCGGTATTTCCGTTATTTTATAAATCAGCTGCTGCGGAAAGCGGTGTCAGCGCCGCTCAATCGACTGCCTATTTGGGCTATACCATTGCGATTTCAACGTTTATTCTTGCGATGCTCGGCCCTATTTTAGGCACAATCGCCGACTATGAAGGGTGCAAGAAAAAGTTCTTCGGTTTCTTTGTGTCAGCCGGTGTCGCCAGCACCGCGATGCTCGCCTTTATCCCTAGTGAACATTGGCTGCTATTGTTGCTGTTTTATACGATATCGGCTATCGGTTTTTCCGGCGCCAATGTGTTTTATGATGCCTTTCTCGTGGACGTTACGCCTGAGAAGCGGATGAATCTCGTCTCGGCACGGGGTTTTGGCTTAGGATACATTGGAAGCACGATTCCATTTATCATCAGTATTGCTGTCATCCTGCTCGCACAAGCAGAGACGATTCCAGTGTCTGTATCGGCCGCAAGCCAGCTGTCCTTCTTCATAACGGCTGCCTGGTGGGGGCTGTTCACCATCCCAATGATTAAACATGTCCATCAACGCTATTACATCAAAAAAGAACCTCATATTGTCATCAACAGCTTTAAGCGGCTCGGCCAAACGATGAAACGGATCAGACAATACCGGGCACTTTTCCTCTTCTTGCTCGCTTATTTCTTTTATATCGACGGAGTCGGCACGATTATTACGATGTCGACATCCTATGGATCAGATTTAGGGATCGGCTCCTCAAGCCTTCTGATCATCCTATTTGTCACTCAGGTGGTCGCTGCACCGTTTTCGATTATATACGGAAAACTGGCAGAACGCTTCACGGGGAAGACCATGCTGTACGTCGGGATCGTCATTTATATGATCGTTTGCGTGTATGCCTATTTTATGAAGACAACGCTTGATTTCTGGATACTGGCTATGCTTGTCGCCACCTCGCAAGGCGGTATTCAAGCCCTAAGCCGTTCCTATTTCGCCAAGCTTGTGCCAAAGCGCCACGCCAATGAATTCTTCGGTTTTTACAACATTTTCGGAAAATTCGCCTCAATTATGGGGCCGCTGCTCATTGCCGTGACAGCCCAGCTGACCGGGAAATCCTCGACTGCGGTGTTCAGTCTGATCATTTTGTTTGTAATTGGTATTGTGATTCTTGCCTTTGTTCCGGAGGAGACCAGCGCCGATGTCAGCCAGCAGCAAAATGACCTGCCCCTTTAACTGGGAGCAGGTCATTCATCATTTATTCGCTTTATTCACCTTCAGCTTTTTCCCTTTGACGGTTGTGTTCTTCATCACTTTGAGAACATGAGGGCCTTTACCATTTAAAATCTCAACGTATGAGGCGTTATCCATGATCGTGATGATGCCGATGTCGTCAGCTGACACACCGTCAATTTTGGCAATCGTTCCTACAAAATCAACGGCTCTGATTTTCTTTTTCTTTCCGCCGTTAAAATACAGCTTCATAATGTCTTTATTCAGCTCTTCGCTTTTGTCTTTTTTGCTTTCCGGACGGTCATTCATTTTAGCTAGAAATTCAGGTTTTTTCCTTGCTACTTCCTCTTGAGAAGGTGCTTCTATTTTTTGAATTTCAAATCCGATATATTCTTCAATGTCGGCTAAAAACCGTTTTTCAAAGGCCGTGACAAACGAAATGGCCTTCCCTTTGTTCCCTGCGCGTCCCGTTCGGCCCGTGCGGTGGACATAGCTTTCTTTTTCAACCGGCAGATCATAGTTGATGACAAGGGAGATATTTTCAATATCAATCCCGCGCGCGGCGACATCCGTCGCCACTAAGTAACGGTACTCGCCACGTTTAAATTCATTCATGACGTCGAATCGGTCTTCCTGAATCATTCCGCCGTGAATTTTATCGCATGGATATCCTAAGTCATCCAATTCATCGGTCAGCTGATTGACGTGCTCCTTCGTTCGGCAGAAAATGATGCAGCTGTCAGGATTCTCCGTCATCAGCACATCTTTCAGCAATGAAAATTTATTCTCTTCTCTTACTTGAATCACCGCATGTTCAATATTTCTTGTGGTAAGCCCGGCCGCTTTGATTTCGATATGCTCCGGTTTTTGCATATATTGACGGCTCAGCTTCTCGATATCCTGCGGAAGTGTCGCTGAAAACAGCATCGTCGTACGCTCAGTCGGCAGATGCTTGATAATCGCCTCCACCTGCTCAATGAAGCCCATATTCAGCATCTCATCCGCTTCATCAATGACCAAATAAGAGAGACGATCCAACGGCAGCGTGCCTTTTTCGATATGATCCAGAACACGTCCCGGCGTGCCGACAACAATGTGGCTTTTTTGCTTAAGCTCAGCTTTTTGTTTATCAAAGGAGGATTTTCCAAATACGGCTGTCGCTTTGATCCGTTTAAATCGTCCGATGTTCGTGATATCTTCCTTTACTTGCACCGCAAGCTCACGGGTCGGTGTTAAAATAAGCGCCTGCGGCTTGTTTTCATCCCAATTCGCCAGCTCACAGAGAGGAATCCCGAACGAAGCCGTTTTCCCGCTTCCTGTCTGTGATTTGACGACAAGATCCTTTCGTTCAAGGGCAGCGGGGATCACACTCTGCTGCACCTTGGTCGGTTCTGTATATCCCAGTCCTTCCAATGCTCGTAAAATGTCATGACTGATTTGATAGTTTTTAAAATGACTCATGTATAAACTCCTGTCTCTTGCAGATGTTCTCATTATACTCTAATTGACGAAGGCATATGTGTTTTGACGAAAAATGATGTATTAAAAGCCATCGATTCCCTGGCGTTTTAGCTCCTGAACAGCCAATCGCGCCAGTGCGTCGGCCCCCGCGCGATTCGGGTGCAGCGTATCTCCATCCATATAAAGCCCGAGTGTTCTTTCCGGACCGATCGATGTAAAGTATGCCGAGCTGAGGACATTTAAGTCAATGAGATATGTTTTTTCCTCTTCGGCCAAAGCTAAAATAGAGGCCCTGTACCATCTGTTTACAGACGAATGGATGCCTTCAGAAGTAAAATCGGTTGCCCGGCCCTGAGGCGTTGATAGGATGACGTCCGCTCCTTTCGCTTTTACCTGACGAATCATATCACGCATCATCTCTTTAAACTCCGCTTCAGATTCATTATGCTTCGGATTTGTGTCATTAATGCCAAGCTGCAATATAAAATAATCTCCCGGTTTAATATACTTCAGGATCGCCTCAAGCTGTCCATCATTTCTGAACCCTCTCGCGATCTGCCCGCCGGACGCCATGTTTCTCACTTGAAAGGTGTGTTTATCGATATAGTGAGGCAGCATCTGCCCCCAGCCCGCCTGCTTGCTGCTGTTGAGCGGATAATAATTGCACACCGTCGAGTCGCCGCCGACATAAATGGTTCGGTTCGTCACCGGCTGATCAGACAATTTCTTTATTTTCAAGGCGCTAAGCGTAAAAGCGGTGCCGGCTTTCCCCTCTGTCACCAGTAGATTCAGCTGCCCGTCGGTGACAGGAATTTGGAACGTATCCTCCGCGCCATCCCCTGTCATATTGATGACCTGAAACACGCCCTCCGCCGCCACACTGGCCCTTGCCGTATTGCCAAGCGTCACCTTCACCTCATAAAGCCCATTCGGGAGATCCACATTAAACGTGTTATTGCTTTTCGTCCCATACGCTAAAAACTGAACCGCATCACTCTTCACACCAGTCCCGGATGCCGCCACATCCCTCATGTTCTCCGGTGTTTGAAAACCGTAGCCCTTTGATCGGTCATACCGATCAGACGCCCTGACACCAATATAATCAGGCTCCACCGAACCGCTTCCAAAGTCAAACTGATACACCTTCGGCTCCACTGCCTTCACACTCTCAATCCCGTCAAAACCCAACATCAACATCATCACAAAAACCGTTGCCATCCATTTTTTCATCAAGACTCCCCCTCTATGAAAACGCATACATTAATGCATACTCGGTGATTGTTTCTTTATGATGACTGAATGCAGAAAAAATGGCGTTGAAAAATAAAATTGATGTGCCATATTTAAAAAGGGGGGTCTCAAGCAAAAAAGGGGAAAATCAGTGTGACTTCTTGTCACACTTGATCACATCCCAACCTCCGCAATAGAAACTCATCTGATCTTCTTGATCATACACATAATAACGGAGTCTTTCCCATTGATCGTCAGTCGGTTCAATCTCCAACTCAACCGCATCGATGGATTCAAGGTCATCCAGCTTTGATGCACTAATGTCTTCAAACCGCAAATGAATGTCACAGGTTTGAGCTGATCGTTTTCATTCAAACACAGGAATTTGAATATAACGATCATCTTCTTTCATATAGAAAGAAAACTCGTTTAATGTAAATGGACCTGTATCCTCATCAGAAAGATGCTTTTTCAATTTCTCGTATTGTGTGATATTCAAATGAATTCCTCCTATTTTTAGTTACCTCCAACCATATAGATCTCCGCAGCATCGTATTCAAACCATATGATCCGTTCGCCTGAGTCCGTTAGGCATTGGAGCTTCCCTTCTGAAAAATAGCTTTTATCCGGTTGAGGATCAGTGATCAGAAAAACATCATAATTGATGGAAGCTAGCAGAAAGAGAAAATCTGCAATATCCCGGTCTGCTTCATGTACTACGCATTGGAAATGAAATTGCCTTTTCGCCAGCTTCGTCACCTTGTAAGCATAGCCTTTGACAAACTCTGACAGGTCTTCTATAAATGAACCAGTCGTTATCACCTGTATCATGATTCGCTCACAGGTAAGCCCTTGCCAAAAACGATAAAACGACTCTGCATCTTTAAGTTCGCATGACGTAACGATTTGGTCAGGTTTAAGATCAACCATGTCCAAATTGCCGATACTGCTTATAGAGGTTTTTTCCATAAAACCTTCCCCCTTATCAGTTGGATAGCGCAACGCAAATCTCTTGTCTGACTTGCTCATACAAGAGAATGTGATGATACAGTTCGTTATTGTTTTTGATCATTGCCGGTGGTATTTCAGGATACAGCTCAAAAAAGCTTTTCTCCAACGAATGCCGCTGATGCCAGGGCATCCTTTTATTCGCCAGGACATAATCCAAACTGCCGGCAACAAGCATAAAAAACTCATGTATTTCCGCTTCAAAGCCGTACATTTCATCAGGGTACGGCTTTTCTTCAAGCACTTGCTGTCTTTTTTTCAGCTTTTGAAGCACGTTGATCCTCTCCCTCCGCAACAAACTCATTTATCTTGAAACAGGATAGGCGGATTATTATCTATCACCTCCAACAGCTCTTCACCAAACACAGTGATTGTCAATTTCCACGGGTCTCCCAAAAGCCCCCAAGAAAAGTCCTGATAAAAAAAGAAATAATAATCTCCGTTTGGAAATACCGGAACAGGCCATTCGCCAAATTCATCCTGAGGCATTGTCTGATGAGGGCTAAAGATATATCCGACATGCTGCCAGTCTAATGCGTACATCACATCGTGTTTTCCAGTACATGATTGAAATGCTTTTAAAATCGAAGTCTCTAAATCATTCAGCACTCTGACCACATCATCATTACTGGCTTTACCGCTCATCCCGCTAGAAATATCAAACACTCGATATGGATCAGGCGGGATGATGTGATGGCATCTGCTTCCGGGTTTCCATTTTATGATCTTGTTCACTTCTGACCAGATGCGGTCTTGTTTTGTCTGACTTAAAGCGCGCCAATTCATCATAATCTCATCCCTACACCTTATTGGATATCATGCTTATAAACACCAGAAGAGGTCACTGCGTAAACAGCGTTACTTGTCAGTTTCAGCTGTTGAACATCTAGGCCTTCACCGTTCGAATCACAGCATGTTATCTCTTTCATCTCTTGACTCACATCGGCAGAAATTAAATAAAGAAACGACTCAAGCTCTTCACTGTAACAATTGAACGTCCCAACCAAAAAACCTTCTTCGGATATCGCGAGCTGATCAAATGCTTCTGAGTCCGGCTCTTTATCCGACAGAATCCACACTCGTCTCACGACCGTTTCATCAAATGCGGCAATGACTGCGTCTCCGTAATACAGCATATAAATCAAGCCGTTTTTTTCTGCAAGTCCATAACAATCATCTACAGCCGGCGCATCCATTTCTTCGAGCTTTCTATCAATGTGTATTTCCTTCTGCTGACCATCTAACGTAAAACACCACACACTATGGCCGTTGGGATTCTCATCATGATAAATACCTTCATCACATAAACCGACCCAAAGCTGTTGTTTTTCATCCAAAAGACAGCAGGAAACCCCTGAAGGTAAGTGAAAAGCACTTTTCACCCTTCCCTCTTCTGAAAAAACCTTTACCTTCGGCTCATACGATTCGTAATAAACGAAGACATAGCCATCTGCACATTGTTGAAAGAGCAGGATATCACTGTATGAAATCTGCTCTTTCACTTTAAAAACCCGAATATCACCGGAAGGATCATAGATTGAGATGGTCACATCACCTTTCACACCTTTTCCAATGTAGACACGCCCCAGTGGATCAGCATGGAAAAAACAATCTTGGGTGTCCATGTTGATAATTTTATTCATTTTTAATTTTTTCATTTGTTATGCTCCCAGTTTAGAAATGAAGTGATAATTAAGCATTTATTAGCTATTAGTAACGGACAGCCTAGTTTCATTAATCGTTTTGATATAAAGCTACTTTCCAATTCAGTCTTAAATCATTTAGTGTTTAATTGGTATGCATAAAACGATTGATCATCAAAGCGAACTGTTTCAGCTTCTATAGCAATCAGCATTCTGTTCATGTCAATAAGAAAGTTAGCATTTGATTGATACTCCGGAATTATAGAATTTGATAGATTCCCGATTCCTTCTGGATGATAACTCATCTCAAATACTTGCCAATTGTATTCTTCCGGATCTATTTTTTCCAATCTCATGTCGCCAACATCTGCACTATAATAAGCGGATGCCACATTTTGAAATAATATTTTATGGGTATATTCAGCTTCACTTTCAAAAACCTTTATATTAAGTGAGAGCTCTTTTTTAAACACATTAAAATCTAAATAAAGGACACTGCACCCCTCATCAATGTAATCAACCCATTCACTAATTGTTTTGTACATTGTCATCTCCTGCCTCTTTTTTAATCAATAACACCTTACCACCAAACACAAATTACTCCATATATTGTTTGATCCAATCATTCAAATCATCTGTTGAATGTAAATAAGTTTCAGGAGAATCTTTCAAATCAATCCCACTTAGAAGGATTAACATACTCCAGACTCTATCATCTTCTACTTCGGGGTCATCCGCATGAACATAAGTTCCAGCCCAATCCGACACTTCTTCTCTTGTTGTTTGTCCATTTAAGACACTTTTGATTTTATTTATGCATTCTATTAGCTTTGGCTCGCTCAATTTGATCACCACGTATTCAAGTACTAAATGATTTGTTATTAGTATGCAAAGCACCGTACTGATATTTAGATATTGAAGCTTTTTCCGTAAAAGATATGTTCCAAAAGGTTTCCAATCTACCAATAAACAAGCTCACATCCGTATTCCGTGTGCAATATACATAAACCAAACTGGCACTTAGGCTCAACCAAAATAAAACTATGATTGAGAATCCCTTCATCGAACTCAATACACTCCAATAAGCAGTCAAGGTGCTCGAGACATTTTCCAAAAGAACAAACTAACGCACCAATTTCGCTGCTGTATTGATGAAACAGCAGAACGTCCCGGTCATCGTAAGCAACATATGACTGAGATATTTTCCAGATCAGCTGTTTCGCTTCCGTTTTTTCGAGGGCATCAACCTCACGGGTGTTGGCTGGTATTGAATTTGATAAAACCAGCTCAAGCAATTGCCTGCTTTGCGCCAGATCAGCAAAACGATAAGTGAAGCCTCTTTCTGCACAAGGGACTAGTTTTTCTCTGATTTCGCTCATCAATAAACGTCTTTTATTCTCGGCGAGTTTTTCGATCAATCTTTTTTGCATGAGCCGCATTCCCTCCGCTGTCAATTTCTCAAGTTCTTTTAAATTGATTCATCATTCTCTTGTTTTCGTTGTCGTTCATGTTTAGATTTGTTCTAAAAAAGCTTGTATCGCTTATCGATACAAGCTTTATCTTCAACTGCTTAAAACTCACCCAGTGGGCTTTTCACAAAACGCTGGGAACCTTTTTGGCAAATCCTCTTCATCCCAATCAATTCTATATTTTTAGATTCTTTTGTCATACAAATAAGAGAGGATGGTAACATCTCTTATTTAATGTTCCATCAATAAATGCCCCATTTTTATCCAATGCAGAAATTATTTATAATTAAGGAAGTTTAGAAGGATTTTTTGTATTTTCAAGATTTAATTTTAAAGCGGTCACAAAAGACTCTAGCTTTTCTTCATTACAATTAATTTCGAACAAGTTGGAGTTCGACTTACTTTCTTTATAATCATCAAATATAATTTTAATCTTAATTCTGTAATTTCCGTTTTCTTGATCAATACTAAGAAATAAGAATGGTTCAATAGTCTCTAAACTGATACTGTCTTGATTTCCTTTTATCATAGTTTCGATCCCAGATATCAACACCTTATATTCACTTTCTAATAAAACAGCAGAAAAATCGCGAACGACGGCTTTCTTATTTTCCAACAATTCAAATACAGATAAAATAAATGGATCATCGTCCAACTCTTGATACCTTCTCGGTGTTAATTCAAGTTCTATACAATCATCTTTTATTTTGGCCATATTTCCTCCTCATTTAAAGTTTAAGTGAGGGTAGTTGTCATCCCCCCCTCGCTTAACCTTATTAACGCCTTCTCTTAGATTTATTTCCTTTTCCGTGTGTATGGAATACGTGTTTAGAACCCTTAGCTCTTGAACTTCCATAAGCTGTGATTACTTTACCCCTTTTATTTAAAACAACTGTAGCTTTTTTTCCAACATATTTCGTTGCCCCATTAGGTTGTTTTATTACTTTTTTAGGGCTTCGCACAGCATTCAGTTTGGCCCTTAAATTGACTCCACGGCCTCCATTTCTTCCTATAGATTGATTAAGTCCATGTCTTGTATGACCTGTGATTTTAACTGCCTTCTTCGTAAACTTATAGGCGCGACTAGCACCCTTAAATATCTTCCCAGGACCAAAATTAGAAGCAGCTGCCCAAGCAGCACCTTTCCATCCTTTACCTGATTTATATGCCTTATATCCATCATAGGCTGCAAATCCGGCATTTACCACAAGCCATACCCAATGCCCGTCCGGATCAACATTCATCACAGGGTTATTATTTCCATAAGCATACCCATTCTGATCCAATGAGTCTCCGTCGCTACCTGGGTCTGGGTCGAGCGATAGGAACACGCCGTTTCTTGGCTCGTAGTAGCGGGCCATGAGATAGTACAGGCCGGTTTCTTCGTCGTATTGGTAGCCTGCGTAGCGGTAGCGGTTGTCTTTCACTTCGTCGCTTGCTTCGGTTTTTGTTGGATTTCCCCATGCGTCGTACTGATATTTGGCAACCGTTTTTCCAGTGCTGTCTGAGATCGCGATGACATCGCCGTGTGCGTTGTAGTGATAGAAATATTTCTTGCCATTTTCTGTGTAGGAAAACAGCTGGCCGCTGTCTCCGTACGTGTATGATTTTGTGACGTTGTTGTCTGCGTCTGTTTCATACAAGACGTTCAAGCTGTCTCCGTCGTAGAAGTAATTCGTGACTTTTCCGTTGACCGTTTTTTGGATTCTGTTTCCTTTTTCATCATACTTATACGTTGCGAATGGCTTGTCTTCGCCTTTTTTGGTAACGGCGGTCAGGTTGTCTTCTGCATCCCACGTATATGTGAATTTGCCGTCGGATGTGCGGTTGCCGTTTTTATCGTACGAGATGCTTTCTTCATTGACTTTTGTCAGCTGGTTCATGATGTTGAAAGAGGCGTTCACCGTTTTGCTCGAACCGTCTTTTACAGTTGTAACGGTTTTCCGGTTTCCGAATCCATCATATGTGTATTCAATAACAGTACCGTCTTCATGGGTTTCTTTGACAAGCTGATTCAGCTTCCCATACTCATATTGCACCTTGCCGCTTGCTGAGCTGTTTATCGTTGTGCGATTGCCGTTGGCGTCGTATTCATAGCTTTCTGTCAGAATGCTTCCGCCATTTTTGTCGCCGATATGCAGCGAGCTTACAAGGTTTCTTTCGTCATATGAAAAACTTGTTCCACCGCCGTTGCCCGTAATAAAGGTTTGGACGTTTCCATTTTCATCATAATCAAATGAATAGGAAGATGTACTGTCTTCCATCTCAATCATTTGGTCCAGCTTGTTATACGTAAATTGATTCGTTCCTTTTTGATCCCCATGGCTCCACGAGAAGGTTTTCAGCTTATCGGAGTCACTAGGATATGTCCAAGTTTGGCTGCCGCCGCGGTCAGTCAATTCGGTTAAACGGTTTTTATTGTCAAATGTCCGTTTTTTTGTGGTGTTCTGCTCTTTATTGACGACCGACGTTTCATTTCCATTTTTGTCATACGTGAAATTGTACTTTTCTGTACCGTTATACGACTTTGATTTCACCCGGTCTGTTCCATCATAAGAAAGAGACACTTCGTTGCCATTTGGTGAAATGGTTTTGGTCAGGTTGCTGTTGGCATCATATTCGCTTGCTAACACATTGCCCAGAGGATCAGTTGTTTTGACAAGCTTGCCCATCACATCATATTCGTATTTATAGGTTTGATCTGCTCCCGCCCGGATGGTTTTGCTTACCTCATTGCCTTCCTTATCATAGCTGTGAAGGATAGACGTGCCGTTAGAGAGCGTCATGTTTGTCAATTGGTCTGCCTGATCATACGTATAGGTTGTTTTTTCACCTTTTGCATCCGTTTCAGACGTTTTCTTACCAGTTTCATCATAATCAGTTGAAGTGGAGAAACCTAGTTCGTCCTCTTCCTTGGTCACATAGTTGCCATTACTGTCGTACGTGCTTTTTGTCAGAAGGCTTCCTTCAATCAGACGGATATCATCAAACCAGACTGTGCCTGTCGCACTCTTTTGGAACAGAATGCTAACGTCCACTTTATTAATCGGCTTTGTTTTCGGTATAACAACTGCAGCCCGGTTCCATTCCTGTGTTCCAGAAGGGAATTTGGCATTGTATACACCTGTGCTGCCGTCCGCGTAAGTGACATTAGCCTGCAGAGAATAGTCTTTTTCATCTGTAAACTTGACACTGCTTGCTTTCGACATGCCTGTCAGTGTGAGATAAACCGGTTTGTCATTTGCGCTTTGCCCTAAGACAACGGTTTGTTTTGTTACTGATCCGGCTTGGGACGCACTGGTCCGGGCAGCTTTTAACGATACATCATCATTAAAGCCTTCTTCAGAATCAACGGATGTCCCGCTTACATTCCAGTTTTCCGTTGCTGATGTGAAGCTGCTGTTTTGAACTGGGTTATAGCTCGATGATACTTCGCCTTTTTCCAGCTGGACTTCATCAAACCATGCTTTTCCTTTGCCATCTTTATCTTTATGATCGACTTCCATATACACAACAGCTTTTCCTGCATTCGCTGGAGTCGTAAAAGTGATTTGCCGTTTTGTCCAGTCATTTTTTCCGACTAATGCACTGTATTCATTGTGAATCCATTGAATTCGTTTTTGATCTTTGTCTCGCAGATCAATGTTAAAGTAGGCTCTTGATTTCGCTAGATCCGTTTTGATTTTCCCGCTTAATGTATAGGTTGTATTCGGCTCCAGTTCAACTGTTTGAGTCGCTGAGGAATACCCGTGATCGGTTCCTGCAGACGTTGATTGGCTCAAGACTTCCAATGCCTTTGATCCGGAAAGAACTCCGCTTTTATCGGCGATGACTGAAATTTTGCCGCTGTCTTTAGAGGCAGTCAGATTCCAGCCAGATTTTTGCGCTTCAAAGCTTCCATCTTTCAAAATATTAGTTGAAGCTGATAAATCTTTGCTGGATTGAATCTGATTTCCGTATTTATCATAAACGGCTGCTGACGATGATTTTCCGCTCTGATCGGTTTCGGATACAGCATCCAGTCCGTCATAAGCAATATCCGTGACATTGCCCTCGGTATCCTTCATTTTTGTGACATCGTTGTTTTTGTTATATTCGTATGTCTCAGTTCCATATGCGTCTTTAACCGACGTAACGTTGCCATCTTTGTCATATTGATAGCTTTCCGTTGCTTTTCCGGTGCCCACGTCGTTTGGATCGACATCTTCTACGACATTGTTGCCTTCATATTTTGTATTCGTTGTAATTTTTAGCCCTTCAGCATCATCAATGACCTGAATCGGATTTCCCGCTTCATTATAGCCATACTGTACCTTCCGGCCATTTGGCTGTGTCATGAGAAGTGTCTTTTTATCAGCATCATAGCTGTAGATATATGTTTCTTTCTTAGCGTTGATCGCTTTTTCGAGACGGTGTCCGCTATACTGATATTCGGTAAAGACAGGCTTTGCTTCGGTACTGTTGGCTGAATACTGTTTGACAAGGCGCCCTTCGCCATCATAGTCATAGCTTGTGACAGTCCCGTCTGTATCTGTAACCTTCTTCAGCAAATCATTCTCATATGAGTAGGTGACTTTCTTATTCTTAGGTCCGGTGATGGAAGTCACATGGCCGTTTTCATCATAGGTAAATGCAAGCTTGCGGCCTGATGCATCTGTAATGGCGGTCAGTTGATTTTTGTCATTGTAAGTATAGACAGTTGCATTGTTGTGGCCATCCACTACTTTTTGTAGTTTGCCGCCTTTTTTATTGAAATAAGCATTGGTTTGATCCTTTGTTTTTAATATGAACTGATCAGCTGTTTCTGTTAATTCAAGATATACACCGGTCGGCGGCTGATAGGTGCCATCGGCTTTTTTCGTGAATCGATGTGTCGTAGCGTCTTCATCGATATACATTGCCCCGCCATCCGTTGAGATGACAGATGTTTCTGCATCAGCATACCAGCCTTGCCCAAATAAATGATCAGAGCTGTCAAGACTGTTGTAGGTTCTCGATAAGCCAAGTCCCGGACCACGTCCGTCAATTGACAAATCTTCTTCATTCACAATGACATTGCCTGTCGCACCATTTAACTGGCCGCTTGGGATATCAATGATAGACCAGTATTCTTCTGTCCCAAGGAATTCTGCTCCTTCATGGAACGTTGGGTTAAAGGGCGCCGTTGGAATTGTTTCACCATTCGCATCATAGGCGAGAAGCGTGAAAGAATAATTCTTCTTCCCTTTGTAATTCCCATTTGCATTGTTATAAACAGGTGATGGATCGAGGGCTAATTCCCCGCCTTTTCCATCGGTATGAAGCTTATAGCTTCCAGCTTTGATTTCCTCAGAAGTCGGCCAGATGTTTTTATTTTGGGTTGTCCAATGATCCGCGTCACCCACATCAAAGGATTGATATTCTTTACCGTTATAAATGTTAACTTTATAGCCTTTCGCATTTTGAACCTTTTCCCATATCAAATTTACATAGCCCGTTTGACTCGATTTTGTATTTGTATACAAATAGCCAGTTAAATTCTTTGGCTTAGCGATATCAGGAAGTGCCGGGTTAGCAGCCGGTGATGCAATGGATTCGCCGTCTTTGTTGTATGCGATAATTTTAAACGAGTAATTTCTTTTGGCTCCATCTCCCCCGGCGTTTTTATAAGTTGGGCCGGGATTGATCGGCAGCTCTGCTCCGCTCCCGTCCTTTAGGTGAAGAGCATATTTTCCCGCCTTGATTTCTGCACTTGTCGGCCAGATCTTTTTCCCTTTTGTGGTCCAAGACGTCTGATTTCCGAGATCAAGTGTCTCAAAGCCTTTCCCATTGAACACCTGAATCTTATAGCCGGTTGCACCAGATACAGCTTTCCAAGAAAGATCGAAATAACCTGTGGCATTCCCATTATTGTAGCCCTTTGCTGATGGTGCTTGTGCTTTTCCTACATTAGGGATAACGGGCTTTGCCGGTGCGGACATCGCTCCTTCACCTTGGTCAAATATCGCACTGACGCCAATCCAGTAGTTTTTGCTTGTAGCATAGCTTCCGCCGGAATTCTTATAGACCGGGGATGGATCTAATGCCAATTCAGCTCCACCCTTGCCGTCCAGATGCAGTTTATATCTCTTGGAGGCAATTTCTGCGCTCGTAGGCCAGATTTTTTTCCCTTTTGTGCTCCACGACGTGACGTTGCCTGCAGAAATCGCTTGATATTCCTTACCATTGTAGATCCATACCTTATATCCTTTTGCGCCTTCAACCTTTTTCCAGCTGATATCGAAATAACCTGTGGAATCGCCGTTGTGATAGGCTTTGATTGTAGGTGTGTTTCCCTTTGGTATGGTATACGTCACTTCAATATACGGTTTATTGGCGGAGTTCGCTGAAGAAATTAGTTTTTTCCAATACTCCTTGCCGTTTCCGTTTGTATGAAGCTTAAACCCATAGTTGGCCCCGCCGGAGTTCCATGACTTTACAGCAGCGGTCACATCATAACTCGCCCACTGTCCTTTATGGACGTCGGCTTTTCCGATATTTTTAGATGCCGGTTTGGTGTTCCATGTCACTTTTGCATTATCATAATTGCTGTTGACCGTATCCAGCCAAAGACCGGTTGCCTTTGTTCCATAATAGGAATGGGCTACGTATGTTTTTAATGTAGCTTTAGTGACAGTCATATTTTGAATTGGCTTTAGGTTGTTAAATTTCATGAACGCATAGTTTGTGCCTGTTGTTTTGTCATAATAGCCCGTTTTCAGTACATAGGCCTTTAAATTAGCATCCCATTTTTGTGAGGAGGCCGAATAGTTCGTCGTCGGGTAGGCACTCATGACAAACGTGTCCGATGAAACAGATAAAGAAGTTGACGGGTCGATAGATACTGGATATACGCGTTCTGGGTCTTTCAGCCAGTTCTCGTCTGCCGTAAGATGAAGCAAATACCCTTCTTCATTCTTTTCCAGCTTATAGCTGACTTTGTCTGACCGTTCAACCTCGCCGGAAAGCTCATCTAGTTTTGAATCCGTCATAAAAGGTTTAGGCACAGAAAAAACAACTTTGCCTTTTTCATCAGAAAAATCAATGGATCCATCCTCTTGTTCTTTAGCCTGCAAATCGGTTTTTAACTGAAATGTAAATGTGTTGTATCCATCATACTGATGAAGGACTAAATCTTCTTTTATGTTTTCATTGAATGTGAAAGTCTGAAGATCAATATTCGGAAAAACATCCGGATACACAATCTCATTACTGTCAGTCTTATAATCTGCTGAGGTATCTTTCGGAGTAAGTGAAGTTTTATTCAGGCCTTTCGCTTCTACAAGTGAATATGTAACCTTATGGTCATTATGCTCAAAAGTCGCATAAAGCCCGTTCTTCATTTGCTTTTGAAAATCTGAATTCAAAATAGCGTTCTCTGTCTCGACTTGTTTGCTTGTCGACTCTTTTAACTCAGGAGAAATGTCTTCCCAGTCGGCATCAGGTGTTTCCTTTGTATGAATAGGATCAAGGTATACTTCCTGTTTATAGACACCGTCACCTTCATAATAGAGTTTTGTATTTTCTGTTCTTTCAGAGGTGATCTCACCCTCTTTGTTTATATCTTTTGGATCAAAAGGTACAGCTTCCTCAGTTTGTTCTTTCTGAAGAGTTTCTTCTGGATCATCGGCAGCAATACGATTTCCATTCTCTTCTTCTGTGGATTTTGCTAGTACATCGGCTGGCACTAATGAAATTATTAAAGCCAACACTAAAAATGCTGCTATGAACCTTTTAAAGTTTCGCCTCTTTCTTTTTTTCATTTTCTCTCTCCTTTTGTAATAAAAGTAATATTTACTCAATAATCTTAACTAGACTGAAATATTATTACAATATTTTTCTAGAAAATTTATCTTATTTTAAGGATTAGCGAGAGTCAATTGACCTAAAACAAAAAAAGGCCGCATAGGCCTTTTTACATTTTTTATTGTATTTGTTCAATCTCCGTACCCTCAGCTGTCACATTCGCCTTCCCCTGCCTCCTGACAAGCGTCAAGGCCATGCCCGCAAAGATCATTACGATGCCAAGCGTTTGATAGAGGTCAGGGCGGAAGCCTGTGAAGACGGTATCGAGCACGATCGCGACAGCGGGGTCGAGAAATACAATGATTGAAATAAATTTCGTTGATAAAAATCGCAAACTGTCAAAAAACAACAAATATACAATACCCGTATGGATGATGCCGGTAGATACCACCATAATCCAGTTTCCCTGAGATAGGTCAGCAAAAGCGCCAAAGTGAATAAACGGAATCAGGATGATAACCCCTAAACCCGTCTGCAAGAAGGTGGTCGTGTAAGGACTGAGATTGTGAATGCCTTTTCCCAATAAAGTGGTGAACGCATAAAACAGTGCGGCGAGAACTGCCCATATGATCCCTGATCCCATCAGCTGTGTCAATGAAGTGCTGCCGTTAATCCCGGAAATCAGCGCAGTTCCCAGAAAGCAGATGATAATGGAGCTGACGGAGATCACATTTAATTTCTCTCTGTAGAGGAAGCTACCCAGAAGAAGAACAAGCACCGGCGCTAGATGATAAACGGAGATGGCAATTGTAACGGACGTTTCTTCAAAAGACTTAAATAAGAACACCCAGTTGAATACAAGAAAGAAACCGCACACCAATGTTTGCAGCACGTCTCTCTTGCTCCATTTTTCAGTTTTATACTGGCCGGACGCCAGCCAGCAAAGGCCTAAAAACAGCGTCGCGCAAAGGCAGCGGACAAAGACCAATTCAAATGACGGCAGATTGGTATGCTCTGAGAAAAAGCCGATGGAGCCGAAAATCACCATAGAGATGACCATTTTGATTACGGCTGTTGATTTTTGTTTTGACGATATGGATAGATCCTGTTGCATCAAACGTATTCTACCTCCAGTACTGCATAGCATAAACTGTTTTTTATGAATTCAGAAATCTACACATAGAATTCCTCTTTTTTACATGTAGATATTATAACACTTCTATTCTAAATAAAAAAAAGCGCCCTTGGGCGCTTTTTTTACAAATCTATCGAACAATCAAAACCGGGCATGTTGATAATTGAGACACTTTATGGCTGACGCTTCCAAGCATCATTTCTTTCAGGCCGCTGATCCCCCGGCTGCCAACTACAATCAGGCTGACGCCTTTCTCTTTTGCGTGATTTAGTATCTCATACGCCGGCTCGCCATTCGCGTAAATGGTTTCAGCTTGAACGCCTTTTTCGGCTGCTTTTTCTTTTGCATTCTCAAGGATTTTCAGGCCCTCTTTTTTAACCTCGTTCCTGATTTCATCAATAAAGTGTTCAGGCACATAGACAATTCCCGTCAGAGAAGAAGTCGTGACGACGGCTTCTCTCCCCACATGAAGAATGCTTAGTTCCGCTTGTTGCTCTTTTGCCAAATGCACTGCGGCATCAAGCGCTTTTGCACTCATGTCTGATCCGTCAATCGCTACTAACATTTTGTTAAACATGCTCTTCCCGCCTTTCGGACTGTGGGTGGTTCATCTTTCTCTTTTATTGTCCGCCTGCATTTCGTTATTGTCAATTGAAGCGCATGAGTTTTCAAAAAATTGTCAGAGACTCTCTCCGTTTGTGGCGATAACCTGCTGATACCAGTTGAAGCTTTTTTTCTTGATGCGGTTAAATGTTCCATTTCCTTCATTGTCCCGGTCTACATAAATGAAGCCGTAGCGCTTTTTCATTTCCGCAGTAGATGCGCTGACAAGGTCAATTGGCCCCCATGATGTGTATCCGATTAATTCAACGCCGTCCGCAATGGCTTCGCGCGCTTCAATTAAATGATCACGCAGATAGTTGATTCTGTAATCGTCCTGAATCGTGCCGTCCTCTTCAACCTTGTCTACAGCGCCAAGGCCGTTTTCAACGATGAACAGCGGCTTCTGGTAACGGTCGTATAAGGTGTTGAGCGTGATGCGCAAGCCTTTCGGATCAATCTGCCAGCCCCATTCTGATGATTTGAGGTAAGGGTTTTTGACTCCGCCCAGCAGGTTGCCCCCTGATTTTGCAAGCTCTTCCGGATCTGTGCTCGCCGCCATCGACATGTAGTAGCTAAATCCAATATAATCCACCGTATGTTCTTTCAAGAGCTCTTCATCGCCTTCAGCCATTTCAATTTCAATATTGTTTTCTGCCAGATAGCGTTTCATATATCCCGGGTATGCGCCTCTTGCCTGAACATCTGAGAAGAAAAGTGTTTTGCGCTCATTCTCCATTGCCGCGAAGACATCCTCCGGCTTAGAAGTCATCGGATAGGTTGTCGTTGCCGCTATCATACAGCCGATTTTCGAATCAGGAATGATGTCGTGGCCCGCTTTGACAGCAAGAGCACTGGCCACAAATTGGTGGTGTGCCGCCTGGTACATCGCGTTTAATTTGTTTTCTCCTTCTTCAAAGACAAGACCGCCTCCGGTAAACGGCGCATGGAGCACCACGTTAATTTCATTAAACGTCATCCAATACTTCACTTTGTGTTGATAGCGTTTGAAAACCGTTTTGGCATAGCGTTCATAAAACTCTATGACTTTACGATTCTTCCAGCCGCCATAATTTTTCACTAAACCGAGCGGCATTTCATAATGAGAGATGGTTACGACAGGCTCAATATGATGCTTTAACAGCTCATCAAACAGATCATCATAAAAACTGAGGCCTTCTTCATTGGGCTCCTCTTCATCGCCATTCGGAAAAATTCTCGTCCACGCAATCGATGTGCGGAACGCCTTAAATCCCATTTCTGCAAATAAGGCGATATCCTCTTTATAACGATGATAAAAGTCAATCCCGTTGTGATACAGATTCAAGGAAGTCATTGATTCATCAAATGGAGACATGATCCCGTTCGGCGATACGTCAGCTGTCGAAAGCCCCTTACCACCCTCGTTATAAGCACCCTCCACTTGGTTGGCAGCAACTGCGCCGCCCCATAAAAATCCTTCTGGAAATCGTTTTGCGTTTGAACTCATATTGATCACCCCATTAGTTTTTTCAAGATAAAGCAAGCAGCGCTTCTTTTGTCTGCACTTTACCGATCTCTTTTACCGGCGAAAATGAATATTGGTCTGTGTTGGTCACGATCACCGGGGTAATGACGTCATATCCCGCGGCTTTGATTTGCTCCAGATCAAAGGACACGAGCGGATCTCCCGGTGCGACCTTGTCGCCTTCTTTGACGTGAGCCGTGAACCATTGTCCCTCCAGCTTCACCGTGTCCAATCCAATGTGTATGAGTATTTCAGCTCCCTGATCACTCGTAATGCCAATTGCGTGTTTTGTTTTAAAAATGGTGGTAACGCTTCCACGAACAGGCGACACAACTTCTCCTTCTTCAGGCTCAATGGCGAATCCTTTTCCCATGATCCCGGCAGAAAACACTCCGTCTTTGACTTCACTTAATGCTTTCACTTCTCCCTTAATCGGGCTGTGAATGATCTCTCTGCTGCCTTCATGCACTGCCGGCTGCTGGCTGCCGTCAGAAGGCACATCCTCGAATCCAAGCAAATACGCAGCTGCTGTTCCCGCCGCAAACGCAATCACAAGGCCGATCATCGCGTAAATAAACGTTGGGCCGATAAAGACAGGGATGCTCGGGAGACCTGCATTACCTCCGACGATATAGGAAGCAACACCCGTCATGCCGTAAAACGCGCCACCGGCTGCACCGCCAATCAAAGCGGCCGCAAACGGCTTTTTCAATCGCATATTCACGCCATACATCGCAGGTTCTGTGATCCCCATCAGCGCCGTGATGCTTGTGGTAAGCGCGAGTGATTTAAATTTTTTGTTTCTGGAGCGAAGGAAGACGGCAAATGATGCTCCCGCCTGCCCCATATTCGCCAAAAACATAGCCGGCAGTAAATAATCGTGGCCGTTTTGAGCGATGTTGTTGATCATGATCGGCACAAAGGCATAGTGCATGCCCGTCATAATGATTAAAGAGAATGTACCCGCCAGCAAAATCATCGCCACAAGCCCTGCATGATCAAACAAATAATTGACCCCAGAAGACAAGTATTCTCCTAAAATAGCGCCAAGCGGACCGACTGTAATCAATGTCAGCGGCACGACAATCAATAATGTCAACGTCGGAACCACAATCAATTTGAGAGATGCGTGTGTAAAACGGTCAATCCATTTTTCTACGTACGAAGCAATCCAAATCGCCAGCAAAATCGGGATGACCGTTGACGAATAAGTGGCAGCGGTTACAGGAAGCCCGATAAAGGAAACCGGTTTCCCCGCACCGAGCAGGGCTGTCAAATCCGGATGCAGAATCGCCGCCGCAATGGCTGCCGCTACGTACGGATTGCTTCCGAATTTTCTCGCCGCACTCATCGCTAGCAGGAGCGGCAGGAAGTAGAACGCACCGTCACCGACAGCCGTCAAAATGACATGAACCTGGCTCTTCTCCGCCATCCAGCCAAACGTAACTGCCAGCGCAACAAGCCCTTTGATCATCCCCGCTCCCGCAATCGCAGGCAGAATCGGGGTAAACACACCAGAAATCACATCAAAGACCGCACTCAGCACATTCTTTTTCTTAGAGGATGAACCAGCGCTCCTCTCATCACTGAGATTGCTGTGCCGCACAATCGCCTGATACACCTTCGGCACATCGTTTCCGATAATGATTTGAAACTGCTCGCCGCTGATATTGGTGCCCATCACTCCAGGCAGCTGCTCCAGCTGACTGCGATCCGCCTTCGAATTGTCATGAAGATTAAAACGCAGCCTCGTCATGCAGTGAATCACGCGCTGAACGTTGTCTTCACCGCCTACGAGTTGTAATATGTCCTTCGATAATTTATCATAATCCATGTGTATACCTCCTTTTTATGGGGGGACTGCTGGGAGAAAGGTGGCCGCCTTTCTTCCAGCTTTTTTTGTATCAAATGCTGCATCACCTCCTAAAAGAGAATAAAAAAAACCTAAATGACACAGATTGCGAGAGTCTCCTCCTGCACCTGCACCATTTAGGTTTTGCCTGCTTTCACAGTAACAATCCTGACGGGTCGTTTTATTTGTTTGTAGGTATACTTTAGCACTAGATTTGCGTGATGTCAACGCTTTCATTTTTGGTGTTGACTATCGTTTCTGGAACAAAAGTAATCATAAAGATTTGAACTTAGTATTAACTTCAATAAAAAATTATTGTAATTAAAACCTTGAAAGGCATTTTTTCCAATCAAGGTTATGAATCGTTACCGTTTAAATTTTTTTAAAGACTTCTTTATCTGTACTATTACATTCTTTAGCCAATCTATTGGTTCTAAATTAAACGCAGGAAAATACACGCCATCTGCGCAAGATTGAATGTAATCTTTTTTCTCATTTTCTGAATGCTCACTTTCAATAAAATCCGTTAAAAAGACAATAGCATCCTCCAAATATTCCTTACTTTCCTCTGTTAATAACTCTTGTATAGCGTCATCAGGAGTTTCAATATCTTGATGGAATGTTCCAGCCAAAAATTGAAAAACAGGGTCCTTCTGTTTATTGATCAATAACATGTCATCTTTCTCTTTTAAGGGAGAGGTAACGGGATAATGTTAAAATCATTCATCATCTAATAAATCAAGATAATACTGATCATTCTCTTCTATTTTTCTTAAGAACTCGGTAAGAGAAGTTGCAATTTGAATATCATAATAGTAAATCGGATTTTTATTATTATCATTTAATTCAATTGACATTAATGCCGATTCACTACCTTCAAAAAATATTAATTTATCATTCTCAAACTCATCATATATTTCTATGTCAGGATAAAATTCAAAGTCATTTATCCTCAATCGAAAGTCTCTTACAGAATATGGATCCAAAATGCGATTAGTATTAAACTCTGATCCTTTAATAAACCCATAGCCAACTTCTAAATAAAAATTCACTAATTCACTAGGTAATTTTAAGTTTAAATTTTTTTCAACCTCTTCAATCTCACTTTGATTCACTGGATAAAAATCATTTTCTTTGTTTGCTTTTATAAAATTATAACTCATTTTTTTTTGCCTCCTTTAAATAATTCATTTGCTGGTGAGCCTGTACCATGAATCCCAGCTTGATGCTCGTTAGGAAATTTTGCTGGATGCATATTCCACCATTCATGTTCTCCGCCAAAAGTATTTTCAATTATGTGGTGAGCATCATACTTATCCCCTTTTTTTCTAATAATTTTACCTGTTTTTTCAGATACAACATTTTCCTTATAAACAGGCCATTTTTGTCCAGTGTTTTCTTCCCATTCTTTTATAACTTTATTTTTTACTTTATCAAATTTAGTCCTGTGTTTTGCAGTCTCTATTGGTGACATTTTTTTATATTCTTTATTTCTTAATGCTTCCTTTAATTTATCTATTTGATTTTTAGGTAATTCTTTACCTGTGCGTTGTTCTATATCTCTAGCATACTTTTTTATTTAATCAGAATTAATTTTATTAGCAGATCCACTTACATCATTCGCAATTTTCCCTTTATCCTTAGCAACGTTTTTAACTTCCGAAGCCTTCTTAGCCTTTTTCCCATCATTAATAAGTTTATTAATATCTATTAACTTTTCTAACTTAGCTATTTTGGCAAATGGTACTGAGTTTATGGAGGCAACAACACGGTCTTTCCCAGTGACTTTTTCGCCTGATACCGGATCTCTGCCCGTGGCTGCTTTAAATAGATCATACACGCCGGTAAGTTCTACAGCTGTCTCTAAAATTTTCACATATCCATTCTCATCCACTTTAATGTCCGAAAGCGAGACGACAGGTTCAAGCTTCATGTCATTACCAGATATGTATACATTGTAAAGTGTATCATTATAAACGACTTGCTTAACCTCTGCATTTGAGAAATCAGTTTTTATATGTTCTCTATGTTCACTCGTATTATACACTTTACCATTGATAACGATGATATTTTTACTTACCTTTTTAGAATCACCCGTTTTGACAACTGAATCCACTTTAGACTTTTCATTCTCGGCTAATTTCTTCAACATCATCTCCATCGGAGAATCATCCGCCTGCTGCTTCATTTGCGGATTAATCGCGCCGAAGGTTTGGTTGATGTTTTCTTCTTCCTGTGATTTCAGGATAGAGCCGCTTTTGTAGCCTGTGATTTCAATTTTCGGACCGGTATACATGGTTTCGAGCTGGTCTATATATTTTTTCATCGTTTGAAAATCTGATTTTGCGGTTTCTAGTGCTTGAGTTTGATGGCCGTCAAATTGAAAGAGCTTATTCAGGGTGTCTGAAATCAGTCGCTCAGCCTGTTCTGTTTTATAAAAAAACTCCAAAGACACTTCTTTGGAGGGGAAAAATTTATTTTCTATTGAGCATTTTATTTGTTACTATATAACCTAACACTAAACAAAAAATTATCATAATTAATCCAATTGCATACATTATTAATTTCTCTTTAATTGAAAATCCCTCTATTAATAAAATAGCAAGAGTCCATGTAAAAAGTAAAAATAGGGAGAAAAAAAACATGATTTTTTTTCTGAATTTCTTCCAGAATTCCTCCATCTATTTTTCCTCCTCTATAATTTCATTTAACTTATCTCTTAACAATTGGTCTTCATTATCAGTATATCCCTCATAAATTACCTTTTCTATCATTTCTTCATCAAAGAACACATTGAAGTTTTCACTAATGTTCCCTTCTGGATATGGGACTGCGACATAATCAAATTCCTTTCCACTGGAAGACTGTATCTGATGTCTACCGAAAACCATTACAAGTTTTTTCATATTTTTTAACTTTACTATAGTTCCTATTGGAAACCAATTTCTAATCCGACTCATTTCTATATACTCCTAAGGATTATTTTTTTTTAACTTTTTAAGCAGTATTTTTTTTCTAAAGATATAAATTCCTAATGGAAACAAAAAGAAAAATACACCATATGTAAAACCGGCAATAACATATAACTCTATATCGTTAACTTGATTTGTATTTGCTAACCAAATTGTCATTATGGTAAGAAATATACCAGCTATAGGGAAAACAATCTGCATTATCAATAATGCTTCATTTATTTTTCTTAATAAAAAGTCTTCATTCATCTTCCTTATCCTCATCCTCTATACCTGCCTTAAATGAAATTCCAACTCCATCAGCTATATAAACTTCAAAACCCTCGTTAGCCGAAGCGCCTAATCCTAAACTTCCTATAGAAAACCCTACACCGATGTACGGATTTTTATTTTCTATTCCAAACCATTCTTCTAAAGGCTCATAACCAAACCAATTTAGAGGGGACGCAGTTACTCCTACTTCAGATACGCTAGCCGATCCTCCTAGACCTCCTCCAGTATTCGAAACATTCGCCTCTACCCCTGCATGAAGTAATTTAAATTCAAGAGCAAGTGGCGATTTTTCATGGTTAATCACTGCATTAATACCATTAAGTTCAGCAGAACCGCCAATCATATCACCAGATAATAAAGTATTAAAAACATTAGAAAATCTCGGAATCGAAAATTCTGCACTTCCTCCCAAAGCAGTAAAATAAGTTTCTGATTTCTTAATTTTTTTAACTTTTTCTTTTTTGTTTTTATCCTTTATAGCCTTATTCGTATCAAAAAGGCTCATATCAATTTTTGTATTAACTAATTGTTCATCACTAATTTCAAAAAGTCCTGAAACATTTCCTGTTCCATAGAAACCAAGGATTCCGTTTCTTTCTTCTTTAATTTTAACACGATAGTCCATAAATTTTTTATATAAATCAAGGATATTTTCATCCCTGTTCCCAGCTATACCTTCGATTTCAGGACTGTTTATCGTTTCGTTATAATCACCTATGTCTCTTTTTGCAGTAAAAATTGTTGTTTGAATGTTGTTTGTGTTGCCTTTGTCTTTTTTTATATGACTAGCTTTGTTGCTAATTTTATCTTTTAGCTTCTCAATCATCATCTCCATCGGTGAATCATCCGACTGCTTCATTTGCGGGTTAATCGCGCCGAAGGTTTGGTTGATGTTTTCTTCTTCCTGTGATTTCAGAATGGAGCCGCTTTTGTAGCCTGTGATTTCAATTTTCGGGCCGGTGTACATGGTTTCGAGCTGGTCAATGTATTTTTTCATCGTTTGAAAATCTGATTTTGCGGCTTCTAGTGCTTGGGTTTGCTGGCCGTCAAATTGAAAGAGCTTATTCAGGGTGTCTGAAATCAGCCGCTCAGCCTGTTCTGTTTCCATCCGAAAAAAGGAATCATTGACTGTCGGCAGGCTGACGATGTGATCGATGGCTGATGTTTGGCGATTGACTGCGTCAGTGAGCTGCTCTGTCACTTCTCGTGCATGCTTGACCCCATGTCTCGCATCGTGTGAGAGAAAAGCCTCTGCGATCATGCCGTGGGAGTCAGATTCTACAGAGGAAATCGCATGCTGGGTTTGTTTCAGCACTTTTTTGTATTCGTCGATAAACATGCCAAAGAAAAGGAGAAAAGGCTTGTGGCACTCCTCGTAAAAGGTCCGGATGGCATCTCCGCCTTTTCCTTTCAGCGCATCCTTCATGCCTGCCAGATGCTCAACGCTTTTTTCCAGCTTCTCCAGCTGTTGTTTTTGCTTGTCCAGTTTCTCAATCGTATGCTGAATGCCCTCGTGAAGAGCGTGGACATCTAATGTTTTCAATCCCTTGTCCTCCCGCGCTTTATTTCATGGAAGATGATATGTTTTCGTCCGTTTCCTTCATGGCGTTTACCGCGCTTTCCGTTTGTGCGATATGCTTGGCCAGAACAGACGCATATGCTTCAGTGAGCTCTTTGATGTCCTTATTTAATTGCTCGATGGACTTCACAACATTCAAATGGTTTCTGCCTGAGAGATGGCCGGGTAAGGAGGACTTGAGTTCAGCTGAATTCTTGAGCTGAGAAAGCCCTTGCTTCACTGTGCCATACACCATTTTAATTTCCTGTGCCATTTGTGCTCACCTCACTTTTTATGTTTTTCCTTCTCTATTTCATGCTCTATCCTCGTAATTTGGCGTCTTATGGAATAGACATCGCCCTCTAATGAGTGGATTTTTCCTTCTATGCTTTCGATGATTCCGTTGACTTGATCGCTTTTGATTTGCTGATATGCTTTGTTCATTCCTTCACGAATATCTTCAAACCGCTGAGCATGTGTTCCTCTCCATGCCTCCCGGTTAAGATGAGGCCGGTGAATGAGATGCTGGGCCTCGGAGAATTCGTGTTTGATTTGCCTGATTTCGTGCAGCACTCGTTTTAATTGATGGATCTGTTCCTGCTTTTCATGTAAGTCGGCTTTTACCGAATGTAACAACATTTCACTATGCATGCCGCAACACCTCGTGTTTCTATCAAACTGTGTCAATTCTTTACAATACAGACTATTTTCATATTACATGATGGGTCATATTGGATAAATAGGTAAAAAGGATTGTCTTGAGGAACTTTATACCGGTTCTAAATAGCTAAAAATTCAATTTCATAACTTTGTAAGAGGGAGAATCATCATAATGGGGACTTTTCGTTTAGGTCTTGAACCCCGCAATCACTTCTGTTTTTTCTCTCGCTCAACCATTTCTTATAGTCAATAAAGCTCATAAAAAAGCGCCTTCTCTAGAAGGCGCCTTCTCCATCTTATTTAGATCCCCATACAGCCTCACCGTTGCCATTCAAAACACTAAACGTCATGACGTTCTTCTCTCTCACCGAATCCCACTGGCGTAAAAATACCCCGTTATACTTCTTGCCAGCTAACGTGATGTCGGCTGTGTTTTTTCCGGTTTTCTGCCATGTTCCGGTCATTTCCCCGGAAATGGTGTGGTTTTTGTTGAGCTGGATAATGATGGTTTGTTTGATGTCGGCTGAGATGTCTTTTCCGTGCTGGATAAGTTTGTATGTTCCTGTGATGTCTTTTTGTTTTACTTCTTTCAATGTTTCGCCCGCATAACGATATGGTGCTGCTACCGGCCAGCCGTCTTTGTTCATGAACAATTGGTGGACTCTGACTTCGTGTTCTTCACCCCTGCCCGGGAAGCGGGTGTGGAAGATTAAATAGGAACGCCCGGTTTTTTCATCATAGTATGCGGAGTTGTGGCCTGGTGAGACGTACCCGGTGCCTTTTTCATTTTCTGTTTCAAAAGTGTAGCTGCCCATGAGTTTGACGCCGTATGGTTCGATGGAACGGTCGTCGAAGAATGTGCCTTCTTTGCCGCGGACGTCAAGCATTGGATTGCCTTCTGCATCATAGTAAGGGCCGTCTGGTTTCTTGGAGCGGACCACACGGATGTTATAGCCGCCTGTTGCATCAAGACCGCCATATGATAGGTATAAGTAGTAGTATTTGGTGTCTGGATTGTAGAGAACATACGGGCCTTCGATTCTGCTATGGTTGCCGCCGAGCAGTTTTTTCCCGTATCCCTGTCCAGGAAGCGGGAAGCCCGTTTTCGGATTCATTTCAAGTATGAAAATGCCGCCTGAGTATGATCCGTACACCATCCACAGCTTGCCGTCTTTATCAAAGAAGGTATGCGGGTCGACGACATTCGGATGTTTGGTTGCGTCATACGGTGTTCCATCGTTGCTTGTGCCTTCCATTCCTGATTTCAAAAAGATGCCTTTGTTTTTGTATGGGCCTTCGATGTTGTCAGCAACGGCAACACCCATGGCGGATCTTGGCGAATCGCCGCGGCAGGCGTTGTAGTACATGTAGTATTTGCCGTCCGCCAGCTGCGTGACGTCAGCCGCCCAAAGAGTATCGGATTGCGCCCATTCGAAGGTTTCTTTTAATTCTTTATAGACATTCGGGATAAGTGGGTTGTCATTGCTTACGCTGGTGGTCAGCTGCTGCCATTGCATGAGGTCATTCGATTTAGCTGAAGCGAGATGAGATCCAAAAACATAAAAAGTGCCATTTGTTTCAATGATGGAAGGGTCATGGACGCTGACTTCTTTAAATACAGGTTTTTGTGCATTGGCGGAGTTTGGGAGGGTGAAGGCCATGATAAGAGCTGCAAGAAAACATACACGAAACAATCGGTTGAACATCTAAACAATCCGCCTCTCTTTTTTATTAAATTTTAAACGCTTACATTTCTCTATGAAGATACCCCGGCCTATTAAAACAGCCGAATGTTTTCATATTCAAACAGATAGGTGATTTCTCACTGTTCTCTTACATTGTCAGACTGATGTCTGTCTGTTTTGCGCGGAACTGCTGCTTGCATATCCTCTCCTTCATAGTTCAACTCTTTTGCTGTTTCTCCTTCTTGCATCACGTCTGTTTTTCTTTCGCGTACATGTAATAACTGCTTTGTCAGGTTTTGCATCAACTGTGATACAGCCATTTCGTTGTCGGCGTTTTTTAAGATGATGCCTGATTGCCCGTCAACACCAGAGTCAGTTGGCTTGGCTGTACTGAGGATGTCATTCGGCTGGCTCTTTATAAAATGCCTTGCGAAAAATACGACTTAGTAAACGCATATTAAGAGTTAGACAGCGGCCGCTTGTCTCCTGTCTGGATATCGTGTGCAATCGCTGAAAAAACCTGTCCTGCTTTCTGCGTCTCGCTATTACAATAGCAATCTAACTTGTTAAAGACTGTAAAAAACCTTTTGACTTCTGCTGCTGAACCAATTAATATAATACTCAGTTAATAGTTATCAGAATTTTTAGGAATTGAGTGATTCATATGACACTGCATAAAGAGCGTCGGATCGGACGGCTGTCTGTTCTCCTGCTGCTGAATGAGGCGGAAGAGAGTACGCAGGTTGAGGAGCTGGAGCGAGACGGATGGAAGGTCTGTCTTGGCAAGGTAGGATCAATGGACGCGCATAAAGTAGTAGCCGCAATTGAAACCGCTTCCAAAAAGAGCGGTGTCATTCAATCTGAGGGTTATCGGGAGTCACATGCGCTTTATCATGCGACGATGGAGGCTTTGCATGGCGTGACCAGAGGTGAAATGCTGCTGGGATCGCTGCTTCGGACGGTGGGCTTGAGGTTTGCCGTTTTAAGGGGAAATCCTTATGAAAGTGAAGCGGAAGGCGATTGGATTGCTGTCTCGCTTTATGGAACAATCGGGGCGCCGATTAAAGGTCTTGAGCACGAGACATTCGGTGTTGGAATTAATCACATATGAAACAGCCCATAGATCTTAGACGATAGGGGGCTATGCGTGAAAACGAATGTTCACAGCATAGCTCCTTTTTGTATGGGCGCTTTACCAAAGTAAAGAAAAAGGAGTTGGGCTTATGGTGACTTTAGACGGTTCTTCATTGACAACAGCCGACGTCGCTCGTGTGCTGTTTGATTTTGAGGAGGCAGCGGCTTCTGAGGAAAGTATGGAGCGCGTGAAAAAAAGCAGAGCGGCAGTGGAACGGATTGTACGCGACGAAAAGACAATCTACGGCATCAACACCGGATTTGGCAAATTCAGCGATGTCCTGATTCAGAAAGAAGACTCGGCGGCGCTGCAGCTGAATTTAATCCTTTCTCATGCCTGCGGAGTCGGCGACCCTTTTCCCGAGTGCGTTTCCAGGGCAATGCTGCTTTTGCGCGCCAATGCGCTGTTAAAAGGCTTTTCCGGTGTCCGCGCTGAGCTGATCGAACAGTTGCTTGCTTTTTTAAATAAACGCGTCCATCCTGTCATCCCTCAGCAGGGATCACTTGGCGCAAGCGGAGATCTGGCGCCGCTTTCCCACCTGGCGCTTGCGCTGATCGGACAAGGAGAAGTCTTTTTTGAGGGGGAAAGAATGCCGGCAATGACAGGCTTGAAAAAAGCAGGTATTCAACCGGTAACGCTGACATCCAAGGAAGGGCTTGCCTTGATTAACGGGACTCAGGCCATGACTGCAATGGGGGTGGTCGCCTACATTGAAGCTGAGAAACTAGCCTATCAAACAGAACGCATTGCCAGCTTAACGATTGAGGGGTTGCGGGGAATTATCGATGCATTTGACGAGGATATTCACTCAGCCCGCGGCTATCAGGAGCAGATCGATGTCGCAGAACGAATTCGCTTTTATCTATCTGACAGCGGCCTGACAACTTCCCAGGGAGAACTGCGGGTCCAGGATGCCTATTCATTGCGCTGTATTCCGCAAGTACACGGTGCGACTTGGCAGACACTAGGCTATGTCAAAGAGAAATTAGAGATTGAAATGAACGCAGCTACAGACAATCCTCTCATTTTCAATGACGGTGACAAAGTGATTTCCGGCGGAAACTTTCACGGACAGCCGATCGCCTTTGCCATGGATTTTCTGAAAATCGCAATATCAGAGCTTGCGAATGTCGCAGAGCGCCGGATCGAACGACTTGTGAATCCGCAGCTGAATGACCTGCCGCCGTTCCTGAGCCCTCATCCCGGTCTGCAATCCGGTGCAATGATCATGCAGTACGCCGCGGCCTCACTCGTTTCTGAAAATAAAACACTGGCCCATCCGGCAAGTGTGGATTCCATTCCGTCATCCGCCAACCAAGAGGACCATGTCAGCATGGGAACCATCGCCGCTCGGCATGCTTATCAGGTGATCGCAAATACAAGGAGAGTCATTGCGATCGAAGCCATTTGCGCATTGCAGGCTGTTGAATACAGAGGCATAGAACATGCTGCGTCCTATACGAAACAGCTTTTTCAAGAAATGAGAAAAGTCGTGCCGTCCATTCAGCAGGACCGTGTTTTTTCCTATGACATTGAACGCTTGACTGACTGGCTGAAGAAGGAATCTTTAATACCTGATCATCAGAATAAAGAACTAAGGGGGATGAACATATGACTGATGTAAAAAAATCAATCCGTGCCAACAGAGGAACAGAGCTTGAATGCTTAGGATGGGAGCAAGAGGCAGTGCTTCGGATGCTTCGAAACAACCTTGATCCAGAAGTCGCCGAGAAGCCGGAGGACCTCATCGTATATGGCGGGATTGGCAAAGCCGCACGAGATTGGGATGCTTTTCACGCCATTGAGCATTCCTTGAAAACATTAAAAAATGATGAAACATTGCTCGTGCAATCCGGAAAGCCCGTTGGCATGTTCCGTACACACCCGCATGCCCCGCGCGTGCTCCTGGCAAATTCTGTTCTTGTTCCGAAGTGGGCAGACTGGGAGCATTTCCACGAACTTGAGAAAAAAGGGTTAATGATGTACGGACAGATGACGGCTGGCAGCTGGATTTACATTGGCTCACAAGGCATATTGCAAGGAACCTATGAAACCTTCGCTGAGCTGGCGCGACAGCAATTCGGGGGCAGCTTAAAAGGAACGTTGACGCTGACAGCGGGTCTCGGCGGAATGGGAGGCGCCCAGCCGCTGTCAGTCACGATGAATGAAGGCGTCGTGATTGCCGTCGAGGTTGACGAGAAACGCATCGACAAGCGGATCGAAACAAAATACTGCGATCGAAAAACTGCATCGATTGAGGAAGCCTTAGCTTGGGCTGAAGAGGCAAAGCTGGCAGGAAAACCTTTGTCCATTGCACTTCTCGGAAACGCAGCTGAGGTGCATCACACACTTTTGAACCGAGGCGTCAAAATTGATATTGTGACAGATCAGACATCTGCCCATGACCCTTTAATCGGTTATGTTCCCGAGGGCTATTCCCTTGATGAAGCTGACCGTTTGCGTCAAGACACTCCAGAGCTTTACGTGCGCCTTGCGAAGCAAAGCATGAAAAAACATGTCGAAGCCATGCTGGCCTTTCAGCAAAAGGGCTCTATTGTATTTGACTACGGCAACAATATCCGGCAAGTCGCAAAGGATGAAGGGCTGGAGAATGCCTTCGATTTTCCGGGGTTTGTCCCTGCCTACATCCGCCCCTTATTCTGTGAAGGAAAAGGGCCGTTCCGTTGGGCGGCGCTTTCCGGAGATCCGGCAGATATTTACCGTACGGATGCGTTATTAAAAGAGCTGTTCCCGACAAATAAAGCCCTTCACCGCTGGATTGATATGGCACAGGAAAAAGTCACCTTCCAAGGCTTGCCGTCCCGTATCTGCTGGCTTGGATATGGAGAACGAAAAAAGATGGGCCTCGCCATTAACGAGCTGGTTAGAACCGGGGAGCTAAAAGCGCCTGTCGTTATTGGGAGAGATCATTTGGACTGCGGGTCTGTCGCCTCTCCAAACCGGGAAACAGAAGCGATGAAGGACGGAAGTGACGCTGTCGGTGATTGGGCTGTGCTCAATGCGCTTGTCAACACGGCGGCGGGTGCAAGCTGGGTTTCCTTCCACCATGGCGGCGGCGTCGGAATGGGCTATTCCCTGCATGCCGGCATGGTTGCAGTGGCCGATGGAAGTGAGCTGGCTGACGAGCGGCTCGCGCGGGTCTTAACGAGCGACCCAGGAATGGGCATTATCCGTCATGCGGATGCGGGTTATGAACGTGCCGTTGAAGTAGCGAAGGAACAGGACATTATCATGCCGATGCAAAAATAAAGGAGTGATGACATGCCAAAGCAAATTGATACGATTCTCATCAACATCGGTCAGCTTTTGACGATGGAAAGCAGCGGCCCGCGGGCAGGCAAAAGCATGCAGGATCTTCATGTGATCGAAGACGCTGTTGTCGGCATCCATGAACAGAAAATTGTGTTCGCCGGACAAAAAGGGGCTGAAGCCGGTTACGAGGCAGACGAAATCATTGACTGTTCGGGACGCCTTGTAACGCCTGGCCTCGTTGATCCGCACACCCATCTTGTATTTGGCGGATCTCGTGAAAAGGAGATGAACCTTAAGCTTCAGGGCATTTCATATTTGGATATTCTGGCGCAGGGCGGCGGGATTCTGTCTACAGTCAAGGATACCAGGGCGGCTTCAGAAGAAGAGCTGCTGCAAAAAGCCCATTTTCATCTGCAAAGAATGCTGTCCTACGGCACAACCACAGCAGAAGTGAAAAGCGGCTACGGCTTGGAAAAAGAGACAGAGCTCAAACAGTTGCGTGTCGCAAAGAAACTGCATGAAAGCCAGCCTGTTGACCTTGTCTCCACATTTATGGGAGCCCATGCGATTCCTCCCGAATATCAAAACGATCCAGGTCAATTTCTGGATCAAATGCTTTCCCTTTTGCCGGAAATCAAAGAGCTGGAACTCGCCAGCTTCGCTGATATCTTTACAGAAACAGGCGTTTTTACAGTCAGCCAATCCCGCCGTTATTTACAAAAAGCAGCTGAGGCAGGCTTCGGATTAAAAATACACGCAGATGAAATCGATCCGCTTGGAGGTGCTGAATTAGCAGGTGAGCTAAAGGCCGTCTCAGCCGACCATTTGGTAGGTGCATCGGACGAAGGCATAAAGAAATTGGCTGAGGCAGGAACGATCGCCGTCCTCTTGCCGGGCACGACATTTTATCTTGGCAAAAGCACATACGCCAGGGCAAGAGCTATGATTGATGAAGGTGTATGTATCAGCTTGGCAACGGATTTTAACCCTGGCAGCTCGCCGACTGAAAATATCCAGCTGATCATGTCGATTGCCGCGCTTCATCTGAAGATGACTGCAGAAGAAATATGGCACGCGGTCACAGTCAATGCCGCATACGCCATAGGGAAAGGAGAAGAAGCCGGTCAGCTCAAAGTCGGCCGCTCAGCTGATCTAGTCATTTGGCAAGCCACGAACTATATGTATATTCCGTATCACTACGGGGTTAATCATGTACATCAAGTCATGAAAAACGGAACAATTGTTGTCAACAGGGAGGGAGCCATTCTTGGATAAGTACCCTTTTCTCAGAGAGGCCGGATCTTCGTTTAAAGACCGGGATGTCACAAAAATGAGCGACCTGATCGCAACATGGGACGGTCAGGACATTAAGGGACCGGCGTTGATGGGTGTCCCCCTATCAAAATCATCCATCAGTCATTCAGGCGCTTCCTTTGCACCCGGAACAATACGCCAGGCTCTGAAACATTCATCAGCCTATTCTGCTGAGCTTGGAGAGCATGTCGTAGCAGAGCTTCTATATGATCTGGGGGATATCGATATTCATGTCACTGATATCGTAAAGTCACATCATCACATTTTCCAAACCATGCACGCTCTGCTTTCGGACCATCCGGATTGGGTGCCGCTCATACTCGGGGGAGATAACTCTATCAGCTACTCCACTATAAAAGCGATAGCACAAACGAAAGGAACGACAGCAGTGATTCAATTTGATGCCCATCACGATGTACGCAATACGGAGGACGGGGGGCCGACAAACGGCACCCCCTTCCGCCGCCTTTTGGATGAAGAGATTATTAAAGGTCAACATTTGATCCAGCTGGGTATCAGAGAATTCAGCAACAGCCAGGCCTATGAAGCATATGCAAAAAAACATAGCGTAAACATTCACACGATGGACATGATCCGGGAAAAAGGACTACTCCCAACGATAAAAGAGATTTTGCCTGTTGTTCAAGATAAAACAGATTTCATTTTTATATCTGTTGACATGGATGTCTTAGACCAGTCCCATGCACCCGGCTGTCCAGCGATTGGCCCGGGCGGCCTCTATACAGACGAATTGCTTGAAGCAGTCAAGTACATCGCACAACAGCCCAATGTCGCCGGGATTGAAATTGTTGAAGTCGATCCTACCCTCGATTTTCGAGATATGACAAGCAGAGCTGCAGCTCATGTTCTGTTACACGCATTAAAAGGAATGAAACTCTCCCCATTCAAGTGATCTTCTGGCAGGTTGTATTTTGGGTATAGGAAACTCATCTGCCTTAGGAATGGCAGCTAAAAGGAGGGCGAGACAGTGAATCTTCAGGAGAACAGCAGCCAACAGCTAAAACGCACAATGAAAAGCAGGCACCTATTTATGATCTCATTGGGAGGCGTCATAGGCACAGGACTTTTCCTCAGTACGGGCTATACGCTACATCAAGCCGGACCCGGCGGTACGATACTCGCTTATGTAATCGGCGGGTTGATGATGTACCTCGTCATGCAATGTCTCGGCGAATTGTCGGTTGCCATGCCGGTGACCGGCTCTTTTCAAAAATATGCTACAACATTTATTGGTCCATCTACCGGTTTTATGGTCGGCATCATGTACTGGATCAATTGGGTGGTGACGGTAGGCTCTGAGTTTACCGCATCCGGTATTCTCATGCAGCGCTGGTTCCCTGACAGCAGTGTATGGATGTGGAGTGCGATTTTTGCAGCCCTTCTTTTTATATGCAACGCATTTTCAGTTAAGTTATTTGCGGAGACTGAATTTTGGTTTTCCAGCGTAAAGATTGTCACCATTATTTTATTTATCATTTTAGGAGGAGCCGCCATGTTTGGCCTGATCTCTTTAAACGGAACGGCGGATGCTCCTATGTTGTCAAACTTCACGGACCATGGCGGGCTGTTTCCGAATGGCTTTCTTGCCGTTTTTATCGCGATGATATCTGTGAGCTTCGCCTTTTCCGGTACAGAGTTAATCGGCGTTACAGCAGGAGAATCAGCAAATCCTCAAAAGGATATACCGCGATCCATCCGTAATGTCGCATGGAGAACCGTGATTTTTTTCATTGGCGCTGTCTTCATATTATCCGGATTGATTTCGTGGGAGGACGCAGGCGTGATTGAAAGCCCGTTTGTAGCCGTATTTGCGGAGATCGGAATCCCTTACGCTGCTGATATTATGAATTTCGTGATATTAACAGCCTTGCTGTCTGTCGCCAACTCAGGCTTATATGCTTCGACCCGTATGATGTGGTCGTTAGCAAATGAAAACATGATCAGCTCCCGTTTTAAGAAAGTGACCTCTAAAGGCATTCCTTTAAATGCCTTAATGATCAGTATGGCTGTATCTTGTTTATCTCTCGTTTCCAGTATCGTGGCCCCTGGAACTGTCTATGTGGTGATGGTCGCAATTGCTGGATTTGCAGGAGTCGTGGTCTGGATGAGCATTGCCTTGTCCCAGCTCTTGTTTCGAAAGAGATTTCTGAAAAAAGGGGGGAATGTAAAAGAGCTGACATTTCGCACGCCGCTTTATCCTCTTATGCCTATAGCCGCTCTCTTATTATGTTCTGCTTCTTGTATCGGTCTTGCTTTTGATCCCAATCAAAGAATCGCACTTTTCTGCGGAGTTCCTTGTATCATCCTTTGCTATCTCATCTACCATTTCAAAAGAAATGTTACAAAAGCGAAAAAAATCAGCCAAGAGGAATATCCGGCCGATCACATCCTATAATTAAAAAAGCACACCCCGCTCAGCATGGGATGTGCTTTATTTTTTATTCTGTAATTAACGTATGAATCAGCTTCGGCGCCTTCGCTTCCGCGGCGATGCGGATGTTGTCATAGACTTTTGCGATGACTTCATCAACGTTTTCGCGGTTGGCGTAAAGCGTCACGAGCGGTTCGCCTTTTTCTACTTTGTCCCCGACCTTTTTGCGGAGCATGATGCCGACGGCTAAATCGATCTCATCTTCTTTTGTGGCGCGGCCGGCACCTAACAGCATCGCCGCGACGCCGATTTCGTCCGCAACGATTTCAGAGACGACACCCGCTTCTTTGGCAGGCACATCAATTTGATATGCGGCTTGCGGAAGCTTAGACGGATCATCAACAATTGAGCTGTCGCCGCCTTGGTTTTTCAGGAAATCCTTGAATTTCTCAAGTGCTTTGCCGTTTTTCATGACTTCTTCCAGCTTCGCTCTCGCTTCGTCCAATGTATCGGCTTTTTTCGCAAGCACAACCATCTGGCTGCCGAGCGTTAAGACAAGCTCATGAAGATCCTCAGGCCCCTCGCCTTTGAGCGTGTCGATCGCTTCTTTGACTTCAAGCGCATTTCCGATCGCAAAGCCGAGTGGCTGGGACATGTCTGAAATGACAGCCATTGTTTGACGGCCGACGTTATTTCCGATGCGTACCATCGCTTTGGCAAGTTCAGCTGCGTCTTCTTCTGTTTTCATGAAGGCGCCCGCTCCCGTTTTTACGTCAAGCACGATGGCGTCCGCCCCGGCAGCGATTTTTTTGCTCATAATCGAGCTTGCAATGAGCGGAATGGAATTGACCGTTCCCGTTACATCACGAAGCGCGTACAGTTTTTTATCAGCCGGCGTTAAATTGCCGCTTTGGCCGATGACCGCAACCTTGTCGCGGTTCACAAGTTTAATAAATTCATCCTTCGTCAGTTCCACGTGGAAGCCGTCGATTGCCTCTAACTTATCAATCGTGCCGCCCGTATGGCCGAGGCCGCGGCCGGACATTTTGGCAACCGGCACGTCAAGAGCCGCAACAAGCGGAGCGAGAACGAGTGTTGTCGTGTCGCCGACGCCGCCGGTGGAGTGTTTATCCACTTTAATTCCTTCAATGGCAGAAAGATCAATCGTTTCACCGGAGTTCACCATAGCCATCGTCAAGTCCGCGCGTTCACGGTCACTCATATCCTGGAAGAAAATCGCCATAGCAAGCGCGCTTGCCTGATAATCAGGAATGCTTCCGTCTGTATAGCCGTTCACGAAAAATTGAATTTCTTCAGTGGTGAGTTCTTTTCCGTTTTGTTTTTTGATGATGATATCTACCATTCTCATGTTTGGTCACCGATCCTTTTCGATTAAGTTCAGTAAATCAAGCCCACAATTGCTGCTGATAAAAAGCTGACAAGCGTAGCACCGTATAATAATTTCAAGCCGAAACGAGCGACGACATTTCCTTGCTTTTCATTCAGTCCTTTTACGGCACCGGCAATGATTCCGATTGAGGAGAAGTTCGCAAATGACACAAGGAATACCGATACGATCGCTGTTGTACGGCCGCTGAAATGGAAACCATTTTGCGTAAGCGACGTCATGGCGACAAATTCATTCGATACCATTTTTGTTGCCATAATGCTTCCAGCATTAACAGCTTCATTCCATGGGATACCGACAAGAAAAGCGAATGGAGCAAACACATATCCAAGAATGCCTTGGAACGAAATACCGAATACTGCATTAAAAATGCCATTGATCAAGGCAATAATCGCGACAAATCCAATCAGCATCGCAGCGACGACAACCGCTACTTTGAAACCGTCAAGGATGTATTCTCCGAGCACTTCGAAGAAAGATTGTTTTTCCTCTTCCTCAACACGAAGCATATCCTCTTCTTTTGCAACCTCGTACGGATTAATAATAGAAGCAATTATGAAACCGCCAAATAAGTTCAAGACCAGCGCTGTTACAACATATTCCGGTTTCAGCATGGTCATATACGCGCCGACAATCGACATTGACACAGTTGACATCGCAGATGCGCAAAGCGTGTACAAGCGCTGCTGATTTAAAAGACCGAGTTCTTTCTTCAAGGAGATAAATACTTCTGACTGCCCTAAAATCGCAGAAGCCACTGCGTTATACGATTCCAATCTTCCCATACCGTTTACCTTGCTGAGGGCAAGGCCGATATATCTAATGATAAACGGGAGGACTTTCCACTTTTGCAGAATCCCGATCAGAGCGGAAATAAACACGATTGGCAAGAGAACATTCATAAAGAATGTCGTTTGGTCCGCATTCACCAAGCCGCCAAACACAAAGTTAATTCCCTCAGCCGCGTATTCAAGCAGGTAACCGAATCCTTTTGCAAATCCTCCCACGAGGAAATTCCCTATCCCGGTATTGAGGAGAATGTAGCCAAGAATAAATTGCAAAATGAGCATAACAACAATTGGGCGGATCTTAATTCTTTTTTTGCCGCTGCTCGCGATCCACGCGAGGCCTAAAAACACGATTAAACCGATAATCCCAATCAAATACTTCATATGTGTTTCTCCTTTATTTGTATTCGCTTACAATCACTGTTTCCTCAGAAAACGGAAAGCAGTCTGCCTTCCGTCAGCTCTTAATAGTTGTCTCCGCCTGATGCATTTTCTCCTTTTACGATAGAAACGCCTGCGCTGGCGCCAATTCGGCTTGCTCCGGCCTCTACCATTGTGTCTACATCTTCTTTCGTTCTGACGCCGCCAGATGCTTTCACGCCGATATCAGGTCCTACTGTTTTGCGCATTAAGGCGATATCTTCCTTCGTTGCGCCGCCTGTAGAAAAGCCTGTTGATGTTTTTACGAAATCCGCTCCCGCAGACACCGCTAAACGGCATGCACGTTCTTTTTCTTCATCAGTCAGAAGGCACGTTTCGATAATGACTTTGACAAGCGCTTTTCCGGCTGCAGCTTCCACTACACCGCGGATATCAGCTTCCACCACATCGTCTTCCTTGTCTTTTAAAGCGGCAATATTAATGACCATATCCACTTCAGTGGCGCCTTTTGAAATGGCGTCTTTTGTTTCGAACGCTTTTGTTTCAGTTGTATTGGCACCGAGCGGGAAGCCGATGACCGTACAAACGTCGACTCCAGTTCCCTTAAGCTCTTTTGCAGCAAGCTCCACCCATGTCGGATTGACACATACTGAAGCAAATTTGTATGTTTTCGCTTCTTCAATTAGTTTTAGAATTTCCGCTTTTTGTGTATGCGGTTTCAAAGCTGTATGATCAATTATGTTGGCTAATGACATCCTTCGCACACTTCCTTTTTTGTTAAGATATTTTTTAGCATAACCGACTTTTGAACATATGTAAATTGGTAATTGAAATTTTGTTCAACGAAAGGTTTGAACGTGTCACAAATCATTAACAAGCGCCCTCGCGGTATGCTGGTCAATGATTAAAACGTTGGCATATTTTCCGGTTAATGCTCCGTGAATGGAAGATACTTTTCTGCTTCCGCCGGCAACTAAAATGGAGCGTTCCTTCAGCCTGAGGTCTTCAAGCTCAACACCGATGGTCCGGTCATTGATGGCACTGCTGCAAATATTCCCTTTCGCATCAAAAAAGCGTGAACAAATATCCCCGACGGCCTGTTTTTTCAGCAGGGCTTTCTCTTCTTCGTTAAAATATCCGAGCCGGAACAACAGCGCTTCGTCACGGACAGTCCCCACCGTGAAGAGAGCGATATTCGCCTGCTTTCCCATCTCGATGATCCGCTCTATATGACGGTCTTTCTCCACCATTCGCTTCACATCCGCATTATCAAACACGACGGGAAGCGGGAGATAGCGCGGCATCGTTTGAAAAGCCTCCGCAAACAGCTGAATCGTTTCAGCCGAATACGTGTTTACCCGGGAATGGCTGATACCGCCTTTCAGCTGGACGACCTCGACGCCTTTTACCTGCTTCGGCTGCATGTTTTGCGCGATTTGATACATGGTGGTTCCCCAGCTGACGCCGACAATGTCGCCGTCTTTTACCGTTTCATGCATATATTCTGCACCATAGCGGCTTAGGTCATGTGTAATTCCTGCATAATCGGGTGTCGGGGAAAACACAACATGCGCCTCAAGGAGCCCGTATTTCTCTTCAAGTATGGAACCGAGCGCATCCAAATCCTCAAAAGGGTCCATGACGCGAATCTGGACATACCCTTTTTCCTTTGCATATTGCAGCAGCCGGGAAACGGTTGGCCTTGAAATGTTGAGCTGCTCAGCAATTTGCTGCTGACTGTAGTCAGACTGATAGTAAAGCCTTGCCGCTTCTATGCTAAATTGCTGTTTTTCCCGATCCATTCTGCACCTCCCTGTGGATCAGTCCTGATAAAACTGCTTTTGATTTGCTTTTATTATACAGGCTGGCGCCAACTTTCATCCACCTGATTTCTAAGAAACTGAAAAACGCTCTGGGCGCGGACCTGCCCAGAGCTTACTTCTCCCAGGTCATATGCTGATAAATGCCTTTCATAATGGCGTACATTCCATATAGGATCAGGCCTAATGCCAATATAGACAGAATCAATTTGCCATGCGGCTGCTGCGCGAGTTCGGCGAGCGCGCCGTCAAAGCCTCTTGTGTCGTCGGGATCAGCGGTCATGGCTGTCTTGATGAGAAAGTAGCCGATAGCAGAGAAAATAATGGCCCGGGCGATATTGCCTGCGCGTCCGGTGTTTTTCGTGATGCATATCATCTGTTTGTTCATTTTTGATGTATCGAATTCTTTCATAAAAGCAGCCCGAACGCCTTTCATAAATTGAACAATCGCAAATACGATAAAACCCGCACCCGTAAGCCCTGTGAGCCATCGGCCGAATGGCTGCGCCAATACATAAGCGGACCACGTCTGTTCTGAAGTGCCGCCGTCCCCTTGGCCAAACACAAATCGCAAGGCATTCCAAGCGATGGATGTGTAAACGGCGGCACTGAAAAAGTTTCCTATTCTCCGTGACAGGCCTCGCCTGCTATTTCCGTGCCCCTCCGTGTCCTTGATCGCACTTAACACCATCCAGATTACATAGCCGATAAGGCCGATGCCTATTAAAAAAAGCAATAGTGACCCATACGGCATGCGTGATAGCGTTTGGAGAGCTCCGCTCGAATCTTTGGCGCGGCCTGCCCCGGCAGCCGTCATAAAAGCCAAAACCCCAAGCAGAATAAAAACGCCGCCGAATGCAAAATAACCAAGCCTCCCGAATCGTTTGATCCAAGGCTTGGTTTCCTGTTTTATTTTTGACATGTACCGGTCTTTCACCGCCATGTGTCCAACCCTCTTTCACAGAAATCTTTACTGTAACATTCCCGATTGGACAAAGTTGAAACAGCTTCTGCCTCAGCTATGGCTGGCTGAGATATGTTTTTGCTGTTTAGCTGATTGTGCAGGTGTCATCCAAGCAGCCGCTGCGGCAGCTGTGACTCCGCCTGCTAATTTCCCAATGATCATGGCCGCCGCCATTTCTTTTTTCATTCCAGCCACAAAACCGAGGTGGCTGCCGAGTACAAAAGCGCCGCTGACCGCAAACGCGACATTGATGACCTTTCCTCTCGGCGTCATATCCTTTAATGAAGCCAGCATTGGGATATGGTGCGCCAAAGAGGTCACCAAGCCTGCAGTTGCTGTCTCATCTAAATGAAGGCATTTCCCCAGAGCCTGTAGCGGTTTTTTAAAGGTTTTTGTAATAAAAGCCGTCATTGGAAACGCCCCTGCCAAGGCAATGGCGATGGTCCCTGTTGTTTGTATCCCTGTCTCGACATTCTCCATTCCCGGAATCAGCACAATACCGGTCATCGTTTCAACGGAGACAGCTGCAAGCCCGATAATCGCAACCACACTGACCGCTTTCCCGAAGAGATGAAACAACTGAATCATACTGTCGGTGTATCGCCATAACCCAAAAGCGATCACAGCAGATAACAGACTCGGGATCAGAAGGTTTTTACCTATCATGCCGATGTCAAAGCCTGCGCATAATCCGCCGATTAAGCAACCGATCGGCACTGTGCACAGCCCGATTAATATGCCTTTCGCAAAATACGGATGATCCTCTTTTTCGATGATGCCAAGAGCGACGGGAATCGTGAAGACGATTGCCGGTCCCATCATTGTTCCTAAAAACACCCATGAAAACAGCCCGGCCTGCGGATCTTTCGCCATTTCTCCAGCCAGCGCATATCCTCCCATATCAATCGCCAAAATGGTGTTCGCAAAGGAAGAAGGGTCCGCGCCAATCGCTGTGTAAAACGGAGCAACAATGGGAATCAGGATTGCTGCCAGCACGGGCGCCAGCGACACAATTCCGATCATGGACAGCGCCAGCGGCCCCATAGCCTTAAAGCCGTCCGCAAACCGCTCGCCTAGCCCCCATCTGTTTCCCAAACAATAATCCGCCGCTCCCCATAGTAAAAAGGCAGCCAAAATGAATACAACCGTGTCATTCACCGTCATGGTTTTCTCCTTTTTCAAACGTATGATTGGTTTTATCATATCATCTGAAATCACCGAATAGAGTTGATCTTATTCAATATGAGCTAAAAATTCTTTTATATCGGCTTTTTCAACGGCTGTTATGATGCTCCGCGCTTTTTCTTGCGGGACCGTTAATGTCAATTTTTCTATTATGTCTTCTTCAGACAGCTCATTTCCTGGCGCCCCTTTTGGGCAGTCCACACGCGCTTCGCAAATCCGGCCGTCTGATAAATAGGCCCGGACAATCGTGAAACGGCCTTTTGGAACGGCATGAGGAGCCGGCTGAATAGCATTGTCATATACGCGCTGAATTCGCCCCATTGTCGTTTGAACCCCGCTTGGGATCGGCTGGCTGCTGAAATGTTCAACGGTCAGGCCGTGTCCATGCAAAGCAAGAGCAATCACATATTCAACGCTGAAACGGCCTTCCTCTCCAGTTTTTGGAGATCTTTCCGTCAATGCAGCATCTCCGCCTGGCGGAAATATCACTTCAATACGTTCGGTATTGGCAGCAGAAATGGTTTCTTCGGAGATAAGCTGTCGTACCGCATCTGCAGCATGGTGTGCCGCGGAACAAAATGGATAGATTTTAAACCATAGACCCGGCTGCACAATTCTCCACGGTGCCCCCCAATCGTTTAGCAAAGTGTGTTGTGCTTTCTCAACGTCACCGTACAGACTGAAGAAACCAGTTTCTCCATCAAGTGCCGTGCGGGACCCGCCAAATTCTGATTGGGCCAGCTTAACGGCCAGCAAGCCAGCCTGAGCCGCCAAACCGGCGTGCAGCGGTTTCATTTCTGTTCCAAATTGCACCCTCATCCCAGCAGATTGCGTAGCCGCAAAACCAATTGCTTTTTCCAGCTCTTCCTGAGTCAGCTCCTCAGCATAACCTACGGCGCAGGCAGCAGCGATGGCACCAAGCGTTCCTGTATTATGCCAGCCCTTTTCATAGTGGCGGCTGCCAATTGATTCTCCCAGCCTTGCCATCACTTCAACACCAACAATATAAGCGCCAAGAAGCCGCTCGTCATGTCCGCGAGCGGCAGATGCAATAAGGGCCGGTACGATGACTGCACTGGGGTGTCCTCTTACATCGGAGTGGACATCATCAAAATCCAATGCATGGGCGATAAATCCATTCAGCATCGCGGATTGTAATGGCGCGGCCTTTTTGTCCTGTCCGATAATAGGAACAAGGGGCCGGCCTCCTTCATCCTCTATCAGACGGAGGAGCTTTTGAATTCCTTTATCTTCTCTTCCTGCGAATGAAGCGGCAGTAAAATCAAGTAATCCTTTTTTTGCTTCGCGAATCGCGTCAACTGAATGCTCAGGTTGTGATGTTCTCACAGCCGCTGCAAGACCTGCTGTCAGCCCTTGTTTGCTCATTTGATGGTCTCCAATACAATAACCGCCAGCTCCGCAAAGTATTGTGAGGCAACCGTAAGGGCATCTTCATCCAGTGTAAAGGCCGGATGATGCCACTCCTCCGTCCCGTTCGTTCCCATCCAGACAAAAAATCCCGGAATCTTCTCTTGATACAGAGCGAAGTCTTCTCCGCCCGGAGACTGCTCAGCGTGAACGGTTTGATAGCCAAGCCGTGCCGCAGCTTCGGATGCCGCATTCAAAAATGTGCCGTCATTCTGAACGGAAGGCAAATAAGGAAACCACTTGAATTCTGCTTGTGCCCCATAGCCCGCTGCAATTCCTTCAGCCACTCGTCTCATATGCTCCGGAACAGCCTGCCGCGCTTCTTTTTGAAAGGTTCGAACCGTCCCCTCCATTTCAGCTTGGTCTGGAATCACGTTCCACGACGTGCCCGCCTGTACTCTTGTGATACTGACGACTGCGTTTTGCAGTGAGCTGATATTGCGGCTGACCACAGATTGCAGCCCGCTGATGATTTGTCCGGCTGCAGCGATTGGATCAATACTGTTATTCGGGATGCCGGCGTGTCCGCCTTTCCCTTTGATGACGATTTCAAACCGGTCAACACTTGCCATGAGCGGACCTTCCTTTACACCAATGGTCCCGACAGGCAGATCCGGCTTATTGTGCATGCCGAAAATCGCGGAAACGCCATCAAGTACGCCAGCTTCTATGACCTTTCTTGCTCCTGCGGCAATTTCTTCTGCCGGCTGAAAGATAAAGCGGACTGTGCCTTTCAGCTCGGCCCTTCTTTGATTCAGCAACATCGCTGTGCCAATAATAGAAGCAGTATGAAAATCGTGTCCGCACGCATGCATTGTGCCATCAACTTTAGATGCAAATGGAAGATTCGTCTGTTCTTGGATCGGGAGCGCGTCAATGTCCGCTCGTATTGCTATCACGGGGCCGTCTTCCCGTCCTTTAATTTCTGCAATCACGCCAGTCTCCAATTGAGGAACATCAAGTATTTCGATTTGCTCCTCCTCAAGCCAGCGGCGGATTTTTTTCGTCGTTTCAATCTCTTGAAATGACAGTTCAGGATGTTCATGAAGATCACGCCGCATATTGATTAAACGGGTATGAAACGTTTTGTCGGCCATTGTTCTTCTCTCCTTCTTATATAAGCTCTGCAGGCTCTCCCACCTGCTTGATAAATCGTTTCGTCCGTTCGTTTTTCGGATGGTCAAACAATTCCTCTGGCGTTCCCTGCTCGATAATATGGCCGTCTGCCATAAAAATCACTTTATCAGCAACCTCTTTTGCAAACGCCATTTCGTGTGTAACAATGATCATCGTTGTTTGTTTTTCCGCAATGGACTTGATGACCTGAAGCACCCCTGTGACGAGCTCAGGGTCAAGCGCTGACGTTGGTTCATCCAGCAAAATCGCATGCGGATTGACCGCAAGCGCCCGCGCGATGCCGATTCGCTGCTGCTGGCCGCCGGACATTGTGATCGGATAGCTATCAGCCTTATGCTCCAGACCGACTTGTTTCAGAATCTCCATTCCAATGCGTTTCGCTTCGTCGCGTGGTTTATGTTGAGCCACGATTAAAGCTTCTGTAATGTTTTGCAGAGCCGTTTTATTTTTAAACAGATTGTAGTTTTGAAAGACCATGGCCGTTTGCTGGCGAAGCCGATATGCTTCCTTGCGTGTAAACTTTTCCGCGTTCAGTTTGGCTTCTCCGATTTCAATAAGTCCTTGATCCGGACGCTCTAATAAATTTAAGCACCGGAGAAGCGTTGACTTTCCGGAACCGGACGGACCGATGATTGCCACCACTTCTCCGCGTTTCACTTCTAGATCGATTCCGTCGAGCACGACGAGATCTTTAAACGCTTTGCGAATATTTTTTACTGTTATCAACTGATTTCACCTCTAAGTCCGGTATGGCTTGCTCATGGCACGTTCAAACAAGTCCTGCAACATGCTGTAGATAATGGTAAGAACCCAATAGACGATCGCAACCGCCAAGTACGTCTCAAAATATTTGAGGTTTCCTGAAGCGTACATCTTCCCTTGGGCGAACATCTCCATGACCCCTAATGTAAAGGCCAGTGACGTTTCTTTCAGGAGCCCGATAAATGTATTGCCCGTTGCCGGAATCGCATTTCGGATCGCTTGCGGCAAAATAATCCGTCTGTATGCCTGAAATTTTGTCATACCGACAGACAGGCACGCCTCCAGTTGCCCGTCATCAACAGAATTGAGGGCAGCCCGGAAGATTTCTGCCAAATATGCTGCATTTTTTAAGCTTAACCCGATGATAGCGGCTGTGAGAGCTGTCATTTTGCTCATCTCTGGAAATAGCTGCGGCAGCCCGTAATAGATTAAGAACAGCTGCACCAGTGTCGGTACGCCTCGGAAAAAGGATATATACAGCTTTGACAGCTGATGAAGCACTGGAATTTTGTTCTTTGTAATGAGTGCGAGAATAAGTCCTCCGATAATGGCAAAAATCATAGCTGCTATGGCCATAAACAACGTGATCGGAAGGGCCTGAATTAAAGTCGGGAACGCTGATATCATGAATTCCCAATCAATCGTGTTCATTCTGGTGATTCACCGCCGTTTCTTAATGCTTCTGTTCTACTGTGATATCTTCATTAAAGTATTTTTCAGAGAGTTTTTTCAGTGTTCCGTCTTTACGCAATTCATCTAGCGCCTTATTGACTTTTTTGCGGAGCTTGTCGTGCGCATCGTCCTTGGCAAATGGGAATGCAACCTGTTCGTAAACAATCGGATCTCCTGCAAGCTTTAATGGCAAACCGGTCTTCTTGATTTGCGCGATCAGCACAGTGCGGCTGTTGACATAAGCGTCTACACGGCCGTACGCAACATCCTTCAGCGTACCCTCTTGTGTTTCGTACGTTTTGATATTGATTTTTTTATCAGGATCTTTGCTTTCAAGGTTTTTCGCGTGGTTTGAACCGAGAACGGCTGCGACTGTCTTGCCCTTCAAATCGTCTACTGATTTGATGTCTGTATTGTCTTTTTTGACGACAATCTGTGTTCCCGCATAAGCGTATGGTTTCGTAAAGTTATACGTTTCCTTACGTTCGTCTGTCACAGCTACCTGGTTAGAAATGGTGTCAAGCTTGCCTGTTTGAAGCTCTCCCATCAGCCCGCTGAATTCAAGCAGCTTCCAGTCCAGTTTCATGTCAATTTTCTTAGCGACTGCTTCCATCACTTCCACGTCAAAACCTGTCAGCTTTCCGTTTTCTTTATAAGCAAATGGGTAACTTTGTCCTGTCGCACCGACATGAAGCACATTGTCATCCTCTTTACTGCTGCTGTTTCCATTGCCGCAAGCTGAGAGCACCGCTAATAATGCAGCAACGACCAGCACAGTCCATTTTTTCATTTTCATTTGATTTTCCCGCCTTTTCTTTTTTTATAGATCATGTCGCAATTGTTTTTTCATATAGACTGTGATATGCCCTTTTCCAAGGTCTTGTTCACCTGAGCGGACATACCCTTTTCGTTCGTACATCTCAATCAGCCACGGATGCTTATCCGCTGTTCCGAGTGAGACAAACGGAACCTTTAACGTATCGCGAAGGATTGTTTCCTCCAGCCATTGAAGCAGCTTTGTTCCGATCCCTTTTTTACCGGTGTCGGGGTCCACAGCGAACCACCAGATATGCGGAACGCCATACGGTCCCGGCTGTTTTCCCCAAGGCATTCTCAAGGTGATGGTCGCGATGATCCGCCCGTCTTCTTCCATGACGTAGCAAGCGTTTTTCCGAATATTTTGCAGCACCAAATCTAAATCCGCATGAGCGGCAGCAAAACGAATGCCGAGCTTTCGAATCGGTTCATAAGCCCGCAATGTCAGCGCGAGAAGCTGTTCGGCATCACGTTCAACTGCAAGGCGATATTGTGGCTTCATCTAGCGTTCCTCCTTACTTTGCATAGCGGTTTACCGGCTTTTCCAAACCGAAGTGCTCTCGTAATGTTGTGCCTTCATATTCTTTTCTGAACACGCCGCGCTCCTGTAAAATCGGAACCACTTGATCAACAAACACTTCAATTCCTTCTGGAAGAAGCGGAGGCATGATGTTAAACCCGTCACACGCTTTCGTATCCACCCATTCCTGCATCTTGTCGGCGAGCTGCTCCGGCGTGCCGACAAAGATATGGTGGCCTCTGGAGCCTGCAACGTATTTGTAAAGCTCTCGTATCGTCATATTGTCACGTTCAGCCATCTCCTGAACAAGCTTGAAGCGGCTCTTCACCGCATTGGAAGCTTCGGCGTCAAGCTTCGGCAGCGGCCCATCAAGCGGATATGCCGACAAATCAATTCCGCCCAAGTAATTTTGGAGAATTTGCAGACCGACAGATGGGATAATCAGATCTTGAAGCTCCTTGTATTTGGCTTGCGCCGCTTCTTCTGTATCAGCAATGATCGGGAAAATACCCGGCATGATGGCAATTTTTTCTGGATCACGTCCGAATTCCGCAGCCTGTTCTTTAATGGATTGATAAAATTCTTGAGCTGACTCCAGGTGGTTTTGTGCTGTGAAGATCACTTCTGCTGTTCTGGCAGCCAGCGCTTTTCCGTCTCCTGATGATCCTGCCTGGATAATGACTGGCTGTCCCTGCGGGGTTCTTGAAACGTTCAGAGGTCCGCGAACCGAGAAATATTCTCCTTTGTGGTTCAGCTCATGCATTTTTTCTTTGTCAAAGAATTCACCCGTTTCTTTATTACGGATAAAGGCGTCCTCTTCCCATGAATCCCAAAGCCCCTTTACAACCTCGACAAATTCCTCTGCCCGCTGATAACGCAAATGGTGTTCAAGGTGCTTTTCACCGCTGAAATTCAGCGCTGTTGATTCAATAGATGAAGTGACGACGTTCCATCCGGCACGGCCGTTGGACAGATGATCCAATGACGCAAACTGTCTGGCAATATGGAATGGCTCGCTGTATGTAGTGGAGGCTGTTGCTGTCAGTCCGATTTTTGATGTGACCTGCGCCAAAGCAGAGAGCAGGGTGAATGGCTCAAACCTTGTTAATACATTTGGATGTGATTTGCTGTCAATTGAAAGGCTGTCCGCTAAAAACAGCATATCCAGCTTGCCCCGCTCCGCTGTTTTCGCAAGCTCTTTAAAATAATCCAAATTCATGCTCGCATCTGACGGCGCGTCCGGGTGCCGCCAAGACGCAACATGATGGCCTGTACCTGCTAAAAATACCCCTAATTTGATTTGTTTCTTTTTGCTTGTCATGACGATACTCCTTTTACCATGTTTTTAGGCTGAATAATCCGAAAAATAAACTCCTATATTCCTAGTCGTTTAATATGAATAAATCAAAATGTACCTTTGTCTTGGACGTTTGTCAATGAGTTAAGATTAAATTTTTCTTTTTAAGCTGAAAACTCGCGGGATCATGGGGCGGCATTTGTGCAACCTGTATACTGGCAAAACCAGTCTGATGCTGAGACTCGTTTTGATCCAAAGTTTTATATAAATGTAGCTTGCACCTTATCTCTACTTCCGACCATACGCATTTTGCCGCCGCTTTTGCTCTTTGCTAATAAACGCGCGTGGTCGCCGTCGTAGAACGGTCCATTTTCCCACTCATTCAGAAGCTGAGACATCACATAAAAAATAAGCTGATCCCGGATTCATACCGAAATCAGCTAATTGAATCTTAATTAAGTTCTAGAATACTCTCTTCTGCTTTAGCAGAAAACACTTTAGGCTCCAAACAGTCAAGGTCTTCATGAAATAAATTTACTTTTTGGATTTGCCGATTGTCATAGTGGTGGAAATAGTAGTTTCCAGTTTCGTTGCACATCACGGAAGTATATTGCGTATAATGAATTTCGTCTTCTTCCGTTATCACTGCGCCCTTTGGTATCGTCATATTTGCCAAAATTTGAAAAGCGGCTGTTACACCTTTCGTTTCATCGGCCGCCGGCTCTAGATGTTCTTTCAAATAAACAGCTCTGACAAACCGGGAAGGCGGTGTGTAATCCCCCGGCAGACCAACAGTTCCTAAGCCTTGGCCAAAAGCAGAAAGGGCTAATCCGCCCATCTCTTTGCTCTCTAATTGCTTCGGTCTGATTCCTGTATATTGCTGCAGATTGGTTACATGCCATATAAAGTCGGGGCTGTTCGTCATGACACCAGGTTGATTATCATAGACTTTGAGGCCGTCTGCTCTTGGTTCTATCGTCAGGCTTCGGCCCGTCCGGTCTGACAATATCCAGTGAAGCGGTAAAACTGTATCCAATAGATCTAATTTTTTCTCTACAATCGTTAAAGATCGAATCTTTTCTTTTACGTCTTCCAAAGACTGACAGACTGACAGCACCCATGTCACAAACTCATGCGGGACAATGTGAACGGTATCTTCCCGTATCGTTTTTTCGTACTCCGCATAGCCCGGAAAATAAAGCGCCGCACAAGATAAACCGCTTTCATTAACACCGTCGGCAAATAATATATTTCCAAGTTTTCTCCCCATACCGATAAACGCGTACTGTGTCTGATGGGCCTTTCCGTCAGCTTCACTCTTCCAGCTGTAACGGCGCGGATAGAGAATGACCTCCGTCCCCAGCTGAAATGCAAAATCCATTGTTCTCGCTAATAAATGATTCCGGTCAGCAGTTTCCAATGTAAGACTTGTGCACATTTGATCAGTCCCCTTTTCAATTCAGATTAATATCATACATATTGTGAACGAATTGGTTTTATCAGCATAACGAAAGTCAAATCGATTCGTCAAAGAATTGACATTACATCAAATAAAACGAAAAAATCCAGCCTTCTAAGAGGCTGGATTTTTTATTATTTAGCCAAAACAAGCTCGTGAATCGCATGCGCAACACCATGTTCATTATTGGAGCGCGTTTGAAAGTTTGCGGCTTCCAATACTTCTGGGATGGCGTTTGCCATGGCAACCCCGCAGCCCGCCCATTCGATCATTGTCAGGTCGTTCCCGTTGTCGCCTATGCACATGACTTCCGCCTGTTCAATTCCAAGCAGCTGAGCCAGCTGGCGTACAGCATTTCCTTTGCTGGCTTCCGAGTGCAGAATTTCATAAAAGAAAGGCGCGCTTCTGACCATTGTATATTTTTCTCTCACGTCATTTGGAATCGATGTAATGACGCGGCTTAAGTTCTCCGGTTTATCAATAAACATCACTTTCGGGATGAGGATATCTTTTGGCACCTCGTCAATTTTGCGGAAATGAAGCGGCACCTGTGTCACATAGGATTCGTATACGGTAAATTCGCTAATGTCCCGGTTAGGCGTATACAAATTAGATGAGTCAAAGAAATGCATCGGCGTCTTCAGCTCTAAACTCAGGTCATATAATGAAGTCAAATCATCATAACCGAGAGACAGCTCCGAGACCACTTCATTTGTATGCGTATTTTGAACAAGTGCTCCATTATACGCAATAACATAGTCGCCTTCTTCAATTAAATTCAGTTCATCTAAATATCTCTGCACACCCCCGATAGGCCGGCCGGTGCAAAGCACAATTTTGACACCTTCCGCTTTTGCCGCGTGAAGGGCGTCGCGGACCTCCTCTGTTACTTCATGATGATCATTTAAAAGTGTTCCATCCATATCAATTGCAATTAGTTTGTACATCCTGCATCTCCTTCATGTCGTTTTCAGGCTATAGTCCCATCATATCGTTTTTTCTTTTTGATATTCAACCGGAAGAGATGGTTTTCTCCGAATTCTATTTAGACGCCGCCCTTGTCTTCGGATACGCAAGCGCGGTTTCCGCTTTCTTTCTGCCTTGACGCCGTTTTCTGCTTTTTTCTGTTTCATCAGCAGAAAGCCGGCAGCTAAAAATGGAATGCCGGTTATATTCAAGATGGCAAGCTTCACACCCGCAGCGATTAAAAAGAACCCCCATGAAGATGATGGATTCCGCCTGATCATGACGTAAGCCGCCATTTCCAGAACAATCAGGATGGCATGAAGCACTATGCCATAAATCAGCCATACAAGGGCAAAAAACAATACATAATTCACGATTGCCCCTGAGTACATCATAGCGCGCATCATTTGTATAAACGATAAGGACTGCATGGAGCCGCTGATGACATTAGGGTTATAGATCGTATAGTCACTAAATAAATGTTTGACTTTGAGAAAAGCCCATAATATAAATATCCACTGAATAATATGTAAAACAAGCCCCGCTGCCACCAGTCTTTCAGCTTTTTGATTTCTCATCTTTCTCCTCCCTGCCGGTCTTTGATTCGATTCTTGTCATCGTTTTTGTCTGGCCATTTTGCTCCCATATCAATGTCCCGTTTTCTCCTCTTTTCAGCGTGCTTTTGAGCGGATAATAGGGGCCGAGGTACTGAATCTCGATAGACCCGTCAGTGCTTTGGGAAATCACCTTGTATGCCATAAAAGGCAGCTGTACCTCTCCTCTTCCTTCCATCACTTCCGTTTCCACAACCTCGTCTTCGGTAAATGTGACTGTTGCTGATTTCACGCCGTCCGTTGGCCCGGGGGCAAGCCCCTCATCCCACGTTCCGTAATAAAACGGCGTCTCTTCTTTTTGCTGCTGGCAGCCCGATACCATGATGCATACAGCAATTAAAAACAAAATGCCATATTTGTTTCTCAAGGGGATCACCATTCTTTCCTCCTTTTTTGGGCGAATGCCGTGCCACTGTGCCAATGACTACATAAGTTATAAGGAATTCACCCACAAGGAGACTGATCACATGAACCCTTATCAATATTACAGCCCTCAGCTGCCTCAGCAGGAACCTTACTATAGCCACTATGAGTACAATCCTTATCCGCAGCAGGATGTATACGATCCATACCAAATGGACAGACAGCCGGCATTGGAAAGAAGAATCGCAGCACTTGAACGGCAAAATGAACAGCAGTCAAGAGAATTAACCCGTCTGACAAACGAAGACCGCCGTCAAAATCGGGAAATTGCACGGATTGCCGAACAGGTCAATCAGTTAAGCCAGGCTGTTGAACGCCATACACGCCGCCTAAATCGGCTCAATCAGCGCCTCCGTACAGTAGAAAACCGGCTGAATATCCCATTTACTGCAGGGGAAGGCGGTTTCTGAGCGAAACAAAGAAAAAAAGCGGAATACGATTCTCCCATCTCAGGGTTTCGTTTTCCGCATTTCTTATATGTTAAAACGGAACATTTACATAAAAAGGGTTTGTACCCAGTATACAATCTTTACCGTTTTCATTCAAAGATAGAGGGGCTGAGGAAAATAATTGTAGTTCCTCTTTGACGGAATTTCTTTTCATTCAAGTTGCATGATAATACCGACTCACGTCAATCGATACATGGAGGGATCATTCATGCATAATACACAACACGGCTTGCAGCAGCTGAACCAATGCCGCCAAACTGCTCAGCAGCTCATTCAGCAAACACAGCAAAGCAGCCAGCAATATCGCCAAATGCTTCATCAGGAACAGCAAAACATCCAAATGCTGCAGCAGATTCTAAACCACGAACAACAAGCTGCACATACCATTCAGCAAGCACTGCACGGGCATGATATGGCGATTCAAAAGTGCCAGCAGGTTGTCAACATGTGCAACCAAATGCAACAGGAACTTACTGGACAATCCAGCGTCATGAATACGAATGTGTCTACACTTCCATTCGGCCAAAACACGCCATTTCAGCAGCAATCCTATCAGCAGTAACATATAAAAAGCTCAACACAATGCGAGTGTTGAGCTTTTTTTCTTACTGTTCTTTGCGAATATGTATATCCTGAATAGACTGTTTCGGTGCATGAAATCTGCTCTCGGCTTCACTTCTTGCCTCGGCAAAAGCCCGCGCCTCCACATGATCTTTGTAGACATCCAGCTGAATCAAATACAGCGGGCGCACTTTAAATCCATGAATAATGGTCACCGCCCATAACGGAACCACAATAAAAACACCGGGCAGATCGGGCAAAACAAAACCAAACGCAAAAATGAAAAAATAAATGATGCCGTACATGATCCACTTTCTATTTCTAACCTTGATGCCAATAAATAAAAAGGCAAAAAAACTGGTAATGGAAAAAGGCATGAAAATAAACAGCATCCACCAGCTATGCAGCCATTCCCAAGCGGCACCTCTTTTTGTAATTCCCATATTTTTCTCCTCCTATTTACCTATAATAATCGATTAGGCATACCGCGTCACCCATAAACGGGAAAAACTTTCCCCCTTAAAAATAGTGATAGACGGAGAACAGGTTTCTTGCTATATTATTAATTGATAATGATAATCATTACTAATCTATTGAGATACATAGTGGGAGGGTTCTTGATGAAAAAGAACATATTGCTCGTGGGCATGCTTGTGCTGCTTCTCATGTTTGTCAGCGCTTGCAGCGGCACGGCTTCTAAAGGGAGCTCAAGCGATTCTGCTTCCGAAAAAACAGAAATGAGAACATACAAATCACCAAAAGGGAACGTCAACATTCCTGCACATCCGAAACGCATCGTCACTGATTTTTATGCCGGTGAATTGCTGTCTGTCGGGGCCAATGTGGTCGGCTCAGGCTCATGGTCATTTGATAATCCGTTTTTAAAATCAAAGCTGAAAAATGTGAAGGATGTTGGTGATCCAATCAGCGTTGAAAAAGTGATGGAGCTTCAGCCTGACTTAATTGTTGTCATGAATGAAGAGAATGTTGATAAATTAAAGAAAATCGCTCCGACTGTTGTCATACCTTATAACACAGCGAAAAACGTAGAAGACACAGTCAGCATGTTCGGAGATATCGCCGGAGCGAAAGACAAAGCAAAATCCTTTATGGCTGACTTTAACAAAAAAGCGGAAGCAGCTAAGAAGAAAATTGCCGGCGTCATCGACAAAGATGCAACCTTCGGCATTTATGAAAACACAGACAAGGGCGAATTCTGGGTGTTCAATGACAATGGCGGACGCGGCGGCCAAGCTGTATACAATGCACTTGGGTTAAAAGCGCCTGAAAAAATTGAGCAAGATGTCATCAAAAAAGGAGAGATGAAACAGCTCTCTCAAGAGGTTATTCCTGAGTATGCCGCAGATTATATGTTCATTACGGATTACAACCCGAAAGGCGAAAGCAAAACACTCGACAAGCTGGAGAATTCCTCTATTTGGAAAAATCTTGACGCTGTTAAACATAATCGCGTGTTTATCAATGACTTTGACACGTTCTACCCGTACGACCCGATTTCTGTCAGCAAACAGGTGGATATCATCACCGACATGCTGATCAAACGGGCCGAAGAAAATAAAAAATAAAAAAACGGCACAGTCATGACGCTGTGCCGTTTTTTATGGTTCACTTTAATTTTGACTGTACGGAGTCCGGCATATCTTCAAACTTGACTTCTTCCCAAGTCTCGACATACTTTCCTTTCGCCTTCACCTTCAAATACGCGTTCTTCCGAAGTTCTTTGCCGGCGAAAAAGGTCACTTCTTCTTTTTTTCCGGATGCATTGTATCCGTCTAATGTATACTCAGTACCGCCTGGGCTAAGATGTTTGCCATCTCGATCAATCTGCACATAGACATCTTGCTGGTGAATAAACGGATTAAATCTGTCTGTAACATCGTTATGAAAAAAGAGAAGCCCGCATATTACGGCAGCAGCCGCCAAGACGGCCAGGATTGCCATTGCTTTTTTCATCTTTGCACTCCCCTTACTTGTTCATTTTTTTCAAATAGCTTGACCGCACCGCGAGGAAGAATAGAAGCTGAAAAATGAAAAACCCTCCGATGGTGAGACTGAGCGGCCCCGCTACATCGGAATAGCCTTCCACAGCCAATGTTCTCAAGGCAAACAGTGTATGCATGACAGCAATGACAAATGGAAAGAAGAAAAGAATGGCCAATTGTATTGTCACGCTTTGTGCCATTTCACGCTCACTCAGGCCGATTTTGGCCAGTGAACGGTAGCGCTCCCGATCTTCATCTAAATCAGTGAACAGCCTGAAATATAAGAAACTTGCTGCCGCGACAAAGAATACAATTGCGATAAACAGGCCGATAAATAAACTCAGGCTCGGCAGCTGCACCGTATCATAGTAAGTCCCGGCTTTTGAAGCAAAATCAGAATGCACGTCGATATAATTGCCGTAAATCTCATTTTGCAAGGATTGGCTGATCTCAAGACTGTCTTTCCAATGATCATAGCTGTAGCCGTATAGTGACGCTTTATCACCGAGTGATTTCAGCTGATCAAAGGTTTGATCATTCACCGCGATGATGGCATTCAATGAGATCAGCGGTTTTTTGACTTCTTTTACCGACAGTTTTTGATCAGACAGCTCCCCTTTTTGGTTCAGCAGCTTCAGCTGATCCGGCGCTTTGTTTTTGAAATTGCGGTCATACGTGCCCGGGAAATAGACAGCCTCGTCTTCTTTCAGGCCGTTCACTTTGACATGGAAGTATTTTGCCGCATCCGATTCACTGATCATGTAAACAGGGGGAACAGTTTCTCCTTCCTGATAGCGAACATAGGAAACATCTATTTTATCTTTCTTATACGTAAAGCCGTGTGTTTTCAGTTCATGGTCAATATCTTTCAAATGAGTCTGTTCTTTTGGATTGTTGCTGTAAGATAAATACTCCATTTCATAAGCGGACTCTTCCGCTCCGACGGTCGATTTGTACATTGCGAGCACGCCTGTCGCAGTAAACGCAACCGCGGAAATAATGCTGACAATAAAGAACAGGCGGGCGTTGTCTTTTAAACGATAGACAAGGTCAGAAACCCAAATGATGTTTTTCCCGCGCAGATAAAAGGTTTTCCACTTCTTCAGCGCGCGCAGAATCCATATGCTGCTTTGGCTGAAAAAGAAATATGTTCCGATGACGGTGAGCAGTAAAATGATAAACGGTTCGGCCCCGTGGACATTGCCTTTAAGAACCATGCCGTACCCGCCGCACAGACAGGCGATGCCGAATAAGGACAGAAGCACGGACGGCTTAGGCTCCGGTTTAACCTTGCCAGTGCCCTTTATTAATTTGATAACCGTATTTGATCTGACAAAAAGGATCGTAAACTGCGATAAAAAGAAAAATAAGAGCAGAAATCCGCAGGCCGTAATACCGAGCGCTTTCCAAGGCATATACAAAGGCAGCGCGTCCATTTCTAAAATATAAGCGCCGACCGTAAAGAACGTCTTTGAAAAAATGAATCCACCGATTATGCCGGCTGCAATTGACATGACGCCGATGATCATATTTTCCGCAGTAATGAGCTTTCTCAGCTGCCCCGGCGTGATGCCCTGCATGAGCAGAATGCCGAATTCTTTATTTCTCGATTTCAAAAATGCATTAACCGAATACAGAACAAATAAGAAAGAAAAAACAAAGATCATCCATTCCGCGGCGGTTAAGCCTTTTTTGGCGATGTTATTCAGGTAGCCTTCCTTTAATGCCGGATGAAACAGGAACATCGCAAAGGTAAAGAAAATCAAAACGGAAAAGGCGCTGCTTAAAAAGAATGCAAGATAGGCCCTTTTGTTTCTCGTGACGTTTTTATAAGCGAACTGAAGAAAGGTCATTTGCGTTTCCCCCCAGCATAGACAGCACATCAAGAATTTGTTCATAAAAGACTTGGCGGTTTTCCCCGCGGTAAATCTCATTAAACAATTCGCCGTCTTTTATAAAGATGACGCGGCGGCAGTAGCTTGCCGAAACCGGATCGTGGGTCACCATCAAAGCCGTGACATGATCATCCCGATTCAGGCTCTGCAACGTTTCCATGACGTCTTTTGTCGCTTTGGAATCAAGGTTTCCAGTTGGTTCATCGGCCAGAATGAGTGACGGCTTATGAATGACCGCTCTTGCGATGGCGGCCCGCTGGCGCTGGCCTCCGGATACTTCAAACGTCCGCTTGTTAAGCAGGTTTTCGATACCGAGCTTTGCCGCGATGCCGTGCAGTTTTTCTTCCATGACAGACGGCGCTTCTTTTTCAAGCGTTAACGGCAGCATGATATTTTCACCGATTGTCAGCGTGTCCAGAAGGTTGAAATCCTGAAACACAAATCCGAGCTGCTTGCGGCGGAAATGAGCGAGCTTTGTCCGCTTCAGGCGATGCGGGTTTTCTCCGTTAATCAGGATATCGCCTGAATCCGGACGGTCAATCGTTGAAATGATATTCAAAAGCGTTGTTTTTCCGGACCCGGACGGCCCCATCACCGCCGTGAACTCGCCTTCTTCTATTGAAAATGAAATTTGCTTTAAGGCTTGATAGGACACTTGTCCTTTATAGGTTTTATTTATATGTTTGACTTCAAGCATATTCGCCATGAAAATCCTCCTTATGGTTTTATTCTTGTTGATCTGGGCTGCTTTCATGTAGTGCCGGACGTTCAACATAAAAATCCCCTTGACATAAATCCATGTTATCAAGGGGAAACAAAGCGGGCTATGTTGTTTTCTTAACGCAGCCTTACATTTTTGTAAGAAATGAAAATCGAACTGATGTCCCTTCACCGGGAGACGAGCTGATGTCCACCGTATGATTGAGCTTATCTGTAATTTCTTTGACGAGATGGAGGCCGATTCCCGTAGATTCTTGGAAACGCCGCCCGTTTTCACCCGTGTAATAAGGGTCAAACACCCGCTTGATGTCTTGTGAGGGAATCCCGACACCGTAATCTTTGACTTCAAGCACCGTCCTGTCTTCATCGCGGAAGACATTCAGATCAAGTCTGTCACTCTTGCCCGCTGAATACTTGACCGCATTTGTAACCACTTGGCCAATCGCAAATTTGAGCCATTTGGCATCGGTGTAAATCTGATGATCATCGCAAACGTTCATTTTCGGATAAACGCGATATTGAATAAAAAATCGTTTATAGCTTTGAATGACTGATTGGAGAAGCTCGGACAGGGAAACCGCTTCGATTTTAAAATCCCGTTCAAACAGGTCGAGCCTTGAAGAATAAAGAAGCGTCTCCAGCCCGAATTCAATCTGCCGGACTTCTTTTTTGATTTGTTCAAAAACGGGCTCATCCTCTTCTTGAATGATTAAATTAATGACCGACAGCGGCGTCTTCACTTGGTGCACCCATTGATTCATATACGTCACCCGCGCGTCAAGCTTGGCTTCGGTCTCATGGAGCTTCTGGTGCTGCAGCCGGATCAGCTCCATCTGCTTTTCATACAGCTCTGAACAGAACACTGAAGAACCGAGATACGGGATATCCGTCCCTTCCTGCCCCGAGCTGAGCCAATGATACACGCCGCGGTCTTTGTACCAGCGATAGGCAAGATAACCCGCCAAAATAAGAAGCTGCACGCCCAATATGTAAAACAAGTGAGAAAAAGAATGCAGACCCGCAAACCAGTAATAAAAGAAGACAAACAGCCCTTGAAGGAAAAAAAGCAGAATCAGCACTGCATGAGACCGGAGAAACAGCTTCATGACTGCGCCCTCAGCTGGTAGCCTTCGCCCCGCACCGCTTCAATAGAAACAGGCGCATTCAGCTCCCGCAGTTTTTTTCTGAGCCGCGTGATATACACGTTAAGTGTATTATCATCGATGAATATGTCGGTGTCCCACGTCTTTTCCATGAGACGGTCCCGACTCGTCACCTTTTCTCCCCGCTCAAGCAGCACTTCCAAAAGCTTGCTTTCTTTTTTAGAAAGCAAGCTTTTTTCATCCTGAAAACGCAGTTCAAACCGTTCCACAAAGAGCTGAACGCCGGCATATTCAACCACTTTCTCTCCCTGCTTTGCGGCGTACTCCCCGTACGCCCTCCGGATCTGGCTTTTGATTTTCGCCAGCACAATATCATAAGAAAACGGTTTTTCGATATAATCGTCTCCCCCATTTTCAATCGCCATCACCTGATCCATTTCCCCACTTCTGGCAGAAATAAAGATGATCGGGCTTGTGGAGTGCTGGCGGATCTGCCGGCACCAATAATATCCGTCATATGCCGGCAAATTGATATCAAGCAGCACCACATCGGGCTTTTCCCGCAAAAAGACATCAAGAACAGCTGTAAAATCCGCGGCGACCACTGTTTGATATCCGTATTTTTCAAGGTAATTCTGCAATAGTCCGCGAATGTCTTCACTGTCTTCCACAATCATGATTTTATTCAAACTGAACCACTCCCGTTTCTTACACTGCTGCCATCATCATAATCGTTTTGGGCGTATGGACGCAACACCGCACAAAAAAACCGCCATCAAGGCGGTTTCTGGTCTCTTTAGCCGACCTGCTGCTTAGCTGCTTTACCGGCTGATCCGAACTCTCTCATTTTGCTTCGCACTGTCTCTTCCACGGCTTCAATGCCGGGTGTCAAATAGCCGCGCGGTTCGTACAGATCGCTGTTTTCCTGAAACATGCGGCGTGTTTCGTCTGTCCACGCTACCATACATTCCGTATTGATATTGATCTTCGCGTGGCCGAGCGTGATAGCTTTTTTGATCTGATCCTGCGGAATCCCGGATGCCCCGTGAAGAACGAGGGGAATATCAGTCATGCGGGAGATAGCCTCCATTTCCTTAAATCCGAGATTCGGCTCACCCTGATATTTGCCGTGTACAGAGCCGAGGGCGGCGGCCAGCGCGTCGATATTGGTTTCTTTAACGATCCGCTCACATTCCGTGATATCCGCATAGCGGACCCCGCCGACCAGTCCGTCTTCCATTCCGCCGACCGTGCCGACTTCGGCTTCTACTGATACGCCGTGTTTTGCGGCATAATCGGTGACTTCTTTTGTCATCGCGATATTCTCGTCAATCGGCTGATGGGAGCCGTCAATCATCACTGAGCTGAATCCGGCATCAATGGCCTGTCTGCAGCGTTCCGCACTGCTGCCGTGATCGAGATGAAGCACGACCGGAACGGTAATCGCCATGTCCTCCATTAACGCGCCTACCATGGCAGCAATCGTTTTAAATCCGCCTAAATAGTCGACCAGGCGATCGGAAGCCGCAGCGATGACCGGTGATTGCTCCTTTTGCGCCGCCTGCAAAATCGCCTTCGTCCATTGCAGGCCGTTGATATTAAACTGGCCAATTGCATATTGCTCCCGCTTTGCATCTTCAAGAAGCTCTTTCATCGATACAAAAGCCATATTCACCCCTCCTTTATCCATTACATGCTGAAGTATTTTGATACGACATCCACTGTTGTTTTTTTCGCTGTTTGAATGGCTTCCTCAGCAGTCAGCTTATAGTATTCAGGCCGGAAGAGCTCAACCGAAACAACATCAGAGAAGCCGATTTCCTTCAGTGCTGATAAGTGGGCATCTAAGTCAATTGCCCCTTGTCCCGGCCATACACGATCCTCATCTGTTAAAAAGCCGATTGGGAAATCTTCTGTATCATCAATATGATAGATGAAGATTTTCTTTCCGTCCGCCTGCTTTAAGCTCTCAATATTTGAACCCATTGCATGGAAGTGAAAACTGTCAAGGACAAGCCCGACATTGTCACGGTTAACTGTGTTTACGATCTCATACGCCTGTTCAAACGTATTGACCGTACATTGCGGATGGCCGACAAATTCAAGCGCGATTTTTACGCCGTACGGCTCCGCGATATCTGACAGCTCAGTCAGCACGTCTACACTGCTCTTTTTGATCTCTTCTTTTACAATCTTCTGCTCTGTCACAAGCGGAACGGCCACCACATATTGCACACCGAGGGTTTTGCATGTTTCCATCATGCCTTTAAATTCAGTGATGATCTCGTTGTGGCCCTTTTCATCACGGTTGTTGAAGAAAACGAGTGCGTTTAAGGCAAGCGGTTTGATGTGGTGGGTTTGAAAATATTCCGCAAGGTCATCCAATGAATGATCTTTTAAGTACTCCGGCAGCTTATCCATAGTACGGATTTCAATATAATCATAGCCGTGCTTTTCGCATAGTTCTAAATCCAGTTTAAGGTTTGAGTTTTCCAATGTTGTCGCTTCATTAAAACAAAGTTTCATGCCAGACTCCCCCATCTGCGTTTTAGATATGAAGGGAGTTCGGCAGGAAGGCTGTCGCCATATCCTGCCGAACTCCATGCTCAGCTTATGCCAGACCTAATTCTTCTTTCATTTTCTTAAGCATAAATCGGCTTGATTCATCCGCTCTTTCATCGACCCAAGCAAATACGGCATTCGTCGCAATTCCGTCGAACTTCATCTCTCTCAGTTTTCTGAAAATCGTATCAAAGTCAACCTCGCCTTGGCCAATGTCCAAATGCTGGTGAACCGTTACTTTCGCGTCAGGCGGATTGACGATATAGCGAAGACCATGAGCCGCTTTATGATTATAGGTATCTGCAAATAAAACATGTGTGAGGCGGTCGCCGGCTTCGTCAAACATGGTCTCGATGTCGCCTTTGCCGTCATCATAGAAGAACGTATGCGCAGTCGAGTAGACAAGATTGATCCAATCCTTGTCAAGCGCGCGGATCATATCCATCGCACCTTTGTGCGTTTCGATAAAATCGTATGGGTGGGCTTGAAGATTGAGTTTAATACCTTCTTTTTCAAAGACTGGCAGAAGCTCATCCATGGATTTGATAAATTTTTCTTCACTTGTTAAAGGATCATATTTTGAACCGCTGAATTCGCTGTTCATCAAATCCACTTCAAGTTCAACCGCAATTTCGATTGCCCGTTTCCAATTGCGCACCGCTGCCTGCCGGCGGTCTTCATCAGGACCCGCCCAGTGGTAAAGAGGAAGAAGCGATGAAAGCTTAACACCTGTATCTCTTAAAAGGCGCTTTAATTGTTTGATCTTTGCTGAATCGACTTTCGGATATTTATAAAACGGGCAAAAATCCTCACGCGGAGACAATTCGATATATTCATAGCCAAGCTCCGCCGTTTTATAGACCGTTTCCTCTAAAGTTAAATCATCACGATACATGGATGGATCCAATGCTAACTTCATATTTTCACTCCTCTGTTTTTTAGTTTTGAACTGTTGTAAAAGATTGATAGAATTCCGGTTTTTCCTTCAATTCAACCTTTTCTTTTTGTCCAGATTCCTGGGCTTTTACACACGCGTCAGTCGTGACAGCAGCAATATAGCCGTCCCATGCCGTCGGTCCGCTGACCTCGCCTTTCTTTTGAATCGAATCAATAAAGTCTTGGATTTCCACATCGTACGCAGCAACAAAGCGTCTCTGCCAATCCATCAAAATATCTGTGCTGAATTTGCCTTCTTTTCTCAAGCTGATGCTTGATGGTTCAGGAAGCTTGATGATGCCGTCTTCTCCGACGATTTCACATTGAATGTCATAGCCATATTTACAGTTCACATAGATTTCAGCATTGATGACGATACCGCCTTTTGTTTCAATCACGACGATTTGCGGATCTTTTAAATGCGGCAGCGCGTTTTTCGATTTTTTCGGGTAGATGACTTGAACGGACTCGTAGTCATCGTTGACGAGCCAGTGCAGCACATCAATTTCATGAACGAGCGTGTCGACTACGGCCATATCGGTTGTGTAGTTATCTCCTACAGTCGGGTTGCGGTGCGCGCAGTGAATCATAAGCGGTTCGCCAATCACATGGTTATCAAGTGCTTCCTTCAGCTGTACGTAACCGCTGTCATAACGGCGCATGAAGCCGACTTGAACAAGGCGTTTGCCCACTTTGATTTCTTCTTCGACAATGCGCATGCATCCTTCAGCCGTTGTCGCGAGCGGTTTTTCACAGAACACATATTTCTGGGCTTTAATCGCTTTCAGCACGCTTGACTCATGCGCAGGCCCCCAGCTTGTCACTAAAACAGCGTCTACATTTTCGTCTGCAAGCAAGCTGTCATCATTCGGATAAAACGTCGCGTTTAATTGGTATTGCTCAACGACCTTTTGTGCAGCTTCTTGATTAACATCCGTTACAGCTACAATTTCCGCGCCTGACAGCTTGTTCGTGATACGGTTAATATGTTCTTTTCCGATTGCTCCAGTTCCAATTACGCCAATACGTAAACTCATTGACAGCCACTCCTTCTGTTGATTACATAATTTTGCTTTCTGTTTCTTGCTTTACTTGGCTCTGAGGAGATCCGTAGAGTTCCTCTTGAATTTGTTCAAGCGACTTGCCAGACGTATTCGGCGCAAAGAGCAGCCCGATGATCATACTGGCCGTCACACATCCGAGAAGAATTGCAGCCATCGTTCCAATGCCGAAATTGGTGATAATCATTGGGACAAACAGACTCCAAATCCCTATTGAAATACGGACAAGGAAAAACATCAGTCCTTGTGCGGAAGCACGATATTGCGTAGGAAAGATTTCACTGGCCCATAACTGATAGTTCGCTTGCTGCCCTGCTCCGTTATTGATGCCGATCACGACAATAAACAGGAGCAGAATCGGCAGGCCTTCAATTGGCAGCAGAAACAGTGTCCACCCGATCACCGCCATGAAAGCGGCGATTCCAAATACGGTTTTTCTATATTTGTCGGCAAAGGGCATGAAGATCAAGGCGACCCCCAATCCTGTGAAGATAAACAGCCCCATTTGCAAAAGGTTGGCCATGTTGGCAGATACACCGCCGACCTGCTGATAAATGTATGGCATAAAGAAGCCCATGACCCCGGCAGCTAAGTTCCAAACCAAGTACACACCCATCAAAAACAATATGCTTTTTAGATACATAGGCTTGAGCAAATCAAAATACGATGTCTTATTCAGTACAGCCGGCTTCTCTGCCTGAGCATCCTCCGGCTGATTTTTTGTCTGCCAGGCGTCTGATTCCGGAAGCCTGATTCTCAGGATGTACGTAATCAGCGCAATCACAAGCAGATGGGCAAATACGATTTTATTCCCCAAGAGTCCCAAGTCACCGGCCAGTACGGAGAGAAGCAGTACAACGACAGCGCCCGCGGCCCAAGCGACTTGTGCTACGCCGCAATGCCTGGCCCGATTCTTCTTTGGCGCATTTTCCGCAATAATGGTCCATGACGCGGTTATATCAGCTCCTACTGATAAACCGATAATGATGTAACCGCTTAACAACATGGGGAAATTAACCCCGAACAAAACCAAACAAATCCCTAGTGCATAAACCAGCATACTATTGGTATAAACAGCCTTCCGTCCGACTTTATCAGCCAGAAACCCGCCAAGCAGCGCGCCGACAGCGGCAGAAATCGCATTCGCGCTCAGCGCGCCGAGCAGCCCGATTTGCGTATCGGATAGCTTAAGGTAACTGACCCATAATGATAAACCGGCGGAGCCTGCCACAATTGAACCGGCATCAATATAGTTGGCCAATGCTGCCGCGATTGTCCGTTTATTGAAGGCTGAATCTCCATTGGTATTGCCCATATGTTCATTCCCCATTAAGCCAGATCCAACAACTGCTGATCAATATAGTTTCTCGCAATCAATGCATACTCCAGCGGGTTTGCAACATCGGGGTCCTGTTCAGCTTCAATGACAATCCATCCGGAATAACTGTGCTTCAACAGCAGCTGATATACTTCTCTAAAGTCAATGCAGCCGTCACCGGGAACCGTAAACATGCCTTTTAAAAATGATTGCCGGAACGATTGTCCTTCGAGCCTGCATTGTTCCATGACATTCAGGCGGGCATCCTTAAAGTGCACATGCTTAATGCGGCCGATATGCTTCTCAAGCATCCCCATGTAATCGCCGTCAGAAATATACGCATGGCCTGTATCATAGAGGAGGTGTACATGCGCAGGGTCTGTTCCTGCCATCAGGCGGTCCACTTCTTCCGCTGTTTGGACACCAGTGCCGAGATGATGATGATAGACAAGCTTCAAGCCATGCTGAGCGGCAATTTCGCCAAGGTGATTCAGCCCTTCGCAAAGCCGCTCCCATTCATCATCCGTAAAGTGCGGCTTCTCTGTGAACACGTTTTTCTCCAAGCTTTGCACGCTGTACGTTTGTTCAGAGACAACTGCGACATCCGCGTTTACTTGCTGCAAATACTCACAATGCAGGGTAAATGTCTTTGCCGCTTCACCAAGTCCGTCACGCAAAATAAAACTGCTGAACCACTTTCCTGCAATGCGTAAATTCCGAAGCTTCAGCTCTTTGTTCAGGATGGCAGGTTCGGGGAAAAAGCCCCCGACCTCCGTGCCTTGAAAACGTGCGACAACGATATCACTTAACAAATGCTGAAGTGTATTTCCCGCTCCAATTTCAGGCATGTCATCATTCCGCCACCCAATGGGAGCGATTCCCCACAGGATTTCATTTTTGCCCATCTTGGTGCCTCCCCTCTAATACTGCTTCGCAGATTCCAGCTTTTTCTCTTTTGCTTCGTATGCCTTCTGAACGCTTTCTTGTTTAGATACCTCTGCCACCCCGACATGCCACCAGCTGTCATAGCCGTCCGTCATTGTTTTAGGCAGCACCTTCATTTCAATTAATGTTGATACATCCTGTTTCTTCGCATCCTCTAACGCCGCTTTTAATTCTTCTACTGTGTTTGCGCGGTAGGTTTTCGCGCCGTATCCCTCAGCGACTTTCGCGTAATCGACATTCAGGATTTGGTTGTCATCTGTGCGGAACTCGCAATAGTAGCTGCCGCTGCCGTGATCCATTTGCAGGTTGTTGATGCATCCGAATCCTGAGTTGTCAAAGAGCAGCACATTGATTTTCTTGTTGTACTGAATCGCCGTGATCAATTCAGAATGAAGCATCAGGAAGCTGCCGTCTCCAACGATTGAATACACTTCTCTGTCAGGGTGGGCCAGTTTAAGACCGAGTGTCCCCGACACTTCATAGCCCATGCAAGAATACCCATACTCCAGGTGATACGTATTCGGAACATTAGAATGCCACAGACGCTGCAAATCTCCTGGGAGTGAGCCTGCTGAACATATGATGACGCTGTCTTCAGGAATCGTCTCGTTGATTGTCAGCAATGCCGTTGTTTGCGGAAGCTCCGTATTCAACGCGTCAGCATATTCATTCAGGACCTCTTGAGAAAAGTGATTTTTGATTTCCGGATCAAACGCTTCCCGCTTAAACGTCACTTTGCTGAGACGCTCGCGTTCAGCTAGCCATTCGTCCTTCAGCTCCCGGATCGTTGTGCCGAACTCGCTCTCATAGCCTTCAAGCGAGCCGTGCAGTTTGCCAAGCGTCACTTTCGCATCTGCCACCACTTGGAATGCATCAAGTTTATACGCCTGCATTCGGCTGACGTTAATGTTCAAAAACTTCGCTTTATCAAAATCAAAAGCGGTCTTAGAGGATGTCGCAAAATCTGTATACCTTGTGCCGATGCCGATAATCAAATCAGCTTGGCGGGCCGCTTTGTTTGCCGCAAGTGTACCTGTGATGCCCATTCCGCCAAGGTTGTTCGCAAAATCTGCCTCAACAGTAGACTTTCCTGCCTGCGTTTCAACTAACGGAATGTTATAGGCTTCAGAAATGGCAACCAATTCATCGCGCGCACCGGAATATTTTGCGCCTCCGCCGACGAGAATCACAGGTTTTTTGCTGGATTTAATCAGCTCCGCCGCACCTTGAAGCTCGCGCTCGCTCGGCTGCATGCGATCAATATAGTGAACCCGTTTGACGAAGAAACTTTCATCAAAATCGTATGCTTCCCCTTCAACATCCTGAGAAATACAAATCGTTGCCGGACCTGCTTTTGCCGGATCAGTCATGACTTCAAACGCGCGCAGCAAACTGCTCATCAGCTGCTCAGGGCGCGTAATGCGGTCCCAGTATCTCGATACAGGTTTCAATGCATCGTTTGTCGTAATCGCCGCACTGTATTCTTGCTCCATTTGCTGCAGTACAGGGTCTGGCTGTCTTGTCGCAAATGTGTCTGCCGGAATCAAGAGAACTGGGATATTGTTTGCCAATGCAGTGCCGGCTGCCGCCACCAAGTTAGCCGCTCCCGGTCCGACGGATGTAGACACCGCATATATTTTTCTTCTCAGCATTTGCTTGCTGTACGCCATGGCCGCATGCGCCATTCCTTGTTCATTTTTCCCTTGATAGACTTTCAAATGGCCTGCATCCTGCTCAAGCGCTTGTCCGATCCCTAATACGTTTCCATGGCCGAAAATTGTGAAAATCCCTTCGACAAAAGGCTCTTCCTTTCCATCAACATGGATGTACTGCTGGTTTAAGAATTTAATCAGCGCCTGCGCAGTTGTTAAGCGAATTTTCTTGCCCACAAACGATCCCACCTTTACTCGATCTTTTTCAATTATGACTGTGCTTCAATAAGCTGTACGATTTCTTCCGCAGTCGGCATCGCTTCTGACGAACTGTGCTTGCTCACCACAATAGAAGCTGAAGCACTGCCGTATTTCAATGCCGTTTCAATGTCTTTTCCGCTGACAAGGCCATAGATAAAGGCTGACGCATAGGAGTCACCAGCTCCAAAAGTTTTCAGCACTTTTGTCTTGTACGCTTGGGCGCGGAATACCTCGCCGGATTTGCTGTATGCGTAAGAGCCTTCGACGCCGTGTTTGATGACAACGAGGTCGGCTGAATGGCCAAATAAATGATTGACGGATTCTTCATTGCTTCCGCCTGTGCGGTTTTCCATCACATCAAATTCATCGCGTGTGCCGATGACGATATCAGACTGCTCGGCAACCAAAGAATAATAAACGGCTGTTTCATCTGATGACTGCCACGTATACGGGCGGTAATCCAGTTCGAACACCACTTTAACCTGATGCTTCTTCGCGTATTGAACAGCTTTTAATACCGCTTCCCGTGACGGGCTTTTGGCGAGCGCTGTCCCGGAAACAAGCAGCATTTTCGCATTTGCGATATAATCCTCGCTTACCTCTGAAGGCTCAAGATAAAGATCCGAAACATCATCGCGATACATTAAAATGCTGCATTCTTCAGGGCTGAGGATTTCTGTAAATGCAAGGCCTGCTTTGTGTCCATCTTGATCAACAACCATCTGTGTTGTATCAACGCCGGTCTTTCTCATATAGGACTCTATGAATCTTCCATGCTGGTCATCCGGAATTTTGCCGATGAAGCCCGCTTTTAAGCCAAGCTTCGCGCTGCCGATCGCGATATTCGCAGGTGAACCGCCGACATATTTCGAAAATGTCATCGTTTCTTCCATTGGGCGGTTGTATTCGACTGCGTTCAGATCAATACATGCCCGGCCGATGGCAACAATATCAAAAGCCTTCTCTTCATTGAATGTATACTTCATCGTAAACAGCCACTCCTCACTTGTTAGCGTTCTAAAATCCATTCATGCGCCGGGTCGTTATAAAACTTCCATTTTCGCGTCGGCCCTGCCATGACATTTAAATAGTAGGATGTATATCCGTCCGGAACGCCTACCGGGTGGTATCCCGCAGGAACGATGACAACGTTTTCATTTTCCACAGTCATTGTCTCGTCAATAGAACGGTCATTTGTGTATACGCGCTGAAACACAAAGCCCTGTCCCGGGTCTAACTCATGGTAGTACGTTTCTTCTAAGAAAGATTCTTCCGGCAAGTTGTCTTGGTCATGTTTGTGAGGCGGGTAGCTGGACCAGTTGCCGCTGTCTGTATAGACTTCAACTACTAATAGACTGTTAGCTGAAGGGTCTGAATCCGGAAGAATGTTATGAACAGTACGTTTGTTTGAAAATTGCCCGCGATGCTCAATTCCGTTGTCTTCCGCTTTGATCAGCTTTGTCGGAAGCTGCTTTTCCGATGGAGAATAGCAAAGCGCCACTCTTGCGTCGCTGACCGCTGTGATCTCAAATGCACGGTCATTTGAAATATAGACGCTGTCTGTCGGTTTTCGTTCAAATACGCTTTCGCGCGTGCCGATATTCTCAAAAGTCGACTCATGATCTGTCACTGTAATTTTCCCCGTTACCGCCACAATACAGATTTCTTGTTTTTTCAATTCTTCTGTATAGCTTGAACCTGATGCAAGATCTAACACTTTAAACTCTACATAAGTGAGATCAGAGTTGGATGTCGTTACTTCGTGCACGAGTTTGACCCCATTAGACACTTCATGCGACTGCGGCTTACGCAACAAATAACTCATAGAGAAGCCCTCCTCTTTCTATTGGCAGAATGAGTCCGAACAGCGCACATGGACGCCGTTCGGCTGTTCGTCGTTTAGTTGAAATCAGGTGCCGGATATCTTGCCGTCACCACTTTTTTACGTGTATAGAAGTCGACGCTGTCTTTTCCGTTCGCATGCAGCGTTCCAAAGAATGAAGATTTCCAGCCTGAGAATGGGAAGAACGCCATTGGAGCCGGCACACCAAGGTTGATGCCTAGCATTCCCGCATCAATGTTTTCACGGAAGTAGCGGATTGCGTTTGAGTTGGATGTGAACAAGCAGGCGCCGTTCGCAAACTCAGACTTATTGGCGATTTCAATCGCTTCTTTCAGGTTTTTCACACGGATGACAGATAAGACCGGAGCGAAAATTTCATCTTTCCAGATCGTCATTTCTGTTGTGACATTGTCAAAGATCGTCGGGCCGACAAAGTAGCCGTCGTCAGACACATTTTCACGTCCGTCACATACGAGTCTGGCACCTTCTTTAAGACCTTTTTCGATATAGCTGAGCGTGCGCTTCTTGTTGTCTTCGCGAATCACCGGTCCTAAGAACACGCCGTCATCTAGGCCGTTACCGATTTTAATGTCCGCCACTTTTTCCTGCAGCTTCGCCATAAATTCATCGGCGATTCCTTCTTCAACTGTCACAACCGCACAAGCCATGCAGCGTTCACCGGCAGAACCGAAGGCAGCTCCAACGATGTTTGTAACCGTGTCTTCAAGATTCGCATCGTTCAAGACAATCGTATGGTTTTTCGCGCCAGTCAGAGATTGAACGCGTTTTAAGTTTTCGCTTCCTTTTTTGTAGACGTATTCGCCTACTGGCTTGGAGCCTACAAATGAAATCGCTTTAATTTCGGGATGCTCGAGGATGCCGTTCACAACGTCATGCGCACCGTATACGACGTTGAACACCCCTTTCGGAAGGCCCGCTTTTTCAAAAAGCTCAACCAATTTCTCTGTTAACAGCGGAGTCCGCTCAGATGGCTTTAAAATAAATGTGTTGCCGAGCGCGATCGCCATCGGGAACATCCAGCAAGGAACCATCATCGGGAAGTTGAATGGCGCGATTCCGCCGACAACTCCGATTGGGTAACGGTAGTTCGCCGCTTCAACGTCCGTTGCGATGGAAGCAAGTGAGTCACCCATCATCAGGGAAGGTGCTCCAGCGGCGAACTCTACGTTTTCAATCCCGCGTCCCACTTCACCTAAAGCTTCTTTCGTGTTTTTTCCGTTTTCAATGGTAATTAGATGAGCAAGTTCTTCTTTATGCTGAGACAGCAGCTGCTGGAAGTTAAATAGAATTCTGGCGCGGCGAGGAACCGCCACCTTTGACCATGTTTTAAATGCTTCAGCCGCTGTTTGCGCTGCGTAATCAATATCCTCTTTTGTAGAAATCGGCACTTGGCATAGCACTTCTTTCGTCGCCGGATTGACGACATCTTCATATTGATCTGTTTTGCTTTCAACCCATTCACCGTTGATGTAGTTTTTTAATTTTCTGATTTCTGCCATTCTTATTGCCTCCTTCATTAGTAAACACATACACTTGTATGGATGGTTCCGGATAGATTCATATCAATATCCACTTTTCAGCAAGCCAAGAATTAAACGCTTTCAAAAACACCAAAAAAATAAATGGCGGATGCATATTTACATACAAGCAACCATTTCATGCACAACAGGTTACTTTTTGGTCATTTCTTGGTTATATTCTAATCGCATAATACCCATAAGTCAATCATAAACACTACATTTTTTCATTATTTTTATTATATTAATCTTTTAATCAAGTAAGAGAAGTAAGAGAAGGCCGTCCAATCTTGCAAAAGATATACACCGATGTTATCATTTTTTAAGCAACTATTGATTAACTTTTGGTTTTTATTATATATTTATGTTACGTAAAGATTCAAGAAGGAGTTTTTTATATGAAACTGATGCGGATTCAGGAAATGGAGGAGTACATTTTATCGCATGGCACTGTTTCCTTAGATGAGCTGTGCCAGGTGTTCAATGTCTCCAAAAACACAGTCAGACGTGATATCAACAAGCTAACAGAAAAGGGTGCGATTGAAAAAGTATACGGCGGCGTAACATCTATTGAAAAAACCGCATTAGTTCCTTTTGAAAATCGCACCATTCAGCACCAGGATGAAAAAACAAAAATCGCCCATTATGCTTCCCGATTTATTGAAGATCACGATTTGGTCTTCATTGATTCAGGAACGACGACAAAGTCTATTCTTGATACGCTTGATCCAGCCAAAAATGTCACCATCTTAACCAACAGTTTAGACATTATCAATGCGGCGTCAGCTTTGAAGAATATCAACTTAATCATTATCGGAAACAACTATAAGAGAAAAACCCGCTCCTTTGTCGGCATGGACGACCCGGCTATGCTTGATAAGTACAATATCAACAAAGCCTTTATGTCTGCTACCGGAACGACGCTGACACATGGATTGACCAACTCGGATCTGCTGGAGTATGAAATTAAAAAGAGGATTTCGGAAAAAGCAAAAGAAGTGTATCTATTGGCTGACCATTCTAAATTCGGAAAATCAACGCTTCTGACATATGCGCCGTTTGACAGGCTGCATTGCATTGTGACCTCTCAGCCATTAGACGACGAGTACACGCAGTACTGCAATGAGCATCAAATCGGCATTCATCTGGCCTAACGTTTACAATAGTGTTGAGAGTCTATCATCCATTTTATTCTAGGAGGCAGATCATGAAAAAAGCGAAGCTCGGAAAATCAGACTTGCAGGTATTCCCTATCGGATTAGGAACAAATGCTGTCGGAGGACATAACCTCTACCCGAACCTAAATGAAGAAACCGGAAAAGAATTGGTGCGCGAGGCGATCCGTAATGGCGTGACAATGTTAGACACCGCTTATATTTACGGGATCGGCCGTTCCGAAGAATTAATTGGTGAAGTGCTGCGTGAATTCAACCGTGAAGATGTTGTCATCGCCACAAAAGCCGCTCACAGAAAACAGGGCAATGACTTTGTCTTTGATAATTCACCAGAATTTCTTAAAAAATCAGTTGATGAAAGCCTGAAGCGCTTGAATACCGATTATATCGATTTGTTCTACATTCACTTCCCTGACGAACATACGCCTAAAGATGAAGCCGTTAACGCGCTGAATGAGATGAAGAAAGCCGGAAAAATCCGCTCCATCGGTGTATCCAACTTCTCTTTAGAGCAATTGAAAGAAGCAAACAAAGACGGTTTGGTAGATGTATTGCAAGGCGAATACAACCTGTTAAACCGTGAAGCGGAAAAAACATTCTTCCCGTATACGAAGGAGCATAATATTTCATTTATCCCTTACTTCCCTCTCGTATCAGGTTTATTGGCAGGAAAGTATACAGAAGATACAACGTTCCCAGAAGGCGACCTGCGAAACGAACAGGAACACTTCAAGGGCGAGCGTTTCAAAGAAAATATCAGAAAGGTCAACAAGCTTGCGCCGATTGCCGAAAAACACAACGTGGATATCCCTCACATCGTATTGGCCTGGTATTTAGCAAGACCGGAAATTGATATTTTAATCCCGGGAGCAAAACGTGCCGATCAGCTGATTGATAACATCAAAACAGCCGACGTGACGCTTTCTCAAGAGGATATTTCATTTATTGATAAGCTGTTCGCATAAGAAGAAAACAGCCTTCTCCATTGGAGAAGGCTGTTTTTTTGTGCGATAAATTCCTAAATAACTGATTTTGAAGCAAAACCTTACAAAATGAGCCATAAATCCGATAAAATAAAGGTAGTTTATCTCAGAAAGAAAGTGATTGAGAAAGCAAAAGTATGAAACGTTCATATCATCCAGTTCATATGAAATAAAGCTGACCCAGCTTCTTTTATTTGCTGGTCAGAATAGCGGGCCGTTTCGATGGTCTATGGAGGAAACAGAATGAAACTTAAATATGTAAAAGCCTTAGTTGCAGTAACCGTTGCTTTAGGTGTACTGCTGCCATCAACGATTTCTCATGCAAAGAGCTTTAGCGGCCGCTCATCATCTAGTTATAGCAGCCGGAGTTCAAGCTCGTCATACAGCGGAAGCTATAAATCAAGCCCGAAATCAAGCTACAGCTCAGGATCAGGCTCTTCTAGCAAAAAATCCAAGACGCCTGACGATTCATCATCATCGATTTCGCTTAAAAAGAAGCCTTCGGAAAAGGCAAGCTCATCAAGCTCTAAAAAATCGTCAGGGACCTTTTCCGGCGCTACATCAAAAGTAAGCGGAAAGACATACAGCGGAAAAACGTCTAAAGCTTATGTTGGCGGACGTTATGTTTCAGTGAATCATTACTATCACGCAGGTTTCGCACCATCAGGATGGTTTGGATATTATAGCGGATTTACAATGGGTATGTTCATGATCAGCATGATGCACCCATGGGGTTACACCTATCATCCAGTCGGAGGACCAGGCTATGTTTCTTATGGCGCTTCACCCATTGCCTGGATCGTTGATATCATCGCTTTGATCATTATTTTAATCATTGTCATCGCATTGATTCGCGCATTTAAAGCACCGAAGACGTACAGAAGGAGATTTTAGGCGATGAGATTAATATTAAATGAGCAAGAAATTGTAGACGGAATTTGCGTGTATATTTCCAATGAAGAAGATATCTACCCTGAAGACGTTGAAGTAAAGGAGCTATCTTATAACAAGCGTACAGGGTTCTTCGCTGAAGCTACATTTGGCCTGCACCACAAGCAGCTTATGTCAGATGACATTTCAGAAGGCATTATTCAGTTCTTAGAGGAATACCACAACTTCAATCCGGACGTTACCGTCGTTGAATTGCAATTTGATAAGAAAAAAGGCTTCTCCGCCTTGGTTTTCGTCAACGAAGCAGAAGAATAAAAATGTCTTAATCAAAACCTTACTCCGCGCGGGTAAGGTTTTTTTAATGGTTTCTCTGAGCATAAAGTTATTTCGTTTTTCCTAAACTCAGCGGATCTGTGATCATCTCTTTTGGCTTTAACGTTTCCGTTTGTTCAAAACAAATGTTTCAAATGAGATAGGAAATGGGTACTAATCTATTAACTTTGTTATACATTTTAGATACTCATTGGCTCAACAACTGAGGAGGAGACATTTGTGAAGAAAGACACAAGGAAATATATGATCTACTTTTTCGGCGCTTTAGGGGGATTGCTTTACGGTTACGATACAGGCGTTATCTCCGGGGCACTCCTGTTTATCAATAACGATATTCCTTTAACGACATTGACAGAAGGATTGGTTGTCAGCATGTTGCTCCTTGGCGCGATTTTCGGTTCGGCCTTGAGCGGTACATGCTCAGACCGCTGGGGCAGGAGAAAGGTTGTATTTGTCCTTTCCATCATTTTCATTATCGGAGCGCTCGCTTGCGCATTTTCTCAAACAATCGGCATGCTGATTGCATCTAGGGTGATTCTCGGATTGGCCGTCGGCGGTTCAACGGCGCTTGTGCCCGTATATCTTTCAGAAATGGCACCGACAAAAATTCGCGGTACACTCGGCACAATGAACAACTTAATGATCGTCACAGGAATTTTGCTCGCCTATATCGTGAACTACCTGTTCACACCGTTTGAAGCGTGGCGCTGGATGGTCGGTCTGGCCGCGGTGCCTGCCGTGCTTTTATTAATCGGCATCGCATTCATGCCGGAATCGCCAAGATGGCTCGTGAAGCGCGGCCGTGAAGAAGAAGCGAGACGAATCATGAACATCACTCATGATCCCAAAGACATCGAAATGGAATTGGCAGAGATGAAGCAAGGAGAAGCAGAGAAAAAAGAAACAACACTCAGCGTCCTAAAAGCCAAATGGATTCGCCCTATGCTTCTGATTGGCGTCGGTCTTGCCATTTTTCAGCAGGCTGTCGGCATTAACACGGTCATCTACTACGCGCCGACCATTTTTACGAAGGCCGGTCTTGGCACGTCAGCTTCCGCACTCGGCACAATGGGAATCGGCGTCCTTAACGTCATCATGTGTATCACTGCCATGATTTTAATTGACCGTGTCGGACGCAAAAAACTTCTGATCTGGGGAAGTGTCGGCATCACACTGAGCCTTGCTGCTTTATCAGGCGTGCTCCTGACACTGGGGCTTTCCGCATCAACAGCGTGGATGACAGTAGTCTTTCTCGGTGTCTATATCGTCTTTTACCAGGCGACATGGGGTCCGGTAGTGTGGGTGCTCATGCCTGAGCTCTTCCCGTCCAAAGCACGCGGAGCCGCGACAGGGTTCACGACTTTGGTGTTATCGGCAGCTAACCTGATCGTGTCGCTTGTCTTCCCGCTGATGCTAAGCGCGATGGGCATCGCATGGGTCTTTATGGTTTTCTCAGTCATTTGTCTTCTCTCATTTTTCTTCGCGTTCTACATGGTACCGGAAACCAAAGGGAAAAGCTTGGAGGAAATTGAAGCAAGCCTGAAAAAACGGTTTAAAAAGAAGAAAAGCACCCAAAACCAAGTGCTGAATGAGCGTACATTATAAAAAAAAGGAATCGTCTCCTTATGAGACGATTCCTTTTTCTGTTTACACCATGACCTTGCAAATATTGTTCGTAAATTCCACAGGGTCCTGAATCGGCAGGCCTTCGATGAGGAGCGCCTGATTGTACAGAAGGTTTGTGTACAGGCTCAGCTTCTCTTTATCTTGTTCAAACGCGTCCTGCAGCGTTTGGAATACCTCGTGATTTGGGTTGATTTCCAGCACTTTTTCCGCCTTCACATTTTGGCTGTCAGGCATCGCATTTAAGATTTTTTCCATCTCAATTGTCACTTCGCCGTCAGCAGCAAGGCAGACTGGATGTGATTTAAGCCGTTTTGAGATTCTGACGTTTTTCACTTTGTCTGACAGAATGTTTTTCATTTCCTCAAACAGATCCTTATACTTGCTTTCCTCTTCCTCGGACTGCTTTTGATCCTCATCCGTGTCTATGCCAAGGTCTCCGCTTGATACGGACTTGAATTCTTTTTCCTGATAAGAAGCCAGCATTTTAATTGCAAACTCATCGATGTCCTCAGTAAAGTAGAGGATTTCATAGCCTTTGTCCGCCACCATTTCCGTTTGCGGCAGTTTCTCAATGCGGTCGTAAGAATCACCGGTCGCGTAATAAATGAATTTCTGCTCCTCTGGCATTCTGGAAACATACTCGTCTAAGCTGACCAGTTTTTTCTCTTTTGAAGAGTAGAATAAGAGGAGATCCTTCAATTGATCCTTATTCGCGCCAAAATCATTGTACACGCCGAATTTCAGCTGTCTGCCGAACGACTTGTAGAACGTCTCGTATTTCTCGCGGTCTTTTTTCAACAGGCTTTGCAGCTCGCTTTTGATTTTCTTGCTGATGTTTTTCGCGATCAGCTTCAGCTGGCGGTCATGCTGCAGCATTTCTCTGGAAATATTCAGCGACAGATCCTCAGAATCGACCATGCCCTTCACAAAGCTGAAGTGGTCCGGTAGCAGGTCTGCGCACTTATTCATGATCAGCACGCCATTGGAATACAGCTCCAAGCCTTTCTCATATTCCTTGGAATAGTAGTCAAACGGCATGTTTTCAGGGACGAATAGAATCGCGTTGTAGCGAACGGCTCCATCCACACTGATATGAACGTGTGTGAGCGGTTTATCAAACCCGTAATGCTTTTCAGCATAGAATTTTTCATAATCCTCATCTGTCAGCTCGCTTTTGTTTTTTCTCCAGATCGGCACCATGCTGTTGACTGTCTGCTCTTCCTGCACCTCTTCAAATTCATTTTCGCTGCCTTCCTTCGGCTTATTAATGGTTGTATCCATTTTGATCGGGTAGCGAATGAAGTCGGAGTACTTCTTGATGATCGCTTTTAAACGATATTCCTCTAAAAACTCGTCATAGCTGTCATCTTCTGTGTTCTCTTTGATTTTCAGGATAATGTCTGTACCGACAGAATCCTTTTCACACGGTTCAATTGTATAGCCGTCTGCACCCGCAGACTCCCATTTATAAGCCTCTTCGCTGCCAAGCGCTTTACTGATGACTGTCACGACATCGGCAACCATAAATGCCGCGTAAAAACCGACACCGAACTGCCCGATAATGTCATGTCCGTCTTTCAGCTCGTTTTCCTTTTTAAACGCGAGGGAACCGCTTTTTGCAATTGTTCCAAGATGCTGTTCAAGCTCATCCTTTGTCATTCCGATCCCCGTATCAGAGATGGTTAATGTTCTCGCATCTTTGTCAGCTGCGACCTTTATGTAGTAACTGTCTTTATCAAACGTAAGCGCATCGTCCGTAAGCGCTTTGTAATAGATTTTGTCAATCGCATCACTCGAATTGGAGATTAACTCGCGCAGGAAAATTTCTTTTTGGGTATAAATGGAGTTAATCATCATATCCAACAAGCGTTTAGACTCTGCTTTAAACTCTTTTTTCGCCACTCTTGATCGCTCCTTTACCATTATGTAAACCCTTTTCAGCATCTATTTATCACATAAGATGACAATTGTCAATTAGATTGATAGATGCATATATATGTAAATTTAACATTAGTTGGATTTGTTTTCACTCTTTTTCTCACTCATTCTCATAAAAAAGAGAGGCTTCATCATCCTCTCTTTTTTTCTGTGTCATTCCAGCGGCCAAACTCCCGCTTCATCCATATATGCACCGGGTAGAAAAACAAACCGAACGGTATCAAAAACAAAAGATTATGCCATGAAGCATTCAGAAATGCGCTTGCAGTCACCGGAAACGTAATCTCTTGCAATAAAAAAGAGATGACAGTCAGCACAACAAATGCAGATGGAATGGTAATGAAGCAATAAAACTTGAGCTCCTTCTTATGCTGTACCTTCAAACATACAAACCTCCCAACAATTTCTAATTCATCTTAACATATGCTGGCCTTTCTTTTCTCGCATGTTTATCACTGCACATAGCGGGAAGACAAATAGAAAAAGGAGGTCTCGTATCATGGGAAGACTTGAAAACAAAACAGCAGTGATCACAGGCGCCGCGACAGGCATTGGGCAAGCGACGGCAGAGGTTTTTGCCAATGAAGGCGCGCGTGTGATCATCGGAGATATCAATAAAGATCAAATGGAAGAAACAGTTGACGCAATCAGAAAAAACGAAGGACAGGCCGAATCCTTTCACCTCGATGTGTCAGATGAAAACAGTGTGAAAGCATTTGCTGATCAAATCAAGGATGCATGCGGAACGATTGATATTCTGTTTAATAATGCCGGCGTTGATCAGGAAGGCGGAAAGGTGCACGAATATCCGGTTGACCTGTTTGACCGCATTATCGCTGTCGACCTGCGCGGCACATTCCTTTGCAGCAAATATCTGATTCCGCTCATGCTCGAAAAAGGAGGCTCCATCATCAATACCTCCTCCATGTCAGGCCGTGCCGCGGACCTTGACCGCTCCGGCTACAACGCAGCAAAAGGCGGCATCACCAACCTGACAAAAGCGATGGCGATCGACTACGCACGGAACGGCATCCGCGTCAATTCCATTTCACCGGGTACGATCGAAACCCCGCTGATTGACAAATTAGCAGGCACCAAAGAACAGGAAATGGGTGAAAAATTCCGCGAAGCCAACAAATGGGTCACGCCGCTCGGCCGCCTCGGCCAGCCGAAGGAAATGGCGACAGTGGCCCTGTTCCTCGCGTCAGACGACAGCTCATACGTCACAGGAGAGGACATCACCGCAGACGGCGGCATCATGGCATACACATGGCCAGGGAAAATGCTGATTGATGAGAAATGGAAGAAAGAAACGAAATAAGAGAGGGGATGTCCCTCTCTTTTTGTCTTTCAAAGCAATACAACCTTATACTTTTTCACATCCAAAAACTGCAAAAATTCCCTCGCCAGCACTTCAGGCGGATGCGTCTTTCCTTCATCCAGCCGATACAAAAGCAACCCGATAATCATTGAGGATACATAATGGGCATAAAGCTTTTTCTCTGCGTGAATATCAGTTTGCTGATGCAGATAAAACGATTCCAGCGCTTTAAGCATATCAGGTATCACATGAGGAACACCCCATTCCCGATTGAGAAAATGGACAATGGGCATCTTTGACAAACCAGAAAGCAGACTGGCGAGCGCCTTCTCCGCTTCCTTTAAGGAAAATTCATTCGGGCTGGAGGCAATCGTCAGGTGATCAATGATCTCCGCACATGATCGCTGTATCATGGTTTGGAGCAATTCCTCCTTATTGGCATAGTGATCATAAAAGGTTGCACGGCGGATATTGCTTTTCCGGGTAATATCCGAAATTGTGATGGCTGCGTAGTCTTTTTTCTCCGCCAGCACGTCCAGAAATGCCTTCTGGAGCGCCTCTCTCGTTCGAACCACACGCCTGTCGATTTGCTTGTCCTTCTCTCGCTCTCCTGGCACAGCTTGTCCAAACAGCCAATAAAATCTCTTTTGAGAAACAAGCTCCCATACCTTTTGGCTGATAGCTTCCGGAGTCGCGGCCGCATCCTCATTCAGCCAATACAGGATAATCGCGTACGTATACAAGGCCCGGTAATGTCCGTAAATTTCCCGTTCGATCGGCGTCAAATTCACATGGACCGGAGTCAGCAGCACATCCTGCTGAAACACATCCCTAAAAAAACGATGGAAATGCCCTCTGTTCATCATCACAGAAAAAAAGGATCGATGCTCATGAACAAAGGACAGCGTCGGATGCACCGTTTGCCGTTTTTTGTTCAAATGGAGGGTATCCATATGACTGAAGGCGTCAAAAAGCGCTTTGCCCAGTCCTTCCTTCATGTCTTCGATCACATCCTCAATGATTGAAAACTTATCCTCATAATAAAGGTAGAGCGATCCGCGGCTCACTTTGGCCTTCTCAGCGATTTCTTTCATTGTGATGTGTTGAATATCTCTTTCTTTCAATAAAGCCAGCAGCGCCTCTTTCACTTGAGCTTCGGCAGATTCCGGCACAAAAGACACCTCCAATCATTAGACAGATCTTCGATATATGTACGGTAACGTATAGATGGTTCACCGTTGTCTTTCTTACAGAAAAGGTACCACCTTATAATAGGTCCGAGAAAAGAAGAAAGCAAATGAGGGGGATTTTACAATGGAACAGCAAGTAAAGGACGACATCCGGCGTGTCTTTCAGCTTCAGAAAAAACATCAAAAAGCATTGCGCGCTTCAACAGCGGAGCAGCGGAGAGAAAAGCTTCAACGCTTTTTAGATTCCGTCATCGCCCATGAAGAAGAAATCATCGAAGCGATCCGCAAAGACGTCCGCAAACCATATCACGAAGTCAAAAAAGCGGAAATCGAAGGAACAAAAAAAGCGATTAGAGATAATATGAATAACCTGGAACAATGGATGGCGCCTAAAGAAGTCGGTTCATCGTTAAGCCCTGACGCAAACGGAATTCTTATGTACGAGCCTAAAGGCGTCACACTCATCCTCGGCCCGTGGAACTATCCGTTTATGCTGACGATGGCGCCGCTTGCCGCTTCTCTCGCAGCCGGAAACAGCGCGATTGTGAAGCTGTCCGATTTCACGATGAACACGAGCAACATTGCCGCTAAAGTAATAAGAGACGCTTTTGATGAAAAAGAAGTCGCGATTTTTGAAGGAGAGGTTGAGGTGGCAACCGAACTACTTGATCAGCCGTTCGACCATATTTTCTTCACTGGAAGCACAAATGTCGGGAAAATCGTCATGACAGCGGCTGCCAAACACTTGGCATCTGTCACACTTGAGCTTGGCGGCAAGAGCCCGACGATTATCGACAGTGAATACGATCTGATGGACGCAGCGAAAAAGATCGCCGTCGGGAAATTCGTAAACGCCGGCCAAACCTGCATCGCACCTGATTACCTGTTCATTAAAAAAGACGTTCAGGACAGGTTCGCGGGGATTTTACAAACAGTCGTCAACGCTGGATTTATGGAGGATGATCATACCCCAGACCGCAGCAAATTTACGCAGATCGTCAATGACCGCAACTTCAACCGTGTCAAAGATCTGTTCGACGATGCCATCAAAAAAGGGGCGGAAGTGGTGTTCGGCGGCGTATTTGATGCCAGCGACCGCACGATCTCGCCAACCGTTTTGAAAAACGTCACGCCTGACATGAAAATCATGCAGGAGGAAATCTTCGCACCGATTCTGCCAATGATGAACTATGAAGACATCAACGAGGTCATCGATTACGTAAATGACCGCGATAAACCGCTTGCACTTTATGTGTTCAGCAAAAACCAAGACCTGATTGACAACGTCCTTCAGCACACGACATCAGGAAATGCCGCCATCAATGATGTCGTCGTCCATTTCAGTGACGTCAACCTGCCATTCGGCGGCGTCAACACAAGCGGAATCGGCTCCTATCATGGGGTATACGGATTCAAAGAGTTTTCTCATGAGAAGGGTGTATTTATTCAAGCCTCCAAATAATCGTAACGAAGAGAATCTGCATCATCTTGCAGGTTCTTTTTTTATCTTTATATCACCTAAATAAAGAGATTAAAAGTGATAAAATACCATTTTTACTACGAGACCAAACCCTGCAGCCTCTAACGTATAATATCCCAGAAAACTTCAAAGGAGTAAAATGATACATGGAAAAACCAGCAGGATTTTGGATTCGGGCAGCCGCCTCTATTATTGATGTATTTATTATAGCTATATTCTCTTTCATTATGATTTTCATTAACACCTTCATTGTGTTGCCACTCATTGATGCGGCAGGTACACACATGTCAGAAGCCCAATATGAGTTTTTCATGTTGATCATTGGCACAATCCCTGTTTTGGCCATCATATTTATTTTCGCTATTCTTTACTATAGCTTGCTGACTTCTTCAAACATGCAAGCAGCATTTGGAAAAAAACTCATGGGCATCATCGTTGTCAATCAGCATGGTGAGCGTATTTCTTTTTGGCACAGCTTCGGCCGTTTCTTCGCTTACACATTATCTAAGATCTTATATATCGGTTTTATCATGGCGGCCTTTCCCTCTAAACTGGCATTACATGATTATATTTGCGGGACAAAGGTTGTCTATAAAAATAAATATCTTGATTGATCAAAAAACAGGCTGCCGAGTTAACCTCGCCAGCCTGTTTTACTATTTCCCAAAAGCCATCAGCTTCGTATAACTTCCAATATAAAGTGTTCCGTCCTCAGCGAGCTGAGGAGAAGACACGACGTTGCTGTCGGTTTGATAGCTCCATAATTCATTGCCGTTTGCGTCTGCCGCATAAACCTTCATATCATCTGACCCGAAATACACCGTTCCCGTCGCGTCAATCAGCGGCGCCGTTCTGACAGGGCCGTCTGTGTAGAATGACCAGTTCATATCCCCGTTTTTGCTGATGGAAAACAGCTCGCCGCTTCCTGAGCCGATGTAGATATTGCCATTATGATCAATCGCAGGAGATGAGCTGGAGAACCCGTTTAGCGGGAATGTCCATTTCAAACTGCCTGTTGATGTATAAGCATACAGCTGTCCATCTTGGTTGCCGGCATAAATGTTTCCGTCCTTATCAATCACCGGATATCCTTTAAACGCATTTGACGTCGTTCTGGACCATTTCACCTGTCCGGTTCCGGAGTTGATCGCATAAAACACGTAATTATATGTGCCGACATACACGGTGCCGTTTTTGGCAAGCACCGGCACAGAGCTGACGACACCATTTGTTTTCAACTTCCAGCGCTCTGTCCAGGTTGATTTTGACGTCGGTTTGATCGCGTGAACATAATTATCAAGTGTTGAGAAATACAACGTCCCGTCTGAACCGATCACCGTTTCAGAGCTTGGCCCGCCGCTTAACGGAACCGTTGTTAAAATTTCTCCCGTTTCTTTGTCAATAAAATAAATCTTTTTGTCATAGGATGCCAAATAGATAACGCCGTTGGTCCCAAGTACAGGAGATTGCGTATATGTTTTTCCAAGATTGCCCGTCACCCATTTGACTGAGCCGTCTGGATTAAAGGCTTTCATTTCCCCGTCTCTGGAATGAAGATATACTGTGCCGTCTCCGTCAATCACAGCCCCCGCTCCATTTTGCGGAGTCGTTCTGATGTCGTTTTGCCATTTCAGCGTCCCGTCTGTATTTCCGGCGAACCGGCTTTCGCGTGACCAGTTAAACATGGCAGGCGCCATCGCTTGTACATCATATCTTCCTGTCAAAAAGCCAGATGCTCCATTATTTTGAGAAAATACCGTTTCCGCCGCATAAGCAGCTGTCGGCTGAAGCACTTTGGCAGCGGGCACATCAGAAACAGCACCGGCCGAAACAGCCGCCGCCACCGCAGCTCCCGCAATCAAAGCTTTCATACGAAATGACTTGACCATCATTGAGACCCCCATTATATGTAACTTCTAATTTGTGACCATCATAACATATTCATCCATTTTATAAATCTATTTCACAAAAACATCACAAACTAGAAAACTATGTAAGAGTATTCACGGACGTTTTTTCAGCACCCTGCCGAAATGCAGCCACAAACCAAATGACGTTGACAGCAGCCGCAGCGAGACTAATTCCGAAAACAAAGATCACCTCAGAAAGCAGATGGTCACTAAAGAAACTAAACATCAAGATAAAACCGGCCGAAGACAAATGAATCAAAAGCCCGAAGCCGCAAAGCACCGCCATGACATACCTCATTGCATCGACTCCGAGCATATAAACGAGAAATGGAATGAAATACAAGACAAGGATCATACCGACAGCTGACCACATGCCAGCTGAATTAAACTGATTGGCCGCCGCTCCCGTTCCGGCCAGCGGCGAAAGTGAAGCCGCCACAATCACGGCGCAAAAAAGAAACGCAGAAATGGTTGTCATGATCGCCACGCTATTTTTTTTGACATCAAACTCCTCCTTTAATAGAAATATTAACCTTTTTTATTATAAGTAAGTTGAATGTTATATTCATTATATTTTTAAAAAATTCCAGAACACATACACAAATGCTATGCTTCTTTCTAGTATATTTATATAGTAAAAAACAAAGGATAAAAGACTCATTTTTCTGTAATGTCAGGATTTTATCACCATACTATATTGCATGTACTTGTTTTTCAAAGTATACTATTCCAGATTAATTCAGAGGAGAGAGAAAAATACATGGAAAAACCAGCAGGATTTTGGATTCGTTTTTTAGCTTATTTTATTGATGGCATTATTGTATCTGTTCCTAGTTATATTATTCTATTTGTGATCAATTCTGTTTTTGTAGCTGGGGCTGTGGCAACAAACCCTTACATGACGGAAGAAGAGTATTTAGTGAAATACATGACGCTTGCATTTTTGCCTACTATGCTGATCATGATCGTCATCAGTGTGTTATATTACGGGCTGCTCACAGCTTCTAAAATGCAAGGCACACTTGGCAAAAAAATTCTTGGCCTGAAAGTGGTCAATGAACAAGGCGAACGGGTTTCTGTCGGACAGGGAATTGGCCGTTACTTTGCCTATATCTTATCTGGAATCATCTTTTATATCGGGTTTATCATGATCGCCTTTGGAGAGAAAAAAGGCCTGCATGACATCATTTGCAAAACACGTGTCGTGTATAAATAATAGAAAAAAGTCTAGACGCCAATAGGCGTCTAGACTTTTGTTTTCTTTACAATAGGCTGCCACGACAGATACGTAGCGCTTCTCCACAGCCACTCAAACGGCCCCATCCGAAAGACACGAAGCCAAAGGTGGCTGAAGACCATTTGAACGGCACAAACAGCAATTGTAATGAGCACGCCCGCAGCAGGGTACACTTTTCCATACAGGCCCAAGCCGTAATGATAAAAAATCCAAGTACATACAATAGACTGCATCAGATAATTGGTAAATGCCATCCTCCCAACAGCGGAGAATGATTGCAGCACTGTTCTCACTCTTGTTTTATGATAAAGATAGACAACCGTTGTAACATAGAAAAACATGAGGAAAGGCGCGCCAATCAGCAGAAATAGTTCCTTTTCCGTTACACTGTACAGCACATGGGCGCCGATGCCGATGACAAGCCCAGCCATCCATAATCGTTTTAATCCTTTGCGATGCTTTTCCGGTCCATGCAAATACCGTGATTTTGCTGCCGCAGCTCCCAGCAAAAACATGCTGAAATATGGAATGGATGCAAAGAAAAAGTTGAGCGGATTATACGTAAGCATGCCATTCGAAGACATGTAAACAAGACGATCATGGATCCGCTGTTCTGCAATGTCCCTCAGGCTGCCGCTTCCATAAACATGAATCGCTTGTTTTGCTTGCTGTGTTACCGCTTGTACCCATTCCTGTCCGTTTGATTGATCAAAACTTGTCAACATGAACGGAATGGAAAACAGAAGATACAAAGAGACCGCCCATATCAGCAGTGTTTTCGGCTTTGCTTTTCGAAACAAGAGCAGGACAAAACCGAGCAGGGCATATTCTGTTAAAATATCCCCGTCCCATATCAAAAAGGCATGAATCGTTCCAAACAAGAGAAGCGCCATTAACCTTCTCACATATAACGGAACAAACCGTTTCCCTTTGTTTTCTGCTCTCTCCATCATGACAACCATGCCAAATCCAAATAAAAAGGAAAACAATAAAATACATTTTGTTTGAATGAAGAATTTCAGTATATCTGCGGCGGCAAAATCAGCTTCAGACCACTTATCCATGAAAAAATTCTCTTTTCCAAGCATAGACAAATACATATCCGGATAACTGAAATGTGCCAGATTGACAAATAAGATGCCGAAAATCGCCATTCCTCTCAGCACATCAAGCACACCGATCCGCTCATTTGTTAAAGTCGGCTGTAATGAAGACATAGCCATCACGCTCCTTTTTTCTGTACCTTAAGGGTATGAAAAAATGAAGCGCGGAAACATCGATTTAGGTGTCAGGCCGGCATGAAAACCTTACAATCTTGTCATCTTTATGGTTTCATCACCTTTAAATCTAATGCTTCGATATTCTGCAAAACGCGATCAAAGCGCAAAGCCTGAGGCTCACATGGGAAGATGTGGCCTTCATACGGGTCGCCTAACGTCCGGAAAAACGGTTCAAATAAACCAGGAACCAATACGCCCACCATCTTTGTATAGTAAGAATCAAGGCGATAGGAGTGAACGGTATTTGCAGGGACATGCAGGAAATCTCCCGGATTCAGCTGAATTTCCTGGCCATCTGCCCACATCGTCATCTGGCCTTCAAGGCAATAAAATGTTTCTGTATGATGTTCATGGTAGTGATCAACGATTCGGTCACCTTTAGGGCCTTCAGAGGATACGACGATAAACTGGCCATCTGTATTTTTTTGTGCAGCCACAATGCGGTGAAGCTGATCTCCAGTCAACAGGCGATCTCCTTCTCCTGATTCAAGAACGTATGGAACGGCTCCATCTGGCAGCTCTGTAAGTTCCGCTAATTTGGCCGAACATGCAGGCTTTCCTTCATCTAGAAATACAATGTCCGCTACAGCGGCTGCTTCTGCAAACCGCTCGTTTGAGACTTCTTCGCTTGCGTACGGCGGATGTTCAGCGTGATCATACGGATTCCCAATAACGGAATACAAGTGCGCTACGTTTCCTTTCATCGTGTAAGATACCAGTCTTGTTCTGTGGCTCTGCATCCGGTAGCTGTGCGGTGTTCCCGCCGGAATGTTCGCATAATCACCTGATATTAATAAATAGCGTTCACCATCAAGTGTCAGTTCCAGTTTCCCGTCCAAAATGAGAATTCCTTCATGTGTGTCCTTGTGGACGTGAAGCGGAAAGGCATCTCCTTTTCCCCCGGAAAGAAGCACGATCTCAAACAAATCACCTGTGCTCCTCCCATTCGCCATCACCGTGGCAACCTGTCTGCCGAACAGATAGCGCTCGCCTTCTCCGCTCCGGAGCAAATAAGGCATTTTTTCTTTAGGCAATGAATGTGTACATAATGTTTTCATATTATCGCTTCCTCCAATTTAGACCAGTCTATATATTATCATTTATTTGTATAGACCGTTCTATATAATTGTAGGAGAAAGGATAACAAAATGCTACCCTTTTTTTCTCACCAGCACTGGTATTTGTTCGGCAATGAGAAGAAGAGGCGTTTTGTCTTTATTCGTTAACGAAAGCATGATGCCGCCCTCAATCATCGAATTAATCAGCGTTCCAAGCTGATTTGCTTCTTCTTCTGCAAATCCGTTTTCCATTAATTTTCTGGCAAAAACCGCTTCCCAGCTTTTAAACACCTTCATGCAAACCGTCCGCAGCGGTTCACTGATTAACGCTGTCTCACTCGCCAGCAAACCGACTGGAATACCTTTAATGCTTTCTGTGTTATCAAATTGGCTGGCTGTTTTTTTGATAAAAAGCTGAATCGCTTCAACAGGATCAGAGGATTCATCCATGCTTTGCTGTATCAGATGTTCAACGATCTTACCTGTATATGTAACCGCTTCAATTGCTAATTCTTCTTTGCCATTCGGAAAAAAGTGATAAAGCGATCCCTTAGGAGCACCGCTTTCTTTTACAATCTGGTTCAAACCTGTCGCGTGATATCCTTGCAGCTGGAACAGACGTGACGCCGTGTGAAGGATTTTTTCACGTGAATCTCCTCTGCTAGTCATTAAAACATTCCCTCCTAGGTATGGTAGAGCGACTTATATAATATAAAAAAGAACCCCGTGAATGTCAAAAGGGGTAAGACCCTCCCGGATGGGGTAATGTACAAAAACAGCGTCTAGGAGGGATCTCTCAATGACAATCGATCATTCAGTCACGAATACAGAGCAGCTTGAACGACAAAACCCCGCCATAAAAACAAAGCTCAAACTGAAAAAGCTTAAGGATCAGGTGATCGTCATTACTGGCGCTTCAAGCGGAATCGGACTTGTCACGGCGAGAATGGCAGCTGAAAAAGGCGCAAAGGTCGTGGCAGCAGCGCGAAATGAAGACGCGCTGAAGGAGCTCACTGATGAACTTAAGGAAAAAGGGCACGACGCCATATGGGTAAAGGCGGATGTCGGAAAAGAAGAGGACGTCAACCGCATCGCAGAAACCGCGATCAGCACATTCGGCCGCTTTGACACATGGGTCAACAATGCGGCCGTCTCGACTTTCGGACATGCCATGGACGTCACCGTCGAAGACATGAAGCGCATGTTCGACACAAATTTCTGGGGACCTGTTTACGGAACAAGAGCGGCTGTCAAACACTACACCGGCAGAGGTGTGCCGGGCGCACTCATTAATGTAGGAAGCCTGTTCGGAGACAGGGGAACGGTCATTCAATCCACATATGCATCTGCCAAATTTGCGCTTCACGGCTGGACGGAAAGCATCCGAATGGAGCTCGAAAAGGAACAGGCGCCCGTCTCGGTAACGCTCATCCACCCGGGCAGAATTGACACACCTTATAATGAGCATGCGCACAGCTACCTCGACAAACAGCCGGCTCATTACCGCTCCATGATCTATCCACCGGAAGCAGTCGCCGAAGCGATCCTGTTTGCCGCCGAACACCCTAAGCGCGACATGTACATCGGCTCACAGGCCAAAGCCATCGCCATGCTGGGGGCGCTTTTCCCTCGTCTGACCGACAGACTGATGGAAAAAATCATGTATCACAGCCAGCATGCCGAAAAACCGTCCAAACCGCGAGAAGAAAGCGCTCTTTATGATGCGGGCTGCGGTATGCATGACAGAGGCACAAATAAAGGATGGATGAGGTCAAGAAGCTACTACACGAAAGCGACGAAGCGCCCCATTGTATCTGCGGCTGTTGTTGCAGGACTAGTGGCTTGGGCTGCCGCCAAACGATGCAGATAATCTCTGACCATAAGAAAAACCCATGCTGTTCCAGCGAACCATGGGTTTTTCAGCTGTTAATCGATAAAAGCCTTGTTCATACGCTGCAGCAGCTCGCCGAACATCTCTTTTTCCTGTGTTGACCATTCTTTCAGCATCTGTTCATAACGTTCAAGGCGCTTTTGCTGATCGGCTTTTAATAGTTGTTTGCCGAGTTTTGTAATGGTAAACAGGCTGACTCTCCCATCAGACGGGTCTGAGAAACGATAGATGAGCTCCTTTGCCTCTAATGCAGCTGCTTGTCTTGAAAGAGTAGAAATATCAAGCTTAAACGATTCAGCCAATTCCTTAACACGAGCAGGCCCAAACTCATCCAATTGTCTCAGTAATAAGTACGAAGATCTCTCCAAATTCCCTGTTCTTTTCTCCGATTGATCCAGATAAACAGCTCTCCTGATAAAAGTCGTCAGCTCATATTCAATTAATTCAACTGGATTTTGATTTTGCAATCGCTCTCGCTCCCTATTCCAATCTCCGGCATTGACAACATCATATATACTTGTATAATACAAATGTACATTAACTGAATAAATACAAGTCGTTATATGACTAAATCAATTATTATACTTGTATAGTACAATCATATAAAAAGAAAGTAAAGCGATTCCTCAGAACCATCCTAGAAGCAAGCACCAGAAAGGAGGAAGCTGTTCTGATTGGAGAGCAGCACTTGATGTGAAAGTCATACGAATTATTTTGCAAGTGTTGATATTATATGTATTTTTTATGATCGGGGAAGCCATTCAGCATCTGTTTCATTTACCCGTGTCAGGAAGCATCGTTGGATTGGTATTGCTTCTGATCTGCTTGGGCCTCCGTATTGTTCCCGTCTCCATCATTGAAGACGGAGCAGGGTTTTTATTATCCTTCCTTCCATTGTTGTTCATCCCGGCAATGACAGGAGTGATAAACTATCCGTCTCTCATTTCATTCAATGGCCTGATGCTGCTGATTACAGTCGTTCTCAGCACCATCGTCACGATCATTGCGGCTGGATTCGCCAGCCAGCTATTAGAGAAAAAAGCAAAAAAACGGGAGGAGAAAGAGAAATGCAGCAAGCATGTATCGCGATCATTATAATTCTTTTAACAGTTGCCGCTTATTTAGCGATGGTCAAACTCTATAAGCGATTCCCGCTTCCATTTCTGATCCCTGTTCTGACAACGACAATTTTGATTGTAGCGGCTTTGATGATGTTTCATGTTTCCTATGAAGGCTATATGATCGGGGGGAAATGGATCAATTCTTTGCTTGGGCCGGCTGTTGTGGCGCTGGCCTATCCGCTTTATAAGCAATGGCATATCATTGTCAAACATTGTGTTCCCATTTTAGGCGGCGTCCTGGTCGGCTTATGCATGGGAATGATCAGCGGGCTGATCTTCGCAGAAGCATTCGGGATTGATCATGATCTCTTATTATCCATTCTGCCAAAATCGATCACAACCCCTGTCGCTATTCAGATCGCCGCCGGTCTTGGCGGCGTCCCTTCCATGACAGTCGTATTTGTCATGATTGCGGGCTTTTCAGGCGTCATCCTCGGGCCGCTTTTCCTAAAATGGCTTCGCATACGCAGCTCCCTAGGACAAGGCATTGCATTAGGCAGCGCCTCCCATGCACTGGGTACCTCCAAAGCGTTGGAATATGGGGAATTGGCCGTATCCATGAGTTCCGTCTCCATGACGCTTTGTGCGGTGCTCGGCTCATTCTTCGGCCCGCTCGTCGTCTGGCTGTTTCATATTTAACAAAGAAAGACTGCCCCGGGGGAGGGCAGTCTTTTTCGTTTAAGAAGCAAAAAAATCAATCAGCGGCTGAAAGTCCTTAGATAAATCAACGTCATTCGGTTCTGCTTGAAGCAGGCGGTCAATCATACGCTCCAGCTCCTCAACATCATTCTTATCCGTATATTCAATGAAGTTTAAGCTTTCAAGCCAATCCCGATATGAATGTTTGGCTTTGCCATAGCTGTTTCCAAAGACAAGGCAAGGTGTTTTGGTGATAATCGAGAAAATCATCGCGTGAAGGCGGTCGGTAATCACCAATTTACTGGAGCCGATGCGGTCCAGCATCTCCATAAAATGCTTTTCACGATCAGCGTAATCGATGGTGTCTACCGTATCCAGCACCGTATCGGTACGCTCTGTGTAAGTTGTTTTTTCTGCCCATTTCTTCATCTGTGAAATAAAATCTTCGTCAGTCACTTTCTCCTTATCCGCTCTTAAAATAAAGAGAACGCCGTCCCGCTCGAGCTCTCGCGGCACAATATCCAAGGAAAGCACCATGTCCGGTGTAAAGATCACATTGGAGTTGAAGGTCTCTTTCACAACATCCAGTGTTTGCGTCTCACGCGCAGCAATCGTTAAGTTTGTATTTTGATGGTACGCATCCTGTGTTTTTTTCTTTTCCTTCTGTCCTTCCTCTGTATCCTCAAAATAAACGGATTGTGGCAGAGAAATTGATTTGTAGTCTTTAAACGCCGAAAAGACCTTTCTTCTGTCTTCCTCAATATCGAGATAAAGGTTTCCTAAGTTCCCTCCGCCTGTAAAGCAGACAATATCGTCTTCACGAATGATCTCCTTCACCAGTTCAATGCCCTCATCCGTCGCATAATCCATAATCTCAATGTATTCATAATACGGAAAATGATTTTTGATAAATTTCTCTTCCGCATACGCAATCGCTTGGTCGCCAATGTTTGTGTAACTAGGGGAACCAAACAAAAATACTTTTCGTTTATCATTTAACAGAGCTTCCGGCTCCACATTTGGCGCAATGCCTTTTACTAGTTTTTTGCCTTTGATTTCTTGTACAGTCATATCTGCGTCCTCCTTCTGGGATGAATTCCTCATTGTGTGTTAACTGTCTCTACCCAAAAAGAAGGATGGCTATGCATTGGCGTGTGCATCGGCTATATCAGAAACATCGTTTTCGCCAATTTGATAGTCGCTGCAATGTCCCGCGCCGTTCTTTCCATATATTCCGCGGCATGTTCAAACGCGTCTTCTAGCGGCACGGCTCCGGGGACGATGCTGAAAAGCGCATCGATCCCGTGTTGATAGACGGCATCACTGTCTCGTGATACTGATCCCGCAATACCGATGACAGGCACATCATATGATTTAGCCGCCTTGGCTACGCCTATCGGCGTTTTTCCATGAACCGTTTGGCTGTCGATCCGTCCCTCGCCGGTAATCACAAGATCTGCATCCTGAACGATACTTTCAAAATCAACCGCATTAAGGACAATATCAATGCCTCTTTTCAGGTCAGCCTGAAGATAAGTCAGCAGGCTCCATCCAAGACCGCCCGCTGCACCGGCGCCCTCTGTATCTCGGAAGGTTGATCCGAGCTCTTTTTCTGCCATATCAGCGAAATGGCTTACGTTCTGGTCTAGTACATCCAACATGTCGGCCGTCGCGCCTTTTTGCGGCCCGAAAACAGCCGTAGCACCCTTTGGTCCTGTTAACGGATTGTCCACGTCACAGGCAACTTCCAGTTTGACATTCCGCAGTCTGGAATCAAGCCCGCCAACATCTATTGATGCAAGCTGAGATAACGCGCCGCCCCCCGGGCCAATCTCGCGGCCTGAGTTATCAAGAAGCCTTCCGCCCAATGCCTGAATCATCCCGGCTCCCCCGTCGTTCGTGGCGCTTCCGCCGATTCCGATGATCAATCGCTCCGCTCCCGCATCAAGAGCTGCTCCGATTAATTCTCCCGTTCCCCTTGTTGTAGTGATGAGCGGATTTCGCTTATCTACAGGCACCAGATGCAGCCCTGAAGCAGCAGCCATTTCAATCACAGCTGTTCTCCCATCTCCCATCATGCCAAAGAAAGCTCTCACCGGTTCCCCCAGCGGCCCTGTGACAACTTGCTCTATGATCCTTCCATTGGTCGCATCGACCAGAGATTGAACGGTTCCCTCGCCGCCATCCGCCACCGGCAATTTTCTGTAATCAGCACCCGGAAAGACCGATTTGAAACCTCTTTCTATCGCTTCGGCTGCCTCCAGAGCTGATAAGCTTTCCTTAAAAGAATCAGGTGCAATGATGATTTTCATCCAAATCGCCTCTTTCAAAACATGATTCACTTACGCTAGTTATCTCCAATGTACCATATTCCATTTAGAAATAAATACCATAATGATTGGGAAAAATTTTATTAAAAATTAGAAATGAAAGTGTTTGCATAAAAGAAATATTCACGTTATCATACTTGTATACAAGTATACTTCTTGAGTGAGGAAGGTGAGTGTATGCTAGACTCCAAAGACCTGTTGTATCCCGCAAAATGGCTCTCAAAAGCGTCAACCGGAGTTCGTGTCGCATACGAGCTGAGAATGCGGATCGTTTCAGGTCTGATTGAAAGCGGTACCATTTTATCAGAAAATACAATCGCCGCCGAGTTTTCAGTAAGCCGTTCGCCGGTTCGCGAAGCGCTAAAAATACTCGCATCCGAAAAAATCATCCGCTTAGAACGAATGGGAGCGGTCGTAATTGGTTTAACTGAGAAGAAAATCGCGGAAATTTATGATGTGCGGTTACTATTAGAAACATTTGTCTTTGAACGGCTTGTCAAAATAGACATTGAGCCTTTAGTTAAGGATCTCAGCAAAATTCTTGAAATGATGAAAGTCTCAATCAAATATGAGGACGCTGACGAATTTTCATTTCAAGATGTGCTGTTCCATGAAACGATTATCCGAGCGATTGATCATTCATACATTCAGATGATCTGGAACAATCTAAAACCCGTCATGGAAAGCTTTATTCTTTTATCGATGCGGGTACGGTTAAAGGAAAAGTATGAAGACTTCACAAGGATCTTAGATAACCACGAGCTTTATATTCAAGCCATCAAAACAAAGGATAGGGTGCTGATGATTCAGTCTCTTCACCAAAACTTTGATGATGTGCAGGATAAGGTAGAAGACCTATGGCTCTCACAACAAATGCTGGCAAAAGGAGCTGAATACAACAATGACTAGTTATATGTTAGGAATCGATATCGGCACGACAAGCACAAAAGCTGTGCTGTTCAGTGAAAACGGGGATGTGGTACAGAAAGAAAGCATCGGCTACCCGCTCTATACACCGGACATCTCAACAGCAGAACAAAATCCGGAAGAGATTTTTCAGGCAGTCATCCATACAACAGCGAGAATTACAAAACAGCATCCCGAAAAACGGATCTCTTTCATTTCGTTCAGCAGCGCCATGCACAGCGTCATTGCAATCGACGAAAATGACAAGCCGCTGACGCCATGCATCACATGGGCCGACAACAGAAGTGAAGGCTGGGCGCATAAGATCAAGAAGGAATTGAACGGACATGAGGTGTACAAACGGACGGGAACACCGATTCATCCGATGGCACCGTTAAGTAAAATTGCCTGGATCACGAATGAAAGGAAAGAAATCGCTTCCAAGGCAAAAAAATATATCGGCATCAAAGAATACATTTTTAAACAGCTGTTCAATGAGTATGTCATCGATTACTCATTGGCATCAGCGACAGGCATGATGAACCTGAAAGGCTTGGATTGGGACGAAGAGGCACTGCGCATCGCAGGCATCACGCCGGATCACTTATCCAAACTCGTGCCGACAACCCAGATCTTTCAGCACTGCAGCCCGGAAATAGCGATCCAAATGGGAATCGATCCGGAAACGCCTTTTGTCATCGGGGCCAGCGACGGCGTGCTGTCCAACCTCGGCGTCAACGCCATTAAAAAGGGCGAAATCGCCGTCACCATCGGTACAAGCGGTGCCATCCGGACGATTATTGACAAGCCGCAAACCGATGAAAAAGGGAGAATTTTTTGCTATGCCTTGACGGACAAGCATTGGGTTATTGGGGGACCTGTGAACAATGGGGGCATCGTCCTTCGCTGGATCAGAGACGAGTTTGCCTCCTCCGAAATCGAAACAGCGACACGGCTGGGCATTGATCCATATGACGTGCTGACGAAAATTGCCCAACGCGTCAGACCCGGTTCTGACGGTCTGCTGTTCCACCCATATCTCGCCGGAGAACGCGCTCCGTTGTGGAATCCGGATGTACGCGGCTCATTTTTCGGCCTGACCATGTCGCATAAGAAAGAGCATATGATACGCGCGGCATTGGAAGGCGTCATTTACAACCTGTACACGGTGTTCTTGGCGTTAACTGAATGCATGGATGGCCCGGTAACCCGCATCCAAGCGACAGGGGGATTTGCAAGGTCGGAGGTTTGGCGCCAAATGATGTCGGATATCTTCGAATCAGAGGTTGTCGTTCCGGAAAGCTACGAAAGCTCATGTCTCGGCGCCTGCATTTTAGGCCTGTATGCAACAGGAAAAATTGACTCTTTCGACGCCGCGTCCGACATGATCGGCAGCACATACAGACATACGCCGATCGAAGACTCAGCCAAGGAATACAGAACATTAATGCCGATTTTCATCAATCTATCAAGATTATTAGAAAATCAATATACACAAATTGCAGATTATCAGAGGGGCTTAATCACACACAAATAGTACATGACATGAAGGGGAGGGCATTACCATGCCGTTAATCATCGTTGCACTTGGGATCTTAGCATTACTATTTCTGATTATGGGCTTAAAATTAAACACATTTATTTCCCTGCTGGTCGTATCGTTCGGCGTGGCACTGGCACTCGGGATGCCGTTCGATAAAGTTGTTAGCTCCATCGAAGCAGGAATAGGGGGGACTCTTGGCCACATCGCGCTCATCTTCGGACTCGGTGCGATGCTGGGCAAGCTGATCGCGGATTCAGGAGGCGCACAGCGCATTGCGATGACGCTCGTCAACAAATTCGGTGAGAAAAATATTCAATGGGCCGTTGTCATTGCCTCATTCATTATTGGGATTGCGTTATTTTTTGAAGTAGGACTGGTTCTATTAATTCCGATTGTCTTTGCGATTTCAAGAGAATTGAAGATTTCTATTTTATTTCTCGGAATCCCGATGGTCGCGGCACTATCCGTCACACACGGTTTCCTGCCGCCGCACCCGGGACCTACGGCGATCGCCGGTGAGTATGGCGCAAACATTGGAGAAGTGCTGCTGTACGGCTTTATTGTTGCTGTTCCGACAGTGCTCATCGCAGGGCCGTTATTTACAAAGTTCGCGAAAAAAATCGTTCCTGCATCATTTGCGAAAAACGGCAATATTGCATCACTCGGCACACAAAAAACGTTTAACCTTGAAGAAACACCCGGCTTTGGAATCAGTGTCTTTACCGCAATGCTCCCGATTATCATCATGTCGGTCGCGACCATTATCGACCTGCTTCAAGAAACAATCGGGTTTGCAGATAACGGAGTTTTAGCTTTTATCAGATTGATTGGAAACGCATCGACTGCTATGATTATTTCGTTATTGGTCGCAGTCTATACAATGGGCATCAAGCGCAACATTCCAGTCAAAACCGTGATGGATTCTTGTTCAACTGCCATTTCACAAATCGGCATGATGCTTTTGATCATCGGAGGAGGCGGCGCCTTCAAACAAGTGCTGATCAACGGCGGTGTCGGCGATTACGTAGCAGACTTATTCAAAGGAACGGCATTATCGCCAATCATTCTGGCATGGCTCATCGCGGCGATCCTGCGCATTTCTCTAGGCTCAGCGACTGTTGCCGCACTAAGCACAACAGGTCTGGTCATTCCGTTATTGGGCCATTCTGATGTTAACCTAGCGTTAGTCGTACTCGCAACAGGAGCCGGAAGTGTCATCGCTTCACACGTCAATGATGCCGGCTTCTGGATGTTCAAGGAATACTTCGGATTAAGCATGAAAGAAACATTCGCCACATGGACATTGCTGGAAACCATTATTTCCGTTGCTGGACTGGGATTCATTTTATTGTTAAGTTTAGTTGTATGAAATTAAGAAGGAGCTGTAACACATGTTCAATACGATTGGTGTCATAGGCTTAGGCGTAATGGGAAGCAACATCGCCTTAAACATGGCAAATAAAGGTGAAAACGTCGCTGTCTATAATTACACCAGAGATTTAACGGACCAGCTTGTCCAAAAGCTGGATGGACAATCTCTCAGCCCGTATTACGAGCTTGAGGACTTTGTTCAATCGTTAGAAAAACCAAGAAAAATCTTTTTGATGGTCACAGCGGGAAAACCCGTAGATTCCGTCATCCAATCATTAAAGCCTTTGCTTGAAGAAGGCGACGTCATCATGGACGGAGGAAACTCCCACTATGAAGACACAGAAAGAAGATATGACGAGCTGAAGGAAAAAGGGATCGGCTACCTGGGAGTCGGCATTTCCGGCGGTGAAGTCGGTGCATTAACAGGGCCTTCCATCATGCCGGGCGGAGATCGCGACGTCTATGAGAAAGCCGCTCCTATCCTGACGAAAATCGCAGCTCAAGTCGGAGATGACCCTTGTTGTGTCTATATCGGACCAAAAGGGGCAGGGCACTTTACAAAGATGGTGCACAACGGCATTGAATATGCAGACATGCAGCTGATTGCAGAAGCGTATACGTTTCTAAGAGAAACGCTTCGTCTGCCGCTAGATGAAATTGCATCTATTTTTGAAACATGGAATCAAGGTGAGCTGAAAAGCTATTTAATAGAGATTACAGCTGAGATTTTACGCAAAAAAGACGAAAAAACAGGACAGCCTCTGATCGATGTCATCCTTGATAAAACCGGACAAAAAGGCACTGGGAAATGGACGAGCATGCAGGCGATTGATAACGGCATCCCGTCCACGATCATCACAGAGTCCTTGTTCGCCCGCTACTTGTCATCCTTAAAAGAAGAACGGATGGCAGCTCAAGACGTATTAGCAGGGCCGGAATCCGAAGAAAAACACTTGGATAAAGACACCTGGATTGAATACGTCAGACAGGCTCTTTACATGGGGAAAGTATGCGCCTATGCACAAGGCTTTGCCCAATATAAGATGTCATCTGAGCTTTACGGCTGGAATCTGCCGCTCAAAGACATTGCCTTGATTTTCCGAGGCGGCTGCATCATCCGCGCTGATTTCCTAAACGTGATCAGCGAAGCATTCAGTGAGCAGCCAAATCTGGCTAACCTGCTGATCGCGCCTTATTTCACAGATAAGCTCCATGCCTATCAAACAGGCCTGCGAAAAGTCGTTTGCGAGGGTATCAGCACCGGAATCTCTTTCCCATGCTTAACTACCGCGCTCTCTTATTACGACGGCTACCGCACAGGGCGTTCCAATGCGAACCTCTTGCAGGCGCAGCGCGATTACTTTGGCGCTCACACGTACGAACGGACTGATATGGACGGCGTTTTCCATACGAATTGGTCTGAATAACCTGTCATCAGAAACACGGTCAGTTTTCAACTGAACCGTGTTTTTTTCTTCTATCCCAAACAACAGAAGACATAAGTTATGTTTTAAATATCATAAACAGTGATACAATAATAGCTAGAAACAATCCCCAAGATCATCATGTGACAGCAGCTTGCTGTTCCGTTCTATTCTGCTTTTGGCCATTGTCCTTTGCCCCTTGTCCATGGTGTCATAAAATGTTCAAATGCCAAAACGGCCTGTCATTCTGATTTACAAAAGTCCCTGAAAACCTTGTCTAATTGAGAATCAGCCTCTCATTTGTTATAAAAGAAATGCCTAAATCCTACCTGTCACACCTTTAGTAAGATGAAAAAAAGTAGGTTATGGCTTGACAAAAAATATATATTAATTAATAATTCATATATAATTAGAATTATTATTGAAAGCGATTATGCTTTCTAATACATTTTTAGGAGGAATATACATTATGTCTTTAATCGGTAAAGAAGTACTTCCATTCGAAGCAAAAGCATTCAAAAACGGTGAATTCATCGATGTAACAAACGAAGATTTGAAAGGCCAATGGAGCGTATTCTGCTTCTACCCAGCAGATTTCTCTTTCGTATGCCCAACTGAGCTTGAAGATCTTCAAGAACAATATGCTGCTCTTAAAGAATTAGGTGTTGAAGTATACTCTGTTTCTACAGATACTCACTTCGTACACAAAGGCTGGCATGACAGCTCTGAAAAAATCAGCAAAATCACTTACGCAATGATCGGCGACCCATCTCAAACGATCTCTCGCAACTTCGATGTTCTTGACGAAGAAACTGGCCTTGCTGACCGCGGAACATTCATCATCGATCCAGACGGCGTTATCCAAACTGTTGAAATCAATGCAGGCGGTATCGGCCGTGACGCAAGCAACCTTGTAAACAAAGTAAAAGCAGCTCAATACGTTCGTCAAAACCCAGGTGAAGTTTGCCCGGCTAAATGGGAAGAAGGCGGCGAAACTCTTACACCTAGCCTTGATCTAGTAGGTAAAATCTAAGGAGTGCATTCAATTGGTACTTGATGCAAACATCAAAGCACAATTAAATCAATATATGCAGCTAATTGAGAATGACATTGTTCTCAAAGTTAGCGCAGGCGAAGATGACACTTCTAAGGACATGCTGGCTCTCGTTGATGAGCTGGCTTCCATGTCATCGAAAATTTCAGTTGAAAAAGCTGAATTAAACAGAACGCCAAGCTTCAGTGTCAATCGTGTCGGAGAAGACACTGGCGTGACTTTCGCCGGTATCCCTCTGGGCCACGAATTCACATCATTAGTGTTGGCGCTGCTCCAAGTGAGCGGCAGACCGCCTAAGGTGGACCAAAAAGTCATTGATCAGGTGAAGAAGATCAGCGGTGAATACCACTTCGAATCTTATATCAGCCTGACATGCCACAACTGTCCTGATGTTGTACAAGCTTTAAACATGATGAGCGTGCTGAACCCGAACATTACGCACACGATGATTGACGGTGCAGCATACAAAGCAGAAGTTGAAAGCAAAAACATCATGGCAGTGCCGACCGTTTACCTGAATGGCGAATCCTTCGGAAGCGGCCGTATGACGCTTGAAGAAATTCTTGCGAAAATGGGCAGCGGCACAGATGCATCTGAGTTTGCTGACAAAGAGCCGTTTGACGTTCTTGTGGTCGGAGGCGGACCTGCTGGTGCTAGTGCAGCGATTTATACTGCACGTAAAGGCATCCGCACTGGGGTTGTCGCTGAACGCTTCGGCGGACAGGTTCTCGACACCATGAGCATCGAAAACTTCATCAGCGTCAAAGCGACGGAAGGACCGAAGCTAGCGGCAAGTCTTGAAGAGCATGTGAAGGAATATGATATTGATGTCATGAACCTTCAGCGTGCGAAACGCCTTGAGAAGAAAGATCTGTTCGAACTTGAACTCGAAAACGGCGCTGTCCTGAAAAGTAAAACAGTGATCCTTTCAACAGGTGCACGCTGGCGCAATGTCAACGTACCCGGTGAACAAGAGTTCAAAAACAAAGGTGTCGCATACTGCCCGCACTGTGATGGGCCATTGTTTGAAGGCAAAGACGTTGCGGTAATCGGCGGCGGAAACTCTGGTATCGAAGCAGCGATTGATCTTGCAGGTATTGTGAATCACGTTACTGTACTAGAATTCGCGCCGGAACTGAAAGCAGACGAAGTCCTGCAAAAACGTCTCTACAGCCTGCCTAACGTTACTGTCGTGAAAAACGCACAAACAAAAGAAATCACAGGTGATCAGAGTGTTAACGGCATCACATACGTAGACCGCGAAACAGGCGAAGAAAAACACGTTGAACTTCAAGGTGTATTCGTCCAAATCGGTCTCGTGCCAAACACAGAATGGTTAGAAGGAACGGTTGAACGCAACCGCATGGGCGAAATCATCGTCGACAAACACGGCGCAACCAGCGTGCCAGGCTTATTCGCTGCCGGCGACTGCACAGACAGTGCGTACAACCAAATTATTATTTCTATGGGATCAGGTGCAACTGCCGCCCTCGGCGCGTTTGATTATTTGATCCGGAATTAATGTGAAAAGCGCTACCCTGCTAACAACGGCAGGATAGCGCTTTTTTTATAATAGCCTATATAAATAAGGCTTCACATCATGGACGACAAACATATAATCAAAATGTACGGATATGGCCAGTCAAACATTTGAGGAAAAATGTTATTATTAAAACTCCGTCAATTCATAACAGCCACATCCTTTCCCCTCCAGATTGGTGTAAAGACATCCCTCTTTATTATCAGCATGCATTCCATCAGTCGTTGCTGTTTGTTTTCCACAATACAAAGTACTCTATGGTTGGTCTAGTACGCTGGAAGGTTCTTATTCTTATGTGAAAAAATAATTCTACCATCAAGTAGATGTAAAGATTAAACCGGTGTACTAAATGACAGTACACCGGTTTTTAATGATTAGACTTTTATGGACTCAATGAGTTTTGAATCATGCTTGCACATACTCTCATTTGATAACTGTTCATCTATCTTCTCAGTCAGATCGTCGATCGCCTTCTCTGACATACCGTCTTTTATCGTATCGTCCGAGGACTTCACTTTTGTGATCTAGCATTCCTATCTCATCTAATATGGCCCACATCTTATGAGCGACTTTACACATATTGAAGCTGGCAGCGAACGGTTTGAACAAGTATTATTTTTTGCCGGGCTTTGATACGCATCTTTAAAGCCACAAGCTTTTCGAGCGACAAGTCTGCAATCAAGGAAAGCATGTAATACAATATCTTCAGTTTTTACAAAAGCTATCTGCGTCTAATAATTTTTTCTTAAAATATCCATTAGAAAATCTCTTTATTAATATTTAATTAATCTTCCTACCTCTAGCACCTAATAACCATTCAACTAAATAGCAAACTGCGTAAAGAATTGATGCTACACCAAATAGTACAACACTAGCATTAGTAAAATGAGAGTTATCACCTAAAATATAATCAGTTATAATATATAAAAATACACTTAGAAAAAACAACAATATACTAAAACACTTCAACACAAAAATTTTTTCTTTCGGGGCTCCTTTCACCTTAAAAATGGTTAAGCATATCATCTTAAAAAGTATATACAAGAAAACTCCTATAATGGGCAATAGGAACAAAAAAATCATTATATACTCCGGGATTTTAAAATCAGAAAGAAATATATCAACTTTCATTAATATAAAGTATGATACTATAAAAAAGGCTATTATTGCCGTGGTTTTTATATACAACCTTTTGTTTTTATAATTCTTTTTTATTAAAGTACATAATTTAAATATATTAACCTTCAATATCTCCAGCTGTTTTTTAAACTGTTTTCTTCGACTAACATATTTACTCCATGCTGAACTTGTATATAAATCAATCGTTTCTTTATTTTCTGGAGACTCATGCATCTTTTCAAATAATTTTTTTAGATAATTTACTATTTGGTTAATAGCTGTTAACATAAACACTGTCAATATATAAGCTGATATTTCTCTATTGCCTTCAACAAAATTTGTTATCATATTTCTCTCACTTACAACATAACTCATACCGATTGATATTATTATAAAAAAAGGAGATAACAATAGTTCATTAATATCTCTGACTTGTTTATTTGTCGGGAACGTATAGTAACCAGATATAGTTATCCCTATAGCTAAAATAATACTCATTATACCTGCAATTTCTTCTTGAACCCCATATCTGTTTAACGCTGAAAAGAGAATATTAAACAACTGCTTTCCTAGTCCGCACAATATTAGAGTTGTCACTAAAGCTATTACATAAGTTTTAGTAGCAGATTTATATTTTAATTTAATATAAAATGTAATTCGCAAAAGTATCATGGGTATATTAATTTGTTCAGCAAAAAGATTTACTAATATCATCAAAATAAAAATCATCATAGAGAGGAAATAATACGTTTTAAATTCTATAAGAAACTGATTATTAAACATGCTAATTATAAATGAGATTAGTGATGAAGGAAATAAAGATATAAAGGCACTAAATAAAAGATTACAAATGATGACAACTAATCTGGAATAATTCTTTTTTTTCATTAATCTGTCAATAAATTCAGACATAGCTGCAGTTGCTAATAATCCTTCAGAAATTAATATAGAACTGGGGGATTTCAATTCCGTAGCCTCCTTTTAACCTTATCTAACTTAATAGAGATTTTAATAAATTCCCATTTTGTTCGCTAAATGTCTTATCTGTATCATGATAACCCTTGTCCATATGATCTATGTCATTACCGATGGCGGAGAGACATCACCATATATTCAGCGCTCTATTCACGCCTTATCATACTCTTCTTCATAATTCAAAAGACCCTTTTCGATGGTAGGCAAGTTGTTGTATCACTTCAATAACAACCAATTGATTATACTCACCAAACCCAACTACCCGATAATGCGTGGATCTGACACATTTAACAGATTCGTCCACCTTTGTATCAATCTCTTAAATGTGCTGAACAATGCGGACTACCGCATCATTGTTAGCCATTTACTTAAGTATAGTGTCGTTATTCATTAACAGATCCGATCGGATTAAAATGGCCAAACCGCTGGCAATTGTAACGGTGAAAGTCGCGGATCCCTTTGAGCACTTCAAAAAATAAAAACCATGGTCACTCGGATTCCACTCCTTCCCGTTGGGATACAAACGCAATAAACAATGATGGGCTTTGGTTTTAGCTATGTTTTTCCCATGATTTGATCTCTTATAATCTTCTTCTGTTACAACAGTTATTGCATCTAATACTTTTGTTGTCTTCTTGAAAAATTAACCAGAAATTAATGCCCTATTTTATATTTATTTTAACCGCTTTTCCTGGGTAAAAACGTTTTTTGTCATATGACGACAGTTAAGACATTGAGTTTATCGCATGATCATCTCCAATGTTTCCCTTTCTAGTTATAATAAAAGAAAAAAGTACATTGTGCTATATTTTTCTAGTAAAGCTCTTTTCATTATCTTAATCTGACTATATACACTAACCGTAGTGATTTTTTGATTCAGAAAATTGATCATAGGTCAGGTGTGACCCATTGATTATTATCTAATATTATCCTTAAACATAATAGTCCTGATAAAATGGTGAATATTATCTTTATAAAGTTCCTTTTCCGTTTTCGGCATCATTTTTTGGCATATTGTACTGCTTTCTTTCAAGGGTTAATACATAAAAGAATGATCAATTCCCCGACGTAGAAAAAAATAAAAACCACAAAGGAATTTTATTGATAGCGGACGCAATGGTTTTTTTGGGATTTGATTTCTCCGCTGCCGACACACCCACTAATTCCACACCGACATAGGCGAAGGTCACCATCTGGAATGAAAGCGAATAGCCTGAAAATCCATTTGGAAACAAACCGCCGTGCTCCCACAGATTCGCCGTTGAAACCGTTTCAGTATGCGTTTTGAACCCAATCACCAGCAAAACTACACCGATGACAATTAACGCGAGAATCGTGATCACCTTAATTAAGACGAACCAAAACTCCAATTCTTCAAAAATCTTGACCGTTAACAGATTAAGCCCTAATAAAATGAGCAAACAGATAAGTGCAGGAACCCACTGCGGAATGTCACCAATATTTCACATATACACCGACGGCGATCACATCCGCCATAGCCCATAATCCAGCAAAACCAATAGGTCCAGCCGATGACAAACGCTGCACGCGGTCCTAAATACGCCTCGGCAATATCCGTTAATGATCTTGGTAGCCCACTTTAAATAACAGCAGTTCTCCCAACGCCCGCATGACGAAAAAAAGCGCAATACCTACAATAAAATACGCAAAGATGATAGAAGGACCCGCCAGCTGAATCGCCTTACCGGACCCTAAAAACAATCCGGTGCCGATCGTGCCGCCAATGGCGATTAGCTGCACGTGCCGATTCGATAAGTTCCTCTTTAGCTATCCCTGCTCCACATCTGACTCCTCCTTACCTATCTAGTGAACGACGAGCAAAAAAAGCCAATAAAAAAAGAGATTGGATGCCCTCCAATCTCATCGTCATAATAACATCAAATTATATTTGCGCCGCTGACTATCAATAGCATGACAAATACATATTCGGTACTATTCTGTCCTTTTGCCTGAGATTGTGAACCCTTCGGTGCCGCGGAAAATCCGCGGTCTCTCCAGAAGCCGCTCCTGCTGTAGTGAACCCACAGCAATCATAGCCTGCTACGCATTAAGTTTCCGATAGAAATAACTATAATCTAACCTTTTATAGTAGTTTAATCATTTGTCAACAGGGTGAGGAGCTGTCTGCGGAGGATATATTTTGATGCCGCATTTTTCTATTTTGTTTGTCTCAAAAAGGACTTATGCGGTACTATCATATAAAGGTCCAATGTTTAAAAATAATGTCATACTTTTAAATTCACCTTATCATGCACATGATCATATATAGGGGTTTATTCTAAAAAGGGGATGGACGATTTTGGAAAGCAAGTACCTAGATCTACTCGCACAAAAATACGATTGTGAAGAAAAAGTGGTAACAGAAATCATTAATTTGAAAGCGATATTGAACCTGCCAAAAGGCACTGAGCATTTTGTCAGTGATTTGCACGGGGAGTATCAGGCATTCCAGCACGTGCTGCGTAATGGTTCAGGACGAGTCAAAGAGAAGATACGCGACATCTTCAGCGGTGTCATTTACGATAGAGAAATCGATGAATTAGCAGCATTGGTCTACTATCCGGAAGACAAGCTGAAATTAATCAAACATGACTTTGATGCGAAAGAAGCGTTAAACGAGTGGTATAAAGAAACGATTCATCGAATGATTAAGCTCGTTTCATATTGCTCCTCCAAGTATACCCGCTCCAAACTGCGCAAAGCACTGCCTGCCCAGTTTGCTTATATTACGGAGGAGCTGTTATACAAAACAGAACAAGCTGGCAACAAGGAGCAATATTACTCCGAAATCATTGATCAGATCATTGAGCTTGGCCAAGCCGATAAGCTGATCACCGGCCTTGCTTACAGCGTTCAGCGATTGGTGGTCGACCATCTGCATGTGGTCGGCGATATTTATGACCGCGGACCACAGCCGGATAGAATTATGGAAGAACTGATCAACTATCATTCTGTCGATATTCAGTGGGGAAATCACGATGTCCTTTGGATCGGCGCCTATGCCGGTTCCAAAGTGTGCCTGGCCAATATTATCCGTATCTGTGCCCGCTACGACAACTTGGATATTATTGAAGACGTGTACGGCATCAACCTGAGACCGCTGCTGAACCTGGCCGAAAAATATTATGACGATAATCCAGCGTTCCGTCCAAAAGCAGACGACAACAGACCAGAGGATGAGATTAAGCAAATCACCAAAATCCATCAAGCGATTGCGATGATCCAATTCAAGCTTGAGAGCCCGATTATCAAGAGACGGCCGAACTTTAATATGGAAGAGCGGCTGTTATTAGAGAAAATAGATTATGACAAAAACGAAATCACGCTAAACGGAAAAACATATCAACTGGAAAACACCTGCTTTGCGACGATTAATCCCGAACAGCCTGATCAGCTATTAGAAGAAGAAGCAGAGGTCATAGACAAGCTGCTATTCTCTGTCCAGCATTCCGAAAAGCTGGGCCGCCATATGAATTTTATGATGAAAAAAGGCAGCCTTTATTTAAAATATAACGGCAACCTGTTAATTCACGGCTGTATTCCTGTCGATGAAAACGGCAATATGGAAACGATGATGATTGAGGATAAACCGTATGCGGGCCGTGAGCTGCTCGATGTATTTGAACGATTCTTACGGGAAGCCTTTGCCCACCCGGAAAAAACCGATGACCTGGCGACAGATATGGCCTGGTATTTATGGACAGGCGAGTACTCCTCCCTCTTCGGAAAACGCGCCATGACCACATTTGAGCGGTATTTCATTAAAGAAAAGGAAACACATAAAGAAAAGAAAAACCCGTATTATTATTTACGCGAAGACGAGGCAACCTGCCGAAACATCCTAGCAGAATTCGGCCTCAATCCAGATCATGGCCATATCATCAACGGCCATACACCCGTAAAAGAAATCGAAGGAGAAGACCCAATCAAAGCAAACGGAAAAATGATCGTCATCGACGGCGGCTTCTCCAAAGCCTACCAGTCCACAACAGGCATCGCCGGCTACACGCTGCTATACAACTCCTACGGCATGCAGCTCGTCGCCCATAAACACTTCAACTCCAAGGCAGAAGTCCTAAGCACCGGAACCGACGTCTTAACGGTGAAACGATTAGTGGACAAAGAACTTGAGCGGAAGAAAGTAAAGGAAACGAATGTTGGTGAAGAGCTGCTTCAGGAGGTTGCTATTTTGGAGAGTTTGCGGGAGTATCGGTATATGAAGTGAGGGGTGTGGGGTTCAGAGATTAAGATATGATCCCCTAAAGATAGACAGATGAAAAAAATCTGTTTGTCTTGGGGGAGTTTTTTCATGGATTAAAATGGTATTTAAAAGATGGAAAACTAAACATATTTTCAGAAGGAAACTAGGGAAATACTTCGGCATTCCCACCATACAATTTGTGAATGGAGAACACTGCATGACATAGTAAGCGTTGAGAGCTAGGGACGTTCTAAACACCATAAGTACTACTATGCGAAACTAATAAAACACGCTACCGTGAAAGACTTCTTATCGGTCATATTCTAAAAGAAAAATTACGAGAAAATGTCAAATTACAACTAAAATCCATACACTTAACAGGTTTGCTGATCTTTGCCATAGTCATAAAATAAAAGCAAACTCGAAGTACTATAGCAGTAACAAGTGCAAAATATTAGAGCACATTATTGAGGCAGTAGTACTACAAAAATATTTGCTCTTTTCTCTTTAAATTTCCTTCTATGTAATACTTACTTAATATCAACAAAGTTTCTTAAAATATTCACGTCACAAAAACACTCTTAAAAAGTATCTACATACATATCATGGAATGTCTTTCCACCATGAGACCAAACATCGTAAAAAGTTTCTTTTGTTAAAGCTATTAATCTTTCTAAAAGACTGATTCTATTTTTTATTTTTAGTCACAATTAGATTTTCTGTTCTATTTTCCCTCTTAGTTCACAGTAGTTTACACCCTTTTATTTCCACTATCGATTTATTCCACATCACAAAATAAGAAGCGAAACATTTGTTAGCTTTTCCTCGGCCAAAAATAACATTAACTGTCCGCATAAAGAGCGCTTTGTTCCAACACTAAGATGAACGTTTTTCTGACCTCTTAAGAATTTTTTATTATTAATCTATCTCCTCTTCAAACTTAATTTTTAAAAAATAAATCATATTTTAAATAGAGTTGGTCATTCCACCGACCAACTCAACTAATATTCTAAAAATTGAACTTTGTCAAATGAATCTACTTTGGTTTTTAAGTTATGAAATAGAAATTCTTTTTCTTTTCTTTTCCGATTTGCTGAATAATGAAGTTGATACACCTTTTTAGGCAAATCCTTATATAGATCAGCTATAGCCTCATTAAAATCGTAGGTTGTTATCCAATGGCTATCAGATATTCCTTTAATTTCGTAACAAAGTTCTTGATGGTCATCATGATCATAAAAATTTGTATACAGGTTTTTTCCTTGCTTATAATAAGGGGGGTCAAAAAATATAAAAAGTCGATTCTTTGGAAAATTAGGAAGAACGTGTTTTATTAGATGTATTGCATCATGGTTATAAAGGTTAATTTTTTCTTTAACTGATGAAATACGTCTGATCTTATTAATTAAATCAACCTTATTAAAACGACAGTCTAATTTATATTTCCCACTATCATTTCTACTAATGGGACCTCCTTTAATTATTCCAGAACGATTAGTTCGATTTAAATAAAAGGTAGCAAAACCCACTTCGAGTTTGCTGTAATTTAGTTGATTATTATAGATTTCTTTCTGTTTTTCCCATTCATCTATATTAATTGGAGTATTTTCAATTAAACTTATAAAATTATTTGTATCATAAAGAATACAACTCCAAAAACTATATATTGATTTGTCAAAATCATTAATTATAATTGAATCTACATCGCCATTTAATAGTAATTCAATTGCTAATCCTGCCCCACCAGCAAAAGGTTCAACATAAATCGGCAAGTAAATATTATTTTGCTCAATTAAATTTTTTACAAACTTATATAATTGAGTTTTCCCCCCCGGGTATCTAAGTGGAGACAGTGTCCTTGGCAATTGTCCTTCCTCCTTCTAGTCCAACAAGGACATATTGGTGAATAAAATTTCATCCAAACACTTTAAAATCGTTGATACTTTTTTCCAAGCATCCAATAATTCCTGATAATCAGGCACCTGGGTCTGAGAATGGATATAGAAATTAATAATTCTAGTAGCAGCTGCATTATTATTTTCAGTAAAAGTAATTTCTATAAGTTCAATCTCTTCTTCATATTGTGGATAGAATTTTTTCAGATGATCTTTAATATTATTATATATAAGCTCTCTTAATTTTTGAGAGCGCTTTGTTCTTTCCCTGGCGACCCCTTTTATTCTGTACTCTTTCATATCGTCTTTAACAAAGTAATCTATATACTCATGAGTGTATGTTTCAAGCAATGATCGTATTAGGTACATAGAACCCATTCTATTTTCTTTATATTTACTACTCTTTATTTCTTTAAGTAACGTATTGATTCTTTTATTTTTTTGATATTTATTCGTAAATGGGTACGCTCCTGTAAGGTTAACATACCTCCCTACGTCATTAGCCGACCTAATGGTTCCTGCTGTTGGCCCTGTTTCTTTTGCTCCTATAGGTCCTTCTTCGGTCCCTGCTGTTGGCCCTGTTCCTTTTGCTCCTATAGGTCCTTCTTCGGTTCCTGCTGTTGAACCTGTTCCTTTTGTTCCTATAGGTCCTTCTTCGGTTCCTGCTGTTGAACCTGTTCCTTTTGTTCCTATAGGTCCTTCTTCGGTTCCTGCTGTTGAACCTGTTCCTTTTGTTCCTATAGGTCCTTCTTCTGTTGAACCTGTTCCTTTTGTTCCTATAGGTCCTTCTTCAGTTCCTGCTGTTGAACCTGTTCCTTTTGCTCCTATAGGCTCTTCTTCGGTTCCTGCTGTTGAACCTGTTCCTTTTGTTCCTATAGATTCATTTACAGTGGTATTACCATCTCCTTTATTCATTAAAGGTAATTTGCACATTTCTATAATTTCCGAGTTAAAAACAACATTCATATTTGTACGAGTGTCAATTTCATTTTTTAAATAAATTCGACTAACTATATTTTTCAGAGCTGCTTTAAATATTTCCATAGGTAACTCAGTCTTTATATATTGGTCGGGAGTGAAGTCAATCTTCAAAATATCTTTAGCCTTTTTTGAAAATGGCAAAAATCTGTCTAACTTTGTTGTTTCCATCTTATAAATCTCTAATTTTTGTTTATCTTCTTCATTCCATTCTATCTCATTTCTAATAAACTCAAGGAAAAAGAAAAATCTTATACCTTTTCTTACATCGGCATTTTTTTCATTAAGCACTCTAGCTATATGATTAATAGACTCTCCTTTTCTATATCTATTAACAAACCTCTTAGTAGAAGCTATAGTAGACCATTTTTTTACACTTCTATCTCCAGAATGGCGTAGTGTGATAAACGCTTCTGCAGAATCTCTATCTGGAGCTAAAACAACCGGAAAATTCCTGAGATAGTTTTCCATCTCAGTATCTATCTTAGGTATTTTAATTGTCTCTTTATTCGTAAGTAATTGAGGATTGAGCAATAATTTACATGCAGAAATTCTTCTATTACCCTCTAAAACAATATACTTGTCCTGTTCTAAAGTTACAACCGGTTTTTCAGCTAAAGGTAATCCTCTATTTAAATATATTTGATTAGCTAATTCAATTGATTCATCTTCATCTACTAAGAATCTTAATAGATTTTCTTGTGTAGAATCATCTATGAAAACTCTAGGGTTTTCATAATCAAGTAATATATCCGAAACATCTACTTTAATTTCTTTCCAATCTGAATAAGCCACTTAAACACTTCCTGTCTAAATAAATTGTTAATTTTATTGTAAAACTAATTTAGTAAACAATAAATTACTTTTTATATAATTTTTCTAATGGATTTAATGATATAAAAAACCTCACTTACTTATGATACGGCTCCCCACGATTAATCCGAAAAGCCCGATAAATCTGCTCCACCAGAATAAGCCGCATCAACTGATGAGGGAACGTCATTTTCGAGAACGACAGCTTTTCATCCGCTCGCTTCATCACTGCGTCACTCAATCCGAGTGATCCGCCGATGACGAAGGTGACTTTGCTTTTTCCATATGTAGCCAGCTTATCTATTGTATCGGCTAGTTCTTCGGATGTTTTCATTTTTCCTTCGATGGCGAGGGCGATGACGTGGGCGTCGGGGCTGATTTTGGATAGGATGCGGTCGCCTTCTTTGTCTTTTATGATTTTCATGTCCTGGTCGCTTAGGTTTTCCGGCGCTTTTTCGTCCGGGAGTTCGATGATGTCGATTTTTGCGTAGGCCGAAAGTCGTTTGGTGTATTCTTCAATGCCTTGCTTGAGGTATTTTTCTTTTAGTTTTCCGATTGTCACAATATTGATATTCACAGGTCATCCCCACTTTAAAAACAAGTTATTCATATATGTTGTCCACAATTGTGGATATCTTTTCTGTATTTTGTGTAAGATCATTCGTTCCCCACTATATATACTGCGGGGTCTCCACATAATTCACAGGCTGTGGATAAACTGTTAGTATGTTCGATTTTTCTGATTTCGGGCGGCAACTCGTGGTCGTCTATGTACATATCCAGCACCGTTTCGATGTGTTCTTCACAAGAATAATACGCTTGTTTCATGTTCAAATCCTCCGATGTTTTCTTCCATTTTTACAAATGTTCTCTTCTCAATATAACCTATTTATTCACATGTTAGTAGTGCTTCGGGCTGAGTTTTATCCACAATTCGACAAACAAGCTGTTGATGACTCTATTTCGCTCGTGTGTTAGTTTGGATGTAACCGATGTGTGGGGAGGTCTGCATTTGCGCTTTAGATGGGTTTGGCTTTTTGTGATCATGTTGCTGCTTGCTGGGTGTCAGCCGTCTTATTGGGTGTTGGAGAAGGATCGAATCGGTGAAGGCAGTCCAGACTTAGAAATATACGCTAATTATCTCCAAATGCATGATGACGTGAAAGGATATCAAGTCTTCACCATATCAGAAGGCAAAAAAATGGTCGTCGTGTCTCTCGGAAGCAGCGAGAAAGATAAGAAGCTTGAAGTGTCGGACGGCAAATTCTCATCTAAAGAAACGATTGTAACTGTGGAGCGAAAACCTGCTCCTACGGCAAATGAGAAAAACCCTTTTATTTTGATTGGACTGGACAAAATTGAAGGGGATTTAATTGTTCAAGACGAAACAGGAGATCGCTTTGAAGAAACGGATTACCAGCAATAAAGCCGGCGTTCTGAGAACGTCCGGCTTTTTCTTTTACTTCAATGTCCCATGCGGGTCGATGACGAATTTTTTGGCTGCGCCTTTGTCGAAGTCGCTGTAGCCTTTTGGCGCGTCGTCCAGAGAAATAACGGTGGCATTGACGGCTTTTGCGATCTGCGCTCTGCCGCTCAGGATCGCTTTCATCAAATTGCGGTTGTATGTCATGGCGGGCGTTTGTCCGGTGACGAAGGTATGGGCTTTGGCCCAGCCGAGTCCGAAGCGGATTTTTAGTGAGCCTGTTTTGGCGTCCGCATCCTTTGCACCGGGATCTTCGGTCACGTATAAGCCTGGAATGCCAAGGCTGCCTCCGACCTGGGTGACGTCCATGATTGAGTTCAGCACGGCGGCGGGCGCTTCCCCTTGATTGCCGTGTCCAGATGCTTCAAAGCCGACACAGTCCACTGCGGCATCAACGGTTGGTTCACCTAGTATTTGTTCAATTTGCTCGCCGAGACGGTCGTGTTTTTGTACGTTGACCGTTTCACAGCCGAAGCTTCTCGCCTGTGCCAGTCTGTCTTCGTTCAGATCGCCGACAATCACGGTGGAGGCGCCTAGGAGCTGAGCGGAGTGAGCGGCTGCTAAGCCGACAGGCCCCGCTCCCGCGATATAAACGGTTGAACCTGTTTGCACGCCCGCTGTGTAAGCTCCGTGGAAGCCGGTCGGGAAAATGTCGGACAACATGGTCAAATCGAGAATCTTTTCTAGCGCCTGTTCTTTATCAGGGAATACCAAAAGCTGAAAATCAGCGTATGGCACCATGACGTATTCAGACTGGCCGCCGACCCAGCCGCCCATATCGACGTAGCCGTAAGCCGATCCCGGCCGGTCCGGATTGACATTCAGGCACACATGCGTTTTCTGCGTTTTGCACATCACACAGCGTCCTCAGGCAATATTGAAAGGAACGGATACGATGTCGCCTTTTTTGATAAATTCAACATCACGCCCCGTTTCAATGACTTCTCCCGTAATTTCATGCCCGAGCACCAAGCCTTCAGGCGCCGTTGTGCGGCCTCTGACCATATGCTGGTCGCTTCCGCAAATGTTGGTTGTAATAACTTTGAGAATAACCCCATGCTCACATTTTCGATTCACATTCGCCTTTGGAACGCCGGGCCCGTCCCTTAGGATTAACTCCGGATAACCGATATCCTCCACCGCTACAGTCCCTTTGCCTTTGTACACAACCGCTTTGTTTCCAGTCAACGCCATTCCTCCCATGCATGTGTTTGGACTCTTGGTCCTAGAACATGACTTCGGTTCGGCATGACTCTTTCCCTTTTTCACGACTGTTTTTTCTGTATTCTTACAACAACAAATATGCCAAGAAAGCAGCCAATAATGGTTCCGCCGATGTCTAAGAAGTCGACTTTACATCCATTTAACAGGAACACAGTAATGGCCGAAACCAGGCTGATCATTACTGCCAGAAGAATAACCCGTTTGGTGCGCATGTAATTCCTCCTTTGGATTCGTTTCTAAAACATACCCAAAATCTCTGCAAACTTCGGTTCAACAAAAAAAGAGACTTCATACCAGTCTCTTCATAATTTGAGATCACTCAAAAAATTTCCTGAGAAATAATGTGACAATACTGGTTACTAACGCAATCCCCGTATACATAACAACCCAAAACATGAATGAGCTATTGCCCGAAGCTAACGTAAATAACAATATCAAGCTCGCGATAAGGACGATTAGCGGTGCCACCCAAAACCTCTTAAATAAAAAATGACCCGCTATACCAAATACACCTGCGATGATCGGAAAACCAAAAACGATAAATAAAACGGCGATGGCTCCCATACTAACCTCCTTGCCTTAAAACCTCTTCATTACCTCAACATCATACAGCTTCAAATGACTCTTCGGCGTCACAACATCCTTTACCTTCCCAATCTCTTTTTCTTTCATTTTCTTTCCGGTTTTCAGACTGTACTGTTCAATGTAGGCAGGCTTGTTATACGTGTATGTGAAGAAATAGAGGCTGCTGCCTTTTTGGGTGATTTCTTTGAAATCGGCTTTCATTTTGTCCTGGGAAAGGGTGAAGGCGATGCTTGTTTTTCCTGTCTTGGCATCAATTTTGTGTACCTTTCCGAAGCCGTCAATGAAATACAGGTTCCCGTCAAAAGGGAAAAAGCTGTTTTTAAAGCTGAAGGGCATGGAGCTGTATATCGTTTGTTCGTCGTTTTTGTATTCGGCGATGTCATGCAGCTCTACTTTGCCGCTTTTTTTGTTAATCTTGACCATTTGATAGAGATTGTGGGCTTTTTGGCCGCGAACCATGACATACACAGCTTGGTCGTCCACAGCAAGCTGGGATTCGACTGAGGCTCCTTCCCGGTACTGCCATTCCGTTATCGTGTGATAAGTGAGCTTCTTTTGATCTGCTTGAATCTGAAGGAGCTGATAGCCTTTTTCGTCAGCTGTCGGGACGAGTGCGTAAATGGCGCCGTCATGGAAACCGGAGGCTCGGATGTAGTAGGAGATGACGTCTTTTTTCCACTCACCGTCCATCTGCCGGTACAGCTCTGAGCGGTATCCGTCTTTCTTTTTGTCGTAGCCGGAGTTGTATAAGGTGTAAAAGCCGTCCGTGTTTTGCAGAAAGCCTGCGCTGTCGCCTGTGTGCTGATAGGCTCTTTTATGGGAGCGCAGGCCGTTTTTGATCGTATAAATCGTGTTTTTGTCCTCCAGCATCACGCTGTCACCGTGAACCTTGGCTGAGCCCAGCTCAAGGCCCTTCATCTGAAAGGAAGACAGCGACCCGTCCTGGCTGATAAACAAGGCGTAGCTTTTCCCGCCGCCAAATGCATCTTGATCCGCAGAGGATGAGAAATACAGCAGGACTTCTTTGTCATCCAAGAAACCGGAGTCTCGAAGATCCTGGTGACTTACAGTTTTATGGCTAGGAGAAAAGAAGACAAATAGTGCGATTCCTGCGAGAATCAGCATGGCGATGGTAATCATCCACTTTTTCATAGCCTTCTCCTTAGTAAATGGTCATGATAGTTGTCGTATACGAAGAACTTGTGATGTCGCGCGGATACACGCCTAAGCCTCCGTTGCTGTCTATATCAATCCCTGCTTTCAGCAAAAAGGCAGACCATAGGAGCTTTGAACAGTTTTTGGCGCCGTCATGGCCGGTATTTCTGTTATTGACGAAGTTAAATGAGTATGGGTCGCCCACTTTTGATACCGCCCAGTCGGCAGCAGCTGTTTTTTGAGATGAGGATACGCTGACGGTTTGCACAATGGAGTTGTCTTCCACGTCTCTGGCATTATAAGCGATCTGCCTGACGCCGTCGCCCGGGACAGATTCAACAATTTTGTCAGCAGCGGAGTACATGCCGACGTGGCCATGATTGTAGTAGGCTGTGTAGGAGTTCGTGTAATAGATATTGCCTTTCGCGCTTGTCGGGAGTTTTTTCGTGCCGGACGACCCGCCCATGATAGACATGCCGCTTTCCTTGGCGAGCCGGTCTCCTTCTGCTTTATCAGCCGTGATTTCCTTATAGAACTGTTTTAGGATAACGTCCTGCTTTACGTGCTGCTGTTTGGCAATCTGGCTGGCAGATTTCATGATTTCTTCCGGTGTCGTGCCTGGCTGCAGTGCGGCGATTTCTTCAGCATAATTTGTGGTCTTTACGGCTTTGGCGGGAGAAACAAACAGGCCGCCACACATTGTAAGCGCTACCAAAAACATCGACACTCGTTTCTTCAACTTCATTACATCTCCTCTTTTCTTGTGAGTGTAGGAAAGGTAATTTCCTCACCCACATTATATTAGGAAAATAAGGAAAGTAACTAGGTTATTTACAGAATTTTTAGAAATCATTTACAGAAAAAGGCCTTTATCAGGCCCTTTTCGTTAAAGCTTCTTGCTCATCACTACGTCTGTTTCTTGAAATCCGGTTTGCTCATATAGCTTTCGCGCCGTCTGATTATGGGCAAAGACATGAAGGGACAGCTTGCGGATTCCCATGCTGCGTGCCGTTTGATCTAATGCCGCCAATGCTTGCTTTGCGTAGCCCTTTCCCCGATACGGTTCATATAACCCGAAATCATAAATAAACGCTTCCTGCTGCGGATGCTCCGGTTCAGCATGTATCCAGAGCCAGCCAACGATATCCTTTTCATTCAGCTTGAGGCTCCACAAATGGTGATGGGGTGTTTCCAGCCCTCTCGGAAGCAGATCAGTAAACGCCTGCTTAGACAAAAGCTGTGCATCTTCAGGCAGCCATGTTCCCGCTTTTACCTTTTCTTCCGCGTAATGCTTTGTTGTGTATGTGAGATAAGACCGAAATTCTTCTGACTGCATTGGGGTCAGCATGATTGTCATATCATCTCTCCTTCATATATTGACTAGAGGATTTTACATAAAATAGAAAGAGGTGTTACTATCAGAATAAGCAACTGAGATTGATAAGTCACTAGAGAAAGGAATTTCACATGAATAAGATCGCACCCGCAGAAATCGCTAGCATGCTCAACGATTGGTACCTTGCCATCAAGAAACATGAAGTTGAAGAATCCTCCCGTTTATTTGAAGAAGTGAAGCCTTTATTGGATGACATGGAAGAGGATCAGGAGGTGCTGGCCTACTTCTCCTTATTGGAACTGCGCCACAAGGTTTTGCTTCACGAGGCGAGAGGACAGGGCTTTCAGCATGAGGAGCCTTCTCATATGAATGCTACGTCTGACATGCTGAAATATTACTTTTTTCTGTTTGAAGGCATGTATGAGGCCTATAAAAATAATTATGACATTGCCATTGGGCTGTATAAAGATGCAGAGCAGTATCTCGACAACATTCCCGATCCGATTGAGAAAGCCGAATTTCACCTGAAGGTCGGAAAGCTCTATTATAAGCTGGGACAAAATATTGTATCCCTCAATCATACACGGCAAGCGGTCAAAACGTTCAGGGAAGAGACCGATTATAAAAAGAAGCTGGCTTCAGCCCTGATTACCATGTCAGGCAATTTTACAGAGATGAGCCAGTTTGAAGAAGCTGAGGCTTACTTGGACGAAGCAATTCGGATCACGAGTGAATTAGAGGATCATTTTTTTGAAGCCCAGCTTTTGCATAACTTCGGCCTTCTTCATGCGCAAAGCGGCAAGTCAGAAGAAGCGGTTTCGAAATTAGAAGAGGCCTTACAGAACGATGAGTATGCCCGCTCCGCCTATTATTATCATTCTGCCTACTTGCTGATACGAGAGCTGTTTAAGATCAAAAAGAAAGAACAGGCCTTATCTTATTACCAAGACGTGAAGGAAAAATTGACTGCTGAGCCGAATAGAATATGTGAGGCAAAAATAGACATTTTATATGCCATTTATGCAGAAGGGGGTCATGCGGAAACGTTTCACTTATGCAAACAACATATGGATGACTTGTTGTCCGAGAAAGAGTATGACAGTGTAAGAGAACTTTCCATTTTGGCTGGCGAACGGTATAGGGAACTTGAGCTTTACAAAGAAGCTGCCCACTTTTTTTATGAAGCATTACAGATTGAAGAACTGATTAAACGAACGGAGGTTATATAAATGAAAAGATTTCTGATTGGCGCAGGCGTCGCAGCGGTGATTTTATCAGGTTGGTTTATTGCAGACCATCAAACCCATTCACAGGAAATGAAAGTCGCTGAGAAAATGATTGGATAAATGAAAAACCCCCGCGGGTGCGGGGGTTCAATTTAACGAAAGAATCCTAAAACGGTTTGTAGTTTTAGGATTCTTTCATCTTTTCAGCGTGATTGAAAACCCTTGAAGTCTAGGAAGAACGAGCATTGGAGCGCAGCGAATGTTTGGAATTCGTGAGCACCGAAGCGCAGGCCTGACAACGAATGCGAGGGTTTGTCGACACGCTGAAACCCCCGCGGGTGCGGGGGTTTTCTTATTACAGCAGCTTCTTCCCTAACAGGGATTCTACGAGCTCTACTGCTGTTTTGCCTGTTTTGTTTTTGTGATCAAGGATCGGGTTAACCTCAACGAATTCGGCTGAGGTAATGATGCCTGCGTCATACAGCATTTCCATAGCCAGATGGCTCTCCCGGTAGCTGATGCCGCCGACGACAGGGGTTCCGACACCCGGTGCGTCGTTCGGATCAAGTCCGTCCAGATCAAGGCTCAGATGGACGCCATCACATGCTGATAAATAATCAAGGGTTTCTTCAATGACCTTTGTCATGCCAAGACGGTCGATTTCGTGCATTGTGTACACCTTCATGCCGCTTTCCTTAATGTACTTGCGCTCCCCTTCATCAAGTGACCGGGCGCCAATGATAACGACGTTTTCCGGTTTGATTTTAGGCGCGTAGCCTTCAAGGTTAACCAGTGACTCGTGGCCAATGCCGAGGCTGACCGCGAGCGGCATGCCGTGAATATTGCCCGATGGTGAAGTTTCAAGTGTATTCAGATCGCCGTGCGCGTCATACCAGATGACGCCGAGATTATCGTAATGCTTCGCTGTGCCTGCAAGCGTGCCGATCGCAATACTGTGGTCACCGCCCAGGACAAGCGGGAATTTTTTCTCTTCAATGACTTTGTTGACCTTTTGCGCGAGTTTTTCATTTCCCGCCAAAACGGAATTCAGGTTTTTCAGTTCCTCGTCATTTTTGATTTTTTCGCGGTTGATCGGAATGTCACCGAGATCTTCAACCGTATACCCCATGTCCGACAGCCGCTCGATCAGATGAGCGTACCGGATGGCGCTCGGGCCCATATCCACTCCGCGTCGTGCTTGTCCTAAATCCATTGGCATTCCAATAACCGAAATCGTTTTATCCATCTGTGATTCCACCTCAACATTTAAGATAATGTCCTATGCGGGTTATAACAAAGATGACTTGCGGACAACGTTTTTAAAGCTCTAGCTGACGATTTGCCTGCTGGCGTTTTTTAATGACGACATGATAAATGATGTAGCAAATGACCATAAACGGTACGCCGCAATACAGCGCGATACGCTGCTCCGGATCAAATGCAAGACTGATGAGCACGACCGTATTTAATGTTAGGCCGATCAGCGGAAGCACCGGGTACAGCGGTGTTTTAAATTTCAAATCTTCTATCTTCCCGCCCTCACGGATATATTTGCGTCTGAACATGATTTGGGAAAGCGAGATCGTAATCCAGCCGACCTGCGCGCTCATGCCCGCCAAAGATAACAGTACCATATATACGGTTTCAGCCTGCGCAAACTTTGTCAGAAGTGATAGGCAGGCCACAGCCATCGTTACGATTAACGAGTACATCGGTACACCGCGCTGATTTGTTTTGCCAAGCGCTTTGAAGGCTTGTCCTTCATTCGCCATCGCGTACAGAATACGTGTTGATGCGTATAAACCTGAGTTCGCAACAGATAACAGTGCGATTAAAATAACAAAGTTCATGATATCAGCTGCATATGGGATTCCGATTTGCTCAAATACGGCAACAAATGGACTTTCCACGACACCCGCCTGTTTCCACGGAATCATGCCGGCAATGACAATGATTGAAAGCACAAAGAACACAAGCGTTCTCCATACTGTCTGTTTGATGGACCGCGGAATCGTTTTTTCAGGGTCTTCACTTTCTCCGGCTGCAACCCCGATCAGCTCAGTCCCCTGAAACGCAAAGTTCACAGTAATCATCGTAATCAGCATTGCCTTTATGCCGTTCGGAAATAACCCGTCTTCATAAAAATGTGTCAAAAACGGCGCCTGCTCTCCGCCCTTCAGATCAATCAGGCCAAACATGGCAGCTCCGCCGAGAATAATAAATAAAAGGATAATCAAAATTTTAATGCCTGAGAACCAGAATTCAGATTCCGCAAAGGCTTTTGTGGTGATCGCATTTAAAATAAACATCAGTGCCGCAAAGACCAGACACCAGATCCACACGTCTATATGCGGAAACCAGCGTTGCATCAGCTGCCCCGCTGATAAAAATTCAATGGCGCATGTAACCGCCCAGCCGAGCCAGTACAGCCAGCCGAACGCAAACCCGAAGGCCGGGCTGATAAATTTCGTGGCATAGGTCTGGAAGGACCCCGACACAGGAAAGGCGACTGCCAGCTCTCCTAAGCAGAGCATGGTCAAAAACATGATAAAGCCGCCCACTAAATAGGACAGAACCGCGCCGAGCGGTCCCGCTTGGTTAATGGTAAACCCGGTTCCAAGGAAGAAACCGGTTCCGATCACTCCGCCCAATGAAATCATGAACAAATGGCGTGATTTCATTGTCCGCTGGAGCTGATTTCCGTTATCTTGGTTTGTATTCACATTCTGCACCCCTTCAGCAACTTGTATTGGATCTAAGCTGGAACATCTGCATGGTGCTATCCCAGTTTGCTGTCCAAAGAGTCTCTATCTATTTAATATAAAATTCACTTCTTCTCATAAAGATACATTATACTAAAATACTGTAGCTGAGCAAATAGGGAGTGCTGATTTTTCTGTTGTAAATTTATACAAACGAAGTGAATATCCCGCCATGGTGCGGATTTATGCGTTTCGCAGCACGTGCTTAATTTTCTCTATCGCCCAATCCAAGTCCTCTTTGGAAATGATTAATGGCGGTGCAAAACGAATGACTGTATCATGCGTTTCCTTGCATAAAAGTCCCTCTTCCTTCAAACGCTCACAATACGGACGTGCCGCTTCAGTCAATTCCACACCGATAAACAGCCCTCTGCCGCGGACTTCTTTAATGACAGGGCTGTCAATACTCTCAAGCTCGCTTTTAAAGTATTCACCAAGTTCAAGAGAACGATCCGCCAGCTTTTCATCCTCCAGCACTTCTAATGAAGCGATAGACACTGCACATGCAAGCGGGTTTCCACCAAATGTTGAGCCGTGTGAGCCAGGGTTAAACACGCCTAGGATCTCGCGGTCCGCCGCAATGCAAGAGATCGGGAACACACCGCCGCCAAGCGCTTTGCCCAAGATATACATATCCGGAACAATGCCGTCCCAGTCACAGGCAAACGTCTTGCCTGTACGTCCGAGACCCGTCTGAATTTCATCCGCAATAAACAAGACATTCTCTTCCTTACAAATCGCCGCCGCTTCCTGTAAAAATCCTTCAGGCGGAATCACAATGCCCGCTTCGCCTTGAATCGGTTCAAACAAGAATGCCGCTGTATTCGGCGTAATGGCCTGTCGAAGCGCTTCCACATCGCCGTAAGGAATGAGTTTGATTCCTGGAAGCATCGGGCCGAATCCTCGTTTATATTCCTCTTCAGAAGAAAGAGATACCGCCAGCATCGTGCGGCCGTGGAAGTTCCCGACACATGCGATAATTTCCGCTTGATTGTCAGCTACGCCCTTCACTTCATACGCCCAGCGTCTCGCCGCTTTCACCGCGGATTCAACCGCTTCGGCTCCTGTATTCATCGGCAGAATCATCTCTTTGCCTGTCAGTTTAGCTGTTTTTTCGTAAAACGGCCCAAGCTGATCGTTATGAAACGCGCGTGACGTGAGGGTGATTTTATCAGCCTGATCCTTTAATGCCTGAATGATTTTCGGGTGTCTGTGCCCCTGGTTTACCGCAGAGTAAGCACTCAGCATATCCATATATTCATTGCCTTCCGGGTCCTTTACCCAAGCACCCAGCGCTTCAGAAATAACAATCGGGAGCGGGTGATAATTGTTGGCTCCGTAATGAGACGTCTGATCAATAATTTCTTTGGATTTAGATAAAGCTGTCATATTTGAATTCCCCCTTGTTTTCTGTTTCAACATGTTATCCTGCTTTCCCTTTATATAAATGCAAGTTCTGTGCCAAATCAAGAATTCGTGTGTTTTCTACAATTTTCGAGGACAAGGTGCAAAAACATTCTGATATTTCGAGCAAAAAGACTTCAGTAAGGGCAAAATTATTTTGCAGTTCAAATGAATATATCAACAAAGAAGGTATTCACAAGCCAGATAAAAAGATCCTTTTAATTAAAAAATTAAAATAAGAATTACATTTATAAGAAATATTTCCACTATAAAAAGGCGTAATCTAAATTATGATTACGCCTTTTACCTATAGTTCTTAGTTCAGTTTATCTGCAACATCCTTAACAAACATCTCTGTCGCAAGTTTAGACTCTTTATCATTAGAAGTTATTCCCCAAAATTTAGTTGCATTGTAAACGTACAGATAGTCTACAGCGCCACCTGCTGCTAGTACCAAAACAAAAATAGCAGCACCCAGAGTTTCAACACATTTACCTGACACTAAATCCGCATGTTCAGAACTGCCCATGTTAACCTTCTCAGCAGCTTCTTTTAAAAGATCTCCACCCTTGCTGAATTCCTCATCAATTAATTTAAGATCCTTTTCATAAACCGATTTTTTCAAATCGTTAAAATATTGAGGATCGATTTTTTTCATTTCACTTATTAACAATTGAGTAAGTTCTTTAGATTTATCTGAATTTCTAACATTATAATCGTTGGTGTTCCAAATTTCAGGAAATTTTTTCGAGATTTCACCTTGACCAAAAACAATTCCAGCAAAAATTTCTTCACCTGAGTATTTATGTAGATTCTTTGCTTGAGTAATAGGTGTTGCACCAGAAAATATAGATACAACCAACACAATGAGCATTAAATAGACCAATTTAAGTTTTAAATCTTGAGCCGCTAAACGCATATCCATTTCTCCTCCCGATTTTTATTCCTATGGCTACGACTAGTGACAACAAAAACAATATCTATAATGACTTTCCTGCATCACCCCTTTTCATAAATAAATGGCTAATGTAAAACCGTTTTCCTAATGAAAAATGAAATTGTTTTTCTAAGGGCCTTAAATAGAGAATTAAAATACCTAGCATAATCATTGAAAAACTTATAAGACCAAACATTACTGCAAAAATTTCATGCATAAGTATTGCAATAATAAACATATATTTTCGATATGATTTAGGTGAAAATAAAAATGCAAATAATAACAATTGAATAATTAAAGTTCCCCAAGTTGGAATTACAACTAAAGGTGATGACAAAAAGTCATTAAATAAGGTATGTAATAAAGGCGGAAAACCTAACATTGGATCTTGAGCATAATAATAAACAGCCGTTCCATTTAACCAATCTTGATCAGCTAATTTTGCCGTAGCTGAATTAAAATATAAAATTGCAATTTGGATTCTAATAAATACAAAAGTTGTAAGTGCTATGACGCGAAAATATAAATCTTTCTTGTTGTTTAGATCTGTACCAGTCTTTATATTTTCCCAATGCCATTTTCTTGAATCGGTCAAAGTTATAGGCAGGAGTAGTAACGTAAAAACTGCACTCACTTGCTCTCCCCCATCAATAGTCATAGCGGATACTTGTAAACTATAAGATATCCACCAATGTATAATTCCAGTCAACCTGGGCCTCCAGCCTGACACAACAACCAGTAATAAGATGACACAAATCCATCGTATTAAATTAAGGTATATATGGTTATTAGGCACTGTACAAAAAATGCTATATGTTCCATTACAATACGGTGTTTCTTGTCCTGCACCCGGTCTAAAGAAAATGCTAGAATCATTTAAAGCAAGTGTTAAAGCTGTAGATAAAGCCATAATACTTCTTGCCAAACCATAGACATTGGTCCAAGGTACGTTATCATTTGCCCACTTATAAATTTTAATGTTTAACGTTTCGAACATTTTACATTCACCCTCATAACCTTAGAAGTTGGAACGACCTTATATTGGCTCCATGCCCATGGAACAAGACTTCCGCTTACGATTCCCAGATCACCACAAAGTGAAGCATTAGGCGTAGGGTTTGCAATGTCCACTTGTACCTTCATCTCATCAAGACAATTCTTTGCATCCTTATCGCATGTTTTCCACTTTAATGAACTTGGTAGTTTAGAAATAAGTAATCCAAGTTCTATGCCCTGTGCTCTGCCATATCTATTAAGTCCAAATACATTTCTTATTTTGTTATTTGGCCATGAAAGCATATCTGTATCTCCACTCATACTGTATGCATAAAGATGATCAGATCTTGGATCCCTACTGTAAAACCCCCATCCCTGTGGAATAAATTGTTTCACCAAAAACTCTGCTCTAACAGTTGTCGAGAGAGGATTTTTCGGTAATGCAACTATGATACTTGAGAAAAGCAAGATCGTTAGACATGCACAAATTGTTAAAAAAAAGAGGCCTATTCTACTTTTATCACTACTAAAATCGTTCAATTATGAACACTCTCCTGATTACAATTTATCCTATTTATTTCTAAATAAACCCATAAAATACAGAAAAATATTATCATAGGCTATATGAAAAATGAAGAGTTTTTTAATATTTAGTTATTTTTTCCCAGTTAAAAAGAGGTTAGAATAAGACTCTAACCTCTTTAAATAGGAAACATAACCCGGCTATTTATTTAGCTCTTTTTGATATATGAAATAAGATGCGAATACGGATAAGAGTATACTACCTATTGCCGCTATAAAAATAATCGGCTCGGTAAAAGACTCAGGAATAAATGCAGTTAAAACAATAATGATTCCGGCTAGAACAAATATTCTTGAACTCAATCTATGTGTAAGCCTCCATACATTTTCACTGCTCAATGTCCAAGGAGTTCTAATTCCCAAGAAAAAATTCGGTCTAACCTGCTGAATAAAATTACCAAAAACCATAAATATAGCTCCAAGAATAAATGAACCTAAATATGGAATAGGAAGTTTAATACCCAGCCCCGTCAATATTGTCATCAAATTAATGAGAAATAAGACGAGAAACATGGTATTAAAAATAGATAAGTATGCACGAGTAAAGGTCGGATAGTTTCGTCGGGGATCAATTTTAGGAATAAGCACCATAAGAATATATTGTACTATCATTATACCTACCAACGTTGCTATGGCCGTAGGTTTCTTTGAAAAGTCATCTGCTTCACCACTTATACCCCAGTGTGTTGCCAATTCATTAGGTAAGTGTGAATATGTTATAACCCAAGCTAAAATTGTTAAGGCTATCATAATTAATGCAAAGAAATATTTTTTCATCATTCTCCACCTTCCTTCTTGTCATGGTCTGTATCTGTAAGGGAAAAAAACCAGCCAATAAGATCTTGAAGTACAGTCGTATTTAAAGAATAAATAATAAATTGTCCCTTTTTTTGGTCTCGTACTAAATCAGTGTTCTTTAAAATATTTAAGTGATGAGAAATACTTGGTTTTGACATATCAAATTGGTCAGCAATTTGCCCGGCTGTTAAATCTTGTTGTTTTAACAAATCCAAAATCCTTCTCCTTGTAGGATCGGCCAGAGCTTTAAAAGCCTTATTCAAATAATTCTCCCCCCCTTTGGTAAACATTAGGATTTAGATATTTACCTAAATAATAAAACATTTTATTTTTCCAGTCAATATACAACACCAGTATTTCCTTCCTTTACGATAAAACGATATTAGGATTAACTGTAATACAAATCCTAAGTGCAAAATTCTTTTGCATATCCTCTCCATTTTTTTATAAAATAGAAGCAATATTAAGAAAATAATTGAGGGAGGTTCATACAGTGGTCAAAGACAGCGAATTCCTCACATTGGTTTTTCAGAGTATTTTAGATGAAATCGATGTTGGCCTGCACGTGGTAGACGAGCATGGAAACACAATCGTTTATAACAATAAAATGATGCAGATTGAAGATATGGAGAAGCATGACGTCTTGAATAAAAACCTGATGGATGTGTTTATGTTTTCAAAGCAGCAGGACAGCACACTGGTACAGGCTCTTCAGGAAGGCAAGACGATTAAAAACGTCAAACAGAGCTATTTCAATAATAAAGGCCAGGAAATTACGACGATCAATCATACATATCCCATCGTCCAAGACGGCAAAATCAGGGGCGCTGTTGAAATTGCCAAGGATGTGACAAAGCTTGAACGGCTGATCAGGGAGAATATGAACAAAAAAGGCAGCACAACCTATACGTTTGACAGTATTCTCGGCACCAGTCCGGCCATTCAAGACGTCATCGAAAACGCCAAGCGGGCAACCCGTACGTCATCATCTGTCCTTCTAGCAGGCGAAACCGGCACGGGAAAAGAACTGTTCGCGCAAAGTATCCATAATGGAAGCGATCGTTCTGGAGGCCCGTTTATTTCGCAAAACTGTGCGGCACTGCCAGACAGCCTTGTGGAAAGCATTTTGTTTGGGACGAAAAAAGGCGCGTTTACCGGCGCTGTCGACCAGCCCGGCCTGTTTGAACAAGCCCACGGCGGGACGCTGCTGTTAGATGAAATCAACTCGCTGAATCTCAGCCTTCAGGCGAAGCTGCTGCGCGCCCTTCAAGAACGGAAAATCAGGCGCATCGGTTCGACAAAGGATACACCGATTGACGTACGTATTATTGCCACGATGAATGAAGACCCAATTGATGCAATTGCAGGCGAACGAATGCGGAAGGACTTGTATTACAGGCTGAGTGTCGTCACACTGATCATCCCGCCGCTTCGGGAACGAAAAGAAGACATTTTGCTTCTCGCATCGGAGTTCATCCAGAAAAACAACCATCTATTCCAAATGAATGTTGAACACATCAGCGATGACGTGAAGCAATTTTTCCTTTCTTATGACTGGCCGGGAAATATTCGCGAGCTTGAGCATATGATCGAAGGCGCAATGAATTTCATGACGGACGAGCAAACGATTACGGCTTCCCATCTGCCCTATCAATACCGCATGAAAATCAAGCCGGCTGACATCCCAGAGCCTGAAACACCAAGACACCAGCCGGCCGCGGACTTAAAAGAAAAAATGGAAAGCTTCGAAAAATATGTGATAGAGAACGTGTTAAGAAAACACGGCCATAACATCTCGAAAGCTGCTCAGGAGCTTGGCATCAGCAGACAAAGCCTCCAATATCGGCTGAAGAAATTTTCTCACTCGTCTAACGAATAATCCGAGGCATGAAGCCTGATCAGAAAAACAGTGCCTTTGCCGATTTCACTTTTCACTTCAATCGACCCATTGTGGCTGTCGATAATTGATTTCGTTATGGCAAGGCCTAATCCCGAACCTCCATATTTTCGGGAGAATGCTGAAAATGAAGGTATTTGCAGTTAACAGCCATTTGCTGCTGTTTCACGTGTAACATCCATCTTGTATTTTTCTTCATATTCGATATATCCTTTTCAACTGAACGGGCGTGACCCCTGTTCAGTTTTTTTTGCATATCAAAACAGCCTGGCAACGATGCCAGACTGCTTTTATTAACTGCCTAATTGGTCTGCGGAGGACAGCTTGATATCAACAGATTTTTCTTTTCCGCCGCGATAAAACTTCACCTTCACCCGGTCACCGACTTTTTTCTGATAAAGCCGTTTTCGCAGGTCAACAATATCATTTACTTTGTATCCGTCAAATTCCGTGATGACATCCAGTTCCTTCAGCCCCGCTTTTCCGGCAGGTGAAAAGGCGTCTACACCCATCACAACCGCTCCATTGGTGACGTTCTTAGGAAGCTTTAATGTTTCATCCCAATGATAGCTTGCGATGTCACTTAGCGATTTCATCTCAATGCCAAGGAACGGGCGTTTGACCTTTCCGTATCTCTCTAAATCCTCTATCACAGGGATCACGAGCTTAGACGGAATGGACAGGCCAATCCCTTCAACCGCTGACTCGGCAATTTTCATTGAATTGATGCCAATGACCTTCCCATCCATATTTAACAAAGCGCCGCCGCTGTTCCCAGGGTTAATGGCCGCATCTGTTTGCAGGACTTCAGCGTTCCAGTCAGGCTGTCCATCACCGTTTGAATCTACTGGGATCGCCCTCTCCGTACCCGAGATGACGCCTTGTGTGACAGAGCCTGCAAACTCAAGGCCTAACGGGTTCCCGATCGCAATAACCGGCTCCCCAGACTTCACTTTATCTGAATTTCCGAAATCAGCGACTGCTTTAATCTTATCGCTTTTCACCCGTAAAACGGCAAGGTCCATCAGCTGGTCGCTGCCGACAAGATCAGCTGATACACGTGAGCCGTCTTTCAAGCTGATTTCAATTTGGGAAGCGCCTTCGATGACATGATGGTTGGTCACGACATAAGCGGAATGGTCATTTTTCTTATAGATGACGCCAGAGCCGCTCCCAGCCTCGCCGCTCTCTCCCCAAATATCTGATTTTTGGATGTTCACAACACCGACAACGGCGGGCGACATATTGCTGACAATCTTGGTGACGGCATTGTTGACACTGACATTCACCGTCCTGATTGATTCCCGGCCATTGTTGTTTTGCTGCTGATCTAAGGCGCCTGTATCCAGCCCTTCATTTGAAAGGTACGGCATGATAAACGCCATTAATACGGCACCGACAATCACGCCAATCAGACTCGAAAGAAAATATCCTTTTTTGCTTCTCTTTGGCTGTTCAGGAGTAGTATGTTCTTCCTCACGTTCGTAATCCACCATATTCCATCCTTTCCAAGAACGTTAATATGGTTATATTGTGGGTTAGAAACTCCTAGAATAGTCATGATTTACATAGAAAAATTATACAGCGCAAAGCGGAGTGGCCTTCTTCGGATCGGTGTCGTATAAGTCAAATGTCTCACCCGTCACAAATCCTTTAGAAGCCAATGTCTGCTGCACAGACATTCTTGCCAGCTCCTTCATGTTGTTGTCCTGGCTCAAATGCGCCAGGTAAATACGAGACGTCTCATCGCCAATGACATCCGTCATCGCCAAGGCAGCATCTTCATTTGACACGTGCCCGACGTCACTTAAAATCCGCCGCTTAATGCTCCATGGGTATCTTCCCATTTGCAGCATACCGACATCGTGATTGCTTTCAAACACAAATACATTCGCTGAACGGATAATGCCTTTCATCCGGTCGCTGACATATCCCGTATCTGTCATTAACGCGAGCTTTCGGCCGCTATAATGGAATACATAAAACATCGGTTCCGCCGCATCGTGGGAAACGCCAAACGATTCAACATCAAGTCCGCCGAACGACTTCACCGTCTCCATTGGAAATACAAACTTTTGATCGGTGTCAATTTTGCCGATTTGATTCTCCATCGCTTTCCAAGTCTTCTCATTCGCATAGATCGGAAGCTTGTACTTTCTGGCGACGACACCAAGGCCCTTAATATGGTCACTATGCTCATGCGTCACAAAAATGCCGTCTACATCATCCAGCTTACGCCCGATCTGCGCCATCAGCCCATCCATGGCTTTTCCGCTCAAACCGGCGTCCACTAAAAATGCGTGATCCTCTGTTTCGAGGTAAAACGCATTTCCCGTACTCCCGCTCGCAAGTACGCTAAATTGCAAGCTCATGTTTGTCTCACTCCATTATTTTCATTGATCTGTATCTAAAATCGTACTCTCCAAAGCATTCACAGTAAAATACTCTTGTACTGTCTTTTTCTCACCGTTCACTTTTTTCTCGTACTCGACCGTAATTCTCCATACCGGCGCCAGCACCTGCGTACTTGTCAGCGGATATTGTGCTACATAGCCGAATTTACAGCTCTTCACAGTGCTGTATTCTTTTAATTGATTTTGATAGTACAATAGCTCAACCGCATCCATTTCAGTAATTAAGCTTTCTTTCTGGATTTGCTTGAAGGTCTCAAGCGTAGTCTGGTCGTATGACACAACCTCGTTTTTACCGTTTAAGTGCAGCACCACTTGCCCGATCATATTAGAGGGATTGTCGGTCTTTTGGTAAATATAATGACCTTCGTACGTTTGGAAGAAAATAATTTCTTTCTTCGATTTATCAACCTTCCAAAGCTTATATTTTTCGCCATCTTGAATTTTCGAAGAAACAAGTGCCTGAGCATCGTCCTCGATATCCTTCTTTGATAGTGCGATTGGATTTGCAAACTTCATTTTCAGGCTCGTTACTTTATGATCATCACTAGGCATGTCCATCAAAGGCTTTTGATCCTTCAGCGCCTCAATTTCCTCCTTGGAGAAAGACTTTTGATTTGCCGTGATCCGATAGCCTTCTGTTGCTTCCTTATTCAAGCCTTCATACGTGATATGATCGGCCTTCATGTCATGCTCGACATCATTTTTAATGACTTCATATTCTTTGCCGGTAGCCTGCCATTTTTGAAAAAACTGATAGCCTAAGAAAATATCTAAAATGAGGAAGGCAACGATGAAGATTGATTTTGTCTTATTCCACTCCACTGTTAGCCCCCTCCTTCCTCAATAAATCCTTTGTAATCGGCACAATTTTTCCATTTACTTTCATCGCCCAAACCGGTTCCAGTTCAACGAGAGGATCATCGTTGGTTGATGTTGATACCAATTGATAAGCAAGGAAGATCTGATCAATTTTGTCCGTATCATAAGCGGTTTGTTTCGAAAGCAGCATCTTCACTTCGCTGCCGCCCATGAGCTCTGTTTCACTTGTTTTAATCGGATTCGTTCCGAGACTGTAATTCGGCCGCTTATAGCTGAGAATATCATCATTCGCCCATTGCACCGTAATCGCCGATGTCGCCCCGAAAGGTTTGGCGGTGCTGTTAATGACCGGGATCTGATCCATAAAAATATAGAAGCTCAACTGCTGGCTGTCATTGATATTGAAAAATTGATAGTGATCCGTCCAGCTTCCGGTATCCTCAAGGTATTTTTGGCTCTTTTTGATTAATTCACCTGTTTGATAGGATGTGCTCTGCACCAAATTGCGCTGCTGAAATTGCACCTGTCTCTGGCTTAGATTCACATCTAACCGGCTGATCCCATCTGTCAGCACATTTCTGTTGTTGTAATTCGAATCTTCTCTTACAATGCTCGGATCACTAAACAAAGCCTGCTTAAAGGTATTTGTTTTAATCGATTCTGTGACAAATTCTTTTTTGTCCATCGTAAGCGGTTTGTTCGGCAGCAAGAACTCTTTCTTTGAGCCAATGGAGAACAAACTGAACGCCGGCATATTTGATTGCCTGTTTTTCAAGTCGTTCATAATGTTCCGGTAGTTTGCTGATTCAACCGTCACTTCAAGAATGAGCTGCTTGCTGTATGACACCAAATAGATTTTCTTGTTCGCTTTTGTTTCATTGAACGGGATCAGAATATGGTCAAACGAACTGTATTCAAACGACTGATTAGACCATTTAAACAGCGTTTGGAAAATATCAATCGGGATCGTATCGCTGAATTGCAAGTCAAGCTTGGCTTCAGAACCGCCTATTCCATAAAACCAGCTTTTGAATCCAGCCTTGTCATACTGATCCGAAATATCTTTAATTCCTTTCACATCCCAATGCGGCAAGTCAGACCAAATTTCTTCATAGAGGGCATTGTCATCCACTTTGTAATGAGCGCCGTCATCATGGATAAACATGTCCCTTGGCCTTACCGTTTCAGACAGCTTTTGGGTGGTTTTTTCGATTTTATGTTTCACACGAACAGTAGACTCTGTTGAGGATGAGCCTTCAGAAAAGTTTGGCTGGAACGTCCATATCCCCCATGTAAAAACAAGACTGATGACGACGAGTACCGTAAGTAATATCGTTTTTATATTTTCACGCTTCATCCCAATCATCCTCTTGTTCCTCTTTATATGGAAGAGTAAATGTAATCGTCGTGCCTTTTCCTTCTATGCTGTCCGCCCAAATATCTCCACCGTGCGCCTGTACCATTTCCTTGGCAATCGCCAATCCCAGACCGGTGCCGCCAAGCTTTCTCGTTCTCGCTTTATCCACCCTGTAGAAGCGGTCAAAGACTTTTTCGACATCTTTTTTCGGAATGCCGATCCCTTCATCCTTCACGCTGATATAGAGAAGTTCTTCCTCTTCATTGACATCAATCGAGAACGTGACATGTCCGCCTTCCGGTGAATATTTTAAAGCGTTAGAAATAATATTATCGAGCACCTGCGTTATTTTATCCTGGTCAATCTCGACATACAGATCTCTGTCCGGCAGATTGCGGATAAACTCCACATGCTGCTCTTTTGTCATTTCAAAACGGTCAATAATAAGTGACATAAACCGGACAATCTGAATCCATTCCCGGTTAAATTGATAATCTTTACTGTCAAATTTCGACAGCTGAAGCAGATCATTGACAAGCCGGATCATACGCTCTGTTTCATTTTGCGTCACCATTAAGAAGCGCGGAGCAATGTCTTTATTTTCCCACGCGCCTTCAGCTAACGCTTCTAAATAGCTGCGCATTGTCGTAAGCGGCGTCCGCAGCTCATGTGATACATTCGCAACGAATTCTCTGCGTTCCTGATCCATTTTCTCTTGTTCGGTTACATCGTAAATGACAGCGATTAAACCATCAATTTTGCCGTGTTCCCTTTGAATCACAGAGAAATTCACGCGAAGCACCGTTAATTCATCATCGCGCTCAATTTCAAGCAGCATAGAATCCTGCTGCTCCACTAAATCTTCAAAAGTATAATTCTCTTGAAGCCCCAGCAAACTCGTAATCGGCATTTCTAAGGCTGTTTCACGTGAAACGTTCAACAGCTCCAGAGCCGGGCTGTTTAAGAGAATAATTGCTCCGTTTCGGTTTGTGGCGATTACGCCGTCTGTCATATAGGCAATGACAGAGGCTAGCTTTCTGCGTTCTCCTTCAGTCATCGCCTGGGCATCTTCAAGCTCTCTCGTTAAGTGGTTAAACGTTGTGGCCAGCTGCCCAATTTCATCATGCCCGTACTTTTTAACCTTCCTCGAGAAATTCCCTTTCGCAAGCTCCATCGCCTGCTTTCGCATATCTGAAAGCGGGTGGGTAATGGTTCTTGCCAGAAAAATACCGAGAAGAGCCGTCAAAACAAGTGCCAAACCTGTGCCGGACGCCAATATCGTGTTGATCGTCTTCATTTGATTAAAGACATCTTCCATACTCGCGACAACATAGATCGCGCCGACAACCTCTTGGTTTTCAGTCATGACAGGCTTCGCGGAAATAAGAACTCTGATTTTGCTTTTCGGGTCATAATATTTTCTTAAATACGACTGTTTGGTAGAAAAAATTCTTTTGAAAATCAGATCGGTCGTTTGTTTCCCAGCCACTTCCTCACCGTACGGCTTTGAAGAACCGACCACTTCATAGCTTTTATCTACAAAGCTAATTTCCCGAACCTCATCACTTTTCGTGAAGTCATTCAAAATACGGCTGACGTCATCCTTTATGACGGTGCTGTCGTTATCGCTCTTATATTCTTGTTCGATATAATAAGAAAGGTTGTCGATTCGCTGATTCAGCGATTGTTCATAAGAGCTGATCAGCGACTTCTCTACCTGATTGACAAAATACACACCAATGATTTGCATGGCAATGATAATCAAAAGCACATAAATCAAGGTAATCTTAAATTGGATCGACCGAAAAAAACCAACCTTATTCATATGGGCATTAGTCCTGTTCTGGGTTTCTCAAGTAATAACCTACACCACGGCGTGTGACGATCCAATTTGGATGGCTCGGGTTGTCCTCGATTTTTTCACGAAGCCGGCGGACTGTTACGTCAACCGTTCTGACATCGCCGAAGTAATCATAGCCCCAAACGGTTTGAAGCAAATGTTCACGGGTCATCACTTGTCCGATATGTTTTGCTAAATAATGAAGCAATTCGAACTCACGATGAGTCAATTCGATTGTTTCGTCTCGTTTTGACACAACGTACGCGTCAGGGAAGATGACGAGAGAGCCGATATGAATCTCGTTAGAGGAAGGCTCTTCCTCCGCAGGCGCTGTTGTCAGCTGGCGGCGCAGGTTCGCTTTAACACGCGCCAAGAGCTCGCGTGTGCTGAATGGTTTTGTGACATAGTCATCAGCACCGATTTCAAGCCCGATAACCTTGTCAATTTCTGAATCCTTAGCCGTCAGCATAATGATTGGCATATCGTATTTCTTTCTGACTTCGCGGCATACTTCAACGCCGTCTTTATTCGGGAGCATAATATCTAAAAGAATTAAATCAGGCTGAAGCTCTTCTACCATTTCAACGGCTTCGTTTCCGTCGTGGGCACAGTGCACTTCATAGCCTTCTTTTCTTAAGTTAAATTCCAATATATCTGCAATCGGTTTTTCATCATCTACTACAAGGATCTTTTTATCCATCATTTTGATTTTCCTCCTGCCGAATGACTTCATTTCATCTATATAACATTCGTTTCATCACTTATGGCCCATGTAAAGAATGGGTCCTTGTCTATTATAACGGTTTAAGGTCAAAAGATAAAAAAAATAAAGGTTTAGAAAAAAAACACATGTTTCACCTTTATCGCCAGTTGTTTATCTATTGTCATGCTGGTCAACTTTTTTTAAAAAAGATAACTTTATTGAAACCTCCCCTCACCGGAGTGCGTCTTTATCAATGACGTCTTCTTCTTTGAACCGGCCGCAGGGCCGGTTCTCCCTTTTTCTTCTATTATAACACTCCTCATGTTTGCCTTTTTCCTAAAAGAAAAAACGCACCTACGATTGCAGATGCGTTTGGTAAGTGGCTCGGGACGGAATCGAACCGCCGACACACGGATTTTCAGTCCGTTGCTCTACCAACTGAGCTACCGAGCCAAATGTTTTATTTTTCTCTACTAAGTAAAGTAAAATGGCGGTCCGGACGGGACTCGAACCCGCGACCTCCTGCGTGACAGGCAGGCATTCTAACCAACTGAACTACCGGACCTTACAGTAATTGCCCGGAGAGCTGTCGTGTCAGCTCTCACAGACAAATAAGGAATTTAGCAATAACGCTAAAGTAAATCAATGACCCGTACGGGATTCGAACCCGTGTTACCGCCGTGAAAGGGCGGTGTCTTAACCGCTTGACCAACGGGCCTTCACGAAATGGTGAGCCATGAAGGACTCGAACCTTCGACCCTCTGATTAAAAGTCAGATGCTCTACCAACTGAGCTAATGGCTCTTAAAGATGTCGGAATTTCTATAGAGCAAACGACTTAAATCTAGTTCTCATCTTGTACTCTATTGAAGCAGTTTCCGTAACAACGAGATTTATAATATCACGAACAAATAGAAGTGGCAATAACTTTTTTGGTTTTTTTTCATATTTTTTTCTCAGACCAACTTATATGCGGCTTTCAAACAAAAAACAAGCCCCTTAAATAGGGGCTTGCAGACATATTCTATTTAGTTCGCACGGTACACACTGCGAAGGACATTTGTTTGTGAGCGGTCTGGACCGACAGAGAAAATAGAAAGCGGAATGCCTGTCAGCTGAGACACACGCTCAAGATAATGGCGCGCATTTTCCGGAAGCTCGCTCAAGCTCTTCGCACCTGTAATATCCTCAGTCCAGCCTGGCATTTCTTCATAAACCGGCTCACATTCAGCAAGTGCCTTAAGACTTGCTGGGAATTCTTCAATGATTTCGCCTTTGTAGCGGTACGCCACACAGATTTTCAACGTTTCAATTCCTGTTAGGACGTCAATTGAGTTCAGAGAAAGATCTGTAATTCCGCTCACACGGCGGGCGTGGCGGACAACAACGCTGTCAAACCAGCCGACACGGCGCGGGCGGCCTGTTGTTGTTCCATATTCGCGTCCGACTTCACGGATTTGATCGCCGATTTCATCTTTCAGCTCAGTCGGGAAAGGACCGTCGCCGACACGAGTCGTATATGCTTTTGATACACCGACAACGTGCTTGATTTTGGTCGGGCCGACACCAGAACCGATCGTGACACCGCCGGCAACCGGGTTAGATGACGTAACAAACGGGTATGTTCCTTGGTCGATATCGAGCATAACCCCTTGTGCGCCTTCAAATAATACACGGCGCCCTTCATCAAGAGCATCGTTTAAGACAACAGATGTATCGCAAACATATTTTTTAATCTGCTGGCCGTACTCATAATATTCGTCTAAGATATCCTCAAGTTTAAACCCTTCTGTCTCGTACATTTTCTCGAGAAGACGGTTTTTTTCTTCAAGATTGCGCTCAAGCTTTTCCGCAAACGCGTCACGGTCTAACAGATCCGCGATGCGAATTCCGATGCGGGCTGCTTTATCCATGTAAGCAGGGCCGATTCCTTTTTTCGTTGTGCCGATCTTGTTAGCCCCTTTACGCTCTTCTTCCACTTCATCCAATTTCAAATGATACGGCAGAATGACGTGAGCTCTGTTGCTGATTCTCAGGTTATCTGTACTCACGTTGCGCTCATGAAGATACGCAAGCTCTGTGACTAATGCTTTCGGATCTACAACCATTCCGTTTCCGATTACACACGTTTTATCCTTATAGAAAATTCCAGACGGGATTAAATGAAGCTTATATGTGATTCCGTCAAACTTGATTGTATGCCCTGCGTTATTTCCGCCTTGATAACGGGCGATCACTTCTGCATTTTCTGATAGGAAATCTGTAATTTTACCTTTTCCTTCATCGCCCCATTGCGTACCTACTACAACTACTGAAGACATGTCCGTGCACCTCCGTTAACCTTTCAAAACGATTCTATTCAAACAAATCAAGTTTATCAGTGAAGAAACAGAAAGTCAATTGTAAATCCGAACATTAAATTATTGTAAATCTATATTCGTTCGCTTCCATTCGTTTTATAAGCGTTTTCTCACTGCTTTGTCATAAAAAGCTTGCGAAACTTTCATCCTTTAGCATAAGAAAGAATCACTTGCCTGATATCCCTTTTGAATTCATAAAAACGATCCGCCAGCCGTCCGGGTCCTCTATCGTCACACCCCCATTGCTCCAGTACGGGTTCTCTGATTCGACCTCTTGATAGCCCATGTGCTTTAGCTTTGAAGTGATCGCTGCCAGTTCATCTGCATTCGGCACATAGAAAACAAGAAGGCTGTCGGGATGGGGAACGGGGGCAGTGCTTCCCCCTTCATACTGGGTGAATTCTAAATGATAATCGGCATGAGGAAGGCCGAACATGACACCGTCATACCCGTTATGCTTTGAAAATTCTCCTATTCGTTTCAAACACAATCCCTCTTCGTAAAAACGAATAATCTCATCAAGCTGGCCCGTAGGACGTGCAATACGGATTTGTGCTGCGTAAAAAGACGAAAAACGTTTTCCCATATTGTTACCATCTCCTTTTTGCACCATTTTAATAAAACGCTTTCAATTTTTCATCCGCTGAGCGAACGGTATTTCTTCCATCTTTCGAATGAAAAAAAACCCCAAGAGCAGCTCTTGGGGCCTATGCGCCGGGCGGAACGCCTGCTTCATCAAAACGCCGTTCCAGGTTGACGAATTTGTTGTATTCTTTTACGAACGCAAGAGACACGGTTCCTACCGGGCCGTTACGCTGTTTGGCGATAATAATTTCGATAATATTTTTATTCTCGGTTTCTTTGTCATAGTAGTCATCACGATAAAGGAACGCGACAATATCCGCGTCCTGCTCGATACTTCCTGATTCCCGGATATCAGACATCATCGGACGTTTATCCTGACGCTGCTCAACACCCCTGGAAAGCTGAGAAAGCGCGATAACAGGGACTTGCAGCTCCCTCGCAATCGACTTCAGTTCACGGGAAATTTCAGATACTTCCTGCTGACGGTTGTCCTTTGAACGACCGCTTCCCTGAATCAATTGCAGGTAATCGATCAAAATCATGCCCAGCCCGCTTTCCTGCTTCAAGCGGCGGCACTTGGCACGGATTTCACTCACTCGAATACCCGGTGTATCGTCGATGTAAATCCCGCTGTTCGATAGGCTTCCCATTGCCATCGTCAGCTTGCCCCAATCCTCTTCGGTCAGGTTACCTGTACGGAGATTCTGGGCATTGATATTTCCCTCGGCACAGAGCATACGCATAACGAGCTGCTCTGCACCCATCTCAAGACTGAAAATTGCTACGCTCTCATCGGTCTTTGTCGCCACGTTTTGTGCGATGTTCAGGGCAAAGGCTGTTTTCCCTACTGACGGACGGGCAGCCACAATGATCAAGTCGTTTCGCTGGAAACCCGCAGTCATCCGGTCAAGCTCCGTAAACCCTGTTGGAATCCCCGTGATATCACCTTTTCGATTGTGAAGCTGTTCGATATTATCATAGGTCTGGACAAGGACGTCCTTAATATTTTGGAAGGCACTCGTGTTTTTGCGCTGGGCCACTTCCATAATCGTTTTTTCCGCTTCACTTAGTAAATCCTCGACCTCATCCTCACGGGTATACCCGTCTTGAGCAATCGTTGTCGCAGTTCTGATTAATCGGCGAAGAATCGATTTTTCCTCAACGATTTTCGCGTAATATTCTATGTTAGCCGCTGTCGGCACCGAGTTTGCGATATCTGTCAAATATGAAATGCCGCCTACTTCTTCCAGCAGGTCTGTGTTCGCAAGCTCTGATGTGACTGTCACCAGATCAACCGGTTCACCTCGGTCACCGAGCACCAGCATCGCATTATAGATTTTTTGGTGGGACATTCTATAGAAATCATCTGGAATCAATACTTCTGAAGCCAGTGTTAAAGCAGACGGCTGTAAAAAAATAGCGCCTAACACGGCTTGTTCGGCTTCTATATTTTGCGGAGGAAGCCGGTCATTCAGAAGGTCTGTCATGCTAAGCACCGTCCTCTCATTAAAAAATCTCCAACCTCCATTCTACCATTTCTACAGAAAAAAAATAGAAAAATTGTCTGTTTCCTGTTTTTTTCAGTTAGCAGATTGGATCGTTTCGGACAGTAACAAGGCGGGAAAAATGCAATAAAACATGAGGGAGGAATGAAAGATGATAAAGAAATATGCGATTACGCCTAATGTTGATGCGGACGGCTGGTTTATTGAGGTGGAGAATGTAGCGCCGACAGCTTTGTATACGTCTAAAGACGCCGCTATTGAAAAGGCCAAACAGGTGGCTAAGGAAAACAGTCCGTCTAAGCTTGTAATTTATGACCAGTTTAAAAATGTGGAAGAAGAACACTCATTTTAATGAATGAAAGCCTTCGCTACAGCGAGGGTTTTTTAGCGGTTATCGGTTTATTTCATCCATTGGATGCCTATGTGCATCATCAAATCTGCCGCTTTTTGATACAGATCCCACTCCCCGATCGAAGCAAATTTCCCCATCAGCTCCTGAAGCTTTAGCCTCACTGCTATATATTCTTCGAAAGTGACAGCTTTTTCAGTGTCTATTTGGTGTTCCTTCAGCATTTGTTTTAATAAGGATAACGGTGCGTGCATAAGAACCCTCCTTACCTCTTTTATAACGGTCATTTTCCGATTGCTCTATTCCTTTGTGACATCTTCTTACATTTCACATCTGATTCTTGTACAATGGACAGAAGAGAGGAGGGATCTTTTGTGAGACCTTTGCAAATTTCTGCTGAAACTGCACAAAAGCTTGCAGAGTCCTTGAATCTGCCGCTTGAACAGATCATGCATATGCCTCAGCATATTCTGCTTGCCAAAATGGCTGAACTGCAAAAAGAGGACAAATCATAGCCTTCATTCACATACTTGCTTACCTGTTTCGGGATAATATCATGTATATGTTAGAAAAGAGGAGTAACTGCTTTGCCACATCCACATAATAAAAAAATCCAATCATTTTGGCTGATCACCGGCATTATCTTTATCGCCTTTAACTTACGGCCCGCGATCACTTCAGTCGGTCCGGTCATCAGCTCTATCCGGGCAGAGCTGCACATGTCCAATGGGGCAGCCGGTTTTTTGACCGCACTGCCGCTGCTTTCGTTTGCAGTTCTTTCTCCGCTTGCACCTAAGCTTGGACAGCGCCTCGGTAATGAGCGAACTTTATGGCTAGGTCTCGTGATACTGCTGATCGGTGTTCTGACTCGTTCTACCGGCTATACTGCCGCTTTGTTTTTCGGAACAGCACTTATCGGCGTCGGGATTGCGATTGGTAACGTACTTTTGCCAAGCTTAATCAAACATAAATACCCTGAAAAGCCAGGGATCATGATCAGCCTGTATACGACATCAATGAATATATTCGCAGCTTTAGCATCGGGTGTCAGCGTTCCTTTAGCGACCCAGATGAATGGCGGATGGAAACAAGCCTTTCTCTTATGGGGCGGGCTGGCTTTACTTGCATTGCTAATCTGGATACCTCAGCTGCGCCATCGAGATACGGCAAACCAGACAATGAAGCTGCAATCCAGTTCCATTTGGGCTTCCAAAATGGCATGGTATGTCACCATCTTTATGGGCCTGCAATCGTTTTTATTTTACAGCAGCATCGCTTGGTTTCCTGAAATTCTCCGTTCACACGGGATTGATACGGCAACAGCCGGATGGATGGTATCACTCATGCAATTTGCGAGTCTGCCTTCCACTTTTCTGACGCCAGTTTTAGCTGACCGTGTGAAACAGCAGCGCGGTATCGTTGCGGCGCTGGCCTCAGTTTATCTGATCGGCCTTTGCGGATTATTAGCGGGCGGAAGCCATACATTGCTTGCCATCTGGATGATCATTATCGGTATCGGACAAGGCTCCAGCATTAGTCTGGCCCTTACTTTGATTGGTCTCCGCAGTGAAAATGCCCAACAGGCCGCTGCGCTGTCAGGCATGTCTCAGTCATTCGGCTACCTGCTGGCAGCAGTCGGGCCAATCTTTGTCGGCTATCTCTTTGACCAGACGCATTCTTGGACGATGCCGATTGTGCTTCTCATTGCTGCCCTGATCGTAATGGGAGCAGCCGGACAGGGAGCCGGACGAGATCGATACATTTTCCAGTCAGAAAAACAAAGAAATTCAGCATAAAGCGGGGAAGATATCTCCGCTTTTTTCTTTGAATATTTATGGTTTATTCATAAGTTTTTCATATTTGTTTTTTACAATGAGACACCATAAAGAGGTGAAAAACGATGAAAACCAAACGATTCGACGCAGCCCTTATTCTTATTTTGCTAGCAGCAGCTTTTTTGAATACGTATCACATTTGGCAGGATGATACAGCAAACCAGTACTATTTGGCGGCTGTAAAAAGCATGACGCAAAGCTTCCATAACTTTTTTTATGCGTCATTTGACCCTTCTGGATTTGTGACAGTAGATAAGCCTCCTGTCGTGTTATGGATTCAAACGATTTTCGCACTGATTTTCGGTGTTCACACGTGGAGTGTCATCATTCCCCAGGCTCTTGCCGGAGTTGGATCTGTCTTCCTTCTCTACAGAATGGTTAAGCCGACTTTTGGAGTTGGAGCGGCCCGCATTGCCGCACTTGTCATGGCACTGACCCCTATCGCAGTAGCTGTCAGCCGGACAAACAATATCGACAGCATGCTTGTTTTTACCTTATTGCTCGGTTCAACTTGTCTGCTTAGGGCAGTAAAACAAGGCAAGCTGGTTTGGCTGCTGACGGCATTTGCCCTGATTGGGCTCGCCTTTAATATGAAGATGATGCAAGCGTTTATGGTATTGCCTGCATTTGTGTTATTCTACCTGATTGCATCTCGGGTTTCTCTGAAGAAAAAAATCGGGTCCCTGCTTCTGTCTCTTGTCCTTCTGACAGGCCTTTCACTCTCATGGGCGATTGCAGTGGATTCAGCCTCTTCCTCAAGCCGGCCTTATGTAGGAAGCAGCCAGACTAACTCAGTGCTAGAACTGGCCTTTGGCTACAACGGCACAGAGCGTCTGTTTGGGCAAACTACGGGCCTTGCAAAGGGTGATATGAATGCTGCTGGCGGAGGGAACATGCAGAATCAAGACAACATGCAAGCGCCAAATGGCAACGGTTCATCTTTTTCTCAGAACGGAAATCAATCATTCGGAAACCATTCACAGGCGCCTCAGCCGCCTAACGGACAAACCGGCGCTCTCAATGGAGGCGGAGGCACACCTCCCACAGGTGGCAACGGGCCTGGAAATGGAGGGCCTGGCGGCGGAAAAAGCATGAATATGTTCGGCACCGGTGATCCTGGCCCGCTTCGTCTTTTCCAATCAGCACTTTCCGGCCAAATCAGCTGGATGCTTCCATTCTCATTGATCGGATTACTGGGCGCAATCGTCAGCTGGTACCGTGATCGCCGCGGACATGCTGCTAAAATGAAAGAAACGCTATTCTGGGCGGCTTGGCTTGTTCCCGTGGCTGGTTTCTTCAGCATCGCAGGATTCTTCCACCAGTATTATTTGATTATGCTGGCACCGCCGATTGCCGCCCTTTCTGGTATCGGATGGTATACGATGCACCGCTTATACAAAAATAATAAAGACTGGTCCAGCTATCTTCTGCCGGCAGCCGTCTTGATCACAGCCGTGTTTCAGATGTATATTCTGAGCGCTTATACAAGCCAAATCGGCAGTGTATGGATGTATGTCCTGGGGCTCTTAGGGCTGGGCATCACCCTTGCACTTCTGATGCTTAAACGCAGCCATCCGTTCAGTAAGCTGCTGACCATCATCAGCTTGTGCGTTCTGCTTCTCACACCTGTTTACTGGTCAGCAACGCCGCTTCTATACGGTGGCAACAGCGTCCTTCCTGAATCCGGCCCGCAGCTCAAAGGCTCAGCAAACGGCGGGAACATGTTCTCTTCAGAGGTCGACAGCGGGCTCCTGTCCTATCTGAGAAAACACAATACCGGCGAAGAATACTTATTTGCTACTTTGACAACCGTAACAGCTGCGCCATACATCATTTACGAAAATGAATCTGTTATGGCAATGGGCGGATTTAACGGCACGGATCCCATTCTGAGTGTGTCGGAACTGAAAAAACTGATCAAAGAAGGCAAAGTGAAATACTTCCTTCTGTCAGAAAACAACTCAGGCAACAGCGAACTTGTTTCCTGGATTAAGAAAAACGGAAAAGAAATAACATCTGACGAGTACAGCGGTTCCTCCAGCAGCACGAACAGCGTGCAGGGAATGCGAGGAGGACCTGGCGGAGAAAGCCAGCAAACTCTTTATCTCGTGGAATAAAAAAGAGGCTTGGATGAATCCAAGCCTCTTTTCTATTAAGCTTCTTCTTTTACATGTACCTTTAACACAGCCTGCACTTCAGGATGCAGCTTCACAGGCACGTTTGTATATCCTAATGCACGAATGCCGTCCGGCAGTTCAAGCTTCCGCTTATCTACTTTAATGTTATGGTCTTTTTGGAGCTGTTCAGTGATTTGCTTGCTTGTCACTGAGCCAAATAAACGGCCGCCCTCACCTGATTTTGCGCTAAGCTCAACAGTCAGTTTTTCTAATGTCTCTTTCAAGCTCTTAGCCTGCTCAAGCTCAGCAATGGCTTCTTTTTTCTCTTTCTGCTTTTGTCCGTTTAGCGCGCTGATGTTTGACGCGTTCGCTTCAACCGCGAGGCCTTTTTTAATTAGAAAGTTATGCGCATAACCGTCTGCTACGTTTTTGACTTCGCCTTTTTTTCCTTTTCCTTTTACATCTTGTAAGAAAATAACCTTCATCTCTGTACGCCTCCCTCAAAATACTCATCTATGGCGTGCTTCAGCCGTTCCAGCGCTTCAGAAACTGAAATGCCGGACAACTGAGTCGCCGCATTTGTTAAATGCCCTCCGCCTTCCAGGGCCTCCATGATGATCTGAACATTTACCTCGCCAAGCGACCGCGCACTGATACAAACCGTTTGTTCATCCCGTCTCGCCACCGCAAATGAAGCTTCAACCTCACTCATCGACAGCAGCGAATCGGCAGCCTGCGCAATCAGCACTTGATCGAAGTATTCCTCTTCATTTTCAGGAAGAGAAGCAATCGCAATGTTATCTTTATAGAGGACCGTATGCTGGATCAGCTTCGCCCGTTTAATATAGGAATCAACGGTTTCTTTCAGGAACTTCTGCACCAGCACCGTGTCGGCGCCTTTTGCCCTTAAATAAGAAGCCGCATCGAAAGTCCGCGAGCCCGTGCGGAGAGAAAAGCTCTTTGTATCCACTATTATACCAGCTAATAGGGCTGTTGCTTCAATCATATTGATTTTTAAACGCTTCGGCTGATATTCAAGCAGCTCTGTCACCAATTCCGCTGTGGAAGAAGCGTATGGTTCCATATAAACAAGCAGCGGATCTCTGATAAACTCCTCACCTCTTCGGTGATGGTCGATGACCACGATATGTTCAATTTTATTGACCAGCCGTTCCTCCATGACGAGTGACGGCTTATGTGTATCAACGATCACAAGCAGTGTGTCATCATTGGAAATCTCCATTGCTTCTTCAGGCGTAATAAATCTTGACCACAGTTCTTCATATTTTTTGATTTCCCCAATCAAACGCTGCACACTTGATCCGATTTGATTTGGGTCAATCACGATAAAACCATCTTTGTTATTTGCCTGAGCCACCTTTAAAATCCCGATCGCTGCGCCGATAGAATCCATGTCGGGGAATTTATGCCCCATGATAATCACATTGCTGCTTTCGGTGACGATTTCCTTTAAGGCGTGAGAAATCACGCGGGCCCGCACCCTTGTTCGTTTCTCCATTGGGTTTGTTTTACCGCCGTAAAACTTCACCTTGCCGTTTGGCAGCTTAATGGCTACCTGGTCTCCGCCGCGTCCCAGTGCTAAGTCCAAGCTGGATTGCGCCAAATCGCCAAGTTCTTTCAGGGAAGAGACTGAAGCCCCGACACCGACGCTTAACGTCAGCGCTACACCGTCAAACGAGGTTTTTTCCCGCACTTCATCAAGAATCGAAAACTTCGAATTTTCGAGTTCAGTTAAGATGTGTTCATTAAGTACAGCAATAAAGCGTTCTGAAGACGTCCTTTTCAAGAAGATCCCGTACTCCTGCGCCCAAGCGTTCAGCAAAGATGTCACCTGGCTGTTCATCGTGCTTCTCGTCTGGTCATCCAATCCTTGTGTCACATCATCATAGTTATCAAGGAAAATATATGCCAGGACGGTTCTTTCGTTTTCATATAGCTTTTCAATCTGAATTTGTTCTGTTACATCAAAGAAATATAAGAGACGCTCATCCCGTTTGATGACAACCCTAAACTTGCGGTCATTCAATGTAACCGTTTCCGATTCCACCTCTTGTTTGATAAGCGGCACTACCGATTCACAAGTATCGTAAAGTGATCTCCCCACTAAAGTGCTTTCATTAAAGCAAGAGGAAAGAAACGGATTTGCCCATTCTATATAATATTGGTCATTAAAAAGCATGATTCCAATCGGCATTTCCATCAATGCCTCTTCACCGACTTTTTTCAACCTGTAGGACAACGTAGAAATATAAGCATCAATCTCTTGTCGAATAAGAGAATCAGCACGCTTAATAAAAAACAAAATAACTGCCAGCAGCAGCACTTCGACGGTTCCTAATATCCAGTTAAAATAAAAGCTGATGAGGATTGTAATAATTGACAGAGCAATCAATGCATAGATGGGATACCGAAACAGCGGTTTTTCATAAAAGCTTGGCATTTCTATCACTCCCCACCATGTGAGTAAAACTCATGTTCACTTCACCTTATTCCTTATATGAAAGCCCATATCTAAAACGCCTAAAATGCGAATGGCTGCCATGAAGACCGGATGCACAAACCCAAGTATGACAGCAATCACAACCGCAGCCTTTGGATATTGTTTCTTATGGCAATAGAAAAAGATAAATGATAAACCTTGGATGAAAATCAGAAACCCGAGTATAAACTCCCCATTTAAAGCGATAGAGTACAGCATTTGGCCTTTTTCTAAAGGCAAAAATGAAAGCATGACAATAATCAAATACAGTACTACAACACTTTGCGGAAACTTCAACTCTCTAAAAGGCTTTAGATTAGGAATATCGGGGGAGAATCGCCTTAAGAGCGGCTTAGCGATAAGGTAACTGAGGAAAGAAAAAATAACTCCTACCATCACAATAGCTGTTGGAAAAAGATATTGAACGATACCCAATTGTTCTTCCATCAGTTTTAATTGCTTCTCAAACTGTCCAGCATTGCCCGACTGCTTCGCTACAGTTTCTACCATATCAAGAGATTGCCGGTATTGTGTCATCGCCTCATCAATGATATTGATACCCAAAAACTGAATGCTTATCACAAAATAGAAGACAATACTAAGCATATAAATAAGAGCGCCCGAAATAATGGCGTGCCCGGGCTCTTTCCTTTTGAAAAAATGTCCCATGGCAATGCCGGCGCAAGCTGACATAAAAGCTACAATAAGCCCGTTAAAGGACCCGACAATAAAAACAACCGGAAGACTGACAGCGCCCATCCATATCCCTAGCTTCAATCCATGTCTGATCGTATACAAGATCATTGGCAGCGGCAGTGCAAATAACAGAATTGTTCCAATCACAGGAACATAAACGACCAGAAGCGTGATGATCGCAAACAGACTGATTAAAATAGCACCTTCCATTAAAGCTCTCGTTTGTTTCACTTAGTCACCTCGTATCATCCTGAACATACGAATAGAAAAGAGCAGCATAAACGACTGCTCTTTTTCATCGCTGCAACATACGTTGCACCGAATGTTTTTATATCATCTCTAAATTTTACTTTTATATTTTAACATAAGTCCAAATCGCAAGTAAAATGACGCTAATGTTTCATGTGAAACATAAAAATGAAAAGACATTCTTTGAAAAGAATGCCCATCACAATTAATGTTTATCATCCATAAAGCCAGAAGATTCCTTGTTTTTCTTTTTCGTTTTTCTGACATACATAAAAATTAAGATCACCAGTAAAAGGGTTGTTGCTTGCAGAACGCCGCTGCTAAACAAGAAAAAGTTCTTTATCATGTCCCACATTGTGTTTCACCTCTTTGTGCATGTTCTCAACCCGTATCCTATATAAGGTGAATTTCCCTTTTTATAAACTTCAAAACATCATGAACAACATTGAGCGTTGGGCATATGCTGATATGGAATCTGATCGATAAAGGAGAATTTTCACATGGATGAACGCAGAACATTGGCTTGGCATGAAACATTAGAAATGCACGAGCTGGTTGCTTTTCAATCAAACGGACTCATTAAACTGAAGAAAATGATAAGAGAAGTAAAAGACCCTCAGCTCAGACAGCTTTATAACGTGTCTATTCAGAGCGTTGAGCAAAATTTGAGAGAGCTTCTTCCGTTCTTTCCACAGGCTCCGCACAGAGAAGATGAGGAAGAAGAACGCGCAGATAACCCATTTTACAGCGGTGACCTGCTCGGTTTTGCCAAAACATCTGTCCGCAGCTATGCCATCGCAATTACAGAAACAGCAACACCTCAATTAAGAAACGTACTGGTCAAACAGCTGAATGCTGCCATCCAGCTGCACGCCCAAGTTTATCGATACATGTATCAGCATGGATATTATCCGTCTTACAACCTTTCTGAACTGTTGAAAAACGATGTCAGAAACGCCAACAGAGCCATTTCAATGAAATAAAACAAGCAGCAAAGGAGTTCCCTTTGCTGCTATTTCTGCTGATCCTTCACTAAGCCGTTCGAACGATAAGATTCCAGCACGTCTCTGTTGGATTCTCCCCATTCTTTCATTTGCAAAACAATCGGTTCAAGCGTTCGCCCGAATTCTGTCAGAGAGTACTCAACCTTGGGCGGCACCTGTTGATAAACCTCACGATGCACGATGCCGTCCGCTTCCAGCTCCCTCAGCTGAAGAGTAAGCATTCTTTGAGTAATACTCGGGCAGATTCGCCGAAACTCATTAAATCGTTTCTTGCCATCTATCATGTGATAAAAAAGAATTCCTTTCCACTTTCCGCCAATGACATCTAGAGTAAATTCAACTGGACAGCCTTCTTTGTTCGGGTATATATTCTTTTTTCCACTCATTCTTGACCCTCCAATAGTACCTTTTTTGATACTACATTACATTTTGCAACTAAGCTACCCAGTATTTTACACACCTTTTCTCCTTAGCTCAAAGAAAATGCTTCTTATTCACATCAATTTTTAAGGGTTTGCATGATTACACCTGCAGCAAGACGTGTTAAACTATATAAAGATTACACTACTTAAAAAAAGGATAGGAGCTATCATGGAAAAGATACTTATTTTCGGACACCAAAACCCAGACACAGATACGATTTGTTCTGCGATTGCTTATGCTGATTTGAAAAACAAACTCGGCTTCAATGCTGAGCCTGTCCGTCTCGGACAAGTCAACGGCGAAACACAATACGCGCTTGACTATTTCAAACAAGAAAGCCCGCGTCTTGTTGAAACAGCTGCAAACGAAGTAAACGGCGTTATCCTGGTTGACCATAACGAACGCCAGCAAAGCATCAAAGACATTGAAGAGGTTCAGGTTTTAGAGGTTATCGACCATCACCGCATCGCTAACTTTGAAACAGCTGAGCCGCTTTACTATCGTGCTGAGCCTGTAGGCTGTACGGCTACCATCTTAAACAAAATGTACAAAGAGAATAACGTGAAAATCGAGAAAGAAATTGCCGGCCTTATGCTGTCTGCGATCATTTCTGATTCCCTGTTATTTAAATCTCCAACTTGCACGGACCAAGACGTAGCAGCAGCAAAAGAGCTTGCGGAGATCGCTGGCGTAGATGCTGAAGAATACGGCTTGAACATGTTGAAAGCAGGCGCTGATCTAAGCAAAAAAACAGTGGAAGAGCTCATTTCTCTTGATGCGAAAGAATTTACGCTCGGCAGCAAGAAAGTCGAAATCGCACAAGTAAACACAGTGGACATTGAAGATGTGAAAAAACGCCAAGCTGAATTAGAAGCTGTGATCTCAAAAGTTGTGGCTGAGAAGAATCTTGATCTCTTCCTTCTCGTTATCACAGATATCTTAGAAAATGATTCACTTGCTCTTGCAATCGGTAACGAAGCAGCGAAAGTGGAAAAAGCGTTCAACGTTACATTAGAAAACAACACAGCCCTCTTAAAAGGCGTTGTTTCCCGTAAAAAACAAGTCGTTCCTGTCTTAACAGACGCAATGGCTGAATAAGCAAAAAGCATCCCGCGTCGGGATGCTTTTTCTTATTCACCCAGCTTCTCAATTTGTCCCATCACATCGGTAATTTGCTTTGCGTTTTGGACCAGGTCTGACTGCTCCAATTCTTTAAGCGATACCTTGCCTTCCTCGGCTTGTTTCAACACCTCTTCAGCGCTTTTCTGCAAGGTTTCGTTATGCTCCTGAATGGTTTGATGAATCTCCGCTGCGGCATCAGGCGGCGTTAATTCATTAAAATCAGCGGCATCCTTCTGAATCGACTCAAGCTGCGCTTCAAGTTTTTCTTTCGCCTCGGTGTCATTTACAGCTTTCTCAGCCAATTCAGGCGCTTCCTCTGCAAATGTCTTCACCTTCTCCACATACCCCGCTGCTTCACTCGTATAGTTCAATCCGTCGTTCACCTGATCAAGCATGCCACATCCGCCTGCACTCAAAAGTCCCACTCCGGCAAGTATTGTCAAAATGATCTTCATCTTCAGCCCCCTCATCGTTTCTTTTTCATTTTTTCTTTTAAGATCGGAATCAATTTCTCTTTCGCTAACGGCAGCCCTTTCCTCACCAATTCACGCTTCAGCCACTTTTTCAGCTTAGACATTCTGATGCTCCTCTCCCTTTTTGATAAAAATGAAAAAACTCCACCAATTTGGTGAAGTTCCTGAAACAAAAAGACCTTCACCAAATCAGATTTGGCAAAGGTCTCGCTAACAATGAGATTGCCAGCAAAGCCGAGGACAACTTGTCCCGTAATGACGACTTTACTGTGAAAGCTACTCCCCTTTGGAGTGTTCATTTTTATTACTTTCATTCTAAAGCACCAATCTGTTCCGGTCAAATTCCTGCCGTTTATATAAAAGCGCGCTGTGGTATTTAAAATTTGAATGGTTTTTCCATCAGGAGATCATGCTATGACAGAGGAGGTTTTCATCATGAGTCAAGAGCGCGTGAAACGGCCTGGGCATACCAGATGGTACATATCTTCGTTACTTAGCGGCATTATTATTCTTAATTATTTTGACCGAGTGGCCATCTCGGTAGCGGCCCCTGCGATACAAGATTCGTTTCACCTTACTGCAACTGAACTCGGCATCGTGTTTTCCATTTACACCTATTCCTATACACTGATGCAGCTGCCTGTCGGAAGTTTGCTGGACCGTTTTGGGGTCGCATGGGTCACGAGGGTTGGAATGACGATATGGAGCTTTTTAACGATCCTTCTTGCTTTTTTGCAAGGAAAATTGCTGTTGTATCTGTTCCGGTTTCTCATTGGGCTGACGAGCGCCTCTGCGTTCCCTGCTGCCTCTAAGGCAACCGCTCTCTGGTTTCCTCCAAGTGAGCGGGGATTGGCAAACTCATTGTTCGATTCGGCCGCCAAATTTTCAAACGTGATCGGCGCGCCATTGGTCGCGTTTCTTGTCACAACATTTGACTGGCGTGTCGCTTTTTTGACGATTGGATGCATCAATGTGCTGTTTACGATCTTTTTCTGGCAGTATTATGAACAGCCTGAACGGCACAAACGCATTTCTAAAAGTGAACTAAACTATATTCAAAAACACAATGCCATTACAACAGAGCAAATCCCTTACAAAACGGGCCCGCTTTTAAAAAAGCTTTTCACCAATCGGAAAGTATGGGGCTTAATGATCGGATTTACAGGGTACGGGTATACATTCAACCTGCTGCTCACCTGGCTTCCGACTTTCTTTAAACATACATACGGTATGGATCTCATGTCGTCCGGTTTATTTACGGCAGTGCCGTGGCTGATCTCAACCATTTCCGGAATTGCCGTCGGCGGCTGGCTCGTCGATTATTTTATTAAGAAAGGCTATCCTAACACCAAGGTGTACCGAACCGTAATCATAGTCGGAATGAGCTTTGGCTTTTTCTTTTTAGGCTCCATTCTGACGAACAATATTACCGTAGCGATTATTTGCATTTCCATCGGACTCGCCGGAATTTCCGCAACCGCTCCGGTCGGCTGGTCCATCTCCGCAGAACTCGCGCCGATCGGTTCCGTATCCATGCTGAGCTCCATGGTGAATCTCGCAAACAACCTGTTCGGAGGCATTATTGCTGCGTCACTGACAGGGTATTTGTTTGATGTGACAGGCTCCTTTACCCTCAGCTTTCTGGTAGCTGGTTTTGTGCTGTTGCTGGGATTGGTTTTTTATGTGTTTGTATTAGGGGATGTAAAACGAATTAAACTGGAATGAAGAGTGCTTGCTGAAAAGCACTCTTTTCTTTGAATCCGCCAGGTGTTATTTTCTTTCTCCCAACATTCACTAGGCTGTTCTCGGACGAAAACACTACCATTTTATCCTTGACTCCAACCAAAGGTAAGGCCTCATAGTGAAAGAAGAAAGGAGGAGTCAGATGGTGAAATTAACAGTAAAAGAACTATCCAATATTGCGAATGTCACAATCAAAACGCTTTATCATTACCACAAAATCGGCTTGCTAGCCCCAAAGGAAATAAGCGAAGCCGGATATCGGTACTATGGTGCTGAAGAACTAAAAAGACTGCAGGAAATCCTTTTTTACAAAGAATTAGATATTCCTTTGTCAGAAATTAAAACATTACTAAATGAGGATGCTAAAAGAACAAGTACATTAGAAAAACAAAAAAAGCTGTTTGAAAAGAAAATTGAAAAGTATCAGCGTCTCATTCAAACAGTCAACACATCTTTAGAATACACGAGAAAAGGCGAAAACATGGATCATAAGGTAATGTTTAAAGGATTTGAAAGCGCTGAAGAATGGAAACAATCTTTAGCAGAACAAAATGGGTATTTAAAAGAGCGTTACGATTTTGAATTGGATACACTTACAATCAATGTCGATGAAATGAACAAAATGGCAATAGAGGCTAAACATTTTCTTGATAGGATGGCTGATTTTTTAAGAAACGGTGTAACGTATCATGACCCTTCCGTGCAAGAGCATGTCATGAATCATCTTAAGTTCCTAAATCAGAACGGGCATCCGACAAGTAAAGAAGATTACGTAAAACAAACACGTTTTTTTATGCAAGATGATTTCCATAGAGGAATGTTAGAAGAGCAGCAAGCCGGTTTATCTTATTATTTGGTTGTCGTTGCAGAACACCTGTAGTGTTTTGTCACCCTTTATAGGGTGACAGCCATCAGGATTACGAGACAGCACCGCCAACAATCGAAACATTCTGCCGGTCAACGGCAAAACGCCGTCCGTTCCATTTTAATACGGTTTGAACATATCCCAATGAGTCGGCGTTATACCTTCCCGCTATCCGCTGGTACACCAATAATTCGTATACGCCGTCTCTGTCAAAATCAACCGGATACAAGCCCGATAAAGGATTCACCCATCCTTCTATCGGCATTTTTAACACACCTTGGCTGTTATAAATCTCATTCAAATATTCCCTGCCTTTGTAAGTAAGGTCGAGGATATACGTTTCGTTTTGCTGATGACTGATGACGCTCGCTTTATATTGATTTTGATACCTCACACTGTACTTTAATTCATCATTCAATACATCTGAATTGAAAATTCGCCGGAACTGCCTGTTTAGATAGGCAAACACGTATGCATAAATAGCACCGCCGCTTCCCCCTGTGTCCATTACCACTGCCACATCCTCAATCTTGTCGCCTGTCATATCCCCCAGAAAAAGTGACGGATTGTATCCCATATTGTTTTGAAGCTGAATCTGCTGCTCCTGATGGGTTCTGCCATCACGGATCACCAATGTGATATTTCTCCATAACGGGCTGCCGGGCATTTGATTTCCAGTTAGAAAGACCTCGTCAATAACGCCGTCTCCCGTTACATCGCCGTGAGTAGATGCAATGATTGCACGTGAGGAGACAGGCTGCCGAAATACGTATGGATGTTGAACAAGTCCTCTGCCTTCATAAAACCAATAAGGAGCCATTCTGATGTCATACACATTCAATTGTGTCACCTTCCCTAATCAGCTGAATGAATCATTATATGCAGGAATGGCACATCAAAGACATATCTTACACACCAATTAAATCCGTACCATATGAGTTATCGATTACACAAAGCCACTCGCCTTGCGCATTCTTCTTAAATACATAGGTCGCCCTTCTTTCCATCGCATACTCGGAGTCCTTTTTATCCGAATCAAGCAGTGTCTGAGAAAGGACGAGTACCGTGTCACCTGCTTCCAGCATGATCATTTCCCCTTGTGTCGGGACAATATGATGATTGAAATAGTTCGCAATCGTGATAAACGCTTTTTTGATTTCTTCTTTGCCTCGCGCGATCATGCCCGGCTTCACGACTAAAACGGCATCTTCCGAATAATAATTCATCAGTGTATCAAAATCTTCATTTTGGATTGCCAAATCACACGCAGAGATGATGTCTTTCAATTGCTGTTCCAAATGAATTCCCCCAATCATCATGATTGGATATATTATACATCGCTAGACCACTGAAACCTTGAAAACAAAATGAAAAGTATCCTTTTTTCCTATATAATCAAATAGATATATTTAACAAAGTACCCAAGTGAAGGGGGTGAACATTATTGTCTGCGGAAGTAACGTTACATGACAATATACATCATGATTTAAGTGCGGATTGCCAGCACTGTTTTGGCCTGTGCTGTGTCGCCTTGCCTTATGCGAAGTCGGCAGATTTTGCTTTTGATAAAGACGGGGGCACGCCTTGCCGCAACTTACAATCAAACTATCAATGTTCTATACATAAAGATCTCAGAGAAAAAGGATTTCGAGGCTGCTCTGCATATGAATGCTTTGGCGCCGGCCAAAAAGTATCCCAAATCACTTATGAGGGAAAGGATTGGCGAAACAGCCCCGAAACGGCCAACCAGATGTTTGACGTTTTTCCTATCATGCAGCAGCTGCACGAAATGCTCTGGTATTTACATGAAGCTCTTTCTATAGATATAGCCAAGCCGATTCATGCTGAACTGAGAACCACTTTCGAAAAAATAGAAAGGCTCACCAGACTCAGCAAAGAACGCTTGCTGACACTGCAGGTGGACGAGCATCGAGCTGAGGTCAATGAATGGCTGTTAAAAACAAGTGAGCTGGTGCGTGCCCAAGCCCGCCATCCAAAACTCCCGAAAAAGGTCAGCCGGGGAAGTGTCCTGATCGGCGCGAAACTGAAAGGGCTTGATCTGCGAGGAGCAAATCTAAGAGGGGCGCTGCTCATAGCCGCCGATCTGAGAAATGCCGATTTGAGAATGACAGACTTTATCGGTGCAGATATGAGAGACGCTGATCTCAGCGGCGCCGACCTGACCGGGAGCATCTTTCTGACACAGGCACAGGTGAACGCCGCCAACGGCGATTCGAACACAAAGCTGCCGCTGTCTTTACGAATCCCTGCCCATTGGAAATAAAAAAGGACCCGCTAACGGTCCTTTTTTACTGATCAATTCAATCCTTTTTCGTTCCTTTTATCCGGCAATTTCACACTTCTTGCCAAGTATCCCGACAGCCATAACGCAACCAGCAGCATGAAGGTGATCATACCGACGACGCCCAACCAGTGAAAAGCAGACCAGAACAGCCCTCCGACTGTTCCGCAAACACTTGAACCGGCGTAATAAAAGAACAAATACAGCGATGAAGCCTGTGCTTTGTTATGAAGGGCTCTCCTGCCCACCCAGCTGCTGGCAACTGAATGTCCTCCGAAAAAACCGAATGTAAAGAGGGCAATCCCCAGAATTTTCACTGCCAGCATACTGTTTATCGTGAATAAAGCACCTGCAATGACGATGAAAATATTCATCACCAATATTTTCGGATAGCCATATCGATCAACCATTCTTCCAATGAAAGACGAGCTGAAAATGCCTACAATCATCACAATAAATATCCAGCTGGCAAATGCTTTATTAAGCGAATACGGCGGGCCCAACAGCACATACACAATGTAATTAAACAATGCAACATTGCTTCCGAGCAGCAAAAAACCAATGAGAAACAAGCTGAATAGTTTACGGTCCCTCAAGTGGTCGATCAGAGACATTCCCAATTTCCCGAGCTTCAATTTTCTTGGCGTAAAATGCCTGGATGGCGGCAAATTCATAAAAAATATAACACTAGCAATCAAACTAATGACACCAATTGATCCCATCGCCATATGCCAATTCAAGTACTCGCTCAGGAGCCCGGAAACGATCCTTCCGAAAACGGCGCCGATTGCATTTCCGCTGATATACAGCCCCATCGCCGACCCAAGACTTCCGGGTTCAATTTCTTCCCCGAGATAAGCCATCGCAATCGACGGAAGGCCTGCGAGCGCAACGCCTTGAATGGTTCTCAATACGAGCAGCGTATGAAAGTTCGGACTAAAGGCCGATGCCAGACAGAGAACCGATGCGGCCAGCATGGAAATACCCATAATCGGCTTGCGCCCCCACACCTCGGATAATGAACCAAAGACAAGCATGCTCACAGCTAACAGCATTGTGGTAACAGATAAAGAAAGACTCGCCGCAGTAGGCGTTACATGAAATTCCCGCGTGAATTCCTCCATGAGCGGCTGTACGCAATATAGAATCGCAAATGTATTGAAACCCGCAGCGAAGAAAGCAAACGTAATTTTTCGAAAAACCGGTGTGCCTTTTTGAATGTATGTCATCGGGACTTTATCGGTCCCTCATCATGTTGTGGAGCACTGCCATTCATAAACAATCATCCTTTATTTCTTCCGAATTCAAACATCCTCGAGTCTGTTTATATTACTATCTTAGCACCGTTGATATATGTTGTATAATGCATATAAAATATCATTTTCATGCTTATATGTAATAAAGGAGGGATGATAATTGGAATGGGAACAACTTGAATATTTTCAAACACTGGCCCGAATGCAGCACGTCACGAAAGCCGCAAAAAGCCTCTCCATCACACAGCCTGCACTTTCACGCTCTATCGCCAGGCTGGAAAATCATTTGGGCGTCCCGCTATTTGACAGGCAAGGACGATCCATCAGCTTAAATCAATACGGACACATTTTTTTACGGCGGGTTCAGGCGATGATGAAGGAGTACACCGAAGGAAAAGAAGAAATCCAAGCCTTATTAAAGCCAGACCAAGGCGTAGTCTCTCTCGGTTTTTTACATACATTAGGCACCACGCTCGTGCCCGATCTCATCGGCTCCTTTCAGCAGGAATACCCCAACATTGCCTTCCAGCTGAAGCAAAACCACTCTTATTGGCTGCTTGAACGATTAAAATCCGGGGATCTGGACCTCTGTCTCCTCGCTTCGATTAAGCCTGAAGATCCGATCCAATGGATCAAGCTGTGGAGTGAAGAACTCTTTGTATTTGTGCCAAATGATCACCCATTAGCCAGTCGCGAAAGCATTACCCTGAATGAGATTGCCGGGGAGCGTTTTATTTTATTGAAAAAAGGCTACGCGCTTCGGATGACGGTCGATGAGCTGTTTGAGAAGGCCAATATACAGCCGAACATTATGTTTGAAGGAGAAGAAGCAGCTACTGCCGCAGGTTTTGTGGCAGCCGGTCTGGGCATATCTATTCTCCCAGACCTGAAAGGCTTAGACCAAAGCAAAATCACCAAAATCCGCGTCAGCTGGCCGGAATGTCAGCGTGTCATAGGAATTGCCTGGATAAAAGGCAGGTTTTTATCACCGGTTGCTGAGACCTTTAAACAATATGTGATCAGCCATTTTTCTGAGTAGGGAGGATTCAAACATGAATGTCAAAAAAATCACGTCAGAACAGGATTTACATACAGCGTTTGAAATCAGAAAGGCAGTATTTGTAGAGGAACAAGGCTGTCCCATTTCGGATGAATTCGATGAGTTCGATACACTCCACGGTGACTGCCAGCACATCCTGGCTTATCATCAGAATGTACCTGTTGGCACTGCACGTGTCCGTATCGTTGACCACGCGGGGAAACTGGAACGAATCTGCATTCTGAAGTCTTACCGCAAATTCGGTTTGGGAAAAGTGATCGTCGATGCATTAGAACGTATTGTGAAAGAACAAGGCATTTCTGCCTTCAAACTGCACGGCCAGACACAGGCGGCAGGCTTTTATGAAAAGCTTGGCTATCAGACTGCATCAGAAGAATTTATGCTGGACGGCATTCCGCATGTGCTGATGACAAAACAAGACGATTCTCCTTTATAGATTGTTCACAAATTTGTCACTTATGAGCATGAACAGTTCATTGGTATACTAATCACCGATTATGGAGAGAAGGAATGATTGTATGCCAGCAAATAAAAAAGAGAGTCTTATATTTGGCGTGATGATGTGTTTTGGAATGGTCTGCGTCATGTCGATTTACAATGCCATCATCAACGGAGCCATTCATGATTTTTCACTGATGACCGTTTTTGAAATGGTCATCGGTTTTATGGTCGCCCTCCTGTTCGATTTACTGTTAGTGGGCCCCCTCGCCAAGAAGATTGCATTCCGCATGCCGTTCGACAAGACTAAAAAAATTTATGTCATCCTTGCCATGTCAACTTGTATGGTGATTGGCATGGTACTTTTTATGTCTGTGTTCGGTTTAGTGACAGCGGTTCTAGCAAATGGGCTGAACGGGGACAGCCTCTTCAGTGCTTATCTTATGATTGTGTTGAAAAATTTCATCCTGGCCTATCCATTGCAATTACTGATTATGGGCCCATTAGTCAGAGGGATTTTCATGAAATTTGTAAAACCAAAGCTCACAGCCGCAATTTAAATAGAAAAGGAGTGAGCCTGACACTCACTCCTTTTGCTCATGAATCGAATGTAAAACAAGCTCCGCAAAAGCCTCTGCGGCAGGCAGCTGCCATTTTTTCTTTTTGGGTGTGAGTAAATCGGATCGAGGGCTTCACCATGCTGGAGATTTTTCAGCTTATGTTTTTCACTTCCATTAATCCCTATACCTTACCACATAGTTTTTATACAATTCTTCGTTATAAAGGATTTCTTCGCCATGTGAAGAGCAAATGAGCGTTGGTTTGATTTGATCTATGATTGAGCCGCTGTCGATGTTCTCATTTATATCAACACTGAATCTTCTTATAGGTGGGTGTAAATCCTCCTTACTTGTGATAAAAAGGTCACCCGTTAAAAGAGTACGATCGATTTTATGATCATACACGACATGCCCCGGAGAATGGCCAGGTGTTAAATAGTATTTCAGAGGCAGGTGAGCAAGCGTTTGCTCCGTCAGCGGCTGGACAATATGGGCTACCCCTGTGTTCTCCACTTCATTTTTGTTCGGATATGGCTCTTCCCCATTGATGTACTTTAGTTCTTTCTGGTGCGCAAAAATCGGAATATCAAATCTCTCTAACCATTTTGATGCACCTCCGATATGATCACTGTGGCCATGGGTAAGCAAAATGGCTTTTGGATTGCCGATCGCTAACGCTGCCCTAATTTGAGCATCAGCAAAACGTTCTATTCCCGTATCAACAATATAAACATCATCACCATCTTTGATAAACCAGGTATGAACTGGAATCCGAAGAGGCACATCAAGCTCAAATTCACATTGATAGACATGTTCTGATAGTTGTCTCAAGTTCACGCAAACCATCTCCTGTGGAAATTTTTTGATAGTTTTAAAGAAAACAGAAGTGAACGGACTATTTTCACCCACGCTCGAGCTGACTGGATTCTTGAGAGGAAACGCCGATTTTCGCCAGCATCAGCTCAACTTGTTAACGTTGTCCATTAATAATCCCTTTTGTTCCCCTTCTTCACATATTCCCAATCACGTTCTATATTCTTCCTCACTCTATGAAGGAGTGCAGAAATGGTTTCCTTTTCCTCTGAAGTAAAACCGGACAAGGCCACTTCCGTGGAATGTTCTCCTTCTCTTCTTAACAATGGATATACCTTTTTCCCTTTCTCAGTCGGGAACAGTTTTTTTATTTTTTTATTTTGCTCATCTGGCAGTTTTTGAATAAATCCCTGCATTTCCAGCTTCTTAATGGCCCGCGCGGCCGTTGTCCGGTCCACCTTTATCATTTCCGCCAATTTTTCTTGAATAATTCCCGGATTTTCGTATATACGTACGAGATAGAGATACTGCCCTCTTGTTAAGTCCAAATCTTTAAATTCGATGTTGCTTATGGAATCCAACGCTCTTGCTATCATGCCGATCTCACGCAAAATATCATTCATTCCTAAAACCCCTCACGTATTTTTGTTGCAATTACAACAAAAATGTTTTAACCTTACTATTATAAGACCACATGCATGCTGTACAGTCCAGACTAATATCAGAAAAGGATTGATTCATAATGAATATAAAAAGAATAACAACTGAAGCTGATTTACATGAAGCTTTGAATATTAGAAAGACGGTTTTCATTGAGGAGCAACATGTATCGGAATCCGAAGAGTTCGATGAATTTGATACGCTCCAGGAACAATGCCAGCATGTCTTGGTATATCATGAGAATCAGCCTGTCGGCACGGGCCGTGTGCGCATCGTTGACCATACAGCAAAGCTGGAAAGAATCTGCATCCTAAAACCTTACCGTAAGTATGGATTGGGGAAAGTCATCGTAAGCTGGTTAGAAGAAATCATAAAAGAAAAAGGACTGACTGCATGTAAGCTGCATGGTCAAACACAAGCAGCAGGCTTTTATCAAAAACTGGGCTACCAGATTTCTTCACAGGAATTTATGGAAGACGGCATCCCTCATGTCTTGATGACAAAAGACATATCGCGGAATATAACATGAAATATATTTTTTACGGATTAGGCATACTCATATTAAGTTTGGGCATTTCCTTAACCATACAATCAGGACTGGGCACATCACCCTTCGATGCCCTTTTGGTTGGTCTGTCAAAAGAAATCGGTCTTACCGTAGGGAGCTGGGAGGTCCTTATTTCTGTGATCCTCTTAATCTGCAACGCTATATTAACGAGAAAAAAACCTATTTTGCTAGGCTTAATTACAGCATTCATTACTGGAATAGGCATTGACCTATGGTTGTTTGTTGTAAAAAACACCATCTATCTAAATGCGTTGTTAAGCAAACTGATTTGTTTCGGAATTGGTTTGATGCTCATCGGTCTTGGAACAGCCATCTATCTTCAGACGAAATTCGCATCAACACCCATCGATCATTTAACACTTATTATCCGAGATCTCTCCAAAAGAACAATCTTGTTTTCAAGAACATTGGTATACGCTCTTTTCTTAGTATTAGCCATCATCTTTAAAGGCCCTATCGGCATCGGAACCCTATTAACCGTCTGTTTGGGAGGAATGATCCTTCACGTTTTTATGCCTATTGTGGAAAAACAATTCTTATCAAAAAAAAGAAGGGGTTAAAAAACCTCTTCTTTGAAAAAACGAAACGCAAAACAAGCTACGTTTCGTTCAATAATTTTATGATAAATTAAAATTTATAGTACCAAAAAATCGCAATTTCATTTGCTGTTGGAAGGTTGGAATAAAGCATCGTATCAACTGCACCTATTATAAAGTGATGTTTGGCATAAAAACGACAAGCTGAAACATTAATATCTTGTGTTTCAAGCATAAGACCACAAAAGCGATTCTCCTTTGCCCACTCAATCGCTTTATGTAATAATGCTGTTCCAACGCCTTTTTGTCTATAGTCTTTTGCAACGGCAATGTCCTCTATTAGTGCATACCCATTCCAGTTAGAACGAATCTTAATCCGGCCGATGCAGTTGTTTTCAACATAATATAAAAAGACAACCTTCCCTTCATCTTCAATATAACTAACATCCATTTCATCATCTTCATATTGTTTAAAATAAGGTTCAGAAAATCGTTCCTCAGTATATGTCCAAACACCGTTTTCAAAAGCAGGTATCATTCTCCCAAAAACAACGAAAGGTTCATTTGGTTTATTGAAATCTTTCAAATTCATTTGAGCCATTTTCTTGATCATATCAATCCCCTCCTAAACGAGATTATATTAGCATACTCGTTTCGATCAAGAACAGCATCCATCACCTTTTATATATAGCGATTTTTCTATTTCACTGTCTTAATGGGGGGGTATTTCAACAGAGGCTTGTGGTACAGTAAAAAGGAATAGATGATCCCGTGCCTACTAACAATAATAGATTCATCAATATGAAAAAGCATACTTCCTTCAACCCGCCATTGAATGGTACCCGTGGGGATTAGAAGCATTAGATATAACTCTGCCATTGGTGACATGTCCAAAAGACTACCAAAAATCCGTTGACCTTTGTTTTTTCTATGAAAGAATGAGAGTGAATAAAGGAGTGATTGAGTATGTTAACAAGAGAAGATATCTTTAAACACGTCAAAGAAAAATACGGTACATCGCCTGATTACCCGTGGGTGAAATACCCAAACTATGCTTCTTTGAGACATACATCAAACAAAAAATGGTACGGTCTTATCATGAATGTTCTCCCAGAAAAATTAGGCTTGGATGGTCATGGCGAAATAGATATTCTAAATCTAAAATGTCCCCCTGAAATAAGTGATAGCTTAAGAAACGGGGAAAATATCTTACCCGGATATCATATGGATAAGGAACATTGGATTTCAATTGTTTTAGAACGGACAGATCCAGAAGGCGAAATCTATAACTTAATCGAGCAGAGCTTTCATTTAACCAAGTGAAGATAAAGAGTGTTCCGGCTAATCAAGCTGCGAAAAGTAGTGGGCACTTTCATTTTAGGATACTGTTCTTCACTCAGTCCATAAACGCAACTTAGTCTATCTGGTGCGAGAGTGGGAGAAGAATTTCTACCAACTTCTTATGGAAAAGGATGAATAGTTATGACAAATAACTTAAAACAGAGAAGAATCATTTTAGATTTAGCAGTTACTTTAGATGGTTTTATTGAAGGGAAAAATGGAGAAGTTGATTGGTGCATTATGGACCCTGATATGGGGTTTACTGATTTCTTAAATCAAATTGATACTATTTTATATGGCAGAAAAAGCTACGATTTATGGGGACAATATATTCCAAAAAATGAAGATCCTGATACAGAAAAGGAACTTTGGAAATTGGTTCATAGTAAAAAGAAATATGTTTTTTCCAGAACACAAAATGAGATTGATAATCAAGCCATATTTATAAATGATAATATTCTTGAAGAAGTAAATAAATTGAAGAAAAAGTCTGGCAAAGACATCTGGCTATATGGTGGAGCGAGTCTCATTACAACTTTTATAAATTTGGGGCTTGTTGATGAATTTAGATTATCTATTCACCCTGTTGTTTTGGGAGAAGGAAAACCGTTGTTTATTGATGTAAAACAGAGGATAAATTTAAAAATGGTGAATACAAGAACATTTTCCTCTGGCGTTGTGCAAATCGTTTATCATTGGAATGGCTAAAAAAATCTTACTCCTCCAAAATATACATTGTAAGGTAACACTCGACAGTTATTTTTCTTATTGAACTAAAGGGGGAATCCAATGGGTTCTCCTTAATACTATTGAATTATCAACATCAAATTTTAACAGAGCTAAAAATATCCATTCTCTTGTATTAAAAGAAAAGAAGACTGGAAAGGACGCATTAACATAATTAAACATTATAGTATATTTCATTCTCCCTCTTTTAAGTAAATCGGCTAAGAGGTGATCCTATGCCCACTAACAATAAATCCAATAGATTAATCGCTGAGAAGTCTACTTATTTTACTTCAACATGCTCATAACCCTGTGGACTGGTTCCCTTGGGGAGAAGAAGCATATGAAAAAGCGAAACGCGAAAACAAGCCTGTTCTCGTATCTATTGGGTATAGCTAACGATGGCTAATCTAAAGAACATGCTATTGATGCCATGTTTATTCATTTTACAAAAAAGGATCAACCTTGAATTACTTTCACAAGATTGATCCTTTCACTCATTTAGCCATGTCTCCGCGAACGTTTATATACATTCAAGATTACTAGCCAACAAATAACAATGATTCCTGCAAAAAGTATGAGCATATTGCTATACAAATAGGTAGAGTGATCAACGTCAATAGGCAGCAGCCTATGATCTAGGAAGCCGATAGATAATAAACCGCCTACAATCGCAATACCCGTTCCCTCTGATAAAAAGCTCGTGAAATTAAGCAAACTCATTCCAGCGCCCGCTTCCTTTTCTTTCAAACTGCTAGACACAACTGTAGATATAACTGTTTTTGTGAAAGATAGCCCCCCAAAAACAAAAATTACTATAATTGTCATGATCCATGGTGCTGCATCTATAAAAAAGGCAGCGATTAAAAAGCCGGAAGAAAGCAATGCACTTCCAATAGTTAGTACATACAAGGAACCTTTCCGATCAACAAGCAATCCCCCAATGTAACCAAAGATGATGACACTCATTGTTCCGGGGAAAATAATGCCGCTTCCAATTGCTGCAGTACTTAAATGGTGAACATCTTTCATCATGTAAGGAACCATAGAGACAAATCCTGCTACTGTACCAAATATTAGTCCTCCGCAAAGGGTTCCAATCACAAAAAAGACGTTTTTCCCTAATTCAGGGTCAACAAAAGGGTCCTGAGCTTTCCTAATGTGTTTCACAAATATGAAGAAAGCAAGGATACTGATGATCAGAAAAGAAAATCTATAAGATGTTGTAAACAGCATAAAAAATACGATACCTGCAGACATCAATATAATCCCTGCCATATCAATGTGTCCTCTTATTCTCTCTTCCTTTTTCAACAATTTTATAAGAAATGGAACGGTGATAATTGTTGCAGTTGGAATAAGCAGCAAACACGACCAATGGATATAATGAGCAACCATTCCCCCAATAGCTGGTCCAACACCTTCTCCCATTGCTACTAAGGACCCGATCAGGCCAAATGCTTTCCCCCTGTTCTCTTTTGGAATATAGCGCGCAACGACAACCATCACAAGAGCTGGGAATGCGGCTGCACCAATCCCTTGAATAAACCGGGCTAGAATGAGTATAGAAAAGAAAGAGTGTCCAACAAATCCAATGATCGACCCAAAGCCATTTACCATAATCCCAAATAGAAGCAGATTTTTGATGCCCATCTGGTCTGATAGCTTTCCATATAGAGCTGTTCCAATGGAGAAGGTTAACATAAAGGCAGTATTCACCCAGTTTGCACTTGCTGGCAGTTTATTAAAATCGTTGGCGATATCAGGTAATGAGACGTTCAGAACCATTTCATTTAATACGCTGAAAAATGATAGAACACAAAGCCAAATCAAAACTTGATTGTGCCGTAAAGTTGACTGTGAATAAGACGTATTCACAATTTCCCCTCCATTAATGAAGGCAGACGCAGTTTATAGGGTCATTGATACGCTTCCCTCTTTTAATTGTACCCTGTTCATTTTATTGCACTTCATAATAACTCCCCCTACATTTGATTGATATGATCTTATTATATATAGACTAAGGTTTAAACTTTTACTTTTTTTATAAAAATTTGACCAGATTGCGAAACAAGGAAAAACGTTATTCACATTTATCTCAAGTGGCAAAATGAAACATTAGTTTATATTTTCACATCACAATTATCGATAAGCAGTCAGTTATTGTATTTGTTTAGGATAACTGTGGTAACCTGAATATAACCAACTTAGGAAGAAGGTGATCCCATGCCAAATAAAAGTAAACCCAATAGATTAATCGCTGAAAAGTCTCCTTATTTACTCCAACACGCCCACAACCCTGTGGACTGGTTCCCGTGGGGAGAAGAAGCATTTGCAAAAGCAAAACGCGAAAACAAGCCGGTTCTGGTCAGCATCGGTTATTCGACGACTTGTCATTGGTGGCCTGGGATAATCAAATCGTGTGGAACTCCATTAAAAGATAACAGAAGCCATTTTAAACGATAATACTATTTGTTCAAACAATACAGTCTACCTTTTATTTCATTCATTTTCTAAAACCTGTAATCCGTAACCACGCGGTAGCAGGTTTTTTTATTTGCTTGACTTAGAGTTAACTCTAAATTGTAAACTAACTTTAATTAAATGAGAGGGATGATGTTGTTGTATTCCATTAGTAAAGCTGCTGAGAAGACTAGTATTAGTTCGTATACATTAAGATATTACGAAAAGATTGGGTTACTTCCACCACCAAAACGAAAAAACAGTGGAAGGCGTTTTTATACGGAGACTGATATTCAGTTCATGTTATTCCTGAAAAGTTTAAAGGAAACAGGTATGTCTTTGGAGGATATTAATGAGTTTGTCAAAGACGGATGCATTTTGGAAAAAATCAATTCGGATGTTAAATCGGCACAACTCTCCCCATCTATAAATAAACGTATTGAGATTTTAACCAAGCACTTAGAGAAAATGGAAATTAAAAAAAGGGAGCTGGAAGAAGTGATTTCTACTACAAAAGGAAAACTGGATACATATTTTTCAATTTTGAAAGAGGAAGTGGAAAACAAATGAAACATTTAAATATATACATAATGTTACTTGGCTTCTCTATTTTCACGGGAGCTACTTTTAATCTTGCAAAATATACAGTTGGATATTTTTCTCCATCGTCTTCTGCGGCATGGCGTTTCGGTTTAGCGGCTGCAGTGATGCTCATCATTTTGATTTTTACTGAAGGTATAAAGAAGAGTCAATTACGGAAAAACGCCGTTTCATACATTATTCTTGGAATTATAGGAATCTTTGGATTTAATGCCTTGTTTTTTGTTGGTTTAAAATATACATCTCCCGTTAACGGAGCATTAATAATGGGGCTGAATCCTTTATTAACAGCAATTCTCGCTCGAATTATCTTAAAGGACAACATGACAAAAAAACAAGTACTCGGCATATTCTTTGCATTCATCGGTGTATTGTTAGTCATTACACAAGGTTCTATCGAAACCATTAAAACCTTATCAATTTCAGGAGGAGACTTAATAATCTTTACAGGTAACGTTTGTTGGGCACTTTATGGCGTACTTGGACGTCGGTTTGTAAAGGATGGTACACCGCTATCTACAACCACTTATACGATGGTTATTGGTGCTGTTAGTTTAATAGTAGTTTCCTTATTTACATCCAAACCTGTTTCTTTATCGAACATCCCGATTGGAGTTTGGGGGGCAATTGCTTTTATGGCTTTCTTTACAAGTGTTTTGGGTTACCTATGGTGGAATCAGGGGATTAAAGAGATTGGGGCTAGTAAAACATCTTTATTTTTCAACCTTGTTCCCGTTGTAACGATGATTATTTCATTTGCCGTTGGAACACCAATAAAGGTATTTCAAGTTATTGGGGCTGTGCTAGTTATATTAGGCGTTTTAACCGCTTCGGGGGTAATACGTATTCCTAAGTACAATACTAAAGAACAGTCAGCTATATAAAGAAATAGGGAGTATTTTTGAGAAAATGTGTTAAGTTAAATATACACTAATTATAGGAAGAAGGTGATCCCATGCCAAACAAAAGTAAACCCAATAGATTAATCAATGAGAAATCACCATATTTACTCCAACACGCCCACAACCCTGTGGACTGGTTCCCGTGGGGAGAAGAAGCTTTTGAAAAAGCAAAACGCGAAAACAAGCCGGTTCTGGTCAGCATCGGTTATTCGACTTGTCATTGGTGCCACGTTATGGCTCACGAAAGCTTTGAAGACGAAGAAATCGCGCGTCTTCTCAATGAACGGTTTGTGGCGATTAAAGTCGACCGGGAAGAGCGACCTGATGTGGATTCTGTTTATATGAGAATCTGCCAGCTGATGACCGGGCAGGGCGGCTGGCCGCTGAATGTATTTATTACGCCTGATCAAAAGCCGTTTTACGCGGGTACATATTTTCCAAAGACGAGCAAATTCAATCGTCCCGGTTTTGTTGATGTGCTTGAGCATCTGTCTGAGACGTTTGCGAACGACCGTGAGCATGTCGAGGATATTGCGGAGAACGCCGCTAAACATTTGCAGACCAAAACAGCCGCCAAATCAGGCGAAGGCCTTAGCGAGTCAGCGATTTCCCGGACATTCCAGCAGCTTGCCAGCGGGTTTGATACGATCTACGGCGGTTTCGGGCAGGCACCGAAATTTCCGATGCCCCATATGCTGATGTATTTGCTTCGTTATCATCACAATACGGGGCAGGATAACGCTTTATACAACGTGACGAAAACGCTGGACAGCATGGCGAATGGCGGCATTTACGATCATATCGGCTATGGGTTCGCCCGCTATTCGACTGATGACGAGTGGCTCGTTCCCCACTTTGAAAAAATGCTGTACGACAATGCGCTGCTGCTGACCGCTTATACAGAAGCCTATCAGGTCACGCAAAACAGCCGTTATAAAGAGATTTGTGAGCAGATCATTACGTTCATTCAGAGGGAAATGACTCATGAAGACGGAAGCTTTTTCTCTGCTTTAGACGCGGATACAGAAGGAGAAGAAGGAAAGTACTACGTGTGGTCAAAGGAAGAGATTCTAAAAACGCTCGGAGACGATCTCGGAACGCTGTATTGCCAAGTGTATGACATCACTGAAGAAGGAAACTTTGAAGGCAAAAATATACCTAACCTCATTCACACAAAGCGAGAACAAATCAAAGAGGATGCCGGGTTAACCGAAAAAGAGCTCAGCCTCAAACTCGAAGACGCAAGACAGCAGCTCTTGAAGACACGCGAGGAAAGAACCTATCCCCATGTCGATGATAAAGTGCTGACCTCATGGAACGCGCTGATGATCGCGGGTCTTGCGAAAGCGGCAAAGGTATACCAGGAGCCGAAATATCTCAGCCTAGCGAAAGACGCCATCACATTTATTGAAAACAAATTAATCATCGACGGCCGTGTAATGGTCCGATATCGAGACGGCGAAGTGAAAAACAAAGGCTTTATCGACGATTACGCTTTTCTCCTATGGGCTTATCTGGATCTCTATGAAGCTTCGTTTGATCTATCTTTTTTACAAAAAGCGAAGAAACTGACAGACGATATGATCAGCTTATTTTGGGATGAGGAGCATGGCGGATTCTACTTCACCGGACACGATGCTGAGGCCTTAATCGTCCGGGAAAAAGAAGTGTACGACGGCGCCGTGCCTTCCGGAAACAGTGTGGCGGCTGTTCAGCTGCTGCGTCTCGGGCAAGTCACAGGCGACTCATCACTAATTGAAAAAGCAGAAACGATGTTTTCCGTGTTCAAGCAACACATCGACGCGTATCCGAGCGGCCATGCTTTCTTTATGCAAAGTGTATTAAGACATCTGATGCCTAAGAAAGAAATCGTGATTTTTGGAAGTGCAGACGATCCAGCCAGAAAACAAATCATAACAGAGCTCCAAAAAGCCTTTAAGCCTAACGACTCCATTCTGGTAGCAGAGCATCCTGATCAATGCAAAGACATTGCGCCATTCGCGGCAGACTACCGCATCATAGACGGCAAAACAACCGTGTATATTTGTGAAAACTTCGCCTGCCAGCAGCCGACAACGAATATCGAAGAAGCCATCCAAACGTTAATAAGCAGCAGGGATTAAGACCCTTGCTGCTTACTTTTTGATTTCTTATGGTACCATAAAGCGATCCCCGCAAACACAAGATTGACCGCTATCGTAAAGAAAGCCTCCCACATCGGGTTCCCCCGCGTAACCGTAAAGAGAGAAGGAATTCCTCCATACACACTGTTTTTTTCTGTAATAAACATACACAAAAACATATTATTCGCGGCATGGGCGCCAAGTGATATTTCGATGCTTCCAGTTTTAATCGTGTAATAGGTCCACACAAAACCAAATGTTAAATACTCAATTCCTGCCCAGACAGCGCCATTGTTCATTTCTGGATTCGCAAAATGCAATACGCCAAACAATCCTCCGACAATCAGTGTCAAAAATAGAGGATTTTTCGTCAATCTCCCGAAAGCTTGAAGCAAAAATCCCCTGAAAAACAGTTCCTCAGCTGATGTCTGAATCGGAACCAAAATGAGGGCAGCCGCTAGCAGCCAGATAAAGCGTGAGGCATTAAACTCTTGCATTGAATAGCTATCAGGATGAATCGCAAAATCAATCAATTGTACGGCGATCATCAGCAAGAAATAAGCAATAAAGCCAAAGGAAATTCTCCGCCAATTCATCTTTGAATTTGGTGTAATCACAGTTCGGAAAGGCCGCTTCAAAATAAAGCGCACAGCCAGCCAAACTCCCGGAATGGCGAATAAATAAATCACATGCGACAAATAAAGATCTACGAGGGGATCACTCAGCACAGCTTCATCCAAATCAAACGTGATATTGGGATTCACAATAACCGTGAACAGTATAGCGAAAAGGTAAGCTATATTCCCGAATACATATAACCCTACCATCACCAAAAAAGCGAAAAAATATCTCCACAACGTATTGTTTCCTTCTATAGGACGGATAAATGAATTCATTCCTTCTATGTCTCTTCCTTTCAATGAGAATATTACTATATATTTGCATAAATTGGTCTATGAATCTACTGTTTTGGAAATCTTTTAAGCAAAATTAAAATATAAAGTGTGAATTTAGTTCTTCCATCTAGTGATTTGAACTCTGTTGCCAATGAACCAAGATACTTATAATAGTCCTAAGAGGGGAATTTTCAGTCTTTTCTTACTACTCAAAAGGGGGTTTTTTATGAATACGATCTTCAAACAAAAGAATACACATCCTTTCTCAAACGCAGCGAATCGTTTAGACCGCCTTCCGATTTCACGCGTTCATTTCCAAGTGTTAACCGCTCTCGGCATTGTTTATTTCTTTGATCTCGCAGATTTATTTACCCTCAGCAATGTAGCGCCGGCACTGATCGAGCATTGGGGCATCCCGCTTTCAACTATTGCTAACGTAACGGCTGCTTCGTTTTTAGGCATGTTTTTAGGCGCTTCACTGGGCGGACGGCTGTCCGATCGAATCGGCCGCAAAAAAGCCTTAAATCTATTTGTCTTTGTTTTCTCAATCGCATCGCTATGCAATGCTGCGGCATGGGACATTCCATCTTTAATGACATTACGTTTTCTCACCGGATTTGGCGTTGCAGCCGCCATGGTCATTACGAATAGCTATTTGGCGGAATTTTTCCCTTCAAGTGTACGTGGAAAATATATTTCTTTTTGTGCCATGATTGGATTGATCGGGGTTCCGATCACCAACATTGTGTCTGCCTTTGTCATTCCTCTTGGTTCATGGGGATGGAGGCTAGTATTTGTATGGGGTGCCGTCGGCCTTATTTATTTTTTCTTCATCCGCCGTCTGGAAGAGTCACCTCGCTGGCACGAAAATCGGGGGGAATATGCGAAAGCCGATGCGATCCTCAACCGAATTGAGGCACAGGTTGAAAAGGAGAAAGGCCCGCTTCCGGCAGCATCCCAGCCTAAAGTAAGCGAAACTGTTAAGCAGCATACGGGTTACGCAGGCTTATTGAAAGGCAGAAACCTCAAAATCACCATCGTATTATCTGCTGTATGGATTTTTGAAACGTTTGGGTTTTACGGATTTGCCTCATGGGTTCCAAGCCTGTTAAAAAGCAATGGTGTCACCATGGAAAATACATTGTGGTATAACGTATTGCATTCCGTCGGCGCTCCGCTTGGCGCACTGCTCGGCTCCATGATTTCTGAAAGATTTCAAAGAAAATGGATTTTAGCTGCGAGTGCGTTTCTGACGGCCATCGCCGGGCTCTTATATGGTATGACTTTTATTCCCATCATGATCATTGTATTTGGTTTTATCGTGAATATCACAGAACGGGTCTTTACCTCGAACTTATACGCCTATACATCTGAACCTTATCCGACTGAATACCGCTCGTCTGGCAGCGGTTTAGCCTATGGTCTTGGCCGTTTTTCAAACATTTTTGGCTCATTGCTTGTCGGATTTATTGCCGTTCAGCTCGGCTATATCAGCGTCTTCTTATTTATTGGGGGCTGCTGGCTCGCATGCTCCTTGCTGTTAATCTTCTTCGGTCCTAATACGAATGCGAAACAGATTTAAAAAAGTCAGTGCGGATCTGCCGCACTGATCTCATTACAATTTTCAAAATCCTTGCGGGGTTTCCGCCTACAACAGTATTAGCGGGTACATCCTTAGTGACAACAGATCCAGAAGCAATCACTGCGTTATCACCGATTGTCACTCCCGGGTTAATCACCGCCCGGCCTCCAATCCAAACTTGATCTCCAATTGTCACAGGCTTACCGAACTCCTTCCCGGATTTCCTTTCGATCGGATCAAGAGGATGACCGGCCGTGTAGATATGTACTCCTGGCGCAATCAAACAATGACGGCCGATACGCACCTCACACACATCTAAAATGACACAGTCAAAATTAACAAATGTATGATCTCCGATATGAATGTGATAGCCATAATCACAGCGGAATGTCGGCAAAATCGTGACTTGATCCCCAACCGAACCGAGCAGCTCCTTCAAAAGCTCCGTCCGCACTGCATCATCTTCCGGTGTTTCGTTATATTGTCTAATCAGCTGTCTCGTATGTTTGCGTTCTAGTAATAGTTGTTGATCTTCCGAATTGTATAATTCTCCGGCTGCCATTTTTTCTTTTTCTGTCCTCAGCATTTAAGTCACTCCAGATGTCAGATTGTAATCTCGATCAAATTTCCTTCATCATCCTCAATCACGCTTTCATAGTAGCCGTCTCCTGTTGTCCTCGGGCCGTTTACTACTGCGAAACCATCCGCCTTCAATCGATCAGTCAGTTCGTCAACTTTCTCCCGGCTCCCAACGGAAAAGGCAATATGTGCCCAGCCTGTCATTGTTTGTGAGGGCGGATCGGTCACATTCCCTTTTTTCATAATCTCCAGCCTTGCTCCGGAATCAAACGTAATAAAATAAGACTTAAAATCTTTTTTCTCATTATGATACAAATCATTCGCTTCGCCATTAAAATACGTTTCATAAAAAGACTTCATTCGCTCTAAATCATTGACCCAGACCGCTGTATGTTCAATCTGCATTTCTTCCTCCTCCTTCGCCTTCAATGAAGTTATAAGGTATGAAATGCATTCCAGTTCAAGCTTTTTTCTTAAATTTATGCTGAATTTTGATATCAGCGGGTTCATCCTGCAATAATAGAGAAAATGCTGCGATGCCGAGCTGCTCAAGGTTCAAATCAAGCGACGGAAAACCAAGAACACGGCTGATAGAAGTATTCCCCTCGCCTATGATTTCAACATCCCAATTATTCTTTTTGGCAAATAGATGAATTCCAGCTGCCACTTCATCACTATTTGCATAAATAGCAGTCGGAACCCGCCCGCTCATATAAAAATGTTCAGCTGCCAGCTCACCATCATTCATATCGTTGCATCCGGACAGCATATGGCGGTCTTCCAACCTTCCGCAGATAACTTTATAGGCCGCAGCTTTATCAGCCGTGCTCGGACTCCTATCAGCTTCTCTGACACACGTAAAAGCAATATTCTCATGCCCTCGGCTCTTTAAATAGCGAAAGCTCTCTGCATAAGCAGTTTTTCTGTCATTAAAAGCACAAGGGACATCAATGTCTCCGGTATCCTCACAAGCGATGACCGGCCCATATTCCTGATAAGCTAAAATGCTGTCCCAATGATTGGCGCGGGAAGTAATGATGAGACCGTCTATTTTCTTCGTTCTTAACAGCTCTAAATATTTGATTTCAATATCGGGGTTATAATTGGTGGGGAGAAGGGTCGTTGCATACTCATGCTGAAAAGCCGCCTTGGTGATTCCGTTAACGATTTTATCAAAGCAGGGATGATCGCTATAAGGCAGAATCACACCGACTGTATGGGTTTTCCCGCGAATGAGATCGATTGCGGTTCGATTTGGTGTATAATCCAATTCCTTCATGACTTGATGAACTAGCTTTCTCTTTTCTTCAGATACATAAGGATGATGATTCAATACACGCGAGACAGTCGAAACAGATACATTTGCCAGTCTTGCGATCTCTTTTATATTTGCCATCTCTTTCTCCTTTTCATATAAAAAAAGCAGTAAGTGTAAAATCCTTACTGCTATCTCATCATATATTGATGATAAGTTCAACAGGACAATGGTCGGAACCCATGACGTCCGCTGATATGCTGGCATCTTCAATCTGTTCCTTAAGTCTTTCAGAAACAACAAAATAATCAATCCGCCATCCGATATTTCTGTCCCGGGCGCCGGCACGATACGACCACCAGGAATAAGCGCCTTCAAGATCAGGATAAACATGACGGAAAGAATCAACAAAGCCAGCTTCTAAGAAACGAGTGAATGCCCCTCTTTCTTGATCTGAAAATCCAGCGTTATTCCGGTTCGCCTTTGGATTTTTCAAATCAATCTCCTGATGGGCTACATTCAAATCACCGCATAAAATCACTGGTTTTTTCTGATCCAATTCAAGAATATAAGACAATAAAGCCTCTTCCCATTGCATGCGGTAATCAATCCGCTCTAATCCCCTTCTGGAATTGGGCGTGTAAACAGTCATCACAAACACGTTTTCAAATTCCAGCGTAATCACTCTGCCTTCTTGGTCATGCTCTTCTACTCCGATACCGTAGATGACCTGCAGCGGTTCTTGCTTAGAAAAAACAGCTGTGCCAGAATATCCTTTTTTCACTGCATAATTCCAGTACACATGATAGCCTTCAGGCTGGAGATCAACCTGGCCGTCCTGTATCTTCGTTTCCTGAAGACATATAATATCTGCATCCTCTTCTTTCAAATAAGAGAGGAAATCCATTTTTCTCATCACAGCCCGCAGGCCGTTTACATTCCATGAAATCAACTTCATGTTTCATCCCCCCTATAAAAAAGAGCAAGAACCCGAAGGTCCTTGCTCTTTACGTATCAGCTTACTCACCGCTTACGTATGGAAGTAAAGCCATTTGACGTGCGCGTTTGATCGCTGCAGTCAATTTACGTTGGTATTTAGCGTTTGTTCCAGTTACACGACGTGGTAAAATTTTACCGCGCTCAGAAACAAACTTTTTAAGAAGATCTACATCTTTGTAGTCGATGTGCGTGATACCGTTAGAAGTGAAATAACACACTTTACGGCGTTTCGCACGACCGCCTCTGCGTCCTCCTGCCATTGTCATTTCCCTCCTTTCTTTTTCATTTTAGGCGATAATCACATTAGAATGGAAGATCATCATCCGAGATGTCAATCGGTTTGCCGTCGTTGGCAAATGGGTCATCATTAAAGCTGTTCCCCTGATTGCGTCTCTGGTTGTTTTGATTTCCCCCAAATGGATTATCATTTTGGCCTCCGCCAAAGTACTGGCCTCCGCCGCTGTTTCCTTCGTTGTATCCACCTGAACCAGAACCGCCGCCGTTTTTCGGCTCAAGAAATTGAACACTTTCAGCTTGGACCTCTGTCACGAAGACACGCTGTCCTTGCTGGTTTTCATAGTTTCTTGTTTGTAAACGGCCATCTACGCCTGCAAGGCTTCCTTTTTTCAAGAAGTTTGCAACGTTTTCGGCTTGTCTTCTCCAAGTGACACAATTAATGAAATCGGCCTCACGTTCTCCGGACTGGTTCGTAAATGTACGATTCACAGCAAGAGTAAACGTAGCAACAGCCGCACCGTTTGGCGTATAACGAAGCTCTGGGTCTTTTGTCAGTCTTCCGACTAATACAACTCGGTTAAGCATAAGAAAGACCACCTTTTACCATTATATATTTCAAAATTGCTTATTCTTCTTCTTTAACAACAATGTGGCGAATGATATCGTCACTGATCTTAGCTAGACGGTCAAATTCTTGAACTGCCGCAGCGTCAGATTGAACGTTTACGATTTGGTAGAAACCGTCGCGGAAATCGTTGATTTCGTAAGCAAGACGACGTTTACCCCAATCCTTTGTTCCAGTGATCTCCGCACCGTTAGAAGTCAGAACGTTGTTGAAACGCTCGATAACTGCTTTTTTAGACTCTTCGTCAATGTTTGGGCGGATAATGTACATAACTTCGTACTTTCTCATCTGTTTGCACCTCCTTTTGGACTAAGCGGCCCATAATGGGCAAGGAGCAATAATTCTATTACTCACAATTTTATATTATACCAAAGCTCTTGTCCCTTTACAACTGCATCCTATACATTAAATCGGAAATGAATAACATCTCCGTCTTGGACCACATATTCTTTCCCTTCAAGGCGGACTTTTCCTGCCTCTTTAGCTCCTGCCATACCGCCGCCCGCAAGAAGATCCTCATAAGCAACTGTCTCAGCACGAATGAAGCCCCGCTCAAAGTCACTATGAATAATTCCTGCACACTCAGGGGCTTTCATGCCTTTTTTGAATGTCCAAGCTCTGACTTCCTGTTCTCCGGCTGTGAAATATGTTGCGAGGCCGAGAAGAGAGTAAGACGCTTTGATCAGCTGATCAAGACCTGATTCTTGAATGCCCAGCTCTTCCAAGAACATTTGCTTTTCTTCGCCTTCAAGCTCAGCGATTTCAGATTCGATTTTTGCACACACAACGATAACTTCTGCGTTTTCGCCGGCAGCGTACTCGCGAATCTTCGCTACATTTTCATTGCCAGATGGATCAGCAACTTCATCTTCACTTACGTTGGCCACGTACAAAATAGGCTTCGAAGTCAGTAAATGGAGCTGCTTCACAAGCTTTTGCTGCTCCTCAGTGAATTCTACAGATCGAGCAGGCTTTTCACTCTCAAACGCTTCTTTCAGTTTAGATAAAATCTCAAACTCAAATACAGCGTCTTTATCTTTTTGCTTCGCAAGCTTGCTGACGCGTGTAATCCGCTTTTCAACCGTTTCCATATCAGCGAGGATCAGCTCAAGGTTGATCGTTTCAATGTCATCAATCGGATCAACCTTTCCGGAAACGTGTGTAATGTTGTCATCGGAAAAAGCACGGACAACGTGGCAAATCGCGTCAACTTGGCGAATATGAGATAGGAACTTGTTGCCGAGTCCTTCTCCTTTAGATGCGCCCTTTACAATCCCTGCAATATCAGTGAATTCAAAAGCAGTCGGCACAGTCTTCTTCGGGTTGACCAGCTCAGTCAGCTTTTGCAGACGATCATCCGGCACCTCTACAATTCCCACGTTCGGATCAATTGTACAGAACGGGTAGTTGGCTGATTCGGCACCGGCCTGTGTAATTGCGTTAAATAGTGTTGATTTTCCGACGTTCGGCAAACCAACAATTCCAGCTGTTAAAGCCATTCTTTCATCTCCTCTATATAAAACCGTCATTGTATGAACGTATTTTGAACCTAGAGCAATTATAAGGAGGTTCACTGGAAAAGACAAGCTGACAAAAAAGCATTTTCAGCCTGCCAATCCCTTTGATTATGCTTTTTTCAAGCCTACTAAACAGTCAAAAAGCGTACTTCCCATTCCATTATCAGAATTTGTATCATTTGTCAGTGCATTGACTGACCCTCCAAAAGCCGCCCACATGCCTTCATCTATATTAATCGTCTTCGCATGAGCCTGCTTCATCACTTTCACCTTGCCCTTCAAGCTTCCGCGGTCATTAAAGACGACAACTTCGTCTCCATCCTGAAGATCCTGCTCAGCCGCTATATCTGGAGAAATATCGACCTGAACGTGCTGAAGCTTTTCAATAAACGGCACATGCTGTGAATGGTTGGAACGCTGCGGATGAATGGATAAGAGCGTATAAGGGTACTTTCCAGCTAACTCCTCATTATGGAAAACAGATTCTTCGGGCACATTTAATTGAAGCGAGCCGCTAAATCCTTTTTGCTCAGCAAGCGACGAAGTAAATTCAAATTTTCCACTCGGCGTCAAAAACTGATAATCATCCCACGGCACCTGTTTTACTGGAAGAGGGAGGTGGCCTTTTTCTTTTAAACGCTCAAGTGTCACATCCTCTGCTTCCAATGAAGAAAGCCCCATCTCTAAAAATTCTTGAGTGCTGTATTCAAACAGCTCGCCAAACCCAAGACGTTTTGCAAGCTCTGACCAGATCCAGCTGTCCGATTTCGCTTCACCCTGCGGCTCCACAAGCTTCTTCCCGTACTGAACATAATGATGATACATACTGGAATAGTAGATATCTTCTTCTTCAAAAACAGTGGCAGTCGGCAAAACATAATCACACAGCTCTGCGGTATCCGTCATAATGGAATCAATCGCGACCGTCATTGGAACCTTTTCAAATGCTTGTCTCACCTTATTTGTATTCGGCACCTGAGTCAGCGGATTTCCGCACGTCACAATAATCATCTCAATCGCAGGATCAGCAGCGGTCAACACTTCTTCAGCCTGCGTCATCATTGAAAAAGAACGTGATGTTGTTTTTAATTCCGGCAACGTCAGCTTTGTTTTTGCAAAGCTCTCGCCAATCTGGACATTTCCGAAATTCGCGCCGCCGCCCTTAATTCCGACATTTCCGCTTGCCGCAACAAGTGCATCAATCCAACGAATCGTTCCGCCGCCGTTTTTATATCGCTGCATGCCAAGCCCCATAAAAGTAGACACCGGACCATCAGCATACAAACCGGCCAGATACTCCAGCTCCTCCATAGAAGTTTCTGTTTTCACAATAAACTCTTCCAGAGAAACAGTTTTCAAAAACTCTTTCACATCATCAAAACCGACAGAATGCTCAGAAATAAACGTTTCATCCGTTCTTCCCGTCTCAATCAGAACCTTCAAAACGGCTGCCGCAAGCCAGCCGTCCATTCCAGGCTTTACAGAGATATAGCGGTCAGCAAGCTTAGCAGTCGGGTTGAAGATCGGATCAATCACCGTAATCGTGGCGCCCTTCTTTTTCACCTGCTGCAAGTGATGGTATAAGTGCATATTTGTTCTGGATACATTTCTTCCCCACACAACAACATGCTTGCTGTTGTAAATATCAAGCGGGCCGTGACCGTACGAACGGCCAAAATCCCAGCTTTGCGCCTCGATGCCGGAGCCCCAGCATATGCTTCCGACGATTTCAGTCACGCCTCCATATCCATTAAAAAAACGCTGATCAAGCGCTTTTAACAGACCGTTATTCGCATAATCATGGCTGTGCAAAACAGCAGTCGTCTCCGACGTTTCCTTGATTTCCCGAAGTTTATCGGCAATTTCATCAAGTGCCTGCTCCCAAGAAATCCGCACAAACTCGCCATTTTGTTTTTTCATTGGATAGCGAAGCCGATCAGGCGAATTTGTTTTTGTCTCAAGCATTCTGCCGCGGCCGCAGATTTTACCTTCCGTAATCGGATGGTTTGGATCTCCGTCCACTTTTGTTACCTTTCCATCATCAACAGTCACCAAAAAGCCGCAGCTGTCCCAACAATTCAGCGGACATGCCGACTGATGCACTTTGCTCATCGCCGTCTTCTCCTTACCTTCTATATGAAAAAGCATGAGTGTCGGCCTATTTATGAAGTAGGCTCCTCATGCTTGACTAGTACTTTTTTTAGTTTTCTTTCAAATTCTCTTCTCGGAATCATAACACTGTGAGAGCATCCCTCACACTTAATTCGAATATCCATTCCCATGCGTATAATTTTCCAGCTGTTCGCTCCGCATGGATGCGGTTTTTTCATTTCTACGATATCATTCAGGCCAAAGTCTTTATCCGCCAAGACCCTTCACCTCTTTTCCTAAACTGCTGTATCTATTGTACAAAAAAACTGATCATAAGAGCAATCAAGATACCCGAAAAGAAATACATCCTCTTATTTCCATTTACTCAAAATAGGATATAAGAGCAGACAAACTAACAAATACAAATTGAGCATCCCATATATCGGATACAAGAACGCGATCAAATCAGAAAATCCGAAAGAAGTAAAAGGTACCATTAACACTAACAAAATCAACACAATCATCCATCTCGGCATATGAATAAACGCCATCAGCCGGCTGGACAGCCCCAGCAAACCAGCTACCGTCGTCGTGTAAATCGCCAGGCACAGCACCGCCGTCATACATAAAAAAAGGAAATAAGGCGCACCCTCCAGAACGGCAAACAGCGGTATTTCAAACTGAGAAAGGGAGCCCGCCAGCTCCACCAACGTTTCATTATAAACAAATGAGATCACGCCAAAAATAAGACCGCTTGCCACACTTGCGATTTTTGCTTCTCCGAGCCCTTTCATCTCTTTCCCAACAGAGGATAAAATCGCAACAACTGAAAGGATGTTTAAAGAGGTAAACGTAATGCTCGCAGGCCAGTTATACTGCTGGGACAAATCAATCGTCCACGTATGGTGATGTGTGCTCTGAAAGGAGATCAGCGCATATAAAAGCCCCGCTACTAACACAGGAATCAAAATACTATTTATAGATAATATTCCTTTCACATCCCACAAAAACAAACACACTGTCACGATGCAAATCAGCGTGATTCCCCACCAGAAAGGAAGCTTGTACATTTGCAGGGTCACACCGCCTCCGGCAATCATCACCATAGTCGTCGAAAACAAATAAAAAATGATGAGGACATCATAAATTTTCGCCAGCCATGGCCCCATTAAATGCTCCAGAACCGGCAGAAAATGAGTGGATTGAACCTTAAAACTGATTTTCATCACAATATAAGACGAGAAAATGAACATAATTGTAAACAGCACAATAGCAAGTCCGCTTTCCGCCCCAAAAAACTGCCATATCTCCTGACCGCTCGCATATCCGGCCCCGATCAGGCTCCCTAATATGAGCAGCATCCACTTCATTCCGGCTCTCCACAACACTATCACCTCATAGACAAAGTTCAGCTTGTTCCCGTTATTGTTACTATATAAATAAAGGAAAGCAAACATGCCATATTTTCATAGACATTTGAACACAAGGTGAAATTATCATACGAAATACACATAAAAAAAGACTGCTAATGGAGGCAGTCTAAAAATATATCATTTTGCAGTGGAATGAAGGAATGAACCTCATTAACCATTCCTATCTATAAAGTGTTTCATAAGCAGACAATTGCTTGATCATGATCGAGGCAATGAGGGACAATACTTGTAATCGCCCACTAACCATTCATATCATGCCCTCTACTTTTTTAAAATCTCCGGTGCCATACACAAAGCATAAAAAACCGTACTGCTGGATATACTGTAAACAACCTTACATAACGAAACACACACCATAGCAATTCTGTTACCTACTATAACAAGGAAGTGAAACCCATGAATCGAAAAGGCGGGCTTTTTTCCTCTCAGGAACGAGTAAAGCAATATGTTTCACATACAGATGCTGCAGCGGCAAAACAAATCCAAACCATCCTTTCTTCATCCTTACGTAAAGCTGCCGGCAAACCAATTGTTGTGGTTTGTATCGGAACAGACCGTTCAACCGGTGATTCATTGGGCCCGCTCGTAGGAATGAAACTCAAACAGATGCAGCTCACCAGATTCCATGTCTACGGAACCTTATCTGACCCCGTCCATGCTGTGAACATGAAGGATAAAATCAATGACATTCATAAATTACATAAAAACCCATTTGTTATAGCAGTCGATGCATGCTTAGGCCGCGTTAAGAGTGTGGGTTCATTTCAAATCGGGGACGGGCCATTAAAGCCCGGAGCCGGTGTACAAAAAGACCTTCCTGAAGTGGGAGATCTTCATATTAACGGAATCGTGAATGTTAGCGGGTTTATGGAATATTTTGTATTGCAAAATACTAGACTCAACTTGGTCATGAATATGGCAAATGTTCTAGCGGAAGGTTTGAGTTTAACAGATCGGACAGAGTGGAGGCAAGAACGCATTAACCCGCTGCAAAGGCTCACTGGGCGCATATAAAACAAAAACCATCTTCGTTTGAAAGATGGTTTTTTCATTTATGATTCTCGTTCAGACAAAAGCTCTAAAATCCGGTCAAGGTCTTCATTAGAGAAAAATTCAATTTCGATTTTGCCTTTTTTCTTCTGTCTTTTAATATTAACTGTTGTTCCAAAATAATTTTGGAGATAGGATTCTCGTTCTTTTAGAACCGCATCTTTCACAGGTTCTTTTTTCTTTGTTTCACGTGGAACATTCTGATTCAACTGCTGAATCAGCTGCTCAAGCTGGCGAACATTGAGCTGCTCCGCAATCACTTTTTGTACCAGCGGTTCAAGCTTATTTTTGTTTTTTAAGCCAAGAAGCGTGCGTCCATGTCCCATAGAAAGCGTACCTTCGGCAATAAGCTGCTGAATATTTTCTGGCAGTGTCAGCAGTCTTAAATGATTCGCAATATGCGGTCTGCTTTTCCCAAGACGTTTGGCAAGCTGCTCTTGTGTGAGATCTAAGTGTTTCAACAAGGAGTCATATGCCTGAGCCTCTTCAAGCGGAGATAAATCTTCACGCTGAAGGTTTTCTAATAAAGCAATTTCCCTCATTAACGCCTCTGATAATTCACGGACAATGGCCGGAACTGTATCTAAACCTGCCAGCTTTGCCGCTCGAAAACGCCGTTCACCCGCAACAATATCATAGCCTTTTAAAGATTTTCTGACGATAAGCGGCTGAAGAATGCCATGCTGCAGCACAGATTCTTTTAGTTCAGCTAATGCCTCGTCATCAAAGTGTTTTCTTGGCTGATAAGGATTAGGGCGTAAATCGGCAATTTTAATTTCTTCAACTGTCTCTTCAGACAAATCTACCTGATTAAATAACGCATTAATCCCTTTTCCAAGGCCTTTAGCCATTCGCAGCCACTTCCTTTGCTAAATCTAAATATACTTCCGCACCTCTTGACCGCGGATCGTATAAAATGATGGGTTTTCCGTGACTCGGTGCCTCACTCAGACGGACATTACGCGGAATAACTGTCTTATATACTTTATCCCTAAAATACTTTTTAACCTCTTCAATCACTTGAATGCCAAGGTTTGTCCGGGCATCAAGCATTGTCAGCAATACACCTTCAATCATTAAATCAGTATTCAAATGCTTTTGCACAAGACGTACTGTATTTAATAACTGGCTGAGCCCCTCCAAGGCATAATATTCGCACTGTACAGGAATCACAACGGAATCCGAGGCAGTAAGGGCATTAATCGTCAGCAAGCCCAATGACGGCGGACAATCAATGATAATATAATCATAATTTTGCTTTACTGCTTCAAGCGCTCTCTTCAATCTCACTTCTCTTGATATTGTAGGAACCAGCTCGATCTCAGCCCCTGCAAGCTGAATCGTCGCAGGAATCACATCCAAGTTCTCTACTGTCGTTGCTTTAATAATATCTATTACATCTGCATCATCTACTAAAATATCGTACACACACTGCTCTACATCGGCTTTTTCAATCCCTAATCCGCTTGTCGCATTTCCCTGCGGATCAATATCTACCAGCAGAACCCTTTTCCCTATGTAAGCCAAACATGCCCCAAGGTTGACAGACGTCGTTGTTTTGCCGACCCCGCCTTTTTGGTTCGTAATTGCTATGATTTTTCCCACGATGTCACCTACTTTCACATGAACATGTACTATCTTGCTTCTATTCTATCAAAAAAAGATTAAAGCGTTTCATTTTTTTCATCATTTTGTTCCGAATCAGAAGGGAAATAATTGAAAATTCAAGCACGCTTTATGCTTTCTCTTATAAATTCTGCAATTTCTATGTTTTTTTGACTTAAAAAAGGAATTTCTTAAAGAAAAAAAGAAGAAGTCACAGTACAGAACGTGGAAACAGGATGGTGAGAAAATGGTTTATCAAACGAAGAGAGATGTACCCGTTACGCTGATGATTGTGTTTCTCATATTACTGATACAAGCAGATGCCATTGTTCCTTTTGTGCTGGGAAATATGAGAGTTTCCGGCTGGATCATTTTTATTCTGCTGACTCTTTTAAATGGACTCATCATTTGGAGCTTTATTGACCTAAAATATGTATTGAAGGAACACCATCTGATCATTAAAGCCGGATTGATCAAACATCAAATTCCTTATGAAAAAATCGATAAAGTCGTTCAAAAAAAGAAACTGTGGTCCGGTTTTCGTCTGATCGGCTCTCGCCATGCCATCACGATATATTATCAGGGGGGATGGGGACATGCAGTGATTTCACCGCAAAAATCTGAAGAATTTATCCACAAGCTCAAAGACAAGAATTCTAATATAATAATTTTCACTAAAAGTAAGTGATTACCTTTTATTAAAAATATAAAAAGCTCTCCTGCTTTTCAGGAGAGCTTCTATTTTGGTATGCGAATCGTTAATTGAATATATTCTTCAAATTCTTCTTCTTCCGTATTCAATTTTACACCGCTGTCTTCTACCATTGATAGTGACTGGCGAATCGTGTTCATCGCAATTCTTGTATCTCTGCTGAATGCTTTGCGTCTCGGCTTTGGCTTTCTTTGGCCTTGCTCCAGCATTTTCACCACGCGGTCTTCCGTCTGCTTTACATTTAAACTTTTCTCAATAATCTCTGTGAGCAGTGTGACTTGGAGCTCAGGCTGTTTCAGCGGAATCAGCGCTCTGGCATGGCGCTCGGTGATTTTCTTCTCCATAATCGCCTCTTGGACCGGCTGAGGCAGCTTTAATAACCGAAGCTTATTCGCGATTGTAGACTGCCCTTTTCCTAAGCGCTGTGCGAGTGCCTCCTGTGTTAAATCATGCAGCTCAAGCAGCCTAGCATAAGCATGCGCTTCCTCAATAGAAGACAGTTCTTCCCGCTGCAAGTTTTCGATTAACGCCACAGAAGCGGTTTCCGTGTCGGAAAAATCCTTAATAATTGCCGGAATCTTTTCCCACTCAAGCGATTGCACCGCTCTCCAGCGTCTTTCACCTGCAATGAGTTCGTATTGGCCTTCTTCTTCTGTATGCCTAACAACAATTGGCTGAATAATGCCGTGTGTATGAATGGTCATTGCTAACTCTTTGATTTTTTCATCTGAGAAAATGGTGCGTGGCTGAAAACGGTTGGGAACGATAGCATTTACCGGTATTTCCAGAATCTCTTCTTTGTTTGTATCATGTTCAGCAATCTCCGGCTCCTGTTCCTTCTCACCAAGCCCGAAGAAACGAGAGAATGAATGCTTCATGTACCTACACCACCTTTAAAAACTGCCATTTTTATAATTCTATTTTCTCATGGTTTTTCCTGCTGTACATCCATCAATTTTGATGAAAATATGATGGTATTGTCATATCAGGCTGTCTAAATTACCCTTCAATTGGCGATTTATTAGGAGTTCCCGGTTTTCTTGGATACTTCTTAGGTGTATTTTTTATTTTGCGTATCACCATAATATTACGATCGCTTTCTTCAATAGGCAGCTTAAAAGAATGGATATTCTCAAGTTCTCCTCCAAGCGTCGTGATTGCTTTTTTGCCTGCATTCAGTTCTTCTTCCGCTGATGCGGCTTTTAAAGCAACAAATAAACCGTTTTTCTTCACCAGAGGCAAGCAAAGCTCACTCAAAACAGATAATCTCGCAACTGCTCGCGCTGTCACAATATCATAGCTTTCACGCACGTCTTTCCGTTGCCCGAACGTTTCAGCTCTGTCATGGCAGAATGTTGTATTCTCCAATTGCAAAGCCTCAGATAGCTTTTCTAAAAACGTGATCCGTTTATTCAGTGAATCTACGATTGTGACATTGAGGTGCGGAAAGCATATTTTTATCGGCAGACTTGGAAAACCCGCTCCCGCTCCGACATCACAAATCGTGTTCACCTGATTGAAGTCGACATAAAAAGTAGCTGTAATGGAATCATAAAAATGCTTTAAATACACTTCTTTTTTCTCTGTTATTGAAGTCAGATTGATTTTTTCGTTCCATTCAACCAGCATGTCGTAATACAGCTCAAATTGCTCCAGCTGACGGGGAGAAAGGGAGATCCCTTTTTCCGCCAAACCAGAAGTGAATTCTTCAATATTCATGCCGTCATCCTTTCTATTCGGCTATCTTCGCAATGCGTCCCTGCTCTAAATACACCAATAGAATTGAAATGTCCGCCGGGTTTACACCGGAAATGCGGGAAGCTTGGGCAACAGACAAAGGCCGTACATTTTTCAGTTTTTGACGCGCCTCGGTCGCAATCCCCTTAATTGCGTCATAATCAATTCGATCTGGAATTTTTTTATTTTCCATCTTCTTTAGTTTTTCCACTTGCTGAAGAGATTTTTCAATATATCCTTCATATTTCACTTGGATTTCTACTTGTTCTGCCACGTCTTGAGGAACCGGCACTTCTGGCGGCGCCAGTTTTGTGACTGTTTCATAGTTCATTTCAGGACGCTTCATCAAGTCTGTGCCGCGAACTCCATCTTTCAATTCGCTTCCGCCAAGAGAACGGATATATTCTTGATTTTCCGGAGACGGCTTGATAATTACAGAATGAAGACGTTTTTTCTCCGCCTCGATCGCCGCTTTTTTCTTCTCAAAAGCCGCATAGCGCTCATCAGAAATCAATCCAATGCGATGTCCGATTTCTGTCAGACGCAAATCAGCATTGTCATGGCGAAGCAGCAATCTGTATTCCGCACGTGATGTCAAAAGACGATATGGCTCATTGGTACCTTTTGTCACAAGGTCATCAATCAGAACACCAATATAGGCGTCAGAACGGCTTAAAATCACTTCTTCTTTTCCAAGCGCTTTTCGTCCTGCATTGATTCCCGCCATAATCCCTTGTCCCGCAGCTTCTTCATAACCGGAAGTTCCGTTAATTTGGCCTGCAGTGTAAAGGTTTGTGATTTTTTTTGTTTCAAGTGTCGGCCAGAGCTGTGTCGGTACGATTGCATCATACTCGATCGCATAGCCGGCTCTCATCATTTGTACGTTTTCAAGTCCAGGAATCGTTGCAAGCATTCTTTGCTGTACGTCTTCTGGAAGACTTGTAGATAAACCTTGGACATAGACTTCCTGTGTATTTCTGCCTTCCGGCTCAAGGAAGATTTGGTGACGCGGTTTATCATTAAAACGGACAACTTTGTCTTCAATGGATGGGCAGTATCTTGGGCCCGTACCTTTGATCATACCGGAATACATCGGTGAACGGTGCAGGTTGCTGTCAATAATCTCATGTGTCTCAGGGCTTGTATATGTCAGCCAGCAAGGGAGCTGATCTGTGATATATTCCACTGTTTCATATGAGAAAGCGCGAGGCACATCGTCACCAGGCTGAATTTCCGTTTTGCTGTAATCAATCGTGTCGCTTTTAACGCGAGGCGGCGTACCTGTTTTAAAACGAACAAGGTCAAAACCGAGTTCCTCCAAATGCTCAGAAAGCTTAATAGAAGGCTGCTGGTTATTCGGTCCGCTTGAGTAAGACAGATCGCCAAGAATGATACGTCCTCTTAAATATGTCCCTGTCGTCATGACAACTGCTTTCGCACGATAATGTGCGCCGGTTTGTGTAATAACGCCTCGGCATTCGCCGTCTTCAACGATCAGCCGCTCCACAATTCCTTGCAGCAATGTTAAGTTTGGTTCTTTTTCAAGCGTATTTTTCATTTCGTGCTGATATTGGAATTTGTCTGCTTGCGCACGCAATGCACGAACCGCAGGACCTTTTCCTGTATTCAGCATTCTCATTTGAATATGCGTTTTATCGATGTTTCTTCCCATTTCTCCGCCGAGCGCGTCAATTTCGCGGACGACAATCCCTTTTGCGGGGCCGCCGACAGACGGATTACATGGCATAAATGCAACCATATCTAGGTTGATGGTCAAGACAAGCGTTTTGGCGCCTTGGCGTGCAGATGCGAGGGCAGCCTCAACACCGGCATGCCCGGCGCCAATCACAATCACATCGTATTGGCCTGCTTCATACCCCATGATTCTAGTTCCTCCTTTTATTATTTTCCTAAACAGAATTGTGAAAAGAGCTGATCAATTAAGCTTTCGTGGACAGAATCTCCAATGATTTCCCCTAAAAGCTCCCAGCATCTTGTAAGGTCAATTTGCACCATGTCGATCGGGACATCCTGTTCGATGCCGCTAAGCGCATCTTCAATGGCGCGTTTTGCTTGCTGTAAAATAGAGATGTGACGTGTGTTGCTGACATAAGTCAGATCACCGCTTTCAATGGCACCCGTGTAGAACAGTGATTGAATCGCTTCTTCCAGATCATTGATGCCTTCCTCTTTTAAAAGAGATGTCGTAACAACTGGACGTCCATTGGCAAGCTCACGGACACGTTCAGTGTCAATCTTCGCCTCAAGGTCAGTCTTATTCAAAATCACGATAACATCCATGCCCTCAACGGCTTCAAAAAGCTTCACGTCTTCTTCAGAAAGCTCTTCACTATAATTAAGCACAAGTAAAATCAGATCCGCTTCCTTTAGGACCTGGCGAGAACGTTCAACACCGATTCGCTCAACAATATCCTCTGTTTCACGAATACCTGCTGTATCAACCAGACGAAGCGGGACGCCCCTTACATTCACGTATTCCTCAATCACATCCCGTGTCGTTCCGGGAATATCGGTTACAATGGCTTTTGCCTCATGAACGAGGCTGTTCAGAAGAGATGATTTTCCTACGTTCGGCCGGCCGATAATGACGGTAGAAAGACCTTCACGTAAGATTTTTCCTTGCTCAGAAGTCCTCAGCAGCGCCTCAATTTCCTTTTTCACGGCGGTTGCCTTTTCAACTAAAATCTGATGCGTCATTTCCTCTACATCATCATACTCCGGATAATCGATATTCACCTCAACATGGGCCAGTGTTTCTAAAATCTCACTACGCAAACGGCGCACCAAAGCAGAAAGACGCCCTTCCATTTGATTCATAGCAACGTTCATTGCCCGGTCCGTTTTCGCTCTGATTAAGTCCATAACCGCTTCCGCCTGTGAAAGATCGATACGCCCGTTTAAAAACGCACGTTTCGTAAATTCGCCAGGCTCTGCCAGTCTCGCTCCCTCTCTCAATGCGAGCTGAAGCACTTGGTTCACAGTCACAATTCCCCCGTGACAGTTTATCTCGATAACATCTTCCCGTGTAAAAGTTCTCGGCGCTTTTAACACTGATACCATTACTTCCTCAACGACACGATCCGAAGGTCTGTCTACGATATGACCATAATGAATCGTATGTGATTCGACCGAGCTGAGTGTTTTCCCCTTCGGTCCCTTATAAATTTTATCTGCGATTTGAATGGCTTCTGGTCCGCTCAACCGTACAATCGCAATCGCGCCTTCTCCCATCGGTGTGGAAATTGCCGCAATTGTATCCATGTTGTTCACCTCTCTTTACTTATACTTCATCTATATAAAAAAATTTTTATTATGCCAAAACTAAAAGATAACATAGTTTGGTTCGAAGTGGAAGATTTGTTATCCACAGAAATAGAAATTCGTCCCTTATTACTTTAACTTATCCACATGTGAATAACAATTAATTTTATTTCCTGAACTTCCTTTTTATCAACAGGATACACCTAAAAAGAAAAAACTTAAACGGCAAAACCTTGATATTACTAGGAAAAGTAGATTTTTCGGATACAAAAAAACCGAAATCCGATTTTTATCGGACTTCGGTTTTATGCTATCTTTTATGGGAAATAACGAGATGACGATTTTCGCCTTCACCCATTGAATATGTTTTGATCTGGTGGTTTGCATATCCAGAAAGAGTATCGTGAATAATTTTTCTTTCGCTGGACGGCATGGGCTCAAGCTGGATGGATTTTTTCGTTTTCAAAACCTGGTCAGCAAGCTTGATGGCCAGCTGGCTCAGTGTTTCTTTTCTTTTCAAACGATAGTTTTCTGCATCCACCGTCACATTTTTATATTGGCCTGGATAACGGTTAAGGGCAAGCTGTGTCAAAGTTTCAAGGGCGTTTAAGGTTTGTCCTCTTTTCCCAATCAACAATGCTGCCTTTTCACCTGTTATATGATATCTCACTGTCTTTTTGCTTTCTTGAACAGTCACATCAGACTTCCCGGCAATGGCTTCGGCAATCGTTTGAAGATATAACTTCGCTTGCTGAATCGGATCAATCTTTTCAACCAGCTTTACGATCGCAGGCTTTTTACCGAAAATACCGAGAAACCCTTTGTTTCCCTCTTCAATAACAGTAATTTCTACCTTATCCTTCGTTAATCCCAACTCTTGCAATCCGGACTGTACTGCTTCATCGACATTTCGCCCTGCAGCAGTCACATTCCTCACTTTTTCTTTCCTCCGGCTTTTTGCGGCTCAGGATTTTTTTTAATATCAGGTCCTTTAATGAGGAAAGTTTGCGCAATCATAAACAAGTTACCGACTACCCAATAAAGAGAAAGAGCCGCCGGGAAGTTGATCGCAAATACGATAATCATAATTGGCATAATCCAAAGCATCATCGCCATTTGCGGATTTTGCTGCGCATTGCCAGCCATCATCAGTTTTTGCTGAACAAATGTAGCGACACCGGCAACGATAGGAAGAATATAGTAAGGATCTTTTTCTCCTAAGTCAAACCATAAGAAGCTGTGCTCTGAAATCGCCTGGGTTCTCATGATCGCATGATAGAATCCAATTAAAATCGGCATCTGGATCAAAATCGGGAAACATCCCGCCAATGGATTGACACCATGCTTTTGGAATAACGCCATTGTTTCCTGCTGAAGCTTTTGCTGCGTTTTTTGATCCTTTGAGCTGTATTTTTCTTTAAGCTTTTGCATTTCCGGCTGTAAAGCCTGCATCGCTTTCGAACTTCTCAGCTGCTTAATCATCAGCGGTAAAATTAATAAACGAATTAAAATGGTAACTAGAATAATTGAAAGCCCGTAGTTATCTCCCGTCAATTTCGCTACATACGTAATGAGCTCAGACAATGGATATACTACGTACTTGTCCCAGAAATGCGGACTATCTGCAGTGATCGGCTCTTTCACACTCGAGCATCCAGCCAAAAGCATGAATACGCCAACCATACTTAATAGCAACCCTATTCTCCTTTTCAACAACATTTCCTCCTATAATTAATCTTTACACTCTTTTATTGCAAAGCATACTTGTATGTATTTTAGCATCTTTCAGTTTTAAATGGTGTCTTTTTCTGATCAACCAGAAAGGAAGCGCTTTTAAAAGTTGTAAGAAAGCAGTGGTGATGCCTACTTTGACGAAGATTTCTTATATAATGAAGACTTTCTGAATAGATGCTGCAGACTTTTTTTCGTTTCCTCATATGTCAGCTGGCTCGCCGGTTTTCTGGCAATAATGATGTAATCCTTTTCCTTCAGTCTCTCTTTCTCTTCAAGAAAGGCCTGCCGAATCAAACGTTTGATCCGATTTCGCATCACAGCATTGCCAATTTTTTTGCTGACGGAAAGCCCGACACGCAGTTCATCATTTTCAGGCTGATCAAGCGTATATAAGACAAACTGGCGGTTTGCAACTGATGTCCCATGTTTAAACACTTTTTGAAAATCTTCATTTTTCTTTAAACGATTTCGCTTCTTCAAATGACTCACTCCGATACTGGCTGGCAGAAACTTTTAAAATTTATTATGAACATGAGATGCATCTGAACCAGGAAGCATGCCCCGGTTCATTACGCATCACATCTATCTTTTCCCATAACGTGAAAAAAGACCACTGACATTATTCAGTGGCCTAAGCTGATAATACTTTTCTGCCTTTGCGGCGACGGCGTGCTAAAACTAGACGACCGTTTTTTGAACTCATACGGCTTCTGAAGCCATGAACTTTGCTGCGTTTACGGTTATTCGGTTGGAATGTTCTTTTCATTTATGACACCTCCCTCGAGGAATAGCTGTTAAAGACAGTCTTACTTATTATATTTGCGTTACCTATTCATTGTCAACTTCACTAGTGCTTTTATTTCTTGCAACCATAATAGGATACCATACCTTTTCAACTTTCGAAACCTTATTTTTTAGATTCCTTAATTTTACGGAAAAAAGACAAATCCAAATAATTTGCCCCTAAAATCACGCATGTGGATATCTTTTTCGGCTTTTTTTAGTATCCACAGAGGTTATCGACAACATTTTCACATTACCAACCCCTGTGGACAAGGTTTTTTCAACAGGTTGTCCGCTTTGTGGATAAGATTGTGACAACCATTGCAAGCTCTCGTTTATTTTGGTATTATATTTGTGTTTTAACTCTTGATTACTAATCCTACCTTTCCTCTTTATCCACAAAGTGTGGATAAGTTGTGGATTGATTTCACACAGCTTGTGTAGAAGGTTGTCCACAAGTTGTGAAATTTGTCGAAAAGCTATTTATCTACTATATTATATGTTTTCAACATTTAATGTGTACGAATGGTAAGCGCCATTTGCTCTTTTTTTGTGTTCTATAACAGAGAAAGACGCCATTTTCTAAGAAAAGGAGGGACGTGCCGGAAGATGGAAAATATATTAGACCTGTGGAACCAAGCCCTTGCTCAAATCGAAAAAAAGTTGAGCAAACCGAGTTTTGAGACTTGGATGAAGTCAACCAAAGCCCACTCACTGCAAGGCGATACATTAACAATCACGGCTCCCAATGAATTTGCCAGAGACTGGCTGGAGTCCAGATACTTGCATCTGATTGCAGATACTATATATGAATTAACCGGGGAAGAATTGAGCATTAAGTTTGTCATTCCTCAAAATCAAGATGTTGAGGACTTTATGCCGAAACCGCAAGTCAAAAAAGCGGTCAAAGAAGATACATCTGATTTTCCTCAAAATATGCTCAATCCAAAATATACTTTTGATACTTTTGTCATCGGATCTGGAAACCGATTTGCACACGCTGCTTCCCTCGCAGTAGCGGAAGCACCCGCGAAAGCTTACAATCCTTTATTTATCTATGGGGGCGTCGGCTTAGGGAAAACGCACTTAATGCATGCGATCGGCCATTATGTAATAGATCATAATCCTTCTGCCAAAGTGGTTTATCTGTCTTCTGAGAAATTTACAAACGAATTCATCAACTCTATCCGAGATAATAAAGCCGTCGACTTCCGCAATCGCTATCGAAATGTTGATGTGCTTTTGATAGATGATATTCAATTTTTAGCGGGGAAAGAACAAACCCAGGAAGAATTTTTCCATACATTTAACACATTGCACGAAGAAAGCAAACAAATCGTCATTTCAAGTGACCGACCGCCAAAGGAAATTCCGACACTTGAGGACAGATTGCGCTCACGTTTTGAATGGGGACTTATTACAGATATCACACCGCCTGATCTAGAAACGAGAATTGCGATTTTAAGAAAAAAAGCCAAAGCAGAAGGCCTCGATATTCCGAACGAGGTTATGCTTTACATCGCGAATCAAATCGACAGCAATATTCGGGAACTCGAAGGAGCATTAATCAGAGTTGTCGCTTATTCATCTTTAATTAATAAAGATATTAATGCTGATCTGGCCGCTGAGGCGTTGAAAGATATTATTCCTTCCTCAAAACCGAAAGTCATTACGATAAAGGAAATTCAGAGGGTAGTAGGCCAGCAATTTAATATTAAACTCGAGGATTTCAAAGCAAAAAAACGGACAAAGTCAGTAGCTTTTCCGCGTCAAATCGCCATGTACTTATCAAGGGAAATGACTGATTCCTCTCTTCCTAAAATCGGTGAAGAGTTTGGAGGACGTGATCATACGACCGTTATTCATGCGCATGAAAAAATTTCAAAACTGCTGGCAGATGATGAACAGCTTCAGCAGCATGTAAAAGAAATTAAAGAACAGCTTAAATAGCAGGACCGGGGATCAATCGGGGAAAGTGTGAATAACTTTTCGGAAGTCATACACAGTCTGTCCACATGTGGATAGGCTGTGTTTCCTGTCTTTTTCACAACTTATCCACAAATCCACAGGCCCTACTATTACTTCTACTATTTTTTATAAATATATATATTAATACATTATCCGTTAGGAGGATAAAAATGAAATTCACGATTCAAAAAGATCGTCTTGTTGAAAGTGTCCAAGATGTATTAAAAGCAGTTTCATCCAGAACCACGATTCCCATTCTGACTGGTATTAAAATTGTTGCATCAGATGATGGAGTATCCTTTACAGGGAGTGACTCAGATATTTCTATTGAATCCTTCATTCCAAAAGAAGAAGGAGATAAAGAAATCGTCACTATTGAACAGCCCGGAAGCATCGTTTTACAGGCTCGCTTTTTTAGTGAAATTGTAAAAAAATTGCCGATGGCAACTGTAGAAATCGAAGTCCAAAATCAGTATTTGACGATTATCCGTTCTGGTAAAGCTGAATTTAATCTAAACGGACTGGATGCTGATGAGTATCCGCACTTGCCGCAGATTGAAGAGCATCATGCGATTCAGATCCCAACTGATTTGTTAAAAAATCTAATCAGACAAACAGTATTTGCAGTGTCCACCTCAGAAACACGCCCTATCTTGACAGGTGTAAACTGGAAAGTGGAGCAAAGTGAATTATTATGCACTGCAACGGATAGCCACCGTCTTGCATTAAGAAAGGCAAAACTTGATATTCCAGAAGACAGATCTTATAACGTCGTGATTCCAGGAAAAAGTTTAACTGAACTCAGCAAGATTTTAGATGACAACCAGGAACTTGTAGATATCGTCATCACAGAAACCCAAGTTCTGTTTAAAGCGAAAAACGTCTTATTCTTCTCACGGCTTCTGGACGGGAATTATCCAGACACAACCAGCCTGATTCCGCAAGACAGCAAAACAGAAATCATTGTGAACACAAAAGAATTCCTTCAGGCCATTGATCGTGCATCTCTTTTAGCTAGAGAGGGACGCAACAACGTTGTAAAACTGTCCGCAAAACCGGCTGAATCCATTGAAATTTCTTCCAACTCGCCGGAAATCGGTAAAGTTGTGGAAGCAATTGCTGCGGATCAAATTGAAGGTGAGGAATTAAATATCTCTTTTAGTCCAAAATATATGCTGGATGCACTAAAGGTGCTTGAAGGAGCAGAAATACGCGTAAGCTTTACAGGCGCAATGAGACCTTTCTTAATTCGCACGCCGAATGATGAAACGATTGTACAGCTTATCCTCCCTGTCAGAACCTATTAATCCGATACACTGCTGCCGACTTGTCGGCAGCTTTTCTATTCGGTATCTGCTCCGACAAGTTTTCCCTTTCCCTAATTCGTTTTTTTTTAGTACAATTAGATATTAGTGATATTTGAAAGAGGTCGATATAATGGCAAATCCGATTTCAATTGATACAGAGATGATTACACTCGGACAATTCTTAAAATTAGCCGATGTGATTCAGTCTGGCGGTATGGCGAAGTGGTTTTTAAGCGAGCATGAAGTGCTTGTGAACGATGAGCCGGACAACCGCCGGGGCAGAAAGCTGTATGTTGGAGATGTGGTAGAGATTGAAGGATTTGGTTCATTTCAAGTCGTCAATTAAAGCGGGTGACACTGATTGTATATCCAGAACTTAGAACTGACATCTTACCGCAACTACGACCATGCTGAACTTCAATTTGAAAATAAAGTAAATGTGATCATCGGAGAAAACGCCCAGGGGAAGACAAACCTCATGGAGGCGATCTATGTCTTGTCCATGGCGAAATCGCACCGGACATCAAATGACAAAGAACTTATACGGTGGGACAAAGACTATGCTAAAATAGAGGGAAGAGTGATGAAGCAAAACGGGGCGATCCCGATGCAGCTTGTCATCTCCAAAAAGGGTAAAAAGGGCAAGGTCAATCATATTGAACAGCAAAAGCTCAGCCAGTATGTCGGGGCCCTCAACACCATTATGTTCGCGCCGGAAGATTTAAATCTTGTAAAAGGAAGCCCTCAAGTGAGAAGGCGGTTTCTTGACATGGAAATCGGACAGGTTTCTCCCGTCTATCTTCATGATCTTTCTCTTTACCAGAAAATCCTTTCCCAGCGGAATCATTTTTTGAAACAGCTGCAAACAAGAAAACAAACTGACCGGACGATGCTCGATGTTCTGACCGATCAGCTTGTAGAAGTTGCAGCAAAAGTCGTCGTAAAACGCCTGCAGTTTACAGCACAGCTCGAGAAATGGGCGCAGCCCATCCATGCAGGCATCTCAAGAGGGCTTGAAGAACTGACCCTGAAATACCATACAGCTCTTGATGTATCAGATCCCCTAGAGTTGTCGAAAATAGGAGATAGCTATCAAGAAGCGTTTTCTAAATTAAGAGAAAAAGAAATTGAGCGTGGTGTGACGCTGTCAGGGCCTCATCGCGATGATGTTCTTTTCTATGTGAACGGACGCGATGTGCAGACGTATGGTTCTCAAGGACAGCAGCGAACGACGGCGTTGTCCCTTAAGCTGGCGGAGATTGACCTGATCCATGAAGAAATCGGAGAATATCCCATTTTACTATTGGATGATGTACTGAGTGAACTGGATGATTATCGCCAGTCACACTTGCTTCATACGATCCAAGGCCGTGTACAAACGTTTGTCACAACGACAAGCGTTGATGGCATTGATCACGAAACCTTACGTCAAGCAGGAATGTTCCGTGTGCAAAATGGTGCGTTAGTGAAGTGAAGAAATGAGGTGAGCAATTGTATATTCATTTAGGTGATGACTTTGTGGTTTCAACACGAGATATTGTCGGCATTTTTGACTTTAAAGCCAACATGTCGCCTATTGTTGAAGAATTTCTGAAAAAACAGAAACACAAGGTGGTGCCTTCCGTAAACGGCACGCCCAAATCTATCGTAGTCACGGTTCAGAATATATATTACTCTCCCTTATCTTCCAGCACATTAAAAAAACGTGCGCAATTTATGTTTGAAATAGATTCTTAGAAATTTTTTATCACGAATATATCGTTTAGAAAAGTGTAGGTGAATGACGTGGCTATGGAACAGCAGCAAAACAGTTATGATGAAAATCAGATACAGGTACTAGAAGGATTGGAAGCTGTTCGTAAAAGACCGGGGATGTATATCGGTTCGACAAACAGCAAAGGCCTTCACCACCTGGTATGGGAAATTGTCGACAATAGTATTGACGAAGCCCTGGCCGGTTATTGTACGGATATCAATATCCAAATCGAAAAAGACAACAGTATCACGGTTGTAGATAATGGCCGCGGTATTCCAGTCGGTATTCATGAAAAAATGGGCCGTCCTGCGGTAGAAGTCATTATGACGGTGCTTCATGCCGGAGGAAAATTTGACGGAAGCGGCTATAAAGTATCCGGAGGATTACACGGTGTAGGTGCTTCGGTCGTAAACGCACTATCCACAGAGCTTGATGTGACGGTTCACCGTGACGGTAAAATTCACCGCCAAACCTATAAACGCGGAGTTCCGGTTACAGACCTTGAAATCATTGGCGAAACGGATCATACAGGAACGACGACACATTTTGTCCCGGACCCTGAAATTTTCTCAGAAACAACCGAGTATGATTACGATCTGCTTGCCAACCGCGTGCGTGAATTAGCCTTTTTAACAAAGGGCGTAAACATCACGATTGAAGATAAACGTGAAGGACAAGAGCGCAAAAATGAATACCATTACGAAGGCGGAATTAAAAGTTATGTAGAGTATTTAAACCGCTCTAAAGAGGTTGTCCATGAAGAGCCGATTTACATTGAAGGCGAAAAGGACGGCATTACGGTTGAAGTGGCTTTGCAATACAATGACAGCTATACAAGCAACATTTACTCGTTTACAAACAACATTAACACGTACGAAGGCGGTACCCATGAAGCTGGCTTCAAAACGGGCCTGACTCGTGTTATCAACGATTACGCCAGAAAAAAAGGGCTTATTAAAGAAAATGATCCAAACCTAAGCGGAGATGACGTAAGGGAAGGGCTGACAGCGATTATTTCAATCAAACACCCTGATCCGCAGTTTGAGGGCCAAACAAAAACAAAGCTGGGCAACTCAGAAGCACGGACGATCACCGATACGTTATTTTCTACAGCGATGGAAACATTTATGCTGGAAAATCCAGATGCAGCCAAAAAAATTGTCGATAAAGGCTTAATGGCGGCAAGAGCAAGAATGGCTGCGAAAAAAGCCCGTGAACTAACACGCCGTAAGAGTGCTTTGGAAATTTCCAACTTGCCCGGTAAGTTAGCGGACTGCTCTTCAAAAGATCCGAGCATCTCCGAGTTATATATCGTAGAGGGTGACTCTGCCGGAGGATCTGCTAAACAAGGACGCGACAGACATTTCCAAGCCATTTTGCCGCTTAGAGGTAAAATCCTAAACGTTGAAAAGGCCAGACTGGATAAAATCCTTTCTAACAACGAAGTTCGCTCTATGATCACAGCGCTCGGCACAGGTATTGGGGAAGACTTCAACCTTGAGAAAGCCCGTTACCACAAAGTTGTCATTATGACAGATGCCGATGTTGACGGCGCGCACATCAGAACACTGCTGTTAACGTTCTTTTACAGATATATGCGCCAAATTATCGAAAATGGCTACGTGTACATTGCGCAGCCGCCGCTCTACAAGGTTCAACAGGGGAAACGCGTTGAATATGCGTACAATGACAAGGAGCTGGAAGAGCTGTTAAAAACTCTTCCTCAAACGCCTAAGCCTGGACTGCAGCGTTACAAAGGTCTTGGTGAAATGAATGCCACCCAGCTATGGGAGACAACCATGGATCCTAGTTCCAGAACACTTCTTCAGGTAACTCTTGAAGATGCAATGGATGCGGACGAGACTTTTGAAATGCTTATGGGCGACAAGGTAGAACCGCGCCGAAACTTCATAGAAGCGAATGCGAGATACGTTAAAAATCTTGACATCTAATCATAAAAAGCCTTATTTCCAATAAGAAATAAGGCTTTTTTCTGAACAAGATCAGATGCAGCAATGCTTGCAGTACCTATATATTCTAGCAATTTAATGTGTATAATCATAAGTTTATTGATATAATGGAGAATAGTGAAATCGTATTGAAGGTCATAATGGACAATCTACTCCCACATATTTCATGTGATACTTCAGGGAGGTTTTTTAATGAGTGAACAAAACACACCACAAGTTCGTGAAATAAATATCAGTCAGGAAATGCGTACGTCCTTCTTGGATTATGCAATGAGCGTTATCGTGTCCCGTGCTCTTCCAGATGTTCGAGACGGTTTAAAACCGGTTCATAGACGGATTTTGTATGCAATGAATGATTTAGGCATGACAAGTGACAAGCCTTATAAAAAATCCGCGCGTATCGTTGGAGAAGTTATCGGGAAATACCACCCGCACGGTGATTCAGCGGTATATGAATCCATGGTCAGAATGGCTCAGGATTTCAACTACCGTTATATGCTCGTTGACGGTCACGGAAACTTCGGTTCTGTTGACGGAGACTCAGCGGCGGCCATGCGTTATACAGAAGCAAGAATGTCTAAAATCTCAATGGAGATTCTTCGTGACATCACAAAAGACACAATCGATTACCAGGATAACTATGACGGGTCAGAAAGAGAACCTGTCGTTATGCCTTCAAGGTTCCCGAATCTGCTCGTGAACGGTGCTGCCGGCATTGCGGTAGGTATGGCAACAAACATTCCTCCGCACCAGCTGGGAGAAATCATTGACGGTGTACTTGCTGTCAGTGAGAATCCGGACATTACAATTCCAGAGCTTATGGAAGTCATTCCAGGGCCTGATTTCCCGACCGCGGGTCAAATCTTGGGACGCAGCGGTATCCGGAAAGCATACGAATCAGGCCGAGGCTCTATCACGATCCGGGCAAAAGCTGAGATCGAACAAACATCTTCGGGTAAAGAAAGAATTATCGTTACAGAGTTACCTTACCAAGTAAATAAGGCGAAATTAATTGAGAAAATTGCCGATCTCGTAAGGGACAAAAAGATAGAGGGTATCACAGATCTGCGTGATGAGTCAGATCGTACAGGTATGAGAATTGTCATTGAAATCAGACGCGACGCCAATGCAAATGTCATCTTAAACAATCTGTACAAACAAACTGCTCTACAAACATCTTTTGGCATCAACCTGCTTGCACTTGTTGATGGCCAGCCGAAAGTTTTAACTCTTAAGCAATGTCTAGAGCATTACCTCGACCATCAAAAAGTTGTCATTAGACGCCGTACTGCTTATGAATTGCGTAAAGCGGAAGCGAGAGCTCATATCCTGGAAGGATTGAGAGTTGCACTGGATCATCTCGATGCAGTTATCTCCCTTATCCGTAATTCTCAAACGGCTGAAATTGCGAGAACAGGTTTAATTGAACAATTCTCACTGACAGAGAAGCAAGCACAAGCGATCCTTGATATGAGGCTCCAGCGTTTAACGGGACTGGAACGTGAAAAGATAGAAGAAGAATACCAATCTCTTGTTAAATTAATTGCAGAGCTAAAAGACATCTTGGCAAATGAATATAAAGTGCTTGAGATCATTCGTGAAGAACTCACGGAAATCAAAGAGCGTTTTAACGATGAAAGACGTACTGAGATCGTCACTTCCGGACTGGAGACAATTGAAGATGAAGATCTCATCGAGAGAGAAAATATCGTAGTTACTCTGACGCACAACGGATACGTCAAACGTCTTCCTGCATCAACTTACCGCAGTCAAAAACGGGGCGGAAAAGGTGTACAAGGTATGGGAACAAACGAAGATGATTTCGTTGAACATTTGATCTCTACGTCAACTCATGACACGATTCTCTTCTTCTCGAACAAGGGGAAAGTGTATCGTGCAAAAGGGTATGAAATCCCTGAATACGGCAGAACGGCAAAAGGAATCCCGATTATTAACCTGCTGGAGGTAGAAAAGGGTGAGTGGATCAACGCGATTATTCCAGTCACGGAATTCAATGCGGAGCTTTACCTTTTCTTCACTACAAAGCATGGGGTTTCAAAACGAACATCGCTATCTCAATTCGCTAATATTCGCAACAATGGTCTAATCGCTCTGGGTCTTCGTGAAGATGATGAACTGATGGGTGTACGTCTGACTGACGGCACAAAACAAATCATCATTGGAACGAAAAACGGTTTACTGATCCGTTTCCCTGAAACAGATGTCCGGGAGATGGGAAGAACTGCGGCGGGCGTAAAAGGCATCACCCTGACGGATGACGACGTTGTTGTCGGCATGGAAATTTTAGAGGAAGAATCACACGTCCTTATCGTAACTGAAAAAGGGTACGGAAAACGAACTCCGGCTGAAGAGTACAGAACCCAAAGCCGGGGTGGAAAAGGACTCAAAACAGCGAAAATCACCGAGAACAACGGCCAACTAGTAGCAGTGAAAGCTACTAAAGGTGAAGAGGATCTAATGATTATTACAGCTAGCGGCGTACTCATCAGAATGGACATCAATGATATCTCCATCACCGGACGTGTCACTCAAGGTGTGCGTCTCATCAGAATGGCAGAAGAAGAGCATGTTGCTACAGTAGCTTTAGTAGAGAAAAACGAAGAAGATGAGAATGAAGAAGAACAAGAAGAAGTGTGAGAAAAAGCGCAGCTGAAATAGCTGCGCTTTTTTGTGTCATAACCCTTTACAGTCATAAAAATTATGGTATAATCATTTCTGTTGTCTTTTTAAAGACACAAGCATGACCATTATGACTAGTAAAAACTTTTTCAAAAAAGTATTGACCTAGTTAACTAAAAATGTTACTATTAAGTAGTCGCTTCGAGAGAAGCACACAAAGTTCTTTGAAAACTAAACAAGACAAAACGTACCTGTTAATTCATTTTTATAAATCGCACAGCGATGTGCGTAGTCAGTCAAACTAGGGCCTGCACGACGCAGGTCACACAGGTGTCGCCGCA